>Ga0207717_100004_pt1 | contig 1133068 bp, 975 predicted proteins | sample TtanPargueraPR_2_FD_187745 | JGI IMG/M metagenome (GOLD analysis project Ga0207717, IMG submission 187745) | Aerobic enrichment media microbial communities from Bioluminiscent Bay, La Parguera, Puerto Rico - Tt and P2 (2) (SPAdes) | ecosystem: Environmental > Aquatic > Marine > Unclassified ... | reverse complement strand
CACAATATGTACTCATTAGAACAAACACCTACCGAGGTTAGTAAAAAGTTAGCACAAAGATTTCGTACCCTGCGAAAGCAATCAAAACTATCTCAAAAAGAGATGGCAGAACGATCAGGTGTTTCATTGGGTAGTTTAAAGCGGTTTGAAAGAACCGGGAGAATTTCTCTTGAATCACTATTAAAATTAATGCATCTTCTGGGACGTTTAAACGAAATCGATACTATTCTTTCAGTAAATGAAAACCGGGAAGATATTGAAAAACTTTTTTCAAAATAATCTGAAAGTCAGTGCCAGCAATAAAGAAAATAACAGTATCGCTGTTGCTCGAAGGAGATATAGCAGAAGTGGGAGAACTAGTATTATCTGATAGCAAAATCTATTTTAGATATAATGCAGATTTCCTAAAAAATGGCCTCAACCTCTCGCCTATCAAATTGCCATTTACCAATGATATTTTAAGTGCAGACAAAGAACCTTTTGACGGATTATTTGGAGTGTTTAACGACTCGTTGCCGGATGGATGGGGACGTTTACTTCTTGATCGCTCACTAGCTTCAAAAGGAATCGACATAGCAGGAATTACACCTTTAGACCGGTTGGCGTTTGTGGGCTCTTCAGGTATGGGAGCACTTACTTATAAGCCAGAAATGGAACCTACTGAAGATACCGGTCTCATTCCTGAACTTGACATACTTGCTTACGAAATGAATCAAATCCTACAGGGAACAAGTTCTGATATTATTGAGGAATTATTTATTCTTGGAGGATCATCAGGAGGTGCCCGCCCAAAGGTTTTTGTTGGTTACAATCCTCATTCCAATGAACTGACTCATGGTTTCGACCATCTGCCAGACGGTTATGAGGACTGGATTATTAAATTCCCTTCATCGTCAGACAATCCGGAAATTGCCAGAATCGAATTCGCCTATCACAAAATGGCCTTGCAGGCAGGAATAAGAATGAGCAAATGCAGGCTGTTTGAGGGAAAATCAGGAAAGGTATATTTCGGAACAAAACGTTTTGATCGGGATTCAGGGAAACGCCTGCATACACATACGGCATCCGGCCTTATGCATGACAATTTCAGAATGAGTACTATGGATTATGGCCATTTAATGGACTGTGCATTCCGCCTTGAAAAACATGTAAATGCCTATAAAAAAGTTTTCAGGTTAGCCGCATTCAATGTTTACTCTCACAATCGCGACGATCACAGCAAAAATTTCTCTTTCCTGATGAACGCAAAAGCAGAATGGCAATTTGCCCCGGCTTACGACCTGACATTTTCGAACTCCGCCTACGGATTTCACAGCACCATGATAGCTGGAGAAAGTCGGAATCCAGGACGAAAGGATCTTTTGAAGCTGGCCGATCATTTTGGATTTAAAAAAGCCGATCTAATTATTGAAGAAGTTCAAGATGCGATAAACCAGTGGCCGTCCATTGCCAAAGAAATTGGGATTTCAAAAAACAACATCCAAACTATTCAGAAAGTACTGAATAAAATCAGGGACTAACTTATATATTCAGTAGTAAAGCATCTACAATTGAGTCATCATAATTCTTCCGATATCAGTACCTGTACCACTAGCTGTACCAGATCTGATACAGGTAACTTTTCAGACCTTGTTGATAATGGAGCAGAAGTAACTTTAAGAAATTGAAAGAATGTATCAAACTCTTTAATTTTGGCATTTATTGAGTAGTCCTACTACTCGTTTTTGCATTTTAGTAAAGTAATAATGTGATTATTCCGGTTTCGCTTTTTTTAGACTTTTCAGAACACAAACTCAAAAAGCATGAATTAAAAATTGATTATCTGAAAAGTATTCTAAAACTTTAATAAAATGAACCGTATGAGCTAAATGAAACATTGAAACTATTTATCCAAGTTTTTGATGTCATCTAATTTTATGGCTTGTGCTGCTTTGTTTTTCTTCTCGTCCACCACTTTTGCATAAATCTGAGTGGTTTTTACATTCGTATGTCCAAGCATTTTACTGACTGTATAGATATCTGTACCGCTTGATAATTGCAGGGTTGCAAATGTATGCCTGAAATTGTGAAACGTGATCTTCTTTTTGATACCTGCAGCTTCAATCCAATTTTTTAATGGCCGCGAAATCCATGCCGGTCCCGGCAAATCTTCAAAGACCAATTGCTCTGGCGTTCCTACTTCCCCGCAAAGCTGCAAGGCTTGTTCTGAAATCGGAGTATACTCAAATCCTTTGGTTTTCTGTTGTGTAAATTGTAATCGCGCTTGATCTCCATCAACAATTATTTCATTCCATTTTAGTTGCTGAATATCAATAAGCCTCAATCCTGTTAGAGCAGAGAAAAGCGCAGCTCTTTTAAGAACATCCCGTTCACAGGGAGTAGCTACAAGTTTATTTAGTTCCTCTACGGTTAAGTATTCCCTACGAGATTCCTGCCACTGAATCCCTTTTATCTTAGCTGATAGATCACTTGCGAGATAACCATCAATAAAGGCCTGCTTAAGCGCTGCCTTAAAAACAGAAAAGTAGGTAGATGCGGAATTATGAGATAGCTTACCACCTTTGTTGCCCCCTCGTGGTGCTGACAAGAGAAAAAGTCTGAAACCTTCGGCCAGGTTTAAATCTAATTCTGAAAATAAAAGTGTATCTCCTGCATAAAGTTTTAAGAACTCAATGGAACGCTCCCAATTTATCAAAATGGATTTCGAGCTATTTGAATGACGTTTATAAGTTACTTTGGTAAAGTAATCGATAAAATTCTGCTGCAATCGTTCCTTTTGTTCAACTTGAGCGCTTTCCGTATCATTGTATAGATCCGCATGATCATATTCGCGCTGTCGGAGTTTACGAACGCCATCTGCATATAACATGCTTTCATGGTCAACTTCACTCTTACAAATAATTATTCCATTATCATCGCGTCTAGGTTTGTAGGTCTTTATTCCCTTGGTGTTAATCCGAACATTCCCCTTTTTATTCCATACCACTGTAGTTACACTCCTATTAAGGTATTCCCGAATACGTTGAGGCGTTTTCTTTCCTGGAACAAATACAGGATAACTCTCTAAATAAATGTACCACTCATTTCTATTTTCAGCCTTTCGAAGTCTAACGGTTACTTTAGTTTTTGATAATTGTTTCATGGGGTATTAGTTTATTTTTTTGAAAATAGCTCTTCAATTTGCTCTTTGGGTACATATACATATTTTCCAACCTGCCTTCGGGGAATGCTGTATTTACGAATCGTTTTGTTTACGGTTGAAGGAGATATTCCAAACTTTTCTGATACTTCGGCAATATTATAACACTCACTTTTATCGTATTGCATTCGAACAGGCTTTTCATCAGGAGCTTCAGGTAAGTCTACGGCTGTAAACATTGCCTCAATATGTACTCGACTAACTCTGGTTAATCGTTGTCCTAAATTATAAGCTGGAATTTTCCCTGCTTTAATAAGTCGACGAATAGTATCTTTTGATATACCAAAAAGAACTGTAGCTTCCGAAACCGAAATAAATGGCCGAGTTTGGATCTCAGCTATCTTATTAATCGATTCTTCCAACAATGTTTGCTTTTCTATTGCCTCCTTAGCTCGTCTTCTTTTTGCTCTTCCTGATTTATCTACACAGTAAGGGCTGCAAAATCGGGTTGCTACGGTTTTGGCTTCAAATGGCTTTCCACACTGCTCGCATATCTTGGGTATTTTAAGTTTACTTTTTGCCATATATTTTATCAATTAGCACTACATCAAGCTAAAAAAGCATAAATAAGCCCCGTTAAGACCTAATAAGCCTGTTTAAGGTGCACATTAACGTCAAATAGCGCGCGGTACAAATATGATACGAATATAAGCTAAAAATACATGAAAAACAAGTTAACAATACCAAGTGACTACAAACAAAAAACGCAGTAAGTCAGAAACTTACTGCGTTTTACTAGTTATTGATTATCCTTAATAATCGTACCCTATTTGACTTCTTCAAAGTCAACGTCGGTTACTTCACCGTCGTCTCCTTTTGAGTCGCCACCTTGTGCTCCGGCATTCGGATCGGCTTGTGGACCTCCCTGAGGACCTTCAGCGCCACCCTGTGCTTGCGATGCGTTGTACATCTCTTGCGAAGCGGCCTGGAATACTGTGTTCAACTCGTTCATTGCAGCATCAATTGCAGCTAAATCTTTTGAAGCGTGTGCTTCTTTCAGCTTTTTCAATGCATCTTCGATCGGACCTTTTTTATCTGCAGGCAATTTGTCACCGTACTCTTTCAACTGCTTCTCAGTCTGGAAGATCAAACTGTCAGCCTGGTTGATTTTATCAGCAGTTTCTTTTGCTTGCTTATCGGCTTCAGCGTTTGCTTCAGCTTCCGATTTCATGCGGTTGATCTCATCATCCGAAAGACCTGAAGAAGCCTCGATACGAATTGATTGCGATTTACCTGTTGCTTTATCTTTAGCGTGTACGTGCAGAATACCGTTTGCGTCGATATCGAAAGTTACCTCAACTTGTGGTACACCACGTGGTGCCGGTGGAATTCCGTCTAAGTGGAAACGACCGATAGTTTTGTTACCCGATGCAATTGGACGCTCACCTTGCAGAACATGAATTTCTACTGAAGGCTGATTGTCGGCAGCGGTAGTAAATGTTTCCGATTTTTTAGTCGGGATTGTTGTATTCGACTCAATCAACTTGGTCATTACACCACCCATGGTTTCAATACCCAATGAAAGCGGAGTTACGTCAAGCAGAAGAACGTCTTTTACTTCACCGGTTAAAACACCACCCTGAATAGCTGCACCAATTGCAACCACCTCATCAGGGTTTACACCTTTTGAAGCTTCTTTACCAAAGAAAGCTTTTACTTTTTCCTGGATAGCAGGAATACGTGTTGATCCACCTACAAGAATCACTTCGTCAACATCGCTTGCTGTCATACCTGCATTTTTCAATGCCTTACGACATGGCTCAATTGTAGCGTTGATCAGTGTATCGGCCAATTGCTCGAATTTTGCACGAGACAATGTTTTTACCAAGTGTTTTGGAATACCGTTAACCGGCATAATGTATGGCAGGTTGATCTCGGTTTGAGAAGAGCTCGACAATTCGATTTTTGCTTTCTCAGCAGCTTCTTTCAAACGTTGTAATGCCATTGGATCTTTGCGCAGGTCGATGCCTTCTTCGCTGTTGAACTCGTCGGCCAACCAGTCGATAATTACCTGGTCGAAATCGTCACCACCAAGGTGCGTATCACCGTCGGTCGATTTTACTTCGAAAACACCGTCACCCAACTCCAAAATAGAAATATCGAAAGTACCACCACCAAGGTCGAATACCGCGATTTTCATGTCTTTGTCCATCTTGTCCAAACCGTAAGCTAACGATGCAGCTGTAGGTTCGTTAATGATACGACGAACGGTTAATCCGGCAATCTCACCGGCTTCTTTTGTTGCCTGACGCTGTGAATCACTAAAGTATGCAGGCACAGTTACTACTGCTTCTGTTACTTCTTGTCCAAGATAATCTTCAGCTGTTTTCTTCATTTTCTGAAGTGTCATTGCCGAGATTTCCTGTGGCGAATATTTTCTGTCGTCGATTTCAACACGTGGAGTGTTGTTATCGCCTTTTACTACTTTATAAGGTACACGGTTTACTTCTTTTGATACCTGATCAAAAGTTTCTCCCATGAATCGTTTAATCGAGAAGATAGTTTTTGTAGGGTTAGTGATTGCCTGACGTTTTGCAGGATCACCAACTTTGCGTTCTCCGTTTTCTACGAAAGCAACGATAGAAGGTGTTGTACGTTTTCCCTCGCTGTTAGGGATAACTACAGGTTCGTTACCTTCCATTACAGAAACACAAGAGTTTGTGGTTCCTAAGTCAATTCCGATAATTTTTCCCATTGTTATATTTTTTAAGTTTTTATTGTTTCAAAAATTTACGTCAGGAAATAATCAATGATTGTGCCATGGAAAAATCAGCCGAATGAATGTAAAATCTGACATGGTATTGCCCCGCCACAGTAAAAATCCTGTCAGAAGTGGTGACAAAACGACAGAAATAAACGATGAAGGATTAATGAATAAGGATAAATCATTCGGCAGGTGACTTTTTGGTTCGATTTAAAGTCACCTGCTGAATTGGTTTTAGAAGATGGCGTAGTTAAGACTGGCACTACTAATGAAGCGAAACACCTTATTATAAGATGAACTTTCATTCTGATTCCAGGTATAATCAGAGTGCACTCGCAAACTAGCCTTTAGTCGGGGTGAAAAATAGTAATTCAAACTTCCGGAGACACTTGGATTAAAACTATTGGAATCATAGTGATTCGTCTCTTCTTCATCATAGTCATACCTCGAATAATGTCCTTTCACCCCAAATGAGGCATATGTACGGGTATTAAAGAACCAGTCGTAACCATAACTAATACTTCCTGAAATGATTTTAAAATCTACAGCCCATTCATTAACATTGGTATCGTTAAAATATTTGTTAGCATATAAATGAACGAAAAAATAGCGTTGCCATTTCAATCCAATCGGTTTGTATGAATCAAGCGCCAAACTGAAATTAAAATTTTCGTTATAATCAATATTATCATCTTCGATGGTAATTGTCGAGTGGTCATAATCATCAGTTTCGGTCTTTTCTTTTACAAAACGATAATCCAATCGACCTCCAACTTCTGCTTGTATACGCGTTCCGGAATACCTTGATTCGTGACCATACGACCACATATCGTTTAATGAAGTAGAATAGCCCATATCATTATCCGAAACCAAATTCATTGTATTCAACAACGAATCCAAACTTTCCATTTCGTAAATATGCCGTAATCGTGCATCGAAAAATCGTTGATTACGAAGTTCTGCCACTTTGTTGGCAATAACGATAAGTTCATCTTCATCCGGAAGTCGGTTCAACTTATCCTTTTTATACAAATCTTCAACGATATAGATGGCTCTCCTTGCATCACTAGTCTGTTCAATCCGTCCAAATCCACCACCAACACTTAATCCTGGCTGAAAAGTAAGATAACGAGACTTATACTTTTCAATTAGATTATAGTTGTAATCCAAATAATCCTGATCTCGATTCAAAGAGTTGCTTACATTAAGGTTTGGGGACCATAACAAAAACCATCTGTCATCATTATTGGTATAGATACGTTTTTGGAAACCAGCGTCAATTCTAAAATTGGAATAGTCATCTTTAACTTTTTCTTTGTCTTCATACTTTTCCCGATCCAAATTCGTCGTAGTAGAAAAGCTTCCCCAACCATTCGATTGAACTCTTGGCGTATTCCTGTCGTAAGAGTAATCCAATCTTAAATTATTATCCAAGTCAAAATACGAATGATCAGGTGTTTCATCATAGTCATAATTATAGTTGCCGCTATTGTACCTAAAATTAAAATCCAACTGATGCCGCTTTATCTCCGGCAGCTTATACTTCGAAAGATCAAAGTTTTCGTACTGGGCGAAAGAAAAATAACTGATAAACAGAAATGCGATAACAGGGTAAATTCGTTTCATGGTTTTTTGATTTTTTATGGTAATGATGTGTGGTTTTGCAACAACTGTGCCATTTAACAAAATACAAAATATTATATACCATGAAACACTGAAATAAATTCACCGTCTGTTTTATCAATCAGAATGTTTACTATTTTTAGAAGACTAAACAATATCCATCATGGCAACTAAATCATTACGAACTGAACCACAAAAAAGACTTCAATCGTTAGACGTACTTCGCGGATTTGATATGTTTTGGATAACCGGCGGTGGCGTTTTGGCAACAGCCATTTCGCAACTAACTGGTGCCGACTGGCTGGGCCACCAAATGCATCATGCCGAGTGGGCAGGCTTTCATTTCGAAGACCTGATCTTCCCGCTTTTTATGTTTATTGCCGGGGTTGCAATTCCATTTTCGATAAAAGCAAAAATTGAAAAAAACGTACCTAAAAAACGACTGGCATTAAAAGCCCTGAAACGGATGGTTATTCTAATCATCCTCGGAATTCTGTATAACGGTACTTTCCAAAATGGATTTGCCGATGGCCGCATTGCCAGTGTGCTGGGGCAAATTGGGATCGGTTACTTTTTTGCTTCGCTTATTGTTATTTATTTCCATTCGTTTAAAAGCCGGATTTACTGGCTGGCCGGTATTCTTGCAGGGTTCGGAATTATACAGTTGCTTATTCCTGTTCCGGGAGTTGGCGCCGGCGTACTTACGCCCGAAGGTTGTATAAACGGCTACATCGACCAGCTGTTTTTACCCGGTCGATTATACGGCGGCACGTTCGATCCTGAAGGAATCCTGTGTAGTCTTTCGGCAACCGGAATTACCTTGATGGGCACCATCGCCGGAAACATTCTGCGAAACCGTAAAACCACCGACTGGCAGAAAATTGGCTACATGGCAGCCACTGGTGTTGGTCTAATTATTCTGGCACTTGCCTTCACAACCTTCTACCCCATTATTAAAAAATGCTGGACTTCAACCTTTAATATGCTTGCAGGTGGTATCAGTTTTCTGCTGATGGCTTTGTTTTTCCTTATCATCGACCATTGGAAAATACGCGGATGGGCATTCTATTTCCGCGTAATCGGAATGAACTCCATTTTCGTTTACCTTTTTGTGCGCATTATTGATATGCAGTTCATTACCGAATTCTTCTTCGGATGGACTACCAAACCAATGGGCGACGCAGGTCAATTCCTTATGCTGCTGTTTGGACTTGCGCTGATTTGGGGATTACTTTATTACATGTACAAAAAGAAGATTTTCCTGCGCGTTTAGGTGTTAGTATTTACTACGGTAAATCGACAACGAAAACTCCGGCCCGGGAACAACAAACTGTTCGCCATCGGCAATGCGCCAGGCAGCATTCAGTTTTACCCTCGACTTGCTGTTCAGTTGCGTGAAATAAGCCACATAAGGAATAAAGTTATTGCTTAACGAACCAACTTCGTCGAAATTGTTTAGCTCAATACCCGGCACATACCGCATTCCAAAATCGAACTGCGTTTTCAGGTTGGGGTAATAACTCCAGCCGAGGTTAATTTCTGCAGTTGCCCAGTCGCGGCTAACGTTCGAGTTAGTCAGGTACTCATCAATATACTCCATATTCGTTTTGGAGTAACGGTTATAAACCAGTCCGGCCGAGAAATTACGGTTCCATTTTACATTTACATATTTGGCATTGTCGTGCTGAATATATCCTCCAAACAGAAAATCGGGTTCCTGGTTGTAATATTTAAAGTGCGGTCCAATCTCAAAACGATTTCCCTGATAACGCGGATCGAATTCGGCAAAATGCCATTCGGCAGCCATCGATTCAGGAGACGCCAATACAAAAGTACTGCGGATAAAATCTACCACTTGCTCCATTTCTTTTTCAGGAACGTGACCTTCTTTAAAATCGCGATTGTGTTTTATATTGGCAATAACCTGCGCAAACTGTGCAATTTCGTAATCAGAAAACAAACGCCCAGGGTAATATTTTTCCAACAAGTAGTGCGCGGTCATTAAATAGTTCATCGGGCTCAATCGTCCCGATCCCCAACCAACTTTTGCATCTAAACCATAACGCAGGCGGTCTTTCGTATCGCTTTCATCAACCGGCGTTACAACTCCCAGCGAGTCAGTGCTGGTTCCATCCAGGTTCTGCTTAAAAACTTCGTAACGCCCCCAGGCACTCACATCAATTACGGTGTAACTTTTTGTATCGTAATAAAAACGGTAACTATAATCGATATTCGCCGAAGTTCGCACGCCGTAAAAATCCTGATCGGCAGTAATGTATTCCACTTTCGAGCTGTCGATCCAATCGCCATAACCGCCATACGGACCAACTTCGAACCGCATATTCAGGCGTTCCTGTTTGTAATCCAGCAAATTCCAGTAAGTATTTTCAATCCTGAATTTTCCATTCAGTAAGGTACGATCTTCATCAAAACGACTTTCGTCGCCTAACAATTCTTCCGTTTCTTTACTCACACCCAAAATCAATCCCCAGTTCAGTTCGCGCTTTTTAAACGAAACCACATCGTTATTGATCTCCTGCTGCTGCGCCCCGGCAACAAACACGGTAAAAACAAAAATAAGGAGCAAACAAATTTTGGGGAATACGCTATTTAGTTTTCTCATTTTCCGACTTTGAAATTAGCCACAAAGAAAATAAACCTTCTGAAAACTACGTGCATAAACCGGTTAATAAAAGTTAAGCACCTGCCGTTGGCAAACGAAAAAACGGCTGCTTTTGGGTTAAAATGAAAGGATTGGTTAATTTTGCTGTCTAATTTGAATACAAACAGACATGTCAGTACATAGCGAAGTCAGAAAAGTTACCACGCACCGTTTATCGGAAATGAAATTGCGTGGAGAAAAAATATCGATGTTAACAGCCTACGATTACAGTATGGCACAGTTGGTTGATGAAGCCGGATTGGATGTTATTCTGGTTGGCGATTCGGCCTCGAACGTAATGGCGGGCCACGAAACCACGCTTCCTATCACCCTTAACGAGATGATCTTTATGGGGGCGTCGGTGGTGCGTGCCGTAAACCGTGCGCTTGTTGTGGTCGACCTTCCTTTCGGAACCTACCAGGGCAACTCGCGCGAAGCATTGAGTTCGGCCATTCGCATTATGAAAGAAACAGCCGCCGACGCGGTAAAACTTGAAGGTGGCGAAGAAGTAATCGAATCGGTAAAACGTATCCTTTCGGCCGGAATTCCGGTGATGGGGCACCTGGGATTAATGCCGCAGTCGATTCATAAATTTGGAACTTACACCGTACGCGCCAAACAAGAAGCCGAAGCCGAAAAACTAATCAGCGACGCCAAACTACTGGAAGAAGCCGGTTGTTTTGCCATTGTACTCGAGAAAATTCCCGCTTCACTTGGCGAACAGGTTGCCAAAGAGCTGAAGATTCCGGTAATCGGGATTGGTGCCGGTGGTGGTGTTGATGGGCAAGTGTTGGTAATCCACGATATGCTGGGAATTACACAACAATTCTCGCCACGTTTTTTGCGCCGATACCACAACCTTGCAGCCGAGATTAAAGGTGCTGTAGGAAATTATATTAACGATGTAAAATCGCAGGATTTCCCAAGCGATAAGGAACAGTATTAGGATTCAACTTACTGTCATTTCGAAGAAAGAATGACTGAGAAATCTTTATCTTAGAAACAGATTTCTCCTCTCCCGAAGTTTTGGGATCGTCGAAATGACAACAAGCACTGAGAATGGAAGTAATATACGAAGACAACCATATTATTGCAATAAACAAGGCGTGCGGCGACGTTGTGCAGGGCGATAAAACCGGCGACGAAACCGTTTTGGACAAGGTGAAACATTACCTGAAGGTGAAATACAACAAACCGGGGAATGTTTACCTTGGCCTTCCGCACCGCCTCGACCGCCCAACAAGCGGCATTCTTATTTTGGCCAAAACCAGTAAAGTGCTGCCACGGCTCAACAAACTTTTCCAAGCCAAAGACGGTATGCGAAAAGTGTATTGGGCAGTGGTGGATAAACGTCCCCCAAAATACACCGATACGCTGGAGCATTACCTGCGCAAAGACCAGGAAAAGAACAGGAGTTACGCCTACACCGAGCCGCGTTCTGATTGTAAATTTGCCAGCCTCACCTACCGCCATGTGGCGAGCATCGATCGTTATCATTTGCTGGAGGTGGAAATCCATACCGGGCGCCATCACCAGATCAGGGTGCAGTTGCGCCAGTTAAACCTGCACATTAAAGGCGATTTAAAATACGGTGCTCCGCGGTCGAACAAAAACAAAGGTATCCACCTGCATGCACGCCAGACAGAGCTGATCCACCCTGTGCGAAAAACTCCTTTAACCATCGTTGCCGATCCGCCAAAAGATCCGGTGTGGGACGAGTTTATGAAAATCTTTAAAGCCGGGAAATTTAGCCCTGTGGAGATTTAGAAAGGATTGATGGAGATTGAAAAAAGATTGAATTAGATTGATGGTTTAGTGAGCAAGTTTGTAAATGCTTTAATGCAGCAATGATTCAATCTTGTTTTTCGGCTTTGTGTAACTCTGTGGTAAAAGATTCGGATTTTCTATAAAACTGAAACAGATCTCTCCTCGTTCCTCATCGAGATGACAGCTGTTCTCAACTTTTACTTCCGACGCTGCGACCGCAATTTCGTCCGGTAATACCATCCTCAACTTTTGCCTTTTTACTTTTGCCTTGGTTACTACTCTAAATCGCTCGGTTTAAAAGCAAACGGCAGCAAATTATCGGCGCCTTCAAGTACCTGGATGTGCTTTTTACCATCGAGAATTACACGAATGGGTTGATTGTATCGTGTTTCGGTTTCTACTAACACCTGGCGGCACGAGCCACAGGGTTGCGCCGGAAATTCCAGAAATCCATGCGAATTTTTTGCCGTTACGGCAATTGCTTTTACGGCCTGATCGGGGTAAGTAGAGTTGGCATAAAACAAGGCTACCCGCTCGGCGCAAATACCATCTGTAAAGTCGGCATTCTCCTGGTTGCTACCGGTAATTACTTCGCCGTTTTCGAGCAATAGCGCGGCACCTACACAAAATTTTGAGTAAGGCGCGTAAGCATTTTTACTGGCCTCGCGTGCTGCCAGCAACAATTTTTGGTCGCTTTCGGGTAATTCCTCCACCGCATCGTATTCGCAAACCTTTATCGTGACTTCGTTATTTCGCATAAACGGGTATTTTTCTCAAATGTACAATTTTATATTAAATGGCGGTTGACTGCATGTATTTTCAATAATGCAGAAACAGGAGATCAACTTTCTTTTCACCAAAATCCAATAAAGCCATCTTACTCACGTTTCATTGTTTATAAAATGCTTTGGTTTTAATATGCAAATGCCCCGAGGTATTTTATTTTTGGCATCAGCAAACGTTGTAACAGAAACATGAGACACATAATTTCCTTTACCTTTTTTATTTTACTGGCCACAAGCGCAATTTCTCAAAACATTACCCGCGATGAGTACATCAGGCAGTGGCAACTGGTGGCTATTGAAGAGATGAACCGCAGCGGAATACCGGCCAGTATTACCATGGCACAGGGTTGTCTGGAGTCGGGAAACGGCAACAGCGAATTGTCGCGAAAATCGAACAACCACTTCGGTATAAAATGTAAAAGTAGCTGGAAAGGGAAAAAAGTATATTACGACGATGACCGCCGTAACGAGTGTTTCAGAAGTTACCGCTCGGTGAAGGATTCGTACGAAGATCATACCGACTTTCTAATGACTAATCCGCGTTATGCTTCGCTGTTTATGCTCGATCATACCGATTACAAAAGCTGGGCAAAAGGATTAAAAAAAGCCGGTTATGCAACGGCTCATGATTACGACAAACGACTGATACGAATTATTGAGGAGAACAAACTGCACCGCCTCGACAAGAAAATGACTTTTAGTCCGATGAATGGACAGACAGCCCACAATGTGTTGAATACCGATAAAACGGGAGCACTTACCATTACACCATTCAATACGCACAAGGTTAGCAAAATTAACCGCGTAAAAGCTGTGGTTGCCCAAAAGGGCGACACCTACGAAATGTTGGCACAAGAGCTTGGATTAAAAGACTGGGAGCTGTATAAATTTAACGATCAGCCACCCGGACACCGTCCGATTGCTAACGAGGTGGTTTATATTCAGCACAAAAAGAATAAAACCGGCAAAGACCAACTTACGCATCGCGTGCAGGAAGGCGAAACCATGCATTACATTTCGCAACTATATGGCATAAAATTAAATCCGCTTTACCGCCGCAATAGCATGAAAAAAGGTCAGCAGCCACGTCCGGGTCAGGTGATTTATCTGCGGAAGAAGAAGTAGCCGCAGAGATTGGTGCCGATTGATTCTGAGATTGAATTAGATTGTTTGGTGAATGAGTAATTGAGTTAATGCGGAAATACCAGAATGCTTTACTGTTATTCTGTTGATGCCCGGTACATGAAATAGCGTAACAATACACGGTCGGCAAACAAAACAAACACCACTAAAAGGTTTATGCCAACCACCAAGGCTGCATTGGAAGTAAAGAAAGACAACCAGTTCTCGATTTTTGCATCGTACCAAACAAAAGCCAGCACCGCAGTTACAAGCATAATTCCGAGTATAACCGAAAGATAAATCAGAAATTCACGGATGTATTGAGCCCAGGCAAAGCGCCGCTCCACCTTTTCAACCAATAAGTCGGTAAAATTCTCCGACAGCTTGAATTCCGGCTCCGAAGTGAATGCCTCTTTCAGTATTTGGTCAGTATCAAAATTCCGATCTTCGTTATACATAGTCAACAAATATATTAGTTTGTTCCAAACGGGCAACTTTTTCAATCTTGCCTTTTAATAATTTTCGTGCCCGGCTCAGGTAACTTTTTATGGTCCCTTCGGGCATTCCTGTAATTTCTTCTATCTCTTTGTACGAGAACTCCTCGAGGTGAAACAGGGTAATCACCGTTCGGTAGTTCACCGGCAACGACTCAATCAGTTGCATGAGATATTTTTTCGCTTCTTCCTTTTCAATGCTTTTCTGGTTCAACCCCGGGTCTTTTTCAGCAAGAATGAGATTAGGTTCTTCGCTGTACGACAATTCGCCTCTTCGTTTCAGTTTCCGGTAATGTGTTATGGCTGTGTTGTAAGCAATGGTCGCAATCCACGTCGACAATTTCGAATCGCCACGAAATCGTTTCAGTGTTTTAAACACTTTTATAAACACCTCCTGGCAAATGTCTTCCAATTCATCTTCTTGCTGAATAATGCGACCAACCACATGCGTTACAAGCCGTTGGTACTTCGACACCAAAAACCTGAACGCATGGTTGTTTCCGTTTAAAACCTGTTGAACCAGTTGCGCATCATTCATAATTATCTCATCAGACTAAACAAGGTAGGCAAATGTTACAATTAATTTTGAAAAGTTTGAAGACCGGAGACCGAAGCCGGAAGAAAGTGGCGGTTTGCAAATCGTTAAATTCCGCGGCAAGTTTTGATTTTGAATACAAAGCCACTAAATAACCCTCAGCATTTTATACATACTCAAAACAAACAGCTTTTCGGGTTTTTCATTTGTTCTTTTTCCCTTTTTCTGCAGCAAAATTTTAAACCGTAGCTACGGCTATGCTTGAAAATTTTGACTTGAAAAAGAAAAAAATAACTTCGTCAAAATTCCCGAAAAGCTATCCGCATTGAGTATATTTGCGCAGATTTTTAAAAACGATTGATTCGATCACGATCATAAATAAATTTTACACAGATGAGTTTTGTACAAGAGCTGAAATGGAGAGGCATGTTGCACGATATTATGCCGGGAACTGAGGAACAACTGGAAAAAGAATTAACCGCGGCTTATGTGGGTATCGATCCAACTGCCGACTCGTTGCACATTGGCCACCTGGTAAGTGTAATGATGTTGAAACATCTTCAGATTGCTGGTCACCAGCCTATTGCTTTGGTTGGAGGTGCGACCGGAATGATCGGCGATCCATCAGGGAAATCGCAGGAGCGTAATCTTTTGGATGAACCAACACTACGCCACAATCAGGAATGTATTAAAGCTCAGCTGGCAAAATTCCTCGATTTTGAAAGTAAAGAAGACAACGTTGCACTTTTGGTAAATAACTACGACTGGATGAAGGAATTTTCGTTCCTCGATTTTATTCGCGACGTGGGTAAACGTATTACCGTAAACTACATGATGGCGAAAGATTCGGTAAAAAAACGTTTGGGCGAAGAATCAAAATCGGGAATGTCGTTCACCGAATTTACCTACCAGTTGGTGCAGGGATACGACTTTTACCACTTATACAAAAACAACAACTGCCGCCTGCAAATGGGTGGTTCCGATCAGTGGGGAAACATTACCACAGGTACTGAGTTGATCCGTCGGATGGATGGTGGTGAAGCTTTTGCATTAACTTGTCCGCTGATCACCAAAGCCGACGGAACCAAGTTCGGAAAAACAGAATCGGGCAACGTTTGGCTCGATCCTGAACGTACTTCGCCTTATGCATTCTTCCAGTTTTGGTTGAATACTTCGGATGAAGATGCCGAACGTTACATAAAAATATTTACGCTACTGTCGCAAGAAGAAATCGACACACTGGTTGCCGAGCACAAAGAAGCACCACATGCCCGTGCCTTGCAGAAAAAACTGGCTGAAGAAGTAACCACATTGGTTCACTCGCGCGAAGAGTACGACATGGCAGTTGAGGCGTCACAAATTTTGTTTGGTAAAGGTACTGCCGAGCAACTGCGCAAACTGAATGAAAGTACTTTCCTTGCGGTGTTTGAAGGAGTACCTCAATTCAATATCTCAAAAGACGAGCTTTCAGCTGGTATCAATGTAATCGATTTGCTGGCAGAGAAGACAGAAGTATTTCCATCGAAAGGAGAATTGCGCCGTACGATTAAAGGTAACGGACTGAGCATTAACAAAGAGAAGATCAACAATCCTGATCTGGATGTAAACAACGACTTTTTAATTGGTGGCAAATACATTCTGGCACAAAAAGGAAAGAAAAATTACTTCCTCATTATTGCTGAATAATCAAAAGTTTAAATACTAAAAACTTTTCGGATTCGTTGAAATAACACGATCGAATTGAAACCACTATCTTATGGATAATTTTTTTGACAACCAGCGTATTCTGAAAATGATTTGGAAACGCAAATTTCATTTTATAATTGTTGGTATAGCTGCGATTGCATTGTCGGCCATTTTTTCCGGCCCGGCATTTATTACTCCCAAGTTCAAGTCAACGGCACGAGTTTATCCTACTAGTAATATTGCAGTTTACAGTGATGAATCGAGAACAGAACAGTTACTTGAAATTATAAACTCCAGGGATATAAAATTTAGAATGTTTGATGCTTTCAATTTGGATGAGGTTTATAATGTTGACAAAAATTCTCCGCAATACACAACGTTCATGCTTGACAAATATAATACCAATGTAAGCGCAAGTAAAACTGAATATGAAACAGTAGAAATCAAAGTCATGGATGAAGATCCGGCACGCGCAAGCAATATGTGTGATTCAATTATTTCTTTTGTTAACGAAAAAATCAGAGAACTACATTCACTCAAACACATTGAAGTAATACAGATCACAAAAGAACATTTAGCAATTAACAGAAATATACTTGACTCAATTCGTCCAATATACCAAAGTCTAAGAGACGAAACAGGCATTCTTAGCTATCAAAAGCAATTGGGATATGTCACTGAAGGTTACATGCTTTCTCTATCAGAAAACAAAGGAAATACCAACGATGGTAAAAAAATTGAGAAACAGTTAAATCAATTCAGGCAAAAAGGACTTGATGCATATCGTTTGGAAAGACTATTTTCTAAATACAATAATGCAGTCGACTCACTAAAAAGTGTAATTGAAGTAGAACAAATAGAAGCGAAAAAAAGAATTACCTACAGCCACGTGGTGGAATACCCGTTCCCGGCTGATAAAAAAGCTTATCCTGTTCGCTGGCTGATCGTTGCATTCACAACGCTTTCGGCAGTATTTTTTGCACTACTTGTATTTTTGGTTCTCGACTACGGAAAAAAAGACTAAAGTGCCACAAAAAGCGGTCATACGAATAGCACTTTTCTATCTCATTTCCATCGGATTTATTGCATTAAACCTGTGGTTTGTGGTAGAAAAGCACATGCTGTATGCCAATGTGCTTCCGCTTTTTATTGTGGTAATTTTGCTGGCTCTTTTTTCGTTCGACAAGCTTGTATATCTTATCGCGTTTCTGGCACCTTTGTCCATTCCGCTAAGGGAATATTTGCCCGGAATTGGTTTTGATATGTACATCCCCACGGAACCGCTACTTTTTGGAGTGCTACTAATTTTTATTTTGAAAATTATACAGGAACGCCAATTTGATCGTAAAATATTACTTCACCCGGTATCGCTGGCTGTTTATCTCAACCTCTTTTGGATCCTGATTACCAGTGTAACCAGCACCATGCCGATGGTTTCGTTTAAATTTTTGCTGATGAGAATTTGGTTTATAGTAGGTCTTTACCTGCTCACTGCCAAAATTTTCAAGGACGGCAAAAACATGGAAAAATACGTTTGGCTGTATGTTATTCCGCTGATACTGGTTATTTTCTATTCAACTTATCGCCACCTTGGTTACGGGCTTTGGGACAAACAAGCTGCGCACTTTGTGGTTTCGCCGTTTTACCGCGATCACACTTCTTATGGGGCTGCCACTGCCATCTACCTCCCTTTTTTGGTGATGTTTATTTTGAGTAAAAACTATTCAAAAAATATACGTCTGTTGGCTACCGCTGCATTTGCAATTGTTACCATGGGGCTGCTATTGTCATACAGTCGGGCCGCATGGCTTAGCTTGGTAATTGCCTTTGGCGTTTGGGGAGTCGTAAAACTGCGCATCCGATTTAAGACGCTTTTTATCACTTTGGGGTCATTGATTGTTTTGTTCCTGGTTTTCCAAACGCAAATTTTAATGAAACTGGAGCAAAACTCGGAAGAGTCGTCGGCGAATATGATGACACATATTTCATCGATGTCGAACATCAGCTCCGATGCATCGAACCTTGAGCGTATTAACCGCTGGAGCTGTGCCGTGCGTATGTTTGCCGATAAACCTGTGGTTGGTTACGGTCCGGGAACTTACATGTTTAAGTACGCCAAATACCAGTTGAGCAAAGACCGCACAATTATCAGTACCAACTCTGCCGACGGTGGAAATGCACACAGCGAGTACCTTGGGCCCATGGCCGAATCGGGTGTGCTTGGCCTGGCTACTTACCTGTTAATTATTATAGTAGTGATTTATACCGCCGTAAACACCTACACGCGCTTAACTGATTACCGTTTGCGATCGATTGTTTTGGCCGCGCTGGTAGGTTTGGTTACGTACTACATCCACGGATTTTTGAATAACTTTTTGGATACCGACAAAATATCGGTGCCGTTTTGGGGATTCACGGCAATGATCGTTGCCATTGATATTCTTTCGAGAAAGCAGGAAAAAGATGCTGAACAGAAACAAGTATCTGAATAAATACTAATTCAGATAAGCACTCAATTCTGCTATTTTCATTTGGCGGTCCATTGAAAAGACCGTGCTTTCGCGCTCCACTTTATCGAGAATGAAATATGATTTTCTAAAAAAATCCAGTCTCTTATCATCCGAATCAGCTAATTCACCCTGTTCTTTTAATACAAAAGCCACCATTTCCAACTGCTCGTTTGCCAGATTTTTGTCTTTCTCTAATAACTCGATTAAAGCTTCAACCGAAAGTTTCTCCACATCTTCATCAATTTTCAGGTATTTGTAAAAAAAACGAATTTGCTTTTCAGCCTCTTCATCCTCACCTTTTCTACGGTGGCGTAAAATCTTTTGGATGACTTCAAACAACATCATCAACTGGCGCATTAAATAATCTTTCTCAACTCCCATGGCAAAAACTGTGTTTCGTGTTCTGAAAGATAAGTCAATTTGGCTACTTTTGAAAAAAATTTGAGAATGGGATATTTCGACGACCTTTTTCCTGACCGATACGAGGATGAACTAAAAGAGGGGAAAGATTTTTACATGGAAAATGGCTACCGGGTAATGACTGAATCTTACCTGCGGAACCGTGGCTATTGTTGTGCCAACGGCTGCCGCCACTGCCCGTACTGGCCAAAAGCGCAAAAAGGAAATACCAACCTCAGAAAGAAATAGTTATGCAAGGAAAAGACCTGAAAATAGTTTTTATGGGAACGCCCGATTTTGCCGTAGCCAGTTTACAGGCTTTGGTTGAAGGCGGATACAATATTGTTGGTGTAATTACAGCGCCCGACAAACCGGCAGGACGTGGAAAAAAGCTCCACCAATCGGCGGTGAAAGTTTATGCAAGCGAACAAGGACTAAATGTAATGCAACCCGAAAAGCTTAAAAATCCTGAGTTTCTGGATGAATTGAGAGCTTTGGAAGCCGACTTGCAAGTGGTTGTGGCTTTCAGGATGTTGCCCGAAGTAGTTTGGGATATGCCGCGTTTGGGGACTTTTAATTTGCACGGATCGTTGTTGCCGCAATACCGTGGTGCTGCACCTTTAAACTGGGCGGTTATAAATGGTGAAACACAAACCGGAGTAACTACATTTTTGCTCGATCATGAAATTGATACCGGCAAAATTCTTTTCCGGAAAGAGATTGATATTTGGGAAAACGACACAGTTGGAACCATTCACGATGCACTGATGGGCATTGGCGCCAAACTGGTAGTTGAAACCGTTGATGCACTGGCGTCGGGAGATTACAAAGCCATTCCGCAGGAAGAGCTTGTTGCTGAAAGCGAAGAAATAAAACACGCTCCTAAAATTTTCAAGGAAGATTGTAAAATTGATTGGTCGGCTGATGCAGATGCAGTTTGTAACCTTATTCGCGGATTATCGCCCTCCCCCGCAGCCTGGAGCACCTTAAAACATAAACAATCGGGAAAAGAAATTGCCACCAAAATTTTTATGACCATGCGTGTTGAAGATAACAAAAACACGCCTCCGGGAACATTGGAAAGCGACGGTAAAAACTTTATAAAAGTGGCTTGCACAAATGGCTGGCTGCAAATTACCGACTTGCAGATTGCCGGTAAAAAAAGAATGAAAGTTCAGGAATTCCTTCGGGGATTTCAACAGATTGGGGAATATACCTTTCTATAACCTGAATCGATTATAAAAAAGTTCACCCGGCAAGCTTTTGGGAAAACCAAAGTTGCCGGGTGTATTTTTTACTGTTTTTTGTTTGTCGTTGTTATTTCTTAACGGCTTTTCCGTTCATGATAAAGAAATAGATCAGGAAACCGAGCGAAATACAAACCATTAAAATTCCGAGTGGTAACACGGCATCACGACCTCTAACCAATTCGCGGTCAAATAATCCCATCACTTCAATAATGATAAAGCCCAAACCGGTCATTAACGCTACCAGTCCCCATTTTAACGAAGGATAACGGTTCGATTCATCATTTTCACTTTTCGGCTCTTCAAGAATACCAACTCTTTCGTACTGTTCCGCCTTTATTAATTTCCGTTTTAACAAATGAATTGAAATAAGTCTAAGGATGTGATAAATGGCAAAAAACACCACTGCTGTTACAATAATTTCCGGCATCATAATTTTTCTTTTTAATTAATTTCTGACCGTTTGACTACAGCCGTGAAAGAAATGTTGCAACTTTTTTTAAAATATTTTCAAAGAAGATTAATGGCATCCAATGCGGCAAGAAGAATAACCGTGAAAAACACAATGTTATATAAAAACGAAAGTGCGAAGAATTTAAGCACTACTTTTCCAATCGACTGTCCATAGAACTTCTTTAATGCAATAACTATGTAAATTGGAATAGATAAGAACAAAATTCCTGACAATGTACTCATGCTCTCATCAAACAAAAGATACAAACCCATTATCGTTGTCATTACCAAAAAAATAAACGAATGGATGTGAATTGAAAATACCAGGTGACGCATATAGTTGCGTTTCCTCCGGATGTAAATCAGTTTTAAGATAAGAGCAAAAAGTGGCAACAACAGAAAAAATGCATACGAAATGTATTTAAGTATTTTTGCCATTGTAGCTTCGGGAGAGCGCAAGAGTTGAATATTTTTCTGTAATTCAGCCTGTTTTTCCGGGTCTGTTTCCTCTTCTAATTCAGTCTGCATCTTGTCGGCGTGCTCATTCAGTGCCAGCCTGATGTTACGCGCACCGTTCCATTCTCCCAAATTAATTTCATTGGCAGCTTTATCAATATCAATGCTGTCCATCCGAATATTTCCTTTAGCTAAAACATTGTTCAAAGCTTCTTTTTCCTCCGGTGCAAACTCATCGTTTACCTGATTAATAATAGAATCGGCGGCAACAACCGAAGTAGAATCGAGCCCTAATTTTGCGTCTTTTAAATCAGAATCCAGAACCGTTGATAAACCACGATTGGTAACGATTTGCAACAAAAAAAACAGAATAAAACTTACAAAAACAAAAATGCGAAACGGAGGTGTATAACGTACACGTCGGCCGGCAAAGTACTCTTTGGTAAGAAAACCCGGGCGCGTAATCAGCGCGAATAATGTTTTAAAAAAGCGGGTGTCGAAAGCAAAAAAGTCGCCAAGGAAATTGTAAAAGATAAAGCCAAACGGTTTATCGTATTCTTTAACTGCCTGGCCACAATTCGGGCAATAATGCCCCGAAAACGTTGTTCCGCAGTTTAAACATTCAACATCGATGTGCCAGGTGGAATTGTCCTTTCCTTTAAAACGTTCTTGTAAATTAGACCACATTTTCATATTTCCGATTCTCTTTCATATCAATTTCCCATCCTTCGATAAAGGGGAAAATCGATGGTGCAAACGATCGAATCGGTTCATACATCCGCGAATTTTCTTTGGCTTCTCGCGAAAGAATATGAACATCTTCGTCGATTTTGTCAAAAATAACCAATATTATGCTCAATATCAAGGCTGATTTTAAAACGCCGAAAACCAACCCGGCCAGTTTATTGGCAAATCCCAGCAAAACGGTTTCGGCCATTTTACTTACTGCGCTGCCAACAATGTGCACCAAAATTACGATAACCACAAAGGTGATTACAAACGAAATGATATTCATGTGTTTCGAGTGCCAATCAAAATTTTCGATCAGAAATTCGGTGGTAACGTATGAAAATTTGATAGCTCCCCAAATTCCCAAAATGAGCGCCGCAATAGATGCAACTTCCGAAATAAGGCCTTTACTAAAACCATTTATTGCTGACAGGATCAACAAAATGCCTAAAACAATATCGATGTAATTCATAATTTGATTTCTACGGTGATAGGTTTACCCGAAACAATTTGCAGTGGTAAATATAAAAATTCGCGATCAGTTAAAAAACCGGCCAATCGGCCAGCGAACAGATTTTATGGTTAAACGAACTTTTTCCTCCATTTATTTTTTCGGTTGGCGCAATTATTGCCCTGTTCAAGATGATTTTTGATTGCATAATTGATACATTTATTCATAAATTTGGACTTCATAAAATTAAACGTAACAAATGCCTCTTCTAAATTCAGTAATCAAGTGGGTAAACATAAAACGCAACTACCAAATTCAATATTACCGCGAATATCCACATGAAATTCAAAACGAAACCTTATTTGAACTTTTGCAAAGTGCAAAAGATACGCAATGGGGTAAAGCACACAATTTTGATGATGTAACATCGTACCGCGAGTTTCAAAAAGCAATGCCTTTGCAAACTTACGAAGATGTAAAACCATACATCGACCGTTTGCGACAAGGTGAAAAAAACCTGCTTTGGCCGGGCGAAGTAAAGTGGTTTGCCAAATCGAGCGGAACCACCAGCGACAAAAGCAAATTTATTCCGGTTACCAACGAAGCTTTGGAAGAATGCCATTTGCGCGGCCCCAAAGATATTTTTGCCCAGTACATAACTTCCAATCCTGAATCGAAAGTTTTAAAAGGGAAAATTCTGACCTTGGGAGGCAGCCACCGGGTAAGCAGTTTTAACAACAATTCGTTTCATGGCGATTTGTCGGCAATTATGATCGAGAACGAACCGTTTTGGTCGGATCTGTTCAGAACACCGGCAGCAGAAATTGCCCTTATCGAAGAATTTGAAGAAAAGGTAGAAAAGATAATCGATACCACCCTCGACCAGAATGTTACTGCTTTTGCAGGTGTTCCGTCGTGGTACCTCGTACTTTTTAAACGTGTGCTGGAAAAAACCGGCAAATCAAATCTGCTGGAAGTGTGGCCTAACCTGGAGGTGTTTGCTCATGGAGGCGTAAACTTTGAACCTTACCGCGAGCAGTACCGCAAAATTATTCCTTCGTCGCAAATGCATTATGTGGAAACCTACAATGCGTCGGAAGGTTTTTTTGGAATCCAGGATAACGAGCACCAGGACGATATGCTTTTAATGCTGGATTACGGAATTTACTACGAGTTTATTCCGATGTCGGAATTTGGCAGCGAAAATCCTACGGTTGTCAATCTCGAGGATGTGGAACTGGAACAAAATTATGCCATGGTAATTTCTACCAACGCCGGCTTGTGGCGTTATGTAATTGGCGACACCATTAAGTTTACCTGCAAATACCCTTTCAAGATAAAAGTTACGGGGCGCACCAAACATTTTATAAATGCATTTGGCGAGGAGCTGATTATCGATAATGCCGAGCAAGCGCTGAAAATTGCCTGCCACCACACCGGGGCAATTGTAAATGAATACACCGCCGGCCCGGTATTTATGAGCGACAATAGCAAAGGCGCCCACCAGTGGATTATTGAATTTGCCAAAGCTCCGAAAGATGTCGATCACTTTAAAACAATACTCGATAATTCGCTAAAAACGCTGAACTCGGATTACGAAGCCAAGCGCCATAAAAACATGACCCTTGAAATGCTGCATCTTACGGTGGCGCCAAAAGGAACTTTCTACAACTGGATGAAACAACGCGGCAAGGTTGGCGGGCAAAATAAAATTCCGCGACTTGCCAATAACCGAAAATATCTCGACGAACTTATGAACATTCTGGGGGCCGACAGGTAATTTTTTTATACTTTAGAATTTCAAAAAAATAATTGAATATGCACATTGCAATAGCGGGTAACATTGGTGCCGGAAAGACAACATTGAGCGAACTTTTGGCCAAGCACTACAAATGGACCCCACATTACGAAGACGTAGACGAAAATCCTTATCTGAATGACTTTTACAACGACATGCAACGCTGGTCGTTTAACCTGCAGATTTACTTCCTGAATTCGCGTTTTAAACAGATCATCGATATCCGCAAGTCGGGAAAAACGATTATACAAGACCGTACAATTTACGAGGATGCCGAAATTTTTGCTCCCAACCTGCACGCGATGGGTTTGATGAGCACCCGCGATTTTGGCAACTATAAATCGTTGTTCGATCTGATGGCAAGCCTTATACAACCACCGGATTTGCTGATTTATTTGCGCGCATCGATTCCGACACTGGTAAACCAGATTCAGAAACGTGGACGTGAATATGAAAACTCGATCCGCCTCGATTATCTGAAACAATTGAACGAGCGTTACGAGACCTGGATTAACAGTTATAAAATGGGGAAATTATTGGTGATCAATGTAGATGACCTTGATTTTACAGCCAATCCGGAAGACCTGAGTTTTGTAATCGATAAGATCGATGCTCAGATCCACGGTTTATTCTAGAATATTAGCTATAAAATAAGAACTGTCATTTCGAAGGAAGAATGACTGAGAAATCTGTTACAGATTTTTCTCTTCACTCGAAATGACAGTTTTTTTATGTGCCAAACTTTACCCCTCACCCTTCGGGAGCTCCCCTTGAAAGGGGAGCAAGTTACCAGAAACTTTTCAGTTAAAATTGCGAAATTACATCAGAACCGTTTTCCCCTTTTGAGGGGAAATGGCGACAGCCAAAGGGGTAGATAATCTTTTTCTGTGTTTACCCTACAATCTTTTCAATTTCAGCTTTCACCCCGGGCCATTGTTCGTCGGCAAGATTCGGCCCCATAACTTCTACAACTTTTCCTGATACAAGTGCAGCAATCTTGCCACATTTTTCCAGGTCGTAGCCATTCGTAAGGCCATAGAAGAAACCGGCGGCATATGCATCACCTGCTCCGGTGGTATCCAATGCTTTGGCAGGAATTACTCCAACTCGTGCAACAGCATCACCTTGTTTAATCATCGAACCTTCTTTACCCACTTTTACAACAGCAATTTTATCGCCTTGTGCAATTTCATGAAGCGCCGCTTCCGGATCAAGTCCGGTGTATGATTTCGCTTCCTCTTCGTTGGCAAAAACAATATCCACATAATCTCGGATCAGTTCTTTCAGGAAATCGAGATTGGCCTCCACCACGTTAAAGCTCGACAGGTCGACAGCAATCTTAACACCGGCTTTTTTAGCAGCAACTGCACAAGCTTTAATCAGGTCGTGATTAAAAACCAGGTAGCCTTCAATGTAAACGTATTCGTAGCCGGTAAACAGGTCTTCGGTTACTTCGTCGGGAAGCATTTCGGCGGCAGCTCCAAGGTAAGTTGCCATGGTTCGTTCCGAATCAGGACTTACCAGTCCCATTACTCTTCCGGTAGCATTTTCGCTGTGGAACAAGTGTGTTTTTACGCCACGTTTTTCAAAGTCGTTACGGAAAAGATCGCCCAACTCATCGCGACCGATTTTCCCCATATATCCGGCATTTCCACCAAGGTTGGCTAAAGCACGGATCGAATTAGCAACCGATCCGCCGGTGGCCAGCTCGCTTTTTTCAGAGTAAGTCGCATCGTAGATGGTTTTCGACTGGTCGGCGTCAACCAGCGTCATACTGCCACGTGGTAATCCAAACTGTTCAAGCAATGAATCGCTCTCCAAAACCGAGATCACATCAACTAAAGCGTTACCCATGCCCAACACAGCAGGAATATTTTGTTTTGTCATTTTTATAAAATTTTAAGTGCCGCAAATATCAGCATTTTTATCCAATCGGTAAAACCGGATTAATAAGGCAGCTAGCGTAATTCTACCTTCATTCTCAGTATAAAATGTAAAACAAGTTTGAACTTGTATTATGTAGGTTATGAAAGATTTTCTCCCTTTTTACCTCGGTCCTATAGGAAGAAGGGAGAAAATCCGCAAACATCCTTTAGGACTGAGGTAGAATCAAGGATTTTCGTTCAATAATTTCAACCTTGATTGGCATATAAACCTATCTGGTAAAACTTTGTTTTCAAAAAAACAGCAAACATGAAAATCGAGGCAAACTCACCCGATGAATATATCGCGCAACTCTCTGAAGAACGACAACAAGCCGTTTCAAAACTTCGGGAGATCTTTCGTAAGAATCTGTCTGAAGGCTTTCAGGAAACCATAAGTTATGGAATGATCGGTTATGTTGTTCCGCATTCTGTTTATCCTGCCGGCTATCATTGCGATACAAAACTGCCACTCCCCTTTATCAATATCGCCTCGCAGAAAAACTTTATTGCACTTTACCACATGGGAATTTATGCCAACAAAAACCTGCTTGACTGGTTTGTTGCCGAATACCCGAAACACTGCAAAACAAAACCCGACATGGGAAAAAGCTGCATCCGTTTTAAAAAGGTCGACCAGATTCCATACAACCTCCTTACAGAGCTGGCAACAAAAATGACTGTCTCCGATTGGATCGATCTTTACGAACAGCAGATTAAACGATAATAAACAAGCTTTTAAAACACAATCCCCAACCCATTTTCATATATATATATCATCTCTAATTATGTTCATTTTCTGTCAATTCATATCTTTTTGTTATTTTTACAATATGAAATTTAAATCTTTATGATTTTAAAGAAACGGAGTGCTATTTTGCGCCCGCTACAGCAGCTGAAAGAATTAATAAAATCGAAATATATTATGAACTACAAAATCACAATTATCATGCTACTGGCCACATTATTTGGGGCATGTACGCAACAATCTCCGGAAAAGAAAACTTTTACCTCATCGTTGTTGCAATACGACGAACAAATCGATGGTATCATTTCGCAAATGACACTGGACGAAAAAGTAAACATGCTTCATGGAAAGTACATGTTTGTATCGGCCGGGGTTGAGCGTCTTGGAATTGCCGATATGGTTTATGCTGACGGACCGTTTGGTATCCGTGAAGAAATGGAGCCAAAAGGGTGGAATCCACTTGGCTGGGAAACCGACAAAGCCACGTTTTTCCCTACCGGATCGGCGCTGGCTGCTACCTGGAGTCCGGAGCTGGCTTATGCCTACGGAACTGGTATGGCAAAAGAAGCCCGTTTGCGCGGAAAAGATGTAATTCTTGGGCCGGCCATCAATATTCAGCGAATTCCTACCGGCGGACGTACGTACGAGTATATGAGTGAGGATCCGTTTCTGAGTTCGCAACTGGCGGTGCAATACACCAAAGGTGCGCAGGACAATGGTGCGGCGGCGTGTTTAAAACACTATGCGCTGAACAACCAGGAAAACAACCGCGGAACAGTAAACGTGATTGTTGGCGAGCGTGCCATGCGCGAGATTTACCTGCCACCTTTTAAAGCCGCTGTTCAGGAAGCTGATGCTTACAGTGTGATGTCGGCTTACAATAAAGTAAATGGCTGGTGGTGCGCCGAGAATGATGTGCTGCTAAACCAGATCCTTCGTGATGAATGGGGATTTGGAGGTTTTGTGGTGTCTGACTGGAGCGGAACTCACTCGACTGTTGAGTCGGTAAAACACGGACTGAACGTTGAAATGCCGGACAGCAAATTTTTAGGCGAGGCGCTGCTCGACTCTGTAAAAGCCGGTGCAGTTTCAGAAGATGTGATCGACCAGCGTGTACGCGAGATTCTGCGTGTGCGTTTGGCTATTGATCCGGTTCCTGCCGAAGAAGCCAATCAGGTTGTGACTTCGCAACCCGAAAGCCAGAAGATCGCTTATGATGTGGCATGTAAATCGATAGTGTTATTGAAAAATGAAGGCATCCTTCCTCTCGACCTCAGCAAAAAACCACTAATCGCTGTAATTGGTGAAAACGCAGTTCGCGAAATGGGAAGCGGCGGTATTGGTGCAGGTGTAAAAACGCTGTACGAAGTTACACCGCTTGAAGGCCTGAAAAACAAAATTGGCGACAAAGCAGAAATTCAATATGCACAGGGTTATGTTCCTGTGGAATTGGATTACGAAGCCATTTTTGGAAACAAACCACAGGAAAAGATCGATCGCGAGGAAAAAGCAAAAGCGATCCTGAACAAAAAACTGAATAAAGAAGCTGTTGCTCTGGCAGCTAAAGCCGATATCGTGCTGTTTATTGGTGGCGACAACCGTGCCGTGGAAACTGAAGCGAACGACCGCGAAAACATCTTCCTGCCATCCGGTCAGGATGATTTGATAAAACAAATTAGTGCTGTAAACGAGAATATCGTTACTGTGCTGGTTAGTGGTGCGCCCAACGATTTGAACACTGTAAAACCGCTGTCGAAAGCGTTGTTGCAATCGTGGTTTAACGGTACCGAAGGCGGAAATGCACTGGCCGACATTCTGGTTGGAAACATTTCGCCAAGCGGACGTTTGCCATTTACACTTCCTATTAAACTGGAAGATTCGCCGGCTTATGCGCTGGGCAACTATCCGCAGGGTGCCAAAAAAGGTGACATTTTTGTTGACCTTGTAGACGAGAAAGAATCGGAAGCACACGCTGCCGACGACAACCAGGAAAACGATCCGAACATGGCGTATTACTCGGAAGAATCGCTGGTGGGTTACCGCTGGTTCGATACCAAAAACAAACCGGTAATGTATCCGTTTGGTTACGGTTTATCGTACACCGAATTTGCATATGCCGATCTGAATACAAGCAAAGAAAGTTACGGCGCTGACGAAACTATTTCGTTGTCGTTCAACCTGAGCAATACCGGAGAAATGGCTGCCGAAGAAGTGGTTCAGGTGTATGTGCACCGCATTAATCCTTCGGTTGAATGGCCGTTTAAAGAGCTAAAAGCCTTTACACGCGTGGCACTCGATCCGGGCAAAAGCCAGACTGTAACGTTGGAAATTCCGGTTGAGAAACTGCAATACTGGAACGAAGAGTTGCATGCCTGGGACGACGACCTGTGCGATATTGAATTGCTGGTTGGTGCTTCATCAGCCGATATTCGTTTGAAAAAACAAGTTTCGTTGAAATAAGAGAGTTGGAAGACAGAAGCCCGAAGACGGAAGTCTGTCAGCCTAAGAGCTAACATCTCTGTCACACTTCGACTTCGCTCAGTATGACTGTAAATCTCGAAATGATTTTATCGTTAGGCCGAACTGTATAACCGACAATCTGAGGTTCTGCTGAAGTAAAATAGTTCTCAATAATAAGCCCGGTTTTTGCCGGGCTTTTGTTTTATACTCCAATTCATTTTTTCTATCTCATAAAAAAATAATTATATTTAATGCAGTAAAAATAAATACAGTTGAATACGCACCCGAATATAAGATTTCCACGAAAAATTGGGTTATACATACTTAGTTGCAAACTAGATGAACAAACTACATAAAATAGCAACTTTAATATTTTTGATTTCTTCATTGGGATTATATGGTCAGAAATTAGAGACCTTTAACTTAAATGGATTAATAGAAATATCAGATAATTATGGGATTGACAGTGCAATAAATGCATGCAGAATTCCTGTACATTTATTATCCCCGGAACTCACACATCAACTTTATAAAAAAGCAATTCAATCCAATTCTTCAGAAAATGTAAAACACTTTTTGGCGGACTATTCTTCAGTTGAAAAAAATCATGTAAATGAAAGAATTATAAGAATCATTCAACTTGATGATTCATACAGGAATATTGAAAAAATCAATCTTGAAGATTATGACTTTATAAGGAACATTCTTGCTGATTATCTTGGTTCTGAATGTTGGCAAGTTCTTCATTACTATAAAAATATTGGATTTTTAGACGTAGGCTGTTTTTACGCACCAAAAAATGGAAATGGTGCTTTATATAAGTTAGAACTGAAACAGAATAAAATTATCGTTTCTACAATTAAAAAATGGATTTCATAAAAAATGAAAAGCCAGTGGCTTAAAATTTTTCATATGGTAGGCTACCACCAAACACATGAAAGTTTCCGTTATTATGATCAAAAAAACAACTATATGAATAAGTTAGCTTTAATACTGTTTGCCACTATACTTTGGATGTATGCCAAATCACAAGATTTTGACAGGCAAGAATATTGGAATAGTTTACGCTATGATACTATTTCTCTGGATGAAGTTTATTATGGAAGGGTTAATCTACACCCGAAAAAGCAAGAACTAACTTTTTGCCTTGGAGAACCTGATAGTATCGTTAATCCTCATTACGAGTGTGGAGGATTCTCAGAAGATTGGCAAGAACAGGAATTTCTGCAATATTATTATAAGTCATTGAATTTTATTGGCACTGATGATAACTATATCATCGAACATATCGATTTCAAAGCTGATACAACGATTAACTTAAACTATAAGGGGAAAAATTTAAATCACAGAACTAGTCTCACGGATATTAGAACTTATTTTCCCAAATCTTTTGACAATAGATTTGTAGTTGATGAACCAAAGCAGAATTACATATTTTATCTGTTCCCCCAATTGATTTCGGATGATAAGATAATGCTAATGTTTGAGAATGGGCTATTAGTAAAATTGGAATATTATTCTCCATGTTAAAAAATGAGCCATCCCAAAACCATATTTTTGTCTAACTGTTATACCTGTAAATTCCACAAATTTAAGTTGAGCAGAGAAATAAAGCATGTTTGAGAAACTTTACCATTACTTGAATAAAGGAGACCAAAAAGGTGTTTGTACCGACATTACCGAAGACGCCTGCAAATATGTTCCCCGCAATTTCTTTTTACAAATTTTCAGTAATGTATTTACCCAGCTTGGCGATACGCTGAGCAACCCAAAAACCGTTTTAACCTGGTTAATGAGCTATGTAAGCGCACCGGTGTACCTCATTAGTTTAATTGTGCCGCTGCGTGAATCGGGATCGATGGTGCCACAAGTTGTTTTTGCGCAGTTCATTCGCAAACGCTCCATCCGAAAATGGCTGTGGGTAATTGGCGCTTTGCTGCAGTTTGTGGCCATCGGAGCCATTGGAATTATTGCCTTGAACTTTAACGGTTTTACTGCCGGATGGCTGATTGTAGCTGCCGTGGTGCTGTTTAGCTTGTCGCGAAGTATGAGCTCGTTGACCTCGAAAGACATTATCGGGAAAACCATCCCCAAAACCCGCCGCGGACGAATGAAAGGTTATTCCGTATCGTTGTCGGGCGTGTTGGTGCTGGCAGCAGGGTTGTTTATGTTGTATCAATCGAATGGTGCTACTATAAACTTTTACACCAATATTATCTTTTTTGCTTCGGCAACATGGCTGGTGGCAGCGTTTATTTATTCGCGCGTAAAGGAATTTCCAAGCGATATACAGGACGAAAAAGATGATAAAGAAGGTATACTCTCGAGTTTTAGCCTGCTGAAAACGGATAAACATTTCCGTGATTTTATCGTTGCCCGCACGCTGCTTTTATGTACTGCGCTGTCGGCCCCGTTCTATGTTATCCTTGCGCAGGAGTATGTGGGAAAAGAGGCCTATCTGCTAGGTTTGTTTATTATTGCCAAAGGGGTGGCATCGATTGTTAGTTCGCCGGTTTGGGGTAAATATGCCGATAAGTCGAGCAAAAATATTATGGCGGTGGCGGTGCTGATAGCTTCCATTCTGGGCATCTTTATCTTTATCACTATTTCGTATTTCGATGCCTTGCGAAGTGCAAAATGGCTCTATCCGATTGTGCTGTTCATTTTAGGTATTGCCCACCAGGGCGTTCGTTTGGGCCGCAAAACCTATGTAATCGATATGGCCACCGGAAACGAGCGCACCAGTTACGTGTCGGTGAGTAACACGATTATCGGCATCATTCTTTTGCTCGTGGGTGGGTTAAGTGCTTTGGTTTCGCTGTTGTCGGTGGAAGGTGTTATTTTGTTGCTGTCGATATTGGGTTTAGCCGGAGCTTACAAAAGCTACAAACTGCCTAATGTAGAACAAACATAAGGGCTGCAGAACTTGTATTTTATTCTCCTGAAAGGTACATTTGTCATCCTGAAAATAATGAAAACAGAAAAGATGAAAAGAATTAGATTGATATACATGCTGCTGATGGTAGTACTATTTTTTGCCGCATGCTCCGACGATAACAACGATCCGGTTGATCCAACACCCGATCCGGAAACTAAAGAGCTGATTTCGGCCATGGACTTGTCGCAGTTACCCGAAATTGAATTAACGAATCCAACTTTTTACGATCTTGAAAACAATGCAAAAGATTTTCTCGACATTGTAAAAGAAAATGGTGTGAACACGGTTCGCCTGCGTTTGTGGGTCGATCCGGAGAACGAACATTCGGGTTTTAACGAGGTGAAAACATTTGCCAACCAACTAAAGGCAAAAGGCTTCGATATTTGGTTAACGGTTCATTATTCCGATACCTGGGCCGATCCGGGCCAACAAAGCAAGCCCGCACGTTGGAGCAGCGTTTCTTATGCAGCATTAAAAGACAGTGTTTACGCTTACACTCAAAAAATAGTGACCGAAATTTCGCCCGACTACATTCAAATCGGGAACGAGATAAACAGTGGTTTTTTGCATCCCGAAGGAAACATTCAGGACCAGACTTTCCAGTTTCGGGAGTTGATGGAAAAAGGAATTCAGGCTGTGCGCGATAATTCGTCGACTACTAAAATTATGATCCATTATGCAGGTCTCAACAATGCAGACTGGTTTTTTAATGTGGTTCGCAGCCTCGATTACGACATGATTGGCTTATCGTATTACCCCATTTGGCATGGCAAAAGTTTAACGAGCCTGAAAACCACCATGACTAACCTGAGCGAAACCTTTGATAAAGAGATTGTACTGGCCGAAACCGCCTACCCTTTTACGCTCGACTGGAACGACTGGACTAACAATATTGTGGGGCAAGACGACCAGTTGATTCTGCCCGATTACCCGGCAACAACAACAGGACAGCAACAGTTTATCGAACGTATCAAACAAATTTCGTTTGACGAAGTGGAAAAAGGCCGTGGCTTTTGTTACTGGGGAGCTGAACTCATTGCCTGGAAAGGCCCGGAAGCCACCGATGCCTCGCCATGGGAAAACCAGGCTGTATTCGATTTTGATAATAAAGCACTGCCGGTGTTGTCGGCGTTTGGGGCAGAATAGGTTGATATAACTTAAGTCAACAAATTTAATCCTTCCCCCTTTGGCTGTAGCCATTTGGAGCTACCAAGCATTTGAATTAGATTGCTTCAGTCGTTTCACTCCTTCGCAATGACATAATTAGAGTACAAAGTTGGCAGCGGACAATGAACATGTTCATGTCGGCCTGATAGTCTACTGTCCGCTGCCTAATGCCCCCTAAACTGGAGTCATTACGAGCGTAGCGAAGTAATCTATTATTTTTTACCGGTAACTAATTAGTCCTAATTACAAGATTAATACACAAAACTACTACCGCCTAAAAACTCGCGCAGTAGCGATGTTGGTGGGATTTCCAGATCGCTGATGGGTTTAAAGTACGACAGGAACTCCAGTAAACGGGTAGATTCCATATACTCTGGCTGGTTTTCGAGCACTAATTTTAATATCGGCTCGGCATATTTTTTCAAAACTGCCAGCTCGTAAATGGTTGCCGAGTTAAACATTATATCAGCGTTTTCCTGGTAAGGGAATATATTTTTCTCCTCTCCTTTTCGCACCGAGGGCCAGCGTTTAATCGTTTCCGATGCACGATAACCACGGTATTTACAGTCGCGAATCATTCGTCGCAACAAGCGGTTATCAGCCGTTGAAACATGCGTATGCTCATCCACCGAAATCTGGGTAAGCGCCGAGATAAATATTTTAAACGTATTTTGTTCCTTTACATCGGTCAGCAAACCGGGATTCATTCCGTGAATTCCTTCCACGATCAAAATATCATCTTTATCGAGTTTTAGCGTTCTTCCGTTTTCCATGCGTTTGCCGCTGTGAAAATCGAACTTTGGTAAACGCACTTCTTTGCCTTCAAAAAGTTCGATCAGCTGGTGATTAAAAAACTCAATATCGATGGCTTCCAATGCTTCAAAATCGTACTCTCCGTGCTCATCTTTCGGCGTATGTTCTCGGTCAACAAAATAATCGTCGAGCGACACCTGGTACGGATGCATGCCGTTAACTGCCAGTTGCACACCCAATCGTTTACTAAATGTGGTTTTTCCCGAAGCCGACGGTCCGGCAACCAGCACCACCTTTGTTCCGTTTCCGCGCGCCGATATTTGATTGGCAATTTCAGCGATCTTTTTCTCGTGCAGTGCTTCCGATATTTTTATGATATCGCCGCTGCGGTTCTGCAATGCAAAATCGTTTAAACTACCTATGGTGGAAACGTTCAGAATTTCCGCCCAGTCTTTTTGCTCCTGGAAGATCTCGAACAGTTTATCGTTGTAAACGATTTTATGCAATTTCTTGAAGTGTTTTCGCCGGGGTATCTGCAACAACAAACCATCAAAATACGGGACCAAACCATAATTTGAAATATATCCGGTTGACGGCAATAGGTTGCCGTAAAAATAATCGCCAAGATCGTTCAGAAAATAAAGGTAGGAATACATTCTTCCCTGTTGTTCGAACAGCTGTGCTTTATCTTCCAGCCCCTGTTTTGCCAGCAGATCAACAGCGTGCGATGTGATAATGCCTTTCTTCACAAAAGGAATATCGGCCTCGATAAGCGCATTCATTTCCTGTTTTATGGAAAAGATATCAGAGTCAGAAATCTCGCGTTCCAGTCCCTGTAATTCGCAAAAATAACCATTGCTGATACCGTTTTGCACCTTGAATGCCACGTGCGGAAAAACTTCTTTTACGGCAGCATACAAAACAAAAATCAAACTGCGGATGTACATCCTCACTCCGTCGGGATGCGTAAAGTCGATAAACTCGATGTGTTTGGGTTTTACCACACAAAACGACAACTCCTTAACCTGATGATTTACAATGGCACCGCAAACTTGGTTTTGGAGTTTTATATTCAGATCATTACTGATTTCGAGCAATGATGTACCCATAGGATAAGTATGGGATGTATGTGTATTTCGGCAATAAATTTCAACTTCTTTCATAGTAACTGTCATCTGTTTCTACAGGTAAATGTATGAAAATGCGATGAGCAATTACAGTAGTGACACAAGTTTTTCAGGTATGGAGTACGTACAACGTTCAGTTTTATAAACAACTTTTCTCAATTGTCCTTCCGGACGGGAAATACTTTTTCCTATAGCTGAAAAAGTATTCAAAAAAGCCACCACTGACGATAAAAAACTAAAAATAAATTCCTTTCACTAAAATCAAGAAACTCCTCCTTTTAGACCTTCATGCTTCAGGTCTAACGATCGTCAAACAGACTTGATTTCTTTACGTTCTTTCCATTTATTTTCTTAACGCTTTTTCTCGAAGGCGGATCTAAGGGCACACCTTGCAAAAAGATTCGGAATTCGCCACTAGAATTTAATTCTACAATCCCAACTCTTGTTTCAGGTATTTGGCTGTATGCGATTTTTTGTTTTTGCACACCTCTTCAGGTGTTCCTGTGCAAAGAACTTTACCACCGTGTTTTCCGCCTTCCGGACCAATATCGATAATGTGATCGGCAACTTTTATTACATCCATGTTGTGCTCGATAACGATTACCGTATTTCCTTTTTCCACCAACTTATTCAGCACCTCGAGCAGTACACGTACATCCTCGAAATGCAGACCAGTTGTAGGTTCATCCAGAATATAAATAGTTTTTCCCGTGTCGCGTTTGGCCAGCTCGGCAGCCAGTTTTACACGTTGCGATTCGCCGCCCGAAAGTGTTGTTGACGACTGCCCCAGCGTGATATAGCCCAAACCAACATCCTGCAAAGTACTCAGCTTATTGGCAATAGATGGGATATGTTCGAAAAACTCCACGCCCTGGTTGATTGTCATGTTCAACACATCGCTGATCGATTTTCCTTTGTAGCGCACTTCCAGCGTTTCGCGGTTGTAGCGTTTGCCGTTACACTTATCGCAATGCACATACACATCGGGCAAAAAGTTCATTTCAATGAGTTTCAATCCCCCGCCCTGGCATTCTTCGCAGCGTCCGCCTTTTACATTAAACGAAAAGCGACCGGGTTTATAACCACGGATTTTTGCTTCGGGCAACTGGGCAAACAAACTTCTGATGTCGCCAAAAACATTGGTGTACGTAACCGGATTCGAACGCGGTGTGCGACCAATCGGCGACTGGTCGACGCGAATAACTTTATCGATCAGATCCAATCCTTCCACCTTTTTGTAGGGCAGCGGATCTTTCAGCGATTTATAAAAATGCTGGCTTAAAATAGGCTGGAGCGTTTCGTTTATCAGCGTCGATTTTCCCGAGCCGGAAACTCCGGTAACACAGATAAATTTTCCCAGCGGAATTTCAACCGTAACATTATTCAGGTTATTGCCCGAACAACCTGTGATTTTAAAAATATCGGATTTCCCGTTTCTGCGCACGGCCGGCACTTCAATCTTTTTTCTTTCGTTGAGGTAGTCGGCCGTCAGCGATTTCGACTTCAGCACTTCCTGCGGTGTTCCGGCTGCCACTACCTCTCCTCCATGACGACCGGCATGCGGTCCCATATCAATCAGGTGATCGGCATGTAACATGGTGTCGCGATCGTGTTCCACCACAATTACCGAGTTCCCCGAATCGCGTAACTGCTCCAGCGCCTGAATCAGTTTCAGGTTATCGCGGTGGTGCAAACCAATACTTGGTTCATCAAGAATATAAAGCACGTTTACCAGCTGCGAACCAATTTGCGTTGCCAAACGAATTCGCTGCGATTCGCCCCCGGATAGGCTTTGTGCGGTTCGGTCGAGCGCAAGATAATTCAGGCCAACGCCCAACATAAAACCAAGGCGGTCGCGGATTTCTTTGATCACCTCGGCACCAATTTTTAACTGACGCTCCGTAATACGATCTTCCAAACCATTGAGCCACTCGCCCAGTTCGTCGAGATCCAGCTTTGCCAGTTCCGAAATATTTTTTCCATCGATTTTAAAGTGCAGCGATTCATTTTTCAAACGCATGCCTTTACACTCGGGGCACTCGATAGTTTTTACAAACTGGTTGGCCCATTTCTGTGCCGTTTTCGACGTGCTTTCTTCGCGCTGATTATCGATGTATTTTATCACCCCATCGTAACTCATCATGTAATTCATGCTGTTACCAAGCGGTGTATTTTTTAGCTGAATGCGATCGTTCGTTCCAAACAAAACTTCGTTCAGTCCTTCCTCAGGAATATCTTTTACCGGCGTTTTTAGCGTGAAACCATGTTTCTCGCCAAGTGCCTCAATTTGCCAGAAAATAAGTGTGTTTTTGTATGGTCCAAGCGGTGCAATTCCACCTTTGTGAATGCTTTTATCTTTCTCGGGCATAATCTTGTCGAGATCGATCTCGGTAACGCGACCAAGTCCGTTACACTTCGGACAAGCTCCCTGTGGCGAGTTAAACGAAAAGTTATGCGGCGCCGGTTCGTTGTACGAAATTCCCGTTGTCGGACACATCAACAAACGACTGTAATATTTGGCCTCGTTGGTATCGTGATCGAGGATCATCAAAATTCCGTGGCCATGTTTCATGGCCGTTTGCACACTGTCTTTCAATCGTTTTGTACTGGCTTCGTCAACTACCAACTTATCGATCAGAATTTCGATAAAGTGGTTTTTGTAACGATCAACTTTATGGTTGTGCATCAATTCGGTCAGCTCGCCATCGATACGTGCAGTCAGAAATCCTTTGCGGCGAATCTGCTCAAACAACTCGCGATAATGACCTTTACGGCCTTTTACCACAGGCGCAAGAATATTAATACGTTTACCCGCAAAATCACTCTTAATCAGATTAATGATCTTTTCTTCGGTGTACTTTACCATTTTTTCGCCGGTGTTGTACGAAAACGCTTCGCCGGCGCGGGCATACAACAAACGCAAAAAGTCGTAGATCTCGGTTACCGTACCAACTGTCGACCGCGGATTTCGGGTGGTTACTTTCTGCTCGATGGAAATTACCGGACTCAAACCGGTGATCTTATCCACATCGGGACGTTCCATGTTTCCGAGAAACGAGCGTGCATAAGCCGAAAACGTTTCGATGTAACGACGCTGCCCCTCGGCATAAATAGTGTCAAATGCCAGCGACGATTTTCCACTTCCACTCAACCCGGTAATTACGGTGAGTTTATTTCGCGGAATATCAACATCAATATTTCGGAGGTTGTGCACACGAGCTCCCTGAACAATGATCTTCTCTTCCGATTCCAGCTCTGCCAGTTGCACTTCGGTATCTGTTTCTACTTTCTTTTTCGTCATTTTAAGCAATTTCGTGCTGCTAACAATTTCAGCAGCACAATCAATACAAGTTTGGGGCGATGTAACTTTAGTAATCGGCTTTTACAATTCCGGAATTTCTACCCAATATCTTTTTCTGCCCGAATAAGTGAGTTCATTCTCGCGCAGCCACGGATTGAAATCTTTGAAGACTTTATAACTCAATCCCTGTTTTTGCGCATAGTCGGCAAAATTTGATACCGAACCTTTTATCTCCACTTTTTTAGTTGGAATGATCTGGTATTTATCCTCTTCGGGAATATAAAACTTGTACTTCTCCGGGTTTTCGAGAATTAATTTCAAAGCTACAATACGATACACGTAACGCGCTGTTTCGGTGGTGATCAGCAAATCGTAATAATCATCTTCCTTTTGTCTTACAATCTGGCGGTTTACTCCTGTCATTCCGCGGTTATAGGCAGCAGCCACCATTGTCCAGCTTCCGAATTTTTCATAAGCTTTTTTTATGTATTCGCAGGCTACATGAGTTGCTTTTTCGATGTGGTAACGCTCGTCTACTTCGCTGTTAATCTCCAGCCCGTAATCTTTTCCTGTTCCTTCCATCAACTGCCAAAAACCAACGGCGCGAGCAGGTGAAACAGCCCGCGGATTTAATCCGCTTTCGGCCACTGCCAGGTATTTAAAATCATCAGGTATGCCGTGCTCTTTTAAGATGGGCTCGATAATAGGAAAATAACGAGGAATCAGTTTTATGTAACGGATGGTTTGCGAATGAAAATAAGCGTTGGAAAGCAGTTCGCGGTCGAGTGCTTCTTTTACATAAAAGCGGTCGAGCGGCATTTTTTCGCCGGCAAAACTAACTTCGTCCGGCAACTCAACAGGCTCGTATTTCACCTCTTTATTCACTATTACTTCAGTACTCCCCGATTGCGCCGATACCAGAATAACGACTACCACCGCAATGTTCATCACCACTAAAAACGGTGCTACAAATCTTCTCCAAATTTTCTTCTTCATCCGTCTATTCTTCCTTTAGTTTTTTCAAACAGCAAAAATACAATTTTGCCTTAATTAGCGATTGAATCTTACCGATTTGTATTTGAAAAACCCAAATAAATTTACGTTGTTGTTTATTGTGTTTCAAATAGCTATCCACAGATTATCAATCTACTCAAACCGTATAACAATAAAAAGGCCCGACAGTTTGCCGAGCCTTAAGATATCTTTCAGAGTTGGAGGACCCAAAGTGTCTTCGCCTGTTAATCTTCGCTGTAAACAGGAATGTGACTTACCTGGGTAATATTTTGCAAATCGGAATAATCGTACTGATAAAAACCATCGTCGCCAATCATAAACAGGTAGCCGTTTAGCGGAATTACATCGTAGGTGTTGATGTTGGCAAAGTGCGAGATCATATGATCGTCAATGGCCGTTTTATCTTCGGCATTGTAAACTTTAAGCCCGGCATCGCCGTCGCAAACAAAAAGCACATCACCATCAATTCCCAGTCCGTAAGGACCTTCCAGCGGATACGACGCAATAAGATCGTTACCCACATAATCGTCGGCCAGCTGAAGAACATCGAGGCGGTTAACCGTGCTTCCGCAGGTAGTTCCGCCACGCAAAGTTACGTAGGCATAACCATCGGCAATTACCACCGGGTCGCAACTTGTAACGTGCCAAAAATCGCTGACATAAACCGGGTATGTTGGCACTTCGATGTTAAAAACGCGCATACCCGATTGTGTTCCCAAAAACATATGATCGTCGTAAATAAACATGGTTTCCACATTCCATCCTACGTTTTGTTCTCCGATTTCTGACGGACTTTCCGGAGCCTTTACATCGAAAACATGAAGGTTGGCCTCATCAACGGCGTACAGATAATCGTCGTACAAACCAAAGCGGGCCATCGATCCGCCAACACCAAAAGTGCTGGTTTGTCCACTTCCGTTACTCAACCCGGGAGCGGCATCCATCATGGCATCTTCGGCGTAACCCCAACGGTAAATCGGGTAATAGTGGTACTCCATTGTCTGGCGCACCTTTTTAATTTCCCATCCGGTAACCACACCTTTGTCTTCTTCCACCTCGGCAAAACGGTAATCTTCATCGGCTGGAGGCAAAGTATAAGGCAACACATTCTTAACACGGTTCACTTCTTCGGGATTATTAATATCGCTGATATCGATAGCAACCAAATCAATGTAACTGTCGGCATAAAGAATATCGTCTTTTATTGAAATATCAACATTTCCGGGGATTTCGATAAAGCCAACATTTTGCGGATCGGCAGGATTTTGGTTGTCGATAATGTGCACGCCTTCAAATTGCTCAACAATAAAAAGGTAGCCATCTTTAAAATAGATTTTTCCCGGATTTACAAGGTCGCGCGAGTCGGCAGATTGTACTCCGGCACGCAAATCTTCATAACTCAGGTAAACCGGCGAATTGGCTGTAAACTCTTCGGTGTATTCGTCCATACACGCTGAAAAAGCCAGCGCTATAAACAGTAGCAGAAATATATTTTTGATTGTCTTCATTTTCTGTGGTTTTTAGTTGAAAATAATACCGATTTTAACGGTTACGCGATTGTAGTCGATATCGAGCGAATAGTCGTTATTACCGTCGTAGCTGAGGCGGTGAAACTGGTAACCAACGGCAAAGTTCATCCCAAAACTATTGGAAAACATTTGCTGATATCCAACACCGGGATTTACAAGCACTCCTCCTTTGCAGTCGAAACCGTTTTGGCCCATATCACTCGGCCACGGCGCAAAACTGCTCCACATGGGGTACACATCGTAATAAATTTCGTTCGAGTCTTCGATAGGAACCTGGTAACCGGCTTTAAAAAATACATAGGGGCTGGATAGCTGTTTCTTAAAACGGTATTCGAAATTGGCGTACACGGGCATGTACGATTCTTTCAGAAACTCAACACCAAATCCCAAACCCACCGACAAATTCGGATTTACCAGGTAGTTTGCCGAGCCGGTAAGAGAAAATGGCGCCGACTGACTGTTATCCGAATTTCCGGCTAAAACACCCATTTCGGTTCTGAAAAACCATTTTACGTCCGTTACGGCTTCTTCGTCGAACATTGTTCTTACTTCACGCTTTGAGGCAATGTGATCCACTTCATCGGCATCGAAAATCCATACATTTCCGGCCGATTCTATTTTCAATTGTTTTCCGTCGTTTGTATACGTGTATTTTCCTTTAATAATGGAACCGTTTTTCAGGTAGACATGACCTTTTTCGGATTGCGCAAAAACGGAAAGCGACAACACCGAAATGCACAGCAGCACAAGTAGTTTCTTCATAATAGTTTTTTGTTTTTATGAAGATGCAAGAAGCTGCGCTTGGGTTGCGTTAAACAAAAATTTTTATTCTGTAAGATTATTTTCGGTTAATAGCCGAAGTGCTTTAACCATTGATTCTTCGTCGCTTACGTGCAGATTATTTTTGCGAAGAAGTTTTCGTATTTCTTTTTTATTTTCAGGAAAGCGCGTAAGTAAAGCACGTTTTTTAAGGCGTGTTTTTGTTAAACCATCCCGATCAGTATACAAATAATAGTCTTTGTGCAACTGGTAATCTACAGCGCGCGTAATCCCGTTTCTATCGCGATAAGGGCTAACCGATTGTTGGTAGATATACCAATTAACCATTAAACTAACAGGTCCTTTGTACAACTCTTCCAAATACATATTGGTTTGCTGATTGTTGTTTTTTGTTAGGCGAACAAACTTGCGCGTTTGGTTACCATCCTGAAACGTAAAACTCTCCACCAGCTCTTTTTCAACCAGGAATAAAAAACGTCCGTTATCGTTGTACGAAATCAGCTCATCGTCGAATGCCTGGTAACGCAATCGCAGGTTTTCGAACACATTGCCGTTTACAAATTTTATCGAGCCCGCCACCCAGTCGTCGGGATACAAAAAGTAATAATTGGCTTCGGCGCTAAGCGTAAGAACTTCGCCAAGCATTTTACCATCGAGATTATTCGATTCGCTATTCAGATTATATGTATCGATCCCCGTGTCCTGAGCCTGCACAACAAACGAAAACAGCATTCCCAAAACCACTCCTGTATATTTTATTAAGCTGCTCATTGTACCGATATTATTTTTGACGTTCTATACAGTTCTCCCGATTTCGTTATCGCCTCAACTTTAATTTCCAAATCTCCTTTTACATCTGAAAGCTGAAAACTAAATGGCCAGTTTCCATCGGTATCAACCACCTCGTTTAAAAACTGCCTACGGGTATCGGGTTGTGCCCTACCCTCTCCTTTTGGGGCATAATTGGCCTGTCTCGGAAATTCGATACACGGCACTTTCATCTGAAATATATTTGGTTGTTGAGCCAACCAGCCATTCGATTTATCTTTTAAAGACACGATGAGCACGCCCTTAAAACGCAGGTCGCCGAAAATACGTTCGCTTTTTACCAAATCGATCGAGGCAATTTCCGTTGATTTCAAATTCTGAAAGAATGAATTTTTAAACACCGGAATTCCATTGATCAGTCGCAACGGTTCATCTTCGAAAAACTGATCCTGTCCGTAATTTAACATCCTGAAAGTAACCTCATCGTTTCGGTCGCGGTATTGAAAGCCGATAAGTAACTCGCGCGAAATCTCTTTAAAGTTGGGTAAATCGATAAACAGATCGGGAATAACATGATTATCGGGCCAGCCGTAAAATGGCATTCCGTAGGGATTTGGCATCTCAAAAGCATCGTTACTACTGATGGAAACTCCCCGGAAAAGCTTATTAAAGAAGGTACCTTTTAGGCTGTTTTCAATAGATTCAGCCTGTTTTGGATTTATAAAAGTGGTGTCGAATTTTAATTGTTGCACGCCCGACATAAAATTCGGGATCAATTCTACATCGTACAATTTATCGCCAACTGCAAGAGGTTGGATAATGAGGTCAGCATTTCCCATTGCATCATCCAAAAAGAAGTAGAATAGCCCTGCTGAATCGGGATAATAATAATCAAGATAAGTTTCGTTTCCGGTAACCGATAACAGCACCAATTCGTTGCTTGCATTACCTGTTTCGTTGTCGCTAAGGCGGCCACTGATCAGTACTCCGTCTTTTTCCGAAAATTCAGGAATACCTTCATTCAGGTCTTTCATCTCGAAGTTCAGGAATCCGGTATTTTCGTGCGAAAAAGGTTCAATTATCCTAGCACTTGCTACCATGTAGGCAAACTCGTTGCTTCCGGCATTAATGGTACCTTTTACTTCATCGCGGCGGCCATAATTTTGAGCTTCAAGATTTATTGTGATCTGGCTAGCCGAGTTTTCCGTTTCAATAACTGCAGTTTTGTTTTCCACTACCGGCAAGCGGTCAATTGCTTCCTCAAAACGATTATAAACATACACCGACTTGCCAATACATTTCAGCACTCCGTTGTTACGTTGCGCATTAAAAAAGGCATGCACAAAATACAACCCGGTTTGTAACGAATCGGGCACAGCAATAAAACCTTCGGCATTTGTTTCGTTGCATTTTACGGCACGCGATGCAATTAAATTTCCGGATTGCGACTCGAGCTGCAAACGAACAATATTTCCGTATTTCTGCATCTCTTGCGGTACATACATTTTTATCCATAAAGTATCTCCCGAAATGCAAAAGTCGCGATCGGTAAACACTACAAGTTCCCGGTTGGAGGTGGTTTGCGCCATGGATTTTAACCCGGCCCACACACACACAACAAGAAGTAATATTTTTAAAGCTCTGCTCATTCGTTCATTTTTATGGATACTGCCAGAATTCCGGTACCATATTCTTCAGCTCGCCCGATGGCGGGATGTCGTAAAACTCCTCGATCGGCCGAAAAATAAAACCACTCTCCTTTCCAACATATCTTACATAATAACGTGTCTCGTTAGAGGAGGAAATTTCGAAGTTACCTAAAATCACCTGGTCAGAATTAGTGGTGCATTCCATGTTACTGCGCGCCTGCACGTACAATGGATCGAATATTTTTCCTTCTGCATCAAGCTGTTTATTCAAATCATCGTAATAACCGTGTCCACTTTCAGTTAATCCATGCTGATAAAGCATAACAATCCAACCTTCGAAATGGTGCCCTATTGAATCTCTTCTGGTATTTAGAATAAAAAACAGCGGATGTTTCTTAATTTCTTTTGAAGCGGAGTACTCCGGAGGAGAAGCTATATTAAATAATCCTTCCTGTGGATATACATGCTTCCAACCAAAATAATAATCGGTCGGAGCCATTGGGCTCGTTACAACTGAATATGAATATTGCAAAACATAATGGGTTGTAAACCTAAAATAGGGCATCTCTTCATTCGTTGAAATATCGGCATATAACCTTACGCCTTCTCTTCTTCGAACAGCATCAACATCGTTCTCGCCGCCTACAAGTTCAACTAAAGTTTCTTCAACTCCATAAATAGTATCCAACGACGGTTTTTGCGGGACTTTTTCAAAGTCCGACTCGTAAGTATCTCCGTTGTATTCAATTTTTAACTTATACTGCTTATTGCGATCAATGTGCATATTTAGTTCATATTGTCCCTGAGCATAATGCGGCAGCTGATGCTCCTGCCCGTCGTTATCAATTATGCTAACATTAGCATTTGTAACAGCGGGCCCCGTACTGGCATTATCGTAATAACCTACCGATTCGTACAGATGAATATAGTTGATATCGTTATCGGCAGATATTCTTGCATCGGCAACCAAAACATTGTCCACCTTATCAATATCGGGGCGGTAAATGTCTTCACACCCTGTTAACAGGATGAGCAACAAAAAACCATATGTGAATATATGCTTCATTAAAACCTAAAATTATATGTTAATGAAGGTACCGGAATACCGATTACCGACAGTTTAAATAAAGAATAGCGGGTCCAGTGATTGCTCTCGCCCGGAACTGTTTTTTTGTAATATACCGAATACGGGTTGTTTCGTCCGTACAAGTTGTAAACCGATAGGGTCCAGCTACCTTTCCACATGCGCTTTTTCCGAAGGTTTTCATCGAAAGTTATCGAAACATCTAAACGATGATACGATGGCATCCGGTACTTATTTCGGTCTGAATAATAGACCAGATCTTCTCCGGCAAATTCGTATTTAATTTCGGGTAAGGTTGTAGGTCGCCCCGAAGCAAGCACAAAATTACTTGAGAAACGCCAACGGCGGCTGATATGATAAGTGGCTGTAAGCGAAAAATCGTGAGGTTTATCGTAAATCGACGGGTAATAATCGCCGGTCCACAGGTTTTCCTCATCAAACTCGCTGGTATTTTTTCGCATTGTACGTGAATACACGTAGCTGGCATAACCGGTTAAACGTCCAAAGTTTTTCCGGGCGCTCAACTCAATTCCGTATGAATAACCTTTAGTCGGGACAAGTGCCGTTTCAACATGATCGTTCATAATCAGCCGGGCACCATTTTTATATTCTATTAAATTCTGAAGATTTTTATAATACACCTCTGCCGAAAGATCGACATCAGAGAACAACGAGTTGTTTTCAAGCCCCACTGCCACCTGATCGGAAATGAGTGGTTTTAAATGGTAATCGGCAGCTTTCCAGGTCTCGGCCGGCGAGATTACCGCATTATTACTTAGCTGAAAAATATTTTGTCGTGTTCGCTGGTAACTGAATTTCAGCGAAGTGTTCATGTCAAGATCGTAGTTCAACGCCAGCCTTGGCTCAATTCCACTATAAGTTGCCGAAGCCTCGTTTTTGCCAAACTGCAGCGAGTCGACAACCGTTCCCGGCGTCTTGGGCTGGTCCTCGTCGTACAGATAAACAACCGGCGTACCGATATTGCTGTAATGGTTGTAACGCAAACCGGCCACAATCGAAAAGTTTGGCAAGATTTGGAATTCGTCGCTTATATACACCGACCAATCCAGCGTTTTCTCCTTCGCCAATTTTCGCCCGATAATTACGGTAGTATCATGTCGCGGAATAATTTCACCGGGACTGATTTCGTTGTAAACTGCTTTAAAACCGGCTTCTGCGTTATGCCTTTCGTTCGGATGCCATTTAAAATTATACCCCGTCGAACTGTACTGCAACTGGTTATCGAGATAATAAGCTTCGTAAGGTTTATCGTCGGCCAAATCGGTAAGTCGGTAATCATAACGACTATAGGCCGCATCCAACTCGCCGTAAAATTTCTCACCAAAACGGTTGTTGAGTTTTAGGTTACCCAGCAAGTTACCATACTCCGTAATCGATTGTGAACTAGTACTAAACTCATCGAAACTGGTATAAGCCATTACACTTAATTTGTTGTGCTGATTGAACTTATACGTCAATTTCCCCGAAACATCGTAAAAATGAGTAACGCCTTCGTTTAAGTCGAGATTCGGAATTTCTTTTAATAACCAGTCGGTATACGAACTACGTCCACCAATGGCAGCAGTAAGTTTTTTATTTTTTGTTAAGGGCCCGTCAAGTGCAAGGCGCGAATTTATAATTCCAATTCCACCATAAACTCGCATGGTTTCGTCGTTTCCTTCTTTAAAATCGACCTCCATTACCGAAGCCACCCGCTCACCATAACGTGCCGGCATTCCACCTTTAAAAAGTCGCACATTCTCCACAACATCGGGATTAATGAGCGACATAAAACCAAAAAGGTGCGATGAATTAAATACCGGGCTACCATTTACCAGAATAAGGTTTTGGTCAGTGTTTCCACCACGCACATTAAAACCCGACGACAACTCGCTAACGGTTTGTACACCCGCCAAAATTGTTAGTCCTTTTAACACATCAACCTCACCCATTAACGCAGGCAATTGTTGAATTTCTTTTCCGCTCATTTGCACCATACTCATCTGCGCACGCGGCACATCGGCGTCCGATCCCAAAATGGTAACCTCATCAATGTTGTGCGATTCTTCAAACAGACGAAAATCTGCAGCACCATCTTCAATCATTCGGATGTCAATTGTAGATCCTTCAAAACCTATATAGGTGATCGTTAATTTTAAATCGCCGGTAGGCAGATCCATTTCGAAATTTCCGCTCGCATCGGATGTGGTACCCTTTTGAAGTTTATTTGAATAAACCACGGCACCAACCAGCGGTGATCCGTCTTTTCCATCGAGCACCCGCCCCTTTAGTTTTGCTGTTTTGCATCGTCCTAAATTCATCGGGTCGCCAACCACCAATGTCTGACTGTAATCATCAAACTTCGATCGCGTATCTGCCGACCTTCTGAAAACCACAATTCCGTCATTCTGAAAGAAATCATAGGTCAGTTCCGAATCATAAAATACATTATTTAGCGCCTGTAATAAAGGAGTGTCTTCAAATTGATTGGAGATAGTATAATTTTCAATCCAGGAGTCTTTGTAATAAACCCGTAAGTTATAATTGGTCTCCAAGTCATTCAAAAATTGCTCAAGCAGCTGATTCTGGTATGAACCGCTTATTTTCACCTCTTCAATTTGCTGGGCATACAAAACAGTATTACTCCCCAACAAAAGAGATAAAAACAGGAGCATATAATTAATAAAAGATTTTTTCAATTTTTTGAACCTTGGTTTAGAAATTGTTTGACTTTGATTTTATTCGCAGGTTTAATTTCGACACAATTTAAAACAAATTGTTAAACAAACACAACAAACAATAACACTCTTTTAGCCAAGCATGACTTTTGTTAGCATTTTTGTTTGAAAATGTCTGATTTTTTTTCAATCTTTCGAAACCAATAAACCAATTACCCTTCTTTATATTTAACAATAGTATTAAAATGAAGCGATCTATTACAACTCTTTCAATTTTATTTTTTGTAATTTTTTCACAAGCACAGGAAAAACTGTCGTACTTTTTACCTGACGACGTTAGTTATAATACCGAAATCCCAACACCTGAAGAGTTTTTCGGGCAAGAAGTTGGAGAATGGAACCTTACACACGATCAGGTTTTGTATTACATGAAAGAAATTGCGCGAAGTTCCAATCGCGCTATTATGTATGAGTATGCCCGATCATGGGAGAACAGGCCGCTTGTTCATTTGGTATTTACTTCTGAACAAAACCACAGTAAGCTAGATGAATTAAAACGACTTCACAATGATTATTCCGATCCGGATAAAGAAATTTCAATGGAAGGAGTGCCAGTTGTGGTAAATCTCGGTTATGGAGTTCACGGAAACGAATCGAGTGCCACAAACTCTTCAGTGCTCTCAGCTTATTATCTTGCTGCAGCAGAAGGTGCCAAAATCGACGAGCTGCTCGATAAAACAATTGTTATTGTTGATCCGTGTTTAAATCCGGATGGTTTTAACCGGCACAGCACATGGGCAAACATGCATCAAAGCTATGCGGCTAACGGCGATAACAATTCGCGCCAGTTTAGCGAAGTTTGGCCCGGAGGAAGAACCAACCATTACTGGTTCGATATAAACCGCGATTATTTACTGTTGGTACATCCTGAAAGTAAAGGGCGGGTGGAAAAGTTTCACGAGTGGAAACCGAATATTGTTACCGATCATCACGAAATGGGTCCTAACTCTACTTTCTTTTTTCAGCCGGGAGTTCCCAGTCGGAACAATCCTTTAACACCGGAAAGAAACTACGAGCTTACACATGAAATAGCACAATATCATGCTAAATTTCTAGATGCCATCGGTTCTACCTATTTTTCTGAAGAACAGTATGACGACTACTATTATGGAAAAGGCTCATCGTACCCGGATGTTAATGCCAGCATTGGTATTTTGTTCGAACAAGCCCGGTTTCAAGGCCGCGTTCGCCAAACAGACAATGGATTGAGAAAACTGGCTTTTGGTATCAGAAACCAATTCACCACAACTTTGTCTACTTTGGAAGCAGCTGTATCTATGCACGACAAACTGCTTCAGATGCAAAAAGAATTTTATCAGTCGGCCTTTGAAGTGGCCGATAACTACCCGACAAAAGCTTATGTTTTTGGCAGCGAATACGACAAGGTTAAAACCCAGATGTTTATCGATTTCCTGAATCAACACCAAATTGAAGTGTATAAAAACACCAGTGATTTAACGGCTGACGAAATTACATTTAAGGCCGGCACCAGTTATATTGTGCCAACAAAACAAAAACAGGTAAGGCTTATTGAATCGATATTTGAAGACATTCACAGTTTCACCGACACAACCTTTTATGATGTATCAACATGGACATTTACACATGCTTATGATATTCCGGTTGCCGGTCTGCAATCGCTAAAAAGTGTTTCAGCCAGTGAAGAGCCGGTTGAAGCCCAAAAACTTACCGGAAAAGTTATTGGAGCGAAAAGCGGAGTGGGATACATTTTCAGATGGAATGAATACAATGTTCCGGAAGTACTTTACAAATTACAAACGGCAGGTCTAATTACCAAAGTAGCTACCGAAAAATTCTCGTTTGAACTTGATGGTTCCAATGAAGATTTCAGTTATGGAACGATATTTATTCCTGCCAGCGGCCAGCGCTTATCACCGGATGCACTTTACCGCTTTATTCAGCAAATTGCCACGTCAACAGGAATTGATTTTTATGCACTTTCAACCGGGCTTTCACCCACTGGAATTGACATGGGTAGTGGTAGTTTTGCTCACCTTACAAAACCCAACATGCTGATGTTTGTAGGCGGCAGCGCCAGCTCCAGTGAGTCCGGCGAAATTTGGCACCTGTTCGATCAACGCTATCATATTCCAATCACATTAGCAGATATGGACAAAAGAAGCAGTATTAATCTGGCACCATACAACAACATTATATTGACAGGATCGCTAAGAGAATGGAACTCAAACGACATAAACAAACTGAAAACCTGGGTAAAAAACGGTGGCAACCTGATTGTTTGTAAAGATGCAGCCGTTTGGGCCGCTAAAAATGAATTTGGCAACATCACTTTCAAAAAACCGGTAGCATCCGACACAACACGCTACCTCACCTATGCCGAGCGAAGTAAAGAACGTAGCCTGAACTACATCAGCGGTGCAATTTTCGAATCAGAAATAGACATCACACACCCACTTTGTTACGGCTATTCTGATGATAAACTGGCCATTTTCAAAAACGACATTACAGTTGCCAATTCGCTGGAAAAGAAATATGCTGAACCGGTAAAATTCAGCGAACAACCGTACCTAAGCGGATGGGTTTCGGACGACAACATAAACCGCCTCAAAGGAGCCCCGATAGTTTCAGTTCAAAATATTGGAAGAGGTAAACTGATCAGTTATCTCGATGATATGAGTTTTAGAGGAACATGGCTGGGCACCAATAAACTATTCTCCAATTCAGTATTTTTCGGAGGCATCATCCGCTAATTGCCCAATTGAATCACCAAAAACCTTAAATCGCATGAAAGGAAACCATTGAGGGATTACCTTTTAGCGATTTAAGGAATATATATGTAGAAGGACGTATTAACATTTTTATATAGGCAAACTATCAGGCACCACCCAAAGTGGAGCTTTGATAATTTATTAGTGTTACGACACGCAGAAGTCGGTATCAATATCAGTTGGTTCTATCGCTTATTGATAACATTTTAAATTGAAACGATATGGAAGCACTGGCAAAAATCATTCACAAAACCCCTGCATCATACCTACCAACTGCTTTTCCTGCGCATTACTACGGAATGCCCAACGGAAGAATTTACATTGTTTTTTCACGTTTTTACGATTTAGCTATCGGGCAATCGGGCATAGAGTTTGTCTTTGCCGAACATGGCGATTTTTCGTACAACTACGAAACCGGCGAAATAATTCCGGCGCAAAACGCACCAAGGAGATTACAGGTGTTTTCGGAAGAGGTTGATCATCCGAACCTGAAGATCAATATCTTCACCACAAATCGCAACCTGCAATCGTACGGTCAGGCACATGCCTTTTTAAACGCTGAAGCACTGCGAATGTGTGCCGTTCCTGCCTAAAAATTCGTTGAAGAAAGTACGGCAGCTGTTTGCTTTCCCTAAATTCCTTTTCATCTGTAGCAAAATCGATTTTGCTGCAAGTCATTATCTCGTTTTAGTCCAAAGTCTTTCAACTCCTTGTCTCTATCCCCCAAGTGCAATCTACCCAATCACATCACACTCAATTTCAAATAATTGACAGCTCTACAAATTAAATTACACCAACTTTTTTGGTCGCAAAAAAATTATGATGAGAAACTTTTTTCGTTTAAATTGTTATGGTTTATAAATAAAAACTATAGCACGATGTCGAATCTGCAGATTTTGATCCAGGAACTTGGAAAACCTTATTCTGATCTCAAATTTCTTTTAACCTGTTTCCGCGAAGTACTCATTGAAAATGGCGAGGAAGAAGTGGCTGCCGTCATGCCATGGATCGGTGACGAAAACACACAGAATGCCGGACATTTTTCGCAAAAGCATTTTAATATGTATTCGGTTTGTTTTCAGCTGTTAAACCTGGCCGAAACAAACGGAGCGGTGCAACAACGCCGAAAAACGGAAGAAGGCAATTCGCTGCTTGCAACAAACGGATTGTGGGCTAACAGCATAAATCTGTTAAAAGAAAAAGGAATTGCAGAGGATAAAATTCTCGAATCGCTTGACAATATTTCCATACAGCCGGTTTTAACTGCGCACCCCACCGAGGCCAAACGTCCGGTAATTCTGAAAAAATACCGCGAGCTCTACCTGCTTTTGGTTAAGCGAGAAAACTCGATGTACAACTCGTACGAATTGCAGGAAAACCGCGAAGAAATGAAACGTGTCATTTCATCAATTTGGCACATCGACGAGTTTTACATGGAAAAACCAACAGTGGAAAACGAACTGGATAATGCCATTCACTATTTTGTAAATGTGTTCCCAGAAGTGGTTCCCCTGTTAAACCGCCGGCTTGTTCAGGCCTGGGAATTTTCAGGTTTCGATTCCACCGCACTAATCAATAACAACAATTTTCCGCGATTAAAATTTGGCACCTGGATTGGTGGCGACCGCGACGGACATCCGCTTGTTACTGCCGAAGTAACTAAAAAAGCATTGCATAAACTTCGCTTAAACGCGTTTATCACAGTTAAAAATGAGCTGAACAGACTGGCAGACGACCTGAGTTTTTATTTCGAAATATCGGAACTTCCGGAGTTTATGGTTAACCGTTTTAAAGAACTGGTGGCCGAAACGGGTAACAAAACGAAATCGATTATTTCGGCATCGAAAAACGAAGCGTTTAAACTTATTGTGCAGCTTTTTATTAATAAACTGCCACTAAATATCGGGCAGAAACAGTCGTTTGAATTGGATGATGCTAAAGGCACCTACGACAACTCAAAACAATTGATCGAAGATCTGGAGCTGCTAAAAAGCGCCTTACTAGAGGCCAATTATAACGACATCGCCAACCAGTCGGTTAACCGGTCCATCTTTTTTATCAAAACCTTTGGGTTTCATCTTGCCGAACTCGACATCAGGCAGAACAGTCGCTATTACCATTTGGCGCTGCAACAACTGGTTCAAAAATCTGATCCATTTAACGTAAAAGATACCGAATGGACAGAAGAATCTAAAAAGGCATTTCTGGAAAAGGAACTGCACTCGGCGCGGCCGTTTACCCACGATTACAGCCAGCTGGATACCGAATCGAAAAACACGATCGAATGTTTCCAGTTACTCAACAATCATATCTCGAAATATGCGCACTACTCCATCGGTTCGCTAATTATTAGCATGACCCAAAGTGCGAGTGATTTACTGACGGTTTACATTCTTGCACGCGAAGCCGGTCTTACGCTTTTTCAGGAAACGATGATCATTAAACTGCATGTTGTTCCCCTTTTCGAAACCATTCAGGATTTGATCGACAGTCCGGCTATTTTAGAGGAATATTTTAGTTATCCGGAGGTACAGAACAGCTTGGAATACCAACGTAAGGCGCAAAACCTTCCTGTAAAAACACAGGAGATTATGATCGGTTACAGCGACAGCAACAAAGACGGAGGAATTCTGGCCAGTGCGTGGTTTTTGTACAAGGCTCAAAAAGAGATTACTGAAGTGGGCAGAAAATACGGCATCGATATTAAGTTTTTCCACGGAAAAGGTGGTTCTATAAGTCGCGGTGCCGGTCCAATTCACTGGTTTTTGCGTTCGCTGCCACACGGCACACTTTCGGGCAACTTTAAAATTACCGAGCAAGGCGAGAGCATTGAAAAGAAATTTGCCAATAAAATTAATGCCGTTTACAACCTCGAGTTAATGATGTCGGGGAATGCGCTAAACACGCTGCTGCACAAAACGCCCGAAGAAGATGGCGACGATATCGCCGAAATTATGGAATTTATGGGGCAGGAAAGTTTCAATACTTACACCGAACTGCTTCAAAATCCACATTTCCTTGATTTTTACCAGGAGGCCACACCAATCGATGTGATTGAGCACAGCAAAATTGGTTCGCGTCCGGCACGACGTACCGGCAAAAGAAGTTTCTCCGACCTCCGGGCAATTCCGTGGGTATTTAGTTGGGGACAATCGCGCTACCACATTACCAGCTGGTACGGCGTTGGATCGACGCTCGAAAAAATGAAAAAAGAATGCCCCGACAAATACGATAAACTAAAAAAACTGATTCCTAAAAACCAGTTTATACGATATGTTTTAACTAATGTCGACACCAGTTTGGCCAGTACCGACAAAGACATTATGCAGCTTTACGGTGGCCTGGTAAAAAATACTGAGACACGTTCCGAGGTTTTAAATCTCTTGCTGAAAGAGTTTGAAAAAACGCAGCAAATTATGAATGAATTGCTGGGACGCCCTATGAAAGAACGGCGTAAAAGTCATTATTTCTCCACGCAATTACGTGCCGAAGCGCTTATTACGCTGCACAATTACCAGGTGCATTACATTAACAAATGGCGTGAACTACAAGATGCCGATGCCGACGAGAACAAAGATATCCTCAACCAATTGTTGCTTTCGGTAAATGCCATTGCCAACGCGATGGGAACCACCGGCTAATTTTTCATTCACAAAAAAACTGTAATTAAAAACGAAAAACGTTACCTATTTCAGATATAAAATAAAACGATGAAGACCCTTTTAAAAGCATTAAAAATTATCCTCCTTACGCCTGTTGTGCTAATTGTAGGTTTCCTGCTTGTTTTGTGCATAAAATATTCGCCAACTTATGTTTATCGCTTAGCGACAATGAATGTGGCCGATGTTTACGACTACCAAAAATTCGAAAACAGGAAAATCGAAGGCTCAACCGACACTTTTAAGTTTGCAAAAGCACCTGATGAAGATTTTGTGGAAAACTTATTTCAAGACAGAGTTGACCAATCGGGCTTTAGCTCGTTTGATGAGTGGGCAGAAAAATCACAAACCACAGCACTGATTTTCATTCGTAAAGACACCATTCTGTATGAAAAATATTTCAACGGCTTTTCGCGCGAATCTTATTTTCATTCGCAATCGATGGCCAAGTCGTTTATCTCGTTTTTAATTGGTGCGGCAATTGACGATGGATTGATTGCCAGCATTGACGATCCGATGACCAAATACATTCCCGAGCTCAAAGAACGCGATTCTGATTTTGAAAAAATAACGATTAAAAATCTGCTTGAAATGCGATCGGGATTAAAGTATTTTACCGGTTATATTCCGGGCACATACATTCACCTTCCGTGGCACGCCGAAGCTGTCGGATATTATCATCCAAATGTTCGCAAGCTATTACTAAAAAAGGTAGAAATTGACAGAGAACCCGGGAAATCGTTTCAGTACAATAATTACAACACCAGCTATCTGGGATTGATTGTTGAACGGGCTACAAACAAAACCGTTTCGGAATACCTGGAAGAAAAACTGTGGTCGGAGATTATGGCGTACGATGCGCTGTTTTCCATCGACAGTAAACGATCGGGCTTTGAATACATGCCCAGCCGATTGATTGCGCGGGCTATTGATTATGCTCGCTTTGGCAGGCTTTTCTTAAATAACGGTAACTGGAACGGCAAACAGGTGATTTCTGAAGACTGGGTGCTGACGTCTACGCGAGAAAAGAAAGATATCCCTCGTGACATTTACCCCGATTGGTTTGGCGGCGATAATTGCAAACATGTGTATTACACTTACCAGTGGTGGGGACAAGCCAATTGCGATTCAACTTTTCAGTTTATGGCTTCCGGCAATCTGGGACAAAATATTTATGTGATTCCCGATAAGGAGATTATTATCGTTCACTGTGGAAATTCGCTGGAACATTACGGCGATTTTGACCTTTGGCATGTGGCCGATAAAATCAGGGAATAACTCTGTTTCACATAGGTCCTGAAATGAAAAAAGGTGATATGAAAAATTTCACAGCACCTTAATTCCATAAACTCCTTTTATTGTTTAACTCAGTATTTCCTCCAGCGTAATGTAGTCTCCTACTTTACCTGTCATTTTTTCTACATCGGTATTCACCGGAAGTGTTTTCTTACCCGGTCTCCATCCTGCCGGACATACTTCGCCGGTTTTACTCGCATGCTGCCAGGCCTTAATTTGTCTGATAAACTCAATTACATTTCTACCAACAGAATCAGCCTGAACTTCCTGTGCCACACAAACACCATCAGGATTGAACAGGAAACGTCCTCGAAGAGCAACTCCTTCTTCTTCAATTAAAACACCAAATGCACGACTAACTTCCTGAGTAGTGTCGGCTCCAATTGTAAGTTTCAAACCTTTCAGAATCGGTTCTGTTTCTACAAATCTTTTGTGAGAGAATTTTGAGTCGACAGACACCGGCAAGAGCTCTACTCCCAGTTCCTGAAATTCATCGTAATGCGCATTCATTGCCGCAATTTCGGTTGGACACACAAAGGTAAAATCGGCAGGATAGAAACATACCACTGTCCATTTGTCCTTATAATCTTCACTTTTTACTGATTTGAAATGACCGGTTTTTGCATCGTACGCTTCCATTTCAAATTCCGGCATTAACTGCCTTACCATAGTTGCACTCATTGGTTTTTCCTCCGTTTTTAAATTTTCAACTAGATTTTCTGTTTTCTTCTTTTTTTTCAGTGGCTTCACGCCATTTACACATGCCATAATCGTTAATTTATATGGTTTTATAATTCTAAATCGAATCAACAATTCATTTGACACACTAAATTCATATCAATCTTATGTGCATTTAAATATACTCTTTTTAAACGTTAGTTCATTTAAAAAGTTTAAAAACCATGTGAATAATTTTGAATAATGGCGCGAATAGGAGAATAAAATTGATAAAAACGGCTTACAACGAAATGAGAAAGATCCCACTACCTATTGATACTTATTTTCTTTGGGATTGCTCCTCGTCTGGCATGTATCGTTTAAAACTTTCATAAAACATTTCCTGCTGCTCGCGCGACAAGTTTTGTTCAAAACGGTAACTCTTGCCTGTTTTATCGAACATTACTTTCAGGTAAGTTACATTTCGATTGTAGGCGGTGTATTCGGGCGACGTTGTAAGATTCGAGTTGTCCCAGTTCGGCGAACGGAAATTAGATTGTGCACCGGGCGAATTAATAACAACAGGAGATTTATTGGGCACCAAAGTTACATCCCTCCCGTAAAATTCGTAAATCAATTCTTTACCACCATCGGCAATGGGAACTACTCTTTCAGGCTTTCCCAACCGGGTATAAATTTCCATTTCACTTTTCCCGATTAAAGTGTAATTAAACACTTCATCGGTTAATTTTCCGGTAGAAGAACACGAAAACAAAACAGCTAGTAACAGGATAATAAATGTGTGTTTCATGACTGGTAGCGCTTTTGGTATAATTGCTTTTTATTACGAGTGAATTTAGAAAAAAGTTGGTAATAACAATACTTACATTCACATAATACTAACACTGTCCAGATGATCCCCATAAACCAACACTGGAATCCAATTGTTGAATTTATACTAACAAACAGATGCTGTTACAGCCTGCCGTTTTGGGAAAAACACCATCGGAACAAATAAAACAAAAGCTATGAATGACAAAAAGAAAGGAACAGTAATGCAATTTGTTCGGTTAAAAACAACTTTAACCGAAGAAGAATTGCTACAGGTAGCTCACGACAGAGCACCTCAATTTAAAGCCATCCCCGGCATCGTTCAAAAGTACTACGTAAAATTGGAGGCTCCCGGCGAATTTGGTGGGGTTTACATTTGGGATTCGCATGAATCATTGAACGAATTTCGGCAATCAGAATTAGCCCAAACCATCGGGAAAGCTTATAAAGTGATTGAACCGCCTTCGGTTGAAATTATTGATATCCTTTTTGAATTAAGAGATTAAATGATTTCCCAAACTCAAAAGGATTCTGGTCTGTTTTTCGATACCTCAAAGGAAAAAGACTCAGGAAATTAAAAACAAAAAAAGCCGCCGGATAACTCCGACGGCTTTAACAAACTTAAAAACTAACCTGTTACAATTTAACGAAGGTTTTACTCACAACATCAATGTCTGTAATAATTTGAATATGATAGGTTCCTGAGTTCAACTCAGAAACGTTGTATTCGAAAATGTCGTTATTCAATGCGTTCAATTGTTCGCTGTAAACAACAGCTCCCTGACTATTGAAAATACGCACTGTTTGCTTGCTATTGCTATTCAATCCACTGATGCGGATAAATTCAGTTGCCGGATTCGGATAAACATTTATTTCAGGTTTATCATTCAAATCGTCGATATCAGTTACTGTATTACCCGATTTTAAGACATCAACTTTAACCTCGTGATAAATCGTGTTGTTATCAGCATCTTTAGTTGCTAGGCTGATGTAATATTCGCCTTCAACATACTGATCAGGATCCATCTCGAGTACGATATCTTTGCCATTTAATCTTGCCGATACAAAGTCTGGTCCTTCAGCAATGTAACTCTCCACAACTTCTGCCGATTTTGTAATAGTAACACCAAATACTTCTTCGTACAGAGTTCCGGCCTCGATCACCATTGCGTTCGGATTCCAAACATTTGGTACCCAGGTTTGCTTTCCGGGTTTGGTTGAAACCATGAAGTTTGTTTCGGCAGTTTCACCATAAATATCTGTTGCTATAATGTGCAACATCGTCTCCATGTGTTTTCCTAACGGAACGATAATGGCTTCTGAATTCATGGTGAAAATTTCAACAACACCATCAACTTCAGTGGTAATCGAATAGGTTAACAAATCACCATCAGGATCGGCAAACAACTCTCCAAAATTAAAACGGTAATCGTAATTAATGTGGAGCGTTTGGTCGCTCAAATCGGTTACGACCTCTGGCGCACGGTTAGTATTTTCAACCGTTACTTCGCAAGTATATTCTTTGGCCGCACCATACTCATCAGCAACTTTGTATGCCAGTGTATATGTTCCTGAGGCAGAATAATCAGGCGATAAAGTTACTGTCAGGATTCCATTTGCAAAATTGCTTGCGGCAAATGCAACCGCCGCAGTTTCTTCTACCGAAACAACTGCATCTCCTTCAGGATCAGTAACTGGAATTTCCAACACTTTAACTTCACCTTCGGTAAGTGTTAGTGTATCCGGCAACTCCATTACCGGCGCAGAGTTAATTCTCAACAATACTGGAACGTTTAGATTTTTCTGCGTTGGATCGTTGTGCGTAATACTCATTCGTGCTTGGTACGAACGGGCTTCGAACAATGAAGCATCCACTGTGATGTCAACATTTTGAGTAGCGCCGGCTTCGATAGCTCCAGTTCGTGGGTCAATAGTAAGCCATTGTCCCGGATGCGAAGAAAGCGCGTGTGTTTTGTAGGTATAAGTAAAAGGCAGCTCTTCCCATGTTGTCGATCCGTCGTATGATATCCAGTATTTTCCTTCGGTACTTGGTGAGTTGAAATCGAATCCAAACAGCGATTGCATTTCCATTGGGAAATCGATTACCACAAAAAACTGGCTTCCCTGCTCGAAGTAGAATGATTGAGAAAGCGGAATAGTATACAAGCCAAACTCAGTTTTGTCGGTAAAATACTCTTCCGAGTAGATTGTTTCTGCAGTACTCAGATCGTTTCCTTTCAGAATTCGGATCACGTATGGAGCAGTTGTTTCGCCACGTTTGAAGTAATCACGGATATGTGTTAGCGTGAATCCTTCAGGTTGTGTTACTGTAAACAAAGTGGCTGTGCTAACTTTAGCTTCTCCTCCATTGCCGTACAATCCCATTGGCTCGCCCGGTATATCGTAGTTCAACGAATCAGCAAATACTTCGCAGGTTTCGCTTGCTTCGCTAATTCCGTTGGTTCCCCATCCCTGACGCAGAATTCCCATTGTAATAGAGTAATTCAATGCACTTTCAGTTCCCTGGTTAGCCAACTGAATACGGAAATTGTTCTGCTCGTTCTCGTTAACAACCAGTTTCATGGTATCGTTATCGAGTGTCTCCAACAGATCGTACGCGAATACCGGAGGAAGAACTGCGTCTCCTGATAGGGTAACGTTTAGCTCAGTGCCATCATCAAAAGTCAGGATCAGATCAGCCGTGTTGGCTGCTGCATTTTCAGCAGTGAAAACGACCTCGAAAGCAACAGTATCGAAAGCAGGAACTTCAGAATTCACTGTCAAGTCAGTAGAGAAAACCTCAGGATTTGCACCTGTAATTTCTACTGAAGTCAGTTTTGCAGGTTTGCTTCCGTTGTTGACCAACAAGAGTGTTTCTGTTCCGGTTAGCGGATTTGCAGGTAAATATGTTACGTCATCAAAAACAAGTTCTTCGCGGTTGATCGAAACATTTGATTCGCCGGTGACTGAAAGTGCCACATCAATAACTTTAGTTGAATTATTAACGTCGTTCGTCAACACATTTACTTTTCCGGTGTAATCGCCAACCTCTAAACCTTCAGATGTGTATTGCAATTGAATATTTTTCGATTCGCCAGCGGCAAGAGTACCAGAAAGTGGCGGCTGAATCATTATTGCTTTTCCCTCGTAGGCCGCATGCCCGTATCTGTAATCTTCGTTCTCTGTTAAACCGTAAATTCCAAGCGGACCTTCAAATCCTACACGGTAATACGGCAGGTAGTTTTCTCCGGTAGTTTCCATCGCTTTGTACTGGAATTTGAAATCGCCATTAGGATACAGAACAGCCTGGAAAGTGAAATCGCCACCATAACCGCGATAGTAGTAACCAGTGTGGTTCCACTGAAGCACAACATATTCTTCGGTTTCATAGATCAACAGATCAGAATCGTCGCCTAAAAGGGCCCCGCTGCTCACCCAAAACGGAGCAACTACAGCATTTGCATAGCTTGTGCCAGTTGAGCTGTTTGGAAGATCGTGCGAAGAGCTTCCAAAATACGATCCCGGTGCAGGATCGAAACTAAACCATCCGTTACGAGCAATAGTAAGCGATGTGTATTCATCACCGAAATAAGGGAATTCGAATCCATCGAAACTGAAGGTAACCGAACGCTGACTTGAATTTGCAAAATAATCGGCCAAAGAAGTTCCGGTCTCCGAAATTTCGATCCATTCGTAATCGGCGTAATTGTACGAGTAGCCATATCCATTATCAAAACCATCGGCTTCTGCTTTTTTACCGTCGATGGTAATAAATCCCGGAGCTGAAACTGACCAGTTCAGGTCTTTCTCCGATCCGTTATTACTAATGGTGATATTGGCCGATTTACCCAAATTATCGCCATAAGCCAGTGTGTCTTTGCTAAAATCACCTGCGAAATTGTAACTGGCTTCAGGAGAAGTATCTCCTGTTCCGTTTAGGCTAACAACATACGATTCAACTACCGCACCACTGCGCTCTGTTAGCAGATTGAAAACAATTTGATCGGTGAATGTTCCAACAGTCTGCGGAGCAAAGTCAACCGTAAATGTTTTGCTGCTTCCGGCAGATATTGATGAATATGCACTAACATAATCGCTGTTTGAAAATGGTGCAGACGGTTTGTCGAGTGTGTAATAAGCGCTTGCTGTTCCGGTGTTGGTCACTGTAAATGTTCTTGCCGCAGTAATTCCACTGCCCGCTACAAAACTTCCAAACTCAAGCGAATTGGTGTCGACTGTGATCTCCGGATCGCCCAGAATTTCAACTTTGAAAGGAATACTCAAACGTTGATTTCCATCGTAATTAACAGTCATTGTTGTATTCGATGAGTTCGACGCCGAACGGTCGGTTAAATCAACAGTAAGATGAATGATCACACTATCGTTGGCAAGGATAACTCCGTTTTCGGGAGAAATATTCTGAATGTAACTGTAAGCTGAAATACTGAAATTTGCAGGATATGTTCCAACGTTGCGAATAACAATGGTGGTATCGATAATATCGCCTGACAGTCGGGCGTTTTCGCCTAACCATTCCATCGATGCAGGAGCTTCGAAAACCGGGCCTTCAATAAAGTTTGCCAGTACCGGAATCTGTAACTGACCATCGTCGCTGGTAATGGATAATGCGCCCTGATAATTAGCCGCGGCAGTTTGTTTTTTGGTTGTTAAAGTAACAACAGTTTTGTGCCCGGCTTTCAATTCAGGAATTGACGTTGGATAAACAGTAACGTAGTCGCTGTTCAGCCCGCTAAGGTTAATGTTTTTCAGATTTCCTTTACCTTTATTCATCAGCTCCAGCTCAATACTTTCGGTAGTTCCGAAAAACTGAGTACCAAAATCAACCGAACTCAGGTTGGTCTCCAACTTAGGCTGCTGCCCACTAATATTTACTTTTACAAATTTCGATAGTGCTCCTTTTTTAGGATCGTCGTGTTTCATTACCAGTTCAACAAGGTGAGTACCGTTATCGAAATAATTTCCGTTTACTTCAATGTCAACCTTCTGAACTGAATCGGGTTGAATATCGCCGTTTTTAGGAGTAAATCGTACCAAACTGCTGTTGCGCACCGACTCGTATGCACGAATCATCAGGTACTTGCCAAAAACCGAACCTATATCGGTCATGTAGTTTTGTTCAGGAGCTACACGGGCAAAACTTTTGTCTTTACGCAGATAGCTCGATTCTGTTGCATTTTTAGCCCCGATTGGCAAGTAAATTCCTCGCGGTGCTGTTACGGTTACCCAGAAAATATCTCCTGCATTCACCGAAACATTTCGCGAAAGTGTAGTGTAATACCAGCCACCGTCGCGGTAACCACTTATGTAGCTTCCGGTTGAAGCCACCGGTTCGCCTGCAGGGTAATCTTCACCTCCAACATGAATAGAAAAACCGAATTCTGATCCATCATACATTTCTGTTGCAATGTATGCTCCCATATGAGACAAAGTCATATCATGATCGGCCACAAATTTGTTGGCATACATCCAGCTTTCAAATGTAGTTTCCTGCGCATAACTCAATGTTCCGGGGCCAACCATTACATCTGGCGTGCTTAGATCTTCGTGATTTACCGAGTCGGTGAAACTATAGCTTGGCGTTTCTTCGTTCCAGCTAGGGCTGGCATACATTCCAATACTAATTTCGCCACCATCGCTTAATTCTTGCATGGCCAAACGGAATCCGTATGTCGAAGGCAAAGTCTCGGCCGATTTTAGCTCCAATGTTTCGTAACCTTTTACTAACCAATCGTAACGCGAGTAAGCCTCACCTTTATTCTGAAACGAATAACTGTCGTAGCCCAATGTACTTTCCTGAACGTCGATATTTACTTCCAACGTATCGTTTGAAAGCAGTTCCACATCGGCAGCTTTCCAGGTTGTCGCCGTAAACAGTTCAGAAAGACCTGAAACATTACCAAAACGGTCTTTGGCGCGAACAGCTATTGTATAAGTAGTTCCCGGCTCCAGATTCTCGATATAAAACTGGTCGAATGAATATCTGGCTGCCGAATGAAAAGGAGTAACAGTTGCAGTTGATTTGAAGAAAGTAGTATCGGTAATTTCGCCGGCTGCTACCATAATTTCGTAATCAGTGATGGTGATATCCTGAATGTTTTTTACCAGCATCCAACCAATGTGAAAGGTGTTTTCATCGATACTGTAAAAACCCCAATCTTCAATTGCCGGAACCGTACCGGGATCATCAACCAATGCGGCGTAGGCATCCAAACGACCTTTACCCAAATAGCCGGCAAACGATGGATTAAGAGCCTCAATGTCTTTAGCCGTGCTTAACAAACGTTCTGTGATTTCATCAGTTGTAATGTGATATGCATATTTTGATGCAATAAGTGCAGCTACACCTGTAACATGCGGCGATGCCATTGAAGTTCCTCCCCAGTGCGGACCTCCGTAGCGGTTGCCCGGCAAAGTTGAATAAATCTGGTCGCCGGGGGCAGAAATATCTACTACCTCGCTAAAATACGACGAGGTTGATTTCATATCGTAGTGATTGGTGTTGGCCACCGAAATTCCAAGATCGTACTGAGACGGATAAGCAGCACGTGGCAAACCAATATAGTCGCTGTAGCTTGCGAAGTTACCTGCAGCAAAAATTGGCAGTCCACCACCTTGTACCGGACCTGTTGAATTTCCGTTTTCGTCGATACCAGCATTATCAATGTAATAGTTGATGGCATCCAGCATTACCTGGCTTGGAGCACCTCCACCCCATGAGTTATTCGAGATAGTGGCACCATTATCAGCGGCGTAAATAAAAGCCTCTTCAAAACCACCGGCGTACTCATCCGTTTCTCCGGGAAGTGAACTAAACACCTGGCACGACATAATGCGAACACCATCGCCGTTGCCACTTCCGCCAGCTACACCAGCCACACCTTTACCATTGTTGTTTACAGCAGCAATAGTTCCGGCAACGTGCGTGCCGTGTTCATGTGGCACAATGGTTGGAACACCCATTACAAAGTTCCATCCATAAAAATCATCGATGTAACCATTGTTATCGTCATCAATTCCGTTACCAGGAATTTCGTCTTCGTTAGTCCACATATTAGCAGCCAGATCTTCGTGCTGGTAATCTACACCACCATCGATAACTGCAACCACCACATCCGGATTTCCGGCTTCAAGTTTCCATGCTTTTATCAGGTTAATATCGGCACCCGGAGTACCACCGGTTTGACCTGTATTTTCGTAATGCCACTGTGCATAAAGCAGCGGGTCGTTGGGTTTTTCATCTAAAGTTCTTTCTGATGTTGCAGAAGCTTCAACCATTTCGCCATCAGAGAAACTGAAATAGTGGTTCTTTGATTCGGCTGATTCAATCGCTTCCAGATCACCGTATTTCGAAAGTGCATCGTTTAAATTTGTGGTGCTGTCGATATTGATCTCGTACCACAAATGCAAACCATACTTGCGTTGACGTTCAGCAAATTTTCCAGCAACATGAAAAACGGGTTTCATGCTTGTTGCGTTGTATTCTTTGTTCAGGATGTTAAACCCGTGAATAGAGGTTTGAAGTGGATTTAACTGAGAACCATCCGAGTGCCCCTCCATTTGCAGCGCAGCCTCCTGGGTTAATTTCACCCGGATAACGCCTTTTACCGGACTGGCATCCGGCTCTTGTGCAAACAATTTCCCCGATACCAAAAACAGCATCAGGAAAAGAAAAGTAATTTTCTTAGAAATGTAGCAATTTCGCATTTTTAGAATTTTTTAGATTTTATGGAACACAAATATCAAACTCAGGAGATATTATTGTATAAGATGCCCCTTAGCTTGTGCACTACAACCTAAAAAACGACCATAACAATACCACTCATACGAAATTATCGCGATGACATAAAATATTCTCACATATTTACAAATACCTAAACAAGTGGAACTTACGCGGATTGTAGCCTTATATTTTGAGGAAAAAAAAGGAAAAGATAACAGGGGTAAGAAGTTCGTTTACAAATTGGCAAGGAATGTACTTAAATTAACATTGGTATTGGTAAGATTTAGCTTTTTTCGCAGTCTCGAACGGGCTACTTCAACACTTTTTACACTTTGTTGGGTAAGTTCGGCAATTTCTTTCGACGACATTCCGAGCCTTAATAAAGCACATAATTTTTCTTCGGTTGGCGACAATTCTGGAAATCGTTCGCGTATTTTTTCATAAAAACCTTCGTGCACCTGCTGGTACCTGGTTTCAAATTCTTCCCAAACCGAACTGTTCAAACTTGCCTTTAACGACTTGGTGGAATCTTCAAGTATCGCTTTAACTTCCGACTTTGCTTTACCCTTCACATCCGACAATTGCTTTATTACCTTTTTCAGAATTTGGTTTTTCTCCACCAGATAAAGTTCTTTCATTACCAGTTCTCTTTCGCGTAATTCCAGATCTTTTTCCAGTGTTTTCATCGCCAAGTACGCACCTTTGTCTTTGCTTTTATTCAGCCTGAAATACAACACAAAAATGATGAGACCAAGTAGCAGTCCCAGGATTATTACTCCATAAATCAGTTTTATTCGCGCGTTTTGGCTCTTGTACTGTTCCTGCTCTTTTTCAAACTCATGCGTCATTTCCAGGCGTGTGATTTCCTGAACAGTTTTTTCGTTAAAAATACTATCCTGACGGGTGGTATAATTTTTATAATAATCAAGTGCATCGGAGAAGTTTCCTGCGCTTTGTTCAATCTCGTACAACAAATAATACGCTTCACTTTCCAGTACAAACGACTTTGTTTTTTCTGCGGCCTGCAGACTTTGCAAGGCTTTTGTCAGCGCCTCTTCTATCTTGTTTTTCTCATAAAGATACTGAGCGATTTGCCGGTTTGCTCGTGACAATTCGATCATGTCATCAAATTCCTGGCTATATTTTACAGCTAGCTGCAGCGTTTGCAGCGCTTCATCTTCCTGATTTAGGCGAAAATAATTTTCTGCCATCGAATTATAGATCGAAGCCAGCCGGTTTTCGTAATTATATTCCGACGCATTCTCAACCGCCATTTCAAAAAACGACTGTGCCTTTTTCAGCTCTCCCCGCTTTTCACTGATAATTCCCATGCTGTTATAAAAAACATGCATTTGTGACAGATTCGAAGAGTCGCCCCGCGCCAGCAATTCGTTCTGTTTTTCAAACAGTTCCTGGTATAAATTCCAGGCTTTGTCGTACTCCTCTAATTGCAAATGTACTCCGCAAATGTTATTGATTTGCCCAATCAGGAGGTTATCCTCGCCGGTATTTTCATATATTTTTTTGCTTTCAAGAAAATGCTCTAAAGACCTGTCGTAAACACCAATGTGATATAAAATTATCCCCATATTATTGTGGGCCTGTGCAGTTAAAAGCGGATCACCTACTTCTTCAGAGGTAGTTAACGCCTGTTGCGCATAACTCAAACTTTCTGATAGGTTTTGTGAGCGGGTTTGTCTCGAAAGTTCAATTAGAATCTCGGTTCTGGTGGCATCATCATTAGCCTGCTGAAGTTCTTGCAAAAGCGTACGAAACTCCCCATCATTTTGTGCCTTGAGCGAAAACGAAAAAAGTAGCATCAATAACAAGCATACAATTTTATTCATTTTTTCTCTCTATTTTATCCGGAACAATACTTACGAATTTGCCGCAAATATAGTTATCCTGAAATTGTCCGGTCTCCGAAATATCTTAATTAAACAAAAAACAAAGCAGAAATAATATTCACCACCCTACTGTATTTAAACAACTTAGCTAATCTCTGGTTTTCAAAATCGCAACCGAAAATTGAAATTTGGAGTAATTCCGAGGGCATGCTGTGTTATTTGTTCAATCTCATTGTTCTCGTTTACCAGGTAGTAAACATTGATAATATTGTCGCGATCGAAGAGATTCCACACCGAAAAACCTACCTCGCCATTCACCGCTTTCACGGTAAAATTGTACTTGGCCGAAACATCAAAACGAATGTATTCATCAAGACGGGAAGCGTTGGCATCTTCATACACAATTTCATTGTTTTCACTTAGCCTATTCTGAGCCGGTTTTGTAAACGGTTTCCCGGTTCGGTAGTTAAATCCACCCGACATTTCAAATTGCCGAAATGTATAAGTCCCACCTAACGATACCAAATGCCGGATATCGAAATTATTCGGAAAAACGGATGGGTTAAAATCCGGAAAATTATAATCGTTTTTGGCCAGCGTACAATTCGTCCAGAGGTTGGTATTGGCGAATCGTTTATTCACCAATAATTCAACGCCGTAGGTATTATACTCGCCAATGGCATGCACCGATTGGTATTGATTCTGAAAACCCTGACTCGGCGTAATTATCCCCTCCACTTTTTTCTTGTACCCCTCCAACGACATCAAAAGATTATTGCGGTTGTATAGCACCCCAAATGACAATTGTTCGCTGGTTAAAAGTGGCACACTGTTTTCGTTGGCTAACACCCAGCGGCGTTTTTCAACACCAAGAAAATCGGTTTGATAATCGATCTGCTGCGTAGTGTGCTGACTTTTTCGCTCGGTTAAAAGTTCCAGCGAAAAGGCCTCATTCAACTTGTAATTTAAAACAATCGAAGGATCGAAGGTAAACTTTTCGAATTTCGAATAATAATTGGCACGCAATCCGGCACGCAGATACAATTTACCCAGCCGTTTTTTACTTTCTGCCTCGGCATACAAACTTTGTATCCGAAGTACATCTTTCGCATCGCGGAAGTAACCCGGATCGCGAATATTATCCAGATTCCTGATACCGACTTCCTTAAACTGCAGGCCGCTTCGCAATAAAAATTTTGGACTGATCGTATTTTTCGAATCCAGTTTTACACCCCAGTCCGTAACTTCGTTCTCCTGCAAATGTGTCTCATTTTCAACATCCGATATATTGTCACCATCTAGCAGGTAATGAGACATGTATGCAGAAAGCGCCGTTGAATTATTCTCATTCCAATCGTGAGAAGAATTGAGATTAGCCAGATAACTCGATTGCCCGAGACTACTTTTTCGACTTTGCAAGGCAGCTCCCGAAAGGCCACTTTCTTCGTATGCGATATTATTATCGATCTTCAAAAAACTGAGCCGAATTTTATCCTTTTCAGTTACATCATACAGCAGTTTACCGCTGATATCGTAAAACGAAAAGTCCTGGAATTTATCGATCGACTTATCTGTTTTCTGCAGGTTTAACAACACCTCGGTATCTTCAAACGCGCGCTCGTAATAACTTTTATAAGTTGGGGTTAAAAACAGGTTGTTTATCGAATGACGAAAGCCGGCAATCACAGATATCTTTTTTGTTATCGGAGCTTTAAAAATAATATCTCCGCTCACCATATTCAGCCCCGTTTCTACCTCCAGCTTGTTTAACAGCAAATCCTGCTGTTTCATATCGATAATTCCCGAAATTCCTTCATCATAATAGGCGTTGGCACCATTTTTTACAATCCGTGTTTGATTGATTAGGTGCGAGTTAAATGCCGAGATTAAACCAAAAAAGTGCCCTGTTTGATACATTTTCACGCCATCCCACAAAACCAGGCTTTGGTCGTTTGTTCCACCCCGCGTATTTATTTCGGCAACCGTTTCGTTTATACTTTGAATTCCGGGAAGTACCTGCACCGTATGCAAAACATCGGGTTCAGCCAGCCCGGGTAACGCTTCCAGGTTTTTTACATTCATTTGTATCGATCCATCCGGCAGTTTGTCCAAACCTTTGGCAATGTAGTTTATCACCACCTCTGCAATTTCATGCAGTTCAGGTGCCAGGTCTACAATTGATGCATCGTCCAACCAGTCATCTTCTCCCAGATAATAAAGCTTGTACCCGGTATGTCGGATTACAATTGCCGAATCCTTTTTCTGATTTACTTTTATTGAAAACTTACCATTTGCATCGCTCAAAGCATAACTGCCCGAAGTATAAACATACGCACCTTCGAGGAGTTCCTTTGTTCCTCCATCGCGAATTTGACCCGAAACCCAAATTTCAGCAGATTTATTTTGAATGGCAATATACCTGTTATTAAGCTGCCGGAAAACCAATTCTGTTTGCTTCTCCAGTTCCTTTAAACATGCTTCGAGCGACAAATCAGCAGATACGATATTCACCGCAATGCCGCTAATATTTTCGTCGGCATAAGTAAATACAACATCATATTTCGCCTCCATACGATGCAGAAACTGATCAAGTGGTTCTTGTTTCGAATGTTGAGCAAAAGACTTTATACTCACCAAAACAAGCAGAAAATATAGGATAAGCAGGGTTTTAGTTGCTTTCAATCGTCAGGTCAATTTTATTTCCGTTAATCTCGTAATCCAAATTAACAGGAAATGTAATCGACTCCAAAGCAATTTCAAGATTTTTATGCGAAAAACTTCCGGTAAACAACTGGTCGAGGTCGATATCTTTAGCCGAAACCGACACCTGGTATTGTCTTTCCAACTCATCAACAACAAATTTTAGCGGAACACTTTTAAAGCTGCTTTCGCCATTTAACCAATCAGGCTCAGTTTTATTCGCAATAGTGTAATTTTCGTTTTTATTATCGATGATTCGAAATACATCATTGGGTTTTAAAACAACAGAATGCTCATTAGCAAGCACTTTAACCGAACCACTGTAACAGGTAACTTCGTAAAAATCGGTCCGGTCTTTTACTTCAAACTCGGTTCCTAAAACGGTAACTTTTCCCTGTTTGGTTTTTACATTAAACTGCGATCCTTTTTTCACGCGGAAAAATGCATCGCCCTGCAATTCCACATTTCGTTTGTTTTCCCAACCCGACTCGGCAAAACGGATCTTCGAATCGGCATTCAGTAAAACAAATGAAGAATCGGGAAGATAAACCTCGGTTTGCTCGGCTATCCAAGCTTTATTATTAGCAGATTGGCTGGTGAGATCGTAAACAAAGTAACCGGCCAATACAACAAAAACAAGGACTGCAGCAATACGGATTACCGAGCTTAATTTTTGATACAGCGAAATTACCGGCTTATTTTCAATGGTGGTTTTGGCCAGCTTTTCGAATTCCTTTTCAGCATCGTAAGGCGGGGCAGCAAAATTATCCACAGCGTTCATTAGCCGCGACAATTCAGCAAACTCCTCCGAAGCCTGAAATTCCTTCTGCTCCGAATCCGACACTTCGCCGTTCAGCCACTTCCTTATTTTATCGCTTTTATCCATTGTTTCAATTAATAAACAGATTAATATACCAATTTCCTACCTTAGTTTTGCTAAATTTTTCGCAGTTCCACTTTCTCCTGCAAAATTCTCAAGGCCGTATATATTCGTTTTTCAACTGCTTTGCGCGAAATTCCCAACATCTCGGCAATTTCCTGGTGCTTTTTCCCTTCAATGCGGTTTAGCAAAAATGTTACCCGCTGCTCTTCCGTTAATTCCCCGATTGCCTTTTGCAAACGATCGTTATATTCCTTTTCTTCCAGCAAAAACTCGGGCGACTCAACCGTATATTCCTTTGGTTTTTGCTGACGATAATTCAGCACTGTTTTTCTGCGCGAAATAGCATTCAGCATTTCGTTATTGGCCACGGTAAACAAATACGACTTTGCTTTTTCGGGCGAAACATCGGCACAATTCTCCCAAAGTTTTTGAAAGGCGATCTGCACAATGTCTTGCGGGGCACTATTTTCACCAAATTTATAATACAGGAAATCGTGTAAATCTTTCGAATACGCCATGAACAAGTCTTTGAAGACCTTTTCTTTACAAACTTTTTCAAGGTTTTTCTTTTTGCTCACTGTCAATAATTTACACTGGAATTTTACAACTTCTGTTACACGAATATAAAAAAAAACAAAAACTCAGGTAGGAGAAATGGGAAACCATCTGTTTTATTTTCGAAAGTCGGACAACAGAATTGAATAACAAAATATTATGAACAGGAAAAGAACATGGTTTACAACTTTAATTATTGCTGCATTTGCGGTGGTAATTGTAGTTTTTTCGGCGTGTCAGGAAGAATATGTACACGAAGAAATTGGTCCTGATCCTACTGACCCGGTAGTAAAATCGGGAGAACTGGTTATTCGCTTAACCGATGCTCCGTTCCCTACCGATTTGGTTGCGGAAGCCAATGTTAGCATTAGCAAAATTGAGATTCACGAAATCGACGATCAGCTTGAAAATGCGTTCATTACGGTATCTGAAGAGGAACAATCGTTTAATCTTCTTGATCTGACGAATGGAGTTTCAGCAATTTTGGCCGACACCGCTATTGAAGCCGGAACATACAATGAAATTCGTTTGTACATTGACTCGGCAAGTGTTATGCTGACCGACTCAACGGTTTTCGATTTAAAAATTCCGAGTGGATCACAAAGCGGTATTAAAGTAAAAATCAATCCGGCAATTGACATCGACAGTACATCAACAGAAGAGATTCTGCTTGACTTCGACGTAAGTAAATCGTTTGTTGTTCAGGGGAATACAAAAACGCCGGCCGGAATAAAGGGTTTTCTTTTTAAACCGGTAATAAAAGCAACCACTCCATCAACAACAGGAATATTAAAAGGTACGGTTACCGATGAAGAGGACAGCCCGATTGAAGGAGCGCAGGTTTCGGTTTATGCGGCCGACACGCTTTATACCACCTCGTTTACAGAAGAAAACGGCGATTATAAAATAATTGGAATTGAGGCCGGAATATTCGATGTTGAATTTGAAAAAGAAGGCTATAACACTTCGCGTGAAGAAGGTGTTGAAATAACCGTAGAAAATACAACCAAATTAAATGCGGTATTAACTGCAGAGGAAGAATAAAAGAAGAAAAACAAGATCATCAATTCGGTTTTATATATTGAAACTCTTTAAGTCTTTTTAGACATTGTTTCAAGACTTTGTTTAAGCAAAACCCGGGAGCAATTGTTCCCGGGTTTTTCGTTTTATGAAACTACTTCGAATCCAACTTGATAATCACATCAAAACCACTTTCGGTAGACGAGTTATTGAGCTGAAGAAACAGAAAGCGGAACAATTCGTACTCCAGTTTTACCTCGTATTTCGAAATATCTTTTTCGTCGGTTTCGCCAAAACGCTGCTCGTAACTCACAAACAGGTCGTTGGTAATGTATTTCCCAACTACAACCGTTGCATTTTCGAAATCGCCGTCGCCTTTTAGTTCAATGTAATCCACATCCAGCTTCTCACCCAGCAGCTGGGTTAATTGCGACGACAGTAACGACATGGCGGCCGAACCGGCAATTTGGCCTGCACCCGAAACGTTCTCCTGTTGTTCAATGGTTAGCTCGTCCATCGACACACCAAACAAGATGTACGAAAGAGCATCTCCTTCACTAACCTGGTTTCCATCGAGCGCAAAGTTTATCTCCGGCTGACTGGCAGTTCCCGACACGCGAACAGTTAATTCCTGCTCCACTTTTTCTGGATTTCGGAAAGCATAAACAGCCTGAATATTCAGCCGTGGCATCATTTCCTCTCCTCCCTGAAAAGTGATACTTCCCTCATCGATTTTGAAAGTTTTGCCAAGCACCTGGTACTGCCCGCGTACAACATCAATATTACCAAATAACTCGAAGAATTCCGGGTTTTTGATGACTTCCAGCTTCCCGGAAATTTCCACAAACATATCTTTGTTTTTTATCCAGGTATTTTGCGGAATGGAAACGGAAAGTCGCCCGGTTAAATTAGCAAGCGAACTAAGATCGAGGGTATCATTTGTGGAAATTGTATCGTTTATTGCCACTGACGAAGCAGTTGTGTCTTTCAATTTTTCTATTTCGCGCATTAACACCGGTTGTGGTAATTCCGGTTCGGTAAACTGCCCGGTTAAATTCATAATTGCCGGCAAATAAATATTAGCCTCCGGAATTTCCAGGTCGCCATCAAAAACCATTTTCCCGCCCTCGGATTTTAAGCTCGCATCGCCCGATAATTCCATATTAAACTGACGATGATCAACCGGGTTAAATGCGTTGAAATGAATATTTATTTCCGACTGTTTGATTTTACCGTTGTAAATGGCAGAGCCAAAATCAACGGTACCACTGGCTTTCAGATTTCCATCATCGGTTTTAATGTAAAACGAATCGAGCTGGGCAGCATCTTCCGAAAAATGGAGATCGAGCACAATGTTTTTGTACTCAATTCCATATTTTGGTATTAAAACCTCAGCATTGTTCAGGCTCAGATTACCATCGGGCTCGGGAGATTTTAATGTACCTCCCACATTTACCTGCCCATTTAAAAATCCTTCCACCTTTTCGGCCTCCTCTAAAAATTGCATTGCCGACAAGGGGAAACGCTGCACAGTCAATCCGCCATTAATCGTAGCATTCGAATCCACCAAAAAGCTCATACTATCAAAACGGGCTTCCAATGGAATATTGGCATTAATTTCAAGCAGGCCGGTATCGAGCGGAACAATCTGAGCATCAAAATTCAAACGGTCGTTTTGTAGATTAAACGCGCCGCCAAAATCGGTAAACTTATAGCCGTAAACCAGGGCCTTATCAATACTCAAATTTCCATCTAACTCAGGCGACGAGGCTGTTCCTTTAAGTCTTGCTTCGGCGTTAATTTTTCCGGAAATTTCGGTGTTCAAACCTAAGCTCTCCAACAAGCCGGCAATATTTATATTGGCAACTTCAAACTGAAAATCTTCGTCGCCATACTGCGAAAATACGCCACCAGCTTTTATATACTGCGCTGTGTCGGAATCAGCGGAAACCATTTTCAAATTACTTAGCCTGTATTCCAGCGAATCCAGTTCGATTTCTGCAGGTGCGTCTGCCAAGTGCAGGTGTTGGTTTTTAAAATCCAGGCTCCATTCCAAAAGTGCGATTTTTATTACATCGCCAAGTACGATTTCGGACTTCAGCTGTGTTTGAAATTCGTTGCCATTTGCCTGCATTTCAACTTGCAACGAATCGATAAAATAATTGGCAGCGGCACGAATGCTATCCAACACAAAACTTCCGGCATTGAAATTTTCTACCAGGGCGACAGCTGAAAAAGTGGTATCTCCCGAAGTAAGTTGCGCGGTAGCATTTACCTCAATTTTTTCGGCTGAGATATCTGAAAATCCGGCGTCCTGCAATTCTACGTTTGAAGCAAGTGACAGCGAATCCGGTTTTCCTGAAAGTTGTGCATTTATGATTCCCTGTCCGTAAACACTATCCAAAGGAATAAAAGCTTCAAATACCTCCGCATCATCAAAATCTGCCGACAATTGAAGATCCGAATTTCCGACTAAATTATAATTTCCCGAAGCCGTTAAATGCAGCGATTTTGCGTTTGCCCAAAGCGAATCGATTACAATATTTTTTTGGCTATAACTTAAATCTCCCACAAGAGAATCCAATTTGTAACCGGAGAAAGTTGACGGGCTCAATTTCAAATTCGCGCGGGCTTGCAACCTTTCAGGATCAAAATCTTCACCACTCAAATTGGCGATTAAGTTGATATCCGATTGTAACGAATCGTTACCCAGTAAAGGCGCCAGGTTCAGGCTTTTTGTTACCAGTTGCAATTCGTATTTTGGACGGTCCAAAAGATCTTTTATTTTGGGTTGAACGGAGACCGCTCCAAAATTTCCTTCAGCATCAATTTTCCCGGAAAGGTCTCCCCTATTCACTCGGAGGTTCATCTCAATCTTCTCCACGTTTGTTTGTGCAAAAACACAATCCTTAAAATCTGCATTTACTTTTAGTTCCGCGGTCTTCGGATCTATTCCGTTTCCATCAATTTTAAACTTGCCATTTATCGTATGATCCAGCTCCGAACTCCCCATCCAGTGCGCCAGATTAATATTGTCTACATTCCCGGAAACCTTATATTTCAATCCTGTTTTGTCGCTACCATTGATAAACTGCAGTAGGTTCTCTGAAGCAAGATCGAGTTTGATCTGCTGCTCTTTATCGCGGACAGAGAGTGTTGCCTCAACACCCTTTTGAATAGAATTTACCTTGAAATCAACTTCCGGCCGGGCAGGAAGATTGATTTGCGGCAACAAAAACTCAAACTCTTTGATATTTATGGGTTCGGTTTGCATTTCAGCCGAAATTTCAGTTGGTGCAGCATCGGAGTATTTCGCTTCTGCATTTAGCGCATTTTGTGCTGTTTTGATATGGAAGTTATTTAGTGCTATATTTTCGTCAGTGCGGCGGGCTGCAAAAGTCAATTCGCGCAAATCAAAATCCGGACGCTGCGTTTGTAAGTCAAAGCGCTTTAAAGTTATTGTTTGCTCGTTGGATGAATAAGCACCGTTTGCCTCCAGATTTATATTTTTCACTTCATCGGGAATAAGCGAATCGAGCGCCTGAATTTGCATCCTTCCTTCATTAATTTGAAGGTTGGATAAAAGCAGTTGGAAATTACCGGATGCAGACGTTGTATCAGGTGAACTTTCAGCTTGTTCTTTCAATAAAGATTCGACGTTCCAGGTCGAGTCTTTTTGTTGTTTCAGGTACACGTATGGTGAATTTATACTGGCCGATGATAGTTGTAACTCTCCACGCGTTAATGACCACAAACTGTACGATGCAGCCACAGAATTGATATAGACTAATGTATCATCCTCATATTTCCAGAGTACATCCTCCAATTCTAAATGGGAGAAAAAGTTCCCGCTTATTTTTCCAATCATCAATTCCCCATTTACAACTTTCTCTGCCTGTTTGGCAGCCACGCGAGCAAGTTTGTTTTTAACCGGCCGTGTTTGAATTAGCAATCCGGAAATGAGCAGCAAAATAACGATGCCGGCCAGCAGCCAAGCCAAAAAGAGCAATATTTTCTGAATTATACTTTTCATTATTTCCCTTAAAATGCCTGTCCGACACTGATAAAAAACTGCGGGCTTTTTTTCTCGTTCCATAACGGAAATCCAACATCAAAACGCACCGGCCCAATTGGCGTATCAACACGTAATCCGCCACCGGCCGCGTAAGCCAGTTCGTTTATTTTGTAGCTAAAAGCTTTCTCCCAAACATTACCGCCTTCAAAAAATGCCACACCGCTCAGGCGCCAAAAGAGCGGATATCGGAGTTCTGCATTTCCTTCCAAAATACTTTTACCACCCAGCGGAGTTCCGCTTTCGCGTTTTGGCCCCAAATCCGAGCGGCTCCAACCACGAATTGAGTTGCTACCTCCTGAATAAAAACGGTCTTCAACCGGAATAAAACCACTATCGTCGGAGGAGTGAATCCCCCCGATCATTCCCCGAAGTGCGAGTACCAGATCATCAATTTTTTGATAGGTTCGGAAGTCTCCCCAAACGCGCAGGTAGCTGAAATCGCCACCAAACTTGTAACCGTTCAACTTCATCCCCATCGACAGGTTAACGCCTCGATCGGGCGAAAATTTCGGGCGCGCCGTTGAAAAAACCGAACTAAGCAACACACCCGATTTATTGTAGAGATAATTTTCATCTTCAGGATCGGGAAATTCAGGATCGCCCTCCTCGATTTGCTGATTCACCTTCTCGTAATAATAAGTGAGCGTTGCATCCAGCTCCTTGTTAAAACGATAGGTTACGGGCAGGTTTAATCCGTAGGTTCGCGTTTGGTAACCCGGCTCTTTATTACTCCCCAGAAATGGATTGACGGAAACGGTACCTTTTTTATCGAACACCTGTGGTTGCGTCCATTTCACACTCAGGTAATAAGGCTCGATTGCCGAATGTTTTGCGTAAATATTAATGCGCGGGGCGGTGCCCAAAAATCCGAGATAAGTTAAATCGACAAAGGCGCGAAATTTATCTTCAGTTCCGTAACCGGCACCAAATTCGGTGTTCAATCGCGGCGCTTCTTCGATGTATAAATTCACCGGAATCGGGTCGCGCAAGGTAGTTTTATCTTTTTGCGGAAGTACCGAGACCACACTAAAAAGCTGCAGGTGATACAAGGACTCGCGTGTTTTATCCAGAAGCGATTTATTGTAATCTTCTCCTTCCCGGTAGTCAAATTGTTTACGAATAAACTCCTCATCCACATGATTATTTCCCCGAATCGTTGTTGCGCCAAAATGACTAACAGGCCCGGGATTTATCACATAAGTAATGCCAGCCAATTGTTGCGTGGTATCGAGCTGAATTTCGTAATCCACATCAACATAAGCATAACTCATGTCTAAAAAAATATTTCGGATTGCGGCAATGTCTTCTTTCAAGGCATCGTCGCTGAATCGTTTTGAATGGACTAACGAAAGTTTTCGGATGTTTCGGCCGGCAATAGAATCGATGTTTATCTGAGCATTGGCTTTTTTCAATTTAAAAATTACCGTATCAATCGTATACGGTTCGCCCTCGTCGATAATAAAATGGAGTTTTACAGTCTGCTTCTCATCGTCAACTTTTAGCGAATCAAGCAGTACCTGCGCCTTTACAAAACCTTCGCTCTGGTAGGTTTTTCTCAGGCGTTCCAAATCAAGATCCATTAACTCGCGGCTAAACAACGAAGGCTCGTTGTCGGTCAACAATTTCTCGAGATACGAAACTTCATCAACAACCATTTTATCGAGCAAATAGCTACTTTCCAACGATCGGTTTCCTTTGAAACTGATTTTTCTGATTTCGTAGTTTTCCTGGGCTTTCAGACTTAAACCAAACAGTTGCAGGACAATTGACAGGAAGAATATGTAGGCTATTTTTTTGATCATAATTAACACATGGCAAACATGAAACACCTTAATCGGTAAAACTGTTTTCGATAATTGCTTTAACTGCAGATTCAGCAATAAGATTGATACTTTGCGCATGTTGAGCCGCATTAATCGTATCGGGTGTAAAAACCATTTGCACATTTAATTCCTCCATTTCCGCAATCAGTTTTTTGATGTGCCGGTCTTTCTTTTTCCGCACCGTTCGGATATAAATTGCCTTAATACGCCGCGGAAATATTCGTGCCACGCGGGCATAAATTTCCGGATCGTGCTGCCCGTTGTCTCCCACCAGTACAAACGACAGGTTGGGATATGTTTTAAAAAGCTTGATTATTTTATCGAATTTATGCTCGTGGTTTCCGCCGCCCTGTTTCCACAAATTTAAAAGTCCCGGATTAATTTCGCGAAGCAAATAAACGCCTTTTGGAAATTGGTTGTAGGCACAAAAATCATCGATCAGATCGTATAAATTCCATTCGCTACTCGACAGGTAAAAAAAGGGATTGTTACTATTTTCATCAGCGCCCTGATGCAGCGCCCGGTAAAAAGCTTCCACTCCCGGAAATGGTTTTCGGGTTCGCGAGTTGTGCGTAAGCATTAACCGCAACTTTCGCAATGTTTGTGTAGAGTGGCTGATCATTATCGTATCGTCAATATCTGAAATTACACCAAATGATGCATTGTTTCCCGGAATTAAAATTTCACCCGGCACCCGAAAATTATTTGCTTCGGGCCCAATCTGGTCCAGCAATTCTGCCTGGTAAGGAATCCATTTTGTTTTCCGCTCACCGTTCATTTCATTCAGCGGCATTGTTGCTTTAAAAATACCGTTTTCTTCGGTTAATCGTTGCTTATGCTCGTTACCTAAATGAATTTTTATTCGAGCCCCCGGAATCTGATCGCCCGAATACCGCTTTAACATGGCCAGAATATTTTCGCGCGATGAATTCTTTCCTTCAGGTTTTTCCAATCCTTTATCTTCGTAAAGCGCCCCGGTAATCGTTGCTTCGCCCGATGCGTACGATCCGAAACCGCGATATGGAATTACCTGCGGAACGCCAAGCCACCCCAGTTTATTTTTCAGCCTGAACTTTTGCTTTTTCAGGAAACCTTTGTTTTTCCGCTCAAAATAATCGGTCATTTCATTGTTGTCTGTCATAACTATTTTCGGCACAGAATTTATATTATTTACGGTGAACAAATACATAAGATATGCCAGAAGAAAAGTTACTATTCGTGATAAATCCCATTTCGGGAGATATTGAAAAGGACAACTTACAGGATGAGATTCGCCGTTTTATGAGAGAATACAATCAGGCTGTTGAATTCTTTTATACCACCGGAGAAAACGACAAGCAAAAAATTTCTGCGAAAATAGAGGAGTTTCAACCATCAACGGTTATAGCTGTGGGTGGCGACGGTACCATTAACCTGGTAGCTCAAACAGTAATAAATAAACCGATAAAAATGGGGATTCTTCCTATGGGATCGGCAAACGGAATGGCATCGGAGCTTGACCTGCCAAAAACGGTGGAAGAAAACCTCAAACTAATAGCAAAAGGAAAATCGAAAAAAATTGATGTGCTGCAGATAAACGATGAGCACATTTGCCTGCATTTAAGCGACATAGGATTTAATGCTCAGTTGATTAGCACTTACGAAAAAAGCGATAGCCGGGGATTGTTGGGGTATACCAAATCGTTTATCGAGGAATTTGGAAATGCTACCCCGGCAGCTTTCGAAATTACAATGGAAGACACTACCGTTTCGCAAAAGGCTTTTATGGTGGTTTTAGCCAACGCCTCGCAGTTTGGAACCGGCGCGGTTATCAATCCCGAGGGAAAACCTGACGATGGTTACTTTGAACTGGTAATTCTGCGCCCACAAAATGTTAGCGATTTTCTGGAGATGCTTGTTCCTTTTTACACCCGCCAAATTCACCGGCTCGATTTTGTTGATACCTACAAATGTAAAAAGGTAACGATCAAAAATCCGGAGCGACAGAACTTACAAATTGATGGGGAAATTATGGGTCAGCCGCTACAAATAAATGTGGAAATTTTACCCCGCTGTGTGGAGATGATCATTCCGTGAGCAAAATTTTTTGTGGGTACTTCATCTCGCTGTTTTGTTCTTAAACCGGCGATCTTAGTTATTTCGCAGGGCTTCAATTAACTCCTCTTTATTCATCTTACTTCGCCCCTTAATTCCCACGTGCCGGGCTTTTTCGTACAACTCTTTTTTTGTGCGTTCTTCGTATTTGCTGCTACGGCCACCTTTTGTTCCCGAATCGGGCGTATTGGCTATTCTTGCCGACTTTTGTTTGCTATAGCCCTTGTCGCGTAATGCTTCATATTGTTCTTCGTTTTTCACTTGTGGAATATTGTTCTTTTTTGCCATATTTAATTTGTTTTGATTCATCTGAAAGGCAGAAAATACCTTGCCAGACTCCGGACAATTTGAAAATACATATTGTAACTACATGGTGATTTTTTCAACAACCATTCACCAATGTCAGCCGGCGAAATCAGAATGCACATAATTGGCACAATTATTACAATATATCCTGCAAATGCTCCATCAGAATGAATAGCACAGGATTAACAAAAACGGCTCTCTATCTCATTATAATGTCACTACTTGTGGCGTTTATTATTGTGGCCAAAAATATTTTGATTCCATTGGTTATAGCCATGTATTTTTCGTATTTGCTTTACCCGGTTGTCTGGAAAATTGAACGCTGGGGAGTTAACCGGGCTATTTCCATTTTAATGGTGCTGCTGGTTGTAATTATTTTTATTGGTGGAATTGCCCTTTTATTCTCGTTAAAAGCCTCAAATATTGAAATTGATTTTAATGATGTAAAAGCGCAGTTTGACAGAAAAAGCCTTAATGTACAAAACGTACTTACGGATAAACTGGAAATTGATGTGTCAACAGTTGAGCAATATTTCGACCGGGCAGTAGAAAATTTTATCGATACCTGGCAAGCTGGAATAGGAAACCTTTTTACCACCACAACTACAACAATTTTTCAGATTGGAATTTTACCGGTCTTCACCTTCTTTCTTTTGTTTTACCGCACAAAAACTGCGCACTTTATTTTACGTATTACCCCAAAAGACAAAAAGTTTGTAACGCTAAGTATTTTACGCGATATATCGAAAGTTATAACCAAATACCTTGGTGGACTATTTTTGGTTGTTGCCATACTGGCTGTTCTCAATTCGGCGGGGCTTTTAATAATTGGAATTAAACATGCGCTGGTGCTTGGTGTACTGGCTGCGCTTCTCAACCTTATTCCTTACATCGGAACTTTTCTGGGTGGTTTTATACCGTTTATGTATGTCTTTTTTACTGTTCCGCATCCGTTGCCAACAATGCTAAAAGTGGTGGTATTGTTTATTATTATACAGTTTATCGAGAATAATCTGTTAACACCCAACATCGTGGGAAATAGCATCAAAATCAACCCCTTGGCCATTATCGTTAGTTTGTTGTTTGCCAATATAATTTGGGGCATAGCCGGTATGTTGGTCGTTATTCCGGTTTTGGCAACTTTAAAAATTATTATGCGACAAATCGACAGCTTAAAACCTTATGCCTATCTAATCAGCGATCGAGGAACAGAGCAATACCGGCTCAAAATATTTAAACGCAGAAACAAAAAATAGAAATGATTCGAATACTCAGAGATCACCTGAAAATACTCCTTAAAGCGATAAAAAAATTTGCAGCCAACAATCCTGTTGGAATGGCGGCAACAACATCGTTTTTTGCCATTTTTTCCATTGCTCCCATGCTTATTATCATTATTTCGGTATTTGGCATGTTTACCAACGATGCGGTTATCCGGGCAAAGCTTTTTAACGAAGTGTCGGGACTGATAGGCAACGAGAGCAGCCGACTTTTGCAAACCGCCATCGACAATTATAACATCAGCGAAAAAAGCGGTTTGGGAGCACTTATCGGAGGCGGTATTTTTCTCATCTCGGCTACTACACTTTTTAGTATCATGCAAAACTCGATAAATTATATCTGGCGAATTCGGGTAAAATCAAAACTGAAATTAAATGTGCTGAAATTTTTGCGAGACCGTTTATTCTCCTTCGGGCTGATATTAAGTTTGGGGCTGGTATTACTTATTTCGCTGGTTCTTGATGCATCGATGAGCATTTTTCAGGATTGGTTGTCAAACACATTCAACCCCGAGTTTATTACTCTTTTTAATCTCCTCGAAATGGGCGCATCGTTAATAATCACAGCCTTAGTATTTACACTCATTTTCCGTTACCTGCCGGATATTGTGGTAAAATGGAAAGCGAGTTGGTTTGCAGCTGTTTGTGCTGCGGTATTATTTTTTATTGGTAAATACCTCATCAGTATTTTTATTGGAAAAAGCCAGCTTGGTGTAATTTACGGGGCAGCCAGCTCGTTTGTTGTTATTCTGCTTTGGATCTATTATGTTTCGTTAATCTTTTATTTTGGGGTACAGTTAAGCTACCAGTATTCGGTGTTTTATAAACACGACAATAAACCACTAAATTTTGCCGAGCCATTTAAAATCAGTTCAGTAGAAAACTAAACTTTACCGGCACAAAACAAACAGTTACTTTTTACATATTCTGCACAATTTTACACCCGCAACTTTAAACATAAAAAAGCAGCTGCAATAACTACTGCAGCTGCTTTTTTATGTTTATGTAATTATGTTTTAAGTGGAATATCTATGCCAGTTTCTTCTTTTTTACCGACAATAAAATTATGCCTAAAACCACCACTGCACCACTTATAATTACGGGTGTCCAGTTGGCACTGCTTAAGGCTACATCAACACCTAAAAAGCTAAATGTTTCAGAATTATTTATTGCCTGAATTCCAAAAAATATTGCTCCTGCTAATCCAAATAAAAGTAAAATAGTTCCTAATGCTTTCATAATTTTCATATTTAACGTTTGGCTTTAGTAATGGCAAAATTGTGCCAATCCTACAAAAGCTTTTAAATAACAATGGTTCAACACTTTCGTGCCTGAAACATTTCTACACTTTACACAAAAACTGTGGAATATTATCAACAATGCCCGTATGCAACCAAAGTGCAACAAACCACGTACACCACTATATATCTGGCCCTTATACCAATTCGAGCCATTAAATTGGCACAATGGAATGGAATTTTCTATCAGGGATTACAGAGATTAGAAAACAATTTAATAGTAACCTTAAAAATTTTTGTCATGAGTAAAACAGCAAATGTATTGGTGGGATTTATTGCCGGAGCAGCAGCAGGAACAATAACTGGAATTTTAGTAGCCCCGGACAAAGGCGTGAAAACACGTAAGAAACTAAACAAACAGATTAAACGAACATCGCAAGATGTATCGGACACCATTAGTGAAAAAGTGGATGATATTAAAGAAAAACTGAACGATGTTGTTTCTGAAATGCGCTCGAAAGCCGAAGAAACGGAAGAAAAAATTAAAGAAAAAGTGAATTCGAAGGCTAAAACAGCCAAAGATGCAGCTGCGAACTAATAATTGTAATTAATCACAATTAGAAGTAAAAAAATGAGTGATCATTTAACAGAAAGTATAGCAGGGCTTAACGAAGCCGTTAAACAATATGTGCAGACCCGAATCGACTTGGTTAAGCTCCTGTTTTTAAAGAAAACATCGAAATACATGAGCATTCTGTTCGGGATGCTCATTATAATTTTATTGTGCACTTTAATACTGGCTTTTGCCGGAGTAGTGTTTACCTTTTGGTATGGCGAAACCTACGGCAATTACCTCGAAGGTGCCTTTATTGTATTGGGAAGTTTAGTGGTACTTCTCATCGTTTTTCTTTTATTCCGAAACAAACTATTGACCTCATTCTTCCTTTCACATTTCTCGGAAATATTATTCGAGGACGATGAAGTAGATCATAAATAAATCGACAGGGAAGAATAGTAGCATAAACCATTACAAATATGAAGCGTGTAAAACGAGTAAAAAATATGCGGGAACTGGAGCTCATGAAGGAAAACCTGGAGTACCGCCAGAAATTAAACGAAAAGCAACTGCTGGGCTCGACAGTGGGTATTGTCGATAATTTTACCGACGGACTAAAAGACTGGGCCTTTGAATTCGGCACTCATTTGTTCCTCGATTTAATTCGCGGCAGCAAAAACCGCGCTCCCGAAACCGAAGAGGAAGAATAAAACATCCATCTCCTCATTTCATCAACCAAAAAACTAAAAACTACATTTGCCAGGCACATTCCGCATTAATAGGGCAATTCGTTAAATTCGAACAAATAATAGACACTTTATTCCCTAATCCGCAAAAGTATCTTTATCTTATGCTTTTAATAACAGTCTATTCAATTTATAATCAATGCCCGAGAACTCAAATAACTTCAGACTTTCCCTTAGTTCACTTTCAAAAACAATTAACAGTTTACTGAATAAAAAGGAACTGAACGAAGAAAATCTGATTCAGATCGAGCAGTGGCTGTCATTTCACCTGAATAAAATACGAATACGAAAACTGGAAGACGTTTCCATTGTTGGCGAAAAGGAAACAGAAGAACGTACAAAAAAAGATGGCGTTTTTATTATCAACACCGCCGCCGACATTATTCTCGATCCCGGTTTTCAGAATTATCATAACGATTATACCGAGCGTCCGGAAAAACTAAATCTTGCCGATTTGGTTGAAGAAAGCACGCTAAACGAATTCAATTCTGCTTTTCTTGAAGCCTTGAGCGAGAAAAAGAACACCAAAGCCGAAGTGCTGCTAAAAACGGGCATAAACCGGCAGCGCGAATGTGTTCTTGAATTTGATATGTTGGCCAGCAATACCGATAACAACCGGGTTATTGTTTATTATTCGTTCAAAGATCTTCAGCACGTGCACCTGGCCGATTTCCAATCGATCGTTTTAAACAACCTTCCGGGAATGGATGTATTTCTGTTCGACCAGGAATACCGCTATATTCTGGCGGGTGGTAAGGAAAAAGAGAAGTACAATTTAACCAACTCAAGCTTTATCGGAAAAACACTTTTCGATGTGTATACCAAACAAGATCAGCGTCGGTATTTTCAGTTTTACAACAAAGCCATAAACGGCGAATTTACCGAAGGAGAAGTTCGTTATAAAAAAGACGTGTATTACATTGCTGCGGCGCCGGTAAAAGATATTGAAGGAAATACGGTGGCCGGAATTCTGATTTCGCAGAATGTAACAAAGGATAAAATACTGGAAGCGAAACTGATTAAAAGTAAAGAGGAAGCGCAGCGTGCCAACAAGGCAAAATCGATATTTCTGGCCAATATGAGCCACGAAATTCGTACTCCGCTTAATTCCATTATCGGATTCACCGACCAGCTGAAGAAAACAAAACTGGATGCTCAGCAGCAGAAATTTATTTCGCTAATCAACCACTCATCCGAGCATCTCCTTTATTTGGTAAACGAAATTGTATTCCTCTTTAAACTGGGAATGGACAAGGTTTACATTGAAAAAACCAGCTTTTCGATTAAAGAGCTGCTTAACGAGCTGGCCGATGTTTATAAAAAACAGGCGGCTGAAAAGAACCTGGAATTTAGTATGACGATCGACAAGGCACTCCCCGATTTTGTAAAAGGAGATCCTTTCCGTTTACGACAGATATTGATGAACTTATTGGTTAACGCCCTAAAATACACCGAACAAGGCCGGGTAGCAATGAGTACAAAAGTTTCCCGCAAAACAAAAAAAATGGTCGATTTGGTTTTCGAGGTAACAGATACAGGTATCGGAATCGAAGAGAAAGACCTGCCATATATTTTTGATGTATTTGAGCAGGGCAACAAACGAACAGAAAAAATTCGCGGTGGAGCCGGACTGGGTTTGGGAATTTGTAAAAAGCTCGTTACCCTTTTTAAAGGCGACATTACCGTAAGCAGCAAAAAGAATGAGGGAAGTACTTTCAGCGTAAACATTCCGCTGGAATTATCGGATGCAAAACCCCGGAAAGAAATTGAAAAATCGTACGATCTTGATGACAGCCTGTTACGCGGCAAAAAAATTCTTTTGGCTGACGACGACAAGCATAACCGCTTACTTTCGGAAGTAGTTCTGAAAGGCTGGCAAACCGATTTCATTTTGGTAGAAGATGGAGAGGAAGCTTTAAATGCACTTAAAAAAGAACGGTTCGACCTGGTATTGCTCGATATCCACATGCCCCGAAAAAATGGTGTTGATGTGGTAAAAAAGGTACGTGCAAATAATGGTTTGAATGCCGATACACCAATTGTTGCATTAACGGCAAACGCGCTAAAAGCCGATATTAACAGCTATCTGAAAGTGGGTTTTAACGATTATGTTATTAAACCGTTCTACGAACTTGAATTATACAATAAAATTTGTAATATTTTACAAATTGAGAACGGTGAGAAACAAAAACCAGTCACCAAAGAAGCAATTGTTAAAGAACCGGTAACTGGCGATACATTTGATGTGCACGATCTGGAAAAAACAGCTGCCGGCGACAAGCAGTTTTTTAATTCGATGATCGACAATTTTACCGAAAATGCGGAAACATTGCTGGCCGAATTTAAGGGCGGATTGAAAAACGAGGATTGGAAAATAATTGGCGAAAGAGCGCATAAAGCTATTCCGTCGTTTAAATTTTTTAAACTGACAGGCATTGCCGGCGCGCTTTCGAAGATTGAAGATCTGGCACTAAGAGACCAGCAATTTGATGCGCTGCCCGAGACAGTAAACAAGGTTTCTGGTCAGATTGAAGAAATAGTAAAACAGGCAAAAGCAGCCAAAATATAAGGGCAAAGCCCATTAAACTTTTTAGTTGCACTTTTGTATAAACTTATACCAACATAAATTCAATAAATGAAGAAGATATTGATTATTGACGATGATACATTCATCTGTGAGATTCTAAAAAAACATCTTCAAAACCATAAGTACAGTGCCGAAATTGCATTTAATGGAAGAGGTGCACTCAAACTTTTTAAAGAAACACAATTCGACCTTGTTTTGTGCGATTTCAGGTTGCCAGACACTAGCGGGCTCGACCTTATGCAACAACTAAAGTCGATTAAACAGTCGGTTCCGGTAATTATAATGACCGCTTACGCCGATGTTAGAATGGCCGTAAAATTAATGAAACTGGGCGCCAGCGACTACATTACAAAACCCATTCAGCAAGAAGAACTTTTGGGGCTGATAAAAAAACTGCTGAAGAAACCGGAACCTACAACGGCTAAAAAGAGCCGCAAAACGGTTTATTCAAACGGCGATTTTATTATTGGCGACAGCCCGAAAATAAAGTATGCAATCAACCTGGCTCGAAAAGTTGCACCTACCGATATGTCGGTAATTGTTTCGGGCGAAACCGGAATTGGAAAAGAATATATTGCACGTTTTATTCACGAAAATAGCCTGCGAAAAGACAAACCATTTCTGGCAATCGACTGTGGAGCCATTCCGAAAGAGCTGGCCAACAGCGAGCTTTTCGGACATATAAAAGGATCGTTTACTGGTGCTATTTCCGATAAAATCGGTGTTTTTCAGAAAGCCGATGGCGGTACGCTTTTTCTCGATGAAATCGGGAACCTGAGTTACGATGTTCAGTTAAAACTCTTGCGGGCCATCCAGGAACGGGTTGTTTCGCGTTTAGGTGATGACAAGCAAAAAAGTATTGACATACGTATAATTGCAGCAACAAACGAGGATTTAAACGTGGAGGTAAAAGAAAATAATTTCAGAGAAGATCTGTATCACCGCCTCAACGAATTTAAAATTACCCTGCCACCGCTGCGCGAACGCCCAGAGGATATTAACGTTTTTATGCGCCATTTTATCGATACGGCCAACAAAGAGCTTAATCGCAATATTACCGGTATTACTCCCGAGGCCGAATCAGTGATCTTAAAATATCCGTGGTATGGTAACCTTCGCGAACTTAAAAATGTGATAAAAAGAGCCGTGTTAATGGCTGAAGGAGAACAAATTGACACCGATTGTTTCCCTTCTGAAATTTTACACCCGGAGACCGGACACATCCAAACACAAACCATTACTGCACAAGACATTAACACCGATTCGAAATTAAAACATGCTTCTTCCGAAATTGAAAAAAAGCTGATAATTGAAACCATTCAGGAAGCCGGCTACAATAAATCGAAGGCAGCAAAAATTCTGAATATCGACCGCAAAACACTCTACAACAAAATTAAATTGTATGATATAAAACTATAGTTTAAATGGGTTCAATAATGAAGTTTGCTGTGTGGTTTTTGGAATAGTATTTGGATTACCTATAGCAAAACAAATTATGAAATGGGGATGAATACAGGATATAAGAAAATTATATTCATAGATGACGATACTGAGATGGTTCGTATTTATAACTCTATTTTGGAACAAAAAAAATTATCGGATTATCTTATACATTTCGAGAACGCTCAAAAGGGTATCGAATATCTAAAACGAATAAAGAAGGAAGAAGATCTGCCGGATTACATCCTTTTAGACCTGTACATGCCGGTTATGGACGGGTTTAAGTTTCTGCAGTATTTTAACGAATTGAAAAAATTGAAAAAATCGATAGAGGTTTTTGTGTGTTCATCTTCGCAAAAACAAGACGACCGGAACAAGGTCATGAAGTATCCTTTTGTGAGTGCTTACCTTGAGAAACCATTGTCGACCGATTTTATTGAACTGTTGATTGAAGATTCCGTTCACTGAAAACTGATTCCTCATTTTGTATAAAAAAATCTACAACACGTCCTATTGCCTGAAAATATCCGGGCAATTTTTTTACATTCAAAATTTCCCGATTTTACGCCGTTATTGATTGGAATTTGCTCTCATCAGAAACATTACAATGTAATTCGGACATAAAAAAAGGCAGAACGAATTGCCTGCCTTGAACGATCGTATTATTCAATCTATATATTACTTCCCCATTTCAAATTGTTTCTGAGCCACATGATTCATAAACTTCGATACAGTTTCCGAACCATCAACACCAAAGGCATCTACCACTGTCCCCTTTGCTCCGGTATCGGTTTCAACAGCGTATAAAATGCTCATATCCGATGGATTTGTAGCTCCCTCAAATCGGTGTAACTCATGCAACGCTACACTCGATGGCAAATATTTGCGCGAACTTTTCCCTTCAGAAAGTACTCCGTTCGATTCAACATTAAAGTTGTGCGTAAAACCTCTCGATTTTAAATCTTCAATGGCTTCTACCATTGTATCGTAATTATTATTTACCCGTTTCATCTCTTTAAATTTTTAGTGTTACTATTCGAGAAAATTTCGAAATCGTCTAGTGCCGATAACATTCCGAAACTCTCTCTTAACCTTCTGTATGATAAAACCCTGCCAGATTTATTTTCAGGTATTTAGGACGTTTTTTTGCGTTGTCTCAGCATCATCAAAAACCCAACCAGCACATAATCAACTCATCGTAAACAGCTAATTATCTGACAGTTTAAATAGCTCTCCTGTTTTACATTGGTGAAAAAGTGGTTATAAAAATTAAACAGTCCCTCTAGTAAGTAAGCATTAGGGCAGGTATAACCGGCATTCACAAATTCCCCAAATTGAGTAAGCAAATCCACAAACTAACCGGGCATCTTGTTCGGCATTTTGAGACAAATTGGAAAACATTAGGGATAAATTGTAAAACGAAACAACTCCTCACGACCTAACTTTGCACATGAGAAGAAAACTAACAGCTTTATTTACAATTACATAATACAAAAAAAGCAACCATCAAATCAGGAATACGTTAACGTTTTTGGCCGGTAACTTAATCTGGAGAAACATATTTTAATTAAAGAAAACTGAAAACAAAAAGCCAAAAATGAGTTGCAAAACTCACTGAACTAATAAGATTGCCTCGCCTGTAAGACACTCTTTTATCAATTCTACGACTAATTTTTAGCCTTAAAATTGAATGCGAAAATCCACCTGTTAAAGCATTTAATTTCAACAACATGAAAACATTTTTACACGCCTTAAAATTTATCGCCATTCTAATTATTGCAATAACTCTTTATGCCTGCCCGGTGTTTAAGTCGATTAAATACCCCAAAACGGTTTACCTTGGCGATACGGTAACCGTTCACGTTACTATTGATCTAATGGAAACAGAAAACTTTAATGATGCCCTCCTGGAAGTTTTTCTCCCCGAAGGATGGCAACTTATCGACAGCGTAATTGAGCTAAACGGTCTTCATAATCCGGAAAGATCCTTAAGGCATCATTCGTGGGATGCCGACGGATATTGGAGCGTATCGGTTTCTGATGAAGTTGAGTCCACTAACGTTCTGTTTGATCTGGAAATGCGAAATACTAAATCAACACTGGCAGTCGATACATTTCGTATAGGATTTATAGGAGAAGATATGTTCTATCAACGCGAAAAGGAATGTACAATCCACACCATAAACGACGACAACGTTCCAACACAATTTACTTACAACGACGGAATGCTTGAATGGAAAGCCCCGAAAAACAATGCAAATACCAAAGGTTATTTTGTTTCGGATAATTCTGATTCGTGGTTTACTGCAGACAATAAAGCCAATGTGGATGCAGGAACACAACTACACCGTTATTCCGTTTCAGCAGTGGCAAACGACGACACGGAACATGCATTAAATGACACCATTTTCATATTTCATGGAGACACACTTTTTGTCTCCGCAACGGGAAATTATATGAATGAAGGAACGGAAATAAATCCTCTACAATCATTAAAAATGGCCTTGAATATTATTGACGAAGAATATCTTCTGAACAAGGACAAGTGCATTCGCTTGCTCGACGGAAATTATTTTCTTAATGATAGTGTGGAGTTGCGCGATAGGATCTCGCTTATCGGCAACGGCCCGCAAAATTCGATCATCGTTTGCACAAATACAGGGACAGGCATCAGTTCAATGGATATAAACACCGGATTCACGATTGCTGACCTAAGTATCCTTTCTCAGCAAAACCATACTATCCTCGACTTAAGTACGGTATTTCCGGCAGAACCGAGATTAATATTAAGCAATGTTCAACTTTACAATACCGGAAGTGCATCAGTTGGATTGAGAAGTATTTCCACAAATTTGCTTCTTGATCATTTTCTGGTAGCAGGAATGGACAGTATAGGGATTATAAGCTCAGGAAGTCAAATTACGAACTCTGTTATTGTAGAAAATAATATTGGTTTATTTCCAATCAGCAATTTGTTAGTACCGGGGTCTGGACAAATTGTAAACAGTATATTTTTCGACAATCAAACAGCAATAACTGAGAGTCCTTCATACCTTACAATTAACAACACCATTATCGATGAGCAATGGACAAGCTATGGAGAAGGTAACTTCTATGCTGATCCGCTCTTTATCGACGATGAGAATTACCCTTATTTACTTGATCCGAGCAGCCCGGCCGTTGATGCTGCCGTTGATTCGGCGAAATACGATGATCATTCGGATAATGGCACCCAAATGGCATTATTCCCGGCACGGGGAACTGTTCGGGGAGATTTGGGAATATATGGCGGCGGATGGACTGCTCCGTTTTCCGGCATAGTTTCACATCGTATATATCATGATTTGGATTTTTACCCCAATCCGGTAAAAGATGTTTTAACCATACATTGGCCAAATAGTAAGACTCCTGATAGAATGTGGCTTTCGAATGTTAACGGCATGAGATTAATGCTCCTTTATCAAAACAATCAAATTGATTTGAGTGCTTATGCTCCGGGATTGTACTTGTTTTTTGCAGAAATAGATGGGAAGTATTACCGATCGAAAATCATTAAAAATTAAACATGCTTATTCGTTAACGCGATGTTAAAGTTTACTTTTTGTGCCTCACATCACAACATTTCAAAATCAATTGTGTTATATAGTATCGTTTTTGATTTACCGGTACCGATAAAAGAGCACAATGATTAGGAATTTACTATATAGTCTGTCCCCCAGGCGCCTGTCGATTTTGAATAGATATTACCGTATTACACAGTTTTATCCGTTCCTGAAAAGTACAGCTTATAAAGCCGCAACGATTGCAGTTATTTTTGTACTGTTGCTGGTTAGCCTCGAAATTTTCTTGTTGGATTTCAATTTAATTCTCAACAATCTGGTGGATACTTATTCGCCAAAAATCATTTATTCGGTATTTCTTTTATCCGAAACATTTTTAGGATTAGTACCTCCTGAAATGTTTATCGCCTGGGCATCGAAACTGGAGATTCCGTGGGGAGCGCTGTTTATTTTAGCAACCTTATCGTATATCGGCGGCGTAATTTCGTACTTTCTCGGAACACGCTTGTTTCTAATTCCTTCGGTTAAAAACCATATCGAAAACAAAATCCAGAAACACATTATCAACCTGCGAAAATGGGGTGGCATATTTGTTTTTCTGGGAGCTGTTTCACCGGTTCCACATTCTGTTGTAAGTCTGGCGTCGGGCCTTATTGGATACGATTTTAAAAGCTACTTACTGTGGTCGCTGTTTAGGTATTTTCGTTTTATAATTTATGCGCTGGTAATTTTCGGGATTTTTTAAGCTTGCTGCTCTTCCTCTTCAAACTGATGTAAAAGCCTGGCATATTTACCGCCATGTTCCAGAAGTTGTTCGTGATTACCACGCTCGATGATTTGTCCGTCTTCCAACACCAGAATCATATCCGAATTTTTAATGGTACTTAAACGGTGAGCCACTGCAATAACCGTTTTTTTCGAGAAAATATTGGCAATGGCTTTTTGTATATACTGCTCAGTAATTGAATCAACAGCACTGGTAGCCTCATCAAGAATGATCAGCTCGCTGTTTCCGGCAATGGCTCGTGCAAACGAGATCAATTGTGCCTGTCCTTTCGAGAGATTATCGCCATTGTCCTGAATAACAAACTGATAATTGCCGGGCAACTGATCGATAAAATAATTAGCATAAACAAACGATGCCGACTGCTTCACATCACTTCGTGAAATGGATTTACGCCCCAGCGAGATATTGAATTCAACCGTATCGTTAAACATGTAAATATCCTGCTGCATTATCGAAATCGTCTCACGAATCTGGCCAATCGGTATTTCGGACAACTCTATTCCGTTTATTTTTATGCTTCCGCGATAACCGGTATATGTTTTTGCCAACAAACGGATAATCGTCGATTTTCCCGATCCCGTAGTTCCAACCAAAGCCAAACGATCGCCTTTTTCCAATTTAAACGATACATCTTTTAGCACATCCGGCGTATCTTCCGAGTAGCGGAAAAATACATTTTTAAACTCAATTTCCTGTAAAGCAATCGCTTCTGGAACTGTGTCCTCTGCTTTAGGATCTTCCACCTGTTGCTCAAACAATTCGCTGATGTGCTCGAGTGCCGACATGGCCCGTTGGATGGTTGAAATTTGCTGGGCAAACTGTTTTACCGGAACAAAAAGACGCTCTAAAGTGGTGACAAAAACAATGAGGATTCCCAGCGTATAACCGTAATCCCATATTTGAACTGCGCCATACCAAATCACCAATGCCGTTGCTACCGAGGTAATACCTTCCACAATCGAATAAAGGAACGAATCGTAAACATTCGATTTGTTTTGGGCGTCGCAAAACTGCTTGTTCAAGTCATCGTACTTATTCAACACTTTTTCTTCGGCAGCAAAAAGCTGAACGGTTTTCATTCCGGTTAAGGCCTCCTGCAAATAAGCAGCAGACTTTGCCAAACTTGTACGCGATGTATTGTATGCTTTTCGAATCTTTTTCCTTAGAAAATTTATCACCAGAATAATTACCGGAACCACCAGCAAAAGCACCAAAGTTAGGCGCCAGTTAATATAAAAAAGGTAGCCCACCAACGCCAGTGTTTTAATACTGTCGGCCAGCAAACCAAGCACCCCGGCAGCAAACGAATCCGAAATGGATTCCATATCACTGGTCAAGCGCGACAAGGTTACGCCAATTGGTTTTTTATCGAAATAACTCAACGGAAAACGCAGCGATTTCCCAAATAAACGCCGGCGCAAATCGACAACTGCCAGCCCTCCGGCTTTTGAAAAAGAGTAGCTGTAAACACCGTCGAACAATATATTCAAGACCAATGCGGCAGCGAGAAAAAGACTTTGTCTGATCAGTCCATCTACATTTCCGGGCACGATGTAATTATCTACAATATCTTCAATCAGCCAAAGAAACAGAATACCGGCTCCAGTGGTTACAGGAATGGACGCAAGACTAAGGAAAAACCATTTTTTGTGCGGTTTAAAATAGCCGGCAAACTTGCGGAACAGCTGCCAGTCGACATTTTTTATAATATTGTTTTTGCCTCTGCTCATTACTGCTTTTCTTTTTTCGTTTCACCTTCCTGTTGCAGTTTCGCAATGTCGCGGTAGAAATCAGAATATTTTAGCAATTCCTGATGATTCCCTTTTGCCGCCATTTTTCCATCTTCCAGCACAATGGTAAAATCTGTTTTCTCCAACACACTTACCCGGTTCGAAATCACAACCATACTTTTCACTGCATAGTTTTCCACAATCTGTTTTATCAGAAAGCGCTCGGTATCCGTGTCAACAGCCGAAAATACATCATCGAGTATCAACAATTCGCCTTGTGTATAAAGTGCACGTGCCAGGCTAATTCGTTGTTTCTGCCCACCCGAAAGCATAATTCCTTTTTCGCCCACCATAGTTTTCCCTCTTTTGGGGAAACGCAACAGTTCGTCGGCAAAGGCACTTTTGTAAATCACATCGTCAAAACGTTTCTCGTCAATCGTTTCGTCCGATGTTAAACCGATATTGTTTTCTATCGAATCGGAAAACAGAAACACTTCCTGACTTACGGTATTTACCACCGACCGGATATCTTCGCTTCTTATCGAATCAGCATCAATTTCGCCATAAAAGATCTGTCCCGCTCCGGGTCGTAAGTAACCATTTAAACACTGAATCAAAGTGGTTTTCCCCGATCCTACTTTCCCAGTAATTCCAACGATTTGACCGGGTTTTATCGAAAACGATATATCTTTCAATACCGGTTTATCGCCATTATGGTAGGTGTAATTCAGATTTTCTACCCGAATTCCTTCCTTAAAAAGTTCTTCTTTTTGGTTTGCCGGCAGCGATTTTCGATCATCATCGGTTCCTTTCCGGTCCATAATGGTTTGAATACTGCTGATTCCCACCATGCCTTGCTGAAAAATAGTGAGTACCCAGCCCAACCCCATAATCGGATGAGCCAGCAACGCGGCGTAGGCAATGTATTCGGTTAACTCGCCAATGGTGAATTTGCCGTTGATAACATACATACCACCCACAAAAAAGATGATGATTTTTAAAATCTGGCCCAAGTTACCAAGCAAGGGAATAACAAATGAGCGAATCCATGCAATTTTAAGAGAGGCCTCGTAATAAGAAATATTATCTGTCTCCACCTTATTTTCGGCATGCTCGTAAATATTGTAGCTTTTTATCACACTGTTACCCGAAAGAAAGGAAATGATTTTTCCGGACAGTTTTTGCAAGGTATCCATTCTTGCGTGCGTGTTTTTAACCATTACCTTCATGCCATAGCGAACAATAAAAAACACCACCACCATTGGGATGACGCAGTACAGCGTGAGCATCGGCGACAGTTTCCACATTTTGTATGGAGTTAGCGAAAGCGAAAGCAGGATGTTACCGATTTGCAAAATGCCGAACCCGGTAATCATTCGCACGCCGTTAATGTCGTTATTCACACGCGAAATAATATTCCCGGTGGAGTTTTTATCGTAATAATCCTTTCCGAAAGAGGCGAGTTTTTGGAACATTTCGCCCTTTAACTGCCGCTCGATCAGACGCGCCGGAAAAAAGATCAAAATCCGTGAAAGTGTTCTTACCAAAATCAGTCCGACAGCCAAACCAACAATTATCAATACATTTTTATGAAACTCACTTTCATTTCCTGCGCGGCCTGCTGCTATCAGGTCGATGGTTTTCTGGATAAATCCGGGTATCGTAATCGAAGTCCAGACGGTGAGCACCAGAAAGAGTATTCCGCCTGTATACCACCACCGGTATTGATGGGTGTATTTTAATAAGAATTTTAGTTTCGATAACATGATCCGGTATCCAGTTTTTGCCGTTTAAGCATCAATATATTTTTGCATCTGTTCGTTTTGCCAGTTGTACACCAGTTCCGGCAAGGTCTCGTTTCCCTCGTGGTAGCGTTTCAAAAGTTTTTCGGCCACCGTAATTCCACTTTCGGTAATCTCGCGAACCGGAGCCAAAAACCGGCTTTCATCTTCCGAGCACCTAACCTTTGCACGTCGTGTTAACCCATCCGAAGCGATCCGGCAAATTTGTTTTGCGATGGTTCCGGCGTGTAAGTTTCTATTCTCTGCATTCAGCGCTTTTACGGGCACCTGAGCACGAAGCTCCTGCATGGTGTCAACGTCCCATTTCGAAATAAGTTCATCGGCTTCTGCCAGGCTTTCACCATCGTACAACAAACCAACCCACAAGGCCGAAACCGCTGCAATATGCGACACACAACTCGCATCGGCGCCACGCATCTCGATAAATTGTTTCAGGCGCACATCCGGGAAAGTGGTTGAAACATGTGTCTCCCAATCTTCCTGCGTTGGTTTTAGCGAATGCTTGCCCTCAAAAAATCCACGAAAGGTAAGGCCATTTGCCGAAATATATTCGCCATCGCGCAAAATGTAATACATCGGAACATCCAACAGGTAATCCACCCAACGTTCAAAACCAAATCCCTCATCAAAAATAAAGGGTAAAAATCCGCAACGATCCGGATCGGTATGGTTCCAGATATGCGAACGATACGATAAATAGCCATTGGGTTTACCGGCAGAAAATGGCGAATTCGCAAAAATAGCGGTGACAACCGCCTGCAATGCCTGGGACACGCGCATCTTTTTCACCATATCGCTTTCGCTGCCAAAATCGAGGTTTACCTGAGTTGACGCAGTGTTTGTCATCATGTGCAGCCCAAGCTCGCCTCTTGTTGGCATGTAATTACGCATCCAACGGTAGCGTTCTTTGGGCACCCAAGGTACCTCGGCAACGTCCGACAAAGGATCAACGCCCATTGGTAGACTAAAAAAATTGTAGTGCTGACTTATCGTGTTGAGTTCCTGAAAATGCTTTTTGGTTTCGCGGTACGTTTCATGAATCGTGCTAAAATTATCGCCCGAAAGCTCAAACTGCCCTCCCGGCTCCAATGTAATTGATGCACCATTTTTCCGAAGACCGATTGCGATATTATTTTCAAGAATTGGCGTCCAGCCATCCTGTTGCATCTTGTTCAGGATCTTCAGAATTCCGCCATCCTGATCAAAACATAGGCGCCCGAAATCCTTTCTGCGAAATAAAAACTTTTCGTTTTCGGTACCGATTCCCCATCTCTCCGGTGGTTTGCTCCCCCGCTCGAAATAGTTGATCAGTTGCGATTTATGATTTATTTCTAATCTTTTCTCTTTTTCTGTCATTTGTTTTTTGTTTTGCCAGCTTCAGTTACTTCGAATTCAGAATGCTGTCGAGAACATATTTTTCCACATGGCGGTTTTTCCCGATGTACGGGTAATCATGCATCGACAGCATTGCCGGAGCATTCAGCTCAACCACAATGTAATTATCATGCGAGGCAGGCTGCTCCAACTCTTTGATTATAATATCGATACCGGCAATTTTAAGGCCTGCCGATTTTGCGGCTTCAACAGCCACATTTTTATAAAAATCAGCAATGTAATCGGTAACATCAATACTGTCGCCACCAGTACTCAGGTTTGAATTTTTCCGCAGGTACACTTTCTCCCCTTCTTTCAAGATCGTTTCGGGTCTCATCGACTGTGCATTCAAATGCCTGATCACTTCCTCATCAATATTTATTTTTAGCAAGGGATGCGTGTAATCAACTCCGCGCCCTTTATTCTTCTCGTCCACCAATTCCTGAATGGAAGATTTCCCATCGCCCGACACATTGGCCGGTTCGCGCCAGGCAATCGCCCGCACCACATAATCAATTACCAGGAAACGGTATTCCTGCCCCGGACAAAATTCTTCAACAATCACTTTATTCGAAAATTTAAAAGCATTGTCGATGGCGGCGATTTGCTCTTCGCGCGATTGAATATTTGTACTGACTGCAATTCCATGGTCGGTATTTGCAGGTTTTACCACTGCGGGCAAAGGAATCGCATCCAGCACATCGGCTTGATAACCGGGTTTCAGCAAAATGCCTTTTGCCTGGTGGATTCCTTTCCGCTGAAGAAATTGCCGGGTCATCCATTTGTCGTCTGATATCCAAAAGGCAATCAAGCTGTTGGCATCCGAAATTGTCCCTTCGTGAATGATATATTCTTTGTTGTTGTGCTGAACCGAAATGAGGTTATTATCGGCATCGATAATCTCAAAAGGCAACTTACGACGGAGAATTTCAGCAATAATAATTTGGGTTGTGGCTTCAAAGTTCTCATAACCAGGTAGCGGTTTAAAATTATAGTTGCTTTTTTTCGTCATAATAAATTGCTTTTTGGGAAATATTCCGATGCGGCGAAACGTCCCTTTTCGTAATAACTTTTGAAATTAACACATTGTGTTTAGAATAGTTTTCGAAAGGGCCAATTATTGCCTGTAATTTAAAGTTCGGTTGAAGTGCGAGAAAATATCGGTGAGATTTGATATTTGCGTTAAGGCACAAAAAAAGAGGTTGATAAAACCTCTTTGATACAAACTGTGTATTTCAAAACCGTCTAATACAAATTATTCCTCGGCGGTTTTGTAGCTGATAGAAACGCCGCCGCCATCGTTATTGTAGGTTGTTTTAAAGTTGGGTTGTGCTTCAATGTATTCCACAAATTCCGTAATTCCATATTGCCTTCTTCGTTGGGTGATATTGTGAGCCGTAAAACAACCGCCAATACTCATTTTCGGAGCCAGATCTTTAAAATAATTGGTATACCAGGTTTTATCGGCATCGCTAAAAACAAAATCGATAGGACCTTCCAGTTGTTTTGCCATTTCGTGCGCGTCGCATAATCGGGCATCAACATATTCAAGAACACCAGCCTTATCAAAATTTGCCAGCGCTTCTTTGTAACGTCGTTCGTCAATTTCCATGGTAATTAATTTTCCGCCGGTTTTGCTCAATGCCCAGGCAATCCAAACGCCCGAATGACCGGTAGAAGTTCCGATTTCAACTGCATTTTTGTAGCCATTTTCAACAATTATATCGTACAAAAGCTGCCCGTCGGAAGCAGGAACATTCATATCGCGCCAGCCATATTTTTTATCAGAAAGAAAGGCTTTTACCTTTTTATCCAGTTCCGGATTTTCAGTTGAAGGTTGCGACATTACCGGGGGAACGATCAGGAAGAGTAAAATAAACAGAATCTGATACCTGAGTGAAAGCAATTTGGTTTTCATAATCGTCTCATTTTAAGTTATAATTCAGTTTGCTCCGGTTTATAAACATAGACAAGCAGAATCCCAAATGGTTTAACTATCAGTTCTGCAAAGACATATGCAGATGGAGCCTTACCCGCTCCTTGTAAATCCTTCAATATTTTCGTAAATTAGCTGATAACCAAGAATCTAACCGATGAACAAAAATTTTATCAGCCGCCGCGATTTCGTAAAAACAACGCTTGCAGGAACTGTTGCACTGGCGGCCAACATGTATCCGTTTACAAATGAAGCAGTTGTTAGTATTGTGCGGATTAAAAACGGCGATGTTAAACTTGCCGTGAAAGAAGCAATCGACCTGATCGGAGGACCAAAAGAAATTTTCCGGAACAAGAAACAGGTGATGCTAAAACCGAACCTGGTGGCTCCGATGCCGGAATGCACAACCAAACCTGAGGTTATCAAAGCGCTTGCAGAAATAATAAAAGACGAAGGTAAAAAAGTGAGTATTGGCGAAGGTTCGGCAGCCGCTCCCGGTTTTAATGTCAAGGATAATATTCAGTACCGCACCAAAAAGCCGGAGATTCTGGATCCGATGCAGGATTTTGTTTTCGAGCAACTGGGCTACACAAAACTTGCCAACGAGATGGATATTCCACTCATCAATCTTCACACCGGCAAAATGGTGGATATTGATGTGCCCAATGGGTTGATGTACGACAAAATTACCGTTCACCACTCCATTACCAAAGCCGATATGCTCGTTTCTGTTCCGATGATGAAAACACACTCACTGGCGACGGTTACGCTGGGCATGAAAAACCTGATCGGCGTTTATCCGGGAAGTGTTTATTATTCGGTGCGTTCGTTTTTGCACGACCGGGCAGCCGAAAGAGGTTCAGAAGGAATTGCCTACGAAATTATTGATATGGTGCGCGCCAGCAAAATGGGTTTAACAGTAATTGATGCCTCGTCGGCGATGGAAGGAAACGGACCAACCGACGGAGAACTGGTTGACATGAATTTGATAATTGCAGGAACAAATCCGTTTGCAACCGATTTGGTGGGTGCCAGTGTTATGGGTTTCGAAATCGCCGAAATTCCAACTTTTAAATGGGCCATAAAATCAGGATTCACTCCGGCCAGTTTATCAGATATTGAGGTTAGAGGAGAAGCAATAAACGACGTTCGGCGTAACTTTAAAAAACCATTTGTAGTTCCGTGGCAATCGATTAACAAATTTTGGGGAGTTGAGGAACTGTAAGGTTTGGCTCTCGCTGAAGCAGCAAATAATTCACAAAAATTGAGACATAAAAAAAGAGGCCTTAAAAGACCTCTTTTATTTTATAAGCATATTTATGCTATTTGATTCTTAATCTTAAACTGCAGTTTAGTTAACCGCCGGAGTAACTGTAAATTTGCGGAATTCCACCGGTCCGTGGTCACCCTGAATCTGGAATGGGCCAGGTTCTCCCTCTTTGCTATCCAACGAGCCGCCTGTAATTCCTGGAATTGGACGGTTCGAAATAACTTCTTTTCCATTCAACAAAACGGTAACATGACGACCAACTAGTGTCACATCATAAGTTTGCCATTCACCCGGTGCATTTGCTGCATAAACTGCAGGAGCAATAAAACCGTAAATACCACCAATACTTACATCGTCAGTTCTTCCTTTTGAATCTTCGATTTGAAGTTCGTGACGGCCACGAAGATAAATTCCACTGTTACTTCCCGCAGGGTAACGGAATTCAACGTGAAGTTTGAAATCTTCAAATTTCTGAATACTAACCAGGTTACCACCCGATTCGGTGTTCACCATTACACCATCAATCATCTGAAATTTATTGTTCTGTGGAATAGTCCATTTTTCCATGTTTTCGGTTACCATTTCAATAGGATCTCCCCAAATTGGTGGTTCTGATCTTTCCAATGAAGGAGCCCGAACACCAGTCCATTCCAGTTTATTACCATCGAGCATTTGATAACCGGTAAGCTTATCGTCTTTTAATGAAAACTCAAAATATAAATCGTCAATATCCATCCATTGCGGAGGAATAGTAAAATGAAATTTGTCGGTTTTTTCGTCATAAATTACTTCAGCAATTGGGCGAGCACTTCCTTCGTATCCAACGTAGTATCCGGTTAGTGTTGAGAAACCCGACAATTTAACCATCAGCCATCCGGGGAATCCATCAGAAGCCATTAATCCGTGTCGGAAAAGTCCGAGACTCTCGATCTGAGCAGGAGTCATATTTATGGTTAAATCCCACTTGCCGATTAACGGCGAGTCACTTTCAACACGTTGTGCCTTTGCGGGGACAAAAGCGATTAATGCAATTGCAATTAATAAAATAAAAGGTTTTAGTTTGTTCATTGTTATTTATTTTGATTCGTAAAATTGTAAATATTGTTTTTACAATCACAAATCTACTTAAAAACTGCATTTGATTAAAAACCTCGCCTCTAATTTCTCAATTTTATTAGGAGTGTTTCACCAAAGTTGTTAACGCGATCTTAAATCGGGCATTTTCATAAACCTAATAGAAAAGCCCGCTGTTTCACTCGTAACGATTTTATTTAAAACTAAATTCCTTATCATGAAACAAAATGACAGTCCATTTAAAATAATTTCTTCGCGAGTATTTGTTGCAGTAGTTGTTCTTTTGGCGTTGGCGGCGTGCGGCCCATCAAATACGAGCAATGTGCAAACAGAAACCTCATCTGCGGAACTGGCATCAAACCTGCTTCAGGAAATTAACAACACAGTTAATACTGAAAATCAGACTGTTGAAGCATCGATAGAACCCGAGCCGCAAGAGCTTAAAACAACGGAGACTGAGGTAAAAATCAATCCTCCACATGGCGAACCCGGTCACAGATGCGACATTGCTGTTGGTGCGCCTTTGGATGCGCCCGCATCAACTCCTAAAGTTGAGCCGGCAAAAACTACTCAAGCAGCACCAGTTGTTTCAACAGCAAGTACGACAACACAACAATCAACAGGTAGAGTTGGGCCAACCATTGAGAATCTAAAAAAGTTAAATTCTCCACAGCCAATTAACTATGCTCCCGGAGCATCAGTAACAGTAAATCCGCCTCATGGTCAACCAGGGCATCGATGTGACATACCTGTGGGAGACCCGCTACCTGTTGCTGCAAATAACAGTGTGAAGTTAAATCCGCCACATGGCCAACCGGGGCATCGTTGCGACATTGCAGTTGGAAGTCCGTTGCCTTCATAAAATACGTTTGCCTTTGTTAAAAATCAACCAAAGAGAAAGCCTGGAACACTACAATTGTAGAAATATAGAGTTCCAGGCCTTCTCATGCTTTGAACAATTAATGGTAGTCGAATTTCAGTATCGATCAGTCTTTCAGTACTAATGTTATCTCGCCTTCCGAATCCCAATACAATCCTCCATCGGGTAACACTTTACCATTTACAACTTGGGTTGTACCAGTAATTCCTTCGAAACGGCCGGTTCCGGAAACATATTCAGCATAACCTGTTACTTCTCCGGTTACCGTATTAATCCAAACAAAACCGAACCCGGAAACATGTCCTCCGGTAGCAAACTGAAGCTCAGCACTTACTTCGTTATAAATAACAGGTCCTTCCGGTGTCATCATCAGTTCACAATACAATTTTTCGTAGGTACTCTCCTCCTGAACTACCTTCCCAAGAATATTTAAATGCCCGGCTAACCATCCTGATGAACACATTTCAACCCCGGCCTCTACGGGCATACATTCAAACATTGGTGCTGTCTCATCAGGAATAATTTGGGTCCAGCCTTTAACCTCGAAGGTTTTGATCTTCTCGAATTTCGCACTTTTCTCAATCGGTGACAAATCATTTTCAGGATCAACAAAATTATCCTGGCAGGAAACTGCCAGAATTAAAACTCCAAATAACAAAAACAATACACGTTTCATGATTTTTAATTTTAAGGTTAAACATTGATTATTATTTACAAAACTAGGATGAATACGTGTTTTGCGCTTGTCGTTATTTCCCGGATGTTTGTCAGTTTATCTCATTCGAAACAAAGTGACTTTATATTTTGAGTAAACAACACTTGCATTAATAAAAAAGAGTTTTATTCGGCCTTAACCACTTCCTCAGTTTTTCGACTTTGATGCAGAAAATCAGTGGGACTGTAACCAAACTCATCTTTGAAAACCTTACTGAAAACTGAAACGCTTTTCATTCCTACTTCGTAGCCCACCTCGGTAATATTCATCGATGTGGTCTTCAGCAATTCTTTGGCTTTTCTCATTCGGAGCGTGCGAATGTATTTTGCGGCCGAAATACTGGTAAGTGCACTGAATTTCCGATACAATTGCGATTTGCTCATAGCCATTTCCTCACAAAGAACCTGAATGGAAAAGAATTCATCTCCCAGGTTTTCCAGAATGATTTTATTGAGTTTATTAAAGAACTGGTCCTCTTTTCGAATAACCGGATCGTTGGAAAATGTCAAGCTGTTTCCGGTGTTGTATCGGCGAAATAGTTTTCTGCGTAATTCGAGGAGTTTTTGCATACGCACCATTAACTCGCGCTGGTTAAATGGTTTAACGATATAGGCATCGGCGCCATTTTCCAAGCCTTCAATCCGCGAAGGAATATCAGCTTTTGCCGTTAGCAGAATTATCGGAATATGACTGGTTCGATAATTGTCTTTCAGTTTTTTGCATAATTCAAAACCATCCATGCCGGGCATCATAACATCGCTAATAATAATATCGGGAACTTCGTTCACAGCAAGCTCATGTCCTTCAATACCGTTGTTTGCTACATGAATTGAAAAATGATTTTGATAACAGGCTTTCAGGTAGCCTACAACATCGGGATTGTCCTCAATAATCAGCAATCGATGATGACCGTTAATACCCACTTTCAGCAACTCATCTGAACCAGCCTGTTCAGTCCACGACTCAGTTTCTTCATACGCATCGGCCAGTATAACCGATTCTTCGCTTGCAGGAATATAAGGAAGTTTTACGGTAAAAACAGTGCCAACTCCGGTATTGCTTCGTACCGAAATGGTACCATCCAGCAGTTGCACCAGTTCGCGTGTTATGGCAAGGCCTATACCTGCACCACCTTCTTTTCGCGTACTGCCGCCTTCCACCTGGTAAAAACGGTCGAAAATAGTCTCCTGTTTTTCAGGAGGAATACCTATGCCATTGTCCTTCACCTCAAAACAAATCTTTTCATCCTGTTGATATACTTTCATGCTGATCTGCCCGCCATCCGGCGTAAATTTTATTGCGTTACTAAGAAGGTTAGAAACAATTGATGCCAGCTTTTCCGGATCAAATTCAATTTCGTACGACTGGCTTTCAGAAGAAAAACGCATGAAAATATTTTTCTCCTCGGCATAAAACTCCTGCAACTGAAAAACATATTTTAGAAAAGGAATTATGTTGGCGGTTATTTTATTTACCGACATATGTCCCGATTCCAGTTTGCTTAGGTCAAGCATTTGGTCGACAAGTTGAAGCAGGTTTTTGCCGTTTTTTATAATCGTTTCCATTTTCCCCTTACTGTTGCTGCAATTATCTTTTGCTGAATCGGCCAGTCCTAAAATAACTGTTAAAGGCGTGCGGAATTCATGCGTAATATTCGTATAAAGCCTCGTTTTTGCGTCATTAATTTCTTTCTGACGCTCGGCTTCCCTACGTTCTATATTCGTAAAAATTCGTTGTGCCAACAAAGCCAAAATAAAATTTAAGATGGTGACAAACAGCAAATCCAATGCCCAGAACATCAGGTTTAAATCAGATGAAAATACATCTTTACCGGGAAGTTGATCATCCACAACCGCCAGGTAAATTATTGAAATAAAATAAACCGAAAAGGACAATGTTATCCATCGGTAATTTTTAAAACTAAGAGACACAAATACCGGTATTAACCCCAGGAGAATAAGCCCGCCACTGGTTAAAATACCACCCATATGGTAAACAAAATAAAACGCGATAGCCTGTAATCCCAGTTCTTTTACCAACACAAGGTATTTGACTCGTTTTATAAAAAAATAGACAGTTATTAGTACCAACCAATAAAAAATCATGGTCAACCCAAGGTGTCCCAAAACAGGAACATTGACCAATTTAGATTCCATAAGAAAAAGAAATCCTCCGGCAAGGAAATATACTTGCGTCCAGATATGATATTTTCTCATTTCTTTCTCTGACGCATCAAACCTGTCAAACAGGAAATAGTTGATTCTTGTCGTTAATTTCTGATGATTCCGGACCGAAGTCATTGTGTTTTAAAGTTAGTTATTAGCCATTTTATTCGGTGACTACTGATTATAACAAAGAGTCACCTCTTGAATAAAACCATTTTATTGCTTTACGAACTTTTTAACCATTTGGTTTTTATCTGTTTGAATATTGAGTAAATAAACTCCGGGTGTTAACCAACTCAGGTCCAATCGCTTTTGTTTGTCATTTACATTAAAAGATTGAATTACCTGCCCGTTTAGGTTAAGTAGATAAACATTTGAGTTTTGAATTCCCTGAGGCAACTTTAGGGTTATAAAATTGCGTGCCGGATTTGGAAACAATTCAATTTCATCCATCACCGAAATATCAGTTTCAATGGAAGAAACTAAACCACTTTTTTTGAATGATACCAATCCATTACTAGTTGCTATCCATTTTGTACCGTCAGTATCGATGGCAATTTTATAAATAGTATTTGATGGCATTTCTGAATTTGATGTTGAATAGTAACTCCAGACATTACCATTGTAAACTGCAATACCCTCATCGTTACTAAACCAGCAGATGCTATCTTTTTCAATTAAATGCAGTTGCATGTAATTAGGCCAATCCAGGTTAATTTGAACCGACCAGGAAGTACTTAGCTCATTCAGCGCACTTACGGAGATCGGTTGCACAAACCAAGGATTACCATTGTTGTCGATTGTTATGTTCGATATTAAATATACACCACTTCCATAGAGATATGGAATCCAATCATCTCCATCATTCTTAATTAATGCGATATCAGCCGTAAATAGTGATCCACGATTACCAAAATTCGACATCCAAAGATTTCCATCGCTATCTGAAACAACCTGTTGTACAAAATCATAAATGAGTTCTGAGTTTTTGGTATCGTATTGCGTGCAGCGTCCCTGTTCCAATTTATATAAATGGCGTGAAATTTCACCAGCCGTTAGCCATTTGTTATTGTATTTATCAATTGCAAATGAACCAATCGTTCCGATGGCATTTAACTCAATTTTATCCCACTTATTTGCACTAAAACTGTAAATAACGTTAACAGCTTCCTTATCAACCTCTGATTGTACAATCCATTTCACTCCGTTATTATCAATTTGTAAAATGTTGGTCACTCCATTAATAGTTCCGGGATAAGGATAATACTGGATACTTTTATTTAGCTTATTAATGCTGATTAAAAAACTGTCGGTAGCCGCCCAAATATTCTCGTTATCAAAGTCAATACATTTTACGGTCTGTCCCCCAAGAAATACCTCCCAGGAATTGTTTTGTGCGGTAAGGTAACCACACAGAATGATGGTTATTGTTAAAAGTAAAAATCGCTTCATGGCTTTCGGTTTTTATTGATTTCATATTTCAATCAATTTACAGCCAGATACATAAAACGAGTTGACCGATTTTCCCTAAGTTTTGATGATACTTCCCAATTTAGAAATCATGTTCTTTTCAATACAGCGAGGTTTTCAAAAATTCAGCCACCAAAAAAGGAGATCAATTTTGATCTCCTTTTTTGGTGGCTCCCCTCACAGTTGGAAGTTGCAAGCTAATTGTTTAAAGTTTTACATTTTATCGATTGAAATTTTTCTTTAAAAGTTTTTAGCTAAGACTTACTTCTTGAAAAAAACCTGGATTTCCTGATTTTTTTATAGCTCTCTTTTACTGCATCAACTTCATCTTTAAGAAATTTCTCAATATTTTTTATGGTAACTTCTTCTCCTCTCATTTCTAACCGTTGTGATGTAGTAACTGCCTTAGGCACAATTATCCACAGAATAAGATAAACCAACATACCTGCTCCTGATGTAATAAGTGCCAGCAATACAACAATTAATCTTATAACCACCGGATCCATGTTAAAATAAACGGCTAATCCGCCACAAACTCCGCCTAAGACTGTTTGCTCAGGATCGCGATAAAGTTTTCTTTTCCTTGTTTTTTGTCCTGCCAACGGTTCTTCTTCTCCAGCCTCTTCCGAGAAGTTCTCAGGAGTTCCCAAAGTTTCTATTAACTCTTCTACCCATTCAAGGGTAATTGCCTGATTTTTCCCGCCTGTTTTTTCTGTAAAAATCTCTGCAATTCTGGCTTCAATATCTGCGAAAATTTCGTTGCCTTCATCATCTTTACCAAAGTAGTTTTTCAACACTACCATGTATTTCTGCAGCTCTTCATAGGCGTCTTCTTCAATATGAAATATCGTGCCGCTAATATTTATTGTTAATGTCTTTTTCATTTTTATTTAATTTTAAAGGTTTTACTTTTTTCTGATTCAAATGATTATGCCCTGTTGGCTTTAACTCTTGTTACTGCACTTACCAATTCTCCCCACGACTCCTCCAGCTCGGTTAAAAAGTCCTTGCCTTTTTCGGTCAGTTCATAATATTTTCGAGGCGGTCCCTGGGTAGATTCTTCCCAGCGATAAGATAATAATCCGTCGTTCTTTAATCGGGTCAGTAATGGATAAATTGTACCTTCTACTACTATCAAGTTGGCATTCCGCAAACCACTTATTACGTTAACTGCGTACACCGGTTCATCTTTACAAACCAACAAGATACAGTATTCCAAAACGCCTTTTCTCATTTGTGCTTTTGTGTTTTCTAGTTTCATGATTTCTGACTTTTTAATAGTTATAATTTTTTGTGGATTTCTTATGGAACTAACGGCTCCATACCTCGTCAGAACTCATCCAGTCTTCCAATTCCAGCGGTGACTCATTTTCTGCTGTAAACTGAAAAGACCAATGATTAAAAGTTGTTTCATCGATCATCCAATCTTCTACTTCCAATGCTCCCTCCTGCTCCAATTGGTAATACTGTGAGTAAACATCAAAGCTGGCTCTATCTGTCATCCAGTCTTCCAGTTTTAATGCTTTTTCTGTTTCCTCTACAAAATTTGATACATAAACATCAGCCTCAACTGATGATGAATTGGATTCAATAGAGTTATCAACCATCGCAAATGCTGGTAAATTATCAGCTACCGATGATGATTTTCCTAAATTCTGCGCATGTACACTTAAACCAGTAACGATTAAAATAGTTGCTAGTGCCAATAATCGTGTTGTTGCTTTCTGAACATTGTTTTTTGTTTTCATGACTTATCCTCCTGTTGTTTTCTTGTTATCTGTAAAATCGTATTGTAACGTTTTTCATTTATATGACGCACAATTTTTCAAAGCGTTACACTTTATATAGTACTTTTTTTTAAATGTTTCCTTTTTTTACTCAGTACTATGCTATACAATATTCTAGAATTATACACAAAACAATAACAACTCGCTCTATTTCTTTATATTACGAATTACCCGTTCACTATATTAATAGAAGTAAAAATGAATTTCCGGTAATAAATAATTATTTAAAGAATGGTGTACTCTTTAAAAATTTACATACTAAAATGAATTATGTAATAAGAAAAAGATGAAACTCACCCGAGAACCCGGAGACTTATTTCGAAAATTTGGACATAAAAAAAGGAGATCAAAATTGATCTCCCTTTTTGGTGGCTCCCCTGATAAGCGGAAGTTGCTACCTAAGTTTTGAAAAGAATGGTGTATATTTTCACCTTTTATTCGTTTCTGTTGGGATTCATTTCCTACACATTAACGAAATATTAGATGAAAACAGATTGTCTTTAAAATTAAATACCTGATTTAATACCAAATACATACAAAATTATTGAACTAAATTACCTTCAACATCAATAACAGAAACCGGTCCCATTCCTAATTCATTTAATGACGTTTCAATCTTTGAACGATCTCCAACAATCATCCAAACCATCTGGTCGGGAAACAGCACTTTCTTTTGGGCATTTTCAATATCATTCAAATCCAAATTCTTGATTTTATCCGGATATTCTGAGAAATAATTTTCAGGCAATCCATACTTGATCATTTCCTCAAGAGAAAAACCTACCGACTGAACGGTTTCCCAGGAGCCAGGAAGACTGAGTATCTCATTTTGCTTCACATTATTAAGTTCCGTATTTGTAACAGGCTTGCTATTTGCAGCATCACTGAGTTCCCGCTTTATTTCTAAAACAGCTTCTGCAGTTTTATCTCCCTGAATAGGAGCAACAACAATAAACGGACTTTGTGCCCTGGCATCGAGTATAAGACTTCGAACGCCATACGACCAATGCTTCCCTTCTCTTAAATTCATATTTAATCGCGAAGTAAACTGTCCCCCCATAACCATATTCAACATTTTTATTCCGAGATAATCGTTATCAGCTCTTGACGGCGACAGATTACCCGCAAGAATAAAAGATTGAGGAGAATCCGGTTTATCAATTAAATAAATGGAGGACTTCTCCTTTTGAGGCAAAACAGCAATCGTATTTTTATGTGTATTCCCTTTCTTCCAATTATCAAATTGATTTTCCAATAAAGGAATTATCTCATTCATTGAGACATCTCCGGTAACGACTAAAGTTGAGTTATTCGGTTTAAACCAGGTATCATGAAACTTTGCTAATACCGCTGGAGTTATTGCTGCTACCGATTCTGCCGTTCCGGAACCAGTAAACGACCTGCCATACGCATGGTCTTTACCATATAGGTATTGAGGGAGCAAACGCACTGCCATACCAATGGGCGTTGCCATTTCTTGCTGAATTGTCGCTAATTGTTGTTTTTGCAACCTATCAAATTCGTTCTCCGGGAATGATGGATTTAATAAAACATCCGCATAAATCTCCAATGATTTACCCAGATTCTCTTTTAAGGCTGAAAGTAATACATAAGATACATCTAAATCGGAGCCACTGCTAATTGTTGCTCCCAGCATATTCAACTCTTTGTTTATGGTTAAAGCATCTCTGCTTTCCGTTCCTTCATCCAACATATTCAAAGTAAGGTTCGCTGTACCAGCCGGAAAATTTTGTTCTGCTGCAAATCCTGCATCAACCATTAATTCAAAACTTACAATTGGAACAGCATGTCGTTCGGCAAGAATTACCTGAAGACCATTTGAAAGCGTATGTTTTTGAATATCGGGAAAAACAGGAGCAGGAGCAGTTAAACTTTCAGGAAGAGAACTCCTGTCGACAACAGATTCTCCGGTTTTATATTCTGGAAATGGATGAACTTCCAGGATATATTCTCCATCCGTCAACCAATCATTAGCTACTTTATGAAGGTCTTCAGCTGTAGCATTATTTATCCGTTCGATGGTTGTTTTATAAAAGTCCGGACTTCCTCCATATACTTCATTCATAGCTAAAATATCAGATTTACCACCAAATCCTCCAATGCGTTCTATACCACGAATGAACCTGGCCATATATTGTGTTTTTACCAGTTTCAGTTCATCTTGTGTTGGCCCTTCTGCAAAGAACTTTTGTAATTCCTCATCAATAACTGCTTCAACCGTACTTAAATCTTCACCAGGTTTAGCTGTTGCTATAACCCGAAACTGGCCTCCAATTTCTCTTGGATAAATGTAGGCCGAAACATTTGTAGCTATTTGATCTTCGTAAACCAGCCTTTTATATAATCTTGAATTTTTACCCGTTGCCAATACATCACTAACCAGGTTGAGCATATCGGCACAAGGTGTCCCCCATCCCGGGGTATTCCACACCTTATAAATTCTTGCCTGAGGTACCCGGTCCTGTGTAATTTGCCTTACCACACCTTCGCGCTTGGCAATATAACTCTCGTGTTTCGATACTGGTGGTCCTGAAGGAATATCACCAAAATACTGCTTTACCTTTTCAATGGCAGCATTTGTTTCAACATCTCCGGCAATACAAAGAACTGCATTTGCCGCTCCGTAATATGATTCGAACCATTCGTGAACATCTTCCAGCGTTGCGGCGTCCAAATCTTCCATCGATCCTATCACCGTCCAGGAATATGGATGTCCGGCCGGATAACAATTTTTTGACATCAATTCGTTAACCTGACTATACGGTTCGTTGTCGCCTTGTCTTTTCTCATTCTGAACAACTCCCCTTTGTTCTTCAAGTTTAGCTGAATCCAAGGCTCCAATTAAATGACCCATTCGATCAGACTCCATCCAAAGAGCCAAATCGAAGGAAGATACCGGTATGTTCTCAAAATAGTTTGTTCGATCGTTGTTTGTTGTTCCATTCATATCGGTCGCTCCAATTTTCTGAAAAGGCTTAAAGTAGTCGTCATTATAATTCTCACTACCATTAAACATCAGATGCTCGAACAGATGAGCAAATCCGGTTTTACCCACCTTTTCATTTTTAGAACCTACGTGATACCATACATTAACGGCAACAATCGGAGCCTTATGGTCCTCATGAACGATCACTGTTAATCCATTATCAAGAACTATCTTTTCGTAAGCAATATCGATAGCCGATAAATCATTGGTCTGCGAAAAAGATGGTTTTTGAATAAATAGGATGGAAAAAAAGAGTACTACGAAAAAATACGTCTTAAAAACTAAACGCTGAGGTGCAATTTTTTTCATGATGCAAAATTTTAGGTTAAACAATACAACTCTGCATTATCACACACTTAATTTTGCCTGAACTATTTTATAATGAATTCCTTACAGAAACTACAAGTTACTAAATTTTGCTCATACACACAACACGTCTGTTATTCCATGTCAGATCAAAATGGCTTGCCTAATATTTATATTTGGATTATTGAAAAGCGAATGCGCAGTATCGAGAATATGGATTATATTTCTTCAGTTTTCCTGCTAGTCAATCAAGTTTCCCGTAACAAAAAAAGGTCGCCAAAATTGACGACCTTTCTTGAGGTGCTCCCCAGGTTGGACTTATTGATATATTAAACAAACATGCACAACCACGTCTAAAACACTACTATACTGCACAATATAGTATTTCGTGCATAATAACTATTATTAAAATTGTTTAACTTTGTACATCATTCTCTCTTTATAATTCTCTTTATATTTGAGGTAAAATTGCACGGAATATGCCTAAAAGAATCAAACCAAAGGTAACTTATTACATCGACAAGAACAATCGCAACAAAAAAGGGCTGGCACCTATAAAGGCAAATATTACCATTAACTATAAAAATTCCTCAAAAATAATTGATCACACTCTCCCTTCAGACTGGAATTCAAAACGGCAACGCGTTAAACCTCCGCGCCCGGGGAAAACAAACAACCATGAGACAATAAATAAGAAGCTGGAAATGGTACAGAATGACTTTGAAAATTTTGTAGACAACTGCTTTTTAAACCGGATTCCGTTAACACCGGATATTGCAAAACAATTCTTCCAGGGCAAACGCATAGCAACTGAAAAATCATTCTGGCCAGCATACGAAGAATACATTGCCGGTTTAAAAGTGGAACCAAAGACTAAACAGAACTATGAACTTTACAAAACAAAACTTTCGGAATTTGAAACTGATACTGGCTACTTTGTAGATTATCACACTATCAATTCAGTTTTCTTTGAAAAATACCAACATTATATATTAAACACAAAAGGTCTCAGCTGGAACACCTTCGCAACAGCTATAAAAAAGCTCAAGTTTTTCATGAACTGGAGTTATAAATTGAAATACCACATCGAAACTGAGTTTCATGATTTCTCAGCTACTGAAAAAGATAAAACAATCATTTTCCTGACCATTGACGAACTAACAACCTTATATAATTACAAATTCGAAAGTAAACGATTAAACCAGGTGCGCGACAGATATTGTTTTGGCTGTTTCACGGGTCTGGCATTCGCAGATCTGGACAACCTGGTGCACGATCACATTAATAACGACACTATATCAAAACTGAGAAAAAAAACCAAGATCCCATTAAATATACCGCTGCCGAAACAAGCCCTCGACATTATTGATCGATACAAAGGGAAATACAAAGTATTGCCAAAAATTAGCGTGCAAAAATTCAACGATTACATTTCAGAATGTTGTGAAATAGCGAAAATTAACACACCGGTGGTTTACAAAACCTATCCAAAGGGAAAAGAGACTGAAAACATCGCACCAAAACATAAGCTAATTAAGTCGCATACTGCCCGGAAAACATTTATATCATACATGTACTACACAACTAAAGATATGATTTTGACTGCAAAGATTGCCGGCTGCAGCCCAGATATCATAAAGAAGCACTATATAGGAATTCACAACGACCAAGCGAAAGAAGCTATAAAAAAAGCTTTTGGAGAGCTATAACATTTATATAATAATTCAGTATAATTTATTAAAGAAACTTAATGTTATAATAGAATTATATAGAATTACATATATTTATAATACATTTGTAGGCCATTTAAGAACCTTAGATAAAACAATATAGTGATGGAATGTGCTACTAGAAATAAGATTGTTCACACCGTTGAAAAGGTACGTAAAATTTCTTTTGAAGAAAAAATAAATTCTTCAGAGGAAAAAATGAATGCGTTTCTTGATGCTATATTAGACTTCAAAGACAAACTATCTGAGAAATCTACAAAGATAACAGAGCTAGCAGACACTCTTGAAGAAATAACCTGGTTCGAGATTGAGAAGGAAGACAATGAATGTTTGATGCTTTTAAATGACCTAATTGCACAAGCTAAAGATTTATATTCTTCACTAATTAGAAACTATGTAGTTTTTAATCCTCTCAGACAAAAGGGAATTGCCAAAGAAGCAATAAAAAACTACAAATCTGCAATTGATGATTTTAAAGAATCATATTCTGATCTTGAGTCCGTATTTTTCTACCTCCCGGAAATGAAAGACTTCAAAGAAACAACAAAGGAACTTTCTCTAGTCTAATGAATATTTTTTGTACTGATAGATTTAAAATCGAATTTGAAAAACTTCTTTCAAAGAAACAGTACAGAACTCTGAAACAAGATTTTATTAAGTATTTCTTCAATAAGAAAATCGAAGAGCTTTTATCAGGCACGAACCTAAATAATTCCAAAGAGACTCCTTATATAAAAAAGAGATTACGTGGCAGCGGTGGATATCGATTCTATTTCTTAATTCTAATTAAGGAAGAAAATTTATATCTAATGTTTTTACACCCAAAAACTGGTCCTTATGGAGCACCAAATATCAATAATGAATCAAAAGCTATGCTTTACAAGGATATTTTGGAAAAAATAAAATCAGACGAATTATTTACGGTTACTTATACTAATAAGGAATTATTATTCACCGAATACGCCCCAGGTAAAGAATAAAGATTTAATTGAACTCCATCCCCAATACAGTTATAATGGATATGACAAACTTCCCAGACTCTACCCGGTGGGGGAGGGGTCTGCAAGATGTGAATTTGTATATACAAATTCTTCCGCCCGGTGGCGGCTTGACCCTATAAAATTTACAGGTAATTTTCTTTTCAAACACCCTCCCCTTTTTAGTGTTTACGAGGGATATTTGAAAAGAAAATTTTTCAAAGTTTAAGATTCCCGATCCATTCAATTTTCGAATTTACACCAAACGGTGGAAACTCCTTTTATCTGTCTTTCCAGCTCCAGGATCTTCACATTAGCTTTAAGTAACACTTAAAACAGTTTTACTATGAACTATGATGCTATAGAATATCCAGAAGGACAGGCCAACCTCGGAGGTTTACGATCAGTAGGTTATTACGGTTTTATTGCCGATGCCAGTGTAATTCCAGACGTTCCTGCAGAGCCTGCCGATTTACAATCAGTAAGTGTAATTGCCAATAACATCATAATGAAGAGCGGAAAATATATGCACGCCATGTATGGAACGCTTGAAAAACTGAATTTGAAGGGAGAGCTTCAGGGGGAGCGCGATGGAAGATCCAGCAAAGTAACTCTTACCTGGGTAATTCCTAATCATGCAAAAGAAAACCTCGGAGCAGCCAGGTATTTTCCAAAACGTCGTATGTTTTTTATTGTTCGCGATCATGAAGGCAGATATCGCCTGGTAGGAAATATGTATTTCCCTGCTGAGGTAGCAGCAACCGACGACTCCGGAACTGCAGTGGCCGACTTAAAACATGTTAGCTACGAGATCACCACCTTTAGCGACGGACCAGCTCCAATTTACGAGGGTGAAATTCCGAGCCAGGACGACAGCTCTGCAGTATAATCTGGCCGGCACTCAAAAAATATGACGTCCGGTTTCTGCTAAAAATACAAAAAACCAAATCACCCAACATCTACATAGCTGAATGTCAACGTTTTAAAAATTTACTAGTGATTTGTCCTTTTCAGAGGACATCTGTTTTCGATTTTATGAGATAAAAATATCAAGGTGAGCGATAACTATTTTCAAATCTCATTTTAAATTCCTGAACTTCTTCTTCTGTAATATTAAGATATTGATTAAAGTATTTATAGAGTTTGGTTTCAACATTTTCATCCGAATCTAAAATAGCGTCAATATGTACGTCATTTTCGTAAATCAAACAAAATATGTCGTAATCTGAATATATATTATCTTTTTGTAGTTCTTCAATCGTCTTTCCATACAACATCAAACCAACTTTTAACCACCGATCTGCATCCTGTTTATCCTGGTCTGTTTTAGCATTCTCAACTTCATATTCTGCTTCAAATACCTTCTTCGATTCTGCCTCAATTTCTCTTTCGGCTAACAAGCGTTTTAAATTAAGCCTTTCACTATGAAGCAGCTTTATATAATCATTTCTTTCAACCAACCTTTGCTCCAGTTCTAAAATCCGGTTTTCTAACTTGGTTATTTTTTCTTTCAATTCATGATTGTTTTTTGACAACAGCTCTGTTTCAGTAGAACCAATCACACTTGAATCTATGTTAAACAAATCAGGTAAGGTTACTTCTAAAGCTTTTGCTAATCCAATTGCGTTTGACAGCGAAAGAGTCTCACTATTAGCGGCTCCACTTTCATAGGTATTTATAGTAGGTTGACTCGTATGAGTCAGATCAGCCAACTCTTTTTGGCTATATCCTTTCTTCTTTCTATAATAATTAAGTTTCTCAGAAAAACTATTCATACTACAAATGTAATAAAAGTATAAATACCTTAATTACCCACAATCATATTATCGGTTTATTGATTTTTAAATCATTTTATCTATTTTTAGATTATTTAATCTATCTTTGCAATATAAAATTTTAAAAACTATGGAAAAAGTAATGATTCTCTCAACTCCTGCGGAAATAGCAGAAGGCCTAAAAAAATTTATGGAGGAAACCAAACAGGAAACACCAAAACCCGACTTCAAAACAGAAAAAATGACTATTGCTCAAGCATCTCAATTTATAGATGTGCACTACTCCACCCTAAGCAAATGGATAAGAGAAGAAAAGATTCCGATTCACGGCAAAGGTCGCAAGCGTTTTGTACTAAAATCTGAGCTAATCGAAGCTTATAAAAACATGTAACCAACTAAACATCAGCAACAGAATGCAAACAAAGAATGAATTTTTTGCGGAATACTTTCTCGCCCGGTTAGAAAAACTAACAGAGAAAATAAAGAAATTTTCGGAGCAAAATAAAAATGCGTTCGGCGAATATGATGTAGAAAAATCAACTACAGAGGAATTAGTAGGCAGATTAAATTCTAGCAACATCTCAGATGATTTAACTGCAATATCGGAGGAATGGGACGAATGCGTTATAGGCGAAGCCGCAGAAGGATTCCCGGTGATTAACACATGGGAAGAATACAAAAAGAACAATAACAACTAAAATCAAAAAGAAATGAAAGTAAAAAGATTAGCTAAACTCGAATCAGAAGAAGTAGATACCGCTAGAAGCAGACTTATCGAGGCAAAGGATTATTTTATTGAAAAATTTTTAAGTGCTGATTTTTCGGCCGAAACCGCGGAAGAATTTATGCATCATTTAAAATCAATTTATGTTGCCGATTCACTCTGTCAATCGCTATACCGTCATCTTACCGGCGAACAAAATTACGATTACGAAGAATAACTACAATGAAAAGAGAATCCGTAGGATTAGTAACACTAAAACGCTGCAATGGTGGTGAAACTGTTCGAATAAACCTAAACGGACAAATGGGCCATAGTCGCGAAGAGTTGCAGGACTATTTAAAATCGGAACTACAGGGAGAGGAAGAACTCCTGGAGATGACGCGAAGAAGGATCGATCTAATTAAAAAAGCGCTTGAAATTTCGGAGGCAGACGAATTTACGGCAACCGGAACCACTCTTTACCCCGAGCGCATTTCTGTTTTTAAATACAAAGGCGAGAAGCTGGAAAACACTACGGGTGTTTTTTGGGATTGATCAGTTTGCTTTTTGTCTTTTGAATCGCCGAACAAAATTTAAAAATTTGGTTCGACAAAAACTTAAAATATCAAATCCAATGAAAGATTTAAGCATTACAGAACTTCGCAAAAAAAATTTAAAGATTGGTTTTCGAATATCAGAAGAAGAACGAAATGCAATTGAGCAATTCTGCCAAAAAGAACAAATATCGTTGAGCGATTTTTTTCGGTTAGCAATAAGAAAAGTGACGAACCAGGAAAACACCAAATAGATGGATGTCATAAGGGATCAAAATGCAACAACAAATAGTGCTCCTGGGGAAAACGAAGAGATAACCACTCCTCTTTTACCTATTGATGGCATGCCTGATCTTGTTCAGCATTTTATTAATAAAATGCATGAAATATTCAGGACTCCACGAGATTATTGGGCTGGTTCTGCAATAATGGCCACCGCTTTAGCGATAGGCAACAAATTCGAACTGCAAACAAAATACAAGAACAATGCAGTATTTTGGGGAATGTTTGTAGGTGATGTATCAAATGGAAAAACAGAACCGTTGGACATTTGTCTAAATTATTTCACGCAAAAGGATAATAATAACTACAAAACCTTTCGCTCCCAACTCCGCGAATTTGAAAACAACAAGGCACTAACCCGAAAAGAACAAAAGGAACTTGGTATCGAAAACGAGGAACGACCAGAGTGTTATCAATACATTCTTAAAGATAGCACCCCCGAAGCCATGGCCGAAGCTCACCGTATCAATGAAAGAGGAATAATGATATATCGCGACGAATTAAAAGGTTGGATTGATGATTTTGGCCGCTATTCCAATTCCGGTGAACAAAGCAACATGTTAAGCATGTGGAGCCAAAAGGGAGTTACATACAATCGTAAAGGATCGGGGATATTGAACATTGCCAAGCCGGTGATAAATGTTGCCGGCGGTATTCACCGAGAACTGCTACACACCCTTGCTACAGACAACCGGGCCGACAATGGATTTCTAGCACGAATGGTTGCGTTCTTCCCCGACAATACAGAGAAACAACCTTATAATATTGCTACCCCCGATGAATCTTTATTAAACGCATGGGATGATTTTATGCATGAGCTGACAATTATCAAGACTCCAAAAACATTGATATTACCCACTCAAACAGCAAAACTTTATGAAGCCTATTTTAATGATAATGTACGCGAAATAAACAAAGAAGTAACGCCTTATTTAAAGGGAGTTTACGGTAAACTTGATATTATAGTTCTTCGCGTTGCTATAATTATACGAGCGATGAACTATGTACACGAAGGTGTTACAACTTCCGGGATCCAACCTCGCGAAATGGATGCGGCAATTCAAATAACGGAGTATTTCAGAGCAACCGCGTTAAAAGTATACAGACAAATATTCGGTGATAAAAAATTCGGAACATACGACAAAAAAGAAATTGCAAGTTGGCTTGTGCAAAACACCAAGCTAACTAAAACCACAATAGCTCGAGAAGTTCTAAACTCTTCCAGGAGCCAACTGGACCGGATTACGCCACAAAAAGCGGGATTTTCCCTGGACTCCAAATACAGTAACAATGGAAAAAAACAGATGTAAGATTATGGTACATGGTACACAAGCATATAAACACTATAAACAAAGGAATACAGGTGTACCACTAGTGTACCAATTATGTTTTATTACCTTTTCATTTGGTACACATGTGGTACGCTTCAAATCCTTGATATACCTAACATCAACCCTATTGTACCGTGTACCACTATTCATAAAATCGTTTTTTCATCATGAACAAATATACAACCTACCAAAACGAAGAAAATGAATATATCAGAAGCAAAACAAATACCGATTGAAAGCTACCTTAGTCGAATAGGTATAAATCCTGATCGTCGCGATAATCAGAAACACTGGTTGTGGTATTGCTCTCCTATTCGTGGCGAAAAAACTCCAAGCTTTAAGGTCGATCAACGCTTAAATCTTTGGTACGACCATGGAGCAGGCACCGGTGGCTCAATACTCGATCTTGTTATTGCGATGAATGATACCGATATCACTGGAGCCGTTAAAATACTATCGGGCGAAAACATATCCAGGCGAATCGATCCTTCTTCTTTTCACCGTTCAGAATCTAACTCCCACTCAAGTTTAAAAATCAACAACGTACGGAGATTGCAAAACCTGGTATTAATTGAATATTTAAAAAGTCGCGGTATAATGTACAGGCATTGCGAAAGGTACGTGAAAGAAGCCTACTACACTGTTAATGGTAAAAATTATTTTGCCGTGGCGTTCCAAAATGATAAAGGAGGTTTTGAGCTTCGCAATAAACTTTGGAAAGGATCCTCAAGTCCAAAGGCAATTACCACTATTAAAGGAAACCAAACAGTAAATCTTTGGGAAGGGTTTATGGATTTCCTTTCAGGCATGGCACATTACAATGTCCGGGAGGCCGCAACAACGAATATAATTCTAAACAGTGTCGCCAACTTAAAACACGTAATTTTTACACTCGACGAATATAAAGCTATAAATACATTTTTTGATAACGACGAAGCCGGTAGAAATGCGAGCAATGAAGTACTGAAACGATATCCGAAAAACACAACCGACTATTCCAAAATAATCTACCCAAACCATAAGGATTTTAACCTATTCCTCACTGAGAGCAGAATCAAAGATTACAACAAATATTAATCATTTAAAAATTTACAATCATGGAAAAGAAAGTACTATTCGACGAAAAACATGTTCTCTTTTGTTCTGAGCTTCGCCGACCGGAACAACTCGAAAGAAAAGTAAGTGAAATAGAAGAAGCTAAACGCTTGCTTATAATTGCCGCAGCTGATAAGCTGGAACCGAACGACGAAAGAGTTCTTAAACCACTTCTGGATCTTACTATGTTGCAGGATGATCTAAAAGACCTGAAAGCTAAAATTGAAAAATTAGAAACAAATTAATTATGAAAACAAAAGAATTTACACCCGTATTTATTGGAATTAGCAACGATTCAGTTGATCAGGAAATTGAAAAATTAGAGAAAATCGTTAGCCGAATGATCTATGTGAAAGAAGAATGGGAATCCTATTTTAAGGAAACATTTTCGTTAACTCATTTAAATTTAATCTTAAAAGCAAAACGAGATTACACAACTCACAAATACCTTTCAGAACTGATTCAAAAACATTTTCTGATGAATAATCCAATAACCCGAAAACAGATTAAAAAAGGCGGCTTTGATTTCGATTACTACATCAAAGGCACAAATCCATACCCTTTCCCAAACTTCGACACACTAAAAGATCAACTTGACTTATTCCGTGAAGAATCGAAAAAACTATACTCTGACAATATTCCATACCTGGCAGATCTATTCAACGATAACAAAATTTGCATACCGGACCATGTAAAAGAGGAAATTCGTGATAAATACACCCATTACACAGAGAATGAAGTTGAAAATCTGATTCTGGAAAAAATTCAATCGCTCTGTGCGAATATCAATTTTCTAAACAAATACGGAGCAAACATAGTTTCAGACGATCTACCAGATTTATTAAATGAAACCACCACCACAATTCATGTAGAAATGAAAAATAAAGAATTAAAAGGTGGGTCTTCCGGCAATCCGGATTGGCGTGTTCCACGTATCGTACCGAGTTCGAGAATGTTTATAAGAGAAAAGGCAATAGTAAACACAGTAATTGCCAATATTAATTTCGATAAAAACGACTAAAGTAAAAAGCTCCGCCCTTTGGCGGAGCTATAGTTACTTGGTACAACAGTTTGTTATTAAAAAATAATCTGTCACAGCTAATTTACAAAAAATAAAAGTATGAATGATTTCAACGAAAAAAAATTTCAACCGGTTGGTAATAAAGACATCACCGAGCTAAAAAAAAGAACCGTGCAAGATCTCAAACGACTCAAGCTTAATTTCGAGATAATGATTGCCGGTTGCGAGAAATACATTAACTACAACGAGAATGGTGGTCAATTTTTTAAAGACGAAAAATTTAATACTGCCACCGTCGAAATAGAAAAATGGAAACTCAGATATTGCCAATCTCACCTGCAGCTGGTTATTAACGAAATTAGTTCAAGGAATAAAAACTCACCAGAGACATCGTTAAATTGATTCAAAAATACATTTTTTGTTGTTAGGTTAATTCCGTTTCATTTCTAAGCCGGGTCAATTACGACCCGGTTTTTTTGTGCCTAATTTTCTGGAAGCCTGATATGTCCTTTGACAAAGAGGTTGAACACGATAGATTTAATCAAAAAAAATGAATCGAAAAAAGAAGGAACTAAATACTTCTGTTGGATTTCGACTTAGCAATCGAGAAAAACAAGATCTGGCCAATTTGTGCGAGATATTAGGCGTAACACCATCCGAATTTCTACGAAATCAGATAAACAAAATCAATTCAGTAATTAAAGAGACACCCAGAATGAAAAACTTAAACAAAGAAAAAGAGACAGAAAAGGCAATGGAAGAACTAAGCGGAGAAAAACAAACGCTATTCTCCACCAACGAAGAAGGCGAAACACCTGCAGCAACTACTGAAGGAATAGTCGATCAATTACTCAATGCCAAAAAATCTTAGCATGAAAGGTCATGAGTCAATTTTTAAGCAATCGCAATATTACATCGAGCTCCGCGAGGAGTTGGTTGTACTTTTCAACCTTTCCAACGCTCCGCGTGAAGAAATTGCAAAAAGAGCAGGAATAAGTACAAGCCACTTATGGGATATTCTTGCAGGAAAAAAACGCCTCTTACCGAATCGGGCAAAAGATATCTTGAGGGCAATTATTGAAATTCAGAATTATCGGGCAACTAAAAGTGAAGCAAGGAGGAATTAATATGAATCTTTCAATTGATCAGTGGGCCAAAATTACCATAAAACTATGGCAAGAACGACTTCAAAATTACAAAATTGGAGATTCTGGAAAGTTGGCTCAAAGTTTTTACCACCATGTTAACCGTGAGGCAAACGGCGACAAATCGTATGTTCTATTTGCTTTCGAGTATTACGGAAAAATGGTTGAATGGGGAGTTGGAAAGGGTGTAACCATTGCAAATAGAGGCCACACTCAAACCACCAGAGAAAAGAAGCCCTGGTTCTCTGATGTGTTTTTTAAACGACTCGATATTATAAAAAATGAAATGGTAAAATCAATGAGTCGCGACGCCTTACTATTCGTAAAAACCAACCTCGAAAAATACAACATCGACGGAAGCAAAATTTCACCAGGAAGGTCTCATTCGAAGAAATCCACATCATCATCAACCGGCGAAGGTTATTCAGTAGCCGATTATAAAAGAGTTCGCTTTAAATAAAAGATTATGGCTTACAACGAAAAAGCAAATGTAACAGTCACCCTGAATAATGAACAAGCCCGGAAAGAACTGCAGGAACTGCAGGGCGAATACAAACGCTTGTACAACCTTAAGAAAAAAGCAGAACAAGCTGGGGATGTAGGAGGTTGGAAAAAGATTGACACGGAAATGAAAAAGAACCTCAAAACACAAAACCAGCTCAAAAAAAACTATACCTCTATTGAGAATACCTTGAGAAATTTAAACGGTGCAAACCTCAAGGATCTGGAACAAGCCAAAAGAACACTCATAGCACGGCTAAAAACCCTCAAACGCGACTCGAAAGAATGGAAAACAGAAATGAGCAACCTCAACAAGGTTAATACCGAACTACGAAAGGTAAAAACCGGAATGGGGCAAATACAAAGCCCCACAAAAAAACTTTTGGGATTTGCAAAAGGATTACTCCCTGCTTTTGGATGGACCGCAATTATTGCCGGAGCCATTAAAGGAGCAAAGGCATTATTTAACATGTACCAGGAAACCGCCAAAGCCCGACGCGAAGCAGAGCGCCTGACTGGTTTAAGCGGAAAACCACTTGCAGATTTTACCGCCTCGGTTCAAGCCACCGCGGGCACATTCAATAAAGATTTTAGCGAGGTTCTTATCTCAACAAACAACTTCGCAAAAACAATGGGTATTTCTGCAGAAGAAGCCCTTGATAAGATAAACGATGGATTTATTACTGGAGCTGACAGCTCTGATGAATTCCTGGATATTCTAAAAGAATATGGACCGCAATTTAAAGCAGCAGGTTTATCTGCAGATGAATCCATTGCGCTGATAAGCCAACAGGTTAAAACGGGTATCTATTCCGACAAGGGTATAGACAGCATTAAAGAGGCAACAATCAGCCTCCGCGAAATGACACCGGCAACCAAAGCGGCCATCGACAATATAGGAATAAGCTCGAATGAACTACAGGCTAAACTCCGAGATGGATCCATTTCTGCTTTTGATGCAATTCAAATGATCAGCAATCGATTGGCAGAACTGCCACCACAAAGCACAGAAGTTGGAACTGCCATTGCCGATATTTTTAGGGGAGCCGGTGAAGATGCCGGGCTGGAATACATCACTATGTTAGGACAGGCAGAACTCAGCCTTGAAAACCTGAAAGCGGGAGCCGGTGAAAATGCCCTTGCCCAGGAACGACTACTTGAGGCAAATACAAAATTAAAACAAGCCTGGGGAGAACTAATGGGAACCGGCACCGGTACATTCACTGCGATCAAAGCAACTGCAACGGATTTATTGGCTGATGGAATAGTAGGTCTATCTTCAGGTATAAAAAATGTACGCGATTGGTTTATTGAATTGTACAATAGTAGTCTTCCTGTTCGTGCGGGCTTTCAATACATGTTAGCCAGTTGGGTTACTGGTTTTAATATTGTAAAAACTGCCATACAGGGGCTTTGGGAAAACCTTAAACTTGGAGGGAAACTAATAAAGGCAGTATTAACATTCGATGTAAAAGGTATAAAAACTGCTTTTGAAGAATACAGCGAAAACACAAAAGCGGCGGTTGTTGCAAATGCTCAAAAAGTGGCTTCTACCTGGAAGAGCGCTTATGAAGATACAATTAATGGAAAAATAGAAGTAAGAGGTGACATCACCACTACGCCAACTCCTGTTACAAGTGTAATCCCGGATTCAAATAATAATCAAGAAGATAGCACTTCGCCAACTTTTCAGCGGAATTCTGAATCTATGGAAGAGATGGATTCTAAAGATCCGAGAATTGAGATCGAGGAATCAGTTACTGAAACAGTTCTGGAACAAAGCAAACTCAGACAACATGCACTGGATAACGAACAAAAAGCTGCAGAAGACAGAGCTGCTGTTGAGGCACAAATTCAAGCACAAAAGAAAGCCGCTTATTTATCAACACTCGATACCATAATTGGCGTATTTGGGGAAGAAAGCAGAATCGGGAAAGCCGCATTATTAGCGAAACAGGCATACGCTATAGCTGAAACAATTATCAATATTTCAAAAGGTACCGCCAAAACAGCAGCCAGTGCCCCATTCCCTGCAAACATTCCTTTAATTGCTGGCTTTGTCGGTCAGGTTGTGGGATTAATTGGAACCATTAAAAGTGCGACTAAATCGGCGAAAGGGACAAAAGAATATGCATTAGGAAAATATCCCGACTTAATAGGTAGACTTCAAACTGGTACTTATGGGAACCAACCACACCTGGGCATATTTAATGAAGTTCCCGGCCAGCCCGAAATGGTAATTGACGGATTAACGCTCAAAAAACTAAACATGAATTTCCCGGAAATAATTGCTTCAATACATGCAGTTAGGGATGGCCGCCAACCGCAAATGTATGCAGGAGGCAAATACCTTGATGACAATGGGATTAACAATACTGCAAGCAGTTCAGATGCTCAAAACCCAGATATTAAAACGTTACAAGACTCAGTAGTCAAGCTGCATCACACGGTAGAAATACTAAGCAAGAAGAAACATTATATCGCAATAGATATGGTGCAGAAAAGTTTGCAGAAATGGGAAGAAATTGAAACCAAAAAAGGAATGTAAACCACTAAATAATGTTAGAATTCTATTTAAATAGCAAACCGTTTCTTCTAAGTTCTGATACATCTATCAGAATTCTCTGGAGCAATCCTGCTTGCAAGTTCGACAAAATTGATGGCAATGCAGGAATAGGGATCAGCATCCCGGTGAATGATCAAAACAAAGCCCTTCTCAGAAATCCGGCCAGATTTGAAAAGGTTGGCACAAAAATCACCCGTGAATTTAAAGGTTTTGAAATTCGATTTGGAGGGGTTCTGCTTTTGGGTGGCACTTTGATTGTGAACTCTGCAGATGACGAAAGCTATGAGTGTTGGCTCAGGGGAATTGTTGGCGATATCGGAGAAGAACATCGCGAGAAATACATTTATGATATAGAAGCATTTGGGCAGGAAATTACATGGGAAAATAAAAGCGATTACGATCCTATTAACGATGATTATTGCTGTCCCACAATATTCAATCCTGAGTTTTTTTCAGAAAAAGGAAGAACTATCCCAATAACTTATACGGTTCCAAATCCAGATTACTATCCGGGAAGTCTCATTCATGAAGAATATTTGCATGAAAACGATTCAACCGAGGCCTTTTCTAACGCTTTTCGGAATACATCTGATTACCTGGTCAACAGCAGAAATCCAGACGGAAGTATTAAAAACCTAACCAGCTCAATGGCTGCAAAAACATCTGAAAACCTAGAAATAACGGTTGTTTCTCCAATGTTGTTTTTGAATAATGTTTTACGACAGTTGCTTAATGATGTTCGCATTCATATTGATGAAAATGCAATTGCAAACGATGTTGATTTGAAAACACTTCTCCTTTATAACAATTTCGACATCACATATATGCAATATACACAGCTCCCGGAGATGTGGGTCCCTGACATTCGATACGATGGAACAACAATGAATGGATACTATGTTGAACCTAGTTTGATTACAAGGAATTATTCCAGAACCTTTAAATATAAAGACCTTTTACCAAAAGTTAAACTGAAAGATTTTTTACTTGGTATTCAAAATCTTCTTAATGTTTGTTTTGTATTCAAGTCAAACAATAAAGTCGATATCGTTGATCGTGAAGCAATAATATCAGGCGAAGCTATTCCGATCGACAAATACATGGTTGGGAACTGGGAATTGGATGAACAAAAGGATGTTACTCTTAAATTCTCTTACAAACACGATGAAAACGATTTGATATTTTCGGAGAGATGGACAGACATATCAGACCGTTTAAGCGATTTAAAGGAGCCGGTATATAACTGGTATGAATTGCCAAATGTAGAAGATCCTCAGCTGGGGGATATCCGCTACCTGACAAGCCTGGATGTATATGCTGAATATAAACTAATGAATATATCAGATCCCGATCCAGTAGGTCAGAGTGAAGTAATAACCGATGCGCTTGGATGGCAACATTTCTCAATCGGATTTCAACCGGGTTTTTACAATCCGGATAAAACTGAAGAAGAAGAAATAAAAACTTGCTTCAGCACGATAATCTGTGATCCTTACCCAATGGTTTTTCAACCCGGCAACCTGGAAGGTATCAGGTTTGCGTTCCAGAAATTTGAACCGCGTCTGTTATTTTACAGAGGTAACAATATTGCATTAAATTCTACCTCCAACCTTTCGCTCTCATGGGATAAAGAAGAAGTAGGACTCTTTACAAAAAGGTGGGCACAATGGAATCGGTTCTGGAGCAAAAGACAACCGGTCACAAGACAAGCTCAATTACCTCTTAATCTTATTACACACATAAAGGAGAACATTACAAGCAAACTGTCCAGCAATGAAGGAGAATTCATTATTGAAGAAATGGAAACCGAGTTTTCCCTTCACAGCATTGGCCCAACTCTTATAAAAGGATATAAAATATAACAATACCTGTACAGTCTTCCCCAATAATCTCACACTACCATATTCGTCTCTCGGATTAACCTGTATTACCTCTGAGCCCTGATGACATTCATTTTTATATTCCCACAACCTAATCTGCAACACAGACAGAAGCCTTATTCATCAATACCAATACCATATTTCATTATAGAATAGATTGAAACAAAATTGAACATTCTCACAGCATATAAGGCAAAATCGAGAAACCGTAATTACGAAACAGTTTTAGGGCGGCGCAGGCTATTTATAAAGAGAATGACAGAAACACTCACCTTCCTAATAGCTAAAACGCTGATTTACAGACATAACACTTTTTGCCCATGTCAGACGATATTTTTATTTAGAAACATTCTAAACAATGCGTTGATTTGCCGGAAATTTTAAAGAAAAATACTCTTAAAAAACACAGGAACAAGAGTGTAAGTATTACCAAAATCATACACCATTCTCTCTTTTAAACTCTCTTTTAAACAAAAATAGCGCACTGATAATCAGCACGCTATGAATTTAAAAAGCTCCCCAGGTTGGACTTGAACCAACGACCTACGGATTAACAGTCCGCCGCTCTAACCAACTGAGCTACTGGGGAAGGTTTAATTCCCTTTTTGAGAACGTTTGCTTTTCAAAAGCGATGCAAAAGTAATAGCTTTTCTTAAAAGTCAAAACTTTTTTCTAAAAAAAATCAATTAAAAATTCTATTCCCTATCGAAGGAAAATATCAAACAAACTCAAACCATATTCTACTTTTATTGTTATACAGACAGTTATTAAATACAAACATTCAAAATAGAGAAATGAAAAAAATTACAAAACTTTTTTCCGCGGCCTTAATCATGGGCATTATTGCACTTTCAAGTTTTCAGGCAAAAGCACATTGCGAAATTCCTTGTGGTATTTATGGCGACTCGGTTCGCATTGCCCTGTTATACGAACACATTGAAACCATTGAAAAATCGATGAACCAGATTAACGAATTATCGAAATCGGAAAATCCCGATTACAACCAGTTGGTTCGTTGGGTAATGAATAAAGAAGAGCACGCCAAAGAAATGCAGGAAATTGTAAGCCAGTATTTTTTGCACCAACGTGTAAAAATTACTTCATCGGCTGATGAGGCTGCCTACCGCAAATATGTAAAACAACTGGAATTGTTACACCACCTTTCGGTATTTGCAATGAAGAGCAAACAAAGCACCGATTTAAGTATTATTGATACGCTTCGCGAAAAGCTGCACCTTTTTGAGCATGCTTATTTTGGCGACGATCATTAATAAACACAATAACAAAACAGAATAAAAGGGCCTTTAATAAGGTCCTTTTTTGTATCTGTCATCCTCCACAACAAGCCGTTAAAACCCGGTGCAGGAAAAGTTATCCGATGAATTAACAATTCGCTGTCAACTGTTTACTTCATTTCAGCCAAAACAACTTGTATTTAATCCTTATTTTAGCTTAAAATTTAAAACTATGATCCCAAAAATATCCATTACCACCAAAATAGCGGAGGAGAGTTCTTTGGCCTGTTTGTGCACCGATTTAAAAGAAACAGCCTCAATCCAACTCGCCGAAAACGAAAAGACATTCCTGCAAAAGAAGTTTGAAAAAGAAGATACATGTACGATTACGCGCATTCCGAACCTTCTGTTTTTTGGCAAAATAAAAACCGATAAAGAAAACTACCTGCAGGCAGAGATGGCAAGAGTAGCCGGTACAAAACTTTACGATGCTCTTAAGTCGGCCGGAGAAACATCGGTTCAGCTAACCAGTTTTTGCGAAGCTGATCTTTTAGCTGATTTTCTAGAAGGATTACTGCTGAACACCTACACTTTCGATAAATACAAAAAAGAAAAAGAGGCATTTCAACTTGAAAATATTTTAATCGTTAGCGAGAAAATCACTGACGAGAAGATCAACGAGATTGTAAATACAACCAAGGCGAATTTCGCCGCTCGCGATTTGGTTAACGAACCGCTGTCGTTTTTAACCGCCAGTCAGTTCTCAAAAGAAATTGAAAAACTAAGTAGCGAAGCCGGCTTTTCACTCGAGGTTTTTAATAAGAAAAAAATTGAAACCCTTAAAATGGGCGGACTTCTGGCAGTGAATAAAGGCAGTATCGATCCGCCAACGTTTAACATCCTGGAGTGGAAACCTGAAAATGCCACAAACAAACAAGCCATTGTTTTGGTGGGAAAAGGTGTTGTTTACGACACAGGTGGTTTAAGCCTAAAACCTACACCAAACTCGATGGACTACATGAAATCGGATATGGGCGGAGCCGCCGCCATTGTTACGGCAATCTATGCTGCTGCGTTGAATAAACTTCCGCTACATATTGTTGGTCTCGTTCCGGCAACCGACAACCGCCCCGATGGAAATGCCTACGTTCCGGGCGATATCATAAAAATGTTCGACGAAACCACGGTGGAAATCAAAAACACCGATGCTGAAGGACGACTCATTTTGGCCGACGCATTGAGCTATGCAAAAAAATATAAACCACAACTGGTAATTGATTGCGCTACTTTAACCGGATCGGCCGATATTATTGCAGGGCCGCATGCAGCAGTGGTAATGGGCAACACCGCTCAAAATGTGGAACAATTGAAAGAGTCGGGATTAAACACCTTCGAGAGACTGATTGAAGTTCCGCTTTGGGAAGAATATGCCGCGCCGCTAAAATCGCCAATTGCCGACCTCAACAACCTTGGCACCCGCGAGGGACAAACAACAATTGCCGGAAAGTTTCTGGAACATTTTACTGATTACAACTGGATACATGTTGATATGGCAGGCCCCGCTTTTAGAAAAGAAAAAGAGGCGTACCGGCCGGCCGGAGGAACAGGATTTGGTGCCCGATTACTTTATGATTTTCTGAAATCACAAGCAAAATAAAACCACGTGGCGCAAGCACGAAAAGCGTGGAAATCATGCATAAATAAGATCATGCTTATTTAAATTAATTAAATTAACTTTGCGACACTTTATAATAAGGGCAAATTTTCTGAAATAAAATACAATGGCAAAACAAGATACAATACGCATAGGAATCACTCACGGAGATATAAACGGAATTGGATACGAAGTAATCTTAAAAACGCTTTCCGATCCCCGTATTCTCGAAATGTGTACACCGGTTGTTTATGGCTCTCCAAAAGTGGCAGCCTACCACCGCAAAGCACTGGATATAAACGATGTAAGCTTCAACCACATTCGCAACACCAAAGAATTACTTCCAAGAAAAGCAAACATCATAAATTGTGTTGACGAGAATATTCGTGTGGAACTGGGAAAATCAACCACCGAAGCCGGAGTTTCGTCTTTTGATGCGCTTGACCGTGCTACCAGCGATCTTCAAAAAGGATACATCGATGCGCTGATCACTGCACCGATCAACAAAGACAATATTCAAAGTGAAGAATTTAATTTTCCGGGACACACCGAGTTCCTGGCACAAAAATTCGACACAAAAGATTACGCCATGTTAATGGTGAGTGAGTCGCTGAAAATTGGTGTGGTAACAACCCACATTCCAATTTCAAAAGTTTCTGAAAGTTTGAATAAAGACATCATCCTTTCAAAGATCAGGATCATTGCAAAATCGCTTCAGCAAGACTTTGCCATTACCAAACCACGAATTGCTGTTTTCGGATTGAATCCGCATGCCGGCGACAATGGTTTGATCGGTAAAGAAGACAAAGAAATTATTCTTCCGGCCGTTATTCAGGCTAAAAAAGAAGGCATTATGGCGCTTGGGCCATATCCTGCCGATGGTTTCTTTGGATCGGAAGATTACCGTAAATTTGACGCAATTCTGGCCATGTACCACGACCAGGGCTTAATTCCTTTTAAACTGGCCTCGTTCGAACGTGGCGTAAATTACACAGCCGGACTTCCAGCCATTCGCACATCGCCGGCTCACGGTACTGCATACGCAATTGCCGGAGAAGGAAAAGCATCACCCGAATCTTTCCGCCAGGCTTTGTACCTTGCTATCGATGTTTACAAAAACCGGAATATTTACAGCGAGATCAGTAAAAATCCGCTGAGAAAATATGACATTAACCCGAACCAGGTTGATGAAAGTGTTGATATTGAAGCATCAGAAGAGGAAGATACATTATAAAAAAGCTTTGCTATGTACGAATTCATTAAGGGTAACATTGCCGAAATAAGCGCAACAAATGTTGTGATTGAAACTTCCGGCGTTGGCTACTTTGTTCATATTTCATTGAACTCTTACAGTGCGCTCAACGGGAAAAAAGAAGTGAAAGTTTTTTTACACCAGGTAGTTCGCGAAGATGCCCATACATTGTATGGTTTTGCCACCACCACCGAACGTGAATTGTTTCGCAATCTGATTTCGGTGAACGGAGTTGGTGCCAACACGGCAATTATGATGCTTTCGTCGCTAAATCCTGATGAATTAAAAGCCGCAGTAACCACCGAGAATGTGGCTGTTTTGAAAGCTGTAAAAGGTATCGGAGCAAAAACTGCACAACGTATCATAATCGACCTAAAAGATAAACTCGGAAAAATACCCGATTCGGGGCAAATTTTAGCTGTTGCAGACAATACTATCAGGAATGAATCGTTATCTGCATTAGTCATGCTTGGTTTTGCGAAAAAAGATGCAGAAAAGATAGTATCGAAGATACTTCAGGAGCAACCTGACGCGAACGTTGAGAGCGTAATAAAACAAGCATTGAAAAGGTTATAAATTTACCATTTTCGAAAAAGAAAAACCTGACAAGAAGTAGCAACCATTTTTTTCGAAAAGCCTTTGTTGTAGTAATTTTAATGAAATGACACTTAGCCGAAGTTTACCTAAAATATTCTTCATTCTATTCGTATTTTTTGCCCTTTCAGTTCCTTTCGAAGGAGAAGCTCAGGAAGTGCCTGAAATAGATACAACGGGCACATTGCCCTACCCTTTCAAAGATCAGCCGGCATTTGGATATCCGGAACAGGATTCGTCGAAATTATACCTCAGTAAGCCCAACAACATTAAGTACGAAATTGAGTACGACCCGATTACTGGTCAGTACGTTTTTTACGAAAAGGTGGGTTCGTTGAATTATCGTTTGCCACAAAGTATGTCGCTCAACGATTATTTGGAATACGATTTCGATAAATCGATTCAGGATTACTGGCGATCGAGAACGCAGCAGGAATCGATCGATGCCCGCGGCGGACTGCTCCCGAAACTAACAATTGGAAGCGAGGCGTTTAACCGTATTTTCGGAGGAAATACCATCAATATTCAGCCGCAGGGTTATGTTGAAGTAAGTTTTGGCTACCAGGTAAATAAAACCGAAAACCCATCGATTCCCGAACGTTTACGAAAAGTTCCAACTTTCGATTTTGACGAGAAAATTCAGATGAACGTAACCGGCCAGATCGGTACAAAAATGAATATGCGGGTGAACTACAACACCGAGGCTACTTTTGATTACGAAAACAAAATGAACCTCGAGTACACCGGCGACGAAGACGAAATACTACAACGCATTGAAGCGGGTAATGTGTCGTTACCGCTAAACGGTTCGTTAATAACCGGAGCCTCGAACCTTTTTGGTGTAAAAGCCGAAATGCAGTTTGGGAAATTAACAGTTACAACACTTTTCTCGCAACACCGCGGCGAATCGAAAACCGTGGAAACCGAAGGAGGCGCGCAGGTTGCTACTTTCGATATTTCGGCGGCTAATTACGATGCCAACCGCCACTTTTTCCTGGCACAATATTTCCGCGATCACTACAACGAATGGCTACAAAGCACGGCTATTCCGCGTTCGCCCATCACCATTAACAAAGTGGAAGTTTGGGTAACCAACAAATCAAACGATTTTGATGATTCGCGAAACGTTCTGGCTTTTCAGGATTTAGCCGAACACGATCCGCACATTTACAACCCGATTCCGCAGTTTCAGCAAAATAACGGGCTGCCTTACCCGCAAAATTTATTCCCGAGCAACCAGGCCAACGGGCTTTACAATGAAATGAACACCACTTACAACAGTGTTCGTCAAGTACAGAACATCACTGGTGTAATGTCACAATTCGGGGACGATTTTAAAGGTGGAACCGACTTTGAAAAAATTGAGCAGGCACGCAAACTGAACGAATCAGAATTTACCATTAACAAACAGCTGGGATATATCTCGTTAAACAGTGCTTTGAACACGGATGAAGTTTTGGCAGTTGCCTTCAACTTTACCTACAACGGTCAGACCTTTCAGGTGGGTGAATTCTCAACCGATGGTATCGATGCACCGCAAACGCTGTTCATGAAATTGCTGAAAGGCACCAACTTGTCGCCGGGTAAACCAACCTGGAACCTGATGATGAAAAACATTTATAACCTGAATGCCTATCAGTTAACCAGCGACGATTTTGAGTTGAATGTGGTTTACCAAAACGATTCTACAGGAACTTACATAAACTACCTGCCTGCATCACGAATTCAGGGACATATTCTTTTGGAAGTAATGCGGTTGGACATGCTCAATTCGCAGCTCGACCCGACAAAAGACGGGGTGTTCGACTATGTTGAAGGCATAACAGTGAACTCCAACACGGGGCGTATCATTTTCCCGGTGGTTGAACCATTTGGTAGTCATTTGGCCGATTCCATTCAAAATCCGGCAGACATTGAGCAATACACTTTCCAAACCTTATACGACTCAACGCAGGTAAAAGCCGAGCAAGATGCCGAGCACAACAAATTCCGACTTACCGGTAGTTACAAAGGCTCGTCAAGTTCCGATATTGCACTGGGAACTTTAAACCTTACGCAAGGTTCGGTGACCGTTACTGCCGGCGGACAGGTGCTTACCGAAAATGTTGATTATACCGTTGACTACACGCTGGGACGAGTGAAAATTATAAACCAGGCACTGCTCGAAGCCGGAACTCCGATACAAGTTGCTACCGAAAGCGAGGATCTGTTTACCATGCAGCGCAAAACCTTGATGGGAACGCATGCCAACTATGCTTTCTCCGATAATTTCAACATCGGTGCAACAGCCCTTTGGATGAACGAGCGCCCGTTAACGGAAAAAGTGGATTATGGTGAAGATCCGATTTCGAACCTGATGTACGGAATGGATGCCCGTTACAACACCGAAGCGCCATTTATTACCAAAGCATTAGACGCGTTGCCGTTTTATAGCACAACCGCCACTTCATCAATTGATGTTGAGGCTGAATTTGCACAACTGGTTCCGGGAAGTTCAAAATCGATTGACGGAGCTGTTTATGTTGATGATTTTGAGTCGACAAAAACAGCTATCGATATGCGAACCCGCTCGTCGTGGATGCTGGCAAGTACGCCACAGAACCAAAACGATATGTTTCCGGAGGCCAACCTGAGCAACTCGCTCGAGTACGGTATGAACCGTGCAAAGTTGGCGTGGTACAATATCGATCCGCTATTCCTGAGAAATAATGCGCTAACGCCCGACCATATTAAAAACGACAGAGATTTACAATCGAACCACCTTGTGCGCGAGGTGTTCGAACAAGAGATATTCCCGGAACGTGAATTTACTACCGGCGAGCCAACAAACATTGCTGTGCTCGATCTGGCCTTTTATCCGTCAGAACGTGGTCCGTACAACTACGACACCGGCAACTCGAATTTAACGGCAGGGATTAACACCGATGGTACCTTGCGCGATCCGGAATCACGTTGGGGTGGTATTATGCGCGAAATTCAAACCAGCGACTTTGAAAATGCCAACATTGAATACATCGAATTCTGGATGATGGACCCGTTCGTTAACGACACAATGGGCGACGATTCTGGTGGTGACCTGTATTTCAACCTTGGAGAGATTTCGGAAGACGTATTAAAAGACTCGCGAAAATCGTTTGAGAACGGTTTGCCAACCACTGCCGAATTAACCAATGTAGACACTACTATTTGGGGACGCGTTTCAACACAACAATCGTTGGTAAATGCATTCGATAACACCATCAGCTCGCGCCAGTACCAGGATATTGGTTTTGATGGATTGAACGATGACGATGAGCGCACACATTTTGAAATTTACCTGCAGGAATTGCAGCAAAAAGTAAGCGACGATGTGTACCAGCGTGCAATGAACGACCCGTCGTCGGATAACTTCCACTATTACCGCGGTTCGGATTACGACCAGCAGGAATTAGGAATTTTGGAGCGCTACAAACAATACAACGGCCCCGATGGCAACTCGCCAACTTCGGAAATGTCGCCTGAAAGTTATCCAACTTCGGCAACTACTTTACCCGACATTGAAGACATTAACGACGACAATACACTAAACGAATACGAACGTTATTTCCAGTACCGTGTAAGTTTGCGAAAAGAAGACATGGAGTTGGGGAACAACTACATTTCGGATGTACGACGTGCTCGCGTTGAGCTTAAGAATGGTGAAATTGGCGAAGTTGACTGGTACCAGTTTAAGATTCCGGTAAATGCACCGGAGTCGGTAATTGGAGATATCAACGATTTGAACTCGATCCGTTTCATGCGTATTTTCATGCATGGTTTTGCCGATCCTACAGTTCTGCGTTTTGCCACACTCGACCTTGTTCGTGCCGATTGGCGTCGTTACACCGGCGATATTCTGGAAGACGGAGCAATTCCTTCAACAGACGCCAGTTTTGATATTTCGGCCGTTAGTATTGAAGAAAACTCAAGCCGCTCTCCGGTAAACTACATTTTGCCTCCGGGAGTTTCAAGGGTTATCGACCCTGCCAACCCGCAGTTGCGTCAGTTAAACGAGCAGTCGATTGAAATGAAAGTGACTGAGCTGGAACAAGGCGACGCACGTGCAGCATACAAATCGTTGTACATGGATTTCAGAAGGTACAAAACCCTGAAAATGGAAGTTCACGCCGAAGAAATTGACGAGTACCCGCTGGAAGATGACCAACTGTATTTCTTTATTCGTTTGGGATCGGATTATAACTACAACTACTACGAATACGAAGTACCGTTAAAACTTACGCCCGAAGGAAATTACAATGGCGATATTGAAAGCGACCGCTATATGGTTTGGCCCGACGAAAACCGCCTAAATATTCCGCTCGAGCTGTTTACTAACCTGAAACTGGAGCGTAACGACGCCATGCGAATGGAAGGCTCGATTATTTCGATGCAGGATATTTATGAAGGTTCGCACAACGGCTGGAACGACGGTAAAAACCGGGTGAAAGTAAAAGGTAGCCCGAACCTTGGTAATGTGGAAGTAATGATGATGGGGGTTCGCAATAAACGGGGACAAGTAAACACCGGTCCGAAATCGGTTATTGTTTGGGCCAACGAATTACGCCTTACCGATTTTGACGACGAAGGTGGATGGGCCGCCAACGCACGTGTTTCAACACGTTTGGCCGACCTGGGTAGCGTGGTGGTTGCCGGACGTAAACGTACTGCCGGTTTCGGGAGCATCGACGAAAATATTAACAGCCGAATGATCGACGACCTGGATGAAATCGATGTGTCGGCATCAATCGATTGGGGACGTTTCTTCCCCGAAAGAGCAGGTGTTCGTATTCCAATGTACTATGGCTACTCAAACAGTACGGCAACACCAAAATACGACCCGGTAAATCCGGATATTGAATTAAAAGAATCGCTGGCTCATGCGCGAACCAGCAGCGAAAAAGACTCGATAAAAAATATATCGCAGGATGTGATTGAGCGAAAAAGCCTCAACTTTACCAACGTAAAAGTGGAGCCGCAGCGCCAAAAAGAAAAAACGCATTTGTGGGATCCGGAAAACTTTGCAGTTACCTATTCGTACAACGAAACTTCGAAACGAAACATTACAACCGAGTACAACGTGAACAGGACGCACCGTGTGATGTTCTCGTACAACTACAGCAACCGTCCGAAATTGATTCAGCCATTTAGCAAAGTTCAGTTCCTGCAAAAAGGACCTTTGAAACTGATTGGCGACTTTAATTTCTATCCGCTGCCAACGCAGATTTCGTATCGTACCGATTTGTATCGTAAGTACCACGAGCGTCAGTCACGGAATATCACGAATCCGAACCTGATATTACCGGCTACCTACGATAAAGATTTCCTTTGGAACCGTTACCTCGACATCCGTTACGATGTTACCCGTTCGTTGAAATTTGATTTCTCATCACGAGGAACTTCGCGAATTGATGAACCCGAAGGCCGGATAAATAAAAACGACGACGACTACGAATGGAAGCGCGATTCGATTCTTACCAACCTGTGGAATTTAGGACGACCAACGCTTTACAATCATAGTTTTAATGCCACTTACCAGGTGCCTATCCGAAGTATTCGTGCATTGAATTTTATGAGTGGTACAGTTCGTTACTCGGGAACTTACGAGTGGGCTGCCGGATCGTTAACCAACGACGATATTAATGTGGGTAACATTATTACCAACTCGCGCAACCTTACGCTCACCGGTAACGCCAACTTCCAAACCCTGTTTAACAAGGTGCCCTATTTTAAAGAGGTCGACCAGAAATTCAGGCGGACAGGACGTGGACGTGGCAGCTTAAACAGCCGGAGTACACGAGGAAGAACGAACCAGCAAGCCGAGCCACTGCAACGAAAACAGGAAGAAACGTTTAGCAGCAGTGCTAAATTTACAGCCGACCAGGGCCAACAATTTGCCCACAAGCTGAATACTAAAAAAGTAAAAGTTCTGGTAACCGATGTGGATGGTAAAACTGTTCCGGGCCGTACAAATATCATTGATGCCAATACTATTGAATTTGTTCCAACGGTTGATGTGCAGCAGGCAATGCTTACGGTTACCGGAAAACGCGGCGATCAGTCGTTCATGAAAGATATGTTGGATCTGACCACACGAATGGTGATCGGATTCCGTACCTTCTCGGTAAACTACAGTAAAAACGGTGGTACCGTATTGCCGGGCTTCCTGCCAGAACCAACATTGTTTGGAACTGGCAGATTTAGTGGCGATCCGGATTGGGGAACACAAACACTCGATCCGAAACTGGCTCCGGGACTTCCGTTCCTGTTTGGATGGCAAGACCGCGACTTTGCAGTGAAAGCGGCAGAAAACGGCTGGCTGACCATCGACTCAACATTGAATCAACCGTTCCAGATTATGGAAAACGAACGGATTAATTTCCGTGCGCTGTGGGAGCCTCTCCCCGACCTGCGTATTGATTTAACTGCTAACCGTTCGATGTCGAAAAATATTACAGAGTTCTACAATTACGATACTAACTCAGGTAGTTTTGTTGCCAACAGCTACTCCGAAAGTGGAAACTTTAGCATGTCGACGTTGACCTTGGGAACTGCGTTCTTCAAAATTGGAAAAGAAGAAGTAACCAGCTCCGATGCATTTGAAAACATGAAAGACTACCGCCGCGTAATTGCACATCGTTTGGCGCAACAGCGTGGTACCAGTGCAGGTTATGATCCGAATGCTCCGAACCAAAACTATCCGGGTTTCCCTGATGGTTACGGGCCGAACTCTGTAGAAGTTCTTGTTCCGGCATTCCTTGCGGCTTATCAGAATAAAGATCCTCAGGATGTTTCGCTGGGCTTGTTCCCGTCGTTAAAATACATCCGCCCGAACTGGAGTATTCGTTACGAAGGAATGGTTTCGCGAATTCCGGGACTGAATAAAGTTATGCGTTCGTTGAATTTCCAACATACCTACCGTTCAACTTACAACGTTGGATCGTATTCTACCAACCTGAATTTTATTGCTGCTGAAGATGGCTACACCATGGTGCGCGACCTGGCAGACAACTTTGTTCCAGCCTACGATTTTAATACCGTAAGTATTGTTGAGGCTTTCAACCCGCTGATCAATATCGACATCATGTGGTTGAGCGATCTTACTACACGCGGTGAGATTAAACGTGCTCGCAACCTGAACTTGTCGTTATCGAACAACCAGTTGACCGAGATACTGAGCAACGAATATATTTTAGGATTGGGGTATCGTTTTACGCGAATGGATTTGATCATTAAAACAAAGAATTCGCAACAGGCTTACTCGAACGATTTAAATGTTCGTGCCGATATTTCGTACCGTAAAACAAAAACCATTTTGCGCCAGTTGGATGATGCCGCCGACCAGATTACTGCCGGACAAGGTAACTTTACCTTAAAAACCTATGCCGACTACCGCTTAAGTGATAAGTTTGAAATGCGTGTTTATTACGATCGTATTATTAACGATCCGTTTACCTCGCTTTCGTACCGTACAACCAATGCGAATTTTGGAGTGAGTTTCCGTTTCACGTTGGCGAACTAATTGTTAAAGCAACTTTATTTGAGAAATAGTTTTTTGAAGCTTCTATCGACAATATTTTGATATTTCAAAAAAAACGTTTTTCTTGCAGAAGATTAAAATTAAAAAATGCAAAAAATAAATACAATATGGCTTCCGTGGTGGGGTCTTCTTACGTAAGTTAGGAGTTAAGAGCCATATTGCTATTTTTAAAGATATGACAGGCCTGCTTCTAACAAGAGCAGGTTTTTTTGTTTAATAGAAAAATAATTATGAGAACAAACAATAACATTTGGTGGTGGCGTAGCAACTTTTTACAAATATCGTGAAGAGAGGATACGTCATTGCATAAATTAAAAGCGGCTCATCGGATTTCACGGTGAGCCGTTTTTAGTTTAAACACCTTGCTAACAGCATTTTTAGAATAGAAATACAAACAAGAACAAAACATAAAAAAACAAAATGGAAAAACTCAATTTTAAACCAGTCGTTCGTAAAATACTTGCCGACACCGTAACTCCGGTAAGCATTTATTTACGACTTCGCACGCTTTATCCAAAGTCGATATTGCTGGAAAGTTCCGATTACCACGGAGTTGAAAATGCCTACTCATTTATTGCTTTTAACCCGATCGCCAATTTTAAAGTCACAAACGGCGAGGTTGGCATCGATTTGCCGGGCAGAGAGAAAGAAAATTTCAGTCTTTCTCCCGAAAAGAAGTTGCACGATGAGCTGGACAATTTCTTTAAAACATTTAATGTTGATTCGGACGAGATTGAATTGCCGGCCAACGGTTTATTTGGCTACCTGAATTTCGATGCCATTCAACATTTCGAAAGCATTCGTTTTTCATCGCCAAAAACCGAAGAATACCAAACACCGGAAGTACACTACAGTTTTTATAAATATGTAGTAGCCATCGATCACCACAAAAACCAGATCCACATTGTAGAAAATTTGCTGGAAGGCGAAGAATCGCAAATGGATTACGTGCATCATTTATTGGTGAATCTGAACTTTTCAACCGCAAGTTTCGATGTACGTGGCGAAGAGAAATCGAATATCACCGACGAAGAATACATGCACATGGTTACTAAAGGAAAAGAGCACTGCTACCGTGGTGATGTTTTCCAAATCGTACTGAGCCGCCAGTTCTCGCAGGAATTTGTTGGCGACGATTTTAATGTTTACCGCGCACTTCGTTCGATAAATCCATCGCCATATCTTTTCTATTTTGATTACGGAACTTACAGTATTTTCGGATCGAGTCCGGAGGCTGAAATCAGGATAAAAGACAATAAAGCTTATATTCATCCAATTGCCGGAACATTTAAACGAACCGGAAATGATGACCAGGATCGCGAACTTGCAGAGAAATTGAGCAAAGATCCAAAAGAGAATGCCGAGCACGTGATGTTGGTAGATCTTGCCCGTAACGATTTAAGTAGAAACGCCGACAATGTAATTGTTGAAACTTACCGCGAGGTACAGTTCTTCTCGCATGTAATTCACCTGGTTTCGCAGGTTTCAGGGGAAATTACCGACGATACCAACCTGATAAAAGTACTGGGTGAAACTTTCCCGGCCGGAACACTTTCGGGGGCACCTAAGTATAAAGCAATGGAACTGATCGACAAATACGAAAACCAGAACCGTGGTTACTACGGTGGTTGTATTGGTTATCTTGGTTTTGATAATTCGGTAAACCATGCGATTATGATCCGCTCGTTTTTGAGCAAAGACAAAAAACTGTTTTACCAGGCGGGTGCCGGAATTGTTGCAGACTCGCAGGAAGAGAGTGAATTACAGGAAGTGAATAACAAACTGGCCGCATTGAAAAATGCGATTGAAATGGCTAAAGGAATAAGTTAACCAACTGTCATTTCGACGAGGAACGAGGAGAAATCTTTGACTTCAAAAGACAGTCTTCTCACTTTGTTCGAAATGACAACTAATTTGAAAAAAAAATGAAGATATTAGTTATCGATAATTACGACTCATTTACCTACAACCTGGTACATGCCATAAAAAAGATTTCCGGCCAGCCGGTTGATGTGTTTCGCAACGACCAGATTGCCTTGGAAGAGATTGACAAATACGACAAGATCGTTCTTTCTCCGGGCCCCGGAATTCCTGAAGAGGCAGGTCTTTTACTCGACATTATAAAAGCATACGCTCCAAAGAAAAGTATGCTGGGAGTTTGTTTGGGCCATCAAGCCATTGGCGAAGCTTTTGGTGGTAGTCTGCACAATATGAACCGTGTTTTGCATGGAATTGCTACACCCGTAAAACAAACCGGAATTAAAGCCCAATTATTTGAAGGTTTGCCCGAATCATTTGATGTGGGTCGTTACCACTCGTGGATAGTTCAGGACGAGCAATTACCCGAATGTTTTGAAGTAACCAGTTATGATGAAGACGGATTGGTAATGTCAATGCAGCACAAAGAATACGATGTACAAAGTGTGCAGTTCCACCCCGAATCGGTACTTACTCCGCTGGGCGAAAAAATGATCGAGAACTGGTTGTATCCAAACAAATAGTTAATCAAATTCAAAAAACTCAACTGCTTAAAAAAATGAAACGAGCATAGTTAGAAGCCTTTTTAGGACACTGAAGAACGCCTATGCGAGTTACATGAGTTACCATAAAAAATAAACAATATTAAACGAATGAAAGAAACATTACAATACCTTTTTGAAGGAAACACCCTCACCCGCGAAGAAGCAAAAGCGGCCTTAACCGGCGTTGGAAAAGGCCTGTATTCGGAAGCTGAATTTGCCGCATTTCTAACCGTTTTTAAAATGCGTCCGTTGCAGTCGGAAGAATTGGGAGGCTTTCGCGATGCCATGGTGGAACTCAGTAAAAAAGTTGATCTCTCGGATTACAATGCAATTGATATTGTGGGTACCGGCGGCGATGGCAAAAACACTTTCAACATCTCCACACTATCCTGTTTTATTGTTGCAGGAGCAGGTGTAAATGTCACCAAACATGGTAATTATGCTGCCACTTCAACCAGCGGTTCGTCGAACGTTTTGGAATTTCTGGGATACAAATTCAGCAATGAGATCGACAAATTAAAAAGCGACCTCGAAAAAGGAGGATTCTGCTTTTTACATGCTCCGCTATTCCATCCGGCAATGAAACACATTGCTCCGGTGCGACGGGCATTAAAAGTGCCAACCTTCTTTAATATTCTTGGGCCGATGATCAATCCGTCGGAACCCAAATACCAGGTGCTTGGCGTTAACAACAGTTTAAATTTCGAGCACTACAAGAACGTGTACAAAACAATGGATGTTAACTTTGCCATTGTAAACAGTGTTGATGGTTACGACGAGATTTCGCTGACTGCCGACACACACTTTGCCACACAATCGGAAGACAAACTGGTGTCTCCATCAGAATTTGGATTGCCACAGATTGCTCCTGAAAAACTTTTTGGTGGCGAATCGGTGGAAGACGCCGCTAAAATATTTATCGATGTTCTGAAAGGCAATGGTACTACAGAGCAAACCAATGTTGTTCTTGCCAATGCGGCTGTTGCATTGCAGGTTGTTTTTTCGGAAAAAACATTAACGGAATGTGTTGAAATGGCACGCGAATCTTTACTCAGCGGAAATGCGTTGAAAAAGTTGGAAGCAGTAACTAACAAGTCCTTTTAAGGCCGAGCAAATAATAGACAATGAATATTCTTGATAAAATAGTAGCAACAAAAAAACAAGAAGTAGCTGCCCAGAAAAAAGAAGTTAGCGTTGAGCAGTTGGTGAACTATCCGGCTTTTGCAAGAAAATGCAACTCGCTAAAAGAAAACCTGCTGAAAGAAGGTGTTTCCGGTATTATTGCAGAATTCAAGCAAAAATCACCTTCAAAAGGAGAGATCAATTTTTCGGCAAAAGTGGAAGAAGTTACCAAAGCTTACAATGCTGCGGGTGCTTCGTGTCTTTCGGTTCTTACAGATTTTGAATACTTTGGCGGAACATTAGCCAACCTGGCGAAAGCACGTGAAGCCAATCCCGATATCCCGATTTTGCGTAAAGATTTTATGATCGACACCTACCAGATTGTGGAAGCCAAAGCTTTTGGTGCAGATGTGATTCTTTTAATAGCGGCATGTCTTTCGAAAGAAAAGGCGCTGGAACTAGCAAAAAAATCAAAAGAACTGGGATTGGATGTTTTAATGGAAATCCACAATGCTGAAGAACTGGAGGTCGTAAACGACTACGTTGATGTTGTTGGGGTAAACAACCGCAACCTGAAAACTTTTGAGGTGAGCGTTGAAACTTCGGTGGAGCTTTCGAAACTTATTCCGGCCAGATTTGTAAAAATATCGGAAAGTGGGTTGGCAGGAGCTGCCGAGATCAAATATTTGAAAGAGCATGGTTTTAAAGGCTTCCTGATTGGTGAGACCTTTATGAAAACGGATGATCCGGGTGCGGCTTGTAAAAAGTTAATTGATGAATTATAAATGTCATTTCGACGAAGAATGAGGAGAAATCTTTTGCTTCGAAGCTCAAATGTTACAGATTTCTCTCTGCGTTCGAAATAAAAGAAATGGAACGTGATGACAAAAAATCTAAAAATAAAAGTGTGCGGGATGAAATTCACCCAAAACCGGGAGCAGGTGGAGGCACTTGGAGTCGATCTACTGGGCTATATTTTTTACGGCCCATCAAAACGATTTGTTGGTGACACACCAGATTCCGGACTCTTTCAATCTGATAAACCCAAGGTGGGTGTTTTTGTAAACGAGAATGCTTTTGAAATTCTTGGTTTGGCTAAAAACTTTGGTTTCGAATACATTCAATTACACGGCAAGGAAAATCCGAAAACCTGTGGATTGTTAAAAAACCAGGGGCTGCGTGTTTTAAAAGCCTTCCCAATAGATGATGATTTTAAATTTGCGACAACAGCGGCTTTTGAGGGACATGTGGATTATTTTTTATTCGATACCAAAACCAAACAACATGGTGGTTCGGGTAAAAAATTCAACTGGCAGATCCTGGAAAACTACACCGGGAATACGCCCTTTTTCCTGAGTGGAGGAATTGGCCCTGATGATGCAGCAGAGATAAAAGAATTAAATCATCCGATGCTTGCCGGAGTAGACCTGAACAGTGGTTTCGAAGACGACCCCGGATTAAAAAACATTGAAAAACTAAAACATTTTATTGCGCAATTAAAGGCAGAATAGATGCTGATTGCGCCAAAGCAATAAAGATTATGAAATATCAAGTAGACGAAAAAGGATATTACGGCGAATTTGGCGGGGCATGGATCCCCGAAATGATGTTCACCAATATTGATGAACTCAAGCGCCGTTACCTGGAAATTATAGAATCAGAAGCATTCAAAAAAGAATTTGATCAACTGTTAAAAGATTATGTGGGGCGTCCGTCACCGCTGTATTATGCCAGCCGCCTGTCGGAGCATTACGGCAGCAAAATCTACCTGAAACGGGAAGATTTGAATCACACGGGATCGCACAAACTAAATAACACCATCGGACAAATTCTGTTGGCACAGCAGCTGGGAAAAACTCGCATTATTGCCGAAACAGGTGCAGGCCAGCACGGTGTGGCAACAGCAACAGTTTGCGCACTAAAAGGCATTAAATGTATCGTTTACATGGGAGCGCTGGATGTTTCACGCCAGGCACCTAACGTGAAAAAGATGAAGATGCTTGGAGCTGAAGTAATTCCGGTTCACAGTGGTAATAAAACATTAAAAGACGCCACCAACGAAGCTATGCGCGACTGGATCAACAATCCGGAAGATACACACTACATTATTGGCTCGGTGGTTGGGCCGCACCCCTACCCTGATATGGTTGCACGTTTCCAATCAGTCATCAGTGCCGAGATGAAAAAGCAATTGCTAGAACAAACAGGCTCCGAATTTCCAACACGAATTTTGGCATGTGTTGGCGGAGGAAGTAACGCCGCCGGCGCTTTTTATCATTATCTTGATGATGAGCAGGTGGAACTGATCGGTGTAGAAGCTGCCGGAAAAGGAGTCGACACCGATGAAACTGCAGCTACCTTAACGGTTGGAACTCCCGGCGTATTACACTCGAGCAGAACTGTGTTAATGCAGAATGAAGACGGGCAAATTACCGAACCGTATTCAATTTCTGCAGGATTGGATTACCCGGGAATCGGTCCATTGCATGCGCACCTTTTTAAAACAGGTCGTGCGAAGTTTTTGGCTGCTACCGACGAGGAGGTATTACAAGCCGTGCTGCTTTTAACACAAAAAGAAGGTATTATTCCTGCACTCGAATCGGCTCACGCACTTGCCGCGCTGGATAAAATAAAAATGAATCCTGACGATGTGAATGTGATTAACCTTTCGGGTAGCGGAAACAAGGATATGGAAACCTACCTGAATTATTTTGGATACTAAAAAAACGAACACTGATAACACAGATTTAAATGATCTCCACAGATAATAATCAACGAAAATCTTCAAAATCAGCGTCACCTGCGTTCTATTAAAACTATTATCATGAACAACAGAATCAATCAACTTTTCGAAAGAAAAAAAGAAAACATACTCTCGGTATATTTTACTGCCGGGTTCCCCAACCTGAACGATACCGTTGAAATTATTCAGCAGCTGGAAAAAAATGGCGTCGACCTCATAGAAATTGGAATGCCTTTTTCCGATCCTACTGCCGACGGGCCAACCATTCAACGCACCAGCGAAATTGCCTTAAAAAATGGCATGTCACTCAAAGTGCTTTTCGAGCAATTAAAAACCATTCGCGAATCGGTTTCTATCCCGCTGGTTTTAATGGGCTACCTGAATCCGGTTTATCAATACGGCGTAGAGAAATTCTGCCAGAAGTGTAATGAAATTGGCATTGACGGCACGATCCTGCCCGACCTTCCGTTGGATGAATTTGAAGCAGAATACAAAACTATTTTCGAGCAGAACAACCTGCATAATATTCTGCTGATTACGCCACAAACGTCGGAAGCACGAATTCGCCAGATCGACGATGCCAGTGAAGGATTTATTTACATGGTTTCATCGTCGTCGACAACCGGTGCCGGCAAAAAAGTGGAAGATTTCCATGCCGACTATTTTGAACGCATTCAGGCCATGAACCTAAAAAATCCACGCCTCATCGGATTTGGAATTTCGGACAATGCCACTTTTACGAATGCTTGTAAGTATGCCAGCGGAGCTATTATCGGAAGTGCCTTTGTAAGCTCATTCAGCGAGAAGGCAAAAATTGCCGATTCGGTTGCACAATTTGTTAAGAACATGCTTAATCCTGCTTAATGCAGAGACCGTAAATGTTCAACAATAAAGGATGTTTTGAAACACAATTTAGATATAAACATCCTAAGCAACACTCGTTCAGCGGGATAGAAAATTGGAGCGAAAAAAGGCTCAGTTAATTAGTGTTAAAGGATATTTTACAGCATACTTTAATTCAATTTTGGATGTTATTTTTAGTAGCGAACAATAAAAATTAAGCCATGTTTGAATACGCAAAAGTAATTCTACCCAAAGTTAGTTTTAGCAAAGAATTGTTCAGTAAAGAGTTAGCCAAATGCATTAACTGGGTGGAGCCCGATCAGTTGCACAACTTACGCAACTGGTGCTATGAAAATTTTAAAGAGATGTACCCCGATGTACTGGCAGACGCGTTTGCCGACATCGCGGCTTAAAAGTATTAACCGGGCGGGATTTTATCCCGCCTTTTTTATAGCAAATTTTTTCAACAACTAGTTGACCCCACTTGGTCTTCCGCCAGCCGGTGGAGAGGAAATATCCCCCTTTGGGGGATTATAGGGGTCTAAACTGATTCGCTAGACGAATTTCAAAGCCGCTTAATCATCCAAATATCACACCCAGTATGTCCCGAATCTCCCAGAGGCTTTTCCAGTTTTTCAAATCCTGCCCTTTCGTACATTCCTACCGCGTTGTCAAACTCGGGTAAGGTTTCAATGTAAATTTCGGAATATCCCAGTTCTTTAGCCGACTCGATACTTTGTTTCATTAATTGAGTGCCCAAGCCATTTCCACGAGCCTTTGCCAGCAGGTAGAATTTTACCAACTCAGCACAACCTTTTGGTAAACCATCGGTAGGATAAATGCCGCAACAACCTAAGATCTCTCCCTCGTTTTCGGCTACCCATAAAATCGATTTTTCATGCTGAAACAACTCAAATAAATTATCGGTAGTTGGATCGGAAAAAACGGTTCCTTCGCGCGGCGCATCATACTCCACAAAAGCAGCTCTTATTAAATCGGCTAAGTGTTTATTATCGGATTTCTTTACTTTTCTAATCTTCATATTTTCTCAATCATCATTAAAACAACATCTGGCCTACCGGCACCCTAGTTCTTTTCTGATTTAAAAATAACGGATTTTATGATAGCACAAAAAACATCGTCGGCATGTGTTCCCGACCATGGAAAACATTCCAGCTTTTCTTTTCTGCCAAACAACTAACATAAAAACACCGTTTTTTGACAATTACCGCCGGTCTTTCGTCTGCCAATTACTTCATTTTATCTGCAAACAACATTCATTACACCAATAACGCTCACATCTACAGATCATTGACATTAATCGCTCTATGCTTACCGTTGGTTGATAAAAATCTCGTCGTATTTCCTCTTTCTGTAAGTTTGATCAAAAAGCTAAAAATCCGGCAAACGCTAAACAGCTATTTCCGGCATGTAAACAACATTAAACAGGGGAATTCGGGGAATTAGAAACGTTAACAGCGGCACTCCATTTATTTTACATAGAAACAGAATTAAACAGCATTTAAAATGTAAAAAGTGCAATTATCTGGCCGGCTGGCGGATAATAAACTCCCGTTTCCCCGACGGGAGTTTTCTTTTGAAAAATAACGAAAGCGAAGGGTAATAACGCTTGAGTATGAATATAAGTTTTTGTCTGTGAAACGATCATGAAATCCTCTCCCAATAAGGCAAGGATCGAAATACACGTTCCATGACATAAGTTAAAATCTACAATTTGAATCATATGAAAAAACTACTTCTATTAGTTGTGGCTTTGTTCTGTGGAGTGAGTATGTTATTCGCACAAACAAAGCAAATTAGGGGAACGGTTACTTCATCCGAAGATGGACTGCCCATTCCCGGTGTTTCGGTTGCCGTAAAAGGAACTACTACCGGAACAACCACCGACCTGGACGGTAACTACACGTTAACCGTGCCTGACGATGAAATCCTTATTTTCTCCTTTGTTGGAATGAAAAGAGAGGAAGTGCCCATTACCGACGCCACGGTTTACAACGTAACACTCGAATCTGATGTGATTGGTGTTGATGAAGTTATGGTTGTAGCCTACGGCACCGCGAAAAAGGAATCGTTTACCGGTTCGGCCGGAGTAGTCGACAACGAAGTGCTGCAAAAGCGGCCTGTTGCCGATATCTCGAAAGCATTGGAAGGACAGGTAGCCGGTGTTCAAACCACCTCAGGAACCGGCCAACCCGGCGAAGGAGCGGAAATCGTTATTCGTGGTTTTGGGTCCATCAATTCAAGCAACAATCCGTTGTACGTGGTTGATGGTGTACCTTTCGACGGGAACCTGAACTCGATAAATCCGGGCGATATTGAGTCGATGACCATTTTGAAAGATGCTTCGGCGGGTGCGCTATACGGATCACGCGGAGCAAACGGGGTGGTAGTAATTACCACTAAAAAAGGTCAGTCGAAACAATTGTCGGTGGAACTAAAAGCCACTTACGGATTTTCGAGCCGTGCTATTAAACCATACGAAACACTGGGTACTGCCGACTTTATCGAGGCTTCGTTTCAGGGTTATAAAAACGCGTTGATCTACACCGACGGTGTTCATCCTGATTTGGCCGGCCCGATGGCTGTTGAAGCCTTAAGAGGAAGCACCGGTATTTTCGGGGCCAACGAAATGTATAATCCTTACGACATGCCCGTTGCTCAATTAATCGATCCACAAACCGGACAGGTGAATCCTTCGGCGAAACTGCTTTACGAGTCGGACTGGCTCGACGAAGTGACCAACGACAATGCTACACGCCAGGAATACCAGCTGTTTATAAATGGCGGCTCCGACAACTCGCAGGTATACGCATCGGTAGCCTACCTAAAAGATGAAGGTTTGCTGAAAACCACCGACTTCGAACGTATTTCAGGAAGAATTGGCGCTGAACTTACTCCTAAAAACTGGTTTAAATACGGTGGTAATGTCAACTTCTCGAAAACAGAAACCAATTATCTGGGCTACGACGGCACCACTTCAAACTCAAACGTTTGGTATTCGGCGCAGTTTATGGCACCAATTTACCCGATTTATCTGCAAGACGAAAATGGCAATCCCATTCTTTCAGAAACCGGCGAGAAGCAGTTCGACTACGGTTTAACCCGTCCGGCTGGTGCCAACCCGAACTGGAACCCTGTAGCAACATTATATGAAGATTCGTACGAAACTACTGCAGATAACCTGTCGGGAAGATTTCATTTGAATTTATTGGGCCTTGGACTTGGCAGTTCGTTCGACGGTTTGTCATTCACTACAAACGTTGGTTTCGATTACATTAACACGAACCAAACCATATACTGGAATCCGGAGTTTGGTAACGCTGCCAACATTGGCGGATACCTGGATAAAACCAACATTCGAAGCCTTTCATACACTATTAACCAACTGTTACGTTACGAAAAAGACTTTGGCAAGCACAGTATTAATGTGTTGGCTGGTCACGAGTTTTACAAACTTACCATTAACGAAATGGAAGGTTCAAAATCGGGCTTCCCCTACTCAGGAATTAAAGAACTGGCACCGGGTTCTACAACTTCGGGGCTTACCTCGTTCGAGGATAATTATTCCATCGAGTCGTTCCTGAGCAATGTTACCTACGACTATAACGATAAATATTACCTCTCGGCAAGTTTCCGTACCGATGGTTCATCGCGTTTCCACGAAGATTTCCGCTGGGGTAACTTCTGGTCGGTTGGTGGATCGTGGCGCATCAGCGAAGAAAGCTTTATGGAAGAGATGACTTTTATCGACCACCTGAAACTGAAAGCCAGTTACGGAAAACAAGGTAACGACAATATTGGAACTTACTATGGCTGGCAGTCGCTGTACAACCTCGATTGGGCAAACGCCAACCTGAACGGTGCGTTACTTTCATCGCTCGAAAATACATCGATAAAATGGGAAGAAAACAACAACTTCAACGTGGGAGTCGATGCGGTTCTTTTCGAACGCTTTGATATTAGTTTTGAATATTACCGTCGTCGCACCGTGGATATGCTGATGGAAAAACCAATGGCAACATCGCTTGGTTTCGATAGCTACTGGGCTAACGTTGGCGAGATGCTGAATACCGGTTTTGAATTTAATGCAAACCTGAACCTCATTACAAATCCGAATTTTGTTTGGAACGCCAACCTGAACCTGACTACCTTAACAAACGAAATTGTTGAGCTGGATGGCGAAACAGATCAGATTGTAAACGGTAATATCATACAGCGTAAAGGCGAAGAGATCAATTCGTACTACCTGGCACAATCGGCCGGAGTTGATGCAGCTACCGGAGCACAGTTGTACTGGGTTTACGACCTTGGCACTGATGGATTCCCTGGCGAACCATACCTCTCTGACGATTACCAGAAAGCCTCGCAAAGCAAACTGATATCCGGCAGCCGGATCCCCGACTTTTATGGTGGCTTTGGCAGTAGTTTCAAGTTGTTTAAAAACTTCGATATGTCATTCATGACCACTTTTTCGGTGGGTGGAGAAGTTTACGAGAGTGTTTATTCAAACCTGATGAACCCGGTTTACATTGGTACTAATTACGCAGCCAATGTTGAACGTGCCTGGAGAAATCCCGGCGATATAACTGATGTTCCGCGTATTCAGAACGGAACCGGTTTTTCGCGTCCGTTTACCGACAGCCAGCTGATCGATGCATCGTACTTTGCCATAAAGAATGTAACGGTTGGTTATACGCTTCCTAAAACCATTCTGCAAAATGTGGGAATTGAAAGCGTTCGCGCTTATGTGGCAGTCGACAACCTGGCCATTTTCTCTCATCTCGATGGTATGAATCCGCAGTTTGATTTCTCGGGAACTACCGATTTCTCATACACTCCGGTTAGAACGAGTCTTTTCGGAATTGAATTAAAATTTTAAAACAAACAGATCATGAAAATAGATAAGATCCTTATCCTCTTATTTCTGGTAGTTGCAGGATTTGCCTGCCAGGATGAACTGGACACAAACCCTACAGACAGTACGTCGGGCGATGTTTTATTCTCCGATGTTCAGAAAGCGAATGTGGCGCTTAACGGAATTTACCGCGCTATGTACGTGGCCGAAGAGTGGTCGGTAAACTGGGCCGACGAAGAGTTCGGAGTTACCGCGTTTTTACTCACCTACGACCTTATGGGCGAAGATATGGTACAAAACGAAGGCGGTAGCGGCTGGTTCTGGTTCGATTACATGTACAATGTAAAATCGGATTACACGCACAAAAGCGGCCGTCCTTATTCGGTGTGGTTTTTCTACTACACGGTAATTTCGAATGCCAACTCTATTATTGCGGCACAAGAAAATATCACCGGTGCACCATCAGAAATTAGCAGCCTAATCGGGCAGGCTTATGCATTGCGCGCTTACGCTTATTTCAGCCTCATCCGTTTCTATCAGCAAACTTATGTGGGTAACGAAAGTGCTCCCGGAGTTCCGATTTATACCGAACCAACAACCAATGCCTCGGAAGGAAGTGCAAGAGGCACAGTAGCCGATGTTTACACACAAATTGAGGCGGATCTTCAGCAGGCTCTGACTTTGCTTGATCCTGATGTAGCTGCACCGCGTACTCATCCATCGCACATCGATTACTACGTAACTAACGGATTGAAAGCACAGGTAGCTTTGGAGAAGCAAGATTGGGCAACCGCCGAATCAGCAGCAACAATTGCCATGAGCGGAGGAACTGCAATGCTTTCGCGCGAGAACCTGGCAAATGGTTTTGCATTTAACGATGCCAACTCGGGAACTGTACTTTGGGGCTTGCAGATCATTTCCGAACATATAAGCGATACAGAATCGTTATTTGGACATATGGATGCCAGCACATCGTCGTATGCTGAAAATGCACGAAAATGTGTGAGTTCGTGGCTATACAACCAAATGGCCGACACCGATGTAAGAAAACAAATGTGGTGGAATGGCCCGCTGGAAGAAGACTTACCTTTGGGAACACAGCTGAGCTACAACCAGTTTAAATTTCAGTTCTCAGATCCTACAAATGCCTTGGGCGATTATATTTTGATGCGTCATGAAGAAATGATGCTGATTAAAGCTGAAGCACTTTGTATGCAAAACCGATATGGAGAAGCCCGAACAATTCTTGCTGAACTCATGGCTGAACGCGATCCGGATTACGATATTTCGGGATTGACAGATGCCAATACACTTACTGTAAACGACGCAAACGGCCCAACAACTCCACTGAATGGTTCGTCAACTTTGCTCGATGAGATTATTCTGCAACGACGCATCGAATTGTGGGGCGAAGTAGGCCGCATTCTTGATATTAAACGATTAAAAACGGGATTCTCCCGCGATTTCGAGGGCAGTAATCACACACAAAAACTACTGTCGCGCAATACGCTCGATCCTGAATATCCTGATTTTGTAATGTCGATACCGCAATCGGAATTTGACGGAAATAACAACATGGACGAGGTTAATGATCAAAATCCATGGGCAGACAATTAAAAATTACGACTATGAAGAAAATACAATTAGCATTATTGGTTTTTGTTCTGGCCCTTGCAGCATGCGACCAGGACAATATCGGAGAACTTTACGAAACCGATGCGTATGTAGCTTTTAGCTCCTCCATTGTGGTCGACAATCTCCTTACAGCCGAGAATAATTATTCAGTAAACGTACAGGTTGTGCGCACTGACGGAACAGGAACTGAAACGGTTGGGATAAACCTTGAACCGAATGACAACATTGATGGCGTTTTTGAGCTTGAAAGTAATACGGTTACTTTTAACGATGGCAAAACAGTTGCATATGCCAAAATAGTTCCGCTGGTGCCTCCTACCGGAATTGCACCGGGTGTTACCTTTAATTTTAACCTGAATTTAAGTGATGCCACCGTATCGGAGTTTTTCGGTACTTCTACTTACAAGGCTACACTGAAACTGGATTTCTCATCTATTGGTACGGGAACATTCGACTCGCCATTTTGGGGAGAAGTTTTGTCACCTGAAATATACGAAGCCAGCCTCGGTTCAGTACAACTCTACAAAGCAACAGGACTGTACGAAAGTGGTTACGATATAATTTTCATCGTTGACGGAACTACGGTAACTGTAAATGCCCAGCCGGCCTGGTACTACGACGATGAATACGGCGAAGTTTATGTAGAAGGCAGCGGAACCATTGACGGCAATGTCATTTCTGTAACGCTAACACACTTTATTCCTGATGTGTATGCCTGGGATCCTTCGGTTGAAATTTTGACTTTACCATAACAAATCGAACCAAAGAAAACACAAAAAAGGGTTGCCTGCAGGCAGCCCTTTTTTATTCCGGAAAGTTCTTTCTATTTAGCCGATTGAGTTACTCTAATATGATCGAAATAATCACCTGCTTCCAATCCAATCCCCAGCACTCTGGATGTATCGCCAAGGTTTTCACTCATTGAAATATAAATCTCAGTAATATTTTTTCGCTCAATTTTAAATTCAGTTTCTTCAATTATAAAGTCATCCGCATTAGTATCAATGTCTTCAAGATTTATGATCGAATCATTCAAACTAACCTCAGTGATCCACCACCACTCTCCTTCTGTAGTTATTGTAATAGTATTTTCGTTGGCATCAAATTCAACTTCTTTTTGCGACAGTTTAATGTTATCATCCCAAATGCCAATAGGCGAATCTTTGTCTTTTGAACACGAAATTATTGTGAATAAACTAATAACTAAAAGCAATTTTTTCATATGATTTAAATTGTTTGTTTTCTGCTGTATCATATGGAATTCGCATGAACTTGTATCACTTAATGGAGTGAATGAATTATCATGCTCATTTCATAACAGCAATTTTTGAGTTTTATGTTTATTACTTGATGGGGGCAAGACTGAAATGGTTGCGTGAACCTTTGGAATTTTTTAATAATCGCGCGGATCGTCTTCTACAATGGCGTAATGGAAATTGTCTTTCCAATCTCCGCGGATCGGCAATATTTTCCTCCGCAGTCCTTCGCGGGTCATGCCAATCTTCTCGAGTACTTTTACTGATTTTGTGTTTTCTGTTGCTACTCCTGCCTCCACTTTGTGTAAGCCCAAAGTATCAAAACCGAGCACAACCAACCTTTTTGCCAATTCCGTGGCATAACCTTTTCCCCAATAAGCAGGATCGAGTTTGTAGTAAATTTCACCGAGCTTAAATTTATTGTTCGACAAAGAAAATCCGGCTACACCAATAAAATTCACCGAGCTTAAATTTATTGTTCGACAAAGAAAATCCGGCTACACCAATAAAAGCTCCTGTTTCCTTCAATACTACTTTCCACATGTATGAACTTCGTGGCGTTTTGCTTTTGGCGGCTATCTGTTGTTGTAAAAATTGCTCTGTTTCTTTAATCGATTTGGGAACGCCAAGCGTGTTAAATTCGTCCACTTCGGGAATAGAATGCAGGCGGTGGAGTTTTTCAAGATCGTCCATTTCAATCTCGAATAAACTCAGTCTTTCTGTTTGTATTCTATTTATGTCAGAATTACTCATTCCTCCGTTTTTACTGCACCCGCATTTCTGTAATCTTCACTTTTTCAACAAGTGTTTGCTGCTTATCCTTTTGTTGCTGGATTTTACGTACCACATCCATTCCTGAAACTACCTGCCCGAAAGCTGCAAAACCTTGTCCATCGGGATTTCGTTTGCCACCAAAATCCAGTTCCGGCTGATCGCCCACACAAATAAAAAACTCGGTTGATGCTGTTCCCGGCTCGCTTCTCGCCATCGACAATGTTCCGTCCAGATGTTTTAATCCCGTGGTTTCGGTTGTTTCGTGTTCGATTGGTTTTATGGTCTCAAAGCGCGGTTCCGTGTACATTCCTCCCTGAATCACGTCAATTTTTACATCGTTATTGGGCTGGTTATCCATCTGCACCACCCGGTAAAAACAGGCATTTTTATAGGTTCCCGCCTCAACGTGCTTTAAAAAGTTTTTAGCACTAATAGGTGCATTTATTGTATCTATTTCAACGACAATATTCCCAAGGTCAGTCTGCATTTTTACACGGGGAAGTTCCTCGGCTGTGGTTTGAAACGCGAACAGCAGCGCAGCAATAAAAAAGATTATAGCATTCCTCATAATTTTTGTTGAATATTATTTTTTATTTGCAATCAAATGTACAAAAAACGGTTTTGGTTAACCAAAGCCAAGCTCAATAGAAAATAAAGCTCATGAAAAAATTTCAAATCTTACTGGTTCTGCTGTTGCTGTCGGCACTAACTTTTTCGCAAACCACGCTAAAAGCCTTTCTCGAAAGTCAACCTGAGATTAAAAGTGTTGAACAAATGGACTGCAACGACTTTTTTGCAACCAAATACAAAATTATGGTTGAGCAGCCTGTTGATCATTCTGATGCGTCGAAAGGCACCTTTTTGCAGCGTGTTCTGATCGCTGATAAAGGCATCGACCAACCTGTGGTTTTTATAACCGAAGGATACAATGGCGGTTATTCCGAAAATCCAAATTACATAAACGAACTGTGCCCGATTCTGGGAGCCAACCAGATTTGTATGGATCACCGTTATTTTGGCGAATCGATGCCGGAGCCACTGTACTATGATTACCTGACCGTGCGCAATGCCGCCGCCGATCATCACCACATTATTCAGATGATGAAAAAGTATTACACCGGGAAATGGGTAACCACCGGCATTAGTAAAGGCGGGCAAACAACTGTTTACCACCGCTGGCTTTACCCCGATGATGTTGACGTTTCAGTACCATATGTTGGTCCACTGAACTTCGGAGTTGAAGATGGCCGTCATGAGCCATTTATTGATAATATCACAGGCACACCTGAAGGCCGTGCAAAAGTACGCGCATTCCAGTTACATATCCTTAAAAACCGTGACACTTACCTACCTCTTCTTGAGGAATACTGCGCTGACAAAAAATTGCATCCACTACTAAATAACGACGAAATGTTGGATTATGTGGTGCTCGAATTCTCTTACGGCTTTTGGCAGTACGACAATTCATTGGATGATATTCCGGCATTGGATGCGCCTGCAGAAGATTTATTTGCTGAGTTGGTTAAGGTGTCGTCGCCCATGTACCTGGCAAGCGAAGGAGTGAATATTTTTAAATCGTTTTATGTGCAAGCGGCACACGAACTGGGTTATTATGGTTACGATGTAAAACCTTTTAAAGACTATTTGTCGATTAAAAGTGCAGAAGGTTGGCTGAACCGTATTTACCTGCCCGAGTTGGATATTAAATACAATAAAAAGACTGCCAAAGAGGTGGAAAAATTCATCAAAAAAACCGATGCTAAAATGCTGTTTATTTATGGGGAGTGGGATCCGTGGTCAGCTTCAGCATTCGAAGTTCCGAACAAACCAAACTTCCTGAAAATTGTAAAACCAAAAGGAAGCCACAGCACCCGAATCGGAAATTTACCAAAGGATCAAAAACAGCAGGTTAAAGAAACGCTGGAAGATTGGCTGGATATGGATGTTAATATTGAGCTATAAGAGTAATCACCAAATTAAACGTGATTATTATAGTCACACTGAGCGAAGTTGAAGTGTTGTTTTAACAGTCTTCGACTTCGCTCAGAGTGCCACTCTACAAAAAGAACATTGCCACACCTCCAACAGTAATTACTGCCCCCAGAATTTCTTTCCAGTTCACCTTTTCTTTAAACAACAGAATTGAAGGTCCGATGATCAACACCGGAACAATGGCCATAAGCGTTGCTGCAATTCCGGCTTGCGTATGTTGAACCGCCAATAACGAAAACGAAACACCGAGAAAAGGCCCAAAGAAAGCCCCCAGGGTTATCCGTTTCATAGCCGGGCCATTTTTTAAAGCTGCCCAAACACGAGGCCAGCGTTTTATAAAAACAAATAGGACGGAGAATCCAACAGTACCAGCCAAAATACGTATCTGTGTAGCCGAAAAAGCATCATAATCGCCCATTCCCTTCTTGCTAATAACCAAACCGGCCGCTTGCCCCATGGCGCCGCCCAAAGCCAGCAAAATTCCTTGAATGGGATACGACGATTTAAACCTTCGGATTTTGACTCCATTTTCTTCCGACTTTTCACGTTTCAGGATTACGATAATAATCCCGGTCATGGTAACAGCCATTCCCAACCAACTTTGAGGCGCAAGTACCTCGCCCAAAAGCAACCATCCGATAAGCGCCGCAAAAGGCGGTGCCAGCGCCATTAACAACATGGCAATTCGTGCACCTATTAAAACAAACGACTGAAAAAGCAGTAAGTCGCCAATTACAAAACCAACCAATCCGGAAAAAGCCAGCCATTTCCAGGCGTATAGGCTTGCGTCGCTTGGAAAGAAAAAACCACGGGTTATCCAACTGTAGGTTCCAACCAGAAAAAAGGCAATTACCAAACGAATGAGATTTACCGCGAGCGAACCAACCTTTTTTCCGGCCGATTCGAATGCCAGTGATGTTACTGTCCAAAATACGGCAGTTAATACACCGGCTATTTCTCCAAAATGATTTTGCATGCGGCAAATGTACTAAATCGTATTGATGTATTTATCGATTTGTTTTGGCAGAAAAGATCAGATAAACATTCATGATTCCCGGGAATCACCAACAGGAATGAAAGAGAAACAATATTCGAAAAACTCTCCCTCACTCCCTCTCTTCGCGAAGAGAGGGACGATTGTGTCAAAGACACAATCAGGGTGAGTCAATAAATTTTGAAGCATATTCTGCTATTGATTTTCAATTGACTTTCAAAAAAAAGATCCTGGCAATATTGCCAGGATCTTTTTCTCCTCTCTAGTCCTAAAAAAAAAACAACTTTTAATTGGTCACACATTCATAATTGGTCCTTCACCTCTTCCCTTTATCACAACTTAACCAATTCTAAATCTTTTCTACTCTTCAATACTCTTATGGTTTGTAGGTACAAATATATATTGCAAAAAGGAATGAAGCGCCAAAACCATTGCTGATTCAGGCTGCCTAAAACGCTGATTTTTAACTTCTTTTTTGCTGACCAAGATCAATTATTGTCCGACAATGAGGCACAAAAAAACCGTTTTAACCTGTAATCGTTAAAACGGTTTTTCGTTATCGAACTTAACTCGTTCTATTTGTTTAGGAACTCGGCAACGGTTGCTCCCAGTTCTTCGCCTCGTTTATTTTTGGCAATAATTACTCCGTTTTTGTCAACCAACAAACTCGATGGAATTGAATTAACAGCATAAATTTTTGCAGCCGCATTGTTCCAGTATGCCAGGTCAGAAACATGATCCCATGTTAAACCATCATCCTCGATAGCTTTTAACCATGCATCTTTATCGCGGTCGAGCGAAACGCCAAATACGCTAAATCCCTGATCTTTGTATTTATTGTAAGTAGCAACTACATTCGGATTTTCCTGACGACATGGTCCGCACCACGATGCCCAGAAGTCAAGCAAAGTCAACTCGTTTTTTGAATAGATATCAGAAAATTTAACCGGATTGCCATCCGCATCGTTTTGAGTAAAATCAGGAGCAGTTTTTCCAACAGCTACTGTTTTCAGCTTCTCGATTTTTTCTTTTAAATCAACAATTGCAGGAACCGCATCTAATTTTGGATCCAAAGCAGTAACAAGGGCTTCCAGTTCGTCAACCTCTTTTTCGTACTGAATTTGGCTCAAAAGTAACGGAGTAACATACGACGCAGGATTTTCTTTCACAAATTCTTCCTGAATTGCGCCAACGCTGGCGTACAGGTCTTCAACTTGTTTCATCAATTCGTTGGCTTTTGCAGTATCACCGGCGGCACTTGCTGTACGCGCTTCCTGGTAAATCGCCATATACTCTTCGCTAATTTTTTGTATCTCGTCGTTTATGGTTTTAAACTCATCGTGTGTAGTCGATCCACTAACCTGAACGCCTGCAATAGAATCTGCTTTTCCGGTAATCGTCATGTTCGTGTTTTCAACAAACACAACAGCTTTGTTACGCTGCCCGTTAACCGACAAATAATAAACACCCGGGAAATCCAATTCTCCCTCAAGAACAGCAACACCATCAACCACCTCGGCAGTATCGATACCAATCCATTGGCTGGCTCCGCGTTGCTCCAACATCACATTTCCTTCAGCACCATCAAGTTTAACGGTAATTTTATAACCATCCTGCGGCTGCGAGCAGGCAAACAAGGCAATTCCTAAAACAATTACTAATAACTTTCTCATTGTACAGTTTTTCTTTTTATTGAATTCTGGTCGAATATAATCATTCTGCGCCTACCTGAAAAGTGAATAGTTTGAATTATACTATAGAATTTAACTAAATTGCATCGGTTAAATAGAATAGCAAATGAGTAAAAACGTTGCCCTTGTACTTTCGGGCGGAGCTGCCCGCGGAATGGCACATATTGGCGCAATTGAAGAATTAGAAGCACGCGGATACAACATCACCTCAATTGCCGGCACATCGATGGGCGCGCTGGTTGGAGGAATTTATGCCCTCGGGAAATTACCGGAGTTTAAAGAGTGGGCCATTTCGTTGGATCGGCACGATATGTTTCGCATGGTAGATTTTTCGTTTGGCGGAAACGGCCTGATAAAAGGCGATAAGGTATTGTCGAAAATCAAGGAGTTTGTACCCGACGCGCTTATCGAAGACTTACCGATTGCATTTTCGGCTACTGCTGTCGATTTAAAACATCGCGAAGAGGTGGTGTTTACCAAAGGTAGTTTGTTCGATGCTATTCGGGCATCAATTGCCATTCCTTCGGTTTTTACGCCCATAACAAGCGACAACACAGTTTTAGTTGATGGCGGCGTGATGAACAACCTTCCCATTTCGAATGTACAACGCACCGATGGCGACATGCTGATTGCCGTTCATGTAAATGCAGCCATTCCGGTTCCTCATCATTTTTATGAAAATGAAGACCGGATAGAAAAGGAGTCGAAATACAAAAAATGGATGAGCGAGTTTTACGACTTTCTGCACATTAACCATCCGAAAGAGAAAAAAGAGCAGCTCGGATTTCTTTCGCTTATGGATCAGGCCTTATCTACCGGAATGTTAAGACAAGTAGAATATTCGATTGAAAAAGGGAAACCCGATTTGGTTATTAACGTTTCGCGCGATGTTTGCGGAACCTACGATTTTTACAAAGCAAAAGAAGTGATTGAAGTCGGACGTTATTCAGCTATTCTCGAACTAGACAAAGTAAAATTCAATGTCTGAAATACTGGTTGTAAATAATGCTGAGCCCGGGATTCGGGAATTTGCCGAACCGATATTGAAACTTATTTCGGAAGCCGGTTCTACACCAACTTTTATTGAATATGCTGCATGCCCAACTGCAAATTTGAATGCTTTTGACGGCATAATTTTAACGGGCTCGCCACAAGGCGACGATATTGTTGAGCATCATGCTCCCTATTTCGAATGGATTAAGGACTTTGAAAAACCGGTGCTTGGAATTTGCGCCGGACACCATGTTACCGGTTATTTGTACGGCTCGGAATTACTGCGAAGCCAGGAACCGGAATCGGGCGATTTTGAGGTGGAGATCGTTAAAGCCGATCCCCTTTTTAATGAACTTCCACAGAAGTTTACGGTGAGGCAAATGCACAACGACTCTATAACTTTACCCAACGATTTTGAATTGCTGGTTACATCGGCAACCTGCAAAAATCAACTCATGAAACACAAAAACAAACCGTTATACACCAGCCAGTTTCACCCGGAGTTTTATAACCATCAACTTATTCGGAATTTTATAGCCTTATGCGAATAAGTTTTGTTTTGCGCGCAAAATGTCCATTTCGAAAATTCAGATGCTTGTTTTTTTTGTAAAACACCCATCCGGATAATTTTTTTTCATGTTTTGTGCGCAAAACAACCATCCTAACATTTCGTCCGGGATAACGAACAATCTCGGTGCAACTTTCTTCGCCGAACAAGATTGATTTTTATTCTCCTTTTTCCTGCCTTCGCCCCCTTGGGGCTTACCCCCGGGTTTCACCCGAGGTTAGTCACATTTTATCCCTTTGGGATATTAAACCGAATTACAACTTTAAGACGAGTTTATTGGCCTGCAATGTCGGAATTGCAAACTTTTCATGACGCTGTAAGCGTCGAATGTGAATAACCCGGTGCGTAGCACCGGGATGAAATGACCAAAGGGAAATCGTCCGGCGAAGAAAGGCGATCGTAGCCAGATGGTTCACCCGGACGAAATTTAAACGGCAATACACATAAAAAGATGGAGCAACAAAAAAAAGCCATCCGTATAAAACGAATGGCTTTCTGAGTTGATCGATAATAAATTAAAATTATTTCTTTTTAATATCCTTAAATGTCGCTCCTTGCGAGTGAACAGTGTTAACCGCACGACCTGATGGATCGGCATTACCCTGGAAAGAAGCATCCCACTCAAGAGCAGCAGCAGTACTACATGCAATTGACGCTTCAGACGGCACACAAGCTGCGGCCGCATCCGATGGGAAGTGTTCGCTGTAAATTTCGCGGTACACATATTCTTCTTTGTTCATAGGTGGGTTCACCGGGAAACGATATTTCGCATTTTCCATCATTTCATCGCTCACCTTATCTTCTGCAATTTGTTTCAGTGTATCAATCCAGCCGTAGCCAACACCGTCAGAGAATTGCTCTTTCTGGCGCCATGCCACTTCTTCGGGTAGGTAACTGGCAAATCCTTCGCGCAAACAGTGTTTCTCCATTTTTCCGTCTTTTGCCATTTTGGCTTCCGGATTAAAACGCATTGCAATGTCAATAAATTCTTTGTCAAGGAAAGGCACACGACCTTCAACACCCCATGCAGCCAACGATTTATTGGCACGCAGGCAGTCGTACATATTCAGACGGCCAACTTTACGCACGCACTCTTCGTGAAATGCCTGAGCATCCGGTGCTTTGTGGAAATAAAGGTAACCACCAAAAATCTCATCGGCACCTTCGCCGGTAAGTACCATTTTAATACCCATCGACTTAATTACACGCGAAAGCATGTACATTGGAGTTGATGCACGAACAGTAGTTACATCGTATGTTTCAATATGATAAATTACATCGCGGATGGCATCCAAACCTTCCTGGATAGTATAATTAATTTCGTGGTGAACCGTTCCGATATGATCGGCAACTTTACGTGCAGCAGCCAAATCGGGAGAACCTTCCAAACCAATTACAAACGAGTGTAACTGTGGCCACCAGGCGTCTTTTTCACCTTCATCTTCAATTCGTTTCGATGAGAATTTTTTTGCCAGAGCCGAGGTGATCGATGAGTCTAAACCACCCGACAACAACACTCCGTATGGTACATCCGACATTAACTGACGCTGAACAGCATCTTCTAACGCTTGCGACAATTCTTCAACACTTGCCGGATTATCTTTTACTGCATCAAATTCCTGCCAATCGCGAACATACCATTTTTTAATTTCGCCTTCTTTACTGTACAAGTAATGTCCCGGAGGAAATTCCTCGATCTTGGTACAAAATCCTTCCAACGATTTTAATTCAGATGCTACATAGTAAGTACCCCATTTGTCCCATCCCTGGTACAATGGAATAATACCAATATGGTCGCGACCGATTAAATAGGCATCATTTTCTTCGTCGTACAAAGCAAAAGCAAAAATACCGTTCATCTCATCCAGGAACTTTTCCTTTTTGTCGTTGTACAAGGCTAAAATTACCTCACAGTCCGATTTGGTTAAAAAATCGTATTTCCCTTCGTAACGCTTACGAATTTCGCGATGATTATAAATTTCGCCATTAACTCCCAGAATAAGTTTTCCATCTTTACTATATAAAGGCTGTCCACCCGACTCCGGGTCAACAATTGAAAGACGCTCGTGAGCGATTACTGCTTTTTCGCCACAATAAATTCCAGACCAGTCTGGTCCGCGGTGACGAACTTTCTTACTCATCATCAGCACCTGAGGGCGCAGATCCTCGGCTTTAACTTTTAAATCAAATGCTCCAACAATTCCACACATATTCGTAAATTTTCTTAGCTGTCAAATATTTTGTGTCAAAAATAATCACTTTGTCAATACGGCAAAATAATTATTGACAAATTTCTATCTAAATTAACAATTATCTATCTTTTTAGGACTTTAATAGCAATTAACGAAACATTTTAATAATCAAAGATTATACAATTACCCCCTTTCGGATAAGGTAATATTGCCACGTTTTATTTCTTTTTTCATTAACCCCCTATAAAATGACAGTATAGCGATCAAAAAAAGGGTATATTTTTATAACACACCCTAACAGAGATCACAAATAAAAAGTTTTAATTAACACCCCTGTATTAATCAATCTGTTAACAAATAGGCAACATTTTTGACAATTCAGTTGCCGGCAAGCAGCTATATTTTCGAATATGTAAGAAAATTACGTCGTTTTGGCCCTATGTATTAGTAACCAACAGTGTAGAAATATTTGATTTTTAGCTATAAAAAGCGAATTTGTATGTTTTCTCCAACCTGCTCGAAATTGTAAGCTCCCTCGCGCTGAAGCTCGCATTTACGTTTTTCGGTCTCGTTTTTAAGGTTGGCAAAAATATTTGTAGCATCCTTTGCTGTACAGTCTTCGTGAAAGTAACAATGCAGTTTATCGGTGCTTTCTTCGTTAAACTGTATTATAAATGCACCATGCTCCGGAAAAACAAGGTCTTCGTAAGCATAGCTAATATCTAATCCGGTTGCATCGTTTACAATTTGCCTAACGGCTTCCAGGTCTCTGTAATTCATAGTATAAAATTTTGTCCGAAGTCCAGCTGTTCCGTTCTTCGGTATCGTTTAATAATTATAAGGATAAAAACCACATGCGTATCTGCTGATACACTTCGGCCTGCTCGTAGGTCTGGCATTTTACCAGCTGCATATTTATCGCGTCGTCAAACTCTACTTCGGTAAAGTCTTTTTCTTCCATCAAACTTTCTCTCGATGGGGCCCGGTAACATGCTTTCCTGAAATCGCTTTCGGAAGTTGCCCGTTTTACAAATTTTATTGCTTTATCGATTGCCATAAGCCACTAGTTTTTGCATGATGTTGAACTACACGAATGACAGCCACTCTCGCATCCCCACAATTCGCGTGCTGCCTGCGAGGTAAACGACTCCAGTTGGTTTTGGGTAAAAAAGCTGATGTTTTCCTGCACGTTTCGGCCGCGTGCTTTTAATACTGAAAAACCGTTGCGGGTAAAAATTTGCAAAACCATGGGCGGAATATAACCGCTGATGATGGTATTTATTTGCAAACGTTTTAACTCGTGGGTAAGATTCCCCGGGTTGGCACTGATTTCTGAAGTCTCCTTCCACTCAAACACTTTCGACTCCGAATCGTAAATACACACCAATTTAGCATTATGAAAACCCCGTGCGATTTTCTCACTTCCTGTCTCTTTTCCGGCAACTGGTAATAGCACTCTCATATCCTGCACATTTAAATTGTTTGGCATGAACAGGGCAAATGAAATACCAAAAAAATCAGATTACTGGAAACCAGCCATTTGAGAAAACCGAAACACCGCTCAACATTTCTTTTTTGTAAGAAAAATGTAGCAATCCTACAAAAATGTAGTGTTTTCTACTTCAGAAAATCATTGATGAAACGCATTTTGGGTTGGTAGACATTTTTTTCCCAGTCGCTTTGAAACTGTTGCTGATCAAGATGATGCCCACGATATGGATCGGCATGGATAATTTTCCTTCCTTCGGCCTGGTTAATGGCCGCATAAATAGCATACGACGGACAAGTAAAATCTATCAAACCGATTTCGGTTACGATTGTTGCTTTACTCCCTTTTAACAAATGCGCCGTATCGAAATAAGGAACGGTTTCCAAAACTTTTTGTTGGTCGGCATCAAACGAAACTGGATTTGGCCAGCCGCCAATTGCATTATCGAAACGACTTACCATATCCGACATGGCAGGAACAGTAGCCACCACGGCACTTACCCGATGATCGAGACCGGCAGCTGCCAAAGCTTGTCCTCCGCCCTGGCTTTCTCCGTATACTAAAATACGTTTTCCGTCCCACTCAGGCTGACTGGTTAAAAAGTCGAGCGTGCGCATCAACCGAAGATACATACCTTTAAAATAGTACTCATCACGGCTTTCAACGCCTTGCGCCCAATATCCTTTTAGTTCTCCTTCTTCCAGTGCATCGTAATATTCCTGCGGCTGACCGTTAAGCATTCCGTGCGCATTCAAATCGAAAGCCAAAGCGCCCTTCCCCATTTTTGCGTATTTCAAGGCCTCATCAGCACGCGACAAACACCACGATCCTTTTACACCTGCTGCGTGCACATACAACACGATAGGTAACGATTTCGCCTCCGCATTTTCTGGTTTGGCAAAATACCCGCGAGCCGGTTTTGGTCCGGTACAATTTAACTCCACATCCCAACATACAAATCCATCTTCGGCGGCGGCAGCTTCCTTTTTAACCTCTATCGGTAAAGCCCGCAGTTCACTCTTTTGGTTAGCCCAAAATTGATCAAAATCTTCGGGGCGTGTAGTTCCGGGATTGAATTTCTCCGGCTCAATAATAGCACCTAACTCTGCATAGGTATCACCTGCTTCAACTTTTACAATTACCGTTGCTGGCTCTGTAAACATTTCGCTAAACACAATAAGTTCGCCTCCGGGATTCTTACGAGTGGTCTCTACAATTTCGTTGCTGTAGTTTTTTCTCACTTTCACGGAAATCGAATCCGACTTTACACCTTCCAGGTTGGCCGTAAAAATTACCTGTTCACCCGTTTTATAAATTCCACTTTTATAACTTTGTGTAAGCTGAATTTGCTGCGCGCCGCAAGTTGCTGCAACGAAAACAGACAAGATCGTTAATGCTAGAAATCGTTGAAAATTAGTCATCGATAATGGTTTAAATTGAAATACCCTGTAAATGTAATCTCATTTTGTAAAAAGAACAAAATGAAACAATTGAAATTTGATTAACTTTATTGTAGAAGAACAAGCTATGAAAAAACATGTAATTGTAACCGGAGGCGCCCAGGGAATTGGCAAACACCTGGTTCTTGAATTGCTGAACAACAATTATGCAGTATCGGTTTTTGAAGTTGATGAAGAAGCCATCACTGAATTTCATGAGGAATTTACGGATGAAATAGTGCAGGTTTATCATGTTGATGTGTCTGATGAAAAATCGGTTGAGGCAGCAGTAAACGAATCGATGAAACATCATGGAAATATATATGCACTGGTAAATAATGCCGCAATTAGTATCAACAAACCACTGGAAGAACTTTCGTTTGAGGAGTGGAACAAAGTAATTGGCACCAATCTTTCCGGCGCTTTTTTGTGCTCGAAATATGTATCGCCGTTTATGAAACCATATGGCGGAAGGATCATTAACATGGCGTCCACCCGCGCGTTACAATCGGAGCCGGATACCGAGGCTTACTCAGCCAGTAAAGGCGGGATTCTTGCACTTACTCATGCGCTGGCTGCAAGTCTTGGTCCGCAAATAAAAGTGAACGCCATTAGCCCCGGTTGGATCGATGTGTCGGCAGCAAAAAAGCGCTCCATCGCTCAACAGGAAAAACTAACAATAGAAGACCACGCGCAACACCCGGCAGGGCGCGTTGGAAAAGCAGAGGATATTGCCGGCATGGTTCTTTTCCTGCTAAAAAAGGAAAATGATTTTATTACCGGTCAGAATTTTGTAATCGACGGCGGCATGACTACGAAAATGATTTATGTGTAATATTATTGAGCGGTTAGCGTAACCTCGTATAAACCATCGGTATCCTTGTACGAGAAATTGGCTTTCATATGATTAGCAACTGCTTTCATGAGTCCGTCGGAACAAGCCAGAAACTCGTTGTATGTGATTCCATAAGCCGGCCCCTGTTTAAAAAGCATATTCATATTACTCATCGTAAACCGGATCATCTTTGCATTTTGCTCCTTAATTTCCATTTCGCTGTATGGATTTACTCCTTGCAGAATAAACATGATCTGGTTCACGAAAAATGGGAAACCTGCTTCCGGATCCCAAAATACCTGAAACTGTTCGCCAATATATTTGCCATACGCTTCCGGCGAAACTCCTTTTTCCTTTGCCATGCTTAATCCTGCGGCAAAATAGGCGTAGACATGATTATAAAGCACTTCCTTTTCCTGTTCCGGAGTAAGTTGAGGGACTGTAAATGATTCCTGTGCATAAAGAGTGGAGGCGGACAATAACGCCGCAAAAACGATAGTTAGAATTTTCATAAGTCTGGTTTTAGTTTGAAATTGGAATTAAGAAACCCGCCCTGCGCGCTACAGGACGAGTCTCATGTTGCGATTTTTAATAAACATGGAGGAATACGTAATTCATGAGTAAAAGTTATACTGTTGAATTATTTTACGCCTATTTTTTGTGTTTACCCAGTCCCGGGAACAAGGGACTTTTATAAGTTTCAAGCAAGTAAGGAGGAATATTTCCAGCATTCTGAACCTGAATTAAAACACGGTCGGGCCACAGGTAGTAGTAACCAACTTCTTCTCCTTCTCCGGTATACCAAATACCAAAACCATTAACCGGATCTATCATTTCTAGAATATACGAGGATTTTGCTGCCACAAATTTTTGGTATTGCGACCACTTGTTTTTGCCTTCACCCTGGCTGTAATGGAAAGTAATCCACGCTTCTGAATCAAGGATTGGATACTGATAAACTCCTTCGGTGGAAATACAGGCCTCATTCCAGTGCATCACCAGTTTCATATCGCCATACCCCCAAAAAGGATAATCAAGTACCTCGGGGTGTGCTTCCTGATAGGCAATTACATCTCCTTCAAATGGTGGCTCTTTTTTATACCAATCAGCATCGGGATAAAGCTCATCGCCAAACCAGGCATTCATCAGATAACCATTAAAATGGTGAGCATTCCAGTTATATCCCCACTGATCGAATCCGGTTAGTTTGTCATTTCCTGAATTACCACTTTTTAGCTCAGTGTTGTCGGTTGGATCTTCAACAAAGTCCTTTTCGCAGCCGGCAAAAACCAGTGCAATTGCAATTACTATTAAGATTGATTTTTTCATACTTCGATTTTTGAGAATTCTGTTATAATCATCATCAATTAATTAGGGTCGATTTAATAGCACTCAAACCACCCTCTTTCAAACCATACGACCAATCTCTCATTTGCATCCTCTGTTCCGTGTATCGTATGATGATATTCTCCGACTACCATGCCTGTTGATTCACTTACAATGCTCATTGTTAACGTCTGGGTTCCATTATGAGAGATTCCCATTCCCCAACGGGATAAGTTGCAGTTAAAAACCTGACTTAAATAGTAGGTATCATCAGCGCCATAGAATACGCCCTTGTATTTTTCCTGGATTTTCCCATTACCAAAATCCGTCCAACTGTAATCTATAACACCATCAACTAAACCAATGCAATCTAGATTAAAATCTGTAACAGGAACTGTCACTTTATAAACATCCTTTTTATTTTGAGAGTAAGTACTGCCAACCATTAAACAGCAAACAGTAAGGAGCGCAATAAAAAATTTCATAGTTTTCATAACAATTAGTTTTAAAGTTTATGCTACAAAGTTCCCATGAAAAGGCTTTTACAACTTATCAGCGATGAAGCATAAACTTTAAAAATTGGCGCACCTCTTATAATTTTGCAGCATCCGCATACAATCAATCTATGAAATAAGAATTTGAGTTATGAGTTAAAGAGGATTCGTTTGTGGTAAAACAATACCAATATCGTTTACCAGTTTCTGAAATTCGGGATAATTATGCAGCGGATAATAAAGCGGGTATGACAATACAAAAGGCAGGTCTTCATTCCGAACCTCGTAGGCAACTTTCAAATAATCAATAGTCCCCTGAGGATCGTCAACCATCATAAATAAACCAGATACCACGGCCTGGTTACAACAGTATTTATCTTGTCCCTTTAATGCCCCATCCATATAAAATTTTACACAGTCTTCAAACGAAGCACCTGTTCTATAATACTCGGCTACAGCTTTATTCCGCATCAGATCCTGCAGTTCGGTCCAAATTTCAATGGTTTTGTCCAATGCTCCCTGTTGCAGATATACATAGCCCAAACCGTGCATGGCAAAACCAAAAGTTGGAAATAATTCAATCACCTCGCGATAAGAATCAACCGCCTTTTCGTACTCTCCTACAATGTAATAGCGTTCGGCCAAAAAACTTAGCGTTCGTGGATTCAACGGGTCTAACGACTTTGCGGTTAACGCCTCGCTAATTGCATTATTATAGTCGCCCTTTACCGTATAATAGTTCGACAGAACCAAATGAGCATCCGAATTACTGGGTTGCTGTTCCAGTGCCTTTTCAGCAAGTTTTTTCATTTGCTCCCAATCCCAGTCGAGTTTACCAACGAGGTTGGCTTTTGTTGTGTAGGCATCAGCAAGCGTGTTATCCAGCTCCAAAGCTTTGTCGACTGCAGCCCTTGCGTTTGAGCGATAAACCTGTTCTTCTGCATGGTCATAAACCAAGCGGTCGAGCGCCATATAACATTCGGCCAGGGTTAAATAGGCCGGCGCAAAATCGGGGTCGATCGCAACAGATGACGAAAGGTATTCAACGGCATCCTTCATTTTATCTTTCCTGATATCCTGTGTTAACCACAACATTCTGCCTTTCTGGTACAATTCATGGGCTTCTCCATTTACCTCAGGCAATTCCTGCGGCTGTGCTGGTTGGGTCGCATTCAAGATTTCAGTTGCAATATTATAACTCAGGTCGCTAACCACCTGCAATATCTTTGTCGATCGCTGATAATATTGATTAGCCCAAATGTGTTCTTCCTCCGGAAAAGGATTTATCAGCTGCACATTCACGAGCATACTGTCGTCTTCGGTTAACACACTGCCTTCCAGCAACAGATCTGCCCCGAGGTATTCTGCGATCTCAGAATATATTCGTACCGAGTCGCGAAAGATCATTGCCGATCCCCTAGAAGTTACCCGAAATCCTTTCATTTTCGAAAGTTCTGTAATCAGGTTATCGGTTAATCCCAAAGCCAGATGCGAACGGTTATTCATTTCCGACAGATCTAAAAAAGGCAACACGGCTATCGCTATTTCTTCGGGTTCAGATTGTGCAGGTTTTGCCATCTTCGATCCCCAGTAACCAAATCCTACCGTTACAATTATGAATACCAAAAACATTCCCACCACCTTCATTCGGTTATTTGGTTTTGGAGGTGCTTCCGTTTCAATCGCTGAAACTGCTTCCTCCCCCGCTTGCTTTTTATAATCACCCGGTGTACATCCGTATTTATCGTGAAAACATTTATTAAAATACGACGGACTGCTAAATCCAACCTTATAGGCAATTTCGGAGGCGGTGTGATCGTCTTTTTCGATTAAAGCGATAGATTCTTCCAAACGAATATCGCGAATAAACTGGTTGGCAGATTTTCCGGTAACTGATTTTATTTTGCGTAGAAATTGTGAACGGCTCAATCCCATTTCGGCGGCCAATTCACTAACACCGAATTTATCATTCTCCAGGTTGTCGAGGATTGATTGTTTGGCTTTATTAATGAAAAGCTCAGGCATAAGGCTCAATTCATTTTGGTTTTCGAACGTATCACAATCACTTAAATATACGATTTTTACAACACATTGAAAAACAATTACCTAACTCGCCATTATGACATTTATCAATTTCGAACGTATGTAATTTAATCGCAAAAAGGGAGTACGATATTATTTGACTATGAGTCAATGCATTCTTTTTAGGGTGTAGTCTCCATAAGAATCTTCGATACCCAAAAGTTTAACATGCATTTCATCATCCTGAATAGTACCTTTAACTTCCAGAATTTTACCCGACTTTGTTTGAAATGTAAAACAGAACTTATTACCCGTCATTCTTAGGTTATCAACCTCGTAATGTTCATCTTTGGCATCCTGCGCAATGGAGGCTGTAACAGCATTCCCTTTCACCTGAAATTTAATGGAGAAATCAATCTCATCTTCCGCCCCTGTTTGTACACTTTTCCACGTTCCCAGAAAGAAGTGGCTTGCGTTATTGGCATACGAATCAGTATGATCAACAATTCGCTCGGTAAACTCATTGCCGGTTAATCCACCATGCGTATAAAAATCTTCGGGAAGAACGGGCAACAACTCAAACCTGATAAAATTCTGTATAATTTTTTTGGTGTAGGATTCAAACGACGACAGCACATTGCCTTTCAAACTAGTGGCAATATTCAATACCTGCGCCGGTTCGCTGTTACTAAAATCAATCTCATCCATTGCCAGCGACTTTCTTCCGGGATTCATACGGGTACGAAAATGAACCGTACGATTAGCCACATCGAAGAGGATAGACCATTCAGGATCGTCGAAAACACGCAAGGTTTTCAGCATGTAAAAACCATAATCAACGGGGTCGTCATCTTTTTTAAAGTTATCGATCATAACAGCCGTACGCACAAAACGGGGTACATTCGGGTCCTCAACATTGGGTTGGTACTCGCCACCAAATCCACGGAAATATTTCAGCAACTCCAGCTCACGATCATACGGAGCATTAAAAAGCGCCGGAACCGGCATTTCATCTCCCGAGTGTACAACTACTTCGCCATTTATAAAGGCAATTGCGGCAGTGTTCCCATCGGCATCACCTACAAAAAAGTGACAGCTCCAGCCATCAATCTGAAATTCCGAGGCGCTTTGAATAGCCTCTTCTGTAGTTGAGAAATTATCGAGAATATACTGCATCCAGTTCATCTGGTTTAGCTTGGGCAAACTATCGTTTCTCGGATAATCGGCCTCTTCGTTCATCGCCCAAATGAATAAACCTGCCTCGTTCATTCCTCCATCCGGAAAGTCCTTACCGAAATTGTTGAAGGTAACCGATCCGTAGCGTGAAATCCAGCTGAGCGACGAGGGATTAAGCTGCGCCAGTGTAATGATTTCGGTCCATGTGCGGCCTGTTTTAAACATTCCGCGTTTGTTGATAAACACCAGCCCCGGCACACCAATATCGCCTTCGTTGAGGTTGTGCCCGTAAATAAGCGTATTTCCTTTTTGCAGTTTAAAAGTTGAGCTGGCCAGAGCAGCCTTGTGTAACGTCGGAAATAAAAACAAAGAAGTAACAAACAGTGCAATTATAGTTTGTCGAATTTTCATTTTTTCCGGCATTGAATTATTTGTTTTATAAGGCGTAAATCCTTAGGCGGTTACGCTTGTCTTCTTTAACAAATAACGAATGTTGCTTGTTCGACTTTTGTTTTGTGGCTCTGTTGGGAGTACTCCCAAAGGCTCCCTAACGCATGTTTCTTGCTTTGGGAGTATTCCCAAAAGAAAACAAATGCGCAATTGTTTTTTTCTGAGCTTTTTCGTCCGGGGCAACGTACAAACGCTGATCGGCTTTCTTCGCCGGACGAGTGCATTTACATTCTCTTCTTCCTGGCGCTTCCTGACATTCGTCAGTCGCACCGGGTTATTGCCTTCGCCCCTTTGGGGCTGTTAACGAAAGCGCTGAAAGTGCTTGTTGGTTATACCGGACGAAAAAAGCTGTCTTTCCTTTTATGGAATTTCAAACAAAAAGCCACCTCCCGTTAACCGGAAAGTGGCTTAATTATTTCTTGCTAAAAGCTAATAGCTCGTGGCTCGTAACTTTTATTGCAACTCAAATTTATAATCGCCCATGTCGCTTAATTCCGATGCACGGATAAACTCGGCATGTGCTTTAACCTGTGCTTTTGCAAAAGCAACATAGTTTTTGGTCGATTTCAGGAACGAAGCCTCGCGGTTGGTATCCAGTAACAACAGGTAGCTCATAATAATGTGGCCTGCCATTTCAACCAAACGACGTGCATGGAGATCAACAAACTCGTTGTCGCCAGCAGAAGTTACTTTCTTAACTGCTTCTTCGTAATCGGCAGTCAAGATGATAAGCGTACGCTTCAGGTATTCCAGTGTTGGCGATACTTTCTCAGCCTCGTATGCACGAATCTGGTTCAGATAACCGCCGGTAGTTACACCGCGGATAGCAGCAACAACCTGCAGCTGAGTAGTTCCTTCGTAGATTGAAGTAATACGCGCATCGCGGTAGATACGTTCAACCGGGTAGTCTTTCATAAAACCCGAACCACCGTGAATCTGTACCGCATCGTAAGCCAGCTGGTTACTGTATTCGCTCGACATACCTTTTACAAGCGGCGTGAAGATATCGGCTAAACGCTGGTATTTTTTCATTTCGTTGCGCTCATCTTTTTCCAGTTTGCGCTCTTCGGCAATGTGCATGTAAGTTTTGTACATATCAACAAAACGCGAAGTTTCGTACAACAACGTACGCGACGCATCCAATTTGGCTTTCATCAACGAAAGCATTTCGTAAACTGCAGGGAATTTGATGATCGCTTTTCCGAACTGCATACGTTCTTTGGCGTATTCCATCGCTTCGCGGTAAGCTGCTTCGCAAACTCCTACCGACTGCGCTGCAATACCCAAACGAGCACCGTTCATCAATGCCATTACGTATTTGATCAATCCCATTTTACGCGATCCGACCAATTCGGCAGGAGCATCTTTGAATACCAGCTCGCAGGTTGGCGAACCGATAATACCCATTTTGTGCTCGATACGACGAACGGTTACACCACCCGATTGTTTGTCGTAAATATACATCGACAAACCACGGCCGTCGGTTGTTCCGGCTTCCGAGCGGGCCAAAACAAGCGAAATATCGCCGTCGCCATTGGTAATGAATCGTTTTACACCATTCAATAACCAAACTTGTTTCTCCTCGTTCCAGGTAGCTTTTAACTGCACCGCCTGAAGATCGGAACCTGCATCCGGCTCGGTTAAGTCCATTGCCATAGTGTCGCCATTGCAAACACGTGGCAGGTATTTTTCTTTTTGCTCTTCCGAAGCAAATTCGTTAATGGTTTCGGCACAATCCTGCAAACCCCAAATGTTTACAAAACCGGCATCGGCGCGCGATACAATATCGGCAGCCATAATATAAGGCACAATCGGGAAGTTCAATCCTTCGTATTTGTAAGGCAACGACATTCCCATCAACCCGGCCTGGTTTAATGCTTTGATATTCTCCTCGGTTCCACGGGCATATTTTACGTGTCCGTCGATTACTTCCGGTCCTTCAGCATCAATACTTTCGGCATTTTCAGAAACAATGTTTCCGCAAATTTCGCCAACAACATCCAGTACACGATCGTAACTGTCAATTGCATCTTCGTAATCCAGTGGAGCAAAATCATATTCATCCTTGAAAGCATATTCACGTTCTTTCAACCGAACGATCTCTTTCATTAAAGGGTGATTCAGGTGAAATTTTAACTCGCTGTTATCTGTATAATAATTTGCCATTTTTTACAATTTTAAATCGTGACTACTTGCTGTTCTTTTTATAATACTTGATCATTTTAGGAATGATCTCTGCCACATCTCCGGTAATTACATAGTCGGCTATGGAATTGATCGGAGCTTCAGGGTCGGTATTGATCGCGATGATCTGTGCAGACTCTTCCATTCCGGCACGGTGCTGAATTTGCCCCGAGATACCGCAGGCAATGTACAGTTTCGGACGAACGGTAATACCTGTTTGCCCAATCTGACGCTCGTGACCTGCCAAACCAGAGTCGACTGCAGCACGCGAAGCACCAACTTCGCCACCCAGAACTTCTGCCAAATCGTATAACAGCTGGAAGTTCTCTTTTGAACCTACACCGTAACCACCGGCAACAACAATAGGTGCACCTTTAACATTCACCTTGCTTTGTTCCATGTGGCGCTCGATAATCTCAACAACAAAATCCTCGTTGCTTACATATTTAGCCACATCAAGTTTTACAACTTTTCCTTTGTATTTCGGATCAAGAATTTCCTTTTTCATCACTCCCTCGCGCACGGTTGCCATTTGCGGGCGGCAATCGGGGTTGATAATGGTTGCAATGATGTTTCCTCCAAATGCCGGACGAATCTGGTAAAGAAGGTTTTCGTATTTCTTGTCCTGTTTTTTATCGTAATGATCGCCAATTACAAGGCTGGTACAGTCGGCAGTTAAACCACTGTGCAATGCTGACGAAACGCGTGGTCCTAAATCGCGACCGATCGACGAAGCGCCCATCAAAGCGATCTGAGGCTTCTGTTCTTTAAACAGGTTCACCACAATCGATGTGTGTGGCAAAGTCTGGTATGGATACAAACGCTTATCATCGGCGATGTAAAGTGTATCAACACCGTAAGGAATTATCTGATCGCCAATTTTATCGAGTTTGTCCCCAATGGCAATGGCTTCCAGTTTACATTTTAATTCGTTTGCCAGCGCACGTCCTTTGGTTAGTAATTCCTGACTAACATCAGCTACCTGGCCATCTTCTATTTCGCAATAAACAAATACGTTGCTCATTTCTTCAAATTTTTAACTATTCATGTAATGGCCTTAGCCAATTGTGTGACTCTTAATTAATTCAACCATCATGGCTTCAATCTCTTCGTCGGCAGCCGAAATTACTTTCGAATCTTTTGCCTGAAGAACCACATTCTCCACCGTTTTCACTTTGGTTGGCGAGCCGGTAAGACCAAGCTGCGAAGCGTCAGTTTCAATATCGTTAACGGTCCATTCCTGAATCATCAGGTCGGGATGTTCGTTGTATAAAGCTGTGTAATCTTCGTTCTCTTTCTGAAGTTCAGTTACTGTTCTTGCCTTTTTGAATTTCATAATTCGTTTGGCGTTGCGTGCGCGGCAATCCGGAGCCGATCCGTTTACAGTTATTACCAGAGGCAACGGACATTTTACAGTTTCCACACCATTCTCTAAACGGCGTTTTACGGTAACCGATTTATCGGTTGCTTCTACCACCTCTTCAACGTATGTTATTTGCAACATACCTAGTTTTTCGGCCACCTGAGGACCAACCTGGGCAGTATCACCGTCAATCGCCTGACGACCGGCAATGATCATATCAATTTTACCCATTTTTTTCAGCGCCTGTCCAATGGCATACGAAGTTGCCAAAGTATCCGAACCGGCAAAAGCACGGTCGGTAAGCAAAATACCACCGTCGGCACCTCGGTATAAACCTTCGCGAATAATGTCGGCAGCCCTACCCGGCCCCATGGTTAAAATATTGATTTTCGATTTAGGAAATTGATCTTTAATGCGTAGTGCTTGCTCGAGGGCGTTTAAATCCTCGGGATTAAAGATGGCAGGAAGCACAGCCCTGTTTATCGTCCCGTCAGCCTTCATAGCATCTTTCCCCACATTTCTTGTGTCGGGAACCTGCTTCGCCAAAACAATAATGTTATAAGCCTTCATTCAATAAGATTTTTGTTGATTGATATATAATTTCTTTATTTTTTCGATCTATTACCGGAGGCAATATAGCTACTCCTGGAAATTGAAAGCTAACAAATATAAAAATCGGTGTAAAACTAACCAAAGAGATTAGGACTCGGAGACCTTTAATGTTTGTTAAAAAGCACAGCAGTCAAGGCATACAGCACGCAAGCGGCCGTCCAAACGCAATACTGACAATGCTTTAAAACAATCGCCTTTAATATTCTAAAATTCTGAGCAGGAAAAGCAGTAATTAATTTAAAACCATTTTAATTAAAAATTGGAGGATTTAGGCTGTTTTCAAGCGTATTTGCCTGCATTTTTCATGGTAAAAGGAGTAAGCTTTGTTTTTGTTAAAGCGTAATTGAATGCTGCTAATAATGCAACTAAAAAGATTAATCCTGGTTTACGAATTTGAAAAGTTCAGGACAAATTTAGGGTTTCGGACTTTCGTCCAGATTAAAATGCAACTTTTAGAACTAATTGACCCATTTACAGATTGCTGTGTTTAGATAATTTTACTACCTTCATCCGCGGATTTCAAACCAAATCTAACCAAATTAATTCAGAAAACCGGTTCGTTTATTACGGGCCGGTTTTTTTATGCGCTGGCAATCCTTATTTTGATATTCTGAAGAGCTTCAAAACTCTTGCTCCGTTTAATTTCCTCGCCCTCACGTACGATGCTGTAAAGTACCGGGGCCTTGCCCCTATAACTTATTTTAATCGTAACTTTTCCGGCGCTTCTTGACTACCGTCATTCGCACCGGGCTATTGCCTTCGCCCCTTTGGGGCTTTAATAACAAGCGCTGAAAGTGCGTTATATTTTAACCCGGGGTAAAGTAATTCTTTGAATTACGTCGCCCCGGGTAAAGGGATATCACGCAAATCGTCCGGCGAAGAAAGCTGTTCAACGCTAATGATTGTTCCGGACGAAAATTAAAACAGCTCATTAAAATATATGAACTAAAAAGAACTGCCATAATGCAAAAATCTTGCGCAAAAAAAAGAGGAACCACTAATGATTCCTCTTTTAATATTATGCTTGTTAAACTATTAAGCTTGAGCTGTAGGGCCACCAAAATTCATTGGTGGTAAATTCGGATCCGAACCTGGTTTCACGTTTTTAATCGGGCCGTGCTGAGCTTCAAATTTAGCCACATTGTCTTGCAAAGCCATTAATAAACGTTTGGCATGTTCCGGTGTAAGAATAATTCTGGACTTTACATTCGCTTTTGGAATACCTGGCATAATTCGTACAAAATCAACTACAAATTCAGAAGTTGAGTGAGTAATAACGGCAAGGTTCGAATACGTTCCCTGAGCTACTTCCTCGTTCAATTCAATGTTTATCTGTTGCGATTTGTGCTTTTTATCTTCCATAGTAATCCTTTTTAGCTATTATCCGAATGTCTCATGTCTACTAACCTGTCGTACTCTGATTTAGAACCAACAACAAGGTTTTTGTATTCTTTCAATCCGGTACCTGCCGGTATCAGGTGACCACAAATTACGTTCTCTTTCAGTCCGTCAAGGTAATCCATCTTACCGTTGATAGCGGCTTCGTTAAGAACTTTTGTTGTTTCCTGGAACGATGCTGCAGACAACCAGCTGCGTGTTTGCAACGCTGCTTTTGTAATACCCTGAAGAATCTGGCTTGATGTTGCAGGAATTGCGTCCCTCGACTCTACCAGTTTTTTATCTTTTCTTCTGAGTTGCGAATTCTCATCTCTCAAACGACGCGAAGAAACAATCTGTCCGGCTTTTAGGCCTTCAGCATCTCCCGGATCAACTACAACTTTTTTGTTGTAGATCCAGTCGTTTTCAGACATGAATTCGTTTTTGTCTACAATTTGCTTTTCAAGGAAACGGGTATCACCCGGATCAACGATCTCAACTTTACGCATCATCTGACGGATGATAATCTCAAAGTGTTTATCGTTAATTTTTACACCCTGCATGCGGTACACGTCCTGAACTTCGTTCAAAATGTATTCCTGAACAGCAGTAGGCCCTTTAATTGCAAGAATATCAGAAGGAGTTGTTGCTCCGTCAGATAAAGGTATACCTGCTCTGATGTAGTCGTTCTCCTGAACAAGGATCTGTTTCGACAGCGGTACAAGATATTTCTTCACATCGCCGTTTTTAGCGGTAACAATGATCTCGCGGTTACCACGTTTGATCTTACCTAATGAAACTTCACCGTCTACCTCAGAAACAACGGCTGGGTTAGATGGGTTACGTGCCTCGAATAATTCGGTAACACGTGGCAGACCCCCTGTGATATCGCCCGCTTTACCAGCAGCACGAGGAATCTTAACCAAAATCTTACCTGCTTTAACCTCTTGTCCGTTATCAACAGAGATGTGACCTCCAACGGGAAGGTTGTACGAGCGGATCATTTCACCGGCATCGTCCATAATCTTCAATGTTGGGTTTTTGGTCTTATCTTTTGTTTCGATAATTACACGCTCGCTATAACCTGTTTGCTCATCCGATTCCTGACGGAAAGTAATACCCTCGATCAGATTCTCAAACTCTACCTTACCATCGAATTCGGTAATAATTACACCGTTAAATGGGTCCCAATCACAAATCATTGCTCCTTTACGGATTTCCTGACCGTTTTTCACATACAGTTTACAACCGTATGGAAGTGGGTGGGTAGAAAGCGGAATATTTGTGTTTTTATCAATAATCTTTAATTCGGCCAAACGACTTACTACAACCTCAACATCGTTTCCTTCGTCATCTTTGTACGATACCGAACGAAGCTCTTCAATCTCGCAGTATCCATCGTATCTCGATTCAACTGTTGATTGTGCTGAGATGTTACCCGCGATACCCCCAACGTGGAAGGTACGAAGTGTAAGCTGTGTACCCGGCTCACCGATCGACTGTGCTGCAATAACACCGGTAGCTTCACCTTTCTGAACTTTCTTGCCGGTAGCCAGGTTACGTCCGTAACACTTGGCACATACACCAACTTTCGATTCACAGGTTAATACCGAACGAATTTCAACGGTTTCAATTGGCGAGTCTTCGATTACTTTAGCAATCTCCTCAGTAATTTCGTCACCCGATTTGATGATCAATTCACCATTTAATGGGTGGTAAATATCGTGAACTGTTGTACGACCAATAATTCTTTCGAATAATGATGCAACAACCTCTTCGTTATTTTTAACATCACTGGCTACCAAACCACGCAATGTTCCACAGTCGTCTTCCGAGATGATAACATCCTGGGCAACGTCTACCAAACGACGTGTTAAGTAACCCGCATCAGCAGTTTTAAGTGCGGTATCCGCCAAACCTTTACGAGCACCGTGAGTAGAGATAAAGTACTCAAGTACCGAAAGACCTTCTTTAAAGTTTGCCAAAATCGGGTTTTCAATAATCTGAGAACCTGTAGAACCAGATTTTTGTGGTTTTGCCATCAAACCCCTCATTCCGCACAACTGGCGAATCTGCTCTTTCGAACCCCTCGCTCCGGAGTCAAGCATCATATAAATTGAGTTGAATCCCTGGCGATCGGTACTAATGGTTTTCATTACCGAATTAGTAAGTTTCGCGTTCGCATGTGTCCAAATATCAATAACCTGGTTGTAACGTTCGTTATTGGTAATGAAACCCATGTTATAGTTGTTGATTACCTCTTCAACTTCGTTGTAACCGTCGCCAACAATTTCAGCTTTATCCTCTGGAATAATAACGTCACCAAGGTTGAACGACAGACCTCCACGGTATGCCATTGTGTAACCAAGGTTTTTAATATCATCAAGGAATTTCACAGTAATTGCATTACCACAAGTATTAAATACATCGGTAATAATGGTACGCAACGATTTTTTAGTCAAAATCTGGTTTACGTAACCTGCCTGACGCGGTACATATTCGTTGAAAAGAACACGACCTACAGTTGTTTCGATGATATGGTTAAAATAATCACCATTTTCGTCGATGTCTTCAACTTTAACTTTAATAATTGCGTGAAGATCAATTGCTTTCTCTTCGTATGCAATAGTTACTTCTTCTGCTGAATAGAAGGTCATTCCTTCGCCACGACCGCCTTTACGTGGTTTGGTCATGTAGTACAGACCAAGAACCATATCCTGCGATGGTACCTGAATAGGAGCACCGTTAGCAGGGTTCAATAGGTTGTGCGAAGCAAGCATCAACAACTGAGCTTCCAAAATTGCAGCATTACCAAGTGGTAAGTGAACCGCCATCTGGTCACCATCGAAGTCGGCGTTAAAACCGGTACATACCAATGGGTGCAGCTGAATTGCTTTACCTTCAATAAGCACAGGCTGGAATGCCTGAATTGACAGACGGTGCAGAGTAGGTGCCCTGTTCAACATTACAGGGTGTCCTTTCAGCACGTTTTCAAGAATCTCCCAAACTACAGGATCTTTTCTATCAACGATTTTCTTTGCCGATTTTACAGTTTTTACAATACCTCTTTCAATCAACTTACGGATTACGAAAGGTTTGTAAAGTTCTGCAGCCATATCTTTTGGGATACCGCATTCGTGGATCCTCAATTTAGGACCAACAACGATTACCGAACGTGCAGAATAGTCAACACGTTTACCCAAAAGGTTCTGACGGAAACGACCTTGCTTACCTTTCAAACTGTCAGACAGTGATTTCAGCGCACGGTTATTTTCTGTTTTAACGGCATTAGATTTTCTTGAGTTATCGAATAACGAATCCACAGCTTCCTGTAGCATACGTTTCTCGTTTCTTAAAATTACCTCAGGAGCTTTAATTTCGATCAATCGTTTCAAACGGTTGTTACGGATAATTACTCTTCGGTACAGGTCATTCAAATCTGACGTTGCGAAACGACCACCATCCAATGGCACTAACGGACGCAAATCAGGAGGAATTACAGGCACAACCCTAACGATCATCCATTCCGGACGGTTAAGGTTTTTACTTGCTCTGAACGCCTCAACAACCTGCAAGCGTTTTAACGCCTCGTTTTTACGCTGCTGCGATGTTTCGGTGTTTGCTTTATGACGCAATGTGAATGACAAATCATCCAATTCCAAACGGCTTAGAATATCAAACAGTGCTTCAGCACCCATTTTTGCGATAAACTTGTTTGGATCGTCGTCGTCAAGGAATTGATTCTCTTTTGGAAGTGTATCCAGAATATCCAGGTACTCTTCTTCAGTCAGGAAATCTAATTCTTTAACGCCATCCTGATGTTTTACACCCGCCTGGATAACAACATAGCGTTCGTAATAAATAATGGTATCAAGCTTTTTGGTTGGTAAACCAAGCAAGTAACCAATTTTGTTAGGCAACGATTTGAAATACCAAATGTGAGCTACCGGTACCACCAATGAAATGTGTCCCATACGCTCACGACGTACTTTCTTTTCGGTTACCTCAACACCACAACGGTCGCAAACGATTCCTTTATAACGGATACGTTTGTATTTACCACAGTGGCATTCGTAGTCTTTTACCGGTCCGAAAATACGCTCACAGAACAAACCATCTCGTTCTGGTTTATACGTTCTGTAGTTAATTGTTTCTGGCTTCAGTACTTCACCAAACGATCTTTCCAGAATTTCTTCAGGAGATGAAAGGCTTACCGAAACTTTTGAGAAACTAGTTTTTGCTTTATTATCTTTTTTGAATGCCATAATTCAAATTAACTATCAATTTAAAACTGCACCTAACTTATTCTACTCCATTCTCACGCTCAGACCAAGTCCGCGTAATTCGTGAAGCAGTACATTCAGCGATTCAGGAATACCAGGTTGTGGCATTGGCTCACCTTTCACGATCGATTCGTAAGCTTTTGCACGTCCCATTACGTCATCCGACTTAACGGTAAGAATTTCCTGAAGGATATGAGAAGCTCCAAATGCCTCTAATGCCCAAACTTCCATCTCACCAAAACGCTGACCACCAAACTGTGCTTTACCACCTAATGGCTGCTGCGTAATTAATGAGTAAGGTCCGATTGAACGGGCGTGCATTTTATCTTCTACCATGTGGCCCAGTTTCAGCATGTAAATAATACCTACAGTTGCTGGCTGATCAAATGGTTCTCCGGTTTCACCGTTAATCAGGCGTGTTTCTCCGTAACGAGGAATACCTGCCTTGTCGGTGTATTCAGAAACCTCTTCCAAACTAGCACCATCAAAAATAGGTGTAGCGAATTTCAAACCAAGCTCTTTACCGGCCCAACCAAGTACAGTTTCGTAAATCTGTCCAAGGTTCATACGCGATGGTACACCAAGTGGGTTCAATACGATATCAACCGGTGTTCCGTCTGCAAGGAATGGCATATCTTCGGCACGTACAACACGCGAAACAATACCTTTGTTACCGTGACGTCCCGCCATTTTATCACCAATTTGCAGTTTGCGTTTTTTAGCAATATAAATTTTAGCCAACTGAATAATACCTGCAGGAAGCTCATCACCGATGGTTACATTGTAACGCTCGCGACGTGATACTGCTTCTGCTTCTTTCTGCTTCATAATGAAGTTGTTCACCAATCTAAAAATCAAATCGTTTTTAGCTTTATCGGTGGTCCATTTTGAAGGATCGATATTCAGGTAATCCAGTTCCTGTAATTGCTTCAGTGTAAATTTAACGCCTTTCGGAATAAACTCAGTTCCGTAATAGTCTTTCACTCCCTGCGAAGTTTTACCATTAACCAAAGTGAACAGTTTATCCTCGAGTTTTACGCGAAGTGCTGCAATATCTTTTTCTAGTTTCTCATCGATCTGGTCGAGCAATGTTTTTGTTGCTTTACCTTTTTTGTCTTTCGCTACGCGAGAGAACAATTTTTTATCGATTACAACACCTTTTAAAGATGGAGATGCTTTTAATGAAGCATCTTTTACATCACCTGCTTTGTCACCAAAGATGGCACGTAAAAGTTTTTCCTCAGGAGAAGGATCAGATTCTCCTTTTGGCGTAATTTTACCAATAAGAATGTCGCCAGGTTTTACGTTGGCTCCAACTCTAATCAAACCATTTTCATCAAGGTTACGAGTAGCTTCTTCACTAACGTTAGGAATATCAGAAGTAAATTCTTCAACTCCACGTTTGGTGTCGCGCACTTCCAAAGTGTATTCATCAACGTGTACCGAAGTGAAAACATCTTCGCGAACGATACGCTCCGAAATTACAATCGCATCCTCGTAGTTATAACCCTGCCAAGGCATGAATGCCACCTGCAGGTTACGACCCAGTGCCAGCTCACCTTTATCGGTTGCGTAACCTTCGGTAAGAATCTCACCTTCTTCTACGCGCTGACCTTTTACTACAATTGGTTTCAGGTCAACTGTAGTACCCTGGTTTGTTTTAGTATATTTTTGCAGATTATAAGTTACTACCTCAGGATCGAAGCTCACAAAGCGATCTTCTTCCGTCATATCGTAACGAACAATAATCTGTTTTGCATCAACAAATTCGATAACACCATCAGCTTCGGCACAAATCATTACCTCCGAGTCTTTGGCAACACTTGCCTCCAAACCGGTACCAACAATTGGCGCTTCAGGACGAAGTAGCGGAACTGCCTGGCGCATCATGTTCGATCCCATCAATGCACGGTTCGCATCATCGTGCTCCAAGAACGAAATAAGCGATGCAGCAACCGAAGCAATCTGGTTAGGACCAACGTCCATCAGTTCAACTTCACCGGCATCAACTACAGGATAGTCACCGTCTAAACGAGCCTTAACCTTTTCGTTAATGAATTTACCGTCTTCTCCAATTGGAGCGTTTGCCTGTGCAATAATTTTACCTTCTTCTTCTTCAGCAGTTAAGTAAACAGCACCTGTTTCTGACAAGTCAACTGTTCCGTTTTCTACTTTTCGGTATGGTGTTGAAATAAACCCTAGTGGGTTAATTTTTGCGAAAACACACAAAGAAGAGATCAAACCAATGTTTGGTCCCTCTGGTGTTTCAATCGGACATAAACGACCGTAGTGCGTAAAGTGAACGTCACGAACCTCGAAACCTGCACGCTCGCGAGAAAGACCACCAGGACCTAAAGCCGACATACGACGTTTGTGCGTCATTTCAGCAAGTGGGTTGGTTTGATCCATAAACTGCGAAAGTGCGTTTGTTCCGAAGAATGAGTTGATAACTGAAGACAATGTTTTCGAGTTAATCAAATCAATCGGTGTAAACACTTCGTTATCGCGAACATTCATACGCTCGCGAATTGTACGTGCCATACGAGCCAAACCTACACCAAACTGGTTATACATTTGCTCGCCTACCGTACGTACCCTACGGTTACTTAAGTGGTCAATATCATCAACATCAGTTTTTGAGTTTACCAATTGAATCAAGTTCTTGATAATCTCAATGATGTCGACTTTTGTTAGGACACGGTTTTCCATGTCCACATCGATTCCTAATTTTTTATTGATTCTGTAACGACCAACTTCTCCAAGGTCGTATCTCTTATCAGAGAAGAACAGCTTATCAATTACGTCGCGTGCAGTAGCTTCATCGGGCGGTTCTGCGTTACGCAACTGACGGTAGATGTGAAGAACGGCTTCTTTTTCCGAGTTACATGGATCTTTTTGAAGCGTGTTGTAAATAATAGCAAAGTCTTGCTGATTTTGATCTTCTTTGTGTAACAGAATGGTTTTTACACCCGATTCAAGAATCTCTTCAATGTGATCTTCTTCAATGTCTGTTTCACGATCAATAATTACTTCGTTACGCTCGATCGATACAACTTCACCGGTATCTTCATCAACAAAGTCTTCAACCCACGATTTAAGAACACGGGCTGCCAGTCTTCTACCGATTACTTTCTTTAAACCTGACTTCGAAACTTTTACTTCGTCGGCCAGATCGAATATTTCTAAAACATCTTTATCGCTTTCGTAGCCAATAGCACGCAATAAAGTGGTTACAGGTAATTTCTTTTTCCTGTCGATGTACGCGAACATCACACTGTTGATGTCGGTAGCAAATTCAATCCACGATCCTTTGAAAGGAATAATACGTGCAGAATATAATTTTGTACCGTTGGCATGTAAACTTTGACCAAAGAATACACCCGGAGATCTGTGCAGCTGCGAAACAATAACACGCTCGGCACCATTAATGATGTAGGTACCTCTGTTGGTCATGTATGGCACAGTTCCCAAATATACGTCCTGAACCACGGTATCGAAATCTTCGTGTTCCGGATCGGTACAGTAGAGTTTCAGCTTTGCTTTCAGCGGCACGCTAAAAGTTAAACCACGTTCTATACACTCGTCTATCGAGTATCGAGGAGGATCGACCTGGTAGTCGATAAATTCCAACACGAAATTGTTTCGAGTATCCGATATTGGAAAGTTTTCTTCAAAAACTCTGTATAAACCCTCCCCTTTTCTTTTGTCAGGTGTGGTTTTTAACTGAAAAAAATCTTTAAATGATTTAACTTGTACTTCTAAGAAGTCAGGGTAATCAAACCTGGTTTGTGTTGAGGAAAAATTAATCCTCTCTTTTTTTGCTTGTACTGACATGCATTTATACAGGTTAATTATATAAAATATAAATACACAAAAAGGTTTAGAACCCAACTTACGAAGGGTTCTAAACCGTATTACCTATAAATAGGTAGCTTTGCTTATTTTACTTCAACTTCGGCTCCAGCTTCTTCAAGCTGTGCTTTTAAAGCTTCAGCTTCGTCTTTCGAAACTTTTTCTTTAAGCGCTTTTGGAGCTTCATCTACAACTGCTTTGGCTTCTTTCAGACCAAGGCCAGTTAGTTCTTTAACGAGTTTAACAACTGCAAGTTTCGATGCACCCGCAGCTTTTAAGATCACGTCAAATTCAGTTTGTTCAGCAGCAGCCTCTTCGCCACCACCTGCAGCTGGTCCTGCAACTGCTACTGCAGCAGCAGCTGGTTCAATACCATATTCGTCTTTTAGAATACCAGCTAATTCGTTAACCTCTTTAACAGTCAAGTTTACCAACTCTTCTGCAAGCTGTTTTAAATCTGCCATTTTTATTTCTTTTTAAATATTATTTCAAAAAAATTATTCTTTTTCTTTCAGTGTATCAAGAACACCGTGAATGATATTACCACCAGACTGCAACTGTCCGAGAACTGTTTTCATTGGTGATTGTAACAGAGCAACAACATCAGCAATAAGCTCGTTTTTAGATTTAACGGCAATTAATGTCTCCAATTGGTCAGCTCCCATGTAAATCGATTCTTCAACATAAGCAGCCTTTAATACAGGCTTTTTGTGCTTTTTAGCGAAGTCTTTAATCAATTTAGCCGGTGCATTACCGTTTGAAGAAAACATTACTGTGGTGTTTCCCTTAAGTGCATCGAAAATCTCTTCAGCCTCTTTAGTAGAGTTCTCAAGAGCTTTTCTTAGTAGAGTATTCTTAACAACAACCAGTTTTACCTCTTGGCTGAAACATAGTCTCCTTAAATCACTGGTATCTTCAGCATTTAAGCCAGCAATGTCGGTCAGGTAAAAATGATCGTATGAATCTATCTGTTCTTGTAACTGATTAATAATAACTTGTTTCTCTGAACTCTTCATAATTCCTCATTTTTATTCTGCAAACGACTTAGCTTCTACTTGGATACCAGGGCTCATGGTACTTGATAAATAGATACTCTTAATGTAGGTTCCTTTTGCAGCAACAGGTTTCAATTTATTGATCATGTTAAGAAATTCAACTGCATTGTCCTTAATTTTATCAGCCGTGAAAGAAACTTTCCCGATTGTAGTATGAACAATACCAAATTTGTCAACTTTAAAATCAATTTTACCCTGTTTTACTTCGGAGATAGCTTTTCCAACTTCCATTGTTACAGTACCACTCTTTGGGTTTGGCATTAAGCCACGAGGACCTAAAATACGTCCTAACTGCCCAACTTTCCCCATTACTGGAGGCATGGTAATAATAACATCTACATCGGTCCAACCACCTTTTATTTTCTCAACGTACTCGTCAAGTCCTACATAGTCGGCTCCGGCATCTTTGGCTTCCTGCTCTTTGTCAGGAGTAACCATTGCCAAAACACGTACCTCTTTACCTGTTCCATGGGGTAACGAAACTACGCCCCTAACCATCTGGTTAGCTTTTCTAGGATCAACTCCAAGTCTTACATCGATATCTACTGATGCATCAAATTTGGTAAATGTAATTTCTTTCACCAACTCTGCTGCTTCTTCGATAGAGTAAACTTTTCCTTTTTCGAGTTTATCCAAAGACGCTTTTTGATTTTTCGTAATTCTGCCCATCGTAAAAGATATTTTTAGTTATTGAATGGTGAAGCACCTTTTACAGTGATTCCCATACTTCTGGCAGTTCCAGCTACCATTTTCATCGCTGATTCAACTGTAAAGCAGTTCAGGTCGGCCATTTTGCCTTCGGCAATTGACTTTACCTGATCCCAGGTTACCGAACCCACTTTTTTAATGTGAGGTTCTGGTGAACCACTTTTCAGTTTCGCAGCTTCTAATAATTGAACAGCCACAGGAGGTTGTTTGATTATGAAGTCAAATGACTTGTCTGCATAAACAGTAATAATAACAGGAAGTACTTTTCCTGCCTGGTCTTGTGTACGACCATTAAACTGCTTACAGAACTGCATAATGTTTACCCCTTTGGCACCCAATGCTGGTCCCACCGGTGGTGAAGGATTAGCTGCACCACCTTTGATCTGTAATTTAATTAATCCAGCAACTTCTTTCGCCATAACAATAAATTAAAGCGTTACTATTCCTTTTCAACTTGCATAAAGCTAAGCTCTAAAGGAGTTTTACGTCCAAAAATCTTCACCATTACCTGCAGCTTCTTCTTCTCCTCATTGATTTCTTCAATGGTTCCGTTAAAGCCGTTGAATGGTCCGTCGATTACTTTCACAGTTTCTCCTACCACATATGGGATATTGATTTCTTCGTCGGTTTCTGCCAATTCATCAACCCGACCCAAAATCCTGTTTACCTCGCTTTGCCGCATCGGTACGGGATCTCCACCTTTGGTGTCGCCTAAGAACCCTATTACGTTAGGAAAATTCCTTAGTGTGTGTGTAACTTCACCCACTAAAGCAGCTTCGATTAAAACATACCCCGGAAAAAAGTTTCGCTCCTTACTGATTTTTTTACCATTTCGGATCTGATAAACTTTTTCGGTTGGTATTAGAACCTGATCTACATACCCTTTGAGGTCTCCTACCGCGATTTCGTTCTCGATATATTCTTTAACCTTCTTCTCTTTGCCACCAATAGCACGTAGAACATACCATTTTTTACTATTTTCGCTCATATAGCCTTAAGGGTTTTGATTAATAAAATAATCCATAAATAAAATCCATTATGTTTCTGAAAGACAGATCCATAACGAATATAACTAATGATATTATAAAGGAAGCAATCATTACTACCAAGGCGCTACTTTGTAGCTCTTTCCAAGTTGGCCATGTAACTTTGTGTACCAGTTCATCATAGGCCTCTTGTATATATACTTTTAGTTTCATTTAGTATAACTTATTTTGCTCGGAAGGTAAGGTTCGAACTTACTGTTTATCCAACCACTCCCACTAATGAGTTTCAACCGAAATTAATCCCGGACCGTAGCCCGGGATTAAATCTATTTCTTTATATCTTAATATTAAAGAATTTCAGTTACCTGACCTGCACCTACAGTACGACCACCTTCGCGGATTGCGAAACGAAGACCTACGTTCAATGCTACTGGGTAAATCAAATCTACTTCAATAGTTACGTTATCACCAGGCATAACCATCTCGCGACCTTCTTCTAAGTGAATTTCGCCAGTTACGTCAAGCGTACGTAAGTAGAATTGAGGACGGTATTTGTTATGGAATGGAGTGTGACGACCACCTTCTTCTTTTTTCAATACGTAAACCTCAGCTTTAAATTTGTTGTGAGGAGTGATTGAACCAGGTTTTGCCAAAATCTGTCCACGTTTGATTTCTTTCTTGTCAACACCACGCAACAACAAACCTACGTTGTCACCAGCCTGACCTTCGTCCAAAATTTTACGGAACATCTCAACACCAGTACAAACTGTTTTACGACCTTCAGCACCTAAACCGATCAACTGCATTTCATCACCTGTGTGGATGATACCAGTTTCGATACGACCTGTTGCTACAGTACCACGACCTGTAATAGAGAATACGTCCTCAACAGGCATCAAGAATGGTTTTTCAACATCACGTGGAGGAAGTGGAATCCAGTTATCACAAGCGTCCATCAACTCAAGAATTTTTTCTTCCCACTCTGGCTCTCCGTTCAATCCACCAAGTGCAGATCCCATAATAACAGGAGTGTTGTCGCCATCGAATTCGTAGAAGTCAAGAAGTTCACGAACTTCCATTTCAACCAATTCTAATAATTCTTCGTCGTCTACCATATCCACTTTGTTCATGAATACAACCAAACGAGGAACGTTTACCTGACGTGCAAGAAGGATGTGCTCGCGAGTCTGTGGCATAGGACCATCAGTTGCAGCAACAACGATAATAGCACCGTCCATCTGGGCAGCACCAGTTACCATGTTCTTTACGTAGTCGGCGTGACCCGGACAGTCAACGTGTGCGTAGTGACGAGTTGCTGTTTCGTACTCAACGTGAGCTGTGTTAATTGTAATACCCCTTTCTTTCTCCTCAGGAGCGTTATCAATTTGATCAAATGCTTTTATTTCACAAAAGCCTTTTTTTGCTAATACTGTAGTAATAGCTGCTGTTAAGGTAGTTTTACCATGGTCAACGTGGCCGATAGTACCAATGTTCACATGGTCCTTGTCCCTGTTAAAATGTTCTTTAGCCATAATTGCAAAATTTTAATTTATTATCTTTTAAATCATCTGAGCCGAAGACGAGAATTGAACTCGTGACCTCATCCTTACCAAGGATGCGCTCTACCCCTGAGCTACTCCGGCCTTAAACACACAAAGAGACGGGAATTAAGAATGATCTCTCATTCAAAATTCCAATCTCTGTTCTGAGCGGGAAACGGGACTCAAACCCGCGACCCTTAGCTTGGAAGGCTAATGCTCTATCAACTGAGCTATTCCCGCTTATAGTCTACTGGCAAAAAATGCCGTGCAAAATTACAACTTTTTTCGAAACAACCGAATATTTTTTGCTACTCGTGTGCTTTTTTTTCAATTTTTCTCATTTTTCTTTTTGCAAAGCGAAATTCAAAAAATCATTTCAAAAGCTTCAATATCCTGCAAAGCACTACATTTTCAGCTGTCTTCAGAACGCCCCTGAAAAGGGTGTGCAAATGTAAAAATATTATTTTAAAAAACTAAAATTTGAGCTTTAATTTTTAAATATTATTTACTCTTCAATTTTTCCTTGTATTTAACAAGCTGTTTCTTAATAGCATCGATAGCTAAATCTGTCGCTTCTTCAAACGTATCTGCCTGCTTTTTGGCGAACAAATAATCTTGAGAAGGAATGGAAATCTTTAACTCAGAAACCTTATTGTTTGCTGCTTCGGGCTTCGCAACCTTAAGCGTTACATCAGCCTTTAATATACCATCAAAAAAAGTATCCAGTTTGTTTACTTTTTTGTTTACGAATTCCACCAACTTCTGGTCGGCGTTAAAATGCACTGAATTAATTTTTACTTCCATAATCAATCGTTTTTACCACCACGAGGGTGGGCTTGTTTATAACTCTGTTGCAGCTTCTCGAATGTTGTATGTGTATACACCTGAGTTGCCGCCAAATTTGCATGCCCCAGCAATTCTTTTACTGCATTAAGATCGGCACCGTTATTCAACAAATGAGTTGCGTAAGTATGCCTCAAAACATGCGGACTTTTCTTTTCAAGAGATGTTACCCTGGCTAAATTACTTTTTACAACGCGGTAAACCAGTTTTTCGTAAATCTGCTTTCCTTTTTCCGTTACAAATAAATAGCCACTATTGTTTACGATTTCGTCGTTTCTTACATCTACGTAATCATTAAACAATTGGTTAATCTCTCTTGGATATGGAATAATCCTTTCTTTATTCCGCTTCCCCAGCACCTTTATAAGGTATTCGGCGGTGTTAAAATCCCGATCTTTCAGGTTGATTAACTCTGCCAAACGAATGCCGGTTCCGTAAAATAACGAAATGATCAATTTATCTCTCCTCCCCCTGAAACCATTATCAAAAAGATCATCATCTAATAAATGGTTCAGATTATTCTCCTCAACAAAATGGGGTAGCTTCTTCCTAATTTTAGGAAGCGGAACATTTATAGCCGGATTGACATCGACAACCTGTTCGCGAAGCAAAAAGTTATAAAACGACTTTACCGCCGTCATCATTCTGCTTACCGAACTCGGACTATAATCGTGCTCCATTAAGTCTACCACCCAAGAACGCAGTAGTTTGAGGTCAACATCTTTAACAACAAAATCCCCGACCATTTTTGTGCAAAATTCCACAAACCGATCGAGGTCTTTTTCATATGCCTTCACCGTATGAGGAGAATATCTCTTCTCATACTTTAAAAAATTGATAAACGATTCCTGATAACTCATTGGCCATCTAAACTAATAATTCAGGAATCACCAAAGAAAACTTTAGTCTTCCTGTTGCTGCAAACCTTGTACGTATGCTGCCTTTTTCAATTCTTCCCTTCTTCTTACAGAAGGCTTGGTGAACTTCTGACGATCGCGTAACTCTTTAATAACGCCAGTTTTCTCGAATTTTCTCTTGAACCTTTTCAAAGCTCTTTCAATATTTTCGCCTTCTTTAACCGGAATAATAATCATATCTTTCGGATTTACATTTTAAAAATTGAGGCGCAAATTTAGAAATAATTCATAGTATATCAAATTTAAAGCAAAAAAATAATAATTCCTATCGCGAAAAAATAGTTTTCACTTTTTTAACGACAGGTAACATATGGCCTTACTTTATCAATAAACTCAGCGTCAATCGATTCAAGTACCTCGAGGTCTGATAATTTTTTTATGGGTCCGTTTTTATCCTTTTCATTTAGTATGTCGTTTACGTTCGATTTATCAAAATATGGGTGTCTGATCAATTCTGAGAACTCGGCATAATTAATCCGAATCGGTTTTATCGCTGTTGTATCAATAGTAACAGAAGGTTTTACGGCCGCAAAAAGTTCTTCTGTAAAACCATAAACCTCCATTAACTGATTTACATTACAAAAGCCACCAAGCAAGTTTCGGTATTTTACAATGCGCGATGCATAAACCGACCCAACCCCTTTTAATTTTACAAGATCGGAAGTATCTGCACTATTTAATTCAATCGTAAACAGTTCTTCCGGTACTTCCTTTTCCGGCTCTGCGACGTTATCAATTTTTACGTAAGGATAAACGCGTTTATAAGTTGCCGAATCGAGCCCGTAAATTTTTAGGAGATCGTCGGGCTGGCGGTAACCTCCTCCGCTGTTTCGATACGACACAATATTATTGGCCTGGTAAGAACTAAAACCAAAGTCTTCCAATGCCTCTTTGCTCGCCGTATTCGGATCGAAAAATCCTACAGGTGGTTCTACCTTCGGCTCTTCCTTATTGTTTGTTTGCGTCTCGACTGTGGCTTTTGGAATGAGAATATAGGAAGCGATATGCTGAAACAACGAGTCACTCATTCCATAGAGTTTTCGCACATCGTTTTTCGATTTAAAACTTCCACCGGCAGCACGGTACCTAATCAGGTTCCGTTTAATTTGCGCTGGCAAATCCAACGAATCAAGCGCACTTTCCTCAATGGTATTCGGATTAAAATTAAAAAGACTTAATAGCTCAGCATTGTCATTTGCCTGCCAGGCGGCATTCCACTGCGCCTGAATTTCTTCAAATTGTTCCGGCGTATAATACGGTTTGGGCGCAATTCTTTTTACATAAGCATTAGCCCCCAGCAACAGCAAAATCAAAACTGATAATATAATGATACCTACCCGGTCGCCACGGGAATAGGAAAGAAAACCATTTTTTATTTTGAGCCAGGCTTTTCTCATTGCATCTGGGCTAAATAGTTGACAGTGATTGACGTTCTGCTAAGTTACAATATTGAAATTAAGTAAGCAAAACTATACAATCGTGCCGGCATATTCCCAAACACAATACGAAGACCGAATAGTGGATTTTATACCTCTATCGAAAAAATAATTAGTGGCAATTAGAATTTCAACAGACCGAAATTATTCAGCATTACAATGGCAATTGCGATAGGTGCAATAAATTTCACCAGGAACATAAATATCGACAACAATGCACCTGACAGTGTTCCTCCCTGTGCCACTTCTTCCTTAACCTTCTTACGGCCGAAATGCCAACCTATAAACAAGGCAATGAACATTCCACCAACCGGCAGGAATAAGTTAGCCGAAATCCAGTCCATTAAGTCGAAAATATTCAACCCGAAGAATGTATATGGTGATAATACGCCCATTGAAAGCGAACATAAAACACCTAAAATTGAAATGAGAACGGTTGCCAAAACTGTAGATGCCTTTCGGCCCATATTGAATTCTTCTTTAAAATAGGCCACCACAACCTCAAGAATTGAAATTGACGATGTTAATGCAGCTACGGAAAGAAGCACAAAAAACGCGATTGAAAATATATAACCACCCGGCATTTGGTGGAACACATTTGGTAGCGTAACGAAAATCAGTCCGGGTCCCTGACTTGGCTCAATGCCAAAAGCAAACACCGCCGGGAAAATTGCAATCCCTGCCATCAGTGCAATTACTGTATCGGCAACTGTTACATTTATAACCGTACTTACCAGGTTATTATCTTTTTTAATATACGATCCGTAGGTAATAAGCGTACCCATTCCTAAGCTAAGCGTAAAAAACGCGTGACCCAATGCACTTAAAATACCGTCGGCAGTAAGTTTTGAAAAATCTGGTTTAAACAAAAAGTTCAGACCGGCTTTAGCTCCTTCAAGCGAAACCGATTTAACACACAAAAACACGAGAATAACAACCAACAACGGCATTAAAATCTTCGTGTATTTCTCAATCCCTTTCTGAATACCAACAATAACAATTGCTGCACTCATTACCATAAATATTAGCTGAAATACTACCGGCTTAACAGGTGATTCAATAAGCGTAGTAAATAACATTCCTATCTCATCAGGACTTTTTGCTGAGAAGCCGTTTTTAAGAGACAGAACAATATATTCGATGCTCCAACCGGCAACAACGCCGTAAAACGATAAAATCAGAAATGCGGCTCCTACGCCTAAAATACCAATATAACGCCAGGGTGTTCCAGGAGCAAGAAGTTTAAACGCACCAAATGCATTTTTCCTCGAGCTTCTACCAATTATTAACTCCGATAACATAACCGGGATTCCGATTGCAAGAATAAAAGCGAGGTAAACAAAAAGGAAAGCTGCACCGCCGTACACTCCGGCGATGTATGGAAATTTCCAAATATTACCCAAACCAACTGCCGAACCGGCAGCAGCTGCTATAACACCAAATTTTGAACTAAATGAATCGCGGTTACCCGAAGGAAGATTTGACATAGAAAATAATATTTTGAGAGCTGTTCTCTCCTTTAACTAACAATATGTAAAAATTTAAGCCCCAAAAATGCAAAAAAATAATTCATAACAAGCACGCCAAACAAAAAAACGAGTAAGAATTACTTTTAATCTAAAAGATTTAAAATGGATAACCAATGGCAAACGAAAAAGTAAAGTCGTCGCCTTTATATCCGCGGTTGCCAATAATCCACCGTTCTCCCTGAACAGCAGCCGGATCGCGAAGTTTCATACCAATATCGGCACGAAGAATAAAATACGATAAATCGAAGCGGAAACCGGTTCCGGTACCAACAGCAAACTGTCTGTAAAACTTATTGAATTTAAAAACGGCACCCTCGCGGTTATCAATACTGTTAATCGCCCAAATGTTACCGGCGTCTAAAAACAGTGCACCTTCCAACGAGCCTAACAAACGAAATCTGTATTCGATGTTGGCCTCAAGTTTAATATCCGATGATTGGTTTGGATAAGCATTCTCATCTTCCGGAGTGTAAGTACCCGGTCCCAAGGAACGAACTTGCCACGCCCGGATTCCATTCGCTCCACCGGCAAAATATTGCTTTTCAAAAGGCAGGAAAGGTGAGTTTCCGTAGGGTAATCCAACTCCTCCAAATAGTCGGCCCACAACGTAATTATATCGGTCAATCTGAAACGCTTTCCGCACTTCCAGATCGGCTTTTACATACTGCGCAAAACGAATATTAAATACTTTATAATATTCAGAAATTTCATTGGTAACCGAATCTTCCTCATAAGTAAGATCACGACCTGCAAGTTCCGATAGTGCCCAGAGAACGTTTCCCGACGACTCAAGATTCAAACGTGCGTAGGTATAATTTTTATTTGACGACAGCCGCTGGTTGTTAAAGATCAACGAGTAGTTCATCGCAAAAATCAAGTGGTCGGTAAAACTACTTTTAATGTAAAGATCCTGGATCGAATTAATAAAATCGGGATCGAATTCGTACAATCTAACCACGTTCATGTCCAGAAAATTCCAGAGGTGCTGGTAGTTTTGCGAGGTTTTCCAGTCGTAACCAATCTTAAAGTTGGTAATGGTTCGGGTATACTCCGGCCGGCGCTGGAAGTTGTAACCGGCGTTAAAAACAGTTTTCGGCAAATACTTTCCAAAACTTTTTATGTATTTACCCGGCCCCAATAATTTAGGAACCATCAAACTCGATTCAACACCAAACTCACGTGTATTAAAAGCTTCAGTTCCGTTCGGCACTTTTCGGTGCAAACGTTCGGTTGCCCCTTTTAACCGCACCTGAAATACCTCGGCACCCTTAAACAGGTTTCGGTGCTGGTAATAAATATTTCCGGCCACACCTAAATTACCCGATGTGTTGGTGCCCTCAATGTCAAACGAAGTTGATTGTTTATTTAAAGGCGCCAGGCGAATATTACAGTCGAGCAAATTAGTGTCTTGTTCCGGATAAGTTTCACTAAACTGAATATCAACAAAGCGAAACTGGCGCAGTCGGTTCAGTGCATTAAAAGTATTTTCAACCTCAGTAATGTTATACAGGTCGCCACTTTGCATTTGGTTGGTTCGTATGAAAAGCCCCGGCGGATACGAAATCTGATCGTTGGCATAAAGTATTGAATTATCCCAAAACAGCGTATCGGAGAAATCAAAATCTTGTCTGCGATTGGAAGTAACCGGCGTATTTCCGGGCATCACCGAATAGTAAAAATTATTCAAATAATATGGCTTCAACAACTTTGTGCTGTCCACCTGGCTCGAACGTGTTTCGCCAATAAAAAGATCGAGAATTACCTGTTTATCGTAAAGTGTTGAGTCGGCCAGATAACGAACCTGGTTGTTCGAGAAATAATAGTACCCGTTGTTTTGATATAAACTTACTATCCGTTTCTGCTGCTTTTCCAGCTCGTAAATATCGAAAGCAGTTCCGGGTCGCATTTGATATTTAGCCGAATCGTTAAAAAATATCTTTTGTAATTCAGGCGTTTCGAAATGATAATTTACGCGTCGTATTTTATACTGATCGCCCGACTCAACGGTGAATTTAAGTTTCGCTTTTCGCTTCTTTTCGTTAAACTGAACATCCTGGTTAATTTTTGCTTGGTAGTAGCCACGTTGCCCCATGTATGCTTCCAGTTGTTCGGCCGAACGTTCTGCCATAACTTTATCGTACAACTGCGGCGCCTCCCCTATTCGTTTCAGCCAATCGTCGGTCTTTTTCTTCGACGACATATTGTACAGCAACAGATAAAACTTAATAAAACCGAGGATCTTGTAGTTTTCCTTTTGCCGTAAAACAGATTTGGCTTCTTCCCTGCTCACCTCCTGGTTATCAATTTCAAGCTCCACCTTTTGCAACAAATACTCTTGCTCCGGAACAAAACGCGTTTGAGAACACGATGCAAGCAGCATTGCAGATAAAACAAATATCCACTTGTAGCTTCCAATTTTTCGCCTGTAATACTTCTCTGCCAAATCCTACAACTTTTATTGATCAAAAATAACCAAGTGTTTTTTTAGAAACAGTAACTTTACCACAAATATTATGAATTCAGTTCAAAAATAAATGATTGGTAAAAGTACAACAAAACTTATTAATTCGCTGGCTTTAAAAAAATACCGTTCAAAAGAAAACAGCTTTCTTGTTGAAGGAGATAAAATGGTGAAAGAAGCTCTGGATTCCGACTTGAAGATCAAACTATTAGTCGTTACCGATCAATTCTTAAGCCGCTATCCGGTTTCGCAAAACGATGCAGAAAGAATTATAGAAACCGATGCGAAAGAACTGAAAAAGGTGAGCTTGTTGCAACATCCGCAAAACAGCCTCGCCGTTTGCGAGATTCCTAAAAAACCGGTTTTCCCAAATTCGCTGCCCGAAGGTTTATCCATTTACCTTGATGGAATTCAGGATCCCGGCAATATGGGAACCATTGTACGCATTTGCGACTGGTACGGCATTCAGCATGTTCTTTGCTCGCCCGATTCCGTTGACCTATACAACCCAAAAGTAATTCAGGCAAGTATGGGTTCTTTCAGCCGCATAAAACTGCATGAATGTGATTTTGATGAACTCGCCGGGTTGGCACAAAAAGCAGAAGCGCCCTTGTTTGGAGCATTTATGAATGGCGATAACATTTACCGGAAAAAACTTCCAAGACAAGCCGTACTTGTAATGGGTAACGAAGGAAACGGGATAAGACCGGAGGTTGAAAAATTTATTACTGATAAGCTGAGCATTCCAAATTTCTCGGAAAATGAAATAAAAGCAGAATCGTTGAATGTTTCGGTTGCTACGGCAATACTTTGCTCCGAGTTTAAACGAGCTTATTCAAAGTGAAATGAGAGGGTGAAAATCTTCGATCGCAGATTTTTTATCGACTGTGCGTAATATAAACGCTGCTGACCGCCCGGGAGATCGCCCAGCTGATCATTCAAACCAAAACTAAATTTGGCTTCTACCGAGAATCGGAAAAACGCAAAGTAGTGATCCCAGCCACCGCCAACTTCGGCATAAAAACCACCGCTCTTTAACTTTATCAGGTCTTCCTGTGCAGTTCGCGAAATATCCTGACGATAGGCGCCACCAAAAATAACATAAGGCCGGTCGTTGTTAATACGTCGGGCCTTGTATTTCAATAACAGTGGAAAATCGAGGAAAGTAGATCGAATGGTATAGAACGAAAGATCTTCCTCATACACATTTACATCTCTTACCGGTACATTAAAAGTCAATTGCCGCTCGCCAAACGACAAGCCTGGCAAAAAACGCAGGTTGAAATCTTTTGAGAGTCTCATACTGGTAACAATCCCAACGGTAAACCCGGGAATTAATGTTGCCACATCAGAACGGATTTCGCTATCCCAAATAATACGATCCTGCGGATATGGAACAAACTCAGGATTTTCGCCAATTGGATTGTAATTCACCACATTAAAATCGAGGGTATTCATTCCGATGGTAAAACCAAAATGAAAAAGCTTATCATCAAAAGTTGTCAGGTAGTTAATTTTTTGCTTTTGGGCAAAAACACTACAACCTGCAATAAGGAATATGATTGAGATTAAAACTTTCTTCACCTTCTTAATGTTGCTTTTATGAAAAACAAAAAAACGAATAATTTATTGTTCGCTATGTTTTAATTGTTGGGTTTATGTGCCTTGTAAATTGAGGCGATTCCAAAAGTCTGCCGATAACATTCATTCTGAACAAAACCAACATCGGCTAAAATAGTTAAAAATCTGTCACCATCCGGGAATTCATTTACCGATTCGGGCAAATAAGTGTAGGCTCGGCTATCTTTCGACACCATTCTTCCGATTAACGGCAAAATGCGCATAAAATAAAACATGTAAATCTGCTTAAACGGGAAACTAACCGGTTTCGAGAATTCGAGCACGAAAAATACACCGCCGGGTTTTAACACACGCTGAATATCGGAAAGTCCTTTTTCAAGATTCTCGAAATTTCGCACTCCAAAACCAACAATGGCTGCATCAAAAGCACCATCGTCGAAAGGCAGGTTTTCCGAATCTGCTTTTTGAAACTTGATTTGGTCGTCAAGCTTTTTGGCTTTTATTTTTTCTCGTCCAACATTCAACATTCCTTCCGAAATGTCGATGCCGGTAACTTTTACATCGCCAAGTTTTAACGCGGCAATAGCAAAATCGCCGGTACCCGTTGCAATATCAAGGATATTCTTGGGCTCATATGGTCGCAGTTTTTTAATGGTTTTTCTGCGCCATATTTTATCAATATTCAATGATAATACATGGTTCAGTAAATCATATTTCGGAGAGATATTATCGAACATCTCCTCCACCTGACCTTTCTTGGATTGTTTTGATTGCTTATAAGGAAGGGCTGCCATTAAGATCCAACAGTCATTTTATCGATGTAACCTAACGACTGATCGTCAATTCTGATCTCTCCTTTGGTAACATGCCCTAAAGTAAAGAATGGCACATTTATTTCCGACATCGCGTCAACGAATTCATCCTCTTTATCGGGATGCACGCCAACGATTAAACGTCCCATTGATTCGCCAAAAAGGAATGCATCGTTTCTGGTTTCTGCATCGGAAGTAATATCAAATCCCAGTTCATTTGGAATAGCAGCACGTAGCAAGGTAAAGAAAAGTCCACCTTTTCCAACCGGGCTGGCGCTTTCTATCAACTTTTTATCGAGCAAGGTTTTAATTGCTTTTTGAACGGCAATTTCATCTTCGATATTAAATGCCGGCAATGCCGACTCTGAAATACCATGGTAAAATTCGAGGTATTCTGATGAATTGATATCGTCTAGCGATCGGCCAATTACAAATATGTGATTGCCCTTATTTTTGAAACTATGGGTAATCAAGTTTTCACCTTCGGGCACCTGTGCCATAATACTGATAATGATTGTTGGCGGCACCGGGCCGTGTTGCGAGAAATGATCGAAGCGAATTTTTCTATCCGATATTTTTAGTCCAAACTTTGCTGCGGCATTTTCAAGGCCCTTTTTAGCACCGGATGCGATAAACTGTCCGTTTGGATCGGCAAAGTCAATGTGATACAAAAATGCACTTACGGCGAAAGGCTGCGCTCCGAAACACAACATCTTACGCGTAGCACGCGATATTAAAATTTCTGTTGCTTTCTGCGGATCACTTTCTAAATGGTGATGAAAAGCGTGCGTACTCATTGCCATTCGTCTACCATTACCTTCCAACTCAAAAATACCTATTTCGTCGGTTTCGCTTTCACCAATCGATTCGGGCGAAATTCCCTGATCACTAAAATCATTGAAATAGTTAATGGTTGATAAGTTGGGATTAACCATTAAGGAAAACACGATCTCCTCCAGGTTCTCCGGTTCAGGAATCATATCGATCGAGAACTCTTTTTCAGTCTGAACAGCATTACTCATACAGCATTTCTTTTCTTGTTAACCTAAAGCAAAGGTAATTAAGTAGCCGATTCTACCATAGATTTTAAAGTATTTTTTAACGCCCGGTGCTGTTGGCATACGCCGGATTTAGAATTTTTGATACATAAGTTTAAATAACCTGACGACGGATATCCGGTTTGGCATTGCTGCCGCTGGCAAAAGCTGTATTCTGTTACTGTAAAGGACAATAATTTAATTAACTTTGCATCTCAATTTCAAAAATAATGTCAGAAGCTATTGTAATTACTCCGGTTAAAGATTCGTTGCAAACGACCAAACGCACAATTAATGCTATAATGGAAGCCGGTGGCAATTTTTCGTATTATGTATTTAACGATTTTAGCCAACCCGAAACGAAACAATACCTTGATTCGGCAGCTAAAGAACTCGGGTTTACCGTTGTACACCTTGAAGATATTACTGATACGCCGTCGCCTAATTACCAAATCGTTCTGCAGAAATCGCAACAACTTGCACTCGAAGCAGGAGTTCCTTTAATTATTATTGAATCGGATGTTGTAGTAAAAAAGGATACCATTCAGAGCTTACTCGACATTATGAAGGCCGAGCAAAAACCGGGTTTAATTGGAGCCATCACCGTTGACGAAAATGGTGATTATAATTTCCCGTATAATTTTGAGAAAACGAAAAGTGACGATGTTATTGACACATCGCACAGCTTAAGTTTTTGCTGTACACTAATTACGGTTCCTTTTCTTGAAAAATTTGATTTTAAAGAATTAGCAAAAGATAAAGACTGGTTTGACGTTTTTATTAGCCGTCAATCGAAAAAAATTGGTTTTACCAACTACCTGGCAAAAGGTGTACGGGTTTTACACCTGCCCCACTCTAGCAGACCGTGGAAAAATCTTAAATACAAAAATCCGGTGCTTTATTATTTAAAAAAGATATTTTTAAAGCGCGATAGAATTTAAATGCGAAAACACTTATTAAATAAACGTAACAAGATTATCGGGCATATTCTTTTTTGGATGGCCAGCGTTGTTTTTTTGTGTTTTATCTTTTTCATCTACAGCCGCGAATTTACGTTAACAACCATTGCAAAATCAGTGGTTATAAATGCCGGTTTTGCGCTGGGAGTTTATTTCAACCTGAATATTCTTATCCCGCGGTTTCTTATCCGGAAACAATACATTTATTACATCTTCTGGTTGGTTGTACTCATTTCAATCAGCAGTTTGTTTGTTCAATTGCTAATTGTTTATCCACTAAGGCAATTCCTCGAGGTATCTGAGCAATTACAATCGCTTAGTACCGAAACGCACTCCGCATTTTTCTTTGCCACACTTTTTTATATCGGGATAACTACATTTTTAAAGCTGTTTAAAGATTGGTTGTCGTTACAGGATTTGAACTACAAACTGGCCAAAACTGAAAAAGGCAAACTTGAAGCAGAGTTAAAATCATTAAAAGGACAGCTGAATCCACACTTTCTTTTCAATTCGCTTAATAACATTTATTCATTGTCGCTTATTAACTCCGATAAAGTTCCGGACCTAATTTTGCGTCTTTCTGATTTAATGCGCCATATTATTTACGAATCGAAGGATAACTTTATTAGCTTGCGAAAAGAGATAGAGTTTGTCGATAATTTTATTGCACTTCAACGAATAAGAGTTACTGAAAATACCGTTATTAATTACGAAAAACCTCAAATTACGAGCGCTTCTTACATTGCGCCGTTGTTGTTTGAGCCGTTTATCGACAACGCCTTTAAACACGGGCTACCAGGAACAGAAAATGATTACATAAATATTTCCTTCAGTATATCCGAAGACTGGCTAAATTTTGATCTTGAAAACAATTTTGCGGAGCCGGAGAATTTTGACTCGAAAAATTCGGGGATTGGAATTGCAAACGTAAAACAACGACTAAAACATCTATATCACGCTAACGACTATCAACTTGTTGTAAATCAAAAAGAATCTACTTATTCAGTTCATTTAAGACTAAAACTTAAAGACCATGGCAATTAAAGCTCTTATAATCGACGATGAACCCCTTGCCCAAAATGTTATCAAACAATATGCGCTAAAAATTCCTTCGCTCGACATTATCGGAGCCTGTAACGACGCGATTTGTGCCCAGGAGTTTTTACTCAAAAATGAAGTAGATCTTCTTTTCCTTGACATAAACATGCCAAAACTTTCAGGTATTTCTTTTCTAAAAAACCTGAATAAAAATGTAATGGTGATTTTCACCACGGCTTACTCGGAATATGCTCTGGAAGGTTATGAGCTTAATGCTTTGGATTATTTAAAAAAGCCATTTTCTTTTGAGCGCTTTTTTAAAGCTTTTGTGAAGGCCGAAGAAATGTATTGGCTAAAAAATAAAGCCGAAAGTTCACCGGAGAGTGAGACAAGTGCTGATTTTCTATTTATCAAATCGAACAAAAAGACGATCAAAATCAGATTTACCGATATACTTTACATCGAAGGTTTAGGTGACTACATTAAAATACACGTAGTAGATGATAAGTTCGTTACGAATCTATCGATGAAAAAAATTCATGCGCTTTTGCCACAGGACAACTTTTATCGTACGCATAAATCATTTATTGTTTCAGTTGACAAAATTGAATCACTTGAGGGCAACATGGTTTCCATTAATGGCGAGAAGCTTCCTATTGGCAACAGTTACCGCCAAGACTTTTTTGCCTATATAAATAGGTTTACTGCCGATTAATCAGCCAAAAATCCCTGAGCTTTTATTGTTTCCAACATCTTCGCTGAAAAGAATTCATTATCGCTCTTTTTGTATCTAATGTCGGTGAAAACCTGTGCTAATGTCTGTTTTCCATTTTCTGCCACAAAAGATTTTGATGACTCCAGACTCTCTTTAAACGCATATAATTCATTAATTCGTTCGCTATCGTAGTCTTGGTATAATTCGTCGTGAATAATGCCTTCTACGGGGATTCTATCCGTTAATTCTGGTATTTCTTCAGGATAACCGATCGCTACGGTAGTTACGGGAAATGTTAGCTTGGGTAATCCAAGTACTTCAATATGTTCTTTTGCATTGTAAGCAGTTGTTCCTAGGTAGCAAATTCCCAATCCATTATTCTTAGCTGCGATACAAACATTTTGCGCGGCAAGCGAAGTATCGATAACCGCATTGGTAAAAGAAATCAGATTGTCGTACCCCGGTTGAGCGTCATTATTCAGGCACCACTTTGAAAAACGATTAAAGTCGGCCACAAAAGTTAACAGTACAGGAGCATTTTTAGCAACAGGCTGATTAAAATGTAATGGAAGTAGTTTTTCTTTTCTTTCAATATCCTTTGTTAATATTACACTATACAACTGCATATTACCCGTTGTAGAGGCTCTTGTACCTGAATATATGATACTTTTTAATAAATCCGGGCTAATAGCCTTATCAGTAAATTTTCGAACGGATACGTGCTTATTTAATAACTCCATATAACCTGCTTATTTAAAACTTAGAGAACACAAAAGTATTGAAAATAAAAAAAGGGAAGCTAAATGCTTCCCTTTTTAATCAATCAATTCGGTATTACTTTTTAATAATCCTTTCTGATTTAACGATTTCGTCGTTCGAAATTAATGTCACAACGTAAACGCCAGTGGTCAGATTACCAGTACGGATTTCATAACTAGGATATTCAATATCTAGAACACGTTGACCAGCAATGTTAGAAACAACTACACGGTCAAGTTTGTCTGCATTTTCAATTCTAATGAAATCATTGAATGGGTTAGGATAAACCTTGAACTCAAGAGTTTCTGGTTCAAGCACCTCAACATCTGTTGGATAGTCTGCACCAGTTGTGAATTCCCAAGCTCCTGTTTCTCCATCCCATGGAAGACCATCTCCTGTAACAATACCACTATCTACAGCAACTGTATAAGTAGTATTCACGTCAAGCATTGCTCCCAATTCCATATAATCGTAGTCTACAGTTATTGTGTTACCATCAACCATATCTTCAGTAATTGGAATTTCAAGTGTAGCTTCAGTAGAATCTTTCTTAGTTACAGTTAAGTATCCCATTACTGATTCATTGAACATTACTTCATTCTCAAATACCATTGTGAATATAGTATGATTTGTTTCTACTGTATCAAGCGGAGTTACTGTTTCGATAGCTGGAGCTACACGATTAACAGCATCAACAGTTACAACTACTTCTTCAGTACAAGTACTATCAGTAGTATTATAGAAAGTGTATTCAACAACTCCTGCTTCTTCAGCAGTTAAGATTTCGCTGATAGTTCCGTATACAAACTCAGTAGTATCACCAACAAACATATTTACTAATGTATCCATGCTCATTGGGTAATCAAGATCAAGTGTATCAGCAACTTCAGGACTACACTCGTGAGCATCCATTACTGTAATAATTTGCTCTCCGCCACCTAAGGTTATAACACCATCAGTTAACATCGCTACTTCACCGTTAATCATTACAGTGTATGGAGCAACACCACCGGCAGGTGTAATAGTTACATCAGTTCCGCAACCATTAACTTCACCCACAACAACTGTTTGTGTAAGCTCATCACTAATCATCTGGTCAAATGTAACAGTATCTGGTTCAGAAATACATCCTAGATCAGCTCCAGGAATACTATCTACTACCCAAACTTCGTAGTGTTGATCAACAAGACTTTCATTGTCAAACATGAACACTTCTTTTAATGTGATTCCGTCTTCCTGTGTGAACCATTCTGATTCATAGTCAGTATCCGGATCAATTTCGTATTGTGTCCACATTACTTTGAACAAACGACCTTCTTCTCCAGTAACACTAACTTTAACAGAAGCTGCAGTATCACCTGAACATGTTACATCCATCATATCAAACATAATCGGCTCAACACGCTCGATATCGATTGATTCTGTTGTGTACTCACATTCATTAGCATCTCTAACAACAACCTGGTAGCTATTACCAATTTTTGTTAAGAACTGATTATTTGGTTGCCAATCAGTTTTTAATGTGTCGTTTCTCCATAATTGGTACTCAAGGTCTCCCGTTCCAACTAATGTATCAGGGAAAGTTACCTTAATAAATCCTTCTACAGCATCAGGACAAGTGAAGTTACCTTCAACGATATGAAGTTCAGCTTCCAATGCCAAAGGATCTTCAATAACTACAGTGTCAGTTCCAATACATTCACTTAAAGTATCAGTTACCACAACAACGTATGTACCAGCACCCACATTTGCTAAAGTATCACCCGCAATTCCATTAATACTAACGGTATACCCTCTGTCAGTACTTTCAAGATCCATTGTATCAACAATACTTACATTCGCATCATCAACAACAATCATTGCAGTAGTTTCACCATTACATTTAGGTAAATCAGTTACAGTAGCTACAACATCAACTACAACACTTGGTCCGTGAATAGGCACACGCCATCCATTAACTGGCATATCGTTTTCGTCAAATTCACCGCCAACAATACATCCTCTTGCATCCATCACCCAAACAATCCATGTTCCAGGTTCAGTTATGTCATTAAAAATGCTGTCTGACTGCCATGCCGAGCTATCTATAGCCGGTGGCACCAAAACATGTTCAGGTAGTTCAGAAAGAGCTGTGGCGTACATGTAAGGACCTTCACCACCAGTAGCCTGTACTGAGAATTTAGCAGGTTCTTTACATGTAAGATGCTGTATTCTTGTAGCACTTAATTCTAAGTACTCCTCTGCTTCATCTAACATTACTGTATCTAATTCTACAGGACATCCGCCTGGCTCATCTAAATCAGTAATTGTAATTACATATTTATCGGCAGGAAGACCGCTAAATACATTTGAATCCTGTACTAAAGTTACAGGTGTAGGCGAAATAGAAAGTTCGTAACTTCCAGTACCTCCCATAATATTACTTACAGTAATTTCACCGTCGGCGCCATCTTTACATGCTACAATTTCAGTTATAGCTGCTTCTGCAGTAATTGTATCAGGCTGTGTTATCACAATTGTTTCTGACATTACACAAGTAGCACCAAATTTACCATATCTATCAGTTACTTCTAAAGTATAAGTATCACCAGGCAAACCTGTAAATGTAATATCCGATACATCATCGTCAGACCTTTCAACAGTACTATCAGCATTGAAGAGGTAGAAATCGTAAGTATCATAATTACCACCAGTTACACTCACTTCAACACCACCATTATCGGTACATACATAGGTCGCATTTACAATTGTATCAATACTAATTACAATTGGATCTGGTTCAAGTATTGTAAATGTTTGTTTAGGTGCAGTACAACCTAAGGTGTCTTTTGCCCAAACATCATAAGTTCCAGGATCAGTAATCGTTACATTTGCTGTCCACCATATATCTCCTTCATAAGTAATCGTATCTTCCATGGCTTGCCACGAAGTTGTTCCCAACTTATACATCGGTTGGCCGGCATTTCCGCCTCTAACATAAAGTGCAACCATTCCATTAGCAGCACCAAAACAGCTAATAGGAGTTTCTTCAACGTCAAATATTAACATTTCTGGTTGCTCTACTTTTATAGTATCACTCCAGTCACCATCACAGCCACCTAAGTCTTTTACTTCAACAAAGTAATAACCAGCTTTCAGGTTTGTGAATGTAGTATCAGTAACTCCTATATATCCTGAAACAGTATCAGCTTCAGTTTTATCATCCTTATACAGCGTATAAACCAAGTTTCCTGAACCACCGGTAGCAGCAGCAATAGTAAATGAACCAACGCTGTCGCCGTAACATTCGATATCGTTTACAACTAATGCGGTATCAGAAATTACAACGGCTTCGTAACTTTTCACTACCATTTTTTCAGAGATAGCTCTCACGCCACAATAAGTATCATATAATACTGCAAACCATGGACCTGCAGCAGCCTGAACTTGTACAACTGAGTCTGGCATAGCTGTCATGTATGCAGGATCAGTAGTATATGCACCACCGTAAGTATTTGTTAGAATATACTTTAAGTTTGTCCAGTCGTAATTATCCGGAGCTTCAATGGTAATAATACCATCGTTATCGTCGTTACAAGTTGCATGTTCGGTAACCGATGCAGTTACTTTTAACTCATCAGGTTGCAGAACAACTAAGGTATCATAATTACTACTAATACATTCGAAATTATCAGCAGCCCAAACATAATAGGTACCAGCGCCAAGGTATGGGTAATCATCACCATTGTTTGGCATATCTTCAACTGCAGTTCCTCCAACAAATACACTATCAATATCCTGAGTTACAAACAGTGTAATCTCTCTGTTTTCGCCATCTCTTTCATCATGATTATAATCAATATCCGCATATGTTGAATCACCATAACAAACATTCATGGTATCACTTTCATCCCATTCAACAGTAAATTCAGTCAAGCTGTCTATCTCTACAGCTGCCTGCATATCAGTAATCTGGTTACAAGCTAAATCTCTTACATAAACCGTATAGGTACCAGCTTCTGCAGTAAGGGCATGATTATTATACCAGGTTGCACTATCTAACGAATATTGATAGGTACCACTACCTCCAATAACATCAACGATAATTAAACCATCGTTACCTCCATAGCAAGTAGGTTCAATCGTTTGAATACCGTCAATCATTAACGTATCTGGTTGTACAACCTCAATCGGAAGAGGTACATCACATCCAACACCTGTGGCGTTTTGTACGCTAACAGTGTAATTGCCTGCTGGAAGTAACCATGAAGACGTTGTATCCCAACTACCAACTACATCAATCATGTACTCATAACCAGAATTATTTCCACCGGTTATACTATCAATCGACACCCATGTACTGTCTCCATAACATTCAATAGAATCGGCCATCACAACGTATTTTATCTCTCCGTCAGCCTGAAGTGTAATTCTATTTTCTCCGTTAATTCCATCTCTGTATGGAACAGAGTCACAGCCAGTGGCAACATCTTTTACATATAATGCATAATATACAGCATCTAAGCCTGTGATTTCAATAATTGAGTCATTCGCACTTGACTCAACCCACTCATAAGTTGAATCAGCACTAACCACCATTGCAGCATAAGCACCAGCTGCTGATCCTGCAACATAATTGGTAATGGCCACATCTATCGCTCCTGTTCCAGGGGCAGCACATGTAACATCAGTAATTTCTATTTCAAATGCTACTTCCGCAGGAGCAACAAGATTTATTGTACTATCACTTTCGGCATCGCAGCCTAAAGTATCTATTACCGAAGCATAATATGAACCTTCCGGTACATTCATAAACTCTACAATTCCGGTAACAGTTGGAATTGTATCTTCGTCAAACACAGTCAGTGCATCTGCATCCCACAATTGTACAATCAAGGTATCGCCTGCACCTTCTGATACTTCAACCCAAATAGAAGCAGTACCATTGGCACACGCAATAGAATCAGTATATATAGTATCTACCACAGGAGCAACTGAAGCAGGAGCAACAACTGCAGTATCCCATGCAGCAATATTACTTAAGTCTACTAAACATGGATCAACACCTTCGCCTCTGTAATCGTATGCAGCAATAAAGTAAGTACCTGCCGAACGAGCAGCGGTTGATGACAAAACAGCATCGTCCATATAATCTGCAAATCCACCTTCCGCTCCACCTGCAATCCAATCGGCCTCAGACACATATAAATATCTGTAAGCATCGGCGGGAGCACCGTAAAGGTCAGTATAACCTCCTGTAAAATTAACCTTGATAGATCCTTGAGTTCCTCCACATTTAGGAGACTCTACATCAGAGGCCTGAATTTTTATGGAATCTACCAAATTCGCTTTAAAGGTAATAGGGTTAGAAACCATGGTATCAGTAGCTGTTTCAATAACAACCTGAATATCCACCGATGTACCCTCCGTTAAAGCAAAGGTTGAATCGCCGGGGAAATTCCCTGTTCCATCATAGTTATAAGAGAACGTAGCATCCTCTCCAAACCCTACAATTTTAAAATCGACTAGATCCATACTGTCACACACATCAGAAAGTGGTGTAACCAGCTCTATATTACCCTCACCCAGCGTCAAATCACCGGTTGGGGGCAGGAATTCCTGCGCCTTCACCATCGTGACACCGACGAACAGCATGAGTAACACCAAGCCAAAAAGCCTTGTAAACATTTTTCTCATAGCATTTTTTTTAAATTGAACTTAATTGATTGATTGATTTTAATTTATCTAATTCTTTAATCATTTTTCCCGACAATTTGTCTCTGTAAGTACAGTAAACTCTACAAACGTATAAAATTTTGCATCAATGTACAAAATATAACTTGCATAAAACGCATTCTTTTACACAATGTTTTCAACAGGGCCAAGTGAAATTCAAATCTTTCTATTTTACTGTTCTTTCATTTTTGGTTTGAACGCAATCCAAGCTCTGTATTTTAACGTATTTACATGCAATTTTAAACTTATTTTTTTAATTTCATATAATAAATAGCCTATTTTTTCGCTTATTTTTAATGAATAATGTTGAATAAATGAGAAATTTGAAACAAAAGTATACGGAGCCTAATGATTTTGTCCGATCTCGCTACTCAAAATTGACAAAATCATTCTACAAATATTCACTGGTGGCAATTATGCTATTTTTTTTAGCACTTTCTTTTAGTTCATGCAAATCGTGTAAATGTCCGGCATATAGTTATCAAAATATAGCGGATACAAATTTTGCAGAACATCCGAATAGTTAGGAGCACATTTCCCTATTTCAATTTTAACCAGGGAAAATCACCCGTTTTTACCCTAAACAGCCCATTTTTAAGGCAAACAAATCTATTTGACACATTTTCGAAACACCCAATTTTAGGCTTATCATATTGATAATTTGGTTTTTATTCAATTTTTAAGCCTGCGAGAATGCGATATTTTCACACTTCCTGAGGAATTGATCGAAAAAAACGACTTATTCTATTCTAAACACTTTAAGTAAATATTAAGGTTCGGACGAAAAAAAAAAGAGCCCTTGACTCAAACAATAAAATGTATTTACTTTGTGTCGCTTTTAACAAACAGGCAGTTAAAACCTGAAAGCGAAATAATTACAATAAATTTCTTTTAAATAAATTTAAACTTTCTCAACTATGATTAAAATAGGTATTAACGGATTCGGTAGAATCGGACGTTTTGTTTTCCGTCAGGCAGTTGCCAAAGGAACTGTACAAGTAGTTGCTATCAACGACCTTATCGACGTTGACTATATGGCTTACATGTTGAAATATGATTCAACTCACGGTCGTTTCGACGGTACTGTTGAAGTAAAAGACGGTGCTTTGGTTGTTAACGGAAACGTAGTTCGCGTTACTGCTGAGCGTAATCCTGCTGACATTAACTGGGGTGCTGTTGGTGCTGAGTATGTTGTTGAATCAACTGGTCTTTTCTTAACTAAAGAATCAGCTCAGGGTCACATCGACGCAGGTGCTAAAAAAGTTGTAATGTCTGCTCCATCAAAAGACGATACTCCAATGTTCGTTATGGGTGTTAACAACAAATCATACTCTAACGATATGACTTTTGTTTCTAACGCATCTTGTACAACTAACTGCTTGGCTCCTATCGCTAAAGTATTGAACGACAACTATGGTATTGTTGACGGTTTGATGACTACTGTTCACGCTACTACTGCTACTCAGAAAACTGTTGACGGTCCTTCTATGAAAGACTGGCGCGGTGGACGTGGTGCAGGTCAAAACATTATTCCTTCATCAACCGGTGCTGCTAAAGCTGTAGGTAAAGTAATTCCTGAATTGAACGGAAAACTTACAGGTATGGCATTCCGTGTTCCAACTCCTGACGTATCAGTTGTTGACCTTACTGTAAACTTAGCTAAAGGTGCATCGTACGAAGAAATTTGTGCTGCAATGAAAGCTGCTTCAGAAGGTGAATTGAAAGGAATTTTAGGTTACACTGAAGACCAAGTTGTTTCTAACGACTTCGTTGGTGAAACTCAAACTTCTGTTTTCGATGCAAAAGCAGGTATTGCTTTAACTGACACTTTCGTAAAAGTTGTATCATGGTACGACAACGAAATGGGTTACTCAGCAAAAGTTTGCGAACTGATCGAGTACATGGATTCAGTAAAATAATTTTACAATTATATACTGTATTAAAAGGGATGTCGAAAGGCGTCCCTTTTTTATTTGTTGAAGTTTGAAGAATTAAAGGACTGATCATTGAAGAACTACATACGTAGATTTTCAGTTGATGAGATTGATGTAGATTGAATTAAGATTGATGAAGATTGAATTCGTATCAGTACTAACAGATCTCTCGCATTCGCTTCGAGATGACAATAACTTTTGCTCCTGACGCTACGCTCAACTTTTGCCTTTCAACTTTTTACATTTGCCTTCTCTTCTACTCGTAACGCAACGATTCTATCGGATCGAGTTTTGAAGCTTTTTGTGCCGGGTAGTATCCTGAAATAATTCCCACGATAAAACACAGTACAACACCCAAAATTATCCAGGTCCATGGAATAAAGAAAGGCGAATCGATAAGGCGGGCAACGCCATTTCCGGCAAGAATTCCCAGAATAATTCCAACAAAACCGCCCATTTGCCCTACCAGAACTGCCTCTAGCAGAAACTGTTGCTTAACGGTTGAGCTTTTGGCACCGATAGCTTTCCGAACTCCAATTTCGCGGGTACGTTCAGTTACAGTAACCAGCATAATATTCATTAAGCCAATAGCAGCACCAAACAAAGTTATCAGTCCAATTATGGTTGCAACAAGCGTAATATTCTTAATATTTTCTAAGAGCATGTTGGCGAGGTTGTCGCTTTTTTCGATGCTAAAATCAGAGTCATCGAGCGGATCAAGATTTCGCACAACTCTGAATATAGCCTCGGCCTGACCGACTGCTGCATCCATTAATTCCGGTCGGTCGACTTTTACCTGCACATCAAAATTCATATTCGGACGGGAGAAATAAGCTCTCGAATTGGTGTACGGAATAAAACAAACCATGTCGCTGTTCATTCCAAATCCACTTCCCTTTTCTTTTAAAACACCAACTACTTTGTATTTTCCACTACCTATACTCACCACTTTCTGCAGCGGATTTTCACCTCCTTTAAATAAGCGGTTAGCCAAACTACTTCCCAAAAGGACAACACTCCTTCCATCAGTAATATCGTTATTGCTAAAACTTCTTCCGGTGCCAATTTCGTAGCCCGCTGTTCCTAAGTAATTCTCGTCGATACCACGAACAGCAATATTTGGATTGGTTTTTTCCGACTGGTATTTTAATGTAGCTGCCCCGGTGGATGAAACCGAAATCGACGTTGTAGCCGGAAAATCGAAAAGCTCCTTAAATTCCTTTGCCTGGTAGTACGAAATGTACGAGTAGTTTTTTGTGCGATAACGAATATTTCCCTGCGTGCGCAAGCCTCCACTTGTTATTGAAAAAGTGTTGGCGCCCATCACGGCAAACTCTTTGGTAATCGAGTTTTTTATCGAATCGATAGCCGTTAAAATCCCAACCAATGCGGTTATCCCCACGGCAATAATCATAACGGTTAGCGTTGTGCGCAACAAATTGCTCTTCACCGAGGTGAAAGCAACTCTCAAATTTTCGAAAAATAACGTGGTCGATCGCATCAGACTAATTTTGGCTTTAATTACGGTATCAATTCATTTGTAAAGTTAAGCAGCTAATAATTACCAATAAAGAATATTTTTTTTGAATTTACAATCTTTACCACATTATAAACCTTCAAACAGCTTATTACCAAAAAATTAATTTATCTTCGCCCTCTTGAATTCAGAAAAAAATAAAATGGCAGATTTCGAATTAAAAGACGATTTACAAAAGTTTAGTTATGCATTAGGAATGAGTATTTCTGCAAATCTCATCCAGTCAGGAGTTAAAACCGTTCATCCAACCGCTTTCATTACAGCTTTGCAGGATGTATTTTCAGGTGTTCCACCAAGAATGAAACCTGAAGAAGCCAACCAGATTCTCGAGTCGTTTATGGCCGAATCGCAAGCCGCCGACGGTAGCAAAAACCTGGAAGAAGGTACAGCCTTTTTAGCCGAAAACGGACAAAAAGAAGGCGTAATTGAATTGCCCAGCGGATTACAATACGAAGTAATAAACGAAGGCGAAGGAGATATTCCAACAGCCAGCAACCAGGTAAAATGTCACTACCACGGAACATTGATCGACGGAACTGTTTTCGATAGTTCGGTAGAGCGCAACCAACCTGCTACATTCCCTGTAAACGGTGTAATTCCGGGATGGGTTGAAGCATTACAACTGATGTCGGTTGGCTCAAAATGGAAATTGTATATTCCTGCAAACCTGGCTTACGGACCAAACGGAGCAGGTGGAGTTATCGGACCAAACGCTACTCTGATTTTCGAGGTAGAATTATTAGAAATTGTAGAATAATAAAAAATACGGCCGCGTTTAGGCCTAAAAAAATTAACAGATGAAGAATAGTATTATTTATGTATTTGTAGTGGCATTGATTGTTGCTGCTACATCGTGCCAGCAAGGTGGTCCGGCAGCTGTAAAACTGGAAACCAGTGCCGACTCAGTAAGTTATGCAATTGGTGTTTTGGTTGGTGCTAACAACAAACAACAATTGGAGACAGCTCCCGGAAGTTCAGAAATGAACATCGAAGCAATGGCAGCTGCTTTCCGTTTAGCATCGTTAGGCGAAGAAGTAGAAATTGCTGAAGAAGATGCAAACGCAATTGTACAGAACTTTTTCCGTCAAGCTGCTGATCGCGAATCTCAGGCAAACCTTGAAGAAGGCAACAAATTTTTGGAAGAGAACAAAGCACGCGAAGGTGTTACAACTACCGAAAGCGGTTTACAATACGAAGTTTTAACTGAAGGTACAGGCGCAAAGCCAACTGCAACCGACAGAGTTCGTGTACACTACCACGGAACTTTAATCGACGGAACTGTTTTCGACAGCTCGGTTGATCGTGGCGAACCTGCAGTATTCGGTGTTAACCAGGTAATTCCGGGTTGGACTGAAGCATTGCAATTGATGCCAGTTGGATCAAAATGGAAAGTATTTATTCCTTCTGACCTGGCTTACGGTCCTCGTGGTGCCGGTGCCGATATCGGTCCTAATTCAGCTCTTATTTTCGAAGTTGAACTACTCGAGATTGTAAAAGAATAGTAAGTTTTATCATTCCGAAAGAGGAACAACTGAGGCATCTCAGAAACAGCGTTTTGCTGTAACCGGTTTCTCTCTTCGTTCGAAATGACAAAACTTGTTGAAAAAAACCCTTTGTCTGTTTTTAGGCAAAGGGTTTCTTTTTTTATCTTCGTTCCTGAAATTAAAAATTAGGAAATGGCATTAAGCGTAAAAGGAAAAATTGAGCAGATTTTAAAACCTGAATCTGGTGTGAGCCGGGCAGGAAAAGAATGGAGCAAACAAGAATTTGTAATTGAAACAGACGAGCAATATCCACGTAAGGTTTGTTTTACCTTGTTTGGCGATAAAGTTGATTTGGTGAAGGGAATATCTGCAGGAGAGGAAGTTGATGTATCTTTCAACCTAGAGTCGCGCGAATATAACGGACGCTGGTTCCATAACATTAATGCCTGGAAGATCGATAAAGTAAGTGCCGACGGCAACTTGCCAGAGCCTCCTCCGGAATTTGGTATGGATGATATTCCACCAGAACCATCGGAAGATTCGGCCGGAGATTTGCCGTTTTAAGGGATGAAGGATTAACGATTAATAAAAAATGCCAGTTGAGTTTTCAGCTGGCATTTTTGTTTGTTGTCGTTTCGACGAAGAATGAGGAGAAATCTGTTACAGGTTGCAGGTTACAAGTTATCAGTCGCAGTGTACAGTCTCAGTTCCGGCGTCCGGCGCCAACATTTTAGCAATTCAACAGTTTGACAATTTCTCACAGTCGCAGTTCTCATTGTCTCATAGCCCAGTGACTAATGACCAATGACCAACCAAACTAACCCCTCGTAAACAACGGATTACCTGGCTTCGATAAACGTGGATTATAAACGTATCCCTCAGCGTCAAACGCCTGCAGGTCGTCCACATTGTTAATGTCGTTCTCAACAATAAAACGTGTCATCAGGCCACGTGCTTTTTTGGCAAAGAAGGAGATCATTTTGTACTGACCATTCTTCATGTCCTTAAACTGAGGTGTTATAATCTCTGCATCCAGTTTTTTGGTGTCGATACTTTTATAGTATTCGTTCGATGCCAGGTTGATCAACACTTTACTCCCCGACTCATCAATGGCTTCCTGCACTTTTGGAGTAATCTTGTTTTTCCAGAAAGCATACAGATCAGCCGAGCGCTGTATTTTAATCTTTGTTCCCATCTCTAGTCGATAGGGTTGCATCAAATCGAGCGGACGTAATACTCCGTAAAGACCGGACAGAATCCGCAACTTCGATTGTAACTTTAGCAGTTGTTCTTCACTCATTGTAGGTGCTTCCAGTCCCTGAAAAACGTCGCCGCTAAAAGCCAGCACAGCCTGTTTGGCATTTTCGGGAGTAAACGGCTGGTGCCAGGTTTGAAAACGGTCGTAATTCAATTGCCCAAGGTTAGCCGAAATCCTCATTAACTCCGAGAGTTGTTTGGGTTTCATTTTCCGCAGTTTCGGAAGTATCTTTTCCGACTCGTCGAGCATGTCGGGCATGGTGTACGTTGTGGTTACCGGCGGTGTTTTATAATCCAGCGATTTGGCCGGCGATATTACTATTAGCATATGTTCTGATTTTGTTTTTCAAAATTAACAGCTTTTCTTTTTTAATGTTCAGTACGATGGTATTTATTAACCTACCCCGGGTTTCACCCACGGTTATTTATATTTTATCCCTTCAGGAAATTGGCGCTGAAAGCGGCGAAAGTGAATAACCCGGTGCATAGCGCCGGGGTTAAACGGCTGAATAAAAATCGTCCGGCGAAGTAGGCAGATCGAAGCCAAGTGGTTCTTCCGGACGAAATGCAAATGGCAATTCTTATAAAAAGATGGCGACTTTCAGAAAATAGACAACAGTACTGCGACTTCATTTTACCAAATAATTGTGTTTTTGGAGAACTCTCGAAGACCGTTAAATTAAACCAATGATGCGGAGTCATTAATTGTAGTATCTTTGCCGCGGTTTAGAACAAAAACAGAGGGGAAGCGTTTTGGTAGCAATGTGCTCTTTATCCACGGTTATTATTTTGTGAGCCCTTGTTTACCATAGAAAACGATAATGAAATTTGAAGATTTAAAATTGCATCCTGCCATACTTAAGGCATTAAAGGATGAAAACTACTCGGAACCAACCTCCATTCAGGCGCAGGCAATTCCACTGGTATTAGAAAGAAACGATGTTTTGGGAAGTGCCCAGACCGGCACCGGTAAAACGGCTGCTTTTGCCATTCCAATCATTCAGCATTTAATAAACACTACCCGCCACGAAAAGGGTAAACGACAAATAAAATCGCTGGTGGTTACCCCTACCCGCGAGCTGGCCATACAAATTGGCGAAAGTTTTAACGCTTACGGCAAATACAGCAACCTGCAAAACACGGTTATTTTCGGAGGGGTGCCGCAAAATCCGCAGGTACGTCAACTGCAAAAAGGTGTTGATATACTGGTTGCCACTCCCGGCCGTCTGCTCGATTTAATCAGTCAGAATTACATTTCACTGCGCGATGTGAAGTATTTTGTGCTGGACGAGGCCGACCGCATGCTCGACATGGGTTTTATTCACGACATTAATAAACTGCTGAAGCTATTACCCAAACAACGGCAATCGTTGTTCTTTTCGGCTACTATGCCAACGAAAATACTGAAGCTTTCGCAACAAATACTGGTGAATCCGAAAAAGGTGGCGGTGAACCCGGTTTCCTCAACTGCCGAAACCATACAACAGCACATCTATTTCACCAACAAAAGCGACAAAAAGAACCTGCTGTTGCACATTCTTAAAAATGAAGAACTGGAGCAGGTACTGCTTTTTTCGCGGACCAAACATGGTGCCGACCGTATTGTACGCAACCTGAGGAATAAAAATATCGAAAGTGCGGCCATTCATGGGGAGAAGAGTCAGAACCAACGCCAAAAGGCCTTATTGCGGTTTAAAAAAGGAGAAATACGCGTGTTGGTAGCCACCGATATTGCGGCAAGGGGAATTGATATTGACAAGCTGCGGTATGTGATTAACCACGACATACCCAACGAGCCCGAAACCTATGTACACCGTATTGGCCGATGTGGCCGGGCCGGCGAAGAAGGTGTGGCGATATCGCTGTGCGAACCGGAAGAAAATGCCTATGTAAAAAGCATTGAGAAGTTGATAAAACTACGGATTCCGGTAGCCAACAACAATCCTTTTCCGCAGACCGACAAGCCAATGAACGCCAGCGAAAAGAAAGAGTTTGAAGCAGAAAAAAAACGTAAACGACAGGAGTTTTTTGAAAACCGGAATAAGAAGCGCGGAAATCAGAATCCGGGTTTTAGACGGAAGAGACGGTAACGTTTGGTGGTTCCGCTGGTGCGGATTTATAATCCGTACCTCAGCCACAGGCTGATAAGTTCATATTAATTCTGTCGAATTGCACACCGATTGCAAATCGACGCGAGCAGGGCGAGCGGAGATATAAAAATGTTAGCTTTGGTTCTTTCTTAGTTTTCTCATCGCATCTTTTACCGCTCCGAGCTGATATTTCTCTTCATTAATCTTTTTAACTACATAGTTTAAAAGGACATCAATACTCTCTGACATTTCAAGACATTCAATATCCGAGAATTCATGAATTCCTCCAGACAACTCTTCGTACAATAATTTTATTGGATTATCCCCCAACTCCTGCATTGATATTGGAAGGTGTTTATTTACAATAGATATAAGATTTGACATTTGATGATCTTGTTCAAATTTATCAAAAGCTTCTTTTATTTGAAATGATCCTTCAAAATCTAATTGGGAAATATCTTTAATTATTCTTTTAATTTCATTCTCAATGATTCTTCTTAAATATGAGTAGGCTCCTATTCCATAACTATTTGACAAGCATATCAAAGCCTTCTTATAATTCTCTTGATCTTCACTATTTAGATATTTCTTCAAATCATTACTCAAGTTAATTTCATAGCTTGGGTATTGTCCTACTTTTTGAATATAAATGTTTATTCCATCCTTTCGTAAATCCCAGGTATTATCTGAGAATACACGTAGTAAAAAGTCAATCTTCTTATTACATGATTGACACACTCCTTGCAAATGAAATGTTAAATCAAGTTGTCGACTATTTTCGTCGAACATATAAGGAAGTTGATCCTCACTTTGCATTATGATTCTGGACATCCTCATGTGATGGTCTTCGGGCAATTGAGTTCTAAAAGTCTGAATATCGTTTTCATGCGGACATTTATATTTAAAGGCTATATCAGTATAGTTGTGGTGAGCTAAAAAAGAATTGCTTTCAAATTCTTTTAAATCTTTAACTGCGGTAAGTTTATAGTATAATGGTTTTGACTGTAATAATTCGACAAGTTCTCTGTTGGTTATTTTTTTCATCTTATTTAGGTATGGTATTCTTTAATCTTGAATAATTCGTGCCGTATGAAGAAAGCTAACTGTTACTTGAATATGCCGAGCAATCCCGGTTAAATCGGGAGTGTCAGACCGTCAATACACCCGCCTGCCATAAATAATTGGTTGGCACACGTAGTTTTCATTGAATCAGATTTGACAACCTGACAGCAAATTTTTCAAAATAATCTTTTAAGAGAATATAGTTAACAATATCAAACGCTTGTAAAATTTCAATTTCCGAATTGAAAAAAGAAATTAATTCTTTTCTATCAAATGAGTCTTCAGGATCTGCAGAGAAATACAAGAATGGACGTGAAAGACCATAATGTTTACAATTCATGACGCGTTTTATCTCGTCATATATTTTTGAAATAAAATAATTTTCAAGAACGAGACCTTGATTTCTTGAAATTGGAAGGTCATATTTTACATCCATAATTGATGCTCTCATTTCATAAAACATTTGAATTAGATAATGTCTAATCTCAATGCTCGCCTGTGGATTTTCAATTTCAGTTAATTCTAAAGCCAATTGTTCTCGAGTTGCAATTAATTCTGTAATCGAAGATTCAATTTTAACTATTTCTGCATCATCTGTACAAAATTGAAATTCAATTTTTTGCTTTCGAATTTGATTCTCAGCAGCTAATAGACCTCCAATTAGTTTGTATTCTTCTTCTTTTGTGATTGCTTTCATATCTCATTTTTTTACGACGTGTACTAACTGATTTATCATCCCAAAGTGATTTCGTTTTCATTATCTCATTGCCCGAGGTATTGTTATCCGCCCAAAATGGAGGTATAACAACACCTATTATGCTTAGTATTTTCTCTTGTTATTTCAGGGTATGTATTCAACGGGTTGATTCTTTTTTGTTTAAAGTTACAATTCTGTTTAACAAAAACAATATGGCTTCGGCGAAAAGTAGGGGTATACAAAAGTAAGGGCTAAAGCCCATTTACTGGTGGGAGTTCACTAACCCCGGGCTTAAGCCCGGGGTTAAGCAGCAAGCCTCACCGGGGTTTTAACCCCAAACTCCCGCTCCACGCGGTTTTTCGAGGCTTCCGCAATCTGCAAAATCCATAACTATCTGATTTTAAAGCTCCCTCAGGTGACAGAAGTTGGTTTCAAACGCGTTTTATTGCATCCCCAGGTGACCGATATCAGTTTCAAACGTATTTTTTTGCTTCCCCAGATAACAGAAGTTGGGTTCAAACAGGTTTTCTCGCTTCCTCAGCAGCTGGGGAAGCTTTCAAACGCATTTTTTTTCATCCTCAGGCAACAGAAGTCGGTTCCAAACGCGTTTTTTTACACCCCCAGATGACAGAAGCGGGTATAAAACTCATTTTATAGCGCCATCAGGTTCGCGAAGTAGGCATAAATCGTGTTTTTTCTTATGCCCACGGCTCAACTGGTGGTTCCAAAATCATGTTGCAGGGGCATTAACTTGGTGAGCATACAAACAAATGCGTTTGTGATAGGGAACCGATCCATTTGGATGCCCTTTAAATTTGTGCGTTAATTAGATTCCAGTGCGATTTCTCACGCGAAAGGATTCGCACGACAGCAGGGATTAGATTACTTCTCCCGATTCGTTTACTCATCGGTATCGTAATGACACACAATTTATAGGTTCAGTGCAGCGGACAGTATTGAATCGTTCCGGAAGGATTTATCTCATTGTCCGCTGCCGGATTTCGTTAACTAATTTCGTAGTTGCGAGCGAGGAACGTGAGAAGCCAGCCTACCGGCATGCAAAAAGCCCGGCATTAACTACCGGGCTTTTCATCAATCAATTATTCAATTTAAAACCAAATGCATATGCTTTTATTTTAAAGTTTATCGTTTCCGATACTCATTCCGCTTTTCATTTTATGATCATGTTGTTTTATGATGGCAATTTGGTTTAATACGGCCAATATCATCAAAGCAATTCCAACTACCATCATAAGGATTGAATGGTTTCCTGTTCCAATACCGAATAAAATTGATCCGGCAAAAAAGGTGATTATCTGTAGTACATCTAATATTTTCATCTGATTGTTTATTTGTTCGGTACAAAGATGTGGGCTTTCTTTCCGGCATTTTGCTCAAAAAGGTTCAGATATTATCCCAAAAGGTTCAATCTGCGAAATTCTTTAAATGCTGATTATTATAAGGATAGTAGCAAGGGTATATTTATTTACAATGAATTAATCACTCGCTGGCGCAGATTTGTAATCTGTACCTCAGCCACAGGCTGATAAGTTGATTTCAATTCTATCGAAGACACACCGATTACAAATCGGCGCGAGCAGGAGAGTTCACTAACCCCGGGCTTAAGCAGCAAGCAACTACCTTGGGCTTTAGCCGTGCATAAGCGGCGCGATAGCCGTTGCTAATGACTAGTGACTAGTGACTAGTGACTAGTGACTAATGTCTTAAACCGCCAATCTCCTGAAACTGCAAAAAATAAAATTCTGAAGCGTATTTGATGGCGTTCTATGGTCGATGGTGATACACCTGATTTTATTGAAGAAATCCGTTAGCAGACTCGTCATTGTATTCTCCGAGTATTGTTTAATTTCTATGCCGCTGCATTTTGTCGGGCCTTGGTCCGAGAAGGTGCCCAGCACCAGGTAACCACCCGGTTTTACATACGAACGGATCGTATCTACATAATTACTGATCTCCTGCTTATCGGTCAGGAAATGAAAGGCTGCCCTGTCGTGCCAAAAATCGTAGGTTTCGGTTGGCTGAAATCCTGCAGCATCGGCAACGATCCATTTCACCGTTTTGGCTTTTTCACCTAATCGCTGCTGAGCTTTTTTTATGGCCGTTTCCGAGATATCGAGCACGGTAATGTTTGTGTATCCCATTTCCAGCAAACGGTCTACCATAAAACTATCTCCCCCACCCACATCAATAATTCGGGCCGACAACGGCAAGTTAAACTCCTTAACAAATTGTAGCGATGTTATTGGCGAAGCCTGAAACCAGCTCACCTCCGCGGTGTCCTTACTCTGATAGATATCTTCCCAATGCTTTTTTCGGTCCATAATCGTTCTCATTTACTATTCATTTGCCCGGGAAGAATGGCAGGAAAAATAATAATTATCATTGGGATTCTCAACCAATGGGAATTGATATATAGCATGTTCATGCTCCTTCAAATCACCTATTGGGAATTGAATATTGATCATTGGGTATTGGATATTGGATATTGGATATTAAAAACCCGGCGCTTACGCACCGAGCTACCGATATCTCGTCCCTACGGGACGTTTTGCCAATTGTCATTTGCCGATTGCCAACTCCTTCAGAATTCGGAATTCGTTAATCATCATTCTACATTCATTCTTCCGACATATTAAAACCCGGCGCTTACGCACCGGGCTATTTGATTTCGCCCCGTTGGGGCTCTTTGCCTATTGTTATTTGACTGCTGCCAACTCCTTCTGAAATCAAAAATCGTTAATCATCATTCTACATTCATTCTCCGCCTGCTACTCTACTTCATTAACCTCCAAAATAACACTGGTGCTGTTCAGGGTTACGTGCGGATTAATGCCCACTTTCATCAGGAAATCGCCGGAGTACACTTTTTCGGCATCGATCCATGAGCGTCGTCCCGGGTACACGTTCAGTTCTTTTATGGTGTATTTTTTATCCGCATCAAGACCCGCAAATTTCACCGGAAGAACAGAGGCCGTTTGCATGTATCTAAAGTTCGAGAGGTAATTGAACACCACTGCCCTGCTTTTTTCTTCGTTAACATACATCAGCGCGGCAAAATCGTTTTCGTACGGATTGACCAGACGATACTGGTCGCCATGCCACACTACATCTTTAAACGAGTTATAATTCTGCACCGCCTGTTTGGCAAATGTCAGATCGTTTTCGCTGAGTTCATGCGCTACGATATCGAAACCTAGTTTTCCCATGCTGGCCACATCAACGCGGTATTTCAGCGGAAGACCACTCCAGTCGGTTACGTGGCAATCGGTCACAATCGACGGAAAGAAATACGAATAATTCCACTGCATAAACACGCGTTCCAACGGATCTGTATCGTCGCTTGGCCAAAACTCGGTAAAGTATTTAAACATTTCGTAGTCGCCGCGGCCGCCACCACCCGAGCACAACATGATCGGCACTTTCGGAAATTTCTCACGCACACGCTCCATCACATTGTACAGGCCTTTGGTGTATTCGATGTAGATATGTGTTTGCGGAAGTCCTTCTTTTTCGAGATAAGCCGAATGTGCATTGTAAATTACCGAGTTGCAATCCCACTTAATAAAGGCCAGTTCCGGATTTTCAGACAGGAGCTTATCCACCACACCAAACACAAAGTCCTGCACTTCGGGATTCGACAGATCCAACACCAGTTGGTTACGGAAATATTTCTCGGGGCGCTCCGGCTGACGGATCACCCAATCGATATGATTCTCGTACAATTCACTTTTGGGGTTCACCATTTCAGGCTCAATCCATATACCGAATTTTACGCCCGCTTTAGTGGCTTCCTCTACCAGATAACCAATTCCATGCGGCAGTTTCTTTTTGTTCTCCTGCCAGTCGCCCAAACCTGCATTGTCACCGTTACGTGGATATTTGTTGGCAAACCAGCCATCGTCGAGCAAAAAAAGATCAACACCCAGTTCTTTGGCATCTTTAAAAAGGGCGGTGAGTTTATCTTCGTCAAAATCGAAGTAAGTCGCTTCCCAATTATTCAGCAGCGTCAGGCGTTCGCCATTTCCATCCAGAACGCGGTAATCGCGTGCCCAGCTGTGCAGGTTTCGGCTGGCTTCGCCAGTTCCTTTGTGCGACACCACGTAAACCAACCCGGGAGTTTTGAACACCTCGCCAGGCTGCAATACATATTCCGATGCAAACGGATTGATACCGGCAATAAAACGAACATTGCCTTGCGGATCTACCTCAAAATCGTAGCGGAAGTTCGAAGTCCAGGCCAGTTGCCCCAACACCACTGTACCGTTGTTTTCGGCAGCTTCGCCATCAAACGAAAGAATAAAATTGGGCGATTGCAACAAATAAGCACGCGTACCCAGTTTCGAGTCGATCGATTTTATTCCGCGGGTGAGTTTCTCCTCGTTGCGCTGCATTTCTTTGGCCCACTCGTTACCATAGGTAGTGAGGTAAAACTCGTTGCCGGTAAAAAACAGGTTTGCTGACGCAAACTTTTTCAGCGTTACAGCATCTTTTTGGTTCTGCTCAATCTCGGTCCATTGCTCAATTACATTTTCGTTGGTCCACGCTTTGTAAAACAGCTTCACCTGAAACTCGTATTGCGCATCTTCCAACACAATGGTTGTCAGTACTGCATTATCCGAAGTATTTTCGGCGGTGTGGCTCACGTATTTCAACTCCAAAGAAGTATTTCCATCGCTTTGAATCACCTCCATGGCCGGCTCCACAAGGTTCCATGTTCCGGCAGTGGTGTAGGTAGCGTTGTTAATTGCTCCGTTGTTATCGCTCAAATTGTAGCCTCGTGCCACCTCGGCATACTCCGATTCATTTTCCAGCGGCTCGCCAAAATACACGGTATTTAAACGGCCGTCGGGCGATGTTTGCAGCAACATCAGGTTATCTTTGGTTGAAATGGGAATAATCGTTTCCTGCGCATAAACAGCGGCAGACAGCAATAAAACGATCGTCAACAGGTATATCTTTTTCATGATTGTAGATTTGATTGTTTCTATTAGAAAGACGAAGATAAGCAGGAAAGTACCTACTCGGAAGGATTTGGTTCAGAGTTTAAGATTCGATGAAAAGATTAACACAGGATTGATACAAATTGGGCGATTAAAAATCAATCTATTCGATGGTATTCGACCGATTCGGCATCAAGAAAACCCGGCGCTCACGCACCGGGCTATTTGATTTCGCCCCGTTGGGGTTTATTGCCTATTGAAATTTGTCTATTGCCAACTCCTTCAGAATTCGGAATTCGTTAATCATCATTCGTAATTCATTCTAACGATTTATTGAATCCCGGCGCTTACGCACCGCGCTACCGATATCTCATCCCTACGGGACGTTTCGCGTATTGATTATTGGATATTGGATAGAAAACCCGGCGCTCAAGCACCGGGCTATATGATATCGCCCCGTTGGGGCTATTTGCCAATTGTGATTTGCGTATTGCCGATTCCTTCTAAAATCATAAATCGTTAATCGGCATTCTGCAATCTGTTTTAAAGTAACAGATCTCTCGCTGCGCTTCGAGATGACAGATACTTTTGCCTTTTAACTTTTGCTCCCGACGCTTCGGTCGGGATTTCGCTTCGCTCAACTTTTGCCTTGTTCCCCTACATACTCTGCTGCAACATGGTTATCGATTGCTGGATAGCGGCTCTTTCCTGTTCTGAAATTCCTTCAACCTTGAGGGCATTTTTATACAGTTGCAGTGCTTTGTTTCGGTTTCCTTCGGTCAGGTAGATCTGCGCCAGGTAACCTGTTGCCGAAAGATACGCGGGTGATATGCTTATCACATGCTCCAATGTTTTTTTCGCTGCCGGTATCTGACCATTCTGCATTTGAAAGTAGGCCAGTGTATAACCATAATCCGGATCATCAGGGCGTGATGTATAGGCTATTTCGGCATATTTTACAGCTCCCGCCAAATCGCCACGTTGCGCCACGATCACACTCAGGTTTTTGGCTGCAACCGGTTGGTTTTCAGGATTCGCTTCCAGGGCAGTTCTCAACGCATTCTCTGCCTCATCCATACGTCCCTGCTCGGCCAGCAACAATCCCAGGTTCAGGTTGGCTGCTTCGTTCTTTGGTTCGTATTTCAGTACCTTTTGCAGATTCTCCTCAGCTTTTTCGTTATTGCCCACATACGAATACAACACACTGCTGTTGATCAGCGGCAAAACTGACGGCGGATATAAACGGGCAGCCGTTTCGTACGAGCTCAACGCCTCAGTCATCTCTCCTTTATTCTGATGATACAATCCAAGATTATAGTGATTGCTCCAGTTATCCTCACGCGAGGTTAACGATGCTACGTATTCCTTCTCGGCACTGGCAATTATTGTTTTTTGCTCTGCCGTGAACTCATCTTCAGGGAAAGTTAAAATGGCATTGGCAGCCTGTATCCGCACCAAACGAATATCATCCTGACAAGCTTTCAGCAGGGCCGTTTTCACCTCGTCGGTAAAAATTCCTCCCAAACCATATGCTGCCGACGAACGCACCAGCTCTGATTTGTTATTCAGCGCATCGATCAGCACTGCCGCTTTCGATACATCGGGGTAATTACCCAACAAGCGGATAAATGAATTTGCCACAACATCGTCGGTTTTTGGATTACGGATATAGGCGAACATCTTATCCACATTATCCCACTTCAATTCGCGGGCTTCTTTAATCAGCTGTGCCCAACGCAATGTTTCCTCCTGATAGTTGCCATTGGGGCGCGCTTTTACAATTGCATTGGCCCACTCGGGCGATTTATCTTTATGACACAGATTACACGCATTTGGCGAACCAAACTTAATGGTTGCCTCGGGCATTGGCGGACGAAACGAGTGATCGCTGCGCAGGAAGCGGCCAACAAATTCGCGCTTTGGCATGTGGCAGTTTAAACAGGTAAGCCCTGCCGAAGCCGGGTGCCCCGTGTGTGTTGCCATATCTTCGGTGCGCTTATTATGGCATTTCAAACAAGCCTGGTTAGGGTTATCCTTATAGCGGTCGCGGCCACTCGATGTATGGCAGGTAACACAGTGCAGCTCGCTGTTATCGGCACACGCATTCATCATCCACTCGGTAAGGGTGTAATTCTCTCCTAACGAACGGCCATCGGGGTAAAAATCACGATCCTCAAGTGTCGTCAGATTATAATTATCGAAATACTTATCGCCGGGCATATAACTTGGTGTAATCGGCGTCATTTTGGCATGACACGGCGAACAAGATGCAACGTGCTGCTCTTGTGTAAATACTTTTGTACTGATCAGTCCGAGCTCTTTTGCCTTTTCGCCTTCTTTCAACGATTTGAAAATACGAACGTGCTCGCCAGCCGGCCCGTGACAAGTTTCGCAGTTAATTCCCGGCTCTTTCCAGGTAGTGTGATAAGTATCGCTTGCCAAATCGTAATTGGTATTCAGCTGGCTGATGTGACAGCTGTAACAACCGGTGTTAAAAGCAAACATATCGTCTTTCCATGGCAAAGCCTCATCATCCGGCATATCTCCACCAAAATGGCGCATTCCGGCCATCGGGTAATTGAACCACTCTTTGCGGTTGGCATCAAAAGCCAGTGGAATATTCTGCAGTTTCCCTTTCTCAAAGGGTGTGAGAAAAGTATACACATTATGTCCGCCCATGGCCCAAATTACGTCGTAGGTTTTTACCAACTCATTACCATCACGTTCGTACAGCACCATCGTCGAATCTTTAAACTCTACCTGAAACTGGTGTCCTTCCACATCGATAGGTTCACTGTTTGGTAACTGATGCTCCGCCATAAAAGCTGCGTTTATCGGCATCATTGCCTGCGCGTGATACGACGGCTCCCAGAGCTTATAAAAGTTTTCGTGACATTCGATACAACTTTCCGATCCGGAAAATTCGTTGCTTACCTCTTTGGGTTTTTGCTTACAGGAAATGGCCATTAGCAAAACGGCAGCAAGTAGTAAAATTTGAGCTTTCTGGTGTAACATAATCGAACGTTTAGATCCTATTGTTGATAGTGGCAAGATACAAATTTCAGTTTTTCAAACACAAAAAAGCAGCTTATCCATAATGAGAATAAACTGCCTTTACTATAGTTAGATAATGTTAGTTACTTGGATAAAATACTGAATCGAAGAAGTTTTCCATTTCACCGATATACTTTATTCCGTATTCTGCAAAAGTTGCTTTGGTTCTGTCATCAGGTTTCCAATCAAAAAAGGCATGCCCCGCACCTTCTACCTGATCATATTTCACACGCTGTCCGGCTGCTTCCAGTGCATCGGCATAAACCTGCACCATCTCGTCTTTAATCAACATATCGTTAGTACCGCGAGTTAGGTAATGAGGAATCTGACGCTCTTCAGCATTCGGAATATTGCTCAAAGGTGCAATTCCTTCTTTCCATGTATCGTCGGCTTTCGGGTCTTCAGAATAATGATTCAGCATATCGCCACCAAACACACCATAACTTGGTGCCGCAACCTGAATGGCTGCCATCATCTCTTCTCTCACCTGGTCAACAGTTTTGTTTTCGGGAATATACGAAGGCATAAATTCGAATACCCCCGGAGTTTTACCAAAACCACCATCGCCAATTTTGTTAGGCATTGTTCCTGCCACTGCCGATAAATGTCCTCCGGCACTGTCGCCTGTTACCGCAATTCGTGTAGGATCGCCGCCATAAGTTTTAGCATGTTCCATAATGTGTGCGATGGCACCAAAAACGTCTTCGATTAAATCGGGCATGGTATTTCCAACTTCGTCGCCATCGCCTTTTCCGGCCCAGCGGTAATCGATACTGAACACAACATATTTACCGTCTTTTACCAATTCACGCGCCATTCCTCGCATAATGTCTTCTGTATTCGAAACCCAGCCTCCCCCATGAATAATAACAATACATGGCAGGTTTCTGGCTCCCTCGGGTGCAAACACGTCGTATTTCAATTTTTTCACGCCGGGTTGCGCATATACAATATTTGAAGCTACCATCAGGTTTTTCACCTCTTCCTTATCGATAAACGAAGCCCCAAGGTTTTTATCCTGATCGATAACCACCTTAAAAGTGGGCGCCGTACATTCGTGATACATTGCTCCCCAACGTCCTTTTACCGAATAGTAAACAGCATCGAGAACGTAGCCTTTATCGGCTTTTGCAGTAATCGTTAATTCAGTTCCTTCCTTTACCTGCCCATCTTTCGGGATTGCAGGCTGAACTTTTATTTTTCCGTTTTTTACTTCGTCAACAGCTACTGAAAATGTGTTTTGCGCTTGTAGAATTCCTGAACACGAGAACACGATCAGAAAGACAAGAATAATTGATTTTTGAATCATTGGATTTAGTTTTAGTTATTAGAATATCAGCATCGGTCTTCTTTTTCGGCCATTTATGATCATCCTGTTAAATAACAAGCAAACATAAAATGCTAACGTTCTATAAATTTAACTTTTCAATAGCAATGATCTATAGTTTTGGGGCTGTTCTTGAACATCTAAACGATTGTACGCAGAAATTGATGGATAAGTACTACTACCAGTATTTCCAATATTCGATTCGCGGATTGGCTTTTACCTTTTCCTTGTATTCATCGATAAATTTCTGGTTCAGTTCGTCGTTATCAGCATACTTTTCACGAAGCTCTTCCAGCTGAACATGCAACTGTGCCTGAACGTCGGCGTAAGCCGGATCGTCGTAAATGTTATGCATTTCCATCGGATCTTTTTCCAGATCGTACAATTCCCAGTCGTCGATATCGTAGTAAAAATGGATGAGTTTGTATTTATCGGTGGTAATTCCGTAGTGGCGCATTACCGCGTGCTCCGACGGATGTTCGTAGTAATGGTAATAATGAGCTTTGCGCCAGTCGGCAGGAGTTTCGCCTTTTAAAATCGGCAGCAGACTTTCTCCCTGCATTTCTTCAGGTACTTCAGCACCGGCAACATCAATCAACGTTTCAGCAAAATCGAGATTTGATACTAAATCGTTGTTTACCGATCCGGCTTCAATCACACCGGGCCAGCTAACCAGCAGTGGTGTATTTAACGATTCTTTGTACATCCAACGTTTGTCGAACCAACCGTGTTCGCCCAGGTAAAAGCCTTGGTCAGACGAATATATTACAATCGTATTATTGTCTAATCCCGATTCTTTCAGGTAATCGAGCAATTCCCCAACACTTTTGTCAACGGCCGAAATACACGCCAGGTAATCGCGCATGTATCGCTGATATTTAAAGCGTACCAAATCTTTTCCGGTAGGATTTTCTTCTTTGAACTTTTCGTAAATGGGCTGATAAACGGCATCCCACTGCGCTTGCTGTTCTTCGGTGAAGCCTCCGCGGGGTTTGTCGGTCATTTTCAAATCACGATCGATAAACATCGTATTCGCAATGGTCATGTTATTTTTTGCCGCAGCATCACGGGTGTCGTAATCGTCAAAAAGTGTTTCCGGCTCCGGGAACGTGGTGTTCTCGTACATTCCCAGTTCATTTGGCCCCGGTTCCCACGGGCGGTGAGGTGCTTTGTGCCACATCATTACCATAAACGGCTGCTCCGAATCTTTCTCGGCCTCGAGCCAGTTAATCGTTTTATCGGTAATAATTTCGGTAGTGTACCCTTCCATATTGTACTCACCTTCCTGGTTAATAAAACGCGGATTATAGTAGCGTCCCTGGCCCGGCAAAATATCGAAATAATCGAAACCGGTTGGCGTTCCACCAAGGTGCAGCTTACCAATTACTGCTGTCTTATAACCGGCTTTTTGAAGCACTTTGGCGTACGAGTTCTGGCTGAAATCGAAATGCGAACCTCCGGTGTTATCGATAAATCCGTTTAGGTGACTGTATTTTCCACTCAGAATTGTTGCACGCGACGGACCGCAAATCGAGTTGGTAACCATACACTGGTTAAAGCGCATTCCGCCCTCGGCCAGCCGGTCGATATTTGGAGTTGGCGCCAGCTCGGCTAACGGACCACCATAAGCACTAATGGCCTGAAAAGCGTGGTCGTCACTCATAATGAATACGATGTTTGGTCGCTGCTGGCTTTCTTCTTGTGGCTGATTGGCGCAACCCAAAACAGTGAAAGCAACTAAAGCAAGGATTAAAATTCGTTGTGAAATAGTTTTGATAGTCATGTTTTGATATTTAGAAAGATTAGTTGATTTGCTGCTAAAAATAGTGATTCTGTTTTGATCGCCAATTCAACTGCCACTTCTTTTCGGGCATTGTTGCCCCGTTATGTATCCGAATATTTAAATTTTCGTACATTCGGAAAAATTTCACAAACCATGAAAGTAGGTATTCTGAGAGAAGGGAAAACACCTCCCGATAAGCGTGTTCCGTTAACCCCGCAGCAATGTGTGGAAGTGCAGCAAACATTTCCGCATGTTTCAATTGTTGTTCAGCCCAGCCCCATACGAAGTTATAAAGACGAAGAATACAGTGCTTTGGGCATTCCGTTACAGGAAGATCTTTCGGATTGCGATGTTTTACTGGGCGTAAAAGAAGTTCGTATCGAGGATTTTCTGCCTGGAAAGATTTACCTGTTTTTCTCGCACACCATAAAAAAACAAGCGTATAACCGGAAGTTGTTACAAACGGTTTTAGAAAAAAATATTCAGCTGGTTGATTACGAAGTTCTGACTGACAAAGAAGGATTTCGCATCATCGGATTTGGGCGTTTTGCCGGATTGGTTGGCGCCTACAACGGCTTCCGTGCATTTGGATTGAAACACGAATTATTCAACCTGAAACCGGCGCACGAATGCGAAGATCTGGAGGAAATGTTACAACACCTCGACGCGGTTACTCTTCCACCGATAAAAATAGCACTCACCGGCGACGGACGTGTGGCACAGGGCGTTCTCGAAATATTGAATCACATGAATATTATGCGGGTTTCGCCCGAGGCTTATTTAAACGACGAGGAACCGGAGCAAGCCATTTATGTGCAGTTGCTGCCACGGAATTATGCCAAACGTACAGATGGGGAACCGTTCGATTTGATGCATTTTTTCAATAATCCAACAATGTACGAGAATAGTTTCCACCCGTTTGCAGAGGCCACCGATATGCTAATCGCCTCGGCTTACTGGGATCCAAAATCTCCGGTTCTTTTTACCGCCGACGAGATGAAAGACGATAAGTTCCGCATTGGTGTGATCTCGGATATTACCTGCGATATTGAAGGTTCTATTCCATCGACAAAACGTGCAGCAACCATTGCCGATCCGTTTTACGATTATAACCCGCAAAGCGGAGAGTTGGAAGAGGCTTTCTCGAATCCGAATAATGTGTCGGTGCAGGCGGTGGATAACCTGCCTTGCGAGTTGCCGAAAGATGCATCGCTTGATTTTGGGCGTAATCTGATTGAAAAAGTGTTCCCAAGTTTATTTGGCGAAGATACTGACGAAATTATCGCACGCGCTTCCATTACAAAAGATGGTGCGCTTACCGAGAAATTCTCCTATCTACAGGATTTTGCTGACGGGGAATAGTTTCTCGCAGATTGCGCGGATTTGCGCAGAAAAAAAAACGATCATGATTCTCAGGAATTACCAATAGGAATTAATCTTAATTGATTTTCAGCTGACTCTCCCTCACTCCCTCTCTGCGTGCAGAGAGGGACGATTGTGTCGTAGGCACAATCAGGGTGAGTCAACAATTATTGATTCTACCCTTAATAATAAATTATAACACTTCAAGAATTTCAGAACTAATGCCCCGGTCTGTATTTATCGTAAAATATACAGACCGGGGCTTTATTTTTATCTGCGTGAATCTGCGAAATCTGCGCGCAAAAAAAACAAACGCCGATCCAAAATTCATGGACCGACGTTTTACTCACTCTCCCTTCATAATCCGCCTAAACGGATTTCTCACACTACTTAATCAATTCAACACTGCGCTTCACAAATTGATCAAGGTCGGCACCTTTTAACAGGCCATTCGCCAACAACGCCAAGTCAACCATTTGTTTCGCCAGTTTATTCTTTTTACCAAATCCGGCCAGCTCCTCGCGTTTTGCTTCTTCAAGTTTTGCCAGTTCCGAATTCAGGGTTTCCAGCTTTTCTTTATCTGCTGCAGGAACTTCCTCTTCTTTTTTGCCTTCTTTTGCTTTTTCCAATCCGGCAATTTCTTCTTTCTGAGCCGAAATTTTTCCTGTCATTTCTTCCAGTTTGCTACCCAGTTTTTTGTCTTTGGCATCCAACACTTTTTTCACCAGCGGGTGAGCAGTGTTTACAACCAAATTCAACGAATCAGGAAGATCGCCATACATGCTCATTCCTCCCTGGGCGGCGCTCATATCTTTCATTCGGCGCATAAATTCGCTACGGGTAATTACCATTGGAGAACCACTTTCTCCCAAATCCTGGAAATCAACAATGTAGGTATGATCGTTATTTTGTGGACAAACTGCCTGGAACACCGGCGACAATTCTTGTTTTTGCTCCCAGCTCCATTCTTCTTTTGCCGAATCCTCTTTTTTAATCAGGTTTTCAACCACGTCAGAGTCAACACGCACAAAACGTTTGTCAGTGTATTTCTGCTCAAATTTGTTGATCAGGTGAGGTGCCAGCACGTCATCCATAATCAGCACATCATAACCTTTGTTTTTCGCAGCTTCAACAAAAGTGAATTGTTCTTCAACATTGGTTGTGTACAGGTAAATGGTATTGTTATCCTTATCTGTCTGGTTTTCTTTTACCAGTTTTTCATATTCTTCCCAGGTGAAATACTTGCTTTCAGTATTTTTCAACAGGAAGAAATTCATTGCACGATCGTTGAATTTTTCTTCGGTCAACATTCCATACTCGATAAAGATCTTCAGGTCGTCCCACTTGCTTTCAAAATCTTCGCGGTTGTCTTTATAGATCTGGTGTAATCGGTCGGCCACTTTTTTATTAATGTGGCTGCTGATCTTTTTCACATTCGAATCGCTTTGCAGGTACGAACGCGATACGTTCAACGGAATATCCGGTGAGTCGATCACACCGTGCAGCAATGTCAAAAATTCAGGAACGATTCCTTCAACCGAATCGGTAACAAAAACCTGGTTGCTGTACAACTGAATCTTGTTTTTCTGAACTTCGAAATTGTTTTTGATTTTTGGGAAATACAAAATACCGGTCAGGTTGAACGGGTAATCAACATTCAGGTGAATATTGAATAGCGGCTCATCGCCCATCGGGTACAATTTTCGGTAAAAATCTTTGTAATCTTCGTCTTTTAAATCGGCAGGCATTTTTGTCCATGCCGGAGCAACATCGTTAATCTGGTTGTCTTCATCAGTGTCAACCTGCTGCCCGTCTTTCCAGTCTTTTTTCTTTCCGTAAATTACCGGAACAGGAAGGAATTTACAGTACTTATTCAGGATCTCCGAAATTTTTGCATCATCAAGAAAACCTTTTTCCTCTTCGCTGATGTGCATTACAATGTCGGTTCCAACGTCTTCTTTTTCTACTTCTTCCAGCTCGTATTCAGGGCTTCCGTTACAACTCCATTTTACCGCCTGCGAACCTTCTTTATGCGATTTTGTGATCACATCCACTTTTTCCGACACCATAAACGAACTGTAAAAACCCAGTCCAAAATGGCCGATAATCGCATTTGCATCGTCTTTGTATTTGTCAAGGAATTCGTTAGCGCCCGAGAAAGCAATCTGGTTGATGTACTTCTCCACCTCTTCGGCAGTCATCCCGATACCGTTATCCGAAACTATAATTGTTTTGGCTTCGGTATCCAGTTTTACAACCACTTTTGCATCGCTTACATCACCTTTGTACTCGCCTTTTCCGGCCAGTGTTTTTAACTTTTGTGTTGCATCAACTGCGTTTGATACAATCTCACGCAAAAAAATGTCGTGATCAGAATAGAGAAACTTTTTAATAATTGGGAAAAGATTCTCACTGGTTACTCCAATTTTTCCTGTTTGCATTTTTCTATATTTTAAATTTTACTATCAATTTTTACGCTCGCCAAAAGTCAAACGCTGTGCCATTCGTTTTTTGTGACGATTTGACAGAAACCAGACTTTTATGAATGTTATTAAGACATACTTGCACTTTTTATTCTTACCTTTTTGTCCTAATTTTGAATTATGGAACTGGTATTAAAATTAAATCGAAAGCAGCTTAAAATTTTCACCGATCTTGCCAACAAGCTCAACATTAAACATTTTGTTGTTGATGATGAAAAAGAAGATGCGGCAATTTATAATGCGATGCAAAATGGCGACCAACAAGTTGTTGAAGAGCCGGAAGCCGATGCTTTTGACAAATGGTTGGACGAATGAAAACCCAATACTCCAAACAATTTATAAAAGATTCAAAAAAATATCCTCAGTATAAAACACTACTCAGGGAAGCCATAAACAATATTAAGAATGCATCATCACTTTCTGATATTCCTAATGTTAAAAAATTACATTCGCCGAATGACGATTACCGGTTAAGAATAGGAAATTTTCGTATTGGATTTTCAAAAATTGGCGACACCATTATTTTCAAACGATTTCTCCACCGAAAAGATATTTATAAATACTTCCCCTAAGTAAAATGAGGCTCCCAAAAGGATTTCATGATTTTTCCCCTACATTTTATCACTTAAAGTCACTTATTTTGTGGCATTAATAAAAATACAGAATGAGCAGTCTGGAAAAATACTTCGAAAAATTCAGGAAAAATATTGTTGGTATCGATCAGGAATTTGAAACTCCCTATGGCACAATGAAAATCAATTATGGCGACTGGATTGCCAGTGGCCGATTGTATCGCCCTATCGAGTGTAAAATTACTGACGAGCTGGGACCGTATGTTGGTAACACCCACACCGAAACCAGCGAAACCGGGCTGCGCATGACACATGCTTACCACAAATCGCACCAGCTGATAAAACAACATGTAAATGCCGGGCCAAACGACATTATTATTACTGCCGGATTTGGAATGACTGCCGTAATCAACAAATTTCAGCGTATTCTGGGATTAAAATACTGCGGAAAAGTGGCAGGAAAAACCTGTATTGCCGACCGTGAAAAGCCGGTGGTTTTTGTCACCCACATGGAACACCACTCTAACCATACTTCGTGGTACGAAACCAGTGCCGACGTGGTGGTTGTTGAACCCGGCGAAGGCTTGTTGATCGACACTGACAACCTGCGAAAAGCGCTGGAAAAATATAAAGACCGCCCATTTAAAATTGGTTCGTTTACGGCTTGCTCGAATGTAACCGGGGTGCGCACGCCTTATCACGAAATGGCGAAGATTATGCACGAATACGGCGGTGTTTGTTTTATCGATTTTGCTGCCTCGGCACCGTACGACGAAATAAATATGCACCCTGAAGATCCGATGGAGAAACTGGATGCGGTTATGTTTTCACCTCATAAATTTTTGGGAGGTCCGGGATCATCAGGCGTAATTGTTTTCGATGCCAGCATGTACAAAAATACGGTTCCTGATAATCCCGGCGGCGGTACTGTCGACTGGACAAACCGTTGGGGAAAATATAAATACGTTGACGATATTGAAGCCCGTGAAGACGGTGGAACTCCCGGATTTTTGCAATCGATACGAACAGCACTTTGTTTCGATTTGAAAGATCAGATGGGGATTGAAAATATCCGGAAGCGGGAAGAAGAATTGCTGGAGCGCGCTTTTAAAGGGCTCGATTCCATTAAAGGATTAAATATTCTGGCAGATAACGTGCGCGACCGATTGGGTGTAATCTCCTTTTATGTTGAAGGAATTCATTACAACCTGTTGGTGCGTTTACTCAACGACAAATACGGTATTCAAACGCGCGGAGGTTGTGCCTGCGCCGGAACTTACGGACATTTTCTGTTGGAAGTATCGCTGGAGCAATCGGAGGAAATTACCGATAAAATCAACCACGGCGACCTGTCGGACAAACCGGGTTGGGTGCGCTGGTCGCTTCACCCGACGATGACCGACGAGGAAGTTGATATAATGATCGACGCCTTAAACGATATCGTTTCGAACATTAAGGAATACGAGAAAGATTATAACTACGTAAATCGCACCAACACTTTCTGGCACAAAGATGAAAAAGATGATCAGGAATTGCTGAAGAAGTGGTTTACGCTCGAGCACGAGTAAGCAAAAAACCAATTCTATTTACGATTCCCCAACTTAGTAGCAACAAAACTGATTATAAGTATCTGTATCGGGTGGAAGATCATTATCGGCAGCAACATAATTCCGGTAGTTGCCGACTGCTGAAATAATATTTTGGCAAAAACAGTTCCATGTACCAACGACTTTTTTGTTCCACAAAATTGCGCTGTAATCTGATCTTCGATATTAAACCGTAACAGCTGCGAAAGTTTTAGCGTCAGGAAATAAATCAGATAAAAAAGGATAATAACAGCCGTTACGATCAGCGATAGATCGACAATATCAACAGCACTAAAAACCTTGTTCTCGAATGAATGAGAAAAACTTTTGAAGATAATCAGCAGAATCACCGATTTATCGAACAAGGTAAGGTAACGACTGTATTTACGTGCATAATCGCCCCAACAACGTTGCAAAATCACACCAAGAATTACAGGAAGCAGAATTTCGGTAAGCAGTTTGAAATAAATTTCGCCAAGGTTAAAATCAATTGTGGTTTGTTTTAAAAACAATCCCATCCAAAGTGGCGTAATCACAATACCGATCAGGCCTGAAATGCTGGCATTAAAAATGGCCGCCGGAATATTTCCCTTTGCAATGGAAACCATCACCACCGACGAGGAAACAGTAGACGGCAACGCTGCCAAAAACAAAAATGCCAGCCAAATCGTTTGTCCGTTTTCGGTTTTTATAAATGGATAAAAAGCGAGTGTAATTAGTGGAAAAACCAAAAAAGTAGTAGTTTGTACCACCACATGAAGCTTCCAGTTTCTGAGCCCCATTTTTATATCGCGCGGGCTGAGTTTCAAACCATAAAAGAAGAAAATCAGCGAAATACCGATACTCGCAATTAAATCAAGCGGCACACCACTTTCCGGACTTCCAATGCCGGGGAAAAACCAGGCCAGAATAATTACGCCGATAATGGCTAAAACGAATTTATCTATCTTCATTATATAATAGTAACATGATTACAGCATGGAAACATGCTTTGCTACGTCAGTAAAAATACCCCCGAAATTTTCTTTTCCAAAATAAATAGCGAGCGAAGGATTTGAAATCTCTTTTTATTAACACCATTTCAATTGATTTTCTACCTTTGAGAGGTATGACAAAGAAATACGAAAACGGTCTGGTTTTAAGTGGTGGCGGCACACGTGGCTTTGCCCATTTGGGCGTTATTGCGGCACTCGACAAACTGGGTATTCAACCCGATGTAATTTCGGGAGTTAGTGCCGGTGCAATTGTTGGTGCTTTTATTGCTGCCGGAAAATCGCCCGAAGAGATACGCGATAATTTTAAACGCGGCTGGTTTTTTCAATATACCAAAATTCATTTGCCGGTTGATGGTTTGCTTAAACTTGATGGTTTAAAGGAAATTCTGGAAAAGGAAATCACGGTTAAAAACATCGAAGACCTTAAAACACCGTTTTATGTTTGTGTGTCGAACCTGAACAAAGGAACTGTTGAATACCGAAACTCCGGAAGCCTTGGCGATACGGTGCTGGCCTCGGCATCTATACCTGTTATTTTTGCGCCGGTTGAGTTGGGCAGGTATTTATATGTAGATGGCGGATTGATGGACAACATCCCTGTTGCGCCGATCCGGAAAGATTGCCAGCGTGTTATTGCATCAAACATCAGCCCCATTAATCCGAAGGCAAAAATGAAAAACCTCATACAAATTGCCACGCGAACCGTTTATATGAGCGTAAACCAAAAACTGGAGGAAATAAAAAAACAGGTTGATTTTTATATTGAGCCAAAGGGAATTGACGAATATGATGTTTTCCAACGAAAACACGCCGATGAGTTATTCGATCTGGGTTACAAAAAAACGCTGGAAGTTCTGAAATAAAAACAGAAAAGATGAACTGTCATCTCCAACAGAGCAGATAGAATAACTGACTCCTCCTAACCTCCCCAAGGGGAAGGAATAAGTTCTTAGTTTTAAATATCGTCCGCAACTGTTATCAATAGGCCAAAAGTCCCCTTCGGGGATTTAGGGGGCAAAATATGAGCCGGAAAGTAGGTGAATGAATAATAATGTACATGATTTAACGAACCGGTTCTGAAATAACAAAGCCGCTCCGGGAACTTCCGAAACGGCTCAGCCTATATTTAGTTCTTATTACTTATTCAAACAAGTTCTCATCCCTGATGATCATCAGTATTGCCGAATGTGGTAAAATGATGTACTTCTCATTATTAAACTCGATTTCATGCCCGCTTTTATTTAAATAAATAGCCAGGTCGCCAATGTGCGTTTGCAGCGGAACATATTTCACTTCTTCTTTTTTTTCTTTCCAGGCTTCGTCTTCTTCGCTCACTGCCGGAATCGGGTAACCCGGTCCTACTTTTACAATATAACCGCTTTGCACTTTCTCGTTCTCCTGAACCGATGGCGGCAAATACAATCCCGACTTGGTTTTTCCCGACGGATTTTTTGGTTTTACCAAAACACGGTCGCCTACCATTATAAATTTTTCCAGATCTTTTTCTTCAATTACTAACGACATAAACAATACATTTTTTCTGTTGACAAAGATACAAGTTTTCGAATTTGCAGTAAAAAAAGTTGATCGCTCAAAAAATTTTTTTCTTCAATATTGAAACGTGCTAGCAGATAATCATTCGCTATTTTTCGTCTTATTTAACGTATAGTTCGAATATTTCACAAACCCATAAAACACGTATAGTATTCATTTTCTGCTATTTACATATTTTTCTCAAAATTATTTTCAAAAAATATACTACTTTGTTTTGCATAGTACCATTTTTTGTCCTTATATTTGCAATACAAAGTTCAGGTTTTAAACCAGTACATTTTTAAAAAAAGTTCTAAATTTTTGTAACGAATCAATTTTTTGGTCGTCTTAATATCGAAAACGAGAAAACAAGAAACAAAAAAGTCGAAGCAACAAAAACAAGAAAACAAAAGCAGGAGGAAAAGTCATGAAAACAACAAACAATGTTCAGAAAGCAATCACAAAAACAATGGCGGTTATTATTAGTTTGGTTTTGATCAGCATTACAGTAAATGCACAGGACTTTTGGAGAACCGTAATGGAAAACAACAGCTTCAGCCAAATAGCCATGGCAATGACAGATAACACTGAAGCTAGCTCAGCATCAGCCGATGCATCATCAACAACAGATATGAGTGCCTATGCCGAATATGCAGCAGTTGAAGCAGAAGAAGCATTAGACGTAGAAAACTGGATGCTTGCCGAAAACAATTTCTTTACAACAGTAGAAGTAGCAACTGAAGCAGAAAACGCACTTGAAGTAGAAAACTGGATGACCAACGAAAGCTACTTTGATGGAATGGCAAGCTACTTTAAAGCAGAAACTGAAGACGCATTAGAAGTGGAAGAGTGGATGCAAAATACCGACTACTTCGGAGTTCAAACAGTAGACGTTGAAGAAGAAACAGAAGCAGCTTTGGAAGTGGAAACATGGATGACAGATGCAAAAACATGGAACATCTAATTACGAATAACTCATTTTAATAAAAAAACCGCTGCTCTTTAATTAGAGCGGCGGTTTTTTATTTATTCTATCTGTCATTTCGAACGCAGTGAGAAATCTATAGCCTTTATTTATACTGTTACAGATTTCTCCTCATTCTTCGTCGAAATTACAGTACTTATTTTATGAGCTATCTAGCTTATCGGATAATCATTATGAATATCGGTTAAAACTTCGCAGCCGGTTGGTGTTACAAGTACTGTATGTTCAAACTGTGCCGACAATTTATTATCAATTGTTCGTGCTGTCCAGCCGTCGTTTTTATCAATTACCGCTTTTGGTTTTCCCTGGTTGATCATCGGCTCGATGGTAAAAATCATTCCCGGTTTCATTTCCGGTCCCGAGTTTCTTCGTGAGGCATGATCTACCTGCGGCTCCTCATGAAAATCGATACCAACACCGTGACCACAAAACTCGTAAACAACACTGTAACCTTGCGCTTTTGCGTAGCGTTGAATAACAAATCCGATATTTCCGAATCGGTTTCCGGGTTTTACCTGCTCAATTCCAAGGTCGAGACAGTGACCGGTAATATCAATCAAATCTTCAGCCTCGCGACTTACATCTCCCACCGTAAACATACGCGAGGTGTCGCCGTAGTAGCCATTTAAAATGGTGGTGATATCAATATTCAGAATATCTCCTTCTTTTAAAACCGTTTGTTTTGAAGGAATACCGTGGCAAATCACATTATTTAACGAAATACAACTCGATTTTGGATAACCGTTATACCCTTTAGTTGCAGGAACAGCTCCATGGGAACGAATAAATTCCTCCACTTTATCGTCGATATATTCTGTGTTTACTCCCTCTTTTACAAACTGCTCAGCAAAATCAAGCGTTTTTGCTGCCAGCCGGGCACTTTGCCTGATGCCTTCGATCTGCTCCGGAGTTTTAATTATTATTTTTCCCATAAATCAGTTATATTTTGCTGCAAAATTGAACATTTGTTGTTGATTTTCAAAAACCGAACAATAAATTTGCGAAAAAGTTTACAAAAAGAACGAAGTCGGAAGTACGAACAGAAAGTCGACTTGCAACTTCGCCCTTCAAGCTTCAAATCGTTTTAGCATGAAACACAAACAGGAATTATCTACAAAATCATATTTCGTTAGCCGTTTTGGGCAACTTTCAACTTCATTCCTTTTTTGGCAAATTCAGGACATTGCCTGGGAACATGCCGAAAAATTAGGTTTCGGATTCGATAATCTTCAAAAGGAAAAACAGTTTTGGGTGTTATCGCGCCTGTTGGTGAAGATAAAACGCCGTCCGGAATGGGGCGAAAAATTTACGGTTGAAACCTGGCCCGCCGGAATTGACGGACTGCTGGCACTTCGCGATATTCATTTTATCGATGCCAACGGAGAAAGTATTATAAAAGCAACTACCAGCTGGCTTGTACTTAACCAGGAAACCAAACGTATTGTAAAACTCGAACTGGGTTCCATTCCGTTACACGACGAACGGGTTTTGGAAATGAATGCCGGAAAAGTTAAGCCGGTGAAATCGGAAGATGAAGTGGTTTTTACTCCTGTACTTTTTAATGAGATCGACGTTAACCAGCATTTTAACAGCGGTCGCTACCTTGAACGTATTATCGACAGTTACGATTTTGAATTCCACGAAACGAATGAACTCATCGAATTTGAGGTGAATTTTGTAAAAGAAGGCACACAAAACGACCGACTGGGAATTAAGAAGCAAATACTGGATAAAAATAATCATATTTGTAGTGTAGTTCGCGAAAGCGACGGAGCCGATCTGATTCGCGCCCGACTCGTTTGGAGCCCGCGGAATCAGGCGTTCTAAAGAAACAGTTCTTTTAAACAATCAAAGTCTCTTTTCCTTTTAGGAATAAGTAAGACGAAATGATCAAAAAAAAATCAGGCAATTTCAAACGTTTGCATTGATTTTTAGCAGCTTATTTTGAATTATTTATACTAACAGAAGCCAATAATTAAAGATTTATTAAGGCTACATTACTTAAAAGGAAATGAAGAGATTACTATTGATTTTTGTGCTCGCCGTTGGCACATTCTTTAGCCAGGCTGAAGAAATTACTTCTCCGAACGGAAAAATGAAACTTTCCTTCGATTTATCGGATGGAACGCCGGTTTATCAACTTCAACTCGAAGACAAAACAATTATCAAACCCAGCAATCTTGGCCTCGAATTAAAAGATGCTGAACCTCTGTTAAGCGGTTTTACCATTGCCGACAGTAAAACTTCCACTTTCGACGAAACCTGGAAACCGGTTTGGGGCGAGCAAAGCGAAATTCGCAATCATTACAAAGAGCTGGCAGTTACCTTAAACCAATCGGCCACCAACCGAAAAATGATCATCCGTTTCCGTGTTTTTAACGACGGATTGGGTTTTCGTTATGAATTTCCGGAGCAAGACAATCTGATTTATTTTGTGGTGAAAAACGAACGCAGCGAGTTTGCCATGGACGGCGACCACACTGCATTCTGGATTCCGGGTGATTACGACACGCAGGAATACGATTACACCAAATCGAAATTGTCGGAAATTCGCGGATTGATGGACAAAGCCATTACGCCAAATACATCTCAAACACCAATTTCGGCAACAGCTGTACAAACCGCTTTAATGATGAAAACCGACGACGGTTACTACATCAACCTGCACGAAGCTGCATTGATAGATTACTCGTGCATGCACCTCGAGCTCGATGATAAAAACATGATTTTTAAATCGGTTCTAACACCCGATGCACAAGGAAATATGGCCTACATGCAGGCACCTTGTACTACTCCTTGGCGTACCGTAATTGCCGGTAAAAAGGCAGGCGACATTTTGCTTTCGAATATCACGCTTAATTTGAACGAGCCGTGTGCTTATGAAAACACAGATTGGATTAAGCCGGTTAAATATGTTGGCGTTTGGTGGGAAATGATTACCGGAAAAAGTTCGTGGGCATACACCAATGTGCCAAGTGTAAAACTGGGTGAAACCGATTATTCAAAAACTACTCCGAACGGAATTCATGCTGCCAACACCGAAGAGGTAAAAAAATACATTGATTTTGCTGCAGAAAATGGTTTGGATGCTGTTTTGGTAGAAGGTTGGAACGAAGGCTGGGAAGACTGGTTCAACAAATCAAAAGACTATGTTTTCGACTTTGTAACGCCCTACCCCGATTTTGATGTTGCCGAACTGCGCGACTACGCCAAAAGTAAAAATGTACACCTGATGATGCACCACGAAACTTCGAGCTCGGTGCGTAACTACGAGCGTCATTTGGATACTGCTTACCAGTTTATGGCCGACAACAACTATAACTCGGTTAAAAGTGGTTATGTGGGCGATATTATTCCGCGTGGCGAATACCACTACGGACAATGGATGGTTAACCACTATTTATACGCTGTAAAAAAAGCAGCTGATTACAAAATTATGGTGAACGCGCACGAAGCTGTTCGCCCAACCGGATTGAGCAGAACTTACCCGAACCTGATCGGAAACGAATCGGCACGCGGAACCGAATACGAAGCTTTCGGCGGGAATAATGTTGATCACACAACCATTCTTCCGTTTACTCGTTTGGTTGGTGGACCGATGGATTACACTCCGGGTATTTTCGAAACGCATGTTAGCGCATACAATCCCAATAATAATTCGCAGGTTCGTACAACCATTGCACGCCAGTTGGCTTTGTATGTAACCATGTACAGCCCGCTGCAAATGGCTGCCGACCTGCCAACTACTTACGAGAAATACATGGACGCTTTCCAGTTCATAAAAGATGTGGCGCTTGACTGGGACAAGTCGTTGGTTTTGGAAGCAGAACCGGGCGATTACATTACTTACGCCAGAAAAGAAAAAGGCAGCGAGAACTGGTTTGTAGGTCGTACAAACGATGAAGAAACCCGAACTTCGGAAATCAGTTTCGATTTTCTGAATCCGGATCAGAAATACATTGCAACGGTTTATGCCGATGCAAAAGATGCCGATTGGAAAACCAATCCACAAGCTTATGAAATCAAAAAATATGTGGTTTCAAGCAAATCGGAGCTAAAACAACAATGTGTTCCTGGTGGCGGTTATGCAATTAGCATAATTCCTGCTTGTAATAAAGAAGAATTGAAAGGATTGAAGAAGTTATAAGTAAAAAGCAAGTCAGGATCTCACTCAGAGTGAAATCCTGACTCTCTTCTATCTCAAGTGGTACTGCTGCTTTATTTCGGCACGCTCGGCGTCATCCAATGACTTCATATACCCTTTCCAGCCCGGACACCAGTTAATGTGCCAACGCCAAAAGCGGCCGGCAAACGATTTCGGTTTTTCATCGTACTTGGCGCGCAGTGTACAATCTGCACAATTTGATTCAGCCATGATAGTTCGGTTTAAATGATTATTGATTGTTATTTTTTCCTTTTTACGAAGGATTTTGTAACAGTTTCAAAATCTCACCAACTTTTTCTTCCATTGGCAAATGGCCATTTATCCAATAAATTTTTGTTCCCCGCTTTTCCATTCCCCTGAACCAGGTCATCTGACGCTTTGCAAACTGATGAATGGCAATTTCCAGTTTGCTGAACATTTCATTAAAACTCAACTCGCCAATTAAATGCAGCGTCAGAAATTTATATTCCAATCCGTAGTAAATCAACTGTTCGGGTGTTAATCCTGAATCGAGTAACTTTTGCACCTCGTCTAACATTCCCTCATCCAAACGCTGCTTTAAACGGGTAGTAATTCGCTGGCGGCGCATTTCGCGATCGAAATCAATTCCCACATTCAAGCTGTTTATATCCGGCATCTCCGAATCTTCCTGCGGATGTTCACGATAATAATATTCTATTTCTATGGCCCGAATCGCACGTCGGTCGGTTTCCACATCAGTTTCGTTGTGTAATTCCGGTTTAAGCTCTTTTAGAATTTCGGTGAGTTCCTCCAGCGATTTTCCTTCTAATTCTTTACGCAATTCTTTATTCGGCGGCACCTCAATTAAACGGTAGTTTCGTAACACCGCCTCAAGGTATAAACCACTTCCTCCACACAACACCGGAAATTTGCCTCGCGATTGAATCTCATTAAAAACCTCAATAAAATCAGTCTGAAAACGATAAACATTGTAATGCGCACCGGCATCCTCGATATCTACCAAATGCGATGGCACTTCCTCGCCATCCACAAAATAATCCTCGTAATCTTTACCGGTTCCCAAATCCATTCCGCGGTACACCTGCCGCGAGTCGGCCGAAATAACTTCTCCGTTTAACTGTGCGGCCAAATGTGCAGCCAATCCGGTTTTCCCGGTTGCTGTTGGGCCAAGTATCGTTACTAAATTGGTTTTCAAAATTCCGTAGTTTTAGCTACAAAATAACAAAATATAAGTGGCTTATCCATTCATTAACTACTTTTTAAATTTTTTAATAAATAGTTTTTCTTTTTATAAATTATTATCAAATTGCTGTAACTTTGAAGCCATTTCATACCAAAAAGTAAGCGGATGATTAAGGAAGCATGTGTTGAATCGTTTTTAGAAGCCAAAGTGGCACAAGCCAAAGGAGCAAACCGAATTGAGTTGTGTTCCGATCTGGCAAATGATGGTTTAACTCCGAATTTTGAGATGATGAAGAAAGCCTGTTCAGAACTGGAGATTCCGGTAATGGTAATGGCTCGTCCGCGTGGTGGCAATTTTGTGCATTCGGCCCATGAAGTTGAAGCAATGAAAGCGGCCATCGATCAGGCAAAAGAAGCCGGTGCTGCCGGTGTTGTTTTTGGCTTGTTAACGCCCGACAATAAAATCGATGAAGCAAATACACGCTTGCTGGCCAAATATGCTGAGCCACTTCCGGTTACTTTCCATAAGGCAATTGACGAAATGGAAGATCCGGTTGAGGGCGTCCGCGTTTTAAAAACCATTCCGAATATTAAACGAATTCTTAGCTCGGGCGGAAAAGCAACAGCACTTGAAGGACAGGAAGTGATCCGCAAAATGATTGCCGAAGCAGAAGAAAAAATCATCATCCTGGTTGCCGGAAAAGTAACCGTTGAAAACGTCAGCGAAATTCAGCAAATTACAGGAACCACCGAGTTACATGGTCGCAAAATTGTTGGCGATCTTACTTCTGAAGAATAATTATAATAGAAATCAAATAACTACTACGATGAAAAAACTAATGGTGTTGATACCGGTTTTTCTGGCATTTATGGTAAATGCGCAGTTAGAACATGAAATTACAGACTACGTGTGGCCAACCGACCAGGCAGTGTTGGATAAGCTGGAAGACTGGCAGGATTTAAAATTTGGATTGCTTATGCACTGGGGTGCTTACAGCCAGTGGGGAGTTGTGGAATCGTGGTCGATTTGCCCTGAAGATTATGGTTGGTGCGAACGTAAAAAAGGCAGTAATCCCGACGATTATTTTACCTACAAAAAGGAATACGAAAACCTGAAGTTGTCATTCAATCCTACCGGTTTTAATCCTGATGATTGGGCAAAAGCAGCAGCCGATGCAGGAATGAAATACGTGGTATTTACCACAAAACACCACGACGGATTTTGTATGTTCGACTCGAAATACACCGATTACAAAATTACCAGTCCCGAGTCGCCATTTAGCTCAAATCCAAAAGCGAACGTAACCAAAGAAATTTTTGATGCGTTCCGTAACGAAGGATTATGGGCAGGTGCCTATTTCTCGAAACCCGACTGGAACAGCCCGTATTACTGGGATCCAAAATTCCCGCCACTCGACAGAAACGTAAACTACGATCCAAGACTTTATCCTGACAAATGGGACAAGTTTGTGAACTTCACCCACAACCAGATTATGGAGTTGATGAGCGATTACGGAAAAATCGATATCCTTTGGTTAGATGGTGGCTGGGTGTGTAAACAATCGGATGAAGCGCTGGAAGCATATTACAAAGGTCGTCATGCCGAAGCTCCAAGTGGTTTTATTAAAAACCGCGTAATCGATCAGGACATAAAAATGGATGAATTGGCTGCCAAAGCGCGCGAAAAACAACCCGGATTAATTGTGGTTGACCGTGCAGTAGAAGGTCCTAACCAAAACTACCTGACACCGGAAAATAAAGTGCCGGAATCGCAATTGCCATACCCATGGGAAAGCTGCATTATAGCAGGCGGTGGCTGGTCGTGGTCGCCAAACGCTACTTTTATGACGCCAAAAGAAGCGATTCATATGCTGATTGATATTGTGGCAAAAGGAGGAAACTTACTGTACAACATTGCTCCCGGACCCGATGGAAGATGGCCCGAAGGTGCCTACGAACTATTAGCTGCAATGGGCGACTGGATCGATGTAAACGGTGAGGCTATCTACTCAACTCGTGCAATTGCCCCATTCAAAACCGACAATATTTGTTTGAGCCAGCAAAAAGATACAAAAGCAGTTTATGCACTTTATCTGGAACAAGAAGACGGTAGCGGACTACCTGCATCGTTTACCGTTAAAGGAATTAAGGCGGCTAAAAATGCCAAACTTACGCTGCTGGGTGCCAAAGGCAACCTAAAATGGCAAAACACCGACGAAGGGGTGAAAGTTACTATCCCCGCCAGCATCAGAAAAAACCTGCCTTGCGATTTAGCATGGGCGGTTAAAATATCGGCTATTCAATAGCATCAAGAAAGGAGGCGTATTCGAAACGCCTCCTTTTTTATTTCTCCTTCATCATCTTACCCCAACATTAACAATCCCTTCCCGAACATGCTCTACAATATACTTTCTAAAAATTTGCTCTATTTTCGCGCGCTTTAATTGTACAAACAATTAAACGAATAGTCTTTTTGAATTTTTATTAATAATCCCCCGGGACGAGACTTCAGGAGCATGCAGAGACATCTCCTCCAACCAGCTACGGAGCTGGGGTCTCCCACCTTCCGGGTTTTTCCACAACAGAAAATAGTAGCACGAATGAAGTTTGAATTTAAATTTATAGATAAGAAGCAGGGAAGCATAAAAGACGATATCCTTTCGGGATTAACCGTGGCATTGGCACTGGTACCCGAAGCGGTGGCTTTTAGTTTTGTTGCAGGCGTGTCGCCAATTGTTGGTTTGTACGGTGCGTTTATGATGGGACTGATCACCTCAATTTTTGGAGGCCGCCCCGGAATGATATCCGGAGCAACAGGAGCAATGGCCGTTGTAATGGTTAGCCTGGTGCAACAAGGTAACGCCATGGGCGACGGACAAGGTTTGCAGTACCTGTTTGCCACTCTCATTTTGGCCGGAACAATACAGGCACTTTTTGGCTTTTTCAAACTCGGTAAGTTTATTCGTCTGGTGCCACATTCGGTAATGATGGGCTTTGTAAACGGATTGGCTATCGTTATTTTCCTTTCGCAGCTGAATATGTTTAAAAACGGTGGCGAATGGTTAAGCGGAACGCCGTTATACATGATGCTTGGCTTGGTAGTTCTGACTATGGCAATCATGTATTTTCTGCCAAAATTGAGTAAAGCAATACCAGCCGCGCTGGTTGGAATTTTGGTGGTTACGGCCGTTGTAATTTTCGGAAACATCGAAACGGAAACAGTACGTAGTTTTATCCAAAGTGGCGGTGGCGACAGCATTAAAGCCGGCCTTCCAACCTTTGATGTGCCTGTCATTCCTTTCAATCTTGAAACCTTAAAATTGATCTTCCCATTTGCACTGATACTTGCAGCTGTTGGTTTAATTGAATCGTTAATGACACTGAACCTGGTTGACGAGCTAACCGAAACCCGAGGTAGTGGAAACCGCGAAGCTGCAGCGCAGGGATTAGCAAATATCGTGAACGGATTTTTTGGAGGAATGGGCGGTTGTGCCATGATCGGACAAAGTATTATCAATATAAAATCGGGTGGTCGCGGTCGCTTATCGGGAATTGTTGCAGCTGTAATGTTGCTTGTTTTTATTTTGTTTGCCTCAACCTACATCGAAATGATTCCGATTGCAGCGTTGGTTGGCGTAATGTTTATGGTGGTAATCGGCACCTTCGCCTGGAGTACTTTCAAAATCATCAATAAAATTCCGGTTTCCGATCTTATCGTGATTATCCTGGTTACCGGACTCACTGTGGTTTTCGATTTGGCAATTGCAGTTTTGGCAGGTGTTGTGGTTTCGGCACTGGTATTTTCATGGGAAAACGCCAAGCGTATTCGTGCACGTAAAAGTGTTGACGAACATGGCATTAAACACTACGAGATTTTTGGTCCACTGTTTTTTGGATCCACTGCACTTTTCCAAAGTAAATTCGATGTGCAAAACGACCCGAATGAAGTGATCGTTGACTTCAAAGAGTCACGTATTGCGGATCAGTCGGCCATTGAAGCGATTAACAAACTGGCCGAGCGTTACCAAAAAGCCGGCAAAACAATTCACCTGCGTCACTTAAGCAAAGACTGTATTAAACTGGTGAAAAAAGCGGAAGCCATTTGCGATGTGAATGTGGTGGAAGATCCAAACTATTTTGTGGCCATCGACCACTACAACACCTTAATGAAGTTGCAGGCGAAATTGAATAAAAATGCAACCACTTAATCCAACTCTTGTCTTTAAATACTGAAAAGCTTTTACGGAATAGCTTTAAAGCAGCCTGAAACAATAACAATGTTCATCTTTCAGTTTTAGGCTGCTTTTTTGTTGTAGGATCTAGAACACTGACGACGCAGATTTTTCTGATGCTCGCAGATATTTTTCTAAAAATCTTCAGCGAAATTCTGCTAAATCAGCATTATCTGCGTTCCATTTTCTTTCTTTCTTGAAAATGTTTCGAGTCGCCCCACTCGCCATATCCAATTTCGGAACCGGACATATGAATTCGGGCTTCCAAACAATTGCGACACAACTCGGCATCCTCATCCAAACAGGGTTTATTTTCGTAAAGTTGATACTCTTCTCTGTACGAGGTTGGCGTTAAGTTGGGCATAATTACATTGGCACCAATGGCAAGTGCTTTTTCACGTCCGGCAGGATCAATGGCCTGCAACGCTGTAGCAGCTGCAATATTAATATCCGGCATTAACAAACGCAAAACGGCAATCATATTAAGTGCCAGATCAAAACGTTCCTGCTTTGTTTTTAGCAAGTGGCGATATTGATATAACGGCGTGTCTTCATGCTCGAGATATGGTCCCATTCCGCACATGTCAATATCCAACTTTTTGAAAAACAAAAGATCGTCGGCAAGGTGTTCGTAGGTTTGAAAAGGCAATCCAATCATCACTCCGGTTCCAACCTGGTAACCGGCAGTTTTTAAGCTGCCCAGTGCTTCAATTCTCCGTTCAAACGAATGCGTATCATTTTCAGGATGAATTTTGTAATAAAGCTCGCGTGTTGATGATTCGATACGCAATAAATAACGATGCGCCCCACTCTCGAACCAGCGACGATAGGTTTCCAGAGTTTGCTCTCCACAACTGAGCGTAATTCCTAATTCACCATTCGAAATCTGCTTTATCTTTTTAAGCAAACCATCTACCCGCTTTACAAATGCCGGCGACGATAATTCGCCCGATTGTAACACCACCGATGCAAAACGATTCTCCCAGGCAAATCGGCACGACTCCAAAATCTCGTCATCGCTTACATCGTAACGAATAACTTTGTCGTTTCCTTTCCGAATGCCACAATACAAACAGTCTTTGGCACAGATATTCGAGAATTCCACCAATCCACGGAAATAAACTTTATTCCCGGTTTCTTTTACCTTCACCTCCTGCGCACGTTGTAACAACGCAGTTCGCTCATCACCTGTGGTTTTTAGTAATTGTATGATTTCCTGTTTATCCAAATCAAGCATTTTGTGCCACAAAAATATGCTTTTCTGTGCAATAAAGCTCAAGAACGAAATGGTATGTTATGTTTTAGAACTAGGTTGCATAACATTCGCACTTTACAACATTTCTCATGTTCGGAAATTGAAATTAAATTTACTTTTGTAGCATAATCCTGCGGGAAGGCTACGGCTGACTTTAGGGAGGAATATAAAAGATGAAGGATTAATCAATTATCTGCTTTCCCTGTATTTCCCGTAGAATTTTTTGTAAAACCAAGTTGATGTTTGTTGACTGAAAAAACTTCGGTCTTCCAACAACCGACTTCTAACTTTTATGTATGAAACGACTGGGTTTTGTGGGAATAATAATCGAAAACCGCGAGAAATCTTCGGGCAGCGTAAACCAGGTTCTGAGCCAGTACTCTGAACTTATTCTGGCGCGCACCGGCCTACCCAACGCAAAAGAAAATTATTCAGTTATCACACTGGTAATTGATGCCACAACCGACGAGTTGGGCAAATTAACCGGAACACTGGGAAACATACCGGGCGTATCTGTAAAATCTGGTCTTGCAAAAAAATAGTAGAATAAAAACCGATCTTTTAACGCAATAAAATATGTACAACGTACCTGCCGATTTTATCAACGAAGCCAAAATTTGGGAAGCACTTGAGCAAAACAAAAATCCCGAACCGGCACAAATAAAAGAAGTACTGGCAAAAGCTGCTGAAATGAAGGGTTTGAACCTGAATGATGTGGCACTTCTTACCGCCATTAACAATCCGGAAATGATGGCCGAATTGTTTAACACGGCAAACACCGTAAAAGAAACAATTTACGGGAAAAGACTGGTGTTGTTTGCGCCGCTATACGTTTCGAATTTGTGTAAAAACGAATGTTTGTATTGTGCATTCCGCGCAAGTAATAAAGGAATTGTACGTCATGCTTTGTCACAGGAAGAGATTGCAAAAGAAGTTGAAATACTCATCAATCAAGGGCACAAAAGAGTTTTGCTGGTGGCCGGAGAATCTTATCCTGACAAAGATGGTTTTCAGTATGTGCTCGACTCCATAAAAACAGTGTACAGCGTTAAAAACGAACATGGCGAAATTCGACGTGTAAATATAAATGTTGCTCCGCTTACGGTTGAAGAATTTAAGCAGGCTAAAGAAGCGAATATCGGAACCTACCAGATTTTTCAGGAAACCTACCATCGCGAAACGTATAAAAAAGTACATGTAGGCGGGAAAAAACGCGATTACAACTGGCGCACCTGGGCATTACACAGAGCCATGGAAGCTGGAATCGACGACGTGGGTATTGGCGTATTGCTTGGGTTGTTCGACTATCGTTTTGAATTGCTGGCCACAATGCAACATATTTTTGAGCTGGAAGATAAATTTGGCGTTGGACCGCACACAATTAGTGTTCCGCGAATGGAACCTGCAACCAATAGCGACATGGCATCGCACCCGCCGTTCCCGGTTTCAGATATCGATTTCAGGAAAATGGTAGCTATTTTACGATTGGCAGTGCCGTACACCGGCATTATCATGTCGACCCGCGAAACAGCCAAAATGCGCCGCGATACTTTTGCGTTGGGCGTTAGCCAAATTTCGGCGGGAAGCAAAACGAATCCGGGTGGTTATGGCGAAACTTCAGAAGATGATCCATCAAGCCAGTTTAGTTTGGGCGATCACCGTCCTTTGGATGAAGTGATTCGCGATGTGGCATCAATGGGTTACATTCCGTCTTTCTGCACAGCTTGTTATCGTATGGGAAGAACCGGTCAGGATTTTATGGATCTTGCAAAACCCGGCGACATCCGCTTGCATTGTGCACCAAACGGACTCAGTTCGTTTAAAGAATATCTGCAAAACTATGCATCACCGGAAACCCGCGAAATTGGCGACGAGTTAATTCGCGAAACCATTGCAGGAATGAGCGGAATTGCAAAACAACGCGCCGAAAAACTGGTTAACCGGGTTAAAGCCGGACGCGATGATGTTTATTGTTAAAACAGCGACGAGCAACGAGCGTTAAGCGACGAGCAACAACAAAATCATGTAATCCGATAATCAAGCAAATCATGGTCAACACAAGAGAAGAAAGTGACTTTATTGGAAAGAAACAAATCCCTGCCGATGCGCTTTGGGGAATCCATACAGCTCGTGCGGTAGAGAATTTCCCTATCTCGGGGCAGCGGGTGCATCCGGAGTTGATTAAAGCTTACGGCGAAGTAAAACTGGCCTGTGCACAAACCAATAATACACTCTGCTTCTGGGAAGATAAAACAAAAACAGAGGCAATTGAAAAGGCAGCTTTTGAAATGAGTCAGGGTTTACTGAATGAGTACATTTTAGTAGATGCAATGCAGGGTGGAGCAGGAACTTCTACCAATATGAATGTGAACGAAGTGCTGGCCAATCGTGCACTTCAAATTCTTGGAAAAGAATTGGGCGATTACGCTGTTGTTTCTCCGCTTGATGACATCAACCTTCACCAAAGTACCAACGACACTTACCCCACTGCTCTTAAAGTTGCTGCTATTCGTCTGTTACGTCAGCTGGAACAAAATGTGCTGAACCTGCAGGAGGCTTTTCAGCAAAAAGAAAAGGAATTTGCACATATCGTTAAAATCGGGCGAACACAGTTACAGGATGCTGTTCTTACAACATTAGGGAGAGAAATGAGCGCTTATGCCGAAGCATTGAACCGCGACAGATGGCGCATTTATAAATGCGAAGAACGATTGCGCGTGGTAAATCTGGGGGGCACGGCAATCGGGACCGGTTTGGGAGCGCCAAAACAATTTATTTTTCGGGTGGTTGACAAACTCCGAGAAAACACTAACATTGGCTTGGCACGCAGCGAAAACCTGATTGACGGCACACAAAACGTCGATGTATTTGTTGAAGTTTCTGGTATACTAAAAGCATGTGCTGTTAATTTACTTAAAATCAGTAACGACCTTCGGTTACTATCGAGCGGTCCCCATGCCGGATTTGGAGAAATAAACCTCCCGCAACTTCAAGCCGGCTCATCGATTATGCCGGGAAAAGTAAATCCGGTTATTCCGGAGGCTGTAGCACAGGCAGCCATAAAAGTTATGGGCAACGATCAGATTATAGCACAAGCCTGCAGTGCCGGGAATCTCGAGCTTAACCAGTTTATGCCGCTAATTGCGCACAGTTTTCTGGAGTCGATCGATTTGCTAAAAAATGCAAGTAAGTTATTCAATGAAAGATGTGTGTCGTGCATAACCGCTAACGAAGATGTGTGTAGAATGCACGTAAACAACTCAACCGCTACCATAACGGCACTGGTTCCTGCTATTGGTTACGAGCGCAGTTCGGAGATCATAAAATTGGTTGAAAATGATGGGCTTTCTATTAAGAAAGCAGCCTTAAAATCAGGGTATTTAACTGCCGATGAGTTCGATCAGTTGATTACACCGGAAGCAGTTTGCAGGTTGGGCAACTAACTCTTAACATTTTTAACAACACATTAACACGCACACAACTGACTGTTTTTCTGTCAATTACAAATCACCAATCAATAAAAGACTGATTTATCTCATTCTCTGCTTGCTTTTAATCATATTAGTTATTAATATTGAGTCTAAATAAAGATAGAAACAAAAAATTTCTTTAATAACTAAAATTGTAAATCATGAAAAAAGTATTATTTCTATTAGCGTTTGTTGCAGTTTACGGAGTATCATTAGCAATGACTGAAGCAACAGTTGTTACCAACGATGAGATCGTTCAGATTGTAGACAACGCAGATAAAGTAGAGAAAGAAAAAGAAGCGAGCAAGAAAGCCACAAAGTCTGAAGCTAAAGCTGACGGATGTTCAGGAACTGATGCAAAAGCTAAATCAGCAGCAAAAGCTGACGGATGCTCAGGTGAGAAATCAGCAGAAAAGAAAAGTGACTGCAGCAAAACTTGTGGTGGCGAAAAATCAGGTAAGTCATAATTGATTACCACTCATAAAGGAAAGTCGTTCATTAACAAATGAGCGACTTTTTTTATTTAGCAATGCAAAATGTAACCCACTTTCACCACATTTACGATTGAAATCGAAGGGTCCCCGGAGAAATACTTTCTTAGTTTCGAAATGAATACATCAAGGCTTCGTCCGGCAAAATAGTCGTTCTCGCCCCAAATGGCAGTCAATATCTGCTCGCGCCGAACCACATTCTTCTTTTCCTTACAAAGCATAAGCAACACTTCCGCCTCGCGCGTTGTAAGTCGCTTTATATTTCCATCCAAACTAAGCGAAAGATTTTCATAATCGAATTCGTACGCGCCAACCTGGTAAACCGTTTCAGTTTCCTCCTGGATAAAATCGCTGCGTTTACTGATCGCCACAATTTTACACCACAACTCATCCTCATCAAAAGGTTTGGTAATGTAATCATCGGCGCCAATATCATAACCTTTCATTTTATCCTCTTTCATAGCGCGTGCCGTCAGGAAAACCACGGGAATTTCGGGCTCAATAGCTTTCACCTTTTTGGCCAGCGAAAAGCCATCCATTTTGGGGAGCATTACATCGAAAATGCAAAAGTTGAAATCTCCTTTCTTTTTGAATCCTTCCAAGCCCTCTTCTCCGTCGCGATAAAGCGTAACTCCTACCCCACGGCTTTTCAAAAAATCCTCCAACAAAAATCCAAGGTTAAGGTCGTCCTCAACTAAAATAATGTTTAAGTTTTTTTCGTCCATCTTTACGATTTTTCTAGTGGCAGTTGAATCCTAAAAACAGTCCCTTCATCGCTTGTGCTTTCAACAGCAATGGTTCCGTTATGTGCTTCTACGATTTGTTTTACGTAGGCCAGCCCAATTCCAAAACCTTTGGCGTTGTGCACATCGCCCGTTGGTACCCTGTAATATTTATCAAAAATATACTTTTGAAATTTAACAGGAATACCAATTCCGTTATCTTTTACCCAAATTACCAGATTATTGTTTTCAACACGGGTAGATATATCGATGTTAGGATTGCGTTTGGAGTATTTTATCGCATTCGAAAGCAAGTTAACGAATACGTTTACAAAATGCAGGCGATCGATAAAAACCGGGGTTTTACCGGCTTCAAAATCATAGGTAATTCGCCCGTATCTTTCGTTTAGCAACATTTCGCAGGTTGATGCGGCTTCTTTTACCACATCCTCTACCAAAGTTTCTTCTTTGTTATAATCAAATTCGTTTCTTTCCACTGCTTCCAGTCGCAATAAACTTTCAACCAGGTTTTGCAGTTTGCGGTTCTCTTTGTTTATCAGCTCGGCATAACTGGTTAATTTTTGCTCATCTTCGCCATACCGCTTTTTACGAATCATATTCGATGCCAGAGCAATCGACGACAATGGTGTTTTAAACTCGTGGCTCACGTTATTCAGCAACTCTTTGGTATGTTTGGCAATGCGAATCTCGCGGTTGTAAATGCGTAACAAGTAGAGCAACGACAGAATGAGCAGCAAAATAAGAACTACCGAGCCCACAAACATGTAACCGGCTGTAGCAAAGAAAAAGCGGGTTCGCGACGGAAATTCCACCACCAACTGATACCCTGTTTGTCCCATTATGCCGCCCATACAACGCGAGTAGTACAGCCCCTTATCGTAGTCGGCTTTTAGCACGTCCAACTCTTCCGAATCATTTTCGAGGATGTACATTTCAAACTCCAGATCGATGTCGTATGATGTTAATTCATTCTGAATGGCATCGTGAATTTTTTGCCAAACACCGGATGATGTTAGTTGTGTTTTCAGGCGAACAGAATCGCACTCAACACAAGCTTTAACTTTGTTACACAATGGCTTATCGGCCGTAAGTGTTGTCATGGTTTCGCTAAGTGCCAGTTCCACACTTTTCTCAAAAACCTTGTCCTGAAAGCGAATGGAATAAACAATCCATTTTATTTGCGTTGCCAGCAGTGCCAGAATAATCAGTAATGCCAACAAAAATGTATATTTTCTGAATACTGTTTTCACGTATAATTTTTCCTGTTTCTAAACTATTCAATGTTTATTACCATAACCACATTGATAACCAATTGTTTTATGGTGATTATAAAAGTCAAAAATAACCATTAAATCAACAAGCACTCCGGCTGTTAAAACCATTAACCTCGCATTAACGCTTAGTTTAATCAGTAAACAATATATTTGTCACAACGATCACAAAAAAAACTAAAAAATCATGAAAAGAATTCTCATTGTAATCACTCTTATTGCTGCTTACAGTGTTGCTATGGCAAGCACAAGTGCAAAGGTTAACACAGTTAAAAAATCGGAAGTTACTGTAGTTGCCGACGATAACACTGTTGTAATCAACAAAGAAGAGGACGAAAAGAAGAAGAAAACAGAAAAGAAAGCCACAACCGCAAAAACAGCCGACAAAAAGGCAACAGGTTGTTCCGAAGCACAAAAGAAAAGTTGTGCAGCATCGGGCAAAACCTGTGGTGACGAAAAAGCCGCTACTGAGAAAAAAAGTTGTTGTGGAGGATCGAAGTAAGATCAACTTCAAATAAATCAATTAAAGGGTGCTTTTGCACCCTTTTTTTATGCCTTGCCGCAGACAAAAAGTAAATTTTCACACGAAAAAATCGATCATCCCTGACATTTTGTAAAATCTCCCGCGGGAGAACCGGACAAATGTAAGGGAGAACGACCTCCTTGCATGGGAGAACTGGTCTCAGTCGTGGGAGAAGCACTATTCCTCATGCGAGGAAGACTGTTTTTTCGCAGCCAAGAACTTTTCTGCAAGACCAGAATTTATTTTTCATTTCAATAATTGCTGAAATTGGATTGAATTTGTACTTTCAGTCGCGCAAAACAGAGAACATGAGAGCACCAAAATCATTTCGTTTACACATTGGGATTTTTGGCCGCAGAAATGCCGGCAAGTCAAGTATTTTAAATGCACTTACACAGCAAGATGTATCCATTGTTTCGGATGTTGCCGGAACAACAACCGACCCGGTTGAGAAACCGATGGAATTGCTTCCGCTTGGGCCGGTACTATTTATTGACACGGCTGGTATCGACGATGTTGGGGCGCTTGGCGAAAAACGCATTGCCAAAACACTTGCCGTTTTCGATCGAACCGACTTAGGTGTAATTGTGTCGAATTTTAACGATTGGGGAGAATACGAAGAGTCATTGATCGGCGAATTCAACGAACGGGAAATTCCGTTTGTAGTGGTGTTTAACAAGTGCGATCTGTACGATGAAAATTTTGAAATTATCGGTGCCCTCGATGGTAAAAAGATAAAACTGGTTCAGACTTCGGTAACTGAAAACAAAGGATTGCTCGATCTGAGACAGTTATTGTTGAATTCTGCACCGGCCGATTTTATTAATCGACCAAGTATTTTGGGCGACCTCGTTGGCGCCGGAGAAGCTGCAGTGTTGGTGGTCCCCATCGATAAAGAAGCGCCAAAAGGCCGGCTGATATTACCGCAGGTTCAAAGTATCCGCGACTTGCTCGACAACGACGCCTTTTGTATGGTCGTTAAGGAACGTGAATTGCGCGAGGGACTTTCGCGGTTTAACAAGCCACCGAAACTTGTGGTTACCGATTCGCAGGCCTTTTTAAAAGTGGCTGCCGACACACCACCAGAAATTCCGTTAACCTCGTTTTCCATTTTATTTGCGCGTCACCAGGGCGATCTTAACGAAATGGTTCGCGGAGCAATGGCCATCGACAAACTAAAAACCGGCGACAAAGTTTTGATTGCAGAAGCCTGCTCGCACCATCCCATTGGTGAAGATATTGGCACCGTAAAAATTCCACGCTGGCTTACCCAGTATGTGGGCGGCAAACTACAAATTGACAGTACCCGCGGACACGATTTCCCGCCTAATATTTCCGATTATAAACTCATCATTCATTGCGGAGCCTGTATGTGGAACCGCCGCGAAATGTTGAGCCGCATTATGAAAGCAAAACAAATTGGCGTTCCGATTACCAATTACGGACTTACCATTGCTTACTCGCTGGGAATTTTTGAGCGTGCATTGGAACCGTTTCCGGCAGCACTGGACATTTATAAAAACGGAACCGGGAATTAGATTCTCAATGTTTTATCAAACCCGGGACAAAGCTGAGTTGTTGAAAGTATAAAAGAGAAAAATGAGCCGTATACTTTTTATATTTCTAATGTTTGCAGGCCTGGCCTGTACCGACAAAGAAAATCCTGTAATTATGCCTGCACAACCGGAACCAAGTGATTCCAATAACAACGTCAACCAGGATTCTACCTTTTACTACCTTGCTTTAGGCGATTCGTACACCATTGGCGAAAGCGTGGAGGAAAACGAACGATTCCCGGTTCAATTGGTTGAAAAATTAGAAGCCGAAGGTTTTGAAATGCAGCCGGCAAAAATTGTAGCACGTACCGGTTGGACCACCGATGAACTGGCCGCCGCCATTAAAAACGAAAATTTAAAAGACTCATACAACCTCGTAACTTTATTAATTGGCGTGAATAACCAGTACCGCGGAAGAAGCGCCGATGAATACCGGGGAGAATTCAGGAACAACCTGCAAACCGCAATTAAATTTGCCGGCAACAAAGCTCAAAATGTAATCGTAGTTTCTATTCCGGATTATGGAGTTACTCCTTTTGGACAAAGCCGCAACCCTGAACAAATTGCCAAAGAAATAGATGAATACAATGCCATAAATTTTCAGGAAACGCAGCAGGCCAATGCGCGTTATGTGGAAATAACTACCATTTCGCGTGAAGCACTTAACGATGAAACGCTGGTGGCTTCCGATGGTCTACATCCATCGGGAGAAATGTACCGGCGCTGGGTAGAAAAGATTCTTCCTGAAGCAAAAAAAATACTCGAAAGCCAAAAATAAATGACGACTGACCAAAACTTTACTTTAGCTGAACAACTTGACAGAGACGATCAGTTACGTAACTTCCGAAGCCGGTTTTACATCGAATCAGAGAATACGATTTACCTTGATGGAAACTCGCTTGGCCGCCTTCCTATAAAAACCAAAGAGTTACTTTCTGAAGTGGTGGAAAAACAATGGGGAACGGAACTGATTGAAAGCTGGAACCTACACTGGTACCAAAAACCTGCTCAGCTTGGCGATAAAATCGCTCCAATTATCGGTGCTACAAAAGGCGAAGTAATTGTTTCCGACAGTACATCGATCAACCTTTACAAACTGGCGCACGCAGCGCTGAAATTGCAAAAAGGAAAAACAACAATTGTAAGCGACGATCTCAATTTCCCAACTGACCTCTACATTTCACAGGGACTTTTAAAAGAATTTGGCCCTGATTACAAACTCGAGCTGGCAAAAACAACCGACGGTATTACCATTGAAACGGAAGAACTGAAATCGAAGATCACAAAAAATACAGCTTTGGTTGTATTGTCGTTGGTGGCATTTAAAAGTGCCTTTATGTACCAGCTTGAAGAAATTACCGAGCACGCGCATAAAATGGGTGCGGTGGTTCTTTGGGATCTCAGTCATGCTGCCGGTGCCGTTGAAATTGACTTGAATAAATGCAATGCCGATCTCGCTGTTGGTTGCACTTATAAATACCTAAACGGAGGTCCGGGTTCGCCTGCATTTTTATACGTTCGGAAGGATTTACAGGATAAGTTGTCATCACCAATTCAGGGGTGGTTTGGCGATGCTTTACCTTTTGAATTTGATCTGAACTACCGGCCGGTAGAGGGAATTCGGAGATTCCTAACGGGAACTCCGCCAGTGCTTAATCTTATGGCAATTGAGCCCGGTATTGATATGGTTAACGAAACTGGAATGAAAAACATTCATCAAAAAAGCACACAGCTGTCCGAGTTCTTTCTTTCTATGGCGGATTCGGAATTAAGTGATTATGGTTTTGAAGTAGGTTCTCCAACTGAACCAGAAAAACGGGGATCGCACGTTTCTTTAAAACACGACGAAGCTTACCGCATTTGCCAGGCTTTAATTCATCCAAAATCATCAACACTGAAAATCATTCCCGATTTTCGCGATCCGGACAATATTCGATTTGGATTTACACCGCTCTACACAACTTTTAAAGAAGTATGGCAAACGGCTCAACGACTTAAAGAGATAATCAGGGATAAAGAGTACGAGCAATTTTCAACGCAAAGATCAGAGGTTACTTAGATTTTTGTATTGGGTGGTGAAAAAAGCCAAAAAACTCGATCTTTCCCATCGCGTCCTTTTTCAGCAGTTTCAAATTCCCCTTTTCAAATGCAAACTGAAATTCAATATTGTTTCTGAAATCTTTCGGGTTAATTAATGTAATAAAGTTTCGGGCAACGCTCCAGTTGCCTTCAGTCGTTCCCTCCAACAATTTTACAGGCGCATTTCCGGCCACAATAAATTCATGATTTTCGAGAAATGAAAGAACAAACAACAACTTGTTTTTTTTCAGTGCATCTTCATCAAAATGTAACAGCTCCTCTCCCTCATCTACGTAATACTCAAACAAATGCCACTTGCCGGGAATCAGCTTCTTTTTACTGCCAAACACCTCGGGAGATTTCAGCCAGTCGACAAATTTTGTAAAAATCGATTTTAGTTTCATAACGAGCCTGTTACGTTTGGTAAGACCAAAACCCGACCAAAAAGTTTAATGCTTTGCACTATTTTAATCTGTCACCGCTCAGAAAAATTCCATATCGAAATCAAATGCAACAATAATCAACTTCCTACGTATTTTGTGGTATGTGAAAAAACCACGAATTCATACCTTAACATAGATGAACCATGATTCTATCCAAAAACTAACCCAAATTGTTCAGGAAAACCTGGCGAATGAAGATTTTGGCCCCGATCAACTTGTACACGAAATGGGTGTTAGTCATTCCACTCTTCATCGCTGGTTAAAACAATACACCAACAAAAATATCAGTCAATTCATTCGCGAAATCAGGCTCAAAAAAGCCAGCGAATTACTTCTAAACGAAGAGCTCACCATTTCGGAAGTTGCCTATAAAGTTGGTTTTGGAAGTGCGACTTATTTTAACCGGTGTTTTCATGAGCAATTCGGGTGTTCGCCGGGCGAATTCAAAAAGCGGGAACTGGTTGCGGAAACCGAAAACACTCAATCCAAAGAAAGAAATTTTTCAAAAAAATACCTATTTATTGCCGCGCCAATACTGGTACTCTCAATTCTGGCATTGTTCCTCGTCGAAAAATATGACTTGTTCAACAATAAGTCTCCGATAGAAAAATCAATTGCCGTTCTTCCGGTTAATTACCTGGGAGATCCGCAACACAAATACCTGGCAGATGGTGTTTGCGAAGACATACAGAATAACCTGGCAAAAATTAAAGATCTGCGCGTAGTCGACTTCAATTCGGTAAAGTTGTATCAATCTACCAAAACGTCCGAAGAAGAAATCGTTGAAGAATTAAAAGTTGGTGCTTTGCTAAAAATAACGTTTCAGGAAATAGAAACGAACATTGTACTTTTTGTTCGACTTATTAATTCTGATGATGGAACAGTCCTATTTTCGGAGATATACAACAGCGATGAAAACAGAATATTTATAACTCAAAGCGATATTGCGCTAGCCATTGCGAACGAGCTGGAAGCCAACATTACCACCGAAGAAAAACAACGAATTGAAAAAATACCAACAGTAAGTTTAACTGCCAACGATTTTTACCAACGTGCACGCGAACAACAATGGAAATACTGGATAAACGAAGATCAGCAAGCGCTTAAAAATGCAAAAGAACTTTATTCAAGAGCCCTTGAATACGATGCCAACTTTGCGCCGGTTTATACCGGAATGGCACTTCTGGAATGGAACCAAAATAGTTGGAAAAGCAACATCCCCGAGCAATATCTTGATTCGGTACTTTGGCTGGCCGAAAAAGCACTTTCGATAGATAAAAACAATTCCGATGCCTATTTTATTAAAGCAGAATATAATCGTTTAAAAGGTTTTTACAATGATGCGCTTTCGGAATACGACAAAGCCATTCAAATCAATCCGAACGACTGGATGGCCTACTTCGGAAAGGCACAACTGTTTTATTTCGAAGACCTTTCAAAGACTATACAGTATTGCAATATGGCGGCATCGCGGCATAAGGGAATTATGTTGCCAACAATTTTGCGTCTTTTGGCAACTTCTTACCAGAGTACGGGATTCCCTGAGAAAGCGGAATATTACCGGCAGGAAGCGTTAAGTCTCGATTTCGATTCCGCACAGTACCTGCTAAATAAGGAATCGCTTCAAGACATCCCGACATCAATTCATCTGCTAGAAAAAGCGCTTACCTCTAATTCTTCAAATCCGGGAATTCTATGGGACCTGGCCTTTTATAATTCTTTTGCGGCTAATAACGACGAGGCCTTTTCCTATCTCAAAAAATACATGGCTTTAAATAACTCTCCTGCAGATCTTCCGGTTAATTCAATGCACCGCATTGCGTACATTTATTACCAACAAGGAATGAAGGATTCGGCAGCCTATTATTTTCAGTTGCAGGAAAAATCCTGCCTCGAAGCGATTGAATCCGGAAGGTATTATTCCAATTTTTTGCTTTACGATCTTGCCGGTGTTTATGCCTTTAATGGAGAAAAACAGAAAGCTTATTCATGGCTGAATAAATTTAACGAGTTGGATAAAATGCCCGGTTGGATGGTTGAGCTTATAAAAACAGATCCCCTATTTGAAACCATCAGGAAAGAACCTAATTTTAAAGAGATAGTTGCCGAAGTAGAGACAAAATACAAGGCTGAACACGAACGAGTAAAAGTATGGCTCGAAAACAACCATATCCTGTTACAATAATCAAGGGCCAAACCTCGCCATAAATGTGGTTTTGCAATATAATTTCAATTTTTGCAATATAACTTCAACTCATAAGCTATAGATTCTAACTTCTGATGCAGTATTACTAACATAAGTATTGTTTTATTCCCGAACTTTGAATTCACTAAATGTCATTTCTTCATCTTCTGTATTTAGGCCATGAAAGTTTAGTAATGTTATTAGTCCTTATCGCCAACATATTTACAGTCTCACAACATGAAAAGGAATTTGAAGAAGTGCTGGGTATTGCCTGCCTAACTAACCTACATAAAATTCAGGCAATCACCTAAAGCCTCCTTAGATATTAAGTTTTGGGCCACCTCTAGTTGTAGAGGTGGTTTCTTATGAAGAGATGTGTAATGGTTAATGCAACAATAATCTTTTATTAGTAGTTATATAAGCGAACTCTTGAATGGAAAAACAACGTAGATCATTATTCCAATCCCCCAAATTCCGGCTGCTGATAATAATGTGAAAGCAGTGTTAAAAAATTTCAACATTCTGTAAACTAGGTGCTATGCCTCGCCACCTTTTTATACCGAAATTTATTTGACATAAAAATCAAAATTAAAAACTATTTAAAACCCAAGAATTATGAAAGCATTAAGAATCATTTTAGCAGTCATTGTAGTAACTTGTTTGTTTACTCTTCCAACATCGGCTCAAAACAACCGAGTTATTAAAGAAACCCAAACTATAACTGATGTAAGCATGCAATTCCCTTGTATGGAGGAATCTATTACCGGGACTATTGTGCTGGAGTCTAGCTACAAATACTTCACCGACAATAATAACCGTGTAGGATTAATACTGCAACATTATAAAAATACAGGTACGTTTATTGGCGATATAACAGGAACCGAATACACATTGATAGATAGAAATACCGCACACGACATAGCAAATATGACATTTGATAAGGAAACAGTAAATGTAACATCTATGAGTTGGCTTCTTCAAGATGGGAAAAAAGTAGCACGCATAAAATATTATTTTCATCTAACATTAGTTAATGGAGAACCTAAAGCAACATTTGACATATTTGATGTAAAATGCTTTTAAACTTCAGCCCAGATATGTAAATAATACAACCAAAAATCAAACATCATAGATTTTAAGTATTGCCACCTCACACAAAAAGCGGGAACGTTCCCGCTTTTATAGTTTTATAACTACCAGTTGTACAAGCCATTATTTCTTTGTAATTTGAATACTATTAAACTGATTACAAACTAAATGGCAAATGAATCAACAAACGGAAATGCTTTTATTGAGAAGATAAAAGGGATTGTTGATGCCAATTTAGAAAATGAAAAGTTTAATCTTTCATCTCTTGCCCGGGAAAGCGGTTTAAGCAAAATTACACTCTATCGTAAAATTAAAGCGGCAACCGGAAAAACAACCAGTCAATTTATTCGCGAAATCAGACTTACAAAAGCTAAAGAGCTACTACTCGATGAAGAACTCACTGTAGCAGAAGTTGCTTATAAAGTAGGTTTTGGTAGTGCAACCTATTTCAATAAATGCTTTCATGAATATTATGGATGTTCGCCGGGTGAATACAAAAAAACACACCAATATCAGGATACAAATCAACCGAAAAATAAGATCTTAAAAATATTAGCTCTAAGCATTTCCATCGTCATTGCTGTAGTAGCTGTTTTTACTCTTAAGCACGAAGCGCAAACTGAAAATGTTATTGAAATAATTGTATCACCTATCGAATTTTCAGGAAGCAGCGAGAATGAGTTTTGGGCTATTGGAATAAACGAAGTCATAATTAATGAGCTATCGGCAATTAAGAACTTTTTAGTTTTAGACCAGAAAATAATAGATGACTATATATCGACAACCGGTAATGAAAAGAAATTAAACAAAAAAGCAGTGCGTGCTTATACGCTGAAATTAACAATGTTTGAAAAGGATGGAATCAGGATAATCGTGTGGCGCTTAACAAGAAACCACGACGGAGCTGTTGTTCATTCGCAAAAAGATACTATCCCTAAAACTGTTTCCTATGTAACAGAAAAACTGATTGTTAAAACCATTGCCACCAAATTAGATATTCCAATAAGTGACGAAACAAAACAAAGACTTCAGATCAATGAGCCGATTAATCGTACCGCTGAAAAGTATTATCTGCAAGCACTAAAAATTCTCAACGGGAATGAGATTAAAAGAAATCAGGATTTGTACAAAGCAGCAGAAAATTATCTATACAAAGCATTAGATGCCGATTCGTTGTTTTACAAAGCTTACGAAGAACTTGCATCGATACACGCCACCAGAAATTACTGGCTTAACATTCATCAAACCAACTTTATGGATTCCTCGCTCTACTTTGCTAATAAAGCCATTCAGATCAGCCAGAATTCATACAAAGGACATTACATCCGCGCTTCGTACTATTATCACCGAAACGACACGAAAAAAGCGCTTGAGGAGTTGGATGCGGCAACCAACATAAATCAAAGCTATGTTTATGCTTACGAACTAAAAGGTAAAATTTACCGATATATTGATTTGGCAAAGTGTATAGAAAATTACCATTGGGCAGTGCAATTAAGTGGCGAAGTTTATCCTCAAATGCTCCACTCCTTATCCTTTCATTATTCAGAAGCCGGCTTTTTCGATGAATCGAAATACTATGCCAAACTGGCTTTCGAAATTGATAACGACTCCGTGTTGTGGTACATGTCCTTGGCAGGTTACGAAAACGCCAATCGAAATAATCAAAAAGGAACAGCCTATTTTTTGAAAGCCTATGCCATAAATCCATTGAATTCAAACCTGCTTTTATTGTTGGGCAAAGCCTATTCCGATGCCGAACAATACGAACAGGCAGCCCGGTACTTTGATGAGTATATTGATTTTTTAGAACAAAGAAATGCCATCGAAGGACTGGGTGTTGTTCATCGGCCAGCATACGTGTACTGGCAGATCGGCAAAAAGGAGGAAGCTGCTTATTATTTCGATCTGCAAATTAAAAACACCTTAAAAGATCTCGACCTAAAACGCCCGTTCCATCAGTTCCGATTAATAGATATTGCCGAGGTTTATGCTTTCAACGAAGAAAAAGAGAAAGCCTACAAATACCTTCAATTCATTATCGACCAACCGGTGTGCATTCCGTTTTGGCTTTATGATATTGTGAAAAACGATCCTCAGTTTGATAAAATTCGCAACGAGAGTCAGTTTATAGCATTGGAGAAAAGATATAGAGACAGATTTGAAATGGAACACCAGAAAGTTAAGAACTGGATTTCCGAAAATTCGAAATTTAATTAATTTATCTGCATACAAAATCCGCTAAACCTATGGCATGCAACATCATTTATATAGCTGCAAAATAATTTCAATTCAAAAGTAATAGCTTACACCAACTGATAAAATGGTTCTACCTTGAACATGACTTTAATTCGGAACTTTGATTCAACAATGTTTTTCAAAAATTAAAGTTCAAAGTCATGAAAACAATTACAATTTTTATTGCAATAGTGCTGGCCGCGTCATCGCTATTAGCTCAGGACATGAAGAGTAATATCGAAGAAATTAAAGTTACTCCACCCCGATTTACAGGAATAATTCAGAATCCTCAAATTTTAGGAGAGGACGATTTTGTATCATTCGAAAAGTACCTGATTAATAACTTGCAATACCCGCAAGAAGTTATCAATAGCGGAGCCGAGGGAACAGAGCTGGTTAGGTTTGAAGTGAGTGCCGATGGCAAACTATCGTCGTTTGAAGTTTTAAACAGTGTTGACCCTGAAATTGACGAAGCCATTCACGCCATTTTACTAACCACCTGTGGAATGTGGAAAGCAGGTGAGGCAAACGGTGATCCGGTGTCGATGCCTAAAGAAATTGCGATCGAATTTAAATGGAAACAATATGAATCGCTAAACAACACCCGCGATTTTGATGCGCTTGCCAAACTCTATATGACCAAAGGCACCGAACAATTAATGCATAAAAACAATGCTAAAAAAGCATTAAAGTTTTTCAACCATGGAATTAATTACCGCCCCAACGAAGACTGTCTTTTAATGGGTCGCTGTTTATGCAAATACGAATTAGGCGACGAAGAAGGCGCGAGGGCAGATTGGGCAAGAATACAAAGTTCAGGCGTATCAGACGAAGCAATTTCACTGCTCGACAACTATAACAACCTAAAAGGATCAACTGATCTGGAATTACAACTGGGTTTAAAATAACATCTCAGCACTTTCACCGGGTCCAGTTGACTAAAACCACCATATATTTAAGCGAAAAACCACCTCATTGACTTGAGGTGGTTTTGTATTTTCATGAGAAAGAAAAAAGGGCAGCCCAACGACCACCCCCTCACATTCGTAAATGTATAATGATAAAAAATAAGGGTATAACAAGTTTAAGGATTCGCATCCGGAAAGTTCATTTTTTAGTTCGCTACTTATCAACAACTTACCGTGGATAGCGTTCCATCTTTATGGTCGAATTAAAGGAAATCTCTTCAATCCGAAAGTTCCTAACCCTGTTATTAACTTTTTCAAATTATGGTGAAAAACGTGCTATATTTGCCACTTCAGCGCTGCTTAATTACTATTAATCAGTAAAAAGCACCAAACCTTTGTCAATCAGAAATCTTTTATTTACTTTTGCGGCCAATTAATTTTATGCCGTTTCTATTGAAAGCGATGTTGCGGCGTAAACATTGTATAACAAATAGTTCTTTTAAAAATGTATTTAACATCAGAAAAAAAACAAGAGCTTTTTGCCAAACATGGCCAATCAGCTCAAGACACTGGTAGTGCAGAAGGTCAGATTGCATTGTTCTCGTTAAGAATTAACCACTTAACTGAGCACCTGAAAAAAAACAAAAAAGACCACAGCACTCGTCGTGCATTGATTAAATTAGTAGGTAAACGTCGTAGCTTACTCGACTACCTCATCAAAAAAGATATCGAGCGTTATCGTGCGATTATCAAAGAGTTGAACTTACGTAAGTAAATTATATTGAAAGGCAATGCATTGGTATTGCCTTTCTTTTTTTGTAAATTGCAAAACCTCACCACCCATTGTAATTAACAAAGGCCGCTTACAGGCCGCAAAAATTATTTATTAAAAATTATGGTAAACGCTACAGTTAAAACAATCGAACTTGCCGATGGCAGGACGATTACCATTGAAACCGGCAAATTGGCAAAACAAGCCGATGGTTCGGTAGTGGTTCGAATGGGTGACACCATGTTGCTGGCAACAGTTGTGTCGGCAAAAGATGCTAAAGAAGATGTAGACTTCATGCCGGTATCAGTTGATTACCGCGAAAAATTTGCCGCTGCAGGACGTTTCCCGGGAGGTTTCCTGAAAAGAGAAGCCCGTCCGAGCGATGAAGAAATTTTGGTTGCACGTCTTGTTGACCGTGCTCTTCGTCCACTTTTCCCGGAAGATTACCACGCTGAAACCGCGGTAATGATCTCACTGATCTCATCAGGAAAAGATGAAATGCCAGATTGCCTGGCAGGATTAGCAGCATCAGCAGCTATCGCTGTTTCAGATGTTCCTTTCACTACTCCGATTTCAGAAGTTCGCGTAGCCCGCATCGGTGGCGAATTCGTTATCAATCCAACATACTCGCAATTGGCCGAGGCCGATCTTGACATTATGGTTGGAGCATCGTTCGACAACATTATGATGGTTGAAGGCGAAATGGATGAAGTGTCGGAAGATGTAATGTTGGAAGCGATTAAAGTTGCACACGACGAAATTAAAAAGCATTGTAAAGTTCAGGAAGAACTGGCTGCAGAACTGGGAGTTGTAAAACGTGAATACTGTCACGAAAACAACGACGAAGAATTGCGTGCACAGGTAAAAGCCGATCTTTACGAAAAAGCATACGACATTGCCAAACAACAAATTACCAACAAAAGCCTGCGTATGGAGTCTTTTGCTGCTGTTGTTGACGAATATGTTGAAGCTTACCTTGAGGCAAACGCCGAAAACGAGGAGCTTGATTTGGTAGCCAACGAAAAATTGATTCGCCGTTACTACCACGACGTAGAAAAAGAAGCTATGCGCCGCATGATCCTTGACGATGCAATTCGTTTGGATGGCCGTAAAACTAACGAAATCCGTCCTATCTGGGTAGAGGTTGATTATCTTCCTGGTGCACACGGATCATCGATTTTCACCCGTGGAGAAACCCAATCGTTAACTTCGATTACATTGGGTACCAAAATGGATGAAAAGATTATCGACCAGGTAACTGTTCAGGGAAAAGAGAAATTCCTTTTACATTATAACTTCCCTCCATTCTGTGTTGGCGATCCTAAAACGCCACGCGGAACCAGCCGTCGCGAGATCGGTCACGGAAACCTGGCACACCGCGCATTGAAGAAAATGCTTCCTGCAGATTCGCCTTATGTAGTTCGTATTGTTTCTGATATTTTGGAATCAAACGGATCATCATCGATGGCAACTGTTTGTGCCGGAACAATGGGATTGATGGACTGCGGATTGAAGATCAAAAAACCGGTATCGGGTATCGCAATGGGATTGATTACCGATAAAGGTGCTTCAAAATACGCCGTTCTTTCTGACATTCTTGGTGACGAAGACCACCTGGGTGACATGGACTTTAAAGTAACCGGTACTGCCGATGGTATTACCGCTACTCAAATGGATATTAAAGTTGACGGACTGCCATACGAAGTGCTTGCAGAAGCATTGCAACAGGCAAAAGAAGGCCGTTTACACATTTTAGGCGAAATGCTTAAAGTGATTCCTGAAGTTCGCGAAGACTTTAAACCAAATGTTCCACGTATCGAAACCGTTCAGATTCCTAAAGATATGATCGGTGCGGTAATCGGACCTGGTGGAAAAGTTATTCAGGCGATTCAGGAAGAAACAGAAACTGTAATCGTAATCGAAGAAGTTGACGATGCAGGTTTGGTTCAGATTTCTGGAGCAGGTTTAGAGCCAATTGAAGCTGCAAAAGCAAAAATCAAAGCAATTACTGCACTTCCTGAAGTTGGTGAAATTTACCAGGGAAAAGTAAAATCGGTTGTTTCTTTCGGAGCATTTATCGAGATTATTCCTGGAAAAGAAGGTTTGTTGCACGTATCTGAAATGGCTTGGGAACGCGTTGAAAACGCAGAGGACTTTGCCAAAGAAGGCGAAATTGTTGAAGTGAAACTGATCGGTGTTGACGAAAAAACCGGTAAACTGAAACTTTCGCGCAAAGTGTTGCTTCCAAAACCAGAAGGTTACGTAGAGCGCCCACCAAGAGAAAATCGTGGTGGTGACCGCAGAGGTGGAGATCGCCGTCGCGATGACCGCAGAGGTGGCGACAGAAGACGTGATGACCGCAGAGGTGGCGATCGCAGAGACTTCCGTCCTCGTCGCGATAACGACTAAGAGCTGAATAAATTTCAAGCAAAATAATAAAAACGCTCCGCCTTTTGGTGGAGCGTTTTTTGTTTCCCGGTGACCAATGACAAGTGACATTTCACTTCCTTTTCTTAACTTCGCCATCAAAATTTGAAAAACATGGGTAACTGGTCAGAAGAACTTCACAATAAAATAGACGAACAATTACAAGGCGGCAACGATAAAGACCTTCGCTTTTTCCGTATCGACGAGTTTAAACGCAACATCGCACGTGTTGACGATTTTTCCGGCAGCTGCCCCGAGTGTCAAAGAAACCGGATCGATATTGCAGAAGCGGTTGACACCATCCATCAGGCAGTAAACCATGTTGGTAAAGATCGCCGAACTTACGACCGACTGATTACCCGCCTCTCGAAACACATGCAAAAGGAACACGGTTTTTATGCACCGTATTATTTCACCTACCTCATTTCTTTCTTTGGAATTATAGCTGGTTCTATACTTGGTTACCTGCTTATGCAGCTAAATGCCGACATTAAACTCGAATTGTTCCTTATTGGTTTTTCCATCTGCCTGTTGCCAACCTATGTTTGGGGGCATTTAAAAGACAAAAAGCTCAGAAAAGAGAAGCGGCTTATGTAAGTCCGGTCAACAAAAACAGTGGTATGCTGTTACCTTTCCAACACTCGCATGACTGATATCAAGGAAATTGTAATCAAGAATTATTTATTTAGCGAAAAACAACTGCACAATGAAGAACACTGTTTTATTTGTACTGGCATCAATTGTTCTGTTTGCCTGTACTGAACAACAAAAAAAATTGGATTATCCTGTGACAAAAAAAGGAGACGTAAAAGACACCTATTTTGGTGTTGAAGTGGCCGACCCGTATCGTTGGCTCGAAGACGACCACTCGGCCGAAACTGCCGAATGGGTGAAAGCAGAAAACAAAGTAACTTATGGCTACCTGAACCAGATTCCGTACCGAGAAGAATTAAAAGAAAGACTTTCGTCGATATGGAACTACGAAAAAGTGGGTGCGCCGTTTAAGGAAGGCGACTGGACCTATTTTTACAAAAACGACGGACTGCAAAACCAATATGTGGTTTACCGTTTTAAAACCGGGGCAGATGAATCAACTGCCGAAGTTTTTCTCGATCCTAACACTTTTGCGGAAGACGGAACAACTTCGTTAGACGCTTTGAGTTTTTCGGAGAACGGTAAAATTGCCGCTTATTCGATCTCTGAAGGAGGTAGCGACTGGCGTAAGATCATCATTATGGATACCGACTCCAAAACGCAAATTGGCGACACTTTGATTGATGTGAAATTTACCGGTATTTCGTGGAAAGGCGACGAAGGATTTTTCTACTCAAGCTACGACAAACCAAAGGGAAGTCAGTTATCGGCAAAAACCGATCAGCATAAATTGTACTACCATAAAATGGGCACGGCTCAAAAAGAGGATGAGCTGATATTTGGTGGAACACCCGAGCAAAAACACCGTTACGTAAATGGGTATGTTACTGATGACAACCATTATTTGGTAATTACGGCCGCTATTTCTACTTCCGGCAACAAATTGTTTATTAAAAACCTTACAAAACCAAATAGCAAGTTTATTACCATTCTTGCCGAAGACAAGAGCGATACTCAGGTAATCGACAATGTGGGCACTAAACTCTACCTGGTTACCAATTTAAATGCACCTAACCAAAGAGTTGTTACTACCGATGTAAGTAATCCAACTCCTGAAAACTGGGTGGATTTTATTCCTGAAACAGAAAATGTACTTAGCACGTCAACCGGCTGTGGCTACTTCTTTGCCGAATACATGATAGATGCGGTTTCAAAAGTCTACCAATACGATTACAACGGCAAAATGATTCGCGAAGTAGAATTGCCCGGAGTTGGATCTGTTGGTGGTTTTGGTGCCAAGAAAAAGGCTACTGAGATGTATTACACTTTCACCAACTACATTACACCGGGAAGCATTTATCAGTATGATTTTGAGACCGGCGAATCGGAATTGTACCGCAAACCGGCTATCGATTTCAATCCAAATGATTTTGAAAGCAAACAGGTGTTCTACGCCTCGAAAGACGGCACGAAAATTCCGATGATCATTACCTACAAAAAAGGCACAGAACTGAATGGAAAGAACCCAACGATCCTTTATGGTTACGGTGGTTTTAACGTTAGCCTTACACCAAGTTTTTCGGTTACCAACGCTGTTTGGCTGGAGCAAGGTGGTGTTTATGCTGTTGCCAATTTACGCGGTGGTGGTGAGTACGGTAAAAAGTGGCACGACGCCGGAACAAAAATGCAAAAGCAAAATGTTTTCGACGATTTTATTGCCGCTGCTGAATATCTGATTGCAGAGAAATATACATCGAGCGATTACCTCGCCATCCGTGGCGGATCGAACGGTGGATTATTGGTTGGAGCGGTTATGACACAACGTCCTGAGCTGATGAAAGTGGCACTTCCGGCAGTTGGTGTAATGGATATGTTACGTTACCACACCTTTACAGCAGGTGCAGGTTGGGCCTACGATTACGGAACGGCCCAAGACAACAAAGAAATGTTTGAATACCTAAAAGGTTATTCGCCGGTGCACAATGTAAAAGCCGGCGTTGCTTATCCGGCAACACTGGTAACCACCGGCGACCACGACGACCGTGTAGTTCCGGCACACAGCTTTAAATTTGCTGCCGAATTGCAGGCCAAACAGGCAGGCGATAATCCGGTTCTTATACGTATTGAAACGGATGCAGGTCACGGAGCAGGAACACCGGTAAGCAAAACCATTGAGCAGTATGCCGATATTTATGGCTTCACATTGTGGAATATGGGTATTAAAACGCTGGCTGAATAAAATTCGGAGTCTCCGGATGATGAATATGAATAACCCCATCCTTTAGGGTGGGGACTAGCACATTCAGACTGATCGCAGGAATAAAAGGGAATTTTGTAAATTAAAAATTACAAAATTCCCTTTTATTCCTTTTTCTCTAACCTATTTTCCGTCCCCGCCTTAAAAGACGGGGCTAGTTATAGCTCATTCCCCAAAGCCGGAATTATATTGAAAAATTAATTGTAAACAAGCCGGAATTTTCAATCAAGAAATACTACTTTTGGATTCCCGGTAGCACGATTTGTTACCGGGAATTTTTATGTTGAAGGATAATGCAATTTCTGGTTATTGAGGGAAATATAGGGGCCGGCAAATCAACACTTTCGCGAATGATTGCCGAAGATTACAACGCCAAACTGGTGTTGGAGCAATTTGCCGACAACCCATTTCTGCCGAAGTTTTACAAAGACAAAGAACGTTATTCATTTCCGCTGGAACTATCGTTTTTAGCCGATCGCTACAACCAGATAAAAAACGAAGTGCTCAACCTCGATCTTTTTCACCCGTTTATGGTGGCCGACTACTATTTTGCGAAAACAGCAATTTTTGCCGAGAACACCTTAAAAAAAGATGAGTACCATCTTTTCCGGCAAATCTTCAACATTATTTTCGAATCGATGCCCAAACCCGATTTATACGTTTACCTCCATTCAGATGTCGACCGACTGATGAAAAATATAAAAATGCGCGGGCGCGATTATGAACAAAATATGGATCCTGTTTACCTGGCTAAAATCGGTGACGGATACTTTAACTTTTTTAAACAAATTTCCTCCTTCCCAATACTGATTATCGACATTAATGGCATCGATTTTGTGCAAAATCCTGACCATTATCAGCAATTGAAATCCGCCATTTTTAATAGTGAATATAAATTAGGGATAAACCGTCTGATATTGTGATAAAAACATGAGCTACAGCTTTCAAATAATGAAAAGCTTTTTATTTTTGTCTGCTCGAATGTGAATTTTTAATTTAAGTATAAATAATGTCTGTTATGAGAAGAATCAACTTTAAACCTATCGCCCTTTTCGTTGGTGTTGCGGTTGTATTGTCTGGATGTTCCGGACTAAACAAAATGAAGAAAAATGCCGATCAAATTAACTTCAAAGTTACTCCTGAAGTGCTCGAAGCACACGCGAGTGAAGTTGGGGTAGCAATCGACGCCCGTTTCCCCGCCAAATACTTCAATAAAAAAGTAACTCTAACAGCCACTCCGGTATTAAAATACGAAGGTGGCGAAACTGCTTACCAGCCGGTTTCTGTTCAGGGCGAAAACGTTGAAGCCAACAACAAAGTAATTAGCTACAACGGTGGTAACGTAAGTTATAAAGATGCTGTTGATTACAAAAATGCAATGGCAAAATCAGAGCTTTACGTAAACATCAAAGCTTCTCAAGGTGCTAAGTCTGTTGATTTCGAGCCAATCAAAGTTGCTGACGGTGTTATCGCTACAAGCGAAAAAGTGATCATGATCCCTAAAGCTATTTTAGGTGTTCAGCGCGAAGCTAACAACAGCGGAAAATACGATCCGAACATCGACGCTTTCCAGCGCATTGTTCCTGATGAAATGACAGCAGACATCAAATACCTGATCAACCGTTCGAACCTTCGCCGCGAAGAGACTTCGAAAACTGAAGTTTCGGCTTTGGAAGACTACACTAAAAAAGCAAACGAAGACGAAAGAATCGACCTGAAAGATGTTGAGATTTCGGCTTACGCTTCTCCTGATGGTGAGATCGATTTGAACACTGACCTTGCTGCAAAACGTAAAGAAACTTCTTCAGCATTTTTGGCTAAAAAATTAAAAGAAGCCGGTGTTGATGTTCAGTTGAAAACAAAATACACTCCTGAAGACTGGGACGGATTTAAAACATTGTTGGAGCAATCGAACATTAAAGACAAAGAACTGATCCTTCGCGTACTTTCTATGTACAACGATCCTGAAGTTCGCGAGCGCGAAATTCGTAACCTGAGTGTTACATTTACTGCTGTTGCTGACGAAATTCTTCCTGAGTTACGTCGTGCAAAAATGACTACCAGCGTTGATATGATCGGTAAAACCGACGAAGAATTAAAAGCTGCTGCCAAAGCTGATCCTGCTTCTTTAAATCCTGCAGAATTGCTTTACGCTGCTACTTTATTCGAAGATCTTAACGAACAACTTTCAGTATACAACTCGTTCGTTAAAGCCTATCCAAACGACTGGAGAGGCCCGAACAACGTAGGTTATGTAATGGTTCAGCAATACAAATATGCCGATGCAAAACCAATGTTCGACAAAGCTGAGAAATTGGCGAACAACGAGCCTATCGTTAAAAACAACGTTGGTGCTGTTACTTTAACTGAAGGCGATGTTGAAGGTGCTGAAGCTTTATTTGGAGCTGCTGCAGGTGCCGGCGACGCTGTAAACTACAACATGGGTATTGTTAGCATTAAAAAAGCAGAGTACGACAGAGCTGTTCAGTACTTCAACAAATTTGCTGATGTAAACTCAGGATTGGCAAAATTACTGGCCGGGAACAACAACGGCGCAGTTAAAGATCTTGACGCTTGTACAATTGAAGGTTGCTACATGACAGAATATTTCAAAGCTGTAATTGGTGCTCGTACTGCAAAAGAATCGTTATTGTTCGACAGTCTGAAAGCTGCTGTTGACATGAACGCGGACTTGAAAGCAGTTGCCAAAACAGATATGGAATTCGCAAAATATTTCGACAATGCTAAATTTAAAGCTATTGTTGACTAATTAAGTTGTGATAAACTTATTGAAAGGGCGGTCGTATGATCGCCCTTTTTTTGTGCGTCGGTTCATGACAAAACCTCTTTTTTAATCCTGCTAAAAACACTATTTTCATCGTCAATTATTTAAGGAAAACACAATTAAAAGTTATGGAATACATTAATAAATATGTAGAGGAAAACAAAGACAGGTTTTTGGAGGAATTATTCGGATTGATCCGCATTCCGTCGATCAGTTCGATTGCCGCCCACAAACCAGATATGTACAAAGCTGCTGAATACTGGAAAAAAACATTGCTGGAAGCCGGCGCCGACAAAGCCGATATTTTTGAGACCGCAGGTAACCCGGTAACTTATGGTGAAAAGATTATCGATCCCGCTCTGCCAACCGTTTTGGTTTACGGACACATGGACGTTATGCCGGTTGATCCTATTGATTTGTGGGATACCCCTCCGTTTGATCCGCAAGTGCGCGATGGTAAGATTTACGCCCGCGGGGCCGACGATGATAAAGGACAGGGAATGATGCACGCCAAAGCTTTCGAGCTGATGGTAAAAACCAACACACTGCCCTGCAATGTAAAATTTATGATTGAAGGCGAAGAGGAAGTTGGATCACCGAACCTTGGACTTTGGTGTGAGCAAAACAAAGAAATGCTTAAAGCTGATATTATTTTAGTGTCTGACACATCAATGTTGGCTGCCGATATTCCTTCAATTACAACAGGATTACGAGGTTTGGCCTACTGGCAGGTAGAAGTTACCGGCCCAAACCGCGACCTGCATTCCGGATTATTTGGTGGCGCTGTTGCCAACCCAATTAATGTACTTTGTTCGATGATCGACCAAATGGTTGACGAAAACGGAACAATTACCATTCCCGGATTTTACGATACGGCACAGGAAGTTTCGGCTGAAGAACGTGCGTTGCTGGCTAAAGCTCCGTTTAACGAGGAAAAATATAAAAAAGCCATTGGCGTTGATGAGCTGAAAGGAGAAAAAGGATTTACAACTAGCGAACACACCGGCATTCGCCCGTCGTTTGATGTGTGTGGTATTTGGGGCGGCTATACAGGCGAAGGTGCAAAAACCGTATTGCCATCAAAAGCATTTGCTAAAATCTCATCGCGTTTGGTACCCGATCAGGATCACGAAAAAATAGCCGTGCTTTTTAAAGAGCACTTCGAAAGTATTGCGCCCAACTCGGTAAAAGTTGAGGTTACCTCATTACACGGTGGCCCTGCTTATGTTTGCCCAATTGATATTCCGGCCTACCAGGCAGCTGAAAAAGCTTACACCGATACTTTCGGAAAGCGTCCTGTACCTGTTCGCTCAGGAGGTAGTATTCCAATTATCTCAACTTTTGAGAAGGTACTTGGAATTAAAACAGTATTAATGGGCTTCGGACTTGAATCGGATGCCATCCACTCGCCCAACGAGAACTACCCGCTGGAGCAGTTTTACAAAGGCATAAAAACCATTCCGCTATTCTATAAATATTTTGCGGAGATGAGTAAATAAAAACTTTAATAAGTGATGCGCTTAGTGGTTCAAAACCGCTAAGCGCCTTGCTTAATCCATACCAGCGGTCATTCTGAGCATAGCGAAGAATCTGTCACTTAGAAACTCTGCTGTAACAGATCTCTCTCCGTCAGCCGACGGATCGAGATGACAATCCTCATTGCTTCAGCTTTATCAACTCCAAATACATCAACTGTTTATCGCGATTATTTCCTGCAGCAGGCAACAACGAAATTGATTGTTCACCGCTTTCCTTTATTTCAATTTCACCCAGTTTCAATAATTCATACTCCTCTCCGGTATCGGGAATTTCAGCTTCTATTTTCTGATCGCCTAAGGTAACTGACACTCCTCCCTTTTCAGCACTCCATACCAAAGCTTCAACACGATATTTTCCCGGTTCTGCATCAAAAATCCACTCCAGTCGTGTTCGTGCATCTATCCAGTTTGTTACAACCGAATTTGATCCGCTGCCTTTTAAAACGGCGTGTTCTCCATAACCTGGATTATAAATATCGGCAAAATCAGCGGGCAGCAGTATACTTCCCTCTTTTAGATGTGGTTTATTACTGGTTACTGTCATCTCTCCGCGAATCTTCACAACCACAACCGTATTTATCTCATCAAATATCACCGATGGCGCATGAATATGTAAATCACCATCTTCAAATTTCCAGGCAAAATGCTGCTGCTGATTCGCCAAAAGATAAACATCTCGTACATTCGCTTCCAGTCCTGGCACCCGCAGCAAACCATCTTTTGGCCAGTCGAAAACGTGTAGATAAAGATTGGTTACGCCTCCTTCTTTTTTGGTAGTACAACGTCCCCACGGAAGTTTATAAAACGGACTCGCGCTGGTACCATAAATCGATTTACCGTTTTGTTGCATCCAGTGCCCCATTTCTTTTAGCCTTTCAACACTGGCTTTCGGGAATTCACCTTTTGCAGTTGGTCCCACATTCAATAACAGATTGCCGCCTTTACTGGCAATATCAACCAGCATCTTTATTAGCTCCTCTGATGATTTCCAATTTTCGTCGTACCATTTGTAGCCCCAGCTGGTGTTCATGGTCATACACACCTCCCAATCGTAATCCAGTCCTGTTGGCGGCACATGCTGTTCCGGTGTTTGAAAATCTCCGGGCCACGGACGATACAAACGGTTATTTGTGATCAGATTTGGATAATCATCGGTTACTGCTTTTAATGCGTTAGCCGCTTCTTCTATCATTCCGCGTGGCGTGTCCCACCACAAAATGTCAAGTCCACCGTAATTTTCGAGAATTTCTTTTACCTGTGGCACCGCTTTTCCATTAATGTAATTCATCAGTGGTTCGCGTTTCAGATCCGGATCCCAATGCGGTTCGCCCTCTTCAATGTTCCAGTACGTTCCGCCCGGCTCGTGCCAGTCTTGCGCCTGCGAGTAGTAAAAACCAAGTCGTATCCCTTCTCTTTCACAAACTTCAGCGAGTTCTTTTAACGGATCGCGATCAAATGGCGTGGCATCAACAATATTGTATTTGCTGGCTTTTGAATGAAACATTGCAAAACCATCGTGGTGTTTCGAAGTAATTACAATGTATTTCATTCCGGCATATTTAGCCAGTTTCACCCATTCTTCGGCATCGTATTTATCGGGATTAAACGATTCGGCCAATTTCTCATATTCCTTCACCGGAATTTTCGCATTCGCCATAATCCACTCACTAATACCAGGAATACGCTCGCCTTTCCATTCCCCTGCCGGCTCGGCATACAATCCCCAGTGGATAAACATTCCGAAGCGGGCTTCACGCCACCACTCCATTTTTTGGTCGTGAGCCGACAGTTCAACATTCTTTTTAGGTTTCTGCTCCTTTTCCGAATTGCACGAAACAAAAAGCAGGGCAAACAAGGCAATAAGCAATAAGCGGTTCATAATATTTTGATTGTCTGTTTCAATGTACTGGTATAAATTTCGGAATAATTATTACAAAATCAGGTCATTCCTCGTCTTTTGTGCCATTAATTCAATGTGCGTACCTTTTCCTCTGCCAATCGGGTCAACTCATCTGCAAAACAATTTTATTCATCGCGGTTAACAGCCTATCCGTCTTAATTGATTGTTAAAGGCGGGCAAGCATTTTTAAGTTGAGCAGAATTTTGCTTATTTAGCTTTTCATTACCAGAAAAATGACAAACAAAACTTGCCTGATTTTTTGCAACTGTGGTGCGGGCATCATTTCCGACGAAAAAAAGGATGAGCTTTCCGAAGCTTTCAAACCGCTCGGAGTTGATATTTACGAACTACACGACCTGTGTGCTTTTTCGCTCAATGAAAAAGATTTCCTGCACAATCTGGATAAAGATTACGATAAAACATTAATTGCCGCGTGCTATCCGCGAGCCATTAAAAATATGTTTGAGCAGAATGGGGTGCAACTGAGCAATTACGAGGTATTTAATTTCAGGGAAGCCGGTGCCGAACAAATTACTGCAGAGTTATCCGGGAAAATCGAAGAAAAACAAGACGAAACATTTTACGAAATAAAAAAGACCGACCTGAAAGTTCCGGCCTGGTACCCGATTATCGATAAATCGCGTTGTACCCTTTGCGGACAATGTGCACGGTTTTGTGTTTTTGGGGTTTATTCGTACAATAAAAAAAGTCTCGAGGTTGTTAATCCGTTGTCGTGCAAAAATAACTGCCCGGCTTGTGGACGAACCTGTCCGGCTTCGGCAATCATTTTCCCACGATTACCCGAGAATTCAGCTTTATCAGGAGCAGAACCAACAGGGGAAAAAACATCTGGAAACGATCAAAAAGGGAATTTGTTTGTTATGCTGAACGAACGAAACAACGCCCGGAGAAATATTTTCAAACAAGGCGCTTTTCAACAAGCCGAAGAAGAGAAAAAGAGAGCCCTGGAAGAATTAAAGAACAGCTTTAAGAACCCAAAAAACGATGCTTAAACAACTACTGAAAACAGATAAAAAATGCTTGTATAAGTTTGCATATAACATGGGCATAAAAGGCGCCCGTGGCATTCAGCGTTTTCAGAAACGCATAAAAAATGGCGATTTTTTCCCGGCATTCCATTTTATTTCGGTTACCGACGATTGTAACCTGAATTGTCAGGGATGTTGGGTAACGCATAAAAAACAAAATGCGCGAATGTCGCCCGAAATGCTGGATTCTATCATTACGCAATCAAAAGCAAAAGGATCCTATTTTTTCGGAATACTGGGTGGCGAACCATTGATGTATAAACCACTTTTTGATGTTTTTGAAAAACATTCTGATTGCTACTTTCAACTATTTACCAACGGCACATTGCTGACTAAGGAAATTGCTGAACGTTTGCGCAAACTGGCCAACGTTTCGCCACTGATTAGTTTTGAAGGCGACAACGAAGTTGCCGATGTGCGTCGCGGAGGAAAAAACGTTTACCAAAAAGCGCAGGCTGCCATCGATCATTCAACCGATGCAGGATTGATAACTGGTGTAGCCATGAGTGTTTGCAAATCAAATATCGATCTTGCTTTTTCGGATGAATTTATTCAATCGCTGATCGATCGCGGGGTGCTTTATTTGTGGTACTACATTTATCGTCCGGCGGGACAAGACGCCACTGTTGACCTCTGTCTTTCGGCAGAACAGATTGAGCAACTTCGTCAGTTTATGGTCGATGCTCGTAAGAAATACAACATTGCCATAATCGATGCTTACTGGGATGAAAATGGCAAAGGATTGTGCCCCGCAGCATCGGGATTGAGTCACCATATTAATGCATCGGGCGATATTGAACCTTGCCCTGTTATTCAGTTTGCCACCAACAATGTGGCCGATGGTGATCTGGAAAGTGTTTACCGCAATTCAACTTTTTTGGCAGGATTTAAAACAGAAATACCAAAACTGACCACGGGGTGCATCGTCATGGACGATCCGCAGTGGTTGGTAAATTATACAAAACAACACGCCGCAAAAGATACATCGGGCCGGGATAACGAAGCCGAACGACTGAGCAAAATGGTAAAAGTTTCCAGCCATGGCTCGGCAAAACCCGTTCGCGAAAAGAGTTGGGTGTATCGCTTTGCAAAAAAACGGGCATTTTTTGGCTTTGGCGCCTACGGATAATATGAAGGAGACAAACGGCATATTGAAAGTTCCTGAGGAATCGTTCATACGCAACAAAATGCGTAAGGCTGCTGCTGCTATGGTCGAAAAAATTGGTCTGCGCCCACCTGTCAACATTTTGAAACTGGAGCAACTTGCAACCGCCATGATCGCTGATCAGGAAATCTCAGAAGAGTTTATTCCTTTTGCCATGGTTTTGTTGGGCAACGAATCGTGGCGCAAAACGGTAAAAGCCACGCCCATGAGCCGTCGTCTTTTATTACTTCCTCAATGTTTAAACAATAAGGAAAAATGCGAGGGCATGTTCGACGAATTGGGATTGAACTGCGCCGGATGTAAAGCCTGCCCTATCGATGATCTGTTAATTGAAGCCGAATCGAAAGGTTACGCCAACCTGGTGGCCGAAGGAACTACCGTTGCCGTTGGTTTGGTGGAAGAAGGATCGATTGATGCCGTAATTGGTGTGAGTTGTATGCCGGTGTTGCAACGTTCGTTCGAGCCGGTGTCAAATGCTGCCGTTCCGGTAATCGGAATTCCGCTACTTTTTGATGGTTGCGAAGACACCCGCGCTGACATAAAATGGATTCTGGATGAAATGCGTTCGTTTGAATCTGATGAAGAACACCAGCCTATTTCGGTATCGTTGTTAAAGAACCGCATTGAAGATTTTTTCACCAAAGCAAACATCGAAAAATACATTCAGGGCCGCGATAAAACCGAACAAATTGTACAGGAATATTTGCTTGTTGATGGACAGAGAATACGTCCCCTGCTTACAGCTTTAAGTTATCTGGCTTACTCAAATACTGATAACGATGAGCTTTTACAGCCTTTAACGCTTATTATCGAGTGTTTCCATAAGGCATCCCTTATTCACGACGACATTGAGGACAATGCCAACCAGCGTTACAACACGCTTACAGCACATGCAAAATACGGCGTACCTCAGGCCATTAATGCCGGTGATTTCCTGATTGGCAAAGGCTATGAGTTGCTGAGTGATCTGGATGTTTCGAATGCAACCATCAAAAACTGCCTGCGTTTTATTGCACGCTCACACATACAATTAACACGCGGACAAGGTGTCGACATTCTTTTTAACGATGGCAAAATTCAGTTGCTGCCCGATGAGATGATCGGGGTTTTTAAAAATAAAACCGGCGAAGCCATTAAAGTGGCCTTGCTTTTGGGAGCAATTGTTGGTGAAGCAAACAAACAGGAACAACAAATTCTGGAACAATTTGCTGATTATATGGGAATTGCTTACCAAATTCGCGACGATCTGAATGAATATACAGAACCACACACCGCCGAAAAAACCGGAGATTATCCGTTCCTGCTGGCCTTGCTGAATAAACATTTTGCAGATCAGGATAAAGAGACACCAGCAAACTTGTTCGAACAGGTAACCGAATTCAGAAAGCTGATTGATGAAAACGGATTACAGGAAGTTGCAAAAGAATACCTACAGAAATACGTCGACAACTGTTACGCAGAACTCGATAAACTGGAAAATTCCAAGCTACGCCTGAGCCTTTATGGTGTGATGGGAAAAATCTTTAAGTCAGAAACTACCAATGAGTAAACCAAAGAAGATCGCGATCTACAAAAAACTGGTTCGGCGACTTTCTTTAGGATTTGAAACTTTATCGCCCGAAATACAACACGAAATCATTGATTTTATTAAAAGTCAGCAACACGCTTCGGGTGGCTTTTGCGATCGTGCCGGAAATCCAGATCCGTATTACTCGCTTTTTGGTTGCTGGTTAAGTTTAGCCATCGGACAAAACACCGAAATTGAGCAATTAAAAACATACATTTCAAAACACCCGGCAACATCAAGTAGAGTCGAAGATCTGGCGCTAAACCTGATGAAAACGGAGTTGTTTCCGCAACAAAAAAACGAATCAGTATTCTCGTTGCTCAGGAAAGTTTTTTCGGGTCACAACTTTATGGATATTTCTTACCGTTTTTTTCTGCTGGCATTAACCATTGATGCCACTGCGAAAAATCGTTTTCTCTTTAACCTGATGGCACGCGTTTGGTTATCCTTTTACAAGGTGAAAGAAAACTCGCCGTGTAGTTTAGTCGCAGCACTTTGTTTTGCCCGTTTCGATTTGGGATTGGGCTACAGAAAATACCAGAAATTGCTATTGGAATTTCACCAGTTGCAGGCAGGTTTCAGGGCTTTTGAAACTACACCTTTCAGCGACACATTATCAACCGGCGTAGCACTTTTTTCTTTGGCTGAAACCAATTACGATCTGCGACTGATCACTCCCGATTGCCTTGATTTTATTCAAATGAATTATCTTTCAGGAGCCTTTCTTTCCGGTGATGGTGACGAAACACGCGATTTGGAATATACGTTTTATGGGTTGCTGGCATTGGGAAGCCTTGTAAGAAATTAAGTAAAAAGGAAAAAGTTGAAAGGCAAAAGGAGAATGAATGATGAATACTCAGTGACACTCGGTTTTTAGGAACCGCAGATAGGCGGAGAACTAAAAATGGTTAGTGGAACTAGTCCCGACCGAAGTGTCGGAAATGATTAACGATTTTAGATTTCAGAAGGAGTTGGCAATTAGCAATTAACAGTTGGCATTGAGTCCTGTAGGGACGAGATATCGGTAGCCCAGTGCTTTAGCTCCGGGGTTAGAACATACAAACCAACTGCGCTCCACGACGAGGCATAGATCAGAGATCGATAAGAGTCTGGAGCAAGAAAGATAAAGCGATGATAAAAGAAAAGGAATATTGAATGATGATTAACGATTTTAGATTTTTGAAGGAATAGGTAATAAGCAAATTGCAATAGGCAAAATTCTAATGTGCCTAATGTGGTTTAAAAAGGAAGAAATTGAAAAAAGAACAGTTAGAAATACTATTTAAGGAACTCAGCGATATTTTGCTAAGCGAGCTTAACGATGACGGCTTCTGGTCGGGAGAATTATCGTCGAGTGCGCTTGGTGTGGCTGTTGCTATTGCGGCACTTCATTTTCACGATGCCACACTTCATCAGCAGGAAATTGAAAAAGGGCTGAAATGGCTTTCCTCCCATCAAAATGCTGACGGTGGTTTTGGAGACACACCCGAAAGTCCGGCCAATATTTCAAGCTCTTTACTTTCTTATGCTACCTTGAACCTTTACACAGAAAACAATCCTGAAGTAAAGTCAACACAGCAAAAACTGGCTGACTACCTAAAAACACAAAATGTTGATGTTCGCTCTGATCAGGTGGCAAAAGTAATTCTCGATCACTACCAAAAAGATTATACATTCTCGGTACCGATTTTAACGCTGTGTGCACTTTGCGGCATTCCCGGCGACGATGGTTTTAAACACATTCCGCAGTTACCTTTCGAGCTGGCTTTGTTGCCGCGCAAATTTTATCGTTTGCTGAATCTGAGTGTGGTTAGTTATGCAATTCCGGCACTGATTGCCGTTGGGATTGTGGTTTTCCGCAAGAAAAAATCTAACGGATTAACACGTGCCATTAGAGCAATAGCAGAAAAGAAAGCCCTAAAAATTCTGGAACGATCGCTACCCGAAAGTGGAGGTTTCCTGGAAGCGATTCCACTGACTGCATTTGTTGCCTTAAGCCTTATAAATGCGGGATTAAGAGATTCGATTGTTGTAGACAAAGGAATTGCCTTTTTAAAGCGTACACAACGTGAAGATGGCAGCTGGCCCATCGATATTGACCTCTCAACATGGGTAACCACACTTAGTGTAAAAGCGTTGGGAGAAAGAAAAGACGAAGTATTGTCGGAAACACAACAAAAGCGAATTGTCAATCATTTGCTATCGGTGCAGAATAAAACGGTGCATTCGTTTAACGGCACTTTGCCGGGTGGCTGGAGTTGGACAAACTACTCAGGTTCTGTTCCCGATTGCGACGATACGCCGGGAGCCATTCTGGCACTTTTAGATCTAGCACCTCATCATACAATCAGAGAAGAAATATTGAGTGGAGGAGAATGGCTGCTGAAACTTCAAAATAACGATGGCGGTTTCCCTACTTTTTCGCGTGGCTGGGGAAAATTACCTTTCGATCAGAGTTGTGCCGATTTAACCGGGCACTGTGTTTTAGCGCTTGCAAAACTACTGAATGTATACAAGTTAGAGCTGAGTTTAAAACAGAATAAACAATACTCGACTGCCATAAACAAAGCCGTCGACTATCTGGAAAACCACCAAAAAGAAAATGGTTCTTGGTTACCTCTGTGGTTCGGAAATCAACATACCGACAATCATGGAAATCCGGTATACGGAACTGCGCGGGTACTCACCTACGTTCAGAAAGCAAAATTATTGTTGAAAGATGAGCCTATTCTAATTAATCGAATTCAAAAAATGATCGCTGACGGAACGAAATTTCTGCTTAAAGTTCAAAACGAAAATGGCAGTTGGGGAGGAGACTTTGGAATTGAAGGTTCGATTGAAGAAACAGCACTTGCCGTTGCCGCTTTAAACGGCACAAAATCACAAGCTGAAATCGAAAAAGGATTGGCCTGGCTCGAGAATTATTACAAAAAAAATGGGCTAAAAAAAGCCCCTATTGGATTGTATTTTGCATCGTTGTGGTACGATGAAAAATTATATCCTTTAACAGCTTATCTCGAAGCTATTAAAGGATATATTGATACTTATTAAATCTGTGTTCCCTCTTTTTCTACCAGGGATCCATCTTCCATAATTACATCGTAGAAATAACCGGCGCCAAAATCTTTTTCCAACGTAAGTTTTCCTTTAAAAGTAACTACGTCGCCAACTTTAACATTGGCTTGTGTTGTAATTGTCAGGTCGAATTTACCATCGGTACCGGTACCATCCTGAATGTGCACCCAGTTTTTACCCATCACCTGCTCGTTCACCTTTACAACAGCTCCCTTAATTTCAAATTCTTTGCTGCTGTAATCAGCTTTATTGGCAAAAACATCAGCAATCTTCAGCTCTCCATCGGCTTTACTGATTTCAACTTCAGCATCATTTGCAGCCACTTTTCCCTGATGTGATGGCGGCATGGTGCCACCACCCATGGCAGGCTGCTCTGCTCCCGGTGTTTTGCTGATCTTATTGACAAAATAAATCACATCAAAAGTTTTGTCGATCTCTTTACTGTGGAAATTTTCCATTGGCAGCGCATCGTAGTAGTATAAAACTTCGCCCGGATTCACGTCTTGTTTGGCAACAGCAATCCACTTTGCAATGCCATTTTCGGTAGCACTAATGTAGGTGTAACTTCCTCCCTGAATCACTTCCGAGACTTTAATCATATTGAATGCGCCTTCGCTCTGAGCCTGAGCCGGCGTGTTGTTTTTGTTTCTTACACACGATAAAAACATGCCGGCAACTGCCAGTATCATCAAAATCTTAGTCATCTTCATCCTCATAATTCTTTTTATTGTTTTAAAATTTAATTCTCAAGTTAAGGTACAACCTGTTAAACAACTTTTGATCCTGAAATGTTGCCTCGTAATTGGCCGACAAATACAGTTTTTTGCTGAATTGCCACGACAAATCAAGCTCGCCAATGTGCTGCTGCAAATTAGTTAAAGTATTTACATATTGAAAATCTACCCAACGATAATGCAACATTGTATACAATTTTCCTGAAACCAGATCTTTTGATAACCGTGCGCCGTAAACCTGCCCGTCAAGATAGCTGGTTTGCATCAAATTGGCGGTGATACTCAACGACGCATTCAGCGCCGGAACTTTTGTCCAGGTTGCAAAGCCATTCAATGTTTTTGTGGGTCGCGGATCGTCGTCGCGAAAACGTGTCCCCGCGCTGGCTCCAACAATGAAACCATTTACTGGCCGGTAGTTTATTCTGGCGCGTATTCCTTGCCGGCTTGCCTGTTGCAAAATTTCGTCGGCATAATTCCGGAATGTTTCGTAGTAGATCACATTTTTCCGATTATCATACGAACCAAAAACTGAAAATCGTTTTGAAAAGCGATAACGCGCCGAAAAATACAGGCTGGTTAAACTCACTGTGTTCGTGGGCTTATCATTTTCAAGTTTGTACAAATCGAGCTCCAGCGAAGAAAATAAGGTTAGATTTTTAATGGCTGAGTTGGTGTGCTGCATGTAAACAAACCGGCGGTCGACATTCCCCGTATTTCGCTGCTCGAAATAAGCCATCGACGACTGCACAAAACCATTGGACGTTTTTTGGCTTTGCCCGACGTAAGCACCGTATTCGAACAAATCGAAATTGTAGCCGTAATCCTGGTAATCTGGCCGCGAACCGCCAACAATTCCGGCGAACATATTTTTAAATTTATATTCGAACTGAATCCCGTCAATGGCCCCAACATTTGCAATGCGCGGATTAATTTTTCGTCCGGCCCACAAAGTTGCCGACTCATTTATATCGTATTTCAGCGCCAGACTATACACTTTCAATGCATTATTCAGGTTCTCCTGCACCACATCCCACTGATTTAATTTATGCGTGAAAGACACATAAGTTTCAGCAGATATTTTTGATCCTGACAGATGCGAAGCTTTTGCCGACAAAGTATAACGAAAGCGGTGAATATTATCCGCTTCATCAGAAAAATTGGAGTAAGAAGACAAAGACAATCTGCCGTTTATATCTTGTGTTCTCGACGGTTCTTTTGTCGGTTCCTGAGCAATTAGAACCTGTTCATTCACATCCTTTTCAGGCAGTTCCGGTTGAGGTTCTATAACTTCCTGAATCGACTTTTTTGTTCTGACAAAAATGACATCATCTACTTTAAATGAGTGCTCACCTAATTTGGAACACAAACAAGAAATGGAAGATTGATGGTCAACAATTAGAGCTGGTGTCAAACCGTTTTCGTTTCTAATAAACAAGGTGTCCCCGTTTTCAATTTGCTCAGTAGAAGCAAAACGCACATAAATATTCTCTCCGGTTATGTACGACACTTTTCCTTCAAGTAAACCTGCAGATTCCTGAGCATTCGCCGCCATTGTTCCCAAAATCAAAAGAAACAATCCCAATAATCTGATATTTGGTTTTCGAATCTTAATCATCCTCTGCAATTCCAAGTGGGTGACAATCGAAACAACTTGTTGCCGTGTAGACATAATCATTTACCTCGTTGTGATGGCTGTCGGTTTCGGTTTGACTGTGCTCATGACATGTTATACACGAAAACAATGCAAAGTTATCGGCTTGATAATGGCAATCGATGCATGAATTCCACTGCCCATTATGCCTTCCGCTATAAATCGGAAAGTACTGACCGTCGTGATCAAAAGTGGATGGTTCCCAGGCATTTTCCGAATGACACGATTCGCAGTCGATCGGGAAATTAGCAGCCGTATGCGACGGATCTGTTGTGTTATTATATTCTGCCGAATGACAACCATAACAAGTGGTTGCCGTGGAGGTATAGTTTCCTTCGTGACACAAAAAGCAGTTGGCTGAGACCACGGCGTGCGCACCATTCAATGAATAATAATCGTTGTGATTTGGGAAAAGCGCCGGCTCCCACCCCGGATTAGTAGTGTGGCAATCGTCGCAACTTACAGCCAATCCCAATGATGAATGATTTGGATTTGCCGTATTATTATAATCCGTGAGGTGACACGAATTACACAACATCGATGTCCCGGCATAACCATCGGTATGACAGGCGGTGCATTCGGTTGCGATGTGAGCTCCGGTTAAAGGGAAATCGGTTAAATTATGATCGAAAGTAGCATCTTCCCAACTGTTTACACTGTGGCATTGCAAACAATCTGTCGGATAATTCGAAGCCAGATGATTTTCTGCTGAATTATAATTTTCCTGGTGGCAACTGATACAAGCCGGATCGGCGGCGGTGGTTGTTCCCAAATGGCAGTCAGCACATTGTCGCCCATCGTGGCCTCCGGTGAGTTCGAAACCGGTTGTTACGGTGTGATTAAACGGAGAAGGTATCCAGGCTGTTGTGGTGTGGCACGTTTCACATTCATTCGACAGACCGGCACTGGTATGATCAGGATTTTGGGCTGTGTTGTAATTTTCGATGTGGCATGAGTTGCAAAGCGTCGATGTTCCGGTATAACCATCTGTATGGCAAGCAGTACATTCCGTTGCAATGTGAGCTCCGGTTAACGGGAATTCCGTTAAATTATGATCGAAGGTAGCATCGTCCCAGCTATTTACGCTGTGGCATTGCAAACAATCTGTTGGGTAATTCGAAGCCAGATGATTTTCTGCCGTATTATAATTATCCTGATGGCAACTGATACATGCCGGATCGGCGGCGGTGGTTGTTCCCAAATGGCAATCTGCACATTGCCGACCATCATGGCCCCCGGTGAGTTCGAAACCGGTTGTTACGGTGTGATTAAACGGAGAAGGTATCCAGGCTGTTGTGGTGTGGCACGTTTCACATTCATTCGACAGACCGGCACTGGCATGATCAGGATTTTGAACTGTGTTGTAATTTTCGATGTGGCATGAGTTGCAAAGCGTCGATGTACCGGTATAACCATCGATATGACAGGCAGTACATTCGGTCGCGATGTGAGATCCGGTTAACGGAAACTCAGTTAAATTGTGATCAAACGTTGCACTTTCCCAGCTGTTTACGCTGTGGCATTGCAAACAATCTGTTGGGTAATTCGAGGCCAGATGATTTTCTGCCGTGTTATAATTCTCCTGGTGACAACTGATACATGCCGGATCGGCAGCGGTGGTTGTTCCCAAATGGCAATCTGCACACTGTCGCCCGTCGTGCCCACCGATAAGTTCAAAACCTGTTGTTACAGTATGATCAAACGGAGAAGGAATCCACGCCGTTGTGGTGTGGCACACTTCACATTCGTTCGATAGACCGGCACTGGCATGATCAGGATTCTGTGCGGTGTTATAATTTTCGATATGACATGAATTGCACATCGTCGATGTTCCTGCATAACCATCGGTGTGGCAAGCAGTACATTCCGTTGCAATGTGAGATCCGGTTAAAGGGAAATCGGTCAAATTATGATCGAAAGTAGCACTTTCCCAACTGTTTACGCTGTGGCATTGCAAACAATCGGTTGGGTAATTCGAGGCCAGATGATTTTCTGCCGTGTTATAATTTTCCTGATGGCAACTCATACACGCCGGATCGGCGGCAGTGGTTGTTCCCAAATGGCAGTCAGCACATTGTCGCCCGTCGTGCCCGCCGGTAAGTTCGAAACCGGTTGTTACGGTGTGATCGAACGGAGAGGGTATCCAGGCTGTTGTGGTGTGACACGTTTCACATTCATTCGATAGACCGGCACTGGCATGATCAGGATTCTGTGCAGTATTATAATTATCGATGTGGCACGAGCTGCATAGCGTCGACGTTCCTGCATAACCATCGGTATGGCAAGCTGAACATTCCGTAGCAATGTGAGATCCGGTTAACGGGAAATCGGTTAAATTATGATCGAAGGTAGCATCGTCCCAGCTGTTTACACTGTGGCATTGCAAACAATCAGTTGGGTAATTCGAAGCCAGATGATTTTCTGCCGAATTATAATTTTCCTGATGGCAACTGATGCAAGCCGGATCGGCAGCGGTGGTTGTTCCCAAATGGCAATCTGCACATTGACGACCGTCGTGGCCACCCGTGAGTTCAAATCCAGAAGTTATTATATGATCGAATAACGATGGAGTCCATCCATCTTCATTGTGGCACGGTTCACACTCCAAAGAAATACCTGCCGATAAATGATTCGGATTTGCAGCCTCGTTATAGTTTGAGGTATGACAACTACTGCACGCGCTTGAAGTCCCCGCAAAACCATTGGTATGACAGCTCAAACAATCGCTTTGTACGTGTGCGCCCTTCAGTGGAAATCCGGTTGTTTCGTGGTTAAATGCACCTTCTTCGCGGCCCAGCGGATGACAGGCAAAACAAGCCAGACTATTGTACGAGTAACCGTTTATTCCCCGATGTTCGTCATCCATTTCATTTTGATTGTGCTCATGACAATCGATACAGCTAAACACCGAATAATTATTTTGTTGCGTGTGGCAATCAAAACAATCGTTCCATTCACCACGGTGTTCGCCTGAATAAATGGGGAAATAATAATCATCGTGAACAGTAAACTCTGCCGGACTCCAGCCCGGATCGGTTGTATGACAGTCGGTACATTGCGTTGAAAAACCGCTGCTCTGGTGCGACGGATTTGTTGCCGAAGCAAAATCAGTTTCATGGCAGCTAAAACAGTCCGTTGAAACCGGTTCAAAAATTCCCGAAGTATGACATTCAATACAACTGCTTACTGCATGTCCTTTTGTCAACGGGAAAAAATCGTGATTTATGCCTTGTGCCGACCACGAAAATGCATCAACACGATGACATTCAATACAGTCGGTTGAGAAACCGGATTCCACATGATTCGGCTCTGTTGTTGCGTAATAATTCTGGCTATGGCAATCGATACACTCCACTCCAAGTGGCTGAAATTCTAACAACGATGCGCTGGTATGACATGCCGAACAATCGGCGGTGTTGTGCGCACCCAACAAAGGGAACCGACTGGTTTGATGAATTTCGGTGATGTTGCTGACCAGCCAGGAGCGGAAATCGTGACAACGGTTGCAATCGAGGCCAACTGTGTTGTTGTGCATGTCGTTGTGACAATCGATACAATTCGTTTTTGCATCGTTAAAAACCAGGGTTGTGTGGCACGCTCTGCAATCCGTAAAAGCATGCTGCCCTTCAAGCAAAAAATCGGTTGAATCATGCGAGAAACGTGCCGTCGCTTCCGAGAACGTCCACCCTTCGGTGGTGTGGCAGTCGAGGCAATCGAATGAAAGATCCGCACCGTGAGGATTCTCCTGTGCCCTCAGTTGAAAAACCGAAAACAACACCACAGCTATTAATGACAACTTGCGCATGTTATATCTTCAAATTTGTATACGATGTAATTACGGATTAAATTATCGGTGGGTTTATGGCAGGCAATACACTCCAGCCCTTCATGTTTTCCATCGATCTTAAACCGTGCACTATTATGATTGAATTTTTCGGGCAACCAGTTGTTAAACGTGTGGCACCGCTCGCAATCATTTTTCCCCAGTTCCTCAAACTGCCCAAAATGAATATCATCATGGCAGTTCGCACAGTCAGCCGCGAGTCCTGCAAATTGTTGCGTTACAACTCCGGCCGTTTCGTTAAAGTGGCAATCGCGACACGAAGCCGCTTTATGTTTTCCTTCAAGGTTAAATTTGGTTTTTGTATGATCAAATTCTACTTGACTCCAAATCACCTCATTATGACAAGTACGACAATCGAAATCAGGCATAAATTTGCTGCTGATCTTATTTTCATGAATATTTTCGTGACAGGTAACACAATTGATTTCTTCGAACTTAAAATTCCATTCTTCGCCTTTTTTATGGCACTCAAAACAAGGTGTCGCCATGTGTGCGCCGTTTAAGGCAAATTCGGTTTGGTTGTGCCGATCAAGACCAAATGAAGACGGCGAAAACCCATGAACGGAATGACAGGAATTACAATCGGGTGAAAGCCCGTTTTTAGCAAACTGACCTTTATGAAAATCGCTGTGACAATCGGTACAATTAGCATGAGGCAAAGCTTTTGTGTGATTCCCGGAGGTATGGCATTCTTTACAATCTACCGCAACATGTTTGCCTCGCAATGGATAATCGGTGTTGTTGTGGTTAAATGCGCCAATGTTCTTCACCTGCGTGAATGAAAACTCATCGTGACATTTCCGGCAGTCGTTGCCAAATTTATTGTTGTGTACATCCTCGTGGCAGCTGGTACAGTTGGCAAATTTTACGTCAGCAAACTGTTGAAATGTCTTGCCATTCAACGTGGTTTTTTCATGGCATTTGGAACAATCGACTTCCCGGTGTTTCCCAACCAATGGGAATTTAGTTGCTGCGTGATTAAAACCGGTAGCCGGGACAAAAGCTTCCTGGTTGTGACAAGCCGTACAATTCTGCGACAAAGTATTCTGGTGAACATCGGTATGGCAATCGATACATTCCGTGCCCATTCCGAGGTAAGTTTCGGCTGATTTTTTCTGCGAAATTTTGTTTTTAATTAACGCGGCTTTATGACAATCGGCACAGTTTATCTCAGCATGTTTTGCCTCCAGTTTAAAACCCGTTAAATCATGATTGAAAGTATCTTTATCAATCCGAATCACCTTAAAATCGCGACCATAATGTTCGCCGTGGCAAGCTGCACATCGTTGCCCGGCTACTTCTGACGAGGCATGATAACCTTTCTTCTGGTCCATCAGATTTTTTATTTCGGTATGACAGGCCAAACATTTTGCCGACGTTTCCTTCTCGCCCAAAACATGGCACTTTGTGCAGTTTGTAAGACCTTCCAAATGGGCATGCGCATCCGACAATTCTCCCGGCGACAATTGTGCAAAGGCCTTAACAGCAATAAAAAATACTGCCAAAAGAATTCCGGTATGTTTACCTACGATTTTCAAACTTCTAAGCGTGTTTTAATATTGCCTCGCCAAATTTTGTGGTTATTTCAATTCCTGCATTTCGTAAAAACTCGGTGGGCAATTCGCCACCAGCGAAAATGTATATCAACTGATTTTCAAGGACCAACTCCTCATCTTGCTGCGCAATTTCTATGTGCACACAATCTTCTTCAATAGCGTGTACGTTTGAATTTAAAATCACTTCCAGGAGTTTCGAGTCAATGGCTTCGTCAAGTTTTTTTCTGTTTTTCGGTTTTAGGCGCGAAAAAGTTTCTTTCCGGTACGAAAGAGTAACTTCATTTCCGGCAGCCAGCAACAAAGCTGATTCGATAGCCGAATCGCCACCACCAACAACCAATATTTTGTTGCCCGAAATAAGCTCAGGTTCGAGCAACCGGTAAGCAACTTTTGGTAAATCTTCGCCCGGAACATTTAATTTCCGCGGTGTACCGCGCCGGCCGATGGCCAGCAAAACGCGCTGTGAGGAATACAATTCTCCATTGCTGCATTCCACCCGAAATCCCTGTTCGGTTTTGGTTATTTTATTTACCTTTTGTTTTTCGTTGATTTTAATTTCGTTCTTCGACAGAACCTCGTTCCACAAATCCAGCAATTCGGGTTTGCTGGTTTCGTACAATTTTACCTTTCCATACAACGGCAAATCCATTGGCGAGGTCATTACAATTTTTGCCCGCGGAAAAGTGTAAACCGTTCCGCCCAGCGTATCCTGTTCGAGCGTAACGGTTTTTAACTTCAGGCGTTTTGCCTCCAGTGTTGCAGAAATTCCTGCCGGCCCGGCGCCAATTACAACCAAATCATATTCAGTACCACTTCCCGGTTTTATTCCTTTTGCCAGGTTTTGAACAGCTTGTCTTCCCTGCTCTACCGCATTTCTGATCAATCCCATTCCGCCCATTTCGCCGGCAATAAACATCCCTTTTACATTGGTTTCGAAAGTTTGATTAACATGAGGCAGATCAACGCCCCGCTTTTCGGTTCCGATAAAAAGTGAAATAGCTTGCGTTGGGCAGGCATGAAAACAGGCTCCGTGCCCCACACACTGGCTGGCATTTATAACGGTTGCTTTTCCATTTCGGATTCCCAGAATATCATGTTCGGGGCAGGCACGAATACAGGCTCCGCTCTGAATACATGAGTTGACATCTACCACCGGATGCAAGGAAACAGGTTCGTGCAATCCGTCTTCTTTTGCCCGTTGTATCTTCTCTTCAACAATTCTTGATTCACGTCGTAATTTCCGGATATAGATGAAAACTACTCCCAGCAGAAATAATACTACGGCGCCGTAAATCAATATTTGTTCAAGTAGGTTTTCCATAATTTTAAAAAATCCATGTGTAACCAAACAGCAAAGCCACAACAATATGAACCAACATAATCACCAGCATAATTAGGGCAAACGGAAGGTGTGCCACGTGCCAGTAGCGCATCAATTGTTGCATGGTTGAAAGCCACGCAATCCGGCGATTCATGATAATTTTTGACTTCAATATTTTTATTGCCTTCCGGTAATTTTTGCCTTTAAAGCCTTTCTCTTTCAGTTCTTTTCGCAATTCGGTAATTAACGACCGCTCAAAACGTAATCGATTTGCCAGTCGTTTCACGTAATTTCCTTCCTCTCGGTACGATTGTGTTTTTAATGCTGTATTTACTTTCTGTAAACCGGCTGACAGTGCCTCATTCCCATTGCTGAATTGTGCCCAAAGTTCAGTTTCCATTTTGTTCAATTCGTTAAGGCTCATCTCCCGTCCTTCTATGGTGCGCGGAATTTGAAGATAGATAACCCGGCCAATTACTCCGCTAATTACCACTGCCACCATACTCCAAAAACTTACAGCGACAATTCCTCCGAACTTAAATGAGGTGTGAAACAAGACCATGATCGGTCCCAGTGTGCATAAAAAAATATGAAACTCAAGCCAGTATTTTAATACTCCCAGCCGCGAAAGGAACTTGAATCGTTTGCGCGCCATATAACCAAACACGCCAACTACCATAAACGTAGCTCCGATAATTCCGAGTCCGTGACCGATTAATCCGGTTGGTCTCAACAATGCATCTTGTTCATGAAAATGTCGTTCACCAATAGCTGACACGTAATAATCAGCTCCGTAAACAAGCAAAAAGACAAATACAAAAATTGTAATTGATACTAACGTTAGTAAATACAACGAATGCCACAGCCGTCCCATTTATCTTCCACAATTTAGGTTTGTTACTTAAAGCTATAACTAATTTCTCAATTGATATACGTTCGAAACAGGTAGAATAGTATTTTAAACTGTCTCGAAATTAGAAAGTTACACTTTTGAGCTAATTTATTACAAACTATGGTGCATATTTTTACTGCACATTAGTTATCTGGCTTATTAACTGAGAATTAAATTGAAGATTTGGCAACCAGCAATTTATAGCGGGTCTAAATTTTAATTGGGGGATCTCTAATATGTTATTGAAGAAAAGAGCTGTAACCGAGAAACGTAGCGATAGCCCCGATTATAAAACTTGTGAGACTAATTTGAATTCGCAAGAATTTGTTCCAGATCATCCCACTGGATTTTTTGCAACTCTTGTATCATTGAGTCTTTAAATATGGTAAAGCGTTCCATATGCAAGGAATCTATAGGATCTACAGGATCTGCTTTCATTTTTAAAGGATCAATTGCCTTTCCATTCATGTGTACTCTAAAATCAAGATGCGGACCTGTTGCCAATCCCGTTGCTCCAACATAACCAATTTCATCGCCCTGCCGAACCCGAACTCCAGTTTTTATTCCTTTCGCAAATCCGGACAAATGCATGTATGTGGTAGTATAAGTATGGTTGTGCTTTATCTTAAGATAATTCCCTCCGCCACCTTTCTGGTAAGCTTTGGCAATAACGGTACCATCGCCAATAGTCATAACCGGTGTTCCTTTTGGTGCCGCATAATCCACTCCATGGTGCGGACGACGAATACGCAAAACCGGATGCATCCGACCGTTTGAAAAACGCGAACTTATACGATAAAATTCCAAAGGAGCTTTTAAAAATTCCTTTCTCAAACTATTTCCTTTGTCGTCATAATAATCCCAGACAGTATCCTGCTTGAACCAATACGCATAGTTGGGTTCACCGTAATGTTCGAATTCAACAGCATAAATGTTACCAATGCCAACAGATACCGAATCAACATATTTTTCATCATAAATTAAGCGATAACGATCACCTTTTTGAATTCCAAAAAAGTCGATAGTCCAGGCGTATATTTTAGACAGTTCAAGAGAGAGAACAGGATCTTGTCCGTTATCTATCATTGCGTTCCACAACGACGATTCGACAACACCTTGTGCAGTTCGTTGCCGGGTTTTAACTTCATTTTCGCCCTGGTAAATTCCCAATGTATCGGTTAACTCGAACACCGTATATTCAACCGGCGAGTTTTCGTAAACAAAATATTTGGCTACAGGAATTGAATCGCGTGTTGAAAGAATGCAGAAATTTTCGCCGCTTTTAATTTTACGCACGTCAAAAACGTCTTTTGATTTTCGGGCAATTTTATCGATGGTGCCCATGCCCACACCACGCGCATTTAAAATCTGGCTGAGGTACTGGTTGTTCTTTACTTTGCCCATTTCAAGCGAAAAAGAATCAACCGGAAGGCCGTATTTTAATACCGGCATCTTCACTTCAACAACGGTATCTAACACCGGTGCTTCCTCCTGTTGAACTTTTTTTGGTGCACACGAAAACAACTGACTCAGTGCAACTACGAGTCCCATCCCCACAACTATCGATCTCAATTTCCTCATCTTCAAATTTTATTAAACGCAAAAATAAGAAAACTGAATAGATAACAAGATTAGTATGTATTTATTTAAAAAATTGAATTTTTAGGGAAGAAAAAAATTAGTGCAAAGAGCAAAGTTTACAGTTTTAACTTGTCAAAGCCCTGACCATAAACGCCCATCACGCTGCCCATTGAAATAAACGCATCCGGATCGATTTGTTTGATCTTACGAAAAATAGCACCCGTTTCCTTTTTACGAACAACCGACATTACAATTTTTGTTTCCTTTTTGGTATACCATCCCGAACCATCGAGCAAGGTAACACCACGATAAAGATCCTTCCCGATATATTCAGCAATTTGTTCGTATTCGGTTGAAATGATAAACATTTGCGCCGAACGGTTGGCACCACTTAAAAACGAATCGAGCGCGTACGACACTACCCACATCATTACGTAACCGTAAACCAGCTTTTCAACCGATTGAAAAACAAAATACACCGACGCAATAATTACCACATCGCAAAGCATAATAACGCGGCCCGGACTAACATTTCGATATTTATTAACGATCATGGCAATAATATCCGTTCCGCCGGTGCTGCCACCACGCGAAAAAACAATGCCTAAACCAACACCGCTAATCATACCTCCGAGCACAGCCGACAGAAACATGTCATCAACCAGCGGTTCAGACAGAATATCCTGGAACACCCCAAAAAATGTAGAAACAACGACAATACTGTAGATTGTTTTTACACCAAAATTGGCGCCCAAAAACTTAATGGCAATCAACACCAATACAATGTTTATTGAGAAATAAGTGAGACTGACCGGAATTTTGGTGGCGTAAAATACCACCGCGGCCACACCACTAATTCCACCACCGGCTATCTCTGCAGGAATAACAAACATCGTCCATGCCATTGAAAAAAGAAACAATCCAAATGTCATGATCCCGTAATCCTGAATAATTTTAATCAGGTTCCTGTGTGTTGCAAAAAGTTTTGTAAACATCTCAGCAATTTTTGTGGTTTAAAAATCGCGCAAATGAACAAAGCCTTTACTGAAAAAATTGTGATGATTGTCAGGGATTTGCGAAATAATATAGAATTAAAAAACGAAAGGGCAACCGTACGATTGCCCTTCCAAATATCTCTTTAAATACGTAATCAGAAAATTACTATCCAATTGCTATATTAATAATCTTTTTCGGTACAAAAATAAATTTTCGAACGGTTTTTCCTTCCATCCACCTGGCAGCACGCTCGTCGGCAAGCACTGTCTTTTCAATCTCGTCTTTTGGCATATCCAAAGGTAACTCAATTTTAAAACGCATTTTACCGTTAAACGACACCGGATATTCGTGTGAATCTTCAGTCAGTAAACTCTGATCGACTGCCGGCCAGGCTTCGTAAGCCAAAGTTTCCTTGTTTCCATACATCGACCACAATTCCTCAGCCATGTGAGGCGCGTAAGGTGCCAGTATTTTGGCAAAAGTTTCAGCCGTTTGTTTGGTAACTTTTCCCTTTTTAATGGCCAGGTTATTGAATACCATCAACGCCGAAATTCCGGTATTGAACTTCAGGTTTTCAATATCGTGCTCTACTTTTTGTATGGTTTGATGCAGCAATTTTGCCACGTCTTTATCTTCTTCCCCATCAACAATTTTATCCATATCGGCAAAGAAACGGTAAGCGCGTGCCAGGAAGTTGAAAACTCCTTTCACACCGTTTTCGGCCCATGGTTTACGCTCATCAAGCGGCCCCATAAACATCTCGTACAAACGCAATGAGTCGGCACCGTAATGTTCGATCACATCATCAGGATTCACCACATTCTTCAGCGACTTCGACATTTTTGCTACGATCTGTCTCAGCTCCTCCCCTGTTTCTGTGTGGAAATATTTGCCGTCTTTTTCCTCTACCAAATCAGAAGCTACTTTCGCTCCTGTTGAAGTTTCGTAGGCAAAAGCCAGAATCATTCCCTGGTTAAACAGTTTTTGGAATGGCTCTTCGGTTGAAACAACGCCTAAATCGAACAACACTTTGTGCCAGAAACGCGAGTACAACAAGTGCAGAACAGCGTGCTCGGCACCTCCAACATACAAGTCAACAGGCATCCAGTATTGTTCCTTTTTCACATCAAAAATGCTGTCTTCGTTATTCGGATCGATGTAGCGCAAGTAGTACCAGCACGATCCCGCCCACTGTGGCATGGTGTTGGTTTCGCGACGACCTTTACGTCCGTTTTTATCGGTAACCATCAACCAGTCTTCGGCGTTTGCCAAAGGCGACTCACCGGTTTCACTTGGTGTGTATTCTTCCAGATTTGGCAATTGTAAAGGCAGATTTTCATCTTCTACCAAAGTAACTTCGCCATCTTCCCAGTGAATTACAGGGAAAGGCTCGCCCCAGTATCGCTGGCGGCTGAACAGCCAGTCGCGCAGTTTAAAGTTAACTGTTGCTTTACCAATTCCTTTTCCTTCCAACCACTCAACAACTTGTTGAATACCTGCAGCTTTATTTAGTCCGTTGATATCTAATCCTGTTTCATCACTCGATGAGTTGATGTATGCACCATCTTCTGTCCAGCAAGCATCGCCAGCTAAAATCTCATCGCGGTTCTCAGCATCTTTTGGATCAAGGATACAGTTGATTTGAATATCGAATTCTTTAGCAAACTCAAAGTCACGGGTATCGTGTGCCGGAACTGCCATAATCGCTCCTGTTCCGTAGCCCATCAACACATAGTCGGCTACCCAAATCGGAATCAACTGCTTGTTCACCGGATTCACAGCATAACGACCGGTAAATACACCGGTTTTTTCTTTTGCTAAATCCGTACGATCCAAATCCGATTTTAAAGCCGCAGCTTTTATATAAGCATCAACTGCTTCTTTCTTGTCTTCAGTAACAATTTCATTTACCAATTCGTGTTCAGGAGCAATTACCATGTAAGTTGCACCAAACAAAGTATCAGGGCGAGTAGTATAAACACGTAAGTTTTTATCTAATCCGTCGATAGAAAAATCCACCTCAGCACCGGTTGATTTACCGATCCAGTTACGCTGCATGTCTTTTACACCTTCCGGCCAATCCAGCTTTTCAAGGCCACTCAGCAATCTTTCGCCATAATGAGGAATACGCAGCAACCATTGTTTCAGGTTTTTGCGAATTACGGTGTTACCACATTTTTCGTGCGAACCATCGGTCAGCACCTCTTCGTTGGCACAAACTGTTTTACACGAGTTACACCACCAAACCTGTGCGTTGTCGTAGTAAGCCAGGCGTTTTTCGCCAATGTATGTTTTTACAGCCTCTTCGCCTTTTGCTTTTACATCTTCAGGAATAACCAACTCCGAAATTGGTCGTCCTTTTTGTTGCTCTTCATCAAAATAGGTGTCGTATAATTTTTTGAAGATCCACTGAGTCCACTTAAAATATTTCGGATCAGTAGTGTTTATCTCGCGGTCCCAGTCGTAGCTCAAGCCAATAGCTTTAATCTGGCGACGGAAATTATCGCAGTTTTTCTGAGTGGTAATTGCCGGGTGCGTCCCCGTTTGCATGGCGTACTGTTCAGCAGGCAAACCAAACGCATCGTAGCCCATCGGATGCAACACATTAAAGCCTTTCATACGTTTGTAACGGCTTAAAATATCGGTTGCAGTATACCCCTCGGGGTGACCAACATGTAGCCCCGCTCCCGATGGATACGGGAACATATCGAGTATGTAATATTTTGGTTTTGAGTAGTCGTCGTTGGTTTTAAACGTTTTGTTTTCCTCCCAGTACTTTTGCCATTTCGGCTCTATTTCTGCGAATTTATATTCCATTTTCTTACTTAATAAGATTCTGATTTTAAAGGCGCAAAGATAAAATTTTTGTTGGATGTATCAGGTGATTTTACACATTCAAAATAAATCAGATGAAAATGTTTGAGTTTACAACTAATTAGCCAACATAGCTAACAGACTAACATTTTGAGCATTAATTAATATGCTGAAAAGCAATAAGATAACTTCTGGCTTTTTCGTAACTTCAACATATAAAAACTAAAACCATTAAAATGAACACTAAAAACTGCCAATTATTTGTTCAGGATTTTATGAACTACGTGCGGGCCAAAGATCCGAGGCAACCCGAATTTCATCAGGCTGTGCATGAAGTTGTTGAATCGCTGGCCGATTTTCTGCTCGACAATCCGAGGTATCTTCATGCCCAAATTTTGGAACGACTGGTTGAGCCGGAACGTATCATTCAGTTTCGTGTTCCGTGGATCGACGACCGGGGAAAAATTCATATCAACCGCGGTTATCGTGTTGAAATGAATAGCGCAATTGGGCCTTACAAAGGAGGACTGCGATTTCACCCAACCGTAAACCAAAGCATTCTTAAGTTTTTGGCTTTTGAGCAGGTTTTGAAAAACAGCCTGACTTCGCTGCCGATGGGTGGCGGAAAAGGAGGTTCTGATTTTGATCCGAAAAACAAATCGGACAACGAAGTAATGCGTTTCTGCCAAAGTTTTATGACCGAACTGTCGCGTCATATCGGGCCGTACACCGATGTGCCTGCCGGCGATATTGGCGTTGGCGGTCGCGAAATTGGCTTCTTGTTTGGACAATACAAACGCTTACGAAACGAGTTTACCGGAGTGCTTACCGGAAAAGGTGTTGAATGGGGAGGTTCGCTTATCAGACCCGAAGCGACCGGTTATGGTGCCGTGTATTTTGCCAAAGAAATGATGGAAACCCGCGGCGAAAGTTTTAAAGGGAAAGTGGTTGCTGTTTCCGGATCAGGAAATGTGGCACAATTTGCTACAGAAAAAGTTATTGAGCTTGGCGGCAAAGTAGTGACATTATCCGATTCAAGTGGTTCGATTTACGATCCGGAAGGTATTGACCGTGAGAAACTGGATTTTGTGATGGAGTTGAAAAACGTGCATCGCGGAAGGATAAAAGAATATGCCGACAAGTATGCAGTAAAATATATGGAGAAACAGCGTCCGTGGAGTGTGAAATGCGACGTGGCTTTGCCTTGTGCAACTGAAAATGAACTGAATCTTGAAGAGGCAAAAATGCTGCTTGACAATGGTTGTTTTGTGGTTGCTGAAGGCGCCAACATGCCAAGTACTGAGGATGCCGTTCATTATTTCCTTCAAAAGCAAATTCTTTACGGCCCGGGTAAAGCTGCCAATGCCGGCGGAGTTGCTGTATCAGGTTTGGAAATGACACAGAACAGTATGCGTCTGTCATGGAGCCGCGAGGAAGTGGATACTAAGTTGCACTCTATAATGCGCAACATTCACGAAATGTGTGTGAAATACGGAAAAGAAGGAGCCGATTTTACCAACTACGTTAAAGGTGCAAACATTGCAGGATTTGTAAAAGTAGCCAATTCTATGATGGCTCAGGGATTGGTCTAATTACTAACCAATAATTTATATTCGATCCGGCCTGAATGTTCAGGCCGGTTTTTTCATGCAAAAACTTCACAAATAATTAGCTTTTGCTTTACACATAATTCATTACTGCACAGCATATTTGTAGCACACACTTGAATTATGGCAAAGCAAGTAAGAAAACCTGACATTGTTGTTGTTTCCGATTTTCACCTCGCTACACATGCCTGCAAAGCTGCAGAAATCCACAAATACCTAAAATCCATCCTTCCGAAACAGTTAATTCTGAACGGTGATATTATCGATGCCTGGAGATTTTCGCGGAACTACTTCCCTAAAGCCCATTTAAAAGTGGTGCGCCAACTGATAAAAATGATGGAGAAAGGAACCGAAGTGGTTTATATAACCGGCAACCACGATGAGTTTTTACGTGAACTGGGAAACACAACCATGGGGAAACTCCGGATAGTTGACCAAATTACCCTCCATCTGAACAACCAGAAAACACTGATTTTTCATGGCGACCTCATCGATTCGGTTATTCACAAAGCCAAGTGGCTGGCCAAGGTTGGAGCAGCGGCATATGGTTTTGTTTCGTTATTTAATCAGCTCCTGAACTTTGTTCTAAAGAGGTTACATATCGACGACATTGTACTTTACAAGTGGTTAAAGCAATTGTTTGGAGCACCAAATACCGATAAATCGAGATTTGAAACCAAGCTGGCAAAACTAGCCTACGATAAAAATGTAGATCTGATAATTTGCGGGCACACCCACCGTGCAGTCGATAAAATGCTCCGTTACAATAATCGTTCTATTCGTTACATTAACACGGGCGACTGGGTAGAAAATTTTACTGCTGCGGAATTTGAAAACGGCACCTGGAATTTGTGTAATTATGCAGCAACTTTTAAAGCTGTTGAGACTAACGATACTGAACCTGAAGACCTTGTGATTCCGACAAAAAAAGAACTTTACGCCACACTTTTTAATCAACTTGTATTTCATAACTAATCTCCCGCCGAAAGAAGGCATCGGGGCATAATTTTTGTTGTACTGCGCCCAATTAACAAATTTGCAATAAATTGTTTCCTGTGATAAAATTCAAACTAACTGTTTTTATACTTCTGCTTTCTTTTTCCGCGGTATATGCTCAATCTTATGTACGCGTATTAAATGCGAAAACCGGTTCGCCAATTGAGCATGCCATGCTTATTTCTGAAAACTTTATTACACAAACCGATGATAACGGGAAGGCCAATTTGGAAGGTTTTAAGCCAAATGAAAAAATACTTTTCAAACATTCATCGTACATATCGTATGTAAGTACCCGCCAAAAAATTGAAAACCAAAGCAGCACGGTATTGTTGGTTGAAAGTCCGGTTCGGTTAGATGAAGTGGTTGTTTCGGTTAACCGCTGGAAACAGTCGAAAACAGAGATTCCGCACACGATAAAATCGATACAGCCGGAAGAAATAATGCATTACAATCCGCAAACCACTGCCGACATGCTCGGTACCGAAAGTGGTATTTTTATCCAGAAAAGCCAGATGGGTGGCGGCAGCCCGATGATTCGTGGATTTGCTGCCAACCGCGTACTGATTATGGTTGACGGAATCAGGATGAACAACGCCATCTACCGCAGCGGAAACCTGCAAAACGTAATTTCTGTTGATGCGCAAAGCCTGCAAAATACCGAAGTTATTTTCGGTCCGGGTTCGGTAATTTATGGAAGCGACGCGCTGGGTGGCGTAATGAGTTTTAACACCCTTTCGCCCAAACTTTCTACAAACGATAATTTTGAGACTTTTGGAAAAGTATACGGGCGCTACTCAAGTGCCAACTTCGAAAAAACCGGCCATTTCTCGTACAATTTCGGTGGAAAAAAATGGGCATCGGTAATTAGCGCCACTTTTACCGATTTTGATGATCTGACCATGGGAACTTCCGGCCCCGACGAATATTTACGTCGTGAATATGTGAAAGATGCAGCGTATTCCGGAGAAGATCAGATTGTGCAAAACAGCAACGACCGTAAACAAATATACACGGGTTATAACCAGTTTAACTTGTTGGGCAAACTGCGTTACAGACCAAATGAAGCTGTTGATATTGTGTTGAGTGCTCAGCACTCGCAAACCGGCGATATTCCGCGTTACGACAGGTTAATTGAATACAAGGGTGATGAGCTAAAATATGCCGAATGGTATTACGGTCCGCAGGAATGGACGCTTGTATCGGGGCGACTGCAATGGGAAAAAGAAATGTTGTTGTTCAATAAAGCGAACTTGTTGTTGGGCTATCAGGATTACGCCGAGAGCCGCCACGACCGCAAACGGAATAACGACATACTGCGCAACCGTACCGAGAATGTAAATGTATATTCGGTCAATCTCGATTTTGGAAAAAATATCGATAAAAAGAGTGATCTGTTTTACGGGTTGGAAGGCTATTTTAACAAAGTCGGTTCAACCGGATTTTCCGAAGATCTGATTTCGGGCGAGCAGGAAGATATTGCTCCGCGTTATCCCGACGATTCGAAATATTCGAGTCTGGCTGCTTATTACTCGTTTAAATATGCCATCAGCCCAAAAATTATTTTCCAAATGGGATCGCGTTTTACCTATACACATTTGGAAGGCGAATTCGACACCGATTATTATCAGTTTCCTTTCGATGGTTTCAATATGAACAATTCGGCATTTAACGGCAACCTGGGACTTGTTTGGCACCCAACTACCGACTGGCAGATCAATATTCACGGCTCCACCGGTTTTCGCTCGCCCAATATTGATGATGTTGCCAAAGTTTTCGATTCGGAACCCGGAACAGTTGTGGTTCCCAATCCCGACCTGAAACCGGAATATGCCCGAAACCTGGAGATAAGCATCATCCGCTCGTACCAAAATAAGGTTAAAGTTGAACTCACCGGTTTTTACACCTGGTTAAAAGATGCCATGGTTCGGCGTGCTTTCGATGGATTGGGACAGGACTCTCTTTTATACGATGGCGAAATGAGCCGCGTGGAAGCATTGGTGAATGCCGAGTCGGCAACAATTTACGGAACAACCGTGAATGTAGATTACCTGTTTAATAACCAGTGGCGCACCCGCCACGATATTACCATTACAAAAGGAGAAGATTCGGAAGGATTGCCCATGCGGCATGTGCCGCCGGTATTTGGTTCGTCGCACATTATTTTCGAAGGGCCAAAATTGTACCTCGATTTTTATGTAAACTACAATGGCAAACTTAATTTCGAGGACCTCGCGCCCGACGAACAAGACAAACCACATTTGTATGTTCCCGATGAAAACGGCAACCCGTATTCGCCATCGTGGTGGACCGCCAATATAAAATCGAACTACCAATTGAATTCGAACCTGACGCTGAGCGGCGGAATAGAAAATATATTTAACAAACGCTATCGCCCTTATTCTTCAGGGGTTGTATCGGCCGGAACAAACTTCGTTATTTCAGCATTATTTAAATTTTAGATGCGGTTAGCTTTACTTTTCATCGATTAAAATTTTAACATTTCCTAAACTCACTGACAGTCTGCAACTTTCGATTTCTTTTTAATACAAAAGAAAATTTACCATACTAAAAATACGCAACTGCCGTTTTTACACAGAAGGCAGAAAACAATCTACGAGAGAAGATTTTATTTATTTAATTCGGTATTGCCTTCAAAGAGGGACGCCAGGCGTCCCTCTTTTTTATTCTCAAAAAAACACGAATAATATTTATACCCATCCTCTTATCCTTCCCTGCTTGCAAGGAAGGACGATTAGTTTGTGGTTCAAAAAATATACTCTAATCTCTGCAAGTCTCTATTGTTTTTGGAGGCCAATCGTCTCTCCTTTCATGAAGGGAGAGACAGGAGAGAGGGTAAGTTCACCAACTCCTCTCACTGGGAGTAATTCTCCGGAAATGAGTTTTTGCTAAACAAATTCTCTAAAAATCAGTTCTTCGTTATAACTATTTTAGCATGACCAGAATAAAAAACGAAAGCCATTTTAAAGAACTGTGCGACTGGTGCACCGGTTTAGAACCCAAACTTGAGAAGGTAATTCGCGAATACGATTATCCTCCACTTTGGTACCGGAAACCGGATTTTGCAACACTCATTCTAACCATTTTAGAGCAGCAGGTTTCGCTGGCATCGGCAAAAGCGGCATACAACAAACTGGTGGAGAAAATAAAAGATGTTACTCCTGAAAACTTATTGAAACTTACTGACGAAGAGTTGCGCGCTTGTTATTTTAGCCGTCAGAAAATACAATACAGCCGCATTCTTGCCAACGAAATAGTAAGCGGCAATCTCGATCTTGCTGAATTAAACGAAATGGACGAAGCAGCCATTCGCAAAATTCTGATAAAACTAAAAGGCATCGGTAACTGGACCATCGATATGTATGTTCTGATGAGCCTTCATTATTCCGATATTTTTCCTCCCGGAGATCTGGCAACCATAAAGGCGGTTTACGAACTCGAACTTGTATCTCCCGAAGCCACAAAAGATGACATTATTGATTACATGAGACGTTTTTCGCCCAACCGCTCGGTGGCAACTTATATTCTGTGGCATTTTTATATTCAAAAACGAAAGCTGGTTTTGGAGTAAAAGTTAAAGAAGAAAATCGGGCTCCAAAGATTTTCACTACCTTTAAACCATGCTCGTTTCAAACAAAATCTCAAGAACATTGGAAGGCCCCTATCGTTTTATCGGCTTCTATTTTGTCGTTGTAAGTGCAATGTCGTTGTACGAGCAAGCCTGGATAATTTTCAGTATTCATGCTGTTGTGGGTTGGTTTCTGCTGGGCTCCTATTCCGGCGTTGATATCGACACCGAAAAACAACGGTTCCGAAGTTTTAATATGTGGTTTGGCGTTTTAAAAACCGGAAAATGGGAACCGGTTGCCAAATACCTCGGCCTTACATTAATATCGATGAATAAAGTATACAGTTTGTATAGCCGTTCGAACCGTAATATAACTTCGAAAAAGAAGGAATTCAGAGTATATTTTGTGAATACAAAAAAACGACCTGCCATTGCCGTAAAAAAATGTAAAACAAACGATGAAGCACAACGATGTATGGATGAAATGGCCATTTGGTTGCATTTGCCGGTTTATAGTACAAAGCATTAATTCCTTAGGATTAAAGCTTTATTCATAGCTAATTTTTAGAATGTCTTTTCAGACAGAAAATCCTTTTTCCTATAGCTGAAAAAGGATTCAAAAAAGCCACCGCTGACGATAAAAAGCTAAAAATAAATTCCTTTCACTAAAATCAAGAAACTCCTCCTTTTAGCCCTTCGTACCTCAGTGCTAACGAGCGTCAAACAGACTTGATTTTTTCACGCTCTCTCCATTTATTTTCTTAACGCTTTTTCTCGAAGGCGGACTTGATGGCAAATTTTGTGCGGGCGTGTCAAAAATCCGTCAGTCGGGCTAACCCACTACATTGAAAAAACGCAAAGGTTTTTTTTGACAAGATTTTTGGTTCCTTTTGATCGAATGCAAAAGGAACTGCCCGTCTGGCATGAAGACAAAAGTTACAAATTGCGCAAAAAGTTGATTTCTATGCAGATTGTTTTGAGTACCGACAGCGTGACTAATGAACTTTATTTAAGTAGAATAATATTATTTCCCCCGAATTTCCGTTATTTAATCTAACGAACTCAGAAAATAAAGAAACATGAAGACTTTCCTCAGCATAATTCTCCTTGTAGTAGTTGTTTCAACCTCGTTTGGACAAAGCAAACGACGCGATAAAGTAAAACGCAAATACCGGAATGTGGAAGCTGTTTCGCGCGAACAGCCAACCGTTTATGTTCGTGGTTCGGTGTACGACAGCGATTACAACCCGCTACCCGGTGCAACGGTTACGGTTGACGGAACTTTCAAAGGGGTTAATACCAATGAAGACGGCGAATATTTTATCACGAACCTGGTACCCGGAAGGGCACGTATCCGGGTTTCGTTTATCGGTTATGAAACCCATACTGCTGATATTATTCTGCGGGAAGGCAGGAATGAGAAAAATGTAATGCTTCCAACCAACGATATCCATTTGGAACCCATTTTGGTGAGCGCACAAAAACGCGAACAACAATTGCTCGATGTTCCTACAGCCATTTCGTCGGTGAGCAACCAATTAATGGATGAAGCTAACATTACCGAACTTAATACACTTGGAGAATTTGTTCCCGGATTGTATGTACGCGAGCAGGGAGCCAACCGCCCTACTTTTGCCATTCGTGGATTAAGCAGCGACGAGGTAAGTCCCAGCGCCCAACCGCGTGTTTCGGTATTTTTTAACAATGTGCCGATAAACCGTGCCAATTCTGCTTCGCTCGAGTTGTACGACATGGACCGGGTGGAAGTGCTGAAAGGACCACAAAACACACTTTTCGGACGTGGTGCACAGGCCGGAGCAGTTCACTATGTTAGTAAAATGCCGGAGAACGACTTTTATGGCAGCGTTACCGCCGGATTGGGAGATTACGGACAACAGCAATACCGCGGTATGATCAACGTGCCGATTATCGAAAACAAATTGATGATGCGTGCAGCAGGGATTTACAATTCGCGCGACGGTTATATTGAAAATACTTTTGGTGGCGACCTGATGGGAAAAGAAGCCCTTGCCGGACGCTTTTCACTACGCTTCAGACCAGCATGGAACCATCGTTTTGATGTGGTGGTGAACTACCAGAAAGACGATACTCCGGGAATTGCTTTTATGCCCGACAGTCTGCCAAATACTAATGGCGATATTGGTATTTTCAGTGGTGTAGCCTCGCACGAGCAGGGCAAGAACCTGGGAACCGGAAAAGAAATATTTGATGCCACATTGAATTACCGCCTGTACATGACCGAGCATACTTACTGGACCAGTATCACTTCGTACCGTAAAACTGATGCCTCATCGCGATGGGATGGCGACGGTACGGCATCAGCAGCCATCGATATGGCCGAGTATGCCGGGTCATCACAATTCTACCAGGAAATTCGTGGAAATTTTTCGCAAAACAGCCGATTGAACGGTTCGTTGGGAGGTAGTTTCTGGCGCGAAAAAGCAGACCAGACTTACTGGTTTTCGCCAAACGAACAACATTTGGCAAGTTTGATGCTGCTGCCCCAGCCAACACCCGTTATGCCCGATGGCCAACCGATGGTAATTCCTTCCATTCCAAATTACGATCCGGAATTGGATACAACAATCTACATCCCTCTTCCAACAAATCATGAAGAAGAAATGTACAGCAAAGCCACGAATATGGCAGTGGAAGGATTTATGGACCTGAACTACCAGATTTCGCGGAAGTTTTTTGTTTCGGCAGGAGTGCGAATGGTTTACGACCGCTATAAACTGAACAGTGAATCTTCGTTTATAAGTGGTTCGCCATCAGTGCTGGGATCATTTACCGGCAACTATCCCAACGTTTTCTTTTTGCCTTACGACTCAAAAGAGATCAAGAAAAATACTCTTTCGTTTACCTGGCACGGTGGTTTAAAATACCGCTTTAACGAATACGGAAATGTTTATGCCAATTACTCGCGCGGACGCCGACCAGCCGTACTGCAATTTACGTCAACAGGTGAAGAGGAAGTGCTGGAACCGGAAATTCTGGACAATTTCGAGTTGGGTTTTAAAGGCGCATTTTACGACCGCGTGTTTGTTGATGTAAACGGATTCTATTCGCTTTACAAAGATTTCCAAACGCGTGCGTGGGTGGCCGACAGCGAAACAGGTGAATACAACCTGCTGTTTAAAGATGGTGGACAGGCAACATCGTATGGTGCCGAAGCGAATTTACGTGTAGCCATTATCGAGCAGCTTGACCTCTTTGCCAATTATGCCTGGTTAAAAACCGAGTTCGACTCCACCGATGTAGATGGAGCGGCACAGTTGTATGCAGGAAACGTTTTTAGTTTGGCACCGGAACACAGTTTTGCCGTTGGATTGAATGCGCGCGTGAACATCACACCCAACATTAAGCTGTTTGTAACGCCATCGTACTCGTATAAATCGCATATGTATTTCGAGGATGCCAATACTCCCGGCCTGGAGCAGGACGGTTATGGATTGCTGAATATTAGTGGCGGACTGGAACTGGCCGATCCTAACATTCGATTAACCGTTTGGGCCAACAATGTGCTCGACGAACAATTTATTACCAGTGCCGGAAATACCGGAAGCTTGTTTGGTGTACCAACCTTTGTACCGGGCTCTCCTCAGATGATCGGTACTAAGTTGACGTGGAACTTTACTAAGGAGGAAAGGCGAAGAAGGAGGAGATAGAAATTGAATTTCGAATGTTGATTAACGATTTGGGATTTTTGAAGGAATCAGCATTTCGCAGTTGGCATAACACCGAACCAGCCCTGCAATACATACCTTGTTACAAACAGTTTACATTTTATTCAACTTAATCACAACTAATGAAATCTTTTATAAATTCTTTTTGTGTCTACATCAACTAATTGACGGTGATTGGGTGAATACACAAATAACTCAGGTCTGTTTTGGCACTCATGTTCCGTCTCGAATACATAATTCTCGAATTTTATGGAGTCATTTATGATTTTATATTCTCCAATTAAGTCATGAATTAATTCACCTCCTTTTGCAGATTCTTGGTACTTGAAGATTCCATTAATCAGTCGTAACTCGACAAAACCATTTTCGTAGGTCGTATAATATTTCTTTCCAAATGAATTGTCATACGTTGATGAAAGACTTTTAACCTTATTCTTCTCGGGTTTCCTAATTGAATAAATAAGTTTCAAATCATTTCCGATTTCCTGCTTTGCATCTTTTGTCCCGAGTTTCTTAAAGTCGACGTAATAGCTGTCACCTACCGAATAAACATATTTAATTTTTCGACTGTAACTTTGTACTTGTTCATTTGGAAATATCTCAATTACTTTTCCTGAAATCTCACCGGTTTTTCCCATTAAAAACGTTTGTGTCTTAAATCCGGTCCAACCTGTATAGGCAAGTATCGAGCCCAATAAAACTCCTAAAACCCAAAGATTTAAATTTCCTTTTCGCATGTGTATTATATTGTTTGGAACAGTTACGTGTCTGTGGTCGGGTGTTAACATGACATATTACAAATTGTAATATACTGGTTTTATTTTTATCATTGGTGTACTTCTTAATCTCTTCCATAAAACTCCCTATCAAGAACTTTATACCCTAAAATGAAATAATGGTCGGAGTTTTTGAACGAATAATCATCTAAATCAGCAGGGGGATAATTAGGCCCGCAAAATTTTCGTACCATGTGCCCACCGGAATTTACTTCCCATCCGGCACTATATAACAATAGAGGTATATTTTTCTCTAGCTCAAATTCTGTTTCTGCGAATTTTCTTAGAAAGTATGTGTCGTACTCAGGTCTGGGCAATATACTTTTCCCGAATTGTACTCCACTACTAAGTCTGAACCGAAAACGAAGTCTCTCTGTTTTATCCGAACCGTCAGGTATCTCTGTAATGATCCTCAGATTTTTTACGTACTCATATCGAGCCCGATTATCCCTGATTTTCCAATGTTTTGTAGAAACTCCTCCAATTATCGTGTCTTTTACAAGTTTTGTTTTTTCATATTCTTGAATATAGAACCTTAATGAGTAATCTTTATCTTGAGGAATTGGAAGATTCCATTTATAAACGTTAATACCCAATTGTACCAGCGCATCCCTAAAATCATTCATGTTGAAGATCGTAAAGTTCTCATCAGAAACTGTGTCGCTGATTGTATAGTCCATATATTCGTTTTGGGCATTTGTGGAATAAGAAATACAAAGTACAAGAATAAGTACTGAGATAAGTGCTGATGTTGTTTTCATGGTTTTAAATTTTCTGGTTTTTAACTGTCTAGTCTTAGAATACGGCTACAAGACAAACAAAACTAAATAGCAGTAAAATTGTAATTAGTTAAAGTTTTTATTTGGGTTAAATTATCTACGACGTATTTCACTATCAGCTTGTAATGAAAAAAAGACACTTTTTTATTGAACTCTTGTAGTATCAGCAACAGCTAAAACATTTTTCATTCTTGCTGTTAGCTTATCCATCTCCAAACTAGGTCGGACTATCTCCTCCGGAAATAAATGATGGATCTGTTCCACATGCATACTATTTTTCCACAACATGTGATCAATTTTTTTCACATCCTTAGAACAAATCTGCTGTGTTTCCGAACCATGTTCGAAAGTCGTATTAACACGATAATAATGCCTCTTTTTTTCTTCCCTATCCAACTCATACAACTCCTTTTTCCACACCTTTAAATCGCGTTCGAATTCATCCAGGTCTTTGTATGTTTTATTTCCCAATACAATCGTCCCATCATAGCGCACGAGCATTTCCATTGGTTTTGGTTCGGGCGACGGTTTCCCGTCAAAAGGCAACCAAATAGTTGTTCTGGGATTTCTGGGCGTTTCGTACGAAAACCGTACGGGCACGATCTCGTTTACTGTTTTCTGCTGCTCTTCATCCAGATCGAAATATTTCTTTCCGAACAAAATAAATGCTTTTGCTTCCCTGGCTTCGAGGTAAGCTTCTCCTAGTTGCCGTAAGGTAAAGTTTATCGCTTCTCTCGACGATTCAATATCGTTGCGATATGAAATCAAGCCTTCAAAAACTTTAACTTTGCCGATTCCCGGAATTTCCTTTTCAATAAAATCAGGCGCTCCATTTCCTCCGGGATTGACTCCCTGTAAAAAACCGGAAGCTATTGTTTTGATACTTTCTTTCGAAGCCTTTTCACCCTCCACCAGGTATTCATCTTTTACATTCATTAAAATTACCAGAACATTGTTCTCCTTTTCCGATAGTTTATTCCGGTCAATTTCAGGATCAAAAAATCCATCGCCAATATTATCAATGTTCCATTTCGCGAGCCACTGCTCCGCCTTATTTTCCGTGTAACGTACCGGAATAAAATCTGCTGATTTTGTAATCAAATCGGGTCGTGCAAATGCTTGTAAAAGCACAATTATCAAGGGCACAAAGAGAATCATCTTCACCATGCCCCATTTCCGACGTTTTGTTTTTGTCATCATTTTTAATCGTTTTACAATGGGTTTTTGAGTAAAATGGTGTGCCATGGCAAAACGTCTTTCGCCAACGGCCTTCTCCAATACCAGTAACTGGTATTTTTGTGCATCGATGCCTGTATTAAGTACGGCCTCATCGGCCTGGTATTCGTGCACTAATTTCAAATCGCGGCGTAAGAGCCACATAAACGGATTGAAAAAATGTAGCGCAGTGAAGAGCTCACAAAACAATAAATCAACAGCATGTTTATGCTTGATGTGCGCGTATTCGTGAGCCACTACTATATTTTTGTTTTCCAGAAAATCCTTCTCCGAAAGGACAACTTTATTCAGAAATGTAAAGGGTTGTACAACCTCCTTTACCACTGCCAAAACCATTTTTCGGAAGCGATGTTTCTCGGCTCTTTTTATGATGCCGGAAACCCGGTAAATTCCATAAAGAAGCCGAAAGAGCAAAAGCGAAATAATTGCTCCATAAAAAATCACCCAATAGTTAACCGGCTGACTTTGTTCCACAACCGGAGTGTGAATAATCGCTGAATGATTCGCCGGTTGACTTAGAATAGGTGTTGAAACAATTTCGCGAACAATATTGGTCGGAGTCATTTCAATCTCCTTATAAAAAAGCTGAATGGTTAAGAATGGAATGGTTGCCGACAGCACCATAATGGAGAGCAAAATAAAGCGGTTTAAACGATGATTGGTATCGTTTCTGACGGTTACGCGAAACAAACAATAAAGCAGAGCTAAACTAACCGACGATTTTATCAGGTAGGTTAAAAAGGGTGTCATGCTTACTCGTTTTTGCTGTTTTCAATCTCCGAAATCAACTTGCGTAAATCCTCAACCGAGAGGTTTTCTTCATCAACCAAAGCAGATACAACACTTTTGTACGAGTTATTAAAATACTTTTTCACCACGTTGCCCAGCGTTTGTTTGCTGTATTCTTCTTTGGTTACTGCAGCAAAGTAGCGATAGGTATTTCCAAACTTCTCGTGTGTAATGAATCCTTTTTCTTCCATCGCCCGAACCATGGTAGAAAGTGTGTTGTAGTGCAGTTTCTGATCGGAATACAATTCCTTAAGTTCTTTAACGAACATGGGGCCTTTCTCCCAAAATAAACTAAGGATTTCTTCTTCTTTCGGAGTAAGTTTTTTCATGGTTCAGACTTTTAAACTTTAAGCGATTGGCAATCTTATTCGTAGATTACAAAACAAATGTAACTATATTTTTTAGTTTTTCAACTATTATTCATAGTTATTGAACTAATTTGAATAGTTTGAATAATATTAACTGATATTCTGCTTATGTAATTTTTACTGGATTTCTTTGCACCTTGGTTTTAGACATTAAAGACAACTTAAAGCTAAAGCCCTAATTGACAAAAATTATCTAACCCGTACCGGGTTATCGTTCCGGCAATTACACATTGCCTATTATAATCAAATCCGTTCCGGATTTTTAATATTATGCCATAAAACTCTGTAGGAGTTCGATTACAATAGCACCTAAATATATATGTTGAATTAACAACCCGGTACGGGTTGGATCAGAATAAAAAATGCCACCTGCTTATAAAAACAGATGGCATTTTTTATTATTCAGCAGGTGACTTGAAGTCACCTGCTGAATAAACTCGCGGCTAATTTACTCTTTCCATTCCGGTAGACGTCCCGGAGTCCATGGAGCATTCATCTTGTTAAGTTCGGCTTCCAGTGCAGGAACTTCTTTTTCAACAATATTTTTCAATGCTTCCAAAACAGGTGGGAATTCAGCTTTCAGAATTTCGTAAGCCTGCTTTTCAGTAGTGGTGATTCCCGTTGTCGATCCCATATGTGTATAAGTAATATTACTTAAGCGGTTGTTCAACGGTACCTGTGCAGGAGGAATTTCTTCCGAACTTGCGCGGGCAGGCACACCATCCATTCTAAAATTGAGCTCTTCTAAAGCCACTCCAATTGCGCGGGCTTTATCCATTAACTCCTGGCTGGCTCCCGGAGTAGCATAAATGGCTTGTTTAATTTTCTCCACTTTTGCAGTAGTTTCGCTAATCATCCGGTTGGTTCCAACAACTGCCAATGCCAGTTTATTCACTTTCTCTGCAAACTCAACATTTTCGTTGTAGTCTTCGGCAGGAAGTTCGGTATTGTTCAATTTCTTGCAGATAAACTCAACCGGCTCAACTAAATCGGTCAACTCGCCTTCGTGCCATAATTTCAGGCCCACTTTGTAAGTACCGGGCATCACCATAATACCACGGCCGGCACTGGTTATCGGATCATATTTATCGCGAATACGGGCATTAGCCGTTGCCGCATAAGTCATGTTCCAGTTCACGCGATTTACGCCTTTTGAAGGAGCTTTTGTAAACTGATCGATTACATTTCCATCATTATCGTAAATGGTAAATATCAGGTGCGTTTTTTCCTGCTGACCTTCCAGTTGCAATTCGCGCCAGGTTGGTTGCGGAATTGGCTTCCCTTCTTTAAACAACTCTTTCTCTTCCTCTTTACGAAGTTGCCTTTGTGTTTTTGGCACCTCATTCAGGTAATAGGTAAAAGTTGCTCCGTATTCCGGATTTTTAGCTGTAAAATAAGTACTTCCCTGGTTACTTTTTCCGCTGGTTTGTGCAAACATTAATGCATCTTTTATCGGGAAAATTTCAGCTTCGGTATTTTCAATATCCTCTGAAATTTCGCGCAACGGACTGTAATCGTCGAGAATGTAGAAACCGCGACCAAATGTTGCAGCGACAAGGTCGGTTTCGCGCTCCTGAATAGCAATGTCGAATACAGGAATAGTTGGCATTCCCGATTTCATTTGTACCCAGTTTTCGCCACCGTCAACAGTGAAAAAGATGCCAAACTCTGTTCCTACGAACAACAATTCAGGACGAACAAAATCCTGCATAATGGTATGAACCGATCCATTCTCAGGAAGATTCCCCGAAATGGAAGTCCATGTTTTTCCTTTGTCGGTACTTTTACAAACGTAAGGTTTAAAGTCGTCGCGTTTCAGGTTATCGAAAGTGGCATAAACCACATTCGCATCAAAACGGTCGGCGCAAATGTCGCTTACAATCGTCAGCTCCGGCACTCCCGGAAAGCTTTTTACCTGGCTCCAGTTTTCGCCATCTTCAGTAACCGAAATAACACCGTCATCGGTTCCGGCATACAACAGGCCTTCCTGTAATTTCGATTCTTCGAGCGCCACAATAGTTCCCCACTGCGATGTTGACACATCGCGAACCACAGCCTCGGCCGGCCAGTATTTACCCATAACCGGAATAGATGTGCGGTCGATTTGTGCAGTCAAATCATCGCTGATCACTTCCCAGGTATTACCGCGGTCGTCACTGCGGAAAACCTTGTTGGCCGCCATGTACAAACGCGTTTTATTATGCGGGCTGATAAACAATGGCGCATTCCAGTTCCATTTGTAGGTCAGTTCGCCCTTGCGTTCAATAGGTTTAATACTTAAACTCTCGCCACTTTTTTTATCGTAACGGTATACATTTCCGTACTGATACTCCGAGTAAACGATGTTTGGATTTCCGGGCTCGATAGCACCCCAAAAACCATCGCCACCCAGCGTTGGAAACCACTCGTCGTTGATCACACCGCTTCGGCTGGTTGTTTGCGACGGACCACCCATTGAGTTGTTGTCCTGTGTTCCGCCGTAAACGTTGTAAAACGGCTCAGCATCATCCAAGTAAACACGGTAAAACTGCGTAACCGGCAGGTTTTCTTTAAAATCGAAAGTTGTTCCGTTATCCCAGGTTTCGTAAATACCACCGTCGCCACCGATTATAAAATGATCGGTATCTGTCGGATCGATCCAAATGGCATGGTCGTCAACGTGACGGCCCGGATTTGGAATACGGTTCCAGCTTTTGCCACCGTCGTCGGTAACAAACGAGTAAGTCTCTGTTGAATATACTTTATCGCGGTCTACCGGATCGCAAACAATTTCGTTGTAATACTGACCACTTGAATGGTGATCGCTCATTTTCGACCAGCTTTCGCCTTTATCTGTCGAGCGGAAAAAACCACCTTTATCTTCAGCCGCTTCCACGATCAGGTACACGTAATTCGGGTCAACCGGTGATACGTCAATTCCCATTCCGCCAATGTGTACAGATGGAAGTCCTTTCATGATTTTGCGCCAGTTTTCGCCACCGTCGGTACTTTTATATACTGCCGATTCAGGGCCACCACCAATTTTGGTGAACGAAGTTCTGCGGCGTTGCTCCGATGTTGCGTATAAAATGTCAGGATTTGAAGGGTCCATCACTACATTATTCACACCGGTGTTTTCGCTAATCTCCAGCACTTTGTTCCAGGTTTCGCCACCATCGGTACTTTTGTACAGGCCACGCTCCTCGCCCGGTCCCCATGCAGAACCTTCTGCAGCAACAAAAATAACATCCGAGTTCCGTGGATCGATTACAATTCCACCAATCTGACGGCTTTCTTTCAAGCCCATGTTTTTAAACGATTTTCCACCGTCGAGCGATTTATAAACGCCATCGCCATAACCCAATGCACGCTGGTGGTTGTTCTCGCCTGTCCCAACCCAAACTACATTTGAGTTATTCGGATCGAGCACAACAACACTTGTTGAATACGAACCATAATTATCGAAGATCGGTTTAAAAGTCGTTCCGTTGTTCGTGGTTTTCCACACGTTACCCGACGCAACAGCAACATAGTATTCGCTGTGGTTGTTTGGATTTACAGCAAAATCAGCAATCCGGCCGCTTGCCCATGCCGGACCAATACTTCGCCATTTCAGGCCACTAACCAGCCCCGAATTCACAAAAGGCTTGGTTTCTTCTTTTTTCTCCTCTTCGTTCTTTTTCGAAAAGGCCACTGTTGAAATTAAAAATACAGCAGTTAAAACTAATGCGAGTTTTTTCATAGAATATTTATTTGAATTATGATATCATCAGTACGAAACGATTGGTGAATAATACGCGTGAACCATTTATCTTAAGCTCAATTTGCGCATAAACCTTAGGTTTAGTTTTTCGGTTGATGAAAATAATAAATATTACTTTGCTGAAAAAAGATTTATGTCACTAAGACATACTTCAACATTTTTGGACAAGAAGAATCGGGAGATTAGCGACCAATTTTGTTTTTATTATTATCCAACTCGATGGAAATACTATTTGCTTCCTCAATAATACTTTCCGGATAATCATTAATCTCAAGGATGCGGATCGCATTTCTTGTTTTCAGTTTCCCGTCCTTTATCCGATAGTCAAAATCCACCGTTTTATGATTGACGTTTTCGCTAAAATGGAACAAAGCATATTCTTCATGAAGCAAATCGGCCAGTTCAATATCGTGGGTAGAAACCAGAACAATATTTTCACCTCCGGCCAGTGACGAAAGTACCGCTTTACCTGCCGAAATCCTCTCAATAGTATTGGTTCCCTTAAAGATTTCGTCGAGCAAAAATAAGTTCGGAACGTTTTCTTTTCCGGCTTCCAACATTGTTTTTATCGTTAAAACCTCTTCGAAATAGTAGCTTTTATCATTTAGCAAATCATCGCTAATTCTGATGGCTGAAAACACCCTCATTCGTGGCATTTCGATATCCGCAGCAAAACAAGTATTTAAGGTTAATCCACTTATAACATTAATGCCAACTGTTCGAATAAAAGTTGTTTTGCCCGACATATTTGACCCGGTGAGCAAAACGGATTTCCGGTCGATATTGATGTCGTTCTCTACACAATCAGGCAACAAAGGATGATATAAATGTTTTGCCTGTAGTTTTTTGGCCGGCGAACCAATTTTAGGAATACAGTATTTTCGTGCGCCTTTTCGCAGTAATGCAACGGACAACAGCACATCAATCTTCCCAACAAAGCTGAACACGTCATCCATTTCCTTGCGCATGGAATCGAGCCGTTTTAATACACCAAACAAAAAAAGTGGCTCAATCAGAAACAGTATTTTGAACAGTTCTATAATACCAGCAACCAAAGCCGCCATATCATTATCCATTTTGGCTTCCAGCCTGAAAAACGACAGCCTTCTTTTTATGCCAGAAATGGCTTTAAGTGATTTTTCAAGCTCATTATTTTGTGCGGCAATTTGCTTATCTTTATGTAACTCGGTTGCCACTTTTGTTAAGCGCAGCAATTGAGGTATTGAACCTAAATACTGGTACAAGTTTTTCTTATTCCAAAAGTGGATCATCATATTAATAATGAAAATCCCGAAAAGGAAGAATATGATTTGTTGAGATACCGGAATTAAAAGCACTGAAACCAAACTCAGCACCGATAAAATCCTGGTTACGAAAAACCATTTGGGCGCTTTTTGGTGTTCCTCCTGAAAAAGCGTGCTGATATAGTAAGCATCTGTACTTTTCAACTCCTCCAATTGAAGTTGAACTGCTGTTCTGAAATCGGAATCGTTCAGAAAATGATCAATCAGTGTTTCATCCGAATCACTATTCGATTTTGGGATTGTTCGAAGTGTTTGATACAAAAACTGCTGCCCAACTTTTGAATGAGTTCGATCGAGGAACATGAACAACTCATTAAAGTCAAGATCGTTGCATGTTTTATCTGAAAGTGTTTGAAAAGCGTTCGAATTATCTTTTGCCTTGAAATACCGTTCAATTAAATCAAAATGAAATGAGTCGTCTTTGACTTTACCAAAAGTCTGTTGCAACTCTTCCCGTTTCTTCTTTTTTCGATTTAATATCACAAGGCTTGCTAATTGAGGTCTACATAGTTCTTTCGAAAATATCTTTTGTGAAACGTTAGAAATTCAGCACACCCTTCAGGTTTTTATAACCTGTTTTGCTGACTTTCAATTTTGTTTTGTCGTGCAGAATAACAATGTACGATTCCTTCTCGTATTGCTGAATTTCCTCGATCTCGTCGACCTTTACAATGTAGCTGCGGTGAATACGCACAAAGTTTTTCGGATTCAAGGCATTCTCGAAATACTTCATGGTTTTTTGTTTCATCCAGCGGCCTTCCGTAGTGTAAATCATTACATAATCGTCCATAGATTCGATGTAACGCACAGCGTCAACCGGGGCGATATGAATTTTATGACGGTCCTTCACCACCACACGGTCGAGGTATTCATCTTTTGGAAAATCACTTACTTTCTCAGCCACATCCGACTCTTTTCCTTCGGTTTGAATGCGTTCCAGAACTTTCTGAATGGCCTCATCCAAACGATCTTTCGAGTAAGGTTTTAGCAGGTAATCGGCTGCGTTATAGTCAAAAGCTTTTAAAGCGTATTGGTCGTAAGCCGTTGCAAAAATTATCTGCGGTTTGTGTTCGAGTAACTCCAACAGCTCAAAACCGGTGATCTTTGGCATTTGAATATCGAGAAAAACCAGGTCAGGTTTTAAGTCGTTGATTTGTTTTACGCCCTCGAAACCGTTTTCGCATTCGGCAATCAGTTCAATCGCTTCGTTATCGGCCAGAAACGACTTCATCAGGTTACGAGCCAGTTCTTCGTCTTCAACTATAATTGTGCGCAATTTTTCAGTCATGGTTTACAAATTTTGAGGAATGGTTAAAGTTACGGTAAATTCGTTTTGATTGTCTTGAATTTTCAGCAAATGCGGGTTTCCGTAGATCACCTGCAGGCGGTCGCGAATATTTCGCAATCCGATTCCTTCGCCCTTTTTGCTCAATACATCTTTATCGTAGGTGTTACTAATGGTCACCACCAGCTTATCATTATCGCAAGTACAGTGAGTAATTACATCAATGGTTTCAGTAGCTTCATACACGCCGTATTTTATGGCATTTTCGTAAAGCGGCTGAAGTATCATATTCGGGATTTCAGCCTTTAAACAGCTTTCTTCCACGGCAAAAACCGGGTTCAGCTTTTTCCCAAAACGTACCTTTTCAATCTTCAGGTACAGTTTATTATTATCGATTTCCTGCTGAACCGTCACTTTTTCGCTTTGGTCGTGTTTTAGCGAATAACGCATCAGCTGCGACAGGTTGATCACCATTTCCTGAGCTTTGCCCGGGTCGGTCATTGTTAACGACGAAATGCTGTTCAAACTATTGAAAAGAAAGTGCGGATTGATCTGCGATTTTAAAGCATGCAACTCGGCCTCTTTTACCAGTGCTTTCAGCTTTGTTTCATTCTTAGTCTTTTCTTTAAACGCCAGGTAATAATTTACCGCATAAAAGAATGCCACATTAAAAGTATAAAGCAAGTACCCGTTATACAGGCCCGTAAATAAGTAATTGTTTTCTTCCTCTAATTGACTCGGATCAATGAGTTTGGCGATTACAGTACCGATATATAACCAGATTAAAACGATTATGGTAGCTGCAATTACATGGGCCAGAATTACACGCCCGATACTGTTATCTTCGAGGGTACTGAATTTGATGACGTACCAAATGGCAACTCCTAAAAATCCAAAAAGGATAACATTGGCAAAGCGGTCGGTCAATGCGGTTAAGAAATCAGTTTCTCCTACCGATACAACTACCAAAACCAGTACAGCTGCCAGAACCAGCCAGAAAGCAATATACGTAATGGCCAGCCGCGGAGTTTTTATAAAGGGATGCCTAAAATCCATTTTACAGGTATTTGATCTCTACGCCGCCAAAGGCAGCAAAACCTTTTATCACCAGCGTTTTCGATGGATCGGGAACAATTTGATTTAGCGAAGCACCGCGTTTATCGGTATAACCGCCAAATATTGCTGTTACTTCATTTTTTACTGTCCAGTCGGGTGGCACTTTAAAACCACAACCGCCAAATAAAGCGAGTGTATCGATAACTGCGCCATTGGCCGAAAGTTTTGCCTGACGCAAGTCATATTCCGTTCCGCCAAATATAGAGGTGGTTTTTCCACCCATAAAATTCTGAGAATTTACGTACACTTCGCGGCCTCCAAAAATCACAAAGTCATCGAAATAGTCCTGCCCTTTTTGTTCTCCCGGATTAAAATTGGGTCCTTCAAAAGGGGTTTGTTTTCTGCTATGTGTTACCAGAATAGCTACACCGATACCGATAATTAATACCGGCCAACCAATTCGTCGTAATTCATAAGGAATGTGTGCGACCTCGGGAATCAGAAAGAATCCTCCGATTACAATTAAAACTGTTCCTGTGGTTTTGTTCCCTCCGATTATGGAGAAGACCCCAATTCCGATGAGTAACATTTGCCACGAGATCAGAATATCGTTCCAAAATGATGGAATAAGATCGAGGCGCTCGAAAATCCACAGTGCACCTACCACAATTAGAAATAAGCCCAAAAAGGCTCTTCTGTTTGTATTCTCCGGTTTATTATCCATGATAAAAGTTTTAACTGTCCTAAAATATTGATTATCCTCTAAACACTGTCCATTTTTTTAGCGGATTTCATCTCTTCCTCTGTTACGCGCTAAAACAAACGCGCGATTAAACCAATCCCCAAAGCAATTAAAATTACCGGGAAAAGAAATACAATTGTCGCTCCTGAAAAGAAAATCAGTTTGGGCAACAAAAATAATCCTCCAATAATCAGCAGTACCAAACCGCCCGAACGTTTACCGGCCATTAATACTGCTCCGATAATGATAAGAATAACAGGCCATGAAAAGACAAAATGCCCAACGCCATGAAAAGCACTCCTTATAGGACTAAAAATAGCGTGAAAGTTTAAAAACGGGAAATCAAAAAAGAAACCGGTTTGTTTTAGTATCCATACCAAACCAATACCGATTAACACTAAAGCCAATACTTCTTTTGAGTTTTCTTTCTTCTGCGTTCTTTCCTGTGGCACTTTTTCCATGATACTGTTTTTTGCATTTACACATCAAATGTAAAAATCGCAAGCCGGGCAAACAGTTTACATTCGGTTAACAAAGGTTATGAATCGGTAAATGGGTATATGTTGGTATTAACGGAAACGAGACTTTGCCGGGAGTTTGCTGCTGAAATACTATCTCGAAGTTTAAAACACTCGTGATTGCCGGGAATTACCAACAGAAATGGAAGTGGGGAATGTTGACAACATTTCATTGAAATTATCAGCATATGAGGCGCATAGAACGACCGTTCTTTGAATAGCTAATTGATTGCGCCTTTGACATTTTTTTCATAACCTCGGGTTTCACCCAAGGTTAATCATATTTTATCCCTTCGGGATTTGGAGCAGAATTATAACGTTAAGACGAGCTAACTGAACAGCGACGTTTGAATCCAAAGCTTTTTATGGCGCTGAAAGCGTCGAAAGTGAATAACCCGGTGCGTAGCGCCGGGATGAAACCGAAGGAAAATCGTCCGGCGAAAGAAGTCGATCGAAGCCAAGTGGTTTTTCCGGACGAAATTTAAATGGCAATACTCATAAGAATTTGGAGGACGTTCATAAAAAACATTCATGATTTATAGAATCATCAAAAGGAATGAAAGGATATCAATATTGTTTCACCCAAAGATATAGAATCTGTTTTGCGTGCTTTGCGAAAACTTAGTGATCTCTGCGTGAACTTTTTTGTATTGATCAAAGTGACTTTCATAAAAAAAGGTTGTTCCCGATACGAAAACAACCTTTTGGCTTTTATTTTTTTTGTGCTTTTGCCCACGAATCACGCAAGGGAACCGTTCGGTTAAACACCGGTAGTTCGGGCGTTGAATCCGGATCCAGGTTAAAATACCCGGTTCGCTCAAACTGAAAATGATCAAGCGCTTTGGCCGTTTTTACAAATGGCTCCAGGTAACAGTTATCCAGTACTTTTAACGAGTCTGGATTCATAAACTCTTTAAAGTCTACATCCTTGTGTGCATCCGGCTCTTCATCGGTAAACAAACGATCGTACAGGCGCACTTCTGATTTAACAGCATGTTTTGCCGACAACCAGTGTACCACACCTTTTACTTTTCGGCCATCAGAAGATTTTCCTCCTTTTGACTCCGGATCGTAAGTACAATGCAGCTCAACAATTTTACCGTTTTCGTCTTTAATAACTTCGTTACATTTTATCAGGTAACCGTAACGTAAACGAACCTCGCGGTCGGGCCCCAAACGGAAGAACTTACGTGGCGGATCTTCCATAAAGTCGCTTTGCTCGATGTAAACCTCGCGCGAGAATGGTACATCTCTACGCCCCATCGACTCATCTTCAGGGTTGTTTACGGCACTTAATATTTCTTCTTTATCCTCAGGATAATTGGTAATTACCACTTTTAGCGGATCGAGCACGCCCATTACACGTTGTGCAATTTTGTTCAGGTGATCGCGCACGCTGAATTCCAGCAATGACACATCGGTCATTCCATCTACTTTGGTTACGCCAATTTTATCCGAGAAATTACGGATCGATTCAGGCGTGTAACCACGTCGGCGTAAACCCGAAATAGTTGGCATCCGCGGATCATCCCAACCACGAACGTGATTGTCTTTCACCAATTCGAGCAATTTACGCTTACTCATTACGGTGTATGTAAGATTTAAACGCGAAAACTCGATCTGGCGCGGACGGTAATCCGAATCCATCAATTGCGTAATAAACCAATCGTATAACGGACGGTGCACCTCAAACTCCAGCGTACAAATGGAATGTGTAATTCCTTCCCAGTAGTCGCACTGACCATGGGCAAAATCATACATCGGATACACACACCAGCTATTTCCAGTGCGGTGATGTTCGGCTTTCATAATCCGGTAAATAATCGGATCGCGCATGTGCATATTCGGCGATGCCATATCTATTTTTGCACGCAGCACTTTTTCTCCCTCGTTAAATTCGCCCATAGTCATTCGCTCAAACAAATCGAGGTTGGTTTGTACCGAACGATTTCTGAACGGACTTTCAGTACCGGGTTTTTGCGGCGTTCCTTTTTGCTCGCTTATGGTTTCAGCATTCTGATCGTCGACATAAGCTTTGCCTTCTTCAATCAACTTAACGGCAAAAGCATGTAGTTTTGGGAAATTATCGGACGCGTAAAACAAACGATCCTCCCAGTCGAAACCAAGCCAACGCACATCTTCCATAATCGATTCAACATATTCTGTCTCCTCTTTTGATGGGTTTGTATCGTCGAAACGAAGGTTTGTTTTACCACCATATTTTTGTGCCAATCCGAAATTTAAACAGATTGATTTAGCGTGTCCAATGTGCAAATAACCATTTGGCTCGGGGGGAAAGCGTGTATGCACACGTTTATCATTTTTTCCTGCGGCCAAATCGGCGTCGATTTGTGCATGAATGAAGTTAGCCTTTTTCGGCGCTTCAGCATTTGTGTTGGTATTTTTTTCTGCCATTTTCTTGAATTATCCCCTATTGAATAAGACCACAAAATTAAAAAATGATTTGTGAGTACACTTAACACCTGTTCAAATTATTACTTTTGTTGCAATAATATTAATTCGGAATGGGAGTAATTGAGATAGAGGGAATGAAATTTTATGCCTACCACGGGCATTTTGCGGCCGAACAAATTGTTGGCAACCACTTTGAAGTTTACCTGAGACTGGAAACGAACTGCGATGCTGCAGGCCAAAGCGACAATCTGGATGATGCGCTGAATTACCAGGCGGTGTACGAAACTGTAAAAGAGGTGATGCAAACAAAATCGGCCTTACTTGAAAATGTAAGCAAACGAATTTTAGATACCCTTTACAACCGCTTCCCTGCAATTGATAAAGCCCGCGTTAAAATCTCGAAAATGAATCCACCAATGGGAGGCGAAATCGAACGGGTAAGCGTTACGCTGGAGCGATAGTTTGTGGTCGCAGCTTACAGCTCGTCATCCTGAGCGAAGTCGAAGGATGGACTGAAAGGCTGAAGGATTGAAAGGCTGAAGGATTGAAGGATTGAAAAACTGAAGGACTGGTGTCTTGAATGAAATAATGCTTTAATGCAGAAATGCTTTAATCAAAGAAACTCGAAGCTAGTAGCTCGCGACTCGAAGCTAACATAACCACATGTTATTAAATATTTAATCCCCAGCGCAATACTGACAATTATCAAATTATTCGAACTTCTTTTTCGTATTTTCGAAAAAAATAATTCAACCTTATACTCATGTTTTATAGTTCGAATAATTTAAACGAAGGGAAGTGCCGAAAATCGTGCGCTACAGAGAAGAAGCGAGAGCTTCATGAGGGAAATAATCCAAAATCGACAGACGCCGGTTGGCAGCTAGGTGCCAGCGACTTGCATGTAAATGCAAACTGGCAAAATCGCAGAAAATAATACGATTTTATTTTTTGTGTTGCGAGAACTGCAAAATTTTATATTTTTGCAGTCCGAAAACGTACAAGGTTCCTTGGCCGAGTGGCTAGGCAGCGGTCTGCAAAACCGTGTACGGCGGTTCGACTCCGCCAGGAACCTCATCGCAGAAATGCAATGAACTCAAAAAGAGAATCTTAACGATTCTCTTTTTTATTTTGGGCGACCTTTGGGCGACATAAATATTTCAAGGAGTTTTATATTGATTAATTACTTGTAAACTTGAAATGATTTCTGACGCAGAAAAACACGATTTTATCAGCTGAAGAATTGAAATAAAATTGAATTCTGACATCTATCTATACAGACAGAATAATTCGGCTTAATAAACTTGATGGATTTTAATCATTTCCTTCAATCTCCAAAGGAATGTAAAATTACAACCAGGGAAAGATATTAAATGCAATATCAAAGATTAGGGCTGTAGAGACAACAATTATAACGATGATCCAAATGTGTATTTTACTTGCTTTAAAAGAACTATGATCTCGAGTAATTAACCATATTGCTAAAACAAAGAGGACTAAGGAATAAGAAAATACTAAAGAAAAAGTTGAGGCCTGTTCTAACGAAGGCGTATTTTTAAAAATACTTATTTCTCCGGCAGCAAATAAGACAACAGCTGAAAAGATCCCCAAAATCTCAACTTGTTTACGATCACTCGACATTACATCATGCCTAATCTTTTCAATTGTTTTTCTCTCCCTGTTCAGGCTTTTATAAATGGACAAATGACTTTTTATATCTTCTATATCCCTTTTAAGGAAATTACAATCATTTAAAACTTTGTTATAATTAATTGGCAAAACAAAACTACTTGCAAGAAAGATATTTATCGATTCATCCCTATAAGAAATCTGTTTTGTACTTGAGTCTTTATCCAAAATATATCTTTGAAAATCCACATCTTTACACCATTCAAACTTAACGAATAGCAATTTCAGTATTTCGTCAAAAACTGATATTCTATTTTCAATCAATACCTCATTAAAATTTTCGGCATCCAAGAGTTGTTTCGTCGCTAAAGTATATTTTTTAAGAAATCTTGAATAGGGGAAATAATTGTGAACGTTTGTATCGTCTTGAATTGTTTTTATTCTATCCAACTCTTTTATAACATTATCCCAAGAATCATCGTTCTGTAATCCAAAGCTAAACCGATTATTCAACAAGAAATTTAGAGCCAGTTCTCTTGTACGTTTCTCGTATCCAGAAAAATGGATTCCACTATTGTTAAACTGATCCTCATACTGAGCGACAAGGTTATCTATTTGAATATGATTTTTATTATTATCCTTATAATGACGAATCAAATAGTAAATATCGGCCAAAGAATAAGGTTTATTTTCTTCCCTTTGGTTTTCTAAGGACTGAACTCTTTTCTCCGTTTCTTTCCTTGTTGTATTTCGAAAAAAGTTTTCTTCCCAAAAACCTTCATAATATTTAACTTCATATCGAAAATTATCTATTTCTCGATCTTGAAAGTCAAACGTATAGAAATAACTCTTGGTATCCTCCCCAATTTTTTCAGAGATCTTTGATATAAGAAACCTGCACTTATCCATTAACAAGTCCTTATAATAAGTATCCGTATCCTTTTGCAGTGATACATAAGTCACGATTAGATCATTAAGAATATCAGTCTTTACAGATATTAAATGATCATATCCTGCAATCTCGCAATTCGCTTCAAAAAATTCCGCTTCATGGCGAATGCCAAAGTCATTATAATCTAACATTATTGCCTTCCCATAAAGCTGAAATCCACTCATGATGGACTTCTCTCCATTAATCACATTACTTCGCAGTACCTTACACAAATTCTTAAGATGTTGAATAGAATGATTTTGAAAAGGAAGAATAAAAGAATGTAAAAAATGATCTATATCCTCCTCTTCGGCTTCAGAACTGTACACTCCATTGAGTATTCTATCAACAATAGGATCAATTTTGCTCTTTATGATCTCTTCTGTTTCAGCAAGATTTACGTACTCCCCTGATAATATTATAAGATTAAGCTGTTTGTAGATTTGCTTAACTGCATCCGTCATTGTATCGAAATACTGGGTCTTATCAGATACAAACTCATCAAAGTCCCAACTTTCGGGAAAAATATCATTCAGCCTGGTTATTAGCGCATTAAGAGGCATATTCACGAGAAGAATGCGAAAGAAGCAAATCTAAAGATTCGACCTCTATTAAATTATCTGGTATTTTAAAAGAATTCTTATGTAAATGCTTAGCAAAGCTATAAGCTCTTTGCCAACTATCAAAAGTGTGACTTAAATTTACTAATTCAAAAGCAGATGCTCCAATCAAATCAAAATTTAATTCTTTGAGTATCCTTATCGACTCCTTAATCTTATTCTCTGTCTCAGGAGAATCAAGTTCGTTTATGAACGGATTCTTGATTGACAATGAGTCTTTACCAAGCCTATAATATTTCAGTTCGGATATTGAGTTATAAACATCACTCTCAACTGGCCCAAAAGGCAATGCATAAAAGTTGTTGAAAACTTCAAGTAGATTTGTACTTTCATCCTTCGCAGAGACTGTACAAACAAAGAAGTGAATCTTAAACACTTTCAATCTACTAAGGTTATTATTCTCGAAGGAACCAAAGGCTTCAATGTACCAATTTTCGAGCTGTTTGAGCAGAAATTCAAAAGCTGCTAATTTGTCTGAGTACGCCATTATTGATTGATTTGTCTTAAAGTTAGCGAAAATAGAATAAAATTAAAAGCGATATACATTCTTTGACTAATTATTTTTGTTAGTAAATAACCATTCTATTGGTGTGCTGTGTTGCAACAGAACGATATTCTCATTACTATCGTTTTATCTAAGTCTTATTTCCATTGCTGTTTATGTAATATTACCACCTCTTGGACCAGTATAAATCGTTCTTCCTCCGGAATACGAAGATTTCCTGTAGGACTAACTGGGTTGGGTTGTTGTAGTGCGACCTCCAATTTGATTTTGATGAACATAGCAATACCCGTTGGCATTCAAAGTTTTGATTTTACACCGTACTCCTCTGTCTTGGTTGTACCTCAATGTTTGGCTATATTTTTTCTTTTCTCTCCTTTTTTGCCAATTCAACATCGTACATTTCATCAGAACAACGTTCTCTATTTAACTCATTGTCATTTTTCTGAATTATTTCATCAATCCAACACCAGCTGCCGGAATTGCAACAAAAGTACCTACTGCCGGAATCCAAAACCTATTCATACAATCTAACTTCATCTTTCACTTTTCTTATTAATTCATCAAATTCCATAAAAGCAGAAGCCAGTTCCAATGCAATTAATCCAATACTATATTCTGGGTCTTCTGCTTCTCCTATTCTGAACTGCTCCTCCCATAGCTTGACACCCTTCGTTGTATTGAACATGTTAATGTTACGAGATTCTATCTTTTTTAAAATCTCAATGATTCCGATTGTAAGATACTTATCAAAAAACTTAAAATGTTCGCTGCTCTGATATGTCAGTTGATTAAAAATATCACTAAGTCCGTTTAAAATGGACTCAACTGATGATTCTCTATCAATATCCAACTGCTCAATAGTCCCATCAACTTGTTCCTCAAGCTTTCCCTTGAGACTTTCCTTCAACTCATTTTCATTTAAATGGAATACAATTTCATAATCAGTTGGTTTATACCCTAAATACCACAAAATCGTCTCTTTAGCGGTTTCTACCTTTTCGACATAGTATTCCAAGGTTGGATTAAATAGAATTCGATCCCTGAGCCTGGGAAATTCGTAAGTAAGCAGATAAAATGGATAGCCGGTAATAATGCCAGCCGCAAAAGTTGCATAAACCTGCCCAAGCACAACAATGATTTTATAATTAGACTCAACATCTAATAAAATAAGTTTGTACGCGAAAAGCCAGCTAAGATGGAAAAGAAATAAACTAAAAATCGTTTTATTTTTATTACGCCAATAAAGTGTAATCTTCATTAGATTCATTTTTTATGATAATTCCTCTTTGAGTTTGGTTGCAAATACTACCAAACGCTCATTCAAAATATCAAAAATATTAAATATTGAACACTTCTTAGTCGCATACCTGCTTGTCGGATACTTGAATTCAGCAGCCTTGATGATATACATCTGTTTTTAGGGACCATCACGATATTAACAGGCATTAGCAAATTATATCTCAATATCTTTTATACAAGCCTTTAATAATAAGTTTCCGAGATCTGTAAATTCAAAATAGCCTCTCTGTAATTCGACTTCATACTTATAACCTTCCTGGTTGTCTGAATCCATTTCGAGTTCGATTGCCGTCTCTCTTATTTCCTCTATTCCACCTGCATGTTCATTTTCAATTTCAGAATACTCATTCTCCAATCCACCAAGATGCTGATCTCTCAGAAATCGAATTAATCCATTTAACTCAAGATTCTCAATATACAAATCGATATTTTCCGGGAAACTCAATCCATTCAATTTTTGCAAAATAGTTAGATTCCAAGCGCTTCTTACTTTATGAAAAGGTATGATCCCATTAAGAGTGCCCATCGTTATCAATTTTCTCTCTTCAGACATAGAAGAATACTTCTCTGGTAGTTTTGGCATCTGTGTAATATAAACATCAATTAGAGGAACGAACTGCCGTTCCTTTAGCGCAAATAAAATTTTAGCTTCATCAGAAGAAAGCGTTTCCAATATGGTTAATAATCTCGGATGCACATTGCTAAGTGTTGATTCAAATGATGCATTAACCAGCAGGTTTGCAAACATTTCAGCTAAATATTCATCATTCAAATAAGTAAATTTCTCCAAAATTGGCATTCCAATATACTCAGGGACCTGAACATCAGATGCCTTTTCAATAGCGTCCAACTTCCGTTCATACCTTTTAATGTTATTGTGAAAAAAAAGTCTGGCTCGTGCATTCAACAGCTTTAATGGCAATATCGGGGTTGTTCCGAACTCCATCAATGTGCCCAATGCCTCTCCTGCCTTAACAAAACTGGGACTCAATAAGTCATTGTACATCTCCTTAATAGGAAAATTTTTAGCTGTCTCACTCCATTGTTTTAATTCTTCAGGTGTCATATTAGCACATTTTTAAGATCACGAAAATTCTTCCGAACAATATTACAGCACAATATACAAAATGCTTATTTTAACCCGACCGATATAATTAACAAATGAAAAAATGCTCTGAATCAAATTCTCAAATAATTACACATTACAATACGTTAGTAAACCAACTGAAGGAATATTTTACTTCAAAATGAAAAAGACAAATTCTAACAACTTTAATATAACACAGTATAACCAATCCTTTTCATTTCTTAATTTTACTTGCTAATACCAAATCAAATTAATCAATGGACTTCATTTGCTCTGAGTGCCTGGACAATAATAAGGCGTTAAGTAAATACATAAACGATAACGGCTTTGACGACACTTGTTACTATTGTAATAATTCAACCAAAGTCATTCAAAAAGTTGAAATTTTAGAATTAATTGAAACCTCAATTTACTCTGAATGGGATGCAGCTGAAAATGTTTTAGGCCGGATGGACGGAGACTGGGTTGGCGAAACATTTCTAACTTCGGAAATTCTTCGGGACTTCATGGGACTGGGAGAAGTTGAAATATTTCAAGAAATCGATGATTATCTACCAGATAATGCATGGTGCTGGAAAGACCCCTATGGTATTTCGGACTCAGAGTTGATGATATATTCATGGGAGGATTTCTGTGGACATATCAAATATAAAAGTCGTTTTTTTTTCCAGGATGAAATTACAACATCCTCGATGCAAATTTATCCATCTACAGCGACTGGAGTTTTGAGAAATGTTTGTAATGAAATTCTTGACCTCGATATTATAACGAACATTCCAAAGAGCACAAAAATATTTCGTGTTCGTCCATGTGCCATAAAAGATAATTTTAAAACCACAGAAGATCTTGGTGTACCCCCAAATGAAGCAATAAAATATCCAAATAGATTTAGCCCATCGGGAATCCAAACATTTCATGGAGCCAACGATATAGATACATGTCTACAAGAAACCAACAAGCCTGAGCACGCAATAATCAGCACCTGGGAAACAACAACACAAATTAAGGTATTAGATTTTACAGAAGATTTTCATCTCGTTAAAAACAGTGAAATTAAATATAATGATTTCCCTGATATTTTAGAACCAGAAAGAAGACATCTAAGACATACAATCAGGTTCTTAGAAGCTTTAGCTGATGATTTTATCAAACCAATTGTGCATGACGGAAGGGAGCACATAGATTACATACCTACACAAGTTGCAGCAGAATTTTTCAGAAAGAACCTACTGACTTTTGAAGATGATATTCCAATTGATGGCATAAAATATTATAGCTCTAAAACTGGTGGCATAAATTATGTATTCTTTTATACTCCTGAGAATTGCGACACGGGCCCCCATCAGAAGCTAAAACTTATAAAAGTCAAGAAATACAATCGACCTGTTTAACTAATTTTTAAATACATTTATCTTATTAATCCACAACATTCTCTTGAACTATGCTCGAACCGGAATCAACACAAAAAACCATTGAAGTAGTTACACCGTTTCTTGAAAAGATAGTTAATCCTCCCTTTAATGAATTAGGATTACTATTTCAAGACAGAGTGAGACTCTGGCGGTTTAACAATCAACTCAAGATTGTTGCCAAAGCACAAAAAATGGTTGAAGAACACAATATTACCATTCAACCGGTTTCCTTAAAAATATTAGCACCTCTATTAGATATGGGCTCACTGGAAGAGGAACCCAAATTACAAGATATGTGGGCAAAATTATTGGTTAGCTATACCGATGCAAGCCTTCATCTAAAATCAACAATCTTCCCACATATTTTGAGTCAGCTATCTTGCAGGGAAGCTGAAGTTTTAATTTACAATTTTCAAAATGATCAAATATATCGTTTTAAAAATATGTCATCTTCAGATGGAACTGGAGAATTGAAATCCCATGAGCTAACAAATCTTTCAAGACTTGGATTGCTTGAAAACAATTATCAAAGTCTTGGGAATTTTGGAGGCATGTTTAAGAACAAATTATTTAAAGAAATTCATCTTACTCCCTTATGTGAAGAATTTCTAAGGGCTTGCACTAAAATTCGCGACTAATTTTTTTCAATATCAAGCAACCTTCTCATGGACAAAGACTCTCTATATTCTGCAGCTTCTGCCTTTAGAGTCCACTTTGCCTCGATCCCCTGACTTTCAATTTCCGATTTAATATCAGCGATACCCACTTGAAAAAATTCCTTTCTCAGATTAACTTTATTTACTCTCGAATCTTGAAAAACTTCATGTAAGGATTTTTCCAATGAAGGAGCATCTTCAGCATGTATCATTGCATGAACATCAAAACAAAACGGGACGCTGGCGTCTCCAAGCTCTTTCACTCGATCCAAAGGTTCAAGTCTTCTTGTTAATCCTATTTTGTATACATTCTCACCAAATGAACCCACATTTGAAATTATGTATACATGCCCTCTTCTTGTTTGCTGGGCCATTGACAATGCTCTTTGGTTCTTTTGTTCAGCCTCATCCAACTTGATTTGTAATTCCTCCAATTCTTGTTGATACTTAAGCTTTTCTTGTTCAGAAGCATCTTCAAATTGCTTTCTGACCTTTTCCATTGCTTTCTGAAGCATCTTCTCTTCTTTCTCTGCTTCACGGATGGCCTTCTCATATTCACGCCGTGCCTTTTCTTCCTCACGAATGGCTTCCCTAATTTTTCTTTGTTCCTCCTTTTCTTCCGCGCGTAAAACGTGAACCCTGACCGCCCAATGCAATTCATCTATTCGAGAATCCAAATACTCCTTGGTTATCACAGCATCCCTAAAAGCTTTTCCGTTGTTGTTAACCAGACTAAAAGCATCATTCATCTCTTGCTCAAGTTTCCCATAATTATCTGCCTTAGAACGACCAAGAATTGCCTCTACTTTCCCGTTAAATGCATCAAGAACAAAATTAATTGCGGTAGTACGTCGATGTGTCTCAACATATTTACATGTTGCAGCCTGTCCACCCGTGATCATTAACTTGGTTCGTTCTCTTGCATTTTTCAATTCAATTCCTGCTTCTTTATAACTATACTCATCAGCCAGGTCATCAAGCAAAGAATGAGTCGGCTTCAAGTATTCATCTCCGTATCCCTTAATGACATTCTTCATAGCCTTTATTGCCTCTTCATAATGGTCGGCATTTCTTTTCGCTTCTATTGCCTCTCCTGCAATCTCCTTGGCCCTCTCCTCTGCCTTTTCAAGTATAGTAGCATATTGGACATTCGATTTCTCCATAATAACCTGCGCTTTTGCTTTTAATTCTTTAGCTTTCTCTTTGGCCTCCAGAAGTAATTCCTCTCTTTCTTTCTCAGCAAGACCTAACTGTTCATCGATATTTTCTTGAGCTTTCTGATATTCACTTTCCGCCTTTTCCCTAATCTCGTTGGCATATTTTACGGCATCAACAATTTGTTTGTACTCTGAAAGTTCATCTATTTCTCTATTCAACTCTGTGATTTTACTATCATTTTCATTTTGAATAGATTGAATTATCTTTTTATGAGAAACATTTTTTGTGACGACAACTCGCCAAAGAATAATAACAAATACAATTGCAAGTGCGATGAGTGCTAATTCGTAATAATTCATGTCTTTGGTTTTATAAGATTTCAGTCTTTGGTTCTTTCAAATTTAGAAAATATTAATTAATAAACATAATTTCATTAAATACGAGAATTAATGGTGGTATGAAAACATGAGTCCCGGAATATTAACTAAGTATTTGAGAACATCAACCAATTTGCCAGTCAACAAAACGAATAATCTATAAATAAATGCCTCATCTACCAAAACAGCAAAAGTCTCCTTCCAGAAAAAAGTTAAATTAATCCTTTTAACTGAAGGTATAGATTAATAAAAAATGCAAGCCAACCAGAAATTGCAACAATTAAGGCTAATATGAACTGATTCTTACTAAGAGTAAACTGTTTTATTTGAATATCCAGAGCTTCATCCTCCTTTTTTTGTTTACCTGAAATATATTCCATTTCCGTTTGTTCCTCCTCGTACACTTGCATGAAACCTCCAGCTCTTAAGAAATCATTTGTAAAATCATTCATTCTAATTTTTATTCCAAAATCGGTTTCATGGAAATTAACAATTGGTGCACCTTCATAAGTTTGCGAAATAATACCTCTAAGCAAATGCTCTGTTCTTTCTTCAGAAATTTTCAAAGCTTTGTAAAATTGATCTGCGCCTAAAGTATTGCCAGGGTATTGTTGATCTGAATTCTTTAATATTGCTATAATAAGATTCATTTTTACAGCTTGCTCTTGAGTAAGATTGTCGTTCATTGTATTAAGAGATTAATTGATTGTATACTGCTTCAAAATAACTATGGCATAAGAAACATTTCCAGTTACAGATAAACAAACCTGGTAAGCTTTGTAGAATTTAATAAATTCAAAATTATCTATCTTCAGCTTTTCAGCTTTTTCTTTATGCTCCTTTTGTGAATCAGAAATGGCTGTTTTAGAGAATTTCTCTCATACTCAACTTTAATCATTTCATCGGTAACGTATTCAAACTTTAATGGCTTGGGTAAATCATTTCGTTTTATATCCAACCAAGAGTCTGATAAATAATTTGCGAAACTTTCTTTTGTTAATTTAGGTTTATGGCTCCTTGAGGTTAAATTTGAATAATACAAAACAACTGTTTCTGAAGACACCTTTTCTCCCATATTATATTTTGTATACTCGTCGAACCCCACTAAAGTAAGCACTCTTTTAAAAAAAGGATCATCTTTAAATTTATTGTGCTCCAGTAATAACGGAGCATAGAGTTTTCTAAAATACAAAAGCTTTGCAATTGACTTAGTGGTTTTTACAACAGCTCCAGCACACTCTTTCAAATAAGGCATCGAGGTTGCATTAACCATATCAGTATAAAACAAACACAGCATTGAATCCTTGTCATAGTTGACACCAAACCTAAAATCTTTGAATTTCGTCATTTCCCCATCACTGACGAATCGCTTTATAGGCTTTGTAACGACTCTAAAACTTTTTATTTCTGTTTTCACAGGAACAGGAACTACCTGAGAAGAATACTGTACAACTTTGCCTAAGCTGTTTACTACAAATACAAGTATGTCAGATGCGAAAACATTAAATGTTTTATCATAATAGTCAAATCTTCTTGCATATTGCCTTACTGTACTTCTTAAGTAATACATCAAGGTCGCAACTTCTGTACTACTGTCTTGAGCAATTAAGTATCCTTTTTCAAGCGCATTGGCAAGATTGTTTACATCTTCTTTACTGAGCCTGTTGAAGTTATGAACTTCCGGTGTATAATCACTTATGAGTTTTTGACAATATTTTCTAACATCCAGGTTCGATTTATGAATCTGATCGATTCTTTGAGTTACGTGGTTTTCAATTAATTTTCTTTTTAATAGTGGCCTTGCTGCTATAACAGCATAAAGCGCAACACCCGGCCCCAACAAAACCACTAAGTAGCTCCAAATCATATTGAATGACAAATTGGATGTACTTACATTTGATTCTGAAATTTTGCATAAACAAGTTTGAGACGAATTAACTGCGGCCAAATCGTTAAAAAAGATGAAAGCAAGACCTATAAGAAGTAGTGTGCGTTTTAAATAAAATGATTTTGTAGTGTTCATCCAGATTAGCAATGTATGTTATTAAAGGATTCTAAATATAGTTAGTTTTTTTTACAGTTATCATAACTGGTGAGTATATCAAATGAGGATCTACCACATAGCATCAGAGTTGAGTTTGTTTTCAACGGCCTAAAACAGCAACACTACCCTTCCGTATATCACGAGTTCGAATAACCAGAGAACTGTCAACAACTAATTTTTCAGTCTGGCCACCTTTCGGCATCATGCCGGCTGCAACCATTTCCCGGACCAGTACCGGCACATCATCTTCGTGGATGATTACATAAGTAGTTGTTAAGCCTTGTTTTTCAGAAATAGTCTCGGCTTCCACCTGGATAGCTTTTAATATGTTCGTACCTCCGTGAAATATCATAATCTTATTTATAACAATTCTACATAACTGCTCGTACAATTAATTAGTACAGGGACAGTGTACTAAACATTATTGTTTTCATGGCAGTTTCAGACTTAGTTAAATTAGATGATTGAGCATCCCTGTTAATCCAGGGATGTTTTTTTATAGCGTTGTTCAAAGATATAACAAAGCCCGATATTAATTACCAGGCTTCGCCATTACGTGACGTACTTATCTGTTGTGTAGGTTTTAGCGGCGTTTTATTATACGTGATTGACTAAGGTAGGTTAGACAAGAGCCAGAAAAAAAGACCAGCTCTACAGCCGGTCTTTACTAATGTTAACCCCCAAACACACATTGGCCGAGTGACCAATTAACCAAAGTAACAAATTTTTATGTTTAAATGAATTGAAATAATCACTCTAAAATAAATCCGATTCAACCCGGTGCATCATAAAATATTTGTCAATATCTGTTCTCTTTATACGAATCACAGCACCTAATTTTGAAAACGGCAATGTCTTGTTCGTAAAGCTCGTTCCTTCTATTCTATATCGATCTAAATTTCTTCTGCTCAATCCAGCATATTTTGCGGCCTCTTCAACCGTTAGCCATACTTTTGTTTGAATCAAATTCAGTTCAATTTCTTCTTTCGTTCTCGTTAAAAACTGGCATCCCACACATTCATGCGGAAATTTCTTCTTAAAATGTTCTTCAAAATCTCTTTCCATAATTAAATCTTTTATAAGTTGCAATTCCTTAAAAATAAAGCACCATGATAGTCCAATGCTTTATTTTTCCAATTTGTCTAAATCCCAAACTGCTTCATGCAGAATACTAACGTCTAAAGTCTTCATCATCTCCACTTTGCTAATATCTTCACCACTTACGGCTGCGGCCAATAAAGCGGAGTAACATTTATTCTGTTCTTTTAAGCATTGACAAATATCGCTAAATGTCCATTTCATACTTACCAGACTTTCAAGGTTTAGTTTTGTTCCTCCAATTTCTAAAACATTACCACTTACTTTAACCTCCTGATTTTCTCCTTTCACATTAATTGTGAGTTCAATTATTTCTGCCATTATTAGATTTGTTTTAAAATGAAACGTTAATACATTTATTCACATCAAATATAAATGAGAATATTTAAATTAACAATTAAAGAGTAATAAAAAATTAAAAAAATAACAAGCAATATATTAACATTCTGCCAATTTTGAGAATATAAAGATTTACATTACCTTTATTTTAGAAAGTCATAATGATTAAAATGATGTTATGGAAAATGTTAACATGATACTTAAAGAACAAGGCCTGACAAAACAACAACTGGCTAAACGTATGGGAATATCGAGAGAGAACCTCTACCGAATTCTCAACGGGAATCCTACTCTTGACAATATCAAGAAAGTAGCAAATGCCTTGAATGTACCAATCTGGAAATTATTTACGTCTAATGGGAGCAGTCTTTTTGGGATTGTGGTATACAATGAAATAAGTTACACGATCAACTCTAAAAAGGACCTTGAAAACCTGTTAGAACAGATCGAATAAGCGCAATTATAATTCATCAAAATCACTCCCTTGGAACTCTATGTTTCATTAACCACTTATCAACTTCGTTTCGGTTGTATCTGATGAATTTTCCACCAATACATACATAGGGGAGTGTTCCGGCTATTTTTGTTCCGTTATTCCTGTAATTCCGCAATTGGTCCCTGTTAAAACCAGTGTATACAACAGCTTCTTTTTCTGACAACCATGTTTTATTTTGTATTTCAATAACATTGATAGTTTTTTTCTGCTTAGGTGTTGTCATAATTAAAAGAGTTTAGTGTCATCAATAATTTCGTAATAAAATCACCTCCCATTTCGACCCATTTATGAAAGTAAAGTGTTCCACTTCGTTTAAACAGCGTTGTATATTTTCGAAATTGTTGTTTTGATGGATTCAAAGGTTAAATTCTATTCTAAGTCTTTCTGCGAAAAACTTCATTAATCCTAACGAGTTTTCCCAACCTCCACAACATTCCGGACTTAACGCAATTGTTACAACCTTTATTTTATTGTTTGCTAAATAGGTATTAAGTTTCTCCAAAAAGAAATCAATGGCCTCATCTGATATAAATTTCAGCGTAATATCCGTATCATCAATTTTTTGAAAAAAGTAATCCAAGTCAATATTGACGATCCACTCATAAGGGCCTGACGTTCTTTCCTCAAATAAGTAGTCAATAAGATTAAAAAGTCCTGGAATTGGATGTTCATCCAGTTTATCTTCCATCTCTCCAAATAGCGTACCTCCTTTGTGCGTGAAAAAGTGATAAGAATTGATGTTTTTACCGTATAGTCTGTGAAAAATTGGGAAATAATTATCCCATCGCATTATTTCATAACCATCTATAAAATCTCTGTCATAAAATTTTAAAGCCAGAAGTTCAGTTATATCAAGTTCTTTAAGGTTATTTGGCAAATATTCCAACCAGGTATCAAGACGGCTTGACATAGTGTCGTAATGCGCATCAACATGTAAAATGTTATACTTTTTATTTAGCTCAATCTCTTGCAACCAGCACCATACAGCTGCAACATGATTGTCCATTATGTAAATATTTCTTTCCTTGTTCAACAGGTTAAGGTTTTTAACCCATGAAACATTCTTCCCCTTAAACTTTACAATTTCGTTCATTAGTGGTTTTGAGTAGTTGCTTAGTAATGATTTATTAATTCACTCCCGGTATTCTCATCCGTAATCCCAGGCGAATTGCTTTAAGAATCTCCAGTTTTGTTTTACCGGTTTCATCCGCCTTCTTTTCTACGAACCTGTGAATCGTTGCCTTCAATCGCTCTCTTTTTTCCTCTCGCTCTGTCATTGCATAAATTTACAGATTTATCTCGGATTTCCGGGAATTAAGGCACAGTGAATTCGCACTGGCTGGTGATAGGTCAGAACGGAAATTAATTGCTTAATTTAGTCTGTGCAGATTGCTGATTGTATTCTGGTTGATCTTTTTCACTTTCTCAAAAAAACGCTGCATTTTCGGTGATAACCCTGATTTGTTCGTGCATGAAGGTTGTGAATTGTGCCTATTGTTTTTATCTGTTTTCATGTCCTCTCAAAATTACAAAAACCCATACAAATAAGATCGGATTCCCGCTAATTAAAGATTCCTATATCTGTAAGTGTATTCTAAGTACATCTTGTAGAATTCCGACCTCTGTATAAAAGAAGTGCTTCGGAAATACCCAAACCACTCAATTTATAAAACTCAAGAACGTTCCCCCTGCGCTTTGACGATTTATATTTTAGTTAATTCATTTTTGTTTGTGCAACACCCGAAACAAGTGGTCCCTCCGATTCGAGACGGTTGAAAAAGCTTTTCCATCCTGAACCACGTTCGTTAATTGAATTGGCTTTTATGACTCTGAAAGCTCCAATCTGGTTTTGTACATAAATCAAATAAATAATAATGTCAAAACATGGAGACTATTCAACTGGGGGACTAATAAGACTTCCCGCTCCGGATATTATCTTTCCAATTCCATCTAAATTATCAAAGAATGATTGCCACCCAGTGCCTCTTTCGTTTATTGAGTCGGCTTTTATGCTTCCGTAAGTTCCTAACTGGTTTTGCTGTAAATTCTGTAAGGCATTTACCTGATTAATTTTGTTGGCTTCTGCTCCGGCAGCAATTTGACCGGCAGCGGCACCCAATCCTTCGGTAACGGCACCCTGCGACGCAACGATTGCTTCTGCCGAAGCATTAGCTCCCATCGTGTTTAATGCCCTGGTTTGATACTGCCTTGCATTTCTGGTAGCTTTTTTCATAACCGATTTTGCAGATGCACTTTCAAACGAATTAGATGCTTTTAATGTATCAATCTCATTCTGAGTGTTATCTGACAAAGCTTTGAACTCACCGGCCAGTCCCGCTTTCTCTTTTCGCCTTTTGTTAGATCCGAAAAGATTAGGATCTGCACTTCCGTATACGCTTTTAACAACTCTCACAATTGATTTTAAGATTCTAAGCTTTTTCATTTTGATAATTTTTTTTGTTCTAAATATCTTCTTATTGTTTTATACCTTTTAATAAATCTTCCAGGTGACTTAAATCTTCAAACTGCACTTTCATTTTTGCATCCTGATAGGCTCCAAAGTGCTTCATAAACTGGTCGGAAATAGCTCGTTTATCGATTAGTTTTACTTTTTTCAGATAACCGATCATTGTTCGGTCTTTGCCTTTTCCTTCAAACAGTTCAACCACTTCGAAACTTGCAATACAAGCAGCTTCATCGTCGGTCATTTCCTCGAAACTTTTCATGGCCCCATCTTCCTTCATTATCGATTTGATGTTAAACCGGAGCCATCGAGCCATTTCCTGCAGAACCTCATTCAGTACAACTTTGTTTCTTTCCTGGATTTCTTCCTGAATTTCTTTCACCCTTACCAGAACCTTACCATTAGTCATTAATTCAGATGATTTAACCCAAACAGCTTCATTCTTCCACTTTTTTGAGGATGGATAAGCTTCACGGTAAGCATCGGCATAGGTTTTCCCTTTGGCAACTGCCTGAGCAAATAATTCCTGTTTCGCTGTTAAATCCATTTAACCGGCATTTATTGTTTTTTCTATTACTTGTTGCAATTCTTCGCATTCGTCGAGAAAATCTCTTAATCGCTGGGTGTCAGCGCCCATTTGAGTTAGGTTGTAAAAGATCATTGACAGAGCCATCGGAATCATTGGGCAATTCCCACTTTTGAGTTCGCTTAGGAGTCGATCACAGAAGTACTGCAAACGCTCCTCTGCCATTGCTGTAACTTGATTTTTAATTCTTTGGAGTTTACTCAATTCGAAAAGGATATGATCTCCCTGCTCCGGCGAGAAATAGCCTCCATGTACCAGACGCTCAATGGTACCTTGGTAGAGGTATGACATCGAGTTATTGTTTGTATCGATCCTATTTAGTTCCAAAGTAATTTCCATAATTCAGATTCTTTTAATTCGTTTTTTAATGCTTTGCTCGTATTTATTATTTGCTTCATCGATGCTGTATCAATGCCTGATTGCGCAAAATAAAAGAGGGCAGAGGACCAGAGTAAAGGGTGCGGATTGAGTCCGTCTTTCATATCATGGAGCATGATGTTATAAAGTTTTAATCGTTCTGCCATATTATAGGAGTCAATCGCTGTTTTTACCCAATCAATATCATTCAGTATCTGGTGAAGTGCATCCATCTGAAATCGATTGAAAGTGTTTAACACCATTTGTTTAATCGTGTAATCGTAAATGTCCGCGATAGGAACTTCGACGTTACTTTTAATGATATGTATTTTAGTTGCCCTCATGCTGTTGCAATTGCTTTATTGGTCTCGATTGTATATTTCTGATTTTTACTAAATGCGATACCAAATGCGTTATTAAATGCGGCTACGAGGGGTTTATTCCCTTCTATTTGAGCACGAACATGTTCAGACATTTTAAACACCATAAATCTGTCGGCTTGTCGAAATATGATGCCGGAGTATAGGAATAAGTGATAATCCTTCGATTTGCTTTTGATAATATGAAAGGCTATTTGCCAGTTCTTTAAAATATCATCGGAACTGTTTTTGCCCTTCGTGGTATGATTGTTCCAGTTTCGGGCTGCGGCCTTAATGTCTTTAATTGGTCTTCCGTTAGCATCATTCCATCCGGTTTTCTCATAATGATTGAAAAAAGTTTCGGCCACATCCCAGGGTTGATTGTAATTTTTAAAATAAAAGAGCTCTAATATTTCATTAAAATATTTCTCTCTGGGAAAGAGATTTCTTTCATTTACTTCCTTTCCTTTCCTTTCTTTTCTTTGCGCACTTTCCTCTGAGTTTTCGACAGTTTCTTCCAAAGAAACTTTTGTTTCTTCCGAAGAAACTCCGCTTTTTTCTTCAATAACACCATTCACCAGATATTCCGGCAGAATCTCTTTAACTTTACGTTTCGATGTTTGGGTCATTGTTAACCAACGTTTCTGAATGCCTCTACTGGTTAAAATACCATTGCCAAACTTTTCTTTGCAAAAAAGGTCAATCTCTGCGCAGTACTCGATAATAGCTTTTACCTTAGCCTCATCCATGTGAAATAAATCTGCTATATCAAATAAATAATCATCATCCCAAATAACATAATAACCTTTATCGCGGTAAGCCTCGCATTTAACCGAATGATAAATGGTAAAGCCATCGCCTCCGTATTCTCGTAGCAATTTCTTTATCTTCCTGTCGGTGAAAATATCCGTATCATCAGGGAAAAAGCTAAATCCTATTCTTTCAGGTCTCGACATTAGAAAAGATTTAATTGTTTGAACTTTGATTTTCGAAGCTTGTCGAATTCACTTGGATTCGTCGATAGTAGATGTGCAGAATGCTTTGTTACGGGACATTTCACCTCATCGATCGATTCAACGAGTAAACCATCCTTTTCAAAATTGCGTTTATAACGACAGGCAGCTTCAATTGGAATTCCCATTGCTTCACTAATCGCTTTCTTGGTTGCGCTTACATACTGTAAGGCAGTGAAGAATAGTTTGTCTTCTGCAAATTCTGATTTTAGCTGGAAGAATGACTTCCCGGTTCCACGCTCTATTTGTTCACGAAGCGCATTTACAAAAGAATTACTATCGTCGATATTTTTTAAGGTATCAATTGACTTCATGACACCATTATTTTAAAGGCTGGATAGAAGCTTCTACTTCTGACCACTTCAGATATACTCTATTTCCTATCTGCCAGCCTCTAACGACACCTCTCTTTCGCCAATTATGTAATGTTGACTTATCGACGTGAAGTCTTTTGGCAGCCTCATCTAATGTAACATATTCTTCTGGTTGGCGTGGCTGGAATTCAGTAAGAAGCATTTTGAATCCATTTCGGATTTCATCGATTATTGGCTGAGTTGCTTCTTCCGGGGTAGTATCAACGAACTGAATACGTCTTGTAGCTCGTTCAATTAAACTACCTGTTCTTTCTTGATTTTGTTGAGACATGTGAATGATTTTAAATTGTCATTCACAAATAGAATAGTATTTTTTTTGACCTTCTGTTCGAGAGCTATTCAAACTTTCTTCGAAAAATGTTCAATTCAATTTTATTCAGGAATAATCAGTTATTGCGAGGATTATTTTTTTTAAATTCTAACTTAATACTATTGAGTTTATCTTCGTGCTCGTTCATTTTTATGTTGTCATTTGAGTAATACTTTTGCTGTATTCTACTAAATTGATCAAGGTAGTTTCCTCTCACAAATTTCTCAAATCTGGTTTTATTAGGGTAGATGCAATTCCCGTCATCTTCTAAAACGTAGTAGATATAAGACATTCGTACTGGTTCTTCGTAACTGTCTTTTACATACTGGTTATACATCTCTAAGAATAAATGATAACTCCACCCATCTCTAAATATGTCATTATGCGGATTATCAAATTTTGAGATTGACTTTTGCGGATTATCCGACATTACATTTGCCTTGGCAAGAACTTCATGTTTGGCTTTATTTAATTCCAAATCATGATACATTTCAAGGAATTGCAATTTTTTGCTCCAAGAAAATTTAATGCTTTGATAAGTATCCTTGTCGCAAATATCGTATAACCTATGAGCTTGCCAGTTTAAACCTCTTTTCTTTATTGCATCGTATTCCAATTCAATAAAATATGATTTATCTACCTCAGGTTGCTTAACTCTAAATTCCTGAAATGCCTCATCGAACGTATTCTGATAAACATGAATGCTACAAAATTCCCAACGAAAGTTATCCTTTGCAGAATTTTGGTACAAGCCTCTCAAATCTTCTCTAATCTTATAAATTGAAGGTGGATCATAGATATTATTTCCTTTGTCATCAACAACAGGATACTGTCCTTTGAAATAGCAAAATATAGTTCCAATGCTATCAAATTGTTTCAAACGATCAATTATATCTGCTCTTTTTTCGTTCCAATTCATCGATCTAATTCGGTTGTAATTCAAAACTAACCCTTGCTCCAAGCGCAGCAGCTATTTTATCTATACTTGCCAGAGTAAGGTTATACCTTCCGTTTTCTATTCTTGATACTTGTCCTTTTTCTACACCTAAGCGGTCGGCTAATTGCGATTGAGTTAGCTTATTCTTTAAACGTAACTCTTTAAACTGTTGTGCAAGAACGGTCTTTAACTCCTCATCGTGTGATACTGTTTTCATAATCCTTAAAAGTATTAAAGGTTGTAATGAACTACAACCTTTTAAAATGAATGTTATAAACACGATGTCCACCAGGTAATTAACAACTATGCATTCTTTCTTCTCGCATTAATAAACATCAACAGTAATAATCAGATTTGTTCTTACATTGAGATATACTCAACCTCATCGTTAAACTTCCCCCATCCTTCTTTTTGGATTGCCATTTTTAACGCAACAAATTTTTGTAAATCTTCAAGGAAATAGCGCTCCCAAACATCCTGTGCTGCATTATTCTGACTGTCAATTTCCTTTAGCTTCAAATAAAGCACCTCGCGCTTGTTCCGAATCTTATTTGAAGCCATTGCGTTTTGATCGCCGTATATCCCTGTGCTCCTTCACCAAAAGCATAAAGCGCATCGGCCCACCTGGAACTTCTCTCTCGCCTGACAGAATCATAAATCTCATCAACTAAATATTGCGGAGGATCTGTTAACTCTGGACCTTCATAAAGATTCATAAATTCGGAAATATCCTTCTTTATTTCATCCGGGGCTATCTTCATTACTGTTTCGATGATATTGTCTTTATACTGTTTCGACAGGTTTCCGGAAGTAATGCTCTTGAAGTCTACATCGTAGTATATTGCTTCACGCTGGATGATTATTTCGAGTTTCTCATTCTTCTTTGCTATCTTCTTTTGTGTACTGCAGGCAAATGTTGCAAAGATTAGAACAACGATTAAAATAAGTTTGGTAATAGTTTTCATGATCACTTGTTTGGTTAGTTATGTAATTAATTCGCTTTTCCTAATACTGTCATTTGAGGCTCTTTCTTTTTATTGGCAGCTTGTTTACTCCAATATTCAGCGACCTGCAGTGCACTATCAGAACTACTCTTACCGATATAGGCTAAAAATTGTTGTTCCGTTGAATGTGCCGTTATATCCTTAAGTAGAGAAGTAGGAATCTCACCATAAAAGTTTGATGCAAAAGAGCGCCTACAAATGTGAGAAGAAACCAATTCATGCTTCGGAAACATTCCAAACTGCTTCCGTGTTATTTTGGTTTCTTTATCCTTTACCATCTTCCCTCCGTAGGTTGCCTCATCGATACCGGCAATTTCGCAAACATCTTTAATGTGTTTATTGAATTTCTGATCTGCTATTTTCTTTGGAAACTTACCATTGTTCTTTTTTAAAATCGCTTTCACTTTTTCATGGACCGGTATCATTACTTGCTTTCCGGTTTTTTGTTGTTTAAGGCTAATCATTTCCATTCCCGATACTGTTGTAAGGTTCTTATGCGTTAGGTTCAACAAATCACTAACACGTTGTCCAATATAGCATCCAATTATCAACCAGTCTTTAGCATTATTCAATGCTTCACGTTCAAATGTCTTTCCCTCTATTTTATCAAGTTCTTCAAAAGTCAGATAGATTACATCTCGTTTAACGCTATACCCCCGAATTGCATGAAAGTTTTTATGTGTAAGCACTTCATTGCTACTGGCAAAACGACAAACAGTTTTTAAATGCTTCACATACCGGCCGGACGTATTGGGATTCAGCTTATCCACCTCAAATAAGTATTTCTCAAAAGCTTCCACCCACTTCGGGGAAATATCGGAAACTTTAAATTTCTTCCCTACATACGCCTGGTATTGTTCAATCTTTGTCTTTAAAGATTTCTGTTTTTGGATTGTCCCGGCACTTGCTCCAACTTTCCCATTATTAAGTTTCTTTCGAGGAAGGAAATCCACATAAGCCTGAATTTGATACACGAGACTGTCAACATCAACTACCTCAACCTTCCCATGGTGTTTGTCAATCTGCTCCTGGAGCCACTCACCATTAACAGTTACTCCCTCTTTTACGGCTTCGTTATAACTTTCAATTACCGAATCGGAGAGATTTTTTAGGTTATCCCTCATCGCCTCCTGTTTATCTTCAACAGTTCGGGCCACTTTGGGAAAACCAGTTTTACCTATGATGGAATACTTCTTCCCTTTCGCTTCCCGATTTTTCCTTTGCTTATCGGTTTCCTTATTATCTGTATTCCATTTACCAGGATCGATAACATAACCAGATTTCCGTTTTAGTTCGACTCCTCGCTTAACTGAAAGTTTTAAATAAATATTAGATGGATTGCGTTCGCTTTTTAGAAAATATGCGATGGTTGCCATTGCTTATAATTTTATCATTTAAACACATACCAAAGATAAGCAATATTTTTAATTAGGGCGACCGCTGGGCGACCTAAATTAATCAACATTCAATTCTATTAAATTTCATTCAATATCTCAAACGCCCCCACAAACGCCCCTTCTATTGATTTAAATACCATATTTAGGGGATTTACAGGTGTTTCAAAACACCTCAAAATGGATAGTTTCGGGTTCGCCAGGAACCTCAACAAAAGGCGATCTAAGAAGATCGCCTTTTTTATTTCAAAACAAACAAAAGAAAATCTAAAAGATTTTTTGTTCATTTATTATCTTATAAGAAATTTATGAACAAAGATTACACTATAACTAAAAGGCTAGATAGTATATAAAAAAACTTATTTTTCTTTACCATTAAGGCAAACACTACAAAATAAGCTCTGCAATCAGTATATTACCATCCTCACTGGAAAGGTATTTATTCCCAAAAAAAATGTCCGGTATAATTTAATACCAGACATTTTTTTTAATGTATTTGAATACTATTTATGCAATATTAAAGATCCTTTTGCGGAGTTTAAAAACTATTACACCGCCTATTAAAGCAAATAATGCTAAAATTGAAAAGATAGAAACCGGAACAGGTTCCCCCGGAGGAAATGAAAAGGTGAAAGTTTTAATAGTAGCAGAACCAACTATACCATCAGTTGTAGATGCACCGAAACCAAAAGTTTGACCAGCAGTTACAACAAAACTCTCAGTGCCGGATTGCGAATTTGATCCAGATTCGTTGTATGTACTAAATGTATACTTATCGCCATCAATAATGTAGAACGGGTAATCATATTCTGCTCCATCCACAGTAGTATAATCCCATTCAAATGACACAATGCCATCGTTTGGAGCTGTAATTGTCATATAAGTATCATCTTCATATCCGGAGTTTCCACTAACAAACGTAATTTCATCAGGGGCATTGGATGTAATAATTGATCCGGAATTTTCTATTAAAGTCCAATTCAGAATATCATAATACCCTGTAAGACCCGTTTGAGCCATTGCCGAATTTGCAACTACTATTAACAGGAATAAAAACGTTAATGTAAGTAAATGTTTTTTCATATTGTTTGAATTTAAAATTTGGAATTTCTATGCTAAAAATACTTAATTCTTGTACATCTGCAACATAAAGAACATTAAAACCCGACAAATATACTCCCTGAACAATAAGAAGTTAAAATAGCTTCTACATACTTATTAAAAACTTAAGCAAAATCCGCTCCCTAAATTCCCATCTCTATCCGTTGTCAACAACTAATTCGATTTCAACTCTTCTGTTTTATCAAGTCAGCTATCTATTTTGCACCTAGAGATAAAATTCATTTAATTGTCACACTATTTCTCTCTGACTATTCTCAAAATTCCATAACCTGCGTTATCTTTTTAACCTAATTATAAACGTATCTTTAAGAATTATAAAAAAAACAAGAAACGAGAATATCTGCGTACCAATGAACATTAGGCTTGATTTAGACCTCATAACTAAAGGATAAGTTATCTGCAACAAATAGATAATTAGAAAATTTATGGCAAATAACCACAATGCTTTTTTCATATTGATCCTTTTATCAAAAAAAAGAGCTATTTGCCATGCAAAAAGCAATACAACTGGCAAATAACTTTCCATTGAAACACCTGATTCCCCTTTTGGATATTTATAAGCAATATAATATTGATCGTCACTTTTAAAATAATTTACAGTAGCACTGGTAATATCCGATTTTTTTGACACAATATGTTCAATTCCAAAGGCAATAAATTTTCCATAAAAACGATCACCTCCGTAATTCCACAATAGGTAAAATGCAATACCCAATAAAATAAAAATAATATTCCTAATTTTTCTGTTCATGTTTTTTGGTTAGCCTGTTATTAACAAATTCATATAATCCCCATAGTATTACCACCATTAGAATGTTCCACACATAATCATGAATCAAATCAAATAATGCAGGAAATTTTTGACCAAGTACCCCTAGTAAAACTATACGTAAACTATTTATAAATGCTAAAATTCCAAAAATAATACTTCCCCAAAAAATCTTACTTCTCAACTCCCATTTGGCAAAGATGATTAAAGCCACCATGGCAAGATATGCCTGATATGCAGAACATTCTAACTCGATTATCATTGGATAAGAGCTAATCATTATAGAATCATAACTCCCTTCGAATACTCCGATATTGAAAGTTCCTTGTCCGAATAATCGAACCGGAACAAATAACACTTTACTTAACCCATAAGTTAAATAGGTTGTAAAGTGCACAAAAAGCATCGAAATCCATCTAAGTTTAATATAGTCAATTGCAACAATCCCCACTAAAAACAACCACAAACCAAATGCTTTAATTAAAGGCATTAAGTTGACTATTAACTCTTTTCTATTAATACTTTTGAGTTCTTTTTCTGAGTATTTCTTTTTTCTTTTATTATATCCCAAAGCTTGTGAATTTATTTAAACAACTCCGATTATCATCTATTAACATTCCGCCTCCACTCCTTATTCCATAACTGCTATAAATTAATACCTACTACTTATTTCAACTACTGTACTGTTAATTCGGCATAAGATAGAATCCAAGCAACTATAGGTTTAATCAAAGAATCAGATCTTTCATTTTGAAAAATTAGAATAGTATGCATTTAATTGCATTATGCCACTCACAACAGATTGTTTTCCTCAAACAAAAATGTCTGGTATACAAAAATATACCAGACATTAATTTATTATGTAATTCTCAAGTTTTTATTTATACAATATTAAAAATTCTTTTGCGCAGTTTAAAAACCGTTACACCTCCTATTAAGGCAAATAATGCAAAAACTGAATAAATAGAGAATGGAACAGGTTCTGCATTCGCTTTATTAACAATTAATATACTTTTAGGAAGAGTGTTAAAAAAACCAGCGTCATCATATGCAACTTCAAGACCTTCTGTCCCATCTTTTTGTACTCCTACAACAAAATTCTCATCGAAATAACTTGCATCCATAGATTTATATCTTATTTCAATATTACCATTTTTATATAGTACAACCTGTGCTGTTCCATAATAATCTGTATCATCGTGATCTTGATAATCTACAAATTGAACAATAGTGTAATCTGGAAATGTTTGATAATAAACTTCTGTACCATCGTCGTCATCCATTTCCAAATCAGCCCAATGCCATGCAATTAAAGATGTAATATAATTTTCACCATCATCTGAAGCATAACTAGTAGGTAACTCATAATATTCATAATCTAACTCTTCATCGTCAAAATATATTCCACCATTCGTACCAAAATAAAATTCAGTAAATGTATTGTCATAAAATGGGAAACTAAAACCAATCGGGAAAGAACCATAGTAATCATCATCATCCGAACCATCAAGAGTAACCTCGGTTCCAGTAGAAGAAATATCGGTCCATGTATAGGTAACATTACTCCACGAATAGTAATCGCTAGTGGTTTGCCCGGCAGAAATGCTGGCAGATTTCATTCTTTCTTTTTTAACTTTGTCTTGAGCAAAAAGACTCACTGCAAAAATTAATGCAATTGTAACAAGTAAGAGTTTTTTCATATTAATTGAATTTGGAATTTAATTTTTATGCTAAGATACTTAAATCTAATAAAGATGCAACATGAAAACAATTAGAGAAATGAAATATTTTCCACATATCTTAAAAAGTTAACATGATTAGTATTCTCATTATAAGTTATGGCATTACAATTATATCCGTGCACTTTGTCAGATTAAAACAACCACTCCATTATAACCATATGCCAATATAAGACATATCAGCTATAGCACCATAGTTCACATCTCTCATCTTATTCAATGAATTAAAAAGATAGAAAAAATATATTCCCAACATTGGATTTATCATATTTTCGTAATTTCAGACTAAATAATTTATCAGAGTAGACGCAGTTTAATGAAGATCGTTCGTATAATTCTATTCTCGCCGCTCGCTTTCATCAGGCTTTTATTAGTGCTGTTTATGAGCGCCTACGTTACTATAATCGGCTGGTTCTGGCTAAAAACCTTAGGATTTAGCCGGCGTATGCAACAGTGGGTGGCCGGCACCTGGGGACGAAGCATTCTTTTTGTTTGCGGCATAAAAGTAGATAAAAACGAAATTCCGCAATCGGGCAATTATATTCTAATGCCCAACCACCGGAGTTACATCGATATTTTTATCGTGGCGGCAATGACACCCGCAGCGATGGTAGGAAAGGCAGAAATTGCAAAATGGCCTTTCGTAGCATTGGGTGCGCGCGTTACCAACTCCATTCTTGTTGACCGAAAAAACCAGAAAAGCCTGCTGCTGACGATGAAAAAAATAAAAGAGTCGGTCGACAGCGGAATTCCGGTCATTCTTTTTCCTGAAGGAACCACCTACAAAGGACCACTGACAAAGAAGTTTAAAAACGGGAGTTTTAAAATTGCTGCCGATGGAAATATTCCTGTTATTCCGATGGCAATTGATTTTAAAGATGTAAACGATGCCTGGATTGACAAAGACACTTTTGTAGGGCACTTTTTCCGTCAATTGGGAAAACCGATTACTCACGTTACCATTCGCTATGGTGAACCGATTTTAGATGATGACCACAAACAGTTGCAGGAAAAGACAAAAGAGCAAATTGAATCGATGCTAAAAGCTATTCAGTCTGTTTAGCTTTTTTTCGTTGAAACCAATAATAAACCGGAATACCCGAAAGTGCCGTCAGAACAGCAATACTCGACTCAACAGGACGCTCAAAATACGCAAGAACCAGAATAGACATACTCACTACAATAAAAAATACCTGCGCATACGGATAACCCGGCAAACGAAATCCCTGATTTCCGGATCGACGTAATTTAATATTACCGGCCACGGCAATTATCGGGAATATCCCCAGCGAAAATCCCATGTAGGTTAAAATCTGCTCGAAAGTACCCGATAAAACCAACACAATTGCAATAGCCGCCTGCAACAAAATTGCATTCGATGGGACTTTATGTTTTGTGTTGATTCGGGCAATGGCCTGAAAAAACAAACCGTCGCTGGCCATTTTATAATAAACCCGCGGCCCCAAAATGATAAATGCACTTAATGATGAAAAAAGTGCAAAAGAAATAAGCAAGGAAATAATGGTTTCCGCTGTTGCGCCAAAAGCCAGCCCGGCTGCCAAACCACCAATTTCGGGCTCATTGCGCATTTGCGATGCCGGTACTGCATAAACAAAAAACAGGTTCAGCAGGATGTATAAAACAGTTACCGTTAAGGTTGAAATGAGTAAAGAACGTGGAATTACTTTGCGCGGTTCTTTTATTTCAGAGCCAATATAGGTTGCCGAATTCCAGCCGCTGTAGGCAAACATTATAAACATTAGCGAAAGCCCAACAGCTTTCCAGCTATCGAACGAAAACTGAAATGGCGTTGCCGGTCGCACATTTTGCATACTTCCATCGCCCAGCAGTAATCCGGCGGTTATTAATCCTACTACCAAGAGTATCTTTAATAAAGTAAGCGCGTTTTGCACCCGGGCTCCCAAGACAATCCCCCTTGAATGGATAAAACTAAAACCCAGAATAACCAGAATTGCGATACACCGGCTAAAGTTATCTACGCTGAGGGTTTCATTTAGCATCAGCCAGTTTTGTAATTGAGGAAACGCCCAGGTAAAATATTTTGCAAAGCCAATTGCCGATGCCGCAATGGGCGCCGAGAAACCAACAATTAGCGACAGCCAGCCACTTAAAAAGCCCAACATTGGCGAGTACAATTTTGAGATAAATACATATTCGCCACCGGCTTCGGGAAAAGCGGCTCCCAACTCACCAAACGAAATGGCCCCACACAAGGCTACCAAACCGCCAATTCCCCACAAAATGAGCATAACCCCGGGGTTCTGTAAAAATCCCATTAAATAGCCGGTGGTAGTAAAAATTCCGGCACCAATAATATTGGCAATAACGATATTTGTTACAGGAAATAAGCCAAGTCGGCGTTCTAATTTCTTTTGCAGATTATGCAATATGAGTTAGTTTATTTTTTAAAGCTTTTTGATATTCCGGCACGACTGGAACGGTCGATAGTGGTATCGTAAGTATCCAGGTTTTCAACATAACGCAAAAATTCACCAATGCCATTCACGCGTGTTGCAGTGTTGTGCGCCGTAAAACAACCTCCCTTTTTCAACTTCGGGTCCATGGCAATAAAATAGTTTTTGTACCAGTATTTATCGGCATCGCAGAAAACAAAATCATACTCTCCTTCCAATGCCGGCACTAACTCGTGCGCATCGGCTAGCCTAACATCGATATATTTTGATACTCCGGCTTTGCGGAAGTTTGCTTTAGCTTGTAAATAGCGGGTTTTATCGATTTCAATGGTAGTTAACTTACCTCCTGTTTTGCTCAATGCCCAGGCAATCCAAATGGCAGAGTGCCCGGTTGAGGTTCCTATTTCAACGGCTGATGTGTAGCCATTTTCCACAATAATATCGTAAAGAATTTTTCCGTCGGTGAGCGGAACATTCATATCGCGCCATTCGCTGGAGTTTTTTTCGAGAAAAGCTTTGACCTTTTTGTCGAGTGAATTTTCTGTTTCAGGATATTGACCACAAGCAGAAAAAGCGGTCAGAACTCCCAATAAGCATAGCATAAATAGTCGGTACTTCATTATCGTAAATTGAAATCAGTATTGGCTTTTAAGCAAGCAAGATAATAAATTCTGCTCGAAATTTTTAAGGTTTTTGGATTTCGGTGCACCCGGAAATACTTCAGTCGAACTAAAAATCCGGCACAATGCGGTACAGAATTGAAAAGTAGAACATAATTTTTATGTATTCGATTAGCAACGTATTAAATCATCTAAATTCCTAGATAAAAGAATAAATTATTTTGTAATTGCTTTTTTAATGCTGGAGAAAAACATATATTTGTAATGCATTTGGGATTCATCCCATATTGTGTGTTTGGGGGTTAACATTTAGGAAGGAGACTGTTGAGTCTCCTTCTTTCTTTTATACAATCTCGGTAAACACCGCTACTCATCAACCTTTTAGCACATCTCAAACGCTTTGCTAACCCAATTACTTTCAGTGGCTTGCAATTGGTCATTATGAAAATTGTTCTTTTTTTCTACATTTGTGCCGAATTAAAATTTTTAAGAATGAAACGAGCATAACAAAATGCCTTTTTTAAAAACAGGTTATTGCTTATGCGAGTTCGAAAAATAGAAATATAAACGAATGAAAACAGCTGAAATACATACTTCAAAAGGAGTAATGAAAGTTAAGTTTTACGAAGAAGATGCACCGGGAACTGTTGCTAATTTTATCAAACTTGCTGAATCGGGTTTTTATGATGGGCTAACTTTTCACCGTGTGATCCCTAATTTTGTAATTCAGGGAGGATGCCCGGACGGAACCGGAGCTGGCGGACCAGGCTATTCGATTGATTGCGAATTGGACGGAAACAACCAATACCACGATAAAGGTGTTTTGTCGATGGCACACGCCGGAAGAAACACCGGTGGGTCGCAGTTTTTTATCTGCCACAACCGCGAAAACACACAGCACTTAGATCGTCATCATACTTGTTTCGGACGTGTTTTCGAAGGATTGGATGTAATCGATGACATCCGCCAAGGTGATGAGATTGAAAAAGTAATTATTTCGGAAGAATAATTTCACCTCAATATAATGGAAGGGAGCCTTAAAAGGGTTCCCTTTTTTTATGCCCTAAACTTAAATCTGACGAACTTCTCAGTGGCTTTCCCTCTCCCATTTTTTCGACCATTTATTATTTAAAATCGATCTTTTCTCGTTTCCCACATTTTTGAAATATGAAGTTCTGTTTTTTCACTTTTAACAGCAATACATTCGAGAAATAAAAACCGAAACTATCGCAAACACAAAACACTCAACATCTGCAACTTACTAACTCCGCAAACCTCCAAAGAAACTTTGACTGGAGCTAAAAAGCAAGGTCCGTTAAACCGTTCTTAATAATTCAACTTTTTGACTCGAAAAGTTTAGTTATGAAAATTGCAAAATTTAATATTTAGCTATTGCAAATGTCGTTTCCATCCTATTTATTTGTTCGTGTAATGTAGAATTAAACTCTAACTGTAGCGAAGATTAAAACCAGTAATCTTTTGATTTATAAAAATTATTTTTCACACACTTAACTGGTATAAAAATGGCAGATATTAAACCGAAAGTAATTAAAGATTACAGCAAACTTGACAAGGATTTACAAGAGCAAATCAAGCTAATTTATGCTGATGGTTTTGCTGAAAATCTTATCCATTTTTTTGATAAAACCGGGCAAAAAATTACGGTTTTACCATTTGAAACGGAGGACAAATATTACATGTTAAGAATGACCGAAGGCGAAGCCGTTGCTCTTGTTGACGAGGACGACGATTACGATGATGACGGATTCTTAAAAGACGAGGTTAAACAAGATTACGAAGATAAATATTCGGACCTCGACCACGTAGCGGATCAATTGGAAGATTAAGCATAAAAAAAGCAGGTCTGTATGTACAAACCTGCTTTTCTTTTCGCTTTAAACGTTTCGTTTGCTATGCTAATAGTGCCTTAACTTTATCGGCAATATCTTTTCCGTCGGCCTGTCCGGCCAGTTTCTTTGAAGCCATTCCCATTACTTTCCCCATGTCTTTCATGCTGCTTGCGCCAACCTGCTCGATAACGGCTTTTACAGCTGCCGTTAAATCTTCGTCCGACATTTTTGCAGGCAGATAACTTTCGAAAATAGCCACCTGTTTCATTTCCTGCTCGTAAAGGTCTTCGCGGCCCTGTTCTTTGTAAATATTTGCCGAGTCGGAACCTTGTTTGGCCAGTTTTGAGATTATTTTCAGTGCATCTTCATCGGCCAAAACATCGCCGGCACCTTTTGCTGTTTGCGCCTCGAGCATTACCTTTTTAATGCCACGCAAAGCTTCCAGTTTTTCCTTTTCGCGGGCTTTCATAGCCGCTTTTATGTCATCATTAATTTGATCAAATATTGCCATAACTTTTAGTTTTTTTTATTAATCTACGTTATCGTGAAGATAACTGTTTCTGTCTGAAATACGGTTGTCGCGATCTACCGAATATCCCGAACGGTCGCGCTTGTATTTTGGATCGTTAATGCGAATATTACGGCGTTTAAATGCCGGTACATTTTCCAGCTCGTCCACATCATCGTCGCTCAGATTAGCGTAATCATTAACGTCAATTTCCTTTTCCGCACTGTTTCTTTCGCGCGAAGTTATTGGGTATAACGATTCAAATTCTTCGTCTTCGTTTTTGCTTTTGTTCTCCACATTAAATTCAAAAGTCGACTGACTTCTGCTATCCTCGTTTTTCTGCTCTGAAAAATGTTCATTCTTCGTCACCGATACCGTTTCTTTTTCGAGCGTATGCGAAACTACTTTTCGCTGGCTTTGCTCTGACAGCTCAGAAATGATACTGGTTGGAAACCCGGTTGCAATTACGGTTACCGACAATTTATCGCCCAAGGTTTCATCGGTGCCATTTCCCCAAATCAAATCGGCATCAAAACCAGCCATGTTTTGCACATAATCGGTAATTCGACCCACTTCATCCATGGTAACCTCTTTATTTCCCGAGTTGATGTTTACCAAAATATTTCGTGCTCCGCGAATTTCATTGTCGTTCAACAGTGGCGAGTTCAACGCTTTTCTCACGGCATCTTCTGCCCGGTCCTCTTCGTCGCTTACGCCGGTTCCCATAACTGCCATTCCGCTTTTTCGCATTACGGTTTCAACATCGGCAAAGTCAACATTTATATATCCGGGAACGGTAATAATTTCGGCAATTCCTTTGGCTGCGGTGGATAGAACATTATCGGCTTTGGCAAAAGCTTCGGAAATTCCAAAATCGCCAAACATCTCGCGAATCCGTTCATTGTTGATCACCAGCAACGAATCGACATAAGTTGCCAGTTCTTTTATTCCCTCGTAAGCTTGTTTTATGCGTCTTTTTCCTTCATTTCGGAACGGAATGGTAACAATGGCCACAGTTAAATATCCCTGCTCTTTACAGCACTGCGCAATAACAGGAGCGGCTCCGGTTCCGGTTCCGCCGCCCATACCGGCAGTTACAAATACCATTTTTGTATTTTCCGACAAGGTCTTTTTTACATCCTCGATGTTTTCAATAGCCGCCTGCCTGCCCACTTCCGGTTTATTACCGGCTCCGCGTCCTTCGGTTAACGACGCCCCGAGCTGCACCCGGGTTCGGATAGCACTTGCCTCCATAGCCTGCGCATCGGTGTTGCAGATTACAAAATCCACATCGCGAATTCCGTGCTTAAACATATGGTTTACGGCATTGCCGCCACCGCCACCAACACCTATTACCTTTATCGCGGCACCAGGAGTTTTTTCCATTACAAAATCAGCCATATCTTCCATTTTCTTCACCTTGTTTTGTCGTTACTAATCAAGAGGTTGATCTTCATCACCATCATTAAAAATCTTGCTGCCAAAATTTTTATAAAACCAGTTATCGATGTTCGATTCGGTAACAGGCTCGTCTTTCTTTTTCTCGGCCTTTTCCCTGGTTTTGGTCTTTTCTTTTGACTTCCAGCCAAAACCCGTGGATTTAGATTTTGGCTTGGCTTTTGGTTTTGGTTGCGGAGGAACAAACATTATCGTTTCTTCCTCTTCCGGCTCTGGCTCGTATGGTTTTTCTTCGTATAAATCAGATGTAATTGACTCTACTGCCTCGTTTATCGGCTCCTGTTCGTTTACAGGTTCTTCCAAATCGTCGTCGAGATTAAAGTTTTGCACCTCTTTTTCAGGTTGCAGTTCTTTGTTCGGATTGATGTCAAAACCGGTGGCCAAAATGGTCACACTAATTTTGTCGCCCAAACGCTCGTCGTAGCCATTCCCCCAGATGATATCGGCATCCTGACCAGCTTTTTCCTGTAGCGATTCAATAATTTCACCAATCTCTCCAATCCTTATCTCCTCACTTCCGGAGATAATATTCAGCAGTATATTTTTTGTTCCGAAAATATCGTTACTATCCAATAATGGCGATTCCAGCGCGGCATTTACAGCGTCCATGGCACGGCCTTCGCCCGTTGCAAAACCGGTTCCCATAATGAACACTTCGCTCTTTTGCATCACTGTTTCCACATCGGTGTAGTCGATGTTTACATTTCCGTGAACGGTAATAATTTCGGCAACTCCTTTAACGGCAGTTGCCACAATGTTGTCGGCCATTTTAAACGCCTGACTTGCCGGCAGGTCGCCGTAAATATGATGCAATCTGTCGTTACTGATCACCAACATACTGTCGACAAATTCGGCCATTTTATCAATGCCTTCCTGTGCTTGCGCACGGCGTTTGTTTCCTTCGGCCGGCGACGGAATGGTAACCACCGCAATGGTTAAAATGTCGAGTTCACGGGCCAGACTTGCAATTACGGGAGCAGCTCCGGTTCCGGTTCCGCCACCCATTCCTGCCGCGATAAACAACATTTTGGTATTATCACCCAGCACCTGTTTCAAGTCTTCGTAATTTTCGCGGGCGGCTTCGGCTCCTCGTTCGGGTTTATTTCCGGCGCCGCGCCCTTCGGTTAATGTGGTTCCAAGCTGAATTTTAATCGGCACAGGACTATTGTCCATGGCTTGCGAATCGGTATTACAGATGATATAATCAACACCCTTTATTCCCTCTTCGAACATGTGATTGACCGCGTTGCAACCACCACCGCCAACTCCAATTACCTTAATAATTGATGATGCTGCCTTCGGAAATTGAAAATTTGCTAATTCTTCGGTCATATCTTTTTGTTTTAATTGAATTCAAGGTCTTCGTTGTCGTCGCCAAAAAAGTTGATCGCACTTTGCAAAGCTCCTTTAACGTTGGTCATTAAACCACGTCCACTGCGGTGTACTTTTGGCTCGGGCAATATTCTTTCTTCTCCAACATTTTGCGAAATGGAAAGTTTCAAGGCTCCCAATGCGGTTAAGAATGCCGGATTTTTTGCTTCTTCCCTACGATTTGCCGGAAGAATTACCGGATGTGCTCTGCGCGCATCCAAACCCGTGTGAAATTTAACCAGCGTAATAATGTGCCCCAGATTTGAGGTACCTCCGGAGAGAACAATTCCGGTTCCCAAACGGTCGGCAACTCCGGATCTTTCAATCTCAGTTACCACACAATCCACAATCTCTTCCAAACGCGCCTGTATTATGTAGGCGAGACTTCGGATGGTAATTTCTTTTGGTTCCCAGCCATTATTTTTGGCTATAGTAACCGTATCCTCCGTTTTAATCTGATCGCCCAAAGCTTGTCCGTAACGCACTTTTAGCAACTCTGCTTTTTCAAGAAATGTGGAACAACCCACTTTTAAATCGTTGGTAATAACAGCTCCGGCAAACGGAATTACAGCCGTATGCACCAGTGCATTTTCGTAGTAAATGGCCAGGTTGGTTGTACCGGCTCCAATATCCAGCACCACGCCTCCCATTTCCTTTTCAGGTTTTGAAAGTGCAGCCTCTGCCAGTGCCAGCGACGAGTGGAAAACTTCACCCAATTCAACACCAACACTTTCCAAAACGCGGGTCAGAATCTGGTATTCCTGCTCAGGCATAATCACCAGCTTGTAACGGGCTTCAATCTTTTTCCCTGTGGCTCCAACAGGTTTCAGCTCCTCCGTTTCATCGTCGATGATAAAAGAAGTTGGAATTACTTTCAGAATTCGGTAATCATTTTTAATCTTCAGGTTTTTAGCTTCATCATACAGCTCATCAATATCGAGACTCGTTACCACGCCGCCTTCGCCGGTAAAACGCGAGGCTTTGTAATCGATGGTTCGCATGCGCTTTCCGGCGTATGCCACATCAACAATCGTGATTTCGTCTTCCAGCTGTGCATCCAACTGTTCCAGCACTGCCGTGATGGACTCCGTTGCATCAGCGAGATTAAAAATCATTCCTCTTTTAATGCCTTTCGATGGCACCTGGGCAGTACCCAAAATTTCCATTTTCCCCTCGGCTGTTGCCTGCCCTGCAAGCGCAACCATTTTTGAGGTTCCCATGTCGATAACAACTGAAAGATTTGTTTTTGAAGCCATAATTACCTTCTTTTTGCTATTACCTGATCTTTGTATTTTAAACTGATCGTTTTGTATTTATTCCAATTATTTTTTGCCATAATCTGCTTGTAAAAAGCTTTCATATTCCGCAATTTCTCCGGGTAGTTCTCCAGCGTTCCAAACTCAATGGTATGGTCGCCAACCAGCGGAATCAACAGCACATCGCCATCCTTTTGCACATGAATCTGCTCAATTTGTGCATTCCAGAATTCATCGTTTTCTATCGTTAAAACACATGGCAAAAGTGCTTCTTTTGCATATTCTTCACTAATGTCACCGGTAGCCACCAACACGTTAGCGGCATAATTTGTCGACACCGGAATTTTACCACCAAACTCATCGAGGTAGTAATTTCCTTTATCAGAAAAAACGCGAACCACCGGCTTACGATGTTTCAGATCGATGGCCAAAACTCCTTTAAAAGTTGCGCTGTCGGTGCGGGTAACAACTTTATAAACCTCAGCATTCAAAATCGCTTCGTGCTTTTCAACCGCCTGCTCGATCTGCACCGTGTTTATGCTGTCAAAATCCTTCCCGATTATATTTTTATCGATCGATTTCACCAGGTTCACCAACTCCGCCCGATCAACTTTTATTACCTCATCCGGATCGTAATTGAATTCGATATCGTTGCAAGTGGCATGATTGTACTTCAACGAAGTAAACGCCAGCGTTACCAGCAGAAACACCAGCAACACCAACAAACCGCCTATTTTTGCAAACTTCTTTATCATTTTTCTTTACTTTCCAACAGTTCAATTATACTTTCCACCATCCGGTCGATATCGCCGGCCCCCATTGTTACCACAATTTCGTTCGGATCTGATTTTAGTATTTTTAATACCTCATCGCGCTCAGCCAGCATCCGGTTCTCCAGCTTCATTTCTTTGTAAATGATTGCCGATGAAACGCCGGGAATTGGTTCTTCGCGTGCCGGGTAAAGCGGTATAAGAATAGCTTTATCCAACAAATCCAGACTTTGTGCGAACTCAGCAGCAAAATCCTTTGTGCGCGAAAACAAGTGAGGCTGAAAAATTCCGGTCACATTTTTATCAGGAAACAAAGCTTTAACCGAAGTTATAAACGCCTCCAATTCCGCGGGGTGATGTGCATAATCGTCGATATAAATCCTTTTCTCCGAACGGTAACGAATATCAAAACGACGGGCAACACCTTCGTAATCTTCAATTCCGGCTTTTATCGCATTTGCCGATGCTCCGGCCAACCAGGCCAAAGCACTGGCACCAACCGTATTTTCAACGTTTACCAGCCCCGGATAATTCATTTTGCAGTTGGCAATTATTCCTCCGGGTGTTTTTAAATCGAACGAATAAAAACCCGTTACTGCATTCAATTGCAAATTCAGCGCAGCAAAATCGGTTTTACCCTTTAATGAATAGGAATAAACTTTTGCTTCGGTTTTCGACGTATCCAATTCCACTCCTTCTTTTAGCACCAAACTTCCGTCGGGATGGATCTGCGAAATAAATTTCTCGAACGACTCTACGATCTTTTCCTTTTCGCCATAAATATCCAAATGGTCGGCATCAACCGAAGTAACCAATGCCAACTGCGGTTTTAGGTGTAAAAACGAACGATCAAACTCGTCGGCTTCAGCAACAATCCATGGCGAATCGTTTTCCGGAAGCACCAAATTGCTTCTGAAGTTCTTTGAAATACCGCCCAAAAATGCGCCGCATCCTTGTTCAGTTTTACTCAGAATATTGGTAACGATAGTACTTGTCGTTGTTTTTCCGTGTGTGCCGGAAACACCAATTCCTTTGCGTTCGTTGCAAATCATTCCAAGCACTTTTGCCCTTTTAAACAAACCGATAGGCTGGCTTTTAAACCAGTTCAGTTCTTTATGCTCGTCGGGCAAAGCCGGTGTATACACTGCTATGGTTTCTGCAGGATTCCATTTCGATGGAATATTTCTGATATCATCATCAAAATGCACATCAATCCCCTCTTTCTGCAGCGCGTCGGTCAGTGCCGTTTCAGTGCGATCGTATCCTGCCACATTGCGCCCCGAGTATTTAAAATACCGGGCCAGCGCACTCATCCCTATTCCTCCGATCCCAAGGAAATATACATTCTTTATTTTCTGAATGTTGTCCATTCTATTGTCTCACTAATTTTTCTACTTCATCAACTATTTGCTTGGTAGCCTCAGGTTTCGCCAGCTCTTTACTTTTTGCTGCCAAAGCACTGCAACGCGCTTCGTCTTTCACCACCTCAAATGCCAACGGAAATAATTTCTCATTAATCTCATCATCGCGCACCATTAAAGCAGCATCCTGCTCTACCAAAGCCATCGCGTTTTTTGTTTGATGGTCTTCCGAAACATTTGGCGACGGCACCAACACCGACGCTTTTCCAACCAAACACAACTCCGAAATTGTTCCTGCTCCTGCTCTTGAAATCACCAAATCGGCAACTTCGTAAGCCAGATCCATTCGAGTTATAAACTTGTGAATCTGCAGATTTTTCGGTTTTGTTTCTTTCAGGTCTTCCTGAATTTTATCGTAATAATAAGCACCGGTCTGCCAGATCACCTGAACACCCGAAGCAGCTATTTCCTTTATATTTTTAAGCACAGCCTGGTTTACTGAACGTGCACCAAGACTGCCACCAACAATCAATACAACTTTATCTGATTCGCTTACTTTGAAAAACTCAAAAGCTTCTTTTCTATTTTGTTTTTCGGTCAAATTTTCTCGCACCGGATTTCCTGTAAAAATCAGTTTTTCGGCTGGGAAAAAACGCTCCATTTTGTCGTAAGCCACACAAATTGAATTCACCTTTTTACTTAAGAGTTTATTGGTAATTCCGGCATATGAGTTTTGCTCCTGAATTAAACAAGGAACCTTAGCTTTTGCAGCTGCACGCAACAACGGGCCGCTGGCATAACCGCCAACTCCAATCGCTACTTCAGGATTAAAATCGGCCACAATCTTTTTTGCCAGCTTCGAACTCTGGCGCAGCTTTTTAAAGAACGTAATCATTTTCATGCTGGGTTTCCGTGGAAATCCCATCACGGGCAAGCCAATAATTTTATATCCGGCGGCTGGCACTTTCTCCATTTCCATCCGGTCTTCGGCACCAACAAACAAAATGTCAGCGTCAGGATTACGCTTTTTAATTTCGTTGGCAATGGCAAGCGCCGGGAAAATATGTCCTCCGGTACCACCTCCGCTTATTATGGCTCTATTTATCTTTTGTTTCATTTTCAATTTCGTAATCTTCATCGGGAGCTTTAATCATAATCGGTTGCTCCTCAACTTCTTTATTCTGCTGATTTTGGTGACTCACACTCAGAATCAATCCAAAAGCCAGCGATGTAAATAACAGCGATGTCCCTCCCAAACTTATCCAGGGCAGCGGTTGTCCGGTTACCGGTAATGCTCCGCTTGAAACGCCGACATTAATCATGGCCTGAAAAACCAACACCAGTGTTAATCCAATTACCATAAACGCCGGAAACGTTCTGGTGGCCCGCCTGACAATCACCACGCCCCTGAAAAAGAAAATCAGGAAAAGCATGATTACCGCAATACCTCCCAACAAACCATATTCTTCAACGATTATGGCAAAAATAAAATCGTTATATGCCGCGGCCATGTAATTACTCACATCTGAATGGCCCGGGCCTTTTCCAAAAATTCCGCCGGAATAAATGGCCAGTTTTGCATAGTCGGCCTGTGTAATTCCCTGCGATGCTTCAGGTGGCGGAGGATCAATAAAACGCTCGATCCTTCCTTTCATGGTATGCACGCGCCCTAAACTTTCGGGCAAATGATCGGCAGTAAAATAGATTGTAACCACCAACGCAATGCCGGCTCCTACAACCGAAAACAAATATTTCAATGGAATCCGGCCGCAAAACATCATGGTCATGATCGTTGCGAAAAGCAATGCCGAGGTTGAGAAATCGGATATAAAAATCAAACCGCAGACAATAGCTGTATAAAAAATTATCTTCTTAAATGCTTCCCACAAATCGCCTTTTGTTTTTTGGCGTTTTCCTAAAATTTTAGCCGAGAATAAGACCAGTGAAATCTTGGCCATTTCGGCCGGTTGAAATGTTGCACCCCAGAAATTAAGCGTACGGCCGCTGGTAGAAACAAATGATGTTCCGCGCATCACAATGGAAAATAGTAAAAATCCGATGCTTGCCAGCAAAGCCCACCACGCCAGTTTTGAATACAATTTTATGGGCAGCACATTTACCATGAGCAAAATTACTCCTATCCCGGTACCCAAAAATACGACCTGGCGAAACAGGTATTTCAATGTATTTCCCTGAGCCACACGATAGGCCAATGCACCCGTTGAACTGTACACAATAAGTAGCGACAACACTGATAAAAGCATCAGCACCATCCAAAGCACGCGGTCGCCCTTAAATAATTTCAGAATGGGATGTTGCATTACAAATTCCTTACTTCTTTTTTAAATTGATTTCCTCTGTCTTCGTAATTCTCAAATAAATCGAAACTTGCACATGCAGGTGATAACAGCACTGTGTCGCCATTTCTGGCCAGGTAGTAAGCAGCTTTCACCGCTTCTTCCATGCTTGATGCATCTACAATATCGGCCACACAATCGCCAAAAGCTTCGTGCAACTTGGCATTGTTTTTACCCAGACAAACAATGGCTTTCACCTTGTTGGTTACAAGCCCCTGCAACATAGTGTAATCGTTGCCTTTGTCCACTCCGCCGGCAATCCAGATCACCGGTTTGTGTACACTTTCCAACGCATACCACGATGAATTAACGTTCGTCGCTTTCGAGTCGTTGATAAACTCGATGCCATGAACTTTCAGAAAGCGCTCCAAACGGTGCTCAACACCCGTAAAATCCGAAAGGCTTTCTCTCAATTGTTCATCCCTGATTTTTAATACCATGCTTGCAATGCCTGCGGCCATGCTGTTGTAGGTATTGTGTTTCCCCTGTAGTGATAAATCCAGTATCGACATGCTGAATTGATTTTGATTAAAGTTGATAATTATCCGATTGTCTCTCACACCTGCTCCAGGCCCGGCAGCCTCTCCCAACCCAAAAGGAAGTTGAACAGGTTTTATCTCTCTTTTTTGTATTTCTTTTTGAATCACTTCGTCGTCGGCACAATACACGAAGTAGTCATTTGCTGTTTGATTTTGAAGAATCCTGAATTTCGAATCCGTGTAGTTTTGCATGTCGTAGCCGTAACGATCGAGATGATCGGGTGTGATGTTCATCAACACAGCTACATCTGCTTTGAATTCATACATTCCATCGAGCTGAAAACTGCTTAACTCAATAACATACACATCAAAATTTTCTTCGGCCACCTGCCATGCAAAGCTTTTTCCAACGTTTCCTGCCAGGCCAACATTCAATCCTGCTTTTTGCAGAATATGATAAGTGAGCAAAGTGGTAGTTGTTTTGCCGTTGCTTCCGGTAATACAAATGGTTTTAGCCGACGAAAAACGACCTCCAAATTCAATCTCCGAAATTACCGGTGTACCTTGTTCTTTTAGCTGCTTAACCAGCGGAGCCGTTTCCGGAATTCCCGGGCTTTTAACGACCAGTTCCGCGCCTAAAATTTTCTCTTCAGAATGATGGCCTTCTTCAAAATCTATCTTATAATTTGAAAGAACGTTTTTGTATTTCTCCTTGATTTTTCCAAGGTCGGACACAAACACCTCGTATCCTTTTTTTTGTGCAAGAATGGCTGCTCCAACGCCGCTTTCGCCTCCTCCTAATATGGCTACCAATCTTTTCACGCTATCTCATTTTTAATGTTGCAATTGTTATCACTGCCAGAATAATTCCGACAATCCAAAAGCGTGTTACAATCTTTGGTTCGGGGAAACCTTTTTTCTGAAAATGGTGGTGAATCGGGCTCATCAAAAATACTCTGCGCCCTTCTCCATATTTTTTCTTGGTGTATTTAAACCAGAACACCTGAATTACCACCGACAGGTTTTCGATTAGAAAAATTCCACACAAGAGCGGAATCAAAATTTCTTTGCGAATGATTACGGCGAACACAGCCAGGATTCCACCCAAAGCCAAACTTCCGGTGTCGCCCATAAAAACCTGAGCAGGAAAAGAGTTGTACCACAAGAATCCCACAGTAGCACCAATGAAAGCGGCAATAAATACAGTCAATTCACCAATGTTCGGGATGTACATGATATTCAGGTAATCGGCATAAATTACGTTACCACTTACGTAGGCCAAAATTCCTAAGGTCGCCCCACTAATCGCCGACGTTCCGGTTGCCAGTCCGTCAATTCCATCGGTAAGGTTTGCGGCGTTTGAAACAGCTGTAATAATCAATATGATTGCGATGGCATAAATCAGCCATTTCAGCCAAGATGCAGCATCACCGGCAAAAGCTACCAGCCAGGCATAATCAAATTCGTTCTTTTTAATAAACGGGATGGTTGTTTTGGTCGATTTCACATCTTCCATCACAAACTGCTCGGTACTTTCCCCGGTAGCCGGATCAGTAACTTGTTCAGTCAGAAAAGCTCCATTTTCATCACTTATATGCTCACGAACTTTTACATCTTCACTGATAAAAAGTGTGGCGGCAACAATTAACCCCAAACTCACCTGACCCAAAATCTTAAATTTACCGGCCAGTCCTTCTTTATTCTTTTTAAAAACCTTGATATAATCGTCGATAAAACCGATCATTCCTAAAAAAGCAGTAGTGATCAGCATCAACAGGATGTAAATATTATCGAGGCGAGCGAACAGCAAAGTCGGAATGATAATGGCCATCAGGATGATAATTCCGCCCATTGTTGGCGTTCCCTGCTTTTGCATTTGACCTTCAAGTCCAAGGTCGCGCACTTCGTCGCCAATTTGCTTGCGCTGCAAAACGCGGATCAGCTTTTTCCCAAAAATCGTGGTAATAAACAACGAAAGGATAATTGCTGCTGCCGAGCGAAATGTAATACCCGGAAGCATTCCAATTCCGGGAATATCGTATCCTGCTAAAAGTTCGTATAGCCAGTAAAACATATCTTGCTTTTAATTTTTTAGTCCAAAACAGTTCCTTACTTCTTCTCTGTCGTCAAAATGATGTTTCACACCATTTACTTCCTGGTAGTCTTCGTGCCCTTTTCCTGCAATGAGAATAATATCGCCGGGCTGTGCCAACATCACCGCTGTTTTTATGGCATCGCGACGACTTACAATCGACACCACTTTATTTTTATATTGCGCTTCAACGCCGGCTTCCATGTCTTTTATAATTGCTTCAGGATCTTCACTACGCGGGTTATCCGAAGTGAGAATTACTTTGTCGCTGGCGGCCAAAGCTTCCTGAGCCATTTCCGGGCGTTTTGTTTTATCGCGGTCGCCACCTGCGCCAACCACAGTTATTACCTGCTCGTTTCTGGTTCTGATTTCAGCAATGGCAGCCAACACATTTTTTAATGCGTCGGGCGTGTGTGCATAATCAACAATGGCGTATTTGCCGTCTTCACTACGAATGGTTTCGAACCGGCCTTGCACTGATTGTAAATTGCTGATAATGGTTAAAACCTCGCCTTTATCCTGCTCCAACTCCACAGCCGTAGCATAAACCGCCAATAAGTTTGAAGCATTAAAAAGCCCAACAAAACGTGTCCATATTTCCTGGTCGTCCATACTCAGCAGCATTCCATCAAAATGGCTTTCAATCACTTTGCAGCGATAATCGGCCATAGTACGATTGGAGTAAGTCAGTTTTCGGGCTTTTGTATTTTGCAGCATTACCAAACCGTTTTTATCGTCGGCATTCACCAATGCAAAAGCATCTTTTGGCAAACCATCGAAAAAGGCTTTTTTGGCTTTAATGTATTCAGCAAAAGTTTTGTGATAATCGAGGTGATCGTGCGTGATATTGGTGAAGATTCCTCCCGCAAACCGAATGCCTGCAATACGTTGCTGATGAATAGCATGCGAACTCACTTCCATAAAACAATACTCGCAACCTGCTTCCGCCATTTCAGCCATTAACTGCTGAATTTTCAGCGCATCAGGTGTGGTATGCGAGGCAACCTCTTCTTTCTCGTTTATTTTGTATGAAATTGTGGAAAGCAGACCAACATTATAGCCCTGCATGCGGAAAAGTTTGTGCAACAAACTGGCAATACTGGTTTTACCGTTTGTTCCGGTAACGCCAACTACTTTCATTTTTGATGATGGCACACCATAAAAAGCCGCGGCAATTTCACCTAATATTTTATTGGAATCTTCAACCTTTATATAAGTAACAGCAGGTTTTGTTTCTTTCGGAAGATCTTCACATACAATTGTAGTAGCACCTTTCTCTATTGCTGTATCAATAAAACGATGCCCGTCAACAGAAACACCTTTTTGCGCTACAAACAAATTATCTGATGTGATTTTCCTTGAGTCGAATTGAATGCCGGCAACTTCCCTATCGGTTTCACCAATGCAATCAACAATCCCTATATGTTCCAATAACTCTGCTAGTTTCATCTCATCATAATTGTTAACTCTCAAAGGCATTCGATGTAACTCGCTTATCAAGTCCTTCTTGTAAATGATATTTAGTGCATGCTCGTTTCATCTTAACTTAATGAGAGATATACCGTTTGTCCCGGGCGATATGAGCTACCGGGTTTCAACGATTGTTTTTTAACTTTTCCTATTCCGCTTAGTTTCACTTTTAATCCTGCATTTTCCAACAGGAAAATGGCGTTGCTGGCCCCCATACCAACTACATCGGGCACCGCATTTACCGGCACCACATTTTCTTCCAGTATAATTGTACTATCCTGAGTATTCAGCGAAACCATTCTTGAATCGGGCAATCCTCGTACATTTTTCAACTCCAGCTCTTCGGCCAAGCGAAGAATATCGTCGCGCTGCCCACTCTTTATCTGAGGAATATCTTCGCCTTCGCGTTTATCATCTTTTGGAGCGGCATTCGTAATCTGGCTGGCATATACTTTCTCCGAAATCTCTTTGAAAACAGGGCCTGCTACTGCTGCTCCATAAATCGAGTTTCGTGGTTTTTTAAAGGTCACTATCAGAGAATACATTGGATTGTCTGCAGGGAAATATCCCACAAACGATGCGTAATAAGCTCCGTATTCGTAACCTTTGCCGTCCGAACGGGCAACACGGGCAGTACCGGTTTTTCCGGCCACTTTAAACTGATCTCCCTGAACACCGCGACCGGTTCCGTTTTGACAAACACCTTCCAACATTGCCTGCGCCTTTCCAATGGTTTCTTTCGACACGATCATAGGATTCAGCAATTCAGGTTTAAATGTTTTTACCAAAGCTCCGTTGTTGCGAATTTCTTTTACCAAACGCGGTTTTACCATGGCACCATCGTTGGCAACGGCGTTATAAAAGTTTAAAATTTGCAATGGCGTGAGACGCAAATCGTAACCGTACGACATACGACCTAAAGTGGTAGTACCCCACCAATCGGCATTTCCGGGGTACTTTATATATGGTTGTCCTTCTCCGGCCAATTCCAATCCCAGAGGTTTCTGGATACCAAATCCATAAATCCGGTCAACGTAATCTTTTGGATTGTTGGTGTATTTCGACAAAATCACTTTTGCTGTTCCGATATTCGACGACTGCTCCAGAATTTGTTTCACATTCACTTTTCCGCAAGCATGGTCGTCGGTAATATTTTCCTGTGCCCAGTAACCGTTCCCGGTATCGAAAACATCGCTGGTATCTACAACGCCGTCTTCCAACGCCACCATCAACGAAACCAGTTTAAATGTAGAACCCGGCTCGTAACAACCACGGTGACCCAGTGCGTAATTATCTTTTTCGTAGAATCCGTCTTTGGTTTTGCCGAGGTTGGCAATTGCTTTGATCTCGCCGGTTTTCACTTCCATTAAAACTGCAGTTGCCCATTCGGGATTCGATTTCAGCGCCTGTTTATACAACGCACTTTCGGTAATGTCCTGCATTTTAACGTCGATGGTGGTTATAATATCCATCCCGTTTTGCGGCTCAATTTCGGTGCGGGTCACCCAGCGTCCCGACAGGTTTTGCTTGTAACTGATCCCGTTTTCGCCACGCAGGTACATTTCGTACGAGCGCTCTAAACCATTATAACCCACCGGAACCGGAGTTAAAGCATTGGCTTTATTTAAACTACCGATTGTTCGTTGAGCCAAAATTCCGAGAGGGTTGAGACGTTTGTTTTCCTGTTCAATGATCAACCCACCACCAAATCGTCCACGACGTAAAATCGGGAAGTCCTTGAATTCTTGTAGTTGGTTGTAATCTATTTTTTCAGGAGTGAGCAGATAACCACGATTCCTGTTTTTATAAGCCGAACGCAATCGTCTTGCATATTCGCGTGATGAAGCATCTTTGTAGAAATCCGACAAATACCAGGCTAACGAATCCACCTCGTTGTCGAATACTTTTTTAACTCCTTCGGCTGCCAAATCAATGCGGATTTTGTAGCCCGGAACCGACGTAGCCAAAACACTACCATCGTCGGCACAAATCGTTCCCCGCACCGGCGGAATAATCACCGTATTGTTGCTCAGGTTTTTCTCGATTTTCTGCCAGCGTTCGTTTTTAATCTGCTGAACAGAAACAAGCCGAACTACAACATAAGCTCCGAACAACGTCAACACGAAGTATACAATTGCAATACGCGATAATATGGTTTTCCTGATCCCCACTTCTAATCTTCTTTTTCAACCGTTATTTTTTGCGGAGGTCGCATTGGCTCCTGCAAACCAATTCCGGCCTCTTCAACTCGTTTTGCTACTTCCGACGGACGGCTTGCGTCCATCAATTTGGCAGAAAGCGTTACCGATTCCGATCGCAACTCGTCCAGCTCTTCCTGCAACACAACAATCTCGCGCAGTGTGCTTTCCGACCAGTTTCGGTTAGCGATCAACAGCAACCCCAAAACCGCAAGAAATGCCACAAACGGCATCTGCCGCAAAGTGCGCTCATCGGTAAGAATGGTGCCCCCGATAAAGGATTTCATTCCCGTACGTTTCCTTGTATTTTTATTTTGTTCTGCCATCGTTAAATTCGTTCTGCTATTCTCAGTTTTGCACTTCTCGACCGTGGATTGGCGCTCAGCTCCTCTTCACCTGCTACAATCACTTTTCGGTTTATCATTTTAAAAGGTGACTGTACATTACCGTAAAAGTCCTTCTCGATCTTACCTTCAAAATTTCCCGACTTGATAAAGTTTTTACACAGGCGATCTTCCAAACTGTGATAAGTAAGAATCACCAGGCGACCGCCGGGTTTCAGAATATTGAGTGTTGTAGCCAGAAATTCGCGCAAGGCCTCCATTTCTTCGTTCACTTCAATCCGAAGTGCCTGAAAAACCTGCGCTAAATATTTATTCTCGATTGCTTTTGGCGCACACGACGAAGCAATTTCTTTTAAACGCGTAGTTGTTTTAATCGGGGCTTCGCTTCTGGCTTTTACAATTTGTGCAACCAGTTTACGGGCATTTTTAACCTCGCCGTACATCCGAAATATCATCTGAAGTTTTTCTTCGTCGTACTCATTCACCACTTTCGCGGCATCAAGAGCTGCTTCGCGATTCATACGCATATCGAGCGGAGCATCAAAACGAAAAGAAAATCCACGTTCGGCCTCATCAAATTCGTGCGACGAAACTCCAAGGTCGGCAAAAACCGCGTCCACCTGTTCAACATCGTAATACTTCAGAAAATTCCGTACGTAACGAAAATTATGACGAATAAAAAAAAGCCGGTCATCCTCTATGGCATTCCCGGCAGCGTCTTCATCCTGGTCGAAAGCAAACAAACGACCACCACTGTCAAGTGCATTCAATATCATTGCCGAATGACCGCCACCTCCAAAGGTAGCATCGACAACACTGGCCCCGGGATGCAGATTCATCCCTTCGATACTTTCGGCTGCCAAAACCGGTATGTGATAAACATCAGACATCTTCCCTACAAATCAAATTCTCTCAACATGTCCAGATAAGCATCATCAGATATATCGTCGGCTTCCGCCACGATTTCATTGCTCAGGCTAATAGAGGCGCCCATTCCCAGGAATGTCACCTTGCCCTCCAGGTTCGCGTACTTTAAATATTCATCAGGAATATTTATCCGACCGTTTGCGGCAAGGCTAACCGGAGCAAAATTCCGGAAATACTGACGCAAAGCTGCAAAATGCGCAGGATTGGTACTGGCGCGTACTTTCGCCTGAAACTTCTCCACTTTCTCCTGCCACACTTCCATCGGATGAATATCGAGGCATTTCCCCAGTCGGTTTTTCTCCAACACCACCTGATCAGGAATACCATCGCCCATCGCCTTCTTAAAAGCCGACGGAAGAACCACCCGCCCTTTGTCGTCGATGGTTGCCTGATATGTTCCTGCGAAAAATGCCATAAATTCCTAAAAGTCTTTTTATCAAGTGTAAAAATACAATTTTATTCCATTCTATGCCATATTATTCCATTTCATTCCACCTTGCATTTCTTACTTTCTGTTAATAACCGGATCACAAAATGTTTAAAACCTGTTCAATTCTGTTAAAAACCCAAATTCCACTATTGATTAACAGCATTTTACAAACCACAAAACTCAACCAACACATCGTTAATAACTCATTTTTAGCAGGATTTATTTTATCTACGAATACTTCACCTTCAGAAAATCCGATATGGAAAAAGAGAAAGCAGAGAATGACGAAATGTAATATCAGAATCGTCGCATTTTTCAGATTAAGCAATTTTTAGTTAATTGCCGATGCAAATAAACCAGCAATGACGACAGAGAATAGCACAAAAAGCTACAAGCCAATTCGGATCAGGGAGGTATTTGCCGCCAAAAGTCCGGGACTGGCAAAGTTCATCCCGGGATTTGTATATCGCTATCTGAACAACATTTTGCATCTCGACGAGGTAAACACTTTTCTTGAAAAATACGGTCACCTCGAAGGAATTGAATTTGTTGACCAGGTAGTTGAGGAATTCAACGTTCGCGAATTCGTACACAACAGCGAAAACATTCCGGAGTCGGGGCGCTACATTTTTGCCAGCAACCATCCGCTGGGCGGTTTCGACGGCATGCTACTGATGAAAAATGTAGAAGCACGTTTGGGACCATTCAAGTTTTTAGCCAACGATATCTTACTCAATATTCCGCAGTTAAGTCCGGTTTTTGTGCCAGTAAATAAACATGGCGGTCACGCACGCGAGGCTGCGAAAAAGCTTTCGGAATGTTATAACTCAGATGATCAGATTCTAATTTTTCCATCAGGCCTGGCGTCTCGAAAAATCAATGGTGAGATTATGGATCTGGAGTGGAAGAAACACTTTATCACTAAATCGATAAAACACAAACGCGATGTTATTCCTGTTTTTATCAGTGGCCATAATTCGAACCGGTTTTACCGCACGGCTAAATTCCGGAAGTTTTTCAGAATAAAATGGAACCTCGAAATGTTTTTTCTACCCGACGAAACGATGAAACACCAGAATACCGACGTACATCTTTATTTTGGAGAACCTATTCCGTATACCACTTTTGACAACACAAAAACGCACCAGGAATGGGCCGAATGGGTAAAACAAAAAGTTTATAAACTAAAAGAAAGTTCTGGTTCAGTAAATTAAACTGTATTATCGAACCGCATTCACATGATTTTTTTAATTTTGTATTCCAATTTTCAAAAAGAAAGGGAACTCGAAACAAGTAATTGGAATTAGCGTATTGTCATTGAGACACATGTTTCGGGAGTTTGGGGACACAGACAGATAAAAAGATTCAAATGAAGGACATAATAGCACCTATAGCAAGAGAAGAAATTTACGCTGAGCTAACGCCTGAAAAATTACTTCGCAAAACCAACAAAGGTGGTAACGAAATATATATTGTAACCGCACACGACTCACCTGCCATTATGCATGAGCTGGGTCGTTTACGCGAAATCACTTTCCGCGATGCCGGAGGCGGCACCGGTAAAGAAACCGATATTGACGCCTACGACACCGCAAAAAATCCTTACAAACAATTGATTGTTTGGGATCCGGATGCGAAAGAAATCCTTGGTGGTTACCGCTATGTATTGTGTGCCGATGCGCCACGCGACGACGAAGGCAATATAAAACTGGCCACTTCGCGGGTATTTCACTTTTCGAAAGAATTTGAAGAGAACTACCTACCCTATACGCTGGAGCTGGGTCGTTCGTTTGTGCAACCGGCTTACCAATCGAGTAAAGCCGGTGCGAAAGCGCTTTTTGCACTCGACAACCTTTGGGACGGACTGGGAGCACTTACCGTTGACCATCCGGAGATAAAATATTTCTTTGGAAAAATTACGATGTACGAGCATTTCCACGACGAAGCCCGGAACCTGATCCAGTATTTCTTTAAAAAATATTTCCGCGACAAGGAAAACCTTGTATACCCGCTAGATCCTGTTGAATTTAACATCGACATGGATGCCATGAAAAAACTTTTTGTTGGTCCGGAATACAAAGACGACTACAAAATTCTGGTACAAAACGTTAGAAATTACGGCGAAAACATTCCGCCGCTGGTAAATGCATACATGAACCTTTCACCATCGATGAAAACGTTTGGAACCATTAAAAACGAGGTGTTTGGAAACGTACTTGAAACCGGAATTATTTTAACGATCAAAGATATTTACGAGGTAAAAGTTGACCGCCACATTGAAACCTACATTAAAGGTAAGGAAGACGATGAATGGCCAACGGTTGAATAAAACCTACCTCTCCAAAATAAAAATGGCCCGATACTTTTAGTACCGGGCCATTTTCTTTATGCTTTTACCTGAGCTAGTAAGCTCTGGCGTCTTTTCCTTCAATGTAGTTGATGAACGATCCGTTAACCACACGGTTTCCTCCAGGAGTTGGGTAATTACCGGTAAAGTACCAGTCGCCCAAATCATTCGGACAAGCTTTGTGCAGGTTTTCGATTGACTGATACACAATCTCAACTTCCGCGTTACAATCTTCCGGCTTAAGCAATTCAGCAATTTTTGCAGAAACCTCTTCAGCGGTAAATGGCTGATAAATTTCGCGAACGTAGTTTACCATTTCTTCTTTTGGCAAATTCTCCTGCTCTTTACATTTTTTGTAAACCTGCTGAATCAGCGACTCTTTACCATGATCTTTCAGCAATTCGATAGCCGCGTTGAAGGCAATAAATTTATCCAAACGCGCCATGTCGATTCCGTAACAATCGGGGTAACGAATTTGCGGTGCCGACGAAACAACGATAATCTTTTTCGGTTTCAACCGGTCAAGTATTTTCAGGATACTCTTTTTCAAGGTTGTACCACGTACAATCGAGTCGTCGATAATTACCAGCGTATCTTTATCTTTCTGAATAACGCCGTAAGTAACATCGTAAACGTGCGCTACCAAATCATCACGACTGGCATCGTCGGCAATAAAAGTTCGCAGCTTAACGTCTTTAATGGCAATCTTTTCAACCCGTGGTTCAAACGACAAAATTCGCTTGATATCTTTATCGGTCAAAGAGCCATTTTTTTGCTGAATCTGATCGATTTTCCAATCTACCAAATGATTACGAACGCCATCAACCAAACCATAAAATGCGGTTTCTGCGGTATTCGGGATGTACGAGAACACGGTGTTTTCGTAATCGTAATCAACAGCTTCCAAAACAATAGGAGTCAACAAACGTCCCAGCTGTTTTCTTTCCTGGTAAATCGCCTTGTCGCTACCACGCGAAAAATAAATGCGCTCGAACGAACACGACTTCCTTTTGTGCGGCACACGAATCATTTCTCTCGAAACCTTTCCGTTCTTTTTAATAATCAATCCTTCACCGGGACCAATTTCCTGCACATCGCCTTCTCCCAGGTTCATCACCGTTTGAATTACAGGGCGCTCTGAAGCCACCACCACAATTTCATCGTCGGCATAATAATGTGCCGGACGAATTCCCCACGGATCGCGAACCACAAAAGCATCGCCGTGCCCAACCAAACCGGCCATGGCATAACCACCATCCCAGTCTTTTGAGGCACGTTCTAAAATATTCTGAATATCGAGGTTTTGCTCAATCAGCGGCGAAATCTCGTTATTATCGTAGCCTTCGTTTTTATATTTTCTGAAAAGCAGCTGGTTTTCCTCATCAAGGAAATGCCCCACTTTTTCGAGTGCTGTTACCGTATCGGTGTAAGCTTTTGGATGCTGCCCCAAATTCAGCAGTACATTAAAAAGCTCGTCGGTATTGGTAAGGTTAAAGTTACCCGCCAATACCAGGTTACGCGATTTCCAGTTATTTTGTCGCATTACCGGATGCGTAAAATCAATGCTGTTTTTACCGAAGGTACCGTAGCGCAAGTGCCCCAGGTAAAGCGTTCCGGCAAAAGGGAAATTGTTTTCGGCCCATTCCGGGTCGTTGATATCGAAGTTGTTGCGTTTTGCTTTTTTCAAAGGTTTGTTCACCTTATCAAAAACATCTTTTATTGGATTTGGCTCAACCGAGCGGAACCGACTTATGTACGGATTTCCCGGATCGAGTTCTGATTTTACACAGCAAATTCCGGCGCCGTCCTGTCCGCGGTTATGCTGTTTTTCCATTAAAAGGTACAACTTGTTCAGTCCGTACTTCCATGTACCATATTTTTTATGGTAGTAAGAAAGCGGTTTTAACAAACGAATTAAAGCAATGCCACACTCGTGTTTAATCTGGTCACTCATACTGATTTTGTTTCAACAATGGAAATTCGATTACATCAGGAACAATAAAAGCTGCAGGATAATCTTTTTGAACTTGCTTATACAACTTCAGAGCCTCGTTTTTCGTTCTAAAATCGCCTACACGAACCCGAAAGTTCGGTGCAATAAATTTTATATGAACGGGAAAATCCGGGTAGTTTGTCAGAAATTCAGTCTTTAGGTTAAGGGCTTGTTCTTTAGCGTCCAAACTAGAACTAAAAAAGATCTCAACCCTGTATCCATCCATCCCCTCTCTTTTTTGGTTCTTTTCAATATGCCATTTTAGCATTTTGTCGAGCCGCGCGTCTCTATTCACATCCAGTCGTTCCAAAATAGCAATGCTGCTTGTATCAACAGCCATTTCTTCAGAAAGATCAACTTGGGCGAACGAGAAATTTGTGGCCAACAGACCAACTAAAACCAGCAAAAAAGTCCTCATTATTCCTTTTTTATTGAGTGCGCAAATATAATTTAAAAACATATAAAACACGAACGGTTTTTATCCACATAACATTGCCTTAATCTATAAGTAATATGAGAGGGGCAAAACACAGCTTTTGCCTGTTGATATTTTCTGATGGCTTTTTCAGAATATAAAACTTAATCTAACTTTGTCATCACAATAATAGTAATGAAGTTATGGAAAATTTAGTGGAAGAATTTGGCAGCTACCGGGCAAAAATGAATGAGAAAATACTGGCTTCGGACAATAAAGTGATGAAGCGCATTTTTAGTCTCGACACGCTAACCTATAAAGAAGGTGCACTGGGCGCCAATGTAAAAGAAATGCTGGGGCTGGCAACTTCGCTGGTGCTGCGTTGCGACGACTGCGTAAAATACCACCTCGAAAAATGCCACGAGCTAAATGTTACCACCGACGAAGTTTTTGAAGTGTTTAGCGTGGCCAATGTAGTTGGCGGAACCATTTGTATTCCGCACACCCGAAGAGCCGTTGAATACTGGGAAGAACTGAACAAATTAAAAAAAGATTAAACATTTTGGGATATAATTGTTATTATTAAAATCTAAAAGAGTTATACCATGAGTAAAATATTTGCGATTACATCCTCAGGCAAAACAGAAAAGTCATTTCTCGACCTTCGTTTTGGGAAGTGTGAATACATTGTACTGTTTGACGTTGATAAAAACCAGTATTCAATTGAGGAGAATAAATTTATTGAAGAATCGCACAGTGGAATTAAATTAGTTGATTTTTTAAAAGAACAGGGAGTAACCACCATTGTAACCGGCGAAGTTGGACCGATGGTTAGCGAGCGCCTTGAAAAAGAAAAGCTACAATTAGTACTATTACACGAAGAGCGCATCCGTGTTGACGAAATAATGGATCGAATTGGCAATTAATATAAATCGGGATTTAAAAAGGGCACTAATGCCAGCTGCACTGCCTGTTTATAAAGGGCAGTCCGGTTAATTTTATTCCCCGTTAAAAGCCCCACAGCACCGGTTTTTTGTTTCGAGTTTTCCTGTTTAAACAAAATATCGTTGGCATGCCCCAACTCATAACCTTCTGCAATTAACTCGGCAACTTTAACCGGCAACTGAAAACTAGTTGTGCGCGCCTTTCCTGTTTTCTCTCCCGATGCGATAACGATCCAGGCAAAAGCTTCAATTTTCGAATTATTCATCGAAAGTCCTCCTTCAATTCCCACCCAATAGTCGGCATCACTGAATTCATTCCGCGCATTTTCCACACGATTTAACGCCCCTTTTAATGTTTCCTCATCGCTTTTGGGCTGATCCGAAACACCTGATTCAACCGAAACACCCTGTACTTCAACGGCATCAAAATAGGTACTGAATCCTGAATCGGTGGCATTTATCTTCACCGGATTTTTTGAGGCTACAACAATTTTCATAAAATTACTTTTGGCGGAATTTAATGATTTCCGTGGAATTATTACTTTCGCTGAGAACACAATTTTTGACATGAAAATACGACAAGCAACTTTACAAGACCATAAAACGCTGGTAGAATTTCAATTGGCCATGGCACACGAAACCGAAGGGATTGAATTGCACGCACCAACCGTTGAACTTGGTGTTAAAGCCGTTTTAAACGACAGTAACAAAGGCAACTACTACGTAGCCGAAATTAACGAACAGGTAGTAAGTTCGTTGTTAACCACTTTCGAGTGGAGCGACTGGCGCAACGGTACAATTTTGTGGATACAATCGGTTTATGTAATGCCCGATTTCAGACGAAAAGGTGTGTACCGCCTTATGTATACGCACATAAAAGATATGGTGATGAAAGCCGATAACCTTAACGGAATTCGTCTGTATGCCGATAAAACAAATGTGGCAGCTCAAAAAACCTACGAAAACCTGGGAATGAACCAAGACCACTATGTTACGTTTGAGTGGATGAAGTAGTGATTAAGTTTTATTGAAAAGCCCAAAAAACAATTGACGGATGAGCAGTTATATCTATAAACTTATTACAGAAGGAGAACATCAGCAGCAGGATTTTAAGTTTTGTATTAACGACTCGAAAAAAATTGCCAAATCGCTGGTGGCCTTTGCCAATACCGACGGCGGGCGTTTGCTTATTGGCGTAAAAGACAATGGCAAAATTGCCGGCATCAGCAGCGACGAAGAGTTTTACATGATTGAAGCTGCAGCAAAAATATACAGCAAACCTCAAATTGATTTTACCACAAAACAATGGCAAATTGAGGGAAAAACTGTACTTGAAATAGGAATTGAGCCAAGCGATAAAAAACCACATTTTGCGAAAGACGAAAACGGAAAATGGCTGGCCTACATTCGGCAAAAAGACGAAAATATTCTGGCACACAAAATACAAATAGAAGTGTGGCGAAAAGAAAAAAGTCCGAAAGGCGTTTACTTCAGCTACTCCGACGACGAGCGTTTTCTTATCGATTACTTACGAAACAATGAATCCATCACCTTTTCAAAATTCATACAAAAAGCAAGTTTGTCGCGCAAAAAGGCGGAAGAAATACTGAGTAACTTTGTAATTATCGACATTATAAAAATGCATACAACGCTGGATGGAACTTATTTTACGCTGAATACCGAGTTCGATAAGGAAGAAATTGAAAAGTTCAGCTGATTTCTCAAAACTATTCACAGTTTTTTATTGTTAATTTAAGGTTCAATAATCAAAATGCTATACATTTACAGCTACAAATAAAGAAAAGACATGTCACAAAAATTATTTTTTTTACTTGCCTTTTGTGCCCTTTCTTTCGGGACATTTGCGCAAGATGCATACCTAAGTGCAGAATCAGAAGATACAGATAAAGTTTACCCGGGCAACGCTCCTTACGAGGTAAAAATGTATCCCCAAAAGTTTAAAGCTGAGAAACCAAAAAACATTATTTTCCTTATCGGCGACGGTATGGGGGTAAGCCAGGTTTTCTCCGGAATTACAGCTAACCAGGGACACCTTTTTATTGAAAATTGCCGCCACATTGGTTTTTCAAAAACCCAATCAGCCGACAATTATATTACCGACTCGGCAGCCGGCGGAACAGCATTGGCATGCGGTGTAAAAACCTACAACGGAGCTATCGGCGTTGATGCCGACACGGCTAAAGTAAAATCGATACTTGAAGAAGCCGTTGACAAAGGTTTGGCTACCGGACTGGTTTCAACATCGGCAATTACGCACGCTACTCCGGCGTCGTTTATTGCGCATCAGCCCAGCCGGAATATGTACGAAGATATTGCTGCTGATTTCCTTGACACCGATATCGATGTGTTTATTGGCGGTGGAAACGATCATTTTACAAAACGTAAAGATGGTCGTAACCTGGCAAATGAATTAAAAGAAAAAGGCTACACCGTTGAAACTGACATTAACAAAATTGCAAAAGTAAAAAGCGGGAAACTGGCCGGTTTAACTGCCGGAGTTCACACCGGAAGAACAGCAGAACGCGGCGACATGCTGCCTGTTGCAACAAAAACTGCACTTGATATTCTTGACAATAACGACAAAGGCTTCTTCCTGATGGTTGAAGGTTCGCAAATTGACTGGGGTGGACATGCCAGCAGTACCGTTTACATTGTTGAAGATATGCTTGATTTTGACCAGACAATTGGCAAAGCCCTTGAGTTTGCAGCAAAAGACGGCGAAACACTGGTACTGGTTACTGCCGACCACGAAACCGGCGGAATGGCACTAACCGGTGGCGACATGAGCACCGGAAAGGTGAAAGCCGACTACCCAACAACCGGACACTCGGCAGTTATGGTTCCGGTATTTGCATACGGCCCGGGTGCCGAAGAATTTATGGGCATCATGGAGAATACCGACATTCATGATAAAATGAAAAAGCTGTTATTAGGCAAATAGAAAAACCTTATAAATCAAAAAACCGGCATTGACAAATCAAGTTCAATGCCGGTTTTTTTTATGAAATATCAGCTTTGTTTACTATTTTGCCGCCTCAAAACTAATCACATGAAAGAAGCACTGGAAGTTCTCGACAATGTCAGGCTCAATTTTTCACCATCAGGTTTATTAGCACTTAATATCACTATTGCATTTATAATGTTTGGTGTGGCCCTCGACATTAAAATCGAGCATTTCAAACAACTGATAATGCGCCCAAAATCGGTTATTGTTGGTGTTATTTCGCAATTTGTGCTTCTTCCGGCGGTAACTTTTTTGTTTGTTATCCTACTCAACCCCACTCCAACCGTAGCTCTCGGAATGTTGCTAATTGCATCATGTCCGGGCGGTAATATCTCGAATTTTATGAGTGCCCTGGCAAAAGGAAACCTTGCACTATCGGTGAGTTTAACAGCTATTGCAACGCTTTCGGCCACGTTTATGACGCCAATAAACTTTGCATTTTGGGGCGACCTGTTTATTAACTTTTACAACAACCAGGGTGCCGGCGACTACCTTGTTCCTATAAAAATCGATTTCTTCCAAATGATTCAAACCGTAGTGGTATTATTGGGAATTCCGGTTGTTGCAGGATTGCTGGTAGCACAGTACTTTCCGCGCTTAACCCATAAAATCAAAAAGCCGATCCGGAAATTGTCGATCCTGATTTTTATTGGTTTTGTAGTTGTTATGCTGAACAATAATTTCGAACACTTTAAGAATTTCATCCATCTGATCTTCATTATCGTTCTAATTCACAACGCACTGGCACTGTTAACCGGATTTACCATCAGCAGTGTTTTCCGCCTACCAAAAATTGATAAACGTACCATTACCATAGAAACCGGTATTCAAAACTCAGCATTGGCGCTGGTACTCATGTTTAATCCCAAAATATTCCCTCCCGAACTGGAATTGGGTGGTATGACAATTATTGCAGCCTGGTGGGGCGTTTGGCATATTTTAAGCGGATTTGCCGTATCTTCGTTTATGGCACGTTTTAAGTTAACCAGATAAACTAAATTTTAAGATGAAATACGAAAAGTGGTCATGGGGATACTGGCTGTTAAAGCAGTACATCCGTTTTGTCGACTGGATCATTCATGATAAAATTATATTAAACGGGACAGAAAACATCCCGAAAAACAAACCGATACTTATTGCTCCCAACCATCAGAATGCATTGAGCGACCCGATGGCCATACTTTTGCACACCAAGTTTCAGCCGGTGTGGCTGGCGCGTGCCGATATTTTTAAACCCGGCTTTATTACTCTCGCATTACGTTTCCTGAAAATTATGCCCGTATACCGCATGCGCGACGGGAAAGATCAGCTTGCAAAAAATGAAAAAACCTTTGCCGACTCGATAAAAGTACTGGAGAATAATTGTGCGCTGGCACTTTTCCCCGAAGCTGCGCACTCGGCAAAACGGCAAATGTTATCGCACAAAAAAGCTGTTCCGCGAATTGTTTTTCAGGCCGAAGAAAAAGCCGATAATAACCTCGACATCCACATCGTTCCAACCGGAATTTACTACACAAGTTACTGGAAATTCAACCGCAGTGTGCTGGTTAATTTTGGGAAACCGTTGTTGGTAAACGATTTTCTGGAAGCCTACAAAGAAAACTCCAGCGCTGCAACACTCGCATTACGCGATGCACTGGAAAAAGCAATTGATCCGCTAACGATCAATATCAGGAGCAAAGAGAATTACGATAATTTTGAGTTGATCAGGTCGATTTACGGAAAAGCTTTTGCAGAAAAAGCAGGTCCGCAAAAAGGATTTGTCAAACGTTTTGAAAGCGACCAGCTACTTACGCAGAAACTGGATAAACTGGAAACTGCCGACAAAGAAAAAGCGGACGAGTTATGTAGTGCTGCAAAACGTTTCGAAGCCAACGTACGGGAACATGGTTTGCGCTCGTGGCTGGTTGAAAATCCGGGAAATAACTTTCTGAAACTGGCACTGAATAAGCTCTTTTTGCTGATTACCTTGCCGGTATTTGTTTTTGGATTTGTATTCAACGCCTTGCCATTTTTTGTTATCGACTCCGTTGTGCGAAAAAAGATAAAAGACTTTGCCTTTTGGAGTTCATTTTCACTGGTTTTGGGCTTTGTTCTCTTCCCCATTGTTTACCTGCTCGAGCTTTGGGCAGTATCAGCCTGGCTCCCTTTGTGGTGGCATAAACTGTTGTTTTTTGTATCGCTGCCATTTGTCGGGAAACTGGCCTTTCGCTGGTACATTCTTCTGCTAAAAACCATTGGTAGAGGACGACTTTTTATTCTGAAAGCATTCAAAAAGCAACAGTGGCAAAACCTAAAAAATCAGCAGGAACAACTTTTTGATGAACTGAATAAACTCAACTAAAAACTACCAACATGGCCGACAAACTTAAAGACACCTTGTTTCCGTTGGATAAAGTGCAACTTTTTGCAACCGTATTAAAAGAAGTGTATCCGCAGTTTCAGTCGGAAGAGTTTGTTGCCGCAGTGTGCGATAAAGACTGGCTAGGGCGTGAGTTAAAAGAAAAAATGCGGCATACGACTTTATGCCTGCATCAATTTCTTCCGAAGGATTTTGAAAAGGCAGTTGAGATTTTGGTGGCCATTATACCAAAAGTTACCGGTTTCGAAGCCATTGTTTTACCCGATTACATTGAAGTGTACGGACAAGAACACTGGGACATTGCATTGCCGGCATTGGGAGAACTCACCAAATGCGGAAGCTCGGAATTTGGTATCAGGCCATTCTTAAATAAAGATTTGGAAGGCGCCATGAAATACATGCTCGTCTGGGCTGATAACGACGATTTTAAAGTAAGACGTTTTGCCAGCGAAGGGTGTCGCCCGCGCCTGCCATGGGCATCAGGTGTTCCGGCTTTGAAAAAAGATCCGTCGCTGATCCTACCCATTCTGGAGAAATTGAAAGACGATCCGGAAGAGTTTGTACGAAAAAGTGTGGCCAATAACCTGAACGACATTTCGAAAGACCACCCGGAACTGGTGTTGGATATTTGCGAGCGCTGGCAAGGCCATTCAAAAAATACAGATTGGATTATAAAACATGCCTGCCGCACGCTTTTAAAACAAGGCAACAAAAGGGCCATGCTGCTATTTGGATTTGCCAATCCTGAGCTGATGAATGTGGAGGATTTTCAACTGTCGAATACTTCACCGGCAATTGGCGATGATATTTCGTTCAGTTTCAAACTCGCCCTCGACATAAAACAAAAGCAAAAAGTGCGTATCGAGTACATCGTTCACTTTGTGAAGGCCAGCGGCAAAACATCGCCAAAGGTTTTTCAGATAAAAGAATTGGAAATGAAACCGGGCGTGCACAGCATCAACAAAAAACACACCTTCAAAAATATGACCACACGCAAACATTACCCCGGCGAACATACTTTCGAAATTGTTATAAACGGCGATGTAAAAGCCTCTGCCAAACTTCAACTCAATTAAATTTTACACATGGATATTAAAATTAGAAAAGCAACCGAAAACGATTTCCCGGCAATATTCGGGCTGATTATGGAACTGGCGGAATACGAAAAAAGCCCTGAAAAAGTGAGCAATTCGCTGGAATTGATGTACGAGCAAAAGGAGTACTTTAACTGTTATGTAGCCGAAACCGAAGAAAAGGAAATTATAGGAATGGCGCTATACTATTTCGCTTATTACACCTGGGTAGGAAAAACCTTGTACCTCGACGATCTGTATGTAAAAGAAGCTTATCGCGGTAACGGATTGGGCACTCGTTTAATGAATAAAATGTTTGAAGTAGCCAAAGCCGAAAAATGCAAACGCATGCGTTTACAGGTGCTGAACTGGAATCACCCTGCCATTAAACTTTATGAAAAAAGCGGTTTTACAGTGGATAAAACCTGGTACAACTGCGATATTGAGGACTTGTAAGTATCACTTAACTCTGTGAGATTGCTAATTGATTAAACCCCCTATAATCCCCCAAAGGGGGATATTGCTCTCCGCCAGCTGGCGAAGGTTAGGTGGGGTCAAAAAACTACATTTTTCGGATAAATTTCAAAAAGAAAGGGTGCCGGCAATCCGACACCCTCCACTAACACTAACTATCTGAAATCTAAAATGCTTTATGCACTTTTTCTATCCACTCTGTTTTGTTTAAAGCAAATGGCAACTCCGCTTTAATATCGGCTGACGATGCACCAACCAAAGCTTTGTAATCACCTGCATCGGTAATCCAGGCTTGCTCTAAAGTATTGAACGAAGCCACATCAGCTTTTGCGAAAGTAAGCGTTACTGTTTCGCTCTCGCCGGGCTGCAATTCTGCAGTTTTGGCAAATGCTTTCAGCTCTTTCAGCGGCTTGTCAGCATACTTGCTTTCAGGAGCCGAAACATACAACTGAACCACTTCTTTACCTGCGTAATCGCCGGTATTTTTAACACTCACGGTTACGGTGTAATTGCCGTTGCTTTCGCTCAGTTTTGCTCCACTGTACTCGAAAGTTGTATACGATTGTCCGTAGCCAAATGGGTACGAAACAGGCACTTCATATTTCTCGAAATAACGGTAACCTACGTAAATACCTTCGGCATAAACAGTAAAGTCTACATTTCTGCGTTTGTCGCTTACTGTTCTTTCAGCGCTCATAAAACCAGCCATATCCAGTTTTTGCTCTTCAGCAGTTGACGGAAAGTTCTCCGACGACCAGTGATCTTCGAATTTAATTGGATAAGTAGCAGTTAATTTACCTGAAGGATTTACTTTTCCGGTTAATGCATCGGCGATGGTGTTTCCACCTTCTTGTCCGGCCTGACCGGCTAACAATACTGCATCAGGAATATTTTTCCAGCTTGCAGTTTCAATTACACCACCGATATTCAGGATAACAACGGCCTTTTTACCTGCATCCTGGAAAGCTTTACTTACTGCCGAAATCAGACCAATTTCATTTTCAGAAAGAAGAAAATCGCGATCCAGTTTACGATCTAAAAATTCGCCCGAAATACGACCGATAGTGATAATCGCAACGTCGTTTTCTTTAACTGCTTTTGCCAACATATCTACCGATGGAACAAACTCATCAGGGCGAACTTTAGGCATAAAAGCCGACAACTGATCTTGTCCGGCAGTTTGTTTTTTGGCTTCCTCTGCCAAATACGATTCGTATTCTTTTGTTATGCTTTTGCTCAGTTTGTAGCCTGCACCTGTTAAACCTTCAATCAGCGATACGGTGTAAGCTTTATGCACATCGCCTGATCCGGTTCCTCCGGCAATCATATCGTAAGAAGTGATACCAAAAGCGGCAACTTTTTTAATCGACGATTCCAAAGGCAAAGTATTGTCTTTGTTTTCCAACAAGATCATTCCCTCGGCAGCCGACTGACGGGTAATCTCAGCATGAGCTTTCAGGTCTGGTTTGTTTGAATATTCGTAACCTTTAAAACGAGGCGAACGAATTACCAACTCCATAATGCGGCTTACACAAAGATCAACATCTTCCATCGCCAGCTGACCACTTTTCATTCCGGCAACCAGTGCGTTATATTGCTCCGGACGTCCCGGTTCAAGCAAGTCGTTACCGGCTTCGATTTGTGCAACTGCATCAGTTCCACCAAACCAGTCGGTCATTACCAAACCTTTGAAACCCCACTCATCACGCAAAATATCAGTCAACAAGTCTTTTCTTTCCGAGGTATAAATTCCGTTTACGTAGTTGTACGAGCTCATAACCGTCCAGGGCTGCGATTCTTTAACAGCAATTTCGAAACTTTTCAGGTACAATTCGCGCATGGCCCGTGGCGAAACGCGTGAGTCGTTTCCTGTACGGTTGGTTTCCTGATTGTTGGCCACAAAGTGTTTCACCGATGTTCCAACGCCGTTGCTTTGTACACCGCGAACCATAGCTGCAGCAATTTTTCCTGATACAACAGGATCTTCCGAGTAGTATTCGAAGTTTCTTCCGTTTAGCGGGTTACGCTGAATATTTAATGCCGGAGCCAACAACACATCGGCACCATATTCCAACACCTCGTTACCCATGGCTTTTCCAACCTGCTCTACCAAATCGGTATTCCAGGTACATGCCATTACTGTTCCCACCGGGAAACCTGTACAGTAATAAGTAGCATCGTCGCCTTCGCGGGTTGGCGAAATACGTAATCCTGCAGGGCCATCGGCCAATACAACAGCAGGAATTCCTAAACGTGCAATCGGGTATGTAGTACCGGCAGCACCGGGAACTAACGACTGTGTCTCTCCCACCACTGCATCATTCCCCGAAGCTCCGGCCATTCCTGTACCGATCAGAAAATGTGCTTTCTCTTCAATGGTCATCGCACCGATAACCTTCTCAATAGGATCTTTCCCCAATTGCGGGGCATCCTGCGCTACACTAATTTTTGGACTAACAGCAATTGCCAGAAACAAGGCAATACTAATAGCTAGAAATCTTTTCTTCATCTGTTTTAGTTCTTATTGATTAAATAATTATTGATTCTATCCTTCTTTCGCCAAAAATAAATTCAATCTTATTTTTTGCATTTGATCTATATCAGAAAATACTGTTTTAACCTTTGTAATCTGCTTAAATTTCGTTTCATATTCTCGAGAAAACTGTCTCGATAGATATGATTGCATATTAAGCCTTATCAGGCGGATTCTACTCTTTGGCTTAGCCCAAACAGTAGACAGAAAACCCAAGGCTACGCCCACTTCCCTCGGAAAAGCTACGAGATGCCATCTAAAATTCCTGAAACTCGTCGTACCTCCTCAAACATCAGTAATTTTTTAACGCTGCCATCACTCGTTTTCCGGCTCACCGGCCGAGGCCAAGCTGCGATGTTGCTGGCGCTACGGCAGTGGAACGGCCTCTTTTGGTCTTTGTCCGTAGTTGAAATAAAACCTTAATGAGAGCGGGAAGCTCCGAGTGAGCGAGGAGATCACCCGTCCGAATTTGGGTTTTATAAAAACGAAGGGGAAGGAGCAAAAGAAGCCTTGAGCTCGAAAATGCCTTTCTCGTGCTTCGTTTTTGTGGTAAGACAAAAATGAAGGCCTGCGGCAGCAATTCTTATATTAATCAGTTTTAAAATTAATCCATTATAATCTATGGTTCGTCCGAAATATTCCTTACATACACTAACTCTGTTCGCTTTCTTTTTTAAATTTGCTTTTGTATGAATGAAGCCAGGAAAATAGTGCAAATGATCTCGGAGTATTTGCATCCGCTTGATCAAAAAGAACAGGAATTGCTTAGCTCTATTTTAACAGAGAAAACGTTAAAAAAAGGTGAGATACTTTTGAAAGAAGGCGACATTGCACGAGATCTTTACTGGGTTGGAAAAGGTATGTTGCGGCAATTTTATTACAAAGAAGGCCGGGAAGTTACCGAACATTTTGCCTGCGAAAATCAGGGAGCTCTTTGTATAAACAGCCTGTTTTTACAAGAACCATCATCGATGCTGATTGAGGCATTGGAAGACAGCACCGTTTTGTTGATGCCCTATAATGAGTTTATTGAACTGGCACAAAAACACCCGCAACTGGCCACATTACTTCGTAAAATCCTGGAAGGTTCGTTGATTATGTCGCAGCAAAAAGCCGACTCGTGGCGCTACGAAACCGTACACGAACGTTACGAGCGTTTTCAGCGCGAATACCCCGATGCAGCCAAACGCGCCTCGGTAAACCATATTGCCTCCTATTTGCTAATGACACCGGAATCGCTAAGTCGCGTTCGAGCCGGTAAATTGTAATAATCTTATACCATTTATGATACAAATTAGAGAAGCCCAACCAAAAGATGCCGGAATTATTCTGGAATGTATAAAAGGTCTTGCCGTTCATGTAGATCAGGTGGATATGGTAACCGCCACCGAACAGGACATTCTCGATTCGGTTTTTGCTCCCGACACACACGTAACCGTTTTTGTGGCCGAAAACGAAGAGCAGAAAGTTTGTGGTTTCACGCTTATTTTCAAAAGCTTTTCAACGTTTAAAGCCGTTGCCAATTACCACATCGAAGACTTGTTTGTTTTTCCTGAGTACCGGAAACTGGGCATTGGCCTGAAATTGATGAATCACATAAAAGATTACGCAGATAGCAAAGGCGCAAAAGTGGTTGACTGGTACGTTAATAACCGCAACCTTAGCGCGATGGATTTTTACGACAGGATCGGTGCCAAAAAGCTCGACTACAAATCGATTTATTACATGAACGTTTAAAATCCACAAGCGATCTAAAAAAAGGTCTTTCCAACAATTAGTATTACATGAAAAAACTTTCGCTGATAACACTTACAATAATGCTGCTGGCTTGCGGCACAAAACAAAATTCAAAAGAAAAACGGTTACTGGAAACAAAAGCAGAACCAGTTCCGATGCGTCAGATCGTTTTCGGCGGAAACCGCTATGTTGTTGATGCCGATTTTGGCCTTGAAAAAACGGTTCCGATGATGGTGCATGGTAATGCAAGCTTTTACATGATGCTAACACATGATGTAGCTGAGCAACTAAATAATGGTGAGCCCATTACAAAAATCGACGATTATGGCTACAGCGAACAAGGCCGCGGAAGAATAAACGTTGCGGAGTTCAGCGTTGGCGGGCATGTTTTTAACGGAATTGAAAATATTCCGGTGTTTGACTGGCCCGAAGAGGAAGGAAAAGCAGCACAGGGAATGTTGGGTGTTGACTGGCTGCAAAAAGAGAAAGTAAAAATTGATTTTGTAAACGAACAGCTCGAAATTGGTGTAGCAAAATCTGATGAACCGGATAGTAACCTGCTTGAAAATGGGTATAAGTACACACGGTTTGAAATCAGCGACAGCGAAGTTTTTATGCAGGTGTATTTTGATGCGCTGCAAAAAGAAATCCCGATAACCATTGGAACTGTTGCCTCGGATTACAGCCTCGATGTAGTGACTTTTAAAAATGCTCTCGCACTTGAAGCCACCAACACCCGCGACCACAGCCCCGATAATACAACGCCCGACGTGTATAAAAATACCGCAGCAATTGCTTACAGCATTGCCGGTGTTAATTTTGAAATACCTGCACAGCGGGCCAAATTCTCGGATTTTGCGGAATACGGCAACACCACTCACGATGCATTGCCAAGCTTTGGTATTTTTGGCCGCGACTGGATGGTACGCAACCAGGCGATTATCGATTATGCCAACCTGATACTTTATTTTAAGGCCGGGGAAAAGGAGTAATCTAATCCTCCGTCCCGATACAATCGGGACACCTCCTTTTCAAAAAGGAGGACAAGGCCGTTGCCAACTTATTAAGCAACTAAAAAATTGTAGACGTAAAAAGCTACAATTTTAATTTACGAAGCGAATGATTTCCCATCTCCACAAAGTACAGGAAGCCATCGTAAACACAAATTCCACGCGGATTACTGAGTAAGGACTCCAACGGTTCTTGTTCCGTGAAACCTTCTTCTCCGGTTCCAATGAGTGTGACCACACGACCGTTGGGTGTAATTTTGCGGATGCAGTGATTATAGGTGTCGGAAAAATAAATGGTTCCGTCGGGTGCGGCAAACAATTCTGTTGGAACATTCAAAACTGCCTCTTCTTTTGTTCCGTCAACCAAACCTTTTCGGTTATCGGTTCCGGCCAGGGTTGTTACTATTGCATCGGGTGTAATTTTACGAATGCTGTTGTTGTTGGCATCAGCCACAAAAATGTTGTCGTATGCATCTATTGCCAGTCCGCAGGGCGCATCAAACCGCGCGGTTGTGTCGGCACCATCTTTCCAGTCGTTTACCACCAACTCGCCACGTTTGCCACCTCCGGCAAAAGTAGTTACCATTCCGTCGGGAGAGATTTTGCGAATGCGGTGGTTCCAGCAATCGGCTACAAAAATATTTCCTTTCGAATCGATACAAACACCACGTGGCGAACTAAAAACTGCTTCATCGGCCGGACCATCGCGATATCCTTCTTCACCTGTTCCGGCAATTGTTGTCACCTCTCCATCGGGCGAAATCTTTCGTACATTCTGTCCGCCAAAACCTGCTACATACAAGTTTCCGTTTTTATCAAAACACACTCCCGAAGGACTGTTAAATTCAGCACTTTTAAGTTGGCCATCAGCGGCACCCGGTTTTTCAGTTCCGGCAAAAACCTCCACCTGTCCATCGGTAGTTATACGGCTGATGCAGTGTTTACCAACATCAGCAATATAAAAGTTACCGTTGCCGTCGGCGCACATTCCGAAGGATTCAACCATCAAAGTGGTATCCGACGATCCGGCAACCGTGGTTAAAACTGATTTTGGCGGCTGAGTGCAGACTCCTAAAAACAGGATTAGAGAAAGAAATAACAATGCTTTCATAATGATGATATTACCTTTTTTGTAATTCACTTTAAATATAAAAGATGTGGGTGGTTTAAAATGGGAGCTGACAATCTTTTTTACTCCAAACGGGTAATTTTAATATAACATTTGTTGTTGTCGCATCATAAATCTCTTCCTTCAGGAGCTGACGTCATGATGACGTTGCTTCACTTTTCCGTTGGGCAACAAACGTCAAGATAACATTGCTCCACTTTTCCGTTGTGCAACAAACGTCACGATGACATTGCTCCAACTATCCGTCGGGCGACTATCGTCGTGATGACATCACTCCACTTTTGTAATGTGCGCTGTTTAAGTTTTTAAATGTCACTGAAAAACCATTATATTTATTGCAGTATGTTACGCTGCTAAATACATATGCAGTTACACGTTTTTCAAAAGTAGTAGTACACTCTTCTCCATTTTAATTAACGAAACAGATGAATATCAAAAATTTTCTCCTTTTCTCATTACTTGCAATCATCAGTTATGCAGGATTTGCACAACAGCAATCAACGAAATTAGCTTTTACCATTTCTGTTGATGATCAACTAAAAGACAGCTTCAAATCCAACGGAAGATTACTCATATACCTTTCTGTATCGGAAAAGCCGGAACCGAGGTTCTCATCGGTTTTTGATGGCAAAGCGTTCATTTTCGGAATAAATTTAACCAACTGGGGAAAAAACGAAAACAGGCATATAAATGGCAGCGACGATTGGTCGAAAACATCTGAATGGGATTTTAATTCAGTTCCTCAAGGCGTATATTACGTACAAGCGGTTTGGTTTCAAAATAGAGATGCTGAATCGCGCAGCAACACTCCCGGCAATTTATACAGTGCACCTGTAAAGGTTGACACAAAAGGCAAACAACAGGTTGAACTCACCTTAACAGAGATCATTCCAGAGAGGACTTTAGAAGAGCACGAATTGGTTGAGTTTTTTGAAATGGAAAGTCAGGCATTGACAAAATGGTGGAACAAACCGGTAGATTTAAAGGCTTCGGTTTTGCTTCCTTCGGGTTACAAAAGCAATCCGAACAAAAAATATCCGGTACGGTATAATGTTGCCGGATATGGCGGCCGATATACCAGAATCAATTCTTTAATTAAAAATGAGGAGTTTATGTCGTGGTGGACTTCGGAAGATTCGCCACAAATCATCACTGTTTTTCTTGATGGAGAAGGCCCGTTTGGCGATTGTTATCAGCTCGATTCAGAAAATAGTGGCCCTTACGGAGAGGCCTTAATTAACGAGTTAATTCCAGAAATTGAGAAACAGTTTAGAATTGAAGGAACTGCCGAAAGCCGTTTTGTTGATGGTTGTTCTACCGGAGGTTGGGTGTCGCTGGCTTTACAATTGATTTACCCCAAAACTTTTAACGGATGCTGGTCGTATAGCCCGGACCCGGTGTGTTTTGCGAAAATGCAACTGGTTAATGTTTACGAAAATGAAAATGCTTTTTATAACGACCGGGGGTATTTGCGGCCAAGTATGCGGGATATTTATGGCGAACCACAATTTTCGATAAAGCAGGAAATAACTGCCGAGAATGTGGAGGGCTATTCGAATACGTTCGTAACTTCCGGAGGGCAATGGGGAGCATGGAATGCACTTTACAGCCCCAAAGGAAAAGACGGGCTGCCGAAACCGATTTTCGATCCTGTTACGGGCGCGATTGACAAAGAAGTTGCCGAGCACTGGAAGAAATATGATTTATTGAAATACACAGCGTCGAACTGGCCGGAGCTTGGACCAAAACTCAAAGGAAAAATTCATATCTGGATGGGCGATATGGACAACTTTTACCTCAATAATTCGATGCGGGATTTTGATCAATACCTGAAAAGTACTACAAACCCTAAATCTGACGCGCAAATTGAATTTACACCGATGAAAGGACATTGCTCGAACTATTCCCACAAACGAATCTTAACAGAAATACAGCAAAAATTAAGTGAAATGGAATAAACGAGTACGGTTCAACAAGCCGAAAAACTTAATTGTCGTGTAAATGTCGTGCTGATGCAGTTGTAAATTATCGGAATCAATCAGACATTTGAAGTGCTAAATAAAACAAAATGGAAACCGGAAAACTCATAAAAGAATTACGAATCAAAAAGGGCATGACCCAGGAAGAGCTGGCTGAAAAAACAGAAGTGAGCCCCCGAACTATTCAGCGCATAGAAAACGGGCAGGTAGATCCGCGGGCTTATACACTTCAGATGATCGCCAAAGCTTTGGAGGTTGATTTTAGTCTCTTCGCAGCCAACGAAGCAGAAGAAACTGAGGAAACAGAAAAAGAGAACAACACCTGGTTAGGATTTTTACATTTAAGTGGCATCCTTCCGTTGCTGGTTCCAACCCTGTTAATGTGGCGGGCGCGAAAGCAAAAAACAAAAGCAATGTCCGACCATTATCGTTCTGTTATCAGCTTTCAACTTATGATTTGTGGTGTTCTTTTAGGCTGCCTTTGGGTATACTGGAAAACAAACATTACTACACCAATTCTTGGTTTACTTTTAATAAACGCTTTGCTTTCAATTACCAATACGGTAAAAGTTATGAATGGCGAAGACTATATTGCAACGCCTTTTAGTAAAAACGAAAAACAGGATTAAAACTAATTCACTGTCCAAAAGCTTCTCCTTCCCTTCCTAATTGCGTAATGCAGCCGCAAACACATTAACAATTCATTTAATACTAACAGGTATTCTATTTGGACTAAATTTCATATATTGTGAAAGGGACATAACTTTAAAAACAGCGCTATGGAGGAGTTTCACATTAATATCCTGAATATTTCTGCGGTATTACTTGCAGCATATCTTGGGGGAGTTGCAATACGAAAGATCGGTTATCCGGCCATTCTCGGCGAATTACTTATCGGAATTGTGCTGGGACCTGCCGTGTTGGGATGGCTCGAATATTCAGAGGCGGTTAAAGTCCTGGCCGAAATTGGTATTATCCTGCTGATGGTGTACATCGGTATGGAAATCGATTTTCGCGACCTGAAAAAAGCTTCGTGGGCAGGATTGCTGGCAGCCATCGGTGGATTTTTTGTCCCCTTTGTTTTTGGGTACTTTGCCATAGTCTGGACAGGTGGAACTCCCATTGCCGGACTGTTTGTTGCCATTGCAATTGGCGTAACTTCGCTGGCTACCAAAAGCCGAATCCTAATCGATTTGAAACTATTGAATACGCGCATTGCCTACGTGTTGATGGCCGGTGCACTAATCTCCGATACGCTGGCACTGGTTATCTTTTCGGGCATCACCAACTTTGCCGAAACCAATGTGGTAAACCTTACCGAACTCCTGCTGATTGGTGGAAAGATCCTCTTATTTTTTGGACTTACTATTTCAATAGGCGTTTTCCTTTTGCCTCGCCTCGGAAAGTACATTTCGCGTTCAGGCATGAAAAGCAGTACGGCCTATTTCACGATGATCCTGATCGTTACTTTTGGCTATTGTGAACTGGCTGAACTGGCCGGAATGCACAGTATTTTAGGAGCCTTTATGGCCGGATTATTCATTAAAGACAACCTGTTCCCCAAAAAGATTTCGAAAGAACTTAACAAAGCTTTTTACGATGTATCCATCGGATTTATGGCACCGATTTTCTTTGTCACCGCTGGCTTCTTCGTAGATGTTACCGTTTTTCAAACCGATCTGGGTTTGCTGATACTGGTTACATCATTGGCGATAGTTGGTAAAATTGTGGGTACTGCCTTGTTCTACCTCCCCTCGGGAAATGGTTGGCGCGAAGGAATTACCATTGGAACGGGAATGAATGGCCGTGGAGCAGTTGAAATTATTATTGCTGAAATCGGTCTGGGAATGGGAATTATCGATAAAACCATTTTTTCGATACTGGTTTTTATGGCCATTTTTACCACCCTTACCGTACCGGTGCTTTTAAGCTGGACCACCAAATGGTTACGCAAACGGGGTGAATTGGTGTACATGGAAGAAAGAAATGGAATTGTATTCCTTGGGGTAAATCCACTGAGCCTTATTTTGGCCAAATATTTCAAAGAACAGGAGCCCGTTACCATTATTGACAACAATACCGAACTGGTTGCCAGGGCAGAAAAGGCAGGATTTAACAGCCTGTTTGGAAATGCCTTAAATGAAACTACCTGGGAAGACATTCATGCCGACAATGTGTCAACAGTTGTTGGAATGACAACAAATAACCGGGTGAACTACCTGGCCGGGAAAATGGCTAAAGAGAAGTTTCTTGTGCCACAAATTGCAGTAGCTCAATCTCCGTCGGAGGAGCTTAATGAAACCTCTGAATTGGAGAATATAAATTTGTTGTTTGCTTCGCCTGTTGGACTGGATGAGTGGATACACAGAATGCAGCATGATGAAGCTGAAGAGAGCAGTGTTCTCGTTGAAGAGGAAATATCGTGCAAACAATGGATCGATGAAAATAAAATTGACCTGGAAGAAACTTTGCCAATTCTGATCGAAGATAGAAATGGTAAAATCAGGTTATTTAGCTCGGAGGATAATGTGCAGCCTGGTGATAAAGTTGTGGTGTTGAAAGCTGAGAAATGATAATTGGTACAATTTCATTAAGATGAACCGAATATACCCTCTCTCCTGGCTCTCCCTTCATTGAAGGGAAAGACGATTAGTCTCCAAAAGAAACTACGAACACGAAGTTCCTGAGATGAAATTGCTATGAACCACGGTTCAATCGTCCTTCCTTGCTTGCAGGGAAGGATAAGAGGAAGGGTATGACAGTAATATGAAACTTAAATTCCCACGAAAAAAGGAGCCCGAAAGCTCCTTTACATTTTATGTTCTTATCAAAGTGCACCAGCTTAGTGATAGCCTCACCTTCAGTGAGACCATCACTGCGGGATATACTAATTCAATTGCTCATCAATAGCTTTTGCAGCTGTTTTTCCGGCTCCCATTGCCAGAATTACGGTTGCTGCACCTGTTACCACATCGCCACCGGCATATACATTTCCGAGACTGGTTTTCATGGTTTGCTCGTCAACAACAATTCCGCCCCACGAATGCAAATCAAGCCCTTTTGTGCTTTGAGTAATTAAGGGATTTGGCGACTGCCCCACAGCAATTACCACCTTATTTACATCAAGCATAAAAGTTTCTCCTTCAACCGGAACAGGTCTTCTTCGTCCGGATGCATCGGGTTCGCCCAGTTCCATTTGCTGATTTTCGATTGCTCCTACCCAGCCGTTACCATTGTCATGAATTTTTACCGGATTAGCCAACAACTTAAACTGAATGCCCTCTTCTTTTGCATGTTCAATTTCTTCGGCACGTGCCGGAAGTTCGTCTTCGCCACGTCGGTAGATGATATAAACCTCCTCGGCTCCTAAACGCAGGGCTGTTCGGCAGGCATCCATGGCAACGTTACCACCACCTACAACGGCAACTTTATCGCCTTTTTGCACAGGGCTTGGCGTTTCACGTTTAAAGGATTCCATCAGGTTAACACGGGTAAGAAATTCGTTGGCCGAATATACACCATTCAGGTTTTCGCCATCGATATTCAGGAAACGTGGCAGTCCGGCACCGGTAGAAATGAAAATGGCTTCAAAACCATCTTCCTTCAAATCTTCAACGGTTAGCGATTTTCCCACGATTACATTTTTCTCAATCTTAACGCCCATGTTTTTGATGGAGTCGATTTCTTCGCGTACGATTTGTTTTGGCAATCGGAACTCAGGAATACCATACATCAATACTCCTCCGGGTGTATGAAGCGCTTCAAAAACAACCACCTCGTGACCTTTTTTCGACAGCTCGCCGGCACAGGCAATTCCAGCAGGTCCGGCACCAATTACAGCCACTTTTCTGCCCGAGTTATGTTGCGGAAGTTCTTCTCCAAAGCTATTTACACGTGCATAATCGGCAATAAAACGCTCCAAACGACCAATGGCCACAGGCTCATCTTTTTTACCGCGAACACAAATGGCTTCGCACTGGTTTTCCTGCGGGCACACGCGGCCACAAACTGCAGGCAAACTATTGTATGATTTGATGCTTTTGTAGGCTTCCTGGAAATCGCCTTGTGCAATATGTCCGATAAACTCGGGGATGTTGACATTTACCGGACAACCGCTTACACACGAAGGTCGTTTACACTGAATGCAACGTTTCGCTTCGTTAATCGCCTCTTCCACCGAATAACCCATTGCCACTTCGCCAAACGATTTACTTCTTTCAACCGAGTCGAGCTCCGGCATTGGCGTTCTTAGTGGCTGCATATTAAACTTGCCCTTCATTTGCGGAGCTATTGGCGCTCCATTTTTTGCGGCCTTTTTGTTCTCTCCCGACAAACCAATTCTGCAGTTATGCCCTTTTTCCTGCTCCTTATACATTCCCTGGCGGCTGGTTATTTCATCGAAATCCACATCGTAACCATTAAAATCAGGACCGTCGACACAGGCAAATTTTGTTTTACCGGCAATGGAAACACGGCAACCGCCACACATTCCGGTACCATCTACCATCAACGGATTCAAGGAAACAGAAATCGGAATATTAAATGGTTTTACCACATTAACCACCGCTTTCATCATCGGAATCGGTCCAATCGCAATCACCTCATCGTATTGATTTCCTTCTTCCAACAATTTCTGAACGATGTTGGTAACAAATCCTTTTGTTCCAAGGCTGCCATCGTCGGTAGCTACATATACGTTCTTCGCGTGTTTCGTGAATTCTTCTTGCAGAATTACAAAGTCGGCACTGCGGCCTCCCAAAACAACATCAATCTCTGCGTTATTTTCGGCATGCATTTTTATTTGAGGATATAAAGGAGCGGCTCCAACTCCACCGCCGATTCCGAGCACTTTTTTCGGTTTATGGTCAACACACGGCAAACCGAGCGGGCCGGCAACATCGCTAAGATAATCTCCTACATTTTTTTGCTGAAGCAGCTGGGTTGAATGTCCCACAACCTGGTAAATCATTGTTACCGATTTTTCTTCACGGTTATAATCGGCAATCGTCAGCGGGATACGTTCGCCCCCCTCTTCAACGATAATGATAATGAATTGTCCGGGTTGACATTTCCTGGCCACGTATGGCGCTTCTACAACGATCTCCTCAACGGCAGGATTCAGAATTCTTTTTCGTAATATTTTATGCATAATTTCTATCAGTCAAGGTTGGCTGTCTCTTTTTGATTTTCGTGCAAAATTAACCGGAAGTTCAATCACAAATACAAACTTTTGTTATTCTTCGTCAGATTTAACGGTTTCAACAAAAAAGGAGCCCCAAAAGGCTCCTTTAAATATTATTTGTAACAGATTTAGCTCTGCTGATTTTCAATTCTCTGTCGTTACACTCCTTCGAAATGACAGGAGATATTGCTATTTCTTTTCTTTCAAATCCAGTTTCAGATTCAACTCGTCCAGCTGTGCTTCGGCAACTGCCGATGGCGAATCGATCATTACATCGCGCCCGGCATTGTTTTTCGGGAAAGCAATAACGTCGCGAATGGTATCCAAACCTGCAAATAATGACACCAAACGGTCGAAACCAAAAGCGATTCCGGCATGTGGCGGTGCACCATATTTAAAGGCATTCATCAGGAAGCCAAACTGTGCTTCGGCCTCTTCTTTGGTAAATCCAAGCAGGCTGAACATTTTCGACTGTAATTCTGCATCAAAAATACGAACTGAACCACCACCAATCTCAACACCGTTAATTACAAGGTCGTAAGCATTAGCTCTCACTTTTCCCGGATCGGTATCCATTAGTTCAATATCCTCCGGTTTTGGAGAGGTAAACGGGTGGTGCATGGCGTGGAAACGCTTGCTTTCTTCATCCCACTCCAACAATGGAAAGTCGACAACCCACAACGGTTTAAATATATTTTTGTCTCGCAGACCCAGTTGTTTACCCATTTCAAGGCGTAACTCGCCAAGTGCATCCAACATGTGTTTTTTGTCGCCACTCATTACCAGGATCAGGTCGCCGGCTTCAGCACCTGTTTTTTCTGCCCAGGCTTTCAGGTCGTCTTGCGAGTAAAATTTATCTACCGACGATTTAAATGTACCGTCTTCGTTACATTTCACATAAACCAATCCTTTAGCACCAATCTGCGGACGTTTCACCCAATTGGTCAATCCGTCAAGTTGTTTGCGGGTGTATCCGGCACATCCTTTGGCACAAATGGCACCGATGTATTCAGCCGAGTCGAACACCACAAAATCGTTTCCTTTTACGGTTTCGGTAATATCGTTAATCAGCATCTCGAAACGGGTATCGGGCTTGTCCGATCCATATTTCTCCATGGCTTCAGAATAAGGCATCCATGGGAACTCATCCACTTCCACATTCAATGTTTCTTTGAACATGTGGCGGGTTAATCCTTCAAACATTTCCAGCACGTCTTTCTGCTCCACAAACGACATTTCGCAGTCGATTTGTGTAAACTCAGGCTGACGGTCGGCACGCAAATCCTCGTCGCGGAAACATTTTACAATCTGATAATAGCGGTCGAAACCGGCGATCATCAACAACTGCTTAAATGTTTGCGGCGACTGTGGCAGTGCATAAAACTGGCCTTCATTCATTCGCGATGGCACAATAAAATCGCGTGCTCCTTCCGGAGTCGATTTAATTAATACCGGCGTTTCAGTTTCGATAAAATCTTTTGCGTTCAGGTAATTACGAACGGCGTGTGCCATTTTCGTGCGTAACACCAGGTTTTCACGTACTACATCGCGGCGTAAATCGAGGTAACGGTATTTCATCCGCAAATCGTCGCCACCATCGGTATCATCCTGTATGGTAAACGGCGGAAGTTGTGCCGGACTTAACACTTTTATTCCCGACAAAGCAATTTCCACTTCACCGGTTGGTATACTTTTGTTTTTGCTCTGACGCTCGCGAACTGTTCCCGTTGCCTGGATCACAAATTCACGTCCCAACTCCTCAAGCGCGTCGGCAACAGCTTTATCGGTATTTTCGTCAACCACCAACTGTGTAATGCCGTAGCGGTCGCGTAAATCTACAAAAGTCATGGCTCCCAGGTCGCGGACGCGTTGCACCCAACCGGCCAGAGTTACTTCATTTCCTGCATTCTCAATTCGAAGTTCGCCACAAGTATGTGTTCTGTACATAATGTCTATCTTTTATTTACGCCGCGAAAATAGTGATATTTTGGCAATTATACCGGAAACATTTGGCAGCTTTTCGGGGAATTGTATTGCAGCGGGGTTCAAAAACGGATATATTTGTCCCTGCTCAAAGGACTGGGCTAAATAATAAATTATGATTGAACCGTTTAACGACGAATATTTTATGAAAAAGGCCTTTGCTGAAGCTGTTCAGGCTTTTGACGAGGGCGAAATTCCGGTTGGAGCCGTGGTTGTATCAAAAGGAAAGATTATTGCACGTGCACACAACCTTACCGAAACTTTGAACGATGTAACCGCACATGCCGAAATGCAGGCTATTACAGCCGCCGCAAACTTATTGGGTGGCAAATACCTGAATGACTGCACACTTTATGTAACACTGGAACCTTGTGTAATGTGTGCCGGAGCGTTGGGCTGGTCGCAAATTGGCAAGATCGTTTATGGAGCCTCAGATGAAAAACGCGGTTTTAAAAAGTTTGCAGCCAAAGCACTTCATCCCAAAACAGAAATTGTTAGCGGAATTTTTGAAACTGAATGTGCAGAATTATTGCAGGATTTTTTTCAGAAAAAACGGAAATAAAAGGTTAAGACTTTATCATCTACAACATCTTTTGACACCACCTCCCCCGGCATAGCCGGGTACTCCTCCTGCCAGGAGGAGAAAATTCGAACCACACCTGGTTCTTATATTATTGAATCACTCGGATAATTTTAATCGGCGATCCCTCACATCTCAATATTTTTGCTAAGTTTAACTTTTTAATATTTTTAAAAACAATTTTAGACGTATTAGAATATTTTACTAAACCTAATAGACAAATGGCTGAACTAAAAAGACTTATTTCGCTTGACGCCTTCCGCGGATTTACAATTGCCGCAATGATCATGGTTAACAATCCGGCAACCTGGGCGCATATTTACCCACCGCTGGAACACGCGAGTTGGAATGGATTGACACCAACCGACCTAATTTTTCCATTCTTTATATTTATAGTTGGAGTGTCAATTGCTTTGGCTTATACCAAACGACTGAATGCCGGTGTTGCCAAAGGCCCGATGTACCAAAAAATCGTTTTTCGCTCGCTAAAAATATTTGCGGTTGGTATTTTGCTATGGCTGTTCCCCAGCTTTAGTTTTGAACATGTACGGATTGCCGGAGTACTTCAGCGAATTGCCATTGTATTTTTAGCCTGTGCCTTTTTATTTCTGAACTCGAAATGGAAAACACAAGCTATTGTTGCTGGAGCATTACTGGTACTTTACTGGCTGGTGATGATGTTTATTCCCACTCCCGGCTATGGAAAAGTAATGTTGGAGCCCGGCGCCAATATCGCTGCCTGGATCGATAGCAAATTCCTGCCCGGTTATTTGTGGCAGGAAACCTGGGATCCGGAAGGTCTGCTCAGTACATTTCCCGCTATTGCAACCGGAATTACCGGAATGCTGGCAGGGCATTTAGTACTGAGCAAAATACCAGCCGAACGAAAAGTTATTTACCTTTTCTCCTTCTCGTTTTTTGCTTTTGTAATCGGCTTTTTCTGGAACTATATTTTTCCAATCAATAAAAACATCTGGACCAGCTCGTTTGTGATGGTTACCTCCGGTTTGGCCGGAATGGTTTTAGCTGTGAGTATCTTTTTTGTTGATGTACTTGGCCGCACCCGTTTAACCAAACCGGGAATAATATTTGGCTCAAACGCTATTGCTGTTTATGTTCTGGCCGACGTGTGGCGCCTGCCCTTTTATTCCTGGAAATTCGGCGGGAGCAGCTTAAATAATCACTGGATGAGTATGTTTGAAAATGCCGGATGGAGTCTGGAACTGGGGAGCTTTTTATACGCCGCCCTGTTTATTGGCTTCAATTTTATTCCGGCCTGGATCCTTTATAAAAAGAAAATATTTATTAAGCTATAACAATGTCACACTGAGCGAAGTTGAAGTGTGGAAGATACAGTCTTCGACTTCGCTCAGACTGACATCCCGGTTAATATCTGGGAATTTCTAATCTTCAATCGAGAACCCAATCTGTTTCAGGTCTTCCCAAAACCCCGGATACGATTTGGTAACTACCATCGGATCATCAATACGCATAGAAAATCCGGCTAAAGCCATTGGCGCAAAAGCCAGTGCCATGCGGTGATCGTGATAGGTATTAATAATCGGATTTTCTTCTTGTTCTTCCTGGTCAAGCTTTCCATCCCAAGCCAGTTCTCCAAATACCGGTTCGGTGATAGTAGCCCCGAATTTTGCCAGTTCGTTTTGCAGCGCTGCAATCCGGTCGGTTTCTTTGATCTTCAGTGTTTTTAACCCAGAAAAGTGGAACGGAATATTTTTAGCCACACACAAACACGCCATGGTTTGTGCCACATCGGGATTTTCGATAAAATCAAGTACCAGTTTCTCTGGCTGTCGGTTTTTGTGTTTTGCCAACAGAACACCTTCTGGTTTTTGTGTTGAAGTCACTCCAAACTGCTCAAACCATGCTGCAATATTAGCATCGCCCTGCAAACTGTCGAGTAAAAGATTTTCCAGCAAAACTTCACCGTTATCAACCAGTGCCATAATCTGGTACCAGTATGAAGCTCCCGACCAGTCAGCCTCGCAGGTAAAATCGCGGGCAAAATACTTTTGCTCCGGCACAAAAATCTCGTTATCGTCCCAACGGTACTGAATACCAAACTTGGCCATTAATTCCAGCGTAAGTTTGATGTACGAACGAGATGTAATGTTGCCTTTTAATTTTAAGGTCAGTCCATTTTCAATGGTTGGCGCAATCAGCAAAAGTGCCGAAATATACTGGCTCGATACACTTCCGTCCAATTCAATGGTTTGTCCTTTTAAATGCGAGCCAAAAATCTTTAGCGGCGGACAACCTTCGTTTCCCAGGTATTCAATTTTAGCTCCCATCTTATTCAAAGCATCCACCAAAATGGAAATAGGTCGTTGCTGCATGCGCTCCGATCCGGTGATCTCCCACTCGCCAACAATTTTTGCCAAAAAAGCGGTAAGAAAACGCATCGCAGTTCCGGCATGCCCGATATCAAATTTGTTGCTGTTTGAAAACAACGCTGTCTGCAGAACTTTTGTATCGTCGCTGTCCGACATGTTTTTAATCGGATACGGGCTGTAACTCAACGCATTTATAATCAGCGCCCGGTTACTTATACTTTTTGACGCCGGCAGATTAATCGCTCCGTTAATTTCTTTTCTATCCGTAGTTACCTGGTAAATCATGTCAGAAGTAATAATGAGGTTATTCTGGTCTGCAAATTACAGACTTTTATAGAATTTAAGCGCTTCCAGAATCAATTCTTTGCTGCAATTCTGGTTGATGGCAATTTCGCCAACTTTTGGAAGCAGCGTAAAGTTTATTCGGCCCGATTCATTCTTTTTGTCGTGCGTCATCAATTGATACAAAGCTTCAAAATCAGATTCTTCAATTTCGAACTTTCCGTAAATATCCAACATCCATTTAGTCAGTTCATCGCAATCGTTTTGCGGAAAACCACACATTTTTACCGACAGGAATAATTCGGCGTTCATAGCATAAGCAACAGCATATCCATGCAAAACAGGCCGGTTTTGTTTCATCGCCAGACTTTCGAAAGCATGGCCAACCGTATGTCCGAAATTCAGCGCTTTACGAATGTTATTTTCGGTAAGATCGTTGGCTACAAAATGTTCTTTCACGTTCACCGAGTGACGTATGATTTCCTGCAACAGGTCGTAATCAATTTTGTCGAAATCAAAATCTTTAAGCTCCGCCAAGTGCTCCGGACTGTGAATCAATCCGTGTTTGATCATTTCGGCAAAACCCGAAATAAAATTGTTACGATCGATGGTTTTCAAAAAGTCGGTATTTATTACAACGGCAACCGGCTCTTTAAATACGCCAATTTCGTTTTTTAAGCCGTTAAAGTTAAATCCGGTTTTTCCTCCAACCGACGCATCAACCTGCGAAAGTAAGGTTGTTGGAACGTTCAGAAAATCAATTCCGCGTTTAAAAGTACTCGCAGCAAAACCGGCAAGATCGGTAAGCATTCCGCCGCCAATATTAATAAGCAAGGATTTGCGATCGCCCTCGTTTTCCGACAAAAACTGCCAAATTGTTTCAACCGAGCCAATCTTTTTATTGTTCTCGCCGGCCGGCACTACAACTTTTTTAATGCTGTTTTCTGCCAGAAAATTATCCAGGTTGGCCACCCAAAGTTTGTCAACGGTTTCTTCGGTAGCCAGAAATACCTTTCCCTTTGGATAGTTATCGATATAAGCCTGCAGTTCCTGCTCCAACTTTCGGCTGTAAATTATTTTAGAGTAAATTTTTGAATTTCCCATAAGTAGCTGCTAAATTGCGATAAAGTTACAATAAAAATGGCATTGCCTTTTTTAAAGGTTGCCCGCGCCAATAGTTTTAGATATTTAATAACGAAAGATGACAATAAAAAACACTGAAAAGGTTTCGAAGATCAAAAAAATATTTTTCCTGGTTTCCATCGCTATTGCACTGGGTATTCTGGCGCTGTTTTTACTCGATCATGTGGTATATGCACTTGCCGGACTGGGCGTTTTTTCAATGTGGTATCTTTATTTTCACGTGGCCGATTATCAGTACATTGAGTTTTCCGACGACGAAGACAGAATTGTCCTTCGCTATTACAAAGTGGTTAGTTTTAGCGGCAAGGCTTATAATTCCATCGAATTCCCAAAAAACCGCTTAAGAAAAGTACATTTCGAGAATTCTTTTTTTGGAAAATTATCCGATCTAACGCTGATTATTAAAACCGATAGAGGAATAGCCGAATATCCGGTAGTAAGTTTAGCCGGCTTAAATCTCAATGACCGTAAACGTATTCAGGAATCGCTAAATTCAATTATAAAAACCTAAACCGTAGCTCCCTGCACTTATGAACGAAGACCTTAAATACAAAGTGGCACTATCGATGCTTCCTAACATTGGCGGCATTCTTGCCCGAAACCTGGTTGCTTACATTGGTAGCGCCGAAGGTGTTTTTTCGCAATCGGCCAAAGCATTAACAAAAGTTCCCGGAATTGGGGAAATGTATGCCCGCCAGATAAAGAAAAGCAACGTACTGCCACAGGCTGAAAAAGAACTCGAATACATTGACAAAAACGGTATTCAACTTCACTTTTATACCGACAAAACTTACCCGCGAAGATTAAAAAGTTGTGTTGACGCACCACTTATTCTTTATACCAAAGGGAAAATGAACCTGGATGCCGAGCGGATAATCAGTATTGTTGGCACGCGTAATGCAACTGAATATGGCAGATCGATAGTCGATGATCTTTGCCGCGCAATTGCCGAGCGGAAATATAATGCTCTTATCGTAAGTGGACTGGCGTATGGTATCGATGTACATGCGCACCGCAGTGCCCTGAATTACAAGCTGCCCACCATTGGCGTTATTGCTCATGGGCTGGATTTGCTTTATCCGGCCATACATAAACAAACGGCGCAAAAAATGCAGGAACATGGCGGAATTGTTACTGATTTTCCGAGCAATACAAAAATAGATCCGGCCAACTTTATTAAACGAAACCGCATCATCGCCGGACTGGCTGATGCAACAATTGTGGTAGAGTCGGCTAAAAAAGGAGGCTCGTTAATTACTGCCGAAATTGCGTCGTCGTATAACCGCGATGTGTTTGCTTTTCCAGGGCGTGCAGGCGACACCTATTCGAAAGGCTGTAATCAGCTGATCCGGAATAATCAGGCCACTTTGATCGAAGGAATCGAAGACCTGGAATATTTTATGGGCTGGGAAAAAACCGATAAAGTTGACGCGGTGCAGTCGAGTTTGTTTATCGATTTAAATCCTGAAGAACAAAAAGTTGTGGACCTGTTAAAAGCAAAAGGCGATCTTTTTATCGATCAGATTTCTGCAGAAATAAAACTTCCGGTAAGCCGCATTTCTGCCATGTTACTAAACCTTGAGTTTAAGAACCTTGTGCTTGCCCTACCCGGTAAAATGTACAAATTGAGGTAAGTCGACTTAATTTTCTAATTTTGCACCCAAACAGACAATTCTGTTTTCTAAATTTTATAGAATGGAAAAGACTTTTGAAGATTTAAAAGTTGCAAAATCGATATTAAAATCGCTGGATGACATTGGGTTTACAACGCCAACGCCCATTCAGCAAAAAGCAATTCCGAAGATTAACTCGGGAGTGAATATTGTGGGTGTGGCCCAAACCGGAACCGGTAAAACGGCTGCTTACCTGCTTCCTTTGCTTACACGTTTAAAAAAGCCTGAAGGCAATGATCCGCGTGTTGTGATCCTTGTTCCTACACGCGAGCTATCAATTCAGGTTGGTGAAGATATTGAAGAGTTGACAAGTTACTCGGAATTACGCCACGCAGCAGTATTTGGCGGTATTGGCTGGACAAAACACGCAGCTTTGCTAGAACCGGGCATCGATATTCTTGTTGCCACACCGGGCCGACTGTGGGATTTATACCAGGTGGGTGCTCTGCGTTTAAAAAAGGTAAAATACCTGGTAATCGACGAAGCCGACCGTATGTTAGATATGGGATTTATGCCCCAAATCAATCAACTCCAGGAAATTATTCCGTCGAAAAGGCAAAACCTGTTATTCTCGGCTACCTTCTCGGAAAAGATTGAAAAGCTGGCAGAGGAATTTCTGGATCACTACGATAAACTGGAGGTAGCTCCATCGGCAACTCCGGTTGGACAGGTTACACAAACTTGTTACCGGGTTCCGAATTACCGCACGAAATTGAACCTGATCAAGCACCTTCTTGAGGATGAAGAGAAATTTACGCGTGTGGTAATTTTTGTAAAAACAAAAGAACATGCCGAGGGCGTTTACAAAGTAGTGCAGCGAAAAGCGGAAGGAGAAAAACGAATTCTCCATTCAAACAAAGCACAAAACTCACGTATTAATTCTATCCAGGCCTTTAAAAATGGCGAAGTTCGTATTCTTATTACCACCGATGTTTCGGCGCGTGGTATGGATGTGAGCCAGGTGAGCCACGTAATAAACTTTGATTTGCCGAATGATTACGACGATTATATTCACCGAATTGGCCGAACTGCACGAGCCGGTAATAAAGGAGATGCGATAACATTAATCGACCCTACTGCAGAGTGGCACTGGAAAAAGATTGAAAGTTTAATGCGCCAGGAAATTCAGCTTCTGGATTTGCCGGAAGAGGTTCAAGTGGAAGAATCGGAGTTTAAAGAGAACCAGGATATGTTGCGCGAGATCGATCGTCAGCGTAAAATCGACGATCCTACTTTCCAGGGTGCTTTCCATCAGAAAAAAAGGAAAGGCTCTTCAAAACGTTCATTTGAAGATAAATTTTCCAGAACAAAAGCGCGCCAGAAAAGGAAGAAAAGAAAGAAATAAGACTGACGGCCAATTTATTACAAAATAGAAGCAACAAAAAAAGGGAAGCAAATGCTTCCCTTTTTTTGTATATAATTCAATGAATTATCTTTCAGCTTTCTTTCTTGACGAGTAGTTAATGTTCAGTGCAGCCGATTTACGCAGCTCCTGCTTCACATCACCCACAATACTCATCCGTGTATTCTCATCAATTTTCAACGAAGTAACCATAAATGGTTGTTCAGCCTCATCTCTGGCTTCGCGTTCAGCAATAATAAAGTCTTGTACTTCATCAACTGTTGCGAATTGATCGTTCAACTGAATACGTGGTGCCTTACCAAACGTTTTTTGGAACGATGGAAGAGGTTCACCAATGTAAATGTAACTTACTAAAGATTTCTTTTCCAGTTTGCTCAATTCAGTAGCTTCCGGAATACGCATTTTTACCTTTAGTGTTACCTCACGCATTGTTGTACTAACCATAAAGAAGAACAGAAGCATGAACACAATGTCAGGCAACGAAGCCGTTGAAATAGGAGGTAATTCCTTACCGTCGTCTTTTCTAAATTTGCTCATAATCTATTCTTAAATATTTTTACCTTTTGGTTCAGCTTCAGAAATTTTCTGCGGATAAATCTTTCTAATGGCATCTTGTTTGTCATCTTCAAGATCTTCGTATGCTTTACCAAACTGTTGTTTAGCCAACTCGTCTCTTAATTCATTAATGGCAGCAACCAGTTCGTTTTGAACAGCGAGATAGGTTCCATATTGAGTATCCAAGTCGTTTCGTAACGAAATCACCCCTTTTGTTACCATAACTTGTCCAAAGTATGGTACCTCTACAGGTTCTTTCTCAGGCAAATTCTCAGCATTATATGGGTTCGCCATAAATTCTTTTGCCCTTTCACGTAGGTTCTCAATTTGTTCGTAGTCACCTTCTACTAACAGGTCGTTGTTCTTGTTAACGAGCACAACGAAAATATTTCGTTCGTTGATTTCGTTATTCTGATCCTTTAATTCATTAGGATCAACCCATTGCGGAAGTTTTCTTCTTAAACCGCTGTCAACGTCCATCGTGGTTGTTACCAGGAAGAAGATCAGCAACATAAATGCAATATCTGCTAAAGATGCTGCCGGTATTTCAGGTATTTTCTTAGCCATAACTTTTTCCTGTTTTAATTACCACGATTAAACTTATCTAAACAAACGCATTACTGCTGAAGATGCAACCGACAATACTGCCAATCCTAAAAGGATATATGTTGCATACAGCCCAGTGTCTGTTAATTTTGCTACTCTCTCATTTAAGGTTCCGTCTGCCAAAAATTTGTCCACACCAATAAATTGTGGAATTTCTGGAGATGCCAATAAGTAGGCTACAAGAACCACCACTGCCATGAATCCCAGGGAAATTAACCCTGACTTTGCAGCTTTTTTGTCGGTGAACATGTGGAACAGTCCTGAAAGAACTGCAACACCGGCACCAACAGCTACAAGTATGTAGCTCCATACCAAGTTGGAATTAATCCAACGCCCCATTGTAGGGTCTGTATCTACATCACTTATGTTTACAAATAAAGAAACAAGAAGAATGGTAGAAACAATGATAAGAGCCCATAGTACTATAGTAACTATTTTTGCTGTTTTACCCATTTTTTTCTACTCCTTATTTTTTCATGTTATGTTTTACCAACAAGTCTAACAACGAGATAGAAGCATCTTCCATGTTGTTAATGATGCTATCGATTTTAGCTACACAGTAGTTGTAGAAAATCTGAAGAATAATAGCAACAACAAGACCTGATACAGTTGTAATCAAAGCTACTTTAATACCACCAGCCACAAGTGAAGGGCTAATGTCACCAGCTACCTCGATAGCATCGAAAGCGCCAATCATACCGATTACTGTACCCATGAAACCTAACATAGGAGCCAAAGCGATGAAAAGTGCGATCCAGCTTAATCCTTTTTCCAAAAGACCGGCTTGAACACCACCATAAGAAATAACAGTTTTTTCAACTACATCGATACCGTGATCGAAACGATCAAGACCTTGATAGAAAATACTAGCAACTGGTCCGCGAGTAGTACGACATACTTCTTTTGCAGCTTCAACACCACCGCTCTCTAATGCTTCTTCAACATTAGCCAACAGTTTTTTAGTGTTGCTGGTTGCAAGGTTAAGGTAAAGAACTCTTTCAATTGCAAAGGCAAGACCTAAAATAAGGGCTACCAATACGAAGCTCATGAAAGCAGGGTCACCTTCAATAAATTTTTGTTTCATCTGGCTGTGAAGTGATTTTCCCTCTTCGGCAGCGGCTGCTGCATCTTCTTCAGCTATTGCAGCAGATGTTTGCTCTACTTGTTCAGTAGCAGTTTCTGTGGCAGCTGCTTCTTCCTCCTGAGCAAGCGCTACATTCGATGCCATAAAAAATAGCATCCCAAATACGGCTATTAACGCGAATAGTCTTTTCATAATTGATTTGAATTTTTAATTAATAATCTCTTTGAATTTGTTTTTGTATTGATTTTTAAAATAATTAATCCATTGTCCCACAAAAAACATGCCTTGATTAAAGACTTGCTTTTTTCAAAAAGAACGACTCATTTTTGCGGAGAGAGAGGGATTCGAACCCTCGGTACCCTTTCGGGGTACACACGCTTTCCAGGCGTGCCAGTTCAGCCACTCCTGCACCTCTCCAGTATTTTTTGGCGCGGCCTCCCCAAAAATGAGGGCTGCAAATTAATAAAAAATTGTGAAAAAAAAACTTTGCTATTCACTAATTTCCCCGCGCAGACTTTTATTGAGGTACATTTTGATTTCGTCCGGTTTAAGGCCTTGCCCGAGCAAAAACATCAACTTGGTAACTGCGGCTTCGGTGGTCATATCTTTTGCCGAAACAACTCCGGCGTTAAGTAGCTCAACACTTGTTTGATACTGCCCCATAACAACCTTTCCTCCCTGGCACTGCGTAACGTTCAAAACCACAATTCCGCGCTTTATGGCGCGCTTAATTGCGTTTATCAACCACCGCGATGTAGGTACGTTGCCCGAACCAAAAGTTTCGAGTACAACACCTTTTAACCCGGGCGTATTCATTACCGAATTAAAAACGTTTTGATTGATCCCGGGAAATATTTTCAGGATAACCACGTTGTCGTCAAAATCGGTATTTACTTTTAAAATCCCCTTATTTTCAGGATAATGGATAAACTCGATGCTGTATTTTATGTCGATACCGGCAACCGCCAAAGCCGGATAATTTACCGAACGAAAGGCGCTAAATAATTCGGCATCGCGTTTTAAAGTGCGGTTTCCGCGGTATAATTTAAAATCAAAATAAATACACACTTCGGGCACCATACATTCTCCCTGAACTTTTCCGGCGGCAATTTCAACTGCTGTTATCAGGTTTTCCTTTCCGTCGGTACGGATTACACCGATCGGCAATTGCGATCCGGTTAAAATGATTGGCTTGTCGAGATTTTCGAACATATAACTTAGCGCCGAAGCAGTGTAAGCCATAGTATCGGTACCGTGCAGCACTACAAAACCATCGTATGCATTATAATGACGCTCGATAGTTTTGGCAATTTTAATCCACGAAATCGGATTCATGTTCGAAGAATCGAGAGCCGGATTAAAAGTGATGGTCTTAATAATAAAATCGAACTTCTTCAACTCAGGAACCACCTCCTGAATTTTATCAAACTTCACCGGTTTCAAGGCACCATTTTTGGCATCCTGAACCATACCAATGGTACCTCCGGTATATATTATTAATATAGAAGTCTTTTTTGCAGTCCTCGTGGTCATTGCAGTTTTTTATTAAGGCTGCAAGTTATCAAATTCCGAATAAATTACGGGCATTCGTGGTGGTAATTTCGGCAATGCGAGTGAGTGGTAAACGGTAAACATCGGCCACTTTCTGCGCGACATGAATAAGGTAGGAACTCTCGTTGCGTTTACCTCTTTTGGGAACCGGTGCCAGGTAAGGCGAATCGGTTTCGAGAACAAGATGATGCGGATCGATTTCTTTGATTACTTCTTCGAGGTCGCTGTTTTTAAAGGTAACAACACCGCCGATACCGAGCAAAAATCCCAGTTCTGTTATCTTCTGTGCTTCCTCAACCGTTCCGCTAAAACAATGGAAAACACCACGCAGTGTTCCGTCTTGCTCTTCTTTTACAATTTCGTAAGTCTGATCGAAAGATTTGCGCACATGGATAACAATGGGCAGGTCTAACTTTTTTGCTAATCGTATCTGGTAACGGAAAGCTTCTTTTTGCTCCTGTTCGTATTTGCTCTCCCAGTACAGATCGATACCAATCTCGCCAATACCATAAAATTTGCGTCGTTGCAACCAGTATTCAATAGCCTCCAACTCCTCTTCGTAATCTTCTTCTACCGAAGTTGGATGCAAACCAATAAGCGGAAAACATAAATTTGGATAAGCCCCGGCCAGATCGAGCATATGTTTTATCGAGCCGGAATCGATGTTCGGCAGAATTATCTTTTTAATTCCACTCTCATCAGCCCGCTTTAATGCTTCGTCCCGATCGTGAATAAAATCTTCTGAATATATGTGAGAATGCGTATCTATTAACATCTAGGTACTTTTACCTTAAGCTAACTGTTGCCTGTTTTTCTATCTATCCTTTATTTATCACTATTAATGGTCTGCGAAATCAGACAATTAAACCTTAATTGCAGACAAAAGTAAAAAAGTGTTTGTTCCTTACCCCCTTTTCAACTTTACCTAAAAATTAAATTTTCACTTTCCGCGGTGAAAGCATTGCTGAATTGCAGGTTAAATAAAACATCCGCCCGAAATCCGAACGGATGCTTTTATAGTATCAATATTAAGTAATTCTTAACCAGACTATACAACTCCCTGCGCCAACATTGCTTCGGCTACTTTAACAAAACCGCCAACATTGGCTCCTTTTACATAGTCAACCTTATTTCCTTTTGAGCCATAACTTACGCACGTTTCGTGAATTGCTTTCATAATTCCTTTTAAGCGTTCGTCCACTTCTTCGCGTGGCCAGTTAATTCGCATACTGTTTTGCGACATTTCCAATCCGGAAACTGCAACACCTCCTGCGTTAACCGCTTTACCAGGAGCATAATCCATTGCCTCGCTTAAAAAGTCGACCGCATCGGCCGTGCATCCCATGTTCGATGCTTCGGCCAACAGTTTACAACCATTTTTAGCCAGTTCTTTTGCATCTTCCAGGCCAACTTCGTTTTCAGTAGCACAAGGCATTGCCAAATCAACCGGCACTTCCCACGGGCGTTTTCCGGCAACAAATTCGGCATCGAATTCTTCAGCGTATGGAGAAACGATATCATTATTGGTGGCGCGTAATTCCAACAGGTATTCAATTTTATCGCCACTAATTCCATTTTTATCATAAATGTATCCATCCGGTCCGGAAATAGTTACAACCTTTCCACCTAACTCATTAATTTTTGAGATGGCTCCCCAGGCAACGTTTCCAAATCCTGACACAGAAATTGTTTGCCCTTCAATGTCTTTTCCAATTCGGTGCAACATGTGCTGTGCAAAATACACCGCACCAAAACCAGTGGCTTCCGGACGAATCAAACTTCCTCCCCAGGCCAAACCTTTTCCGGTAAGCACTCCGGTGAATTCGTTTTTAATTCGTTTATATTGTCCGAATAAATAACCGATTTCGCGTCCGCCAACGCCAATATCTCCTGCAGGAACATCGGTGTGTGGCCCAATGTGACGATACAACTCGGTCATAAAACTCTGGCAAAAACGCATGATCTCGCCATCACTTTTTCCTTTCGGACTAAAATCCGACCCGCCTTTTCCGCCGCCCATTGGCAAAGTGGTAAGGCTATTTTTAAACGTTTGTTCGAATCCTAAAAACTTCAGAATACTCAGGGTTACACTGGCATGAAATCGTAAACCGCCTTTGTATGGCCCCAGCGCCGAGTTAAACTCAACACGGTAACCACGGTTTATTTGCACCTCTCCCCGATCATCGACCCAAGGCACACGGAACATAATTACCCGCTCGGGCTCAACCATACGCTCCAAAATTTTGGCACGCTGGTATCGTGGATTCTTTTCGTAGAAATCCCAAACCGAACCAATTACTTCTTCTACCGCCTGGTGAAATTCATTTTCCCCCGGAGTTCTGTGCTCCAAATTCGCGATGAATTCATTTATATCTGTTTTCATAAGGTTAAAAATTAGATGACAACCAACGTGCGGCTGCCCCATTAAAAATCATATTCATTTATGAGCTTTTGCAATCAAAAAATGATTGTTTGGCAAAGGTAGAGAAGTAAAAAAATAAATTACAAGCTTTTCTGAAGATTTACCCAAATTCTTTAACCACTGATTTACAGCACTTTAAGCACCAATAAAAAGATGTTAAAAAACACTGTGTGACGGAAGTCAGTATTCCTGACATCATTCCCCGAAACACCTCAAAAACAGGCAATTGTAAGCATATTCACATCCAAACTTCAAATTCTTAACTATTGTATTTCAGAAACTTTGGTGCTTGTAATTTAAAAACTGATTTTTCTATCAAAGTATCAAAAAAATGGTTTCGTTTTATACACATATATAATGAATGAATCAGCCAACCACAATTTATAAGGTAGCAACCTGGATTTTGGACAAAAAAAAAGCTCCTCCCAAACGGGAAGAGCTTTCTATATTTTTCTGAGCTGATTTTTACATCATACCGCCCATGCCACCTGGCATACCGCCACCCATTGGAGGCATAGCAGGAGCATCTTCTTTCTCTTCAACAATTACTGTTTCGGTAGTTAAGAACATTCCGGCAATCGAAGCAGCGTTTTCAAGTGCAACACGAGTTACTTTTGCAGGATCGATAACACCAGCTTCGTAAAGTTTCTGGTACTCATCGATACGAGCGTTGTAACCATAGTCGCCTTCGCCGTCTTTTACGTTTTGAACAACAACTGCACCTTCTTTACCAGCGTTTGCTACAATCTGACGCAATGGCTCTTCGATGGCACGTTTCACGATTTCAACACCTGTTGTTTCGTCGTCGTTCTCGCCCTTAAGATCTTCCAATGCTGCAATAGCACGAACCAAAGCAACACCACCACCAGGAACAATTCCTTCTTCAACAGCAGCGCGGGTTGCGTGCAATGCATCGTCAACGCGGTCTTTTTTCTCTTTCATTTCTACTTCTGAAGCAGCACCAACGTAGATAACAGCAACACCACCGGCTAATTTAGCCAAACGCTCTTGCAGTTTTTCTTTGTCGTAATCAGAAGTTGTAGTTTCCATCTGAGTTTTGATCTGGTTAACACGAGCAGCAATAGCTTCTTGTGCACCGGCACCGTTAACTACAGTTGTATTTTCTTTGTCAACAGTAATTTTTTCGCACTGACCCAACATCTCGATAGTAGCCTGCTCCAGTTTCATACCTTTTTCTTCGGTAATTACAGTACCACCAGTCAGGATTGCAATGTCTTCCAACATTTCTTTTCTGCGGTCGCCAAAACCAGGAGCTTTAACAGCACATACTTTTAACGAACCACGCAAACGGTTAACAACCAAAGTTGCCAATGCTTCTCCGTCTACATCTTCAGAAATGATCATCAACGGACGACCTGTTTGAGCTGTAGCTTCCAAAACAGGAAGAAGATCTTTCATTGTGCTGATCTTTTTGTCGTGGATCAGGATGAAAGGATTATCTAATTCTGCAACCATTTTTTCTGCGTCGGTTACAAAATATGGAGAAAGGTAACCACGGTCGAATTGCATACCTTCAACTACGTCAACGTAAGTATCAGTACCTTTTGCTTCTTCGATTGTGATAACACCTTCTTTGTGTACTTTTTTCATTGCCTCAGCAATCAACGATCCGATAACACCGTCGTTGTTAGCCGAAATTTTAGCAACTGATTCGATTTTTGCGTAATCGTCGCCAATTGTTTGAGCTTGTTCCTGAATGCTTGCAACAACAGCAGCAACAGCTTTGTCGATACCACGTTTCAGGTCCATTGGATTTGCACCCGCAGTAACGTTTTTCAAACCAACATTAACGATCGATTGTGCCAAAACAGTTGCAGTAGTAGTACCGTCACCAGCGTCGTCACCGGTTTTTGAAGCTACTTCTTTTACCATTTGTGCACCCATATTTTCGTATGCGTCGCTTAACTCAATTTCTTTTGCAACAGTTACACCGTCTTTAGTAATTTGTGGTGCACCAAATTTTTTCTCAATAACTACGTTACGACCTTTTGGTCCTAAAGTAACTTTTACGGCGTTAGCCAGTTGATCAACACCACTTTTAAGCAAATCGCGTGCTTCAATATCGAATTTAATTTCTTTAGCCATCTTTTCTGATTTTTACTTTTTGAAATTAGTTAATGTATAAAACGTCAGATTGCGACATTAATAAATAATCTACTCCATCAATGTTCAACTCAGTACCTGAGTATTTTCCGTAAAAAACAATGTCGCCAACTTTCAATTCCATTGGCTCATCTTTTTTATCCGCTCCAACTAATACTATTGTACCAACCTGTGGTTTTTCTTTTGCTGAATCAGGAATAATGATTCCACTCACTGTTTTTTCTTCTGCCGCCTGTGGTTGAACCAGGATCTTGCCAGCAAGAATTTTACCTTTTAAATCTGCCATTTTGTTTTAGTTTTTTATGATTAAATATTTTTTTCGTTTTAACGCACTTTCAGTATCATATTTTATGCCAATCGATAAAAAGCTTTAAAGGTCTGCAAATTAAGGACAAAATTACATCGAAGACCTTCAATACACCTCAACCACCACGCACTTCTCGCTGGTTTTCTGATAGTTATACACTTGTCAGATTTTCTGCCATGGTGGCAGCGATAATAAAGTAATCATGCTATCACCTTTATTTAATACTCTATTGTCTTTTTCTTCTTCTTTTCGCAACTATTCACTAACTTTATTCGTACTTATTAAAGTCGGAAAACACGAGCCAAAGTACCCTGGTGTTATAACACTTAAAACAAGAAGCCATGAAACTCAGAAATTTATTTTTGTTGGGGGTACTTCTCCTATCTCTGTTTGCTTGCGACGATGCAAACACCGACTACACAACCGAAACCAAAATGATCGTCGATATTCCAACAGAATCTTATTTAGTCAGCCTCAGTGAATCAACAGAAACATATCATTTTGATGGCATTGGAGTTTTCTGTTTGGGTTACAGCGATGATATTAAAGATTGCCCCGGCGATGTTGTTCATATCAATCCGGGAGTGGGCTCAACCCTTTCGTTTGAGGCGCTGCAAAACAATGAAACAATTGAAGAGCTTCAGCTTGTAATTTCATTCAAAACACAAGGCGACGACGATTACCAGCAAATCCACTCGGTAGATTTATTGCAGGCCGGCAAATTTTTGAGCGGCGATACACATTCATTAGAATTGGATGATGTTCTGGCTCCGCTAATTAACCGGTTAAATGAAAATCCGCGTTATCTGATTTCGATTGAAATTAATGGCCTGGCCAACTTCGATCTTTCATCCGACGCACAATTTGAAATTCCATTAATTATAGAGAGTGAATATACTTCTCCACGATTTACCTTATAGAAATTGCATCAAGAAAATAGTGTGACTTAAAATAGCTGAGCATTCAACATAACAATCTGCAGAATGCCCGGCTATTCGCGCTTTTATTGTACGCTCCGAACGACAAACTACCAGCACACTAAAAATCCTTACACATTGATTTTCAATATCTTTTTTTGTACTTTTAACAACAATACACCAAACAGTACGAATATGCAATCAAAAAAAACAATGGCCAATCACAGCTTCGACATGCTTGCCGAATCGGGCGAGTTTATGAATCTGGTCCTTGACAACATTACCAGCTGTGTGTTACTGCTCGATAAAGACATGCGGTTACAGGCGTTTAATAACGCGTTGAAAACGATCTTCTCTAACAAAACCGACGAGGACCTTTTATACATGCTTTGTGGCGAAGCAATTGGGTGCGCCTACCAAATTGAAGAAGCAAAAGATTGCGGAAAGACCACAAAATGCTGCACCTGCGAGTTGAGGCTGGCGGCTTTCGATTCGTACCTCAACAACACTGTGGTGTACAAACAACATATCAGGCGCCCGTTTTTTAACAAGCATGGTGAACGCGAAATGAAAGACCTGCAGTTTTCAACGCGGCAGTTCTATTTCAGGAAAGAAAAATATATCATCCTGATAATTGATGATATTACAGGAAGAGCAACTACCCCTAACATCCCTGAAGAATAATATTGAACGTTGAGAATTTCAAGCATAAAAAAAGCCGATCAAAACTGATCGGCTTTTTTATATGTCGTTTTTTGTGATATCCTAGTTCTCACCACCTTCATCGTCGGCAGCCGGAGTTTGCTCAGTTGCAGCCGGAGGAGTTGTTGGGAATGTTGGTACCTGAGTAGGATCAACAGCTGTTTCAATTTGTTCCTGAACACGACTTTCGTCGGTTCCTGCTTGTTCGCGTGGAATAAAACCAGCACCAACAACAGAAAGGAATAACAATGCTCCTGCCAAAAACCATGTTCCTTTTTCAAGGAAATCGGTTGTTTTTCGTACGCCCATAACCTGGCCTGAAGACTGGAAATTACTTGCCAAACCTCCACCTTTTGAGTTTTGTACCAAAACAATCAGTACCAAAAGGATACAAACGATAAATAGTAAAACGGTGATTAAAGTATACATCTTTTTTAGTTATTATTCTTTAACAATTCAATTTCTTCAATACGGCCTGCAAAGTAAACACTTTTTTCCGGATATTTCAAACTTAATTTTTTATAGGCATCCAAAGCTTTATCAAAGTTCTTTTGCTGAAAATAAATCGACGCCAAAGTTTCGGTAACCAGTTCTTCATCTTCCTGTACCGACTGATCAATAAGTGCTTTATCGCTGCCGTTTCCATTGTGGTCCGGATTCAATTTTGAAGTTCGCAATCGTGTGCTGTCGGTCGACAAAAATTTATCAATCAACGAAGTTTCCGATTGTAGCTCAACATCTCCTTCGAGACGATACCCTGCCGGGGCATCTTTTTCAGTAACTGCCTGTCGTTTTTCAGGCTGCTCATCATTCAAATATTTAAAGAGCACTTTTCGGTCGGGAACCATAACTGCCACTTTTTTCAAAACAGCTTCATAATCCGAATGTCCCAGATTCTTCAGGTTCTTTAAATACAACAGCCATCCTCCTGAAAACCACGGAAAATCGACAGTGAGTTTTTTCACCTCATCCAACGATGCTCCATTCAGCGATTTCGATGTATTTATATAAGTCAGAAACTGTTCCCTCTCCATACTACCAGTTTGCAATTGTGGCGTTAAAAATATCCTCGGTCAGTTTTTCAATAATTTCGGCGCTCAATTCCTCTTCCACCGAACTGATGGAAAGATTACTATCAAAATCCTCGTACGCCGAGAACGACTTTTCGAAATTTTCTTCGGGCACTTTATTATTGGTGTACTTCACGTTAATTGTAATGGTAAGTCGCGTTTGTGCCGACTCATCCTCTTTTTGTATCGACATCGGACGGAATTCGTATCCCGTAATCTGCCCTTCAAATTCCAGATCACCACTTTCCGACAGTTCGTTTAACGAAGTTTGCCGCGTTAATTTCTCGCGCAATTCTTCGGTAAAACTCTGGCTCAACGTTGGGTTGATCAAACGCGCACGGTTAGGGAAATAATATACCGTAAATGTTTTTACTTCGGGCGACAAGTTAGCTCCGGTAAATGAGTAACTAACTTTACACGATGGTGCAACAAGGGCTACCAACCCCGCCAAAACGGCAACAAATAATAGTTTTCGCAACATATTTTATCCCTTAATATCGTATTCTTTAATTTTGCGGTAGAGTGTCCGTTCCGAAATTCCCAATTCCTGAGCGGCATATTTTCTTTTCCCGCGGTGTTTCTCCAGCGCTTTCTGAATCAACTCAATTTCTTTATCGGCCAAAGAAAGCGATTCTTCCACAAATTCCTCCGTATCCTGAATATTATCTTTATCAACCGAGGTAATATGTATCGGATTCGGAGCATGGTCTTTTGCCACAAAATTACCGTCGTCGGTATTGTACAAATTCCGGATTATTTGAGCCTGGTCACCTGAAATTGGGGCTTCGCGGTTTTCCATTAAATCGAGCACCAGCTTTTTCAGATCGTTCATATCGCTCTTCATATCGAACAGCACTTTGTACAAAATTTCGCGCTCGTTGGCAAACGATTTATTATCTTCTTCGCGGGCCAGCAAAGCCGGCAAATTTGCTCCTCCGCTAACCGGCAAATACGGGCGCAGCGCATCTGCTGAGATATCGCGTTCCTGCTCAATTATCGAAATCTGCTCGGTAATATTCTTTAACTGACGAATGTTTCCCGGCCAGCGAAAACTAACCAAAACAGTTCGGGCATCATCTTCCAAACGCACAGGTGGCATTCGGTATTTTTCGGCAAAATCGCGCGCAAACTTCCGAAACAGCAAAATAACATCGTCGGGGCGTTCGCGTAAGGGCGGAATCGTAATTGGCACCGTATTTAAACGATAATACAAATCCTCGCGGAATTTTCCCTCTTCAATTGCTTTCGGAATATTTACATTGGTTGCAGCAATTACGCGTACATTGGTTTTTATCACCTGAGACGAACCTACCTTCATAAATTCGCCCGTTTCCAACACACGCAGCAAACGCACCTGGGTCGAAAGAGGCAACTCTCCAATCTCATCCAAAAATATGGTTCCGCCGTCAGCTTCCTGGAAATATCCTTTCCGGTCGGCAAGCGCTCCGGTAAATGCACCTTTTTCGTGTCCGAACAACTCCGAATCGATTGTTCCCTCGGGAATAGCTCCGCAGTTTACGGCAATATATTTTCCGTGTTTACGGCTCGAGAACTGATGTATTATTTGTGGGAATATTTCTTTACCAACACCACTTTCACCGGTTACCAAAACCGACAAATCGGTTGGTGCCACCTGAACGGCAACTTCAATGGCCCGGTTAATTCCGGCGGTGTTTCCTATTATTCCAAATCTTTGTTTTATTGCTTGTATATCCATAATTTATTCAGTCAACAACTTGCAAATTTACAATTTTTCGAAGGCAATGACAGAAAGTCAGTCACAATTAAGTTTTTTTAGGGTTTTTCAACATCCGGTAGTGTTTTGCAAATCCCGTTCCAATATATTTTCTGCGCAATGCAGCTTATATCTTAAGCGATTATTATCTTTGATGCGTCGGTAAATATTTCTGACAAATTGTTCGCAAAACAGACTGTAAACGAAATTAAAAGAGAAGAATGAACTTCATTGGAATTATACCAGCTCGTTATCAATCATCACGATTTCCGGGAAAACCACTGGCAAAAATCAAGGACAAACCCATGATTCAGTGGGTGTACGAAAATGCATCGAAAGCACTTCCGTATGTTTGTGTTGCCACCGACGACGATCGTATTTTCGAAGCGGTAAAAGCATTTGGAGGCGAAGTGGTAAAAACACTTCCTACGCACCAAAGTGGCACCGACCGTTGTGCTGAGGCCGCATTAAAAATTGCTAAAAACCGCCCCGTCGACATTGTGGTAAATATTCAGGGTGACGAGCCTTTTGTAAAACCGGAACAAATTGAGTTGATTAAGTCGTGTTTTGAAAGCGAAACAGAAATTGCAACACTGGTAAAAAAAGTAGATTCGGAAGAAGAACTTTTTAATCCGAACCGCCCAAAAGTGGTGCTCGACAAAAACAATTTCGCCCTGTATTTTAGCCGCTCGCCTATTCCGTATTTCCGCGGAGAAGAAAACAAGAACTGGGTAAACAAACATGAATACTGGTGCCATATTGGAATGTATGCTTTTAAAGCCGAGGTACTGCAAAAAATCACACAGTTGGAGCAGGGAAAACTGGAGCTGGCCGAATCGTTGGAACAGCTGCGCTGGCTCGAAAATGGCTACAAAATAAAAACCGCAGAAACAACATCTGCCACCATCGGAATTGATACTCCCGAAGATTTAGAAGGCGCTTTGCAACTGTTTTAATTTTTTCCTGTCGTTATAGTATAAATGGGCATGTTATTTGCTGCACATACTTAGGAAAACAATTAAATAGTTCGGCCATGAAATATATTATACTTGTCTTATTTACATTATTTATCGCTTCCGCGTCTTTTGCACAAGACACCGGATTTACTTCATTACAAAATGAAGAAGAACTAACAAAAACAGAGGTAAAAATTTACCCGAATCCTTGTAAAAACAACAAGGTTACCGTTGACTTTTCAACGAAAGAGATCAATGAAATTCGTCTCACTAATATTGCAGGAAAACAGGTTTATTTGAAAGAATACACATTCCCGACTTCAAAAATACAACTGCAACTTAACGATATTCCAAACGGAATTTATCTGATTCAAATCTCAACAACCGACAACAAACGAACGGTAAAGAAGCTGATGATCTCGAGGAATTAATTTTTGAACAATTTTCCTTTTCTCCTGTATTTTACAACTGTAATATTTACTTTCACCTGAAAATTAAATTATAAGTTGTGAAGATCTCTACATTCATTCTATTTCTATTTATAAGCGTTGAATTATTCGCTCAAACAAGTATTTACGACGCACGCCAGGAACCGATTAGGGCAAGAGTTACGGTTTCGGGAATAGTAACCAACGGCCCTGAACTGGGCGCCATCAGATATATTCAGGACAATACCGGCGGAATTGGCATCTACGATACCGACCTGGCCAATGTGCAACGCGGAGACTCGATTACCGTTACCGGCGAGCTCGACGATTACAACAATTTACTGGAAATAAATCCGGTTGCCGACTTTTCTGTTCTGGCATCGGGATTACCAATGCCTGAACCGCAATTAATAAGCATAAGCGATATTAGCGAAGATTACGAGGCCGAATTGATTCGGATAAATAATGTTGAATTTGAAAATGCCAGTGGGCAATTTGGTAGTAATGCCAATTACAATTTTACTGATGGCACAAGTACAGGAGTGCTGAGAATAAACTCAAGCAGCCCGCTTGTTGGCGAGGCAATTCCAACCGGAACATTCGACCTGGTTGCCATTTGCTCGCAATACAGCACAACCTATCAATTGCTTCCCCGGGATGCCGATGATTTCATTTTCAACACCAGCATTCAACTTACCTCTGCACTTGAAGCAATTGAAACCACAACCAGTTCGATTACGGTCGAGTGGAACACCGACACCGATGGCACCTCTGAAATACGATACGGAGCGAGCATGGAAGAATCTGCTTTAACAAATCATATCAATGGTGAATCGACAGTTTCTAATGAAGAATACATACACCAGGCACAAATCACCGGTTTGCAAAATTCGGAGATCGTTTATGTGCAGGCTTTTTCAGTAAGCGAAGGCGACACTGCATTCTCTGCAATCAGTGCTTTTGTAAGTAATTCAAATTCGTCGGGCGACATAAAAGTGTACTTCAACACCGAAATTGATGACAGTTACGCCAACCCAACTGTCGCCTCTTATATTGATGATTTTATGGCCGACACGCTGGCTGCCTATATCAACCGAGCCAATGAATCGATTGATTTCTGTATTTACAATATCGACAATTCAAAAATTTCAGATGCGCTGAATGCAGCCTACGACCGTGGAGTTGCAATTCGTTTTATCACTTGCGAATCAACAACTCACGCAAGCGTTTCCGATTTAAATGCTAATATTCCGGTTCTTGAACGTCCTGAACTAACGGAAGGCGGAATTATGCACAACAAATTTGTCATTTTCGATGCCAACTCAACAAACGCTAATGCAGCCTGGGTTTGGTCAGGATCGACAAACTTAACCCCAAACCAGTTAACTTACGACAGCAACAATATGATCTTTATTCAAGACCAGTCGCTGGCAAAAGTTTACGAAGTTGAATTTGAAGAAATGTGGGGAAGCGACGGTGACCAACCCGATGCCGGAAATGCAAAATTTGGTGATGCAAAGATCAATAACACTCCGCACCAAATTCAGGTGGGCGATAAATTGATTGCCTGTTATTTCAGTCCGTCAGACAACACCAACCAGCAGTTGATAAATGCAATTAATACAGCAGACCACACCCTCGATATTGAAACCATGTTGATCACACGCTCCGATTTGGCCAATACCATAACAGATGCTTACGACCGTGGGGTGGATGTAAATGTAATCACCGAATCAGAGAGCGACAACACCGAAACAGTAAATAATATTCTGGGCAATACACTGCCCGCTAAAAAGTACATTTTTGACGATGCAGCAGGTCAGCTTCACCATAAAATGGCATTGATTGACGCGAACAATCCGGATTCAGATCCGCAGATAATAACCGGTAGCCACAACTGGAGTAGCTCGGCGAACGACCGCAACGACGAAAATACGCTCATTATTTACGATGCGGATATTGCCAACCTGTATTACCAACAATTTGTTTATCGTTTCAAACAAAACGACGGAACATTGGTACTCTCGGCACAGCTTATAGAATCAGGTTCTGTTAAGGTTTTTCCAAATCCAACCCAGGGAAGATTGATGATTAATGCCGACAAAACAATCTCGCGCATTTCGGTGTACAATAGCACCGGTGCAAAAATTGATGAATTGCATCCCAATGAAAACACGGCAGAATTTAATCTGCCCCACCATTTAACCGGACTTTTTCTGCTGAAAGTAGAATTAAGCAACGGCGATTATAACACGTATAAGATTTTGAAAAAATAGAACGTGCGTTTAGCCGGCAATTAAGCACAACCATTCTTGTTGAAAAGAACAAATAAAGTCCGGGGCTGCATATAATTATATGCAGCCCCGGACTTTTCATTTCATCACTAAAAAAAGAATGGAAAACTTCCAATCAGATAAGGACTAAACCTTTTATTCTTTCAGGGATACGCGGGAATTACAAATAGTTCAGAAAACATTCATAAAGTACTGAATAACACCCCTCCCGCACTTGAGAGTAATAAAATCCGGCGTGCCGGAAATCGTCCCGCAAACAAGAAAAACGAAATCCGGCGCCCCGGAAATACCGCCGCAATCGGGAAAACTAATATCCGGCAACCCGGAAATACTCACGAAGACAAGAAAACTAATTTCCGGTGACCTGGAAATACTGCCGCACTCAAGAAAAACGATATCCGGTGCCCCGGAAATGTTCCCGCAGACAAGAGAAATGAAATCCGGCAGATTGGAACTTCCGCCGCACATCCGCGATGATTGTTCTTCGACAAAACGATAACGCTTACCAGCCAGTAATCGCTTATCCGCCGAAACGCGATTTTGCTTCCTCAAGAATAGCCACTGTTGCGGTGGCTCCACAACGTGAGCAACCTGCTTCACGCACCGCCAGCAAAGCATCGAGTGTGCGCACTCCTCCGGCAGCTTTTATTTTTACGTTTGGCCCGCTGCTTTCGCGCATCAGTCTTAGGTTTTCAATGGTGGCTCCCATGTACGAATATCGGCCATCAGCGCCTTTTACAAAACCAAAACCGGAAGACGTTTTTACGTAATCGGCCCCCACTTCTGTACATATCTCGCACAGCTTTTTAATGTCTAATTTATTCTCGATGTAGTCGGTTTCGAAAATCACCTTTACAATCGCCCCGTTGTTATGACAGGCTTTTACCACTGTGCCAATTTCAAGTTCAATATATTCCCAATCGCCCTGCAAAGCTTTCCCGATATTTATTACCATATCAATCTCAACAGCCCCGTCTTTACAAGCGGTTTCTGCTTCAAAAGCTTTTACTTCAATTGCTGAATTTCCGGCCGGGAAACCGATAACACAACCAACCGTTACCTCCGTATCTTTTAAAAGCTGCTTAGCCTGTTTTACCGCGTATGGTTTTACACAAACCGATGCCACATTATACTTTGCCGCAACGGCGCACTCTCGTTCCAAATCGTAATCAGTCATAGTGGGGTGCAGGATCGAATGATCGATCATTTTTGCAAGCTGTTGAACACTAGCCATTTTAATTGGTTTTTAGTTATAAGGTAAATTTACAAAATATGCCGGGGATGTGCGACATATTTAGCAGAGAACCTTTTTTCAAATAATAAGTATTAAACAGATAGACCGTAAAATTAATTACTATGACCAACAGAAGATCATTTTTGAAATCGTTAGCCGGTGCAACTGCCGGAATCAGCCTGGCTTCAGGTTCGTTTGCAGCCAACCAGGAAACGCGCGACAGACTTGGCGAAATATTGCCGAAACGAAAATTAGGAAGAACCGGCGAACAGGTAACCATGCTCGGTACCGGTGGCTACCACGTGGGCTGGACCACTGAACGCGATGCGCAGGAAGTTGTGGAAGCAGCACTCGAAGGTGGCGTTCGTTTTTTCGACACCGCCGAAAGTTATTCGCAAGGCACCAGCGAAGAGCGTTACGGGAAATTTCTTACACCAAAGTACCGCGACCTGATTTTTCTGATGACAAAATCAACCGGACAAGATGCCAAAACAGTACAGGAACATTTGGAGGGATCGTTACGAAGGTTAAAGGTTGACCAGATCGACTTGTACCAGGTGCACGCCATTGCTTCGCCCGACGATGTTGACGGAAGAATTAAAGCCGGCGTTTTAGATTATCTGTTAAAAGCCAAGCAGGAAGGAAAGATCAGATACCTCGGATTTACCGGTCACCAAAATCCTTATGCACACACACGGATGCTGGAAAGAACTGAAGACTCCGATATATTCGATGCAGTACAAATGCCGGTAAACGTTCTGGATCAGACCTACTATAGTTTTGCTGAAAATGTTTTTCAGAAAGCACTGGACAGAAATATTGGTGTATTGGCCATGAAATCGTTGGCAGCAGGAAGGTTTTTTGCCAATAAAGAACGATTTAACTGGTCGACCGACAACCCGGTTATTCCTGACAATTTGAGCATTAAAGAAGCCATGTATTTTGTATGGTCGCTTCCTGTAGCAACATTAATTTCGGGAAATGAGAATGCCACCTTTATGCGCGAAAAAATCGCGTTAGCTCGTGCATTTACAAAATATTCGGAAGCTGAAAGACTGGCGCTGGTGGAGAAAGTAAAAGGAATTGCCGCAACCGGCCGGGTTGAATATTACAAACAAAAAGAGTCATAAAAGAAAAATCCCGGCGCCTCTGCTACCGGGATTCAAACTAAACCTAACTAAACCAAACTTATGAAAAAACAGCATATTGCTGTGAAGTATTTTGTTTCTAATCTATCCGCTGAATACAATAAATTGTACTCAGTTTAATTGTTTTCATGACGACAAATAAAATACAAATACCGTGCCAAAAACTAATTTCCGGAGGACAAACCGGAGTAGATCGTGCAGTTTTAGATGCTTGCCTGCATTATTCCTTCCCGTGTGGCGGCTGGTGCCCTAAAAACCGGAAAGCTGAAGACGGCGAAATTGCAGCAAAGTATCCACTAAAAGAGCTGCCCCAGGAAGACTATGCTGTCAGAACCCGAAAAAATGTCACCGAGTCTGACGGAACTTTAATAGTAGTTTCTGAAGATTTAAAAGGCGGAACACTGCTTACACAACAGTTCGCTTACGAACAACAGAAACCACTCCGAATAGTACGTCCTGATGCAAATCCTTCGCACTTAATTCCGTGGCTTATTCTTAATAATATAAACACGCTAAATGTTGCCGGCCCCCGCGAAAGCGAGTGGATGAACGCCTACCCGCTAACCTACCGATTTATTACCGAACTCATTGTAAAAATTAAATCATCGGCATCGGTGAACCAGCCCTGATTTATATCAAAAAATAAAATATCTTTGCGCAAAATAGAAGGAACCATTTAATTGAATGGTTGTTAAGAGGTAGTAAATGGAGAAAATTAGAAACTTTTGCATCATTGCACACATCGATCACGGAAAGAGTACATTGGCAGACCGCCTGCTGGAATTTACCAAGACGGTTAACGAACGCCAAATGCACGCCCAGGTGCTCGATAGTATGGAGCTGGAACAGGAACGTGGTATCACTATTAAAAGTCATGCCATACAAATGGATTATGTGCATGATGGTGAACCCTATAAATTAAACCTGATTGATACTCCGGGACACGTGGATTTTTCGTACGAAGTTTCGAGATCGATTGCAGCGTGCGAGGGCGCATTACTAATTATCGACGCTACCCAGGGAATTCAGGCGCAAACCATCTCGAATTTATACCTGGCCATTGAACACGACCTGGAAATTATTCCGGTGTTGAATAAAATGGACCTTCCAAATGCTATGCCCGAAGTTGTTGAAGATCAAATCATCGACCTAATTGGTTGCGATCGCGAAGATATTATTCGAGCCAGTGGAAAAACAGGAGAAGGCGTTCAGGAAATTCTCGATCATATTATTTATAAAATACCACACCCAAAAGGCGATCCGAAAGCACCGCTGCAGGCCCTGATTTTCGATTCGGTTTTTAACTCGTTTCGTGGAATTATTGCCTATTTCAAAATTCAGAATGGTGAAATTCGCAAAAAAGACCTGGTGAAATTTGTGGCCACCGGCAAACAATACGATGCCGACGAAGTAGGTGTACTTAAACTAGGTCTGCAACCGCGTGATGTTTTAGGGCCCGGCGATGTGGGTTACATTATTTCGGGTATTAAAACTGCGAAAGAGGTAAAAGTAGGTGATACGATTACTCACGTTGAGAATCCGTGCGATAAAGCCATTGAAGGTTTCGAAGAGGTGAAACCAATGGTTTTTGCCGGAGTTTACCCTATTGATGCCGACGATTACGAAGATCTTCGTGCGGCAATGGACAAACTGCAGTTGAACGATGCATCCTTGACTTTCGAGCCGGAATCGTCAGCTGCACTTGGATTTGGATTCCGATGCGGTTTCCTTGGGCTTTTGCACATGGAAATTATCCAGGAGCGTCTGGAGCGCGAGTTCGATATGAACGTAATTACAACCGTTCCCAACGTTTCGTATAAAGCTCACTTAACCGATGGAAGCGAATTGACGGTTTATAATCCTTCGGGAATGCCGGCATCAACAACCGTTGACGAGATTGATGAACCATACATCAGGGCAAACATTATTACAGCTTCGGAATTTATCGGGCCGGTAATGACTTTGTGTCTTGATAAACGTGGCGAACTGGTCAGCCAGAATTACCTGACTTCTGAGCGTGCCGAACTGGTATTTAATCTTCCGCTGGGTGAAATCGTTTTCGATTTTTACGACAAACTAAAAAGTATATCAAAAGGTTATGCTTCGTTTGATTACCACATGAGTGGTTTTAAACCGGCAAAACTGGTACGTTTAGATATTCTATTGAACGGTGAAATGGTTGATGCCCTGTCGACACTGATTCACTTCGACAATGCTTATCCTTTTGGTCGCCGGATGTGTGAAAAATTGAAAGAACTGATTCCGAGACAACAGTTTGATATTGCTATTCAGGCAGCTATTGGCGCAAAAATTATTGCCCGCGAAACGGTTAAAGCAGTTCGAAAAGACGTAACCGCAAAATGTTACGGTGGTGATATCACGCGTAAACGGAAGCTGCTGGAGAAGCAGAAAAAAGGAAAGAAACGAATGAAACAAGTGGGTAATGTTGAGGTACCTCAAAAAGCTTTCCTTGCCGTATTGAAACTGGATTAAAAAGAAATTCAAAATCAAAAGAAAAGCCTGATAAATTATCAGGCTTTTCTTTTGATATGTCGTTTCATCAAACAATCAGTTTATAACCTTTTCCGTGTACATTAATAATTTCAACGGTAGGTTCTTCTTTCAGGTGTTTGCGCAGTTTGGTAATGTAAACATCCATACTACGTGCATTAAAATAGTTATCGTCGATCCAAATCGATTTTAATGCATAATTACGTTCCAGCACCTTGTTGGCATTCTGGCAAAGCAATTTCAGCAAATCCGATTCTTTTGTAGTAAGTTTTACGGTGTTTTCACCTTCGGTAAGTGTTTGCTTCCGGGTATCGAAAGTAAATTTACCCAACGTAAAAACCTGTTGCGCGCTGGCCTGCCCTTCTTGCGAAGTACGGCGTAAAATCGCCTCCAAACGCATAATCAGCTCTTCCATACTAAAAGGCTTGGTAATATAATCATCGGCACCCAACTGAAAACCTTCCAGTACATCGTCCTTCATGTTTTTTGCTGTCAGGAAAATAATCGGGATGTCGGCATTTATAATACGTATATCTTTTGCCAGTGTAAATCCGTCTTTTTTGGGCATCATAACATCCAACACACAAATGTCGAAATGCTCTTTCATAAATCCTTTGTAAGCCGCTTCACCATCAGGATAAAGCTCAGCATCATATCCTTTTGCAACCAAATATTCTTTTAATAATAAGCCTAAATTCTCATCGTCTTCTGCCAGTAGTAATTTTGTTTTTTGTTCCATGGTTAATTATTTATTTGTGGGAAATAAATTTTAAATTTCGTTCCTTTATTCAAAGCACTTTCAACTTTTATTGTACCATTGTGAAGGTCGATAATCTTCTTCACATAACTTAATCCCAGACCGAATCCTTTTACATCGTGCACATTTCCTGTTGGCACCCTGTAAAAGCGATCAAAAATCTGCGCCTGATGTTCTTTAGCAATTCCAATGCCATTATCCTGAACGGAAATAACAACCTGATCTTTTCGGTTTTCGGTTTTTACCCAAATCTCAGGAATATCTTTGCTGTACTTCATCGCATTGTCAAGCAAGTTAAAAATAACATTTGTAATATGCACCTCGTCGCCTTTAATAAGTGCATTATCTGCTAAAATTTCGGTATGAAGTGTTCCGTTTTTATTGTTAACCCGCAACTCGAAGTTCGCGGTTACCGTTTTTACCATTTTGTTCGCATCAAACTCCCTGAACTTTAACTTCAAACGGCCTTCGTTAAAAACAGCCATTTGCAGCACTTTCTCCACCTGAAATCCTAAACGTTTACTTTCCTGGTTAATTACGTTCGAAACATGTTCAATTATCGACGGCGTATTCGCAACACTTCCGTCCTGCAACATTTGGCTGGCCAGCGAGATGGTTGAAATCGGTGTTTTCAACTCGTGCGTCATATTATTAATAAAGTCGTTTTTAATGTTCGACAGCTTTTTCTGGCGCATAATAACCACTAAAGCGTAGGCAAAAATTGCAATCAGTAATCCGGTTAATATAAATGTTGGAATAATGGTTAAACCCGTTTGTTTCACCAAATATCTTCTACGTTCCGGAAAATAAATATTTAAATAATTGGGTTTCGATCCGTTATAATCGTTCTGAAAAAGTAACTGCGGATATTCTTTCTTTTTCCCGGGCTTGTAATCTTCATCGCCAAAAATTACACGGTCTTTTCCCAAAGTTGAATTTTTAATGGCGTATTTATAATCCAGATCAATGTCGGTTTGTGCAATAGCATTTTTTAGAAACAACTCCAGTCGTGCCGAATCAATTCGTTCTTCAATGGGCCGGTCTTCCAAAAGAATTTCGTAGTTCTTCCAATTCGAATCGCGTATCCATTGTTGACGCCTGCGCTCCTGCTCAAAGCTTTCTTCTAGAAATCGCTGCATTTGCGAAATGGCACTCACTTTTACCGAATCGGCAATTTCCGATTTATATTTTTCTTCCATTTGCCCGTAAACGTTCCCTTGCGAATAACTAAGCTGAAAACTTACTGTTGCCTGCGACAAGCTATTTCGTGGAAAAACGTTAGTAAATTCGCTCGGATTATTCTGTTGCCCCGGCACAATTCCACGGCTTGCATATTCGCGCGCCGTTCGTTGTTCTTCCAGATCCAACTGCTGTGCAACCATATCTAATGCATTAGCCACTAACTGGTTAAACTGCTCCTCCCTGATATCGGATGCCGACTTGATCATCGACCCCTGCACCAATATCAATCCCGACAGCACAACTGCCATCAACACAATTAATGTAATTAGCATCTTACGACTCATGCAACAAAGATAATTTTATTGAATTGCTGAGAATATGGCACTTAACATTATTTAACAGGATATTGTAATTTGTAAAATTAATTAACCAACCCGCCACATTTCCGGCCAATTATTGACGTTTATTAGCTATTTCCGATTATCACTTTTTCGATTACCGATGGGTAATGTTCGTATTCCAGCTCGTGCACTTTTGCAGCTACCTGCTCGGGTGTATCGTTAGGTAACACCTCACATTTTGCCTGGAAGATGATTTTTCCCTCGTCGTAATTCTGGTTTACGTAATGAATTGTGATTCCCGAATGCGTTTCTTGGTTCTCAACCACCGCTTTATGCACATTCATTCCGTACATTCCTTTACCGCCGTATTTAGGCAACAAAGCCGGGTGTATATTAATAATAGTGAAGTTTTCGACCAGATTATCAGGGATAAGCCACAAAAAACCTGCAAGCACGATAACATTCACTTTACGATTTCTTAATGTTTCAACAATTTCGTTGGTATTATAGAATTGGTTGCGATTAAACACAAAGGTTTCCACCCCATGTTTTTTTGCCCGCACCAATGCATAGGCGTCAGATTTGTTTGCCCACAGCGAATCGATCATAATTTTTTCATTTCCAAGAAAATACTTAAAAATATTTTCGGCATTGGTTCCCGATCCCGAAGCAAAGACTGCAATCCTCTTTTGTTCCATTTTAACGTTTCTTTAGACTTTAGAACTTTTAAACAATTCGTTCAATTTTAGGTGGTTAATAGTTATATGCGCTGCCACGTTAACATCTTTTTTAAATTTTTTCTTGGAGATTTAAAGCGTAAATGTATTACTTTGCAGCGAATTATTTAAAACAAAATTTAGTATTAATTAAAATTAAGAATTATGTCTGACGTTGCAGCAAAAGTAAAAGCAATAATCGTTGATAAATTAGGTGTTGACGAGAGTGAAGTAACTACAGAAGCATCTTTCACTAACGATCTTGGTGCAGATTCACTTGACACAGTTGAATTAATCATGGAATTCGAGAAAGAATTTGATCTTGCTATTCCAGACGACGAGGCAGAAAAAATTTCTACAGTAGGTGAAGCAGTAGCTCACATCGAGGCTGCTCTCTAATTTTACCAAAAGAAGTTATATTCATAGAATTCATTTATGGAATTTAAACGGGTAGTAATAACCGGTGTTGGAACCGTTAATCCTTTAGGGAATTCCGTTGAAGAGTACTGGGAGAATCTTAAAAACGGTGTAAGCGGAGCTGGGCCTATAACTCACTTCGATGCATCGTTGCATACCACCAAGTTCGCTTGCGAGGTAAAAGATTTTGATCCTCTTAAGTACATGGAGAAAAAGGAACTCCGCAAATACGACATGTATACGCAGTATGCATTTGCATCGTCAGAACAAGCCGTTGTTGACAGTGGCATTGATCTGGAAAAAGTTGACGGTGACCGAGTAGGCGTTATTTGGGGTGCAGGAATTGGAGGCTTGGAAACTTTCCACCAGGAAGTTAGAGCTTACAAAGAGGAGCGTCCTCGTTTTTCTCCGTTTTTTATCCCTAAAATGATTGCAAACATTGCGGGTGGTTTGGTATCGATGAAATATGGTTTCAGAGGACCAAACTATACAACAGTGAGTGCATGTGCTTCAGCTTCTCATGCCATGATCGATGCGATGAATACCATTCGTATGGGAAAAGCCGACATGATCTTGACAGGAGGTTCAGAGGCCGGAGTTAATGAATGCGGTGTTGCCGGATTCAACTCTATGCGCGCACTTTCAACTCGCAATGATGATCCAAAAACTGCTTCGCGCCCATTCGACAAAGACCGTGATGGTTTTGTTATGGGAGAAGGTTCTGCAGCGTTCATATTCGAAGATTATGAACATGCCTTAGCTCGTGGAGCAAAAATTTATGCAGAAATTGTAGGTGGTGGCATGTCGGCCGATGCTTATCACATGACTGCTCCCGATCCGGAAGGAAGAGGTGCTAATCTTGTGATGAAATGGGCATTGGAAGATGCTGGGTTAAAACCTGAAGACGTTGATTATATTAACGTTCACGGAACTTCAACTCCGCTCGGCGACATTGCAGAACCAAAGGCTATTCTAAAAACATTTGGCGAACATGCTTACAACTTAAGCATCAGTTCAACCAAATCAATGACCGGTCACCTTCTTGGTGCTGCCGGAGCCATTGAAGGCCTTGCCAGCGTTCTTGCCATTATCAATGGTATTGTTCCGCCAACAATCAACCACGTTACACCAGATCCTGAAATTGACGAAAAGTTGGATTTCACATTCAACAAAGCCAAAGAGAAGGAAATCAATGTTGCGATTAGCAATACATTTGGTTTTGGTGGACATAATGCAACAGTAGTTTTCAAAAAACTATAGTAAACTGTGGTTAGAAAAATAGTACAACGAGTAAAACTCTTTTCGTCTGATCGAAAAGAGTTTTATTTGTTTTTAAAAGATCTTTTAGGATTTTACCCCCAGAATTTACGTTTGTACGATCTTGCCTTTATTCATAAGTCGGCCTCGATGGTCGATTCGCAGGGCAATTTTGTAAACAACGAACGTTTAGAGTATCTCGGCGACGCCATTCTTGGTGCTATTATTGCCGATTTTCTGTACAACCGTTTCCCGCAGGAAGACGAAGGTTTTTTAACCAAAACCCGATCGAAACTGGTAAACCGTGCCATTCTTACGCAGTTAACGCACGAAATGGGATTGCATGTTTTTATCGATTCGAATACGACAAAAAACATCGATAAAAGCCACATTTACGGCGATGCGCTCGAAGCACTTATCGGTGCCATTTATCTCGATAAAGACTATAAGGCGGCAAAATTTTTCGTTACAAAAAAGATTCTTCCTCAATTTGTTGATCTGAACGAAATTGAACAGGAAGACTCGAATTTTAAAAGCCAGTTGATTGAGTGGAGCCAGAAAAACAAACGCGAAATAGAGTTTGAAACCACTGAAGAGACCGACGAAAAAATTAAGCAGCCCCGATTTAAAGCGGTTGTTAAAATCGACAATAAAAAGGCCGGCGAGGGTGTTGGAACTTCTAAAAAAGAAGCCCACCAAAAAGCAGCTCACGAAACATTAAAAAAGCTCGACCAGCTTTAATATTTCCGATGCTCACACAGCTTATTCGTTACGTTTATTAAATTTGCCCCGCAATAACAATACATGGAAGGTATTTTAATTATAGGACTTGGTTTTTTTGCCCAGGGATTATTCTTTATCCGCACCATTGCGCAATGGTTTAAATCGGAGAAGGAAGGAGAAGTAATTTCGCCGGTAATTTACTGGCAGATTAGCCTGGTAGCGTCGATTATGATGCTGACCTACGGAATCCTGCGCCACGATTTTGCCATTGTTATGGGGCAATCGCTGGTTTACGGAATTTACATCCGTAACCTGCAGCTAAAAAATGTATGGACCAAAATGCACTGGGCCTTAAAATTTCTGGCATTGGCCATTCCGGTTGCTTACTGGGTTTGGCTGCTTACATCAGGCAGTTTTGCCAACATACTGCACAATGAAGATGTGTCACTTTTCTGGATGATTTGGGGAACCACCGCGCAAGTGGTATTTATCTCGCGCTTTTTTTACCAGTGGATACATTCCGAAAATAAAAAGGAATCATACTTCCCATTGGGATTCTGGATTATCAGTACTTGTGGTTCGTTGATGATTTTTACCTATTCGATCATTCGTCTCGATCCGGTGCTTTTTGCAGCGCATAGTTTGGGGCTCTTTACCTACATGCGAAATATTGCGCTACATTATGGAAAAAGCAGCTTATTCGAAAGGCTCAGCAAAATTCCGGTACTGAATAAAGTAATTGGTAAAGTTTCGGAAAAGATTAAGTAAACAGTTTCAGGCTGCTCTTCCAGAATAAAAAAGCAGGCCTCCCGAAGAAAACCCGCTTTGACACATAAAAGGATTACTTTGTTTAATTGTTTCCATGCATTTTCTGCTTAATAACTTCTTTTAGTACAAAGTAGATTAGTAATGATACGAGTAATACTGTAAGCCCCCAAATAGTACTGTAAAAGCTAACAATTGCCCCGCCCATAACAATTTCGGGCGAAATGTCGGCAGCTGCCCGAATGGCTTCCAAAGCCTGAACAATACCAATAATTTGCGAAAGTACACCCAGTGCAGCGGCAAATAGTCCGGCCATCCGAATCAAGCCCATAAGTTTCAAATCATAATGCTTTAGCACAGCCATTTTATAAATTTTAATTCCGGCCACTACCAGCATTAACAAGCCCATTACAGTAATTACTCCCATAAACGGGCCACCTGCTCTATGAAAATCAAAAAAGTTCATGATCGTTATTTTTAAAGTTTACACCGCAAGCTACTGCTGATTGTTCGATTAGTGCGAATTTAATCGTTTAACAACCAGAAATCAACGCTCAGTAACATTTTACAGGAAGAAATACATACCGAGCGAGTTTTGAGTCATTCATCCTTGTTTCGATGAATTTAGACGATAAAAATAGGTTAATCCAAAAATCCTCGATAATTTCCTGTTTTAATTGTGTTATGACCGATAAGATCCAACATATAATTACCCGGATTGAGAGCTCGAAATACATCCGACCTGTCTACCACGCAGCATTTTGGATAATGGTTGCCTGCTTCTACTTTTTCATGTTTAGCTGGAACAGTGCTTTTCGCGAGGCTACAATTATTTTCTCGGCCGGGTTATTGCCGGTGGCCATTTTGCTTACCTACTTTTTCAACCATTTTTTAGTGCCGCGCTACCTATGGAAAAAACGTTATGGCCTATTCCTTTTGTACAGTTTTTACACCTTGCTCGCCGGTGTTTGGCTTTCGTTACTAATCGTATTTTATGCGCTAATTTATATTCTTAAAGACAAAGCAGCCATCGATCCGTCGGTGCTTCATCCCGAGTTACAAGTGATTTCGCTGAATTTTATCGTGTTTTTTGCCATAGCCGTAAAGCAGATAAAACGTGCCTTTTTTATTCAGCAGGAAAAGAATGAATTGGAGCGCAAAAAACTGAATACCGAACTGAAGCTGAAAGAAGCCGAATTAAAACTGCTAAAAGCCCAAATTCATCCGCACTTTCTGTTTAACACGCTGAATAACCTTTACGGGCTTACAATGGAAAAATCGGACGAAGCGCCCAGTCTGGTGCTGCGCCTTTCCGATATTCTGGATTATATTCTTTACCGCTGCAATGAAAAAAAGGTGTTGCTTATCGACGAGATCATGAATCTGCAAAACTATATCGAGATTGAAAAGCTGCGCTACTCAGAGAAACTGAGCATAACAACTGATTTCCCGGAAGAAACCAATAACCTGCAAATTGCGCCGCTGCTTTTGCTGCCTTTTGTCGAGAATGCATTTAAACACGGTGTGAGCCACAATCCCGGCCGGGCGCAGATTACAACAAGTTTAAAAACACGGCACACCACCTTGGAGTTTAAAATCGAAAACTCAAAGAATCCGGTAAAACCGCAAATAGAAAGTCTCTCGAAAGGAATTGGCTTGAGTAATGTAAAAAAACGGCTCGAGTTACTTTATCCGCAAAAATACAAGTTGGAGATCGACGATAAAGAAGCGACTTTTTCAGTAACTTTATCCTTAGAATTAGCTGAATAATGTACCGCTGTATCATCATAGACGACGAACCGATTGCCATTCGGGTTATCCGGAATCACCTGTCGGTTTTTACCGATTTCGAAGTTGTTGCCGAATGCAGCAATGCGTTGGAAGCGATGCCAATTCTGCAAAAAGAAAATATTGATCTGCTGTTTTGCGATATTCAGATGCCACAAATTACGGGAGTTGATTTTATTCGTTCGATGCTGCATCCACCCAAAGTAATTTTTACAACGGCCTATCGCGATTATGCCATCGATGCATTTGAGCTAAACGTGGTAGATTACCTGTTAAAACCCATTTCGTTCGAGCGTTTTACAAAGGCGATTAACCATTTTCTCGAATTACAAACAGCTACTCCCCCGTCGATATCTGAAACGCAAGAAACCCGTGATTTTATCTTTCTTAAGGCCGATAAAAAGCATCATAAAATAAATCTTTCCGATATCCTGTATTTCGAGAGTCTCGGCGATTACGTTATTGCTTATACCTCCGACCAGAAAATTGTAACCAAGGAACGTATCAGTCATCTTTCGGATTTACTTCCGCCCAAACGCTTTCTGCAAATTCATCGCGGCTATATTGTTTCTATTGATAAAATCGAATCGATTGGTGCAGGTTTTGTCGAAATTAAGGGCAAGAAATTACCTGTTGGCAGAAATTACAAACCTGATCTTCAGAAACTGTTGTCGTAATAAACCTTTCCGTTTTTAATCTGTTTTACCTACTTTTAAACCCATAAAATTGCAAATGGAAGATAGCAGGAAATATACTGTACGTACCGGATGGTTCTCCATTATTGGGAATATTTTGCTTTCGTCTTTAAAATACTGGGCAGGAGTTTCAACCGGCTCTTTAGCTTTGGTTGCTGATGCCTGGCATTCGATTTCAGATGTTGTTACCTCTGCAATTGTATTAATCGGAGGAAAGATTTCGCGAAAACCGGCTGATGACGATCACCCGTTTGGACATGGAAGAGCCGAACATATTGCAGCCATTATTATAGGTGTTGTTTTGGCAATCGTGGCATTCGATTTTATTCTGAATGGCATTGAAAAGTTTGGAAACCGGGAACATACTTATTACAGTACCTTTGCATGGATTGCGATTATAATATCCGTTATCGTGAATGAATTGATGACCCAATATTCCTTTTGGGCAGGAAAAAAGATCAATTCCAGCATGCTTATCGCCGATGGGTGGCACCACCGAACCGATGCACTTTCATCGGTAATTGTGCTGATTGGTATAGCGCTGGGACGATCATTTTGGTGGACTGATGCCGTGTTAAGCATTATTGTTGCTATTTTAATTGGCTACGCCAGTTTCGAGATTTTGTCAAAAGAGATCAAATCGCTGCTTGGCGAAAGTCCTTCTGATGAGTTATTGGAAAAGATTCATAAAACAGTTAGCCTTAATTGCACAATCCGGGTGAACCTGCATCATATTCATTTGCACAATTACGGCCACCATACCGAAATGAGCTGCCACATCAAACTTCCTCCGGAAATGACACTCTACGAAACGCACGAAATCTGCACCAAAATTGAGAAGGCTATTAAAGAGGAATTTGGTTTTTTCACCACCATTCACCCTGAGCCGCTGAGCGATAAACTCAAATCATTTGAACGCTATTAAGGCAGAATTTCACTAAAAAATATATTGGGCAGAAACCAATTCTTTTAATCGTGCAAAAACGCAACGAGTTAGCTTGAAAATTAAATTTTTTCCATATTTTTAGCATCTATTTAAATTTTTTAAAAACTAACTAAATGAGAAAGATATCAGTTTTGTCAATTTTAGTAATCCTCATGTCTATGTTTCAGTCCTGCTCCGAAAAAGTTGAAACCGACCTCACTAAAACGGCTTTTATACCGAAACCAACCAGCGTAACAGCTACAGGCGATGGTTTCAACCTGAATAAAGCCAGTGTAATTTATGTACAAGAAGGTAGCGAAGGCGTGCTCCGCTCTGCTGAAATGCTTGCTGAAAAAATCAATCAGCTTACCGGTGGTTCTGTTACGGTTAAACCAACCGCTACTCCCCCGTCGAGGGAAATTTATATTTCTGATTTCGACAATGAAGAGCTAAATGAACAAGGTTACGAGTTGGAAATTGAAAAACACCTGATCACAATTAAAGGTGCAGATGCAGCCGGATGTTTCTTTGGCGTTCAAACGCTGTTGCAAACACTGCCTGTTTTAGCAGATAATTCGCAAACTTTATATGTGCCAACCGGAATAATTACTGATTCACCGGAATACACCTACCGTGGTGCTATGCTTGATGTTTCGCGCCACTTTTTCAATGTTGAGGAAGTAAAACAATACATCGATTTTCTGGCCATGTACAAAATGAATGTACTTCACCTGCACTTGTCGGATGACCAGGGCTGGAGAATTGAAATCAAGTCGTGGCCAAAACTTACTGAAATTGGTGGCCAGACTGAAGTTGGTGGCGGCGAAGGTGGTTTTTACACACAAGAGCAATACAAAGAATTGGTTCAATACGCAGCTGATCGCCAGATTATGATCGTTCCTGAAATTGATATGCCGGGACACACCAACGCAGCGCTTGCATCGTACGCCGAGCTGAATTGCGACGGTAAAGCCCGCGAACTATACACCGGCACCGAAGTTGGATTCAGCACACTGTGCACCGACAAAGAAATAACTTACCAGTTTATCGACGATGTAATCCGCGAGTTGGCAGAGATAACTCCTGGTCCGTACATCCACATTGGTGGCGACGAATCGCATGTTACAGCGCACGACGATTATGTGTATTTTGTAAATAAAGTTCAGGATATCGTAAAAAAATACGATAAGAAAATTATTGGCTGGGATGAAATTGCCAATGCCAAATTGATCGATGATGTAACTGTACAATTCTGGGCCGATGTTGAAAACACAACAATGGGCGTTGAAAAAGGTGCACAGGTATTAATGTCGCCTGCAGCGCGCGCTTATCTTGATATGCAGTACGATTCAACAACTCACCTTGGTTTGCACTGGGCCGGTTATATTGAAGTGGATCACGGTTACGACTGGGATCCTGCGACATTGGTTGAAGGAATTACAAAAGAGAATATTTTGGGAATTGAAGCGCCACTTTGGTCGGAAACTGTTACCAATATCGACGAAGTGGAATATATGGTTTTCCCTCGTCTGCCGGGATATGCAGAAATTGGCTGGACAGCACCAGGCGAAAGAAGCTGGGACGAATACAAAACACGTTTAGCAAAACATGGCAAACGTTTCGAAGCACTGGGTATCGATTATTACAAATCGGCCCTCGTTCCGTGGGAAGAATAGAAAAAATTGATAGTATTAAAATATTGAAGACGGGTTGCAAAATTGCAGCCCGTTTTTTTTATTATTCAAATTCTACTTTTGCAATACGGCCACCGCTTCCGGCAGCAAAGCCTGCCAACCGATTCGGAATTGCTCTAAACGTGAAATAACCTTCATCTGAAAGAAAATTCCAATTGATTCCGCCGTCTGTTGAAATATCGCAACCGGTTTTTCCGATCGCAAATACAAATGAATCGTTGCCTGCTTTTACCTCCTGAACACACGAACGGTATTCTTTTGGCATTGTTACAGCCGGCTGCCAGGTATCTCCGCCATCAAAAGTATACGAAGCAATATTGGTATTCAGTTCCGGCTGATCGTATATTCCACCTACAATTATTCCTTCTTTGTCATTTTTAAAAGCCACAGAAAATATTCCTGATGATGCCAATCCGCGAATCATTGGTGTTTTCGAAACTTGCCACGATTTTCCAAAATCTTCAGAATAAAACACACGAGCCGCTTTCCCGCCACTGGCGATCCATGCTTTCCCTGACGGCAAATATTCGATACAAGTATTCGAGGCTGCAAAGTTGGCCTCCCCTTCTTCTACCGGAGGAAGATCTGTAACCTGAGTCCATGTGTTTCCGGCATCTTTTGTACGCAACACAAAAAACTTTCCGTCAATCGGATCACTCACGGCCAAACCATTCTTTGCATCCGCGAATTTTACCGAGTTAAAAAACAAGCCGCTTGTAGTGTCACTGAAAACGACATTCCAGGTTGCTCCGCCATCAACGGTTTTGTAGCCAAACTCAGGACCGGCCACACCAAAAACGAGGGCCGTATTTTCGTCCCAGGCATGAATACTGCGGAAGTCGTTTTGCTCAGTGTCCGGAACCGTAACATCTTTCCAACTGTTACCGCTGTTGGTCGATACCAACACTGTTCCTCCCGATCCACTCGCCCAAACAACGTTTTCATCAACTACATGCAGTCCGCGAAAACTGGCGTCAGTAGAAGTATTAAGTTCTGTAAAAACAACTCCCTCTACCGTCTTTTTCTGATTAGCACACGCCACAATCATAATGCAGCCGATAAAAAACAATAATCCCGATCGTATTCTTTTGATTTTTCTCATGGCATTAAAAATAGAAATAACTTTTGTCCCGCACCTCAAATTGACACTTTACGCACAAAAAAATCATACAAAAAACGCCCAATTTCTTTATCTTGTGCATCCGTAAAAAATAATCTAAACCATAAATTTAATAGCATTATGACCAAAGCAACTGAATTTCTGAAAAGCCACATAATGACGGCTGAAGACATTAAAATGAAGGAGGTGGTGAACGCCTTTTTAGACGAAATGGCAAAAGGATTGGCCGGGCAGGAAAGTTCTCTACTGATGTTACCAACGTATATTGAAGCCGATGGAGAAGTGAAAGCCAACGAACCTGTTGTTGCCATCGATGCCGGCGGAACCAATTTTAGAGCTGCCAAAGTTTATTTCGACGACAACCTGAAATTGGTAACAGAAAATATTAAAAAAGCTAAAATGCCGGGTGTTGAAAAAGAACTGACAAAAGCTGAGTTCTTCGATACTTTTGCATCGTACCTGGCAGATTACAAAACCACATCAGACAAACTGGGATTTTGCTTTTCGTATGCTGCAGAGATTTTCCCGAACAAAGACGGTAAACTGATCGAATGGAGCAAAGAAGTGAAAGCGCCCGATGTAATTGGAGAAATGATCGGCGAAGGACTTCTGAACGCCATGCAAACACCCGACAAACAACTGGTGCTGATGAACGACACCGTGTCGACCCTACTTGCCGGGAAGGCAGCACGCGCCGTAAAAGCCTACGACACTTACATTGGTTTTATTTTGGGCACAGGAACCAACACCAGCTACATCGAAGCCAATAAAAACATTACCAAAACCGACGGGCTAAACATGGAAGGCAGCCAGATCATCAATATCGAATCGGGCGCATTTACACTGGCTCCACGCACTGATATTGATATTGCTTTTGATAACACTACCGAGAATCCGGGCCGTTATGCTTTTGAAAAAATGTTCTCGGGTGGGTACTTTGGCGGATTGTGTACAAAGGCGTTAAAAACTGCAGCGGCGGAAGGCGTTTTTACCAACCCTGAAGTTTTTGAGAATCTGCAGGAATTAACATCGGAAGAAGTAAATAATTATGTGCACGGCATTGAAAGTGCCCACAATGTATTACCCGGAGTATTCACCAGCGATTCAGATAAAATGTTGGTTGCCGAAATTATCGACAAACTAATTGAGCGCGCAGCAAAACTGGTAGCTGCTAACCTGGCGGCTGTAATTCTGCAAACCGGAAAAGGTAAACACCACGAAAAACCGGTTTTAATGACCATTGAAGGAACAACGTTTTATAAACTTCATAATTTCCGGCAACTATTTGAAAAATACCTGCAGGATTTCCTTTCGGGAGATAATCAACGGTATTACGAAATTGTGGAAGTGGAAAACTCAAGCTTACTAGGTGCAGCTATTGCAGCCATTGTAAACTAATTGATTTGGTGAGGATTTCTTAAAGGAAAAGATGTTTTAAAAGGACGTCACCCTGAACTCGTTTCAGGGTCTGTTTCCCGCCAAACAAGATTCTGAATCAAGTTCAGAATGACGGAGTAAGCAGCCAGCAAGAAAACCTCATCATTTTAATTTTCAACAAGTGGAAAAACGCGTGCACGCATCAAGTCGAGCACAAATACCTGTTGAAACCGCGACTGAAATTCTTCATGACTGATCTTATTCAACAGATTGATATTCTTATCCGCCCGCAAACAATCAGTAGTAATTAAAAGCCAGTATTGTTGCAATTGTTGTTTTTGATAGATCCGCAGTTTCTCATCCTTTTTGGCAATCGCTAAACGAATATCTTCAACCACATTATTCGAAATGCCGAGATTATTCGAACGCTCCCAAACCGACTCTTTTAACTCGGGATGATGAGCGATCAATACTTGCTCCAGCCCGTCAGGCAGATCGGAATTCGTGAGGATTTTATGAAAAAAGGCTCCATCGGTTTTGCCTTCGATAGCAGATTTTATTGTTGCCACTGTTTTCGATCGTACCATTAATTCGCGTTCAGGCGAGATCAGGTGTTTCTCGAAAAACATAAATTTCACAAAAAGTTTTGCATCTGATCCGTCTTCAAAAAGCTCCTTCATATCCTCAACCAATTCATCTCTAAAGTTAATTTGGGCTTGTACCTCTTCTGTTTTTGTTACAGCGTTGGCGGGGTTTAGCCGTGTAAGTTCAATTCCCAGTTTGTGTGCGTTTTTCATTTTCACCACAAAATCGGGCGACTCCGATGCCACAACTTTCCCATTCGGAAAACCGGGGTAGCAATCTCTAAAATAGTTCACCAGTAAAACTTCCAGCTGTTTCTTTACTTCCTGCATTTTCGCTAATTTGTGTTTTGAGTCCTCATTCTCAAGAGTTTGTTATTGGAACAACTAAAGATAAGAAAATACGGCATTGAAAAAACTGATCGGATTATCATAAAAACAATCAATGTTTTTGTATAAATTTTCAACCAAAAACAAAATCTGGTGTTACATTTCAATAAAATCATAATTTATGTATCAAGGACTATTACACGCACATAACGGATTTCGCTGGTTGGTTTTAATCGCACTTTTATTTGCAGTTTTGCTTGCAGTAAGCGGCTGGGCAAGTAAACGAAAATGGGGACGGGCCGATAACCTTTCCGGACTAATTTTGGTAATGATAATGGATATTCAGTTTCTGCTGGGAATTGTATTATACGCCTTTGTTAGCCCGATTACCAAAGCTGCATTTAACGATTTTGGAGCAGCTATGAAAAACAGCGATCTGCGTTTCTACGCCGTAGAACATATTCTGTTAATGATTATTGCACTTGCATTGGTGCACATTGGACGGGCAAAATCGAAAAAAGATGTGGCACCGTTAAAGAAATACAAGGCATCGGCAATATTTTACGGAGTTGCTTTAATACTAGTTTTGGCAGCCATTCCGTGGGACAGAGCTTTGTTTTAGCCATAGTCGATTAAAAAAAGGAGTATCGTACTGAGTACGATTAAAGAAAAACGCGTGATTGGTGTATCGTACTGACTACGTTTGACGAAAACCGCGTGGGTGAAGTATCGTACTGAATACGATTGAAGAAAACTGTGTTGGGAAAGCATCGTACTGAGTACGTTTGAAAAAAACTGCGTTGGGGAAGCATCGTACTGAGTACGTTTGAGGAAGATTAACGATACGTAGAATAAAGTGTGTTAATATAAAAGACTCCCTGTTCAATTGACATTTCCAAATTTTGAAATGTTTCGCGAATAAAAAAGGCTGCAAGAGATAAACTCCTGCAACCTTTTAAGCTTGGTTCAGCTTGTGCTTTCGCACCTGTTTCTTAAATGCTATACCGATTTAATATCGAAATGAGCCTTTAGTTCGCGAGCTCCTAAAGTCTTTTTCGTTTATTATCGGCATTAACCATTGTAATCTCAACGTATCGCTTAAAGCTCACGTTGAAATACAACTGGTTTTACTTCTTTGCCCCTACGGCATATATATCATCAATTAAGTGCTGGTATTTTACTGCTACCGCATTTCGTCTCAGTTTTAATGTTGGCGACAGTTCGCCCGATGTTGGAGTCCACTCTTCGTGTACCAACCGAATACGACTAATCTGTTCGTGCGATCCCAAAGTCTTATTAATCTTAGCAACTTCTTTTTGTAATTTCTGAATGACTTCCGGAAGTTGAATCAGCTCCTCATTATTCTCGTAATGCACTTTGTGTTCGCCGGCCCAGTCATGCAGTATTGGGAAACACGGTGAAATAATGGCACTTGCAAATTTTTCGTTGGCACCAATTACCATTACCTGCTCAATCAGCTCCGATGTTTTCAACTTGTTCTCAATCATTTGCGGAGCAATATATTTTCCGCCCGACAGTTTAAATATCTCTTTCTTACGGTCGGTAATTTTCAGGTATTTATCATCTACCAAAACACCAATATCACCGGTATGAAACCATCCGTTCTCATCGATCACTTCTTCGGTTAATTCCGGCGCTTTGTAATAGCCCATCATTATTCCGGGGCCTTTGCACAAAATCTCGCCGTCGGGTGCAAATTTCACATCGTAACCTTTCAGAATAGGGCCAACTGTTCCAACCATCATTTCCATTGTAGTTGGATTATTTACCCCAATTACCGGCGAAGTTTCTGTTAAGCCATACCCTTCGAGCGTAGTAAGTTTTGCCATACCAAACAGGCGGGCAATTCGCGGCTGAAGGGCAGCGCCACCCGAAACAATGTATGTGATATTTCCACCAAGAGCTTCTCTCCATTTGGAATAAATCAACTTGTCTGCCACCGAAATTTTCAGTTGCATTAACGGGCCAAACTTTTTATTGTATTCAAAATGACGAGTCAGATTCAGTGCCCAGAAATATAATTTCCGCTTAATTCCTGAAAGTTCTTTTCCTTTCGCTACAAATCCGTCGTAAACTTTTTCGAGCAAACGTGGCACCGAGTTAAACATGTGCGGTTTCACTTCTTTAATCGACGAAACAATCTGCGCCAGGTTTCCAACATAATAAACACCCATTCCACGGTACTGAAAGTGATAATTTACACTTCGCTCGTAAACATGGCAAAGCGGCAGAAAACTCAAGGCCCTGTGCTCTATTCCCAGATCGTGAAGTTTTGCGTGTTCTGTAAAATTCGATACCAAATTGTTGTGACTCAACATCACTCCTTTTGGCACACCTGTTGTTCCCGAGGTATAAATAATCGTTGCCAGGTCCTCAGGCTTAATATCCTTTTTAGTGGCTTCCAGCACTTCTGCAAATTCTTCTTTTTTCTCTTCACCCAAATCAAGAATTTGCTCATAGTTTTTGGCTCCTTCTACCTCCTCAAAAGTGTAAACAGCATCAACACCGTCAATCATATTGGCCAGCGGGCACATGCTTTGGAAAAGCTTTTTATCGCCTGCCAGAATAATTTTCACTTCGGCATGCTTCAGAATATATTTATATTCATCGTCGCCCAAGGTGGGGTAAATTGGCACGTGAACAAAACCGCCCATTGCCAATCCCATATCGGCAATATTCCACTCGGGACGATTGGTGGTAACCGTAGCAACTTTATCGCCACGTTTTAACCCCAAAGCCATAAGTCCCATGGCAAACTGGTGCGATTTTTCGTAATATTCTTTGGTTGAATAAGTATACCATTTTCCATCTTTTTTTCCGGCAATGGCATCTGTACGGGGGAATTCGTTTAATGCGCGTTCGAGAACATCAAAAGTACGTGTAACTGTCTGTCCCATATTTCAATTTTAAAAACTTCGAAATATAAGGCTTTTGTTGTTGGTTGATTTACAAAGCGTTTATGCTATTTTTCAGCTTTTATTATTTATATGCATTCTAAATAATTTTAATTATCTGTATTACAAAAAGTTAAAACAGACACTGTCGACTTTCAGAGCCTATTGTTCTAAAATTTTACTTAGAAAACGATTAATCCTCAGCCTCAGCTTCAGCGAGTTGCTGCTGATATTTATTGTCTTTTATGTACGCCCAAATTATTAATCCGGCCAACACTAAAATCGATGCCGGAACTGCCGGATCTACCCCATCGGCAACACCTTTTCCGTACGAATGTAACCCTGACAGGTAATAGTTCACGCCGAAGTAGGTCATCAGTACCGAGGCAAAACCAAGTATCGACGCAAAATTATAATTGAAAATTCCTTTCAACGAAGGAATCAGCCGCATGTGTACAATAAACGAGTAGATCACTACGGTAATCAATGCCCAGGTTTCTTTCGGATCCCAGCCCCAGTATCGGCCCCAGCTTTCGTTGGCCCAAATGCCGCCAAGAAATGTTCCGATGGTAAGAAAATACAGACCAACCGTTGCCGACATTTCGTTGATGGTTGTCAGTTGTTCGATAAATCCATTTACTTTTGATTCGTTCACACCTCTTCGCAGAACGATCAGAATCATAACCAAAACTCCCAGGAACATACTCAAACCAAGAAATCCATAGCTTGCCGTAATAATGGCCACGTGAATAGCCAACCAGTATGATTTTAGTACCGGAACCAGATTGGTTACTTCCGGATTCATCCAACTCAGATGAGCCACAAACAGTGCAATTCCGGTTAAGAATGCAGCAGTACCCACTACCATCGGGTATTTTCGGCCAAATATAATTCCGGCCAACATGGTTGCCCACGCAACATAAACCACCGATTCGTATCCGTTACTCCACGGTGCGTGGCCTGAAATGTACCAGCGCACAATCAAACCAACCGTGTGCACCAAAAACAGTATTAAAATGAATCCGAAGAAAGAAATCCGTAGAAATGATGGCAATTGTTTTTGTCTGAAAATATTTATAAAAAGTACCGTTAACAGCAAGAAACCAAACAAGAGGTAAAACGGAAAGATGCGTTTAAACGGATTTACTTTATTGAATAGAATTTCAACGTTTTTCTTTTTCTCGCCGGGCAAAAGATCGGCTCCGTATTTCACCTGGAAATTATCGACTGCCTGCAACACCTGCACAGCATTTGCACTTTGGTTTTCGGTAATCGACTGTAGCAACAGCTGAAAACCACTTTGTATAAAAATAGAATCGCCGTCGGTGTATTCAGTTGGAGTACTTCCGGGAGCATACCAGGTATCCTCCACTCGTTCGCGCGGGAACAAATGGAAAATTGAACCCTGAAATACCATAAAACAGATATTTACGCGCTCGTCAACGTTAATGTATTCCTTATCCATGCGGTTGCGCATTCCGGGAGCTTTAGCGTAAGCCGCCCGCACCGCATCCGCAATTTTATAATTGCCGTTGGCATCAAAAAGCGATTCAACCGTAATAAATTTATTTTGTGCGCCGAGCGCCCCTTCCAGCGATTTATCGGCAACCTTTATAATAGGCATCGATTGCCAGATTTCGGGATATGCCATCATACTCAGCACTACTCCATCGGCTGACAATCCATACAAACCTGATTTACGGCTTATCTTTCGAACAATCTCTCCCGACAACGTTGACACCGGTTCAATTCGTCCGTCGACACCCTGCACCCATAATTCGCTGAATTCTTTTACCACTTCCTTGTCAATCGACGGGATTCCTGCTCCAACGCCACTTTGTGCCGATGCTGAAAAAGCTACACTTCCCAACACCGCAATAAGCGCAATTACTTTTACCGAACTGGCTTTTAACTTCTTCGCCAAATACTGGAAATAGGAATTTGGATTTATCAGCGACATGATACAACCAACAATAAGCAGGAAATAACCGAGGTACGAAATCCACGTTCCCCAAAAGTCGTAATTAACCGAAAGAATCGTGCCTTGTTCGTCCACATCGTACGACGATTGGAAGAACTTGTATCCCCGGTGATTCAGTGTGTTATTCATGAAAATGCGAATATCTTCGTTAATGCCTTTTTCCTGGTCTACCAAAACAACTTCCGAAGCAAACGACGACGGCGAGTTGGAGCCCGGATAATGTTCCAACTGAAAATCTTTTAAATGAATACTAAACGGAACCTGCAGCGGCAATGCGCCATAAGCCAGTTTTAGCGTACCGTTGCCAAGCGGAACACGCACAGTATCGGGGCGTTGCCCGGAATGACCAAACACCGGTACATTTTGCTGGCGTATACCATCCGAAACCTGAATCATTACAGCATCTTCTCGTGTTTCGGTCTGACTTTTTACTGCTGTAAATGTGGCACTTGGCAAGAATTTTCGAACTAAAAAGCGAAAATTGTCATAACCGTATAAGAACATCGGTTTTACCGCAATTGTGTCACCGGGATGAATATCGACCGTTTCCTGAGTGGCCATGGTCGTTTCTTCAAGTTGTGCAAAAGAGGTCATATAAAGTGTGCCGTCCTGCGTAAAAAAGTTGATCACCTTTTCTTCATCCACCTCAAAACCGGCAGTAAAACCGGGGTAATCGAGCACATCTCCTTCTTTAAAAGAAAACGACTGCATTCCCTGTGCTCCGGGTGCCGAAAAAACAAAATCGATAACCGGCTCTCCCGAATCGGAAGCGATGGCTTTTTGTTCCGCATTTTCGATAAAACCAACGGCTTTTACTTTTACCGCTTTTCCGTTAACATCAAATTTTGCAGAATACTGCTTCGGTGTAATCTCCGAAAACCGCACCTGCTTCACCTTTTCCTGACCGTCAAATCCGGCATAAAAATAATCGTTGGTAGAGAGAATCGAATTGGCTCTCTCACCTTCGCGAATGTGCATTACTCCCTCGAAACTGATAAAGCGCGTAACGGCACCTCCCAGTATCATCACCAAAAAAGACACGTGAAAAATGCCGAGTGTGTATCGCCTGTTGGTGAAAAAACGGTAGCGAAACATGTTATTAATAAGGTTTAGCGCAAACAGCCCCCAAAGTACCTCGAACCAATGCGTGTTATACACCAATGCGCGGGCGGTTGGCGTGCCATAACTGCTTTCGATAAATGTGGCCACAGCCATTGAAAAAGCAAGCCCAAGAAAAATAAATGCCGCGAACGGCATGGATGTTATAAAGGAATAGAATTTCTTCATCTCTGTTTTATCAATTTAATTCCAAGTCTTTTGTATAACCATTTTCTCTCAAAATAGTTGCTGAAAATAATCCTTATTTAGAACAAATCAAAAAAAGAGATAAAACAAAAACCTCTTTGGTATTTTTTTAAACGAAACATAAGGTGCGAACGAGGCAGCAACTTTTTATCTCATTTCTTTTGCTGAGAAATTGAGAATCAATTAGCAAATTGTCAATTTTTTAACAATTTTAGACTCCCTTGGTTACAAATGTCTCGTCCTACACATGTAGGGCAAGACAAATGTAACATAAGAGATAGTTTTACCAATCTAGGATGCTGTTCTTTCAGTGTAGGGAGACTTTTTTTGATGTAGGAGCGCTTCTTTTCTGTGTAGGACGACTACTTTTCAACGTAGGAGACCATTTCATCAATGTAGGACGACTTTTTTTTGCATTACGGACAAGCAAAGGGGCACTTTAAAACAAAAAGACCTTCAAGGTTTTGGAAACCTTGAAGGTCTATTAAGCAGCGGTTAAAAACCGCTAATCCCTTCTGTGGGAATCTGCGAAACCCGCGTTATCAGCGTTCTGATTTCATCTTACTGCAAAAACGACAGTGCTTTTTCGATAGCCGCCTGCAGGCCGTCAACATCTTTACCACCGGCAGTAGCATAAAATGGCTGGCCACCGCCACCACCTTTAATTTCTTTTCCGGCTTCGCGAACAATCTGTCCGGCGTTTAAACCTTTATCGGCAACAATATTATCCGAGATCATTACTGTCAGGTTTGGTTTGCCGTTTACTTCGGCACCAATTACCAAAAACAAATCTTCAATCTCGCCTTTTAGCTGGAAAGCCAAATCTTTTACTAATCCGGCATTGTCGATTATAATTTTATCGGCGATGATATTTACACCGTTTTCGTTTAATACTTTACTCTTCAGATTGGCTTTGGTCATTTTCAAACTCTCTTGCTGGAAAGCATCGATTTGTTTGCTCAACTCCGAATTTTGCTGAAGCAGCGTTGTTACACTACCCAGAACATCTTTCGAACCTTTCAGCGTTTCTTTGATGTTGTTGATCAGCGCCAATTGATCGTTAATGTATTTCTCGGCACGATCAGCAGTAATTGCTTCAATTCGGCGCACACCTGCAGCGATTGCACTTTCCGATACAATTTTCAACATACCGATCTGGCCGGTTGCAGCAACGTGCGTTCCTCCACACAATTCAACCGATTCTCCAAACTTAATTACACGAACTGCCTCGCCGTATTTCTCACCAAACAACATCATTGCACCTGTTGCTTTGGCTTCTTCAATCGGCATTTCTCGGTTTTCTTCTTTAACTGAATTGGCGCGGATCTTTTCGTTCACCCGTTTTTCAACCTCGGCAATTTCCTCATCGCTCATTTTCTGGAAGTGCGAAAAGTCGAAACGCAAATGATCGGCATTTACCAATGATCCTTTTTGCTCAACGTGCGATCCCAAAACTTCACGAAGCGCGGCATGCAACAAGTGAGTTGCAGTGTGGTTATTGGCAATGTTTGTTCTGCGTTTGGCATTCACCACCGCATTAAATGTTTCTTCCGGATTTTGTGGAAGCTGATTTACCAAATGAACGATAAGGTTATTTTCTTTTTGCGTATCAACAATCGATGTTTTTACACCATCGAACTCAATGTAACCGGCGTCGCCAACCTGACCACCCGATTCGCCATAAAATGGTGTTTGATCGAATACCAGCTGGTAAAATGATTTTTTCTTCTGCGTTACTTTGCGGTAACGGGCTATTTTAATTTCGGCTTCCAGTTTGTCGTAGCCTAAAAATTCTGTCTTTTCAATTTTGCGCAGTTCCACCCAATCATCGGTTTCCTGTGCTGCGGCATTTCTCGAGCGATCTTTTTGTGCCTGCATTTCCACAGCAAAACCTTTTTCGTCAACTCCCAAACCATTTTCGCGGGTGATCAACTCGGTCAGGTCAAGCGGGAAACCAAAAGTATCGTACAATACAAAAGCATCCTTCCCTGCAATTTCTTTGGCACCGTCGTTTTTCGCTTTCGAAATAATATCGTCGAGCAATTTTATACCGGTTGAAAGTGTGCGCAGGAACGACTCTTCCTCCTCCTTAATAACCTTTTCGATAAGCGTTTGTTGGCTTACCAACTCAGGGAAAGCTTCGCCCATTGTATCTTTTAATACGGCAATTAAACGGTAAATAAAGGCATCTTTTAAATCGAGGAAAGTATAACCGTAACGAACAGCACGGCGCAAAATACGGCGGATTACATAACCGGCTTTATTATTCGATGGCAACTGACCATCGGCAATGGCAAAAGCCACGGCACGAAGGTGGTCGGCAATAACGCGCATGGCGATATCCACCTTTTCGTTTTCGCCATATTTTTTGTTACACAGCTTTCCTATTTCGGCAATTGTATTCTGGAAAACATCAGTATCGTAATTCGATTGAACGCCTTGTAAAACCATACACAAACGCTCGAAACCCATTCCGGTGTCAACGTGTTTGGCCGGCAAACTTTCCAAAGCTCCATTTGCTTTTCGGTTAAACTGGATAAATACCAGGTTCCAGATTTCGATAACCTGCGGGTGATCCATATTCACCAAGTCGCGTCCGGGAACTTTTGCACGTTCTTCTTCCGAACGAATATCAACGTGCACCTCCGAGCAAGGTCCGCAAGGTCCGGTTTCGCCCATTTCCCAAAAGTTATCTTTTTTGTTACCGTTCAGGATGCGGTCTTTTGGCAGGTACTGTTCCCAGTATCCGGCAGCTTCGTTGTCGCGCTCCTGGTTATCATCGGCACTTCCTTCAAAAACGGTGGCATACAAACGGCCGGCGTCAATTCCCATACGATCTACCAAAAACTCCCACGCCCAATCGATGGCTTCCTTCTTAAAGTAGTCGCCAAACGACCAGTTTCCCAGCATTTCGAACATGGTATGGTGGTATGTATCCAAACCAACTTCTTCCAAATCGTTGTGTTTTCCTGAAACACGCAGACACTTTTGCGTATCGGCCACCCGCGGATATTTTACCGGTTCGTTACCTAAAAACTGGTCTTTAAACTGGTTCATCCCCGCATTGGTAAACATCAGCGTGGGGTCGCCTTTCACAACCATCGGTGCTGAGTTTACAATCTGATGTTCTTTCTCGGTAAAAAAGTCGAGAAAAGCCTTACGTATCTCTTTAGAAGTCTTCATTTTCCGTCTGTATGATTTATGAATTCGTTAAAAATATTTAATGCAAAGAAAACAAATTCATTAATTATGAGTTATTTACTTACCTTTGCCGCGTGAAAAATCACGTTTTATTAAATCCATGCAAAGTTATAGGATTTAATGAATAGACATTAAAAAAGAGATAAAACCGGCCTTTTATATGGCAAAAAAGAAATATAAATTTAACCCGGATACCCTCAGTTACGAGAGCGTAGGATTAAGTTGGAAAGCCAAAGCAACAAAATTACTTACCTATTTTGCTAGTAGTTTAGCATTGGCAATTCTCATTTCGCTGATTTTCGTAAACTTTTACGACACGCCACGATCAAAACGATTGATGCGTGAAAACAAGCGTTTGATTTCCCAGTACGAATTGCTTTCGAAGGATCTGGATAAAGTAGAAAATGTATTGTCGGAACTGCAGCAGCGCGACGATAATATTTATCGTGTAATTTTTGAAGCCGAGCCAATTCCTTCGACAGTTAGGAATGCAGGTTTTGGTGGTGCGAATAAATATTCGGAGTTGGAAGATATGGACAATGCCGAATTGGTAATTGCAACAGCGCATAAGCTGGATGTAATTTCGAAACAGGCGTATATTCAGTCGAAATCGTACGACGAAGTATTAGAACTGGCGCTGAACAAAGAAAAAATGCTGGCTTCGTTGCCGGCAATTATGCCTATTACCAACACCGATCTGAAACGAACTTCGAGTGGTTGGGGATACCGTGTACACCCGATTTACAAAGTGCGAAAAATGCACTGGGGACAAGACTTTACAGCTCCTGTAGGAACTCCTATTTATGCCACCGGCGACGGTAAAGTTACCGACGTATCAGGTTCGAAAAGAAGTAAAGTGGGACTCGGCTTGCACATTAAACTCGATCACGGATTTGGTTACGAAACTGTTTATGGCCACATGAACGAATTTAATGTAAAACGCGGCCAGCAGGTAAAACGTGGAGACATTATCGGTTATGTTGGAAACACCGGAGGCTCAACTGCACCGCACCTGCACTACGAAGTGCACAAAGACGGGCGCAAAGTGAATCCGGCCTACTACATGTTTAAAGATCTTACTCCACAGGAATACGACAAAATGATTGCAATTTCGTCGAATATCGGCCAATCATTGGATTAACGATTTCGCGATTTCTAAAAATATTGAGGCTTCCATCGGTTTATTCCGGTGGAAGTTTTTATTTGGCAAAACGTCTGCACATCAAAAAATCAATCACTCTTTTGTAACAGCTTCAAATTCTTTTATCTTGCATCTAAATTATTAGCGCGTGCCATACAAAAAGCCCAAAATAGAAAAGATGCTGTATTCCATTGGCGAAGTTGCCGATATGTTTGGCGTAAACGTGTCGCATATTCGTTATTGGGAAAACCAGTTTGAGGCGCTAAAACCGGTGAAAAACAAAAAGGGCAACCGGCAATTTACGCCAAAGGATTTGGATACGATCCGGATGATAAACCATTTGGTAAAAGAACGCGGACTAACCATTGACGGCGCCCGGAAGAAACTGAAAGAAAATCCGGAAGACACATTAAACAATTTCGAGGTGGTTAAACGTTTACAAGATATTAAACAAGAACTAATCGCGATAAAACACGGACTTGGGGAAAATGAAAATTAAAGATATTACCAATTTTTTAGAAGATCTTGCACCGTTAAAATTGCAGGAATCGTACGACAATGCCGGGCTAATTCTTGGCGATAAAAATGCTAAGGTTTCGGCAGCTTTGATTACGCTCGATGTTACCGAAGCCATTGTTGATGAAGCCATAAAAAGAAAAGCCGGATTAATAATTGCCCATCACCCCATCCTTTTTTCGGGATTGAAAAAAATTACGGGCAAAAATTACGTAGAGCGCACACTGATAAAAGCCATAAAACACGATGTGGCTATTTATGCAGCACACACCAATCTCGACAGTGTTACAGGCGGAGTAAATGGAAAAATCTGCGAAAAGCTCGGATTGGAGAACTGCAAAATTCTTCAACCTGCCGGCGGGATGCTGAAAAAGCTGGTAACTTATGTTCCGGTCGATCAGGCCAACCAGGTTCGCGAAGCTGTTTTTGCTGCCGGTGCCGGGCAAATCGGGAATTACGACTCGTGCAGTTTTAATGCCCACGGGCAAGGTACATTCCGTGGAAGTGACACCACCAACCCTTTTGTGGGAAAAAAAGGCGAGCAACATTACGAAAACGAGATCCGTATTGAAACCATTTTCCCCGATTATCTTCAGGGAAAAGTTATAAATGCCCTCGTTCAGGCTCATCCGTACGAAGAAGTTGCCTACGATATATATTTGCTCGATAATAAATTTGATCAGATTGGAGCTGGAATGATCGGTTCGTTACCCAAAGAAAAAAACGAAACAACTTTTCTTCGCCAGTTAAAGAAAACGTTTAATGTAAAAATGATCAGGCACACCGCTTTACAAGATAAAAAAGTGAAGAAAATTGCGGTTTGCGGAGGATCGGGTTCGTTCCTTTTAAACCAGGCAATTGCAGCCGGAGCCGACGTTTTTGTGACCGGCGATTTTAAATATCATCAATTTTTTGATGCCGAAAATAAAATAGTTATCGCCGATATCGGACATTTTGAGAGTGAACAGTTCACTAAAGAACTTTTTTATGAGATACTTACAAAAAAATTCCCTAAATTTGCAGTCCATTTATCAGAGGTGAATACCAACCCGGTTTTTTACTTCTGATTTTTATGTATAAAAAAATATTACGAGCATGAATGCACCATATTCAAGGCAAGAAGACAAAGACATTTCAGTAGAAGAGAAATTACGCGCATTGCATGAGTTGCAGAGTGTTGTATCTGAAGTTGATAAAATAAAAACCCTAAGGGGTGAGCTTCCTTTAGAAGTTCAAGACTTGGAAGACGAAATTGCCGGTTTGAAAACCAGGTTGGTAAACCTTGATGACGAGGTTAAAAATCTGGATACTTCAATCAACAACAAAAAAATTGCGATTAAAGATTCGCAAGCGTTGATTGTAAAATATACCGAGCAGCAAAACAACGTTCGTAACAACCGCGAATTCGACTCGCTTTCGAAAGAAATTGAGTTCCAAAACCTGGAAATCGAACTCTCGGAAAAACGAATTAAAGAGTTCACTGCAGAAATGGCTCAGAAAAAAGAAACCATTACTGCATCGAAAGAACAGTTGAAAGAGCGTGAAGAAGATCTTGACAGAAAGAAAAACGAACTTTCGGAAATTACTGAAGAAACCAAGATCGAAGAAGAAAAGCTGAGAGCTAAATCAGAAAAGATCGAGTCGTTTATCGAACCTCGTCTGTTGGGAGCTTTTAAGCGTATTCGCAAAAATGCACGCAACGGTTTGGCCGTAGTTACTATTCAGCGTGATGCTTGCGGTGGTTGTTTTAACAAAATCCCACCTCAGCGCCAGTTGGATATTGCCAGCCGCAAAAAAATTATTGTTTGCGAATATTGCGGTCGTATTTTGGTTGACCAGAATATTAACGTAGTTGAAGATATTGCTGAATAAGCATTAAGATATTGATCAAACAAAAGCCGGTTCAAAAAATTTTGAACCGGCTTTTTTGTTGACGGATGTTTTAAAAGGTAATACTTAAAAATTTCGTGCATAAAAAAATCCCGGCGTCCACTCCGGGATTTTTTCTTCATTGCATCTATGCTTCTTTTGATTGACTCTGTTGTAAAGAGTTTGTACTGGGTTTGTACACTGCAAATATAGATTCCCAGTAGCAAATAAAACCTTATTTTTTGCCTAATCGGGCTAGACAAAAGCAGTATTTATCGATGTTAGTTTTCGACATTGGCGACACAATCGTGCTTAAAACCAAGGTTATAAAACCTTAGCGTCGATCACCAAAATCCTTAAAAAGAAAAAAGCCGCTCCTCCAGAAACGACTTCCTCAAATTTGAACATTGTTTTTATGTAACGAATAATGAACTTCTTTTTACCAGCTTCCACCGGCGCCTCCACCGCCAAAGCTTCCGCCACCAAATCCACCGAAGCCTCCGCCACCGAAACTTCCGCTTCCCGACGAAAAGTTTCCGAACGAGCCTGATGAACGATGACTTCCCGACATCATTCCCATAGCCATCCAGAATGGCAAACTTCTGCCCGGTGAGTAAAAACGGCCACGTCGGCGTCTTCCGAATAAGGTTATAATTAAAACAAAAAAGATAATACCAAAAGGAATTCCGGCACTGCCGCCGGCGTTAACCTTTTCCTGGTAATTCGCCGCGGTATATTCGCCGCGGGTGATATCCATAATTACGTTTAAGCCTGCCGCCAGACCGCCGTAATAATCGTTTTGCTTAAAGCGCGGAATCATCTCCTCGTTAACGATTGTAGTATTTACAATGGCATCGGGTAAAACACCTTCCAGTCCGTAACCCGTGGCAATAAACACTTGCCCGCGACTGTTACCAACTTTTGGTTTTACCAAAACCACCAAACCATTATCGTTGCCCTTTTGGCCAACTCCCCAGTTTTCGCCCAGTCGCTGTGCATAGTCAGCACGGTCGTATCCTTCAAGATCAGGAACCGTTACCACCACAATTTGTGTTGATGTTTTTCGTGCAAACTGCACCAGGGCACTCTCCATATTTTGCTTTTCGCCATCGCTTAAAATATTGGCGAGATCGTTTACCAAACGTGCCGGTTGAGGACGTTCGGGGATTTGTGCCAAAACGCTTGTGGCGGTTACGATCAGTGCAAATAGTACTATTATTGTTCGTTTCATATTTTTTTTATTTAACCCCTCTGCCATCCACCCGCTTTCCTTACGCGGGCATCTCCCCTTATAAGGGGAGAACAAGCGGAACAGTGATTTTTATTTTCCAAACGAAATTTCGTCCGATAATTCATTCACATCATCACTCTGGTATGGGAAATGCGTTTTTAACTGTTCGCCGGCCATTATAATTCCATCGGCCAAAGCTTCGGCGTACTTACTCTCTTTTAATTTGGCAATCACCACTTCTTTGGTACTTTCCCAGAAATCGTCAGCCACCTTTTGGTTAATTCCTCCATCGCCCAAAATGGCAAACTTTTTATCCTCAACTGCCAGGTAAAAAAGCACACCGTTGCGCAATTCCGTTTTGTGCATTTCCAGTTTCTCGAAAATATACGCTGCACGATCTAACACATCGCCGGCGCAATGTTTTTCAATGTGCACCCGAATCTCTCCCGAGGTATTAGTTTCGGCCACACGAATGGCGTTGGTAATTTGCAGTTTCCCTGCTTCGCTAAAATATTTTTGAACTCCCATAATCTCCTTTAATTTGTTATTACTGCAATCCATTTGGATGCTTCTCCCCTTCATTTTCAGATGCTGAATCCGTCAGTTGACGGACAGCATCACCTCCTTCGCAAAACGATTAAAACTGTACTTCAGGAGCTTGTTCTGCACCTTGTTGAGCTTCGAAATATGTTTTCTTTTCGAAACCAAACCAACCGGCATAAATTACCCGCGGAAATTTTCGGATATAGGCATTGTACGATTGTGTGGTCTGATTGAATTTACGTCGTTCCACAGCAATTCGGTTTTCAGTACCTTCAAGCTGCGCCTGCAATTCCATAAAATTCTGGTTGGCTTTTAAATCGGGATAACGTTCAACAACCACCATCAATTTACTTAACGCTGAAGAAAGTCCTTCCTGGGCCTGGTTAAATTGCTGAATAGTCTGAGGATTCAGGTTTGCAGGATCGATATTTACCGAAGTAGCTTTCGAGCGCGCTTCAATAACGCCGGTTAGCGTTTCCTGCTCGTGCTCGGCATAACCTTTTACGGTATTCACCAGATTTGGAATCAAATCAGCACGACGCTGATAAACGTTTTCAACTTGTGCCCATGATGCAGTTACCTGCTCATCCATTTCCACCATTTTGTTGTAACCACAACTCGAAAATAAAACTACACTTACTAATGCTATTAATACAATTCTTAATCTTTTCATCTTCTATTTATTTAACTATTTCTTGTTTCGTTTTCTTCAATAACACCGTCCTTTAGGGCGGTGATTTCAAATATCGTAACACTAACCGTTTTTTGAGAAATTTTGTAAGATATTAGTTTACAAAATTTCTCAAAAACCTTCGATATCTCACTTTCTAAGTCGCCGCCCTAAAGGACGGCGTTATTTATATTTTTTGTGCACTATATACAAAACTTTACTTCTATTCTTACAAATATTTTTAAAAGGTGTGAAATATCAGAAGTAAATTCGGGGAAAGGCGATAATTTGCCGCTGTATTTCGAAATATTTAAGATTAAAGCAGAGGAACCATGAATTTAGCAGCATTCAAAACAGCCCTATTACAAGGTATTCCGGAAGAACTTCCATTGCCGAAACCATACGAAACCAACATTAACCACGCCCCCAAAAGAAAGGACATATTATCGGCGAAAGAAAAAAAACTGGCTTTAAAAAATGCCTTACGCTATTTCCCTGCTAAATTTCATGAAGTACTCGCTCCTGAATTTTTAAACGAACTGGAAACTTTTGGGCGTATTTATATGTACCGTTTCCGTCCGGATTACAAAATGTATGCGCGCCCTATTGATGAATACCCTGCAAAATCGAAACAGGCAGCATCTATTATGCTGATGATACAGAACAACCTGGATTACGCTGTGGCACAACACCCGCACGAACTGATCACATACGGCGGAAATGGCGCGGTTTTTCAAAACTGGGCACAATACCTGCTTACTATGAAATACCTGGCCGAAATGACCGACGAACAAACGCTCGTGATGTATTCCGGGCACCCGATGGGCTTATTCCCTTCGCATAAAAATGCACCGCGCGTGGTAGTTACCAACGGTATGGTAATTCCGAATTATTCGGGCCGCGACGATTACGAACGCATGAACGCATTGGGCGTTTCGCAATACGGACAAATGACTGCCGGATCGTACATGTACATTGGCCCACAGGGAATTGTACACGGCACTACAATTACAGTTATGAATGCTGCCCGCCTGCACTCGCCCGGCGATTTTGGAGGAAAGATATTTGTTACAAGTGGCCTCGGTGGAATGTCGGGAGCTCAACCAAAAGCAACGGTAATTGCCGGAATGGTTTGTATTGTTGCCGAAGTAAATCCTAAAGCCGTGGAAGTTCGCCACAATCAGGGTTGGGTGGATGAAGTTTATACTGACCTCGATGAATTGATGACCCGCGCATTAAAAGCCCGCGAAAACAAAGAAGCTGTTTCGCTGGCCTATCAGGGTAACATTGTTGATTTGTGGGAAAAACTGGCTGAGGAAAATATTCCGGTTGAACTTGGATCAGATCAAACATCATTGCACAATCCGTTTGCGGGAGGTTACTACCCGGCCGGATTGAGTTTTGAGGAGTCGAATAAAATGATGGCCGAAAATCCGGAACAGTTTAAGGAAGACGTATATAAAACATTACGCCGACATGTAGCGGCAGTAAATAAAATGACTCAAAACGGCATGTATTTCTGGGATTATGGAAATGCCTTTTTGCTGGAAGCGAGCAGAGCCGGTGCCGACATAACCAAAGCTGACGGTGAATTTAAATATCCTTCGTACGTTCAGGATATTATGGGACCGTTGTTTTTCGATTATGGTTTTGGTCCTTTCCGTTGGGTGTGTACCTCGGGAAAAGCCGAAGATTTGGAAACTACTGATAAAATTGCTGCCGATGTATTGTCTGAAATAGCCGCTTCTGCTCCGGAAGAAATTACCGGTCAGATGGAAGACAATATCCACTGGATAAAAGAAGCCGGAAAAAACAAACTGGTGGTAGGTTCACAGGCGCGTATTTTATATGCCGACTGCACCGGTCGCACAAAAATTGCCAAAGCATTTAACGACGCCATTGCCGACGGAAGAATCTCGGCTCCTATTGTTTTAGGCCGCGATCATCACGACGTTTCAGGAACTGACTCGCCTTACCGCGAGACTTCAAATATTTACGATGGCTCATCGTTTACAGCCGATATGGCCGTGCAGAATTTTGTCGGCGACGGTTTCCGTGGCGCCACCTGGATTTCCTTGCATAACGGTGGCGGCGTTGGTTGGGGCGAAGTAATTAACGGTGGTTTTGGAATGACCATCGACGGATCGCCCGAAGCCGAAGAACGCCTGAAAATGATGTTGCACTGGGATGTAAACAACGGTATTTCGCGCCGAAGCTGGGCACGCAACAAACCGGCACGTTTTGCCATCGAGCAGGCTATGAAAGAAAATCCGGAGCTTAAAGTTACGTTGCCAAATGAGGCGGATGACAATTTCCTGGAAACATTATTTAAACCATAAAAAGGCTGTATGAAGCCTGGCCATAAAAAATGAGAGCACGTCCTTTTTCGTAATGTCATTATTATGCATAATCTGTCTAAATTTGATCTTTATGACTTTCTAGAGGGTAATTGGTAAGATATTTTTCAGACATTTATCGACCAAAAATTCTAAAAGTCAATCAACATGAGCGACAAAACCACCGTTTTACTGGTTTGTTTTGCCTATTTTTCCATCATCATTATTGCAGGTATCATCATGATGTCGCGCAATAAAAAGGCCTCCGATTTTCTGGTGGCCGGACGCAAACTGAGCCTTCCATTAACCATCGGAACACTTACAGCTGTACAAATTGGAGCGGGCATAATTCTTGGCGGTTCTGAAACCGGAAACCAAATGGGCATATGGCCGGGCATGTGGTACGCGCTTGGTTGTGGTGGCGGTTTGATTGTAGCCGGTTTACTGGTTGCTGCCAAACTCAAAAAGAAAGACAGTTTTGTTCCGCTCGATTTTTACGAAGCCCGTTACGGCAAAAACAAATGGGTGCGTATTTGGGCGTGGATGAGCAATGTGCCAAGTTTACTGGGTATTTTTATTGCACAACTTCTGGCCTGCGGAAGCCTCCTCTCGGGATTTGGAATTCCGTTTTACCAGGGAGTAATTATTTGCGCTGCCATCATTTTAATTTATAGTACACTTAGTGGAATGTGGGGAGTTGTTCTCACCGATGCAATTCAGTCGTCAGTAATTCTAATCGGAATTCCGGTAGTTGCCATTGCGTCACTTTTGCTCCTTAATAAACAGGGCATCAGTATGGCCGAAGTTTACCATCAACCGTTTATTCCAAAAGGCACTTTCACCAAATTCATTTACCTGGTGGTTCCGTTCCTGATTGCCATTTCGGTTTCTTACGATGCTTACCTGCGTTTTCAATCGGCAAAAGATGCAAAAACCGCCAGAAATGGTGCAGTCATTGCCGGAGTTCTCGTCATTTTTATCGGCATATTGAGTTCAACAGTTGGCGTGGCCAGTCATCTTCTTTTTCCGGAAATTAAAGAAGGAGTTTTTTCGCACATGGTAATTACATCGTTACCTCCTGTTTTAGCCGGAATAACCATTGCCGCAGTTTTGGGAGCTGCCATGTCGAGTGGTGCAGGATTATTGATGGCACTGGGAGCAACCTTTTCGCGAGATTTACTGAACTGTTTCTTTTATCGCGAATATCAACTTGACGAGATGCCACATTCGAAACTGATCTCAAGATTGGCAGTAGGTTTGTCTGTTATTGCAGGCGTTTTATTGTCATTTAAAGTAAGTAACATACTCGACGCAATTATAATTTTCAACTATCCTTACATGGGTAGTCTGCTCATTCCCCTGCTGGCGGGCGTTCTGTGGAAAGGAGCCACAAAAAGAGGTGCCGTTGCCGCAATTTTTACCGGCGGAATTATCGGAGTTGGCGCATTTCTTTCGGGAGTCTATCCCCCATTCAGTAAAATTATCAGTTCCGAACTGGGGCTATTTATCGCCTATTCGGTTTCGCTGGGCGTATTGATTATTGTTAGTAAACTTGAAACAAAAAAATTATGAACGAAAATAGCTGGCCTTACCCGTTGGAATACGATAAGGAAGAAACCATCTCTTGCGAGGTTTTGGTTTTGGGAGGAGGAATTGCCGGATGCATGGCGGCCATAGCTGCAGCCCGCGACGGCAAAGAAGTGGTTTTGGTTGAAAAAGGAGCCACCAAAATGAGTGGTGCCGGAGGTTCAGGCTGCGACCATTGGGAATCGGCTGCTACCAATCCATGTTCGAAAGTTACGCCCGAAGAACTGACCCAGTCCATGATGGATGACAACGACGGTTACAACAACGGCATTTCGCATTATATCGAATGCCGCGAAGGCTGGGATTGCATGCTCGACATTGAAAAGATGGGCGGTAAAATACGCGACACCGGCGATGAATTTAAAGGTGCTGAATTTCGCGACGACGACTCGAAACTGATGTTTGCCTACGACTACGAAAACCGATTTACGCTGCGTATCTGGGGAAGCACTTTCAAACCGGCCATGTACAAAGAATTGAAACGTTTAGGTGTAAAAATATACGATCGCATAATGGTCACTTCCTTGCTGACCGCAAAAAACGGCGACGAGATTCAGTGCATCGGTGCTACCGGGATGCACACCCGCACCGGGAAATTTTTCGTTTTTAAAAGCAAGTCGAGCATTATGTGCATGTCGCGACCTGCAAGGATTTGGCTGTTTTCTGCAGAACTTCCCGGCCTGGCAGAATTCCGTCCAACACAGTGTATTGGCGACGGTCATGCCATGGGTTGGCGCGCCGGAGCCGAATTTACCATGATGGAAAAATCGGTGGGTGCCGAATTCTCCGCTGCCGGAAGAAGTTATCCGCCTTACGGAGCCGGCAACAACCACAACACCTGGTATGCGGCATCGATGATCGATGCTACTGGAAAAGAAATTCCTTATGCCGACCGCGACGGGAATATTCTGAAGACTGTTTCGGAACGATTTAAACCCGCTAAAGGACAAAAATATTTTATGAAGGGCGGCAACATCGACGATGCCAACTACGAAATCGACGGCCCGGAAACCTTGTCGCTGGATAAATTTGAACATGGAACTTATAAAATACCTCTCTATGCTGATCTTTCCACTTTGCCAGAAGCTGAGCGAAAAGTGATCTGGGGAATGATGATCGGTGAAGAAGGGAAAACCAAAGTACCGATTTACCAGAATTACACCCGCGCCGGTTTTGATCCGGAAAAACATGTGTTGCAATGTTATGGCACCGGCTGGCGATCGGGGCAGTTTCTGCCACAGGAAAGGCAACTCTTCGGTTTGCCGGGTGGTTTTATGAACGACTGGCAATTACAATCGAACATCAAAGGATTGTTTGTGGCCGGCGACGCATTGTACGCATCAAATTGCTACGGACACGCCGCTGCAACCGGATACTACGCCGGTCGTCATGCAGCAAAATATGCAGCCGATGCAGAAATGAAGGAACCGTCAATCTCACAAATCGAAAACGAGAAAAAACGGATTTTTGCTCCGCTAAAAAATAATCCGGCAAAAAGTATTGGCTGGAAAGAGCTGAACATGGGAATTGCCAAAACCATGCAAAACTATTGTGGCGATGTAAAACACGACGAGTTGCTCGACATCGGCCTCACGGTTCTGAAAGAGTACGAAGAAGACATTCTTTCGCAAACCTTCGCCTACAATCCGCACGAACTAACACGACTGCTTGAGGTTTTCGATATTCTTACGAATGCACAAATTATCCTTCTTGCCAGCAAGGCCCGTAAAAACAATTCCAAATCGCTTTGTTTTACGAAAGCCGGAAGTGCTGATGAAAAGACCTCAGAGAAAAAACTGATCATTCTGAAAAATGAAGAGGGCGAGATCAAACAACGCGAATTGCCTGTCGATTTCTTTGGAGATCTGCAGGAAAACTATGAAAAGCACAACACTGATTACCTAAAAACAAACAGCCATGTCGAATAAATTACGAGCCTTAAAAGCTGAAATGCCGGCAGCCAATCCGATCATTATCGATGACGAAAAATGTATTGCCTGCAATAAATGTGTAGAAATATGCCAGGTCGATCTGTTTGTTCCCGGCGCTGAAAAAGGAGAATCACCATTGGTTTTATACCCCGGCGAATGCTGGTATTGCGGAAACTGCGTGGTTGTTTGTCCGGTTGAAGGAGCCATTACGCTGCGACACCCGCTGATGAACCAGGCCCGCTGGGTTGCAAAAAGCGATTTATTGAAGAAGAACAAATAAGCTCAGTTTCGATAATCAAAGGATCTAAAGATTACATCGAATATTTATAACTCATTGTAATGTTTACTTTTAAGCATTTTCCTAAATTAGAGGAACATTTAATAGTAAAAGTTATAAATGTCTGATCTGCCAAAACTCATACAATGTCCAAACTGTAGTTCTGCTGCAATTGATAATTACTGCAGCAATTGCGGGCAAAAAATCTATCAAAAACATTTTACGTTAAAAGGCTTTTTAGCAGTGGTTGGCAATGCGCTCAACATGGAGCGTGGATTTATTTACACGCTGGTTTGGCTATTCCGAAACCCGGGAAAAGTTGTCGACGACTACTTGCGGGGAAAAACAAAACCATATATTAATCCTCTGAATTATATCCTTGTTATTTGCGGAGCTTATGCGTTTTTAATGCTTTCATTAAACATCTACGATACGGGAGTTGAAACGACAAGCCACTTTATTGGCACTGATCAACAGACATCCAGTCCTGAAGCAATGGAATTTCAAGAAAAATTGACGGGAATCATCAAAGGCTATATGAATCTTTTACCCGTTTTAATGCTCCCATTTGCCAGTTTAATTTCTAAATGGTGCTTCAGAAGAAAGAAGCTGTATTATGGCGAACATTTGATTTTGAATACCTACATTTTTGCACAGAGCATTCTGATTACGGTAATTTTAGCCCCTTTTATTTTTATTATTCCCGCGCTGCTTCCCAGTTTTACGTCGGTAAGTTTTTGTATTACACTCTTTTATTTCACCTACGCTTTTCACTCTTATTTTAAGCGCTCAATTTTTAGTGCCGTAGCTGGAACGCTTGCGGTTTATATCGGCGGAATTATCTCTTTCGTCCTATTGGTTTCGATAATCCTTACGATTATAGTCCTGATCACCAAATGGCCTTTGTGAGAGGCCTTTAAAGTTTCAAGCCAATTCAACAGAACATTTATTCGTCAAGCGAAAACTAATCAAACAACATAGAATAATACCGCTCAATCTCGTGCTCCAATTCTTCTACGCCAAAAGCACGGCTTTTACGAATGGTTTCGCGGCCATCGAAAAATACCACAACAGTGGGTGCTGTAAATACACTGTTTTGTGCAGCCACATCGGGCAACACATCCGATTTAACGTAAACCAATTGCATTTTAGGAAATTTGGCTGTCGCCATTTCATCCACCTTAGGCTTTAACACTTTACAAACCGAACATGCATCGGTAGAAAAATAGGCCAGCATTGCTGCCTGTTCTTCTTTTAGTATTAAAAATTCGTCGAGTGATTTTATTTCTTTGAACATGATCAAAATATGTATTTTACAATTATCATAGTTCGACTCCGCTCACTATGACTTCAGGCTGGGCGCAGTCGTAACCTAGTAATTTCCGATACTTAACAATACCAAAGTACAAGCTTCTTCAGCCTGAATACCATTGGCCTCCAGTTTTTCGGCAAATTCCGGATTTTCGGTACCCGGATTAAAAATAACACGTTGTGGTTTCATGCCGATAATATCCTCATAATACTCAGGCTGATGTTGTGGCCCCACATAAAGTGTTACGGTATGAATATCGTCGTTTCCCGGGAAATCTGTTTCAATGGCAACATCGTCAACCAAACCTTTACGTTTGGCCAGTGCTACCACTTCGTGTTCATTTCGTCGAAGTGCAAGAATTGCTTTGTTGGAGTATCGGGCCGGGTTTTCGCTGGCACCAATAACAAGAGTGCGTTTGCTCATTACACGTGTTTTAAAAGTACCACCGCATTTACCGACATACCTTCTTCGCGGCCTTCGAAACCAAGCGTTTCGGTAGTTGTTGCCTTTACCGAAACACGATCGACATCAATTTCCAAAACATCGGCCATACATTGTTCCATTGCAGGAATATGTGGTTTTAATTTTGGCTGTTGCGCCTGCACGGTTGAGTCGATATTTACAATTTCGTAGCCTTTTTCTTTTACCAGCTCGTACGACTTTTTCAGCAAAATTTTACTGTCGATATTTTTGAATTCGGCAGCCGTATCCGGAAAATGTGTACCAATGTCGCGCAGTTTCAGTGCGCCCAGCATGGCATCGCAAATGGCATGTATCAGCACATCGCCATCAGAATGTGCCACGGTTCCCTTACTGTGGGGAATAAGAACACCGCCTAACCACAAGGTTTCTCCTTCGGCTAAGCGGTGTACATCATATCCTTGTCCAATTCTGAAATCCATCAGCGTTGGTTACTAAATGCGTCAATATCAAACGCCAGCGAGAAACGCAGCGTATTTTCAAGTGGGTGGTTACGTTGTGTTGGCAACAGGTATGAGAAGTCGAGTGCAAATACATTCATTTTTAAACCGGCACCTGCAGTAATAAACTGGCGGTTACCTTTGTTTTCGTTCTCGTAGAAATAACCGGCGCGCAAAGCAAACTGCTTGTTGTACCAGTACTCAACACCTACTGACCAGGTAATCTCCTGCATCTCTTCTTTAAATCCGCCCGGCGCATCGCCAAACGATTTAAAAATACCTTCGATAACACCAATGTTCGAGTTAATACCACCCGACCAAATTACATCGCCATCGCCGTAACCGGTTGAATCGGCAGGAGGTGTTGGCACCAACAGTTTGTTCGCCTCAGCGGCAAAACTGAATGAGTTGTAATCATCGAGTTCCATGGTGTACGAAGCACCTAATTTCAAAGTAGTTGGTATGAAGTCTTTTACATCGCCATCGGTATACGAAATTTTCGAACCAATATTCTGAATATTAATACCGGCTGCGAAGATATTGTCTTGTCTTCCTGCTCTGAATTCGTTGTAATAATAGAAAGCCACATCCGCAGCAAACGAAGTACCGGCATTGGTTTCAACACCGTTTACCAGCTGTCCACCAGTAAGGTCGGAACGAATGTAACGTACGGCAACTGCTCCTGAGAACTGTTCACTTAACAGACGAGAGTATCCAAAATCGATGGCAAATTCGTTCGGGCTTTGTTGCCCCATAAACTCACCCTGATCGGAAGTAAAAACGATATCGCCCAATGCAAAATAGCGCAACGAAGCACTAAGTGCCTGCACATCGTCTAATTTTTTGTATCCCGACAGGTAAGCCAGGTTAATATCGTCAACCAGGTTACGCAACCATGGCGAGTACGATAAACCAACTCCCATCTCACTCTCCATAAAAACATATTTTGCAGGGTTCCAGTGCTGCGAGTTCACATCGGCTGTGGTACCTACACCGGCATCACCCATACCTCCTGCGCGCGAATCGGGCGTAATTGCCAAAAACGGAACAGCAGTTGTAATTGTATTGGCACCCGACAAGGTTCCCTGTGCCATTACATTCTCAGTTATCATGGCTGCAAGAGCCACCACAAATAAAATTCGTATTAATTTGATCATACTATCTAAAAATTGAGCCTGCAAAGATATAACATTTGTCTTTGCAACAATAGGTTAAATCTGTACCCTGAATATTTTTTTCATTCCGAGTGTTTCTTTTTCTTCCGTGTAGCCCGTAGGCATACAAGAATGAAAACGCAGCTTTTTCTGAAAAATTTTACAGAATGGGAAAAATTATTGGGCCACCAACAATTTCCCTGATTTAGAAGCAATTACTCCATTATTATTTTTAAGGAAAACCTGGTAAACATAAACTCCCTGAGTAAGCGGAATTTTTGATTCTGATAGATCCCAGCGCACCGGGTTACTGGTACTTCCGCTTGAGCTGATCTCGGTTTCAAACTGATCGACCAATTTGCCGTTGATATTATATATATCGAAAACTGCCGAAAAACTTTCGCCGGCCTGATTGTGCTCGATTACAAAATAGGTGTAATCCGTAATCGGATTCGGATAATTGCTTATTCCGTTGATGATAAAATCGCCGGTAACTTCAAACTCAATTTCCACTTCCGATGAGTTATTGGCCACGTCCCATGCTTTTAACGACAGCGTGTGCTTTCCAACCGAAAGATTACTTAACGGATATTGCAACGAACCGCTTGTGTAATCATCCTTTTCGGCCTGGTAATAATTATTTAGCACGTAAACTTTCGAATAATCGTTGTCGATCACCGCAGTAATATCGTGCCCGATTCCGGTTCCAACGGTGTTAATACCGTTTTCGTCCGACAAATACGCCAGTAAAGTCGGGTTCTTTCCGGTTTCGTCGCCCGATTGGAAATCTTCTGAATCAAGGAAAAGCTGAATTTCAGGTCCGTTGTTATCGGCAATGCTCGATCCTTCGCCACCAATACTAAAATTAGTGAACGCACCGTGCGCATCTTCTTCGCCATTTTGGGCATAGTACATTATTTTACCGGAGCCAATTTTATACGAAATATCTTTTGGCACAACAAAACTAAAGCTGAAATTTCCGTTGGTAACGCTTGTTGTTCCCGAGTAAATAATATTATTCTGCACCTGGAAAGTCTGCGGTCTGTTGTCGTCGCCATTTCCAAGTGTTTGCATATCCATTTCTTTGTCGTAAACCGTGTGCGTTATCTCGCCGTTAAAATCGTCGATCCTGTTATCGAAATAATCGGCCACATAACCTTCGATTGTAATTTTTTCGAGTGTACCAATTGTATCGGGGCTGCTTGTTGCATCCGCACCATTTATCGACGTGGTTACCACTTGATATTTCGGGTAAGAAAGTTTTAACGCCGGATCGGCCAGTAACGAAAAGTTTCGCTTATTGATCCCGCTAGAGACGTTGTTTTTGGCAAGACGCATTACATCTCCCATTCGGTAGTGCTCACCGTTTTCGTCTTTGGCAAAAATATAGCGGTAAAAACTTTTGCTTAGCTTAAAATTCTCTCCCGAGAAAACTACTCGTGTGGTTGAAAACAACCCGATACTTCCACCGTTTGGATTCATGAGTACCTCCTCGCCTGCCGAAGTCTCATCTGCATCAAAGCGACTGAACTCGCAGGTTGCCGTCACAAAAATAGGCAGCTGATTACGGTTCGACCACGAATTAATATCACCTTTCTCCAACACATGCTCATGCGCCAGGAAACTGTTATTGGCATGCCCGATATAATTCAATATCAGCACCCCATCTTCTACCCTTTCGTTAATTGCCGCATTTACATCGGGGTATCGCTCGCCCGCCGGCGTAACATCTTCGGCGTAAGCATCAAAATATATTTTGTCGGTAATAAATTCTCCGTAATTATTATTGAGCGTATCGGCAATTTCCTCCGACTGCCGCATGTGAACTCCGGTATCGCCATCGTCGCCGATCATACAAACTACATTTCGCCAAGCGCCCAAAGCTTCCGGTTCGTAGTAACGTTTTACTTTGTCAACCACCAACTGTGCCTGGTAAGCTGTTGATGCCGGAATTCGTCCAATCCCCAAATCAATAGAGCCATTCGATAACGTTTCTGCAGAATCGAGCATTACAAAATAGTCGTCGCTTACAAATGATCTTAACGGATCGAGAGAATTTGAAGATTGATAAGTTGGAATAAAATTCAGTCCACTGCCGTTTATGTTTCGGTTATCGTAACTACCATCGCCAAAAAGCAATACATATTTTAATGTATTCCCCCGGTCGTAAATCATTTTTATGAAGTTCCGGATTCCAGTGGCGCTTTTACTTCCCGAGCTGAATTCGTTATAAACATTATTTACATCCACCACTTCCACACTCATTCCATCCTGCGTGCGGTGAAAATCGGCCAACTCTTCGGCAGCACTCATAAAATTACTGTGTGAAATGACCAGAAATTCCGGTGTATTCATGGCGTGTAAATTTTGGTTCTCAACATCCTCAACAAATGCCGGTTCCGGAAAAGTTCCCGTAGTATTAAAAACGACGTATTCTCTCAACTCCGAGGCATCTTGTGCGAAAACCATATCCGAGCCACTCAGAACGGCATTAATTTCTTTTGCATTGTTAATATCCGAAACATCAAGAACTTTTGTTTCGCCTCCTGCATTGGCAACCTGAAACTCGACTATATTACCGTCACCCACCGATTTTGAATCGCGGAAAAACAAGGGAGCATCTCCGACTACGATATTTCTTCTGTAATTCAGCTCAATGTAATCGAGCCACGCTTCGGCACTGCTGTTCGATGCATTGTAGGTAACGCGAATTCCCTGCTCGCCTTCAGCCAGATTAACATCCATTGTTGTTGTTTCAGGGTCGGCAAAAATACCATAGGTTTCATCGGTATCAACACTTTTGAACGGTACTGTTCCTGCTTCGGTTCCTTCGGCGGCAACTCCAAAATTTGATGAGCGAAACGACCGCGCAGCGCCGCTTACCGTTACTTTTGCTTCAGTTTCATCTGCCGGATCAACAATATTAAATGTGTATGTTTTTGCCCCACCATTGGTATATCGGTCGCTATACCAGCTTTTTCCCGAACCTAATTCTAACAAATTATATCTTTCGTTTTCTATCAGATCAAAACAATCAAACGTTGAGACTGAATGAGTAGTTTCATCGGAAACATTCTCCAGCATCTCAAGCTGTTTAGGCGTTGATGTGTTTCCCACGAAAAAATACCCTTGGGCAGTATATTCATTCAAACGATGTGTAAAAACTCCCGAATCGTTTACATCCCATTCATTAACTCCCGGCGCATAAAAGAATAAACACTCTTCGCCGTTATTGGTCGCTGTCCACACGGCACATTCTTCAAGATCATCGTAATCAATCTTTCCGGGATCTTCCGATTGTATTTTTCCACCGCTTCCAAACACCCCAACTTGAGTGGGGTCTGAAAATCCCCAACCATTCAAACTCGAAAATGGTATTTTGTAAATTCCTTTTCCTGAAGTACGGATTTTCACCCAGTCTCCCGATGCCAGAACCGATTCAGATTTCCAATTTATGGCTTCTGCCGATTTTTTATAAACATCGGGAGCAGACCGCAAACCAAAACTTTTTAACCAGTAAATCTTACCATTTTCTTGCTTCAACGGAATGATCTGAAGTTCGATCTTTTTATCGTTCCCCGACTGCAAAACGGTAGTTTTTACTTCTATTTCCGAAGGAATTTCAACAGCTAATATTTTCTTAATACTGTCGCTCACTTCTTCAAAAACGGGATTCTCGATACTAAAACGAAGTATTTTTTTTGGATTGTCGAGTTCGTATAAACGGGTATAAACAGGTAAAGCCAAATGCTCCATATCGCCCAATATATCGACGTTTTCGAAGAATTCCAACACGTCTCCATCGCGGCTACCCGAATTTTCCTGCCAGTTAAGCACAATTATCTCGTTGTGCACATCGCTAACAGCAAAGCCTACCAAAACAACAAATAACAGGAGTATATATTTATTCATAAATACAGTCAATAATATATGCTTGTAAACGGCTATCGGGTTCAAATATTGCTAACTAAGCGGCAAACGAACCACGGTTTTTCGCCGAATGCTGGCAAAGATATTAACATCCTTATTAAATCAAGAATAAAATAATTGAAAAGACTGAACAATAAGAATTGAACAAATTAGTTATATTTGTGTCGATGAGAAAATTTATACAAACAATGAATTTTAAAAGATTAAAACCATTCGTTTTTATTGCCTTGGCCGCATTCGTATCCGGATGTGGATTATTCGGAAAAGGTGGTAGAGGAGAATCATCACGAACCACTGGTTGGGAATACAATGCTGAAGAGACCGGAAATATTCCGAATGTTTCGGGTTACGAGCAGGAAGCCGGACCGGGTTTAGTTTTTGTTCAGGGTGGTACGTTCACCATGGGTCGTGTAGAACAGGACGTAATGTACCGCAACGACAATTATCCTCGAAGAGTTACTGTAGCTTCATTCTACATGGACGAAACAGAAGTTTCAAACCAGGACTATCGCGAATTTACCCACTGGACCAGTCGCGTATACCCCGGCGATGTTGCGAAAATTAAAGCTATTACGCCCGACTCAACAGTTTGGCGCAAAAAACTGGCTTACAACGAACCTTACGTAAATAACTATTTCCGTCACCCGGCATATTCTGAATATCCGGTGGTTGGTGTAACATGGGAACAAGCCGAGGCTTATTGTGCATGGCGTACCGACAGGGTAAACGAGCAGATATTAGTTGACAAAGGAATTATTACGCATGATAATACTCAGGCGGGAGAAAACGTTTATACAACAGACACCTACTTAGCTGGTATATACCAGGGAACTGAAGGTGACGATCCTGTTGAAAATCCTGATGGAACAACTCGTCGCCCAAAATGGGAAGATGGAATTATGCTACCAAATTACCGCCTGCCAACTGAAGCAGAGTGGGAATATGCCGCTTACGGTTTAATTGGTAACACCGATGGTGAATTACTAACCGACCGTAAATTGTATCCATGGAACGGTGCCTACCTGCGTGACGATAAGAAAAAAGACAAAGGCCAAATGAAAGCCAACTTTGTTCGTGGACGTGGTGATATGATGGGTATGGCCGGAGCATTGAATGATAATGCAGACATTGCTGCACCTGTTTTCTCGTACGAACCTAACGATTACAATTTATATTGTATGTCGGGTAACGTTAACGAATGGGTGGCCGATGTTTATCGTCCAATGTCGCTAAACGATGTTGAAGAATTCAACCCTTTCCGTGGTAATGTTATTACCGAATATCGTCGCGACCAAAACGGACAATTAATGAGAAACCAGTATGGTGAGCTTGTTAAAGATACAATTGCCGGAATGGACTACCGTAATACTTTAGACGGTGATCCGAACTCACAGGTTGTTGAAGGTGATACATGGATTGGTAACGAAAAAGAAACCGATGGCATGTACATTCAGGATGACAGACCTGGCGCATTCTCATCATTGATTGATGATGAAGTACGTGTATACAAAGGTGGTTCATGGCAAGATCGCCCTTATTGGTTGGTACCCGGAACACGTCGTTACCTGGAGCAAACAAAAGGACAGAACGACCTTGGTTTCCGTTGTGCAATGACTAGAGTTGGAAGCCCTGAAGGTTTCTAGATCAGAAAAATATTTTCAGAAAAGCTTCGTAATCTGCGGAGCTTTTTTTATGCCAAATTGAATCGTATTTTTGCTTTATGACAAGTATTGAAACTATCTACGGTTGTTTTCTAAAATCAACAAAAGTATCTACCGATAGCCGCAAAATTGACACTGGCTGCATTTTCTTCGCTCTTAAAGGTGCCAACTTTAATGGCAATAAATATGCTCACGATGCCCTGAAAAAAGGAGCTGCTTATGCCATTGTTGACGAAGAAGAATATGCCACCGAAGATAAAATATTACCGGTTGACGATGTTCTCGCTTCGTTACAGCAACTGGCCCATTATCACCGAAAACAACTGGGACTACCTATACTTTCCATTACCGGCACCAACGGTAAAACAACCACAAAAGAGTTGATCTCAACTGTACTTGCAAAGAAATTCAAAGTAAGTTTCACTCAGGGGAATTTGAACAACCATATCGGAGTTCCGTTAACGCTACTTGCAATGGATAAAAACACTGAATTTGGCGTAGTAGAAATGGGTGCCAATCATCCCGGTGAAATTGCCGATCTGTGCGAAATTGCCGATCCTGATTTTGGAATAATCACCAACATTGGCCGCGCCCACCTCGAAGGTTTTGGATCGTTTGAAGGCGTAATAAAAACCAAGGGAGAATTATACGATTACATCGGAAAAAAGAATGGAGTAATTTTTTACAACGCCGACAATAGGCTACTTGAAGAAATTGGCGAAGCACTTCCAAAACGTATTTCTTACGGAAAAAAGAATGCATCGTTCACCGGCGAAACCATTCAAAGTCCTCCGTTTATTCATGTAAAAGCCAATTTTAAAAAGGGCGTACTGTACTTGAACAGCAACCTGATTGGCGATTTCAATTTTGAAAATATCCTCGCTGCAGCCTGCATCGGAAATCATTTTGATGTTGATCCGCTAAAAATCCAGCAAGCTATTAAAGAATATCAGCCAACCAACAATCGCTCGCAACTAATAAACAAAGGCGAAATAAAGATTATAATGGACGCCTATAATGCGAACCCAACAAGTATGGCGGCGTCAATCGAAAGTTTTCTGGAGAACCTGAAAGGTGATAAATACCTTATTCTTGGAGATATGCTTGAGCTGGGAGAATATTCGGAAGACGAACATACAAAGATCGTTGATCTGATTCCGGATGAATTAAAAAGCAGCACCTTTCTGGTAGGTAAAGAATTCTCGAAAGCCAACAATCAGGAAAGCATAAAATCCTTTCTTCATGTTGACGAATTATGTGCTTACCTTAAAAATGAGCCCATAAAAAACGGGAACATTTTAATAAAAGGTTCCCGCGGTATTCAGCTTGAAAAAGTACTCGATCTTCTTAATTAGCCTGAGGTTTTTCAACTTTCAGCACGTCTGAAATTGCTTTCTCGAAAGTTTGTTTCGGAAGTGCTCCCATTGCCATTTGTGGTTGTCCATCTTGCGGTACAAACAATAATGAAGGGATGCTTTGCACACCAAACATTCCGGCTAATTCCTGTTGTTCTTCAGTGTTTACTTTGTAGATTACGATACTGTCGCCGTACTCCGATTGCAACTCTTCCAACACCGGGGCTACCATTTTACATGGTCCACACCAATCGGCGTAAAAGTCGATCAAACATGGCTTCTCACCTTCGTATTTCCACTCTTTATTTGTTTCAAAATTGAAAACTTTCTCTTTAAATGTTTCTTTCGTTAAATGTTCCAGCATGATTTTTATTTTTTCAATATTTATATATCTATTTATTTCGATATTTATATATCAAAGATAATACCAAATTTTGAATTCCCAAGTTACTACTTAATTTCAACTAAATAATTGTAATTTTGTCACGATTTTTATCAAAGTGGCAGAACAGTCCATTTTGAAATACGATTTTTGTCAGATGAACAGCAAGCTAAAAGAGAAGATTTTCAAAGATATACAGGCAGTTGCCGACCGCGTTGAAACAGAAACTTATGTGATTGGAGGATATGTTCGCGATCTGTACCTCGACCGCCCCTCAAAAGATATCGACATTGTAACCATTGGCAGTGGTATTGATTTCGCAACAGAAGTTGCCAAGAGTCTTAAGCCGCGCCCAAGAGTTAATGTATTTAAAAACTTTGGCACCGCCATGTTAAAATACAAGGATCTTGAAATTGAATTTGTAGGTGCCCGCAAAGAATCGTACCAACGCAATTCGAGAAAACCGATTGTGGAAGACGGAACGCTGGAAGACGATCAAAACCGTCGCGATTTTACCATCAACGCAATGGCTTTCAGTTTAAACGGCGATCGTTTTGGCGAGCTTGTCGATCCGTTTAACGGGATGGATGACTTGAATAACAAGATCATCCGCACGCCACTCGATCCGGATGTTACGTTCTCTGATGATCCCTTGCGAATTATGCGTGCCATTCGTTTTGCAACTCAGCTTGATTTTGAAATTGAGGATAAAACTTTAAAGGCGATTGCCAGAAATAAGGACCGCATTAAAATTGTTTCTGCCGAGCGAATTATCGAAGAGCTGAATAAAATTATTATGGCACCGAAACCCTCGAAAGGTTTTAGGCTACTGGAAGAAACAGGTTTGCTGGCGATAATATTCCCCGAACTGCAAAGAATGAAAGGAGTTGACAAAGTAAACGGCATCGGTCATAAAGACAATTTTTATCACACTATTGAAGTGCTCGATCGCCTGGTACCCAACTCCGATAATTTGTGGTTACGTTGGTCGGCCTTGTTGCACGACATTGCCAAACCCAAAACAAAACGTTTTGTAGAAGACCTGGGCTGGACTTTTCACGCGCATAATTTCGTTGGAGTTAAAATGATTCCCAAGATTTTTAAACGCATGAAACTGCCGCTGAATGAAAAGATGAAATACGTTCAGAAGATGGTAGGCTTGCACATGCGCCCAATTGTGCTTTCGGAAGATATTGTTACCGACTCGGCAGTGCGTCGCTTGCTTTTCGAGGCCGGAGATGATATTGATGATTTAATGACACTTTGCGAGGCCGACATTACATCGAAGAATCCGGAGAAGGTGAAACGTTACATGAAAAACTTCAAGGTGGTTCGGCAAAAACTGAAAGAGATTGAAGAGAAAGATGCGATTCGTAATTTCCAACCTCCGGTTGATGGCGACCTTATTATGGAGACTTTTAACTTGTCGCCATGCCGTGAAGTTGGTCTGCTAAAAGATGCCATAAAAGAAGCCATTCTGGATGGCGAAATTCATAACAATTACGAGGAAGCTTTTGCTTTTATGATGAAAAAGGCAGAAGAAATGGGATTAAAAGCAAAAGGTTAATCAACCTGTAACTTTAACAAAACCGGCAAATGGTCGCTAAAACCACCATTGTAACGGTAGCCCGTGTAAGTGCGATGTAGTTTTCGGCCTCCGCGCGTTTCGTCAGGCTCGAATAAAAAGGGCAATTTACAGATTGTTGCATTTTCTGGTTTTGTACCCAATCCACTTCCTGCGGCCAATAAGTTTGGTGATACAATTATCTGATCGAAAACAAACCACTGTCCCTGGTATTTTAAAGTCCCCTCCTCCTGATCCATCCAGGGCAAAGATAAGTTGTACAAATCGGCAGATTCGTTATTTAGAGGATCAGCAGCACCAAGATCTTGCGATATACTTTCATCTGTTGGCTGATCGTTAAAATCACCTACGATAACCACTTTCGCCTTTTCATTCTCTTGAATGATCTCTTCGTATTTCGACAAAAGCAAACGCGCAGCCTGCTGCCTTGCAGGGCGTGTTTCCAGCAAACCCGAATACCGCGACGGCCAGTGATTTACAAACACGTGAATAGAATCTCCACCAGTTACCGTTCCCAGAACATAAAGTATTTCGCGACTTTTACGAACGCCTCCATTTTTATCTTCCAGCGGGTAATATGCGTAATCAAGCGGATAAAAGGTTTCTGAATTATAAATCAGCGCCACATCGATTCCACGGGGATCCGGCGACTCTTTATGAATTATTTTGTATGGCGTAGATTTTAGTGGTGTATCGTCGGTAAGTTGTTCCAACACATAACGATTCTCGATTTCTGCCAACGCAATTAAATCAGGCATTTGCCAACCGCCGGCACTCAGTATTACTTTCGAGATATTGTTGATTTTGTTATCGAAACGTTTCCTTGTCCAGTGGCGTTCTCCTGCAGGCGTAAACTCGTCATCGGCAGTTAACGAATCGTTTCGTACATCAAACAAGTTTTCAACATTATAAAAGAGTATTGAAAATTCGGCATCAGCATTTTGAGCATTGCCTTTTGCAATGAGCAGAATTAGGGATAAACAAAAAAGAAAGTGTTTCATTTTACTTTTCAATGCGTTCGTACGCTCCCAGGTCGGGGCCATCTTCGCCGGTTCGGCTTCTGTTCAGCAAATCAAGCGGAAACTGCTCAGAATACCTCGTTGTTCCCACATCTTTTGCAGCCGATAAAGTATCTAACTCGAAGTTATAATCATCGTACGGATCAACAAAACGCGGGTCAAATTCCATTCCAACCATCGCATTAATGAAGTGATCTGTATTGCTCGTATTTAAGGTATCGGGCGCCTGAATTATACAGTGATCGAACAGGTAATTAAAGGTGTTCTCTTCGTTGTCTCCCAATTCCAGTTCGTTTCCGATATTACCGTAAATAATACTGTTTCCGAAAGTTGCCTTGGTCAAATCGCCGTTGTACGAAATTTGTTCGCCATTCGAGTTTTCAACAACCAGCACATTCGAAACAACCAACGACGGTGTAGTTCTCACAGCCTGTCCGTAGTTGCCCCAATAATTGGCAATGGTTGAGTGGTAAAACTCGTATTCGCCACCAACAAGTAAAGCGGCAGCATAATACCCACAGTTGCTGATCAGCGCATTGTAAGCATAAATCTTCGATTTCATGGCAAACACTCCGGCGTAAGCCATATTTTCAATTTTGGAGTTGGTAAGTGCCACCGAAGCATAACCTTCGTTTTCAATGGTACCAACCTGCAAACCAATATTTGCATTTTTTATGGTGGTAAAATTGAATATGTTATTATGACTTCCGGAATACAAAACAATACCATTCCACTGATCGGGAATATTTTCGTATGACGGTTCCAAACGGTCGGCCCGGAATATGATCGGCGATTCGAAAGTACCATCAGCAACCACGTTTCCACGAACATACATTCCGGCACCTTTGTGGAAGTACACTTTTGTTCCCGGCTCAATTGTCAATGTCGACGTACTGTCAACATAAGCATAATCGTACACGAGATATGGTTTCTCAGCAGTCCATGTTGTAGTTTTGATCCGCTCGCTTTTTATCAGCTTAAAATCCTGCCCGTAGGCTTCCAACATTATGCTCTGAAAATTTGTGTTGGTTGTAAACTCAATAGAATCCTGCACAACCATAGGCAAATTCTGTCCGTTCGGATCGATAGTAACCTCAACAAAAATATAGATACTGTCTTTTGCAGGCAATGTAATTTCGTACAATTCACTACTCTCGTAACCGTTGATATTCAATCTGAAATTAGAGGCATCGCCTCCTGCCAAACGAATGCGTGAAATCAAAACATCCTCGTTGTAAGGATTACTCACCGTAAATCGTCGGGTTGTTGAGCCAATGGTAGTAAAAATGGTATCGAAAGTTACTGTATCAGCGGAAAACTGTAACTGTGCATCAGTAGACGTCATATACCCCTCGTCCTCACAAGAGAAGAGCATAACAAGCACAAGAGCTGCAGCCAGTATTTGAAGTAAATTTTTAACCAATTCGAATTAATTTATATCCTTATAACGTCCACTTTTCGCCGTTATTTTACAAATATAAAAAATCAATTCACAATTTTTAACATTTCTTTACAATCCTTAGCTATTAACAGCACTTTTTTCAGAAATGAGAAACAAACCAAGCATTGTAATCACCCCGTTGAGGATAAGCAATTCGAATCCAAACTGATAGCCATTAAATAACACCTCGGAATAGCTCGAAATAAAATAGCACAAAACGGGTGCAAAAATTCCGATATACGGAACCCACTTATCGTTCACTTTTCGTTTAGAATACATGCCAAAAAGGAATAACCCTAAAATAGGACCGTAAGTATACCCTGCAACCGTAAATACTGCCACCACAATACTCTGATTATTAATGGCATCGAAAACTAGAATTACCGCAATTAACAGCACTGAAAACATTAAATGCGACAACATTTTCATACGGCGTTTTTTCTCTTCCGGGTATTTATGGATTTTCAGAAAATCGACAGTAAATGATGTTGTTAATGCGGTTAATGCCGAATCGGCACTTGAATAGGCGGCGGCTGTGATCCCCAGTAAGAAGGCAATTCCCACAGGCAAACCGAAATATTTTAAAGCCAACATCGGGTAAAGATCATCGGTATTTTCAGGTAAGCTAATTCCATGCTCGCGGGCAAAAATGTATAACATTACACCCAGGCTCAGAAACAACACCACCGTAAAAAGAAACGACATACTAAACACCAGCATGTTTTTCTGTGCCTCCCATTTGTTTTTACAGGTCAGGTTTTTTTGCATCATATCCTGATCCATACCAACCATAACAACGGTGATAAACATTCCGGAAATAAACTGCTTGAAGAAGTTATTTCCTGAGCGCCAGTCCCAAAAGAAAAGTTGCGAGTTACTGTCATCAGCAATGGTTTTCACCAGCCCCGACAAATTCAAATCAAGGCTTCGCGAGATGGCTACGATGGTAAAAATAACCGCACTTACCAAAAAGAGTGTTTGCAGCGTATCGGTCCAAACAATGGTCTTTATTCCGCCCTTAAAAGTGTACACCCAAATAAGCGCGATGGTAACAATTACGGTTAGCGAAAACGGTATATTAAACGCATCGAAAAAGGCGATTTGCAAAACTCCGGCAACCAAAAACAAGCGGAATGCCGCCCCGATCAGTTTCGAGATCAAAAAGAAAAACGAGCCGGTTTTATAGGATCGTGGTCCAAAACGATCGTCAAGAAACGAATAGATGGAAACCAGGTTAAGGCGATAATACAAAGGCAATAAAATACCCGCTACCAGCCAGTATCCAACAAGGTTTCCGAGAACAAACTGCAGGTACGAAAAGGCAGAATTACCAACTTCTCCCGGCACCGAAATAAAAGTAACTCCCGAGAGGGTGGCTCCAACCATTCCAAAGGCCACTAAATACCATGGCGATTTTCGGTTAGCAGTAAAAAATGCCTGCGTGTCGGCTTTTCGCGAGGTTAACCACGAAATAAAAATCAGTACTAAAAAGTAACCAAGTACAATTCCTAGAACAAGATATGGGCTCATAATTTAAGTTTATTCGAAGTCGGGGTAAAGTAGATATTTTTTTCTCATTTGTTTGAATTCCTCCAGCTCGGGCTGCCAGCTTTCAATAATTTCAGCCTCGCTTTTCCCTTCTCTGATTTGTTTCAGCATCGAGTCGGTTCCGGCAAGCAGATTCAGCCAGCGCTCGCGTGTAAGGAAATCAGCTTCATTCTCGTATTTGTTATAAAAGTCGAGGAAGTATTTCAAAGTAAATTTTGGCGATTCATCCAGTGTTCGTAAATCAACGCCATAACATTTTTTGTCTTTGTTCAGCGGGTTTATCGCCACTCCGGGAATACTGCGGGGAGTAAATTCGAAAGTGCCGATATTTTCGTTTAAACCACCTAAAACCTGGAACGGGAAATCGGTTCCGCGCCCAACACTTACGCTGGTTGCTTCAAAAAAGCACAACGATGGATATAAGCGCACTGAAAGATCGTTGGGTAAATTTGGCGACGGACGCACCGGCAAAGAATACGCCATTTTATGATCGTAATTTTTTACAGGAATAACTGTAATATCACATTTTTTACCAGCAGTGTGCCAGCCTTCTTCATTGATCATATTTGCAAGTTCGCCAACTGTACATCCGTGAACGATTGGAATGGGATCGAGACTTACAAACGATTCAAAACCTTCTTTACGAATTGGGCCGGCAACATAATCGCCATTCGGATTTGGTCGGTCGAAAACAATTAGCGGAATATCATATTCAGCACACGCTTCAATAACGTAATGCATGGTTGAAATGTAGGTGTAAAACCGGCATCCTACATCCTGAATATCGAAGATTACGGCATCGAGTCCGGAAAAATGTTCTTCAGTTGGCTTTTTGTTTTTTCCGTAGAGCGAAAATACCGGCAAACCCGTGCTTTTGTCCAGCCCGTCTTCCACTTCTCCTCCGGCCGAAACATCGCCTCTAAAGCCGTGTTCAGGTGCAAATATCTTTTTTACATCAACGTTTTGGTTCAGTAAAAAATCGACCAGATGCTCGTCTTCTGCAATGGAAGTGTTGTTTACAACTAACCCCACATTTTTGCCTTTCAGCGCATCCAAATATAGCGAAGTACGTTCCGCTCCTACAATAATTTCATTATCTTGCAGTGCCATGCAACCGCTGGCCGAGATCCATAAAACTAACACTAAAAAAATCCTGAACATAGGCTTTTAAATATTACATTTGCGCAAGCGAAGATAGTTTTTAAATTTTTTAAAAAGCAATCATTTAGTTAAAAAAGTGAAACGAAAACGAAATATAATTAGGATCCGATTTTTGTACTATTTTATTTCGATGAACGTTTAACGTGTAGCATTAATTTTTAGCGAATTTACAACGATGAAACCAACACCTATAATATTTCTACTTTTTACCCTATTAGTACTGTCACTGGCCAACTGTTCTTCGGCACAGGAACCACCTTTTCAGCAATACAAAAACGATGAGTGGGTAAACCAGCAACTCGAAAAAATGAGTCTGGATGAGCGAATTGCCCAGTTGATGATGATTACCGTTTACCCGAAACAGAACGAAGCCGCCAAAGCCATTTTTAAGCGGAGAATACAGGAGTGGAAACCCGGTGGAATTCTGGTAATGCAAGGTTCACCTGCAAAAAATGCCGATTGGATCAATCAATTTCAGGAAGCTTCCGAGACGCCGCTTTTGGTCGCTATCGACGGCGAATGGGGACCGGCCATGCGTACCGACAGTACCATTGTTTATCCGTATGCGCAATCGTTGGGCGCCGTGCAAGACACTTCCCTTCTCTACCAAATGGGACAGGATTTTGCCAGCCAGTTAAAACGCATGGGAATTCAGATGAATTTTGCGCCGGTTGCCGACATTAACACCAATCCGTTTAATCCGGTTATCGGTTATCGCTCGTATGGAGAAGAAAAGCATAATGTGGCTGAAAAGTCGTGGATGGTGGCAAAAGGAATGCAGGACAACAATGTTATTCCGGTGGCAAAACATTTTCCCGGTCATGGCGACACCAAAACCGACTCGCACAAAACATTGCCGCTTATTCCACATTCAAAAAGCCGCATCGACAGTATTGAAAGCTACCCGTTCAGGTATTTATCCGATAAAGGAATTGCTGGAATTATGTCGGGGCATTTAAATGTTCCGTCGCTCGATGATTCCGGAATCACCTCTTCGCTTTCGAAAAAAGTAATTACCGATTACCTGAAGGACGAAATTGGCTACAAAGGTTTTGTGGTTACCGATGCCATTACCATGAAAGGCGTGCAAACCACTGCAGGAAGAGCCGAACTGGAAGCCCTGATTGCCGGAAACGATATGATCGAATTTGTTGACGATGTTAGCAAAGCTGTTGCAACTATAAAAGAAGCAATTATCTACGGCGAAATTACCGAAGATGAAATCAACGAAAAGTGCAGAACTGTTTTGGCACTTAAACGCTGGGTTGGTTTAAACAACTACCAACCGGTGGATTTAAAAAATATTACCGCCGATCTTAACGCTCCCGAATACCAGGTTACCAACCGAAAACTGATTAAAAAATCGATGACAGTTGTTGTTAACAACGACAGTACTCTTCCGGTGCAGGATTTGGAGAAACGCAACATTGCAACGATAATGATTGGTGGCGACCAAAAATCAGATTATCAGAATACGCTGGCAAAATATACCGGCATGGATCATTTTTGGTTACCAAAAGATGCCTCTGAAAAAACATGGGCAAATCTTCGCCAGGAGCTAAGTAATTACAACTTTGTTATTGCCGGAATTACCGGAATTAACAAATACTCATCAAACGAATACGGTATTTCCGAAATACAAAAACAAGCGGTTACGGATTTGGTAAACGAACAAAATGTGGTGTTTACGCTTTTCGGAAACGCTTATTCACTAAAATACTTTGCCAATATTCATCATGCCGATGCCTTGATTGTGGCTCATCAGGATAATGAACTGACTCAGGAATTAGCAGCGCAGCTTATTTTTGGTGCATTTAAAGCTAATGGCAAACTTCCGGTTACTTCCGACAGACGATTTAAAGCCGGCGATGATTTGGTTGTTGAACCCAACAAAACTTTTTCGTATACCATTCCTGAGGAGGCCGGGATGAGTTCAGTTATTCTGAACCGGAAAATCGACTCGCTGGCAAATCTTGGAATTTCGGAAGGTGCATTTCCCGGCTGCCAGGTTTTGGTGGCCAAAGATGGGCAAGTGGTTTTTCACAAGTGTTACGGTTTTCAAACCTACGACAGCATTTACCCCGTAAACCAGAATAATATTTACGACTGGGCATCGGTTACCAAAGTTACCGGGCCGCTGCCGGCAATTATGCGATTGGTCGACGAGGGCAAAATGAACGTTGATGATAAGTTTAGCAAGTACTGGCCCGATTTTATTGGCAGCAACAAAGAAAACCTGAGCTTTCGTGAGATTTTGGCGCACCAGTCGCGTTTGGCTTCGTGGATTGCTTTCTGGACCATGACCGTGCAAAAAGACGGAACACTCGATAAAAAAGTATTTAAAGATCACCCCTCGACACTATACGATGTTCGCGTATCGGAACGGTTGTGCATGAATCACAATTTCAGAAAAATAATGTTCGATACCATCCGCACTTCGGATCTGCTACCCAGAAAAAAGTACCTGTACTCAGGACTGAGTTTTTACCTCTATCCGGATATTATTGAAAACCTGACCGGCACTCCGTACGAATCGTATGTAAAAAACACTTTCTACCGACCTTTAGGAGCGCAAACAATAACGTTCAATGCATACAAACACTTTCCGCTTAACCAGATTATTCCAACCGAAACGGATGACTTTTTCCGAATGGAGAAACTTCGTGGTTACGTGCACGACGAAGGAGCAGCAATGATGGGCGGCGTATCGGGAAATGCTGGTTTATTCGGTTCAACAAACGACCTCGCCAAGGTATTTCAAATGTATTTGCAAAAAGGATATTTTGGTGGCCGACGTTATATTTCGGACTTAACGCTTAACGAATTTACGCGTATTCAGTATCCTGAAAATAAAAACCGACGAGGGCTTGGTTTCGACAAACCCATGATCGACAACGATGAAAATGATCTTGAAGATGCCTACCCCGCCGTGTCGAGCAGCAAAAGCAGTTTTGGGCACAGCGGCTACACCGGAACTTTTGCATGGGCCGACCCTGAAAAAGGGGTGTTATACATTTTTATGTCGAACCGTGTTTACCCAACCCGCAACAACAGCAAACTCTACGAATTAAACATTCGTACGGCCATGCATCAGGCCATTTACGACAGCATTATCAAAAAATAAAAACGCTCCAACATCTTCCCTTAAAAAATGTTAACACCTGTCTGTTAGTGACCTGTTTTACAACATATCAACAAAATCCATAACCCTTATATTTCAGCTACTTACATTTTATCACACCCCCTGTAATACACATAATTTTGCTCATGTGTTATAACATTTAACAATACCTGTTCGTGATGCTTTCATTATTAAATTATTAATTATAATTTTAAAGCACGTTCTTTATAAATACAATAATTATTAATTAATACCACAGCGATATGGAAAAAAAGATAACATTTAACGAGCTGCGAAAAATTAAAGACAGCTTGCCTGACGGTTCAATTGCACAAATAGCGCAAGAATTTGAATTAAGAGAAGAAACCGTCAGGAATTATTTCGGAGGCGCTAATTACACAGATGGAAGAGCAGTGGGTATACACATGGAGCCGGGACCAAATGGAGGAATCGTTCTCTTAGATGATACGGCAATTTTGGAACGAGCGCAGCAATTAGCTGGCGCAGCGGTTTAAAAGAGAAAAAAATAAAAATATTTAAGAAACTGTCCTATATTTATGGGGCAGTTTTTTTATGTCAATTATATCTAAACCATTACCTCATGAAGAAATTCACATTTTTTATTTCCCTTGCTTTTATCAGCATTTTATTTACCTCGTGCGAAGCGCCATGGCAACCTTTATTTAACGGCGAAAACCTCGATGGCTGGGAAACCTACATCGGCACTCCGCTTACCGGCTTCGAACACATTCACGAACAGGCCAAACCCGAGAACGTTTTTAAAGTTGTTGATGTAGATGGCGAAAAGCTCATTCACATTACCGGAGAAGTAAACGGTTCGTTGGCCACTGTCGACACTTTTGCCAACTACCACCTTGAATTGGTATTTAAGTGGGGCGACCAGGTTTACACTACCCGAAACAGCGGATTGCTGTATCATAGTTTTGGAGATTTTGGCGAAGCATTGGGCACCTGGATGACTAACATCGAGTGCCAGCTGATGCACGGAAACATGGGCGATACTTACCTGATGAACAATACGTGCTGCGAAACCGAAACCACGCAAACCGACGATGGTTTTGTTTTCACTAAAGGAGGAGAACTTACCCAGTTTGGAAAAGACTTTAACGGCCCGGGCATAAAAAAGGCTGTTGATGCCGAAAATCCAACAGGCGAATGGAACACTGTTGAACTGTACTCCTACGGACGTACTACCGTTCATCTGGTTAACGGACAAGTTACCATGGTAAATACAAACACGGGAGTTGACGAAGAAGATGGCATCCGTCCGCTGAGCTCTGGGAAAATCCAAATCCAGTCGGAAGGCGGCGATTTATTTATTAAATCAATTCGGGTAAAACCGATTAAGGAAATTCCTGCCGAAATCCTTCAATAAAAAAATACATTTTACCCGTTTCTTTCGCAAACGGGTATATTTTTGCGCAAATTTTAAACGAATACAAAAAATATGAGTGGTAAATCTTTACGTGAACAGTTAACCTTTAAAAACACCGTTCTGGGTGTACAGTTCTTATTTGTGGCTTTTGGTGCTACCGTTTTGGTGCCGCTGCTTGTTGGCATCGATCCGGCCGTTGCACTTTTTACCGCCGGAATTGGCACGCTGCTTTTTCACCTCATTACAAAAGGAAAAGTTCCGGTGTTTCTCGGAAGTAGCTTTGCTTTTGTTGCTCCTATTATCGAAGCCACCCGACTTTATGGCTGGCCCGGTACACTTTCAGGAATTATTGCCGTAGGTATCGTTTACGGCGTTGTTTCAGCACTGGTAAAATTACGTGGAATCACCTTTGTTGAACGCCTGTTTCCATCGGTAGTAGTTGGCCCAATTATTTTGCTGATCGGTTTATCGCTGGCATCAACTGCTGTTGATATGGCAAAAACAGACTGGGCACTTGCAATAATCACATTGGCAACAGCAGTTTCAGTGGTAATTTTTGGTAAAAAAATGCTGAAACTGATCCCGATTTTCATCGCCATTGCAGTGGGTTATATTGCAGCGCTTATCTGGGGAAAAGTTGATTACTCAATAGTACAGGAAGCGAGCTGGATAAGCATTCCGGAATTTACCGCTCCAAAATTTAGCTGGCAAGCCATTTTATACATGGTTCCGGTGGCAATTGCTCCAATTATCGAGCACGTTGGCGACATGTACACCATTGGCGGTGTTTGTAATAAAAACTTTATTGAGAAACCGGGATTGCACCGCACCTTACTTGGGGACGGTATTGCCACTGCTTTGGCCGGTTTTTTTGGCGGAGTACCTAACACTACCTATTCGGAAGTAACCGGAGCGATTACGCTTACCAAAGTTACTAATCCGTTTATCCTGCGCATTTCTGCTATTACTGCATTGGTGTTTGCGTTTGTGGGCAAAATTAGTGGCTTCCTGGAAACCATCCCGCAAGCAGTGCTCGGTGGTATAATGTTGTTACTTTTCGGAATGATCGCATCTATTGGTATCAAAACACTGGTTGACTCGAAAACCAACATGGGCGAAACCCGTAACCAGGTAATCGTTTCGCTGGTACTTACCGTTGGAATTGGTGGTGCTGTAATTCAATACGGAACTTTCTCGCTGGCAGGAATTGGTTTGGCTGCAGCAGTTGGTATTATTTTGAATTTGCTTCTCCCCGCAACTAAAAAAGAAGATTTATAAAAGCTTCGAGTATCGAGTTGCTCGCTTCGAGATAAAAAAAGGATGGCATCTGTATGAGTAGAATCATAAACCGATGCCATCCTTCTTTTTTTGGATCATTTGTCACTGGCCTTCACCAGAACGTTGTGACATTCACTTAACCTTGTATGCCATCAAGGCTTCTCCGTGGCGGATATAAAGTACTCCATCGGCAACCACCGGATGCGAAAAATGTTCCTGGCTTCCCATGGTAACTTTAAACAAACCACCCTGCGCCAGCTTTCCGTTTTCGTAATTGAAAAGGCGAACATCACCATTTGTGCCATACACAATAAACTTATTGTCGGCGAAAATAGTGCCTCCAAACGATGATCTGACTTTATCCAAAACGCTTCCTGTTTCCGGATCAAGGACATTCAGGTATTTATTCTCGGTGGTAACAAACAACTTGTTATCGTTTAGAATATAACCGCCCATATCATTCTTCACATTTTCGTTGGTCCATACTTCTTTCACACTGCTTCCATCAGCTGCAAGTTCCAGTTTTATGGCACCTTTTCCGTTATCGTCGTTGGTAATAACATACAAATACGGGGCCTGATAAACGGGGGTGTTTGCATGGTCTCCGTCGTGGCGGATAGCAATGTCGTATTTCCAAAGTAACTCTCCGGTTTCGCAATCAACACCAAAAACATGGTGCCTCGATGTGGAAACAAAAACCTTTCGCGAAGGCAGGTTTACAAGAATTGGCGAAACAAAATGAGTGGTATCTCCAGTTGCTTCCGATGTCCAGATGGTTTTTCCGGTTAATCGATCGAGTTTAGCCACACTGATTTCTTTTCCTCCGGGGAAACAATAAACTGCATTCTCATCGGTAACCACCGATTCCGCGTAACTAAACTCATTCATATAACCATTCAGGTCGTTCAGCATATCAACCGCCCACAGTTCTTTCCCGGTATTCAGGTCAAAACAGGCCAGTCGTCCAAGTCCCGAGGTTGCATAAACCATATCGCCCACAACGGTTGGCGTTGATCTTGATCCCGGAAAACGGGCAGAGAATCCATCTCCCACAAACGATTTTCCGTTTGTCGATTTCCATAATAAGTTACCCTCCAGGTCGTAAGCAAATAACGTGCTGATACCGTCTTCTACCCCGATGATAAGTAATTTATCTGAAGTTATTACCGGAGCGGCGTAGCCGGGGCCAATAGTTTCGGTCGACCACAAGAGTTGAGGACCATCTTCAGGCCATTCCGACAGCAGTCCGGATTCGTTGTACTTTCCATCGCGATCAATGCCGCGCCACTGATAAACGGTTTGTGAAATTGCAATTTGACTGACAAACAATAAGGCAATCAGACAGAATAAAGAATTGATTTTTTTCATTTTCGGTTATTTAATTTTTCGGTTTGTTGACAGAGTGCTGACTCATGCGAATATAAATAAAAATCACGACAGACCATGTTAACGCGTTCTTAATCACTTCATCAGAAAAGGGTTCCGAAAATAAATCTACAATGCCACTCCTTTCAATTCGCCTCTTGCTTTTCAGGTAGATAACGCCAAAATCGCCTCGGCATATGCTGGCGTTGCAGTTTTAGATTTTTGCGTTCTTCAATATTGATGTGTTTAAAATACGAGCGCCACAACTTTTGATAAAAATCTTCGCCCTCATGCAGCAACTCCTCTTTCACCTGTCCGTTGTAGGCATTAAACTGCTTTTTTGTGAGCACCACTTCCTCCACCTTTTCGTTGCCGTACAGAATGCCATAGTTGCGCTTCAAATCGTAGATCAGCCAGCGCTGATCGGTAAATCGTTTTTGGTAATGATTAATGATCAGTGGAATGACATCGTATCTGGGTTCGATACCGCAAAAATACATCCGGTCTTTGGTGCGCTGAAACCGAACAAACTGCATCATTCGCATGGCTTCCTTTTTCACCTTTTGCGAGGCTTGCGTAAGGTGCAACACATCAGGATCGCCGTAATCGGTTTCCAAATTTAAATGCCCGCTGAACATTCGCCGTAAAAAACGGTAAATTTTCATTTCAATGCCCAGCTCTTCCGACAGGTAAGCGTAAAAAAGCAGCTGCTTATTTTTTCCCGACAAATGTTTCTGAATACCTTTCCAAACCCGTTCGGCCTTTTTCGGATTGGTGGGAACATCAATGCTTTCTACAAAAAGGTAGCGCTGCTCGCCATAACGCGAACAAATATCAACCGGAAAATCTTTCCGGCTGTAACAATCGAAAACGCAGGTTAAAAAACCCTCAAATGTATTATCGTAGGTATATATTTTCATGACTGGATTCTGGATCTTTGGATTCTGGATTCTGGATTCTGGATACTGTGACTGCAAACTGAGACTAATGCAACGTTGGCAGCACCGGCTTATAATCGGCAAACAACGACAACTGCGTATTAAGCGAATTTTTGTACTTCGAATTCATCTCACATAGCAATTTATGTCTTAGGCGTTTGGGCTCCCACCCCATCCCGGGAGCCGGAAGTTCGTTACAAGTGATAAAATATTTGGCTCGTTTCATCACTATTCCCAGTTTTTTAAGGTGCAATGAATTTAGCCGGCGGTGCTTTCGCGCCAGAATAATCTTTTGTGCCGACTGCACTCCAACTCCGGGAATCCGAAGTATCATTTCGTAATCCGCACGGTTAATATCCACCGGAAACAAGTGCATATTTCGCAAGGCAAAACCTAGTTTCGGATCGACATCAAGATCAAGAAAAGGCTGATCATCGCTTAAAATCTCTTCGGCTTTAAAGTGATAAAAACGCATTAACCAATCGCTTTGATACAGGCGGTTTTCGCGAACCAGCGGCGGCCGGTTCACCGCGGGCAGTCGAGCATCGTAACTGTTCACCGGCAGGTAACCCGAAAAATAAACGCGTTTAAGGTTTTGCTTTTTGTACAAACCCGACGACAGCAAAATAATCTGCCGGTCGGTTTCGGGAGTGGCACCAACAATCAATTGTGTACTTTGTCCGGCCGGAGCAAAACGCGGTGCTTTTCGGTACTTTTTTCGTTCTTCCTTTGCCACCAAAATCGAATCGCGGATTTGCCCCATAGGCGTAACAATATCGGGGTAGTTCTTTTCCGGCGCCAGCTTTTTCAGGTTCGGTTCCGTCGGAATTTCCATGTTCACACTTAGTCGGTCGGCCCAAATTCCGGCCTCGTGGATCAGCTCACTGCTTGCTCCGGGAATCGCTTTCAGATGAATATAACCGTTGTAGTTTTCTTCTTGCCGAAGCTTTTTAGCCACCAACACCATTCGCTCCATAGTGTAATCAGGATTTTTAATCACACCCGAACTCAAAAACAATCCTTCAATGTAGTTTCGGCGGTAAAAACCAATGGTCAGGTCGACAATTTCCTGTGCCGTAAAAGTTGCCCGCGGGCGGTCGTTCGTGCGCCGATTTATACAGTAAGCACAATCGTAAATACAATTGTTGGTCATCAGTATTTTAAACAGGCTCACACAGCGCCCGTCTTCGGTAAAACTGTGGCAAATGCCGCACGCCACACCACTGCCAATTCCTTTGCTGGTGTTTGCCCGGTTGCTTCCGCTCGATGCACACGACACATCGTATTTTGCAGCGTCGGATAATATTTTCAATTTTTCATGTACGGAGTCATTCATGGCACTCATCTCATATTGCAGTTTGTAGTCAAAAAAATCCCCGGCGATTATGCCAGGGATTACGAACCTCAGTTCATTTTGGGTTTAAACATTTAGGAACATTAAGGAAATATGTTGATGTAAAACAAATACTCTTTTTGATAATTATATTATCATTTCTGACGATAATAAATTAATCATTTCTTTTTAAACTGCAAGAATATTTTTTACTTTTGAAGAAATAAATTTTCCCACATGAACTATTTTGGCAAGAATATCAAGCTGTTACGAAAAAGAAAAAAACGCACACAAAACGAGGTGGCTGTTGCGCTGGAGTTAAAACGAACTTCTGTAAATGCACTCGAAAATGAGATCAGCCAACCTACGGTTTCGCACCTTCAGGCTTTTTCAAAATATTTTGGCATCGCTATAGACACGCTGATAAATGTGGATTTGCAACAATTATCAGAGAGTCAGTTTGCCGATCTGCAAAATGGTTTTGATGTGTTTATACGCGGCTCGAAATTGCGGGTAATTGCCACAACGGTTGATTCGGACAACAACGACAATATTGAGTTTGTAAACGAAAAAGCCAAAGCCGGCTATGTAAATTGTTTTGCTGATCCGGAGTACATCGGGAAACTGCCGGTTTTTCAGTTGCCGTTTTTGTCGAAAGAAAAGAAATACAGAGCTTTTACCATCGAAGGCGACTCGATGTTGCCCATCCCCGCCGGATCGATCGTAATTGGCGAATTCATTCAGGATTTCTTCAACATAAAAAGCAACGATGCCTACATTATTGTTACGCGCGACGAAGGTATTGTTTTTAAAGTGGCGCATAATAATATTGAAACCACCCGCTCGCTGCACCTGGTTTCGCTGAACAAAGCATTTGAACCGTATGATTTGCCAATTGCCGAGGTTACTGAAGTTTGGAAATTTGTGTGTTACCTGAACACCAGCATCCCCGAACCGGAGTCGGACATGAGTGTATTGATGAAACAAATGGACGACATGCAACAGGCCATTAAAAAGCTCGGATCGAAAATTGGATAAGGCTAAGTTAAACATATCTCCTCTATACGTCATGCTGAATTTATTTCAGCATCTTTTAAATAGGAAAGATTCCGAAACAAGTTCGGAATGACGTGCTTCTAATTTAAAAAATTGACCTAAAGCTAATTCTAAAGAAACCACTCTCGTATTCCTTTCGTAACTTTAAAAAAGTTTGACAACAGGAAATGCAAGAAGCTCTATTCTATAGCAAAACCACAAACGGACAAGTTCAGTGTGAACTTTGCCCGTGGAACTGTATTTTATCCGATGGACAAACGGGCAATTGCAAAGTAAGGTCAAACCAAAATGGCGTTTTGCTCACCGAAGTTTATAACAAAGTAGCTGCGCTTGGTTCAGATCCCATTGAAAAGAAACCACTCTATCATTTTTATCCCGGCAAAAACATTTTATCGGTCGGCGAAGTGGGTTGTAACCTGCATTGCAGCTTTTGCCAGAACCACAGGATTTCACAATGCAAAGCCTCTGAATTTATCGGATTCCATAACATCAGCGCTAAAAAAATTGTAAAAGAAGCACTGAAAACCTGGAACAACATTGGCATCGCCTACACCTACAACGAACCTTTTACTTTTTACGAGTTTTTATTGGAGACTGCACAACTGGCTCATTCAAAAGGATTAAAAAATGTAGTGGTTTCCAACGGTTATATCAACGAAAAACCCTTACAAAAACTTCTTCCTGTTATTGATGCTTTTAACATCGATTTGAAAGCTTTCTCGAACGACTTTTATAAAAAATACACCAAAGGGAAACTGCAACCGGTTTTAGATACACTCCAGCAAATTGCAAAAAGTCCGGCTCATCTTGAAATTACAACGTTGGTTATTCCCGGATTAAATGATGATACCTCCGAATTTAAAAGTATGGTAAACTGGATTGCAAGCGAATTGGGTGAATCAGTTCCGCTTCATCTTTCTCGCTACTACCCTCAATACAAACTAAATGCCCCCGCCACGCCAATAGACACACTAATTGAGTTGTACAACCTGGCAAAAACTCAATTACAACATGTTTACCTGGGAAATGTAAGTGATGCGCAACGGTCAGCCACCTATTGTGCCAACTGCAATGCTGAGCTAATTTCCAGAAACCACTACAACACTGAAATTTCAGCACTTGATACCGAAGGAAAATGCAAAAAATGCGGAACTTTTGCCTCTGTAATTATGTAGCCAGCATTTCGTAAAGCACACCTTCACGCAGCGCAAAATCGGTTTGAACGATCTGTTTTATTCCAATTTTAGAAATCAGCGTTTCAATCAGGATTACTGCCGGCACAATCAAATCTACGCGCACATAGTCCATTCCTTTCATTTGCAAACGTTCGTCGCGGGTAGATTGCAGCAATTTTTCGTAAACCTCATAAAACTCTTCCAGCGTAACGACCTGTGTCACCCGTTGTTTCACGCCCGGATTTACCTCATCGATCATATCGGCAATCGTATCAAAAGCACCGGAGCAACCAATTAAAGTTGCAACTTTCTTTTCTTTACAATTCTGAATGGCAGTGTGATGTTCTGTTGCAAAAAACTTCTGAAGTTCGCGAACCTGCTCATCCGTTACCGGATCGGAAAGATCAAACGAATTAATGATCCGCGACATTCCTGTTGGCCGGCTTTCTTTCCAAAGAATTTCGTCTTTTTGGGTTAATATCAACTCATTGCTGCCACCGCCAATATCAAGAATTACAGAAGGGAATTCAATTTTTTGAAAAGCCAGCAACACTCCTTTAAAGATGAGTTCAGCTTCGCGCTCTCCCGAAATAACTTCAATTGTACAATTGCAAATCTTTTCAATTGCCGCTACAAATTCGGCCTTATTATCGGCAGTGCGCACCGCCGACGTCGCAAAAACTTTTATTTCATCAACACCAAAAGTGTCCATCACCTTTTTATGCGAAACAAATGCAGCTTTCGTCCGAAAAGTCGCTTTATCACTTATCTGGTTATCCCTGATTTTTCCGTCGCCCAGTTTCACCATTTCCTTGCTTTGGTGCAGGATTTTAAAATCGGCATTAAGCATTTCGGCAATAAGCAGGTTGCAGGTGTTGGTTCCTAAATCGATAACAGCAATGCGCATAAAATAATTTTGAGATGTTGAATGGCGACAAATTAAGACACCTTTGCTATAATATCCAAAGGTTTTCAGTTGAAAACATATTCCACAATTTTAAGTTTCTCGCAGATGGCGCAGAAAATCGCAGATTTAGACCATTTACAGATTGCCCTCTGCGTAAATCAGCGTTATCAGCGAGCAATTAATTTTAGAAATTATGCCGATTGTGCTATTTTGCAACCTAAATGCAACAGCAGTTTAAACAAAAAATACAATCGCTCGGATTTCTCGATCATGCCATTCTTCCTGTTTCATTTCTGGAAGAAGAAGAACCGCACCTAAAAGAGTGGCTGGCAAACGATATGCACGGTGAAATGGGCTACATGAACCGTAATATCGACAAGCGTTTAAATCCGTCGTTGCTGGTTGAAAATGCCAAAACAATTATTGTTGTGCTGCTGAATTATTTCCCCGAAACAACACAAGTAGATCAAACGGCGCCAGTACTCTCGAAATATGCTTACGGTACCGACTACCACTTTGTAATGAAAGACAAATTGAAGGAGTTGCTTCAATTTATTCAGGAAGAAATAGCGCCTTGCTCGGGACGACCATTTGTTGATTCGGCACCAGTTTTAGAGCGTACCTGGGCCCGAAAAGCAGGTCTTGGCTGGATAGGAAAAAACAGCAACGTAATATCCCCGGAACACGGCAGTTTCTTTTTTATCGGAGAACTGATCATCGACATTGAACTACCTTATGATGAGCCCAAACTGGTGCGCGACCATTGCGGGCGATGCACAAAATGTATTGATGCCTGCCCGACAAAAGCCATTGTTGCCGACCGCGTGGTTGATGCCCGGAAGTGCATCTCGTACCAAACCATTGAGGTGCGTGGTGAAATGGATGCCAATTTAAAAGGCCAGTTTGAAAACCGGGTATTTGGCTGCGACATCTGCCAGGATGTGTGCCCATGGAATTTAAAATCGGAACCACACAACGAAGCCAGTTTCAAGCCTCATCCCAAACTTTTATCACTGCAAAAACAGGATTGGGAAAATATGGAGCGCCCGCTGTTTAACGAGCTTTTTAAAAACTCGGCAGTTAAACGAACCGGTTATAATGGATTGCAACGCAATCTGCGGTTTCTTAATGATGAAGGAAACGCATCGGATACCTAACTAAAACGGCTTAATCGTTATCGTATACTTTTTCACATCGGGGAGCACGCGGTATTTTCTTAACTGACGGATTGCCGTACCACCGACACCTGTCACTTCGTAATCCACATTCAGAATGGTATTTGGCGCCTCCTCCAGCTGATAAGTGTACATAGCACGCGATAAATTATCAGTGGTGTATTTATGCAGGCTGAAATTCAGCAGCTCATTCCCTTCAATTAATAAACCATGCTCGTCGTTGTTATGCACTTTTAGCCAGCGCACATCGCTGCAGTTACCGTATTCCTGTGGAATAATGTATGGCACGTACATTGAATCGGCGGTTGAATGATACAGTCCCACTTTTGCCCCGGTTTTACGGTCTGGGTAGTTTTCAAACGGTCCGCGACCATACCACTGAACGTTGCTAAAACTTTTTGGCAACTGAAACTGCAGCCCCACTTTTTGTAGCATATCAGGCATTGGTCCGTGCGGAATAACTTCCTGCTCCAACTGAATGCTTCCGTCAGCGGAAAATGTCCAGGTTTGTTTTTGCTCGAATGCCGAATAATAAAACCACTGGTCTTTTCGCCTTGCCGGATCGAGACTGGAGTTCGCAAATACATCCATCTTCAAGATCACCTCGTTATTTTTTACCTGCAGCAACTCATAGTCGTCTAATTCTGACTTCAAATCGCGCATTCCAAGGGTGCGCAACTGGTTATCAATACTTCGGCCGAACCCCGTGGTAAGTCGATCCCAACCAACCATGTTACTTCCCCACGGATCGATATCGTTGGCCGTTGGTGCGCGCCAAACCATAAATTCAGGGCCACCTTCCAAATACTCAATTCCCTTGTATTTTAACGATACAAAACTTCCTGTTTTTTTATCGATCGTATAATTAAAATCGTTGCCCCTAATCCGGATATAATTTTCATCCTCGGTGGCAGTCACTTTTGGGTCGTTCGCCTCCTCATCAACAAAATAAAAATCGGTTGGCACGTCAAACTGCTCCCACGCAATTTCGTGACCTTTTGGCGCCCAGTTCAGGTCTTCTTTTAACAGGAAAGAAACTTCAAGCAGGCACTCTGTTGTCGACTCAATTCGAGGCCTGCGGTAATCAATGGTAACTTCCCCGGTTTCGCCTGCAGGAATATCACAATTGAAAAAACCACGCTGACTGGTTTCTCCATCCACCGTTATTTGCCAAAATCCTTCCAGCTCATTTAAATTCTTAAAATGATGACGGTTGGTTACTTTCAGCACACCATTTTCAACATCTACAGCTTCAATTTTTATTGGCTGCCCCGATCGTTTTATTTGATTGATTTCCGGCTGAACGGTTCTGTCAGGCCAGATAATTCCGTAAGTTCTTCCGCCCAAACCAACAGCATAAAAATCACCGTCCTTTTTGTCCTCTTCAAAATTCAGATGCAATACCATCCCGTCTTTTTCCTTCTCAATATTATTGACATTTACAGCCCTGTTAAACACCCGCACATCATCGATCACCATTTTTGACAGGCGTCCGGAATGCTCGCCTTGATCCTGATTTTCTGCTTCGCGACCGATACAAAGCGGAAAAGGTGTAGTACTAATATTTCCGGAGAATGAAGTAGTGGCTACCCGTTTATTATCGATATAAAGTTGCAGTTGGCTACCATTGTAAATTCCGGAAATGCGATGCCAGTTTTCATAAAAATTTTTGTCCACTTTTGCATTGGCCGAAATACGTTCTTTTCCAAATACATAAAATTCCAGCGTTTCCGAATCCGCCATTTGAATGCCATAACCGCATGATCCTTTGGCGATAAAAACATTGGGCTGCGGAATATCTGATGGTTTTACCCAAAAATCAAGTGTCAGCTGATTTCCGGTAATGTCTAGACTCGGATCGCGGTAAAACTCCACCCAATCATCGTGCCCGGAGAATTCCAGTCCCCATCCATAAACACCTTGCTGAAACATGGGCCGTCCCATTATTTGCCCGTCATTTTTTTGTGGTGAAAGATCAGGCAAAATCCAGCGTGGTGTTTTTATTCCCGGACTAATCCAGTCCCAAATAGCACCGCCCGTCAAACGCGGATATTTCCAAATGTATTCCCAGTATTCGTCCATTCCGCCAAGGCCATTTCCGGTTGCAGCCAGATACTCATCCATAAACGAAGCACGCATATCGTTAGGAGGCAACACTTTTCCCTGTGCCAGATTTTTATAATCCACCGGCACCCAATAACGCGGCCCCACCAAATCCTCGAAAGGAATATAAAAGGTGTTCCCACCGTACATCCAAGCGGGGCGACTTGGATCGATCGCCTTACCGGTTTTTATCACTTCGTTGATATTTTTTCCGCTGCCCGATTCGTTTCCGGCACTCCAAACAATCACCGCCGGATGATTTCGGTCGCGATACACCAGTTTGCGCGAACGGTCGCGGTACATCTCTGTCCACTCCGGCTTTTCCGACAACCAAATATTGTTGTGCGCCTCATCACCCACTTCATCAAAAATGTAAATCCCCAGTTCATCGGCCATCTCAATATACTCGGGCGTTGGCGGATAATGACTGGTACGCACACAATTAATGTTGTACTGTTTCATCAGCAGCAAATCCTGTTTCAAAGTTTCAAGAGGTACCGCCTGTCCGTTTTCCGGGTGGTGCATGTGGCTGTTCACGCCATTCAGTTTTACCGGAACGCCGTTCACCGTTAAAATATAATCATTGTATTCCACCTCGCGGAAACCGATTTTCTGAGTGAAAGCTTCAGTAACTTTTCCGTTGGCATTTTTTAGTTGCACCAAAAGAATAAAAAGATTGGGAAACTCGGCCGACCACTGCGGCGGATCAACCACTAAAGTTGACAATTGTACCTTTACATTTCCCATTGAATCAACCTCAAAATTCTGCTTAAGCGATCCGTCTTTTAAAATTGAACGGCCTTCAAGATCATAAACATCAACGGTGATCTCACCCGATTCTGCTTCCGGCAATTGATTCTGAATATGGGTTTCTACCGTCAAGGTTGCATCCTCATAGTTTTCATCAAAATCGGTCACCACATAATGGTCGTGGATAAATGTTTTAGGCTGGGCATATAATTTTACATCGCGAAAGATGCCCGACAAGCGCCACATATCCTGATTCTCGAGATACGAACCATCGGAAAAACGAATTACCTGAACCGACAGGTCGTTTTCGCCCTTTTCGATAAAAGGCGTGAGATTAAATTCAGCCGGCTCAAATCCGCCCTGATTGTAACCAACCTGCTGTCCGTTCACCCATATGTAGGAGGCCGATTTTATGCCTTCGAAGCGCAACATCACCTCTTTGTTTTCCCAGCTTTCGGGGACAGTAAATTTTGTTTTGTAGCATCCGGTCGGGTTGTAATAATCAGGAATATTCGGCGGATCATTCTCAAACGATATGGCCACATTCCGGAATTTTGGATGCCCGTATCCTTCCATTTGCCAGTTCGAAGGAACTTTTATTTCATCCCAAGCTGTCGCGTCAAAATCGGGCTGCCAAAAATCTACAGGTACCTGTTTCGGCGTTTCCACCCACTTAAACTTCCATTGCCCGTTTAGCAATTGGTAGTTCTCGCATTTCCGCGGCATATCCTGAATGGCATCATCAGCTGATGCGTACGGAATATGAAAAGCATGCGGCGCATTTTGTCCCTTTTCAAAAACGGCCGGATTTCGCCAGTCGTTTGGAAGGAATTCAACCTGCTGCGAAAAAGAAGCTAAATAAAATGTGAGAATAAAGAACAAGATGGTCGCTCGTTTCATCATAATTGTTGTTTGTCCGATTGTTACCGTTAAAAATACTTCTACTTCGCGAAAAATACCAGAAACATCAAATCTTTAACAGAAAAAATAGAAAATTTGATAATCCTGAATCGAAGCTAAAAAGTTCGATTTCGTAACTTTGACTCCCAAAATATTTATCATGAAACTGAATTATCTGCTACCTATTCTATTTATCGTTATTCTATTTGGCTGCACCTCTTCCCAGCAAAAAACGGCCGACAAAACACCTGTCGTGAAAACCTTAAATGAAGACGGTGCATGGTGCTGGTTTTCTGATCCGCGCGCCATTTACACCGCCGACGGGCAAATTGTTACCGGCTGGGTGAAAAAAGATGGATCGATAGAAGTGGCCTCCTTAAATCCGGAAACCGATGAAGCAAAATTCAATAACATTTATCCGCAGTTTGAATTCGACGATCACGATAATCCTGCGTTTACGATACTTCCAAATGGAAATCTATTTACCATGTACGCCTGGCACTCGACAGGTAAAGGCGTTTTGAGTAACACAACAACAAACGGCACTGATATTGAAAGTTTTGGCGAGAACGTAGTTTTCAAACCAACAACAGAAGAGCTGCTGAAAAAATTTCCGAGGGAAACTTTTACTTATGCCAATCCATTTGTATTAAGCGAAGAGGATAATAAACTGTTTGTTTTTGGGCGCTGGATAGGTTTTAAACCCAACATGATTATTTCGGAAGACAACGGCGAAACATGGAACGAACAGTACGTGATAATGAGCGACGATCCGTTTACGCCCAACAACCGGCCTTACGTAAAATATTATTCCGATGGAAAATCAAAAATCCACATGATATTTACCGACGGGCATCCGCGTGTTGAACCAACCAACTCGGTTTACTATTGCTACTACGAAAATGGTGCATTCTGGAAAGCTGACGGCACAAAAATATGCGATCTCGACGGGCTGCCATTTCAGGTTAAGGACGCAACGGTGGTTTACAAAGCTGATGAAGAACACGGTCGGGCATGGATTTGTGATGTTGTTGAAAAAGACGGAACTCCTTATATTTTGTATACCCGTCACCCACAAGAAACCGATCATCGTTATTTCTACGCCTGGTACAATGCCGACACAAAAACATGGGAAGACCACGAAATTTGCAAAGCCGGAAAATGGTTTCCGCAAACACCCGAAGGCGAAACGGAGCGCGAACCGCACTACATGGGCAACATGACTTTCAATCCGAATAAACCCAACGAAATATACTTGTCGCGAGAAATAAATGGTGTTTTCGAAATTGAAAAACGTACCACAAACGATGGTGGAAATTCATGGGAAATTGAGCCGGTTACACAAAATTCAACCCTCGATAATGTGCGGCCTTTCATTCCTCGTTATCAACCAAAGGATTCGAAAACGGTGGTTTTATGGATGGAAAACAACAAATACATCCATTACACCGATTACGATTGCAGCATAAAATACTATGTTGAACCGTAGTATTTGGCAAACATCTTTTTTCCTATTCCCTTTTCAAACAGAATTAAAAGTATAATTTTGCGTGTACGCCAACGGAAATCTAAATACTAATAAAATTATTTCATGAAACATCTATCAACTGCGGCCGTGGCACTTGCAATTCTGTTTTCAGCGTGCACGGGTGGCAGTCAAAAATCAACTGACTCTGAGAAAGAAAAGAATATGTTTACCGGAGCAAAAGGAGAAGTAAAAATTATGACCCTCGACCCGGGACATTTTCATGCAGCTTTGGTGCAAAAATCGATGTACGACCAGGTTGATCCGCTTGTAAATGTTTATGCGCCTGACGGTGTAGACGTAGTGGATCATCTGAAACGAATTGAAGGATACAATACGCGCGCAGAAAATCCAACATCGTGGGTAGAAAAGGTTTATAAAGGTAACGATTACCTTGAAAAAATGCTGAGAGAAAAACCCGGCAACGTAATGGTAACTGCCGGAAACAACGGAAAAAAAACCGATTATATCTTAAAAACGGTTGAGGCGGGAATCAATGTGCTGGCCGACAAACCAATGGTAATTTCGCCCGAGGAGTTTCCGAAACTGGAAAAAGCTTTTCAGGTAGCTGAAGAAAACGGCGTTTTGCTGTATGATATCATGACCGAGCGTCATGAAATTACTACCATGTTGCAGCGTGAATTGTCGCAACTGCCTGAGGTTTTTGGAACCTTGCAAAAAGGAACTGCGGAAAATCCGGCCATCACCAAAGAAAGTGTACACCACTTTTTTAAATATGTTTCGGGAAATCCGCTAAAACGTCCGGCGTGGTATTTCGACACCAAACAACAGGGCGAAGGAATTGTGGATGTAAACACGCACCTTGTTGATTTGATCCAGTGGGAAGCTTTCCCCGAGGTCGTTCTTTCGAAAGAAGATGTTGAAATTGTTTCGGCAAAACACTGGACTACGGATATTACACCGGAAATGTTTAAAAAATCGACTTCGCTTGATGAATATCCCGAATTCCTGAAAAAAGATGTTGACGGAGATATTCTGAAAGTGTACTGCAACGGAGAGATCAATTACACACTGAAAGGCATTCACGCCAAAGCATCGGTAATCTGGAATTTCGAAGCTCCTGAAGGAGGCGGTGACACTCATTACTCGATTATGCGCGGGACAAAATGTAATCTGGAAATTATTCAGGGCGAAGAGGAAGGTTACAAACCACAATTGTACATTGAAGCAACTGATGTTGATCCCATGGAATTTGCCGGAAGTCTGAACAACGCAGTAACAGGTTTGGCAGAAACTTATCCAGGCATCTCCGTGAAAAAGATTGGCGATAAAAAGTGGGTAATGAATATTCCAGAGAAATATAAAGTTGGTCACGAAGCACATTTCGGTCAGGTAACTGAGAAATACCTGCAATACCTTATTGACGGCAAACTTCCGGAATGGGAAGTACCAAATATGATCGTAAAATATTACACTACAACTGAAGGTTTGAAAGCTGCCAGACAATAGTTCAAATAAAAATATTACAATGAAAGCTGCTCGGTTTGGGCAGCTTTTTTATATCCAAAAAATTGAGGGTTTCACTATTAGTGAAACCCTCAATTATATTATCAGCGCAAATCTTCTAAACCTGCGTTATCTGCGTTCTAATCTTTTATATGAATAAATTCAAATTCGACTGGTCAGCTTCTTCCAAATAAGTAGCCACACCGCCAATTTCAACGCCTTCCATCAGTTCTTCTTTGTCAACGCCCATCACATCCATCGACATTTGGCAGGCAATCATTTGCACACCATTTTCCATGGCTGTCTGAAGCATGTCTTCCAGCGAATCTACTTTTTTAGCCAGCATTCGCTTTTTCATCATTTTCGCGCCCACTCCCATCATATTCATTTTCGAGAGTTTCAAATCTCCGGCATCTTTAGCCATCATCGAACCAAACATCTTACTCATCACGTCTTTATCAACATGCGGCTTGTCCGATTTTTTGATCACATTCAATCCCCAGAAAGTGAAGAACAAGGTTACTTTGCTTCCCATGGCTGCAGCTCCATTGGCAATTACCAGCGATGCGAGAGCACGATCCATATCGTCGCTAAAAACCACCATGGTTTTATTTTTTGCCGGTGCCACGCTCGTCTTCGCACTGCTTTCCTCTTGCTTTTTGCCTTTTTCGATCAACGCTTTTACTTTGCCCTTATCAGCAGAAACAGAAACCAACTTGTTGCCGGTCATGTTACACCACGATTTCACATCTTTCATAAAACCCATGTCGGTAGCAATTTGCTCCAAACGCTCGCCGGGTTCGATGTTTTCAATTTGCTGTTTCAGCTTTAAAATTGGCCCCGGGCATTGCAAACCACAAGCATCAACCTGAATGGTTTTTACCGGCGCTCCTTCAATTACTGCCTGTCCGTTATTCGCTTTTCCGCGATAAATGTGATCGTTTTTGGTAATATAGTTGGCCTCGAAAATATCTTCGTTACTTTGTTTACAGATGGAGTGCTCGTAAGTTTTGTAACCACCACTCAGGTTATAAACTTCACTGAAACCCGATTGTGAAAGAATCCGGCAGGCAATGTAACCACGAAGTCCAACACCACAATAAACGATTATCTTTTTGTCTTTTGGAAGTTCGTTCAATCTTTCGCGTATATCGTCAACCGGAATATTCACCGAACCTTCAATGTGACCCAATTCGTTTTCTGCAGCTGTACGAACATCGAGCAACACAATGTTTTCCGAATGAAAGTTATGAATCTCATCCCAGCTTACGATTTTCAGTTTGCCGCTTACGATATTTTCTGCCGCAAAACCAGCCTGGTTCACCGGATCTTTTGCCGATGAAAACGGAGGTGCATATGCGTGCTCAATATCCTGAAGATCGTAAATGCTACCACCTTGTTTCAGCACGGTTGCGATTAGGTCGATACGTTTGTCAACTCCTTCGTAACCGATCATTTGCGCACCATACAATTTACCATTTTCAGGATGGAAAAGAATTTTCAGCGTGTATGGCAAAGCATCGGGATAATAACCAGCATGCGAGGCACCGTGAATAATATTTGCCGTGTAAGGCATCATTTCATTCTTCAGCGTTTTTTCAGGAATACCAGTTGATGCCACAGTAATATCGAACACTTTAGCGATAGCGGTTGCGATGGCTCCTTTGTATTTACGTGTATTTCCGCTAACAATATTGTCGGCTACAATACGGCCTTGTTTGTTAGCCGGACCAGCCAAATAGATATTGCTTAGTTTTCCGGTAATCGGATGTGGAAAAGCCATAGCATCTCCCAATACGTAGATATTTTCGTCGTTGCTCAGCAAATATTCGTTGGCAATAATTCCGCCATTTGGAGCCAGATTCAATCCGGCTTCGCGAGCCAGTTTATTTTCCGGTTTTACACCAATCGACAGGATAACGAGATCTGTTTCAATCTGGCGTCCCGATTGTAAGGTAACATTCAACACGCCATCTTCGCGTTTAAATGAAGTTACTCCGTCTTTCAAAAAGAACTCCACCTGTTTTGTTTTCAGGTGCTGGTGAACGACTGCCGCCATTTCGTAATCAAGCGGTGCCATCACCTGTTTGGCCATTTCCACAATCGACACTTTCATTCCTAAATGGTGCAGGTTTTCGGCCATTTCAAGCCCGATAAAACCGGCACCAACTACTACCGCTCTTTTTGGTTGATGATCGTTGCAGTACGCTTTTACTTTATCTGTATCGGCAACATTTCGTAGCGTAAAAATCGATGGATCTTTAATTCCCGAAATCGGTGGTTTAATCGGTTCCGCTCCCGGCGATAATACCAACTTATCGTACGATTCGGTATACTCCTCGCCGGTTTTCACATTGCGAACAACAACCGCCTGCTTTTCGCGATCAATTTTCACAACTTCGTTAAAAACCCGCACTTCAACGTTTAAGCGGGCTTTAAAACTCTCGGGTGTTTGTAAAAGCAATTTCTCCCGATCTTTAATAACATCTCCGATATAATAGGGCAATCCGCAGTTTGCATATGAAATATGTGCTCCACGTTCAAACATTATTATCTCCGCCTGCTCGTCTAATCGACGCAGCCTGGCCGCCACTGTTGCACCACCGGCAACTCCTCCAATGATTAAATATTTTGACATTTTTCGTATTGTTATATATAGATATCTATATTTTTAGAGCACAAAAGTATGTTTTTAACTTTTGCTCATTTCAAACACGATTATGAGGAGTAAATAATTAACACAAATTTATCAGTCAAAAGTCATGACTTTGCAGGTCCGGATTGGGGCAAAAAAAAACAGCTCTTTCAAAATTGATTGAAAGAGCTGTTTCTCGGAAAATGAATTCCCAAAACTATATGACCGGCTTATCTACCACCAAACGTTTCTTTTGATTGGCCAACTTGTAAGCTACTGAAAATGCATACTGTGTAACCCTTTTCATTTTATGAAAATCGATCTTGTCCAGCTCATCGGTAATTTCGTGATAATCGTCGTGCAAACCGGTTGACAAACCAAGAATTGGCACGCCATTTTTATAAAAGTGGTAATAATCGCTGCGGGTTAAAAAGGCTTTTGTAAGTTCATCGCTCGGCACAAGACCAAGATCTTCGCAAACTTCGTCGCTAATGTCCAGCAGCTCGGTACTTTGTCGGCCTGAAATGATGTACATTCCGTTAGGTCCTGCTAAACTTTTTGAATTCACATCCACTGAATCCAGTTCCTTTTCTGCCGAACGACCGATCATATCGAGGTTAATATCAGCCAAAGTATTTTCCATTGAAATTACCGGATGCTGTGAGTAATAATCCGAGCCAAGCAGCCCTTTTTCTTCGCCGGTTACCCACGCAAAAACGATAGTGCGTTTAGGTTTCTTTTTCATGCTTTGGAAAGCCTCAGCAATTTCCAGCAAAGCAACTGTTCCTGTTCCGTTATCATCGGCACCGTTGTATATACCACCTTCACCATCGGTTCCCAAATGATCGTAGTGCGCGGTAAAAATAATGCACTCTTTCTTCAATTCCGGATCGCTGCCTTCAACCATTGCAATTACATTTTTTCCCACTATGTTGTCGGTCGATTTCACGAGGTCTACCTCCGTTGTCAGGTTGTTAATGGCAAAAGATTTCGGGCTTTCGCTTTTGTTAATTTCCTGTTGCAATCCGGCTAAGGTTTTCCCCGATCCTTCCAACATTTTATCGGCTAACTCATCGGTTCCAAAAATCAGTCGGATCGGAATAATCATCCCTTCTTTAGCTCCTTTTAACTTCAGGTTTCCGCCGGTTGCATATTTGCGTATGCTTTCAATGTATTCAGTATTTGGATTCATCGGATCGTTTACCAAAACCAAAGCTTTGGCGCCTCCCATCATTGCCCGCGACATTTTTTTCATTTCGGTATCCATGTCGGGCTCAGCTCCTTCTTTTGCCTGCTCAAGCGTGCGGGTCATAACCAGCACAATTTTACCTTTTAAATCCAGGTCTTTTGTGTCGTTGTATTTGGTATCCTCGTTGTACCAGCCATAACCGGCAAACACCACATCGCCCCTAATAGTGTCATTTTTTGCAGGTCCTCCCAACGAAAAAATATCCTTTGTCTGGTAGCTTATATTTCCGTTGGCGTCTTTTAAACTTAGCACAGTCTGATCCAAATCTGGCGTTACAGCTTCCATCTCAATATTCTGAAAATAGCCTTCAACTCCGGGAGTCAGGCCCATTTTTGCACATTGAGATTTCAGGTAATCGGCAGCAAGATCAACGCCCGGCGTTTCGGTAAAAAAATCGCGCCCTCGCATATTGTCGCTGGCAATAAATTCCAGATGCGCTTTCAGATCATTCTCGGTAATGGTTTGCAATTCCTTTTTTTGCGCAACAGCCACAATTGAAACTGCCACACAAAACAGCGTAAAAAGTAGTTTGGTGTTCATGTTTTTAGGTTTAATATAATTCGATTAAAATTCTACGTCTTCTTTATTGGCCAAATCAAAACCTACTAAAAAGCAAAGATCGGCAACACGCTTTATTTTTTCAAAGTTTATTCGTTCCACCTCATCGCCAACTTTGTGGTAATCGGCATGATAACCGGTGGCGTAATTTAAAATTGGCACACCGTATTTGTGGAAATGGTAATGATCGCTGGCACGTAAAAAACGCTCTTTTGGCAAACTGGTGTCGGGCACTAATCCCAACTCGGCACAGTGCGCCGCATTTATCTCGGCCAACTCGGGCCACACATCGTTCGACAGCGTGTAGAGCCCATCAAAGTCTTTCACTTTTTTGGGGGAGTCTTTCCATACATCGTCGCGCGGGCCATCGTAAACGCGCCCAACCATATCGAGGTTAATAGAAGCAACTGTTTTATCCAACGGGAAAATAGGGTGATCGCAATAATAGCTCGATCCGAAATGTCCTTTCTCTTCGCAGGTTACCCACAGAAAAACGATACTACGTTTCGGTTTTTGCTCCAGAGATGCAAAAGCTTCTGCCACTTCCATAATGGCCACAGTTCCCGATCCGTTGTCGTCGGCACCGTTGTACACATCGCCATCTTTTCCAACACCAAGATGATCGTAATGCGCCATGAAAACAATGTATTCGTTCTTCAAAACCGGGTCCGATCCTTCAACATAAGCAATTACATTTTTTCCCTCCAGCAATTCTGGCTCCGATCCCGATTTCAGGCTTAATGTTTCTGAAACTTCAGATACTGCTTCTGATCCAGCGGCTACTTCTTCAAGGTACTTTTTGTATTGACCATTTTTACCCAGCAAAGCATCTGCAACTTTTGGAGTGGCCAGCAAAACGGCAGGCTGCGCAGAAACATCGTCAGTTTTTACGCTGTACCCCGGACGGCTCATCCAACCTTGCAATTGTTTAAAGGTTTTATTTTCGGTGTCTTTCGGATTCGTAATCATCAGCATAGCCTTTGGCTGCTTTTCCATGATGGCATTCATTTTGGCGCGCTCTACGCGGTTTTGCCACTCAAATGCCTCTTCGCCCGAAAACGATTCCGCATTTCCCTGCGCAACAACAACCAGCTTGTCTTTTATATCGAGCGACTCCAAATTTTCGCCAAAACCGATGAATACAACCGGCTCTTCATCAAGACTAAAAACGCCGGGAGTCTGATTGAGCTTCACGAGTTCTTCGGTGCGGTAAACCGATTTGCCCTTTTTATTGTTTACTTCAATAAAATCATCTGTACTAAGTGCAGTGTGCAAAATTGGCACCGGCTGAAAATAGTTTTCCACTGCGGGTTTCAGCCCAATTTCTTTTGCATAATCGGCCAGGTAATTTGCCGTAATTTCAAGTCCGTCAACTTCGGTGCCCAGTTCTCTGCCCTGCAATTCGTCGGAAGCAATAAATGTGAGGTATTCGGTTAAATCAGGAATATCGATTTTCGACATTGCTTCGTTCTGCGCATTAGCCGAAAACAGAAACGCCAAAAGGCTAAAATAAATAAGTACAGTTTTACGTATTAACATACGGGTGATTTTAAAAAATGAAGTAAATATTATCTTTGTGTAAGAGCGAATTTAACAATTAAGCCCATACAGGCAAGCCATAAATAACAATTTGACACGAATAAATGTGAATTCTTAACCATCCTTCAAAAATTCGAGAAAAATGAAAACAATCAAAACATTTTCAGTAATTCTTTTAACCGTTTCGTTAGTGCTACTGATACCGTCGTGCGCCATAAATCCCGTTACCGGGAAAAAGGAGCTGATGTTTATGACGGAAGAACAGGAAATTGCCATGGGAGCACAATACGACCCAACGGTTATTTCAACATTTGGATTGTATGATGATGAAGAACTGCTGAATTTTATAACGGAAAAAGGTACCGAAATAGGGAAAATCTCGCATCGCCCAGACTTACAATTTCATTTCAGGGTATTGGATTCGCCGGTGGTAAATGCTTTTGCCGTGCCGGGCGGATATGTATATTTTACCCGCGGAATACTGGCGCAGTTTAATAACGAAGCAGAACTGCTGGGTGTATTGGGCCACGAAATAGGTCACGTTACGGCACGACATTCGGCTCAACAACAAACACGACAGCAACTCAGCCAGTTTGCACTGGCCGCCGGAATGATTGCCGTGCCCGAAGTGGCGCAGTTTGCCGGCGAAGCTACCGCAGCTATGGAACTGTTGTTTTTAAGTTTTAGCCGCGCCAACGAACGTGAAGCCGACCGTTTGGGTGTTGAATATTCGACCAAAATTGGTTACGATGCCCACAAAATGGCCGACTTTTTCACTGTGCTTGATAAAATGCAGGGAGGTGGCGAAGGGAGCACTGCCGGCGTTCCGATTTGGATGTCGACACACCCCGATCCGGGTGACAGAACTGTTGCCGTAAATCAAAAAACGGCCGAATGGCAAGCTCAACTGCCCCAACAAAATTACGCTGTAAAGTCCGACGAATATCTGAAGATGATCGACGGAATTGTGTATGGTGAAAACCCACGTCACGGTTTTGAAGAGAACAGCATGTTTTATCATCCCGATCTGGCATTTCAGTTCCCGATACCCAAAAGCTGGACACTGATAAATTCGCCGCTTCAGGTGCAAATTGTTCCTGAGAACAAGGATGCTGCAATTATTTTTGAGCTGACGCAGGAAAAAGGTGCCGATGCAGTTGCGCAAAAAACAATATCCGATTTACAACTTAAACTCATCGATAAAAACAATGTAAAAGTGAACGGACTGAATGCGGTGGTTACCCTTTCGGAACAGGTTTCGCAAAACAATGCGGGGCAAGAACAGGGGCTAAAAATCCTGTCGTATTTTATCGAAAAAGATGCGATGGTTTATACTTTTCACGGTCTTTGTTTAGATGCGAATTTTAATGGGTATAAACCTGCGTTTGAGTCGACCATGAAGAACTTTGCGCGACTTACCGACGCTTCAAAACTTAATATTCAACCCGACCGCATTAAGGTCATTTCAATTAACAGTGCATCGGTTTCGTTGAAAGATGCTTTTGACTACTACAAAGTTCCGCAAGACAGATTTGAAGAAATGGCTTTGCTGAACAACCGCGAGTTGAGCGATGTGTTGAGACGTGGAGATTTGATTAAGATTTTAGCGAAATAATTATTAATTCAGAAAACAATTTTTACAAAATGAAAAAGACACTACAAAGAATTGTATTGACAGCAATTTTAGCTGTTACAGGTATTTTTATTGGAAACGCACAGGAACTTGGTATACGTTTTGGCGATGTTTCGGCCGGAAGCGTTGCAGTTGATGGAATTTTCTCGACAGGAGAATTTAACCGTTTGCATGCCGACCTTTCGTTTGGCGACGGTGTAGCTGCCGACCTATTGTGGGATTTCCTTTACCGTCCGCTGGCCGACGAAGCTTTTAACTGGTATATGGGTGTTGGACCATACCTGGCCATTATCGATCACGACTATGTTGTTGCCGGAGACCATAAATCAGAAACAGATTTTAATCTGGGAGCAGCTTTTGAAATTGGCCTTGAATACCGGTTTGTGGAAATTCCGCTGGTTTTAGGACTTGATTACCGCCCGGCGCTGGAGATTATTGACAATACCGACCTCCACTGGGGTGGTTTTGGATTTAATGTGCGCTATGTGTTTAATTAAACCATGCATAAAATATAAAAAGAAAAGCGTGCCATTGGCGCGCTTTTTTATTTTGTCATTTCCCATTTTAACGGGAGTTTTCTAATCCTGTATTGGCTTATTATTTTTTATAGCATCCTCTGCCTGTTCGGCCATAGCTAAAATGGTGTCCACCACGTCGGGATTTTTATCAGCAACATTTTCCTTCTCACCCGGATCGTTTTCCACATCGTATAAATGTGCTGTATCCAAATTTCCGGTCCAGTGTTCTCCGGGCAATATCAGTTTCCAGTTTTTATACCTCACACTCATTAGTCTTCCTGTTGCAGTAAAACCATACACCGCTTTATGAGGTGCAACAGCTCCTGCTTCATTTTTCATAAGAGGCAAAATATTTTTCCCATCGATTACCCTGTCGGTAGGAATTTCGGCACCAGCAATATTGGCAAATGTGGTAAACAGATCCATGCCCGTTACTGGTACATCACATTCAGTCTCTGCAGGAATTACATCCGGCCATTTCATAATACACGATACCCGGATTCCACCTTCGTAACGTTCCTGGTATTTGCCTTCGCGCAAAATGTGCTCGCGGTCGGGATCGGTAAAACCAAACTTTCCGTAGCAGTTTTCCAACTCCTCGTCGCGGTGCACCAACGGGCCATTATCCGAAGAAAATACGATGATTGTATTGTCTTCAATTTTCAGTCGCTTTAAGGTATTTAGAATGATGCCCACCGAACGGTCGAGGTATTCAACAGCGTCGCCATATGCCGCGGCTTTGCTTTGCCCTTCGAAACCTTTTGGAACAAACCAGGGCGTGTGCGTTTCGATGTTTGCATATTGCAGATAGAACGGTTTGTCCTCCTGTGTTGCGCGGTATATAAACTTGCAGGCTTCGCGGGTAAACAATGCCGGAAGCTCGGCCAAGTCATTGTTGTCGCATCGTTTTATAATTTGCGCCTGCTCGATTAACGGAATCTCCGGATCGCTGATACCATTTGGTCGCCAGCCCGAATTCCCGATACGCTCCGGGCCATGATCGTTGGGATAAGGAATTCCCAGAAACTCGTCGAAACCATGAACACATGGCAAATACTGTGGCAAGTGTCCTAAGTGCCATTTACCGTATAATCCGGTAGTGTAGCCTTGTTCTTTTAGCAATTCGGTGATTGAAACCTCCAGCTCGTCTTCCAAACCATGTTTCGAATGCGGAAACAGCACGTACAAGCCCGTACCGTTATTTACCCTTGGCGCATATCGACCGGTTAAAGTGGCTGCCCGAGATGGCGTACATGTACCGTGTGGCGCATAAAAACTCGTGAACTTCATGCCTTCTGCTGCCAACTTATCCAGGTTAGGCGTATTGATGTCCTTCGAGCCAAAACAACTCAGATCGTCGAAGCCCACATCATCGGCAAGAATATGAATAATATTGGGCTTTTTGGTGTCCTGAGCCTGAACTTTTGCAAGTGAGAAAAACCCACAAAGCACTATCAACAGTTTAAATTTGAAATTCATGATTAATGGTTTTGAAATTTTGACTTACGATTCCTTTTGCGCACAGCAATAACGGGCGAACAATATCGTCATTCAATTTGGGAAGTTCAAACAAAAACCGGACTTTTTGATTTTTTTACAAAGTATTTTTTAATGGAAAAGCAAGCTAATTACGGCTCCATTGCCATCGCCCGAATATACCCTTCATTTATCTCGCATTTTGCCAGTTTCAGGTTAGCAATGTATTCCATCATCACTTTTTTAACCAGCTCCTGATCGGGACGATTTGCCTGCACTGCCTCGTACGTATCACGCGGTCCTTCAGCAAAGTCTACAATTATATCCCAGTTTTCAGGTGTTGGAATGGTAACCATACAACGCGGACTTCCCATTTTTTTATACGGCCAGTAGTGGTAACCGATATTGTTTTTTATCATCAGGCGCGTCCAGGCAGCGATCCACTCATCCGTATTCTCGCCGGTTTCTCCCATGTAGATTGGCAAATTCACGGAGTCGCGGAAGTCAACAAAATCCTGAATATTTGCTTGCATGGTATCGCACCAGTAGCGGTGACAAGTGTACATCATTTTGTCGTTGAACTTGGAATCGGTAAACACTTTGAAATTGCCGTTCCACTGCGCTCCCCCCAACAAAACAATGTGGTTGTTATCCACTTCGCGAATGGCTTTTACTGCTTTCATATAAAGTGGTTCCAGTTGTTTGTTCAACATTTCTTCATCTTCCGGGAAATAGGTGGCAATTGGTTCGTTCAGCAAATCGTAGCCTAAAATTATTGGTTCGTTTTTATAACGGTCGGCAATTTTTCGCCAGATCTCCACAAACAACTCCTGACTTTCTTGGCTAACCATCAACCACGGGTAACCGTAGCTATCGTCGATATTGGCTCCGGTTTGTCCACCGGGGGCATCGTGCATATCCAAAATAATGTACAAGTCCGATTCGCGGCACCACTCCACCAAACTATCGATGCGCGCGAAACCATCCTGGTTGGAATAAAGCCCCATGTAATCCTCATCGGTAAACAGTTTATAATGAAACGGCAGGCGAATAGAATTCACGCCTGTGCTTTTTAAATAACGAATATCTTCGCGGGTGATGTAATTATCCTTGAATTCTTTCCAAAATTCGTTGGTAAAATCAGGCCCCACCGCTTCGCGAAACATATTGTCGATAAGCCGTGCGGAACTGGTTTTTTGGAATTTGAACATATAACCTTCCGGATTTAGCCAGTTACCCAGGTTGATTCCCTGGATAAAGAATTTCTCACCATTGGGTGCGATCAGGTCCGGTCCACTGATAGTTATGAATTGTGATGCGTCAGCCTGTGGTTCTGCTTTTTGCTGCGCGGGTTGACATGAAAATAATACGGCACTTAAAAACAGTACCCAAACCGATAGATGAATTTGTTTTTGCATGATTTAGTTTAATTGGTTGCATGTGAAAATAGCAATAATGTTGGGAAAGAAAAAGTATTGCAAATTCGGAAGTGACAAAGAAAGGGAAGTTATTAGTTAAGGACTAAAGTCCGGTGTCTGTTACAGTTCACAAACCCCGGCATTACTGCCGGGGTTAAGCATAATTCCCAACTCCGGACTTTAGTCCTTAAAATTCGAAATACAGTATTTTGCTCCGTGGCTTTAGCCTTTAAAGGCTAAAGCCATTCCTTTTCCTTATTAAAGTGCCACCAAGCTAAAGCATGGTGCAAAAACTTATAACCACAGGCCCCTTTGGCAGGGATTGCAGCGACACCCTGTTGCAGACAAGCGACCAGTTTTTGTTATTGGACGAAGGCGACAATGGGAGCCCGCGTAGCAATTACAAAAACCAAGCTTGACAAAACCGGTAAAGCGATAAGCCCGGCAGCCAACCAAAAGAAAATATTAGGCAAAAAAAGGCCTCACAAAAATGTGAAGCCTTTTAAGAGCGAGAAATCCTGACGATTATGTCAGGACAGGCGGGACTCGAATGCTGACGCTTTTGGTCAGCATCCTGACATTCCTCGGGAATCGTCAGGGCCCGCGCCCCCGATCCGTCAGTTGACGGATCGTGCTCTACCAACCGAGCTATTCTGCTAAATTTAAGGCATAAAAAAAGACCACATAAATTAATATGCAGTCTTAGTTTTGAGCGAGAAACGGGACTCGAACCCGCGACCCCGACCTTGGCAAGGTCGTGCTCTACCAACTGAGCTATTCTCGCAAAAAATGGTACCCGAGGCGGGACTTGAACCCGCACGATCATAATGATCATTGGATTTTAAGTCCAACGTGTCTACCAATTCCACCACCCGGGCATCCTTTGGATTATCGTGAATGAGCGAGAAACGGGACTCGAACCCGCGACCCCGACCTTGGCAAGGTCGTGCTCTACCAACTGAGCTATTCTCGCATATTTTAATGAACTTGCTTTTTCAAAAGCGATGCAAATATATTGCTATTTTTTTATCTGGCAAAAATTATTGAAGTCCATTAAGAAATTCCTGTCAATTTCTTTATTTCATTTAGCTTGTTCAGGGCTTCAATTGGCGTCAGATTATTCACGTCGAGCCCGGCAATCTCATCCCTAATTTGCTTTAGCACAGGATCATCCAGTTGAAAAAAGCTCAACTGCATGCCTTCGCGATTTTCGCCAATCTCTTCTAAAGGTTTACTTAAACTTTCCTTCTCTTTTCCGCCTTCCAACTTCGATAATATCTGCTCGGCACGTTGAATTACCGATTTTGGCATGCCTGCCATGCCCGCCACATGGATACCAAAACTGTGATTACTTCCTCCACGAACCAGTTTTCGTAAGAAAATAACTTTGTTGCCCACCTCTTTTATGGAAACGTTAAAGTTTTTCACGCGCGGGAAAGCTCCCTCCATTTCGTTCAGCTCGTGATAGTGGGTGGCAAACAGTGTTTTTGCTTTGGTGAAAGCATGTTCGTGCAGATGCTCCACAATCGACCAGGCGATGGAAATTCCGTCGTAAGTTGATGTTCCGCGCCCCAGCTCGTCGAAAAGAATCAGGCTGCGATCGGAAACATTATTCAGAATGCTCGCCGCTTCGTTCATCTCCACCATAAAAGTTGATTCGCCCAGCGAAATATTATCCGAAGCTCCAACACGGGTAAATATTTTATCTACAAAACCGATTTTTGCGACTTCGGCAGGAACAAACGATCCCATTTGCGCCATCAGCACAATTAACGCTGTTTGACGCAGCAGTGCCGATTTACCGGCCATGTTCGGCCCCGTAATAATTATGATCTGTTGATCTTCCTGATCAAGTTTTACGTCGTTTGCGATGTACGAATCGCCAATTGGCAACTGATGCTCTATTACAGGATGCCGCCCCTCTTTGATCTCGATTGAAGTAGCATCGTTCACCTCCGGCCGAAAATATTTATAGGATGTTGCGCATGTGGCGTACGACAAGAGACAATCGATTTGTGCCAGAATATGGGAGTTCAACTGAATAGCTGAAATGTATTCTGACAGTGCAAAAATCAATTCACCAAAAAGCCGGCCTTCGAGCACCTGGATTTTCTCCTCAGCACCAAGAATTTTCTGCTCGTATTCTTTTAATTCCTCGGTAATATATCGCTCGGCACTTACCAGCGTTTGTTTGCGAATCCAATCAGCCGGCACCTTATCTTTGTGCGTATTCCTCACTTCAATGTAGTAACCAAAAACATTGTTGAAACTGATCTTCAGCGATGGAATTCCATGTTTTTCACTTTCACGTTTCTGAATTTGCGCCAGGTAATCTTTTCCTGAGTAAGCGATTTTTCGCAGGTCATCCAGTTCCTCAGAAACACCTTCGGCAATTACTTTTCCTTTATTCACTGCTGTTGGCGGATCGGCAACAATTTGCTTTTCGATACGCTCCCGAATCAGATCACAAGGATTTAACTGCTCGGCAAAACGATTTAAAGCCGGATTGTCAACACTGGCGCAGGCAGCCTTTATAGGCACAATTGCCGCCAATGCATTTTTTACCTGCACTACTTCGCGTGGATTGATGCGACCGACTGCAACTTTTGAAATCAGTCGTTCCAAATCGCCCATCTGACGGAGGTGTTCTTCCAGGTTTTCTTTGGTTTCCGGATCTTTCAGAAAAAGCTCGACAACTTCCAGCCGCTCGTTTATCGGATCGATATCTTTTAAAGGCAGCGCCATCCAACGTTTCAGCAAGCGCGATCCCATTGGTGTGATGGTTTTATCGATCACGTTGATGAGTGCTTTACCACTTTCGTGAAGCGGTGCAAACAACTCGAGGTTACGAATGGTAAACCGGTCGAGCCAAACATAGTGTTCTTCCTCAATCCGGCTTAATCCCGAGATATGACTTAACTTCTGGTGTTGCGTAATATCGAGATAATGCAAAATCGCTCCGGCAGCAATAATACCCAACTGCATGTTATGCACACCAAAACCTTTTAACGAACTGGTTTCAAAATGCCGGGTCAGGCGGTCGTTTGCAGCATCGTCGGTGTACACCCAGTCTTCCAGATTAAAGGTGTAAAATTTTGTCCCGAACAGATCGTTAAACTCCTTCCCTCTTCCGCGTTGAAACAACACTTCTTTGGGTTGAAACGAATTCAATAATTTGTCGATGTATTCAAAACTACCTTCGGCAGCTAAAAACTCACCGGTTGAGATATCGAGAAAGGCAATACCTGCCCGTTTTTTATCGAAATGGACCGATGCGAGGAAGTTGTTTTCGCGGTTCTCAAGAATATTATCGTTGATGGAAACCCCCGGAGTTACCAACTCGGTAATCCCACGTTTCACGATTTTCTTGGTCATTTTCGGATCTTCCAGCTGCTCGCAAATCGCAACCCGCTGTCCGGCCCGCACCAACTTGGGTAAATAAGTATCCAGCGCATGATGCGGAAAACCTGCCAACTCCACATAACTGGCGGAACCATTTGCCCGGCGCGTTAATGTAATTCCCAGAATTTCCGCCGCCTTTATGGCATCTTCTCCAAATGTTTCATAAAAATCGCCCACACGAAAAAGCAACACCGCATCAGGATGTTTATCCTTGATGGTATAATATTGCTTCATCAGCGGAGTTTCTACATATTTCTTTTCCTTTTTTGCCATCGTTGAGCAAAGATAATTGTTTCAATGCATGGAAGAAATCCATGACAAATTTGTTCATCCAAACTTTTCAACAATATCGGGTTGCACCAAGGCAAAAGTTGAAAGGAAAAAGGCAAAAGTAACTGCGATAAAAGAAATTGGATTACAATTAAATATCGCTGATGACTTTGATTCAAGTTCCGAAAACTATTTTTTGCACCGTCTTTTAAGGCGGTGATACCAAAGCATCCAGACCAATCTGATTTTTTAGATTTTTTGTAGAATGAAGTTTACAAAAAATCTAAAAAATCACTGCTGAAATATCCTCTTTTTTACACCGCTCTAAAGAACGGTGCAAAAGATAATTCCAATAAATAAATTAACTGCGAGCCGCTTTTAAAGACTTCAAAATTAATAACGAATGCGCCACTGCCCGAATAAAAAATGTGGCTGCCATGATGAAAAACACCGGATGAAATTTTTGCGGCAGAAAAGGTGCCGAAATAAAAAACAAGATCATCCAAACCGCAAAAATAGGGTGATAATAACGAATCGCCGAACGCCATTTTTTTCGTAGCCATAGAATTGCAAATGGCAGACTCAGCGGAACCAGCCACATCAGGTTATAATTCGGGCTCATTGCCGGATGTTCGGAATAAATGGTAAACCAGGTGAGCAACAAACCACCAAGTCCGTTTATCCCGTAAAGCACAATATCAAGCGCGGGCTTCATTTTTTCGTTCTTAAACTGTTTCCATGTGAAATAGGCTACCACCAGCAACAACAATGAAAAAACCATGAGCGGCCCCCAAAGCCATGTCAGAATTTGAGTTTGTTCCGGCGCCTGGTAAAGTACCTGAACCGGTTGCGCAATATTCTGCCCGTTATCATTTCTTTTTGCCGTTGCAAAATGCTGCATCACATAATCGGGCAAAAACATTTCTTCTTCAAGCGTTGCCTCACGATCGGACTCAGCTGCCACCAAAAAATCGATACCAAAATTCAACCATCTTATTTTGTGGTGACAATCTTTTATCAGCGTTCGCAAGGTTTTATGACTGGCACTGTCGGTGTAAGTAATGCCGCCATTTACGTTGTCGGCAATTACATCGCGCACCCGCGTGGCACAGTTATCAAAGAAAAAATTATAGCGGTACACCCTGTTTTCGGGCTGTGCATTCCACACTAGAAAATCAATAACCGCTTGTTTTTCCTGCGCTGTAAGATTTAATTCCTGCTCAAAAACGCTGCGTTTATCGTGCCGGTATTCATTCAAAAAACTTTCAAAACGATAAGCGCCAAGCAAGTAATCGGTTTGCCCGGCACAAAAACGATACAGAAAATTGGGGCTGCTAAAATCAAAAATTCCGTAGTTAAAAACCACGTCATAATTCAACATTGGATCTTTTACGCGAATGGCCGAATGACCATAAACCGAATATGCCTCATTTCCAGGGCTGCAGGTAATTATGCTAACCGTTGCCCTTTCTGAAAGTTGAAAAGCCAGCCCATTAAATGCGAGGGCCACAAATACTACAACTAAAAGCCGCTTTAAGAGATTCATGAAAGTTTTCTGCCTTATTTAATTTTCAATAAAGGAACAAAAAAGCTCATTTCCGGCCTAAATAAAATATAATATTTTAATTTAGACTTGTTCCAGATTAGAAAATTCAATTCTTTTTCTAATCTTTGCATTGAATTATTTACAAGATGCACGTGAAGCTCAGTGCAATAAATGCGCAAGCCACGCATCAGACAGAAAGCAGAGAGGATTATATGAGTTGTAATGGATGTTCGTTCAATAATTCAACAAGTAGCATAACACAAGGATACGACTGGCTGAGTGATTTGCCAGACACCACCGATAAATCAGATATTGTTGAAGTTAAGTTTAAGTCAACCCGCAAAGAATACTATAAAAATGTTGAAAATCTTCCGCTAAAACGTGGAGACCGTATAGTTGTTGCCTCCTCGCCGGGGCACGATGTTGGCGAAGTAACCCTAACCGGTTACCTGGCCGAAAAACAATTTAAGCTGCGGATAAAAAACCCGTCGCGTTATGACCTGAATGTGGTTTACCGCAAAGCTTCCGATGCCGATATTCAGAAACTGAACGAGGCACGCAGCCGCGAAAAAGCCACCATGATACGTGCACGCCAGGCAGCACAGGAACTTGGGCTGGACATGAAAATTGGCGATGTTGAGTTCAGAGGCGACAACAAAAAAGCAATTTTTTACTACTTAGCCGAAGGCCGTGTTGATTTCAGGGAGCTGATTAAAGTATATGCCCGCGAATTCCGTATTAAAGTGGAAATGAAACAAATTGGTGCCCGCCAGGAAGCCGGTTTGATTGGAGGAATTGGCTCATGCGGTCGAGAATTGTGTTGCTCGAGCTGGCGAACCGATTTTTCAAGTATTTCGTCGGAAGCGGCGCTAAAGCAAGGCCTGTCGCCATCGGCGCAAAAAATGGCCGGTGCCTGCGGAAAACTAAAATGCTGTCTGCTCTACGAGCTTGACGCTTACATTGAGGCAGGAAATGAATTTCCGCGCGAACTACTCGACCTTGAACTGGCATCGGGAATTGCCAAACCTTTTAAAACCGATTACCTGAAGAAAGAGATCTGGTACGGGTTACAAGGAAGTATGGGAACTACTTTTAACCTGTCGTTAAAGCAGGTGCGCGATATCATTCAGAAAAACAAAAGGGGTATAAAACCCGAAGTCCAGACTTTCAGTGCTCTGCCAAAAGAGCAAAATAGTATGGAAGTTACCCTTGACGAAAGTCTGGATCGTTTCGATGATAAAAAGCCTGTGCGCAACAAAAAACGACGCAACAACCGGGGAACCAACAAAAAGGGAGGCCGGAATTTCGAGAATAAGAGCAACACTCCGCAAAACAAACAAAACGCTTCAGAAGCTGGAGATAAAAACAAAAGACCAAACAAACGAAGGAATAACAATCCGAACAGAAAGCGGAAACCGGGGTTTCAGGCTAAAAAGGCACAACCGGCATCGGGGAATAATAATTCCAACTAAGGAATTGAGTTGATAAAATTTCGAGTTCTCAATATAAGTAACCGAGCATAAGAAATCAGCTTTTGGCCTTATCAGGCGGATTCTACTCTTTGGCTTAGCCCAAAGAGTAGACACAAAACCCAAGGCTGCGCCCGCTTCTCTCGGAAAAGCTACGCGATGCCGTCTAAAATTCCTGAAACTCCCCCCGAAACTTCGGGGCTCCTCAAACATCAGTAATTTTTTAACGCCGTCACCGCTTGTTTTCCGGCTCACCGGCCGAGGCCGAAGCTTCGAAGCTACACTTATCATTGCAAACGCAACATTAGCGGAACGGCCTCTTTGGGTCTTTGCCCGGAGTTGAAATAAAGCCTTAGTGAGAGCGGGAAGCTCCGAAGAATTGAGGAGATCACCCGTCCGAACTTGGGTTTTATGAAAACGTAGGGGAAGGACCAAAAGCAGCCTTGACTTTTTTGCTTCGTTTTTGTGTCAAAACAAAAATGAAGGCCGCCGGCAGGCAAAAGTTACAATGGGTTAGGAATGTTAAGGTTATTTCTTACGAATAACAGTCATGCCATCGCGAAGCGGAAGGATGACTTTTTCAACCCTGTCGTCGTTTTTAATCAGCTTATTGAATTCAAGAATACCAATGGTCTGACGATCATCGAAACGGGGTTTATCCAGTACTTTCCCGCTCCAAAGGGTATTGTCTGCAATGAGGTAGCCACCAGACTGCATTTTATCAATCAGTAGCTGATAGTACTGCACATACTCGCGTTTATCAGCGTCGATAAAAACCAGATCGAACGATTGACCGAGCGAAGGAATCAGTTCTGTGGCAGCCCCTATTTTTTGCTCGATTAAATGTGCCACTCCTGCCTTTTCAAAATATTTAGCAGCCAGTGCCTCCAACTCATCATCAACTTCAATAGTAATCAGTTTGCCATCTTCAGGCAATGCTTTTGCCAGGCAGATGGCCGAATAACCAGTAAAAGTTCCCAGCTCTAGAATCGTTTTCGGGCGAATCATTTTTGCCAGCATCGTGAGTACCTGTCCCTGCAAATGCCCCGATATCATACGGGCACCCAACACTTTCAGGTTAGTTTCACGATCCAGTTCCGTTAACACCGGATCTTCCTCATCGATATGATCCAAAATATATTGATGCAATGCCTTCTGCCTGTCCATTCTTTCTATTTATAAATCAACGTACTCATCTGGTTTTTGTCCAAAACGATGTTTGCCACTTCCATAATATCCTCGGCACTAATCGCCTCAATTTTTTTGAAGATCACACGCAGCGGATCCACCTTATCAAAAAGCATAAAACTTTTCCCGATGGTGAGCATCATATCTTCGCGGCTTTCGGTTGAAATGGCAATCTGCCCTATCAACTGCTTTTTTGCACGGCTTAACTGAACGGCTCCCATCTTCTTGTCGCGCAGCAAGTCAAACTCTTTATGCACCAGCGCCACCGCTTTATTCAGGTTTTCTTTGTCGGTTCCGAAATACACGTTAAACAAACCTGTATCGGAATAAGCTGTGTAGGCCGACTCCACGTTGTATGCCATTCCGCGACGTTCGCGCATGGCTAGGTTTAAACGCGAGTTTAGCGCCTGTCCGCCCAGTACATTGTTCAGCAAAACCATGGCAATACGCTTTGGATCTTTAAAATCGAAAGCCAGATTACCCATCACGCAGTGCGCCTGAAAAGTATCTTTTATTACCGTTTTTGATTGCGGCTGGTAATTCACAAACTGCTCTCTCTTCAACTGTCGTAAACTTTGCTCCACCTCGCCAAAATACTTCTCCAGCATTTTTAGCAAAGCCGCAAAATCGATATTCCCCACCGAACTGATCACCATTTGATCGGTATGGTAGTTATTGGCAATAAAATTGAAAATCATATCGCGGTTAAAAGAACGCAGCTTTTCTTTTGTGCCTAAAATATTGCGGGCAATGGGATGGCCATCAAAAACCTGCTCTTCAAATTCATCAAAGATCAATTCCGACGGCGTATCGTAATACGAATTTATTTCCTCAACCACCACCTCTTTTTCGAGTTTAAGCTCTTTCTCGGGGTAAGTGCTGTTGAAAAGGATATCGCTCAGCAATTCGGCCGTGCGCTCGTAATGCTCGCTTAAAAACGTAGCGTACAGCACGGTTTCTTCTTTTGTGGTATAGGCATTCAGCTCGCCGCCAACACCCTCGATACGGCTCAACACGTGAAACGACTTGCGTTTTTTTGTGCCCTTAAAAACCGAGTGCTCGATAAAGTGTGCCAGGCCATGTTCATCCTCCTTTTCGTCGCGCGATCCGGTATTTATTAAAACCCCCAGATGCCCCACCGGCGAATCGGTTTCCTGATGAATTATTCGAATGCCGTTATGTAATGTATGTATCAGATAATCAGTATCAACCATTGTCTTTTAAACTAATCGTGCAAAAGTATAAAAAGTATTGGATTGCAGGCACATACCGTATACAAAACGCATGAAAGGATTCTATGTAAAATCGAAAACATCGATGATAGTACGAAATTTCCGGATGATTATACCGGAATTCATTTTGCTCCTAATCTGCAAAAAGAAGGGAATCGTCACCTATCGGAGGACTTAGAGGGTCAAGTAATTCTGTTTCAAATAAAAACGCATAAAAAAGACGAAACACATAAACCCACACGGAATTCCGTGAGCTGAAAAAATCAATTTTTTTTCACTTTTTTTTGTGTTGAACTTTGTGATTTTAAAAAAATGTATACTTTTGCAACACCAAAATAAAGGGGGTGCTACTTAAAGCCCAACTTTAGAAAGGTGCCATAGCTCAGTTGGTAGAGCAACGGACTGAAAATCCGTGTGTCCCTGGTTCGATTCCAGGTGGCACCACAAAAGGGAAAAACATTGTTTTTCCCTTTTGTTTTTTATACGCCTTCGGAATCTAGTAATAAAACATTACCCCTTTGTCTGTCGACATTTTCCCTTAAAAAGGGGAAACAACTGTAATGTTTGGTCATTGGCTTTGATGTAAAGTTAAGGAGATTGCTTCTCCCGATTCGTTTCACTCATCGGTGTCGCACCTATTTATTATAGGTACAAGGCAGCGGACAGTAGTGAATCGTGCCGTAACGAATTCGTTCATTGTCCGCTGCCCTATTTTGCTAATTTATGTCGTCGTTGCGATCCCGATCCAGTTCGCTGGCATCGGGAGAAGCAATCTCACCAAAATTGCGGTGCAAGCCACCAACAAACCCGAACAACTTCCCGATTGCACCGCTTTATTCGCTGCGCTCATTACCCCGCCTTAAAAGGCGAGGCTACAGATATTTTACCCCTCCGGAGTTAACCATTGACCTTGCAAAGCCATATACAAACAGTCCCGTTAGGGACGAAAAACCGGTAAAACGATGCACTAAACTAAAATAAGTCCCGGCGGGACGACACCTCAAATTGTTGCATCAAAAAGATCACATCCCGAAGTTTCGGGAAGCTCCAACGGTGTTTTTTAATGCCCCGGTTGTATCTCAACAGGAATATCACTGATTACGTTGTGGATATGAAATAGCGATTGAATGACGGGATCAGCTTCAACCACTAACATCCCCACATTCTCTATTATATCGCTTACATTTTCCGGATAAATGGCTCCTAAGGCTAAAAGCCGGGCTTGAACCTTTGCAGGATGTGATCCGGTAATCCGGCTAAATTCTTTTTCGATACACCGAATGAATTTCGTTTGTGTTGGATTTAGCAGCGTAGCAAATTTATTATCAGAGGCATAGGTGACCTTTACCTTCTCGAAGGCTAAATTTTTATAGTGGTTATCGTCCACCGAGACGATAATATCTAAATTAAATTCATCTCCTTTTTCGATCGGGCTACCATCCTCTTTCCAGGCTTTGTAGCCAATTTTTAATTTACTGTTCAGCTCCTCATTTATAGTATCGATTAAAGCCTGTGTTTGATTTGCATGAGCCATCGGTTTAATTTTTCCCGGAATCGGAATATTGATTATTCGTTGACTTGTTTTAATGTTACTTGTTGGATTCATGGCTATTGATTTAAAGTTTTAACTGTTAGAAACTACGGTCGGTAAAAATGATCATTGCAAGACGCAGTAGGCTTTGTTTTATACGCATTGAGGAGTATTCTGTTACACCGGTAACGGGCAGCGGACAAGCCCGACAATTTCGAAATTGCACCGCTATAACCGCTACCCTCATTACCCCTTCTTAAAAAACCGACGGTGTATTCACAGATTTATTTGGAGCCATTTTTACAGTAGGTTTTAAATATGCGGCGCAAAGAGTGCCTCTATTTCAAACCACAGTAGCAATTGCGCCTTTGTCTATTTTGCTTCAATTCCCAGGGTCGCGCTTCCTTCGGTCGCTTACCCTGGGTTAATTGATTACGCACCTTTGGTGCTTTAAGCCCCGAATGGGGCGACATTCAATAACCCGGTGCGTGTGGCTGAGTTTACGAAGCCACTAAGCGCCGGGTAGCGGAGCTACAAAAAATCGTACGGCGAATAAAATTGATCCGGATTGCCCGCTTGTTCCGAACGAAAAATTGCTAGAGAAACATTGAAAATGTGAATTCTCTATTTGTGTGTACACCGTTGCCTTAAAAGACGGCCTGTCCCGACTGACCACGGGGAACGTCGGGAGGCTATAGATATTTCATCCCTCCGGGATTAAAACACACTCAGCTTATCTATGGATAAAAACACTCCCGGCAGGGACAATAGAGCGGTAGCATGAAACGGAAATATAAAAATAAGTCCCGGCGGGACGACATCTTTTACAATCAAATCGCATCACGAGATTTCCAGGACGATACCGAAGACTAAACACTCCCCTGTTCAATTTTCTGATGATGGCAAACCAAAACATTCTGTTTGTTGCCGTGCCAGTTATGGAATCCATTTCCCTGGCAATCGTTGTACTCGCGGCATGATTTACATTGCCCTGTTTTTGTCCAGCTGCGATTTCGGAAAGGTTGAAATTTCTTTTGCCACACCTCGTAGAAATTGTCGGTGTAAATATTTCCCTGCGAAAAGCTGCGGTCGATATTGGGGCATGCCGAAATGGAGCCGTCGATTAATACCGAACCAATATTTATGCCTGCCCGGCAAAAGAAAGAACTATCGCGCACCAGCGATTCGTATTTGCCCACATATCCCTCGCAGCTAAATTTCACATCAATGTCTTTTGCCTTTCGTTGCTCGGCTATAAAATCCATCAGCTCCACAAACTGTTTGTCGCTTAATTGCAAATCAGGATTGTTTGCCGCCCGGCCAATCGGAATAATGGTAAACAAGCGCCAGGCTTTTACATTTTTTGAAACCAGCAAGTCTTTAATCTGCCTCAGCTCATTAATATTCTTCTGATTTACACAGGTAACCACATCAAAGTTTAAACGCGTGGCCGAGGCAGCCAGCTCAATAGCATTTACAACTTTCTGAAAACTGGTGCTGTTATTCCTCATCCAGTTGTGCGACGCTTCCAATCCGTCGAGACTGATCGTTAATGCACCCATTCCGGCATTTAACAAGGAATAATGCCTTTCCCGGTTATACAGGTGCCCGTTTGAAACCATCGACCACCGAAATCCTCGTTTGCGAAGTTCTTTTCCACACTGTTCCAAATCGTTTCGTAACAGGGGTTCTCCACCTGTAAATACAACGGTAAAATTTGGAGCTTTATCTTCAATGGTGTCAATGGCCTTCAGAAAATCGTCGAGCGGCATGTCCTTAAAAGCACTGTCTTTTGCACAATCGCTTCCGCAGTGAATACAATTTAAATTACAGCGGGTGGTACACTCCCAAAACAAATAATTTAGTTCGTGCGCCCGGGTCTCTAACTTTTTAAATTGCCTGAAAGCATATTTCTTAAGCGAAATCATAGTTTGTCCTTCAACGCGATTTCCAGGTACACCGATTCACTTATATCCTCAACCGTTTTGAACAAATCCCGGAAAGCTCCATTTTCGTCCCCATCAATATCCTCAAATCCAATTAGTACATTTTCTTCTTTTTCCGAGTAGAACGAGAATTTCCCTTCATCATCAGTTGTGACGTAATAACTGTTATCACCGGCAACCGACACTTTAATCCCCTTTATTGGCAATCCGGTTGTTTCTGAGGTAACCTGCCCCTCAACAAGTCTATCGTATCCGAAATCCTGCGGCGTTCCGTAACACGCCTGAAAAATGAACATCGCCGATGTAAAACTGAGGCCTTTTAATACGTTTCTGATTCGATTGTTTTTCATTTTGTGCTTTTAATTGTAATGTTTCAATGGGCAACTGCTTTATTGCAATAAGAAGAACTTCATTATTTCTGCCTGCAACGGCAAAGGTTTAACTTTTGGTGCTATAAATGTAAACATCTTATGTTAAAACCAATAGGTATTTCCCGAAATTAAGCGTCTACATATTCAGAAAGTATTCAATTAAATCATAAATCCTGCTATTTTTAGGTTTGAAACTAATCAACTTAACCATGACAACTAAAACCTGTACTTCCCGTATTGGCATTGCCGCACTTCTATTCTTTTTTGTATTGAATTGCAAGGCCCAAACCAGTGTTTCGCTGCGTTCGCAATGGCTCGATCCAACCAATTTATTTACGGAAGATAAACCAACGGGCGAGTTCAGTACAGAGTTTTCGGTTGGTGGTTCGTGGAGTCTGTATTTTTACTATGCCCACGATTTAAAAAATCTGACTCCCATTTATTTGATTGGCGGAGTGAACCACACGCACGAATCGGAAAAAGCCGACAGCCTTGTTTTTGCACGACAGGAGGCGCGAATGATACCAAAGCGATCGCGGGTGATTTTTGTAAGCTACCAGTACAGCGAAACGATTGACAAGCTTTCGTGGATTCAGCCGGTAATTACCTGGAACTGGAATTTCCTCCGGAGGCCTTCAAATTCGGTTCATACGTTTACTGCCGAAATTTCTCCGTGGATGTCGATACAACGTGGCGACCGCTACCAGGACGGCGGTTTTATAAACGTGCAATACAACTACACCAAACACCTCGATAAATGGATCTTTTCGGGAAACCTGAAAACCATTGCCGTAAAAGTGGTGGAAAAAGACTGGGATGCTTTTGTTTTAGGCGAAGTCCTTGATCTTTCGGCCGAATTTGTCCCACTGAAAACAACACTTGATATCGTTCTCAACCGGCCGATAATTACCGACGAAGACAACGATCTGGGTTTTACTATCGGGATAATTAAAGAATTCTGATTACTCGCCTAGAATCTTACTTTCGCTCAATCATCGTTGCCGACAAAATGCGTACGTCGTCGATGGGTTTGTCTGCCTCATCGGTCTGAACCCGGGCAATTCGGTCGACTACATCCATTCCGGTAATCACTTCACCAAAAACGGTGTAGTTCTGGTCGAGGTGAGCCGCTCCTCCTTCGGTTTTATAAATCTCGCGGTGCTCTTCCGGAAAACGGTAAGGTTCCATTGTTGCCAACTCAATCTCCGCTAAGGAATCGAATTTGGTTTTTAAGGTTTTTATGTCAGCTTCAATTGCCTGAATCTTTAAACTGTCGGCAGGATTATCTTTGCTGTAAATGGCATCCATTTTATCAAACAGCTCCTTCAATTTTTTGTGCTCTGGTTTGTGTTCTGATTGGTTTACCACTTTATTGTAGGCCAACCAGCCATTTATTCGCTTTTCTGCCAATGCCAGTGTGCTGTCGTTATATACGCGACCTTGTATAATGGTAAACTGCGTACCATCCGAAGCGCGCTCCGGATTCTGATCATCACCCATTCGGGCAGCATTTACAGCTCCTCTTTTATGCAACAAATCCGGTCTGAATTCGGCATCGATCATATAATACCAGTCTGCACTGTCTCTTTTACTGCCCAGCCTGCCAGGTTTTGTGGTCATGTCTCCGGTTTGTATAAGAAAGTTATCGATAACGCGATGAAACGACACACTGTCGTATGCCCCCTCGTTCACCAATTTTATAAAATTATTGCGGTGAATCGGCGTTTCGTCCGACAAGCGCAAAACGATAGTTCCCATATCAGTAACCAACTGAACATCTTTCGACAAATCGCTTTTCCGCACCCCTTCTTCAATCTCCGTGTCACACGCAGCGCAAAAAAGCAAAATACACCCAACAAACAGCAGTGTTAGTTTTTTCATTATTGAATTATTAAATGGTTTTCATTAAATACCAGATTGGCTTCAGCATGAACTCCAGGAATTGCAGTCATGCCACTCTCTTCTCACTAAAAATGTTTTTCGATAACTTTTAAAAGGTCGGCTTTACGAATGGGCTTGCTTACGTAATCGTTAAAATCTTTTCCGTTAACTGCCTCGCCCTGTGTTTCGGGAGAGAAGGCCGACAAAGCGAAAATCTTCACCGCTTTATCCGATTCCCTTATATTCTTAACGGCCTCGTAACCATCCATCTCGGGCATTTTCAAATCCATTAAAATTAAATCGATATCAGAATGTTCTTTATGCAGATTTATGGCTTCCACCCCCGTTGAGGCAATAAAAAGCTCAGCGGCAATTTCGTTTAACATGTACGAAAACAACTTCTGATTAATTTTATCGTCTTCAGCCAGTAAAATTCTCAATTTTTTTGTGGCAGATTCACTGCCCGGGTTATTTGTTTCCATAGGGTTATTAGCTTTTATGGTTGTTGCAAAGCGCAGCAAAGCTGTTAATGTGCCGGGCAAAAAACCACAATTAAACTCGTCCTTATCTTATCTTTTTTGTATAACACATTAAATATAGAGCTTTCATTTTGATTCGCGAAATAACCGGGTTGCTCATTTTGTTTATTTTTGACAACAAATTAATAAATCAGCAATATGAAGATCGTTGTTTTGGATGGCTACGCACTAAATCCCGGAGACTTAAGCTGGGACGACTTAAAAGTATTGGGTGAATTGACCGTTTACGACCGTACAACACCGGAACAAACCGTTGAGCGGTCTGCAGATGCCGAAATCGTTTACACCAACAAAGTCATCCTTAACCGCGAAATCATCGAACAGCTACCTCACTTAAAGTTTATTGGCGTACTGGCAACGGGCTACAATGTTGTTGATATAACCGCCGCAAACGAAGCAGGAATTATGGTTTGTAACATTCCCGCGTACAGCACACAATCGGTGGCGCAGTTGGTTTTTGCGCACATATTGCATTTTACCAACAATGTAGGATTGCATGCCAAATCGGTTGGCAATGGAGAATGGGCAACGAGCAAAGACTTTGCCTATTGGTTGTCGCCGCAAACCGAGCTGGCCGGAAAAACGTTGGGAATTATTGGTTTCGGACAGATCGGGCAAGCCGTTGCACGCATAGCACTGGCTTTTGGCATGAAAGTTATTTTTAACAACCGCAGCCAAAAAACAACCGATCTCGATGCCCGACAAGTAGATCTTGACACCCTACTGGAGACCAGCGATTTTATCAGTATCAACTGTCCGCTAACGAGCGAAAATCAGGGATTCATAAATAAAGCGACCATCGAAAAAATGAAACCAACGGCCTTTCTGATAAACACCGGCCGCGGACCACTGATAAACGAGCAGGATCTCGCCGACGCACTAAACAATGATCAGATTGCTGGCGCCGGCCTCGATGTATTGTCGGTGGAACCTGCACTTCCTGAAAATCCATTACCTAAAGCAAAGAATTGTTTTATTACACCGCATATTGCCTGGGCAACGCTTGAAGCCCGCCAACGGTTAATGCAAATTGCTGTTGACAATCTGAAGGCTTTTATTGATGGGAAACCGATTAATGTGGTTGGCTAACATGTTTAAAAATCGTTAAGAATATATAAAGGTCGGTACAGGCTCGCAACCTTTTTAATCCCTCACGCGTTTTATCAGCACACGAAAGGGTAATTGTGTTGCTAAAAATACTACATATCGTATTACTGGCATCGGTTAAGTATATTGTTACTCTTCCTTATGCCATGATTATTGGCCTCGATTATAAGTACGCGCTTCTTGCTGTACTAACCGGGGGAATAGGCGGATTTCTGTTTTTTTATTACATCAGCAAACCCTTAAACCGTGGGTTAATGTTGTTGTGGCCGTGTTTGTGCAACGCTATTCCGAATTCAATGCGAGGACGCTACCGTAATTGGTGTATCAACAGAACAAAGAAAAAGAAAAAACGAATTTTCACCCGACGAAACCGTTTTATTACACGCATGAAATCGAACTACGGATTTTGGGGAGTTATTATTGCCACACCTGTTATTTTAACCATACCCATTGGCGCTTTTCTGGCCAATAAATACTACGCTCAACGACGGCACACCGTTTTATATATGATTTTATCAATAATCGGATGGGCAGGTGTATTATCGGGACTGGTTCATTTGTTCCCCGGTGTATTCCTTTAAACGATCGCGGTTCTCCGGCATTTGAATCAAGGCCTTATCAGCTTCAGCAAGATCAAGTTCATCCAACTCATCAAACGTCACCCATTTTACCGCGTTATGATCGTTCAGTTTTATTTTACCTGAGACATGTAAACAAACAAAGGGAATCAAACGGATGGCTTTAATTTTATAATCGTGTTCAACCGGAGAGAGCGCCTCCACAACTTCTACAGTCAGATTTAATTCTTCCTCTATTTCACGAACAACACACTCCTTTTCGGTTTCGCCCGATTTTACTTTTCCTCCGGGAAATTCCCACTGAAACGGATGATCGGAGCTTTCGTTATTTTGAGCAACAAGAATTTTCCCTTGATCGATTATTAAAGCACAGGTAACTTGAATCATTCGGTAAAAATAGAAACTTGCGGATTATTTTCTATCTTTTCTGCTCGTTATGAAATCAACCACCGATGACTGAAGAAGAACTTTTCGAACATCTCGACGCCTGGGAAAACATTGAAATCATTGCCGCGTCAATGCTAAACGACCCGACGCAGTTTAATACACTCATTCAGCTTGCCCTAAACGATACACGGCAAAAAAGCTGGCGTGCTGCTTACCTTGTCGATAAAATTCATGACGAAAAGCCGGAGCTTTTGCAACCTTATCTTCCGGCGCTGATCGAACAATTAAAAACAGAAAAGAATGCCAGCAAACGCCGTCACTGGCTAAAGCTTATCAGCATGAATAAAATTAGTGATGAGCACATTGGTTTCCTGTTTGATTATTGCATTGAAACATTTACCTCGGGCAGCGAAGCCGTGGCTGTGCGGGTGCATGCCATGCAAATTCTTTATAACATCTCCGAACTGGAACCCGACCTAAAACCGGAAGTACTGCAAATCATCGAGCAGGAAATGGAATATCATCCCACGGCCGGCATCCGGTCACGGGGTAAAAAACTGGCTACAAAACTATTTCGGCAAATTCAACAAAACGGCGGTTAAGCACCGGCTTTATTCTGGAACTTGGCAATCAATTCCTGCAACTTGGCATCCAGCTCAGCATTCAACTCATCCTGATTGTAATTTCGTGTAAGAATCACCAGGTTTCGCAAATGCGAGATCTGACGATTTTGCTCGCCCTGTATCGCTGCAGCAAGGTTGTTGGGCAACGACGCAAAATAATCAAGCATAGCAAAACAGTTATCGGCCATTATGCGCACTTTTTCATTTCCTTTTTCTATGGCTCCGGCACCGTAATACTGCCCCGCCATTTGGAACGAACTGTAATCGAGTGGCATTTTCTCATTCGGGAAAAGCTCGAACATTTTATCGGCCACCTCAATGGCTTTTTCCTTGTCTCCACGGGCCAGTAAGGCTTGCGACAAACGCGTAAACATATAACGTGCCTGCATAATATTTATCTGCTTGCGGTTGTACTCGTCCATGTGAATATCCGGATCGTTTACATTTCCCCAAACAAATTTATTCATCACGTTATCGTAAAGAATATCGGTGTCGATACGTCCGGCAGTAACACCTTGTTTTGGTGTTCTTATTGGCACAAATCGGTAGGCAAGTCCTTCAAACTGCAGCCAGTCGAGGAAGTGAATATTTCCGGTAAACACCAAACTATGATCGATATAAATCGGACGCTCCCAATTGTTGGCAGCAATCATATTCAGAACAGCCATTTCACTTTTCGTGATCATATTATCCGAAATCTTAAAACTTACTCTGTCGGCAATCTGATTGGCATCGTCAGGTTTTACAGTTCCCGAATCCAGAGCTTTTTGCTTATCAACTGTAATATGGAAATCGCGCGATGGCAGGTAGTCCAACATCGCTCCGCTGGTTACTTTTACTTTGGTTCGCACATCGTCGCTACCTAAAAACTCCATAGCTTCGCTCAATTCCACCGATCCTTTTATACGATCCTGGAAAAGCACCGCATCCATGCGCCCCATGTAGTATTTATCTTTTGTGAACGTAAATGGCACCGGATCAGCATCGTAGGTTTTAAACTGCTGCTGATTGATGTACCAGTCCATTCCCAGGTAACTGATGTTTACAATTTTAATATCGCGACGCACGCCTTCCACTTCCTGCACATACCACAGCGGGAAAGTATCGTTATCGCCATAGGTGAACAAGATGGCATTTGGCGCACACGACTCGAGGTAGTTTTTGGCATAATCTCGTGTCATATATTTTCCTGAGCGGTCGTGATCGTCCCAGTTTTGCGACGCAAGTACACCCGGCACGGCAACCACCGAAATTACGGTAGCCAGCACTGCTCCCGGCGCTCCTTTAAGTACTTTCTTTAATCCGGCGTGAATAGCCAACACTCCTAAACCAATCCAAATGGCAAAAGCATAAAACGAGCCGGCATAAGCATAATCACGTTCGCGCGGCTGGTACGGATACTGGTTAAGGTAAACCACAATGGCAAGACCGGTGAGGATAAACAGCAGCATGGTAACGGCAAATGTTTCTTTACCTTTTTTGCCCTGGTTATACTGAAAGAACAAGCCCAGAAGTCCGAGCAACAGTGGCAAAAAGTAATATACGTTTCTGCTCGGATCATTTTTCATCCACTCGGGCATATTATCGCGCGGCCCGGTTTTGGGTTCATCGATAAACGAAATACCGCTTACCCAGTTCCCGTTCTCAAAACTGCCGTGGCCTTGAATATCGTTTTGCCGCCCCACAAAGTTCCACATGAAATAGCGCATGTACATGTGCCCAATCTGGTAACTGAAAAAGAAGCGTAGGTTTTCGCCAAAAGTTGGCTTTTGCAGCGTTTTCACTTCGCCACGTTCGCGCACCCTAACCGGAGTACCTTTTACTTTTCCCCAGTCTTTGTAGGCCTGAATGTGGTTTGCTTTGTCGCTGTACATACGCGGGAAGAAAGTCTCCATTTTGGGCTCATACACTGAACCACCCGGCATTGATCCGGTAATTTCATATTTCCCGTCAACTTTATTGTATTGATCTTTTGGATCTTTTGTTCCAATACGCGGCGCATTGTAATACGGTCCTTTCGCCAGCGGGCGGTCGCCATACTGTTCGCGGTTCAGGTAACGAACCAGTGAAAAGGCATTATCCGGGCTATTCTGGTTCATTGGCGGATTTGCCGATGCACGAATAACGATCAACGCAAACGACGAATAACCGATCAGAATCACAATAACCATTGTAAGCGCGGTGTTCAGCACTACCTTGTTTCGTTTTCGGGTGTAATTGATTCCCCAAACGGAGCCGGCAACCAACAAGGCGCCCATAAACAATATTCCCGAGTTAAATGGCAATCCGAATGCATTCACAAAAATGCGGTCGAAAACAAACGCAATACGTGGCACTCCTGGTATAATTCCATACTGAATACCCAGCAAAATACCCATCGACGCTGCCAGCGCGTAGATCACACCTTTCCACGAGAATTCGTATTTCTTGAAATAATAAACCAATCCGATGGCCGGAATAGCCAGCAAGTTCAGCAAGTGAACGCCAATTGACAAGCCCATTAAATAGGCGATAAGCACCAACCAGCGGTTTGCATATTTTTCGTGCGCTACATTTTCCCATTTCAAAATGGCCCAAAATACCATGGCCGTAAACAACGACGATAGTGCATAAACCTCGCCTTCTACTGCCGAAAACCAAAACGAATCGGTGAAAGTAAAAGCCAGCGCTCCCACCAAACCACTTCCCCATACGGCAATTTGTTCGCCGTTGCTTAGTTTATCCTCCGAAAAAAGTTTGCGGGCAAGATGTACGATCGTCCAGTACAGAAACATGATAGTGGCAGCACTTGCAATGGCCGACAACGAATTAACCATAACCGCAGCCTTGGTGACATCGGGAGCAAACAACGTAAATATCCGTCCCAAAATCATAAATGTAGGCGCACCCGGCGGGTGACCAACTTCCAGTTTAAAAGCGCTTGTTATAAATTCGCCACAATCCCACCAGCTAACAGTGGGTTCGAGAGTAGCAAAATAAGTTATACAAGCGACGATAAAAACAAGCCAACCAAGAATGTTATTGATTAATTTTGTGTGTTGCATGATCTGCATTTAATTTTTGAACAAAGGCAAATATAAGCTTTTATACAAGAATGCTGCGAACATAATTCTCAAAAAGCATTTCACCTTTTTTTCGAAAGAGGGAATTTTTTTTTGCCCAGATATTGCAGAATAAAATTTTTTTATACTTTTGCACCGTCTTTAACGAAAAGACACAATAAGGACTGACCCATGGTGTAATTGGCAACACGTCTGATTTTGGTTCAGAAGAGTCCAGGTTCGAGCCCTGGTGGGTCAACCACGAAAGCCTGCAGTTTTACTGCGGGCTTTTTTTATGGGCGAAAAAATCACACAAAAAAAGCCAGTCAAATTAAAGACCAGCTCCTACAAAATCTTGCATTTAAACACCAAATAGCTGAATACGAAAAGTATCAGCTTGGTAATTCCTAATATCTATCTTCAATGTAAGCAATCAGTTTATCCATTTTTAATTGCTCAAATCCATCAACCATATAATCGAGAATAAACTTGTGCACCTTTTCATTCTGGTTTGTATTCGCTACTATTTTATCAATAGCTTTTTCGTATTCCGCTTCACGTTGCTCTGGTGTGAATTCCTTATCATTACAAAACACCAGGTAATTGAATACTTTATCTGAATAAGCCGAGGAGTTTATTAAAGCCTCATTCGAAAAATCAAGCCCGTTAAAGTAGTTGGCCTTAAAGTCATCATCCCGCTGCTCTGCCGACAAATAACCATCACGAAAAGGCTCTGAATACATTTTAATCAGTTCTGCGGCATAAGTGCCGGAAGCATTATTTACTGCTTGTTTTATAAATGATTCCCGGTCCATCTGAAGCTGATTAAACTCGTTAGCTTTCATTGTCGCATTCGAGGTGTCTTTTTTTGCCCAAAAATAGTCCACTTCCTTTTCCATGAGCTGGAGTTCCTCCTTCAGGATTTTTTCCTTTTCAATAAAATCATACCAAATCCTATTCTCTTCCGATTGAACCACATTCAGCTTAGCTAAAGGATCATTAAAATCAGTTTCAAGATGAACATCTTCGTTCTTGTAAATAAAATCAAGTTGCTGAGGAGCTTTGTCCATCACTTTGGCGTACGCAGTTTGACCAAGAATAATCCGATACACTCCAATCGGCGCGGATGATGGGAGCTGAAATTTAATGGTACTATTTACCACCTCAGTAGAGTCAATTGCGATAAAATCATCGCCCTTTACTGATCCAAGAACAATTTTATTATCGGGCTGATTGCTTATTTGAATGGTAATTTCGTACGACTGAGCAGAGGCGTTAAAAATTAGACTTACAAAGAAGAACACGCTTGAGAATATATATTTCAATTCTTTCATTTTATTGTCATTTACGAACTATAAAGTTAGAGGAATTATTTTTTCATAATAATTTTATTGCGAGAGAAAATTCTGTATTTCCTACGTTTTAATCTTCTAAACAGAGATTCGTCCTTGAATACGCTAAAACGGTTACTATAAAAAAAAGCTCCGACCAACGGCCGGAGCTTTTCTATTATCGAAATAAAGTGCTCTACTCTTTGTATTCGTCCCAGCTCACTACTTTAATATCCTCGAGGCTGTATTTGCAAATTCCGTAAAGGAATGCACTTGCAACACGAGCATTGGTAATTAGTGGGATGTTATAATCGATTGCACTACGACGAATCGTATAACCATTTTTCAACTCGCGGTTGGTATGGTTTTTCGGGATATTAACCACCAGGTCGATCTTTTTATTCTTGATCATCTCAATGGTATTTGGCGACTGATCTTCCTCATCAGGCCAGTGCACCAGCGTATTTTCAATGCCGTTATCGCGGAAAAACTTATGCGTTCCTTCAGTAGCAAAAATGTTGTAGCCTTTTTCAACCAACAATCGGGTACTGTTCAGCAACTCCAGTTTACCTCGCGATGGTCCTGACGAAATCAGGATGTTCTTTTTCGGGAAGTTGTATCCCACCGACATCATCGCTTTCAGAATGGCCTCGTAGTAGGTTTCGCCAATACATCCAACCTCTCCGGTCGACGACATATCAACACCTAAAACAGGGTCGGCTTTCAGCAATCGTGCAAACGAGAATTGCGGTGCTTTAACACCTACATAATCCAGTTCGAACAATGATTTATCCGGCTTCGGCACATCGATTCCCAACATTACTTTCGTGGCGATTTCGATCAGGTTCAATTTCATCACCTTCGAAACAAACGGGAAGCTTCGCGATGCGCGCAGGTTACACTCAATAACTTTTATGTCGTTATCTTTTGCCAGGAACTGCATATTGAAAGGCCCGGTAATTTCCAGTCCTTTTGCAATCTGACGAGCAATTTTCTTCACCCTGCGAATGGTCTCAACATATAGTTTTTGCGGCGGGAAAACGATGGTAGCATCGCCCGAGTGAACTCCGGCAAACTCCACGTGCTCCGAAATGGCATAAGCAACCATTTCGCCTTTATTAGCCACTGCATCAATCTCAATTTCTTTGGCCTGCTCGATAAACTCGGTAACTACCACCGGATGTTCTTTCGAAACATTGGCTGCCATTTCAAGGAAATGTTCCAGCTGATCAGGGTTCGAAACCACGTTCATTGCAGCACCCGAAAGTACGTACGATGGACGAATCAACACCGGATAACCTACCTCGTCAACAAACTTGTGAATTTCTTCGATGGTTGACAGGCGTGCCCAGCGTGGCTGATCTACTCCAAGATCATCAAGTAATGAAGAGAATTTCTCGCGGTCCTCGGCATTGTCGATCTTTTTGGCTGATGTTCCAAGAATCGGCACATTTTGGCCGTCGAGTTTCATGGCCAGGTTATTCGGAATCTGACCACCCATTGAAACCACAACTCCGTGCGGATTCTCCAGGTCGTAAACATCCATTACGCGCTCAAAAGTCAGCTCATCAAAATAAAGTCTGTCGCAGGTATCGTAATCCGTACTCACCGTTTCCGGATTGTAATTGATCATTACCGAACGGTAACCTTGTTCTTTAATCGTGTTGATGGTGTTTACACTACACCAATCAAACTCCACCGAACTTCCGATGCGGTAAGCACCCGAACCGAGCACCATTACCGATTTATGATCGCCCAGATAATTGACGTCATTTTCGGTACCGTTGTGTGTCAGGTACAGGTAGTTGGTCTGTGCAGGATATTCACCTGCCAGCGTATCAATTTGTTTTACCACCGGAACAATACCGTTCGCTTTACGGAAAGCTCTAACTTTCAGAATATCCTCGTTGATATTCACATTCTTACTCCTCAGCACTAATCTTGCTATCTGGAAATCGGAATAACCGGCTTGTTTTGAAGCTTTCAAAAGCGGAATTGGCAATTCCTCCAATTCCTTAAATTTTTTCAGCTCCAGTTTTATTTTGTAAATGTTATTCAGCTTCTGCAGGAACCAGCGATCGATTTTTGTTTTCTCGTGAATCTGATCGATCGAGTAACCTTTATTAAATGCCTCGGCAATGGCAAAAATTCGGCGGTCGGTAGGATTTGTTAACTCCTCCTCGATTCCTTCGATGGTAATCTCCTCTCTGTTGGCCACAAAACCGTGCATTCCCAAACCAACCATCCGAATACCTTTCTGAATGGCTTCTTCGAAAGTTCGTCCGATGGCCATGATCTCGCCAACCGATTTCATCGAACTTCCAATATTTTTCGAAACGCCAACGAATTTGCTCAAATCCCAACGAGGGATCTTTACCACACAGTAGTCGAGCGCAGGCTCGAAACATGCTGTTGTTACTTTGGTAACCGAGTTTTTAAGTTGATGTAAGCCGTAACCCAGACCCAATTTTGCTGCAACAAACGCCAACGGATAACCGGTAGCTTTCGATGCCAGTGCCGACGAACGCGACAGACGGGCGTTCACCTCAATTACACGATAATCTTCTGAGTAAGGATCGAGTGCAAACTGTACGTTACATTCTCCAACTACTCCAACCCTGCGAATAATCTTAATTGATATTTCGCGTAGTTTGTGGTACTCAGAGTTCGACATTGTTTGCGATGGAGCTACAACGATACTTTCGCCGGTGTGAATTCCCAGCGGGTCGAAGTTCTCCATATTACAAACGGTAATACAGTTGTCGTATTTATCGCGAACTACCTCGTACTCTACTTCTTTCCATCCTTTAATCGATTCTTCAACCAGAATTTGTGGCGAGTATGAAAATGCGCTTCCAGCCAGTTTTTCCAGCTCATCTTCATTTTCGCAGAAACCGGATCCTAAACCACCCAGCGTGTAGGCTGCACGGATAATGATCGGGAATCCAACTTCTTTAGCCGCAGCTTTTGCTTCGGCCATATTTGAAGCGGCAATACTTTTTGGCGTTTTCACACCGATTTCGGCCAGCATGTTGGCAAAAATATCGCGGTCTTCCGTGTCGATAATCGACTGAACCGGCGTACCAACTACCTCAACATTGTATTTTTCGAGAACTCCCGATTCGTAAAGTGCAACCCCGCAGTTTAGCGCAGTTTGCCCACCGAATGCCAAAAGAATTCCCTGTGGTTTTTCTTTTTTAATTACCTCTTCAACAAAATGAGGCGTAACAGGCAAAAAGTAAATTTTGTCTGCAATGTCTTCAGATGTTTGAATGGTTGCAATGTTCGGATTGATAAGAACCGTTTCAACACCTTCCTCTTTCAACGCTTTAAGCGCCTGCGAACCGGAATAATCGAACTCACCGGCCTCTCCAATTTTTAGTGCTCCTGAACCAAGAACAATTGCTTTTTTAATATGTGTTTCTATCATGATATTTTTTTGAATTTCGAATATTGATTAACGAATTAAGATTTCAGATGTATCATCTCATTGTTACTTTTTATTATTCCTTTTGGCCGTTTCAATACTTTTTACGAAGATCGATATCAGTTCATTATTTTCGACATAACAATCTTCAAGCATATTCAGATTTTTAATCAGACCTGATTGTTTAATAATTTTAATCGCAACAAAAGTTTCTCTTAATTCCTTTAAACAAACACTCATTTTATGGATAAAGTCGTTTTTGCTTTCAGCACCTTGGGCTTCGCCATAATTGAGTGCAGGTGAAGTACCTGATCTAACGATTTGACCTTTCATATGATTGCCGATTGGAGTATTTGGAAGCAATTCTGCAAGCCTGATTATATTGGCTGCGAATCGAATTAATCTATCTTCCAAATCATACTTGTTCATATCTGCAATCATAAATCGTTAATCGTCATTCTGCGGTTCAATCTTATTTCTTGCTCTCTACGATGTTTTTAATGAACTCATCGAATAAAAACTCGGTATCAACCGGACCGCTCGAAGCTTCGGGGTGGAACTGAGTTGAGAAGAACGGCTTTGTTTTGTGCCTGATTCCTTCGTTGGTTTCATCGTTTACGTTCGTAAACAATGGTTCCCAGTCGCTTGGCAAAGTCTCTGTTGCAACCGCAAAACCGTGGTTCTGCGAAGTGATGTAACATTTGTTGGTTCCTTCTAACAACACCGGCTGGTTGTGGCTGCGGTGACCAAATTTCAATTTATAGGTCTCAGCACCGGCTGCACGCGCCAGCAATTGGTTACCCAGGCAAATTCCCATAATTGGTTTTCCTGTTCCAATGGTGTTTTTTATGTATTCAACAGTTGCATCGCAGTTTGCCGGGTCACCCGGGCCGTTCGAGATAAACAATCCGTCGAATTCTTCATTGGTAAAATCGTAATCCCATGGTACGCGAATTACTGTTGCTCCCCGGTTAAGCAAACAACGAATAATGTTGTTTTTCACACCGCAGTCGATCAATACTACTTTGTGCTCTCCGTCTCCGTAAACCTCGCGCTCTTTGCAGCTGGCAACGGCTACCAGGTTTTCTTTATTCGGATCGTAAAAGTCAATTTCGTCTTCAAATTCGATTTTTCCTAACATAGAACCTTTCTCACGTAAAATTTTCGTTAAGGCTCTCGTGTCGATATCGAATAAACCCGGCACTTCGTATTCTTTTAGCCAGTCGCTCAAACTTTTCTCAGCATTCCAGTGGCTAAACTCAAACGAGTAATCAGAGATTATCAGACCGGAAATGTGTAATTTGTGCGATTCATAAAACTTGTGTATTCCGTTCTCTTTTCTGTTAAAAGGAACGCCATAATTCCCAATCATTGGGTAGGTCGACACCAGGATCTGCCCGGTGTAAGATGGATCAGTCAAACTTTCCGGATACCCCGTCATTGCGGTATAAAATACGACCTCTCCGGCCACCGACTTTTCGCTTCCGAAGGATTTTCCCATAAAAACCGTCCCGTCTTCAAGCGTTAATTTTGCCTGTTTTACTTTGTACATATTCCGATTTAATAATTAAAAAAAATGCGCTTGCCCTAAAATAGTTCAAACGCATTTCAGTTATTCTTTATACTTATTTTCAAATACACTTTTTCAGCCATAATGTTAAGAACATGATATTAAAATCATTTTCCGATGCAAAAATAGAAAATATTCTGAAATTCTTACCTGTTCTTTTATAGAAATGTATATTTTTGCATTACAAATGAATATTTATTCAATGAAGAATAAAGTACAACGACAACGAGAAATCCGAAAAATAATCCAAAGAGGCAGTGTACACAGCCAGGACGAATTATTGGTTGAGCTAAAACGCCGCGGATTCGAACTGACACAAGCAACATTGTCGCGCGATTTAAAAGTGCTGCAGGTAGCTAAAGTGCCACATCCGGCCAAAGGATATGTTTATACGATTCCGGAAAACGGACAACCCGAAAGAAACAATTCGGAACATACAAACCGTATAAATTACCTGGCCGACGGATTTAAGGACATACAGTTTTCGGGCAACCTGGCAGTAATACGCACAATGCCCGGATATGCCAACAGCATTGCAGCCGTAATTGATTCGGCTAGTCCGTGGGAAATTTTAGGAACCGTTGCCGGAGACGATACTATATTAATAATACAAAGGGAAGGAATATCGAAAAATGATTTGACTGAGGCATTAATAAAAATTCTGCCAAAGCTTAACGACAAATTGTAGATCGAAGGATGAAGAGTTTAGAAAATATTAAAGTTTTAATTGCCGACGAAAATCACCTGAAATTCATCGACGACATAAACGACGCTATCGACAGTGCATCGAAACAACGGGGCACCGGTATTGCGCGTCGTACATTTGAGTACCTGTCTTCGAAGATGAAGGAAGGGAAAGCAATTATTGCCCTTGAAGGAGACACCTTTGCCGGTTTTTGTTACATAGAAACCTGGCAGGAAAAAGGTTTTGTGGCCAACTCGGGTTTAATTGTTGGTGAAGAATACCGTGGAATAGGGCTTGCAAAAGCGATTAAGAAAAAGGCTTTCGAGCTTTCGCGTAAGAAATATCCGAATTCAAAAATATTTGGTTTAACTACCGGTTTGGCGGTAATGAAAATTAACCACGAACTGGGCTACCGTCCGGTAACATTTTCGGAATTAACCTTAGACGACCAGTTTTGGAAAGGTTGCCAGGGATGTGTTAACCACGATATTTTAGAGCGTACCGGGCGAACAAAATGCCTGTGCACAGGAATGTTGTACGATCCGGCATGGGAAAAACCAACATACGCCAACGGAAACGGAATTAAGAAACGCAGCCTGCTCGATCTTCTTCCAAAACGTTTTGTAGGTGTTGCGAAAAAGAAAATAACAGATAAAAATAAGTAGAGTGGCGGCTCGCTATTCGACAGACAGCTACAGACTTAAGTTGAATAACAAACGCCGTCACTCTTTTAAAGATATTTAGACATGAGTAAAAAATTGGTACTGGCATTTAGTGGAGGTTTAGACACATCGTTTTGTGTGAAATACCTGAAAGAAGAAAAAGGTTATGATGTTTATACAGCAATTGCCAACACAGGCGGATTCTCCGATGAGGAGTTAAAAGCCATTGAGGAACGTGCGCTGGCGCTGGGCGCAGTTGAGCACATCACACTCGACGTAACCAACGAATATTACGAAAAATGTATTCGCTACATGGTTTTCGGAAATGTTTTGCGTAATAACACCTACCCTATTTCGGTAAGTTCCGAAAGAGCATTTCAGGCCATTGCCATTATCGAGTACGCCAAAGAAATTGGTGCCCAGTACATCGCTCACGGTAGTACCGGCGCAGGAAACGACCAAATTCGTTTCGACCTGACTTTCCAGGTATTAGCGCCAGAAATTGAGATCATTACGCCAACCCGCGACATGTTGCTTACTCGTCAGTACGAAATTGATTACTTGAAAAAATATGGTTTCGAAGCCGATTTCACAAAAATGGAATATTCCATTAACCAGGGCCTTTGGGGAACCAGCGTTGGTGGTAAAGAAACTTTGACCACTGACAAAAATCTTCCTGAAGAAGCTTATCCGAGTCAGTTGGAAGCCACCGAGCCAAAAACCATTGAGCTTGGTTTTGAAAAAGGCGAACTGGTTTCGCTTGATGGTGAATTCTACGAAAACGGCCCGGATGTAATTCGTGCTTTGGAAGCTGTTGCATCGAAATATGCCATTGGCCGCGATACACACGTCGGCGATACTATTATTGGAATTAAAGGCCGCGTTGGTTTTGAAGCTGCTGCTCCACTGATTACCATTAAAGCGCACCACCTGCTTGAAAAACATACGCTTACCAAATGGCAATCGTACTGGAAAGAGCAACTGGGAAACTGGTACGGCATGTTCCTTCATGAGGCCATGTACCAGGAGCCGGTAATGCGCAACATCGAAGATTTCCTCGAATCAACTCAAGAAAACGTAACCGGAAAAGTGATCGTAAAACTGAGACCTTACAACTTCGAGTTGGTAGGTATTGAATCGGAACACGATTTAATGAATTCAGGATTTGGCCAATACGGCGAAACCGTTGAAGCATGGACAGCCGATGATGTAAAAGGTTTTACCAAAATCTTATCGAACTCACTAAAAATCTACAATAAAGTAAACGGAAATTTATAGGATGATTAAAGTTGGAATTATAGGAGGAGCCGGATATACCGCCGGAGAGCTGTTGAGAATTTTACTGAATCATCCGCACGCTGAAATTGGTTTTGTACAAAGTACCAGTAACGCGGGCAACCTGATTTCGGATGTACATATTGATTTGCTGGGCGAAACCGAAATCAAATTCACCGACCAAATGCCTTTTGATGAGGTGGATGTTATTTTCCTTTGCATGGGGCATGGCAAGTCGATTGAATTTGTGGAGAAACACAGTTTCCCGAAATATTTAAAAATTATTGATTTAAGCCACGACTACAGACTTAAAAGAGACGGTAACGACTTTGTTTACGGCCTTCCGGAATTGAATCGCGAAGAAATTGAATCTTCGGAGCGAATCGCGAATCCGGGTTGTTTTGCAACCGGAATTCAGCTGGCACTTTTGCCACTTGCCGCTAACGATTTGTTGCAGGATGAAATCCACGTTCAAGCTATTACCGGATCGACAGGAGCCGGTCAAAAACCAACGGCAACGTCGCATTTTAGCTGGAGAAGTAGCAATGTTTCGGCATACAAAATTTTCCAACATCAGCACGAAGGAGAGATCATCCAAAGCCTTACGCAATTGCAACCGGGCTTTGAAAAAGATTTCAACTTTGTACCGATTCGCGGAAACCACACACGTGGAATATTTGTGGCTTGTTATACAAAATTTGACGGCTCGCTTGAAGAAGCCAACGAAATATACAAGGATTACTACGCCGATCACCCGTTTGTTTTTGTAACCGATAAAAACCCGGGAGTAAAACAGGTGGTAAACACCAACAAAGGCGTAATTTATTTGGAAAAACACGGCAACAAACTGGTAATAATCAGTTTAACCGACAATTTAATAAAAGGCGCATCCGGACAAGCGGTTCAGAATATGAACCTAATGTTTGGTCTGGATGAAAAAACCGGACTGAGCTTAAAACCGGTAGCGTTTTAACAAGGCAAAAGTAAAAAGTCAAAAAACAGGAACGGCTTCTGGCTTCGGTCTTCGGTCTTCCGACTTAAAAATATGGAACTATTTAACGTATATCCACTTTTCGACATCACTCCTGTAAAGGCAGAAGGCTGCTATGTTTGGGATGAGAACGGGAAGAAATTCCTCGATCTTTACGGCGGTCACGCGGTAATTTCGATCGGGCACAGCCACCCAACTTATGTTGAAAAGATAAGCAACCAGCTTCATCAGATCGGATTTTACTCCAACTCGGTACAAAATCCTTTACAAAAGGAACTGGCTGAAAAATTAGGCAAACAATCGGGTTGCGAAGATTATCAGTTATTTCTTTGTAACTCGGGCGCAGAAGCTAACGAGAACGCTCTGAAACTGGCCTCTTTTATAACCGGTAAAAAGAAAATCATCAGCTATAAAAAAGGTTTCCACGGACGAACTTCGGCCGCGGTTGCTATTACCGATAATCCGAAAATTATTGCTCCGGTTAACGAAACAGACAATGCGCTCATTTTGCCATTCAACGACATTGATGCAACGGAAGAAGCATTGAAGAAAGGTGATGTGGCTGCGGTAATTGTTGAAGGAATTCAGGGAATTGGTGGTATTTACGTACCGGACACCGAATTCCTGACCAAACTAAAGCAACTGACCGAAAAATATGTGGCCGTTCTTATTCTAGATGAAATACAATCGGGTTACGGACGCAGCGGAAAGTTCTTCGCCTACCAGCACACCGATATAAAACCCGACATTGTTACCATGGCAAAAGGAATGGGTAACGGATTCCCGATTGGCGGTGTTCTTATTCAACCGGAAATTGAGCCGTGGTTTGGCATGCTCGGAACTACTTTTGGCGGCAATCATCTGGCTTGTGCTGCTGCCATAGCAGTGCTTGATGTAATGAAGGATGAAAATCTGGTTGAGAATGCCGAAACAGTTGGAAATTACCTGATGGAGAAATTGGCGGAGCTGGATGCTGAATTTGAGATCAGAGGAGAAGGATTGATGATCGGATTGGAATTTAAACAACCAATTGCCGAAATTCGCAAAAAATTGCTTTTCGATTACGGTATTTTTACCGGCGTATCGGGGCAAAATATTATAAGGCTGCTGCCACCGTTAAGTCTGACAAAAGAACAGGCAGATACATTTTTAAAGGCGTTTGCAGAGGTACTCTCCTCTTTCGCTGAATAAATAAAGATTGATAGAAAACATCTACTAATTTAGACTAATGGAAAATAAAAAAATAGCAATAATCGGGGTTGGAAACATGGGAGGCGCCATTGCACTTGGCCTTTTAAAATCAGGCTCAGTTGAAGCAGGCAACATCTCCGTTTCTGACAGAAAAGAAGCGACGCTCAAAAAAATGAGCGACCTGGGAATTCATGCTTACGACAACAACATCGATGCAGCAAAAGATGCTGACGTGATCATTGTTGCTGTAAAACCCTATCATATCGAGGGAGTAATTAACACCCTGAAACCCATTTTGTCGCCGGAAAAGATTTTCATTTCCATTGTTGCCGGAGTTGGCATCGATGACCTGGGAGAAATGGTCGGAAGCGACATTCCTATTTTCCGCGTAATGCCTAACACTGCAATTGCTTTGCAGGAATCGCTGACTTGTATTTCGGCAAACGGCAACACTGAACCCTATCGCGAGTATGTAGTTGAACTGTTCGACAAACTGGGAAAAACCATCGAGATACCTGAAGAGTTGATGGCCGCAGCAACTGTACTTTCGTCGTGCGGAATTGCTTATGCACTACGTTACATTCGCGCAGCCATGCAAGGTGGTATTGAAATTGGATTTAGCGCCGAAATGGCTCAGCTGATCACCGCGCAAACGGTAAAAGGTGCAACCGAATTGTTGCTACAGTCGGAACATCACCCCGAAAGAGAGATCGATAAAGTAACCACTCCGATGGGTGTAACCATTACAGGATTGAACGAAATGGAACACAAAGGTTTTAGTTCTTCGCTGATTCAGGGAGTTCTGGCCTCGTACAAAAAAATAAAAGATAACTAAAAAAGGTGCTGACCCGCTATAAAAAAATAACAGTAAAAGTTGGCAGTAATGTACTGGCCAAAGCCGACGGAACGCTAAATGTGGCGCGCATCGCCCACCTGGTTGACCAAATTGCTCATCTGCAAAAAAATGGTGTTGAGGTAGTTTTGGTATCGTCGGGGGCAGTTGCTGCAGGCCGTGCTGTTATGAGTGAAACAAAAAAGTCGGATGCCGTATCGCAACGACAATTATGGGCTGCACTGGGTCAGGTAAAATTGATATCGCGCTATTCTGATTTTTTCCACGAAGAAGGTCTCACCTGTGCGCAGGTGCTTACCACCAAAGAAAATTTTTCGAGCCGTGGACATTACCTGAACATGAAAAACTGTATCACAACATTGCTTGAAAACAAAGTGATACCGATTGTAAACGAGAATGATACCATTTCGGTAACTGAGCTGATGTTTACCGACAACGACGAACTTTCAGGACTGATTGCGTCAATGGTTGATTCGGAAGCACTGATCATTCTCAGCAATATAGATGGCGTTTACACCGCTCATCCCGATAGCGAGGGAGCCGAATTGATCGAGCGCATTCAGGTAAACGACAAAGGTCCGCAGGATGCCATCTCCTCAGAACGATCGGATTTTGGTCGTGGTGGAATGCTCACCAAATTTAGGATTGCCAAAAAAGTAGCCGGCGATGGAATCGGTGTTCACGTTGCAAACGGAACCCGCACCAATGTTCTTGTCGATTTATTGGACAAATCGAAAAACCTAAAACACACTTTTTTCGTACCTAACGAGAAACCGTCAAGTGGTGTGAAAAAATGGATCGGCTATTCCGATGGTTTTGCAAAAGGGCAGGTACAGATTAACGAAGGTGCAACAAAAGCACTGCTTTCCGACAAGGCCGTTAGCTTGCTTCCGGTGGGAATTGTGAAAGTTGAAAGCGAATTCAAAAAAGGAGATTTAATAAAAATAACAGGCGCAAACGGAGAGTTTGTCGGAATGGGAAAAGCCTCGTACGGCTCTGAAAAAATTGAAAAGGAGAAGCAATCCGACAAGCAAAAACCGGTAATACATTACGATTATTTGTATTTAGAATATAAAACGAACGAAACATTAATTTAGAAATATAAAAATAGCTCAGAGTAACCTTTAACTAAGTTTGTCCATCACGACAAACTACCCTTACTCCCTTTTTTTTGATGCCTTAATTTGAACTTATTCTGAGCTCCCTCTCCCTCCCCCGGGAGAGGGTTTTTCTTTGAAAGACCGACGACATGAAAATAGAACAGCAGCTAAAAAAAACGCTTCAAGCTTCGCGAAAGTTAAACCTGGTGAACGACGATCAGGTTAAACAATTATTGCTGGAGCTGGCCAATGAAGCCCGGGCAAAGGCAGAATTTATTCTTACAGAAAACCGGAAGGATCTGGATCGCATGGATCCGCAAGACCCTAAATTCGACCGCCTGAAATTATCGGAAGAACGGATTGAAGGAATTGCCTCCGACATGGAAAATGTTGCGCGTCTTGAAAGTCCGGTTGGTAAAACATTAAAGGAAACCACCAGAGATAATGGTTTAAAAATCACAAAAGTGTCAGTTCCGTTTGGTGTTATCGGGATAATTTATGAAGCCCGCCCCAATGTTACTTTCGATGTTTTTGCCTTGTGTTTAAAGTCAGGAAACGCTTGTGTTTTAAAAGGCGGCAGCGATGCCATTTACTCCAACCAGGCCATTGTTTCAATTATTCGCGATGTGCTTAAAAAATTCAATTTTGACGAAAATACAGTAACGCTACTTCCTGCCGGTCGCGAAGAAACCAACGAAATGTTGCGTGCTCACGGATACATCGATCTGATTATTCCACGCGGAAGTCAGGGACTGATAAATTTTGTTCGTGAGAACGCCACCATCCCGGTAATTGAAACCGGTGCCGGAATATGCCACACTTATTTCGATGAATTTGGCGATGCAGAAAAAGGCCGCGAAATTATTTTCAACGCAAAAACACGCCGGGTATCGGTTTGTAATGCATTGGATTGTTTGGTAATTCATGAAAGCCGTTTGGATGAACTGAACAATTTCGCTAAAAAACTCTCGGAAGAAAAAGTGGTGATTTATGCCGACGAAAAAGCATACAAACAAATAGAATCAGTTTATCCAAAAGAACTGTTATTTGAGGCCACTGAAGAATCATTCGGAACAGAATTTTTATCGATGAAAATGTCGATAAAAACAGTTGGTTCTTTCAGCGAGGCTTTGGATCATATTAATACACACACATCAAAACACAGCGAGGCGATTATTTCTGAAAACCAGGAACGAATTGAAACATTCCGAAAAATGGTAGACGCTTCTTCAGTGTATTCAAATACGTCAACCGCTTATACCGACGGAGCACAATTTGGACTGGGAGCCGAAATTGGCATCAGCACACAAAAACTGCACGCTCGCGGACCGATGGCACTGGAAGAATTGACCAGCTACAAATGGATAATTGAAGGAAACGGACAAGTAAGACCAAGGTAAAAAGCAAAAGTAAAAAGGAAAAAATATAAACTATGGAAGCTGAAACTTCGGTCTTCGTGCTTCCTGCTTCAAACTTATAACATGAAAAAATTCACATCAGTAAAAGATATTCCCAGCATTGAAAAAGCGCTGGCAACTGCATTCGAAGTAAAAAATAACAAATTTGGATTTCAGCACCTGGGGAAAAACAAAACTATGGTTTTGGTATTTTTCAACTCAAGTCTGCGTACGCGTTTGAGCACCCAAAAAGCGGCCCAGAATATGGGCATGAATACGATGGTAATGAACGTGAATGAAGACAGCTGGCAACTGGAATCGGAAATGGGTGTAGTTATGGACGGTAAAAATGCCGAACACTTGCGCGAAGCGATCCCGGTAATGGGAAAATACTGCGATATTATTGGCGTGCGTGCTTTTGCGAAATTCGAAAAACGCGAAGACGACTACGCTGAAAAAATATTGAGCCAGTTTGTTGAATATGCCGGCGTTCCGGTGGTAAGTATGGAAGCCGCAACCCGTCACCCGCTGCAAAGTTTTGCCGACCTGGTAACCATTGAGGAACACAAAAAAGTTGAAAAACCAAAGGTAGTTCTTACCTGGGCACCACATCCGCGTGCTTTGCCTCAGGCTGTTGCCAACTCGTTTGTGGAGTGGATGCGCGAAACGGATTACGAGCTGGTGGTTACTCACCCAAAAGGCTACGAACTCGCACCTGAATTTATGGGCGACGTAAAAGTGGAATACGACCAGAAAAAAGCTTTTGAAGGTGCCGATTTTATTTATGCAAAAAACTGGGCTTCATATACCGATTACGGACAGATTCTTTCGAAAGATATGAGCTGGACGGTGGATGAAGCCAAAATGGCGTTAACAAACGATGCCAAATTTATGCACTGTCTTCCGGTACGACGCAACATGGTAGTTATGGATGGTGTTATTGATAGCCCGAATTCAATTGTTGTTGACGAAGCCTACAACCGCGAAATTACTGCACAGGCTGTGTTGAAGATGATTCTTGAAAACTCATAGCACCACGTCATGCTGAACTTGATTCAGCATCTGCTGAAATAAAAGATTCCGAAACAAGTTCGGAATGACGTCGTTAAAATTAACTTTGCGCCTGCTGACAATTTAAAAACATGACCAAAAAAATAGAAATAATTCCTGCCATCGACTTGATTGACGCCAAATGCGTGCGACTTTCGCAGGGCGACTACAACCAAAAAACGGTGTACAATGAGAACCCGCTGGAGGTTGCAAAAATGTTTGAGGATGCAGGAATCACACGTTTGCACCTTGTTGATCTGGACGGGGCAAAAGCCAAGCACATTGTAAATTATAAAGTGCTTGAAACCATCGCCGGAAAAACCAATCTGGTAATCGATTTTGGTGGCGGACTAAAATCGGATAAAGATCTGGAAATTGCTTTTAACTCAGGCGCAGCAATGGTTACCGGCGGAAGTATTGCGGTAAAAGAGAAAGATACTTTTTTGAGCTGGCTGGAGAAATTTGGTAGCGAAAAGATCATTCTGGGTGCCGATGCAAAAGACGGCAATATTGCAGTAAGTGGCTGGCTGGAAACCACTGAACTGGCAGTGATCGATTTTATTTCAGAATTCCACAAACAGGGAATCAGCAAAGTAATTTCAACGGATATTAGCCGCGACGGAATGTTGAGCGGCCCTTCGTTTGAACTATACGCCGACATTATGAAGACACTACCCGAAGTGGAAATTATTGCCAGTGGCGGAATTGCCACCATGGACGACATATTAAAATTAGATGAAATGGGCGTTCCGGGCGTGATTACCGGAAAAGCCATTTATGAAAATCGCATAACTTTGAAAGAAATTGAGAAGTTTATTGCGTAACAACTTTACTGTCATTTCGATCCGTCGGCTGACGCAGAGAAATCTCCTGATTTGAAACAGATTTCTCCTCGCCTACTCGTCGAAATGACAAAACAGATAAGAAAATGCTTGCAAAACGAATAATACCATGCCTCGATATCCGTAACGGACAAACCGTTAAGGGAATCAATTTTGTCGACATTAAAGAAGTGGGCGATCCGGTGGAATTGGGTGCGAAATATGCTGCCGATGGTGCCGACGAACTTTGCTTTCTAGATATCACTGCAACCCACGAAGGCCGCAAAACTTTTGTTGAACTGGTAAAACGGATTGCAGCACATATCAACATTCCGTTTACGGTTGGAGGCGGAATCAGCGAATTAAGCGATGCAGAAAAGCTTTTGGCTGCCGGCGCAGATAAAATCTCAATCAACTCATCAGCCGTTCGTAATCCAAAACTTATCGACGATCTGGCATTAAATTTTGGGAGCCAGTTTGTTGTTGTTGCCATTGATGCACGCGGCGATGAGAACGAACACTGGACAGTTACTGTAAACGGTGGTCGTATTCCAACTGACAAAGAATTGTTTTCGTGGGCAAAAGAAGCGGAAGATCGTGGTGCCGGAGAAATACTTTTTACATCGATGAACCACGACGGAACAAAAAATGGTTTTGCCAATAAAGAGCTTTCGAAAATGGCGGATATGCTAAAGATTCCGATCATTGCATCGGGCGGCGCAGGTACCGAAGAGCATTTTGTTGATGTGTTTACCGAGGGAAAAGCCGATGCCGGACTGGCAGCCAGTATATTCCATTACAACGAAATTCCAATTCCGGTTCTTAAGAAATACTTAAAAGAAAAAGGCATTGTGGTACGATAGCCAATCAAAATAGTAACTTCGCAACGTTTTAAAACTAAGGAAGCCGATCTTCCGACTTAACAGACAGATATGAGACAGCTAACAGATATTTCAAAAATCGATTTCAATAAAATGGACGGACTGATTCCTGCCATCATTCAGGATGCCGAAACGCAAAATGTACTGATGTTGGGTTTTATGAACGAAGATGCCCTTGCAAAAACGCAGGAGATTGGCAAAGTGACATTTTTTAGTCGCACCAAAAACCGCTTGTGGACCAAAGGAGAGGAATCGGGAAATTTTCTGGATGTTGTTTCAATGGCCATTGATTGCGACGACGACACATTACTTATTAAAGTAAATCCTGTTGGACCGGTTTGCCACAAAGGCGACGACACCTGTTTTGAAGAATCAAACGCAGGCAATGATATTCAATTCCTGAGCTACCTGCAGGATTTTATCGACAAGCGTAAAGCTGAAATGCCGGAAGGTTCGTACACCACTTCCCTATTTCAAAAAGGAACACGAAAAATTACGCAAAAAGTTGGTGAAGAAGCAGTTGAAACAATTATTGGCGCAATGGCCAACGACGATGAAAACTTCATTTACGAAGCCGGAGATTTGCTTTATCACTTAATTGTGCTGCTTACACACAAAGGCTACCGCATTGAAGATATTGTTCGCGAGCTAAAAAAGAGACACAAGTAAAAGCCTAAATTTCAACAAATTACAACATTTCAACATTGTTAAATTCCCTCTCTCAAAATCACAGAATAAGTACATTCTGTTGATTTTCAATATATTCTATAACATGGTTATGAAACATAGTTCCATAACATAGTTGTAAAACATTGTATATAACCACTTTACAATTAGGCATTTTTCAGCGGTACTCCGTAGCTTTGTTATATCTTCTAACTACAAAAAACCGCTAGTATGGAAACATTAACCATTTGTCCTACCAGTACTGCCACCATTTTAGCCTGTCAAAAAATCGCAAAAACCTTTAAAGAAAACATCTACGAGTTATCGGTTCTTCGAAAAGAATGGGATCCGGAATTCGCAACTTCATTAATGGTGTGGATCGACGACACCATTGATAAACATTACACCGAAAACCTGGATGTTTTGGAGGATGATCGTTATCGTGAATGGCACGAAATTATGGTTGAAGGACTTCAGCACCTTAAAGTTTTAAGAGCTTCGTTAAAAGTCGACTTTAAAAAAGACAAAGCCTTTTTAAAGGAATTTTTCCGGGCCACCGGTTACTCGGATTATTTCAGCGATGCCAAAAACGGCGACCACATTAGCCTTTTTAAATTTCTGAAAACATTTGCCGCCAATTTAAACGAAGGTGTAAGGCAAAAAATCAGTGAAAAAGGAACTCCCGATGCCTTGTTCGACAAGATTCTAGTTTGTGCCAATCGGATTAGTCAATTTGAAGATTTTTTTATTGCATTGGAGGGAGATACCGAATTGGATAATTACGGTAAAAAAGAAGTAGCCGAGATTTACGAAACTATACAAGACATTTGCCGGATTGCTATTGCATATTATCAGTTCGATCCGAAAATGCGTTGTCAATTCAATTACTACAAAGTAATGGTGAACCTATAGAGATTTTTCGTCAACTACTTAATAATTAACTTAAATGCAGTCTGCCTGTAGATTTCCCACAGGCGGACTGCTATTTTTTTGTCTATTCTTCCGGTTTTTCTTCGGCTGAATCTTCAGTTTCTTCCGGAGCTTCAGTAACTTCAGTTTCCTCTTCTGCAGAAGCTGCTTCCTGCTCTTCTTCAGCGTAAGGATTTATACCATCGGTAAAAATCGGATTCTTTTTCTCCTCGGCCTCTGCTACCGGAACATAACCATCAGGAATTTGTGATTCCTCCGGATTATAAGGGAAAACATCTACAATCGGACTAACCGCCAACGAAGTAACAACAAATGGAATAACCAGGTACTCCAAACTTTCATCCAAACGAGTCAATGCTTCTTTTATATCATCGGCCATTATCAGGTAATTTGTTTTAATCTTTTTCTCCTTACCTGCTTCCTCGTCAATTGTAACCAAATTAATGGCTGCTTTAAACCACCATTCACCATTTTCGAATGGAAAAACTTCCGCAATTCGCGACTTTTTAATGTCTACAATCTGAAACTCCCCACCTCTAACTATTTGCTGCATCTGACGGATAATCCGTGTTTCAGCATCGGTGTACGATACCGCATCCAGCAAGAAGTTTTCTGTTACCATAGATTCGCTTCCGCTCTCGGAAACTTTCATATATTTTACTTTACTTTCGAACCAAGTCTGCATCATAATTTCTACATTTTTTAGAGTTGACAAAAATACATAAGCCTCAAATACTTTCATTGAAAAGCCAGCATTTTTATCAACAAAAAACCGACTACAAAATTGCAGTCGGTCTCCGATTCTTTTAATCTAACTAAACTAACTAATAACTACCCTTGACCTTAATTTAACGTAAAACGAAATGTATTATATGCAGTTAAATATTTTAGTTTTCATTTTTTAAGCTAAGTAGTTGAAAAGAAAAATGGCCCCGCCCAACGACGGGGCCACAAACAGACAGCTACAGACTTAAAAGCTGAAGAAGATTAGTTGTAGGCACTCTCACCATGTTCGTAAACATCGAGGCCCTCTTCTTCAATGCGCTTAGAAACGCGCAGTATATTTGCTTTCTTCAAGATGAAGAATAATACCAAACCTAAACCGAATGCCCAAGCGAAGAATGACAATACACCAATTGCTTGAATACCCAGTAATTTTGCTCCACCACCGTAGAATAAACCTTCAGAAGTAGAGAATAAACCTACTGCCAGTGTACCAAAAGCACCTCCAACACCGTGCACTGAGATAGCACCTACAGGGTCGTCAACTTTTAATACTTTATCGAAGAATTCTACTGCGAATGGCAGAATGAAACCGGCCATAATACCGATGAATAATGCTCCCATTGGGTTAACAGCATCACAACCAGCTGTAATGGCAACCAAACCGGCCAATGCACCGTTCAATGAAATTGAAAGTGATGGACGTTTGTAACGAACCCATGCAACCAACATTGCAGTAACAGCACCAGCTGCAGCAGCCAGGTTAGTAGTAACTGCGATATGACCAATTGCAACAGCGTTATCAGTACCGGCAGCTGCTAATTGAGATCCAGGGTTAAATCCGAACCATCCGAACCACAGGATAAATACACCAAGTGCTCCCATTGCCAGGTTGTGTCCAGGAATCGCTTTCGCTTCTCCGTCTTTTCCATATTTTCCAATACGAGGTCCAATAATAGACGCACCAGCTAAACCAACCCATGCACCAACAGAGTGTACAATAGATGAACCGGCGAAATCGTGGAATCCTAGTTGGCTCAACCAACCACCACCCCATGTCCAGTGACCTGAAATTGGGTAAATAATTACAGTAATTACAATACTGAAAATCAAATATGCTTTAAACTCAGTTCTTTCAGCCATAGCTCCCGAAACAATAGTTGCAGCAGTTGCAGCAAATACAGTTTGGAAAAACAAGTCGGCATAATCAGAGTAATTGTCGCCAAAACCGTCGCTCATAAAGAACAGGTCTGGAGTTCCGATGAATCCTCCGATTGAGTCTCCGTACATGATGGTAAATCCAATCACCCAATATAGTATTGAACCAATTGAGAAGTCCATCAGGTTTTTCATTAAAATGTTCGCGGTGTTTTTCGATCGTGTAAAACCTGCCTCCACCAAGGCAAATCCAGGTTGCATGAACATTACCAGAAATGCAGCAACCAATAACCACATATTATCTATACCTATTTGTAGGCCTTGCAAAGTTTCTTCCATGATAATTTAATCTTTTTTCAGTTACTACTCTTCTTTACCTTTAATAAATAGTGACTCATCGCCATGCTCTCCGGTTCTTATTCGGTATGATTCTTCGATAGGAAGAACGAATACTTTACCGTCGCCGATCTCACCTGTTCTGGCTGATCCTAAAATGGCTTGAACTGTTTTATCTATGTTTTTATCGCGAACGATAATGGATAATTTTATTCTTTCGATTGTACTGGTATCGTAAACAATACCACGGTAAGAACGACCTTCGCGAGCCTGGCCTACTCCTCTTACATCCCAGAAAGAGAAGAACTCAATGCCTGCTTCATACAGCGCGTCTTTTACCTCATCAAATTTTGATTTGCGTATTACTGCTTCAATTTTTTTCATCTTATTTAATATTGTTTGATTTTTAAAGTATAAGATGTAACGAGCCCGAGTTGCGGACTCGTTTCATATCAAAATATCTTCTCTGTTACAGTGAAATACCAACTGCAATGTGGAATCCTCCGGTTGATGGATTCAGCATAACTGCTCCTGAAACCGGTAGAGTAAAGCTTTCGGTAATCTGAACTTCTTTTGAGGTTCCAACCATGATGTTACAGATGTTGAAATCGCCATCGTCAGTGTACTGGCCGTCGCCACCACCCAATGTAATGTCAACCGGACCTGCTGAAACTGCTGCTTCAAGATACAAGTCGCTGGTAGTGTTGATCTCGTCATCACCAAGTCCTTCCATGTAAGCTGCTGTGAAAGTAAAAGCACCAACACCTAAGCTAACCATTGGTTCGAAGTAGTGTGATTCTCCTTCTGTCCAATCTGATCCAGGGAAGTAGTAATCGGTTAAAGTGAAGCTTAATGAAGCATTTTCACCTAAATCGAAACCATACCCCATGTAAAGGTCGGCCTCAGCTGCTTCTTCCGAGCCTGTGCTGTATGATCCCCATGCACCAATGGCAAATCCGCCTGCACTAAACTCAACTGCGGGCTGAAAAGCTGCCCCTGTTCCAAACTTGGCACCACGCCATAAATAACTACTGTAAATGTCTAAACCTGTGCTCCATTCCTGAGCTTTAACATTCGAAATTGATACAACAAAAAGTAGTAAAAAACTTGCTGTAATCAGTAGTGTCTTTTTCATAATCGTAAATTTTAAAAGTTAAACTGCTATTTTTAATCTTAAATCTAGTCTGCCCTATAAAAAACGAGGTGATTTCTGTATAAACTACTTTTTCCTTCCCTAACCCCCTGTTTTTTCTTTCTTGATTCAAATAAATATACTTTTTTCCAATCGCACCCCTATTTATAACCGACATGTTAATTCGCTTAACAAATTATTAATATTTGATGCTATATTTTACCTTTTTGATAGTCAACAGTGCTTTTTATTGCCGTTTTTACATCAAAATGCTGTATTCGGCCCACAAAACACTAAAAATACATGAGACTTATTGTTGTTCGAACAACCAGAATTAACAAAGCGGCGAAAAGTAGCACCCAACGGAAAATGCAGACAATCACCACTTTTCGTGTGGCAGACCCCAAATTTTTACATACAGGCACACAAAAAGCTACATTTCGAAATCATTTTTTCCACAAAAACGATTTCCGAACACTTTAACCAATAAAAATGATGGTCGGGAATGAATCAAGACGATTTTTTAGATAAGTGCGAACAAAAATTAAAAACCGATCGTTCAGTTTAACTTTCTACACAGGGGGCAAATATTAAAATACGACTATTTCAACTCAACAAGATACATGGTGAGAAAACGGCTGGCCCTGGTTTTTGGATTCAAGAACCGCCCCGACTGAGCTGTTAATTGTTTATGCTCGGTAAATTTCTTTACCACATTCATATCCAATCCCATTTCGAGCATATCGTTATAACCTTCTTCCGAGGTGTATATCCACGCCCCCGGTTTAGGCAAAAATGCTTCCAGGTCTTCTTTTTCTATCAGGTAGGTTCCCGGAGATTTTGAATACAATAATAAATTCCAAAGTCGCGCACTCGATGTATATATACTTAATGTCGCTCCATCCGGGGCTTTTTCATTAAATATTTCAGCCGCTTGTTGCGAAGTATGGAATTTCATCATATTCGGCAGCATATTTACATTAACGGTAAACAGCATTATTGTAATGGTGAATGTTAACATTACGATCTGCCTTGGCAAATCATTCTTTTTAACCACCATCAAAACTATTCCGGCAAACAGAAGTCCGTAAATGGCCCAAAACCAAATGCGCTTTTCGGGGAACACCACAATTGGAAGCACCAAAAGCGCGATAGGACCAACCACAGCAATTACCTTATTTATTGTAGCAATTACATTTCGTGTTTTCGATTTATTCTCGGGAGAGAACAAACGCACAGTCCATTTTGCACTTATTATATACATAAACGGAACCGCCGAAAGCATGTAATGCGGATTTTGCTGTTTGGCTACCGACAGGATTCCCAAGTAAACTATAACCGCAAAAATATTTACGACCTCAAAATCCTGGGTTTTATTTTTTCGTAACCCGATCAGGCTGCCTATTTCTTTAATAAAACCATATACCATAAATATGGTCCACGGCAACAATACATATAATGATGTATGCAGGTAGAACGAATAATCGGTACTGCTACCATGATACGAACCGGTTACACGGCCAACGTTATTGGTCCAGAAATAGAATTTTATTCCCTCCAAACCAAACTGGTTCAACAATCCGGCCATCGCAGGCAAGATCATAATCCCTACAATTACCAAAGCAATTAGCCAACGGTAATTAAATATCTCTTTCCACTGTTTATGTACGAGCATGGTTCCGCCAATTGCCGCAGCGGGAATTACAACTCCCACCGGCCCTTTTGCCAGCATCGACAAACCAACACCAACCGCGCCCAGCAGAAAGTTCTGCCACTTATGCGTTTTTAAATACGCCGAAAACTGCCACACCGAGAACACCACAAAGTTGGCCAGCAAAGTATCAGTATGTATATCGTTGTTAAAATGTTGGAAACCTAAAGACATTACCCAAAAGAAGGCAGCCAGCAAACCAGTATCTTTTCCGTAAAAAAGTTTTCCCAGTCGGAATGTCGAATACACTCCAAGACTCGAAAATAAAAGCACCGCCAGTTTGTAAGCCGGTATCGACAAACCAAACAGTTTAAAAGTAACCGCCGCAATCCAAAACAACATTGGTGGTTTCTGATCGTAGGCATCGCCGCCAATTGTCAGGTTTATCCAGTCGTGGTTCATCAGCATCTCGCGACCAACTTCTGCATATTTTGCAGCATTAACAACCAACGGAACCGGCAAAGCCGAAACAATTATTAAAACCAGGGGAATAATAACTGCAATGTAAAAACGACGATCATTCATTAGTGATGAATTTAAGCAGGCGCGAAAGCAAAAAATACTAATTTTACGCCCACATTTTTAATTTGAATACAAATGAAGAAAAATATTTCGTGGATTACAATTCTCGACATTGTAGTTTATGCCGTGATTATTGGTTTTGTAGCTTATGGAAAATACCAAAGCACCGTTAGCCCGGAAGCTTTTGCCCGCGTTATTCGCGAAGATGGCTGGGTAGAATACCTGACTGCGCTATTTTTACTTTTAGGATCGATACTTTTTGCCATTAAAGCAGTACATGCCAAAAAAGAGAAAAACGGGAAAAGAATATTTTTCAATGCGCTTGCCTCTTTTGTTTTCTTCTTCGGACTTGGAGAAGAAATCTCGTGGGGACAACGTATTTTCTCGGTACAATCGGGCGAGTATTTTATGCAAAATAACTACCAGGGCGAAACCAACCTGCACAACCTCGAAATTGGCGGAGTTGATTTAAACATACTCATCTTTTCGAAACTCATGTTTGTAGCGCTAATCAGTTACTTTGTTATCCTGCCGCTACTCACCTGGAAAGTAAAAGCTATTCGAAAACTGGTTATCGATTATGGCGTTCCGATTCCACGCCTTCATCACGTAATTGTATTACTTGCAGTTAATGCTTTTATTCCGCTGGCCATACACATGATTAAAGAGAGTGAATTGCACGAATTGGCATTAACCGGAATCCTTTTTCTTATTCTCATGAATCCGGCTAAAAAGATTAAAGACGTTAGCCTATCAAGCTAATGTAGCTTTTTGCAGGAGGTTTTAAAAATCAAAAAGAATAGTTGTTTTACGGAAGAAGCTCCTCTTTCCGGTTGTAAGGATTGAGAAATACCAACAATAAAACGGTAACAAAAATAGCTTCCCAAAGCTCCCAAATACGTCTTTCGGGAATAAGCAAAACGATACCAGTACACACCAATATTAATAGAGAGTATCTGATTTTAGGAACAGGAATTCCCCACAGATCAATTGTACGCGTGAAAAAAGGCCACTTTTTATACAACAAAAGTGTTAGAACAAAATAAGTTCCGAACACCACTACCAGCCCGGTTGAGAAAATAAGTTTATTCAGATTTACACCCCCTACTTCCAAATTGTGCAGGTTGGTTTCGCCCTGAATATTATGCTGGGCAAAGAAATCGCCGGTTTGCACAGAAAAGAGCCGCTGGCCCCACGAAATCTCCTCGCCAAAACCAAAAAACGTACCTACAATAATTACCAGGCTTAAAGCAACCCAAAGTTTATTGCGGTCTTTGTACTGTTTAAATAAGCGAACTGCAAACAGCACCGAAATCAACAGCAAAACCAAAGCTGTCAGGTTTTCAAGCGGGCCGTCTTCGGCTACCATTGTATGGCAAAAATCGTAGTTAAAATAAAAACTTGCTGCCGAGTATAAAGCCACAGCAATAATCAGGTACGATATAATCGATAATACTTTCTTCATCGTTCAAAATTTTCGGGCGACACCTCCAATAATAGTGCCATCAGTGGCGCCAATAACAGAGTGCAAATCTAATAATATTCAACAAGAAATGTCTCTCACAAATTAGCTTATCTAACCCTAAAATAATCCGCCCCATACAATATCACTACTTTGCATGTTATTAATCGGGTTTAGCCCCAACAAATTGGAAGAAGCTTTCATTTGAAATTTTATCTTTGCAGTTATTAATAATAGTGGCGCCAAGGTTGCATTTCGGTTTTCTTTCCGTCGTCTGCCTGCCGTCTTCTAACTGTCTTTAAAAATGAAACTCTGGGATAAAGGTACACCTGTTAACAAAGCAATTGAAGAATTTACTGTTGGTAAAGACCGCGAGTTGGATCTGTTTTTGGCCACGCACGACATTTTGGGTTCGATGGCACACGTAACCATGCTCGAATCGGTTGGGTTAATCGAAAAGGATGAACTTCCAACGCTTTTGGCTGAGCTGAAGAATCTTTATGCTGTAGCAGAAAAAGGTGAATTCATCATTGAAGAAGGTGTTGAAGATGTACACTCTCAGGTTGAATTTATGCTTACCGAAAAACTGGGCGACCTTGGCAAAAAAATCCACAGCGGACGTTCGCGCAACGACCAGGTACTACTCGACCTGAAACTGTTTTCACGCGATGCCATTAAAGAAATTGCAGAAACAACTTCGGGCCTTATCGATATACTACTTAAACGAGCTGAAGAAACCAAAGACATTTTAATGCCGGGTTACACCCACTTGCAGGTGGCCATGCCATCGTCGTTTGGGCTTTGGTTTAGCGCTTATGCCGAAAGTTTATCCGACGATTTGGAACTGCTTTTGTCGGCTTTTAATATTACCAACCAGAATCCGCTGGGATCGGCAGCCGGTTATGGTTCGTCATTTCCGTTAAATCGCCAAATGACAACCGATTTACTCGGATTTAAAAACATGAACTACAACGTAGTTTATGCGCAAATGGGACGCGGAAAAGTGGAGAAAATTGTTTCGTTTGCCATTGCGAACATTGCAGGAACACTTTCGAAACTGGCCTACGATGTTTGTTTGTTTATGAGCCAAAATTTCAATTTCGTGAGCCTGCCGACAGAGTTTACTACAGGCTCGAGCATTATGCCGCACAAAAAAAATCCCGATGTTTTTGAGCTCACCCGTGCACGTTGCAACAAACTGCAAGGTGTACCGTCGCAAATCAGCTTAATCATCAACAATTTGCCAAGTGGTTACTTCCGCGATTTGCAAATGGTAAAAGAGGTTTTCCTGCCATCGTTTAAAGAAATGAACGACTGCCTTAATATTGTTAGTCTGGCCATCGATAAAATGTCGGTAAACACCGAAATCCTTAACGACAGCAAATATGATTACCTCTTTAGCGTTGAAGAAGTAAACAAATTGGTACTTCAGGGAATTCCATTCCGCGAAGCCTACAAACAGGTTGGCGCTCAAATTGAAGACGGAAACTTTACGCCCGAAAAATCCGTAAACCATAGCCACGAAGGGAGTATCGGAAATTTATGTCTGGATAGTATTTCAAATAAGAAGGAGGAAATCATTAAAAAATTCCTATTTAACAAAATAGAAGAAGCGAAAAAAAACTTGCTTCAATAAGATTTCAGGTTATTTGAAACCTAACAAATGTCAGAATCATATAAAATACTGATAAAGGATTTAAGTTTTTTATGATTTTTCTCAAGGTTAATTGTATGTTATTAAACACAATTTACACCTATTAAGATTGCGAATACACACCTCTTTGTTTATTTTTGATTTCACTTCGTAAGTAAAAACGGGATTTTCACTTACAGATTTGCAGTAATTCGGTATTGACAGCGCCAATTGCTGCGCTAGTGCGAATTTTAAAGAGAAAGGAAAAAATGATGCAGACAAAAGAACCTGTAGCAAAGGGATTGTACCGCCCTGAATTTGAACATGGGAGTTGTGGTATCGGGTTTGTAGCAAACCTAAAAGGCAGAAAGAAACACAGTGTGATTTCTGATGCTTTGTCGATGCTGGCTCGTATGGAACATCGCGGGGGTACCGGGTTTGATATTAAAAGCGGTGACGGTGCAGGGATATTACTACAAATTCCACATGAACTTTTTATGGAAGAGTGTCCGAAACAGGACATTAAATTACCTCAGTTTGGCGAATATGGCGTGGCCATGATTTTCTTCCCAAAAGAGGACCGAAAACGTTCAGAGTGTAAAGATATTATCGGACGAAATCTGAAGAAATTCGGATTGCCTTATTTGGGCTATCGTAAAGTTCCGGTTGACAATTCAGATCTGGGACGCGATTCACTGGCGTCAGAACCATATGTACAACAATTGTTCATTGGTAAACCTGATGGTATGTCGGGTGAAGAGTTCGAACGCAAACTTTTTGTTTTCAGAAAATACACTGAAAAACTGGTTCGCGAATCGATTAGCGGAATCGGATACAATGGAATGAACATCATTTCTTGTTCGTACAAAACCATTATTTATAAAGGTCAGCTTACAACCGAGCAGGTTTCTTTATATTTTAAAGATCTGACCAATCCACTGGCGGTAAGTGCACTTTCGCTTGTTCACTCGCGTTTTTCAACCAACACTTTCCCATCGTGGAAACTGTCGCAGCCTTTCCGTTATATTGCACACAACGGCGAAATCAATACCAACAAGGGTAACATTAACTGGATGCGTGCCCGCGAAGTTCTTTTGGAGTGCTCGGCATTTACAAAAGAAGAGCTGGAAATGATCTTCCCGATTTGCGATATCCGCGATTCGGATAGTGCCAACCTCGATATGGCCATTGAAATGCTTGTGTTAAGCGGACGTTCGTTGCCACACGTAATGATGATGCTTATTCCTGAAGCATGGCAAAATAATCCGGATATGGATCCGAAAAAGAAAGAGTTCTACGAATTCTATTCTGCAATGATGGAACCATGGGATGGACCGGCATCGGTATGTTTTACTGACGGTGTTCTCGTTGGTGCAACGCTTGACCGTAACGGATTGCGTCCGTCGCGTTATTGCCTAACCGACGATGATACGTTAATAATGTCGTCAGAAACCGGAGCAATTGACGTACCGCACGATCAGGTAAAAATCCGTGGTCGTTTGCAACCGGGAAAAATGTTTGTTGCCGATTTGGAACAAGGCCGCATTATTTCTGACGAAGAAGTTAAATCTGAAATTTGCTCAAGCCAACCTTATGGCGAGTGGGTAAAAGAAAATATGACTTATCTGGACGAGCTTCCTTTTATTCCCGACCTGGAATTAAAAGAGCCGGATAAGAAAACCGTTTTTAAACGACAAAAAGCTTTCGGATTCACTCACGAAGATATTGAGGTGATTCTGAAACCGATGGCGATGAATGGTGGCGAAGCGCTTGGCTCGATGGGAGCCGACAACCCGCTGGCCGTGCTTTCTGATCGTCCGGTGCATTTGTCGCACTACTTTAAACAATTATTTGCCCAGGTAACCAATCCGCCAATCGACCCAATCAGGGAGCGTATTGTAATGGACCTGAGAACCTATTTGGGCGGTTTCAAAAATATTCTGACAGAATCGCCTGAGCATTGTCGCAGAATTGCGGTTCACCAGCCTGTTTTAACCAACGAACAGTTGATTAAACTGGCGTATGTGGATCACACGCATTTCCAGACCAAAAAGATCAGTATTGTTTTCCACGCCGATGGAAAAGAAGGTACGCTGGAAACCAAATTGGAGCGTTTGTGTCAATACGTTGAAGATGCGATTGATGAAGCTTATTCAATCATCTTGCTTTCTGACTTTGCGGTTAGCACCGACCATGCGCCGATTCCTTCGTTACTGGCAGCTTCGGCTGTTCACCACCACTTGATCCGCGTTGGAAAGCGTGGTAAAGCCGACATTATTATGGAAGCCGGTGATGTACGCGAAGTGCATCATTTTGCAACCTTGTTAGGTTACGGTGTTTCTGCCGTAAACCCATACATGGCCATCGATACCATTAAAGATTTGGTGAACGAAGGCGCATTGGGCGATATTACCAAAGAGCAGGCTATCCAAAACTATGTGAAAGCGATTGGTGGCGGACTGTTGAAAGTATTCTCAAAAATGGGTATTTCAACTTTGGCATCGTACCAGGGAGCACAGATTTTCGAAGCTGTCGGAATTAAGCAGGAAGTAATTGACAAGTACTTTACCGGAACCGTTAGCCGTGTTGAAGGACTGAGCCTTGACGATATTGCCAAAGAAGCGATGATGCGTCACCGCAAAGGATTCCCAACCCGCCAGGGAGGAGCAAAAGTGCTGGAGCCGGGTGGAGAATACCACTGGCGTAAAGATGGCGAACGTCACCTGCTGAGTCCTGAAGCGATTCAACTGATTCAGGAAGCAACAAGAAAGAACGATTACGAGAAATACAAAAAATACTGTAGTGTAGTTGACGACCAGGCAAAAGCCGCATTCACTTTACGTGGACTGATGGACTTTACTTCTGACCGCCAGTCGATTCCACTCGACGAAGTTGAACCGGCAGAAAGCATTCTTACCCGTTTTGCTACGGGAGCAATGTCGTTTGGTTCTATCTCGTGGGAAGCACACACTACGCTGGCCATTGCCATGAACCGCATTGGTTCTAAATCAAACTCAGGCGAAGGTGGTGAAGACCCGATTCGTTACACCAAGTTGCCAAATGGCGACGACATGTGTTCGGCTACCAAGCAGATCGCATCCGGACGTTTCGGAGTAAACAGCTACTACCTGAGCAAAGCCAAAGAGCTTCAGATTAAAATGGCGCAGGGAGCAAAACCGGGTGAAGGTGGTCACCTTCCGGGTCATAAAGTAAATGGATGGATCGGACGCACACGTAACTCAACTCCCGGAGTAGGATTGATTTCTCCTCCACCGCACCACGATATTTATTCTATTGAGGATTTGGCACAGTTGATCTTCGACCTGAAAAACAGTAACCGCGATGCACGTATCAACGTGAAACTGGTTTCTGAATCAGGAGTAGGAACTGTTGCAACCGGAGTTTGTAAAGCAAAAGCAGATGCTGTACTTATCTCGGGATACGACGGCGGAACTGGAGCATCGCCGGTTAGTTCGATTAAACATGCCGGATTACCTTGGGAGCTTGGATTGTCGGAGACTCACCAAACGCTGGTTCGCAACCGCTTGCGTAACCGTATTGTGGTTCAGTCTGACGGTCAGATGAAAACATCGCGCGACTTGGCTATTGCAACACTGCTTGGTGCTGAAGAGTGGGGAGTTGCAACAATGGCTCTGGTTGTTGAAGGCTGTATTATGATGCGTAAATGCCACAGCAACACTTGTCCGGTTGGTGTAGCGACTCAAAACGAAAGATTACGCGGATTATTTAAAGGTAATCCTGATCACGTTGTTAACTTCTTCGAATTCCTTGTTGAAGGTCTTCGCGAGATTATGGCAGAGCTGGGCTTCCGTACTATTAACGAAATGGTGGGTCAGTCGCAATGCCTGAAATTTAAAGACGACATTGATCACTGGAAATATAAAGGTCTCGACCTGAGCCCGATTCTTTACAAAGAAGAAATGGGACAGGAAGAAGGTCTTTACTGCAGCAAAAAACAAGATCACCAGTTGGAAGAAATCCTTGACTGGAAACTTGTTGAAGCCGCACAAAAAGCCATAAAAGACGGTGAAAAAGTAGCAGCAGAATTCGAGATAAAAAATATCAACCGAAGTGTTGGTACCGTTCTGTCGCACGAAGTAACCAAAGTATATAAAGGAGAAGGATTACCCGACGGAACCATCCATTTCAAAATGACAGGTTCAGCTGGACAATCGTTCGGTGCATTTGTTTGCAAAGGTATTGAGATGGAGGTTGAAGGTGATGCGAACGACTATTTCGGAAAAGGATTATCCGGCGGTCATTTAGCCATCTACCCGGCCAAAAACGTACAGTTCATTCCTGAACAGAACATCATTGTAGGTAACGTTTGTTTCTACGGAGCAACAGGCGGCGAGGCTTATATCCGCGGTATTGCCGGCGAACGTTTCTGTGTTCGTAACTCGGGAGCACAAGTTGTTGTTGAAGGTATTGGCGACCACGGCTGCGAATACATGACGGGAGGAAAAGCTGTTATTCTTGGAAAAACCGGAAGAAACTTTGGTGCCGGTATGTCGGGTGGTATTGCTTATGTGCTCGATATCGACGGGACTTTCCCGGCTCTTTGCAACAAGGGAATGATTCAGCTGGAAAGAGTTACGGATAATGAGGAGCAGGAGGAACTGAAAGCAATGATTCAGAAACACAAAGACAAAACTGAATCAACGGTTGCTGAGTATGTTCTTTCGGACTGGGAAGAGACAGTTGGCAAGTTTGTTAAGGTAATTCCTACCGATTACAAACGCATGCTGACCTACATTGAAGAGGCCCGCAAAACGGGTAAATACGAAAAAGAGTCGGATGTTATTGATGCTGCATTTGATATGCATTTGGCCAATTTGTAATTTTTATAGACGCTAAGACATGGGAAAGCCAACAGGATTTTTAGAATATAAAAGAGTTTCCAATCCGACACGAAAAATCGAGGAGCGCCTCAAAGATTGGAACGAGGTATACATATTACGCGATAAAGAAACTTGTGAAACTCAGGGTGCGCGCTGCATGGACTGCGGTGTTCCATTCTGCCATCGCGGAGCATTATTGCACAACGGCGCTTCGGGCTGTCCGGTTTACAACCTGATTCCGGAGTGGAACGACCTGATTTACAAAGGTCGCTGGAAAGATGCGCTGGAACGATTGCACCACACCAATAACTTCCCTGAATTTACAGGAAGAGTTTGCCCTGCACCTTGCGAAGCAGGTTGTGTGTTGGGAATTAACGAACCGGCTGTTACCATCCACGACAACGAACGTACCATTATCGACAATGGTTTCGAGCAGGGATGGGTTGTTCCTGAGCCACCGGAAAGCAGAACCGGGAAAACGGTTGCTGTTGTAGGATCTGGTCCTGCCGGACTGGCGTGTGCAGCTCAGCTGAACAAAGCAGGTCATACCGTTACTGTTTTCGAACGCGACGACCGCATTGGTGGTTTGCTGATGTACGGTATTCCGAATATGAAACTGGATAAAGACGTGGTTCAGCGCCGTGTTGATATTCTGGAAGCAGAAGGTATTATTTTTAAAACCAATACCGAGGTTGGAAAAGACATTCGCAGTAAAAAGTTGCTCGACGACTTTGATGCGGTTGTTTTAACTACCGGAGCAACAAAACCACGCGACCTGAAAGTTGAAGGCCGTGAGTTGGATGGCGTACACTTTGCTATGGAGTTCCTGAAAGCCAACACAAAAAGTTTGCTCGACAGTAAGCTGGAAGATGGAAATTACATCTCGGCAAAAGATAAAAATGTAATCGTAATTGGTGGTGGCGATACCGGTACCGACTGTGTAGCTACATCGTTGCGCCATGGTTGCAAAAGCATAACCCAGCTGGAGATTATGCCACAGCCACCAAAAGAACGTAACGGCGAAGTTAACCCGTGGCCGGAATGGCCGGGTAACGAAAAAACCGATTACGGCCAGCACGAAGCCATTGTTGCAAAAGGAAAAGATCCGCGTAAATATTCGATAATGACCACCAAAATTGAAGGTGATAATGGCAAAGTAAAAGCTTTGCACACCGTTCAGGTGGAGTGGATAAAAACCGATAATGGCGGACGTATGCCACAGGCTGTTCCGGGAACCGAACGTTACATTAAGGCAGACCTGGTTCTGTTGGCGATGGGCTTTTTAGGACCGGAAGATAAAATTGCCGAAGAGATGGATATGGAACGTGATGCACGTTCGAACTACAAAGCTGAATACGGACAGTTTAAAACCAGCATTAAAAAGGTTTTTGCTGCCGGTGATTCACGCCGCGGACAATCGTTGGTGGTTTGGGCCATTAACGAAGGTCGTGCTGCTGCCCGCGAGGTAGACACCTACTTAATGGGCGACACTGTTTTGCCATAAGGCAACGTGTTCTGTGACAAGAGCGATTAAATTCGCTCGCTTAAAATTTGAAAGTTAGCATATGCCGTAGTGGGCTATGCAATTTTTATAGTGCAGTTTTTTCAGGAGATCCGGCCGGAGGAGGAAATTTATTATCCGAAACTAAATCACTTTCCCTTGACCAGAATGTGAAACGCCGGTTCTCCTTTTTTCTTGCAAAATTTTAATTCAAAATAGAGGGTTTCGGGTTGGAAGCCCTTTTTTTGTGGGAGTGATGAGTACATATTGTTAGTAAGTCGTTTGAAGATTATCTAACCCGTACCGGGTTATCGGCAACAACCCCCAACTCGCTTTTACTAAACTCAAATCCGTACCGGATTTTTTAAATTAGCTGATAAAAACTCCATGGGAGTTTGAGTATAGTAATGAGAATATACCTGTAGAATTACAACCCCGTCGGGGTTGGATTAAAATTTGCAAAGCCCTCGTTTCTAATTCTTAATGTATCTTAAAGAATCAAAAGTTAAAATTGAAACTATTTGTCGGCATTCTGAATCCCATTATTAGTGGCGCAAATGCAGATAAGGCCATACCAATACCAATCACAATAATAAATATCCCAATCCATTTTGTTATATTATTAAATGCGTCGAGGTTATTTTTCTCGATTAGATTGTCCTGAACAGGTTTGCGTATTAATAATGACAATAGTGTTTCAAAGTGATTCTTAATTAAAATTCCAATACTTATCCATAGTCCGGATTTTGCCAATGAAACTAAAAATGTAAATAATAGAAATGATTTCATAAGTTCTGTTTTTTCTTAATTTGATTTATAAACTTTTTTCTTTTGTCAAGTCAAAACAATGCAACGCTATCTTAAAATGCTTTTCAATATTAATCCTACTGCCCCTCGTTTGTAACTGCCTGTCCCGAAGTAATCGGGAAGGGGTTTCCAATCTTGTCGTTTTTAACGACCTTCTAAATGGCATTTAAAATGCCGGGAGACCTTGCCCCTCGTTACAAACGAGGGGTAGCCAGGTTAACCAGTAAGTTTTTTATTTTACCAGGTTTTTAAAAGCTGATCCAAAAATGAGGTAACTGGTATTTCCTCCAATGGTACCTTCGTTTTGGCCCCACAAAAATGGCCAGTCGTCGTAGTTTTCAAAATGGTCGGGTTGCCTGAACAATACACCGGGCGCAACATTCCCCGGGATAAACGAGAAATCGGCCCTGTTGTTCCCATAAAACATCGCTTTAGGACGAGCGGCACCTACCGTTGCCACAAACGAATAATTGTGATACGGATGACAGCCAAACAACCAGTTGGTGGCCTTAAATGCATGGCTGGCATCAATAATATCAGGATAATATTTGCTGGCAAAACAAACAGTGGTTCCAAAGTTAACAACACCGCCATTGCCGGCCCAGCCGCCAAGGCCAATCGGCACTCCGTACGGATTATTCTTTTCAAGCTCCTCAATATATTCGTTGTATTTTACCACATACGGCCGCAGCTTTTCTTTGTACGATTCATCCATGTGCGGTATGGCATGTAATGCTGTTTTAATGCTGTAACTTACGTTACGGTCGAGTGCGGGCCACAGCAATTCCTGAAACTTATCGATATATTGCTGCTCGCCGGTTGAAATATACAGTTGAAGATTGGTGCCCATATCTGCCCCCCAGTTCCAGCCACGGCGGTCTTCCGGCACATTGGCAAGTAATTCGATCGACTCTTTCAATAGTCGTTTCGACTGGATCAAGGCCCTTTCAGAAAGATCGTCGTTATACCCCTTTAATGCACGGCTTGTTGCGGCGAACATAGCAGCAGCTCTTAGATCGAGGCCGGGATTGTGACTTGTAAATGCCCACATATCGTCTTTTACTCCGCTTGATTTTCCATCGCGGGCTACTTCGTATGGCCCAAGCTTCGGATTATACGGAAGGCCGTCGGTTATTGAAGCGGCATCGCCAAGATGATGATAGTTATCGAGAACAGAGTTGGAAAGCGTTTGTGCCATATGGCCGATAATTTCAGCCTGGGCCACAAGGTTCATGGTTCCGTGCTCGATAAACTGCAAAATATCGGGTGTTCCGTCCGGACGATGAAGATCGACATAGCGCTGCTCCTCGTCAATAAAAGTCTGATCGCGCAAAGGTTTAAAATACTCCCAGGTTTGCACAAAGTTCTGCACCACGGAAATGTTCGATCCGGTTTCAATATCAAAATCACCGGCATCAAAAAAACCTCCAACGTTTAATCCCGGAATGGTTTCCAATGCTTTGTATTTGGTATCGGTTGTTGGCCCCTGCCCATGCAAATCGAAATGATCGGTATTTGGCGGAGCCTGCAGGTAACCTTCTTTAAAAGGCTCGCCGTGCCATACCCTGTACGCCTCGTTCACATACATGTGATTCATATGAATGGGTATCCACACATCGCTGGTGGCATCGGTAATCCAATCGTAAACGTTATCTGCTATTATAAAGTTATTGGTTTTAAAATCGCCATACTGAATGTAGTAAATACCGGGTGTTTCAACCGACGAAAAATCGAATTTCACATAGTTGTATTTAAAATAGTCGCCCCACGATTCGATTTTACCGCTGAACACTTCAGTAGCAGTGCCATCGTCGCCTACTTTGTAAATTGATGCTTTTGCAAGTGGGTTATCCTTTTTGTCGAGTTCAATAACCGAAACTTTTTGTTGCGAAGGCAGGTAGCCTACCTGCGAGAAACCAATATTTGGTTCTCGTACCCAGCCTTTAACAGCATTGGGTTCAACTGTCCAGGTTAAAACTTTACCGGTTTTTCCGGCCGGAAGCAAACTGCGAACTACATACCAGCCGTTTTGTGCCAGCACGCGGCCATCAAAAAGCATGAGGTCGGCATCGGCAGAAGTGATTTTCACCATACGCTCGGGCTCATCGGGAGCAAGCAGCATTGTTCGTCCGGTTTCGAGCGGCAGCGGATCGATAAATTTGCCGGTCCCTCTATCGTCGGAAGTTACATATCCTTTGTATTGTTTGGGTTTTTCGCTGTTGGGCCTTGTAACTGTATTACTTGCCACATAGCGCGAAAACCGGTTGATGCGTCCATCCATTAAATAGGTTTTCCCCCAATATTTCGAAGGTAAAAACTCAAGGTTAAACCCGGCGTTCCCTTCAACTGATTCCGGCAGAGGTTCGTCGAGGAAAACGGATATCTCAACTCCTTTGCCCTTGGCTGTAACAACCACGCGCGACTCGAAATCGTAATCGTTATACCGTAAAGTCGCCTCAATGCTATTGCTCACACTGTCAACCGTTCGGGTTGGTATTTCCGGTACAAGATCCCACTGTTCCGGGGTGTGCGAAAGTCGCACGGCACCACCCTGCGCAGTTCTTACTCCATGATGGATCAATTCTATTCCCGCGTTCTTTTCGTCGTTAAAGCCGCCGGTAAAAAGGTTACTGTACACCAATACATTTACGCCTTGCGTTTCGAAATACTCAAGATCGTTGAGTACCAAATCCTGGTTTGGGTCCGAACTACATGCCGCTAATAGCAGCAGAATGAATGATAAAAATGAAAGTTTTTTCATACGATTAAGATTGTTTATTTATAAGGCATCGTATGGAACTCGCATGAATTTTAATTATCCTTTTAGGTGTAAATATTTTACATGCTCGTTTCATAAAGATAAGTTGGTTTTACTGATTTATTATGTTTTGTTATCTTATCGTCGAACTCTGGCTGCAACAAACCAAATTTCCATGTTCAATATTACCTGATATTCAGCGAACAGCTGTTTAAATTTAGCTTTGGTATTTATGAAAATCGATAATTCTCCGGCTTCTTCTGGCTCTCCTGCCCCTCATTTGTAACTGCCTGTCCCGAAGTAATCGGGAAGGGGTTTCCAATCTTGTCGTTTTTAACGACCTTATAAATGGCATTTAAAATGCCGGGAGACATTGCCTCTATCTAAAAATGATGAGTAGCTGTGATATCTAACCCGTACCGGGTTAATGGCAACAAACCCCAACTCGCTTTTACTAAACTCAAATCCGTTCCGGATTTTTTATTTGGCTGATAAAAACTCCATGGGAGTTTGATTATAGTATGAGAATATACCTGTAGAATTACAACCCCGTCGGGGTTGGATTCCTCCTGCCCCTCGTTTGTAACTGCCTGTCCCGAAGTAATCGGGAAGGGGTTTCCAATCTTGTCGTTTTTAACGACCTTTTAATGGCATTTAAAATGCCGAAAGACCCTACCCCTCGTTACAAACGAGGGGTAGCTGTGTTCCCCCTTCGCCAAGGGGGACGGCGCTTCAAGGCATGTCCTCCTTTTTTAAAAGGAGGTGGCCCGTCAGCCGACGGATCGGAGGATTCGAAAATCCCGATAGCCCTTACTGATGAATACGAATCCATTCAACAGATGAATCATCGGTAAATTTCACCACCATAAATTTGCTGTGCAGTGGCCAGAAGATCAGCCGTTCCTGTTTAATGAGGTAATAAATGTAGTTTTCGTTGCTGCGATCGGGTTCGCCCAATAAATCAAGAATTTGTGGTTTTTGAAGCGTTCGGATCGTATCGTTGTAAACCAAATCGTTCACTATTTTATCGCGATACGGATATTTACGCCCCTCCTTTGTTTGCCACTTTGTTTTATCGAAAACCAACTCGCTGGCTGGTTTATCCTGCATTCCTTCTTCGTAATTTTTAACTTCAGAATTACAGGCTACACAAAAAGCAAAAACGATGATGCTCAGTAGTTGTAGTAGTTTCATAGGTCGAATTGCTTACACAGTCAGTTCAATTCCATCAGGCCGCGTATGTTTCCAACGGCGGTGCGACCACAAATAATACTCGGGCGTTTCGCGAATCACTTCTTCCATTTTACGAATGTAAGTGAGCAAAATATCTTTCGATTCAATTTTCGAAGGATCATCAAACAACTGCGTAAATTCCGCTTCGTAATGCCCACGCTTTATCTTTTTCACATGAAGAAAAAATATGGGCTGATTGGTTTTTATGGCAATCTTTTCGGGGCCGGTAAAAAACGGCGCTTCCCGGTTTAAAAAGATGGTCCAGAATGGCGAATTGGCCGGCGGTGTTTGATCGGCTGCCAACCATAAAACAGCAGGCTCGCCACTTCGCACATACTCAATTGCTGTTCGTGCCGATTTGTGTACCGGCACCGATTTGCCACCCCATTTACTGCGCGAATATTCAATATATTTTTCAAACGCCAGGTTGCCGCGAATCGGGTTTACAATCATTAAAAGTTTATGGTAGGCTTTACTTTGTATTGAGCTGCACCACTCCCAGTTGTTGTAATGAAAACCAAGCATCATTATACTTCGGCCTTCGTCGGCATAGGGTTTCATCGCGTCGAGTCCGGTAATCTTCAGCCGTTTTTCCATCTGCTTTTCGCTCATGCTGTGCAGCTTAATGGTTTCCAACGAAAAGTCACAGAAATGACGGTAATAACGATTCATGATCGTACGAATCTCCTCCTCGCTTTTTTCCGGAAACGAGTGACGCAGGTTATCCATAATCACCTTTTTCCGGTAGCCGATACCATAACGAACCACCAGGTAGAAAAAATCGGCAATGCCATAAATTACCCAGAACGGCAGCACCGAAATAAATTTTAATAACAACACTACCGCCCCGTTTAACAGGCGTTTCGAAAAACTTTCGTGATAGCGTTTATCTTTTTTGCGTAAACTCTCGTCAACCATGCTGAAAAATCTATTGAATTAAAGCTGTCCCTTCCGGTCGTTTGTGCTTCCATCGTTTGTGGCTCCAAAGATAATACTCCGGATTTGTTTTTATCACTTCCTCCATTTTTTCGATGTAGCGCAACAAAATTTCACGGTCATCCATTTTGGCAGGTTCATCGGCCAATAAGGTATAACGGTATTCGTATTTTCCACGCCCCAAACGTTTGGCATATTGAAAAAATACGGGCTGATTGGTTTTTCGGGCAATTTTTACCGGCCCGGGGAAAAAGGCGGCCTCACGATTCATAAACATCGCCCACATCTGCGAACTGGCCAATGCACTTTGGTCGGCAATCAATCCCACTACAACCGGCTCTTGCTGCGCAAAATACCGAAAGGTTACTTTTGCCGCACGTCCCATCTGCACAGGTTCTCCACCCCATTTTTCACGCGCATTTTGCAGAAATTCGTCCATGGGTTCGTTGTCGCGCATTTTGTTGTACACCATCAACAATTTACAATTTAATTGTTGCTGTAAGGCACTCGACCATTCCCAGTTATTGTAATGAAATGCCAGCAGGATAGCACCATTATGTTTTTCTGCCAAGGCATCCAGCTTTTCTGTACCGGTAAATTTTATTCGTTTGTGCAACTGCTTTGCATTTAAGTGATAGAGTTTTATACTCTCCAATGTCACGTCGCAGAAATAACGGTAAAACTTGTTCCGAAGCAGAAGAATCTCCCTGGCACTTTTCTCCGGAAATGCGTGTATCAAATTATCGGCGATCACTTCGTTGCGGTATTTAACGAGGCCTTTTATTACGATGTACCACACATCCGAGAGAAAATACAAACACCCAAACGGGAGCATGGCAATTGCTTTTAACAATACAACCGTAGCCCATTTCCCGGGATGCCTGAAAAGCCCTGACGATTTTTGATTTTGAATTTTCGTTTTGCTCATTGCGTGTACTGCAAGCCCTGTTAAAATAGCTTAAAAAGCCTTTTCAAAACTACACTTTTAAGCTTACATTCGCTAAAAATATCTTTATATTCGGTTGATGAAAACTGGAAGAATGAAACGAGCATGTAAGCTATTTACCTACAATGTTATGATTAAACCAATGCGAGTTCCATCTTATTCCATAGAAAACAAACGATTATAATAAGATGAAAACAACACTTGCACTGATTTTCCTTTTAACAGGAATTACCACAATGGCTCAGAATACATTTATTGCTCACCGCGGAGCTTCGTATCTCGCACCTGAAAATACAGTGGCTTCGGCAAAGCTGGCCTGGGAACTGGGTGCAGATGCTGTTGAAGTGGATGTGCACCTTTCGAAAGACAACCGCGTAATTGTGATTCACGATAAAGACACGAAACGTACCTGCGCCGGAAAAACAAACCTGACCATTGCCAAAACACCATCGATTTTATTGCGCGATCTGGATGCCGGTTCGTGGAAAGGGGAAGAATTTAAAGGCGAGAAATTACCGTTCCTGTCGGAGATTATTGAAACCGTTCCTGAAGGAAAAACACTGGTTGTTGAGATTAAAGCCGGCGGCGATGAAATTATTCCGGCACTTAGCCGAATCGTTGACAACAGTGGAAAGAAAGAACAGCTAGTTTTTATCAGTTTCGGCTGGAAAACCATTCTTGCAACACATAAAGAATTTCCCGATAACAAATGCTACTGGCTAAGCTCTGTAAAACCGGGCTTAAATAAAAAAATGGAAGAGGCTTCTGTGGAAGGACTCTCCGGCGTTAACTTAAAAAATTCGATTATCGACGAGGAAATTGTCACACAAGCCAAAGATCTTAACCTGGAAGTTCTTTCGTGGACCATCGACGATCCGGAAGAAGCGCAACGCCTTACCGATATTGGTGTAACCGGAATTACAACCAACCGCCCAAAGTGGCTTAAAGAACAAATGAATCAATAAAAAAAGGGCTGCCTTTTGTTTAAAGACAACCCAAAGTTTCTGACGTTTTCTGAATACTGTTTTCTGTATTCTTACAGCTTTAATTACTTAACCACAATTCAAAAATAGATCATAATTCTGTTAAGACGATTTAACTAAGGTAAATTATTGTTAAACAAATTTTATCAATGTTAAAATTGTTAATTCAGGAGATACGATAACAATACTGATTTTCAATTCCTCGACTAAACTTAGCGTCATCCTGAACTTGTTTCAGGGTCTCTTTTCTCTACTATGATTTTTGTTGATGCTAATCCGTCAACTGACGGACAGCATGACGAATTAGACTATATCCGCCAAGTAATAATTGTAAAAGAAATTACACGGAATGATTTTGTGCAACAACTAACTGAAAAGCTCCTTTGCCGATTAGTTTCGATCGTTTAATAGCAAATCCGTTTGACGGTAAAACAACATCCAAACCTCCTGCTTTTGAATAGCTTTTAAAATTACGATTGTGCTCAATACCCGCCAGAAACTCGGCGACTTTACTGCCAACACCCACATAATTTTTTGGCAAAGGAACGGCGTAATCCAACACTACAATTTTCTCCGCTACCTTTTTCGTCTCGGCAAGAATAACTGCATGCAGCTGCGGATCGAATTGGTGCAAAACCATGGAAAGTATGGCCACATCAAATTTCTGCTGATAAAAAGGGCTTAAGTCGGTGGCATCGCAAACAACAAAAGAGGCGTTGGTAATATTTTCCTTTTTGGCTTTGTTGGCGGCGTAACGAATCATTGACGCTGAAAGATCAACACCAATTACTGATTCGGCTTTATCGGCAAGCTCTAACAGCTGTGCGCCGGTTCCACAGGCGATGTCAATTACGGTATCACCTTTTTTTATTTCCAGAGCAAGGCGTCTCCGCAGATTTCCCAGCAGCGGGTCGATGATTGTGCTATAAACAAATCCGGTTTCCAACATTTAATTTGTCTTTACTGATTGAAAAAACTCCCAAATCACATCGCAGCCATTAATATCCTGATTCACATTACCAATCAACTTTTTAGGCAAATATTGCCGGGTTCCCGGCCAGGTATGTCCACCATTCTCAACCCGGAGATTTACCACGCAAATATTGGAATCATAAGGATTTTGCCAAAGCGATTTATGTGCAGTGCAACCATCGGCATTGTTTATATCAGGAAATTCATATTCTTCCACCAATTCGGAACAGCCATTATGTTGTTTCCAAAAATTTACGCTTTTATCAACGCTCACCACCTCTCCCCTTTTTTGCTTAAAAACAGTTACCAGCCCACCATTATACGGAACCAGCGGATCGGCAGTGCCGCAAATAAACAGCACCGAAACAGGATTTTCGGGAATCATTTTTTGCTGATCTTCGCTCATATTTGCTGCAACAATACCAATGGCTTTAAAAACTCCGGAACGTTCGAGCGCCAGTCGCTGCACCATAAATCCACCGTTCGAAATTCCACAGGCAAAAATTCGATCTCTATCAATCGAAAGTCTTTTCTCGAGGTCGTCGATCATTACGTCAAAAAAGCCCACGTCATCGATATTCAACCGCCGTGCAACAGCCAGCGTATCGCGGTCGCCATCGTTCCATCCCTTTTTATAACCGTTCGGAAAAACAGCTATAAAACCATCACGCTCGGCCAGTTCATTAAATCTATACTTTGTGAACCGGGGCATGCGGCCGGCTCTTCCACCGCCTCCATGCAAAATAAATACAACAGGGTAATCTTTTTCCTCCGAATAATTTTCGGGAACAAACAGTTCGAAGTTCCGTTCCAGCCCATCAACTTCAACGTGCATCGTTTCCGTCCATCGCTGCGCAAAAGTCAGTTCAGCAAGAAAAACAAGCATTATTGAAAGCAGGATTTTGTACATTTCAGGCAATTGCTTTACTTCATAAACTCTATGAAGTTTTTTTTGTTGTTATCAATGTTTAAAATTAAATATAATGAAGAACTTTCTGATTCTAAGTGTTATCTCACTGCTTTTATTCTCCTCGTTCAAATCCGACAAACCCGCCTATCTTCTTTATAATAAAGATGGTAAAACGGTGAAGTACGAAAAAATGCTGAAGGCTATTGAAGACGCCGATATTGTTTTGTTTGGAGAATTGCACGACAACCCCATTTCGCACTGGTTACAACTGGAACTCACAAAAGAACTGTATCAGCAAAACGGTAAAAACCTGGTTTTGGGCGCCGAAATGTTTGAAAGCGACAACCAGGTAATTATGGATGAATACTTGTCGGGAAAAATATCGAACCGGAATTTTGAAGACGAAATACGTTTGTGGCCCAATTATAAAACCGATTACAAACCATTGGTAGAGTTTGCCAAAGACAGCGGACTGTATTTTGTGGCCACTAATGTTCCGCGCCGTTATGCATCACTGGTAAATTCAAAAGGATTTGAAGGACTGGAAGAACTTTCAGACGAAGCGAAAACTTTTTTGCCTCCACTACCACCTGCATACGATCCGACATTGAATTGTTACGCCAGCATGATGAATATGGAAGGAATGGGAAGTCATGTTACCGAGAATTTCCCGAAAGCACAGGCGATAAAAGATGCTACCATGGCACACTTTATCCTGAAAAACTGGGAACCGGGGAAAGTGCTTTTGCATTACCACGGAGCTTATCACTCGCAGAACTTCGAAAGTATATACTGGTATCTGAAACACGAAAATCCAAGTCTGAAAATAGTGACGATTCATTCGGTTACGCAGGATAACATTTCGGAACTAACTGAAAAAAATACGGGGCAAGCCGATTTTACGATCTGTGTGGATGAGGATATGACGAGGACACGGTAAACAGACTACTTAACGAATAAAAAAAGGCAGGAACCGAAGTTACCTGCCTTTCAAATCTACTCTCTAACGGTGTTGGAGAATAAGTTTATTCGTAAAAACCTCATCTCTTATTTCGGTTCGGATGTAGTAAACGCCAGCCGTGTTCCCGGACAGATCGATCTCAACTAATCGTGTATTGAGAACTTCTTTTCGGAGAATCTCCTGACCGGTAATGTTCACCACCAGCACTTTAATTAATTCATCGCTGTCGGCTGAAATATCGAGCATTACTTTTCCTTTGGTCGGATTTGGAAAAGCTGTTACCGATAATTCACCCACTCCATCCATCAGGTTTTCGGTGCCGGTAACTGCCGACTTTTTACCAACTTTTGGATCGTGAACCACAATCGATCCTTCGCTTACCTGGCTGGTCGGATCCTGATCAACCGACACTCCCATTTCGTTGTCGTAAATCACTTCCTGAGTTTCTTCAACCCAAATTTTAATGCGGAAAATATCGGGATCTCCTTTTTGTTTCAGGTCACCATCAATAGCCGAAACCATAAACTGATAGCCGGGATCTCCGTTTATACTACCACGTCCCTTGAATTTTGCTTTCGAGCCGGAAACCACCAGCCAATCGTAATCAGTACTCACAAAGTCAAGATTGCCGGCATCAAACTGAAATTCAGTATTTCCTTTTGGTATTCCCTTCTTCTTATCGTATTTCGAAACAAATCCGAAACTGGCATAACCCTCGGCATCAGGAAAAATTGGAGACGCTCCGGCAGGAGAATAAATAATTCCGTTACCTGTGACAAAACCTCCTGCCGGATCGTAAATCACGACATACTTATATTCGTGTGTTGTTACCCTTTCACAACTGTCAGTCAACGTTAAGTGTAGTATATAAACTCCTGCAGAATCGTATACGTGCGAGCCGGATACCGAATCTTCACTTATAGTTCCATCGCTTGAGCTTCCATCTCCCCAATTCCATGAGGCCGAATAAGGAGTATCTCCCGAATAACTGGCCAGAATACTTGTTTCGTATCCAACCTGAACAGGATCGTAAGGCGCTTCAAATAGCACTTCAGAAATGCCCGTGCACTCTAAAATTATACCGTCGCAATTGGCATCGATTCCGCTACCCGGTTCATCAATTGCATCCGGATTAATAAACGGTTCATTATCATCACAATCGAGATTATTTTCAGATTGACCTGCCATTGGATAATCGTAAAGAGAGCTGTCAAGCATCTCGCTTCCAAAACCATCGAGATCAGTATCGCGATACCAGGTAAACAGGCCGTCGCAATTGGCGTCAATTCCTGTACCGGGAGCATCAATAGCATCCGGATTTATACCGTCATCCTTATCATCACAATCGAGGTTGTTTTGTACATATCCGGTTTGTTCTGCATTCAAATTCAACTTCACCGTGAAATTCGGATCGCCATATCCATCACCATCCGAATCAAGATACCAGGTGGCATATTCCTGTTCATCGCCTCCGGTTGTAAGTTGAGGAGTAAGTGCAACATTCGCTTCAATTCCGTCAGTTCCGACTTCGCCAAAAATCTCCACTTCTTTTACAAATACTGTACTTTGCTCCAGCTCCAAAACTACCGGATTTGCAGGAACAACAGGTGTATTTACCGTAAAAAAGAAATCTTTGTATGGCACACTTGTAAACTGGTAAAATCCGTTTTCATCGGTTTGTGTAGATGCAAAAACAGAGCTATCGCTGGCAAGAATCAGATATACTGTGGCTCCGGCCAGCGGTGTTCCGGCCAGCTCGGCAGCGGCCGATTTCATCACCAACTGCCCCGCCACCGCATCAGGATTCTCATTCAAATTTCCGTTCAACTCAAAAGTAAATTCTACGTTGCCACTAATTTCGTTCAGAATAATTCCTTGTGTGGCAATTTGCGTTCCGTTGGCGTACATGTATGTTGCAATTTGCCCGGCCGAAAAATAGCCGGTGTAGTTTCCGCCACTTACCACACCTGCTCCGTTGGAAGTGGCATCCTGGTTCTGCTCTGTTTGCGCCGCCGAAAGAATTGGCAAAGCACAAACCGCCATTACAATCAGCAACAACTTTAAGTGTCGCCGAAGAAATGGCTTCATGATTTTATGTAGTTCTTGTAAAACCATGAGTGCTTATTTTAAACCGGATGTTGAAGTTAATTCTTCGTCGACAGGCAAAACCGAAGCCTCCTGAACAGCTTTAAGCACGGTTTTCATTTGTGCTTTCAAGGTTTCAATCTCCGTGGCATTGGCCGCCGATGCTGAAAGCTCTGCTTTTAGTTGAGAGTTTTCTGACTCCAGCCTTTCTACTTTCGCATTTAATTCTTTTACCGCCTCAATAAGAACTGCAGACAAACCGTCGTAATTAACCGATTTATATCCTTCGGCATTTGTTTTTACCAACTCCGGAAACTGTGCTTCCAATTCTTGTGCAATTACACCAATTTGTTTCGCAGTGGTAAAATGCTTTTCAGGGAATTCATCTTTGCGCCAATCGTAAGAAACGCCTCGTACCTGTTCCACTTTTCCCAAAATATCATTTCCGAGTGACTGGATGTTCTTTTTATATCTTCGGTCGGAAACACCGGCATAAAGTGTGTCGCCGTTTATCGTGAGAACTCCATATATGACAGCACTATTATGGATTTGCAAAGGTTCTGAACTATGAATTCCATCCGCTGCATAGTTCGTCCAATAGCTTTCGTTATTTCCCGCCACATAAACGTAACCAGACTCATCTCCGGGGTTGGCAGAAATTGAAACAATCGAGTAATTCGGATCTGTTCCTGTCATATCTATTCTTGGCAAATCCGCGTTATCTCCTCTTGCTCCAAGTTGTAGGTTCGATGTATTAGGCCCCGAAAGTTCCATGTATCCATAAGCACCATTATCTATTCTTGCCTTATCCATCCAAAGGCCCGTAGGATCATAACTGGCACGTGTTCCATCTCCCGACATCAAGTTAAGTGAACCAAGCTGGTTCCCTGCACCGTCATCAATAACACTGACTTCAACAGCATGAAAATCATTTTCACCACGCATATAAAAATATGGTCGGTCGGGATTACCCTGACCACCAATTATAACATTATTTGAATTAGGACCATTTAGTTGCATTTCACCATAATCTCCTGCGTTTCTTAATGAAGCAACTGCCGACCAGTCAGCTCTTGTCACTAAAATTTCATCAGGAGCCAAAATAGCACGTCTCCCATCCTGAGCAATTCCATGAATACTTCCGGATTGCCCATCAAGAGTAATTCTTTGCATATCATTATTATTCAAACTCATTGATCCCCAGGAATCAGTTCCGTCAGTACTTGCTGAAATATTTGCCGCCCCGTAATACCATCCATTTCCATCCGGTTTATCCGTAAAGACAGTAAAAAATCCCAGATCATTATTATGCCACGGTTGACCTCCTATTTGAATATTTGGAGAATTAGTGCCGTGTAAAAATATTTGACCACTTGAGCCACCATTTTCGTTAACGGTGTTCAAGCTAACTTTATCTATTCCAAAACCTTCAGGGCTTAAATGAAGTGATTTGCCATTTTCAGATATAAGGTTTATGAAACCATACTGATCTCCATTTCCATCCGGAAGTACAGAAAGTTCCATGGCTTCGAAATCATTTTCACCATAAAGAGCCAGTTGCGGAAGATTGGCGTTTTCCCAATCTCTGCTTCGAATACGAAAATTTAAAGATTCCGGGCCATTTAATGTGATTGTTCCGTGCATTCCGGTTCCCGTATCGGGATTTGCCCACATATTCATATTTGCAAACTCACGCCAATTATCACCAGTGCGATTCAAACTAATTATATTGGGTTGAATTGAAGTTAATTGCTGATTACTGCCAGAGATATCAACTGACCCAAATTCATTTTGTTGGCCATCTTCATAAACACCCACATGAAATCGGTTCTCATCAGTGGCCCCGTTTAAATTCAAATAGGCCCGATCCGGGTTGTTCCAATCGCCTCCGGTTTCAAAATTGGTTGTATTTGGCCCACGAGTGAATAAATAGCCAAAATTATCAGCTCCATTATTCTGGGTATTCATCCCAACACCTTCAATACCTAATCCTTCCGGATATAGATGAAGTGATTTACCATTTTCAGACAAAAGATTTATGAAACCGTATTGATCTCCGTTTCCATCAGGAACAATTGATATTTCCATACCATGGAAGTAATTCTCACCATAAAGATTTATTAAGGGTAAATCGGCTTTCCCTTCCCAATGCCGGCTTCCCATTCCAATATTCCCGGAATTAGGCCCGTTTAGGTTAAAATATCCCGCATAACCGCTATCGTCACGGTTTTCAATATTAACAGACACCAGTTCACTTCCGTTATCTCCGGTTGTATTGAAGCGGATTCCACTTGCATAAAAACTTGCTTCCTTGTTATCTACAGAAAAAAGGTTCATGTAGCCGGATTCAGTAGAGTCGTTTGAAGCTGAAATCTGAACAATATCATTCCAGCTCGTTCCAACCATTTTTAACCAGGGCAATTCAGCATTTTCCCAACTTTTCGATGTCATTTCGATGTTTGGCATTCCGCTGGGGCCATTCACGCCGATGAAACCGGATTCTCCCTGACCTCCCCAGTCTTGCGTACTCAATGAAACTAACTCGGTTCCGTTCTTTTTTGTAGTAAGTTTGTTTGGACTTAAATACATTTCTTCATTATTGCTTGAAGTCAAACTCAATTCACCATATTCTACTGTATCCTGAACTGAGACCTTTATTGATGCGTGAATGTTTTCAATCCCCATTTTAGTTTGAAAATTCAGAAACGGGTAATTGGAAACATTATTATAACTGTTGTAACCGGCAGCAAGAACCCCATCAGTTTCGCCTCTTAATGTGAACTCCCCACTTCCATGCACTCCATGATATGGAGTAACTCCAAGAGTAACCTTCCCCTCTCCTTCGTCATTAGATAGGTACATCCATCCAAAATCATTACCGGGTGTTTGCCAATGCGAAATGGCCCCCAAAGTAATATTCTTGGATCCATTAGTTCCGTATACATTAACTTCGCCATTTTTGTTGTCACCTAAAGAGAGTGCTTTCATTTCACCAACTACCGTTCCTTCATCGTTATGCACCACCAGCTCTCCTCCTTCAAAAGGCGCCGAGAGTGGTTTAAACAATGTAACCGGCGATAAAGCAACTCCGCCGACTGAAATGGCCATACTTTGTTCGGTTACACCGTAAAACAAACTGTCGGGCAGCGGATTTATACTACCCAATACTACAAAGTACAAACCATCAGTAATTGTCACGTCGGCATGTGATTCGCTCCAGCCAACCGACGCAATTTCAAAAACAAAAGTGCGGGTGTCGTTTACCGGAAACCCCGATTCTATTATTTTTCCCTGGAAAGGGAGTTTCTGTCCAAATGCCCATACCGACACCATCAGAAAAAAAGTGAAGAGTAGATGTTTTTTCATAACATTAGTAAATTCAGATTAAACCTTATCTTTTATCCCTTTCAAGTTACAAAGCACAAGTTATCAGCGAAATACTCAATTTGGTGTATTTTGAACCATTCTAAATTACTGTTGTTTAAATTACAGTTTCATCAAACTACACCTACCTTATGCAAAACGAACATGTAGCTAATATTTTAAGTGTTTGGGAGGAAGGAAATACAATTCAACAGCCTTCGAAGAAGAAAATGGCACTTGAAATTGTTGAGCAAATTTCATCGACATTTGCTGCAGGAACTTTCTATTATTATCTATTGAATTTTGAAACGCTGGAGATGGAATATGTTGACCCATCGATAAAAAACGTTCTGGGAATTGAGGCTAACGAATTTTCGCTTGATACACTTTTCAGTAGTATGCACCCCGAGGATCTGGCAGTTATGCACACAAAAGAACAGGAAGCAGTAGATTTTCTATTCAATAAGATATCGGTTGAGGAATTACCCCTTTATAAAGTTGTTTATTTAATGCGTTTAAAACACACCAGCGGATTGTATAAAACAATTTTACATCAGGCGCAAACGGTTAATGTTTCCATCGACGGGAAGGTGCAACAGGTGATTGGTGTTCATACCGACATTAGTCATTTGCCTATTCCTTTCGATCATAAAATATCATTCATTAGTAATACCCGGCCATCTTACTATTCTGTAATTCCCGATATTTCGATGGAATTATTACAAGATAGTTTTGGTCTCCTGTTCACGCCAAAAGAAAAACAGATTCTGAAAGAACTGGCCGAAGGGAAAAACTACAAACAACTGGCTGAATCCCTTGGCGTTTCACCTCATACCATTAACACGCACAAACGAAACATTTTAAACAAATCACATTCCGCAACAATAACAGAGCTAATTGCCAAATGTATTCGTGCCGGAATAATCTAATTTATGGAAAATGACTAAGCCGGTAATACAGAACAGGAAGCATTTTGAACATGAAAATGTTTTTCAGTACATCAGTAAGAAGTCGAGAGTTAACAAAATAATCGACTCCATTGCACATCCGTTTGCTGCCGGAACTTTTTATTATTTCACCCAAATTTACAATCAACCCAACTTTCATTTTATTAGCAATTCGATTCAACGTGTTTTGGGATACGAACAGAAGGATTTTACTCCTACCCAATTTTTAAACATTCTACACCCCGAAGACCTGGAACGACTGGAAAACAAAGAACAAATGTCGCTTTCCTTTTTACAAAAAGAAGTTTCAGCATCAGCAATTTCGTCCTATAAAGTGGCCTTTCTAATCCGATTAAAACATGCCCGCGGTAATTACATCACCATTTTACATCAAGCCCGGCCTACACGCGTCGATGAAAATGGGAAGATTCTTGAAACGCTTTTTGTACATACCAATGTCAGTTATCTGAATGCAACAGTCGATCATAAAATATCACTTATCAACAGGAATGATCGATCGTGGTTTTCATTAAACACCGACAAAAGGCAATTGTTATGCGACAAAAATTTCGCGAATCACTTTTCGGAGCGGGAACTTGAAATTATAAAATGCGTTGAGTTTGGTGAAAGCACAAACGAAATTGCGGAAAAACTGTTTCTTTCTCCCCATACTATCGCCACACATAAAAAAAATATTTTGCGCAAATCAAAATGCCATAACTTCAACGAGTTAATAGCCAAATGTATTAGAAACGGAATTATTTGAAAGGTATTTACGGGTGTTCTTTCGTCAATAGTTTTATGAAATTGCTGGAGGAGCGCCATAAAAAAAGCAGGAGCCTGGAATCCTGCTTTTATAAATTTCGTGTGACCGGAGAACGTCTTAAGTTCTTGTTTTTTGCTTTTTTTTAAAGCTCCTGCAAGTTATAGCAGGAAAGCCAAAAAGTAAATACCTAATATTGGGTATTTTTCCGTACATTGTAGTTTGGAAATTTTTGAGAACTTGTTTCTGGTATGGACGAAAAGAGTATAAACAAAATAAAAAAAGCCTGGGAACCTAACAAAGTTGGGCGCCCGGTAAAATCGGAGTTATACCTGAACATCGTTGAACAAGTGGCCAATTTGTTTTCGGCCGGAAGTTTCTATTACTACATCATGAACTTCGATACGCTCGAAATGGAGTATGTCGATCCGCGCATTGAAGACGTTTTAGGGTTAAGCACCAAAGAATGGAGTCTTGACACACTGTTTGAGTTAGTGCATCCTGAAGACCTGAAACAAATGCATAGAAAAGAAGCTAAAGCGGTTGATTTCATTCTAAATCACCTGGCAACAGAAGATATTTTAAAATATAAAGTGGTGTATTTGTTGCGGCTGCGACACGCCAACGGAAATTATAAAACCATTCTGCAGCAATCGAAAACACTTACTGTTTCGGAAGATGGTAAAGTGCAACAAGTTTTGGGAATTCATACCGATGTGACTTACCTGAATATGGCTGTGGATCATAAAATTTCGTTTATTGGCGATGGTCTTCCATCCTACTACTCCCTATCTACCGACGATGATTTTCATCCGGAGGAACTTAACTATCATACACTTTTTACTGCGCGAGAGAAAGAAATACTAGCCAATATTGCCGAAGGAAAAACATTTGCCGAAATAGCTGAAGTTTTAAATATTTCGCCGCACACGATAAATACCCACAAAAAAAATATCCTAAAAAAAACCGATTGCAACAACACTACTGAGTTGATTGCGCGTTGCGTTCGCGAAGGGGTGATTTAGTTATCGGTAGAAATTCATTTCCTCGAGATATTCCCAGCTTTTTTGCGGAAGAAAATGACGCACATCTTTTCCCTCTTTTAGCGCTTTGCGGATAAACGACGATGATATTTCCATCAGCGGAGCATCTTTGGCAATTGTAATGTTTTTCTCCACCTGAACTTTTTCGGGATCGAAACCAGGGCGCGGATAAACAATTATTCCGTAATCCTCAAGAATCGTTTCGTAGTTTTTCCACTTATGAAAGTTCTCCAGATTATCCGATCCCATCAGAATTTTAAAATGATAATTCGGATGTTGATCTTTCAAATAAGCCAGCGTATCAACCGTGTAACTGGGTTTTGGCAAACTGAATTCGATATTTGATGCCCGAAAGCGATCGTCGCCATCAACAGCCCGATGTACCAGTTCCAAACGTTGGTAATCGTCCAATAAATTGTTTTTCTTTTTTAGCGGATTTTGCGGCGACACCACAAACCAAAGCTGGTCGATATCGGTATATTCAACCATATAATTGGCAATGGCCAAATGCCCGATATGAATGGGATTGTAACTACCAAAGTAAAGCCCAACTTTTAGCTGCAGATTGGTTTTGGGTGCGAGTATGTCGGTAACGATGTTACTCATACGAAATCAATTTGAACTACCAAATTACGAATTTAATTGTCATTTCGAGAGAGAGGAGCGAACGAGAAATCTTTTGATCGAAGCTTCGAAGTTACAGATTCCTCTCTGCGTTCGGAATGACAATCACCAATTTACTTTTTCAGAAATTCGGTGATAATCTTTTCAGCCTCCACAAAAGCCTCTTCCAGCTTGTCATTTATGATCACCACATCAAAATGCGGGGCAAAGCTTAATTCGTGCTCTGCTTTGGCAACGCGCATGGCAATCTTTTCTTCGCTGTCGGTCGATCGTCCAACCAGGCGGTTACGCAACTCTTCCACCGAAGGTGGCTGCACAAAAACAGCCAAGGCCTCATCGCCGTAGTATTTTTTAATATTCAGGCCGCCAACAACATCAACATCAAAGACCACGTTTTTGCCTTGCTCGCGAATGCGTTCCACTTCACTTTTCAGCGTTCCGTAACTTGTTCCTTTGTACACTTCTTCCCACTCCAGAAACTCGTCGTTTTCCACTTTTGCCAGAAACTCTTCACCCGATAAAAAGTAATAATCTTTACCGTGCGTTTCGGTGTGACGCGGTTCTCTGCTGGTGGCCGAAATTGAAAATTCTAGGTCGAAACCTTGCTGTAATAAATGTTTTACGATGGTAGTTTTTCCGGCCCCCGATGGAGCTGAAAATATGATTAATTTTCCTTTCATGATTTTAAGCTGCGAGCCCCGAGCTACTAGCTACGAGTTTTAAAATATTCTATAATACATTAAGGAGTTGCTCTTTAACGCGCTCCAAATGGTCTTTCATTTGCACAACAATACGCTGGATATTGGTTTCGTTGGCTTTCGAGCCGATGGTGTTGATCTCGCGACCAATTTCCTGCGAAATAAAACCAAGCTTTTTCCCTGATGCTCCGTTTTGTTTAGCGGTTTCGAAGAAATACTCGCAATGATTAGCCAGACGAACTTTCTCCTCGTTGATATCCAGTTTCTCCAGGTAGAAAATCAGTTCCTGCTCAAAGCGGTTTTCATCCACGTTGCCATTCATTTTCAGCGCTTCCAAATTATCTGTTAAACGCACTTTCAACGCTTCAATACGCTGCTTCTCGAACGGCTCAACCTGCTTCAACAACTTACTGATGTTCTCAACATTACCAAGAATATCCGCTTCCAGTGCTTCTCCTTCTGTTGCTCGGAAATCGTTAATATCGCTAAGTGCCGCAAGAATATTGGCATAAATGGTATCCCACTCTGATTCGTCGAGTGTTTCGTATTCGGTTTTCACCACATCGGGCAAACGCATGGCCGCCTGCAATGTACTTTGATCAACGGTCACCCCAAGTTCTTTGCTTATTTCACTCAGATGCTGGTAATAACCTTTCAGGATGGGCTCGTTAATTTTCGAATTGGTTTCGTCGCCCAGGTTTTCCACGTAAATGTTAAAATCAACTTTTCCGCGTACCAGTTTTTCGGCAATCGCCTTACGAATTATAATATCTTTTTCGCGATACAGGGCGGGAGTTCGCGTGTTAATATCGATTTGTTTGCTGTTTAGCGATTTAATTTCAATGGTAATCTTTTTGTTGTTTACCTCGAATTCAGCTTTACCAAAGCCGGTCATTGATTTTATCATGTGAAAATAATTTTATTCAAAATTAGCATAAAGTCTGTAAAAACAGCAGAACGAATTCCGGATGTTGAAAACTGGATGCTGGATTCTGGATATTTGATGCTGGATACGCGATCCTGGATGTTCGTTGCTTGATATTGGATTAAAACATTTATGCATTAAAGCATTTTAGCATTCATTCCCTTCAGTATATCAGTCCGTCAATCCTTCAATTTACACAATCGCCCCCGAGCCGATCAATTCATCATTGAGATACCAGGCAGCAAACTGCCCCGATGTGATTCCCCGTTGTTCGTTTTCGAACAGAAACCAGGCACCATCCTCTTTCATATGAATCGTTCCTTTTTCCAATGGCTGACGGTAACGAATACGAATATCAAAGTCGCGTTTTTCGCCAACTTCCATTTTTAAGTCGGGGCGTATCCAGTGCATATTTTCTGCGGCAACAAACAATCCTTTGCGGAACAGACCGGGATGCTCAAATCCCTCGCCAACGTATATGATGTTACGTTTTACGTCGGTGCCAAGAACAAAAAGCGGCTCTTTGCGGCCTCCAATATTCAGTCCCTTACGTTGCCCAACGGTATAAAAATGTGCGCCCTGATGTTCGCCGATCACTTCGCCGTTCCACGGTTTGTACGGAAACTGAAAACACAGCTTTTTATAGTTTTCTTCCGAAACCTCAACATTCTTCTTCTTTTCCATGAACTTGGCCGAAATCTCGATTACATTACCCACTTTCGGCTCCAATTGCTGCTGTAAAAAGGTTGGCAGATCGACTTTCCCAACGAAACAAATTCCCTGCGAATCTTTACGCTCGGCGGTTGGCAGATTCTGCTTACGTGCAATTTCGCGCACCTCAGGTTTCAACAACTCACCAACCGGGAACATTGATTTAGAAAGCTGTTTTTGGTTCAGCTGACACAAAAAATAGCTCTGATCTTTGTTCGGATCTTTTCCGGCTAAAAGCTGATGAATGGTTTCCCCATCCACTTCTACTTCCGATTTACGGCAGTAATGACCAGTTGCCACAAAATCAGCATCAAACTTCAGGGCTTCTTCCATAAAAGTGTCGAATTTAATTTCGCGGTTACACAGCACATCCGGATTTGGCGTACGCCCGGCCTGGTATTCGGCAAACATATAATCAATCACACGTTGTTTATAGTCCTTGCTTAAATCGACAATATGAAACGGGATATCAAGTTTTTTGGCCACCATTTTGGCAATCAGCGAATCTTCTTCCCACGTACACGAACTGGTAAGCACACCTTCGCGTTCGCGGTAGTTAATCATAAACAACCCGATTACCTCATGCCCCTGCTCCTTTAACAGCCAGGCCGCCACACTCGAATCAACACCTCCGGAAAGTCCTACTACTACCCTGCTCATTTATACATTTTTAGGGCGGCAAAAATACAATGAAAAGCCGAAAGGGCAAAGGAAAAGAAAGGATAAGGATAAATGATGAGAAAAACAGGCTTACAGCAATGAAAACAGATTCAACATCAGCAACAGGCAACTAATCATCAATATCATAATATTCGCTAACCTCCATATTCTTCTCAAGAATACAAGACTAATACAACTTATGATAATGGCGATAATACATAAAATAATACTTAGGATTGTTATCCGGGACTCCACTTGAAGAAACAGTGGAAAATAATCTTTAAAAACAATTATCCGATCTGCCGGAGGAACTCCCGATTTAAAAACATATATCCATAAACTATAAATTGAAAAGGGAATTAGTATACAGAGAAAGCCCGCAAATGTTAGTATTTTCCATTGTTTACGATTTATTCTTTGCATCGATTCAAATTAAAAATCCATACTAAGTTACTAAATACTATCATTAAAAATGGTGAAAGATTAGTGAAGTGAATCGATTGGAACGATCATATTTAGCCTGCAAATTCCCTTTATGGTTCTTTATCGAAATATAAACTCCGCGTCTTTACAACTAGTATAACCTCTCTCAAACTTTACTGTAATTCTCTGTTATTGCTGAATTTATATCCTTTTGTGATACTTCTGTGATAAACCCAAACTACCTTTCGCCTGTTCAACAAAGAAAACAACAGCATGGAAAAAGCATTGATCATTGAAGACGACAAGGATATTTCCGAATTGGTAGCCATTCACCTGGCCGATATGGATTTGGAAGTTGACAAAGCTTTCGACGGAAAAGACGGTTTAATGAAAGCGCTGAACAACCCCTACCGCTTTATTTTGCTTGATCTTCGACTTCCGTTAATGGACGGCTTTGAAATTTGCAAGCGTCTACGAATGGAAAAGGTTAATACACCGATATTAATGCTGACTTCCAAATCGGAAGAGATTGATAAAGTGCTCGGCCTTGAAATGGGTGCAGACGATTACATTTCGAAACCATTTGGAATTCGGGAACTTCTGGCACGAATTAAAGCCGTTCTCCGACGATATGATTCAGCACAGAAAGGGAGTGAAACAGAAGAAAAAGAAATACGTTTCGATGATCTGTACATTAATGTGGGAATGCGCATTGTTGAATTAAACGGGAACCGGATTGAGCTTTCGCCAAAAGAATTTGACCTGCTGATTTACCTCGCGTCGCACCCCGGAAGAACCTACAGCCGAATGCAACTGCTCAACCAAATTTGGGGCTACGAATTCGAAGGATTTGAGCACACCGTAAACTCACATATTAACCGTTTGCGCTCGAAAATCGAGACGAACATGAACGAGCCGCAATACATTCTTACCACCTGGGGAGTTGGATACAAATTCAGAGAAAACTAAAAGCAAAAAAAGATGAAGACTAAAATATTTAACCGATTATACCTGCAGGTGTCAGCCATATTTTTGCTGGTGCTTTTTATGTTTACGGCCATTGCGCTGTATATTTCGGTTCAATCGTCGGCCAAATATTCGGTGGAGGTTAACCAGCGCTTAAACCGCGAACTGGCTACCAGTACCGTTGAAACTATTCAACCGCTGATGAAGGACGAAATTGCCAGCGACGAAGCTATTGCCGACCTGATGCACTCGATGATGGTAATCAATCCCATCGTTGAAGTGTATTTGCTCGATCCCGACGGAAAGATCCTGAATTACGTAGCGCCTGAAAAAGTGGTTAAACTTGAAAGTGTTAACCTGGAACCGATTAGGGAATTTATTGCCGACCCGGATCACAGCATTATTTACGGCGACGACCCTCGTAATCCGGGCGAGTTTAAAACATTCTCGGCAGCCACAATTACCGAAGGCGGAGAACTGAAAGGATACATTTATATTGTTCTGGCCAGCCAAAAATATGTTTCTGCCGCGCAAACCGTAATCGGCAGTTATATACTGGGATTGTCCATCCGCTCGGTTATTATTATCCTCATCATTTCGGCGCTGGTGGGTTTGCTTGCCATTTGGTTTATTACCAAAAAACTAAACCCGATTATCGAGGGAATTCAGGAATTCAGAAAAGGTAATCTAGCATCGAGAATTGCGGTTTCAAGTGAAGGGGAGTTAGATCGGATTGCATTGGTTTTTAACCAGATGGCCGACACCATTGAGCAAAACATCCGCGAACTGGAAGGCGTTGATAATCTTCGCCGGGAATTGATCAGCAATGTTTCGCACGATTTGCGCACGCCGGTGGCCTCTATACAGGGATATGCCGAAACACTGATACTAAAACAGGACAATATTTCGAATGAAGAACGGAATAAATACCTTCAGATTATTTTCAAAAGTTGTGGCCGTTTGCAACGGCTGGTGGAAGAATTGTTCGAATTATCGAAACTGGAAACCAATCAGATCGAACTGCACACCGAGCCATTTTCTATTTCCGAACTGGTGTACGACATCGTAAATAAGTATCGCATCCTTTCGCAAAAGAAAGGCATTAATATCGATACAGTTATTGCCAAAAATGTTCCGGTTGTGGAGGCTGATATTTCGCTGATCAACCGGGTTTTGCAAAACCTGATCGATAATGCCATGAAATTCTGTCGCGAAGGCGACAGTGTTAAAATAGAAATTGACACCAAAGAACCTGAAAAAGTGGAAGTTCGCGTCATAGATTCCGGGCCGGGAATTAAGCAGGAAGATCTGCCGAACGTATTTCAGCGTTACTTTAAAGGAGGTAATCATGAGCACAGCACCGGCCTTGGATTGGCCATCGTAAAAAAGATCATCGATCTGCACCATTCAAACATCCGCGTGCAAAGCCAGTATGGAAAAGGTGCAAAATTTATCTTCGATCTGCCTAAAGCGTTTTCGGCATAAGACTTAATTTTATTCAACTGAAATCAATAAGAACGTCACCCTGAACTAGTTTGCAGGGTCTTTTCAATCTAATACTAAGATGCTGAAACAAGTTCAGCATGACGTACTGCAGGATTTACAAATAACGAAAACGACATCTTTCAGTCCCCTGAAAAAAGTTTATAAAAGCTTGAAATCCTTGTGACCTTGCTGTGATACTTTCTTCGGAATTTTGATGTGAGTTAACATTAAAATCTAAAAAAAATGAAAGCATTACGATTTACAATGGCAGCAGCTTTGGCAGTAATCCTTTTTACAAGTTGCGAGAAAGACGAAATGATGGAACCGGAAACAAAAAGTGGAGCTTTGCCCGATGTGGTTCCGGCAAAAATGTACACGATAACGGTTGAAAACGTATCAGTACCCTACCACTACTTTGAAGCAGGCGCTGAATTTGGCGTAACCGGCGGCGACGCCACTCCTCCGGCACATCCCGGCGAAACAATTACGGTTCATTTTCATGCCGGACCAAGTCACAAATTATCATTTGCATCGATGTACGGCGCATCAAACGACTGGTTTTATTCACCGGGCGATGACGGTATTGAACTATTCCCCGGAGGATCGGCACTGGAAGGCGATATTACCAGTATGGTCTATTTATGGGATGCCGGAACCGAGGTTGACGGATCGACTACCGACGAAGAGGAAAGTAATCCGATTGGCATGGTCTCAACCACCGAAGAAAATATTCAGGTACTGCTTGATTACACAGGTGAAAGTATGTTTACACTAACGATTAATGTCCTTCCGGGATCGGCAACACCACTATCTCCGGTTGCTTGGGTGGTTCATTCAATGGATCAGCACCCGATATTTATGGAAGGAGAACTGGATTACGGAATGGGTTTGGAAGCTTTGGCAGAAACCGGAAATGCAGGTCCGCTGGGAGAATACCTGGAAATGCATAGCGGTTATGTTTCGCCTGTGGCACCGGTATTTTGGGCAGTACATGAAAAAGATGAAATGCCAATTTTCACGAATAACACACCGGACCGCGGAGAAGGATTGGAGTTGCTGGCTGAAACCGGAGATCCGAGTGAGTTAGCCGGTAGTTTGAGCACAATGTACAACTCCGGCGCAGCAGGAACTGGTCCACTTTTCCCTGGAGATAAACTGACATTTAGCATCGATGCAAAACCAAATCAATACCTGAGTATTGCCAGTATGTTGGGTAATTCGAATGACATTTTCTTTGCCTTTGGCGACAGTGGAATTAAACTGAATTTCGGGAACGCAGATCAGGACATTACCGATAAGGTGATGTTGTGGGATGCAGGAACAGAAGTGAATGAATACCCGGGAACAAAATCGATGGATGAAGATGAAGGCGGCGTAGTTCGTTTACTTGACGACGGTTTTATGTATCCTGACGTAGATAAAATTATTAAGGTAACAATTCGTAAAACTAAATAAGAGCAAGGGAAAATGTGAGCAAAGAATCCGCCGGTGAAAGCCGGTGGATTTTTTTATTGCTTTTTCTTAATGATTAAAGATTTTTGATTGCAGAAGGACTGGGTGAACCGAGACTACAAGCACTGAGACTTTGAGAAATAGAAATTGTTCTATTGTTCCCTATGTGCCTATGTGGTTCAAAAAACTTCGTGTCTTAGCGTCTTTGTGTTTAAACTCATCTTTTCAGCGACAATTAGCTAAACCAGCGTTATCTGCGTTCAAAACTTTTATTTCTTTTTCAATCGGTTGGTACCAAAACAGGCCATTTCACGCTCGGGGAAACCTACATCGAAAACCGTTTCAATTTCGTTTTCACCCAAGATATTTATGGTGAAACGTGCCCGGCCTCCCGGAACAAAATTTTCAATTCGTTCAGTTTCAAACACCAGCTGTTCAGGTGTTGAAATGGAATCATTCAAAGCATATTCGGTAAAATAACCTTCGTTGTGATATTGACGGAATAGCACCACTTTTCGTGCACTGTCGAAACTGATAATTCCTTTGTCGTCGTGTACTTCTCCTTCGGCGTTTTGTGCTGTTGGCTCAAACTCCGAATGGTGTTTTACTTCAATGTATTGTTTATTCATCAGCCACGAATAATCGGCTGTAATTTTTGATTTAGCATTGCCAAAACCTTCGCCGGTTCCTTCCCAGTGACCAATAATAGTTTCGAAACGACTCAAAGGATTTTCCTGTGCAAACAAGCTAAATGAGGCTACAACTAAAATGAAAGTGGCTAATCCTTTCCAATTCATTGTTTCTTTTTTTTCTGGTACGACTGACGGTGTTTGTGCTGGCTGTTTCCTTTTTTGTATTTATGAAATTTGCCGTGTTTGTGCTTTTTCCCTTTCGAAGGAGTTCGCCATGCCGGGCCTTCGCCAAATTGTTCGGGCAGTGGAATTTTAAAGACCTCGCGCTCGATCAGTTCTTCAATGCGGTGAAATTTGTACATATCGTCTTCATTCACCAGCGTAAGTGCCACACCTGTTGAGTCGGCACGCGCAGTTCTTCCAACGCGGTGCACATAATCTTCAGCATCGCCCGGCACATCATAATTGATCACCAGGTTAATGTCTTTAATATCGATACCGCGGCTCATTACATCGGTCGCCACCAAAATACGAATACGCCGCGAGCGAAATCCGTTCAGCACATTTTCGCGTTCGCGTTGCTCCAGATCCGACGAAATAGCTTCAGCCTGAAAACCAAGCTTTTTTAATTTCCGGGCCAGTTCGTTGGTTACTCGTTTGGTAGAACAGAAAATTATAACACTGCTATAATCCGGATTTTCAGAAATAAGATGTGCTACCAGGTCGTTTTTTTGTTTATCGTAAGTAAGGTAGGCAGCTTGCAAAACACCTTCTGCCGGTTTCGACATGGCAATATTTATCTCTTTGGGCTTATTAAGAATCTCCGAAGCAAGCTTCCGTATTTTTGGAGCCATAGTTGCACTGAACATCAGTGTTTGACGCTCTTTTGGCAGATATGAAATAATCTTTGTAATGTCTTCGTAAAAACCGATGTCGAGCATCCGGTCGGCCTCATCAAGGATCAAAAACTCGATCTTGTCAAATTTTACGTATCCCAAATTCAGGTGCGAGATCAATTTTCCGGGAGTGGCAATAATAATATCGGCTCCTTTGGTCAATGCCCGTTTTTGTTGTCCCCATTCGTCGCCATCGCCACCGCCATATAATGCAATGGAATGGATGCCCATGGTATAACCGATTCCCTGCACCTGCTGATCGATTTGCATGGCCAGCTCACGTGTTGGCACAATAATCAGCGTTGAGGTTTCTCCACCGGGTAAATCGGCAATTAAATCAAGAATTGGGAGCAAAAAAGCTGCGGTTTTTCCTGTTCCTGTTTGGGCACAGGCAATCAGGTCGTTTCCTTCAAGGATGGTGGGAATTGCCTGCTCCTGAATCGGAGTAGCATTTTTAAATCCCATGTATTCTATGGCATCCAGTAAATCGTAATTAATGCCAAGTTCTTCAAACGTCATTCAATACTTTTAAAATGTGCTTACAAATGTAGTTAAAATAAACTGCACAGCAGGGTTACACTACTTTATGTATGAACCAAACTGTCAACAATTAAAAAGATCATCATAAAAAGGTAGAGGAAGTTGAGTTTGTAGAAGGACGGGCGCACTTTAAATTCGTCCTGAAGAAATACCGCCATGGTTAGGGATGAAAGCAGGTAAAAGATGTAAAACATCAGCAAAAACATGATGAGTTTGTTGCCGATAACAAAAAAGATAACCAGGAATGCCGATGCTACCGTTGTAAGAATCCAGGTGTAGGTTACACGTTTTATTTGCAGTTCGGAAAAAAGCTGGTTAAGACTGGGCATTTTTGCCAGTTTGTATTGCTCGCCGAACATCAATAACAACAACCAGAAATGCGGAATTTGCCCGATAAAAAAGAAAGCTGCCACCATTAAAATAACTTCTGAAGTGAGACTTCCACCTGCTCCTGCCCAACCGATCATTGGCGGAATTGCACCCACCATTGATCCGGGAATCACGGCAAAGGCCGATACTTTTTTTAGCGACGTATAAACGCCGTTGTAGAAGAAAAGCGTGAGCCAGCTTAAAGCCAAAGCCATAGGAGGATTGCTTAACAGGAGAATGATTGAACCCAGAACTGCAAATCCAATGGCCACCAACAATGCATTTTTGGGGCTGATTCTTCCGCTTGGTAACGGGCGATCTTTGGTACGTGGCATTTGTGCATCCACGTCGCGCTCTTGCCAGTGGTTAAGAACACTCGAACTGCAAGCCATAAAAAATACCCCCAGCAACAACAACCAACCCTGTGCATCAACATTATGCGTAAAAAGCACATAACCGGTTAGTGCCGATAAAGCTATTGGCAGCGAGATTCGCACCTTACCCAATTCGTATATTATTTTTAGCTGCTGTTTCATTGTTATTTGAACCACATAAATTCAAAGATTTTTGAACCACATAAGGCACATAGGACACATTAGTTTTTTGCCTATCGTTTTTTGTCTATTGCCTACTAATTCTGAAATCTTAAATCGTTAATCTTCATTCTTCTTTCTCTCCTCATTCACTCAATCACTTATTTACTATTCTTCCTGGTCCATCCTTCGACTCCCGATGCTCTGATCGGGACAAGTACGCTCAGGATGACTCTTTGTCAAATGCCTACTTTTTTCTTTTTGCCTTTCTACTTTTGCCTTTTGCCTTGTAAAATCTACTTCACCGTTTTCAGGTATTCAATAATATTGTCGATATCCTCATCCGAAAGTTGCCCTTCGTACGAAAGCATTAATCCTTTATTAAAGCCGTCAACAATATCTGCATTCGGATCGTAAATCGATCTCCTGATGTATTCTTCGTCAACCGTAACCTGTCGTTTTTCGCGCCCGGTTTCCACCGTTTGTTCTTCGCCCCAAATTCCTTTAAAACTTGGACCAACCAGTCTTGTTCCGTCTAATGTATGGCAGGCAAAACAGCCAATATTTTGCATAATGCGTTTACCCGTTGCTGCCGGCGAATCAATTTCGGCTGCTGAGGCTGCAACATTTGTTGTATCGGCTATCCACGATTGAAAAGCAGAATCCTCCATCACCTCCACATAAGTGTACATATAGGAGTGCTGCAATCCGCAATATTCGGCACAAAACAATTCGTAAGTTCCCACTCTTTGCGGCTCAAACCACATGAAATTATCCTTCATTCCGGGAACCATATCCTGCTTTACACGAAATGCCGGAATGTACAGACTGTGCAATACATCCATGGCTACCAGGTTTAATTTAATCGCCTGGTCTTTTGGCAGGAAAAGCGTGTCGGTGCGACGGCCATTTTCGTATTCAAAACTAAAGTTCCACATACGTCCGTAAGCGGTAATTTCCATGGCATCTTTTGGTGCGCGCTGCATCGGTTTCCAGCCTGCCCAACCGTAGTAAAACATCAGCATGGTAATAAGAAAAGGGATAACTGTCCAAATGATCTCCAGTTTGGTACTTCCTTCAATCTGGGTTGCTTTCGGATTCTTTTTCTTATTGTACTTAAAAATGAAGACAAGCATTACCACCGTTAGCCCGATAAGGAACAAAAACGATATGCCCATTATGACAAGAAATGCAGTGTCGACACCCTGAACAAAATTTGAGGCTTTGGTTATTTCTGAGCTATACATAGTTATACTCTATAGAGGTAATCTAAAAAGGTTATCACAATTACAACCACAAAAATGGCAAACACAAAGGCCACCATAAGTTTTATGTATGGTTTGTCGTATTTCAGGTGCATAAAATAAGTGAGCACCAAAATCGATTTCAATACAGCAAATATTAATGCTGCGGCAACGGTAAATTCGCCCAGTTCTATTGATGTTATTCCTATCGAGGCAAAAGTTAATGCCAGCAGCGCCACCAAAACGATGACGTATAATCGGTATGGAACGATATGTTGATGTTTATCTTCAGACATAGTTTTAGTTTTAATGGATGAGATAAAATAGTGGGAACAGGAAAATCCAGATCAGGTCGACAAGGTGCCAGTACAGTCCACAGTTATCGAGTAACGACGGGCGTTTAGCATTTACTTTTCCGTTGGCAACACCTCTGATTGCAAATCCCATAATTATGAGGCCCACAATAATGTGCAGCGCGTGCAATCCGGTCATTACAAAGTACAAACCAAAGAAAAGTATCTCGCCCTGACTCATTTCATTCAGCATTTGCTCCGATCCCGGCCAAATTCCGTGCGAGAATTTTATGCCCCACTCAAAATACTTATTCACTAAAAAGCCAATACCGATAATAAAAGTAATTACTACCAGTGCGATGGCCACTTTTTTGTGCCCTTTTTGCAAAGCGGTTGTCGACATCGCAATCGTCATACTACTTACCAACAGAATAACGGTGTTAAACGCGCCAATAAAAGTATTCAGTTCTTCGGCTGCCAGGTGAAAGGCGTCGGGATTCATGTATCGATAAACCGAATAAACGATGAAGAGGCCGCCAAACAACAGTAGTTCTGTAAAAATAAACAGCCACATTCCGATTTTCGACGATTCGGGATCGTACATGTCGGGGTGCTCTACATGTGCATGTTGATGTTCAGCCATATTATTCATAGTTATAAGGTCCGTCTTTTTCTCCGATTACCGGTTCTTTCTCGAAATTCAATACAGGCGGAGGCGATGGAACTGTCCATTCCAGCGTTCTACTGTGCCATGGATTTACTTCTGCCGGCTCACCTTTTCGGGCCGAACGAACCAGGTTTACAACAATGATGACAAAACCGGTTACCAACACCCACGAGCCAATGGTGCTCAGGATATTTCCTCCATGGAATTCTTCAAGGTAGTCGTAATAACGACGTGGCATCCCCATCATTCCTAAATAGAACATAGGCGAATACAACGCCAGAAAACCGATAGTGAAAACCAGCCAGCCAATATTGGCCCAGGCTTTATCATACATTCTTCCAAATATTTTTGGGAACCAGTAGTGCATTGCCGCAAAAAAGGCAAAGCCGGTACCGCCAAAAACAATGTAATGGAAATGGGCTACAACAAAGGCAGTGTCGTGCACATAAATATCGGTAGCCAGCGAACCCAAAACAAGGCCGCTTAAACCACCAACCATAAACACAAAAATGAATGACACTGCCCAGTAAAAGGGCGTCTGGATATTGATCGACCCCTTATACATCGTCGATATCCAGTTAAATACTTTTATTGCACTTGGTATGGCAACAATAAATGTGAGGAGTGAAAAATAATATTGTGCAGTTCCGCTCATTCCGGCAGTAAACATGTGGTGCCCCCAAACCAGGTAACCCACAAATGCAATGGCCAGTGTTGACGCGATAATTGCTTTATATCCAAAAATATGTTTTTGCGAAAATGTTGGAATAATCTCAGAAATGGCTCCCATAGCTGGCAGAATCATAATATAAACTGCCGGGTGCGAATAAATCCAGAACAGGTGCTGATACAAAACAGGATCTCCTCCCAGTGCCGGATCAAAAACACCAACTCCAAATAATCTTTCCAATGCTACTAAAACCAGTGTAATACCTACAACCGGTGTTGCCAGCAGCTGAATCCAGGCTGTTCCGTACAAGGTCCATACGAACAACGGAAGTTTCGACCATTTCATTCCGGGGCAACGTAAGCGGTGAATCGTCACCAAAAAGTTCAAACCCGTTAAAATGGATGAAAAACCTAAAACAAATGCCCCGAATACAGCGGGCAGCAGATTTGTTCCGGTTTTAAAACTGTAAGGTGCGTAAAATGTCCAGCCGGTGTCGGGACTTCCCGATCCAAACAGCAGCGCGCAAAGTACCAAAACTACTCCGGTAAGGTACAACCACCACGAGAGCAAGTTCAGTTTCGGAAAAGCCACATCTTTTGCACCAATCATTATGGGCAACATCAGGTTTCCGAAAACTGCGGGCAAACCGGGCACCACCACCATAAAAATCATTATAACACCATGAACGGTAAACGTAGCGTTGTAAGTTTGCGCATCCATAATTGTTTTTCCGGGCGCCAACAATTCAAATTTCATGGCGAGGCCCAACAAAACACCTGTTGCAAACATGGTAGCTATCGAATACAAATAAAGAAGACCAATACGTTTATGGTCAGTGGAAAATATCCAACCGAGCAAACCTTTGTATTTTCCCTGATAGGTTAAGTAGTTTGCTCCATTAACAGCATCTGTTGTATGCATAAAGTTTAGTTTAATTTACTTTTTTCTTCGGCTTTAATACCAGGAATAGCAGTAAAACCAGTCCAAAAAATATAATTATGATTCCGCTAATTTTAGTTACGTTTAATACATATGTTTGTCCTTGCGGATCGTATGAAAAACAAAATCGCAATACTTTGTTCATGGTTGCTCCCGACTGGCCTTTCGAAGCTTCAACAATGGCCATTTTCCATTCGAACGGTAAAAAGAACAGGCCATTTAAATAACGGGTAATTTTTTCGTTGGGGCTAACAACAATTAACGAAGCGGCATGAGTAAAATCGTTACCGGCTTTTTTGTATTTAAAACCTGTTGCACGGGTAACATTAACAATACTTGCACTATCTGAAACAAAAAATTGCCAACCTGTTTTTGCTTCTTCCACTTTGGCCGGATTATTCATCAGGTTCAGGTAGTTGTTCTTTTTCCTGATTCCCAAATCGATGGTTTCACTCGGATCGAAACTAATGGTAAACACCTGGTAATCTTCACCGGGAACAAGGTCGGATTTGTCCATCACGTCAGCCACGGCTTCCATCAGCGGGCTGCAAATTCCCGGACAGCGGTAATACACAAAATTTAAAACTGTTGGTTTATCAATAAGATCGGACAACCAAACTTGTTCGCCCGCCTCGTTTATCAGCGAAATACTATCGGGTAAATAATCATCGAGATGCTCCACAACCCCGATTTCAACATCGTTGTCGGTTGCAGCAGGATTTATTACACTTTGAGCATTTGAAACATTGGCAAGTAACAGAAAGGTACCTGCTAGAAGCATTGTAATATAATTTACAGTCTTTTTCATAGAAGCCAGATCAATACACGGCAAGGTTTATTTAGTTTTTAAATCAGTAGTACGTTATTATTGTTTTTAAGTTTTATAAACTCCTGTTTCTAACGAAACACAATAATACCTTTTTACCTTTTTCATATCTTAAAACCACAAAAGGCTGATAATGTTTATGTAAAGAATCAGTTTCTTTTGTTTTTTTACCAATCCACTTCTTTCGGGCTAAAGTTTAGTCGAGAAAATAATATTTAAAAGCTTGCATTTTCAGGGAATCCTGTAACTTTATGCCACTCGACAAACAGCGAGGGCCTATTTAGAATATGTTTTACAACACATTTAAATGTGACTTTAGTCACGCTTTTCGCATGCTCAGTCCCTCAAAAAAAATCCTTTATAAACAACACGAAAAACTATTTGTTCACCCTGAAAAAATATTTTTTTTAGCCCTAAATCCTATCTCATCAGATATCAAGTTATTATACCGAAAATAAAATTTTACAAATACAGAAAAACACTGTAACTTACTCACTTATAACATTTAAAGTCAATTTTGTCTTTTATTATTCAGAAGGCCTGATTAGTTTGCTGCTTTCCGCTTATTTTATAAATTCGTAAGGTTGAGAAACTAAATTTAGCTGAAAGAAGCATTTGTTTCAGTGCCATAGTTGTAAAAAAAATGTCTGTTTATGGAAAATAAATCACGCAGAAGTTTCGTGAAAAAGTTGGGTGTGTCAGTTGGTGCAGCCGGACTTGTTGGAGGTTCCAGCCTGTTAAGTTCATGTAACCAGGTGGAGACCACCTCGGGAGATACAATTAAGCTGCTTACATCGAGCGGAGAACTTGTTGAAGTAAGCAAGGCACAGCTTAAACCTGCTGATATGCCGAACCTTACGGAGCAACAAAAGAGGGGAAGAAAAGGCTTGCCGGGCCGTAAATTTGTTATGGTTATCGACTTGTCGAAATGCCGAAATGCACGCGAGTGTATGAAAGGTTGCCAAAAACACCACCAGTTGCGTCCGGAGCAACACCATATTAATGTATTGCAAATGCAGGATGCTGAAGACACAGCTCCGTATTACATGCCAAAACCGTGTCAGCATTGCGATAACCCGCCATGTACAAAAGTATGTCCGGTTAACGCAACGTTTAAACGCGAAGACGGTATCGTTCTTATTGATAATGAGCGCTGTATCGGTTGTCGTTTCTGTATTGCAGCCTGTCCGTATTCGGCAAGGGTTTTCAACTGGTTCGAGCCTCGCGATGCCGAAAAATACGAAGGTGTTACTTATAATATAGAAGCCAACGTTCCGCAGAAAAAAGGTACCATCTCGAAATGTTTGTTCAGTGCCGACCGTTTGCGCGACAACAAACTACCAACATGTGTTTCGTCGTGCCCGAACGGAGTTTACTGGTTTGGCGACCAAAACGAAGATGCGGTTACCAACGGAACTACACACGAAACGGTGAGCTTTAGCAAGTTAGTCAGAGACAATGCAGCTTATACTTTAATGCCAGAGTTGGGTACCAAACCGCGTGTTTATTACCTGCCTCCAAAAGACAGGGCTTTCCCGTTTCAGGGCGAAATTGAAGATCATCACTCATAAACCGACTAATCTTTAAACGATGGAAAAAACAAAATCGCCGGAAGAATCCCGGAAATTATTGGATAAGATAACTTTCGACCTCACCCGCTCGATTGTAAAACGCGACGAGCTCACGCATTTTTGGTATTTCATACTCATTATGTTTGCCGGCGTTGGACTTTGGGGCTGGGGAATACAAATTCGCGACGGACTGGGTGTTACCGGTATGCGCGACTACGTTTCGTGGGGAATGTACATTGCCAACTTTGTATTTTTTGTGGCAATCAGTTTGATTGGTTTTCTGATCAGCTCTTCGTTGCACTTATTAAAAATAAAGTGGTCGCACCCAATTTCGCGTGTGGCCGAACAGGTGGCAATTGCAGGAGTTGCTTTAGCAGGTATTATTATTGTAAACGACATGGGACGCCCCGACCGTTTTCTCAACGTATTTTTACACGGTCGTTTTGCCTCGCCAATTATCTGGGACGTAACAGTAGTAACCACCTACCTAACCATTTCGGTATTGCTGTATTATATTCCGCTTATCCCCGATTTAGCCTTAATCCGCGACCGGGGTGGCGATGATATTCCAAAATGGAAAATGCAGGTTTATAAAATACTGGCCTTGGGCTGGAACGGAAATGCCGAGCAATACAAACTGGTTTACCACGCCATGCGTGTTCTTATGATTCTGATCATTCCGGTAGGTCTATCAATTCACACCGTAACATCGTGGTTATTTGCAGCCACTTTGCGTTCGGGTTGGGATACTACCATTTTCGGACCTTACTTTGTTGCCGGAGCATTTGTTGCCGGAGCAGCAGCCGTAGTAATATTAATGTATGCCTACCGTGTTCGTTACAAATTGGGTGAATATTTCGAAAATCTGCATTTCGACTACATGGGCAAACTGCTGGTTTTTGTTTGTTTGGTTTACCTCTATTTCAACATCAACGAATTTTGGGTACCTGCCTATAAAATGAAAACCGCTGAAGGAATTCACCTGCGCAACCTTTTTGTAGGAAGTTTTGCCCCTATGTTCTGGTGGACACAAATGACAGGTTTGATTATACCGATATTCCTGATGCTTTTCAAGTTTTTCAGAAAACCGTTACCGTTAGCAATCATATCCGTTTTCATACTAATTGCATCGTGGTTAAAACGTTACATTATTGTAATTCCAACATTGGAGCACCCGTTTTTACCGGTACAAAATGTTCCTGAACATTTTAAACATTACTCGCCAACAAGTATCGAGATAATGATTACCATTTTCTCGTTTGCAGCCGCACTGCTAATTATTACGGTGCTGGCAAAAATGTTCCCGGTAATTACCATTTGGGAATATGCCGAAGAAAAAGGTGTAAACAAAGAAATCCTCTCTGAACCAAAAAAATAGACGAACATGAAGATCAAATTATTATTTGCAGCATTATTTTTTCTTGCACAGCAGGGAATGGCTCAGGAGTGGTTGGTTCCTGACGATCAGAAGAATGTTCAGAATCCATCGGAATATAATCTCGACAACGTTAAAAAAGGAAAAGAAATATACTTGCGCGACTGTAAATCGTGTCACGGAGATCCGGGTAAAAACAACGGATTGCCGCTGGTACCTCCCCCGCCCGATTTTACAAGCGACATTATGCAAGCTAACACCGATGGCGAATTATTCTATAAAATTACGCACGGCCGTGGTGGTATGCCGCAGTTCGAAACTACCATTTCGGAAGACGACCGCTGGCGTTTGGTGAATTACATCCGCAACTTCAATCCGGAAAACGAACCGGTTTTGGTTGAAGAGCCGCCAAAAAAAGCTAAGATTTTGGCTTCGGTAAATGAAGAAGCACGCCAGGTAGAAGTATTTGCCGAGTACCAGGATAAAGACAGTAATTATGTGGTACTGGCTGAAACACCGATTTCAATTGGTGCTAAAAAAGCTTTCGGGACGCTACCGATCGGACAAGTACTTACCAACGAAGAAGGACGCGCGGAATATCACATTCCGGAAAGCCTGATTGGCGACGAACAGGGAATGGTAACACTGGTTATTGACCTGGGCGAAGGATTTATTACCGACGATGTTGTGCTCGATGCAGCAAAAGTAGGCCAGCCAAAACCAACACCAAAACTGATACAAAAAGATGTACTTTGGTCGACTAACGAGAACATACAAGTATGGTTGTTACTGTCGTACCTGGCGGCTGTTTTGGGTGCCTGGGGAACAATTGGCTATGTTGTATTTCAGATTTTTAAAATTAGCAGAGCCGGCAAAAAACAATAGATGAACATTTTTTATCTGCTTATAGGAGTAAGTTTACTGGTAGCACTCATTTTTTTGGGCGCTTTTATCTGGTCGGTTCGATCGGGCCAGTACGACGACAACGAAACTCCATCGATGCGGATGCTGTTTGACGACGACGATGTGGAATCGGAATCTGAAACCAATGAAGAAAAAAAGAATAATAAAAAATAATTATCCAACTCATGGAAAATCAAAAATTTAATTACGACAACAAAATAGTTAAGTTGTTTATTCTGGCTACACTGGTTTGGGGTGTTGTTGGCGTACTGGTAGGCATTCTGGCTGCGGCACAGCTGGCCTTTCCGGTATTCAACTTTGGTCTCGAATTTACCACTTTTGGTAGGGTAAGACCACTGCATACCAATGCCATTATTTTTGCATTTGTGGGAAATGCCATTTTTGCCGGAGTGTATTACTCGATGCAGAAATTGCTTAAAACCCGAATGTTTAGCGACACTTTGAGCAAGATCCACTTTTGGGGCTGGCAGCTTATTATTGTACTGGCAGCCGTTACGCTGCTGGCCGGTTTTACCACCTCGAAAGAATATGCCGAACTGGAATGGCCAATTGATATTTTGATTACCATTATTTGGGTGGTTTTTGGATGGAACATGATCGGAACAATTGTTGTTCGCCGCGTTCAGCACATTTATGCCGCCATTTGGTGGTACCTGGCTACTTTCCTTGGAGTTGCCATGTTGCATGTGGTAAACTCTTTCGAGCTGCCGATTTCGCTGTTTAAAAGTTACTCCATTTATGCCGGTGCGCAAGATGCAGTGGTACAATGGTGGTACGGACACAACGCCGTAGCATTTTTCCTAACAACACCGTTCCTTGGGTTAATGTATTACTACCTGCCAAAAGCAGCTAACCGCCCGATTTATTCGTACAAACTATCGATCATTCACTTTTGGTCGCTTATATTTTTGTACATGTGGGCCGGTCCACACCACTTGTTATATCAGGCATTGCCAAACTGGGCACAGGCTTTGGGAACCACGTTCTCGATAATGCTGATCGCTCCAAGTTGGGGAGGTATGATAAACGGTCTGCTCACCTTGCGTGGCGCCTGGGACCGTGTTCGCGACAGCGCTGCACTGAAGTTTATGGTAGTAGCAGTAACGGCTTACGGTATGTCAACTTTCGAAGGCCCGATGATGTCGCTGAAATCAGTAAACCAAATAACGCACTTTACCGACTGGACCATCGCTCACGTACACATTGGTGGTATGGGATGGAACGGAGGTCTTGTGTTTGGTATGCTTTACTGGTTAGTACCAAAACTGTTCAAATCAAAACTATTCTCCGAGAAATTAGCCAATACACACTTTTGGTTGTCAACACTGGCAATTTTAATTTATGCTATTCCACTTTACTGGGCAGCAGTAACGCAGTGGTTAATGTGGAGAAACTACACCGACGAAGGTTTCCTTCAATATCCGAACTTCCTTGAAACGGTTACACAGTTGATTCCAATGTACATGGCTCGTATTGTTGCCGGAATTCTGTTCCTGGTTGGATTCCTGATTATGGTTTACAACCTGGCAAAAACAATGGCTGCCGGAAGTTTTGTTAACGACGAAGCTGCCGAAGCACCTGCTTTAGTACTTGCCGGAGCACGTAATCCGATGAAAGAAACCGTACACCGCTGGATGGAAAGAAGAGGTGTTCGTTTCTCTATCCTGGTATTTATTGCACTGGCTATTGGTGGAGCTGTTGAGATTATTCCGATGATCTTTATAAAATCGAACGTACCAACTATCGACTCGGTAAAACCATATACTCCGCTCGAGTTGGAGGGCCGCGACCTGTATGTAAAAGAAGGTTGTTATGTGTGTCACTCGCAAATGGTTCGCCCGTTCCGTTGGGAAACCGATCGCTATGGTGAATATTCAAAAATTGGCGAGTTCGTTTACGACTATCCATTCCAGTGGGGATCGAAACGTACCGGCCCCGATTTGGCACGCGCCGGAGTAGTTGGCGGACCGATGTACAAAAATGCGGCATGGCACTATAACCACTTTATGGATCCGCAAAAAATGAACGAACAATCGATTATGCCTAACTATGCATGGCTGTCGGTTAAAAATACCGACCTTACAAAAACGCCGAAGAAGATCAGGGCAATGCAAACGCTGGGCGTTCCTTATCCTGAAGGATACGACGAACAGGCAGTTGAAGATTACCTCACGCAAGCCGAAGGAATTGTGGCCGATTTGAAAGCTTCGGGAATTGAAACCGATGCAAAAAAACAAATCGTTGCATTAATTGCCTACATGCACAAACTAGGACGTGATATTGCGGAACAACCGGAAGTTGCACAGGTTGAAATGCATGCAGAATCATTTACTGAAGAAGCAACTCAAAAAGAAGTTAAACTTTTAGAGGGTGCCGAAGATCTGGCAGCTGGCGAGAAAATCTTTAAAACCACGTGTGTTGTTTGCCACGGAGCCGACGGAAAAGGTATTGGTACATTTCCGAACCTGGTTGACGACGAGTGGCTGCACGGAAACTCTCCGGAACAGGTTTTCAAAGACATCTCGGAAGGAAATGTTGCGAAAGGAATGATTCCGTACAAAACGCAGTTTTCTGAAAAACAGATTACGCAACTTACCAGCTACGTATTAATTACTTTACAAAACAAGGAAAATGAAGATCGTAAGTAATCTATTAACAAGTATCGAAGGAATCCAGATTTTTTACATCATCGGATTACTCATTTTTGTGCTTCTGTTTATTGTCATCTTTATTCGAACCATGCGAACTCCGAATCAGGAAATGGAAGATATAAAGAACTCAATTTTAATAGATGGTGATCCTAACGATATCAATACTTAAATTCAACAGCTATGTCAGATAAAGATAAACAAATACTTGATCAGGATGAGAACCTGATGGACCATGATTACGATGGTATTTTGGAGTTGGATAATCCGCCGCCACGATGGATTATGATGTTATTTTATATCACCATTGGCTGGTCGATTATATACGGAGCTTATTATTTCTGGTTGAAAGAAGGCAACCTGCAGGATGAAGAATATGCGCAAAAATCGGAGCAGCATGATGAAAAATACCAGATAGCTACAATTTCCTCTGACGAACTTGTAGCTTTTACCGACGAAGCATCGCTTGCTGAAGGAAAGCAAATCTATACCGAACTGGCATGTATGGCTTGCCACGGAATGAACGGCGAAGGAAATGCAATTGGTCCGAACCTGACGGATGATTACACGCTGCACGGTTGCGATTTCCAGAGTGCTTTTCATACCATAAAAGAAGGTGTTCCGGCAAAAGGAATGACCGCTTATAAAACACAAATGAGCGAAGAAAAGATCCAGAAAGTGGCTAGTTATATTATGTCGTTAAGAGGAACAAATCCGGCCAACGCCAAAGATCCGCAAGGAGAAAAATGTGAGTAAAAAATAAATACCTAAAAAATGGTGGGAAACATTGTTTCCCATCTTTTTTACCTGCAAATTGAACATATGGCAACACAAAAACTCGACTTCAGAGACTACCCCATAAACTGGAACGAGCGGGGAGGACGAAAATGGATATATGCCAAAAAGCCTTCTGGGAAATGGTTTAATCGCCGAACCATAGTTAGCTACTTTCTATTGTTATTTTGGGTTGGAGTACCATTTATTCGGGTGAACGGCAATCCGTTGATTTTACTTGATATTGCCCACCGTAAATTCATCATTTTCGGAGCCATTTTTTGGGCGCAGGATACGTTTATCCTGGCACTTTTAATGTTATCGTTTGTTCTTTTTGTGGTGCTGTTTACAGTAACTTTTGGCCGGCTGTGGTGTGGCTGGACCTGCCCACAAACCATATTTCTGGAAATGGTATTTCGGAAAATCGAGTACCTTATCGAAGGCGATTACCGCGAGCGCCATAAACTCGACAACAGTCCGTGGACAGCCAAAAAAATATTTAAGAAAACACTGAAACACGCTATTTTCATTCTTATTTCGGTTGCCATGACCAATACTTTTCTGATGTGGTTTATTGGCAGCGAACGTTGGATTGAAATGATTCAGGAACCGATCAGCCAGAACATTTCCGGTTTTTTGGTAATGCTGCTTGTGTCGGCATTTTTCTATTGGGTGTATTCATTTTTCCGCGAGCAAATTTGTACCATGGTTTGTCCTTACGGACGCATGCAGGGTGTTTTGCTCGACTCGAAATCGATTGCCGTTACTTACGATTACGTGCGCGGTGAACCTCGCGGCGGACATGGCGATGGCGATTGTACCGATTGTAAACAGTGTATTTCGGTGTGCCCCACCGGAATCGACATCCGCAACGGTTCGCAGTTGGAGTGTATTAACTGTACCGCCTGTATCGATCAGTGTAACAAAATTATGCATGTTACCGGCAAACCTCCGGGTTTAATTCGCTACGCTTCCGAAGCGCAAATAAAGGGTCAGCAAAATTCGATTTGGAATGCGCGTAACCGGGCTTATTCGGTTGTGCTATTACTTATTTTCTCGTTCTTTGTTTATACACTGCTTTCGAGGCCGGTACTCGAGACAACTATTTTGCGCACACCGGGCTTATTATATCAGGAACAGGAGTCAACTTTGTCGAACGTTTACAACATTAAAATAGTAAATAAAACACACGACGAACTTCCGCTTGAATTGCGTGTTATCTCTCATGATGGAAAAATTCAGATGGCCGGGAATAAGATAATTTTAAAGGATCAGAATATGTACGAATCGACATTTATTCTTTTCTTGCCAAAAAACGAAGTTACGAGTGACAAAACTGAAGTTGTGTTTGGTGTTTTCAGCAATAATGAATTAATTGAAACCTATAAAGCCACGTTTGTAGGGCCTTGAGAAAGCTGACAGTTGACGGTCTCAGTTTTCAGTAGTGAATTAAAAAAGATACTGTCATTTCGATCCGTCAACTGACGGAGAGAAATCTTTAACAACTCAGCTCAGATGTAACAGATTTCTCCTAATACTTCGTCGAAATGACAGAAATTAAGGAAACAGAAATAATAAATAGGAAAACAAATGAAGTTTAATTGGGGAACAGGAATATTTCTTTTTCTGGCGTTGTTTTTAGCCGGATCGGCTGTTTTTATTGTATTTGCTGTGCGCCAGCCGGTAAACCTGGTGCATAAAAATTATTACGAAAAAGGTGTTGATCATACCGAACAGATGAACGTAAATGCACGATCAAAACCATTTACGCGGTCATTTGAAGTGAACATGAACGACGAGGCATTGGTAATCAACATTGAAAATGATCTGGCTTCAAAAATCGATTCAGGCAATATGCAATTGTATCGTCCATCGGATTACACAAAAGATATCAGGTACAAATTTTTGGCGGGCAACAGTTCGATCCAATTCCCAAAAACAGAATTAATAGCGGGCAGATATATTTTAAAATTTACGTGGTATACCGACGGTTTACGTTACGAAGTTGATCGCCCGGTAAATATTCAGTAAATTCATTACCTTTAAAACCAATTATAACCTTTTGTTCAAATCGACAGCGCCATGACAATTTTTATTTCAGCACTTATTTTAGGCTTAATGGGCAGTTTTCACTGTGCCGGTATGTGTGGACCGATCGCCATTGCTTTGCCACTTCATGGCAACACCGTTCCGCAAAAAATATTTGGAGGAACACTTTATAACCTAGGCCGCACCTTAACCTACGGAGTTATGGGAGCCATTTTCGGGCTTCTTGGTCAGGGACTGCACCTCATCGGCTTTCAGCAAAAAGTATCGGTTATTATGGGTGCGTTGATGATCATTTCGGTGCTATTCCCCAAACTGTTTAAAAACCAGTATAAAATGGATAAGAGCTGGTTTTCGGCAGTGGGAAAACTGAAAAAGAAAATTGGCGAAATGTTCTCGATTCGTTCATTCCAAAGCCTGTTTTTTATTGGCATGCTAAACGGACTGCTTCCGTGTGGATTGGTTTACATGGCAATTGCCGGAGCCATCGGCACAGGCGGCGTTGCCGAAGGATCATTGTATATGATCCTGTTTGGATTGGGAACAATTCCGATGTTACTGGCCATCTCGCTGGCAGGAAACGTTTTGAGTTTAGCTGTACGTAATAAAATCAACAAACTAATTCCGGTACTGGTTGTTGTGGTTGGAATTCTGTTTATGTTGCGCGGATTAAGTTTGGGCATCCCCTATTTAAGTCCGCCAAAACAAAAAATTGAGCAGAAATTTGAAAAAAGTCTGGAGACAGAAAGTGCAGCAATGCATACCGAAACAAAAGGAGATTGCTGTAAAGTAGATTAGCGGAAAACGGACCTTGGAATATGGGGAAAAAGGAGGAGAATAACTGTGTACATTGTGGTGCCGATTGCGGGAGTAGCCCGGTGGTGTGGAACGATTTGAATTTCTGTTGCAACGGTTGCAAAACAGTTTATCAGCTGCTGAACGAAAACAAACTTTACAATTATTACAACTTGGAAGAAACGCCGGGAATCAAGGTGGAGACCACCACTGAATTTGGTAATAAATACGCTTTTCTCGATAACGAAGAAGTAAAGGAAAAGCTCATCTCATTTACCGAAGGCAGCATTTCGAAAGTAAAATTTTATGTCCCGGTTATCCATTGTGCTTCGTGTATTTGGTTGCTCGAGCACCTGCACAAACTGCACAACGGCATCCGCCATTCGTTCGTAAACTTTACCCGAAAAGAGGTTGACATTACTTTTGACGAAAAGGAAATTTCGTTGCGGCAAATAGTAGAGTTGCTGGCATCGATTCATTACATCCCCGACCTGTCGCAAAGTCTGTCGGACAAGAAAGACGACAAATCATACAAAAAGCTTTTGTATAAAATTGGTGTTGCAGGTTTTGTCTTTATCAATGTAATGACCTACAGTTTGCCGGCCTATTTTAACGGCGAACCGCTGAGCGACAAATTGCAATCACTGTTTAGCATTCTCAGTTACATTTTGGTAATTCCGGTGGCATTTTACAGCGGAAGTGACTATTACATTTCGGCAATTAAAAACCTGCTGAAAAAGAATATCAGCATCGATCTGCCCATTGCCCTGGGGATTATTGTGCTGTTCCTGGTAACCAGTTACGAGGTGATATTTACAGGCGGTCCGGGTTACAGCGACAGTTTGTCGGGCCTCATCTTTTTCCTATTGGTAGGAAAATGGTACCAAAGCAAAACCTACGAGGCGCTTTCGTTCGACCGGAATTACAAATCGTATTTCCCCATTGCCGTTACCAAAATCAATAAACAGATTGAAGAAAGTATTCTGATCGAAAAAATCGAGGTGGACGATGAACTGATCATTCGCAACAAAGAACTGGTTCCGGCAGATGCGGAACTGGTTGATGGAGAAGGACGAATCGACTACAGTTTTGTTACCGGCGAGTCGACACCGATTGTTAAAAAGCCCGGCGACTTTATTTATGCCGGTGGCCGGCAAATGGGTGGAATTATACGGATAAAGGTGAAGAAAGAGGTGAATCAAAGTCACCTCACCAAACTCTGGAACCAGGATAAATCGTACGAAAAACCCAGCGACTCACTTAAAACACTGTCCGACCGAATTAGCCAATATTTTACCTTGATTGTAATCGCGATCGCTATTTTCGGCTTTACTTTTTGGGCGATCCGTGGCGAATATCACACGGCCATTTTTGTTTTCACTGCGGTTCTAATTGTGGCTTGCCCGTGTGCGTTGGCGCTTTCCATTCCATTTACCTTTGGCAATACCATGCGCATTTTTGGCAAGCGCGGGCTCTACATTAAAAACACCGATGTTATTGAAAAACTATCGCACATTAACAGCATTGTTTTTGATAAAACGGGCACCTTAACACAGCCCAACCAAAATAAGGTTGTGTATTCCGGCACAGAACTTTCGGCATCGGAAAAAGAAGCTATTTTTTCGCTCACTCGACAATCAACACATCCGCTAAGTACTGCACTTTCGCAATCGTTCAACGGATCAGCATACCACAATCCGGAGCACTTTGTTGAAGTTGCAGGACGCGGTATTTTTGGAAAAGTAAATGACTTAAATCTGCGAATCGGATCGGAAGAATATGTAACAAATACACCCACCTCTAAAAAGAAAAAATCTTCAGTTGTGTATGTGGCGATTGAAGACGAACTGAAAGGACACTTTACCATTAGCAACCAATACCGCTCAGGTTTAAAAAACGTATTAAACTCGCTGAAACAAGGTTTTAATCTTTTCCTCATTTCGGGAGATAACGATGCTGAAGCCGAAAACCTGTCGTCATTTTTCGATCGTGAGCATATGCTCTTCGACCAGAAACCCGGAGACAAAGCGTACTTTATAAAATCGCAACAAGCGAAAGGAAATACAGTACTTATGACCGGCGATGGCTTAAACGATGCAGGCGCACTGATGCAAAGCGATGTGGCGCTTACAATCGCGGATAAAGTTTACCACTTCTCACCGGCCAGCGATGCCGTTTTGGAAGCCGAACAATTCAACCAACTGGCTAATTTTATCCGCTTCACAAAAACATCGCTGAACATTGTAAAACTCAGCTTCGTTATTTCATTCTGTTACAACATTGTTGGAATTGCCTTTGCCCTCAGCGGAAATCTTTCGCCGGTGGTAGCTGCCATTTTAATGCCTATTTCATCAGTATCGGTAGTTGCTTTTGCAACTTTTGCAACACGGTTGGCAGGGAAGGTTAAATTGCGCAGAATCACTGCTAGCTAAAACATAAAATCTTTTTTCGCACCCTCAATTTCCGGCTAAATTTCAGCCAACTAAATGAGCATCTGTACAAATTGCTTAAAACAAGTATTTAAGTATTTTTGTACAAAATCAAATTCAATGAGTAAATTGGTATATGTTGGGATGAGCGCAGATCTGATTCACCCCGGCCACTTAAATATTATAAAGGAAGCCAGCAAATTGGGCAAAGTAACTATTGGTCTGCTAACCGATAAAGCAATTGCAAGTTACAAACGACTTCCTACCTTAAAATATGATCAGCGTAAAATCGTTATCGAAAATATTAAAGGAGTAGATCAGGTTGTTCCGCAGGAGGAGCTGGATTATACCCGAAATCTGGAAAAATACAAACCGGATTTTGTAGTTCATGGTGACGACTGGAAAAAAGGCGTTCAAAGTAAAACCCGTCAAAAGGTAATTGACACGTTAGCGCAGTGGGATGGAAAACTTATCGAAGTTCCTTATACTCCGGGCATTTCATCTACCCAGATAAATCAGAGCATCAAAGAAATCGGCACAACACCTGAAGTACGGATGGGCAAATTACGCCGCCTGATTTATGCAAAGCCAATTGTAAAAGTAATGGAGGCGCACAATGGCCTTACCGGATTGATTGTTGAGAATTCGAATGTTGATGTCAATGGGCAGAAGCGTGAGTTTGATGCCATGTGGTTAAGCAGTCTGACGGATTCAACGGTAAAAGGAAAACCCGACATTGAAGCCGTTGATGTAACTTCGCGACTGCATGGTTTGAACGATATTTTAGAAGTTACAACCAAACCCATTATTTATGATGGCGATACAGGAGGAATTCCGGAGCACTTTGTTTTTACCATTCGCTCATTAGAACGTTTAGGTGTATCTGCAATTATTATCGAAGATAAAACGGGTTTAAAAAAGAACTCGCTTTTCGGAACTGACATCGCTCAAAATCAGGACAGTATTGAGAACTTTTGTATTAAAATACGGGCTGGAAAAAAAGCACAGGTTACCAAAGACTTTATGATTATTGCCCGTATTGAGAGCCTGATACTGAACAAAGGTATTGAAGATGCACTTGCGCGTGCGGAGGCATATATTGAAGCCGGTGCAGACGGTATCATGATTCACAGCCGGGAGAAAGATGGTAAAGAAATCCTGAAATTCTGCGAAGCTTATAATAAGTTTGAGAAACGCGCACCACTGGTGGCTGTACCTACCAGCTACAATCATATGACTGAGCAGGAACTTATGGATGCAGGTGTAAATGTGGTGATCTATGCCAACCATCTCCTGCGAGCAGCTTATCCGGCAATGGTGGATGTTGCAAAAGGAATTCTTACACATGAGCGGTCGCTGGAAATTAACGACAAGTGCATGTCGATTAAAGAAATCCTGGAACTTATTCCCGGCACAAAATAGCCCGATAGGAAAATACTGATGACACAAACAATGAACGATAAAAACACCTGGCGGAAATGATAAAACCGGAACTATTTTATAAGTGGCTGATAAATGCAAACATCGAATTTTATAGTGGTGTCCCCGATTCATTACTAAAAGATATTTGTGCTTACATCACCGATAATACATCGCCCGAAAAACATATTATCGCTGCCAACGAAGGAAATGCAATTGCACTTGCAGCAGGTTACCATATGGCCTCGGGATCAATCCCGATGGTTTATATGCAGAACTCCGGTTTAGGAAACACAGTAAATCCTCTTCTTTCGCTTACCAATAAACAGGTGTATGATATTCCGCTGTTAATGCTGATCGGCTGGCGCGGCGAACCCGGGAAAAAAGACGAACCTCAGCATATTGCGCAAGGCCGTTTAACTTTAGAATTACTCGAAACACTGGAAGTTCCTTATCAGGTAATTAGCGAGGATGCCGGGGAAGCAAAAAAACAGTTTGATGAAGCCATTGCAAATATCAGAGAAAATAATCAGCCCTACGCATTAGTTATCCGAAAAGGATTATTTGAGAAATATAAGCTCAAAACGAAAATTGAGAGCAATTATTCGCTGATGCGCGAAGAGGCGATAAAACAGATTGTAGAAAAACTTTCAGGCGACGAAATTATAGTTTCAACAACAGGCAAAACATCGCGAGAGCTGTTTGAAATACGGGAAGCATTAGGGCAGAAACACGATTCAGATTTTCTGACGGTAGGTTGTATGGGACATGCCAACCAGATTGCCATTGGAATGGCAATTGCCAAACCCGAACGACAGATAGTTTGCATTGATGGCGATGGCGCTTTGTTAATGCATATGGGAGCAATGGCAATAAACGGAGCAGTAGCTCCCAAAAATTTCATTCATATCGTCATTAATAATGGTTCGCACGAGTCGGTCGGTGGACAGCCAACTGTAGCCGACAGCATTGATGTGGTTAAAATTGCCGAAGCTAATAATTACAAAGCGGCAGTTTCTGTTTCATCAGCCAAAGCTCTGGATGAAGTTCTTACAACTTTGAGAAAAACCGAGGGGCCCGCACTTATTGAAATAAAAACAAAAGTGGGATCGCGTGATGACCTTGGCCGCCCAACGGTAAAACCTGTCGATAATAAGCAAGCTTTGATGCAAAATTTAAAATCAAAGTAAAACCATGCAGCAAGTAAAATTTGGCAATAACGACATATCAGAACTAAAGCAGTTATTATCCACGCATAAACCGGAACAGATTTGTGTGGTGCATACCAAACGCTCGTACAAGGATTCCGGTGCAGAAGCGTTTATTAAGGATTTACTTGGAAGTGGTTTTGCCGAATTTTCAGATTTTGAACCCAATCCAAAATACGAGGATCTAAAAAAAGGATTGGATCTTATAAACTCCGAAACCTTCTCATTAATTATTGCAATTGGAGGTGGAACAGCCATTGATATTGCCAAAATGATGAAAGCACTGGCTTATAAAAAGTGCAACCTGGAAAATGTTATTACCGGAGAAGAGCAAATTACCGGAGCCGGAATTCCATTATTAGCCATCCCAACAACGGCGGGTACCGGAGCGGAGGCCACCCAATTTTCGGTGATGTACATCGGAAAAACGAAATATTCAATCTCATCGGAATATATTTATCCGGAATATGTTTACCTCGATCCCAAATTTTCGATGACTGCTCCGTCGTATTTAACAGCATGTACCGGTCTCGATGCATTATGTCAGGCCGTAGAAGCACTTTGGTGTGTAAATGCAACTGAGGAATCAAATGCCTTTGCAGAAGAAGCTATTTCGTTAGTACATAATTACCTGCCAACAGCAGTAAATGAAAATTCGGAAGAAGCCAAAGCTGCAATGCAAACAGCTGCTTACCTGGCCGGGAAAGCCATAAATATTACACGAACAACAGCGCCGCATGCACTTTCCTATGCTTTTACCAGTTATTACGGCATTGCGCATGGCCATGCTGTTGCGCTGAGCCTGCCTTTTTTTACAGAGTTTAATTATTCAGTAGGCAATCTAGATTGTATGGACAAACGAGGAGCAGACGCAGTGCGCCAACGCATTGAGCTGTTTTTTGAGTCATTCAAAACAGACAGCGTTCATGCAAAAACTGATCTGCTCGAATTTTTCGCTCAAATTGGTATCGAAACTTCCATATCAAGACTAATCAACAATTTCGACCGTTCTATCATAATTAATAATGTAAATACACAGCGGCTTGGCAACAATCCGCGAAGAGTAACCAACGAAGCTATTGCTCAATTTATTAACAGCACCATTTAAACACTGCTTATGATTCTTTTATATATCGATCCTGCATCAACAAGTGCCTTACTCTATATTTTTATTGCCATCGGAGCAACGTTGGCGTTCACTTTAAAAGGCTCCTTTTACCGCGTACTAAACTTTGTAAAAGGAAAAGGTTTTAAGAACAATTACGATTTTGAAGGACATGATATTTTGTTCTATTCTGAGGGGACACAATACTGGAATGTGTTTTTACCCGTAATTAAAGCGCTGGAAAAGAAAAACGTACAATGCGGCTACCTCACCTCCGATGAAAACGATCCCGGTTTATCGTACGAATCACAGTTGATGAAGGCGAAATATATTGGAAACCTTACCATGACATCAGTATACCTAAATAAACTTGAGGCAAAATTTGTGGGAATGACTACACCTCAACTGGATGTTATGATGATACGCCGCTCGAAAAAAGTTGGTCATTACGGACACATCGTTCATGCTCCTATCGACATCTTTTCGTATCGTAAATTTGCATTTGATTATTTCGACTCCGTTTTTTGTTCGGGATATCATCAAATTGAAGGGATCCGGAAATTGGAAGAAAAAAGAGGAACCGATAAAAAACTGTTGCTAAAGTCGGGGCTCACGTATTACGATGTAATGCTGGAACACAACAAAAAAAACGGATTTCCTAAGCTTGACAACAAAATAGTTTTGGTAGCTCCCACCTGGAAAGAATATTCAATACTGAACCGTTTTGGAGTACGATTTTTCGAGAACCTGCTAAAGGATACCAACTTCGATGTAATTCTTCGTCCTCATCCTCAAAGTTACGTGAGCTTCCCTGAGGTGATTGGAGAAATTGAGAAACATTTTGAAAACGAGCCACGCTTTTCAGTAGACAGAAATCCGCTGGCCAATGAAAGCATGGAAAAATCGAGTGTAATGATAAGTGACCTGTCAGGCGTTATCTGGGATTACGCATTTTTGTATGCAAAGCCCGTTATGCTGCTAAAAACCGAGGCCGATGCAATGTTAGGATTCGAAGGAAGCGAGCTTGATTATGAAATGTGGGAAATGCGCGAGCGACCTCGTTTGGGTAAAAATTTCGATGAAAATGATATTGATAATATTGGTGCAATTGTTACTGAAACCATTGAGAATCCGAGTGTAAATGCGCTGGAAACCTTGAGGGATGAATCGGTATATAATTTTGGCAAAGCTGGCGAAACTGTGGCAAATCAGATAATAGACATCGTAAATAAATAACACCCGGCAACACTGAATAGCTGAATCAATTTTATGAATTCAATATTATCACCATTTGTATACATAATACGCACCATTTTCGAAGCCGGTTATAAATTTACAGGCAACTACGGTTTATCCATAGTACTGCTAAGTTTTGCTATTTCTTTATTACTACTTCCGATATTCATTTATATTGAAAAGGCCAAAAAGCGCGATGAAGTTGTAAAAAAGCGTATGCAGCCTTTGGTGAAGGAAATTAAACAGGTGTACACTGGGCAGGAGCGTTATTACTATCTGAAAACACTAAACCGGCAATTCGGATACAGCCAGTTCAAAGCGCTTGTGCCAATTCTGAGCTTGCTGGTGCAGATTCCATTTTTTATTGCCGCTTACAAATACCTCGATACCCTCGAGGCGATTCGAGGTGTTTCATTCGGGCCGCTATCCGATCTGTCGAAACCCGATCACCTGCTCGGAGTAGTTAATATTCTGCCCATACTGATGACAGGTGTTAATTTGCTCACTGCCTGGTTTTATACCCGCAATGGCAACAAATCGGAGCGGAAACAAATGATTGTGGTAGCCGGTATATTTTTAGTACTGCTGTTCAATCTTCCTTCCGGCTTGGTACTGTACTGGACCATGAACAATGTGTTTGCATTTTTACGCCTATTCATAACCAACAGGGAAGTGTTTAATCCAAATATACCTGAGCCGGTTGAAACGAATGAAAATGGTATTCAGGACGGATGGTATTCTGTATTTCGCAAAAAACTGGAAAAGGAGTTATCTAAACACTGGCAAAGCTACCTTTCAATAGCGGTGCTGTCGTTCGTGGTAATACAACTATTCGATGTAACAATAATTGGAAAAGAGATAACTATTCTCGTTAAAATAGCAGAACGTATAATTGCGGCACTGGTAATTTCACTACTTATTGGTGTACTGAATTTGTATAATTCGGTTATAAAAAAAGGAATAGAAAAAACTTCTCCCGCAGTTATAATATCGCTATTGTTTGTGTCGGTTTATTTATACCTGGCATCACTGTACAATTACGAAGGTGTAAATGAAGACCTTGCAATAATGTCCCTGGTTCTTTCGATTATCCTTCAGATCGCTTGCCTGGTTAAAACGAAGCTACTTTCAAGCATAAAGTTTAAACACTTTTTCCACCTGGTATTATTGATCTGCCTAATCGTTCAGGTTTATCATTTTCTTTCGTTAGAAAATACCCACATCCTTGAATTCCTGAACATCGCGAAAAACAAAAGCGGTTCAAAAATGCAGGATGTTGCTCTGTTTGGCTTATTATTCGTATTTATAATCGTGCCGTTTACGCTGAATTGGAAATCAAAAATTAACCACAAGCCGGGATTTATTTCCTTTGTGCTCAGTATTGTTTTCTTATCCGGATTTATCCTTGTCTGGAATCCGCTGGTTACCTTTTCATCTTACCCTGAAGCTTTCCGATTTGGAACAGATTCAATAATTAACAGCGGATTGGTTTTAATGGTCCAGATTATTTTGGCCTTACTGTTTATCTATTGGATTTCGCCCAAACGCCTTCGTGTATGGTTCTCTGTTATTTCTGTATTATTGGTGTTAATAAGCGTTATCCACAGTGCTATTATCCCTTTAAATGTCGGAACGCTTCAAGGACTGAATTACTCCAGAAGCAGCGAATTAGATACACCGTACTTAGAATATATAACCGAGGCATTTGCCATTGTTGGACTTTATTTTTTAGTCCGTTTCTTCTATCGGAGAAATAAGCTCAAAAGCGTAAATATTTTTCTGGTGCTTTTGAACGTAATCGTCATTGGGCAGGCAATATTCGCGCTAAACGCGGCAGATTTAAGTCGTGTTAATGAAGGAGACAGAATCGTAAGCCAGGCAAAAAGTATTGATGTTTCAGATCATAACATTACTCTTTCGAAAGATCAGGAAAATGTTGTTGTTATCATGCTGGATATGATTGAAGGATGGTTCTTTCAGCGTTATCTGGATGAAAACCGGGCAAACAAAGAAAATTTCGCTGGTTTTACCTATTATCCCAACACGGTTGCATCAACAAATTACACCGGAGGATCGATGCCCGGACTGATTGGAGGATATGAATTTGAGCCCTTACTTTTGGATAAGGATAAGGACCACACACTGGGTGAAAAAATGACTAAGGCTGCGGAAACTTTACGCGACAAAGCACAAGGAAGCGGATATTTTTACACTTGCAGCGATTTGCCTTACTGCAAAATCGACAAAAGGACTTACGATCGTTACATCCCGATATGGAGCGATAATTGGAACCCGTTAAAAAAGGTACTAAACATAGGTCAGACACGAAATATTGGTGTTGAAATACTGCGATATAACGCTTTGTTTTTCAGCTCTCCTTTACTGTTTAAAACCGTAATTTACGACAATGGTTCCTGGCATATGCATCAACCAGGCGTTAATGAGCACAACGACATTACCCGCCATTATAATTCATTGCGCGCACTGCCCTATATTACCGAAAATAAAGCCAGCCAAAAGACCTACACGTTTATGTCGTATAAAGCCACACATTTTCCGTGGGATATTATCGACGAGGATGGTTCGTTTGTGCCAAATGTAGATCCTTACACCAATAATAAATGGGGACTGGATATTGTTTCGCAGTGGATAAATGTTCTGAAATCATTAGATGTTTACGATAATACACGTATTGTAATTGCCAGCGACCACGGGTTGCGACATGTGAAAGACACTGCAACGGTAATGATTGACCAACCCTATCAAAACATAAACTACGATAAAGTTCCTTTTGCCGACATGCTTAACTTTTCTTCGTTATTATTGGTGAAAGATTTTTCTTCAAACGGAGAAATTTCAATAGATTCGACGCTGATGAGCACACTCGATGTTCAGAATATTTCATTTAACGGAAATACGCCATTGATGATCGATTCGCTGAATAACAGAACTTTTGATGCACTAAAGGTTTCATGGAAAATAAAAATGTTCGAGAATACGAACTATCCTATACTTCGAGGTTACAAGATCAAGGAGAACATATACGACATAAATAATTGGACCAGAACAAAATAGCCACACATGGATAAAATATTTTCACCATTTATATTTTTAGTACGTACCATTTTTGAGGCTGGCTATAACCTAACCGGCAGCTATGGAATTGCAATACTGTTTTTAAGTTTTGCCATTTCGTTGTTACTGCTTCCCATATTCATTTATATAGAGAAAGCGAAAAAACACGACGACGCCATTAAAAAGCGCATGCAACCTTTAATTGATGAAATTAAGCAGGTGTATACCGGGCAGGAGCGCTATTATTACCTAAAAACATTAAACCGACAGTTTGGTTACAGCCAGTTTAAAGCACTCATCCCGATTTTAAGTCTGCTGGTACAAATCCCGTTTTTTATTGCTGCGTATCAATACCTCGACAACCTGGAAGCTATTCAAGGTGTATCGTTTGGCCCGTTAACCGACCTCTCAAAACCCGATCATTTATTTGGGATTGTGAATGTGTTGCCGATACTAATGACAGTTGTAAATCTGTTAACAGTATATTTTTACACCCGTAATGGAAACACATTGGAGCGTAAACAAATGGTTGTCATTGCCGGAGCTTTTCTGGTGCTGCTGTTCAATCTCCCATCGGGGCTGGTACTGTACTGGACCATGAACAACGTATTTGCATTTTTACGTCTGTTTATAACCAATAAAGAGGTATTTAAACGCTCTGAAAAATCGATGACCTCAGTTTCATTATCGACTTTCCTTCCGGCAGTCTTTTTTGTTTTTGCTTTTATAACGGTTATTGCACAAATTAACTGGGCATTGAGCCGAAGTCTGGAGCCGCTGCCAATGCGCATCCTTGCATCACTATTCGGATCGCTGCTTTTAACCAGTTTTATTGGATTGCTTTTCAAGTCGTTTCGAACCGCCGTAAAAGAAGATTTTCTTAAGAATAAAAAGCAATATTTCTACGCCACACAAGTTTCGGTTGTTGTTGCGCTGCTGGCAGCAATTTACTGGTCGATAACAAATCGGTTCGATCATTTTATTGGGTTGACATTACAACTTGCCGGAGTAGCAATTGTACTTGTTTGGTCGTTTATTCTTATTAAAACGCCGGTAAAAAAAGCTATACTTAGAATTCAACAGCTGACTATTCATAACGCGTTTTTTTATATCGCATTTGCAGCTGTTATTTACTTCTATCTTTCGGGTAAATATTATTATCACGGAGAAAATAATGCGTTGCTCGTAATATCCGTTATTACTCTCATTCCACTTCAAATCCTGTTAGCAATAAAATTCTTTAGTAACGGATTGCGCGGATCGCTAAAATGGAGTAGTTCGCTGGTTATTTCAAGCCTATTTCTTTTGGCACAGACCGAAATATTTTTGGTAACAATGCATAACGACTTTGTACTTTTCGGTTGGTTATCGCTACCGGAAAGTATAAAAGAACAATGTAGCTTGGCGTCCATTATTCTCGCCGGAATTGGATCAGCTGTATTGCCATTTTATTTCGCAGTTCAGAACAAGGCAGTGAATAAAAACGGATTCAGCCGAAGATGGATTATTGCCTACACGCTGGTATCATTCTATATCGTTACACTGGTATTTTGGTGGAAACCCTTAATGGTTTATGCATCGTTTCCGTACAACTTCAACTTTGTTGCTACCGACATCATTGTAAACAATTTTAGCATTGCTGCATCTGCTTTTCTTATTCTACTTATTCTGTTTGTAGTTGCTCCCAACCAACTTCGAAAAGGGCTTACAAAGTTGATGCTGGGCTTATCTATATTGTTTTATGTAAATACATTTCTTGTTCCGGTAAACGTCGGTACTTTGCAAGACAGCATGTTCTCAGAAGAAAGCAAACTCGCTTTTAATCTGTGGTTTTACGTGTTGGAATTTGCTTTTATTGTTGGTGCGATGTCATTTGTTACATACCTGATAAAACAAGACCATCATAAATATGTCACAATCGCTTTTGTACTTTTTATCCTTATTACAATTGGTCAAAGCACCTACAAATCGGGAACGAAAGGACAACTTTTTGCCGATAAAAAAGAGCAGAAAAAAGGGCCGGCAGTTGATAAAGTGATTCCCTTCTCGCAAACCAAAGAGAATATTTTGTTCTTTATTCCCGATGGATTACAAGGGTGGTATATGAAAGATATACTCGAGGATCATCCGGAGTATAAAGAAATTTTTAAAGGCTTCAAGTGGTATCCGAACACGGTATCAACCTCGAACTTTACTTATGCCTCGATGCCGGCAATGATGAACGGCAATGATTTTAATATTGCGAATATGAATGCGATGAGTGATGAATCGATACTTAACAAGTACCGGCTTGCTACTGAAACATTCTACGACAGAATAAAGGAAAATGATTACTACTTTTCGAGCGGAAACATGGGATATGCAAGCGTTGATTGGGATCAGTTTGATAATTTTATTCCCTGGTGGGATCCTTCGTGGGACAAGGTGCTGAAACTCGGCAGCAGTGTTGAGATTTGGTATACCCGATTTTGGGAAAACTCCCTGTTTTATGGCGTTCCGTTATGTTTAAAACCTCTGATTTATAACGAACGAAACTGGCTGGTGCATTTCGATGAATCGTATCAGAAGAACAACGAAACAATTCCTCATTATTTTGTACAGATATTACCCAACATCTCGGTGAATACGAGTACCGACAAAAATTTTATTTTTTTCCATACTGAGTATACTCATGCCCCCTGGAACATTGTTAAGGATGGTCAAATCACCAAAAATGTGCACCCTTACCAAAATCAGGAAAAATTTTTCGAGGACTTCTCGAAATGGATGAAATGGTTACAGGATAACAATGTTTATGATAATACAAAGATCGTTATTGCATCCGATCATGGTCCGGAATGGTATCATTACGATGGAAAAGCGGTAGTGGATGTACCGTTGGAAAATTACAACTACGACAAATTCAGAAAAGACTTGTTTCTACGCCTGAACTGTTTAATGCTTGTAAAAGATTTTAATGCTAAAGGACCTTTGGAAGAAGATTGGCGTACCATGAGCAACGCCGACATTCCTTCGATATTGTTTAACGATAACGATCCAACGCAGGGAGAAGAGCAGGCTGGACGCGAAATATATACCTTCCTGACCTGGTGGCACCAGAATCTTAAAACCCGGTCGAAATACAACATCCGTCAATCGTTCAGGGTGAAAGGAAATATTTACGATTACAACAATTGGGAATTGATGGAGGCCAATGAAGAAGAAAAAACTGATGAATAATAAATTACCTGGAATTCATATCTTAACCGAAACAATACAGCAAAACCATATGACAAGCCAAATGAATAAACTATTTAGATTTTTTTTGTTACTGGCTATATTTAGTTCTACTTTATATTCGTGCACCAATACAACAAATAGTGTAATCAAAAATTTCGACCCGTTAAGCAATTTGAGCGAAAGTGATACGGTTGCATTACCAATGGACTTGGATAACGCGATAGTTGATGGTATTATCATTCCGTCTTCGAACCAAACCAGTGATGGCAACTTTTCATTTAGTTTTAAAGTCGATAAAACTGATGGCTCGAAACAATATTATTACAAAATATACTACCAGAATAGCAGCTATAAATTCCCTGAAATAAAAAATGGCAACCTCCACCCCTATTGCCACGAGAACTTTTACGGGAGCTGGGAAGATGTATCTACAGGTTTTAAGGCGGTCAACGGCAAAAGCATAACGGATAAATTTCGGATAGTAGGTAACCCCAGAGACGAACATTTGTATTATGGCGGCGATATGAGCAAGCAGGTTTTTAGCAAAGAACGAATTGAGGGTTTAAAAAATGCCATGCGAACTACACCTGATTGGTTCAAATCAATTCAGGAAAAAGCTGCAAAGGAAAACCGGGATATTGAGCAGCAGCTTTTTCTCGATGCTTTGTGGATGATAAAAGATGAATCGCGAAAAGGTGATTTTAACCACCGCTGGAAAAGAAATCCGCGGGTCGGGAATTATGAGTTTATGCTTATTGTGGCTGATGAAGCTGCTTTAGCGAATATTCCTGATTACATTAAAAACATTGGGCAAACCGATGAAAACAGTGCTTTTATTAATCCGTTTTACTATTTCAGAAATGGCGAAGGAAGTACAATGGAGGGAGTGTCGGTTACGACTTCGGACCGTGTTTTAAAAGTGTCGGCAACCATCGATCCGGCCAAAGGATTATACATCAACCCGGCACAACAACGCGACGAGAATATCGATACGCAATACTTGTCGGACGCGTGTAACAGTACTGAACATTTATACGAGCACGCTCATTTCGAGCAATACTCGCATGCCATCGACAGGGGATACACCATGAGAAATGTTCCCCTGGTTCGCGACGTGATTAACGAGCCTTATACCCAGGATGATTTTTTCAGCGCCATGGAAAAATACGATTCTACAGAATTAATTGTGGGACATTCGTTTAACAGTCAAACACCGTGCGAAACTGCTTTTATTCAAGATAGTTTGCTAACATTGATAAATCCGGGCAATGTTGAGGGGCAGGAATTACGCAAGCAAAATGTTGGAGCAAAAACACGCATTGGTTTTACGTATGGCAAGTTCCGGGGTAAAATAAAATTCCCGCGACAATTAAATAACGACAACGTTTGGAACGGACTCACAAATGCCTTCTGGTTAATTTACCAGGACGAAGCCGAATGGAATAACCGCCGGCCTGCCGAACGCGATGGTTACATTCCGAAAGGAGAAGACGGAGAAGAGTCGCTGGCAAAAAAGCAAAAGAATTACTTCTATTCCGAAATTGATATTGAGATTGTAAAAACCTCGCCAACTTGGGATAATGAGGAGTTTTTGAAAGACGATGACCGCGAATCGGACAATGTGATGTTCTGCTGTACCAACTGGGATCTGGCCAATCAGGATCCACAGAAATTTTTTAAGGGAGTTGACGACATTTCGTACAAAGACAAAACATTTGAGCTGCATCGCTGGACCGATCATTACAAAGCGGTAACATCAAAGTACCCGATTAAAAACGACAAATTATACGATCCGGAGTATTTCTATTACGAAATTGAATGGAAACCAACTGAGATTATATGGAGAGCCGGACCAACACCCGACAACATGGAACTTTGTGGTTATATGAACGATGAATACACATCGATACCCAACAACCAAATGTTGTGCATAATTACGCAGGAATTTCATTATGCCGAGTGGTGGCCATTTCAACCCTTCTCGCAAAACGGCGTTCCATTCCCAAAGAACGATATAAAAGGGAAAGTGTATGAAATTGTTGTTGAATAAGTTAATTCACAAATATGTTATTTAGTAGTATCCTTTTTCTTTGCATATTTCTACCACTGGTATTAATTATATATCACGTAGTTGGGCACAAATTCAGAAATTACGTGCTGCTTGTTTCAAGCCTCGTATTTTATGCCTGGGGTGCTCCTAAATTTGTGTTTTTGTTACTGGCTTCGCTAACCATTAACTTTTATGTTGTTCGCCAAATTCACCGCGATGCCAAACACCGGCAACTGTACCTTTGGACATCTGTATTCATAAACATTGGACTGCTCGCCTATTTTAAGTATGCCAATTTTTTTATCGAAAACTTTAATGCCTTGCTTCAATCGGCCGGGTTTCAGTCGGTGCAGTGGACGGCGGTAGCGTTACCCATCGGAATCTCGTTTTTTACGTTTCAATCAATGACATACACCATTGATGTGTACAGAAAAGTGCATGCTCCGCTTAAAAGAATAACTGATTACTTCCTGTATATTTTGATGTTTCCCCAGTTAATTGCCGGACCGATCGTTCGCTTTAATACGGTTGCCGACGATATTATTGACAGAAGAAAGAATGAAACGCTGGATGAGAAGCTGTACGGAATGTACCGGTTTGTGATCGGCTTATCGAAAAAGATGCTCATTGCAAATGTGCTGGGCGAGCAGGTTGATGCCATTTATTCACTTCCCCATTCCGAAGTTACCACTCCCCTGGCCTGGTTAGCTGCCGTGGCCTATTCTTTTCAAATCTATTTCGATTTTAGCGGCTACTCCGATATGGCCATTGGTTTAGGGCGTATTTTTGGCTTCAAATTCCCCGAGAATTTCAATAATCCTTACATATCGCAAAACATTACCGAGTTTTGGCGCCGCTGGCACATTACCTTAAGCGAGTGGATGCGCGATTACCTGTATATTCCACTTGGCGGCAACCGGGTAAAAAGCCAAAGGCGTTTATACGGCAATTTAATTACTGTGTTTCTGATTTCCGGTTTGTGGCACGGAGCTTCCTGGAACTTTGTTATTTGGGGGGCCTGGCATGGCTGTTTTCTTATTCTCGATCGCATTTTTCTAATAAAACTTTTCAAACGAATCGGAACAATCCCACGCGTACTTTTTACCTATATTGTTGTACTTGTTGGCTGGGTAATCTTCCGAATCGAAAACCTGCCCGACATTCGCTTTTACCTTGGAAAGATGTTCTCGACCGATATATCATTAGCAGATTATCACCTGACTACTGAATCGAAATACATCATGATTCTTGCCGCGTTGTTCTCTGTAATCACACTTTTAAAGGCAGGAAAACAGCTTCAAACATTTGTATTTTACACCAAATACAAACGTTCTACCCACATCGTGGTCAGTATAATTTTGCTGGTTTTGCTGGTAATTAATTTGAGTGCAGTTACGTCATCCGACTTTAACCCGTTTATTTACTTTAGGTTTTAATCATGAAGAATCAGAAAACAAAAATATTATTGTTTACAGGTTTCGTATTCGTGCTTATTCTACCACTAATACAGGCTAAAGTTGACGTATTTCACGAAGAACCGCTTCATGGAGGTGTAATTATTGCACAGAAACCGGAGTATTCAACTTCCGGCTGGTTCTCTGGTGAGTATCAATCAAACATGGAGAAATTTATAAACGACAACATCGGATTTCGCCCGTTTTTAGTGCGTTTGCATAATCAGATTCAGTTTTCACTTTTTAAACAAGCATCGGCAAAAGGAGTGGTAGTTGGAAAGGACAATTATTTGTTCGAACAAGCTTATATTGATGCTTATCACGGCCAGTATTTTAATGGACGAGCCGATCTTGTAAAAAAAGTAGAAGCGTTAAAAAAATTACAAACAGAACTGGAAAATGTTGGCAAAACACTGATTGTTGTTCTTCCTCCAGGAAAGGCATCTTATTGTCCGGAATATTTCCCGGAGGAAAGCAATGAAGAAGCAACCGACAGCACTTTTTACAAAGAATACAGCAAATTACTGCCCACTTATGGAGTGAACTGTTTTGACGCCAACGACTGGTTTTTACAGATGAAAGATACAACGCAGCATATTTTGTATCCTCAGTACGGCATTCACTGGAGTGAGTACGGTGCAGCCATTGCTGCCGACAGTTTAATAAAACAGGTAGAAAAATTATCTGGCCGGAATTTACCGGACATGATCATCACCGACGTCCGCAAACAAAATTATAGTCAGGGAACTGATAATGATATTGAATGGGGCATGAACCTGTTGAAAGGCCTTCCATCGCAAACATTGTCGTATCCGACCACTGAGTGGGATTATACCGAAAGTGACAAGACGAATATGTTAGTAATTGGAGATAGTTTTTACTGGAACTGGTATTATCTGGGCTTAGGCGAAAAGTGTTTTAATAAAACATCGTTCTGGTACTACAACAATGAAGTTTATCCGGAGAGCAAGCAATCGAGTGTGAAAGTCAATTCCATCAATCGTCAATCTGTACTTAATAACAGCGATGTTGTTCTGCTAATGGCATCCGAATCGAACATGGTAAATATGGCCTGGGGATTTGTTGATGATGCACTCGATATTCTACAGGGACATATCGAAGGTCCTGAAGCCTACAACCAAAAGATTCAGGAAGTAATCAGGCGAATAAAAAGTGATGAAAACTGGTTGAAGAATGTAACCGAAAAAGCAAACGAACAAAACATATCTGTCGATTCAATGCTCGTACTGGATGCCCAATGGGTACTTGAAAACGAATAACTAGATTACCGGAACTTGATTACAACAAACATCACTAAATTTTCTAAAATCGTTTGATTTTTCAGAATTATATTTCACCTTTAAAACAACAAACAGAGTTAATATGGCTAAATCGCTGGTAAACACTAATGCAAAATTCGGCACTTTGCCGGTTTTTCTAACGGCACTTTCCACCATCCTTGGAGCAATTTTATTTCTGCGTTTTGGCTGGGCTGTTGGTCAGGTTGGTTTTATCGGCGTAATTGGCATTGTTGCCTTGGGGCACATTGTTACTATTCCCACAGCTTTTGCCGTTGCCGAAATTGCCACCAACCAACGGGTGCAAGGCGGTGGTGCTTATTACATTATCAGCCGCTCTTTCGGATTGAACATTGGAGGAGCCATTGGTATTGCTTTATACCTCTCGCAAGCTATTAGTGTTGCTTTTTATGTAATTGCTTTTGGCGAAGCGTTTGAGCCGGTAATAAAATGGATTGGTGAAACGTATAATTTCTACATCCCCGACCGGCGTTGGATTTCCATTCCAACCATGTTTTTGCTGTCGATTCTAATTCTTACAAAAGGAGCAAATGTGGGTATGAAAGCACTGTATGTGGTAGTTGCCATTTTATTGACTTCTATCGCCATGTTCTTTTTAGGCGACTCAACGATAAAACCCGAAGTAGTTAATTTTCACAGTAAAATTCCCAATAACCTGAATTTCTTTTTTGTATTCACCATCATATTCCCGGCATTTACGGGGCTTGCAGCAGGCTTGGGACTTTCGGGCGATTTAAAAGATCCTAAAAAATCGATTCCACGCGGAACGCTGTGGGCAACAGTAGTTGGCATGCTGGTTTATGTTGCCGTTGCCTACAAATTTGCAGTTTCGGCAACGCCCGAAGATTTGGTGGCCGACCAGTTGATTATGAGCAAAATTGCCATTTGGGGACCAATAATTCCGATCGGTCTGGCAGCAGCATCATTAAGTTCGGCATTAGGATCGATAATGGTTGCACCACGAACTTTACAAGCTATTGGCTACGACGATATTTTTCCGCAGGGACACATAAACCGCTGGTTTGCCAAAGGAAGAAAAACCGATAACGAACCCATAAACGGATCGTTGATTACCATTGTTATTGCATTTGTATTTGTTGTTGTTGGCGACGTTGACTTCGTGGCGCAAATTATCTCCATGTTTTTCATGGTAACCTACAGCGCCATTTGTTTAATCTCGTTACTCGAACATTTTGCGGCCGATCCGGCCTACCGCCCAACCTTCCGCTCAAGCTGGCATTTATCGCTTATCGGAACACTTTCATCGTTGTGGCTAATGTTTCAAATGAATGCCACTTACGCAGCGGTTTCGGTAGTAATAATGGCCATAATCTACTACGTTATCATGCTAAACAACGAAGAAAACCAGGGGCTGAACAAATTGTTCCGTGGCGTGATCTTCCAACTTAGCCGCCAGTTGCAAATTATGCTTCAGCGCGCCGACAGCGAAAAAGATAAAAGCTGGCGACCTTTTGGTGTTTGTATTTCGCACGATACGTTTAAACGTCGTTCTGCTTTCGACATCATGCGCTGGATATCGTACAAATACGGATTTGGAACCTACATCCACTTTATAAAAGGGTTGCTGAACGAGAAAAATACGAATGAATCAAAACAAGTACTCGACCGTTTGATACAACTTTCGGCAGGAAGTGATAACCGCGTTTATCTCGACACAATTATTTCGCCGTCGTATACTTCGGCAATTGCGCAGGTGGTGCAACTTTCCGGAATTTCGGGAAAAGGAAATAACCTGATTCTGTTTGAGTTTTCGCGCACCGATCCGGGAAATTTGAAAGAAATTACGGGCAATTATCAAATCGTTGAATCGGCCGGTTTCGACATTTGTATTCTGAATACTTCGTACAAAAGTTTTGGGTACAAAAAAGAGATTCATATCTGGATACGACCGGAAGATTATGTGAATGCAAACCTGATGATTTTGCTGGGTTACATTATTTTAGGTCATCCGGAGTGGAAAAAAGGAAAGATTAAAATATTTGCGCTTTACCCCGAACAAGACATGGAGGAAAAACGCAAACAATTGATGGAGTTGATAAAAGCCGGACGTTTGCCAATTAGCCCGTCGAACATTTCGATGGTGCCTTACGAATCGGGTGACCGGAAAAGCAAAATCATGAAATATTCGGCGGATGCCGACCTTACAATCATTGGTTTTACTACCGATGCATTGAAAAATATTGAAGAATTCAGCGAAGGCTACAACGACCTGGGCAACATCCTGTTTGTGAGCTCAAACCGGGCAAAAGCAATAAACTAGCCGCCGCCTTCGTTTTTACGCTAAGCATTTTTAGCTAATTTTGAAGCACTTTAAACGATTCAAAATGGAAAGAATAGCCATATTCCCCGGATCTTTTGATCCATTTACAGTAGGACACGAGTCGATTGTTCGACGTGCCATTTCAATGTTCGACAAAATTTATGTCATGATCGGTTTTAACGCCAATAAGAAATCGTTCTTTCCCATTGAAAAAAGGCTGAAGTGGATCAACGAGGTTTTTAAAGATGAGCCCACTGTTGAGGTTCGCCTGCACGAAGGACTGACTGTTGATTTCTGTAAAGAAGTGGGAGCAAAATACATTTTACGCGGCATACGTACCTCGTCCGATTTTGAATACGAGCGTGCCATTGCCCAGGTAAATAAAAAGATGCATCCCGAAATTGAATCGGTATTTCTGCTCACCCTGCCGGAACATACACCGGTTAATGCAAGTATAATTCGCGACATTGTTTCGCATGGCGGAGATGCCAGCATGTTCCTGCCAAAAGGGCTGGATATGAGCGAATTTAAAGTTGAATAACACCTATGAACAATAGCATACGTTTTCTGATAATCCTCATCGCTTCGCTGGGCTTTTCGTTAAATGGAATCGCAACAACTATTCGTTGCACCAATCCGGAATACGCCAACGAACAGCTTACTTTTTATACCTTTGCCGACCCGATTTCAAACACCGACAAAGTGGCTTTTACTTTAAAATTTAACAGCGAAGGAACCAGCGAGGTTTCCATACAAATTGATGAGCCGGTATTTACTTTTTCTGAATTTGGAATTTACCGCGGAATGCTCTTGATTGAACCGGGAAAAACCATCGATTTAAAACTTCCGCCACTAAAAAAGAAATCGTTTGCCGACCAAAAGAATCCGTACTTTCAGCCGATTTCGTTTTGGTTTTTCACCAACAACGGCGAAATGCTTAACGACAAGATCAGTCGCTTTGAACAGAAACTAAACGAATTGACCGACAAAGATTTTAACGCCTTATATTTTCAACAATCCGAAGCTGCCTTTAACCGACTAAAAGCCGGAATCGACGAAGCTTTCCCTGAAAAAGGATCGGAGAGTTTTGAGCTGCACAAAACATTGCGTTTAAAACTTATGGAAGCTGATATTTTTAGAATGAGTCCAGAAGATTATTCTGCTATTTTTCAGTCAATTTCGCCAAAGTTTTGGGGACATCAATCGTTTAAAACCTTATTCGACAAAACTTTCGACAAGCAATTGAGCTTTTCGGCAAAAGCCATTGGCGGAGCTAAAGTATCAGCCGCAGTTGCCGGCGAAAACATTAACGGCCTGCTTGCTTTTATTTCGGAGAAATATAAGTTATCGGGAAAAATGGCCGATTTGGTGTTATTAAAAATGCTGCACGATGGTTTTTACTCCAAAGAATTTCCGGAGAAAGCCATTAAAAATATGATCGCCAGCAAACATTTTACCAACAACCCGGAAATTAAAATACGTGAGGCAGCCAAAAACGTGGCGGCAAAAATCTCGTTTCTGGAAAAAGGAAGCGGAGCACCGGCGATTTGTTTAAGCGACCTTAACGGCAAAAAGGTTTGTACAAACAACAGCCAGGAGAAATTTAAATACCTAATTTTTGCCGATGTGGAGACTGTTATTTGCCAGGAACATTTAAAATACCTGAGCCGCCTGAACGAACTATTTAATAAAAACCTCGAAATTTTTGTGGTGCTGAGAAACACCGACAGGGCAGGAATCGATAGCTTTTTTAAAGAAAACAAGGTTCCGGCAACTATTTTAATCGACACGGAAAATTCAGCCATTTCAGAATATAAGGTCCGGTCTTTTCCACAATGCTATTTGCTAAACGAAAAACACCAGGTAGTTTTCGACGATGCTAAAGCGCCGCTAAATGGCTTCGAGCAACAATTTGGCACCTGGTTGCGTAACGAGCTGTTTATGCGTCAGCGTAATCAAGCGCGGTAAAGTTCGATCAGCGCTTTTAAGTTTTCGTAGGTATTTTCGAGTACCACGTCCAGCTCATTCGGATGAAACCAGCGCACTTCGGTAATTCCTTCTTCCAGTTGCGGAACTGGCGTTTCCGCACCATTGTAGTCCATTTCAAACCAATAGGTTTCTTTAAAAATCCACTGCCCCAATGATTTTTTGTACGGCGACTTGTAAATATGATAGGTTGATGGCAGCGCTTTTACAATCGAGTGATTTGTAATGCCACATTCTTCTTCCACTTCGCGCAAAGCTGCAGTTTCAATACTTTCACCTTTATCGATTTTTCCTTTCGGCAAATCCCATTTCCCGTGCCTGAAAATAAAAAGCAATTTCCCATCGTATTTTACCACTCCTCCGGCAGCGTCAATTTGCAAAAATGCCGATCTGAAATTCTGAAACACAAGCTCAACTTCGGGATGTTCTACAACAGTTTCCGGGATATCGCTGTTTTCAAAATCCGACAACCAGCCCATTATATCGTCAATGCCGCTGTTTTCGGTCAAAATCCGGCATAGTTTACTCAATGTTATATTCGCGCCCGGCACAAAACCGATCCTCTTTTCATTCAAAAAAACTTTATACTTTTGCATTGAATTAAAATTGCACATAATTATGGAAAATATACAAACAGAAGTAACCAAGAGATTACTTGAAATTAACACTATAAAGATACAACCAGATAATCCATTTACATGGGCATCGGGTTGGAAATCTCCAATTTATTGCGACAACAGAAAAACGCTTTCTTATCCTGACACCCGCGCGTACATTCGCGATGCATTTGTACAGCTGATTCAGGAAAAATACCCGGAGGCAGAAGTAATTGCCGGGGTAGCAACCGGAGCTATTGCAATTGGTGCGTTGGTGGCTGATAAACTGGGACTTCCGTTCGTTTATGTTCGTTCGAAACCAAAAGGACACGGATTGGAAAACCTGATTGAAGGCGACCTGAAACCATTCAAAAAAGTGGTAGTTGTTGAAGACCTTGTGTCTACAGGAATCAGCAGTTTAAAAGCTGCCGAGGCCGTTAACAACTTTGGTGGCGATGTTGTGGGAATGGTATCAATTTTCACTTACAATTTCCCATTGGCAAAAGAAAACTTCCAGAAAGCAGGTATCGAACTTACTTCGTTAAGCCGTTACCAGATCCTGATCGACTTTTCGCTGGAAAGAGGCGATATTACAAAAGACCAGGTAGAGTCGCTGATGGAATGGCGCGAAGACCCTGCCAACTGGGGAAAATAATCTGAAAGTAAAAGACATTAAATATTTCCCGCTCCTAATGGTTATTGGGGGCGGGATTTTTTATTAAAACTATGGCACTCAACAAATACGTTAGCGAAGTAAAAGTTATCGAACAAAATCAGCAGGTGGTTTTTAATTACCTGTCGAATTTCGAAAACCTGTCTACTTACCTCAATTCAGGATTGATAGAGAAAATAACAGAAAAGGTACCGCAGATTAAAATTACCGACTTTGAGTCGGACCAGGACTCCTGTAAATTCAATATCACCGGGCTGGGAGTTGCCGAAATTAAGATTGTTAACCGCGAGCCATTTAAAACGGTAAAAGTGGAAAGTTCGGGTGGTTTACCACTGAGTTTTACTTTCTGGATTCAGTTAATGCCAGTTAATGAATACAAAACAAAAATGCGCCTTACGCTGCATGCCGAAATGAGCATGATGATTAAAATGATGGCCGGAAGCAAACTGGAAGAAGGCATTAATCAGTTGGCCGACACACTATCGAGATTGCCCTATCAGTAACAATTGGCATTTGGCAAATATCAATAGGCAAAGATTTTACCACGGAGTTACACAGAAAAAGAAAGCTGAATTTCGAATGTTGATTAACGATTGCAGATTTTAGAAGGAGTAGGCAATTGGTAAAATCTAATGTGTTCTATGTGTCTTTTGTGGTTCACAAAAATGTCAATAAACATTGAGGGACAAATGCTTCTTATACAATTTAACAGTTTAGCAATAGAACAATTTAGCAATCTAATTCAATCTTCCTTTCAATCTCCATCAATCTTTTTCAAACAACAAACTCCACCTCTTTAAACATATATTCGCATACATTTCCGTCGGGCTCTTCTAACTGAAGTTGCCCAAAACTGCCAATGCCTGCAATTCTGGCGCTAAACTCTTTGCCGTCTTTCCGGTACGGGTGCAAACCTTCATTTCTGAACAGAGATTGGAAATATTCTGCATCAACTTTTTCGAGTCTCCCCTCACGCAATACCTCAATATAATCCTCCAGCCTCAGCAAAAATTCTTTTAAAATATCCTGAATTTCAAAATCCTTTTTCAAGAGTTGTTTCATCGACACCGGGTTGGGTGCATTCGACAGAAACTGCTCCTGATTTACGTTAACACCAATGCCAACTATCGAAGAATCAAGCGCTATCCCCTTCACCGTGTTTTCGATTAAGATGCCGGCAATTTTCTTTTCACCCACATAAATATCGTTGGGCCACTTAATTTTTACGTCATCAAGTTGCTGTTTTAGTACGTCGGCCAAAGCCAGGCTAACAACTTTCGAGATATAAAACTGTTTGCCGGCTTCTAAAAAACCGGGGTACAGAATCACACTGAAAAGCAAATTTTTATCGCGTTCGCTTTCCCAAAAATTACCCACTTGCCCACGGCCACTTTCCTGGTAATGTGCCAAAACGACAGTGCCTTGAGCCGCCTTTTCCTGCACCAGTTGCTTGGCATAGTTGTTGGTACTATCGAGCTCGTTAAATACGATTATATTTTTGTCCGTTAAAAACATATAATTTCAAAAGTAAACCATTCTCTTAAAAAATGGTTAATGGACAAAAAGATTATCTTTGTAGGGTACAATAAATTTTTATGAGTAAAGCAGAAGAATCAAAGATTTTATTAGAAGCAATTCTTGAAGGTATTCATCGAATAAAAGGGAAAGATATAAAGCACGTTGATCTGGAAAGTATTGATCATACAGAATGCGGACATTTTATAATATGCCACGGAACCTCCTCAACACATGTTGATTCAATTGCACACACGGTAGAACAAACGGTTAAAGAAATTACCGGCGAAGATGTTTGGCATCGCGACGGCTACCGAAATGCAATTTGGATACTACTGGATTATGGAGATGTAATGGTACATGTTTTCCAGGAAGAAGCACGGCAGTTTTATAACCTCGAAGGACTTTGGGCTGATGCAAAAATTACACAAATTGAAGAAGAAGATTAAAAGACCATGACAGATAAACAAAACAACAAAAAAGATCAGAACAATCTGAACAACCCTTTTGGGAAATTAAATCCCAAGAACAACGGTAAACCGCCAAAATTCAATGCGTATTGGATTTACGGAATTATAGCTGTTGTTTTTCTTATTGTACAATATTACATCAGCACCAGCAAAGGCCCTGTTGACACATCGTGGCCCGAGGTAAAACAAATGTTGCAAAACGGCGATGTTAAACGTATTGTAGTAATTAACGAAAAAATTGCCCGGATTTATTTGAAAGAAGACCGGATAAAAAATTACGAATCGCAGTTTGAAGGGAACTTCTCGAAACCATCAGATATTGGCCCGCATTTTAAACTGAATACCGGACCGATTGAAAAATTTGCTGAGGATCTTACCGTTGCTCAGGAAAATATGCAAGACAAAGTCTTCCCGGTTTACGAGGATGAGCAGAATTGGGCTCGCGACATTATTTGGTCGATCGGGCCTTTTGTACTGATAATATTACTGTGGTGGTGGATTTTCCGAAGAATGAGCCGTGGTGGTGCCGGAGGAGGTGGCGCCGGCGGTATTTTCAATGTCGGAAAGTCGCAGGCCAAAGTTTTTGATAAAGACCAGAAAGTTTCGACAAACTTTAAAGATGTTGCCGGACTTGCAGAAGCCAAACAGGAAGTGGAAGAGATTGTAGAATTCCTGAAAAGCCCGGCAAAATATACCAAACTCGGTGGTAAAATTCCGAAAGGAGCACTTTTGGTTGGTCCTCCGGGAACGGGTAAAACCCTGCTTGCCAAAGCTGTTGCCGGCGAAGCAAACGTTCCGTTTTTCAGCATGTCTGGTTCCGATTTTGTGGAAATGTTTGTGGGAGTTGGAGCATCGCGTGTTCGCGACTTGTTTAAGCAAGCCAAAGAAAAAGCACCTTGTATTGTGTTTATCGATGAAATTGACGCCATTGGTCGTGCCCGTGGTAAAAACCCAAATATGGGATCGAACGATGAACGTGAAAATACGCTGAATCAGCTGCTTACCGAAATGGATGGTTTTGACACCAACAGCGGGGTAATCATTCTGGCAGCAACCAACCGTGCTGATATTCTCGACCGTGCATTAATGCGTGCCGGCCGTTTCGACCGTCAGATTCACGTTGAGTTACCCGACCTAAATGAGCGTGGTGAGATTTTCAATGTTCATTTACGTCCGTTAAAATTGAGCGAAGAAGTAAAAGTTGATTTTCTGGCTAAACAAACTCCGGGATTCTCGGGTGCAGATATTGCCAATGTTTGTAACGAAGCTGCGTTAATCGCTGCCCGTAGAAACAGAGATTCGGTTACCAAACAGGATTTCCTTGACGCTGTTGACCGTATTATCGGTGGTCTGGAAAAGAAAAATAAAATCATTTCTCAGCAAGAGAAGAAAACAATTGCTTTCCACGAAGCTGGCCACGCCACCATTAGTTGGTTGCTGGAATATGCGCACCCGCTGGTTAAAGTAACGATTGTTCCGCGCGGAAAAGCGCTGGGAGCAGCTTGGTATTTGCCCGAAGAGCGTTCGATTACAACCAAAGAACAACTGTTGGATGAAATGGCGTCGGCTTTGGGCGGACGTGCTGCAGAAGAAATTACATTTGGTAAAATTTCGTCTGGCGCACAAAACGACCTCGAAAAAGTTACCAAGCAAGCTTATGCGATGGTTAGCATTTTTGGTATGAGCGAAAAAGTAGGAAACGTAAGTTATTACGATTCAACCGGTCAGTCGGATTATTCGTTCACCAAACCATACAGCGAAAAAACCGCAGAATTAATCGATCAGGAAGTAAAAATACTTATCGACAGCCAGTATGAACGTGCGAAGCAAGTATTGAAAGAAAATACCGAAGGACATTCGAAACTAGCCAATTTGCTGCTTGAACGTGAGGTGATATTTAGTGAAGATCTGGAAGAGATTTTTGGCAAACGTCCGTGGGATAAAAAACACGTAATTTCGGAAAACGGAAACGGTGAAAAACCCATAAAAACAGATCTTATCGAAGACACAAAAGCAAAAACTGAAGAAAATCACGAGGAGGAAACAACAAAAGAATAAATGGCATCGGCTCGAGAAGAAATATTGAACAAGCTTAAAAAAGCTATTCACCCCGAGCCGGAGATGCCCGATTTTGATGCTCCCGTTTATCACTCTATTGAAAAATCTTTAGATCAGGCATTTAAAGAAAATCTGGAGGCGGTAAACGGGAGTGTTTATTTGTGTAAATCAGAAGAAGAGCTTGTTGAAAAGCTAAAAACGCTATTGCAGGATATTCCTAAAACGGAAGTGGTTTGTGCTGAAAATGAGCTTCAGGAGCTGCTGACAAAGAACGGAATTGAGCATCAAAATTACCACGAAAGGCAACAGGCAATAGAAGCAGGAATAACATCCTGCGAATTTTTGATTGCACACACCGGATCCGTAATGGTAAGTGCAGCTTTGCAGGGAGGCCGGCAAATGTCGGTGTATCCACCGCAACACATTGTGATTGCCCGGAAAGATCAGCTGGTTGATTTCCAGCATACCGCTTACGACAAAATACAGGAGAAGTATGCTGATCAGTTGCCTTCGCAAATTACCTTAATTACAGGGCCAAGCCGAACCGCAGATATTGAAAAAACGCTGGTTATGGGCGCTCACGGGCCGCGCGAATTACATGTGTTTATCTATTAACTTCTTGGAAACCATATTTTGTTAACTTTGCAGCATGGAAAAAGGTTGGGAAATGATTTTTATGACAACGCACGAGTACAAGGCCGAAATGGCTAAAGACCTACTTGAAAGTGCCGGGATAAAAATTGTTGTTCTGAACCAACACGATTCGGCGTACCAGAATTTTGGCGAGTACAAAATATATGTGGCCGAAGAAAACCGTGACGAGGCTATTAACCTAATCAAAGAATTAAAAGGTGAGTAATTTACTTAAACGCTCTCTAACAGGAGTTATTTATATAGCCGTTATGCTGGGCGGAACGCTGCTGCATCCCATCATTTTTGCAGTGGTATTTGCATCTCTTTTATTTATTACCCAATACGAATTTTATGCCATGGTGGAAAAAGCCGGTCATCATCCTTCGCGAATTATCGGAAGCATTTTTGGCGTTATCTTTTTCCTGATTTGTTTTGGCTTATCGAATAATTACCTGCCGCGCCAGTTTGGTTTTAGCTTTATTGCAATCGTTGTTATTCTGCTTGTTGTCGAAATTTTCAGAAGCGACAAAGACACGCTAAAAAATGCAGGTTCAAGTACACTTGGTTTTGCCTACATCGCACTGCCTTTTAGTTTGATGAACTTTGTTGTGCATACATCAATTAATGGGCAAAATACTTTTTACCCATGGATAATGGTTGGTGTGTTTTTTATACTTTGGATCAACGATTCGGGAGCTTATTTGGTGGGAACACAGTTTGGCAAACACAAAATGTGTAAGAATATATCACCGGCAAAATCGTGGGAAGGATTAATTGGAGGAGCCGTTTTTGCCATAATTATGGGGATAGTAAATGCAGTTCTATTTCAGGCGGTGAGCATGGTTAGCTGGATTGCTATTGCAGTGCTTACTGTGGTTTTTGGCACATTGGGCGATTTATTTGAATCGAAGATAAAACGCGAAATCGACGTAAAAGATTCGGGCACATTTTTACCCGGACATGGCGGATTTTTAGACCGTTTGGATAGTTTGCTTTTTGTTATCCCAGCAATTTTTATTTGGCTCATTTTTACCGGAAACGTGTAAAGGAACTTACAGATGAGAAACATTATTAAACAGATACCCAACTTTATTACCACCCTCAACCTTTTATCAGGAGTTATTGCCACCATTTTTGCCATCGACGGTCACCTGATCTGGGCAGGAATTTTTATTTGTGCCGCTTCGGTTTTCGACTTTGCCGACGGACTTGCCGCAAGAGCATTAAAAGCTTACTCTGAAATTGGTAAACAGCTGGATTCGTTGTCGGATCTGGTGTCGTTTGGAGTGGCTCCCGGAGCGATTTTATTTACCTTACTGGAGTTTGCCATGTTCGGGGAAAACCAGCCAATTCACGAAATAAGTGCTGACTGGTGGCAGTGGATCATTCTTTTTTCTTCATTTCTGGTGCCTGTGTTTGGTGCGCTTCGTTTAGCCAAATTTAATGTTTACCTGAGCGACGAACCATTTTTCAGAGGTTTGCCAATTCCTTCAAACGGAATATTTTGGGCTTCGCTGGGATTGATGCTTGAATTCCCGAAATACCACGATAATTTTCAAATGCTGTATTCCACAAAAAACCTGGTTATTCTGGGTATTTTCATGTCGGGAATGATGGTAATTAACCTACCAATGTTTTCGCTAAAAGTGAAAAACCTGCGTATAAAAGACAACTGGTATCGTTACCTGTTCCTCGGTTTATCAGCCATTTTACTAATCGTTTTTAACGTTTACGGATTGGCGCTGATCATCTTACTTTACATTATTCTGAATGTGATCTTTTACCTGTTTAAGGTGGAATTTTAGAAAGGGATCGAAGTGGAAATCCAACCCGTACCGGGTTGTTTGCTTTTGTCTTTCGGGTCCCTATTAAAATCGAACTCCTATGGAGTTTTCAAAGGTTTATATCGTTAAATGCTCTCCTGCAAAAGCCCGGGACGGGCTTGATTATAGTAATAAGTAATAGATCCCAAGAAAAAGGAATCCGGTAGGGATTCGATTAGGGGGAGAAAATACCAAAGATATACCTCTAGACTGTTGAGAAATACAGAAAAGAAAAGCCTCTGAAAACGGAAGAAAATATTTTCCCGAGGGAAAGATTAATAATACGCCATGACAAATTGACTTCCGAAACCAGAGGCTAATATCTTTAGTAGCTAACGTTACAGAACGTTATAAACTACTTTGTTACATACTTAACAACAAATCAGTAAAGTTGTTTTTAGATTGAGGAATATTTTAAAGAAATCTACTTTAGAGGAGCCGCAAATTTTAAAACATCGGCGTCGGTAATTTCCTTGTCGCACAAAATAATGAGCCTTTCAATTACATTCCGGAACTCGCGGATATTTCCGGTCCAGTTAATTTTTTGCAACTCTTTTATGCCCTTTTCCGTAATCGTTTTTTCCTGCATACCGTACTCGCCACAAATTTGCTTAACAAAGTGGCCGGCAAGTAATGGAATATCGTCAAGGCGTTCGTTAAGCGTAGGAACATGAATTAAAATCACACTTAAACGGTGGTACAAATCTTCGCGAAATTTATTTTCATCGATCTCGTTAGCCAGGTTTTTATTGGTAGCAGCCACCACGCGTACATCAACTTTTATGTGTTTATCGCCACCAACACGGCTGATAATACTTTCTTGTAACGCACGTAAAACTTTGGCTTGTGCCGAAAGACTCATATCGCCAATCTCATCCAGGAAAAGTGTACCGCCATTGGCTTGCTCAAATTTTCCTTTGCGTTGTTTTACTGCCGAAGTAAACGCACCTTTTTCGTGACCAAACAATTCACTTTCAATCAACTCGGAAGGAATAGCAGCACAATTTACCTCAACAAACGGACCTGACGAGCGGTTACTCTGGTCGTGAATTCGGCGGGCAACCAACTCTTTTCCCGATCCGTTGGCACCGGTAATTAAAACGCGGGCATCGGTTGGAGCCACGCGGTCGGCCATTTCAATAATTTCGGAAATGGCTTTTGACTCGCCAATGATTTCAAATTTCTTATTAACCTTTTTCTTCAGAATTTTAGTTTCGGTAACCAGTGTCGATTTATCCATAGCGTTGCGGATGGTAATCAACAGTCGGTTTAAATCAAGCGGCTTTTCAATGTAATCGAACGCTCCCTTTTTTATCGAATCAACAGCGGTATCAATATTTCCGTGCCCCGAGATCATAACGATCGGCGTATCGGGTGCAAGAACTACCGCGCGTTCCAGCACTTCAATCCCATCCAGTCCCGGCATTTTAATATCGCACAACACCACGTCGTACTCGGCCGAACGAATTTTCTCAATTCCTTTTGTTCCATCTTCTGCCAGATCTACTTCATATTTTTCGTATTCAAGAATATCTTTTAAAGTGTTCCGAATACTTCTCTCATCATCTATTACCAGGATCTTTGACATGCGTTTCTATTTTAATTTCGAATATAACAATAAGTATTGAGCATTGCTTTACAAAAATGATTCCAATAAAAAATCCTGAAGACAGAATCTCCAGGATTTTTTAAATATCGTTGTGTAATTACTTATCAATCTGCTAACAACCGCCGGCAGCCACACTTGTTTTTTCTCGACGACGCACCTGAACAGGTTTGTTATCCTGATCAGCATTGATTTCAGAGCCGTCTTTTGGTGCAGCCATTTCAGCGTAATTAAACCGCGGAAATCCGCTAAAATACGCATCGTCGTTTATGGTAGCCGCCAAGTCAGCTTCATTGGCTTTGTAATACTCGTAACCACCCAGCAAAAGTTTGATATTGTTAAAACCTACCTGACGGAAAAACATCCACGGACCATTGGCCTGCAATTCGTTTTCGCCATACAAAACGATGGTTACGCCCATATCGCGAAGTGCTTTCAAACGTTCCAAATTATCAGGATCGGTTAAAGTATTTGCCGATAAATTCTCGGCTCCGGGAATATGTCCTTGCCCGAAAACAAAGTTATCGCGGATATCGAACAGAACGATACTGTCGGTATTACCGTCGATTACATCTACCAGCTCCCACGGGTAAAAATAGTCCTCACCATCGAGCAAAGCCTCAATACTTTCGTCCATGCTTTTTTGGTATTCGAACAAAGGTTTTGGCATGGTTAAAAAGCCAATAGCGAGAATAACCACAAATACTGCCACTGCGATTAATGTTCTCCACGGATTTAGTTCATGTATATGCATGCTATTAATTTTTTCAAAAGTTAGAAATTAGCAACCACCGGCCGCAACGTTTGTTTTTTCTCTTCTGCGAACCTGTACTTCAACATTGTCGCCATCTGGAGTTGCGGCTTCAGCACCGGTAAAATAAATTTGTGCTCCCTTACGAAATGCGTAAAGTTCGTGATCAACCGAAGGGGCATCAGCATTAGGTTGTGCAGGCTCGATAATGGTTTGCATCCATTTATTTAAACCGCCTTTCATAACGTAGGTACCATCAATTCCCAAACGTTTGGTAAGCACCCATGTTTGATCGGCACGGATATCGTCGTTTGAAATAAACACCACTTTAATGCCCGGAACTCCAAAATATCCCAGATTGCCATCGTTTAACAAATCCTCAAGCGGGATATTTAACGAACCCGGCAAAGCATATTCGTCATATTCCGCTGCCGGACGCACATCAACCATTAACAACGACGGATCGCCCTGAATGATCATTTTAGCCACCTGGTCGGTGGTTACATATCGTGTAGGCTGAATAATTTCCTGCAGCAATTCCTCAGGAGCAATTTGTTTTGGCTCATCATCTGTGGTTAAAAACAAAGTGCCTACCGCCAACACAAGCATAAGTACGGTTAGTAAAATATAGTTTCTATTCATCGTTCTCAGTCGTTTAGAATTTATATTGCTTCATGTTTTTACGCACGCGTTTCTCGATAAACATTGTTCCCCAGAAAGCAGCCAGTGCCACCACTGTAAATATTACAGCGAATACCGGAGCAGGAATACCGGTCAGATCGGTAAGGGTAACGTTTCCGAGGTTTCCGCTTGTAAAGAAGTTTTCGAACAATGGAAATGCCAGCGAAAAACCAAAGATTCCCACGTAAAGCCCAATCGCAAAAAATACGGCATCGAGTTTACCAATGGCAATTCCGGTAAAGCTGGTTCCCGGGCAAAAACCGCCCAACACAAATCCAACTCCCATTATTACTCCACCAACGATCATTGGTCCTAAAAATGTTGGAAGAATAAATATTTGCGAAAGACTGATCCAGCCCACATAATCGAAATATAACAGACCAACCATTGCTACGATTAACGCGGTAAAAAATACGCGAAGCACAACAAAGTTATAGCCGTAAAATACGCCGGCCAGGTTTCTTGATGAAGAAAAACCCGATGCTTCGAGAATAAATCCAAATGCGACTCCGAGTAGAATTGCGATAACAAAATCCCATCCGCCGCCAATTACACCATTAGGAATTAAAGGTCCCATATCTTATTTCTTTTTAATATTCTATATTATTTACAGTCTCAGTATTCAGTTTACAGTCTCAGTATTTTCTGCCCTGCCTACTGCCAACTGCGACTGCGAACTTTTCACTAGATCCAAAATTTTCTAAAAAAGTAAGCCACCAGGTAGCCGGTACCAAAAATGGAAAACATTACAATTACACCGCCTAAGGCAAAAGTTGCAGTGCCACTTAATGCGGCTCCACTGGTACATCCGCGGCCAAACTGACTTCCCAAACCAAAAAGAGCTCCACCAATCAAGGCTAAAATGAGTCGTTTTTTATTGGAAATCTGAGGTCCTTTATCAATTCTGAATTTCTTCATTCTTCCGAAAACAATACCGGAAAGAATTCCACCCAATAAAAGTCCCAGCGATTCGAACACCAGCCAGGTATTCATTGGCGAATGACCGTCGCTAAGAAACTGACACATATATGCATTAGCTTCGGTAGCTTTTGGCGCAATAGTATTTGATGTTGTTACAACTGCACTTTTAACCGCCCCGCTGGCACCCAGTCCACGGCCTGTAATAAATACAGTTGCAAGAACCAATAGTCCGAGTAAAACACCTCCTAGATAAGGGTTGATGTATTTCGGTTCTTTTATATTTGTTTGTTCTGAACTCATATTAGTATAGTTTATTTTAATAGAGATAACGTGTAATTTGTCCGGCTTCAACCATAATAAAACGGAACATAAAACCACCAAATAAAATCATTACCGGAGGTAACCATTTTGGTACGTGCATTCCCCAAATTTCAAGGGTTTCGAACAAGGCCGGAAAGATCAATCCGATGGCCACAACAAACACCCAAAAACTTACGGTAAATTCTCCACCAAGGAATAAGTTAGCTGCTTCGATAGCTGTTTCCGAGCCAGCCAAAAATCCCATAAAAAGGTGAACGATCAGAAAGATTTCGATGATAATAAAAACAAGGTCGATCCTGCTTAATATTTTCCGTTCGTTGGCATCTTTACTCATCCAAATGATGGTTGCAAGCCCGGTTGAGAATCCCGAAACCAGGAACAGCGGCCCAAGTATGGAAGTATTCCATAACGGACGTGCATTAAATGCCGACAGCAAAATTCCGGTATAAACACCCAATATGATCGCATAGACCATCATAATCCACGCCAGGCTTACTCTGTGTTTTATTACAAAAGCCTCGAACTTTTCAAGGAAATCAAATTTCCAGTTCCAGCCCGGGATCAGTTCTTTCATGTAACTGGCCACCCATATAAACGATATCGGAGTAATGATCATCAGTGTCCAGGCTCCCCAACCCATTGGCGATTCCAATCGGATGGTGGTGTACAATTGCCAAAAGAAAAGTTTATGTTTTAAATCGAGAAACAGCGCAAATAAACCCAGTACCAATGCAATTGGAGCAATGATTGGCGCAATTTTTACCGTTGTCTTCATTTCATTTTCTTTTCCCCTGACCACATAATATCCGGCAAAAAACAATATTCCGGCAGCCAAACCACCTAAAAACAAATAGAGTGGAATTTGCCAGTGCCATATATTGAGGTATGGATCAATGTTCGGAATATTTCGTCCGCTTACAAATAATTCTTCTTTCATTCTATCAGGTTTTAAGCGTTAGGTTAGAAAATACAATTGTGGTTTTGTTCCGGCTTCAGGTGCCAGTACTTTCCATGAACGGTCTTTGATTGCCAACGAAACATCGCTGTTCGGATCGTCCAAATCGCCAAAATGCAAACACTTGGTAGGACACACATCAACACAAGCCGTATTTTGTCCTTTCTGAACGCGGTGCAAACAGAAGGTACATTTATCAACATAACCTTCAGGATGTGAGTAACGTGCATCGTAAGGGCACGACTGAATACAGGCGCCACAACCAATACATTTATGGTGAGTTACGGTTACAATTCCACCTTCTTCGATATGACTTGCCCCGGTTGGACAGCATCTCACACATGGAGAATTATCGCAGTGATTACAACGTTCCGAACGAAATTCAAGACTTAAGCTTGGGTAAGTTCCGTCAACGCGTTCAACAATCCAGTCGCGACAGTAACCATGTGGTACATTATTCTCAGTTTGACAGGCCACTACACAGTCGCCACACCCAACACATTTTTTTGTGTCGATCGCCATTGCATATCTCATGCTTTAACCTCCTTTCCTTCCAGTGCAGGATCTTCTGTTAAAAATGTTATAAAGTTTCCTCTCATTCCGGTACCACCCATAATCGGGTCAACTGCAACGTTGGTAATCATTTCGGTATCGGCGGCTCCTTTTCCAAAAGCCCTCGAGAGTTTTTTGTTTTTATGACCAAATCCGTGAACCATGTACACCGAATCCCATCGAATCCGTTCGGTTACACGAACTTTTACAGGAAATGATGTGATGGCATCGTCTTGGTTTTTCAGCCAAACTTCTTGTCCGTTTTTCAGTTCCCACAAGTCGGCAACTTTTGGATTTACCCAAACGCTGTTTTCGCTCATCAAGTCTGATAAATTCGGGTTATTTGATGTACGGCTAAAAGTGTGCATTGGCGCACGACCATAAATCAAACGGTAGAAATTCTGAGGCGGCTCAGGATGTTTTGTATAATTTGGAATCGGATCAAAACCGTGGTCGGCAAAATCAACCGAATAAAGTTCAATTTTTCCGGTGGTGGTATTGAAATCAAAGTTTTCGCCATCGCCCAAATAAAGCGGTCCGCTCTTTCTTGGGTACTTTTTAACCCCGATTTTCTTCATTTCTTCCAGCGAAGTACCCAGCTGTTTTAACTGCCAGTCGATTACTTCCGAATAATCATCGTAGTTAAAGTAGTCGTGCAATCCTAAACGTTCGCCAATTTGTTTGGCGATCCACCATCCCGGTTTCGAATCGTATTTTGGTTCGATGGCCGGCATACGCAATGCGATGTTTGGCTCGCGGTTAGCGGCAGAGCGAATTACATCGTAACGCTCCAGGTAGGTTGCCTCAGGGAAAACCACATCGGCATAACCCGTGATATCCATTGGCATAGTATCCATTACTGCAATAAATTCTACCGAATCAGCAGCCTCTTTGAATAACGGTTTATCCGGCATCGACAGCGGCAGGTTTGTTCCGGCCACCAACCATGCTTTAAGCTGATGTTTATAGTTGTATCTTGGAATAGATGCTTTTAAGGCCTCGGTTGTAATTCCCATTGTTGCCAGCGGGTATCGGTCTTCATTCCAGTCTTTCCATGTCCATTTTGGTTCAGGAAAATGTGGGTGTGGATAGGCAGGAACAGAAACGCCCTCTGGGAAATATAATCCACCGCGCTTTCCCCATGATCCTAATAAAGCTGTCAGAATTGCCATGGCGCGTCCGCGTTGTGTATCGTCGCCGTACCAAACAACGTGGCGTCCCGGGTGAATAATTACTGCAGGAGCTGCATCGGCCATAGCGCGTGCAGTTCTTCTGATTTCTTCCGGCTCAATTGTAGTGATGCCATACGCCCACTCCGGAGTCATATTTTTTACGTGGTCTTTTAAATAATCAAGACCAAACGTGTATTGCTCAACGTAATCTTTATCGTATAACCCTTCGTAAATCAGCACGTGAATCCATGCCATTAACAAAGCAATATCGGTTGACGGTTTGATTGGCAACCAGTGATTTGAATGTGCTGCTGCCGTTGAAAAACGCGGATCAACCGTAATAATGGTTGCGCCGTTATCAATGGCATCCGACATTTCCTGCACCTGCGAGTTGTGCATGTTTTCGCCCAGATGCGAACCAATTAAAACAAGACATTTGGTATCTCTGATATCGGTACATTCAGGCGAACCAACATATGCACCAAAAGTTGAGAAGTATGCCGATGAACGCGGTCCACGACAGTTGGCAAACGCCGGCTCAGCATTACTTTCCGAACCGTAAGCACGCAACAAATGATGAAAATGACCACCAGGAGTTCCGTGGTTGAACAAACCAAAAGCTTCAGGACCGTGCTTTTCTTTCACTTCCTTCATCTTATCGGCAACTTTATCCAAGGCCTCTTCCCAGCTTGCTTCTCTGAAATATTGAGTACCATCTTTGCGCGTATCTCTTATCAGTGGTGTTTTTAAGCGGTCTTCGTCGTAAACCATACCAACACCTCCTGTTCCGCGAGGACACAAGCGACCGTTACAATGCGGATCGTTCTTGTTACCAACAACTTTTCGTATAGTTCCGCTTTTGTCAACATAAGCCCACGCAGCACATTTCCAAAAACATACTTCGCAATAAGTTGGATACGGAGTAAGATCCTCATCACTTACCGGACCTTCTGTCTTCGATTCGAAGAGCCCGAAACCTTTTGATCCAAAAGCTTTAAAACTTATGGCTGCAGCTCCGGCACCGGCAGTTGAAATTTTGATAAAATCCCGTCTTGTCTTCATTCGTCTAAATAGTTTATTTTAATGGTAACTCATGCAACATGTTGTCTACATGGTTATTTTCTTTCCAATTTTTTTTTTGACGTCGATCACGCTTCTCTTTCTCCTTAAAAACTGTTTTAAAAAAGAGCTGGAGAATAAGAGTTTAGCATCTTTTTAAAGTTATTCATATATAACTATCTATATTTTTAGATATCGGGCAAATATAAAAATGATTTTACATTTTGGTGGCTTATATGCTTAATTTGAAACCATTAAAAATAAGCACTTACGCTTAGAACCAATCAAATCACCACAGAACCTATAATGCTTACTTCTAAAGAATTAGAGCATAGCTCAACGAGCAAATAAAATTAATTATAATTTAGAACCGAACCAGAATTGCAAACAAGTTCTTTAACATATGTGCACACCTACTAAATCGTTGTTTTTTTGATTCATTTGGATATAAAGTTTGATTTAATAGTTTTCTGTGACTTAGCGCACTTCCTTTAGTTTTATTAAACAGAAAAATTTTCAATTTCCTAGTTTACTCAATTTATTACATTTGTCTCAAATAATACACGGATGAAAACCAAAAACCGAAGAGTATTTTTGAAAGTTGCGGCGGTAGGATTTGTTTCGTTTTTTGCACTCATTTGGAATAAATTAACGCTCCAGCATATTGCCAATTCCGGTACAGAAGTGGCTTCTGTGCCGCTGAACAAGAATAAGGAAGTGCAGTTTTTCGACAAATACATTATTGTTAATTCGGATAATAAAACAAAGGTTTTTTCATCGCACTGCAGCCACCTGGGCTGCAAAATTGACAAAATGGAAAGCGGGAAATTGGTTTGTCCGTGCCATGGTTCGGAATACGATCTGCAAGGACAGGTTATAAAAGGGCCGGCGTATAAAAACCTTACATTGCTCGATTCTTCGGTTTCCGACGATGGGAAATCACTAACTATAAAAGGATAAAATGGCAAAGAAGAATGATAAAACGACTTTTGGAACAGTGGCTGTAGCCCTGTTCTGGCTGGTTATTTTATCAGGTGTGTTGCTTGCCGTACCTTTTAATGTTGAGTCGCCTTACCTGAGTGTAAGCACAATGATCGTTACCAACCCGTGGGCGGCGCTCATCCGTAATTATCATTACTGGAGTTCGCAATTCTTCCTTATTTTCAGCCTTATTCACCTTTACGATCATTTTCATTACAAAGAAAATATTGGACTTAAAAAGGGACTGGCATTCCGTTTAAGTATTGGTGTGCTGATTATTTTTCTGGCCATGATCACCGGGTTTTTACTGAAAGGTGATTCCGACAGCGAGCAGGCTAGACAAATATTACAAACACTGGCCGAGCGTGTTCCGCTCATTGGCGAGTCGCTGGCTTTTTCGTTGCTTGGTCACCCGGAAAGTTACCAGCTAATTTATGTGCACCATATTGCCACGTTTACGGTCTTTATTGCGGTAATAATGATTGAGCACAGCCGAAGAAAATACTGGCCGCCCGTGTTGGATTTTGTTGTTTCGGCAATTGGAGTTTTGGCATTTAGTTACCTTTTCAGCGCACCGCTGCACGACAACCTAAATCCTGCTGTTAAAGGGCCGTGGTATTTTGTTGGCTTCCAGGAAATATTGCACTGGTTGAGCCACCCCGCGTGGTCGTTACTGCTATTTCTGGTTCTACTCGTTTTGCTTTACCTGGTTAATTCGGCCAAAGGAAAAATCGTATTTCTCAGCAAACGAAGTTTATTGGTTTTTACTGCTTTCTACCTGGTTTTAACAGTAATCGGATTATTTTTCCGTGGAGAGCGCTGGCAATGGAAAAACCCGTGGCAGGAAAATTACCGCTACGAAGTGCTGAATAATTTTAAATCGCCGATAGTAAAACTTACCCCCGAGTTTGATTTGGGGACAGCAATAGCTTCACCCGTTATTCAGGGACGAAAAGAAAGCTGTCTGGCCTGCCATTCGGAAACGCATGGCCTTACCGATTCGCATTCGCCTGAAGCCATTGGTTGTGTTTCGTGCCATGGAGGAAATCCGTTTGCAACCGGCAAAAATCAGTCGCATAATAATATGATCCTTATTCCGGGAAACCTGGCAACAGCGCCACAATCCTGCGGAACTACGCAGTGTCATCCGGAAATTGTTGAGCGCGTACCCACCGGTTTAATGGCAACGTTAAGCGGCATGATCAGTGTTGATCGTTTTGTTTTTAACGAGCAGGACAATCCGGATGAACTGGCCAATGTACATCATCTTGGTAACTCGGCTGCCGATGAACACCTTCGAAATTTATGCGTTCGCTGCCACCTTGGAAATCCAAAAACAGAATATGGCCCTGTTGACGAAAGCAGTCGTGGCGGAGGTTGCCTTGCCTGCCATCTGAATTACAGCCCCGAAGCAGAAATAGCACTTGCTATGGCAAAAGACACTATTGTTAATGCACATCCGTCAGTGAGTCTGGCCATTAGCAACAACCACTGTTTTGGATGCCACAGCCGCTCCGGCAGGATTTCGACCAGTTACGAAGGCTGGCATGAAACAACGCTTGAAGCCAGACAAATGCCCGACAACGACAACAACTACCGCCTGATTGAGAGAGAACGTGTATTTATAAAAAAGCAACAAGACGTGCACCACGAGTTGGGTATGGAATGTATCGATTGTCACCACTCCTACGAAGTAATGGGCGACGGAACACTTTATGCCCACCAAGAAGATCAGGCTGATGTGCAATGTATTGATTGCCATTTTGATGGCGATGCAAAAACGATAAAAGCTGAAAATCTTGACAATGAATCGGCAATTATTGCCGCTTTGCGTTTGGGTAATATTTCTGACAAAGAATTTCTGGTAACCGGCAAACGCAACCACGCGTTAGTAAATACTTTTATTGAGAACGACACTGCCTTTTTACAGACCAAAAACAGCAACGTCAAAATGGCGTTAACACGTCCGGCAGAAGTTTGCACACGCAGTAACGCACACTCTGATGTTGCGTGTTCAAGCTGTCACTCGTCGTGGGTACCAACTTGTATTGGCTGCCATAACGAATACGATCCGAACGAACCATCGTACAACATGGTTACCAATAAAGAACAAACCGGTGGTTGGGTAGAATTTTTTGGCGAGTACGAGGCAAAACTTCCGTCGCTTGGAATGCGGACCGAAGGCGAAAAATCAGAGGTAATTCCAGTTGCGCCGGGTATGATAATGACCATCGACAAAAGCACTTACACTGACGACACTGATAATTCCACTATTTTCCATCGTTTGTATGCGCCGGTTGCACCGCACACCACCACCAAAGAAGGGCGCGATTGCAAAAGCTGCCACAACAGCTCGCTAGCCCTTGGGTATGGCGAAGGGAAACTGGAATACGAAATTGCAGACGGAAAAGGTAAATGGAAATTCTCTCCGCTATACCAGCGCGATGTAAACGATGGTTTGCCTGCCGATGCGTGGATCGATTTTCTGCAAACCAGAACCGGGAAAGTAGCAACGCGCTCGAATGTTTCTCCGTTAAGTATTCAACAGCAACAAGCCATATTAACGGTTGGTGCCTGCCTCACTTGCCACGATGATAACTCGAGAATTATGCAAGCCACGCTTAACGATTTTGAGGGGCAGCTGGAAAAACGAAGTTCAGCATGTATTCTTCCGGATTGGAAATAAAAAAAGCGCCACCTGAAAACAGATGACGCTTAACTTCCTCGTATATTAACCTGAGTTCGATTTTAAATATTATATCTCAGAAATACAGAAATGTGCAAGATTTGAATTAAAAATATCGCAGGAATAGCGGGCTATTTCCAGATATTTTTGGTTTAAAGATTGTGCATTTCTGTATTTTCCTTCTGATTTCATTAATTTTTGCATAAATCGCTTCAAATTTTCTTGCATTATCACAATAGTCCTATAAAAATCTGAAGCGATTTCTCCTAAAAATAAATTGAAACTGAGATAAAATTTAAAGTCTAATTCAGGTTAGTAGATTAAGTAAAAATAATCTGGGTACCGTCCCCTCCAGACATAGCGTATAAGTCTCCAACTGTTATAATAGCTTTTACATGTTCACACAAGTCATCTTTCGTCAGTTTGAACATATCGGCTGCCATTTTACAGGCATAAATTTCGCCGCCGCCTGCGGTTATCATATCAAGAAATTCGTCAACCGGCGGAACATCTAATTCATCCATTTGCTTTTTCATCATTGATGATACCCCTGCTTCAACTCCCGGGATTGCCCCAAGCAAAGTAGGAAAAGACCAACCGTTTGGCATCCGCATTCCCGGATTACCAACTGTAGCCGTGTGCAACTTGTTCATCTGGTTTTTGGTAATGGCATCCAGTCCAAAAAATGTAAAAAACAACTTGGCCTCAATACCTTCCATGACTGCTCCATTTGCCATTATCAAACCAGCATACACATCTTCAATATTGGCTTTGGCTACAATGATCATCACCTTTTTTAAAGGCGTTTCTTTTACATCAGTCATATTCTTAAGTTTTTGGTTTTAAACGCAACTTGCCGGTTTCGCAATACCAGCATATTTTGAAGATAGTTTTAACGGACCGCCGGGAAACAATTGGTACAATCCCTTAATATCAACGATACCCGATTTTCCAACTTTTCTGATCGTGAGCGACGCTCCCGCCGCTTCCTGCTCACGTAAATAGCCCAACACTTCGTAGTGTTTGTCAGTCAATTCAATACCATCTTCTTTTGCCATTTCTGCAGCAACTTCCTTGCTCCAATCCGATTTGTTTACCAGGTAGCCTTCAGCGGTTACCTCAACAGTTTTTCCTGCGAAAGTTTTTTCTGCCATAATCTTATTTTTAATTGTTGTTTTTATTGGTTTCTGCAGCCATGTTCTTCATAAAAGTCACAAAGAATCCCAGCGCACGTTTCATTTCCGGTTGATTCATTTCGCGCATAACCTTAAAAATGGAATACTCCGGAACATGTTCCATTTCCATGCTTCCGTAAATTTTAAGTCCATTGTTCATCGCTTTCATCATTTCTGGTTGTGTTGCCGAGCGCACTGTCTCCATAATGGTAACAATGTTATCGGCCAGCTCTTTCACATCGTCCGGTTTGTAATGGGTAATAATATTATCGAAGATCTGTCCGGCCTCGGCAAAGAAATCGAAGTAGCCTTTTTGATCCAACTCATTTAGTTTTTTGGAGAAGTCGATGATCACCTCGTTTAGAATTGGTGAAGCATCTTTTATCAGATCATTGATACTTTCAAACATTTCCAGAAAGCGGTTCATGTTATCGATGTTACGCAGAATACGCAACATGAGCCCCTTCACTTCATCGATATCAAGATGCACCATTCGGTTATCGAGGTCTTCAACTGCCGTATCGTACATATCCTTCCCTACAATCGACAGGTCGGAAATCAAATCTTCCACCTCGTTGGTTTTAAGCCGCTGCTGGTTTACGTACTCCAGCAGCAAGTCAACCTTTTGATTCAGCTCCGATATTTGTACTTGTAATGATCTCTCTTCCATAATCAGGCTCCTTTTATTAGTTCACCTTCTTTTTCCCGGCCATTGTCATTAGCGGCTCCACCGGCAACTCTTTTCCTTTAAGCAGAATATGCCAGTAGATCCAGCGGAACATCACTTTACCATAGTGGTTGATTTTGGTATTTTCGAGCAAGCCAAACGGCCCGATGCCCGGTAGCGGGAATGTTCCCGGAAGTGGTTCTGTATCGTAATTGAAATCGATAAGTGCACCTTTGCCAAAACCTGTTTCGATGTAGCAGTTGGCATGACCATCGAATTTGGCATGCAACGGACGGCCTTCGATGGCACTCATCAGGTTCTCGAATAAAATATCAGCGGCAAAGTGAGCCACCGATCCGGCTTTGGATGTTGGAATATTTGAAGCATCGCCCAACACAAAAATGTTTTCGTGTGCCACCGACTGCAACGTATGTTTATCGGTTGGAACAAAGTTCAGATCGTCGCCCAAACCGCTTCGTTCAATCATTTCGTCGCCCATATTTACCGGCACCACGGTGAGCACATCAAAATCAATTTCTTTTTCGTCGTATGAAATAAGCTTCTTCTCGTCGTTATCTACCCGCTCGATATAAAAATCAGGAATTACTTCGATGTTTTTCTCGGCCAACAGCTCCGAAAGCATTTTGGTAGCAACGGGTTTGGTAAAAGCTCCCGGCATTGGCGTAACATAGGTTATCTCCACCTTATCGCGAATGCCCAGACCCGTAAAATAGGCATCGGCCAGAAACACAAACTCAAGCGGTGCAACCGGACATTTATATGGCAGTTCGGTAATCGCCATAACCAGTTTTCCACCTTCCCAGCCTTTAAGGAACTTTTGCAGTGCCAAAGCGCCGTTGATGGTATAAAAATCGAAGATCTCCTTGTACCACAACTTATCTTTCAAACCCGGAGTTTCATCCGGATTGGTTTTGGTACCGGTAGCCACAATCAGAAAATCGTAATTCAGCACTTTCCCGCCATCAAGATGTACTTTGCTGGCATCGCCCTCAATTCTGTCGATTGCCGAATAAATCATTGTCACCCCGGCCGGAATAAAATCAGCCTTTGGTTTTATCACATCTTCCTTCTGGTAAATACCAAAAGGAATAAATAAAAATCCGGGTTGGTAGTAATGTGTTTTAAACTGATCGACAATGGTGATTGCCCACTCGTCTCTGTCGAGTGCCTTCCGTAGCTTATTAGCCATCATTGTGCCCGCAGTTCCGGCTCCAAGAATTACTATCTTCTTCATTTTAAATCGTTCTATTGGTTATCAGCGATTTAAAGTTATCTGAGCACGAGTAAGATGCTGTAAAACCTGCTATGATAATTATCAGAGAGTAATAAATATCATAAAAAATTGATACATTGCGGGTTAATGAAACACGAGTAAACCGGGCTATGGGAAACACATCTTGTACTTGCGAATATTGTCAGTTAAAAAATATCTTTTTTGCTCATGTGAAAAGTGATGAACTCACCAATATCTGCGATTTAAAAGTGGAAAGAAGTTTCTCAAAAGGAGAGTCGATAATACAGGAAGGCGATCCGATAACCGAATTTGTGTACATGAAAAAAGGTTTGGTTAAACTGTCGAAAGCTACCATCGACGGTAAAGATCAAATTATCAGCTTCTCGAAACCTTTTGACTTTGTTAGCCTTTTGTCGGTATTTTCATCAACACAATACAAATACTCTGTTACTGCCATTGAGCAAACTACAGTTTGTATTTTGCAATTGGATGTGGTACGAAAATATGCCGAGGAAAATGCACTTTTCGCCATGGACATGATGTCGAATATTAGTCAGATGACCGATAAAATTATCCATGATAGCCTGGAAATTAAACGCAAACACTTAAAGGGACGCATTGCGCACGTGCTGCTTTATTTTTCCGATTACATTTATAAAAAGGACGAGTTTGAACTTCCCATATCAAGGCGCGAAATTGCCGAATATATCGGAATGACCACAGAAAATGTGATCCGTACCTTATCCGAATTCCGTAAAGATGAAATCATAAAAATTTTTGGAAAGGACATTCTTATTGCCGACAAAAAACGCCTGAAAAACATTTCAGAGTTTGGATGATTCCAAATCTTCCGGCCGGTTTAAATTGGTAAATAAGCGCTTGTTTTTGTTCAAGTATTCCTGTGCATCAACCCAGTTGGTATTTACAGTCTTCAGCAAATTGTGCATTCGGTAATCACCATTCTCAATCAACTCTTCCATTTTTGAGATACAACTTTTATTGTAAAGCGCAATAAGCGGTTCACCACCTTTTTCGGAAAACGGTACCACTGCATCAAAATCGCCGATATTTTCGATAAGAAACTGTAAAAAAGGCGCATCAACAAAAGCTGTATCAACGCTTAAAACCAGGTTCCAATCGGTATTCGATTGTTTTAAACCGGAATAAATCCCTCCAATCGGTCCGCAGTTTTTCACCTCATCGTTAATAACCGGATAATTAAACCCGGCGTGCAAATCACTGTTCGAGCTTATCAAAAGTTCTGTAGAAATCGGTTTACAAAGATTAATAGCACGTTCGAGCAAAGTTTTTCCTTCGAGCTCCAACAGTGCTTTGTCGGTGCCCATTCTTTTACTTTTCCCGCCGGCAAGAATTATTGTGGTTATTTGCATGTGTTAAATGTACAGAAATAAAAAAAGCTCCAGATAAAATCTGAAGCTTTTGTAGGGTGGATGATGGGATTTGAACCCACGACCTCCGGAACCACAATCCGGCGTTCTAACCAACTGAACTACAACCACCATTTTGTTTGCGGGTGCAAATATAAATATTTTATTCTTTCCACAACTCAAAATAAATTAAATTTTGAGTGGTATTTTTGTTTACGATTGTTTTCCAATCAAAAAAAATACATCCTGCATTTTGCAACCACTGCAAAATATTCCTGTCATTAAAATTGAAAGATGAACAGTTGAGACAAAAAGAGCACATACATAAAAAAATTATCGAAGCCTGTAAAAAAGGAGATAACCGGGCACGATACGAGCTATATGGATTGTACTCTAAAGCCATGTTCAATATTTGCTACCGAATGATGAATAACCGTGAGGAGGCCGAAGACATGTTGCAAGAAGCATTTACACAGGCATTTACCAAACTGGAGTCGTTCCGTTACGAATCGAATTTCGGGTCGTGGTTAAAACGCATCGTGGTAAACACCTGCATTAATGCCATTAACAAACGAAAAGTGGATCTCACCTATTGCGAAGAGATTTACGACTTCGACAGCGAAGCGGAAAACAACGATTACGAGCCGGAATATACAGTTGCAAATATTACACAGGCGATGGAACAATTACCCGAAGGCGGACGAATGATTTTTTCACTTTACCTGCTCGAGGGATACGATCATGGTGAAATTGCGCAAATACTGAAGATTAAAGAATCGACATCGAAAACCCAGTTTATGCGCGCCAAACGCCGTGTTGTTGAGTTATTAAAACAAACCCATGGAGATGCTATGGATAAAATATAAGCCATATGGAGAAGAATAGATTGGACGAATTTATAAAAGCAAACCGCGAGGAGTTCGATTTCAGAGCACCATCGCCGGAAGTGTGGGACAAAATTGAAGCTGCCACAAAAACAACAAAAGTTGTTCCGCTGCACCACTATTTTATGCGCGCTGCAGCTGTGGCGGTTATTCTAATCGCAACAGGAATTGTACTTTGGCAAAACAGCATGAACAGTCCTGTCCGACTGGCAGAGAATGCAGATCCTGAGCTGAAAGAGCTTATCGAAGCTGAAGCATTTTACTCGTCACAGGTGAACCAGAAACTGAAAGAAATACAAAAATGTTACTATACTTTTCCGGAACTGAAACACGAAATCGAAACCGATTTGAACGAACTGGAAGGTATGTACAAGCTGCTTAAAAACGATTTGGAGGAAAATATTTCGAATAAAAGCGTAATCGAGGCAATGATTGAAAACAACCGCTACAGGTTGCAACTTTGCGACGATGTGCTGAACCAAATTAAATGTTAGACAAGGAGGAAAAATGATAAATACAAAATGGAAAATAGTTGCCGGGCTGTTGGTTTTACTTGCTCCGTTATTGGTAAATGCACAGTTTACCGACACCAAAGAAATCAGGAAATCGTATGCGATTACGCCCGAAACACAAATTGAAATCACCAATAAATACGGTAAAATAGATTTTAAGACCTGGGACAAAGATTCGGTGAAATTTCTGATCAACATTAGGGTTGAAGAAAAAAAACTGTCGAAACTGGAAGAGTCGATTGACGAGATAGATTTTGATATAACCAACAGCGAACACTACCTGATCGTACGCACGATAGTTGAAAAAAACCAAAGTACATTGGGCCGCGAGATCAAAAAGTTTAAGGAAACTTTGTTGAGTTCGGACGGAAATATTCAGGTGGATTATACGGTTTGGCTGCCCGACTCGAACCGCTTAAAAGTAGACAATAAATTTGGTGACATTTACATTGGCGATTACAAAGGCGAGGCGGATATCACACTGTCGAACGGAAACATGAAAGCCCACGATTTCAGCAACCTAAATCTTACGCTGAACTTTGCCGATGCCACCATCAATAAAATAGAAAAAGGGCGCCTGGATTGTAATTTCAGCGAACTGTATACGAAAGAAATGGGAACGATTCACCTGCAAAGCAAATCAACCGAGTTTGAGTTACAGGAGGTAGAAAGCCTGACGGCATCATCGCGCCGCGACAAATTCAGAATCCGCCAAATTGAGCTACTCGATGCACAAAGCAGTTTCACCACGTTCAGAATTACCAAACTCACCGACCGTGCTAAAATTCAAGCGGAATATGGCGATGTTGAAATTGAAGGAGCTGTAGCTGATTTTAGTGACGTGAATATCGAGTCGCGATCAACCGACATTAACCTGTATTTTAACAGCGAATCTGCATTTAGTTTCGACATTCAACACACAAAAGCAGATGTGAGTTTTGATACCGATTTTTCTATTGAGAAGGAAGACGTATTGGATGAAAAAGAGAATGAAATAAAAATTATTGGAAATTTTGGAGAGGCTCCGGAATCCACCGAAAAGCTTACTATCAGGGCGAATTCGGGCAATATAAATCTTCGTACTGCATACTAAATAAAATTTTTAGCACGCATTTTGCAACCTCTCCCAAAAACACCTGTCTTTTAAAAGCAGAAAGAAAACAATTATTAACCACACGGGAATTGTTTGCCAAAGCCATGAAAACAATTAAGCAAGCTTCCCGCCAGAAAACAATTTGTTATGAAAACTATTAAGCTATTCATTTATGGGCTTGCTATGATCTTTAGCGCCACCAGTTGCATCGACGAATTTACAGTTGAAGGAAACGGAATCCGCGGAACAGAAAGCCGAATTGTTACCGAATTTGAAAAAGTAAAATCATCGGGAGAATTTGAAGTTCACATCACCGAAGCGCAAAGCCACGATGTGGTAATTAGTGCCGATGAAAACCTGTTGCAGTACATTGAAACTTATGTTTCGGGCGAAACCTTGCACATTGATGTAAAAGGAATTCGGGATTTGAAAAGCCGCATGCCCATGGAAGTACTCATTTCAACTCCAACACTGAGAGGTATAAAACAGAGCGGATCGGGAATTATTACTACCGACTATTTTGTGAGCAACGAAATAGATGTTGTCCTTTCCGGCTCGGGGAGCATAATTACCGCTTTTGAAGCCGAAGAAGTTGATGCTTTGCTTTCGGGATCGGGAACGATTGAATTCTCGGGCTTTGCCGACGACGCAGATTTTGTTATCAGCGGATCGGGAACGATTGATGCCCATCAGCTCGATCTTTACAATTGTACCACTTCCACATCGGGCTCGGGCGATATGTATGTTACCGTTTCGCGCAACCTTCGCTCAAATATTTCGGGTAGCGGAAATGTATTTTATTACGGAAATCCGGGTGTTGAAACCCACATTTCGGGCTCGGGAAGTGTAATCAGCGAAAACTAAAAACAACTACCATGAAACGCTACCTCATTATCTTACTTTTTTGTGTGCCACTGGCCTTATCGGCTCAAACATTCGATAAAGCAGTGGGTATCCGCGGCGGACATTCATCGGGTTTCGAGTACCGCTTTTACACCGACGATGCCAATTCGTACAAATTCCTTTTGGCCACTCGCGACGATGGAATTCAGTTCCATGCTTTTAAAGAATTTCACGAGTACGACCTGTTTACCTTCTCGGAGCAATTATCGCTTTTTTACGGACTGGGAGCCCATTTTGGGTACGAGCAGTGGGACAAATACTATGTACAAAACAACACCAGTTGGTACGAAGAACGAACAGCGCTGCTGGCAGGTGTCGACGCCGTTGTAGGCCTTGAATACCTGTTCTACGAAGTACCGCTCTCCATCGGATTCGAGGCAAAACCTTATGTTGATGTGCTGGGCCGCGACTTCTTCGACCTGGAACTATTCGACTTTGCCTTTACCATAAAATATCATTTTTAAGCCAAAACAACTATTTAACACATTCAGAAAAATGAAGAAACTAACACTTTTAATGGCCATTTTACTGGCTGCCGGTTTTGCCTTTGCGCAAGACGATTATTACAACAACGAAGTTGAAACCATCTTTTCGAACCAGCGAAGCAACGGCGGTTACGGAGCATTTACGCTTGGCTACACCCAAATTGACGGACGCGATGCAATGGTGGCCGGAGCACGCGGTGCTTTTATTTTCGACCACTCGTTTGCCATTGGTATTGCCGGATACGGTTTTGTAAACGACCTGGAATATCATAACTACCAGGCAAATCCCGAAGACCGTTTCTTTTTAGCCGGAGGTTACGGCGGTGTATTTTTCGAACCTATTGTGGGAGGAACAAAACCGGTGCATGTTTCATTTCCAATTGTTGTGGGAATGGGTGGAATTTCGCTTGTTGAACACACCGGCTGGGAATGGGATCATTACCACGATTACCAGGAATACGACACTGACTTGTTTTTTGTTTTCGAACCGGGTGTAGAGTTGGAATTCAATCTCACCCGCTTTTTCCGCATTGCAACCTATGGAAGTTACCGACTTACTTCCGACATTAAACTGTACGATACCAATCCGGACGTGCTGCGGGGTTTTAATGTAGGAATGACATTTAAGTTTGGGAAGTTCTAAGACTTAACGCACTAAAAACAGATGAATTCCAGAGATTGCCGGCAAAATTTAAAGTCATTACAATTTGCTGCTGAAGTAAATTTACGAAATCGTCCTTCCGGACAGGAAATACTTTTTCCTATAGCTGAAAAACTATTGAAAAAAGCCACCGCTGACGATAAAAACCTAAAAATAAATTCCATTCACTAAAATCAAGAAACTCCTCCTTTTAGCCCTTCCTGCCTCAGGGCTAACGATCGTCAAACAGACTTGATTTTAATACGTTCTTTACATTTATTTTCTAAACGCTTTTTCTCGAAGGCGGACTTGAAGGCAAATCTTGTGCGGGCTCGTCAAAAATCCGTCAATCGGGCTAATCTGTCACATTGAAAAAACGCAAAGGTTTTTTTTGACAAGATTTTTGGTTCCTTTTGATCGAATGCAAAAGGAACTGCCCGTCTGGCATGAAGACGAAAGCCACAGGTAGAAATTTAACTACGTTTCTTTAATCTGAAACAACCTTTAGTTTCTATCTGAAAATGAACTGGATTCACAGAAAGTTATATGAGATAGGAGGAATGTATTTAATAAAAAAGCGGTTGCCCGATGAATTCGAGCAACCGCTTTTTTATTGTTGTAAACTTTCTTATTCGTAAAAGTCGACGTAATCCTGCGACTTCAGATAATCCATACTTTTTTTACAGCTTTCTATCGGTTCGAAATTGTAACGCTCAACTTCCACCACACCGTATTTTGCACCAGCTTTTTCGCGCTCAGCAAAAACCGAAGCAAAATCCATTTTACCACTTTCGCCCAGTTCTTTTTCGTCTTTTATGTGCCACAACTCAAAACGTCCGGGATATTTTTCGAAATAATCAACGGCGTTTTTGCCACCTTCGGCAATCCAGTATAAATCGAGTTGAAACATCACTTTTTCAGGATCGGTTAATTCCAACATCCAGTCGTAAAGCGGTTTGCCTTCATACTCAGTTGTAAATTCCTGATCGTGATTATGGTAGCCAAAACGAATACCGGCGGCATTACATTTTTCGCCAACAGCGTTAAAATACTCGCAATAGTCTTTTAAACCGTCGAGGCTTTGGTAAGCTATTTCTCCCATCCATGGTTGAACGATCCATTTTACGCCCGCAGCTTTATGCGCTGCAATACAAGTATCCCACCAGGCCATGGTTTCATCCCAGTTTTCTTCGGTTGGAACAGCTTGTCCGGTGTGTGCTCCCAGAAATTGCAAACCGTTGCTTTCGCACAGATTTTTAAACTCCACCGGATCGATGCCGTACATCAATCCATCGCCATAACCTGCAGTTTCAACAAACTTGTATCCGCTTTCGCCAACAGCTTTAATTGTTCCGGGAACATCTTTCGCCATATCGTCGCGAACCGAATAAAGTTGGAGTCCGATAAAAAGTTCCTTCTGAACTTCAGCACTTTTTTCTTCTGCTTTTTTCGGGGCCGAATTACAAGAGGTGAATCCCTGCATGAATAACACAGCAACAACCAGCATGGCAGCCATTTTCAAACTAATTCTTTTTGAAATCATTTTAATTGGTTTTAGGTATTTAAATTTATATTCGAAAAAATGAATAGACTACAAATATGTGGTTTTTCGCGCATTATTCCCATATTTGATTGCTATAATTCGCTGAACTATCGGATTCAATAAAAAGCATGAAAATTAAATTTACGGCAGCAAAAACTTAAACCAGTTCCAAATGTTGCCTAAGGATAAAACAATGTTTATTACATGAAAAATAAAGATCTTCTTGCCATTCTGTTTGCACTTGCGGCGGTTTTTTGCTGGAGCCTTTCGTTTGTTTGGTTCAAAATTGCTTTCCTTGCTTACAAACCCATTACCGTGGTTATTTTCAGGCTGGCAATTTCGTCGGCACTTATTATCCTCATGGCACTATCGCTAAAAAAGCTGCAGAAAGTAAAAAAGGAAGATTACAAGTTGTTCTTTTTTATGGCCTTTTTCGAGCCGTTTCTGTATTTCCTTGGCGAAAGTTACGGGCTGAAATATGTATCGTCGACCGTTGCTGCCGTAATTGTTGCTACCATACCGCTTTTTACGCCCATTGCAACCTGGATATTTTACAAAGAAAAGATCAGGGTTATGACTGTGGTCGGTATTATTTTTTCATTTGCCGGAGTTGGACTCGTTGTAACCAACGGGCAATTTGGGTTTGATGCTTCGCCCCTGGGTGTTGGCCTCGAATTTATGGCCGTTATCGCCTCCATCAGCTTTGCACTTATTCTAAAACAATTGGCCGACAAGTACAATACCTTGACTATTATTGCCTACCAGAATATAATCGGCACACTGCTGTTTTTGCCCATCTGGCTCACCATCGATTTTCAGGATTTTCTGAACACACCATTTCATGCACAGGCATTTAGAGCCATTGTTTTGCTGGCCATATTTTCATCTACTCTCGCCTTTGTGTTCTTCACAAAAGGCCTGCGTCAGCTTGGAGTTACGCGCGCCAATACCTTTGTAAATCTTGTACCGGTTTTTGTGGCAGTAATGGCCTATTTTATTCTGAAAGATGAATTGGGTTTCCATAAAATCGTCGGAATTATTGTGGTAGTAACGGGACTATTCCTGTCGCAGATTAAGAAAAGAGATACCAACGGTAACAAAAAAGCTGTTGAAATTCACCAGAAATAAACTCGAATTTTCACTCTACCCTTTTGTCTATCGACATTTTCCCTTTGTAAGGGAAAACAGCCTTGATTTGAAGCAAAGAAATATCCCAACGACAGGCTCCCCTTGTGAGGGGAGCTCCCGACAGGGTGAGGGGTAAAGAAAGTTTTTATTTAAATTGCAGCCAAAATGAATATCGATTTTAAAACACCGGAAGAATTAAAACTGCTTACTGACAAAAGCAGGCCGGAAACCAACGCCGTGCTGAAAAAGCTGAAAAAGAAAAAACCAAAGCGGCTTGATGATGTGGTGCATGCACTGCATTACGAAGCGTTTGATAATTTCGACTGTCTGGATTGCGCCAACTGCTGCAAAACTATCGGGCCACGACTCATTGTTAAAGACATTGAGCGTCTGGCCAAACACCTGAAAATGAAATTACCCGATTTTACGGAGCAATACATCAAAGTAGATGAAGACGGCGACTATGTTTTTAAGGAGCACCCCTGCCCTTTTCTGATGCCCGACAACTATTGTATGGTTTACGAAAGCCGCCCCAAAGCTTGCCGCGAATATCCACACACCGACCGTAAACGATTTTATCAGATTCTCGATCTGTCGCATAAAAACTGCGAAACCTGCCCGGTGGTGCTGGAAGTTTTTGAGGAATTAAAGAAGGAAAATTTCTAACTTTAAGGCATAACAACAAAAACCAACACATGGGATACAACGGCCTCGGAATGCAACGCTGGATTTCAACAATGAAACCCAGAAAGTATCTTGGGAAACGAAGCAAACCTGACGGTGGTGGAGGCTCTCCTTCAGCCGGCCCGGAAGTAGGCAATTATTACCACATAAAAAAACGGAATTTTTCTTTTTTGAAAAGCAAAATATACTCGGATAGTTACAAAAAGGAACTTCGATCGAAACTGGAAGAAGAAAGGAAGAACAGCAATCGGAAGATAATGCTGAGTATTGCAATTGGACTGGTAATAGTATTACTAATATTTGTATACTTTAACGACCACTTCGATTTATTTTGAAACCCCAACAACCAACTAAAATTACACTTTATGAAAAAACTACTTTTAAACGATGGAAACGAGCTACCAATTATTGGTTTCGGAACCTATAAATCAGAAGAACAAGAAGGAATTGAAGCAGTAAGTTTTGCTCTGCAAAATGGCTACCGTTTAATCGACACGGCTGCTTTTTATTTTAACGAAGAAGCCGTTGGCAAAGGAATTAAAGCCAGTGGCATTCCACGTGAAGAGATCATTGTAACCACCAAGTTATGGCGCGAGTGTTTGGGTTATGAATCCACAAAAACGGAACTGGAAAAATCACTAAAAAAGCTCGACCTGGATTACATCGATCTGTACCTGATACATTGGCCCGCAAATGCCCGCAACTACGATAACTGGCAAAAAACCAACGCCGACACCTGGCGCGCCATGGAAGAATTGCAGGCCGAAGGAAAGATAAAATCGATTGGCGTAAGCAATTTCTTTCAGGAGCATTTTGATGCTTTGTTCCAAACGGCCAATGTAAAACCGGCAGTAAACCAAATTGAGTTTCACCCTGGATACTGGCAACCGGAACTGACAGAATACTGCAAAAAACACAACATTGTTATTGAAGCCTGGTCGCCACTGGCGCGCGGGCGTGTATTCGATAACGAAACTTTGCAGCAAATTGCACAGAATCATAATCAATCCATCGCCAAAGTTTGCTTACGCTGGATTACGCAGCACGATGTAGTGGTTATCCCAAAATCAACCACCAACGAACGAATTCTGGACAATATGAACTTATTCGATTTTGAGCTTACAAAAGAAGAAATGAAGCTGATTGACAATCTACCCGAAATCGGGTTTAGTGGAGAGTTACCTAATATTTGGCCGGAGCGGTTGCCTCGTACTTAGTGTTTTACACTCCATATGTCAAGATCAATTACAGTATAAAAACAGCGAAAATCAGCACAACCAGCGTCATCAGTGTTCAAATCCTCTGATAATTTTCCCAATCTGTTTCCCCTATAATAATAATTAAATACCTTTGGCGTTTTAGAAAAAATGACGATCGCGCATGAAGCGAAAAATTTACCTTTTTATACTCTTTTGTTTTTCGATGTTGGCGGGAAAGGCCCAAATTGGAGGTGAGTACACTTACCAGTTTTTGGAGCTGACAAACTCGGCACGAATTGCCGCTTTGGGAGGAACTCAAATTGCAATTCTCGATTCGGAAGACCTCAACCTGCCCTACGCTAATCCGGCTCTGCTCCACGAAGATATGGACAACCGCGTATTAGTGAATTACGTAAATTACCTAGCCGATGTCAATTATGGTTATGCCTCGTACGCTAAAACATATGAAGGAATTGGGAATTTTGCCGTGGGTATGCACTACATTAATTACGGGCAGTTTGATGAAGCTACGGAAGGAGGCGAACTTACCGGTGCTACTTTTAAAGCCGCTGAATACGCCTTGAACCTCATTTATTCGAACAGTTACAAACGACTGAAGTACGGGATCAACCTGAAACCAATTTTATCGTCGTTCGAAACCTACCAATCGTTTGGAATTGCTGCCGATTTGGGTGCCAGCTTTGCCAGCAAGGATGAATATACAAACGTAGCTCTGGTGGTGCGCAACTTCGGAACACAAATTTCTACGTACTACGACGGAGCTGATCGCGAACGTATTCCGCTGAACATTCAGGCAGGAATCAGCAAGCGGTTACAACATGCCCCGCTTATTTTCTCGGCTACTTTGCAGCACCTTAACCACTGGGATTTGGCATCGGGAGATGAAGAAGAGGAGTTTAACGGCGAAACCATTCACCAGCGCGAAGAAGGATTTGCCAAACAAACCATGCGCCACCTGGTGTTGGGAGCTGAAATTCTTCCTTCGGAAAATTTCACATTGCGTGTGGGATATAACTATCAACGACGACAGGAATTAAAATTCGACAACAAAGCTTCAACAGTTGGATTTTCGGCAGGATTCGGATTAAAAATCAAACGTTTCCATTTTGATTATGCCATTTCCCGTTTCCATTTGGCAGGCTCGTCTAACCTGTTTTCAGTATCGGTTAATTTGAATAACAATTTCTAATTGAAATAATCTACCATTTCTAAAACAGCCTCCCATTTTTTAAAATCGATTATAGTTCGATCCATCAACCAATCGTCTTTCCAGACAGGAAATCCTTTTTCCTATAGCTGAAATGAGCTTGCGAATTACATGTGATGCCAACCTTGAACAATCCTAATCACATGAAAAAGGATTCAAAAAAGCCACCGCTGACGATAAAAAGCCAAAAAATAAATTCCTTTCACTAAAATCAAGAAACTCCTCCTTTTAGCCCTTCGTTCCTTCGGTCTAACGAGCGTCGAACAAACTTGATTTCTTGACGTTCTCTCCATTGATTTTCTTAACGCTTTTTCCCGAAGGCGGCCTTGAAGGCAAATCTCGTGCGGGCTCGTCAAAAATCCGTCAATCGGGCTAATTAGCCAAATTGAAAAAACGCAAAGGTTATTTTTTGACAAGATTTTTGGTTCCTTTTGATCGAATGCAAAAGGAACTGCCCGTCCGGCATGAGGACAAAAGCTACAATATTGATTTACAGTCAACCCCAACAACAGACCAATTGCATATTTGCAAACAATAAAAACATGCATTTCTCAATGAATTTTAATTCTCCAGAATTTATTTAGAAACACCTAAATCAGACAATTGAATCTTAATTAAAATTTCCCCATCTTTGCTTCAAATTCCTAAAAGAAACATGAACGACAAAAAGATTATCATCGCCATCGATGGCCACTCGTCTTGCGGAAAAAGTACCATGGCCAAATCGCTTGCACAGCGGTTGGGTTACGTTTATATCGACACCGGTGCCATGTACCGTGTAGTTACGTTGGTCGCCCTGCGAAACGGCTGGATCGAAAATAAAATTCCCGACACACAAAAGGTTATCGACGGGTTAAAAGACATAAAAATCACCTTTAAATGGGACGAAAAAGCTGGCAAGAACACCACTTTTCTGAATGGCGAAAATGTGGAAGATGAGATCCGTCAGTTGAAAGTTTCGGAGAATGTAAGCCCAATTAGTACCATTGCCGAGGTGCGCCACGAAATGGTGCGCCAGCAGCGCGAAAATGGCAAAAACAAAGGCATTGTGATGGATGGCCGCGATATTGGCACAGTGGTTTTCCCCCATGCCGAGCTAAAAATATTTATGACCGCCTCGCCCGAAATTCGTGCGCAGCGCCGCTACCTCGAACTCACAGAAAAAGGAGACAAAGTAAACTTCGAGGAGATTTTAGCCAATGTTGAGGGGCGCGATAAAATCGATTCTACTCGCGCTGTAGGTCCCTTAAAACAAGCCGATGACGCACTTATTCTTGATAATAGTGAGCTAACGCGCGAACAACAATTGGACTGGGCCGTTAACAAGGTAAAAGAAATTACTGAAGGAAAATGATTGTTGAGATAGATAGAAGATCGGGATTTTGTTTTGGCGTGATCAACGCAATCAAAGCAGCGGAGGATGAGTTGAAGGATACGAACCAACTGTATTGTTTGGGCGATATCGTTCACAACGGGATGGAAGTGGAGCGTCTTGAAAAAATGGGATTGAAGTCGATTTCGAAAGAGGAGTTTTTCACCCTCAGCAATTGTAAAGTTTTAATCCGCGCGCATGGCGAGCCGCCGGAAACCTACGAATATGCCAAAGCCAACAATGTAGAATTAATCGATGCGACCTGCCCAGTGGTGTTAACACTGCAGGAGAAAGTAAAAAGTTCGTATTCCAAACATTCGCAAATCGAAGGTCAGGTGGTTATTTACGGCAAAAAAGGACACGCCGAAATTGAAGGTTTGAACGGGCAAACCAAACACAACGCAATCATTATCGAAAGCATTGCCGACGTGGATAAGATCGACAAAAGTCGTCCGGTTTCGCTGTATTCGCAAACTACCAAACGAATTGAGGACTTCCATGAAATTGCTCAAAAAGTAAAAGAAACTACCGAGCCGGGAGTTCCGGTTGAAATAAAAGACACCATTTGCCGGCAGGTATCGAACCGCGTTCCAAACCTGAAAAAATTCGCCGAGCGTTTTGATATGATCCTGTTTGTTGCCGGCCGAAAAAGCTCCAACGGACAATACCTTTACACGATTTGCAAAGAAGTAAATGACGATTCGTATTTCATCTCAAATCTCGACGAAATTAAACAGGAATGGTTTGACGGCATTAAGTCGGTGGGTATTTGCGGAGCTACTTCAACACCCAACTGGCTGATGGAAGATGTGGAAAAATGGATCCACACCAACTTCGATTAAGCTTATTCCATAAATTCACGTACTTTTAGGCAAATATTTTTTATGCCTGAACTTTTTGCACAAGTCATATTACCACTGTCGTTGCACGATAGTTTTACCTACAAAGTACCTGCATCGCTGGAGAACGAAATTGCTCCGGGGAAACGGGTAATTGTGCAGTTTGGCAAAAAGAAGTTGTACGCAGCTCTGGTCATCTCGCTTTCGGATAAAAAACCGGATGATTTTGAGATTAAGGAAGTTCAGGAAATCCTTGATGAACACCCGATAATTTTTCCGGTAAATTTTAAGTTGTGGCAATGGTTGGCGCAGTATTATTGCTGCACGCTGGGCGACGTATTTCGGGCAGCGCTGCCAACCGGATTAAAGCTTGAAAGCAAATCGAAACTTTTCTTAACCGGTGTTGACGAACCGGTAAATCTGAGTCCAAAAGAAGAATTGATCATCCGGCAATTGCAGGAAGATGTTTCGCAACTTTCGGATATAGAGCACAAACTAGGAACCGAATTTTCGTACCAGGCACTGCGCTCGTTGATGGATAAAAAAGTGGTTTACGCCGAAGAAAAGATCAGCAGCAAATACAAACCAAAAACCGAGTCTTTTATAAAACTGCACAGCAGCATTTCTTCCGAAAAAGTGCTTCAGGAAAAGGCCGATTCGTTGAAGCGTGCCAAAAAGCAACAGGAACTGCTTTTTCATTTTTGTACGGTTACCAACGCTTTTTCCGACGAGCAGATTAATCAAATACCCAAAAAAGAATTGCTTGCCGGAACCGCTTTTTCGCCAAATCTTGTGAAGGAGTTAGCAAAAAAGAAAATACTGGCAGAACACCAGAAACAAGTCTCGCGGCTGGAGGAAGAAAAAATCGAACAGGTAAGTATTAATTTGCTGAACAAACACCAGGCAAAAGCTTACGAAGAAATAAAAACCACTTTCGAAACGCAGCAGGTTACGCTGATTCACGGAATTACGGCCAGTGGCAAAACGGAGATTTACATTCATCTTATTGATGAGATCATTAAAACCGGAAGACAGGCCTTGTATCTCGTTCCGGAAATTGCACTCACCACACAAATTGTAAAACGACTGAAAAATGTTTTCGGCAACAAAGTGGGCATTTACCACTCGAAACTAAACAGCCAGGAGCGTGTTGAAATTTGGGAGAAAGTGATGCAGTTCAACGATAATCCGAAAGAAGGTTACCAGTTAGTTTTAGGTGCACGTTCGGCCGTATTTTTACCTTTCTCGAAACTTGGAATTGTGATTGTTGACGAGGAACATGAAAATTCATTCAAACAATTCGATCCGGCACCGCGCTACAATGCCCGCGACATGGCCGTGGTTTTGGGCTATCAGAACGATGCAAAAGTTTTGTTAGGCTCAGCAACGCCCTCATTCGAATCGTATTACAACGCACTAAAAAACAAATACGGACTGGTAAATCTGATGAAGCGCCACTCGGAAATGGAACTTCCTGAGATTCTGGTTGCCGATATAAAACGCGCGTATAAACGCAAACAAATGCGTTCCTTTTTAACGCCCGAACTTTTTGAAATGATGGAAACGGCACTGGAGAAAAACGAACAGATCATCCTGTTTCAAAACCGGCGTGGTTATTCGCCTTACGTTGAATGTTTCTCCTGCGGCGATATTCCTAAATGCCGCAATTGCGACGTAAGTCTCACCTATCACAAATACAAACGACGGCTGAGTTGCCACTATTGCGGTTTTAGCTACCAGCTGCCTGATAAATGCGATAATTGCGGTTCGCCCGAGTTAAAAACACGGGGTTACGGAACCGAAAAAATTGAGGATGAGTTGAAATCGCTGTTCCGAAATGCACGAATTGCGCGCATGGATTTGGACACCACGCAATCGAAAAACGCCTTTGCCAAAATCGTTAAAAATCTCGAGGAACGAAAAACAAATATACTGATCGGGACACAAATGGTAACCAAAGGACTGGACTTTGAACACGTAAGTGTTGTGGGAATTTTAAATGCCGACAACCTGATCAATTTCCCAGATTTTCGTGCTCACGAACGCGCTTATCAGCTTATTTCGCAAGTGGCAGGCCGCGCCGGGCGAAAACACAAACAGGGAAAAGTGGTTATTCAAACTTCGCAACCCGATCACCCGCTAATTGAATTGATTCGTGAGCAAAACTACCAGGCTACGTTAAAAGAGCAGTTTGAAGAACGTCAGCTCTTTAAATACCCGCCCTTTTACCGACTGGTGAAAATTGTGGTAAAACATAAAAATGTTCAAACCGTTGATCGCGCTGCCAACCAGCTGGCTCAACAACTGCGGAAACATAAACAGTTGATTGTTATGGGACCGGAATATCCGTTAATCAGCCGCATTCAATTGTGGCACCACAAAGAGATATGGATAAAGATCGATCGCAAACTCAACCTCGACCTGGTTAAAAAAGAAATCACCGCTGCAGTTAAAGCAGTTAGGCATCTTCCTTCAAACAGCAGTTGCGTTTTTAATATCGATGTCGATCCGGCCTAGTAATCGAATAACCACACAGAATCAACAATCAATACCCAAAGGATTCACTACTTTGGAAATTATAAATTGAATATTGGATCTTCAACATTTTAAAAGCCAATCGCAAAAAATATCCAATATCTAGGATTTAATGTCTATTATCTAACATCCAACTCAACCATAAAATATTTTGGTTCGTTTTACTTACAATGATATCTAAAAACATAATAACTTTTGCGTTTTGGCATTTTTCTACCACTGTTTTTTTCTTAGTTTTGTGGCCTTAACATCGTTTTGTGAACAAAGCAGAAGTAAACGAAATATTCGACCGATTTTCAAAAATGCGTGCCATAGTAATTGGCGACGCGATGGTTGACACCTACCTTTGGGGAAAAGTAGATCGCTTATCACCCGAGGCTCCTGTACCTATTGTATCCGTAACAACCCGTGAAAACCGTTTAGGTGGTGCGGCAAATGTATCGCGAAATATTCAGGCGCTGGGAGCTACTCCAATTCTTTTTGCAGTTGTTGGTAACGACGATAACGGGAAAGAATTTCAAAATCTTCTGGAAAAACGAAACGTTTCTGCCGAGGGAATTTTTGTCGATCCTACACGAAACACAACCGTTAAAAACCGGATTATCAGTTCGGGAAAACAAATTGTTCGGGTTGACGAAGAATCAATCGATTACATTTCGGAAGAGATGGAAAACAAATTGATCAACGCCATCAAAAAGGAGATCGAAATCAATCCGGTTGATGTGATCGTTTTTGTTGATTACGACAAAGGTGTGGTTACGCCGAATTTGTTTAAAACCATTAACGCACTGGCACAGGAAAAAGGTATTCCAACAGCTGTTGATCCCAAAAAACGCAACTTCAGAAACTATAAAAATGTATCGCTCTTTAAACCCAATTTTAAAGAGTTTGTCGACGGCACCGGATTGCCACTTAAAAAAGGCGATTTGGAAGGCCTGAAAGAAGCGGCTGAAACCTTTAAAAAGGAGATGCAGTTAAAACTGATTTTTATTACACTTTCTGAACTAGGAGTTTTTATCAGCAACGGTGTAAAAGAGCAATATTATCCGGTTGCAATTCGCGACATTGCTGACGTTTCGGGAGCCGGCGATACGGTAATCGGAGTAGCCAGTTTAGCAATGGCAGCAGGACTTCCACCAAAAACTATGGCATTAATGTCGAACCTGGCAGGCGGATTGGTTTGCGAGAAAGTTGGTGTTGTTCCGGTGGATCAAACACAGCTTAAAAAAGAGATGAAATCTCAAAAAATTTAAGCGCTTTTCTGTTCAAATCCAAGCGCTTACCAAATTATCCCCCTGCCCGCCCCTAAAATTTCACTTTGGTTATCTGTAAATTGTTAACTTTGAAACCGCTCAAGAATAAAAAAGACGCTATAAATGGGAAAAATAATTTCGTTAGCAAACCAGAAGGGAGGAGTTGGTAAAACAACCACAACAATTAATCTGGCTGCAAGTCTGGCAGTACTTGAACAAAAAGTCCTGATTATTGATGCCGATCCGCAGGCAAATGCCACATCGGGATTGGGATTCGACCTGAGAAATGTGCAATCAAGCATTTACGAATGTATTGTAAATGAGGTGGAAGCCGAAAAAGCGGTTTTACACACCGGCATCGACAATCTCGATTTGATTCCTTCGCACATTGACTTGGTGGGTGCTGAAATTGAAATGCTAAACCTGCCTAATCGCGAGAAAGTGCTAAAATCGGCATTGGAAACCATAAAAGACAAATACGATTTTATTTTTATCGATTGCTCACCATCATTGGGATTAATTACCGTAAATGCCCTGACTGCGTCTGATTCTGTAATTATTCCTGTTCAGTGCGAATATTTTGCATTGGAAGGACTTGGAAAACTGCTGAATACGATCAAGATCATTCAAAACCGGTTGAACCCGGAATTGAGTATCGAAGGATTCCTGTTAACCATGTACGACGGTCGTTTGAACCTGTCGAACCAGGTTTTGGAGGAAGTAAAACACCACTTCCAGGAAATGGTATTCGACACTGTAATTCAGCGTAACGTAAAATTAAGTGAAGCACCAAGTTACGGAAAGCCGGTGGTACTTTACGATGCAAGCTCGAAAGGAGCAATTAACCACATGAACCTGGCGCGCGAAATTTTACAGCGCAATGCCATGACTAAAATGTCGAAAGACAATGTTGTTATAAATTAAACATTCTTAAGTAAGTATGATGGCAAAAAGGAATGCACTTGGAAGAGGATTAGGCGCACTTATCGACGATGCTGAAAAAATGCAGCAAGGCGCCGGACTGGATGAAATTGAATTAAGCAAGATAGAAGCAAATCCTTTTCAACCCCGATCGAAATTTGATGAAGAGGCACTGGCAGAACTTTCGGCTTCCATCAAAGAAATCGGGTTGATACAGCCCATTACCTTACGAAAAGTTGGCGACGACAAATACCAGATCATTGCCGGAGAACGCCGTTTTAGGGCATCGCAACTGGCAGGACTGAATAAAATACCGGCTTATGTGCGCAAAGCCAAAGACGATGGAATGTTGGAAATGGCGCTGGTTGAAAACATTCAGCGCGAAGACCTCGATTCTATCGAAATTGCACTAAGCTACCAACGCCTGATGGACGAGTTGGAATACACCCAGGAAGAACTAAGCGGACGTGTGGGTAAAAAACGCTCCACTATTGCCAACTACCTGCGTTTATTAAAACTTCCGGCCATTGTACAAAAAGGATTGATCGACAAAGAAATATCGATGGGTCATGCGCGTGCCATCATTAATATCGATGATGCCGATACGCAGATCATGATCTTCGAGCAGATTATAAAACACGGGCTTTCCGTTCGCAAAGTTGAAGAAGTTGTTCGCGATTTAAATTCAAGCGAAGAGAAAACTGGCGACACGAAAAAACCCAAGTTCCCAAAAGAGTTTAAGATTATTAAAACGCAGCTCGATAAAATTTTCAGCCGACGTATCGATTTCTCGATGAACGAGAAAGGAAAAGGAAAGATTACCATTCCGTTTAAGTCGGAAGCCGACCTGGAAAGAATTGTTAAAATAATTGAAAATCAAAAATAAACCTTAAGGATCACACAATTACTAAGGGTATTTTCTATTTTTGCGCAAAATTATTAGTGTGATTAAACGCGGTTTTTTTTCAAAAATATTGCTTCTTAGCCTGCCATTGTTTTTCAGTATTAACTTGCTGGGGCAAACCACTGCGCAGGATTCTGCTTTTATTGCACAGGCAAATGAAGTACCAACAAAGGTTGAACATTCGCCTAAAAAAGCAACCCTCTATTCTACATTTTTACCGGGACTTGGACAGGCGTACAACAAAAAATACTGGAAAATTCCGTTAATTTATGCAGGTTTCGGAACCATAGGTTATTTTATTCACTGGAACAACGACAACTACACAATTATGCGTCAGGCATACGCAGATTTAACTGATGGAGACGGACCATACGGACCAGACGATCCAACAAATTCGTATATGGATTTGGAGGCTGCGCAGTATTACGACTTAAATAACCCTACTCATTACAACAATTTTAAATCCGGGCTCGACAAACAACAAAGTTACTACCGGCGTAATCGCGACTTGCTAATTATCAGTATCATTGGATTTTACGGACTGAACATCATCGATGCAAGCGTTGACGCACACTTGTACGATTTTGATATCAGCGAAGACCTGACTTTTAACTGGCAGCCTACAATGCAATACCAGAATTTTCAATACGTTTATGGTGTAAGTTGCACTTTTACTTTTTAAGATGAGATATTTTACGATTTATATATTTTCGATTTTATTTTTTACGAATGCACTTGCGCAGGAAGTTGACACGGCGCTAACATTAGATGACTTAAAACTGCAGACAGACACTGTTGGTTTTAACGAATTAGATGTTGACGATATGCTGAATCCTGTCCTTTCAGACCAGATGGACAGCATGATGAGCTCGTGGGATATTCAGAACCGCTTTAATTTCGATCGTTCGGAAGTAACAACACTCGATTTCCCTAAAAACCTGCCCGATTCAGTCTACATCAACCGCTTAAAAGACATTGAACAGGTTGTTGATCTGTCGTACAATAAAGTGGTGAAAAACTACATAAAAATGTACTCCGAAAAGCGTCGTGACCTCGTTGAGGTGATGCTTGGCTTATCGGCCTACTACTTCCCTATTTTTGAGGAAACGCTGGATAAATACGACATGCCGCTGGAGATAAAATACCTGGCCATTATTGAATCGGCATTAAATCCAACGGCGCGTTCGAGAGTTGGCGCAAACGGTTTGTGGCAATTTATGTACGGCACTGCCCGCAACATGAAACTGGAGATTACTTCGTTTGTCGACGAGCGCCGCGACCCGATAAAAGCAACCGATGCTGCTGCCCGCTATCTTACAAAATTGCACGACATTTATGGCGACTGGCATTTAGCCATTGCAGCCTACAACTGTGGCCCCGGAAATGTAAACCGTGCCATCCGCCGCTCGGGAGGCAAAAGAAATTACTGGGAAATCTACTACCGCCTGCCACGCGAAACCAGAGGTTACGTGCCGGCATTTATTGCGGCAACTTACACCTTCGAATATTACAAGGAACACAATCTCGTTCCGCGTTACCCGGAGATCGAGCTATCGGTTGATACCATAATGGTGAACGACTACCTGCACTTCGATCAGGTTAGCGCAAAACTGCATATCGAAAAGGAACAACTACGTGCACTCAATCCAATGTATCGCCGCGATGTTATTCCGGCTAAAGCAAGCAAACCATATCCGCTGGTTTTACCGAATGATGTGATCCTGGATTTTGTTGATCTTGACACCGCAATTTTTGCTTACGAGCGCAATAAATACTTCCCCAACAATACTTTAATGGATCCAACAACCAGCAACAGCAGCTATTTTACGCCTGTTGATATAAAAGGAAAAGCAAAGGTTGTTTACACCGTTAAAGCAGGCGATAACGTTGGTTTTATATCGTCGTGGTTTCATGTGCGCGCATCCGATTTACGGTACTGGAACAACATCAGTCGAGATATGATTCGTGTGGGCCAGAAACTGGCTATTTACGTTCCTGAAAAAGACAAGGAAAAGTATGAGAAAGTTACTTCTATGAGTTTTGCTCAGAAACAGGCATCGATCGGAAAAACGTCTACAACAACGACAACGCGCGAAACAAAACCACTTGATCCGAACTACGAGTATTACACGGTGCGAAAAGGCGATACCTTGTGGGACATTGCTCAAAAATATGCAGGAATTTCGGCCGATGAGATAATGCGACTAAATCAGCTGAAAAACGATCGCGGATTGTATATAGGGCAGAAATTAAAGATCAAACGCAAAGGGTAATTCCAAATCGGCGAATATCCCAAAAATCCGTGTCATCAGCGTTCTATTTTTCTCCGCATACGTTTTGGCCCGTACCACAACCAAAATCCGGTTACACTGAATAACAACAGCGCCAAACCTGTAATGCTGGAATAAAAAAGTTTCAGTCCTCCATCAGTCCGAAACCAGTGATCGAGCACCGAACCATCGTGTATATTTTCGACTAAATCCGACCAGCGGCGTTCAATTTGCAGAACCGCTCCGGTGGCACCATCTAACTGAACACCCCAATAACCTTCTTCAAACACAAATTTTACCATCCCCTTGTTTTGTCGGACATCTATTTTATCCAGTTCAGGCACGCCTTCAGCCGAAATAGAATCGCGGAAAACCTGAAGGGCAATTGTATGCAAACTGTCGATGGGCAGCCATTCGCTCAACTCGGTTGAAGTTCCCTTTTGCGACTTGGCCAAAATAAGACCACCACTGTTCTTTTTCCACGTCAATAAAATTCCGGAAACGGATACAAACAGGAAAAATACAAATAATACAACACCTGTAATGCGGTGTATCTTTCTGAAATTCCGAATCAGTTTTGCTTGTTTTGCTCTGCTGGGATTTTGGCTCATGCGAATAAACAAATTGTTAGTTGGCCGTAAAACTCTTGGTTTTGCCGGCTATAATTTTGAGGCCAAAAATAATAGAATTCCCGTTACTTATTCCGAAGTGGAATTTGCACATTAAACGATTCGCCTTTTTTGGTCGGGTTAATATTGATAATGGAACAGGCTGCGTAAAGAACCTCCGGATTCCCTTCTTCGTCAATTAACAATTGCGGACGCTCCAAACGATCTACTTTTATGGTATCGCCCAATTGTAGCACCACTTGCTTTTTCATAAAAAACGGATCGGCAGGTTTTGTCCATTTTATTCCGTCGGTTGATTCAAGAATTGCCAAACCCGGATCTGCACCGGTAATTTTGCCCGAAAAATCCTTGAATACGGCATAAAATTTCTGTTGCGTTTTGTGATACCAAACATACGGATCTTCGGCCGATGCAATTTTCCCGTCCTCTGTCCTGAAATCAAAAATAATATCATCAAGCGGTGTAAATGGTCCTGTTGGCGAATCAGACAGAGCAACACCGTGAACACCGCGCCAGTTTGGGTCGTAAAGGTTTCCTTTAAAATACAGCAGGTATTTCCCATCGTCCGGGCGATAAGTTACTGCAGGATTTACCACAATAATATTGTCGGGTTTTGGCTGCGTTCCTTCCGGCGACGGATTAACAATATTATCAGGCTTCACACGGGTTCGGGGCGCTAGCAAAGGCTCGTCGGGGCGGCTAAAATTTCCTTCCATCAGATCCTCGAAACTATCAAACTCGATAACCGCAATTTTTTGGTTTTGCTGAACACGGTTTCGTTTGCTCAGCTTTTCGCCGGGCGAACCTGCGGGCTGCACACCCGGATCTTTCGAGCCGATAAAATACAGGTAATATTTTCCGTTAAACTTTTTCAGATGCGGATTCGATACCATTTGAGCGTCCCAGGCAGTGCTGTCGCCTTCGAGAGCACGACCACGCAATACTATTTTTTTAAACTGAAAATCACGATCAGGATAATCCGAAATGGCATAAGCCAGTTTCGAGCCAAGTACCCAGCCATTGGTAAACGCCGGCAATGAATCGCCACATTCAAAAACATTGTATATCATGTGGTATTTTCCGTCGTCGCCTTTTAATACGCTGCCGCCCCAAACAAAACGGTCGGAATCGTTAAGCGCTGAAGGCCCGGAAAGAATATTTCCATTAACCACAGCATCAATTGGCAACGCCTCAACACTCAATTTTTCGGGGTTTTTATTGCCACACCCTGAAATGGTGAGGAGAATAATAAATCCGACAAAAACCTTAAATGTTCTGACAAGCATAAATTCTGGTTTTATTTCAATGAGAATTCGGCCGATACGGTAACTTTAATGTTTTTGGTTGGCGAACTGGTATTGTGCACACCATAACCGGCCACTTCAGTAGAATAAGGTTCTGTGATTTGAAAAACGCCACTACGTGCCGAAAGCAGCTTATCTACCTTTAAGTCGGTTGTAGATACAATCAGATCGGCGCGTTCGCGGGCATTTTGTGTTGCCGCACCAAGCAACTCCTTTTTAATTTCTTCCAGCTCAGTGCTAAAAAATTCCATTTGCGAATTATCGAAAGCCAGTCCTGCATTTACAAAAACCGCCGGGTCGATGGCGATTTCCTCAATCTTTTTTAAATCGTCAGAAAGAATATAAATACGTTGTGTGAGGTTGTAACCCGATTGCCCGCCATTTGAATACTCGCGGTTTACACTTATTGGAAACACTTTAAATTCGTCGGTAGAAATGCCTGTGCTCTCCCAAACTTTTTTGAATGTTCCGAGCTTTTTAGCCATCAGGCGGTAACCTTCTTCAGTACCCGACATGGAAACACGTTGCGAAAGACTCACAGTCCATTTCACCACGTTGCTTTCGAATTCGTGAGTAGCATAACCCACCACTTTTACTGTTTGCTGCTGTTGCCGCGATTGTTTGAAAAACACACCAAACAAACCAAAGGCCAGCACCATAAAAATGCCTAAAATTACTGCCGTTGAATTCTTCATACGCTTTCAGATTATTGCTGAAAATTAATCTTCTGCCCCAACGCTTTTACCTCCTGTTCCAGTTTATTGCGTTTTTTAATAGCTTTTGATAAAGCCAGCGCATCACGAACAGCTTCTTTATCGTAGGTTTCCAGAATAATATAGTAGTACTCGTTCCCCAGAAAAACAGCTTTCAGGTTGCGGTCAACATTATTGGCTATAAACTCAATAACGCCATTGTCTTTTCCGTTTCGGTACGATACTTTTTCCCACTTGGCTTCCATAAAATCGCTGCGATGGTTATCAACCGAACCAATCGGAATCTCTTCTGTTTTAGCATCATCGCCGCTGTCGTACACACGAAGTCCGGTGTGATTCAACCAGTTTTCGCCATGATAATTACTACTCAAATACAACTCGCCACGCTCATCTAAATGCACTTGAATGTACGAGCGATCCCACGCACGCTTAAATGTTTGGCGTTTATGCGTGTATTGTTCATAACGGTCGAATTCGGTTTTCTCTTTTACAAACGATTTTTCCAGTTCTGCAACCTGCACGTTTACCGAATCCAACTCTGCCTCTTTCCGTTGCATGACCTCAAAACGAACTTCCTGCAACAGATTTTTAGCGGCATTGGCCGAATACATGGCCTCCGGGTACAGTTTCGGAATACTGTCTAACTGACGAATCGCTTCAGCCGTATCGCTTTTAGCCAGCAGATTTTTCGCCAGATCGATCTTTACACGCGCCTTATCTTCATCCGACGGGCCACATGAAACAAAAATTATTAGCACTAAAAGCACCAAGTATTGAACAGAAATCTTCATTCGTATATAATTGTTTATTTTTGACAACTTTCCTTTTGCACAAAAGTAGTATTTTAAATAGTAACGAAGAAAAGCCGGTTTATTATCATGAACACCAATTCTGTACAGTTTTTTAATGCGAAAGACGACGAGAAATTTCCCGAAAGCAGCGCCATTATAATTGCGGCCTGGCACTTGTCGAATTCCGAGAATATTGGCAAAATAATTCGCTTGGCTCATAATCTTGGAGCTCAGGAAGTTTTGTTCGTTCGCGAATCGGAAAATCACCGTGAATCTAAAATTAAAAAGACCGCCGGATTTTCATACGACCAGATGAAGTGGCGCTTTATTTCAGAAAACGATTTTATTGAACTGCTGGGTGCCGATTTTCAGCTCACCATTGTGGAGACCTGCGACGGAGCCACAAATATTTACCGCGAAAAACTATCACCAAAAACCATACTCCTTGCGGGAAGCGAATCGCACGGACTCCCCGAAAACATTATTAAAATGGCCAATAAAAGTGTGTACATTCCCATGCCCGGCGGGTGTAAATCGTTAAATATTTCGAATGCATTATCAGTGGCTGCATTCGAGTGGTATCGCCAACAAACCTGCATTTAGCAACTAATTTTCAATACCTTACAAGCGTATTTATTTTACTAAATTGAATTAACCTCAACTTAAGGCTCAGAATTATAGATTTTTTCTATCTTTAAATCAAAAATCGACTTACGCCATGATTACCCTAACCCAATTAGAGTATATAGTTGCCGTTGACACCCATCGTCATTTTGGCAAAGCTGCTGAATCTTGTTTTATCACACAGCCAACGCTTTCCATGCAAATTAAAAAGCTGGAAGAAGACCTCGAGATCATTATTTTCGACAGGAGTAAACAACCGCTAATCCCAACCGATGTTGGTGTTCGGATTATTGAACAAGCGCGTGTGGTTTTAAAACAGGCCGAAGAGATAAACAACATTGTAAAAGACCATAAAAACCAGGTTTCAGGGATGTTGCGCATTGGGATTATTCCAACGCTTGCGCCGTACCTACTCCCAATTTTTGTTGGAAATTACAAAAAGAAATACCCGAATATTTTCATTAAGGTTGTGGAAGCAACCACCGAAAATATCATCAATCTTTTGCACAAAGACCTTATCGACGTGGGTATTCTGGTAACTCCACTTCATGAAGAAAAGATACTGGAGAAACCACTGTTTTACGAAGAAATGTTGATTTATGCCAACAGCGGACACAAACTGCACAAGCAAAAAGAAATTACGGTTGAAGACATTGCAACACCCGAAATTTGGCTGCTGAGCGACGGGCACTGTTTCCGCGACCAGGTGATTAACCTGTGTTCGTACCTGGGAACTACCGATAGCCAGTTGCCATTCCATTTTGAAGCCGGATCGTTGGAAACATTAATGAACATTGTCGACCGTGAAGGAGGAATTACACTTATTCCGGAGCTGGCAAAAGCTACCATGTCGCAAAAAAGAGCCTACAATGTGGAGAATTTCACCAGCATAAAACCGTTGCGTGAAGTTAGCCTGGTATACTCGCGGCACTATGCAAAACACAAGTTGATCAACCTGCTTTGGCGCGAAATTAAAGATTCGGTTCCGGAAGAGTTGCAAGACGAAAACCGCGGAACTATTGTAGAATGGCGCTAATTACGTGTTGAAATCAGCAGAATTGTTTGTTAAATAAAACTTACTTCTGAATTTTTCTTGCGGAATTTATTGCAAAATAAATTTTTTATATATCTTTGCGCCGCAATTCGCGGATGTGGCGGAATTGGTAGACGCGCTAGACTTAGGATCTAGTACCTATGGTGTGGGGGTTCGAGTCCCTTCATCCGCACTCAAAAAAACCGCCGACCTTGATTAAGTAAGGTTGGCGTTTTTTGCATTTTAGGGGTATAAAAAAATTTATCATCATGAATATTAATTTAGAAAACATCGACCAGGTTAATGCGGTAATTAATCTTACCATCGAGAAAACTGATTATGAGAAACAAGTTGCCGATGTTTTAAAAGACTATCGTCAAAAAGCTACAATTCCAGGATTCCGCCCCGGAAAAGTTCCGGCAGGCCTTATCAAGAAAAGATTTGGAACAGCTGTTTTGGTTGAAGAGGTAAATAAATTGATCTCTCAAAACCTGTCGAAATACATGATTGATGAAAAACTTCCTGTACTTGGCGAACCAATGCCAAACGAGGAAAAACAAAAACCAATCGACTGGGAAAAAGACGAGTCGTTTGAGTTTGCTTTCGACGTTGCTTTAGCTCCTGAAGTGAAAGTTTCGCTCGACAAACGCAACAAATACACTTACTACAACATTGCTGTTTCTGACGAAATGGTTCAGCAACAGGTTGACATGGCAGCTTCTCAACTGGGAGAAAACGTTCCTGCCGAAGAAGCAAAAGAAGACAGCACTGTTCGCGGTAACTTTGTTCAGCTCGATGCTGAAGGTAACGAAGTTGAAGGCGGAATTGCTCCGGAAGGAGTGCTTTTAGCTGTTGACAAAATCAAAGACGAAGAAGTTAAAAATGCATTTGTTGGTTGTAAAAAAGACGACATCATCGTTTTCAACCCGATAAAAGCTTTCGAAAATAACCACGAAGTTTCGCACATGCTGAACATCAAGCATGAAGAAGCCGATACCTTGGAAAGCGACTTCAGATACACAGTTACTGAAATTCTTAATTTCGAAAAAGCTGAATTGAACGAAGAGTTGTTCAAAAAAGTTTACGGCGAAGAAACTGAGGTGAAAACGCTTGAAGATTTCAAAGCAAAAATTAAAGAAGACCTGGGCAAAAACCTGGTATTCTCATCTGATCATAAATTTGCATTAGACACCCGCGACGCGTTGGTTGAAAAAACGGATCTGGAAATGCCGGAGGAGTTTTTGAAGCGTTGGTTGGTGGCTGTAAACAAAGAATTAACACAGGAGCAAATCGATAACGAATTCCCTGCATTTATTCTTGATTTGAAATGGCAATTGATTAAAGATACGATAGCAAAAGAAAACGAACTGACAGTTGAAGCTGAAGAAGCTGAAGCGTTTGCCAAGCAAATGGCGGCGGCACAGTTCCAACAGTACGGAATCAACAATGCACCTGAGGAGCAGCTGGAATCGTTTGCTAAAATGATGCTTGAAAAACCTGAAGAAAAAGAACGCATCTACAAAAAATTGTTGGAAGACAAAGTAGTGGAAGTAGTGAAAGAAAAAGTTACTATTCAGGAAGAAGAAGTATCGCAGGAAAAATTCAACGAAATGATGCAAGCCGCTCAATAAGCGCTGTAATCATCTGAAAATATTTTGCTGAGTGCATCAGCATGAATCTTTTTTATAACTTTGTGAATCGTGATAAACGTATTTGCAAAGTTATTTTTTTACACAAGCACTTATAAAAAATGGACAACAACGAATTTAGAAAATACGCAACTAAGCATGCTGGCATCAGCAGCTTAACAATGGACAGATACACATCGGCATACGGCAATTATATTTCGCCAACAATTATCGAAGAGCGCCAGTTAAACGTAGCATCAATGGATGTGTTTTCGCGTTTGATGATGGACCGTATTATTTTCCTTGGCGTACCAATCGACGATACTGTAGCTAACATTATTCAGGCACAATTGCTGTTCCTCGAGTCAACCGATCCGTCGAAAGACATTCAGATCTATTTTAACTCGCCCGGAGGTTCTGTTTATGCAGGTTTAGGTATTTACGATACCATGCAATACATTTCGGCCGATGTGGCTACAATCTGTACTGGTATGGCAGCCTCAATGGCCGCTGTGTTGATGACAGCCGGACAAAAAGGAAAACGTTCGGCGTTAACACATTCTCGTATAATGATTCACCAACCGATGGGTGGTGCTCAGGGACAGGCTTCTGATATTGAAATTACAGCTCGCGAGATCCTGAAGATCAAAAAAGAATTGTATACTATTATTGCTAACCACTCGGGACAAACATTAGAACAAATTGAAAAAGACTCAGACCGTGACTACTGGATGACCGCACAGGAAGCAGTTGATTATGGTATGATTGATGAAATTTTAGTTAGAAATAACAAATAATGTCAAATAAAGAAAAGATGGACAAGTGTTCGTTTTGCGGACGGGAAAAGAAAGAAGTGAATCTTCTGATTGCAGGGATTGACGGACACATTTGCGACCGTTGTGCCGAGCAGGCTCATTCAATTATCCAGGAAGAGGTGAAAACTTCAAGCTCTTTCGATTTGGATGACATCAAGCTGCTTAAGCCAAAAGAGATCAAGGACTTTCTTGATCAATACGTTATCGGGCAAGATCGCGCCAAACGTGTGCTTTCGGTTTCGGTTTACAATCATTACAAACGACTGACACAAAAAGTCGATGATGATGAGACCGAGATTGAAAAGTCGAACATCATCATGGTTGGCGAAACAGGTACCGGGAAAACGCTTTTGGCACGCACAATTGCAAAAATGTTGCATGTTCCGTTTACTATTGTTGATGCAACCGTGCTTACCGAAGCCGGTTATGTTGGCGAAGACATTGAAAGTTTGTTAACACGCTTATTACAAGCTGCCGACTACAATGTTGAAGCTGCCGAGCGCGGAATTGTATTTGTTGACGAAATTGATAAGATCGCACGTAAAAGTGATAATCCATCGATAACACGCGATGTTTCAGGCGAAGGTGTTCAGCAAGGTTTGTTAAAACTGCTGGAAGGTTCGATTGTAAACGTTCCGCCGCAGGGAGGACGTAAACACCCGGAACAAAAGCTGATTCCTGTTGATACCAGAAATATCTTGTTTGTTTGTGGTGGCGCATTTGATGGTATTGAACGCAAAATTGCCAACCGATTGAATACAAAAGTTATTGGTTACAGCGCTGCTAAAGATGCCGACCGCATCGAGCGCGAAAACCTGCTTCAATATGTTTCGCCACAGGATTTAAAATCATTCGGTTTGATTCCCGAGATCATCGGTCGTTTGCCGGTGCTTACTTACCTCAACCCGTTAGACAAAGAAACACTGCGTAACATTTTAACTGAACCTAAAAACTCGGTTATCAAGCAGTACAAAAAGTTGTTTAAACTGGATGAGATTGAGTTGGAATTTGATGAAGAAGCTTTGGAATACATCGTTGACAAGGCAATTGAGTTTAAACTCGGTGCTCGTGGTTTACGTTCGATTTGTGAAAACATTATGAACGACGCCATGTTTGATGCTCCTTCTGATGAAATTTCAGAATTGCGCATCACCAAAGAATACGCCGAAAGTCAGATTGACAAATCGGGTATCCGACGATTAAAAGCAAGCTAATAGCTTATAAGATATAGTATTAAAAGCCGGACTTTTCAGTTCGGCTTTTTTATGCCTACAACCCAAGTGATGGTCTCACTCTAAGTGAGGCTATCACTAACGAAGTTGATCGGAACGCTGATAACACCGATTCGGCTGATTTACACTGAAAAGAAATTGCTCGCAGATTACGTGGATTAACACAGAATGATTTTCGGGGTCAGCGGTTTGTAACCGCTGTCAATTTATGCCCCAAAAAGAGTCCAGGGCTGTATATACTTAATGTATACAGCCCCGGACTTTTGAGTTTACACCCCAAAAGAACAGCTTTACTTTTTCAGCCTTGTAGGCTGAGGCACGATTTACAAAATCGCGCCAGCTGGGTTGATTCGAACATTACATCAAAATTCTTTTTAACTTTTATTAACACATAGCCATAAACCCTTACAGAAAGCCACATCTAAGACATATATTGATTTAAATATCAAGTTTTTGTTTACCCTTTTAACTTTTTTATTAAACATTATTTAAAGAATTACTGTTTTTCAGATAAATACTTTTTAAAACTCATTAAAATCTACAACAATGAAAACAGTAAATTTGAAAAACATGTTGAACTTAAGAAGTTTGGCTATCGCCGCAGCAATAATTGTAAGTATGGCATTTGTTAGTTGCGAAAAAGAAAACGATGATTACATCTCTAACTCTTCAGAAGAGGTTGAGTTAAAATCATCGAAAGCAGTAAAAAAGAGTGGAAGTACAATAACCGAAACTGCAATAGCCTTGGCTACAGCAAATGAAGGTGCAGAGTTCACTCAACTAGTTGCTGCTCTATCTTACGTTTCGGAATACTACGAAGACGAAAATGGTATGGGCCTTGATTTGGTCGCCTTTTTTAATGGAACCGACCAATACACCGTATTTGCACCAACTGACGCAGCTTTTCAGGCATTGTATGACAACGCCGATTTGGAGAACTTGTTAGGATATCCAGTGACCGGAATTATGGATATTCCTGTAGGAATTGTAAAGGATGTACTTCTATATCATGTTACCGAAGGTCGTCGGGCAGCAAACAGTGTAGTGCCGAAAAATAGTCCTCGAATGATAGAAACTCTTCTTGGAGCAAGTTTTTCAGTAGACAATGAAGGGAAAATTTGGGCCGTTGGAAATGAGGCGATGATTACCGGAGGAAACGCAGTATCAGCATCAAATGGAATTGTGCATGTTATAAACGCGGTAATTCTGCCAATTGAGTTGTGATAGAAAATAATTTGAAACGCCATGAATACTGAAAAGAAGCGACCTGTACAGGTCGCTTCTTTTTTTTTGTTGACGCAAATTAGTGTTAATCTTTCTTCAAAAACCTTAAACAGTAGGTTAAGCCTTATATTTTTTCTATTTTTCCGAGTATTTTTTCGAAAACAAGAAAATGAGCAATTTATCACGCAGAAAATTTATAGGCACAACAGCAACGAGTATTGCTGCAGCCACTATTCTTCCCTCGAATGTTATCGCAGGTTTGGGGCATAAAGCTCCAAGCGACAAACTCAACATTGCCGGAATTGGCGTTGGCGGAAAAGGTTTCACCAACCTGAAATTTATGGAGACCGAAAATATCGTTGCCTTATGCGACGTGGATTGGGAATACGCCGGGCGGAATGCTTTTGAGCGCTGGTACCGGGCCAAGCAATACAAAGATTTCAGGGTGATGCTGGAAGAGCAAAAAGATATTGACGCCGTGATGATTGCGACTCCGGATCATACACACGCCCTGCCGGCATTGATGGCCATGCGCGAAGGCAAACACGTTTTTCTGCAAAAACCATTAACGCATTCGGTTTATGAGTCTCGGATTATGACCGAAACAGCAGCACGATACGGCGTTGCCACACAAATGGGTAACCAGGGAAACTCTGCTGACGGAATCCGCCAGATTTGCGAATGGATTTGGGCCGGAACAATTGGCGAAGTTACTCATGTGGATACCTGGACGAACCGTCCGATTTGGCCGCAAGGATTAACACGTCCCGAAAAAGGGAAACGAGTACCGAAAACTTTAGACTGGGATTTATTTATCGGGCCGGCAAAATTTACCGAATACAACCCGATTTACCACCCGTGGAACTGGCGTGGCTGGTGGGATTTTGGAACCGGAGCACTCGGCGATATGGGATGCCATATTCTTGATCCTGTTTTTAAAGCACTGAATTTACAATATCCGAAAACGGTTGAAGGCAGTTCTACGCCTTTTAACAACGACTCGGCACCTAATGCAGAGTTTGTTCGCTACGAATTCGATCGTCGCGACAACCTGCCAAAAGTTGCCATGCCCGAAGTTACCGTACACTGGTACGACGGTGGTTTTATGCCTCCCCGACCCGATGAATTAAAAGACGGAGAACAAATGGGCGATGATGGCGGCGGTTGTGTTTTCTACGGAACCCGTGGAAAAATCATGTGTGGCACTTACGCGGCAAATCCAACGTTGTTGCCAACTTCGGAGATGGCACATTTCCAGGAACCGGACAAAACCATTCGACGTATTTCGAATGCCATGGAAGGCGGGCACGAACAAGACTGGATACGTGCTTGTAAAGAAAGTAAAGACGCACGTGTTGAAGCCTCTTCGAACTTTTCATACGCCGGACCACTGAACGAAATGGTTGTTATGGGAGTACTGGCCGTTCGATTGCAAAGTCTTCAGCGCAAACTGGAATGGGACGGCCCGAATATGCGTTTTACAAATATCAGCCCGTCGGATACGATTCGCGTATTGAAAAAAGACAATTTTGAGGTGATAAACGGCGATCCTACATTTGACAAAGAATACGAAACTTTACCGGCACAAAAAATGGCCGAAGAATGGATCAGACACACTTACCGAAAAGGTTGGGAACAGATATAACGTCACCCTGAATCTACTTCAGGCTCTGCATAGAAAGATTCTGAAACAAGTTCAGAATGACGACAAAAACAAAAAGGGATGCCGATAAACGACATCCCTTCTTTATGCTTTTATGCGCTAAGCGGCTTTGAACCGCTAAGCGCTTAGCGAATTATCTTTAAATCAATCCTGCTTCTTGCAAAAGCACTTCCATTTCTTGCTGAACTTCTTCAGCTGCAGCACCGGCTTTTTCTGCAAAATCAGCTTCCGACGATGCATAAATGATTCCACGTGATGAATTTACCAACAAACCACATTTGCTGTTCATTCCGTTTTTAGCCACTTCCTGCAAGCTGCCACCCTGCGCACCAACGCCGGGTACCAACAAAAAGTGATCAGGAACGATCTCGCGAATTTCTTTCAGTTTCTCTGCTTTTGTAGCGCCAACCACGTACATCAGGTTTTCTGTAGTTCCCCAGTTTTGAGATGTTTTCAGAACAGTTTCAAACAACTTGTCGCCTGTTTCTTTGTCTTCAATAAACTGAAAATCGTAAGCTCCTTTATTCGATGTCAATGCCAAAAGAATCACCCATTTATCAAGGTACGTCATAAATGGCTTTACTGAATCTTCGCCCATGTATGGAGCAACTGTTACCGCATCAAAATCCTGGTGATCGAAAAATGCACGTGCATATAAATTCGATGTGTTACCTATATCGCCACGTTTGGCATCGGCAATCACAAAAATCTCAGGGTATTTCGATTTTACATACATTACCGTTTTTTCCAGGCTTTCCAGTCCTTTCGATCCCAAACTTTCGTAAAACGCCAGGTTGGGTTTGTACGCCACCGAAAATTCGGCAGTGGCATCAATAATTTCTTTATTGAATGAAAAGATCGGATCTGAAGTATCTTTCAGGTGTTGCGGGATTTTTTGAATATCGGTATCCAAACCAACACACAGGAAACTGCGCTTTTTTTGGATCTGCTCAAATAGTTGCTGTTGATTCATGATAAAAAAGTCGGAAGCCGGAAGACCAAAGTCCGAAGACTCCCATTTTATTGTTTTTAAATTTCTGCTTCTTTTAGTTTTGCGGCGTTCTCTTCAATCATCAGTTTTTCAATGATCTCATCGATTTCGCCATTGATAATTGCCTGCAGGTTATACAACGTAAGGTTGATACGGTGATCAGTTACACGTCCTTGCGGCCAGTTGTACGTACGGATTTTTGCCGAACGGTCGCCGGTAGAAACCATCGTTTTACGTTTCGACGAAATCTCGTCGATGTATTTCTGGTACTCCATATTGTACAAACGCGTACGCAATTCTGCCATCGCTTTATCGAGGTTTTTCAGCTTCGATTTCTGATCCTGACAAGTCACCACAATTCCGGTTGGAATGTGTGTTAATCGAATTGCCGAATAGGTAGTGTTCACCGACTGTCCACCAGGTCCCGACGAACAGTACTCATCACGACGGATATCTTCTGTTTTCAATTCCACGTCAAACTCATCAGCTTCCGGTAAAACCGCCACTGTTGCTGCCGAAGTATGCACACGCCCCTGCGTTTCAGTTTGTGGCACACGCTGCACACGGTGCACTCCCGATTCGTATTTCATAACACCGTAAACACCTTCGCCGGTAATGTTGGCCACGATTTCTTTAAAACCGCCAGCTGTTCCTTCGTTGGCATTGGTCACTTCCATGCGCCAGCCCTTTTGCTCGCAAAACTTGGTGTACATGCGGAAAAGGTCGCCGGCAAAAATACTTGCCTCGTCGCCACCGGTTCCGGCACGGATTTCAAGAATTGCATTTTTGGCATCTTCCGGATCAGCCGGAACAAGCAGCATTTTAATTTCCTGCTGAATCTCAGGAATGCGCTTTTCCGATTCTTCGATTTCCTCGCGCGCCATTTCGCGCATTTCCTCATCGCTTTCCTCAGCAAGCATTTCTTTCCCGGTCTCGATATTATCTACCAGGTTTTTATATTCCTGAAATTTAGCCACCAACTTCTGCAGGTTTTTATATTCCTGGTTCAGTTTTACGTAACGCTTCATATCAGCGATCACCTCAGGGTCGGTAATCTGCTGCTCTACTTCCGAGAAGCGGTGCTTTATCGATTCAAATTTTTCTAATAATGCGTATTCTGCCATGGTTTTCTTTAATAAATGAACTCGCCTTTCTCCGACTTAATTGTTAATTTCTTACCGTCGAAAGGTTCAACTTTTCCAATAATTTGTGCGTCGATGTTAAACGATTTCGAGATTTCGATGATCTCTTCGGCCACATCGGCACTGCAGTATATTTCGTATCGGTGCCCCATGTTGAACACCTTGTACATTTCTTTCCAGTCGGTTCCCGATTGCTCCTGAATTAATTTAAAGAGCGGTGGTACTGGGAACATATTATCTTTAATCACATGAACACTGTCGACAAAGTGCAGCACTTTTGTTTGCGCTCCACCCGAACAATGAATCATGCCCGAAATTTTTGAGCGGTATGTATCCAGCACTTTTTTGATTACCGGAGCATAAGTTCGTGTTGGCGAAAGTACCAGTTTCCCTGCGTCAATATCCAAACCTTCAACAGCCTCAGTTAATTTCTTTCCACCAGAATAAACCAAATCTGCAGGCACTGCAGGATCAAAACTTTCAGGATATTTCTCGGCCAGGTAATTGGCAAAAACATCGTGGCGTGCAGAAGTCAATCCGTTGCTTCCCATTCCGCCATTGTATTCTGTTTCGTACGTTGCGGTTCCCGATGATGACAAACCAACAATAACATCGCCGGCAGCAATTTTATCGGCCGAAACCACATCGGCTTTTTTCATTCGGCAGGTAACAGTTGAGTCAACAATAATGGTACGAACCAAATCGCCAACGTCGGCAGTTTCGCCACCGGTTGAATAAATGCTCACTCCCATTTCGCGGAGATTGGCCAGCAATTCTTCTGTTCCGTTAATAATGGCTGCGATAACCTCGCCAGGAATGTTGTTTTTGTTGCGGCCAATAGTCGACGACACCAAAATATTATCGGTGGCTCCCACACAAAGCAGGTCGTCAACATTCATGATAAGTGCATCCTGTGCAATTCCTTTCCACACCGAAACGTCGCCGGTTTCTTTCCAGTACATGTACGCCAATGCCGACTTTGTTCCTGCCCCATCGGCGTGCATAATATTGCACCATTCGTCGTCGCCCCCTAAAATATCGGGAACGATCTTACAGAATGCCTTTGGAAAAAGACCTTTATCCACATTCTTAATCGCTTCATGCACATCTTCTTTCGAGGCCGAAACACCCCTCGCACTGTATCTTGATTCCGTTACCATTTACTACGTGATTTTTGTGGCTACAAAAGTAACAAATTCTAATAGATTGTCCCGAATTATTCTATTTGCACCTACAAAAAAAGGAAAGACTTTACAAGACTTTCCCTTTTTATTAAATATCGTGATTGCTAAGCGTATAAAAAGCGCTTAATCTTTCGTGTTGGCGTACGTTCAAACGGATTTGGCTGCAACACCACCTGGTTGATCCGTGAAAATTTATTTACTTCCTGGTTCACTTTCTTCATGATCTCCTGAAGAATTTCATCCGACCGCTCAGCAATAAACTGTTGAGCTTCCTCTTTTAAGTGTTTGAAATGCTCATCAATTTCCTCGGTGTTCAAGTGGATCATCGCAACCAGTTTACCTTTTTTCTCCACTACCAGTGACTCCAATACAAAACGCATTTTGTTGATCACTGATTCAATTTCTTCCGGGTAGATATTTTCGCCGCTAGCTCCAACGATCATTGTTTTTATGCGGCCTTTAATGTGCAACAAATTGTTTTTGTCAAACATTCCACGGTCGCCGGTACGGAACCAGCCATCTTCGGTAAACACGTCTTTTGTAATGTCCGGAGCTTTGTAATAACCTTTCATTACATTTTCGCCTAAGGCCTGAATTTCGCCCTCGCCGGTTGCAGGATCGGGATTTGCAATACGCAGCGAAACGCCTTTCATAGCAATTCCGGTTGAACCTACTTTGCGGTTTTTCCCAACTGCTCCGGCCAATAGCGGTGCGGTTTCTGTTAAACCGTAACCAATGGCGTATGGAAATCCTCCTTCAAAAAGGAAGCGTTCAACAGTTGGGTCGAGTTTTGCTCCTCCGATACCGAAAAAGCGCAATTCGCCACCAAATGTTTTATGCAATTTTTTCGCTGCAACTTTGTGCAACAATTTGCGTGTTGGTGCAAACGACGTTAAAAAGCGCATCGTTCCGCTTTTCTCGAAAGTCGGCTGAATTTTTCCTTTGTATACTTTTTCTATAATCAGCGGCACCGACAACATTATAGTTGGTTTCACCTGTTGCAATGCGGGCATTAATACCGACGCTACCGGCGGTTTACGCAGGTAATGCACCGATGCACCGTACATCATTGGCAACAAAAATCCGACTGTATTTTCGAGCGTATGCGACAATGGCAGAATCGAGATAAAACGGTCGTCAGGAGTAATTTCCTGCAGCGTGCGGCTTTGTTGTGCTGTCCACGCAAGGTTTTTGTGCGTTAACATCACTCCTTTCGAACTTCCTGTAGTTCCCGATGTATAAATTATCGATGCCAGTTCTTCTTCCTCCACATTTACCGGCAAAAATTTCCGGGTTGTTTGTGGCACCGAAGAAGTTAGCTTCTTTAAATGATCGGCCGGAGTTTCTTTTGGAATAACCGCAAAATTATCCACCAAAATCATGTGTTCAACAATTGCTGCAACTCCCGGACTCACCGATTTATACAAACCTTCGGAAACAAAAAGTAATTTTGATTCTGAATGTTCTATAATCGTTTCAATTTCGTTCGAATGAAAATCGGGTAAAATCGGAACAGCAACGGCACCAATCACCGAAACTGCGAAAAAGGCTTTTCCCCAATTGGGCATGTTGGCGCTTAAAATGGCCACCTTATCGCCTTTTCCAATGCCTAACTCTACTAAAAGTTCGGCCAAAAGTTCCACATCCTCTCCCATTTGCCTGTAGGTGAAATCCTCCTCACCGACAAATTTTATCGAAGTATTATTCGCAAATTTCTCCACCGAATTGTAAAACAATGCCGGCAAAGTCAATCTTGTTTTGTCAATCATATTTTTTCTGTCCCTCTTAAAGCAAGTCTGTCTGCTCAAATAAACGCGGCAAAAATAGCAAAAAAACAATTGTTCTATGTGACTTCGATAACTAAGCACCAAAACACACCCTTTTGCAACATGCTGATTTAACGAATGTTGCGAAATTCAAAATGAATTATTAACGTTTTTTATGGTTTAAAACATTAGTTTTAACAGCTAAAATTCGAATTATGGGGTCTAATATTCCACAAAAAGAGCTGATTTCAGCCACGGAAAACTTTATAAAACAGCACTTTGCAGATGATAGCTCGGGGCACGACTGGTGGCATATTCACCGGGTACGAAATATGGCAGTTCACCTGGCAAAAAAGGAAGGTGGCGATCTTTTTCTGATTGAAATGGCAGCTTTGCTTCACGATCTCGACGACTGGAAACTGAGCGACGGAGAAAACACTTCGAAAACAAAAAGCTGGCTAAATCAGATTGGCCTTGCGAAAAATGACATCGAAAAGATTGAAGAAATCATTGAGCAGGTATCGTTTAAAGGAGCCGGCGTAGAAACAAAAGCGGTTAGTCTTGAGGCTCAAATCGTTCAGGATGCCGACCGGCTGGATGCCATTGGCGCCATCGGAATTGCACGAACATTCGCTTACGGAGGCAACAAAGGGCGTTTGCTCCATCATCCGGACATCGAACCACAACTTCACAACAGTTTTGAAGAGTATAAAAAAACCACAGCGCCAACCATCAATCATTTCTACGAAAAATTGCTGTTGCTGAAAGACCGTATGAATACGAAAGTCGCGCAGGAAATTGCTGAAGAACGCCATCGTTTTATGGAGGATTTTCTGGCGCAGTTTTTTTTCGAATGGGACTGTAAAAAATAACCGTAGCTATTGTTTTTTAACCGTTTGCTTTCGTAAATTTATGAAGCCTAAAAACAATTATGTATGAAAGTAGAACATCTTGCCATCTGGACTTATAACCTCGAAGGAATGCGCAGTTTTTACATGCATTATTTCGATGCTTCGTCGGGCGACGTTTACCACAACCACAGCCGCGAATACCGTTCTTATTTTCTGTCGTTTAATGGCGATTGCCGCATTGAATTGATGGAAATGCCGGGTATTCCGAAATCGAAAGATAATCCGCTAAAACAGTTTACCGGCCTTATTCATTTTGCCATAAAAGTGGGTTCAAGAAACAGCGTAAATGAGCTGACCGAAACCCTTCGGAAGGATGGATATAAAATAATCAGTGAGCCGCGTTCGACCGGTGACGGGTATTACGAAAGTATAATTTTGGATCCGGACGGTAACCGCGTGGAAATTATGGCGTAAAAAAGTTGCTCGCAGATATCGCAGAGTTGCGCAAATGATTTTACTGTATTTCGATTAAAAAACAAAACTCGATAAATATTATCAATCCAGTTCATCACCACACTGCCAAATCAGAATCGGGCGGTGTTTGTTGGCATCAAAATCAGCAGGATCGACTGTAACGCCCCACTCAACAAGTGTTCCATCGTAGTGGTACACTTCGCAATTGGAGCACGACCAGTAATCGCAGTACAGGTGATAGAAATATTCTTCGTTGTAAGTCCAGCGCTGCACCCGGCAACCGTAACAACTGTCTGAGTTTTCCAACTCAACCAGACGTGGTTTTATCCAGTTGGGTACAATTATTGGCTCCGGCTCACGGTCTTCGCAGGCCAGCAAGGCAACAACAAAAAGTGCTATGTAGAAAAGTTTTCGCATGTGATCGGTACTTTTTTCACGTCCGTTTTAAGGAAGAACGTTTTTCATCCAATAAAGTTAATCATCGTAAATGGTAAAAACCACATCGGCTTCAAATTCGTTGGCTCCCAACGACAACGACAGTTCATTGATTCGAAAGTCCAGCGGGATGTTTGAGATCAATCCCATTCCCCGGAAAAAATAAGTAGGATTGTCTTTTATTTCCGCAAAAGTTGATCCGTCGTGAACGTTGCCGCCGCCCTTTTTATTTAGCTTATCGCCATCGCCCTGGCGCCTAACTTCCAGCTTAATATCATCGGCCCACTCTACATTTGTTTTATGCACATAAATGCGCCATTTTTCATTTTTTTGCTCCCAATAATTCAGCGATTCAACGGAAAGCTGAACACCCGAATTGGCAGTAATTACGGCTTCAATATCTTCGCCGGGATCGCTGACATTTATCTGCACCTCGTTAAAAGTTACCATGCCTGTTAACGACAACTGCAATCCCTGGGCACGACTGCCGAGAGCGAAAAAACATAGCAATATAAAAAAGGTATATCGTTTCATATTAGTTGTCGGTTAAGGTATACATAATGGTAAAATCGTGTGCTCCGCTTGCCGACACCTTCTCCATCTGGCTGATATCGATCTCGAAATTTAGTTGGTGCCCATTACCAATTCCATTGCCCGTGTAAGCACTTCCAATACCGGTTATTATTGGCCGGGGATCGCTCCCAACCTTCACTTTTCCAACCGACGCTCCGGTTTTTCCTTCTCCGTTTCCCGAATAATCGGTGGCTTGAATGTACAATTCCAAACCTTCGGGCAGTGTTCCTCCCGAAATTTGAGCAACAATTGAACGATCGGGACTGAATTTACCCAATGCTGATGAATAATTGATCCAGAATTCCTGCGATGTTAACTGACGAACTACCGGCGATCCTCCTGATTCGGCTGACGGAGAAAGTTCGAATTCGATCGTTCCGTTTCCAATGTATTCAACATCCATTAAAGCCACTTCGGGAAGCGAAAATCCAATATGAACAGTTTCCTCATCAAGCTGGGCACTGGCCTGTTGACACAGCACCAGACTCATTAACAAAGTCGCCAATATGGTAGTTATAATCTTCATTTCTCCTGTCCTACTTTTGGTACTGGTACAAGTTAAAAACCTGCCCCTTATCAAATACAACAATAAACAAATTATTGAATTTAAGCTTTAAGCGTTCATACTCTTTTTTCGCTGTTTCTTCATCCGGATAGCGCCCGATATAATATTTGTGTAAGTTATCAATTTGTTTCTCGAAATAAAACTGCTCATCCTGAAAAAACGGATCTCCCTCAGGAATCTTCCGGCTAAATGCCCCAACCTGAACACTATAGAACGTTTCCGCCGTTGAAACTTCAGTTTCTTTCTTTTTCGTAGTGGACTTTAGCTTTAATCCCAAACCACTTTTAAGCGTTGTATTTCCTGCCGGTTTAAAAATAATATTGTTCTTTTTGGTTGGCAGTACAATATCCAATTCTTTAATTTCCCCTTCGGTAAGCGAAAACTTGTATTCCGACTGGTCGATTTTATACCCGCCCGGAATTGAATTGGCGTAAATCTTAAAAGTAAACTCACCTGGTTTTAACAACGGAAATGCAAACGATCCATCTTTTTCGGTTGTTATCCGGTATTCATCCAACGCCGATTTTGCCTCGATAATGATATTCGCCGGAGTGGCATTCTCATCTGCTGCAGCCTTTAACTTTGCTTCCTCCAACACAATTTTCCCCTTCAGCACGGCACCTTTTAAAATTCGCACATCGATCGTTGACACCTGATCTTCAAAAACATTTACCTCAACCGGATTGGGAATATTCGTTAATTCATCGAGCTGAAAATTACTTTCATCAAACGAAACCAGATGCGTTCCGGGGCGCACCAAATCGAATGAATAATCGCCGTTTTTTTCGGTAACCGTTGTTTGATTTAACAGCCTCACCCAAACACCCTCAACCGGCTCGCCCTGCTCGTTGCTTACCTTTCCACTGATAACACCGGCTTTTATTACCTGCTTTAACGGCACACCGAATTTATAGGCATACGTGGCCGAAAGGGTAAACTCGGCCTCTTCCAGCTCGGTTTTAAAAATGGTGTAAAAACTGCGCAGCGAAATACTGTGACTTTTCAGGAAATTATAATTCAGGCTCAGCTGCATCAGGTTACGGTTTTTATAATAATCGTCGATATCATAGGCATTTTGCACGTAAAAATTGGCATTGAAATTATCTGATATCTGACTTGATGCAGACAAACCCGCTGTGAGATTTTGCTGCTTCCCCGACACAAATTCGTTGATATTCGACCAGGTTCCAAAAGCGCTGATGTAATGCCGCGAATTGATTTTGATAGTAAAATCACCTGTTCCACGGAAACTGTTTTGTTCATTCTCGCCGGGATCGAGTAAAAAGTTGGTTGTTTTTCCGGCCTCCCCGGTTAAACTGTACCTGAACCAACGGTATTTCTGGCTGAAACGAATATTTGCTGAGCGAGTTTTATAATGAAATTTGTTAAAACTCAGGCGGTCTTTTCGCTCGTACTGCCGCACAAAAAGTTTCAAATTGCTCTGCAAGCCTACTTTGTAATCAACACTTCCCTGGTACGATTCAGTAATCGGTGCCGTTGCAAAGAAAGTGTCGAGCTGCGCATTCATAAAATCGCGCCGGGCGTAAACACTTAAATTCAATTTCTTGCTCACCCGGGCCGAAACATTGGCCGAATAAAACTTTGAGTTATTGTAATAACCCGGATAATTCTTCCCGGCATTGTAGTAGTTTCCGGAAACATTAAACACCGAAAACTGCGAGTTGATATTCAGCCGGTAAGCATTGTCGGCATCATTATTAAAATAACCGCGCGAAAGTTCCAGTTCAACATCAGTACCTTTAAACGGCGAAAACTCCGACATCAAACTCACCAACTGCGCCCGATCGTCGCTAACCGCAAATTGTTTCGAGATATAATACGCCTCAACTTTATTATCCTCATTAAAATGATAACCCAGCACACCAGCCATTTCATCCTTTATCTCTTCAAAAAATCGCGGATCGACATAGGTAAATCCTAACTCCAAACCACTATTTAGCCGCACCCTGCTTTCAACTCCCATTCCGTATCGGGAAGACTCAGTTAACGGCGTGAACATATAATTCTTCTGCCCCCCGAAAAGCATAAAATTCGGATTTTGGTACATCACATAATACTGGTCGTACAACCCGAGGTAGCTCAAATCGTTACTGCTTGGGCCGCGCGCCAGAAACTCCAGCTGATGTTTCCCTGATTCATCCAAAGCTCCCTGGCCCTGAACCTGCAGCTGGTAAGTCGACTCATATTTTTCGTCCCTGTTAACTGCCAAATAAGTTCCCGATACCGAAACCGGAAACCGAAGAAACAGGTCCTTTTTCATGTTCTTCGACGGGAACACCTGCGACCAATTATTAACGCTTTGCAACACGCGATTTCCGGCATTTACCCGAATGGTATAATATTCCCGCTCGCTATTGATCAATTCTTCAGAAGTGGATTTTACAACCGTTATGGTTTTCGACTCGCCAACTTTAAGGCGAACTTCTGCCCCGCCTTCCACCTCGCAATTCTGGGTTTCTATAAAAAAGCTTTTATCGGTATTCCCCAGGTTTTGCAACAAATAGCTGGCGCGAATTTCTTCGCCGGCATAAACATAGTCGGGTTTGTCCAGTTTTTGGACATCTATTTTTTCGACCTCCAAAACCTGCACTTTTACGGAATCTCGTTGCAGAACATCTCCGTTTTCTGCCGAGATAAATTCTGCCCGAACCGTATAATTTCCCACGGCATAAGTTTCGGGAATTTGCAACGAAAGAATAAGAAATTTTTTTTCAGATGGTTTTAGCTGAATAGTACTGGTTTGGGTCACCAGTTTCCACCCGTCAGGCAAAGTATAATCAGGTGTCGTTTGCAGCTCACTTTCCGAATTGTTCTGAATAAAAAAGGCCAGATTACAAACTTTCCCCGGCTCGGATTGGGCTTGTTTTTTTACGAAAGTTGTTTGTACAATTTGCTGCGCCAGCAACTCAAGAGGCAAAGTCAGAAATAATAAAAAGATCAGCTTTGTCCCCAAGCGCATAATTATAGCTCTAGTGTTAAGTTTGTTCCAAAGATGTTATCCTCATCACAATCAGCGATCAGTACTGCAGCATATTCGCCGGGTTTTACTCCTTCCAGCGGCAACGACAACAAAACAGAAGTAGTTGGATAAGTTTTTCGGCGTTCTGCTTTAAAAACGCCTATCGATTCTCCTTCAGCGTTAAATAACTCAAGATTTAGTTCCGGTTTTAAAATTCGTTCGCCGGTATTTTCGATGGCCACATTTAACACCTGTGTTTCATTCTCATTGGAGGTAAGTTCCATCCCCAAAAACTGGAGATCGCGCTTCCCTGTATTTCCAATATTGGTAATTACCTGCACAGCATAACGAATGGCGGTATGAATTTTTACACCCGATGATGCAGCTGTATCTTCCGGTTGTATTCCTTCCACCATAATCACGCTCCAGTAAGTTCCTTTCAGTGTGTCATCGGCCGGAACGCTCACTTCGAAATCGATCATTGCAGTTTCGTTGGGTTGCAGCGTAAGCAAAGTCGGACTGTATTTTATCCAGGCTGCATTCGATCGTGCCAGCGTGCCGGCTTCATCGTGGCGGCTTTCGCCCGAAAATGCATACCAGTAATCGCGTTGATACACTTTTACACTTTGCGGCTCGGTTCCAGCATTCTGCACCTGAATAGCTCCCCGGTATCCTTCTCCGGCCTCCGCTATGTTTTCGTGTGTTAAGCCGTTAAGCACAACGATATTCGCATAACTTCGATTCGAAAAAATGCTTGTAATAAATAATAATGGTATAAAAAAGAGGAAAAACCTTTTCACTGACATATTAGCTGCTTATAAGTTTCGGCTAAAAATACTAATGAAAAACTAATTGTCGTCGGTTAATGTGTACAATATTTGCAGGGAAGTTTCCGACTGCTTCAATTTGGCGTACTGATCAGCTTCATCATCCAGCTCAATTTTATAGCTCAGCAAGTGGCCATTTTGAGCTCCGCGCCCGGTATAGCAACTCCCGATATTCGAGATTACATCAACCGAACCATTCCTGAGCGACACCCACGATAACGACTCGCCTAATTTTCCTTTTCCGTCTCCTCTACTTTCCGAAGCTTTAACTTTCAGAGTCATTCCTTGCGGTATCTCGCCGACAACCGTTGCTGTAACTTTTCGTTTATGGTTTTCTCTTACAATCGAAGAATAGTTAACCCAGATTCCCGACTGCTCTTCTTTGTTTGTTTTGATTTGCTGACCGGCAGTATTTGGCGGTGTAGCATGAAGATTTAAATCGGAACTATTTTCCGCTTGCAAAGCCAACAGTGCCACCTCCGGAACGTCAATCCCAAGATTATGGCTGGTACTTTCCTGCGCACCCGCAGCCAATGAAAACAGCGCCAGAAAAAGAAAACATGATATTGCGTCCAACAACTTCATGCATTAAATCTACGGCGAAATCTGCGAAAAAGAAATAGCTGAGCAAAAAATCAGCAAAAAAGAACGGGCCAATCAGTAGATTGACCCGTTCGCCCCTTATTGTTTATCTCTGTCCCTTTATTAATTCTCGTCTGTAATTGTGTAAGTCACGATTAAACTTGGACTGCTCGCTGCAATATCACCATAATTGTCCTCGTTCGCAGACACACTGTAAGTCAATTCGTGTCCCAGTTCTTCTCCTGCTCCTGTATAACAGCTACCAATTCCTGTTACTACATCACTTTCAGTTGAAGTTAGAATTATTTCACCAGCACCTGTTCCTGTTTCACCTGCTCCTCCAGTTGATGCTGAACTTACATTAACTTTAACATCCAGACCGTCATGGGCGTCACCAGTTACCTTTGCCGTTACTTTATAAGTATTTTCACCTTCTGCAATTGCAGAATAATTTAACCACAAAGAAGTTGAACCACTTGACTGTGTGAAAACCACCTTATCTCCGGCAACTTCCGCTGCACTTGCTTCAAACGCAAGAGCTTGATTTGATCCGGCCAAACCGATCATAGAGTATGATGAAATACTAATGTTCAAAGCATGAGCTGCTGTTGGATCTTCTTGCGCAGGAGAATTACCATTACCGTTGCCATTACCATTATTTTGCGCTTTGGCAATACTTGAAACCCCCAGAACTAAAATCGCTGCTAATAAAAATGTTACTTTTTTCATGATGTTGTGTTGTTTATTTGTTTGTAATTTTTTCTTCAAAAAGCTGTTGTATCCTTTAGGGTCAGATACGCCTTTTAATAAACAACACTGATGCCCAAATATGCCAATCACTGATTGTCAACAACTTAGCATTCGTGCCAAAATAAAATCACATCCCACGCTGGGACAACAATTAACCAATTGGGACACTTCGGTATTTTGGGACAATTAAGGCTGAATAAAATTAATTGGGAATCCTCCTACGAAAAAGGCTATTTCCCGGACAGAATATAGTCGGCTGCAATTTCGAGCTCTTTGTACCACTCGGCACCATATTTTGCAGTCAACGGCTCTTTTAAGAATCTGTATAGCGGAAGTTTTTCTGATGCACCACATTTACGCCCGGGCTTACAAATATCAAGCTCCTGGTAGTTCACAGCATCAAAACGTTTGTATTCGGTAATACGAATGGGGAATAAATGACACGACAAAGGTTTGCGGAATTTGGTCTTTCCTTCGAAATGAGCCTTTTCGATGGCACATTTTAAAATACCCTGTTTATTATAGTAAGAGTACACACATTGACGATCGTCAACAAGTGGCGTTACCAAATCGCCGTCACTGTCAATTACAGAGAAACCTTGTTTCTCCACCTCGCGTTTGTGTTTTTTGGGAAGCAGATCTTCAAAAGTGTGATAATCTTTCTCTATAAGAATAGCCTCTTCATCAGTAAGCGGAGCACCCGAATCTCCCTCAATACAACAAGCCCCTTTGCATTTTAGAATATCACAAAGGAAATGCTTCTCAAAAACATCACGACTTACTATGGCACGACCAATCTCAATCACGTCTTTTAAATTTATGTGGTACAAATATTAAAAAACAAACCTTACTTGCAACACAAGTAAGGTTTGAAATTCTATATAAAGTATATTCTTATTTCTTAATAAGATTTTTACCGGTCATTTCAGCAGGAACTTCAAGTCCCATGTCGGCCAACAAGGTTGGAGCAACATCAGCCAAAATACCGTTATCCAATGTTACGCCTTCTTTTTCGGTTACGAAAATACAAGGAACAGGATTCAGCGAGTGAGCAGTGTTTTCTGATCCGTCAGCATTTACTGCATTGTCGGCATTACCGTGGTCAGCAATGATCATTACATCGTAACCACCTTTTTGAGCGGCAGTAACAACATCTTTTGCACAATCATCGACAGCCTGAACTGCTTTGTAAACCGCTTCGTAAACACCGGTGTGACCAACCATATCGCCGTTGGCAAAGTTCAGACAAACAAAGTCTGCCTCGCCATTTTCCAATTTAGGGACAATAGCATCTCTCACTTCAGGAGCCGACATTTCCGGCTGATGATCGTAAGTAGGAACTTTTGGCGAAGGAATCAAGATACGGCTCTCACCATCGAATTCTGCCTCGCGGCCACCGCTAAAGAAGAAAGTTACGTGAGCGTATTTTTCAGTCTCAGCAATACGAATTTGTTTTTTACCAGCCTTTTCAATGATCTCGCCCATTGTATTGGTTACGTTCTCTTTTTCGAAGATTACGTTAATACCTTTAAAATCGGCTTTATAAGTTGTCATGGTATACCATTGCAAATTCATGGTGTGCATGTCGTATTCATGCTTGTCCTCTTGAGTAAATGCAATAGTTGTCTGACGCAAACGGTCGGTACGGAAGTTAAAGCAGATCACTACATCATCTTCCTCGATTTTTGCCAGTGGCTCACCGGCTTCGTCAACCATTACAACCGGTTTCAGGAATTCGTCTGTAACACCAGCTTCGTACGATGCTTTCATTGAAGCCAGTATATCAGTCGATTTTTCACCTTTACCTTGTGTATACAAATCGTAAGCTAATTTCAAACGATCGTAGTTATTGTCGCGGTCCATTCCGTAGTAACGACCAATCAACGATGCAAATTTACCAACTGTTCCTTCCAGCGCTTTCAAGTCGTTTTCAATAAAACCGTAACCTGAACGCGGGTCAGTATCACGACCGTCAGTTAAACCATGAATGAAAACATCTTCCAGTCCCATATCGGTAGCAATCTGACAAAGCGCTACCATGTGCGAACTTAAAGCATGAACTCCACCAGGGCCAATTAAACCAATCAGGTGAACTTTCTTTTTATTGTCTTTTGCGTAGTTGTACGCTTTTAAAATTTGCGGATGCTGCCACAACGACTTGTCTTTTATGGCACGTGTAATTTTTACCATATCCTGGTACAAAACACGTCCTGCACCAATGTTAAGGTGACCCACTTCCGAGTTACCCATCTGCCCGTCAGGCAAACCAACATTTTCGCCACTTGCCAACAATTGCGAGTGTGGGTATTTTTCCATTAACGAATCAATAAAAGGAGTTGGAGCAGTTGCTACAATGTCACTTTTCGATCCATCACCGATTCCCCATCCATCGAGAATCATCAATAAAGTCTTCTGATTATCAGCCATTATATTCTGTTTTTATTAAATAACAATTTTAGAACGGACAAAAATATCCTTTTTTAAATCATTAAGGAAATTACAGCCGATATGTTCAGGTTGATTTAACAATCTTTTGGAATTAATTGTCACTATTAATTTAATTTTGCAAAGTGCGCTTTGCGAAACTTTGTTCACTACTATTTGTTTTGCGCATGCAACTTCTAAAGCCTGAATCCGTTTTAGTTGTGAAGTAGCCTTTTATGAAACGAATTAAAATTGAAATACCGGTTATTCTGCTTACCATCGTAATCATCTCGTTGCTTGGATTTTCGGGGAATTTTGTGTACAAAAGTTTATCCGAAATTGTCAATTCAATGCTTTCGGAATCAAAACCCGACAACACGCTCATTTTGGTAAAAGATGTGGCGATGGATTTGAACGAGACCGAGAACATGGTGAGACTTTATTCGTTGAGTAACGACAACGATTACCTCGAAAATTACAGAAGCGTAAATGAATCGCTCGAAACAAAATTTGAAGAATTACAAAGCATTTACAATCCAGATAGCAGCCGGCAAATATTGGTTGATTCGGTACTGATTCTGGCCCAGCAAAAGGTCGTGGTTTGGGAAAAGATTTTAAACCTTCACTTTTCGCGCGGGAATGAGCACGAAGCTTTTAACCAATACGTTGAAACGCTCGACACTGTATTAACGGTGCAGGATACCATACATTTTGAAGAGCCTGAAAAACGAGGCTTTTTCAAACGCCTTCTTGGGAAAAAGCAGGAACCGCCCGAGCCAATAATTGTTGACCGCACCGTGGAAAAACAGCGTCTGCAACAAGAAATTGCAACTCTTGAAAAGGAGCTGAAGCAACGTAATCAACGAATGAGTTCGGCCGAAGCGGTTTACATGCGCAAAAACTTTGAGATCAGCGAAAATCTATCACAAATTATTACCGAACTGGAACGGCAGGAAGAGGAAAGTTTTCTGCAGCAATCGCAGGAAGCCGAGCTGTTGGCAAACGAAACTTACGAACGCTTATCGTACTTCGCCTTATCGGTATTCTTGTTGATGCTTTTGGTTTTGATATTGTTTTTCCGCGACCTGCGAAAATCGCGCTCGCATCAAAAAGTGCTGAAAAAAGCTAAAACACACGCCGAAAATCTGGCACGCACCAAAGAACTATTCGTGGCCACAGTTAGTCACGAAATGCGCACGCCTGTTAATGCCATTTACGGATTGAGCGAACAGTTGCTGCAAAAACAACACGACGAAAAAACACAGGAAGATCTGCGAGTGATCTTCGACTCCACCAAACATTTGGCGGAACTGGTAAATGACACTTTCGATTTTTCACGACTTGAAAAACAAAACATTCAATTGATTCCGGTGCATTTTTCGCTGGAAGATCTGCTTCACAAAATTGAGCTGTACAACAAACCAAGTGCAGAGGCTAAAAACATCAGTTTTAAAATTGAGAATAATGTAGAAAACGAGCTGGTGCTGTTTGGCGACGAAGGCCGGCTAAAACAGATATTAAACAATTTACTTACCAACGCACTGAAATTCACTGACTCGGGAGAAGTTAAATTAGCCGTTACCGCCAAAGAACAGAAAAAACAGATCCTCCTCGACTTTGAAATCTCGGACACGGGAATTGGCATACCAAAAGAAAGTCAGGACAAGATATTTGATGATTTTGTACAACTGGATACCGACATCAATAAAAAAGCAGGTGGAACCGGTCTCGGACTTTACATTGTAAAAAAACTGGTTGATTTGCTTGGTGGCAAAATATCAGTTGAGAGTGAAGTCGATAAGGGAACACACTTTTTTGTTTCAGTTCCACTAGAAAAAGGTGACAGCGAGAAACTTCAGCAAATCTTTAAAAGTTTCGACACACCTGAAGTATTAAAAGACAAAGCGGTACTAATTGTAGACGACGAAGCTTTCAACCGCCACTTGCTTAAAAGCATTTTCACCAAGTGGGAAGTTGATTTTGACGAAGCAGAAAACGGACAGGAAGCAGTTACTTTGGCGGCACAAAATAACTACGCACTAATTCTTATGGACATCCGAATGCCTGTGATGAACGGAATAGAAGCTATTCATAAGATTAAACAAACAGGACACAAAGCGCGAATCATTTCTTTGTCTGCAAATTCTGATTCTACAAATCCCGACGAAAAAAGTGCTTTTGACAGCGCGCTGAAAAAACCTTTTGACGAAGCTGCATTGTACAATATTATCTGCAACACCGTGGAAGAAAAACCTGCACAAGAAAACACGAAACAGGAAACAACTTTGATTTATCGCCCTGACCTCAGCGAACTAAAACGAATGGGAAATGGCGATCCCGAATTCCTGAAAGAAATGATCGACTTGTTTTTAAAAACCAGCGCTGCCAGCATGCAGTCGATCGACGAAAACCTTGAAAGTAAAAATTACGACGCTATCGGCGAGCTGGCACATAAACTGGCATCTCCGGTAAAATACATGAATGTAACGGGAGTTTACAACACAATTAAAGAGTTGGAGAGGCTTGCAAAAGAAGGAAACGATTCAACGAAAATCGAAGAAAAAGCGGCTCAGTTGCATACAGAAATTGCAGCGCTGAACGAAGAACTTGAAGCACTTCTCAACGAAAAGTTCGAATAACTGATATATATTACTTCCGAATCCGGGCAGATTCAATACATTTGTTTTTTACTGAAAACCAAATCAGAATTTATATGCACGAAAAACAAGTTACAATACCAGGATGGCTGCGTTGGGTAGCTCTGGTAGCCGTTAGCCTTACCATGTTCGGGAGCTACTATATGTACGACAGCGTTGCCTATGTAGCCAAAGATTTTATTGAATTACTGGGTTTTAGCCAAACGAACATCGGCCAGTTATATACCATGTATAGTATTGCTGCGGTGATCGTTCTTTTTTTCAGCGGCGTTTTTATCGACAAATACGGCACACGTGTTTCCATGGTGTTGTTTGGTGCTATTTGCAGTTTGGCCGGTTTTGTTACGGCTTTTAGCGACAATTTAACCATTATATTAATCGGCAGATTTATTTTAGGATTTGGAAGCGAACCCTTAATTGTGGCGCTAACGGTGGCACTGGCAAAATGGTTTAAAGGAAAAGAGCTTGGTTTTGCACTAGGCATCAACCTGCTTATTGGCCGGGGCGGATCTTATTTTGTTGACCGCTCGAATACCTGGGCCAGCTCGATTTACGACATGGGATGGCAACCGGTATTATACCTTGCCGCCGGAATCGGATTACTCTGCTTCGTTGGTGGTGTTATCTATTATTTTATCGAACGCTGGACACAAAAACGATATGTACTTGGCAAAGCTGACGAAACTGAAAAGCTCGATTTCAAAGGTTTATTTAAATACAGCCCTTCGTTTTGGTATGTGGTAATTCTTTGTTTAACATTCTATTCGGCTATATTCCCGTTCCGCGGATTTGCTCCTACTTTTTATCAGGATGCCCACGGTGTTTCAGAGCAAATGGCTGGGAAACTTAATAGCGTTCTCATTATGGCAACTATGTTTGCCACTCCGGTCATCGGATTGCTTATCGACAAAATCGGACGCCGCGCATTGATGATGCTAATCGGTTCAATAATCATACTCCCGGTATATTTGATGTTCTCCTATGGAAACATGTCGTTATACATTCCCGTAACGTTAATGGGAATTTCGTTTTCGCTGATACCGGCGGTTATGTGGCCTTCGGTGGCATACATTGTTGAAGAGAGCAAACTGGGAACTGCTTATGCATTAATGACCTTATTGCAGCAACTTGGAGTAGCAGCAATGGCATGGTTAATTGGTGTTACCAACGACATTTCGGGAGCATCGGCAACTAATCCGGAAGGTTATATTCCCGGCATGTGGATATTCAGCATACTTGGTTTTGTTGGTTTGTTATTCAGTTTTCTGTTGCGCCGGGCCGAAACAGGACCAAAAGGCCACGGACTGGAAGAACCAAGCGGCAGCAAAGAATAATTATAAGCGAACAATACAAAATTCGATATTGAGTTTAGAACTACAGAAAAGTAGTAAGTAGCCAAAGATGGAAGTTAAGAACATTAAAATATTTGTTGTTGAGGATGATGAATGGTACCGTCGTTTGCTGGTACACAATCTTTCGCTGAACCCGGATTACGAAATACAAGCTTTCGGAACCGGGAAAGAATGCCTGAGCAATTTACACGAACTTCCTGATGTTGTTACGCTTGATTACCGCCTGCCCGATATGAAAGGACTCGAAGTGCTTAAGCAGATTAAAGCAATTAACGAGGACATTCAGGTTATTCTCATTTCGGAACAGGACGATATTGAGGTGGTGGTTGACCTGCTAAAACATGGCGCCTACGATTACATTGTAAAATCGAAAGATATTCGCGAGCGCCTGCTGAACACCGTAAATAATATTAGCAAGGAATTTAAACTCAAAGATGAAATCCGTTCGCTGCGCCAGGAAGTAAAACAAAAATACAGTTACGACAATACCATTGTGGGCAACAGTCCGGCTACGCAAAAGATTTATAACCTGATTGAAAAAGCTACCCGTACCAATGTTACCGTATCAATAAGTGGCGAAACCGGAACCGGAAAAGAACTGGTTGCCAAAGCCATTCATTACAATTCGTCGCGAGCCAAACAACCGTTTGTACCGGTAAACATGGCAGCCATTCCGAATGAACTGATCGAGAGTGAACTTTTTGGACACGAGAAAGGTGCTTTTACAGGAGCCGCTGCACGGCGCATCGGAAAATTCGAAGAAGCACACTCGGGCACCTTGTTCCTCGACGAAATTGCTGAAATGGATATTTCGCTACAGGCTAAGCTTTTACGGGCTCTACAGGAAAAAGAAATTATACGAATTGGAAGCAACAAAGCGGTAAAAATTGATTGCCGCATAATTATTGCCACCAACAAAAACCTGTTGGAAGAAGTAAAAAAAGGCAACTTCCGACAAGACCTTTATTATCGTTTTTACGGCTTGCCGATCGATCTTCCACCGTTGCGCGACAGAGGAAATGATGTTATCGTACTGGCAAAAAGTTTCATTCAGCAGTTTTGCAAAGAGAATAAACTGGAGCAAAAACTACTGTCTCCGTCTGCCAGTAAAAAGCTGCTGGCCTACCCTTTCCCGGGTAACGTGCGCGAGTTAAAATCGGTTATTGAACTGGCAGCAACGCTTGCCGATGATAAGGAAATTACTGCTGACCATTTACTCCTCGAAGACGCAGAAAACATTGAAGGTCTGCTAACGGAAGAACTAACCTTGCGCGAATATAACCTCCGACTGGTAAAACGCATGCTCGAAAAATACGATAACAAACCCAAAGTGGTTGCTGATAAATTAGATATTGGCGTTGCTACTATTTATCGTATGCTTAAAGAAGACTAGAGTAGAGTCAATTATAATTAGTCTTTCCGTCATGCTGAATTTATTTCAGCATCTCTCCTTTTGAAAAGATTCCGAAATAAATTCGGAATGACGAAGCTATATTTTAGGCGCAGCAGGAAACGAATACTACATTCCCGAAATTATCATTTTGATAATCCCCCTATCATATTGATAGACTTCTGAATTCCTCCCATTTCATTTACCCCTCACAATCAGCTAATTATGAATTTCAAATTTTAATGGCACAGCAATTGGCTATTAAGAGGCAGATTATTCATAAAAAAACTAATTACGGAGGAGATAATCATGAAAACGAATAGAAAAATACAAAATGCAATAAGCATTGTTTTAGTGGCGATAATAGTTGTTGCTGCTTTGGTTGGTATTTCAACTTACACCCAGAAGAAAACTGAGATAACTGACCTGCAAAGCCAAAACGCGAACATTAACCAGGAGCTACAAGAACGCGACTCTATGGTAAATGAGCTGGTTGGTGCTTTCGATGAAATTGAGCAGAACCTGAAATTTATTAAAGAGAAACGTCAGGTTTTATCAGTAGAGTCACAGAAAGAAGGCAACTACGACAGAAAACAAGCGATTGTTGAAGACATCACCCTGATGAATGAAATGCTGGAAAAAAGCAGCGATCACATTGCAGAGTTGGAACGTAAACTGAAAAACTCAGGTTTCCAGATCAGCTCTTTCAAAAAGAAAATTGCTGCGCTTAATGCAAGCATCGATGAGCAGAATACACAAATTGTGGCACTTCAGCAGCAAATTGAAGAGCGCGATGTAATGCTGGCCGATATGTCGCAAACAATCGACACAATGCAAATCGTTCTTCAGTCGAAACAAGATACTTTACTTCAGCAACAACAGCTGATCGACGAAAAAATTTACCAGTTAAACAAAGGTTTTGTTGCCTACGGAACTTACAAGGAGCTGGAAGAACATAATGTCTTGACAAAAGGCGGTGGTTTCCTGGGATTGGGAAAACAAGTGAAGCTTAAACGTAATCTTGACCAAGACTATTTTACCGAGCTTGACATTCAAGACACTAAAAGTATTCCATTGTTCTCGAACGAAGCTACAATCATCTCGGAACACCCGGATAGTTCATACTCATTTGTTGAGCAAGACGGTGTAATCGCCTACCTGAACATTGATAATCCGGACGAATTCTGGAAGATCTCGAAATACGCGGTAATAGAAATTAAATAATATAGGTTTGCTGAAAGCAGAAGCGCGTGCAACAGAGGTTGTTCCCTTCTGCTTTCGTTTTAACGCACAAACTCCCACACCAACGACAGGAAAACAAACAACTTTTACAGGAAAACACAAACAGAAAAGTAATGAAGAAAATTGGATTAGCACTTACGACGATTGTATTTGGAATTTTAATGATGGTGGCTTGTACCGACGACAACGGAACCACAAATTTTGCGGAGGGAAACGGCAAAGTTAACGTCTATCTTACCGACGCACCCTTCCCTATAGGGCTGGTGTCTCAAACCATTGTAACAATCGACAAAGTTGAAATTAGAAAACAGGAAAACGATACAACCGGGGCTTCGTTCATTACCATTATGGAGGAACCTTTTGAAATTGATTTGCTGAGCCTTTCGAACGGAATTACCGAGCAACTGGCATCTATTGAACTGGAAGCCGGAAGTTACGATATGATGCGAATGCATGTTACCGATTCGAAGGTTATTTTGACCGACGGAACAGAATTCGACCTGAAAATACCAAGTGGATCAAGCAGTGGTTTAAAAATTAAAATAGAGCCGGCATTAACTATTGAAAGTGGCCAAACTTCTGATGTATTGCTCGACTTCGATGTAAGCAAATCGTTTGTAGCAAAAGGAAACTGGAAAGGCGGCGACATTAAAGGCTTTAACTTTAAACCGGTTGTGCGCTGCGTGTTGCTCGACCGTGCCGGAAGAATTGTGGGATCTGTTAGCGACACAGCTAGTGTTCTTTTACCTAATTCGGCTGTAAATCTTTGGACAGAAGTTAACGACATTGAAGAAGACAGTTTAATTACCACTGCCTTTACCAATGAGATGGGCGAGTATCTGCTAATTGGAATACCAGAAGGAACTTATTATATGATTGCGGAACAGGATAGTTTCCTGACCGATACGATTTGGAATGTGGATGTATTAAAAGGAGAGTCAACCCAGATTGACTTTATGTTGACTCCTGAACCTTAAATGGTTGCAAGAGTGAGGATCATACTGTAATCAATCAGTTTGGTTAAGCTTAGTGGTTTTCAAGTATGGGCTGTCCGTTAATTCGGGCAGCCTTTTTTCATGTTTAAAAGTTAGACTTCATTAAATGGTGCTGAGATTGCTTCGCACTGCTCGCAATTACAGGCATCATTATTAATTAGGGGTTGGCTGGCGGCAAAGCCGCTAGCCAACCCCTCTCCCTAAATGTTCATGAGCCAGAGTCATTGCGAACGAAGTGAAGCAATCTTTATTTGCAATTTCTATTTTATAAGACCTACTAAATAATAACACCCTGTCAGCCTACAATTCATCCCACAAATTCCACAGTTCGGTAAAGCAAATTTCATGACTTGGTGTTTTCGCCGGAATTTTGAAGCAGAAAACAAAACAAAAACAAGTCATGAAAACAATTATTACAATCTGCTTCATTTTTATATCTGCGCTTGCCTTTGCGCAGGTAACCATTTCCGGAAAAGTAGTTACCAAAAACGGCGAGCCCATTCCGGGAGTGAACATTTACATTGAAAACACTTACGACGGAGCCAGCTCGGATAGCGAAGGAAATTTTAGCTTCGAAACAACGGAAAACGGACAACAAACACTTGTCGCTTCTTTTATTGGCTATAAAACCTGGAGCGAAACTATCGATTTGCAAAATGATGTGACTCTGCAAATTGAATTACAGGAAAGCGTAAACAGCATTGATGCTGTTACCATTACTGCAGGAAGTTTTGCCGCCGATGATGAATCGCGGGCATCGGTTATGAAATCGCTGGATGTGTACACTACGCCAAGTGCCAACGGCGATGTAATGGCAGCCATTCGCACGATGCCGGGCACACAGGCTTCTGCCGACGACGGGCGTTTACTGGTGCGCGGTGGCGATGCCTATGAGACTTCAACCTACATCGACGGGCTGGTTGCTTCAAAACCTTATTATTCCAAAACTCCTGATGTAGCTACCCGCGGACGATTCGCACCATCATTATTCAACGGTGTACAATTTAACACAGGAGGTTACTCAGCTGAATATGGACAGGCACTATCTTCGGTTTTGGTGTTAAAATCTACCGATCTTGCTGAAGCTGATAACACCGGTATTTCGTTAATGACCATTGGCGCCGAGGCAAACCGCACCGAACGCTGGGAAAATACCTCGCTAAATGTGTCGGGTGGTTATACCAACCTGAGTTTATACGATAAGGTATTTAAAAGTAATGTTGACTGGGAGAAACCTGTTGAATCGGTAAACGGAACTGCAGTTTTTCGTCACAAAACAAGCTCAAGTGGTATGTTTAAAGCCTACGCTACTGCCGATTATGGCGACCTCGCTTACCTCGTTCCGGCCGGTAACGACGGAGAAAACATGAAGATCAGCAGCAAAGGAGGAACCGTTTATTCCAATCTCTCGTACCGCGACTGCTTTTCAGAAAAATCGTGCTATCGTATCGGAGTTTCTTCCACTTATCAGGATAACCGTTTGGGATTGGGATCCGACGATGTGAACACCAAAGAGCTCAATGTTGAATCTCGCTTTGCCATTGTACACGATATTTCAGAAGGCATAAAATTAACCTGGGGAGCGAACGAAACTTATAACAAATACGATCAGGATTATATAGAAAATGAAGGTGCAACATACAATGGTTCTTTCGACGACCATTTGTTGGGTGCTTTTATCGAGCCGGAGATCAAATTCACAAAAAACTTTGGTATCCGCCCGGGATTTCGCACCGAATACTCGTCGGTGATTAATAAATGGAATGTAGCTCCACGTTTTGCACTGGCGTTGAAAACAGGAGAAAAAGCACAACTGGCCGGAGCATGGGGCTTGTATCATCAAACGCCACAGGCCGACTACCTGAAAATAAACACCGATCTCGATTTTGAACAGGCCACGCATTATATCCTCAGCTACCAGTTTGGCGACAACTCAGAACGTTTGTTCCGTACCGAAGCTTACTACAAAAAATACAGCGACCTCATAACATATTCGGTGGGTGAAAACGGATTACCGGAGAATCTGCAAAACGATGGAAGCGGTTATGCCGCCGGTTTCGATATCTTTTGGCGCGATCAAAAAAGTATAAAAGGATTCGACTACTGGATTACCTACTCGTACATCGATACCAAACGAAAATACCAGTACTACCCTGAAAAGGCCACGCCTTACTTTATCTCCGACCATAATTTTTCGGTGGTAGGAAAATATTGGGTGAATAAAATAAACACACAGTTTGGCGCTTCGTTTACTGCCGCCAGCGGTCGTCCGTTCAATGATCCTAACTCTCCAAAGTTCAACAGCGAGCGCACAGAAATGTATTCCGACCTGAGTCTGAACATGAGCCATGTCTTTTACATTGGAAATCAATATTCAGTGCTGTACTGCTCGGTAAACAATGTGTTGGGAAATGACAATGTGCTGAGCTACCGCCCTACAAACGTTGCCGATGCCCAGGGAAATTACTCACTCGTTCCGGTAAAACGCGACATGAAACGATTTGTTTTTATCGGTTTGTTCCTTAATTTTTAAACAGTCTCAAAAAAGCTGTCATTCCGACGAAGAATGAGGAGGAATCTCATGATTGAAACAGATTTCTCACACCTCGTGCCTCGGTATTCGAAATGACAAAAAAAGAAACCTACAATTCATCCTAAAGAATCAACAGTTCGGTAAGGAAGAATTTCAAAAATGCCCGTTTCAGCGGAACTTTGAATCAGCAAATAAATCAAACAGTAATAATCATTAATACTCAAAGTCATGAAAACAATTATCACCATCTTACTCGTAGCAATTTCAACTACCGTTTTTTCTTCGAAGTACGAAGAAACCATGAAAACAAACATCGACAAATTGTACCAGTTGCACACTTCTGCCGAACTAAAGTCTCTAGCCAACCAGTTTGAACGTATTGGCAATGCCGAACAAGACAAATGGCTGCCCAACTATTATGCAGCGTATTGTTTTATCCGCTCTACCTTTTTTGATGAAATGGATGCCGATGCCAAACATGCCCAATTAGACAAAGCGCAGGCTTTGGTGGATCAACTGATGAAAACCAACGATGACGAATCAGAGATCTATGCATTGCAGGCTTTGTTGTTCCAAATCAGGATTACCGACATGAGCAAAGGTGCCCAATATTCGATGAAAGCTGCCGACGCCATTAAACAGGCAGAACGATTAAATCCGGAGAATCCTCGGGTATATTACCTGCGCGGAAGCAATACTTTTCATACACCTAAATTCTTTGGTGGTGGTTCCGAAAAAGCCAAACCCGACCTGGAAAAAGCTGCCGAAATGTTTGAATCAGCGCAACAAAGCAATCCGTTACTACCAACCTGGGGAAACGTTCATAATGCGCAGTTGCTTAGCCAGTGTGAGGAGCAGGCTGAATAGATTGAAAAAAGATTGAAGAGATTGATGGAGATTGAGGTAATTTACTTCGCTCCATCTTTCTTTTCCGTTTAACAATATTATCTTCAACTCATTCGTAATTTTACTATCTTGAAAACTCAAAAATCAAATAAAACAAGCTACATGCGTAAGCGCGTAATCATTAACTGGCTGGTAGCCATCGTCGTTTCCATTCTCATTGGTATGGTTACAACTGTTTTAATGGGCGGCTCGTTAAAAGTTCCTTTTATGCAGTTTGTGTGGAATGCCGGTTATTCTTTAAGTCTCGGACTTCCGTTGTTTGCCAACGGGTACCTGTTTAACTGGTACGAAAAACGTTTTATCGACTGGGTAAACCGACCGATTACAAGTGTTGTTCGTGCCTTGCTGATGCATATTTTTTATTCCAGTTTTGTCATCTGGACCGTCAACTGGTTCTGGTTTATAAAAGTTATGGATCGTGAATGGGAGTCATTTCTGGAATATAACCGCGGCACCATCATTTCCGAGTATATCATTTTTATCATTATTGCATCGATCATTTATGCCATTTCGTTTTTTAAAGCCTGGCGCACGGAAGTTCGCCAAAAGGAAGAGGTGAAACGCGAATCGCTGGCCCTGCAATACAAAGTACTGCAGGATCAGATCAATCCGCATTTTCTTTTTAACAGTCTGAATGTGCTGGGCAGCCTCATTGATATAGATGTGGAAAAAGCCAAACAGTTTACGCGCGAACTCTCGAAATTTTACCGCGATGTGCTGCAGTTTAAAGACCTCGACATTATATCGCTGAAAGAAGAGATCGATTTTGTGATGAAATACATTTACCTGCAACAAATTCGTTTTGGCGAGGCGCTTCAGGTGGATATTATTGCCAACGAAAAGGTGGAAGGGAAAGTTATTCCGTTGTCGGTGCAGGCACTGGTGGAAAATGCGATTAAACACAACGAAATATCGAAGGCTAATCCGCTAAAGATTTTGGTGGCTATTTCCGACGATTATGAATTGGTGGTAGAGAATAACCTTCAGCCAATAAAGCAGACAGAAGACAGCAGCAAAACAGGCCTAAAAAACCTGGCAGGACGCTATGAATACCTTACCGGAAAACAAATGGTCGTGTCGAAAAACGGCGGTTACTTTCGGGTTAGCGTTCCGCTGATAAGAGTTGAGGGAGGAAATTAGTGAATGAGGGATTGAAGAAGTGAGGAAATGGAATTTCGATTGAAGAATGATGATTAACGATTTTAGATTTTGAAAGTTTTCAGTCGCAGTTTACAGAACGTCATCATGAGCGGAGTCGAAGAATAGACGAAGAATAAACTTAGCGAGACTTTGTGAGTACTTAGTGGTCTTTGTGGTTAAGAATTAAACCTCAAAGTTTCTCAAAGAAGGCACAAAGGAACACAAAGAAAGACTGAATTTTGAATGAGGAATGTTGGTTAACGATTGTAGATTGAAGGTTTACAGTCGCAGTTTACTGAAAGTCATCCTGAGCGGAGTCGAAGGATGGGAGGAATGAGTGATTGAGGAATTGAGGTGGTGAGTTATTGAGTTATTGAGGAAAAGCTCGAAGCTCGTGACTCGTAACTTGAAGAAAAAATGAAAATACTGATAGTAGAAGACGAACCATTGGCAGCGGCACAACTGGCTGCACATATTTCTGCTTTGCAACCGGAGGCGCAGATCCTGGCGGTGTGCGATACGGTAAAAGCTACGGTTGATTGGTTGCAAAACAACGAAGCGCCTGAACTGGCGTTTTTTGACATTCAGCTGGGCGACGGACTGAGTTTTGAGATATTTGAGCAGACGAACTTTAACCAGCCCGTAATTTTTACCACCGCTTACGACGATTATGCCATTCGTGCTTTTAAAGTGAACAGCGTGGATTATTTATTAAAACCCATTGAACGCACTGAACTAAAAAAAGCACTCGATAAGTTTGAGCAAATGGCCAAACCGGCAACCTCTTCTTTTACTCCCGATATTCTGCACGAGGTAGTAGCCTCGCTGAAAAAGAAAAATTACAAAGAACGTTTTTTGGTGAAAGTGGGTATACACCTTCGCGTAATTGAAACCTCCGAAGTGTTGTATTTCTACAGTTTTGAAAAAGGCACTTACGCCAAACTTTTGGATGGGAAAGATTACCTGCTCGACCAAAGTCTGGAACTGGTGGAAGCGATGATCGATCCGAATGTGTTTTTCCGTATTAACCGCAAATATCTGGTTGCCTTAAAAAGCATCAGCGATGTTATTGCCTACAGTAACTCTCGTTTAAAACTAAAAGTACAACATGCCAACGAAGATGATTTCCTGGTGGCCCGCGAAAAAGTAAAAAGCTTTAAGAGTTGGCTGGAAGGTGATGATTAGTTGGCAGTTTTCAGTCGCAGTAGACAGTTTTGCTGCCGCACCCCAAAGCTTCGGGGCGCGATTGCAGATTTCCATTTTTTGTTCGGGAAACTTTGCTCTCAAAACAAGGTGTATCCGAGCGAAACTGAGAACGCTTCATACTTCCCGTACCAAATTGTATAGCCGTTTAAAATATCGCGCGTTGTATAATACCGAAATGTCAGATCAATCTTATCTTTAAATTTATAACCTAATCCAAATGCAATATTCGAACTCGATTCTATATCAAGGTTATTCTGATAGTTCGAAAAATCAACATAAGAGTCCAAAGCAAAATCCATAACCAAGGCCATATCTACGAAAATCTTTGAAACATCATTCAGGTACATATGGTACCTTAAACCTATTGGCATTTCTATCGATTCATATTTAACTTCTCCTTCGATAACTCCTGCAGGCCAGCGGGCCGGATTAACCTTTACAGATGATTCGGAATTATATTTTTGGTAGGTCGGTTCAACAAAAAAGCTCCATTTATACTTTTTTATCGGAAGTAAAAATTCTGCCTCAACTCCTAACCTAAAATTTGTCTTATTGTCGAATTCCGCCCTTTCAACCAAACTATTGGGATTCGTTACCGTAAAGCTGTTTGCATTAATTCCGGGTTTTATCGACATATGAACCTTCAGTTTCTTTTTCATTTCAAGTTCATTATAATCGGCGTTTGTGCTCTTATGATAGGTTATAAATAGCTTTTTCAAATCACTTCTGAAATAATCGGTCCCGGCTACGTTTTGCTGAGTTATTTCATCACACTTAAGAATTGATGACAGCTGGTTTCTGAAATAATTGTTTTCAGCTACCTTATCGTTGGTCATATACCGTTTATAAACCAACTGAACGACATCATCATTTAAGCCATAAAAATACCGGGTTAAAGTCCGGTCTTTATACTCGAATAAAGATGGCTGCCCTTCAAGAATTACTTTAAGAAATAATTGCTTTTCCTGATATTCGGGATTTCGTACCAGGCTAAGTTCATTTTGTTTATCGGGCGAGGTATCAATTTCAACGTCCAACCTTTTGTATTTTACACTCCCGGGAATGCCAAACTCCTTTACATTTTGAATCGTTGCAGTCTCTACAGGGGCATTGTCATTTTTTTTGTATTTAAAACTTGATGGTGTAATTACCCATCCCTCATTTTTAATGAGACATTGAATTTTTTGATTGGAATTGTCGATAAAATAACCTGTTTCGAATTTAATTTGTGCGAATGTCGTTACACAAACAGACATAATTAGGGCAACAAAGAAGATCTTTTTAAGCATAATAATCTTGTATTGAAAATTGATTTAATGATTTTTGGTTTATCCTAAAATTTATATTCGGGATTTAAAAAGATACCTAGCCTATTTAACCCGGTTTTCGGCCAAATGTATTTATTTTTTTGTTTCCCTGAATCAATCTTTCGCCCTTTTTGTTGGCAAAAAATAAGTAGTAAAAAAGGGATTAAATGGGTGCATTTTTAAACTACTGTATTTGTGTATGGTGTGGCTTTTCCCTTTTCTTTTCCCATACGAAACTATTTTCGCAAAAGCTGCTGCTGAGGCTTTAAGCAACATTGCTTCATCAATATTTTCTATGGAATTATCTTGCTGCTATTTGGAATATCTATGATTCCATAAGGAATTATGTCTCGGAGACCGTGCTAAGGCTTTCGGCAACATTGCATTATCGATATTCTCTATGGAATTACTCTTCTGACGTTTGGAATCTCTATCATTCTCGTTGGAATTGTCCTTCGGAGTTGGAGCTTTATGGCTATTCCTTTTGGTTTTACACGTGGAATCCGTGTTGTACCGGTTTTCCGTGATGCCGAAGGCATCAAATGTTTATAGAACTTGTTTGAATATGAATATGCGACTCCGGCCGGAGTCGTATTTGTTTCCAATCTGTCTTTCTATAACTATTCGAATCCTCCGGATTCTTTGCAAACCAAGAATGGAGCTCTTTCTTAATCGCGGTAACGTTTCAAAAGATCGTTGTAGGCATCAATGCGGCGGTCGCGGAGGAAAGGCCAGATACGGCGTACATCTTCGGTGCGTTTCCGGTCGATTTCCACCACTTCTATTTGCTCGTCGTGGGCAGACAGTTGTTTGATAAATTCACCTTGCGGACCTGCAACAAAAGAATTCCCCCAAAACTCGATGCCATTTCCCATTCCGGTAACATCGGGTTCAAAACCGGTACGGTTAACACTGATTACGGGCAGGCCGTTTGCAACAGCATGTCCGCGTTGCGAAATGATCCACGCATCCAGCTGGCGGGCTTTTTCATCGTCGGTATCGGCCGGATCCCAACCAATTGCGGTAGGATAAATAAGCATTTCTGCTCCGCCCAATGCCATTAAGCGCGCTCCTTCCGGATACCACTGATCCCAGCACACCAACAATCCCAATCGACCAACAGAAGTATTGATGGGTTCAAAACCCATATCGCCGGGAGTGAAATAGAACTTTTCGTAAAAGCCGGGATCGTCGGGAATGTGCATTTTTCGGTATTTACCTGCCATCGATCCGTCTTTCTCAAAAACCACGGCAGTATTGTGGTACAGTCCGGCAGCACGTTTTTCGAAAAGCGAAGTAACCAAAACAACGTTATTCTCTTTCGCGGCTGCGGCAAATATTTCAGTATCCTTTCCCGGAATCGGTTCAGCCAAATCAAATAGATCTACATCCTCAATCTGACAAAAATAGAGACTGGCATGCAGCTCCTGCAACACCACCAATTCAGCTCCCATTTCGGCACATTTTTTAATGGCCGCCAAACTGTTTTGCGTGTTCTCGTCTTTGTTGCCCGAACGTTTTTGCTGTATGATACCTACTTTCAATTTGCTCATGATCTTTAATTTTCAATGTTTAACCCAACCGCTTCCGGATACTGCATGGTTACGCAGTGCAACGATCCGTGTTGTTCGATCAATACCCTGCAATTTATTGGAATTATTTCTTTTTCGGGAAAAATCCGCTGCAAAATATCGACGGCCTCAGCATCTTGTTTTAATCCGTAAACCGGAAGCAGCACCGCACCGTTGATAATGGTAAAATTTGCATAGGTTGCCGGCAAACGGTTTCCTTCGTCATCGAAACAAGGATCGGCAAACGGAAGTTCAACCAGATTGTAAGGTGTTCCGTCTTCGGTAGTAAACTGTTGCAGTTCGGCTTTCATTTTTTGCAGCGCCTCGAAATGCTCATCTTCCGGATTGTTACAGCCAACGTAAGCAATCGTATTCTCGTTACACAAACGAGCAATTGTATCGATATGCGAATCGGTGTCGTCGCCGGCCAAATAACCGCTGTTGAGCCACAAAATACGTTTCGCTCCAAAGTTCTGTTTCAGAATATCCTCAATTTCCTCTTGAGTATATTGCGGGTTGCGGTTTTCTTCCAGCAAACATTCTGTAGTGGTAAGAATCGTACCTAAACCATCGCTTTCAATGGAGCCGCCTTCCAATACAAAGTCGAAACTTTTTAGTTTGGCATGCTGAAGAAAACCCTGATCGAACAAACTTTTTGTGATCTGATTATCCAATCCTGCTTCGAATTTTTTCCCCCAACCGTTAAAAATATAATCCTGAACAACGGCTTCCCCATTCTCTATAACGGTGATTCCACTGTGGTCTCGCGCCCAGGTGTCGTTCGACGGAGCTTCGGCAAAATAAACATTCGTCGTATTTCTGAAATAAGCACGAACACGTTTTACATCGTCGCAAACCACCAATACTTTCTGAAAGCGGGCGGCGGCCTCAATGATATCGACAAAACATGCACTGGCTTCCTCTAAAAGATAAGCCCAATCGCTGTCGGGATGTGGAAACGTAAGTTGTAAAAACGACTGCGGCTCCCACTCAGCGGGCAAACGCAAACTTTTATCGGACGAATTATTCATGCTTCTTTCTAAGTTCTTTCGGCTTCAAAAATAAAACGAAATTACATTGTTTCAGCTATTGGGTAAAAGTTTCTCCAATCTTGCACGGGCAACATTCATATTCGTAATGATCAGCTATTTGAAATGCTGCTCCCGATCATAATCAAAACGATGATTTATAACAGGTTGAAGAGGAGTAGGTTTTTTGAGAAAATGAATTAACTTTTAAACCGTAAAATTAAAGAGCCAGGAACAGAAGACCAATAAAATTGATACTAACCTTAATACTAAATTATGCGAATAAACATCGTTAGCTGGGTTGAAATTCCGGTAAAACAAATGGCACGCGCCATTAATTTTTACGAAACAGTTTTTAGTGTTGGATTGGAAAAAAATCATGGCAGAGAGTTCGACATGGCGTGGTTCCCCTACTCCGAAGGTAAATACGGATCGGGGGCGGCACTGGTTCTCCACAAAGAGTTCTACCAACCTTCGCCGAACGGAGTGGTTGTTTACCTGGCTTCGCCTGCAGGAGATGTAAATGTGGAATTGGAGCGGGTTGAAGATGCCGGAGGAAAGATACTTCAACGCAAAAACAAAATTTCCGACGAATATGGATTTTTGGCTGTTATCCTCGATACCGAAGGAAACAGGGTTGCGTTGCATTCGAAAGAATAAGGGATTTCTTTCCAGATGCTGGATACCCCGAATCGATGGCCTGGATTGCGTTTCGCTTAACTGGTTGCTGGTTGCTGCATACTCGTTACTGGTTACTGGATACTGGATATTTGTGACTTGTAGCTTGAAACTTGCAGCTAGTGGCTAGTGGCTAGTGGCTAAAATTCCATCAATTTTTGATTTTACTATTGAACACCCAATAAAATACATAATTGCCGAAAACAGTAATCCAATAATCGTTGAGATTAGTATCATCGAACTGGCCAATAGAGCAATCAATCCGAATAGAAGTCCAATTGAGATGGATAAAAACACTAATGCATCCAACTTAACTTCCCAAAATATTCTGATTTTCTTTGTACCTACTCTTTCAATTCGAATTAAGCCTTCCCGTACTAATTTCATCGCTTCGATTTTATTCCGACCGGAATGCGTTGTAATTCTCACAATTCTTTTGAATGTAATCGTATCGTTTTCAATTTCTGATTGGGCGTCAAAGTTTCTTAATGCTTCCTGAATTATTTTCTTGAAAGAATCAATATATACATCCGGATTTACCTGAATTGACCTTTCTTCTGTGCTCGAATATTTTAGTAAGCTCATATACTTTCACTATTTAGATTGACTTGAAATTTTTCCCCTTGTTGCCATGTCCCAAAGTTTCGGGAGGTGTTAGCGGAGAATTGATATTGGAACGCTGATGACGCTGATTTTGCTGATTATCGCTGAATTTGTTTACCACGCGAAAGCCCAAAACTTCGGGGGCGCGGTGGCGGAGAGCGGTGAAACTATTTCGAATCCATTCTTTTAATTATTTCTTTTAGCAGCTCGTTATGTTCCTGTTTTAGTTGAATAAAAGTATTTACCCATTTAAAAATGAAATACAAAATGGTAACTACAAGTGCTACATAAATAAGAATTGGAAGAAAAATTAGTGGTGCCATTTTTTTGTTTTATTGTTTTTGAATTGTATTTGTTGTGTTTTGTTGTTACAAACGATAGCTTGTTTTACCCTTCGTTACAAACGAGGGGAAGTTAAGGTGGATTCTTTACTAAATAAGTTGTCTAAAATTGGTTTAAAATCTTTCCATTGAATGATAATAAGCCAGACTCCAATGTTTACTATAACATCTGCTACATTAAAAACCGGAAAATTATATTCATAGAAATAGTGAACATGAAAGAAGTCGGTTACAAAGCCATTTAACATCCGATCCAGAATATTTCCATAGGCACCGCCAATCAAAATAAAAAAGGGAAGCAATAATCTGAATTTCTTATTCCTGATCTTCCAAACCATTACGAAAGCAAATAGTGTTGCAGAAATAGTCAGAAGGTAGATTAACGGAAGTCGGATACTTTTTTCAATTGACCCCAGAAATCCAAAAGCAACTGAGTGATTCTCCACATATCGAAGATCAAAAGCATTTTCAATCAAAACTATTGATTTCTTTGGTTTTTAAATCAGCGGAACATCCAGAAATCATAAATGCTATTAAAATCAAGTATTTTAGTATTGCTTTTCTCATGTTATATTATTTGTGTTTTTCCTGCGTTGCCGCACGATTCTATCGTGTAGCTTTTAGCTTTATCTTTTACCACGCTAAAGAATTCGCGCGGTAGCGGGGAAGAGTATGTTTCTAATATCTCTTTAGTTCATAACTGATTAAAACCATGTGTTCTATATTCTCTAAAGATTTGTTTTTCATATCTCTTCCAACGGATTCGCCCCAACAAAACCGACGAATCTTCCTTCCCTGTAGTTCAGCTTCCCATGCCTGCCCGTAAAAAAACAGCGGTGTTTTCTTTTCATACTCTATTTTTCCCTGCTCTATTTCCATCCAGTAATGTGCATTTCTGAATTCAGGCGCAACATCAACGCGGGTTACTATTTGCATTTTCGGATGAATCAGGTTTAACCAATAGGTTTGGGCAGTGTCAGCACTTACCTTCGATATCAATTCAAATTCCTTATTCTCGAGTTCTTGGTTCCACGAGCCAAAATTATACGGCTTAGAACTCACAAGCGAATCCTTGTTGTATTCATCGACAAAAATGGTAAGACCGCAATCCGGTTCTACATCAGAAAAGTCGTACTTAAAAACTTCAATTCCCAGAAGTTTTAATGATGACCGGAGATCTTTACTGTTTAATTCGGTTATTGATTTCTGACCAAAACCAAGTAGCGGACTAAGAATAGTTAGAATGAAGAGGATTTTTTTCATAACTGATTTTTTAATGTTTTGATATACGGTGATTGTTTTATAATCATTTGCTTTGCCTCTGCTGGTGCGGATTTGTAATCCGGCCCCCGGCCATAGGCCAACAAGTTTTTTTCAATTCTTTAGAATTGCCCTAATATCCTAGTTACAACTTCGCTTCCAGAATGTCCCTTACATCATCGGCCGAAGGATCGAGCGCCAGCACTTTCCCTGTATTATCCACCAGTATCGTTTTGCCGCCTTCCAGTTCAGTTCCGTAATGTTCGTTTATGCGCGAATCTATTTCCGGTTTATCCAGCAGGCTTAGCCAAGGATACTTATCAGTATCGAGGCGTTCACTTACACTGGCCGTATCGACGTATTTAGTTACAATTCCCACAACCGTAAAGCCTTTGTCGCTGTATTCGTCGTAAACAGGCATCATGGCGCGGCTCTTGGTTATACACGGTCCGCACCAAGGCGCCCAGATATCGATCAGTGCATATTTCCCGGCTATTTCTTCCGAAAGCGTATGTTCCTCGCCGTTCAGGTCGGGCAAGGTACAGTCGAAATATACACCACCGGGTTTCAGATTCTCGAAGCGCCAGGCAATCTCGTTACTGTATGTTGTGTACGAATGCTTTTTAAATTTCTGAGCGTAGATTTTTTGAACGGCCATCAATTCGTCCTGATCATATGATTCGTGGGAATACTCCGAGTTTTTCATATCACGGATATGCGAATAGTAATTCGGGATCGAAAGATGCTCTTTCCTGTACTGAAATTCTTTTGCCTTCTGGATCTTCACAACAGAACTACGTTCAGAATTCAGTTTCTTCGCTGCTTCACTAAGTCCTTCCCCTGAATTATTCAATCTGGCCATCTCCACATATAATTTTGCTTTCTCTTCCTGCGTTTCTGCCTTCTCAATAGCGTCAAATACCGCCTTCATTTTTTCGCTTTCGTACTCATTGTTATCCATTAAAGTCTGAATCCTTTCGGTATTTGATTTTAACTTTTCCTCCAATGCATCAGACTCTTTCTTTTCGTGTGCTAAAAATTCATCATTCATTTCTCCGCCCGAAACGGTGTTCTTTTTGTACTCCTCCATCGGGTACAACTCAAACTCTATAGTATCGGAGTCTAAGAAAAAAGTAACGGGTCGCCAACGGGCATGGTTATATTCATCTTCAAAGATCAACTGATAGGCCTCATTCTCGGTGTACGCCAGTTCGTAATAAAACGCGCTGTTCTCTATTTGAATCATTACCGGCTCTCCCGCACGATCGTCTTCAAATGGTTTCGAAAGCATCAGTTGTGTGCTTTGTGGCCGATTGACCACTTTCCCTTTAATGACACAGATTTTTTCTTTTTGTGTGCATGCTGAAAAAACAATGCCGAGGCAAATCGATAGGAGAAGGATTTTACTTTTCATAACTGTTTTCGTTTTATGGTATCTAGTTCTGAATTAGGAATAGCAATACGAAAGTGAATTCTGTTGTAATAAAATAGCAATCAACAGCCATTCAGGTTTCATTAAATATCCAGGGTGAAAATCTCTCGCTGCTAATCGTTCTGGGTGTCACCGGATTATGGGCATCTAATTTAACAAAAATAATGTTAAGATGAAATTCTAGTGTAGGGGCGTCGAATTTTTCCCGAAGTTACAAAGCTTCGGTAGGTGGGTTTGCCGGATTATAGTCTTGGAATTAGCGGGAATTTTTAATTACCGGCAACACCGTTAACATGCTTTAGAATTAATTCCTCGATTGCGCCTTTGTTAAAGGGTTTCATTAAATATTCAACGATTTCGCCATTATCCAATGCCGATAAAATTTCGGGACTTTGCTGGTAGCCCGACAATATGCTGCAGGGAATATGCTCGCATACATTTTTAATTTTCCGGATAAACTCCAGCCCGTTCATGGCGGGCATTCTCATATCCGAGATTACAAATTTTATGTCGGGATCGCTGTTAAATATCTCCACGCCTTTCGCGCCGCTGTCGGCAGTTAATACCTCAAAAACTTTTGAGAAGGTCAATTGAAAAACGGTGATATTAATTTCCTCATCGTCCACATAAAGTATTTTGGGTTTGTTACTCATGTTTTATTCCTTTTTGTGGTAGTATAACTGTTACAGTTGTTCCTTTGTTTACTTCCGACTCAAATTCGAGGCTGCCTCCGTGATCCTTAATTATGCCGAAAGCAATCGACAGGCCTAAACCTGTTCCTTTCCCCGGGTCTTTGGTCGTATAAAACGGGTCGGTAATCTTCGTTAGTTCGTCCTTTTCAATTCCTTTGCCGGTATCGGAAATAGCAATGATTAAATGGTTGTCCTTTTTCGATGTTTTTATGGCTATCTCCCCTGCCCCTTCGATGGCCTGCTCGGCATTGGAAAGAATATTCAGAAATACCTGATGAATATTTCCAACATTACCAAAAGTAATAAATGTTTCGTTTGAATAGTTCTTATGAACCTGAATTCTATTTTTTAATTGACTTTGTAACATTACAAGGCTGTCGTTGAGTATTTCATGGATGTTACATTCTTCGTTATCCGACGGTGTATTGCGGCTAAACTGGTTGAGGCTTTTTACAATACCTGTTACACGATCGGCCCCGGTTTTAATGGCATTTAACAGCGTTTCAACATCTTCGTCGCCGGCATGTATTCCCTGCAATTTTAATCCTTCGTAAGCGCCAATAATGTAGTTTAACGGATTGTTAATTTCGTGGGCAACTCCGGCAGTAAGCACACCCAGCGAAGCCATTTTTTCGGCCTGAAACAGCTGTGCCTGTGTTTCTTTTAAGTCGTTAAGAGCGCTTATTAACTTCGAGTTCTGCTCGTTAATTATGGTGTTTTTTTCTTGTAAGGCATCGTTTATTATCTGCAACTCGGCATTGGCCGTTTTTAGCTCCGTTGTACGTTTGTCTACAATGTCTTCCAGGTTCTTTTTGTGTTTCTCCAGCTCCAGCCTCGTCGATTTTACCTCGGTAATATCGCGCCCCTCGCCAATTAAATAAATCAGATTATCGTGCGAATCGTGAATCGGTTTTAACGAAAGGTCGATGTAACGAATATTTCCATCTTTGTCGATATTGGTGGTTTCGAATCGGACGGTTTTTCCCAGCCGGGCCTTTTCAATCGCCACGGTCAGTTTCTCTCTTTCTTCGGCCGAATGTTTCCACCATCGGGTTTCGGGGAATAATAAGCCCTTGTATTCATCTTTTCGATACCCGATAAATTCGCAGGCGGTTGAGTTGGCTTCCAGCAGTCGTCCTTCACCATCAAGCAAACCAACAAACGAAAATGTCTGGTCAAAAATACCTTTAAACTTCTGCTCACTTTTTATACGGTTGCGCAGCTGTTCGCCAATGATACTTTCGTAAATGGCAAATATTAAAATGGGCAGAAAAAGGATGCTTAGAATCTGTTCAAATTCTTCGGCATTTTCCTGAACTGTTGTGTGCTGATAAATATTGATGATAGAGCCGGCCAGCAAAATGAGCAAGGCAACGCCAAATAATATTTTGTATTGAACCCGGTTGCGATAGAGCCGCACAAAAACAATTACTGCCGAAAGCGAAAGAATAAGTGCTGATAATATGTTTACGGTTACAATATAATTTTCCATTACAGCTCCCTTTTTACGATACTTATAAATAAAAAGACACAGGCAATGAAAAAGAAGGTGTGCTCGACGATATTAATTTCGGTGGAAAAAATAAGCCCTTCCAGCACACTGTTTACTTTCGAGAATAAAACAAAAACGACGCCCCAAAACCAGTAAGACCGCTGGTAGTTGGTGCTTTTGCCAATTAGTGTTAACAGGTAAAGAAAAAGTAAGGTGCTAATCGAAAAGTCGAGTATTTCGCTAACATTTTGCATAAAAATCGGAAAAATAAAAGCAAAGATATTAAATCTCGTATTACAGGTTTGAATTATGCTACTTTATTACTTGCTAACTGACATTAGTTAGCCTTTTTAGCTGAATGAGTTTTGTTGTTGCACTCAATTTTGCCGCTTACAATTTCGAATTATTAGTGTGAGGATTTATTCAAAATCTCCATCATATTACCGGGCTTTTGCAAGGGTGCAAATCCAAATTGTTTGTACAGCCCGTGTGCATCGTCGGTTCCCAATCCCCAGCGGCGCAGTCCCTGCAAATCGGGATGTGTCATTATGGCTTCCACTAACTTTTTACCGTAACCTTTTCCCTGGTATTCGGGAAGGATAAAAACATCGAGCAGCCAGGCAAAAACGGCATAATCGGTAATTACCCGCGCAAATCCAACCTGCTTGTTCTCGCTGTAAATCCCAAAACACAGTGAATTTTCGATGGAACGCCTTACGGTTTCCAACGAACGACCTTTTGCCCAATACGATTCGTTCGACAAATAATTGTGAATAACCTGAATGTTGAGCTTTGCCTTATCCGTTGAAATTTCAATCATCGTTTTCTGCTTTTGCGGGGTTTTAAAATCCCATTAACTGCCGCACTTTTTCAACATTCTCTTTGTTGGTTAACAACTCCAGCAGCAAAAAAGCCACACCAGCAGCAGTGGATGGATTCCACGAAGTAATTATATTATCGTCGATAACAATGGGCTGATCGAGTACATTTACGCCAAAATTTTTCAATGCCTCGCGCCGCACTTCACTTCGGTAGGTCGTTCCGTTTTTACCTTTTAAAATACCACTTTTACCCAGTGGCAGAGCGCCCGCACAAATGGATGCAATAAATTTACCGTTTGCCTTGAAATCCTGTATCAACTTGGTAAATTTATTGCTGTAGGCATCGTTGTAAAAATCGTACACCTCAAAACCTCCGGGAATTGCCAGCGCATCAAAATCGTTTACATCAACCTCATCAATAAGGTAGTCGGCAATTAATTTATGACCGAAAGCGCTCTTAATTTCTTTCGTTACGCCGCAGGTGTACAGTTTTGTTGAACAATCGCCTTCCTCCATGTTCCAGCCGATAACATCGATAAATACACTTGCTTCGAAAAATTCGAATCCGTTGGCCAATAACAGTAATACTTTTTTCATGGGTTTAACTTTTGGTATGAGTTGACTTATAATCCGTGGAGACTTTCGCCCGCTACTTATCCACATGAGGCTCACCGGGATATGGTGCGAATTTAACAAAATTATCAGGATAAAGGTGCTGATAGAATCAATGTTAAATCAGCTCACAAAGTATTATGCTCGTGCCGGAGCCAGTCTTCTTCGAGTTCCCAAATTCAGCATATAAATAGTAATTATCAGCAACATCCCGCTGATTACGGAAAGCAGTACAAAGTCGAACTGATCGAGCAGAAAACCGTAAAGCGCAAAAGCAATGGGCAGCGTAATATCGCCCACCAAAGCAGAAATAGCTGCAACACGGCCCAGTTTTTCGGGTGGGGTATCAAGCTGTATAAAGGTTTTCCAATTGATGGAAGCATAAACGATACAGTAACCGATAACAAAAACAGGAAGGGCAAATAAGAAAAGCGGCAAACTTTTGAAAAAAGCGATAACGCCAATAGTTATTATACTAAATCCCACAACGATAAAAATCTTTGGTAACGCATCAATTCTGAACGTCTCCTCGCTCCTGCGGCTCAACAGTAAAGCTCCTAAAACAAATCCTGCTCCTAAAACGGTTTCTAAAATTCCGAGCAAGTTGAGGTTATCATCCGACACAAATTTGGCCATAACCGGAAGCATTACCGATAAAGCACCAATAAATAAATGTGCTGCAAAAATGTAGAACAAGAGGTTCAGCAAGCGGGTATTTGATAACACATATTGTAGTCCGTTTTGTATGTCGTTGATTAGAGCCTTACTTCTGTTCCATTTGTTTTCGTTTCTTTTTCGCCAGATCGAATGGGTATGGGAATAAGAAATAAATCCTTCGAAAAAAGCAGAGAGCAAAAAAGATATCCCGTTTATAAAAAACGCGCCTACATAACCTGTTGCTGCAACAATTGCCACACCTGCAAAAGGTCCGGCAACCTTAGCTAATCCATCAACCAGTTGAATAAGGGAATTGGCTTTCCCGTACTTGCCTTTTGGTACAATGTGCGGAACAATACTGGTAACTGCCGGATTAAAAAATGCCGACGCCAGCGATACCACCACCGTAATACCAAAAACCCAAACGGGCGTTAGCAATTCCTCCAGGTAGAGTAAACCCAATACTGTTATTCCAATGCCACGCACCACATCGGCAACCACCAATACGCGTTTTAAATTCGAGTTATCGATTACCGCTCCGGCTACAATTCCCATCAGCACCGTCGGCAAAGTGGCTGCCAGCAGATACAATCCCATCATGGTGGGCGAATTCGTTACTTCAAGTATCCACCAAGCAATAGCGATAGCATACATTTTATCTCCTAAAGCCGATACCAGTTTGCCGGTCCACAGCAGCATCAAATTTTTGTTTTGCATTCTTCTTGTTGATTAATTTACAGATGCAAAGAAACCAACCAGCGCAAAGCTTTTCATTTACATTTGTTGATAAAATCCTTCCGTGCCCGGCTTAATTGTGTGGGTGTAATTCCTAAAAAATTGGCAATATGATAGTGAGGTATTCGGTTGATCAGCCCCGGAAATTCGCTCAGGAAAAGTTCGTATTTCTCCAACGAATTGAGGTTTAACAGAGCTACGAGCCTCGATTGTAACTGTTTGTTCAGTTGCTCAAAAGCTTCAGTGATCACCTTGGTTATTTCCCGGTCTTTGTTTACGTGTGCCATTATGGTGGCGTAATCGGCTACCGATAGTTCGCAATCATCAAGGGCCTGAATACTCATTTGTGTTTGCACATTTGGAATATAGCTGCCAATAACCATGTCGCCTTCGCAATAAAAGTGGGTGGTTATTTCGTTTCCATCAACATCGAGCACAAAGCCTCTCATCACGCCTTTTACAAGACGTCCTATTTTACGGCAATGACTTTCCTCTTTTAAGAAGAAATCGCCACTTTTTAACCGTTCTGTATCGTGTAAGGAATCAATCAGCATATTCTGAAACGTTGATATTCATGAACTCTATCTCTACGAAACTAATCAAAAAATATGGTTGTAACGCATAAAATATCGCCGGCTTCATAAGCAGAAAAAAGTGATATCGAAACTCCTGATCAATTCTAATGGCATAAAAAAAGGGCTGAATTCATTTTACAAATTCAGCCCCGGACTCTGGTTTTACCTTTCGGTATATCATCATTTCAACTAAAACTCAAATACAGGTCTCCCGTCAGCATCAAATTTAACTTCCATAACGCGTGCATGACGGTTTGGATCATACAACGGGTCTTCAACAATTTCTTCCAGCGGTCGTTTATCGCTTGCGGGAACAACTGCAGGATCGCCAACAGCCTTCTCATAATCGCGGGCATGGTAAATGCACAGTGGCGTTTTATCATCTTCAGCCACGGTAAAACAGTTGTGCCCCGGGCCGTATATTTTCTTTTCGTAATCGGTTTCCAAAACCGGGTACCTTGATTTCTTCCATGAATTACGATCCAGCAGATCGGCATTCTCATCGGCTTCCATCAATCCCATACAATAGCAGGCGCCGGTGGCACTTGCCGAAAATGTAATATAAATTTTGCCATTGTTTTTAATGGCTGCCGGTCCTTCATTTACCCAGAAACCGATTCTTTCCCAATCGTAATCGGGAGTGGTAAGCATAAACTGTACAGTTTTTAACTTAACCGGAGTTTCCATTTCTGCCAGGTAAAGATTTGATGCAGCAAACTGTCCGCCGGTTTTTTCGGCCCAGCAAAAATAACGCTTACCGTTATTTTCGAATACTGTTCCATCCAGCGAGAAGTCGATGAATGTTTTTTCATCGCCATCGGCAGGCTGCATTTGTCCCAGCTCAATCCACTCGTCGTTTAACGGATCCTGACCGGTACATTCCAAAACATAAGGTCGTAACGCCCAAATGTCTTCTTCTTCGCTGGCAGCAAAGTAAACATACCATTTGCCATCGAGGTAATGAATTTCAGGAGCCCAGATATGACGGCTCATTGGGCCGGTTTCGTGTTTAAACCACACATCAAAAGTTTCAGCCTCTTTTAAGCCCGCAATCGTTTTACTTTTTCGTAATTCAATACGATCGTAAGTTGGCACCGAGCCGGTGAAATAGTAGTAACCATCAGTATGTTTGTACACAAACGGATCGGCGCGCTGCTCAACCAATGGCGCATTTTTATCTGTAGTGTCCATCTTAAATATGAATTTTTGCTTTTATCGTTTCGTAAAATTTGTCGGTGATTTTGTAGCGGTAGATCAACATACCATTGAGCACATGAAAAACACCCGGAATTAGAGTTAGCATCAGTGCAAGCCCGATAAGTGCTGTTTTTGATTGAACAGCATCAGGAATGTATCCGAATGCATCAAGCAACAAACCAACCACGGCTCCGGCAACTCCCATTCCTGCTTTTTGTGCAAAAGAAATACCTCCGAATGCCAATCCTGAAACACGTTTTCCGGTTTCAGCATGACCATGATCCACGGCTTCAGCAATAGCCGACCAAAATACCGGGGCATGTACATCAACCACTAACGATAGAATAAAATAAAGTACGTAAGCCAACAACACACTATCGGGTTGTGGTTTCACCAAAACAAACATCAGCACGCTAAGCACTCCCACACCAAACTGCGACATCCAGAACAGTTTTACTTTGCAAAAACGTTTGGTGATAAGCGTTGACAAAGGCATGGCCAAAATAGCCGCTGCAACACCGGTTCCCATAAAAGTGGATTGCATTCCGGCATCTCCGCCCAGGTAATATTTTGCATAGAAGATAGCCACCGAACTGCGGATTACATAACCAACAGTACCCGACAGGCAAGATCCCCATAAAATAAGCCACTGGTCGTTTTTTACCAGGTACCTTAACTGCTGAAAAAATGGTGTTTTATCTACTACGTGTTCGATTCGCTCGCGGGTAGTAAAATAGCTGAACAAGAACAACAAAGTTCCCATCAACGCCATTAGTCCCATAGCCAGTTGATATCCTCTTCCCATGTCATCGCGACCTAGTTTTTCGGCAAGAATCGGAACAACGATCGACACCATAAAAGCAGCCACCTTTGCAAAGAAAAGGCGGTAACCGTTTGCCGACAGACGTTCCTGCGGATCGTTAGTCAACACCCCGATTAGCGAAATGTATGGAATGGTGACCGATGTGAACATCAGCGTTACAAAAATATAGGTAATGTATGCGTAAATCAGTTTTCCGGCATAATCGAAACCAGGTGTGGTAAACGTTAAGAATACCGAGATTCCGAAAGGAACCGAGAGAAATAAAAAGTAAGGACGGAACCGGCCTCCTTTAAATTTATATTTGTCTGTTATCAACCCCATCAAGGGATCGCTGACAGCGTCGATCAGTCGAACCAGTAAAAACATAAGGGCAACATCTTTGGGCTTTAGTCCAAAAATATCAGTATAAAAATAAGTGATGATAAGGAACATGGAAGATATAACCACGTTTACGGCAGCATCTCCCGATCCATAGCCGATCTTTTCAAGTACGGTTAGCTTTTGAGCTTTAGAGTTCATTGATTTAAATTAAAGTTTGATCTTCTATTGTTTGAGCCAATTCATTCGATCCATGTTGCACGAAGCTTTATGTGGATATTCTGCTCGATGCAAATATAGGTGCTATTGCGGAAATCAGGTGGAGTTTTGAATATATGAGGTGGACATATTGTATTATCGCCCGGAGATCAATACTGCTGAATCGAAAAGCTTCTTTATTTTTGTGGCAAACAACCATTATGAAACAACTGCTTCTTTTTATCGCCGTACTCACCCTGTTTGCAGGATGTGCTCCAAAAACAAACCCGCCAAAAGTATATCTGTTTTCGTATTTTAAAGACAACGGACAAGATGGTTTGCACCTTGCTTATAGTAAAGACGGGTATCATTTTCATGCGCTGAACAACGATTCTTCCCTACTCGCACCACAAGTTGCCGACGATAAATTAATGCGCGATCCGTGTATTATTGAGGGGCCGGATAATCGTTTTCATATGGTTTGGACGGTTAGCTGGAACGACAGAGGAATTGGATATGCTTCGTCGGAAGATCTGATCAACTGGTCGGAGCAACAATTTGTGCCGGTGATGCAACACGAACCTACTGCCAGAAACTGCTGGGCGCCTGAGATTATTTATGATGATGAAAAGGAGCAATACATGATTTACTGGGCCACCACAATTCCCGGACGTTTTGAAGCCGGCGAAACACAGGGCGACAGCGAATACAACCACCGCATGTATTACACCACCACAAAAGATTTTGAGGAATTTACGACCACAAAACTATTGTACGACGAAGGCTTTAATGTAATTGATGCGGTTATAAAAAAGATAAACGACGAGTACCTGATGTTTTTAAAAGACGAAACCCGTTATCCACCAAAAAAACACATTCGTATTGCCAAAAGCAATTCGCTTTACGGCGGATATAAACTTGCTTCTGAAGCCATTTCTCCCGATTGGGTGGAAGGCCCAACAGTTGCACAGGTAAACGATGCGTGGGTGCTTTATTACGACGAATATACCCGACACCACATGGGCGCCATGCGATCGACCGACCTAATCAACTGGGAAGTTATAAACGACAGCATCAGCTTTCCCGAAGGAACGCGCCACGGTACTATTTTCAAAGTTGACGAATCGGTTTTAAACAATTTACTGAATGAGTTTGAAGCAACGAATTAGTTATTATTTCGTTGCCTGATCGCTCATTTCAAATACCAAATCTCCTCCTTTTATTAAATCGAAATGTGAGATTTTTGTGCCGTCAATTTCATGACCGTTCAACGTAACTTTACTAACGTACACATTTTCTTCGCTTTGATTTTTGGCTGTTATTGTAAGCTGGTTTCCATTTTCAAACGAAACGACTGCTTTTTTCACCGAAGGACTCCCCAATTCGTAGTATTCCGATCCCGGCGCCAGCGGATAAAAACCAAGGCTATTAAAAATGTACCACGCACTCATTTGGCCGGCATCGTCGTTACCACACAAACTGTTTACCTCGGCACCATACATGGTTTTCATGATCATGCGCACGCGGCTTTGGGTTTTGTGTAGCTCGTCGGTGTAGTTGTACAAAAACGGAATATGATGTCCCGGTTCGTTACCATGCACATAATTACCGATCATTCCGTCGCGGGTAATATCCTCGTTCTTCTCAATGTATTTATCGGCCAACTCCATGGTAAACAACGAATCCAACATCCCCGACAGACGTTTTTTACCGCCCATCAGCTGAACCATATCTTCCACCTGATGCGGCACATACAAACCGTAATTCCAGGCATTGCCTTCAATAAATCCCTGTCCGTGTGTATCCAGCGGATCGAATTCTTTTCTGAACTCGCCATTTGATAGTTTCGGACGCATAAAACCAATCGAAGGATCGTAAACTTTTTTATAGGCGTTCGAACGTTCCAGGAACTCTTTTTCGGTAGCTGCATCGCCGGTGTTTTTGGCAATCTGCGCAATACACCAGTCGTCGAAAGCATATTCCAGCGTTTTCGACACCGAGTACGAACTTTTGTCTTCGGGCACAAAACCGTATTTCATATAATCGCCAACGCCATGAAAATAGGGAACTTTTGCCGTTGTAACTGCAGCTTCCAAAGCCCGTTTTCGATCGAAATCGCCAACTCCTTTTACTACAGCATCGGCCAAAACTGTTGTTGAGTGATAGCCGATCATACACCAGTTTTCGTTGGCATAGTGGCTCCAAACCGGTAACATGTGGTGCACACTCTGGTCGTAATGCGCCAACATCGACTTAATCATGTCGTTATTACGCGACGGCTGAATAAGGTTAAAGAAAGGATGCAAAGCGCGGTAGGTATCCCACAACGAAAAAATTGTGTAGTTGGTAAAACCTTCCGACTGGTGAATATTCTGATCGAGTCCACGGTAACTGCCATCTACATCTTCGTACACAATCGGACTCAGGAAAGTGTGATACAGCGCTGTGTAAAATGTTTTTTTGTCGTCATCAGAAATACTTTCTACCTCTATTTTTGCCAGTTCGTTGTTCCATTTCTGTTGTGTTTCGGCTTTTACACGTTCAAAATCCCAATCCGGAATTTCGGCCTCCAGGTTTTTTTGTGCACCCTCCATACTTACCGGCGACAGGGCAAATTTTACTTTTAGCTTTTCGTTATCGGCAGTATCGAAATTAAAATACGCCCTGATATTTCGTCCGGCCATTTCCGGGAAATTATTCTCCTGGTCAAAATACCGGTAATGCCCATCATAGTTATCCGCGTCGTATTTTTTATGCCCGTAACTTTTAAACGGTTTTGAAAACTGCATGGCAAAAAATACTTTTCGCGTACGCCCCCACCCTTTCGTTTGGCGGTAACCGGTAATCAGCGAATCGTTCTCAACGCGCAAAAATGTCCACACGTTTTTCTCATCGTAATGGTAAATGTTATAAACCAGATCAAGAATTATGTGCGCGTCATCTGATTTCGGGAATGTATATTGATGAAATCCGACCCTTTCCGATGCGGTTAATTCAGCATTTATATTGTAATCGTCGAGTTTTACGCTGTAAAACCCGGGTGCTGCCTTTTCGCTTTCGTGCGAGAAAACCGAATAAAAACCTTTGTTTCCATCATCGTTTTTTATGGGGTCGAGCACCAAATCGCCGGTGGTTGGCATCACCAGAAAATCTCCCAGATCGGAGTGACCGGTACCACTAAAATTGGTGTGTGCAAAGCCAATTATCGTGGTGTCGCGATACTGGTAACCGGCACAATATTCGTACGTTTTTTTATTGTAGCTGCCATCTGGATTAAAATACGGCTGCATATCGGTTTGCGGCCCCAGCTGCACCATTCCAAAAGGAGCAGTAGCTCCGGGAAATGTATGGCCCATAGTGCTTGTTCCAACCATCGGGTTTACATACTGGCAATAATTTTCGGAAGAACTGCTAACTGCAGGATTCTTTTCACTCTGATTTTGACAAGAAATGAACAGCACCAAAAGTACGGCGCAATGAAGTAGTGGTTTCATGAATACAATTTTTGTGGTTTGCCGAAAACAAAAACGCTTTCATTCCCGGCTTTGCAAAACCGGTTAAGCTTTGCAATAAATTTAGTTGCTGGTTAAAGGCTGCTAAAATAAAAGATTTCGGGGGATAAACGTGCCACTACGTCCAATTTATGCGATGTTTAATTAATGGAGCTCAATATCCGGCAATAATCGCACCGCATTCCGGAAAATTAAACAAAGCGCTGCAATTCACTGTAAAAGCGATTAAAATTGGGGGAAGAACAAACAAATGAGTAGCTGATTAATCCAAAAATTTTGAATACGTGATCCTCATATCAACGCCATCTTGTTTTGCCCCTTTAAGAATTACGCGGTTGGCAATATCGGCACGACGACCTGTTGTCAGGTAAAAGCCCTGGTTTCCAACAAAATCATCGTCATCAGGATCGGTTACATCGATAATACGCTGAACATGCTGCGTAATATTAAAGGTATACGTGTAATCGCTGGTATCTAGAACACCGCCGTAAAACAACGGATTAAAGAAATAATCAATCGGGCGGTATTCCTCTTCGTCGGGCGCCACAAACGTAAACAACAGCTCGCTTGGCGGCGGATAATTATGAATATCGCTTGCAATGGTATCAACATGGAAAATGATCTCCGCTTTATTGATACCCATATTTGTTGAATCTTTCCAGCTTTCAAGACCGGAAACTGTAATACGTGATTTTAATCCTCCGGTTGGCTGTACATAAATCAGGTCGCTTTCCTCTTCTTCCTGATCAAGATCAGCTAAAAACGGCGCTCCGGTGTAATCGTGTTTAAATTCGCTAACACGAGCACTGAATTCAGTAATCAGATAGGCTTGCGATAAAGTATCCGGATCTTCGTCCTCTTCAAGCAATATGGTATTTTCGTCGTTGTTATAATACACCAACAAGGCCGATCCCTGGAACGAACTGCTTGCTGCCGTATGTAAAGTTACCAATGAACCTTCGCCGGAAACATCAGCACTTTCGAGTAAAAGTCCTTTAAAATACTGAAGAAAAACATCGTTGTTCACCATATCGAGCGAATCGGCACTGATCAGCTTTTCGCCCAAAGCAATATCCAACGGAATCGTCAACATCTGGTAGTTGGTATCCTGTGATGCAGAATCCAACACCACTTTTGGCGTGTAATCAAACTCGGCAAGCGGAATATCAGATGCCATCGATTTCAAATCAATATCCTGGGTGTATTCAGCATCCGGATCAAGCAACGTTTCCATTTCGTACACTTTAATGTGCTGAGTTGTAATTGTGTCGCCGTAAATGTTTCGGTAAAACAGGTACAAACGAACCGAGTCAACAACGGTATTGGTTCCAAAATCAGGAAACGAAGTTAAACGGAACTGCGTTGCATAATTTGCAGTTGTTTTCCCAAAAACCGGATCGTTCAGTGTTCCCAACAGGTTCGTTGTCGACTTGTTGGAAATAATTCCATTTTCAGTAAAAGTGTAAGATGCAATTTTATCCGAAACAGAAATATTCCGAACATTAATCAAGTCTTCGTCCGGAAGAATGCCTAATCCCAAATCGTTTTGCTCGCTATTGCAGGCAACCAAAATGTTCAACAGAACAAACAAACCTCCAAATATCTTTAACAACTGCGCTGTATTGTATTTCATGTCAACTATTCCAATTTATTTTAGGAAGCTTACCTACTGTAACCTAAGCAAATTAGCCTATTTAAACAGTCTGGATTACTTCTTCAATTTTCTGATTTCCGAAAAATTACACAAACATAGAAAATTACAACGAGAGCTATTCTGAAATCGGAGTAAAATTGAACTTTTTAAATTTAATTTTGATTCTTTAACACCGAAGCCTTACACTTTATCGTAAAACTCGTTGTAGGCATCAATGTATGTTTCTTTTGGTTGGAAATCGAGGAATAACTTTTCGCTATCCTTAATATAATTTTTAACGTCAGCGTTAATATTTTCAGCTCCCTGAATAACCGCATCCGAATAATCGACAGCCATTTTGCTAACATTGGCAAAAGTTGGTTCTTCTATCGTTTTCACATCGTCGGTTGTAATACCTTCGAGCAACAGTTTTTCGTTAAACTTGCTATCGAGTGGTTGTTTAAAATCATCGTCGTAAACCGAATAAACCAGTTTCGAGTTCTGAAATAACGGATCGTTATAATAGTACTTTTTAATGTATAAAGGCACTAACGAAGTTAACCAGCCATGGCAGTGAATAATATCGGGTGCCCAGCGTAACTTAATTACAGTTTCGAGCACACCGCGGGCAAAAAATACCGCACGTTCGTCGTTATCTTCAAACTCTTTGCCGTCATCATCGTGCAAAACGGCTTTGCGTTGAAAATAATCTTCATTATCGATAAAATAAACCTGCATACGAGCAGCTTGTATCGAAGCTACTTTTATGATAAGTGGGTGATCCGCATCGTTAATCACCAGGTTCATACCCGACAAGCGGATTACCTCGTGTAACTGATTTCTACGCTCGTTTACGCAGCCATACCGCGGCATAAATGTTCTAATCTCTCTCCCTTTCTCCTGAACGCCCTGTGGCAGGTAACGTCCGATTTCCGACATTTCGCTTTCTGGTAAATAAGGGGTAATCTCCTGTGAAATATAAAGGATTCTTTTCTTTTCCATGAACCTAATAAGTGCAGTTAAAAAACAGTGTGCAAAAGTAATAAAAATATGCGAATAGTCAAGTTAAGTTCGTTAGTTTCAGTCACTATACTTCTTTTTTATGCTGTTTTAACAATTAAAATTACTTACTTTGCAGCCGCAATTTTTTAGGTATGAAACTGGTTAATACAGTACAAGAGTTACAGGCTGAAATTCAGCACCTTGCCAAGGGTGGAACAGTGGGTTTTGTACCCACAATGGGGGCACTTCACCAAGGCCATATTTCGTTGGTAAAACAGGCCGTTTCGGAAAATCCGGTTGTGGTGGTAAGTATTTTTGTAAATCCAACACAATTTAACGATCCGAAGGATTTGGAACGTTATCCGCGCACGCTCGAAAACGATATGAAATTATTGGAACCAACAGGTTGTTCAATCGTTTTTGCACCCAATGCAAAGGAGGTTTACCCCGAACCGGATAAACGTAAATTTAACTTTGGAAAATTAGAAGAGGTAATGGAAGGCAAACATCGCCCGGGACACTTTAACGGTGTAGCTCAGGTGGTTAGCCGACTTTTCGACATGGTAAAACCTACCAAATCGTACTTCGGATTGAAGGATTTTCAGCAATTGGCCATTGTTAAAAATATGGTGAAACAACTGCAACTTCCTGTGGAAATTGTACCTTGCGCCATTATTCGCGAAGAAAGTGGTTTGGCCATGAGCTCGCGAAACGAATTATTGACGGAAGAACAGCGGAAAAATGCGGCCGTAATTTCGGAGACTTTGTTTAAAGCCAAAGAACTTAAGGAGCAGAAATCCGTACAAGAAATCACGGATTGGGTGACAGAAACAATAAACAAGAACCCATTCCTCGATGTTGAATATTTTGAGATCGTTGACGACGAACAGCTGCAACCGGTGGATAACTGGGACGAAAAATCTACTAAAGTTGGATGTGTTGCTGTTTTTTGTGGAAAGATCCGATTAATTGACAATATAGTTTTTTAAGACCGAAATAAGCATAGTTATGCAAATTGAAGTTTGTAAATCGAAAATACACAAGGTTACCGTTACCGAGGCGAACCTACAATATGTTGGAAGTATTACCATCGACGAAGATTTGATGGATGCGGCAAACCTTATCGAGAACGAAAAAGTTCAGGTTGTTAATATTAACAACGGCGAGCGCCTGGAGACTTATGTAATCAGGGGCGAGCGCGGAACGGGTACAATCTGTTTGAACGGCCCGGCTGCACGTAAAGTAGCTGTTGGCGATGTGGTAATTATCATTTCGTACGCTTTAATGGATTTCGAGGAAGCCAAAACATTTAAGCCAAGTTTGATCTTCCCTGATATCGAAACGAATACTGTAGTATAAAATACATTTCTATAGATATGTAAACCTCGTAGTTTTAACTGCGAGGTTTTTTTTATGCGCTACCGTTTCAAAGCCATCGCGATTTCGTACCGATAAACAGGAATTATTCACTATTTTTAGCCTTTATGAATCTCATGTTTAAATCAAAGATTTTTAAGGATTTTGAATCGCTTCGTCCCTTGCTTGAAATCTGGAAAGGAAGCAACAACACTATCGTTTTTACCAACGGTTGTTTCGATCTTATTCATAACGGGCACGTTGATTCGCTGCACAAATCGGCAGCATTTGGCACCAAACTGATCGTTGGACTTAACTCCGATACGTCGGTGAAATTATTAAAAGGCGATAAACGCCCCATTATAAACGAGCAGGCTCGCGCCGAAGTGTTGGCTGCTTTCGGCTGTGTTGACGCAGTAATTCTTTTTGATGAAGAAACGCCGGCCGAAATCATTGCAAAAATCATCCCCGATGTTTTGGTAAAAGGTGCGCAATACGAAATTCATGAAATTGCGGGCCACGATACCGTCCTGAACAACGGCGGAAAGGTGGAAACACTGGAGTTAATTGAAGGAATTTCTACCAGCGAAATTATTGAACGAATTAAAAAGCTTTGAGAAATTATAGGCGCTCCTTAAACTTTAGATTAAAGTAACCACGGCGAAATATAAAAGCTAACGATGTCTGACAAACCCAATGCAAGAGAACGGGCAAGAATTTTACGACGTAACATGACCAGGGAAGAAACCAAACTTTGGCAGAAATTACGTGGAAGAAAGTTTTTTGGACTTAAGTTTCTACGACAGCATCCCATAACATACGATGTTGTAAACAACGAACGCAAATATTTCATTCCTGATTTTTATTGTGCAGAAAAAGCCGTAATAATTGAAATTGATGGAATAATTCATCAGTTTCAAAAAGAAAAGGATAGGCGTAGAGACGAAATATTAGAGGAAATGGGATTTAGGATTCTAAGGATTCGTAATGAAGAATTTATTGATATTTTTAACGTTTTAGAAAAGATTGAGAATTTTATATTTTACTCACCCTGATTGTAACAAGTTACAATCTATCCCTCTCTGCAAGCAAAGAGGGAATGAGCCGGTGGTTTGATGACAATTCGTACTGATTAAGAGCAGACTATCGTCCCTCTTTTTGTTAAGAGAGGGACAAGAGGGTGAGTCCCAAAATTAATTCAAAAATAATTCCGAATGGCAAAAACAAAAACCATATACACCTGTCAGAATTGCGGTGCACAATCGCCCAAATGGCTGGGTAAATGTTCCGCCTGCAACGAGTGGAACACTTATGTTGAGGAGATTGTAGAAAAGAAACAATCTACCGGAAAACTTTCGGTGCAGATTTCGGGGAACCAACCCATTACGCTCGAAAATATCGAAATGGCCAGAACCCAGCGTATTTCTGTGGGGATTGAAGAATTTAACCGTGTCTTGGGCGGCGGAATCGTTCCCGGTTCGCTGATACTTTTAGGTGGCGATCCCGGAATTGGAAAATCAACACTGGCGCTTCAACTGGCATTGGGGTTAAATGGGAAAAAGATCCTGTACATTTCGGGCGAAGAAAGTTTGCAGCAGATAAAACTGCGCGCCGAGCGTTTAAGCAATGCACAAAGCAACTGTCTGTTTTTAAGTGAAACATCGCTGGAACATATTATCGCCCAAGGCGAACAGGCAAAACCGGAGTTGCTGATCATCGATTCTATTCAAACCATTTCAACCGAACTCATTGAGTCATCACCAGGTTCAGTTGGGCAGGTTCGCGAGTGTACATCCGCTATTTTGAAATTTGCGAAGAAAAATCATATTGCCGTTGTGCTGATCGGGCACATTACAAAAGAAGGTAGCCTTGCCGGACCAAAAGTTCTGGAACACATGGTCGACACCGTTTTGCAGTTTGAAGGCGACACCAATTACATGTACCGCATTTTGCGCTCCAACAAAAACCGTTTTGGCTCTACCAACGAGCTTGGCATTTTTGAAATGCGCAGCGATGGTTTACGCGAGATCACCAATCCATCGGAGCAATTGATATCAAAAGTAAGCGACGATGTGAGCGGTACTGCCATTGCTGCAACCATCGAAGGTGTGCGGCCTTTCCTGATCGAGATTCAGGCACTGGTAAGTTCGGCAGCTTATGGAACTCCACAGCGTTCGTCAACCGGTTTTGACTTACGACGTTTGAACATGCTTTTGGCCGTTCTGGAAAAACGCGCCGGTTTTAAACTCATTGCAAAAGACGTTTTCCTGAATATTGCCGGCGGACTAAAAATCAATGATCCGGCAACCGATTTGGCGGTTATTTGCTCCATTCTTTCGTCGAATATCGACATTGCCATAAACCACAAAATATGTTTTGCCGGCGAGGTTGGATTAACCGGAGAAATACGTGCCGTAAGCCGCATCGAGCAACGTATTGCCGAAGCTGCCAAACTGGGATTCTCGCGCATTTATGTACCAACACTGAACAAAGGTTTCGATGCCTCGAAATTTAAAATCGATATTGTAAAAGTAAGCCGGGTAGAAGAAGTATTTAAAACTATTTTCGCATAAAAGTAATTTCTCGCAGATGGCGCAGAATTACGCAGAAAAATATTTCAGCTCGCTATTAAATCAGCGAAATTGTTGAGGAACGATCGTCACCCTGAACTTGATTCAGGGTCTATATTGTTAGATGCTGAATCCGTCAGCTGACGGACAGCATGACATTCTAAAGGCAATAAAATTAAAACGTCACACAAATAAGCTTTTTTAACGACCTTTTTTTGATAATCGATTTAACTATTTATAATTTGGCAGCCAAATGAAAAATGCCTTTCTGATACTAATTATTGCTGTATTCGCATTCAGTGCGTGCGAAAACGAGATTATGCCCAAACCCGAGCATTTGATCAAGGAAAAGAAAATGATCAACATGCTGGTTGACGTGCACCTGGCCGATGCAACTTTTAACCATTTAAGGTACGATTCGGCGATGCAGCATAGCCGCACAGAAAATTTTTACTATTCGGTTTTGGACAAATACGAAGTTCCTGATTCGGTATTTGAGCAATCACTGGTTTACTACGAAAGTTTCCCTAAAGATTTCGAGAAAATGTACCGCAAAGTGATGAGCCGCCTGAGTGAATTGGAGCAGGAACGTTCAGGTCGGAAAGAGGAATTGCTGAAATTTGAAGAAGAGGAATAATTAACTGCAAGGTGAGAAAAATCGCCGCCACATACGTCTTCCCCGGAACAACTTCGCCAATAAAAAACGGAATTTTAGTTTGCGACGATGAAGGAACAGTTATCGACATTTTGGATCGTGGTGATTCATTTCGCGAAGAAGCCGGAGTGGAATTTTACAGCGGCATTTTAACGCCCGGATTTGTAAACGCCCATTGCCATTTAGAATTTTCGCACCTCCACAACAAAATAGAAAAACACGCTGGTTTTAGCGGATTTCTGGAAAAAATCAATCGCTTAAGAGATGAGCCTGCAAACAAGGAAAAGGCCATGCAAATTGCCGACCGAAAAATGTGGGCAGCAGGAATTGCGGCTGTTGGCGATGTTTCCAACTCCGATCTTTCGCTTTCGGTAAAACAAAAAAGCAGAAACTACTACCATACTTTTGTTGAGGCTTTTGGATTTCATCCGTCGCGCGCGGAGCGGGCTTTTAACAAAGCTGCAGAAGTGCTTGAATCGTTTCAAAAAGCTGATCTTTCTGCCTCCATCGTTCCGCATTCGCCGTATTCGGTATCTCAGGATTTGTTTGAAAAGGTGCTAAATGAAGCTCGGAAAAACGGAGGGCCATTCTCCATTCACAACCAGGAAAGCAGAGCGGAAACAGAACTATTTTTATCGGGAGAAGGAGATATTGCCAGGCATTTCACCAATAATTTAAAGCTGGATGCGACACACTTTAAACCCACCGGAAAATCGTCGCTGCAGTCCATTCTTCCATTTCTGCCAAAAGAAAATCAACTTTTGCTGATACATAACACACAAACAAAAAAGCAGGATATCGAAGTATTAAAACAGTATCGCGATCTTGCAAAAACCTATTTTGTATTGTGTCCAAACTCCAACCTTTACATTGAAAACGAACTGCCTCCTATCGATCTTTTCAGGGATGAAAAGCTGCAGATCTGTTTGGGAACCGACAGCCTGGCATCGAATACCGAACTTTCTATTCTGCAGGAGATGCTTACCGTTCAGCAAAATTTCCCGGAAACTTCTCTCGAAGAATTACTTTCGTGGGCCTGCCTAAACGGAGCAAAAGCATTAAATATCGATGACACTTTTGGAACATTTGAAAAAGGCAAAAAACCCGGTGTAAACCTGATTACCGGCATCGATTTCAAAACAATGAAATTGACCTCGAATGCAAAAGTTAAACGACTGATTTAAACCAAATTCGATCCCAAATATTTTTGGTTATTTTTGCAGCAATTTTCAGAGGAATGATGAGGATTGGAAATATAGAATTGGAGGGCACTCCCCTTTTTCTGGCACCGATGGAAGATGTCACCTACAAGTCGTTTAGGATGATGTGCAAAAAATTTGGTGCCGATGTAATGTACACCGAATTTGTATCGTCGGAGGCACTGGTGCGCGATATAGAGAAGACCAAACAAAAAATGCACTTGTTTGAATTCGATCGCCCGGTAGCCATTCAGATCTATGGACACAATATCGATTCGATGGTGCGTGCAGCACAGGTTGCCGAAGAATTTGAGCCTGATTTTATCGACATCAATTATGGTTGCCCCATGAAAAAGATCGTGCGACACGGTGCGGGGTCGGCAATGTTGAAAGACGTGGACAAAATGCAGAAAATGACTGCCGAAATTGTGAAAGCAGTCAAAACTCCGGTTACTGCAAAAACACGACTGGGCTGGTCGGCCGGGAATCTCCCCATTGTTGAAGTGGCCGAACGATTGCAGGATGCCGGGATTCAGGCGCTGGCCATCCACGGACGTACACGCGAACAGCTGTACACCGGTGAAGCCGACTGGACCTTGATTGGCGAAGTAAAAAACAATCCTAAAATACAGATTCCCATCATTGGAAACGGCGACATCAACAGCGGTAAAAAAGCCAAACAATTGCTTGATGAAACGGGTGTTGATGCCTTGATGATCGGTCGTGGAGCCATTGGCCGGCCGTGGTTATTCCGCGAGGTAAAACATTACCTGCAAACCGGGGAAGAACTTCCACAACCAACCGTAAACGAAGTGGTAGAAGTTTTAAAGGAACAATTGCGGCTAAACCTCGAGTGGCGCGACAATGAACGCTCGGGTATTTTGATGATGCGCCGTCATTTTGCCAAATATTTCCCGGGATTACCGAATTTCAGGGAACTTAAAATTCAATTACTTCGTGCCGAAACAAACGACGATGTGCACGCCATCCTTGAAAAAATTACCGAACAATACGGTGCATTTCAGCTCGATTTTTCAACTGCCAGCTTAAAATAGAAACTATGTACGACAAGTATTCAAAATATTTCTCCGAACAATCGCTGTGGGACAAGCTCAAAAAGTTTGGCAAAACTGCCGGAGCCAAGGTTGTTTATGCCGTTTTGCTATTGTACTACACTTTCGAAGACAAAGGCGTTGGCTTAAAAACCAAACTCAGCATCGCAGCCGCATTGGGTTATTTTATTCTACCCACCGACGCCATAGTTGACCTGACCCCCATCATTGGTTTCAGCGACGACCTGGGCGTTTTGCTTTTTACACTATCGGCAGTTGCAGGCAGTATCACCCCCGAAATTAAAGCCAAAGCACGCGAAAAACTCAACGAATGGTTTGGCGAAATCGACCCCAAAGAACTTCAGGACATCGATAAAAAGACTTTTTAAGACTTTTTTACAAGCACGTTAACAGAGGTTAAACTACTGCTTTTATGAAAGTTATGGCATGCGCTTTGCATATATCTAAAAAGCTACATATTTAATAAGTAGCATGTTTTTAAATTGAGTGATTGAAAGTGAGGCTTAGGCCTTGAACATGGTTTTTGTTTTTTGTTTTTTGAGGAGGTACGATCTACCTTCGAATTGTTAGCTAGACTGGTCCCGCTCCCGCGGGACCTTTTCTTTTCTGCCCTGTTCCATATTTATTATTACATTAGCAACTTATCTTTTTTGCTATGCTCGAACTTGACTTCTCTACGCTTCAGTGGATTTTATTAGCGGTGTGTGGCATGCTGATTGGCATGTCGAAAGTTGGCGTTCCCGGCGTTTCAATGCTGGTTGTTCCTGCGCTGGCACTCATTTTTGGAGGAAAAGCCTCCACCGGAATTTTACTACCAATGTTAATGATGGCCGATCTTTTTGGCGTTGGTTATTACCACCGTCATGCCGAATGGAAATACCTGTGGAAACTACTTCCGTGGGCTTTTGTAGGAATTGGCATTGCGCTGTGGGTTGGCGAAGTGGTAAACGATACCTGGTTTAAAAATATAATCGCCATTTTGGTATTTCTGTGTATTGGCCTTATGCTTTGGCGCGACCGCAAAAAAGGACAAAACCTGTTCCCCGACACCTGGTGGTTCTCTGCAATGATGGGTATTTTAGGAGGTTTCGCTACAATGATCGGTAATGTGGCCGGTCCTATTTTTGCCATTTACCTGCTGGCCATGCATTTGCCAAAAAACAGTTTCATTGGTACCGGAGCCTGGTTCTTCCTGATCGTTAATTTTTCGAAATTTCCCTTGCATATTTTCGTGTGGAAAACCATTAACTGGAATACACTCACGCTCGACCTGATGCTTTTACCGGCCATCGCGATCGGTGCTTTTGCCGGAATAAAACTGGTACAAAAAATATCAGATAAACTCTACCGAACCGCTGTAATAATCGTAACCGCCCTGTCGGCATTTTTACTCTTGATCTGATGGAACAACTACACCAATTTTTTCAGGACAAAACAGTCAGCACCCTTTTGGATGTTGGCACCGGAACCGGGAGTTTTATTTCGGTTTTAAAGGAGACGTTCAGTGATACGAAATTCACCGGAATCGATCCGGACAAAACATCGCTTGAAGAGGCTACAAAAATGCATCCCGATGTGCAATGTATGAAAATGACCGGCGAAAAACTGGATTTTCCGGATTCCACTTTCGATGCTGCAAGTATTTCGATGGCGATGCACCACTTGCCGGATGTTCAGCAAACTTTCAACGAAATGAAACGTGTGGTAAAACCGGGTGGTTGGATTATTGTAAACGAGCTTTTTAGCGATAACCTGAATCCGGCACAGGAAGTGCACAAAAGCATGCATCATTTTCGTAGTACAGTTGATCGCCTGAAAGGAGTTTGCCACAAAGAAACATTCACCCGCGCCGAAATTCTGGAGCAGGTTGAAAAAGCAGGATTGGAAATTTGCGTAGCCTTTAACAATGAAAAAGATCGCGTAGAACCAACGCCTGAAGAAATTGCTGAGCGAAAAGAAAAGCTAACCGAAATGCTCGGCCAAATTGAAGACAAGCCGGAATACCACGATATGAAAAAGCAAATTCCTGAAATAGAAAAAGCCTTGAAACAACATGGATTTCAAATGGCAACACGCGTGGTTGTAATTGCGACAGTGAAGAAAGATTGATGCAGATTGAATGAGATTGATGTAGATTTTCGACTTCAAAAACAATCAGCCCGCAACTCGAATCTCGAATCTCGTAGCTAACTCTACAGCCTGTTATTCACAATATTATTATAGATTGAACCAAACTGCACACGGATTCCCACGTTAGCTCCTACTTCGAAAGCTGAAGGCAGCTGCACCTTATTCAGCAACAAATCTTCCAACGAAATTTCACCTTTAGGCAGATAAATCTGGTCGTGTACATTCTCAACCGTAAAACCCATTCGCACCGAAAGCCCGCGAATAATACGAACCGACAAATCGGTATCGAAAGTAATCCGGTTTTTGGTCCAGTCGTGCATATAATTTGTAGCATTTAATCCGGCTTTTACTTCGCCCCAGGTTTGCACAATCTGCAAATCCAATCGCAACGACTGCTCCCAAAGGCTTTCTTCCATTTTGTCGTATATCGATTCCTCGTAATATTTCATCCACTCGGGACCAATATAATAGGCAATGGTAAACACTTTTCGGTCCGATACGTCCCATGGAAAAATATTATACTCCACTGCAGGTTTTACCGACATCGAGTATTTGGTATTGCGGTAATTGCTGTTGGAAAAACTTCCGAACAAACCTGTCGACCAACGCGATGTTAAACTTTTTACCGCACTCGACGAGGCATACGTTGAAGTGTTATCCGAACGGTACTCTTCTCCGTCGGAAGTGTATTTCTGTGTATTTACCGAGCGACGTGCGTTATTCCTTATCCTGATTTCTTCGGTAACCTTATCAGCACGCGCATTAAACGAATAGTTATAATTCTTTTTGCTTTCTTCGAGATTCACACGGCCGCTAACATCACCTCTAAAAGTCCAGTTGTGCCACGGATCTTCCACAAGCTCTACTTGTCCGGGTTCTGCGTCGCCACGGTAACGGAAACTCAGCTGATCCGATGCTTTTGTCTGGCTTACAAAAGGCATTAATCCTAACGAAAGTGCATCTTTCAGTTTCTGACGTTCCTCTTCGTTTGTATCGTCGGCAAGTGTAGTGCAGGTTATGGTAAAATCGCTAAAATTCTCGAACGTAAGGTTGTTGTACATCAGCGAATAAACCATACCACCCGAACCGCTCACCCGGTTATTTATAATGATGTGTACATCGGCAACGGCCGGATCGTTCACAAAATCGGCAAAACGCATATTGCGGCGCATGTAGTCCATGTCGAGCCGAACGCCTTCGATGTAAACCTTAATTTTGGAATCGCGTTTGTTGTACGACAACGATCCACGACTTTTTATCCGAACGTCTTTCTCCGGATTATCGGCAGCCGAAACGCTACTAAATGCAAAACAAATTAAAAGTGAAAAAATGGTGAGACAGCGCAGTATCATTTTAGTCCTCCTTATCGGGTTCAAGTTGGTTTAAAAGTAAATATGTATTAAAAGCAGCCCAAATATAGAACTTCAGCCGCAAAATTTAAAACTTACTTTCTGATTTTCATTTACTTTGTATTAGTTCTTAATAATGAAAGAGTAACATGGCACGCAGAGAGAAAAAAGCACGTAGTAAAGGATCGGCCGGAAACAACCGGAAATCGGGTGAAGATTTTTTGCAAAACAACAAACAAAAAACCGGTGTTTTAGAAACCGCCAGTGGTTTGCAATATTCAATTGTTGATGAACAGCAAGGACCAAAACCCGGGCTTTTTGATACGGTTAAAATACATCAGCGCGCCTTACTGCTCGACGGCAAAATACTGGAAGATACCTACCGCCAAAACCAGCCCGACGAAGTTAAAATAGAAGAACTTATCGAGGGACTACAGGAAGGATTACCCATGATGAGCGTGGGGAGCCGTTATAAATTCTGGGTGCCTGCCGACCTGGCCTGGGGACGAAAAGGAACGGGTAATAAAATTCCGCCAAATGCAGTTTTGAGTTTTGATATTCGTTTGGTGGAGATTTGCTGAGATTAACTCCAATGCAAATTCAACCACGATTTTACACCGGCCATAATCATTTCAATGGCTACCGAACCAACAAAAAGGGCGGTAATACGTCCGGCTAAATCAAAGTAGCGCTCAATTAGTTCTTCGCGTTTTTGACGGATTACATCGTGCAGAAATTTCAAAAACACCAAAACCAGAATACACAGCATAACCGCTACAATAATAGATGCGCACGAGATTAAAATATCGTTACGTTTACCAATAACCACACTGGCACTAATGGTTCCCGGACCAATTAAAACCGGCATGGCAATGGCTCCGGCAATGTGTTTCGATTCGCCGCGTAATATCTCGATGGCAGTAGGCCCGCGAAAAACAAACTGCAGACCAATGAGCAGGAAAACAATACCTCCGAACAACTGGAACGAGGCAAAACGAATTTGAAATACATCGGAGAAAATCCGGTCGCCCAGCACAGCGAAACTGCAGAAAGCAACACACGAAATAAGTCCTGCACGAACTAATACCCGCCTGAACTGCTTATTATCGAGCTTTTGAACAATGTCGATTAAATAAACGATTACCAAAAACGGATTTAATAAAACGAGTAATAACAGTATCGATCTTGTAAATTCATTCATGATTTTCCCGGGTATTTTTGCGTTTTTTCAGTCTTTGCCTTTTCTGTTTTTATAGCTATCGCGATAAATATAAAAATACAAATCTGGAATGCAATAGCTTTCAAACATCAATTCCTGCGAATTGTTCTTTGGCGAGAATGATGCACAAAAAAGCGAAAGGGTGTGTGTTGTTTATAGTTCGATTATGGGTGCTCGCCCGGCAAGAAACACCTGTTCTATTACGCCTTACTGAGCACGGTAACTAATATTTTTGTCTTCCGACAGCTCAGCAAGTATTTTTTTAATCTCGCCTTGGGTATCAAACGCAAGGTCCGTCAGGTCAATTTTCAAATTGGTGTCGTCGGTTTTTTTGATTGTTAATTGGTGGTATTTAAAGTCGATAAATTGTATGTCGCTCAAATAAACGGTTTCTTCCTTTTTATTGAATTGGGCTTTTATCGAAATCAGCTCGTTGTTGATTAAAATAAAAGCTTTACCAAACAAAGCATTGATGTTGTATCCATAACCGCTATAGATATGAAATATTCCATTGAGCATAAAAACGATGGAATACCCCCAGTCGAACACTCTTATTTTTTCATCTTCAGCGATTCTTATAAAAAGCCATGCCCCTGCAAAAACGATAAATAGTATCCCGAGAACTATTCTAAAAGTTGTTTTCTTTTGTTTGGCTAACAGGTCTTTTTTTAATTCCATAATTTGATTTGGGTTTATTTTTATTCAACGGTGGTGGTATGAGGTCGTGGCGGTCAGACGAGAGTCTGACCAGTCCGACCGAAACTGAGGTTGGGACGAGATTCGACTTGTCGAATCCGCACGAACCCAGCCATGCCTTATACCACGTGTTAGCACCAGTTTTTTATTTCCCATCTCTGTCATTTATGCCTTTCATTTTATCTTTTGGCAATCCAGTATAGATGCCACTAACTTTTTTAGGTAAGGCTATCATGTATTCAATAATTATATTAACTAAATCAAAAAGTTGTCCAACAGTTTCTTGACTATCAGTATCAATCTGTCCAGGATGAACAGCATCATTTCCAGTCACTCTCACTATGTCAAGTGATTGCTGAACGATTTCCGGCAAACCTTTTTTCACGAGATTCCCAATATCTTTATTAATATTCTTTCCTTCTTCTCCAAGTTCTTTTGTTAACACTTGAATTGATAAACGAAGGAGTGCTGCCGCTCCTCTTGGAGACTTAATATGAATTGCAGAGGCTTCCATATATAATCTTAATACTGGTTCTGGCATTTCAGGATTAGGAAACGGAGCATTTCCGTTGTCTGGGTAAAACATCGTGTTTTTAACCCAAATAGTGTTTTTATTACAATGGTCACAAGTTCCAATTCGTAAAATGTGTTCTTCTGGATTGTGATTTACTTGATTGCCATCCCATCTACGATACCACCAATTTTGTTTTGATATTGTCCCACAATGTGGGCAAGTAAAGGACTTGGCATAAACAGTAGGTTGAATATATTTCATATGATTTAGTTTAAAATCGTTTTCTAACTTCAATTGACTTATCTATAGGAAACCAAAGATTACTATTTTCGATTACAGACGTTCCTCCAATCCAGTCCATTAGGTTGGAAATAAAAAATGAAAATGAAAGCTCTTTAATTTTATAAAGGTAATGCGGTGGATTGCCATCAATATGTTCATGTTCCCAAAATTTGTAAAACCAATCTTGATTAAGGGAAATATGATTAACTCCGAAATATTGTCTATTTGATTCTGTTTCTAACTCATCCCAAGGATTTTTAATATTATTTGAAATTGTATCAACATTACCAATAGTCGATTCGTAAGAAAAAATTCCATTAAATAGTGACTTTGTCTTATCTGTTCTTGCATCAAAAATGAACTTGCCATTTTCATTTGCTTTTTTTACAATTTGTTCTAGTCCTTGATTTGTGGCATTTGCTTTTACCTCGATTATACCTAAAACAGAGTCGGCGGTAAGAATAACAAAATCATTGTCCCTAAATAGTATAGGAAATGAAGTATCATATATTATTAAATCAATTTGTTTTGAAGGTTGGTGATTACCTCTTTGTCTGGTTTGCCTAACAATAAAGCCAGTCCCTATTTTAAATTTCTCAGGAAGAAATCTTTGAATCATCGTTTTGATTACAGCTTCTTGATGTCGACCATCTTCACCCCAATGATTTACTAAGTTTCTAACCCTGTCTTTAATTGCTAGAAGTTCTTTTGTTGTAGATTTATGAAATTCGATTGTATCCATTTTAGTTCTGTTAAAATTGGTGCTAACTAGTTTATATGTAAGGAAAAACCGTACAATACACCCAAATACCGGAATTATTATCAGGTTTAGGCCTACAATATCTAATTTTATAAATGTTACTTGCAGTTGTTATTTCAGGGCGCGTATTCACGGTTTAAATCTTTGGTGCAATAAATCTAATTATAATTTTTAGTTTTCAGGGAGTTAGGTGGTAAAAACTATTAACATAAAATGTTTCCCGCCAAATGTAGGCAAGAAAAAAAACGTTGAGATGGAGCTCTACAGCTGTCAAGACCCAAAAAAAGTTTCAAAATTTAACCTGACAGCTGTCGGCAAGTAAATAAAATTTCAAAATAGATAATTTCTGCTGTCGACATGCAAAGAAACTTCTGATTTTCAACTCGACAGCCATCGACATGCAAATACGCTTTCAGGATACACCTCGACAACCGTCGAGGTAAAAATTAACTTTCAAAAAGAAGCTCGACAGCTGTCGGGATAAAAACCAATTATCAGGATGATTGTCGACGGCCGTCGGAAAAAGAAAAATCAGCAAACTCTTATATCGACAATGTTTATAATAAAAAAATTATGCCAACCATTGACTTTTTGAACCAATGACCGTAAATTGCATACTTATTCTCTTAACCTTTAAATAGTTTAATCATGTTAGAAAAAATTCGTTACTCCTATTTCACATTGGCAGCATTAACTGCTTTGGTTCAAAAAATCGTTACACTAATAAGTACAAAACTTCCCGAAAGCCAGATGATTATTGCTCTGCTTGCCCGTTTTCAGCCCCAGGTTGAAACCGCTCTGCAGGCCATTGGCAGCACTACCAAACAACCACTTACCGAAATTGTAACAGCAGCCGATTTGCGCCGCGATAACACCTATCGCTCGTTGCGCGACCACATTAAAGCCGGACTTCAACGCCAAAACGAAGCCTACCGCACTGCCTGCGAAACGCTTTGGTCTGAGTTTGTGAAAAATGATCTGAAATTATATAATATGGCCCGCGATAAACAAACCGCAGCCACCGAAAGTTTGCTCGCCGATTTGCGCAAACCAGAAAATGCCCCCCACCTAATAACAACTAACACTAACGATTGGGTTACCGAGTTAGATACCGACAACCAGGCTTATGTGGCCGCAGCCACACAACGCAGTGCTGCCCGCTCGGTTGACGACACCGTACACGATGCAGAGGCCTTTAAAGACCTGAAAACATCGCTAGACCTGCTGGAAAATATTCTGAATACCATGACGGTAATGGACGATCAGCGCGGTATCGACGAGGTAGTGGCCGAAGTATCGCAATACATTAGCGAAGCCAATGCTGCGGCTAAACAAAGCCAAAGTAACGGCGGCGATAACGAAGAAGAAAATAACGACGACACGGAATAAACAAAAATATTTTGCTTGCCGGCAAATAATTGTGAGGTTAACCGGTCTGCCCTATTTGGGTGGGTCGGTTTTTTTATTGATGCCGGCGACATCGCGTATCTATAGCCCAATCATTCGTATATCCTATTCGACTCCGACGGAGTCGTATTCTTTTCATAACATGTTTCTTATAAATGTTTGAATCCTCCTAATTCTCCTCTGCCCCTCTTTGCAACCAGGGGCAGCTGTGTCTATTTGCTTTTCCGCTCAATAGCCGATACAATGGTATCAACAATTGTATCGGTATCCATTAACGAGCTGTTTACCGTAAGATCGTAGTTGGCAGCGTCGCGCCAGTTTTTACCGGTAAAATGTAAACAGTAATTGCCGCGCTCGCGATCTGTTTTCTCCAACTCGTGATCGGTTACATCGGCATGAACACCGTATTCTTCCGTAATTTTATTTTTCCGATAGTCCTTATCGGCATGAATAAAAACGTTAAAACACTTCCGGTTTTCCTTTAATATAAAGTTGGCACAGCGGCCCACAATTACACACGGTTCTTTTGCGGCAATATCGCGTATAATTTTACTCTGCACCAGGAACAAACTGTCGAGCGGTGGTTGTTTTTCGTTTACATAGGCATAATTCTGCTCGTACAATTCGAACAAAAGCGAGTGAGCCAATTTCTGCTCATTCCGGCTGATGTATTCGCTGGTAAAACCACTTTGTTCGGCGGTGAGGGCAATCAGGTTTTTATCATAAAAAGCAATACCAAGCCGCTCTGCCAGTCGTTTTCCAATTTCGTGTCCGCCACTACCGTATTCGCGCGAGATAGTTATAACCAGATTCTCTTTTGTATGCTCGCCCACTTCTGCTTTAGTTTCTTTTACGCTTAACCAATCATCGATAAACTGCAGTTTCCGGCTATAGAATTTAGCAATAAAACCTACCAAAATGGCAGCTACAACTGTTCCCTCGCGAATTCCCAGCAGCTGATGCAGAAAAACGAAAGAACTAATAATTCCGAGAACAACCATGGCACTGTCGACACCGATTTTTGCTTTCCCAAATTCCTTTTTAAACGTATCGGCTATTGCCATTGCCAGTCCTTCGCCCGGCAGGTAAGTAATTTTGGCTTTCACCTCAAGAAAAACACCAAAAGCTAAAATCACACAACTCAACAAACACCAAAATGCTTTTAAAACGTAATTGGTGGCAGTTAAAAACGAAAGCATGTTCATGGCCAAATCGATAAACAAGCCAAAGGCAAACACAACCGGCAACTGAACCAGCTGGAATAAACGGTAGTTTTTGCGCAAAACAACCATTTGCAGCAGCATAATGAAAATATTAAAAACAATGGTTAGCTGGCCGAGGGTATAAGGCATTTTAATACTGTAAACGTAGGGGATACATGAGATTGGAGATACGCCCAAATCGGCTTTAACCGATAAGGCAACGCCAAAAGCCATTACAAAAAGACCAATACCGAATGTAATGATCCGGATTAAGAGTTTATTTTTTATCATTTCAAATTATTTAACGGAGAGGCAGGGGCTTAATATGGCTAACAAAATTAGCAAACTTTGGGGGTGGTTGTCCTCAACACCAGCTAATGTTAACTTGAAATAATATCGCAAAAGATTGCTCTTCCCGATTTGTTTTACTCTTGAGATTTACGCCATTTCGTAATCGGATACTTTGGTTCTGTTTCGTCCGGGAAAACGACTTCGCGTTGAATAACTTTCTTCGCCGGACGATTAACATTCTGCCATCATTGCCCGGGGCGTCGTAATTCAAGGAATTACTTTGCCCCGGGCTAAATTACGACGCACTTTCAGCGCTATTAGTATTTAAAAAATCCAGCCTAAAAGGGGCGCTATCCAATAACCACTGCGATGCGCCGGGTTAAGACGAAAGGCAGATCTCGGCCAGCAATAAAAATTCATCTAAGCACGATCAAACCCGTACCGGGTTTTTATCCGGTATTTTCCGCCGTTGTTACTACAATCTAATCCGTACCGGATTAGCTGGCATGGATTAAAGAACGCAGTAGGCGTTCGATTATAATAGCAATGTTGCAAACATTGCAGACAACCCGGTACGGGTTGGATAAATTCCAACAAAAAAGCCGCTCCAAATGGAACGGCTTTTAATATCGTTGTGCGATAATCTACTAATAGAATTTCGCTCTTTTGTCTTCAATTTCTACCGAGTTGCGGTATACATTAAATACTTCCGAACCTACGCGGTAAGTATTTGTTTGTGCCAAACGCATTTTCTCAGCAGCTACGTCGACACCGGCACCTTCGTTTACCGAAGTTGGCATTACAACGTAAACACCGTTGTTTCCGGCAATTGGAGCTGATACCTGGTCAACTGCAAGTGCACCAACAGTACCAATTACTGCAGGCTCTAAACCGATTCCGGGAACCGAGAAAGAGTTAAAGTTAATGGCATTTGCTGTTTTAACTTCAGTATCAAGAGTGGCAGCAGCGGCAGCTAAATCAGCGCCGTTTAAGGCAGCTTTTGCTTTCTCTACCAACACTTCAGCTTTTTTCTCTTTAGTTACTGCTAACTCAACACGTGCTTTTACGTTATCGAAAGGAGCAATTCCTTTTGGAGTTTCGCTTGCTAAAATGGCAACCACAAAGTTGTCGCCAAGTTCAAAAATACGCGAATCCTGGTTGTTGGTCAGAATATCGTTAACGTCGGCTTCGTAAGCAGCTCTTACCAGCGGACGAGCATCTTCCAATCCAACGATTGTACGTTGATTTTCGCTAACATTTGCCACACGTTTTGTAAGACCTTGTTCGCTTACGGCAGTGTTAAATGCTTCGGCAGTTGGATTTTCACCTACAAACTGACTGGCTTTTGCATATACATTCTGGTAAGTTCTTGTGCTTGGCTCAACGTTGCGGGTAAGGTAAGCAACCTGTACCTGACGAGTCAATTTTCCGCGCTTGGTAGTTTGTACCAGGTGCAATCCGAATTGCGATGCAACAATTGTTACACTGTCAGTAGTGTTGTTAAATGCTGCATTTTCGAAAGGTTTCACCATTTGACCACGCTGGAACCAACCTAAATCTCCACCGTTGATTGCAGAACCCTGATCAGAAGAATTGGTACGTGCCAGCTCAGCGAAATCAGCTCCGTTTTCAATCATTGTTTTCAAGCTGTCGGCCAATTGCTGTGCAGCAATCAACTCGGCTTGAGTAGTTACCTGTAACAAAATATGACGAGCCTCAACCGAGTCGGGCATCATTTCCGATTTGTACAATTTTACCAAAGTGAAAGTTTCGGCTTCTTTGTACGGACCGTAAACAGAACCAACTTCAGCACCTTCGTCGTAAATCCAGTTACCAACAGCTTCCGGAAGGTCGTCTTTTTTGTCCCAAACATCGTTAAAGCTAATGTCTGAGTTGGTATCAACAAACTGAATAGTGTTTTCAGTTTCTTCAAAATCCGATTTAATATCAGTGATCCACTCTTCAGCTTCAGCAAAATCTCTTTCCGATGGTTCTACCGGATAAGCGATGTATTCAATTCTTCTGCTGGCTTCCGATTCGTAATCTTCTTTGTGAGCGTTATAATAATCTCTCAGATCAGTTTCAGTAACAGTAACTTCATCGTCGGCAACAGTGCTGTGTGGCAAAGCGATGTAATCGAAATTAACCGATTTGTTTCCGGCAGTTGCGCTTGCTTCAGCCTGTTCGCTGGTAATGTACATACCTTTTGCTACCATATTGGTGTATTTGCCCTGAGTGCGCTCTTCAACAATTTGTTGCTCGATGTTTAACCACGATGCGCGGTCTTCAGGAGATACAGCACCGGTTTCCATACCTTTAAGGAAACGAACCACTGCAGTACGATCGAACTGACCGGTTTGCGGGTTGCTGAATATCTGGCGAACAATTTGGTGTGGGTTTGATCCCTGGAGCATGTCGAATAACTCGTCTGAACTAACTTCAATTCCAAGATCGTCGTAAGCTTCGCCCATTACGATCTCGGCAATTTTACGTTGCCAGGCTTGCTCGCGTACTTGTGCCCAGGTATTATCATCTAACTGATTTTGCCCGTAGTTTTGTTTGAAAATCTCCCCTAATTCTTCTACCTCTTGCTGAAATTCAGGATATTGAATTGACTCACCGTCAATTACTCCAACTTCTAAGCGGTTTCTCTGAAACATCGACGAACCTCCTTGTAACAAATCGCCAAGGATGAATGCTGCCAATGATAAACCGATTACAATTGCTACCAACAATCCTGCTTTCGTTCTAATGTTTTGTAACGTTGCCATTGATTTACAGTTATTTTTTGTCTAAAATCGTTTGAATTTTTCGAGCTACGAAGATAATAATTTTAACTGTTTTACCTCCAATATCGAATATTTTTTGCCCACGCGGGTAAGAACCTGAGAAATATCAGATTTTCAGCACATTAACTACAACGTGTTTTATGAATTTAATCCTCGAGAAGCTTGAGTTTTACCAATTCGATTTTCGTATTGGTTGCCTTTAGGATTTTAAACTGGAATTTTTCGATTTTTATCACCGAGTTCACTTTCGGAATACTTTCGTAGTTGTAAAGAATAAATCCGGCAAGTGTCTCAAACTCTTCATTCTCCGGCAGATCGAGAAAATACTTTTCATTTAGCATATCGATCTCGGCACGTGCAGAAAAAATAAACTCGGTGTCGCTTATTTTCTTCTCAACAATATCTTTTACGTCGTGCTCGTCTTCAATTTCGCCAAAAATTTCTTCCAGAATATCTTCGCTGGTTACCATTCCGGCTGTTCCGCCAAATTCGTCGACAACAATTGCAATGCTGCGATGCTCCTGAATAAAAGTACTCAGCAATTTATTTGCCGGCATGGTTTCGGGCACAATCAACACATTTTTTATAAACGGATCGATGGTTTGCGGATTTTTAAACAACATGGAAGAGTGCACATATCCAATTATATTATCGATGCTTTCGCTAAAAATCAGAATTCGTGAATAACCGGTTTCTACAAACTTTTGCCGCAGATCGGCAATCGATGTACCGATTTCCATCATTTCCATTTCGGTACGTGGAATCATTACCTCGCGCAATTTTATTTTCGAAAAATCGAGCGCATTTTTAAACAGCTTGATCTCGGTTTCAACCAGCTCGGTATGTTCGGTACTTGTTCGGTCGTTCTCTTTAATAAACTCGTCAAGGTCAATCCTGCGGAACACCTTGTTTTTATCTTCGTTGCCGGGTTCGGTATTAAAAACATTCCGCAACAGAAAATTGGTAATGCCCATCGAGAAACGTGTTATCGGGAAAAATACCACATAAAAAAAGGCCAGTGGCAAGGCAAAAACATTAAGCAACGAATTGGGGAAAATGCGAAATAATGTTTTGGGTAAAAACTCGGCCAACAGTAAAATTACAAACGTTGAGATTACTGTTTGCAGGAGTAAAACCACTGATTCGGACTGAATAGAACTGAGCAGAACCGGCTCGAGAACTGCAGCAAAAGCAATACCATAAACTACCAGCGCAATGTTGTTTCCAACCAACATTGTTGCAATGTACTGACCGCCATTTCGGGTTAAAAACTTGAGTAATTTTGAGCTAAACGGATCAGATTGTTTGTCGAGCTCGAGGCGCAGTTTATTCGCTGAAACAAAAGCAATCTCCATTCCTGAAAAAAAGGCCGAGAGAATGATCGTTATCAGAATCAGCAAATATGGGTTCATATGTAGCTAGTTAAAGTTTACAGCTTGTTTTGGTGGTGTTGTTGATATAACCGGATCGTTAGTTTCGGCTTTGGCCGGTTGAATGTTACTATCGGTTTGTTCGGGCCGGTTTTTATTATCTACCTCCACATAAATAACGCCTTTCGGATTTTTAATCTTCCAGTTTTGCATATTCTGGTCCGACGTTAATCCTGTTCCGGTAATAATTTTGTCAGCGCTAATAATCTTCACATATTCTTCGGTGAAGATCGTTTCGTTTTTTTCGTCCCAAATCAGGTGCTCGGTTTTTAGCGAGTCGCCTTTTTCGTTGGTAACGATTACATTATTTTTGGCTTCCCACTTTTCCTCTTTTATAAATTCCTTGGCGTAATCGGCCTCAATACTGGAGGTAATTTTGTGGTTCTCGTCGTATTTAATCAGTAATAAACCTTCGGGGAACTCGTGAAAAGTTTTGCCATCGTTTTCGAAGCGAAGTAATTTTGGGGCTTTAAGCGAAAAGCGAACCGTACCTGAATCGGTGGAGATAGTTTCGAAATTTGTTGCCTCTAAAATCGGCAAGTTTTCGGGGGAACTAAAAGCTTTTATCTTGTCAATGTCGTTTTTCTGACAAGCAAAGAAAAGTATTGCAGTTCCCAACACGGGAACTGCAATACGAGTCAATTTTATTAGTTGCAATATTTTAGAAGCGAACTTTTGTGTTTTCATTAATCCAACCTCCTACGTGATAGGTAGAACCTTCTTGCAAACCTTCCATAAATGCTTCTTCCTTGTTAGGGAAATAAGCCTGGTATTTTCTAAGGTCTGCTGCTGCATCAATTGAACAGTCTTCGCTGCGACGTGCTTTTGCGAAATAGTCGCATGCTAACCAGAATACAGCTGATTTTTCCATTGAAGATCCTTCAAATTTTTGTGAAGCTGCAACATAAATGTTTGCAATCAACATGTTTGCATCACATAAATCAGGATCTAATTGAAGTGCTCTTCTTGCATCGTTACGTGCACCTACATAGTTACCGTCTTTTGAAAAACGAACTAAACCGCGCTCGTAGTGGTAAGTGGCTTTCAATTTATCATCAGTTTCCTGATCGATAGCCATTTGGTAGTATTCTCTTGCTTTTTCAACATCGTCTTTTTTCAGGAAACGACGAGCCATATTAAATGCGGCCTCTGCTGAAGGATCAAGTTCGTACAAACGCTCGGTAGCAATACCAAAAAGTTCAGTTTCAGTACATCCGGCTCTTCCCAAACGACGTAACATTGATTTGATAAAATCAGCATCGTTTGAATTATCGTGGTATTGTGGTTCGTAGATATTTATTAAAGCTTCGCAATCAGCAGCACCCGATTTTCCGAATACATTTTCGATATAAGGCAATACTGTTTCCTGTGTTAGTTTTACTTTATCAGCATCTTCGTTGGCAGCAACAATTGCATTACCAATTGAAGTAGCTTCTTCGTAATTCTTAACAACCTGCTCTTTTGGAAGCTCACCCAATTTGAAAAGGGCAACGGTTGTTTGCATATATACTAAAAGAACAGGTGGTTCGGTTTGGTCGCCTTGCAGCTTAACCGATTCTGACAACCACTCGTAAGCCGACTTATGAATTGCTTTTAAAGCCTCACCTTCTGGTGCTTTATCACGGTCCTGGCTCAATTTATATTTTAACCACGATGTACCTTTACGACCCAATACATTACCACGGTCGCCAAAGTATTTAATTCGTTTGTCGTACAATTTCATGTACAAATCGATGTACTTATCGCGCTCAGCATCGGTTTTGGCAGTTTCAATCTGATGCTCATAAATCTTGGCTCCATGAATGTAAAGGTTCATGGTAGATTTAGGATACTTGTTATACAGTTTTTGCCAGTGTGGGATAGCTGATTTATAGTCTTGTTGCTTATAGAATTCACCGTACAAAGAAAGTTCATTTAAGAAATCTCTGTCCTGTGCTTTAATCAGTTCATCCAAAGTGCTCAGATTAACGTCTCCACTTTCTTCTTCTACATCTCCACCTTCTGATGGAAGACTTCCACTAAATGCAAAATCAAACACATCGCCGGTTTTGCCTTCGATGTCTAATCTTTTTCTTTCATCGATAAAAGTAAAGTTGATGTATTTTGTTTTGGCATCAGCTTCAACTTCATACTTACCATCAAAACTGGTCATCATTTCTCCACCCTTATGGGCTTCAACAGTAATTCCAGCTGCCGGTTCTCCGTCAATGTAAACAGTTCCTTTAATAACTCTTTGCGCCTGTGCAACTGTAATACCGACCATTACAACTGCCGCGATTAAAAGAGATATGCGTAAAATAGCTTTCATAATGAGTTTTATTTGTTTTTCTTTTTTTGAATTTTATTCAATCCTTCGCTGCATAAACCACAAGTCGTGTAAGCTAACACTTACGTTCACTTTGGCGTATTTTTCAAGTACTAAATTATACTCTTTTGTCCCTCTTTGTCCAAACTCGGCACTTACATTAAGTGTTGAGTTAGAGCGATACAGTGGTAAACCCACCCCAAAACTTATGCCAAAGTCATTTATATGCTGTCCGGCAAAGGTGTGGTAAGTTTGTTCGTATTTTACACCTGCGCGATATGCAACACGGTTAATAAAACTTCTGATCGAAAACTTATCAGGAATCCACTCAGCCCCAATCGCAAATTTATTTAAATCTGTTAAAAAATTGCTTTTGCCTCCTAAAAATTCGGCGCTGGCCCATCCTTCGTGGTAGTAATCTACATTTATTTCATACACATTTTGTTTCGCGAACGACAATCCTCCGCCCAGCATCATTGGGAAAGTCATCGTTCCCTCGTCTTCTTCGCGGTACAGTAAAGTGTCCTGATCCAGTGCACCTCCGTACGATAAGTTCTTTTGAATAATATCCGATACAAAGTCGGTATATTCGGGCGAGTTGGCGAACACAAGTCCAAATGTTAAACTTTTATCATTTTTCAGTGGCAGAGTTGCCTGCGCCCCCAAATCCAGTCCAAAGTCGCGGATACGAACTGTTGAATACCGTTGTACATTATAAAATGACGGATCGGCAAAAGTTACTTCGGTATTTCGGTTTAATTGCCCAAAACGGTAATTCAGGTTGGCACCTATCGATATATTTTTAATCGGTTCGATAGCGAGTCCCCAACGGGCATTCGAAATACTTCCGGCTCCGTAGTAGGTGTTGTAAACGTTACCCACATTTTCAATATCGGCAACAGAAGTTACATAGTAACCTACATCTGAATAAGGCGTTAAACTTAAGCTTGTTGCCATCCAGTTGGTTATTCTGAAACTCATGGCAAAATACTTGAAGTTGACATCGTTGGTCTTCATGCTTGTGGTTTCTGTTTGGTTATTGGCAAATTTGCCTTCCATACCAAACTCGAATATAAAGTTAAGCGAATCAAGCGATGTATAACTGGCGGGGTTGGCCGCATTTATTTGCATGTTGTACCTGCTTGCAAGGCTTGCTCCTCCCATTGCCGACGAGCGTCCGAGCGAATAGGGTTGCAAATCACCAAGACCATAACGCGAATATGGCGATGTGGTGTTATTATTAAATTGTGCAAACAATACAGCCGGGATAAATAGTAACCCGGCGATCAAAAAACTTACTCTACTTTGTCTCCCCATTATGTTGTAAAATGCGGTTTAAACCAATGCTGGTTAAATTAAAGGTTACAAAGAAAGAATTTTTTAATTTGTTATCAAAAAATTCGGCATCGCCCCCGGTCATAATAACTTTTAAATTATTATAATTTTCCTTAAATGAGGTGATTGCGTGGTCTACTTCGAACACCATCCCGTGTTGTACACCGGCTCTAATTGCCTGCTCGGTTGTTTTTCCGATTAGTTCTTTTATAACTCCCTTTTCTACTTTAGGAAGTTTTCCTGTAAACTGGTTTAATGCCTTAAAACGCATCTCTAAACCAGGTGAAATATTTCCGCCCAGGTATTTTCCTTCGGCGGTTAACAAATCGTAGGTAATTGCTGTTCCTGCATCAATAACCAAAACATTCGTTTCGGGATACAGCTCGAACGCTCCTACAATTGCCGCAATGCGGTCTTTTCCCAATGTCTCTTTCGACTCGTAACAGTTTTCAACAGGCAAAGGCGTTGTAGCGTCCAGTTCAATAAACAGTTTGAACTGCTCCGCCAGCGCAACTTTTAATTCATCGGGATAATCTTTTACCGACGAAAGAATTGCTCTATCCAGCCCCTCGTATTCTTGTTTTAATGTACCGATTAAAGAAGGTGAAAAGGTATCAACCGATACCGTTTTCACCACCTCGTTTTTAGTACAAACCGAATACTTTGTTCGTGTATTGCCTATATCTATTACAAGATTCATTAATCAATAATACGCTGACTGATGTCGAGTGCTTTTACCGAATGTGTCAATGCACCAATCGAAATATAGTCGACACCGGTATGTGCCACTTTGCGAATACGCTTGATGGTCATATTTCCCGATGCTTCAATTTTTGCACGACGATCGATAATATCAACACACTCTTTCATCATCGACGAGCGCATATTGTCGAGCATGATAATATCAACGTCGGCAGCCAGTGCTTCTTTTACCTGGTCGATAGTAGTGGTTTCCACTTCGATCTTAATACTTTTTGGAATTCGTTTGCGAATAGCTTCAACAGCTTTTGTAATGCTTCCGGCAACCTGAATGTGGTTGTCTTTAATCATTACCATGTCGTATAATCCAAAACGGTGATTCGAAGCACCTCCCATACGAACCGCGTACTTATCTAAGTAACGGTATCCCGGTAAGGTTTTTCGGGTGTCCAGAATCTCTACTTTTGTACCTTCAATTTCCTTCATACAAAGGTTGGCATAACTGGCAATTCCCGACAAACGCTGCAAAAAGTTAAGCGCTTTTCTTTCGCCGGTTAATAATCCACGGTAGGTACCTTTAAACTCGGCAATTACATCGCCAGGAACAACATGGCTTCCATCGCGCATAAATACCTTCCACTCAAGGTTTTTGTCGAATTTTCTGAAAACCATTTCTGCTACCTCTAAACCGGCAACAACACCTTCTTCTTTTGCTACAAACTGTGCAGTTTTTACATCGTTACTATCAATAAGGTTGTTGGTAGTTATGTCTCCGTCGCCGATATCTTCGGCGTAAGCCATGTCGAATAAAACTTCGGCCGACTTTAATGTTTTCTCATCCATCATAGCTTTACTTTCTTATGGGTTCAAACTCAATGTTTTTGTTTTTTTGTTGAATAATATGTGTTTTAAAATCAGGATTCTCCTTCTGAAAATCTTCCCGGATATGCCCGCCGCGGCTCTCTTCGCGAACCAGTGCCGATTGCGCAATGAGTTTACTGATGACCGACATGTTCCTGATCTTAATTAAATTATATTCGTTTTTAGTGTTGTCGAATTCTGAAACAATTTCAGAAAACCGGCTGAGTGCCATTTCAAGGTCCTCACGGTTTCTGACAATACCCAGTTTTTTCGACATAATTTGTGCCAACTCGTTCTGATAATCCAGAAATAGTTGCTCATTATTTTCATCCAGCGTAACTGGCTCAGGTGTTTCAATCAAATGCTCCGACGCTACCAATTTTGCTGCTTTTTCGCTGGCACGTTTCCCGAAAACCAAACACTCGAGCAATGAATTACTTGCCAAACGATTGGCGCCCATCACCCCGGTTGATGCGGCCTCGCCACAAACAAAAAGGCCCGAAATATTTGTTTCAGCATCGAGATTGGTACGAATTCCACCAACCATATAATGTGCAGCTGGCGCAATTGGCAAATTATCTGCAGTTAAATCGAAACCAAATTCTTTTAAATGCCTGTCGATATTTTTGAATCGGTTCCTGATCTTTTGCTTATCCAAATGTTTTAACGACAAAAAGATATGATCCTGATCCGATTTTTGTATTTGTCTGAAAATGCTGTAGGCAACTACGTCGCGCGGTGCCAGCTCGGCCAGCGGGTGAATGTCTTTCATAAAACGTTCGCCCTTTGCATTCAACAGCCACGCTCCTTCTCCACGAACTGCTTCGCTGATCAGGTAAGCTTCTTTTCCCGGCAGGTATAAAGCCGACGGGTGAAACTGAACAAACTCAAGATCGGCCAGTCGCGCACCGGCATCGTATGCCAGCGCAATTCCATCGCCGGTTGCGGTATGTGGATTTGTTGAGCGCGCAAAAACCCGCGACAAACCACCGGTTGCAACAATTACAGCTTTGGTTTTGAATATGATATTTTCGTTGGTTTTAAAATCGTAAGCCTGAATTCCGACAATGGCGTTATTGTGCTTCAGCAGTTTTACCGCTGCCACAAACTCAAAAGCCTCAACATTCTTTTTCTCCTGAATAAGGCGCAGTTTAAACAAAGTCAACTCTTTTCCGGTAGCATCGCCGCCGGCATGCAAAATACGACGTTTGGTATGTCCGCCTTCCAGACCCAGCACAAATTCGCCGTTCTCCTTGTCGAATTGCATGCCCAAATCGATTAATTCGTGCACGCGTTCGCGGCCTTCATTCACCAGCACTTCTACTGCATCGTGATCGCAAATGCCACGTCCGGTAACCAATGTATCGTGTGCATGTTGCTCGGGCGAATCCTCATCGGCCATAGCTGCCGCAATTCCACCCTGCGCATAATATGAATTACTAACATCAAGTTGCGACTTGGTAACTATCGCAACGCGTCCGTATTTTGAAGAGTGATAAGCGGCCGACAAACCGGCCAGCCCACTTCCTATTACAACCGTATCAAATTCAAGTATTTGCATCTGTTTTCTATGCTTCTCGCAAACAAGCCTGCAAAGTTAGCATTTCTTTTAAGCAAAACCCTAAATTTTATCACTTAGGTTTTTCCTTGCCCATATAAATCAATGCCTCCCTCAAAAAATCGATACGTATTGTTTAATGAGATTTTTTAGTTCTTCAGTCTACATTTTCATCCGGCAAATAATCGGGACGAATTGGAGTAAATGTCTCCAAAACTTTAGCCTCTTCAAGCACTTCAACCTGGTGCTCAACAGCTGAAGGAATACACCAGCTGTCGCCGGGCCCGGCAACAAACCATTCTTTGTCGATACGAAAATTTAATTTCCCGGAGACCAGGTAGCCGGTTTGTTCGTACGGATGGCTGTGCGACGGCAATTCGCTGCCTTTTTGCAGTATAAATTCACATAAAATCGATTGCTCTTCAAATGCCAGTGGCCGCATTTCTACACCGGGTAATAAAGTTTCAAACTCTCGGAAATTACTCTTTGTAAACATCTTACATTTTTTAGTGTTTCTGCTAATGTAAAAAAGTTATTATTCATATTAAACCATGCTTAAGCTGAAAGGTCTCTGTTATTACTTATTTGGGGTGTAAAGAAGTTAAATGTTAACCGTTCAAAGTGTAGTTTTCACAAAATAAAATTTGATACAAAAAAAAATTGATGATTTTTACGGTCCAAATAAACCTATGATTGAAAAATTCAAATAAAACAAAATAGCCATGAGTTGGAGAAAAATTACGTTTATTGTTGTTGCCCTGATTGTTCTTTTAGGAGGAGCGGCGGCATTATCAGAACTGTTCGTTTCAATGAAACCGGAGCAGCCAAAAAGGCCCGATATCGAGATGAAACGATCGGTTAGAGTAGAAACAGTTAACTACACAGAAATTACTTCGCCACTATCCCTTCCCGGTGGACGTGCCGTGTCGGGCAGCGAAGTGTTGCTGGTTGCCGAAGCATCGGGAAAAATTGAACCGGGTGCTGTGGTACTTCGTAAAGGTACATCGTTTAAAAAAGGCCAGTTGCTTGCCGAAATTTACAAAGACGAAGTGGAGTTGGCGTTGAAAGCACGCAAAGCTCAGTTTTTAACAACAATGACATCGTTGTTACCCGACATGAAAGTTGATTTTCCCAATCAGCTAAATGCTTACGAAACATTTTTCAGAGCTATCGATTTGGATCAGGACCTGCCTGAAATGCCGGTTGTAAAAGACGAAAAACTAAAAGTGTTTTTAGCCAGCCAGGGCGTATTAACCGAATATTACGGTATTAAACAAGACGAAAAAAGATTAAAACGTCATACACTTTATGCACCTTTCGACGGAACATTTACTCAAGTAAATTACGAAACCGGATCGTATGTAAACACCGGCGGACAAATTGCACGAATGATCCGTACCGATCATGTTGAAATTGAAGTTCCGGTTCCGAACGAAGACAGCGAATGGATTAAAATTGGCGACAAAGTGTTTATTCATTCCAATCTCGACGATTCGCAAATTGCCGGCAAGGTTGTGCGTAAATCAAACTTTGTTGAAGCCGAAACACAGTCGCTAAGCATTTTTGTACAGGTGGGCCAGGCTGACTCCGACAAAGTTCTTCCGGGTCAGGTTTACGAGGTTACTTTCCCCGGACAAAAAATTGCCGATGCTATGGAGATTCCACGCGGTGCGGTTTTTAACTCAAGTACTGTTTATGCTGTTATCGACGGCGAACTGAAAAAACGTGAAATAAACGTGATAAAACGCAACGAAACAACGTTGATTTTTGATGGTCTGCCAGCCGGAACCAAAGTGGTTGCCGAGCCATTGATAAATGTAAAAGAAAATACTCCGGTTAATATTCTGGGCGAAGAAGGCAACAACAAGCCAAAACCAGGAAACCAGGCTAAACCACAATAGAAAAAGGAGACAGATCAATGAAGAAGATAGTTGAACTATTTGTAAAATTTCCGTTTTACGCGAATCTGATCCTGCTTTTCCTCATCGTGGTGGGTAGCATAAGTTTTCTTTCGATGAAGAAATCTTTCTTCCCCGAGCGCGAATCGCATATGATCACCGTTCGTGTGGCTTATCCCGGAGCATCGCCGGTTGAAATGGAAGAAGGGGTTACCTCGCGCGTTGAGGAAGCAGTGAGAGCCATTCCCGGTATTTACGAGATCAATTCGGTATCGGCCGAAAACAGCGCCAGCATACGTATTGAAATCCAGCCCGGATACGATATTGATGAAGCACTTATTGAAGTAAAAAACGCCGTTGATGGAATTTCGGCCTTGCCAACAGCAGCCGAACGACCAATTGTTGCGAAAACAAGAACTACATCGCCGGCCGCACGTTTGCTGGTTACCGGCGACGTTGATTTAATGACACTAAAATCGTACGCTCAGCAGGTAGAAGAAGATTTTCTGGGATCGGGAATTATGAGCCAGGTGACCATTTCTGGTTTCCCAAGTCTCGAAATTTCTGTTGAAGCCCAGGAAGAAGATTTGCTGCGCTACGGATTAACTTTCAACGATTTACAAAATGCCATTACCAACAACAACCGCGATGTTTCGGGCGGACAGCTGCGATCGAAAGAAGAAGAGCTGCTGATTCGTTTGCGCTCAAGAAGTGCTGATCCGAACAAAATTGGTAACATTATTTTGCGCGCCAATCCCGATGGAAGCGTGCTTCGCATAAACGATATTGCCACGGTAAAAATGAAATTCTCGGATGTGCCCAACAAAGCACTGGAAAGAGGAAATCCGCTGATCAACATTAATGTAATGAAACTGATTACGGAAGACCTTGACGAGATTGACCAATATGTAAAAAATTACGTTGCCGAATTCAACTCGGAAACACACGGCGTAAAACTGATTTATTCCCGTTCGTATCTCGATTTGTTAAAGTCGCGCCTCGACCTGTTATACAGCAACGGTGGAATGGGATTGATCCTGGTAGTCCTGATTCTTGGTATCATGCTCAGCACCCGCCTTTCGTTATGGGTGGCCTGGGGTATTCCGGCTTCGTTCCTTGGAATGTTTATTGTGGCCAACTTAATGGGAGTCACTATTAATATGATGTCGCTTTTCGGAATGATCCTGGTTATCGGTATCCTGGTTGACGATGGAATTGTGATCGGGGAAAATATCTTCCAGCATTTCGAACGTGGAAAAAGCCCGATGCGCGCTGCCGTTGACGGAACTGTGGAAGTTATCCCGGCCGTAACATCGTCGGTTTTAACTACGGTTATGGCTTTCTCTCCGCTTATTTTTATTACCGGCCGCATGGAAATGATGTACGAAATGGCAATAATTGTGATTGCCAGTTTGCTCATCTCCTTAGTTGAGGCATTCCTTGTTCTTCCGGCTCACCTCGGAAACGAAAAAGTATTAAACCGCAAAACCTTACACCGCAAGGCAAAAGGACTACGAAAATATACCGAACGCTTTTTTACCTGGTTGCGCGATTATGCCTACGACCGGGTGATAAAACTGGTTTTGGAGTGGCGTTACATTGTTATGGGAATTCCGGTGGCAATGATTGTAATTACGCTCGGATTAATTGGCGGACAGCTGATTAAAACAACTTTCTTCCCACGAATGGAGTTCGACTCGTTCAACATTAACATTGCTTTTACGCCAGGTTCCGGCGAACGCCAAACCATGGAATATCTGGAGCGTTTCGATAGCATTGTTTGGGTAGTAAACGAAGAGTTGATGGCCGAATACAACGACACGCTGCCGATTATTGAAAACAGCATTATCAATCTAGGTTCGGCATTTAGCCGCGACGAAAGTGGTGCACACTGCGGAAACATCGATGTATCGCCGCGGAATTCGGAAGAAACAGGCATCAGTTCGTTTGAAATTATCCGCCTTCTGAACCAAAAAATTGGTAAAGTTCCCGAAGCTGAAAAATTCACCATTGGCGCCAGTAACCGTTTTGGCGATCCGGTTTCTATCGGCTTGATGTCGAGAAATACCGAAGAGTTGGAAGCGGCACGCGATTACCTTATGGACAGGCTGTTACTGTATCCGCAGCTAAAAGACGTGGTGAATACAAATGCCTTGGGTAAACAGGAAATTCTTTTGGAGCTAAAACCAAAAGCTTACATGCTCGGCTTAAACGAAACTTACATTGCCGGACAGGTACGTCAAGCATTTTACGGCGGACAGGCACAACGCCTGCAGGTTGGTCGCGACGAACTTCGTATTTGGGTACGTTACCCGGCCGAAGGACGCGAGCGAATCGGTCAGCTGGAAAAAATGAAGGTTAAAACACCGCAAGGTGATTACCCCTTAATGGAACTGGTTGATTACGATATGAAACGTGGCCCGGTAAACATTAACCGTTTTAACGGAAAACGCGAAATCAGGGTAAATGCCGATATGGTTGATCCGGATGCTTCGGTTACTGAAACACTGGATTTGATTAAAGCCGAAGTAATTCCCGAACTTGAAATGCTTTACCCGGGAATTAGTGTAATTTTCCAGGGACAACAGCGCGAAAGTGAACGAAATATGAGCGACCTGGCGTTCCTTTTCCCAATGGCTTTCCTTGCAATTATCTTTATTCTGATGATCAGTTTCCGTTCGTTCGAGCAACCAATGATCATTATTATTATGATCCCAATCTCGATACTGGGAGCTGTTTGGGGACACGGTATTCACGGCAAACCGCTTTCGATTTTAAGTTTGTGGGGAATTGTGGCACTTACCGGTGTAATTGTTAACGACGCGGTGGTGCTGCTTGCCAAATACAACCTGCTAATCGAGGAAGGACTAAAAGTAAAAGACGCCATTGTTGAGGCCGGTAAATCACGACTTCGTCCGATTATTTTAACAACACTCACCACTGCTTTTGGTCTGTATCCGCTTATTCTTGAAAAGAGCTTCCAGGCGCAGTTCCTAATTCCAATGGCCATTTCGCTGGTTTACGGAGTAGCTTTCGGTACTATGTTTATCCTGCTGTTCTTCCCGGCACTTATTTTGGTATTGAACGATATCAGGAAATTTGTTCGCGAAACCTGGCACGGCAAAACATTTGAACGCGAGCACGTGGAAATTGCATGGCAAAATGCACAACGTAAAATCGATAACAGCATTTATCACGAAGAAGATGAGGAGGAGGACACCAATGAATAAGATAGTAACACTATTATTGATAATGGCTACGGGCTTGTTTGCGCAGGCCCAGCAGCCGCTTACACTTACCGACGCCATTACCAAAGCGCTGGAAAATAACTACGACATTGTTATTGCAAAACAAAACCAGCGCGTTGCTGAGATTGACAACAACTGGGGAACGGCCGGCCGCTATCCGTACATTAATCTTTCGCTGGGCGATAATAACTCGGTTCGCGTGGTTGATGGCGACAACACCACCTCAATTGGATTATCGGGCGGTGCATCGGTAAACTGGACAATTTTTGATGGTTTTTCGGTGAGCATTACCAAAACCCGTTTAGAGGAGTTGGAGAACCTTTCGAAAAACAATACGGCGGTTATGGTTGAAGGTACTATTCAATCAGTGATTCTTGCCTATTACGATGTTTTGCTGCAGAAAGAAATTCTGGCAACTTACAACGAGGTAATGGCACTTTCGCAAGATCGTTACGCAAGAACTGAGCAACAAAAAGAATACGGATCGGCAGTAACTTACGATGTTTTGCAGGCGCAAAATGCCTATTTGGCCGACCGGGCAAGTTATCTTTTGCAGGAAGTAGCTTACAAGAACTCGAAACGCAACCTGGCTTATTTAATGGCAGAAAAAGAAGCCATTGACTATGAATATACCGAGAAATTTGAAGCAATAACTGAGGATTACGCACTGGCTGATTTAAGAGGACAAATGGTTGAGAACAACAAAAGTTTGCAAAATCAGTACATCAATCAGCGCCTGCTCGACAATGCCATTGCATCGGCAAAAAGTTCGTTTTCACCATCCTTAGGATTTACCGGCGGAGTAACCGGATCACGCGCCGGAACGAAAATTGGCGACATGGATATGGACTGGGCTAACTCAGCCAACTTCTACGGAAACCTCACGCTTAGCTGGAATTTGTTTAGCGGAGGAAACCGTAAACGTGCATTACAAATTGCTGAGATTGACAGCGACATTGCTGAAATTCAGTTGACCGATATGCAACACGATCTGGACAATAGTTTGGCCAACCTGTTCGAGTTTTACCAGGTACGAAAAGAGTTGCTAACGATTGCCGACGAAAACCTGGCAGCGGCACAACTTAACCTGCAAATTTCGCGCGACAAGTTTGAAGCGGGTGCCATTAACTCCTTTAACTTCCGCGATGTACAGGAAATTTACCTGCGCGCTTCGCAAGGAAAACTGGAAGCGATTTATAATTTTATCAACGCACAAACATCCCTGTTACGCTTAACCGGCGTAATTGTACAGGAATACGAATAAACAAAAACAAGAGGCTATCTAAAAAGTAGTTAAGAACGTCATTCTGAATTCATTTCAGAATCTGTTAAAACTGATTATCAACAGGTTGAAGATCCTGAATCAAGTTCGGGATGACGTAACAGGGACCTTTTGGATAACCTCTTGTCTTTATCCTCCAACTTCTTTTTCAATTCTATTCCATACTTAACAAATCTGTTCTGCTACAGCAAGCATTATTGAACCATTATGGTTAAATTTGAAAAGTTTTAATGGCAACCACAAAAACATGGGTATGGCTGAAGAATTTTATGTTAGCAGATTAGGAAAATGCACCGTTAAATCACCGCTGAACCTCTCAACAGTTGAAGGAGACGGGATTTTCGATTTTATTCGTGATGATGATCGCATCCTTTACTACAACACAGTATCGAAAGTAAAAGAACAATTGGCAAAAGGCGAAGAACCGCTTTCGTTTGAGCGCGCCGGCCCAAGGGAACACCTTTATTTCGAGCCGGCCAAAACACGCGTTGCAATTGTTACCTGTGGTGGTTTGTGTCCCGGACTGAATAATGTAATCCGTGGTATTGTAAATAACCTGTGGGAACGATACGGGGTTAAGAAAATTTACGGAATAAAATACGGCTACTCCGGTTTTATTCCCGAATACAATTTTCCTTACATCGAGCTTGATCCGGATGTGGTTGACGACATTCATAAAGCAGGTGGCACAATGTTAGGTTCGTCGCGCGGAGTACAACCGGTTGAAACAATTGTTGACACGCTCGAGCGCCTGAATATTAATATACTTTTTACCATTGGTGGCGATGGTACACAGCGTGGAGCACATGCGATTGCCGAAGAGATTAAGAAACGGAATCTGAAGATTTCGATCGCCGGAATTCCAAAAACAATCGACAACGACATTAACATGATCGAGCGTTCGTTTGGTTTCGAAACCGCTTTTTCCATTGCAATGACTGTAATTCAGAATGCCCACTACGAAGCAAAAGGCGTGTACAACGGCATTGCGGTTATAAAACTTATGGGGCGCGATTCAGGATTTATTGCTGCGAACGCTGCACTGGCTTGTCCGGATGTAAATTTTGTACTTATCCCGGAAATGGATTTCGACCTGGATGGCGAAAAAGGCTTTCTCACTGTGCTGAAAAAAAGACTTGAGGAAAAGCAACACGCGGTTATTGTAGTTGCCGAAGGTGCCGGCCAGTTCTTTTTCGGTAAGGAGAACAAAAACACAGTTGAGAATAAAGTTTACGAAGATATCGGTTTATACATTCGTGATAAAATCGGAGAGGAATTAAAAGCTTCCGACATCCCTTTTTCATTAAAATACATTGACCCAAGTTATATTTTACGCAGCACACCGGCCAACGCAAACGACAGTAAATTTTGTTTTCAGCTGGCACAAAATGCGGTGCATGCTGCCATGGCCGGAAGAACTGATTTTGTAGTCGGTTACTGGCAGGGAGCTTTTACAGTGCTACCGATTCCGCTGGCAACTAAAGAGCGCAAAAAAGTGAACCTCGAAGGGAACTTGTGGGGAAGTGTTTTGGAAGCTACCGGGCAACCCGTTTGTATGCAAAACAACTGCCCCTGATTTTATATTACGGATTCAAACGCGAACCCATTTTCGCTGTTTATTCTTTTCCTCTTTGCTGCGAAAGGCCTCTTCCAAATCAATTCCTTTTCGGTTGGCAATGGCACACAGGTATATAAAAATGTCTGCCAGCTCATCAGCAATCTCGGAGAAGTCGGAATTTGAATCTATGAGTAATCCTTCTGATTTTCGGACGGCTTTAAACAGTTCGCCTACCTCTTCGCCCAGCAACAGGCATTTGTCGATTGTAGTTTGCGAGGCAAATCCTCGGTCTTGTTCCAATTCGGTAACATAGTTTTGAAAATCGGCGAGTTGTGGTTGATCTTTCAATGTGGGCATAGATTTTAACTTATACTGTTTGGTGACTCTAAAATTACTTCTTTTACACATGCTGCGGGAGAAAGTTGCAGCAACCATTCGATGGTTTTAAACAGGTCGTCGGGCTGAATCATTTGCTCACTTTCCAACGGTGTTCCGGCATCAAATGCCATTTCGGTGTTTACCCAGCCGGGGCACAAAGCGGTCACTTTTATTCCCAACGGATTCAACTCACGGTAAAGCGATTCACTCAAACCAACCAAGCCAAATTTCGAAGCACTGTAAGCTCCGCCGCCGGAAAAACCAACTTTCCCCGAACGCGATGCCACATTGAAAATATGACCAGATTTTTGCACTTTCATTACCGGAACAACTTCTTTTAAAACGCTGTACTGAGCTGTTAGATTCGTTTCCAGCATTTTCTCAAATTCATCTTCTGCAATATCTACCGATCCACTAAAATGAATCCCCGCATTATTCACCAAAATATCGATGCTTTCGTTTTCTGCAACGATTTTTGCAATGGCTTCTTTAACAGCTGACTTATCGGTGATATCAAGCTGCAAAACTTTTGAATTGCTTCCAATCTCTTGTGCTACCCGCTCAAGATTTTGCTGGTTTCGGCCCACCAAAATCGTTTGATAGCCCAACTTCGATAACCCTGTGACAATAGCTTTCCCAATTCCTTTTCCTGCTCCTGTTACAACAGCAGTTTTTCTTTGACTCATATTTTTGAATTTGAGTCCTAAAGATAGAAAGAGGAATTCTGAAAAAACAGCTATTTTGAGATTTTAATCGACCGATCTGCGCTAATCATTTTAGATCAACGTCGTCTGCATTCTATCAGGAATTTACTTCCAACAGGAATCCACTGCCATGAATATTCTTGATCTCGATGTTCGGGTCGTCTTTCAAATACTTGCGAAGTTTGGTAATAAAAACGTCCATACTGCGAGCGGTAAAATAACCATCTTCCCCCCAGATTTTGCGTAGTGCTGTTTCGCGCGAAAGCAGTTCGTTTTTATTTTGGCAAAGCAGTTTCAGCAAATCGGCTTCTTTTGGCGAGAGCTTTTGTTTTTCGCCGTCGCGGGAGATGGAACGCAACTTTGAATCAAATTCATACGAACCGATGGAAAACAGAAATTCATCAGTTATAGGCTGCGTTGACTGCCGTTTAATGATAGCTTGAATTTTACACAGCAAAACTTCGGTATCAAAAGGTTTGGTAATATAATCGTCGGCGCCCACGTTGTAGCCTTTCAGAATATCCTCTTTTAAGGTTTTTGCGGTAAGAAAAACCATCGGGATTTCCTTATCCAATTCACGTATTCCGGCGCCAATTGTAAAGCCATCAACATTGGGCAACATCACATCCAAAATACAAATTTGAAATGACCCGGCTTTGAATTTATCCACCGCATATTTCCCATCGTCAACCCATGTAACTTCAAAGTCGTTCAATTCGAGGTACGATTTTAACACCGCCCCAAAACTCAGGTCGTCTTCTACTAGAAATATGTGTTGTGCCTTGCTCATTTATTTGTTCCCATTCTCACCCCCTTAATCCTCCGAAGGGGGAAATCCCTCTCCGCCAACTGGCGGAAGGTCAGGAGGGATCGTTATTATTTGTTACTCCCTTGCAAAAAACTGTTGCCGTTATTCCCTCACAAAAGGTAAAAATACATCAAATTTGCTTCCCTTGCCCGGTTCGCTACTCACGGAAATGCTTCCACGATTTGCTTCCAACACGGCTTTTACGTAACTCAATCCCAGCCCAAAACCTTTAACGTTGTGGATATTACCACTGGTTTGGCGGTAAAAACGTTCGAATATTTTTGCCTGGACCGCCTTGTTCATACCAATTCCTTTATCGGCCACCGAAACCACCACACCCTTTTGTTGATTGATTGTTGATACGGTAATCTCAGGCGCATCACCTGAATATTTATTGGCATTGTCGATCAGATTATAAACCACATTCGTACAATGAATCCGGTCGGTGGTCACCATTGAATTAATGGCTTTCAAATCCAGCTCAATCTTACCGCCGCGTTTTTCAACCTGCAATCTAATTCCCTGAACAGCATCGCTGATCAGGTCGTGCACATCGATGGTTTCCCAATGAAACTCAAAATCTTTTTTATCGAGACGTGCAATAGTGAGAATATCCTCTACCTGTCGGTTCATGCGGGTGTTTTCCTTTTTTATCATACCCGCGAAATATTTTATCCGCTCCGGATCGCCCAGCACTTTCTGATTGGTAATCGAATCTGTTGCCACCGAAATGGTTGCAATCGGCGTTTTAAACTCGTGCGTCATGTTATTGATGAAATCCGATTTCATCTCCGAGATTTTCTTTTGCCGAATAATGTAAAAGATACTGAGGGCAAAAGTCATTAAAATAATCAGTGAGAATAAAAATGATGCGATCAGCAACCAGTTTAGCGAGCGATAAATAAAACTGTCGCGCTCCGGAAATACAACAGCAAGTTTTATGTCTTTCTGGAAAATATCGTTGGGATAAAGCTGCGCCTGAAAAACGGTGTTAACCACTTCCAGCGAATCAGTTACCGGCTTTGGAAAACTCAACTCGTCGCCACGAAAAATACCATATTCAAAATCGAGTGGGATATTGTTCTCGTCAAGCTCTTTTTTAAGTACCTCGTAAATCAGCTTTTCATCCAACTGACGCACGTCCCACGTAGCAACTTCTGTAACAACTTTATTCGCCATTCGTTTCAGGCTGGTAGCTTTCAATTTCACACGTTTTGAGATATCGGGAGCCAGAATCTGAAAAGTATCCAGATCGGTAAGCAGCGAATCGATCTTAACCGTACTAATGGTATAAAGCGAGTCGGCACTTCTGATAATCGTGTCGCTTTTTACAAATACAACACTCCCCTGCTCCGGACTATCGCCGGCAATTACCACATGGTTTTGCCCCGTTGTTGAAGTACTTAAGTTGTAGGTGTACGATTGTACTTTCCGACTATCGGAATCATTGTCGATATGAATTTCAATGCGGGCCTCATCATTATCGGGTGCAAATTCGCGAATGATTCTTACCGGTCGTGTAGAGTCTGTCCGCTGCCGGAAAACACGAGTTTTACCGGGCGAAACATTCCAAGTCAACTCATTATCTGAGTCGGTATCAAATTCAACATCGAAGTCAAAATCCTGAAGCAAGTCGGCCGAATCACCGGCAAACACCATTTCGTTTACCACGCCAAGGTTGTGCAGATCTTCCAAACGACTTACGGTTTGCTGCATCGCCTGATTTACGCCACGTTCGAACATCTCATTTTTTACCCGGATCGCGTTGTTCATCCATACGAGCTGAACGGCAATGATCCCCAAAATGGAGATACCCATCAAAATGATCAATCCGGTAAAAAGCTTCTTGTTCATGCTTCAAATATAGGCATTTACACCCGCCAATTGTAGATTTTAACTTTTCCTTAACAGATTTTAACCGGCCTTTAACGGACTGTCTGACAAGCTTCAGCGTATATTTGTTTCGGGAATCAGAAATCGATTTCAGCGAACAGATTCAAACGAAAAACAAAATAAATTTTAATAAATTAACGACATGAAACAAGTACTATCACTTACAGGAATTTTAGCCCTTGCCTTATTTTTCACATCTGCCATTTCGATTAACGAAGCACCGCAGGATCCTCCAAAAACAAAAAAGGAGAAGAAGCATATTAAAATGGTGAAGATTGGCGACGACGGCAAGAAAATGGAAATTGATACTGTTATTGGTGCCGACCAGGTTTTTGTGTGGAATGGCGACACAATTGGCGGGAGCAAAGAGTTGAGTTGGATTTCGGAAGGGGATTTCGATTTTGATATGGACTTTGATTTTGACATGGAAGCAGATGAAAACGGGAATGTATTTATCCTGAAAGGAGACGGAGCCTCAAAGCCAATGATCTACGAATTTAAAACCGACGATGGCGACTCGGCAAAGCACATAATGATGAAAGTTATTTCAGATGATGTGTCGTCTGATGTGATGCAGTGGCACAGCAAAAATGGCAACGATATGTTTTTTGGTGCGCCGGGATCAGCCAGTCCGAAAGTTATTCGCATAGACAAACAAAAAAGCGGAAATGTGATCGACTTAAGTGATCCGGGCATTATTTCGTTCGAGAAAAAAGAACTGAAAAACGGAAAAGAGAAGATCGTAATCGTTCGTGAAAAACCAAGTGAAGAGGATGTTGAGGTGCACGAAGAAATTATAATGCACAACAGTGGCGCAGCGCCAATGATCATTCATGAAGGAATGCCGAATATGACCAAAAGAATTAAAGTAATTGCCGACGATGAAGGCCGCGTTGAAATTTTGGAAGATGGCAAAACATGGACCGTTGAAGAAAGCGATGAAGACACGCAGGTAATTGAAAAGGATGGCAAAAAAATCATCATCAAGAAAACGAAAAAAGATGGTGAGATGAAAGTTGATGTGGAGGTAGAAGAAGTGGAAGAAAACTAATTATATACAATCTCAGAAATAACAAAGCCAGTGTAATTAACAACATTGGCTTTGTTTTTTTAAGAATTAGTTACCAGCACTTAAATAATTTTAGTTTAGCCCTATCAGGCGGATTCTACTCTTTGGTTTAGCCCAAAGAGTAGACAGAAAACCCAAGGCTGCGCCCACTTCACTCGGAAAATCTACGCGATGCCAGCTAAAATTCCTGAAACTCGTCGTGCCTCCTCAAACATCTGTAATTTTTTACGCCGTCACCGCTTGTTTTCCGGTTCACCGGCCGAGGCCAAGCTGCGATGTAGCAGCGTCACATCTGTGGACGGCCTCTTTTGGTCGTTGCCCGGAATTGAAATGAAACCTTTAATGAGAGCGGGAAGCTCCGAGGGATCGAGGAGATCACCCGTCCGAATTTAGGTTTTATGAAAATGGAGGGTAAAGATCAAAAGAAGCCTTGACTTTTTTGTATCGTTTTTGTGTCAAGACAAAAATGATAGCCTCCGGCAGGAAAAGGCAATAGTCTTCAAGTGAGATATTATCAATCTTGCCTCCACCAAGATCAAATTTTAACTCACGTTTATAAGATCGGATTTTTATAAATAAAAAAGCGGCGCTCGCTAGAGTGCCGCTGGAAACTGAATAGCCAATTGTAGCAAGTTGGCTGAAATATTTAGTACTAACTGAACGGTTATAAAAACTGCGTTTCATGGCATTGAAGCAGTTGTGTTACGATTCACAAATGCTGTGCCAAAAATGCATTTTAACCATTCAATCTACACTATTTTTGCAACGACGCTATCGTGTTTTGCAAAAGCGCAATTACATGCTTAACGTTCTCGTTAAAAACTTTCAGTACCTCTTCCCAGGTAACAGGCGCCTCATCAACATTCCAGCAATCGTAATCGGTACTTAGCGCCACAGCTGCATATGGAATCTCTAGTTCGTTGGCCAGAGCACACTCAGGAGCGGTCGACATATTAATAACATCGGCGCCCCACGCACGAAACATATTCGACTCGGCACGTGTCGAAAACCGCGGTCCTTCAATCGTTATGACCGTTCCGCTTTTATGAAATCCAAGATCCAAAGCTTCGGCATTTTCAATCAAAGCGTGACGCAGCTTCCAGTTAAACGGATCCGACATTGCCGGGTGATTTAGCTGTCCGTCTTTAAATTCTTCAACAAAACTGTTTTTCCGGAACCGGGTAAAATCAATAAACTGATCGAGCATTACAATTTCTCCGCGGCCAATCTCCAAACGCAGACTTCCGCAGGCGGTGGTCGCTAAAATGTGGGTGCAGCCCAACTCTTTTATAGCCCAAATATTAGCTCGGTTATTCACTGACGAAGGCGGAATTGAATGATCTCGACCATGCCTCGATAAAATGACCACATCCACGCCGCCAATTTTGCCGCATTTAAACGACGATGAAGGCGCACCATAAGGCGTTTCAACACTTACCTCAGTTACCTCTTTCAGAATGGCAGGATCTTCCAGTCCGGAACCTCCGATTATTGCAATTTTTTTCATCTCATTAAAATTGTTTACTTCATTTGTATTCGATGTAACTCCCGATGAATTTTAATTCTTCTTACCTGTAAATTTGAAGAATAAAAATTCATGTTCGTTTCATAGCACTATTTATTTATTTTCTCTGGATACAATTTCAAAATACTCTCTTTATCTGCTTTACAAATGCCGCGTTCCGATATCAATCCGGTTACTAATCGTGCCGGAGTTACATCGAAACCATAGTTGGCAACCGAACTATTTTCAGGAATCAGTCGCACCGATTTTATCTGCTCATCGTGCCAGCCTTCAATCTCCGAAACTTCATCGGCCGCTCGTTGCTCGATGGGAATTTCTTTTACACCGTCATGCATTTCCCAGTCGAAAGTACTTGATGGCAAAGCCACATAAAAAGGCACATTATTATCATGTGCTGCCAGCGCTTTTAAATAAGTGCCTATTTTGTTGGCCACATCGCCGGTAACGGTTGTCCGGTCGCTGCCCACAATTACCATGTCAACCATTTGATGTTGCATTAAATGGCCACCGGCATTATCGGGAATAACGGTGTGCGGCACTCCTTGTTCGCCCAGTTCGTAGGCTGTTAATCGTGCTCCCTGATTTCGCGGGCGTGTTTCGTCAACCCAAACATGCACTGGAATTCCTTTTAAATGCGATTTGTAAATGGGCGCAGTTGCCGTTCCCCAATCAATACAAGCCAACCAGCCGGCATTGCAGTGGGTTAAAATATTCACCGCACTCCCCTTTTTTTGATAAATTTCCTCGATAATTTCCAGCCCGTACTCTCCTATTTTATCGCCAAAATCAATTTCCTGCTGTTTTAACTCGCCGGCTTTTTCAAGCACCTTTTCTTTCAACTCGGCATCATCCATATTCGCCAAAATAAAAGCCAGCATTTCATCTACCGCAAAAGCCAGATTTACAGCTGTTGGCCGCGACGATTTTAAATACTCAGCCATTCGTATCAATTCTTCTTCCCAATTTTCATTTTTCAGATGAAGAAGCCCCAGATACATCCCATAAGCAGCGGTTACTCCGATTAAAGGTGCTCCACGAACCACCATTTCTTTAATGGCAAAAAAAGCGTCGTCGGCCGAACGCATGGAAAAAGTTTCGAAAACAAACGGCAATTTCCGCTGATCGATCACCTGAATAATTGTTGGGTCGTCGGCGTCTACCCAAATTGTATGATAATGTTTTCCCTGAATTTGCATGAATAATGAACTTCGTGTAGTTTCTAAAGTTTAATATGAAGTTAAAAAAGATTTTCCCGAAATGCTTACTTTCGTGAAATAAATTTAGAGAAATGAAGGCAGACCTTGCGAACATAAAAAATATCATTTTCGATTTGGGGCGCGTACTATTAAACCTTGATTTTGATGCGTCGATAAAAGCGTTTCAAAAGCTTGGCAGCGACGGTGAAGTTTTAGACCACAAAAATGCGTATGCCGACCCGATTTTCTACAACCTCGAAGTTGGCAAAATTACGCCTGCCGAATTTAGAAATGGCGTAAGAAAACTACTTCAAAACAAAGAGCTTACTGACGAACAAATTGACGAAGCGTGGTATGCTATGATTCTGAATATTCCGGCACACCGCGTAAAAAAGGTGCAGGAACTCAGCAAAAATTACAACCTTTATTTGTTTAGCAATACCAATCAAATTCATATCGACCGGTTGCTCAAGGAATTTAAAGCGCTACACGGCATTGATTTCCCGTCGCTTTTTACAACGGTTTATTACTCGCACGAGATTCACGATCGAAAACCGGAAGTTAGCTCGTATGAAAAAGTGATTGCACTGTCGGGTGTAAATCCGGAAGAAACGCTGTTTATCGACGACTTGGAAAAGAACATTGATGCCGCTCAAAAAGCCGGATTAAAAACTTATTGGTTACAAAATGGCATGGAAATGACGGAGCTATTTTAAGATGCGAACCCGTTTTATCCGGATATCTTCGATTGGCCGCCAACGCCGGTCGGTTTCTACCTGAACGATTTTATCTACCACATCCATTCCCGAAGTTACCTGCCCAAAAATGGTGTAACTGCCATCGAGATGAGGCGCGCCACCAATGGTTTTATAGACCTGTCGCTGCTCGGCCGAAAACTTGTAATTATTGATTTCTTCCAACTCATCCAAACCTTTATCGAAATATTTTCGCCCTGAAACGATGTAAAACTGCGATCCGTCGGAACGTTGACGTTCATTCTCAGTATCCGGTTTTCGCGGCGAACCGATCATTCCGCGTTTATGATATAAACCGGGAACAACATGCGCCGGAATGGTGTAGCCCGGACCTTTCCACCCCACATTTGCACCGGGCACAGCATAACGGGTATCGGCAGCACCACTTTGTATCCCGAAGTCTGCAATCACGCGGTGAATTAGCAAACTATCGAAATAATGTTCTTTGGCCAGCCGGATAAAATTATCGCGGTACTCCGGTGTTTCGTTGAAGAGTTTTATCGTGATATCGCCGTAATCAGTTTCCAGAACAAGCCCTTTAATTTTGCGGTTTTCGGCAGCAATTTTTTCGTTCGATGTATTTTTCAGCATCTCCAAGGGTTCGGGTGTTTCGTTTTTCTTTCGGAGCATGTCGGTAATAAATTCGGCAGGGATGGCAAAACTCTGCAATTCGAAATTAACGGTTGCGGAATAAGCCACGCCAATCACTTTTCCGGTTGACACAAAAATTGGTGCGCCAAACTGCGATGACCGAATCTTGTTGGTAAGGCGGAACAAACGCGTCCCCCGAATATTGGCCAGGTTTAAAACTTTCCCGGTAAAAAGTTGGAGGGTTTTTCCGGTTTTTGGTGCCACATAAAATGATTTGGCAAAATTGGGCAAAGTGTCTTGTTGTAATGCAATGGGTTTGCGGCTGATGCTGTCCACTTTCAAAATGATCAGATCGTTTATACGATCGAAAGCTACGAAACTGCGTGCGGTATATTTTTTATCCTCATCGAACGGCTGCACCTTAACATTGGTGGCCTGATTGACTAACGAATATTTGGTTACCAACAAGTCTTCGCCAACAAAAAATCCCTGCCCCGTTTCCAAAATCCGATCGCCATCGTACGAATCGATTTTTGCGATCGAGCCCATCAACTGATTCCAAATATCCTGTTCTTCATCAGCAGCAGCGTTTTGTTTTGGTGCTGTTTCCTCTTGCTGTGTCTCCTGCTTTTTTTGTTTATTTCCGCAAGAACTTAAAAAAACAATAGCCAGTAATATGAAAAGAATTTGTTTCGCCATAACACTACTTAATCACAGTCACTTTGATTTTCACATCGTTATACGGCCGGTTATTGCTGTCGGTTTTTAGGGCTGCAATTTTATCAATTACATCGAAACCCGAAATGCATTCGCCAAAAATCGTGTATTTTCCATCCAACTCAGGATAACCGCCAACTGTTGTATAAGCTTCGCGCTGGGCATCAGAAAATTCAAGCGTATTGGGATTCAAATTGTAATCGGTTTCAATGTCGTCTTTTATTTCGCCAGCCAATTCCCGGAATTCTTTCACCTTTTTCTCTTCTTTCAGTTGCTTCAGCTGCTCGCGAACTTCGGGCGTCATATACTTCTCCACAATTTTTTTCCGGATGGGAACATTCACGGCCAACTCCATGGTATCCAAAGCTCCCTCGGTATGCACGCTTCCTTTTACAATAAAAAACTGCGAAATATCCGACTGCTTAAACGGGTTTACTTCATCGGGCTGGCGAGGGGCACAAAGCGATCCTTTTTTATGAAAATAGTGCTTCAGAATTTCGTCGTCAACCGTTTTGTCCGGATCGCCATAACCGATGCGTTTTCCCGGAGGCGCGTTTCGCGAACTTCTAGAACCGCCCTGAATCAAAAAATTCTCGATTACACGGTAAAACAAAGTGCCATCGTAATAACCTTCGTTGGCCAGTTCGATAAAAGCGTTTTGGTGTTTTGGCGTGTCGTCGTAAAGCTGGAAACGCATATCGCCATAATTCGTCAAAATCTCAACAATATGCGATTGCGCAGAAGCAGAAACACCTAATAACCAAACAAATACAATTAACAATCCGGTTTTAAACATAAACTATTTTGTGCGTTTTATTTCCATTTTCACATCCGTTTTCGGACGATCGTACTGATCCGTTTCAACGGCCGCGATCTTGTCCAAAACATCCAGTCCCTCAACAACCTCGCCAAAAACAGTGTACTCTCCATCTAACGACGGATAACCGCCAACGGTTGTGTATGCTTCGCGCTGCTCGTCGGTAAACGAAAACTTCGGTTGCTCAGTCCAGGCGCTATCGGCAGTGGCGCGCAGTTCAGACACAAAAATGTTAAAACCGTCCTGATCGTTATTTTTTCGGTATTCGTCTAACTTTGGTTTTGCCTCGGCAAATTTTTCCTGCAAAAATTCATTTTTAGCTCGGCTGTTCAGCATCATTTCCATGGTGTCGAGTTTTCCAGGCGTAAAAAGTTCGCCCTGCACAATGTAAAACTGCGATCCGCTTGATCGTTTTTCAGGATTCGACGGTCCGCCACGACGCGCTGCTGCCAAAGCTCCTTTTTTATGAAAATGCTGCGGAAGGATTTCTGCCGGAATGGTATAACCAGGATTTCCTCCTCCCAAACGCTGACCCGCTGCTGCGTTTTTCGAATCGGGGTCGCCGCCCTGAATCATAAAATTCTCCATTACACGATGAAAAAGCAAGCCTTCGTAATACCCTTCGTCAATTAGTTTTAGAAAATTCTGTTTGTGTTCGGGCGTATCGTCGTACAATTTTAATTTTATATCGCCAAAATCGGTTGAAATCACAACCAGGTCTTTCTCGCCTGGCTGTTTGGCATTGCTACACGAAATTCCTACCCCTACGAAAGCAATTAGTATTAAAACAATTAATTTCATTCGTTTATTATGGTTTATTTTCAATGGTAACTCATGGAACTCAGTTATAATCCTCCTCCATTGTGTATAATTCTTACCTGCTCGTTTCCTCATTCCTATATAATTTTCTTATTTTGACATTATAAAATTCCCGTAAAGATAAAAAGATGATAAACATTCACTCCTGCCTTCTTTTAATGTTCGTGTTTTTTTCATGTTCAAGTCCCGAAAAGGTGGAAGACAACACCATTGTACAATTGCAGGCGGAAAAATATATTCCTGAAGTTGCAGATAAACTGAATGAAAACTCGGGATTGATGATTTTCAATGATCATTTTTGGGGATTTAACGACAGCGGAGGCAAAAACGAACTGTATGGTTTTAATAAATCGGGCAAAATAAAATACGAAATTGAGCTCGAAGAGGCCAAAAACAAAGATTGGGAATCGATAACGCAAACCGACAAAAAGATTTTTATTGGCGACTTTGGAAACAACATGGGTAACCGCGATAACCTGCGTATTTACAAAATAGACAAAAAGGACATTTCCGACAAGGAAGAACAAAAAGTTGACTCCAAAGAAATTAAAATTAAATATGCCCGGCAGGACCGTTTTTCTTTTGCAGATAAAACCACTCCGTACGATTGTGAGGCGATGGTAGCTTTTAAAAACAAACTGTACCTTTTTAGCAAAAACTGGCGCGACGGAACTACGTGGCAGTACGAAGTGCCCACAAAAAAAGGCGATTACGAAATTACTCCCACCGATACTTTTAATGTAAAGTGCCTGGTAACCGGGGCCGACATCAGCCCCGATAATAAAACGCTGGCACTGGTTGGATACGAAAATTACCGCTCGTATATCTGGCTGTTTTCCGACTTCCCGGGCGATCGTTTTTTTGAAGGCAAAAGTCAGCATATTAAGCTGGAAGGGATTGACGGCGCACAAACCGAAGGCATTTGCTTTTTAAGCAACGACAGCATTTTGGTTTCGTGCGAAAAAACCCAAAGCCACGATCAGCAGGTTTTTCTGTTCGATTTAAATAAACTCAGCGATGGAACACATTAGGGTAAACCACAAAATCAGGCTCGAACTGATTAACTCGTCGATGGCCGATATTGTATATCAAACGATTGACCGCGATCGCGAATACCTGAAAAAATGGCTTCCGTTTGTGCAATACACCAGCAAAATCGAAGACACACAGTCTTTTATAGCCAGCATTACCCACAGCGGCAACAAAAGCGACCTGGTTTACACCATTTGGTACAACGAAGAATTTGCCGGACTGATTGGTTTTAAAGATACCGATTGGGTAAACCGCAAAACCGAACTCGGTTACTGGCTGGCCGAAAAAATGCAGGGAAAAGGTATTATAACTTCTTGCGTTGAAAAACTCATGCGTTTTGCTTTTCAGAAACAAAAAATGAACCGCATACAGATTAAAGTTGCGGAAGAAAATTTACAAAGCGAGAAAATTCCACTGAAACTGGGATTCGTTTACGAAGGCACTGAACGCCAGGGAGAACACCACAACACCGGCTATGTAAATCTTAAAATTTACAGCAAACTGAAACACGAAATTGTGGAATAGTTGCAACCTCAACCGGTTTTTCATGTCAATATAATTGTTAAGCATGGGTTATAATGCAGATTATTAGCCGTTCAGTAAGACGAACTCATTGAAAATTTATATATTTGACCCGTAAATTCATTTGTTCGAATTTTAAACAGATACAATGGAAACAGAAACAGTTACAGAAAAGTCGCTACGAAGAAACCTCTACCGGGTGTTGCGCAAAACAGGTGTTACCAGAGATAACATTTGTTTGACCGCCTCGTTTTATGAGGATCTGAATTTCGACAACATCGATTGGACAATTTTTATTCACTATTTAGAGCGCGTCTTTAACATTCGGATTAATGATGACGAGCTAAATAGTTTTTCGAATGTAAACGATACGCTCCTGTACTTACGTGGAGAATTGGTTTATTCGAGTAATTAGGCAGACGAAACAGAAATGAACGAAAAAGGGATTCAATAAATTTGATTCCCTTTTTTATTTGAACTTTTCGAATGAAAGTTTGTATCTTATATCAAATTTAAATGACCAAACAAATGGAAGAAGTAAACAATTTATCCGAAAAACTTTACGATTTAGTAATGACTTATGGTCCCAAATTAATTGGGGCAATCATCACACTGATAATTGGTTTGTGGGTTATCTCATTAATCAGAAGTGCAGTACGCAAACGTTTTGAGAAACAAGAAGTTGATCCTTCACTTCGGGGGTTTCTGAACAGCCTGATAGGAATTGGCTTAAAAGCCATGTTGTGGATTGCAGTAATTGGAATGATGGGTGTTGAAATGACCTCTTTCATTGCCATTCTTGGTGCTGCCGGTTTGGCCATTGGTATGGCTTTTTCGGGCACGCTATCGAATTTTGCAGGCGGTGTAATGATCCTGATTTTCAAACCATTTAAAGTGGGTAATTTTATTAGTGCACAGGGACACGCCGGAATTGTAAACGAAATCCAGATTTTTAATACGATACTTAAAACACCTGATAATAAAACGATTATTATTCCGAATGGCGGATTATCAACCGGGGCAATGACTAACTTTTCTACTGAAGCCAAACGCCGTGTTGATTTTACTTTTGGCATTGCATACGGCGATGATGTTGACAAAGCCAAAGAAGTTTTAATGAAGCTGATAAAAGCTGACGAAAGAATTATAAATGATCCGGCCGAACCGTTTATTGCAGTTAGCGAACTGGCCGACAGCTCGGTAAATTTAGTGGTTCGTGTTTGGGCAGAAGCAGCCAATTATTGGGGAATTTATTTCGATCTTCAAGAGAAAGTTTACAAAACATTCGAAAAAGAAGGTCTCAATATTCCTTTCCCACAAATGGATGTACACGTACAGAAATAGTAAAACGATACAACAAATTATTGAGGCCGGGCAACAAAACCCGGCCTTTTTTGTATTTTTAAAAGCACACTAAACAGAAGACGATGAAAATAGGATACGACGCAAAACGAGCTTTTTTGAACACCTCCGGACTAGGCAACTACAGCCGGAATACCTTGAATGCCCTTCAGAAATATTTCCCAGATCACGACTACACTTTGTTCACTCCTGAGATTAAAGCCGCCATGCTTGAGGAACAGGATAAGTTTGAGGTAGTTGCACCGGAAAATGCGCACTCCGGATTAAAACAAGCAATCTGGCGTTCGATGCAACTAAGCGACGAAATCCAGGACCACAACCTCGATCTTTTTCATGGATTGAGCAACGAACTGCCAAAGGGAATTCATAAAACCGGCATCCCAACTTTGGTAACGATTCACGACCTGATCTTTATTCGTTATCCCGAGTTTTACAAAACACTCGACCGCGCTATTTATTTCCGAAAAACCAAATATGCGTGCAATGCTGCTACTAAAATTTTAGCTATCAGCCAGCAAACCAAAGACGACATTATTGATTTTGTAGATGTTGATCCGGAAAAGATAGAAATACTTCACCAGGCAATCTCGCCACTGTTTTTTGAAAATGCCAACACCGGATTAATCAAGGAAAAATACAAACTGCCCAACGAATTTATTTTGGCGGTTGGAACGGTTGAGGAACGCAAGAATCAGCTTTCGATCATAAAAGCGCTGGTAGAAAAAAATATCAATATGCCACTGGTTTTGGTCGGAAATCCAACTTCGTATTGTAACGACATTCATAAATACATTGCCGAAAAGCAACTTCATAACCGGGTAATTTTCCTGAAAAATATTCCGGAAGAGGATTTGGCCGGCATTTATCAACTGGCACAATTATCCATTTACATTTCGGTATTCGAAGGTTTTGGATTGCCGGTAATTGAGTCGATGGCTTGCGGCTGCCCGGTAATTACATCAAACGCTTCGTGTTTACCGGAAACCGCCGGCGATGCTGCGGTGCTCTGTTCGCCACAAAATATTGAAGAGTTGGGTAACAAAATTGAAAAGATACTTAATGACACCAATTTTCGGAAAGAACTAATAATGAAAGGGCGTGTGAGAGCAAATGAATTTCAACCAAAAAAATATGTTGAAAAATTGATTTCTTTGTACGCTGAATTAATAGGATAAAATAGATGCACGACGATTTAAAAAAGGCAGTTGAGGTTTTGAAAAGCGGTGGGATAATTCTTTACCCCACCGACACCATTTGGGGCATTGGCTGCGACGCCACCAACGCAGAAGCAGTAAAACGCATTTACGATATAAAAAAACGCGAAGACTCGAAAAGCATGCTGGTTTTAATGGAAAATCCGGCTTTGCTCGATCGTTATGTTGATGAAGTTCCGGAAGTTGCGTGGGATTTAGTTGAGGTAAGTACAACTCCGCTAACCGTTATTTACCCGGGCGCAAAAAATCTGGCTGCCAATTTAATTGCCGAAGACGGGAGCATCGGTATTCGCTTTACCAAAGAAGAGTTTACGCGACAGTTGCTGCAACGTTTCCGCCGGCCAATCGTTTCTACTTCGGCAAATATAAGTGGTGAGAAATCGCCGGCTTTCTTCGATGAAATTTCGGAGGAGATTAAGGATGCTGTTGATTACATAGTGGAATACCGACAGGATGATCATACCGCTTCAAAACCATCGAGCATTATAAAACTGGGGCCGAGCGGACAAATCGATATTCTCAGAAAATAAAAAGGCCACCTGAAAATCAGACGGCCTGAACTATTTTAAATCCGGCTGGATTACATATTTTTCACCCTGCCCGAGCCGGCTACCGAAGCATCAACAGTTGGATTGCCTTTGTAATATACACTGCCTGATCCGGCGATTCGTGCTTTTACTGAACCGTTTGATCGAACCGTGCAATTGCCCGATCCCGATGTACTCACAGTAACATCTTCAGCTTCGAATTCTTCGGCTTTAAAGTTACCTGAGCCTGAGATTGAAACCGAAAGTTCGTTGGCAACGCCGTCGCCCTCAATTTGAATATTACCCGAACCGGAAATCGCTCCTTTTACTTTGTCTGATGTCAGGTCATCAATTTCAATATTTCCGCTGCCGCTAACGGCCAAATCGATAATTCGTGCTTTAATTTCGTCGGCTAAAATATCTCCCGAGCCCGAAACTCCAAGTCCGTTCACATCCGGCACAGTAATGTAAATATCTATTTTACCGGGTTTGTAATTGCGCTGAAAGATACTTTTCCCAGGAAAACGAATAATCAGTTTACTGCCGTTTACTTCGGTAATAATATCTTCAAGAGTTGACTGCTTGGCCTCAATCCGTACACTTTGTGGACTTCCTTGTTCAAGATGCACAGTTGCCGGAATTCGCAAACTTATCTCCGAAAAACTTGACACATCGCGGATTTCGTCTTCTGCCTGAACTGTTGAGGCCATAAATAAGCCCATTACCAAAAGGCTCAATACTAAAAATCTGGTTTTCATGATATACTATTTATATTTCCAATTTAATTTCTTTACTGTCAGGAATAATATTGGTGCTTAAAATCGGTTAAAACCAATGGTCGATCCGACCAATATTATTATTACGTTTTAATGACGTGACAATCGGAATAAAGTTGCACACGACACAAAAAAAATTGCACTTTTAAATGCATAAAGAAAGCATTTCATGAAACAGGAACACATTGTACCGGTGCAGATTCGGTTTAACGACATCGACCTGATGGGCCATGTTTACAACGCCAAATACCAGGAATTTTTCGATTTGGCACGCCTAAAATATTTCGGGACCGTTTTGGGTGATCTCATCAGCTGGACGCACAAAGGCTTGATCATTGCCTCGGTAAAAGTGGATTACATGCAACCAACCTTTTTGGAGGATACTATTCATGTGCAGACTTCGGTATCGTCGCTTGGCGAAAAAAGTCTTGAAATGAGGCAAGCTGTATACAAAGAAAATAGTTCGGAGCCGGTTGCAATTTGCAAGTCGGTAATGGTTTGCTTTGATATGAAAGCAAGAGTTTCGGAACCCATTCCGGAAGTTTGGAGAAAGAAATTTGCGGATTTTGAGCCTGACTTAAGCGTCGATCAGCCCTTCGGGTAAATTAAGAGTTAGCGAACTTTCATTTTCGCTGTACGAAACCAACATCTCTTCGTGAAACGGAATTAACAATTCCTCGCCCCGGTACGAAACCGTAAAAACAATATTCCCGGAATAATCATCAACGTGATCGATTACTCCAATTTCGCCCAGTTTACTATCAATTAACATCAATCCTTCAAAGGTCGATTCGCCTTCTTCCTGCTCATCAATAATTTCGGAATGAAATAAATAGGCACTGGCACCAATTAGTCGTTTGGCGTATTTTTCGTCATCTACCCAATCGAACTTTACGATAGCCGATTTGGATGAACGGAAACGGAAACCGTCTTTCTCCACAAAAAAAGGAACGAGCAAACCATCCAGTTCTACAAAAAAGCGGTCGCATTCTTCCACTGAATATTCAAACTGTTCGTCAAACTCAAGGACTACTTCTCCGTGTACGCCATGCGTCTTTCTGAAGAATCCAACTTTTTGGCAATCGGTTTTTGGTATCGTTTCCATACTTCAAAAGTAAGGCATTTTCACATGAAACGGTAGTTATAAGTAGAAAGTTCCAAAAAATTGCAACATAATTTTTGTACCAAGAGGCTAAACGAAGTGTATAAACACAAAAAAACCACCTGCCTAAAGGCAAGTGGTTTTCTATAATAAGATGAGTTGTCTTTCTTAAGATTCCGCACCTTTTTCTTCTTCCGAAGCTTCCTCTTCAGCAGCAGGTGCTTCAGCTTCAGGAGTTTCTTCAACTTCAGCAGTTGCCTCTTCTTCTGCTTCTTCAGCAGCAGCTTCAGCTTCAGCTTCTTTTGCAGCAGCTTCGGCTTCGGCAGCTAATTCTGCTTCTCTTGCAGCAATAGCGGCAGCTCTGTCTTCGTTGACTTTCTTCTCAGCTTCCAGTTGTTTTTCAGCTTCTGCAGCGGCATCACCGGCCAAACGGTCGATTTTTGCCTGAATTTTAGCTTCTTTTGCTGCAATCCAGCTTTCTAAACGTTTTTCAGCTTCAGCTTCATCGAAAGCTCCTTTTTTAACTCCACCCATCAGGTGTTTTTTGTACATAACACCTTTGTAAGACAAAATTGCTCTTACAGTGTCGGTTGGTTGTGCGCCTTTAACAAGCCAGTCGTAAGCTTTGTCAAAATCGAGATCGATAGTAGCAGGATCAGTGTTAGGATTGTACGTGCCAATTCTTTCAATGTACCTGCCATCTCGTGGCGCCCTGCTATCAGCTACTACAATGTGGTAGTATGCGTAGCGTTTGCGACCGTGTCGCGCTAATCTCATTTTTACTGGCATAATTCTATTTTTTAATTTTGAAAAATGTGGCGCAAAGATAGTATAAATTTCTGTTTCTGAAACTTTTACTCCTTTATTTATAAAAAAGGATGCCATCTCTTATAAAAGATGGCATCCTCATCACAATGAAAACGAAAAAAATACATTCATTTTCTCCGAATTTCTTATGCGAAATTAATTCTCGCCAGCCTCTGCTTTTGCAGCATTTACCATGTCTTCGTTAGCCGTGATGGTAAACTCTACGCGACGGTTTTGAGCTTTTCCTTCTTTGGTATCGTTTGTTGCCCGCGGCTGCGATTCACCCATTCCTACCGAATTTAAGCGCGATGCCATAATTCCGTTTGTTTTCAGGAAACTAACAACCGATGCTGCACGTCTTTCCGACAAGGATTGATTGTACGCTTCTGCACCATCGCTGTCGGTATGCCCGATTACCAAAATATCAGTATCCGGATATTTATTGAAAATCTCCACCAGTTTGCCAATATTTGCCTTTGAATCAGCGGTAAGATCTGAACTATCAAATCCAAAACGCACATCGGCATTTTCGTCCAGAATTAACTGAATTCCTTCTTCGCTACGAACAACTTCGGCACCGGGCATTGTTGTTTCAATTTCTTCAGCCTGCTTATCCATTTGTTTGCCAATGACAGCACCGGCACCACCACCAACGGCAGCACCAACCAAAGCACCTGCCGCACGGTTATCTTTTCCGCCAATTAACGCGCCTAATGCAGCTCCTGCCGCTACACCAATTCCTGCGCCTTTTTGCGAAGAGTTTGCATTTTGCAACGAGCTGCAACTATTTAAAAATATTCCTGCCACAAAAAGGACAAGAACCACTAATGTTGTATTCTTCATAACTATGATCTTAATTTTTTACGAATTGATAATAAATTGAAATGATGCTGCCCTCGAATGACGCATCCTGGGCCAAAACAAATTCGGTTTCCGATTCCGAAATTAACTTCAGCTTATAACCGGCAGTTACATCTTTTGGCTTCACTCCATCGGGAATAAACTTCCACAGGAAATAAATGTCCTGTCCATCTTCTTCCATAAACCATTTAATCGAATGAGTGGAGTTTATGCAGGCCACATCCATAAAAGAGTAGGTTCCTGAATTGTTATTGCTAACGAAGGTCCATTCGCTGCCCTCGAAACAATCGGGCGATGCCTGGTTAAACAGCTCTTTAATCTCCACTTTGTTTCCCTGATCGGTTGTGATCGACGACAATGTCCAGTTGCCTTTTAAACCTTTCTGCGAATTCCTCACTTGTTTTGTAGTGCTGCACGCCGCAAATAAAGCTACAAGCGCCAGCAAAAGAAATTTGTGTTTCATATTTGTGCTTTTAATTTTTGTATGTTTTGAGAACGGAATTTTGTGTTCGTACAAGTTACAACAATCCATTTTGCATTCAAAAACTAAAACAGAAAAGGAGACACAATGTTGTATCTCCTTTTCAAAAAATATTTTGGTAAAATTTATCTTTTCACATACTGCTGCTCGTAGTATTTCTGATAATCTCCCGATGTTAAATTTTCCAGCCACTCGGTATTTTCGAGGTACCAGTCGATGGTCTTTTCAATACCTTCTTCAAACTGCAGCGACGGTTCCCAGCCCAGTTCGTTTTTAATTTTTGTGGCATCGATAGCGTAACGTAAGTCATGGCCGGCGCGGTCTTTCACATAAGTGATCAGTTTTTCCGATTCACCTTCCGGGCGTCCAAGCTTTTCATCCATTTTGCGGCACATCACACGAATCAGGTCGATGTTCGTCCACTCATTAAAACCTCCAATATTATAGGTTTCGCCAATTTCTCCTTTATGGAAAATTACATCGATGGCACGGGCGTGATCAACCACCCACAACCAGTCGCGAACGTTTTCGCCTTTACCGTAAACCGGCAGCGGCTTGTTGTTTTTTATGTTGTGGATGAACAGTGGAATCAATTTCTCGGGAAACTGGAACGAACCATAATTATTCGAACAGTTTGAAATAACGGTTGGCACACCAAATGTATCGTTGTAAGCACGTACAAAATGATCGGAACTGGCTTTTGACGCCGAATACGGACTATGCGGATCGTAAGCAGTTTCTTCGGCAAACATTCCTTCGTCGCCCAGCGAACCATAAACCTCATCGGTTGAAATGTGATAGAAACGTTTGTCCTCAAAATTGTCCTTCCAGATGTGTTTTGCAGCGTTCAGCAAATTAACGGTACCAATTACGTTGGTAAAAACAAACTCTGTTGGGTTCGAAATCGAACGATCGACATGCGACTCGGCAGCCAAATGGATCACACCATCAAACTGACGCTCTTCAAACAGTTTTTGGATAAAATCGCTGTCAACAATATCGCCTTTTACAAATTCGTAATTGGGTTTGTCTTCAATATCTTTTAAATTATTGAGATTACCTGCGTAAGTTAGTTTATCGAGATTTACAATTTTGTAATCGGGGTAGTTATTTACAAATAAACGAACCACGTGAGATCCGATAAAACCGGCACCTCCGGTAATTAGTATTGTCTTCATAATGTGTCTGTTTTATGGCAAAAATACAGGAATTGATCAAAATAAAACTGACAAAGGTTTTATTTCGAAAATATTATTGAATTCCGCGAACTTTTTTCTCCCAGTTCCAGGCCGAAAGTAAGGTTTCTTCCGTTCCTTTTTCAGCTTTCCAACCCAGTTCTTCGTTGGCAAAAGTAGTATCGGCCCAAATTTTTTCAATATCTCCTGCACGACGACCAACAATTTTATAGTTCAGTTTTACGCCTGTTGCTTTCTCGAAACCGTTTACGATCTCCAGCACAGACAAACCATTTCCGGTTCCCAGGTTAAAAATTTCGTAGTTCTTTTTGTTTTTGCCTTCCAGCAGTCGCTCAATGGCAACTACGTGTGCTTTGGCCAAATCAACCACGTTAATGTAATCGCGAACGGCTGAACCATCCACAGTATCGTAATCGTCGCCAAAAACTTTCAACTCGTCGCGTAAACCGGCGGCGGTTTGTGTAATAAAAGGCACCAGGTTTTGTGGAACGCCCAATGGAAGTTCTCCAATTAACGCAGTTGGATGTGCTCCAATCGGGTTAAAATAGCGAAGTGCAATTCCTTTCAATTGTGGGAAAGCAGCAATGCTGTCGCTTAAAATATCTTCGTTAACACGTTTGGTATTTCCGTATGGCGACTCGGCGTCTTTACGTGGTGTTTCTTCGGTTACCGGCAAAACATCAGGCTGCCCGTAAACGGTACACGACGACGAGAAAACAATATTTGCCACATTATATTTCAACTGGCAATCCAGCAAGTTCATCAACGATACCAGGTTGTTGCGGTAGTACAACAATGGTTTTTCAACTGATTCGCCAACTGCTTTCGAAGCTGCAAAATGAATAATTGCCTCAATATCCGAATTCCTGCTAAAAAACTCATCGGTTTTTGCAGCATCCGCCAAATCAAACTGCTCGAATGCCGGTTTTTTACCTGAAATTTTTTCGATGTTATCAAGTACGTCAATACTTGAGTTTGAAAGGTCGTCGACAATTACAACATCGTAACCCGAATTCTGTAATTCAACAACGGTGTGCGAACCAATGTATCCGGTTCCGCCTGTAACTAAAATCTTTTTTGCCATTACTTTTATTGATTTGAGCCGTAAAAGTAGAAAAAAACGATGCAGAAATCCACAGTTTACCCACTTGTGTGGCAGGCTTTTGTAAAAACTTAATTTTTGGGCAGTTGCAGTTTACTTTATGTTTTGTAATTTTACCACCTAAATTCATTCAAGTGAGCTTCGGAAAAGAAATATACACACTTCTGTTACAACACGATATTGTAATCATTCCCGGGTTGGGTGCTTTTGTTTCGGAATACCGGCCGGCGGTGATTAGCGATGAGAGCGATGAAATAAAACCTCCGTCGAAAACAATTTCGTTTAACGGGCAACTAAAAAACAACGACGGATTATTGGTTGGCCATATTGCCGAAAAACTCCACATATCGCATTTTAACGCCTTGGTTCGAATTGAAAAAGAACGCGACGAAATGCTTTTTAAACTCGACAAAGGCGATGAAGTTTTTGTTGAAGGCGTGGGTACACTTTCGCACAACGAACAGGGTGAAATCGTTTTTGAAGCATCGGAAGAAGAGAATATGTTACTTGATTCGTTTGGCCTTGGCGCCATGTCGATCAGCGAACCGGAGCCTCCCAAACCGCCTGTTGAGGAAACACCTCCCGCAGCGAAAGAGGAGCAACAACCTGAAGTTGAGCCGGAGCCCGAAGTAACAGAACCGGAGCCTGAACCAGAACCACAGGAAGAAGAAACCGTTACCGAAGAGCCGGTGGTTGAAAAACCGGAACCAAAAGAAGAAAAACAAGAAGTTCGTTCGAAAGAAAAAGAGGAGAAAAAGCGGAAACCGTGGATGTTCCTGCTCATTATCATTCCATTGCTCGCTGTTTCTGTATTTATTTTTCTGAAAGGATTTAACAATAACGAAGGAGACGATAACGAAAAAATGCCACCGGTAAATATTACCGAAGAAGTTGCGACAGAACAGGAACCGGTTGTTATTGACTCGGCCGCAACCGACTCAGTATCAATTGCCCAAGAAGACACAACTTTGGCTGCCGATACCACACAAAACATACCAGAGCCTGTTAAAGAAATGCCTTTGGAACAGGACTCGATTAAGTACTATCTGGTAGGCGGAAGTTTTTCGGTAAAAGAAAATGCTGATAATTATTTGCTCGAATTGCAGAAAAAAGGGTACGAAGCTTTTCATGTTGGCAAAAAAGGTCGTTTCTTTATCGTAGGTATAGCTGGCTATAAAACCTTTAGCGAAGCCGATGCTGCTAAAGTGAAATATATGGAAGACAATCCGGGGTCGGAAGTTTGGGTTTACAAAAAATAAACTTACAGTTATCTCAAATAATTGTAAAAAGCTGGAAAAAGAGAGAGGATTGTTAGGTTAAAGCAACAATTTAATTAATATTGGGTTACTATTTAACAGTAAGCCCGTAAAATAATAAACAACTCAACGCTAATTAAAAACTGTTATTATGAATATAGCGCTCTGGATTATTCAAATTGTTATTGCTGCTCTCTTTCTTACAACAGGTTCGCTGAAACTTGTTTTGCCCAAAGACAACTTAAGAAAAGTATTCGAATGGATCGAAGATTTCACTGAACAACGACTACGATTAATCGGTGCGTTTGAAGTGTTGGGCGGACTGGGACTTTTCCTGCCGGGCGTTTATTCTGTATTCGAGATTTTAATTCCGATATCGGCTATCGGACTCACAATTATTATGGTTCTTGCCACTTTTGTTCATTCAAAAAGAAAAGAAACAAAAGACCTGGTATTTAATATAATTGTCCTGATTATGCTCTTGCTTGTTGTTGCCGGACGATTGTTCCTGGTTAAGCTGTAGCACACTTCCCCGATTATTACTTCCTCGTTTTTATTGATTATAGTGTACAGCTAAAATTAAAGCTGTGTGTATAACTATTTATGGTTACGCTGCGTAAAAGATGAAACCGTTTAAAATTTAGTAATAACCAAAAAACTGAAAGTTATGCCTAACAGCGTTTACAAAATTGTTGAGCTGGTTGGAAGCAGCCCGGTATCGTGGGAACAAGCCTCTCAAAATGCCATAAAAATGGCCTCAAAATCATTACGCGATTTACGAATTGCAGAAGTGTGCCAAATGGACATTCATATTTCCGAAGGCGAAATTGAATGTTACCGTGTAAAACTAAAAGTATCGTTTAAATACGAAGATTAATCGATTACGAATTACATGCCCCAAACTTTTCGATTGCAGAATTGATCGTAATTTCTGAAATATCTTTCAGGGAACAAGTTGTTTTGGCTGCTGCCAGCCGCTAATTACATTATAACTTTTCGATGGTAAAGATCTGATTTCGGTCGAATTCGCTCCAGTAACGGATGGCTAGTTTTTCAATATACAACCAGTATTGTTCGGTTAGCAGACCATGGGTTTGAACACCGTATTTTATCTCCTCCTGCATTTGTGCCGCAATTTCAGGCTTCACCGAGATCTTTATTTTTTGATTGTTGAAAGTAGCTGTAATTGTTGGAACCTCCAGAATTGTATCGGATACGGTAATTAATCCTTGCCCGATTGTGGCACCGCTACTAATCTGAATACCATCGTTAAAACAACTGAGCGGTGGTTTCTTCCCGGCAAAAGTGCTAATCGTAAGATTATTCACCCCAACGTTAAAATACTCCATGGCACGAATCCCCATTTTTGCGCCAATAATAGAATAAATGCCGGTGTGCCCGTGAATTTCGTTGGTCATACTAATGGCTTTCCATTCTATCAATCCGTAATTTTCGATGGTAGATTCCAACATTTTTGCATAGGCTGGTTTGTACAACTCAGCAGCTACAGGAAAGGAATTAAAAACGCGATTAGTTGTTTGGTTTCCCGACTCCAGAATGGCAGAAATGGCCTTGTTAACTACTTCGTCAGGTAGCTCGTTTTGCACAGTCACATAACTCACTTCGCCTTCTGCCTTTTCTGTTTGAAATAGAATCGGTACTGTTAGATAAAGCGCTACCAGATCGTCCCAAAGCTGCAGGTGTTCTGCTTTCTTTCGCGAAACAATCTCCGGGTGTTGGTGCACCCAGGCAATCTGCTTTGCATACTTTGAGTTGGTATTTTTAACCGTTTCCTGGTAGGCCTCATCTACATTGTAATGATCCGAGTTATTCCCCACCACTTCCAGCGGAATATTCTTATGCTTGAAATAAGTGTAACTCTCCGGCGACACCGATTCATTAAAATCGGTATCGATATACGGATTATTATACCACACAATTCGCTCGATTTTATCCACATATTCCGGGTACTTCTCCACTAATTCCGCATAAGTTTTAAGCGATCCCAAAGCCACCAAAGTAATTTTTTCGGGGTAGTCTTCAAATACCGATGATATCAATTCTACTGAGCTGACTTTAGTAGAAACAGGCAGTGTTCGTTTTGCTGATGCCCACTTGATTTTTTGTGTGTAAACAGCCCATGGCGGCAAATCTTTATCCAGTCTTTTATCCAATCCAACCGGAATTCCCTCGTGATGAAAGGCCGAAAGCAGATTATTTACTTTAACAAAAATTGAATCGGGCGCCAGTGTTCCCTGCGAACAGGTGATGGCCAAAACCCGTGTATCGTTCTGCGCCAGAAACATCGAAATCGCCCGCATGTCGTCAATCGCGCCATCGGTATCAATAATTACATGATACTTGGGTTTGCCGGAATGTGCCGACACAACCGCATTAAAAACAAGGCTTACAAACAATAGTGCTAAAATCTTTTTAAACATGGGCAAACGGTTATTTTGATTGGCTAAAGTATTTATTATTTTGAACATTATCTACTTTCAAAAACTCTGTCGAAAAAGATTTCCAATTGATTTAAAAACAATCGCGAATATTTCTATTCCATAAAAAACAAAGCCGGTAATCAATTTTACCGGCTTTATCTATTTATACTATTTTAATGGTTTCTCCCATAATTTCGAGCACATCGCCTTTCACCAGCTTCGCTCTTTTTCTGAACTCGGGTTCACCGTTCCGAACCACTTCACCATCCTCAATGATGATTTTTGCGTGGCCGCCCGTTTGTGCAATTCGCAAGAGCTTTAGAAGCTTTACCAGTTCAATATATTCGGTGCTCAGCTGAAATTCGCGCATTATATTCCGAGTTTTGATTTTACTGCATCAGGAATGGCATCTTTATGCAACATAATTCCGATGGTTTTCAAACGCACATAATCTTCAGTCATGTGCAGGTAACCGCCAAAGTCGTTGCTATCTGCACCCCACGAGTTCTTCGTGTAGAAGCAATCTTTTCCGTCGGCATCTTTCGATAAACCAACCAGGTGCATCAGGTGATCGTCGGTAGTTGTGCGGTCGTAGAACGTTTTCTGACGCTCTTCCTGATCAACTTTTCCCTGCAATTTTTTAGGCACATCGGCTTTCCCCTCTTTGTGTACAAAGGTTTCCTCGCTGGTATCGCCGTCCCAGGCAATACTAAAACCATTGTTCAGCGCATAATGCATTACTTCCAACAACTCATCGATTGGCAGGTTGTAATACGATGCATGCGCCCAGTTATCAGGCACTTCAACAACACATTGTCCGTAAAACGGGTGATGACTGAACGAGGTCAATTCCACATAATCATCAGGATTTATTTCAAATTTATCACGAAGTTCTGCCGCCGAATATTTTCCGTCTTCCAGTTCAGCTTCCGCCGGTAACTTGCCCAGCTCGTTCTTCAATGCAGACTTAAATCCTTTTAAATCAGAAACATCAATTTTGCCTCTTTTCTCGCTGTCAATTTTATCTGTTTCATCGCGCAGCTCTTTTATCAACGCCGAGTGGTTGTATTTTCCCTCCTTCTGAATTCCGGGAAATTCATCGTACAACATCACGCCCTGATCAGCCACAACTTTTAATACATCGTGCGACAGACTTCCTTCTCCGAAATTGTTTTTACCATGATAAAGCAAGTACTGAAACGCCTTGTTTTTATAGTTGTAATACACAAAAAACATTTCCGAAAGATTGGTTTCAGGAAATCCTTTGCGCATAATTTCCGATTCTAAAAAACTGGTGGTAGCAAAACTCCAGCAAGTTCCGGTGCGTCCCTGGCTAATAACCGGCGTGTGTTTCACTTCCTTAACAATGGTAAAATCCTCTTTATCTCCCTTGGCAGAAACCGCCGAAACTGACAGCAGCAATGCCGCAAACAACGTTAATAACTTCATAGTGCTTATAAATTTTTCAATTCTTCTTTTAACTTTTTTGTGAGGCTCGCAACGATTAAATCGTACGATTCATCGATCATTTCTGCCATCAGTTTTGCCGGAACTGTTCCATTCAATTCGATGGTATTCCACATTTGTTTGTGTAAATGATAGCCCTCGTAAATGGACGGAAACTGCGCCCGTAGCTCAATATTTTTATCCGGATCGTTTTTTAAACTCACACGGTGATTATCGAGACCCAGCAAACAAAACATTTTATTCATCACCTTAAAAACCAAAGTGGTTTCATCAAAAGGAAAACTTTCGGTAACTCCTTTTTTCTGCAGGCAATACTCGCGAATCTCTTCAATGTTCATGATGTCCAATTTGGAAAGTCTAAAAATAGTAGATTCGGGAAGAAATAAAAATGATGTGGTGGTTTAATGCTGAAAAAAGATTGATGCAGATTGAATGAGATTGTGAAACTGTTAAAATTACCAACCGAGACTGCAAACTGCGACTGGTCACTGAACTTTTGACTTTCTACTTTTGCCTTTTGCCTTGACGCTTTACATCGTTGGATAGAATGCATCCTTAAAATGCTCCAGCTCGTGACCTTGCTGAAAGAAAATAACTGTGATTACATCAAAGCGCGTGTCCAGTTCGCTATTGTGTTCAATGATGTAGGCATCGGCAGCTTCTACAATTCGTTTGATCTTTGAGTTGGTCACCGCTTCCGACGGATGCTCATAACGTAATCCCGACCGCGCTTTCACCTCCACAATCACCAGCTCGTCGCCATCCTGCGCAACAATATCCAGCTCCAAATGGCCATGGTACCAGTTGGTGGCTTTAATCTCATACCCCAGCTTTCGGAGATAATCCTGTGCCAGGCCCTCAGCCAAATCACCCAATTCGCGTGTTGATACCATTTTGTTAGAGTTTAAAGTTCAGTGTTCAAGGTAAAAGTAAAAAGGCAAAAGTACAAAGGAAAAGTTGAGCGTAGCGAAATCCCGGCCGTAGTGTCGGGAGCAAAAGTAAGAATGTAAAAACCAGAACTTGTTTCATTTCTCGCCAAGACGCGAAAACGCAAAGCAATTTTACAATTTATCAGTTTAACAATACTTGGGTTCTCTCACGGTCGCGTATTCAATCTGCATCAATCTTCTTTCAATCTCAAGCTCGTTCCGCTTTCAGCAACTTCCAACTCCCATTCGCGGCCAAAAGCCAGTGCCAGGTTCTTTTTATCGTGTCCTCCCGGAAATCCGTAACAAACAGGGTAATTAAAATCTTTTACTGCCTCCGCAAATATCTCATGAACCGTTTGCCCAAAAGGTGATTCATTGTCTTTCATGTCGGTAAAATCGCCAAGAATCAATCCGGCCAGCTTATCAAATTTCCCACTCATTTTTAGTTGATGCACCATCCGATCGGTGTGATACAAAAACTCATCAATGTCTTCCAGAAATAGTATTTTTCCATCAGTATCAATGTCATATTTTGTGCCGTGCAAACTGTTTACTATCGACAAATTTCCACCAACCAAATAACCGGAAGCTACACCTGGTCGATCAAATTCATTGGCATCTACCTCGTAACTGATCCCCTCTCCTTTTACCAGTTTCATCATCGAAGTTAAATCCTCGCACGGTTGGCCGGACTCATCAAAAAAGTAGCGTGGCATCACACCGTGAATAGTCGGAACTTCAAGATTATGCAATCGCGAATGCAAAATAGTAATGTCGCTAAAACCCACCAGCCACTTTGGGTTTTCCAAAAATTTCGAGAAATCAAGTCGCTCGATAATTCGCACTGTTCCATAACCGCCTCGCGAGCAGATTATGGCGTCGCAATCGGGATCGTCAAGCGCTTCCTGCACATCGGCAGCGCGTTGCTCGTCGGCACCTGCAAACTGGAAATGTTGTGCAAAAACATGTTCGCCAAGTAGTACGGTGTATCCTTGTTCTTCCAGCCATTTAACGGCGGGCATCACATGTTTTTCTTCTATTTTCCCGGCCGGAGAAACAATTCGTATTGTTGAGCCGGGTTGTATGGGTTGTAGTGTAATCATAAAATATGTCAGAAGTTTGAAGATCGAAGTCGGAAGTAATTTACGTCAACTCTCCGCTTCAATTAATTTCTATTTGTAAAAATACAAAGTAATTGGCAAACGACATTAAAGAGTTAATAGCTCAAACAACTCTTCCACATCCTCGGCAAAATAATCAGGATTGGCAGCACGCAGATCTTCTTCTTTTCCAAAACCGTAGCCCACTGCAATGGTAGAAATTTCGTTTTCGTTACCGCCTTCAATATCGTAAACCGTATCGCCAACCATCACAATTTCTTCCGAAGGAACCAATTGTTGCATCGTAAGCACATCTGCAATAATCTGGTTTTTAGTGGCTTTTTTCGCATGATAATCCGCGCCTTTTAACTGAATAATGTAGCGGTCCATTTCAAAATGCTCGATAATTTTATTGGCGTACTTTTCCAGTTTTGCGGTGGCCACATACATTCTTTTTCCCTGAGCATCCAACTCGGCCAGCAATTCCATAATTCCATCGTACGGATCGTTTTGGTGCCAGCCGTGCTCACCATAATATTCGCGAAAATAATCCACCGCCAGTTTTGTGTCGCGCTCGTTCATTCCAAACTGCGTGCTAAATCCCCACTGCAGCGGAGGCCCGATAAAAGTGTCCAGAATATTTTCGTGATAACCGTCAACCTGCATTTGCTCCAACGCATATTTCAGCGAGTTTTTAATGCCCTGCGTATTGTCGGTGAGCGTGCCGTCGAGGTCGAATATAATGTGTGAAAATTGTGCCATTCAACTAAAATTTTTGCGAAGGTAATAGTTTTAAAATAGCTCTCTGATTTTTGTTATCTTTGCAGCCCTAAAATTGATTTTCAAGAACGACAAAATATTTCGAAATGAGTAAGTTCAAACGTACGCTGATAACAACAGCACTGCCTTATGCCAACGGTCCGATTCACATCGGTCACCTTGCCGGAGTTTATGTTCCTGCCGATATTTATGCACGTTACCTTCGCCTGAAAAACGAGGATGTAATTATGATCGGTGGTTCTGACGAACACGGTGTTCCAATTACGCTGAAGGCTAAAAACGAAGGCATTACACCGCAGGATGTGGTTGACCGCTATCACGGAATTATTAAGGAATCGTTCGAGAAATTTGGTATCTCGTTTGACGTTTACTCACGTACCAGCTCGCCTGTTCATCACGAAACGGCTGCCGAGTTTTTTAAGAAATTGTACGACGAAGGTAAGTTTGTTGAAAAAACATCGGAGCAATATTACGACGAAGCCAACAACCAGTTTTTGGCCGACCGTTATATAATTGGAACCTGCCCGAAATGTAGTTTTGAAAAAGCTTACGGCGACCAGTGCGAAAGCTGTGGAACTTCCTTAAGCCCGACCGAACTTATCAATCCAACTTCGACAATTAGCGGAAACCAGCCAGTTTTGAAAGAAACCACACACTGGTACCTGCCACTCGATCAATACGAGCCATGGTTGAAAGAATGGATTTTGGAAGGCCACAAAGAGTGGAAAACCAACGTGTATGGCCAGTGCAAATCGTGGATCGATAGTGGTTTAATGCCACGCGCCGTAACCCGCGACCTCGACTGGGGCGTGCCGGTTCCGGTAGAAGGTGTTGAAGGCAAAGTGCTTTACGTTTGGTTCGATGCGCCTATCGGTTATATTTCGGCAACAAAAGAATTGACCGAAGACTGGGAAACTTACTGGAAAGATCCGGAAACACGGATGTTGCATTTCATCGGAAAAGACAATATTGTTTTCCACTGTATCATTTTCCCAAGTATGTTGAAGGCTGAAGGAACTTTCAATCTACCTGAAAACGTACCGGCTAACGAATTCCTGAATTTAGAAAACGATAAAATTTCAACTTCACGAAACTGGGCCGTTTGGCTACACGAATATTTGGATGATTTCCCGGGTAAAGAAGATGTGCTGAAATATGTATTGACTGCCAACGCGCCGGAAACAAAAGACAACGATTTTACCTGGAAAGATTTCCAGAACCGCAATAATAATGAGTTGGTAGCAGTGCTCGGAAACTTTGTAAACCGTGCATTGGTACTTACACAGAAATACTACGATGGCGAAGTTCCTGCCCGTGGCGAACTAACCGACCACGACAAGGAAACACTGGCTGAAATTGCAAAAATTAAAGGAGAAGTTGAAAAAAGTATCGACAGTTTCCGTATTCGCGAGTCACTGAAAAATGCCATGGACCTGGCACGTTTGGGTAACAAATATCTGGCCGACGAAGAGCCCTGGAAAGTAGTAAAAACAGATGCAGAGCGTGTAAAAACGATCATGAATATCTGTTTGCAAATTACCGCCAACCTTACCATTTGCCTGGAGCCGTTTTTGCCATTCAGCATGGATAAACTGCGCGGCTTCCTGAACCTGGAGAAAATGGATTGGGAAAAACTGGGTGAAACTGATTTGTTGCCTGTTGGACACAAAGTAAACAAGCCTGAATTGCTTTTCGAAAAAATTGAAGACAAAGTAATAGAAGCGCAACTGCAAAAACTGGCCGACACCAAAAAAGCCAACGAAATTGCGGAAGCTACTGCAGCGCCAGCAAAAGAAAATATTGAATTCGACGACTTTGTAAAAATGGATGTTCGTGCCGGAACCGTGATCGAATGTGAAAAAGTAGCCAAAACCAAAAAGCTGCTAAAATTGAAAATCGACACCGGAATCGACCAGCGAACTGTTGTTTCGGGAATTGCCGAGTATTATCAGCCGGAAGAACTGATTGGAAAACAGGTTTCAATTTTGGTAAACCTGGCACCAAAAAAATTGCGTGGTATTGAGTCGCAGGGAATGATTCTTTGTGCTGAAAATGCAGATGGAACTTTGTCAATCGTTTCGCCGGATAAGACGGTTAAAAACGGATCGGAGATACGATAGTAGCTGTCATTTCGACGACATAGGAGGAGAAATCTGCTTTTGTACAGATAGATTTCTCTCCGTCAGTTGACGGATCGAAATGATATGAACATTGATTAAGACTACAAGTGCCAACATAGCGTTGGCGCTTTTCCGTAAGGTTTCTTGCCGCACAAGCGGGTAGAAAACTTACTCAACATATATAACCGTTCTTGTACGCAGGAACGGTTTTTTTAATCTTCCAGCTCGAACAACTCTTCTACCGAAAGCTTAAAATACTTTGCCAAAAGCATGGCCGTTTGCACCGACGGAACAAACTTATTCTTCTCGATAGCATGAATCGTTTGTCGCGATACGCCTATCGCATCGGCTAATTCCTGCTGGGTTTTATCGAGCATTACCCGGTGAAATTTAAGTTTGTTCTTCATAATTTCCTCCCAAAATAGCTTTCCTCTTTATCAATCGGATAAACAAATAACCAAGCATCTCTAGAAAAAGAAAAATTCCTGGTTTTATCTCAAAATTCGGATTAACCATATTTACAAAAATCAGAATAAGAATTGTTATAACCAGAACAATAAATGCTGATTCGTAACGAATTTTTTGAGCCAACTCATCTTCTGTTTTATTCTTAGCCAAAATGTAGGCAAGTAGCCCTAACAAAAGTACATAATCCGAAATTTGTGTGAAGAATTCAGGAAATACAGGTGTAAAATCGTTATTATACTCTCGTCCTGAGATGCCATCCAAAAAACCGTGGATAAAGCCGTCAAGTCCCAGGATTATCGATACAAGCAATAAGCCAATTCCAATCTTTTTAAAGTAGTGTGGTAGTAATTTCATTGTGCAATAAGTTAGGATTACATGACAAATGTAAAGAATAATTTACAAAAGACAAACAAAATAGAAATTAAGGGAGTTTAAAATTAAAAATCAGTTGTTTTGAAATCAGACAATCACAAAGAACAACACCACCAAAATCAGCAGCACAAAAAGAATGAACTGGTTGCGGACAAACAATCCCAGGAGAATAAGAATCTCCACCTCTTCGTTCATGGGTGTTGCCAGTTCTATTGTTCCTTTGTCTTTTGAAAAGAATTCGTGCGAGGCAAACGTTACGATCTCAGCGCCGTTGTATTTCCAGCTCCAGCGCGATTGCCAAAAGTTTTTTATTTCCAGCTCAAAACGTTTGCCATTTATCAACACATCGCTGCGCGGATTAAACACATTTACCATTACCATGGCCAGCAACGATTTACTGTTGCCGTCGTATATTTCGAGTTTCGAAAGGAAAAACTCACGATTAAGCGTAAAATAGCGGCCATTAATTATAGCCTGCGCTTTTGAACCCACCATGCTTTCCCAATCAATATTACCAACCTTCTCATCGCCCTGCATGATCTCCAGCTTCGACCCAAATATTTGCTTACTCCATCTTAGCTCTTCCATTCAAAATATCCTCCTTTTCAAGAAACGCAATTTATAAAAATTAGCAGGAATAATTAAAAGGATTTGGGCAGCTTCATTTCATTTTTACAATCTTTAACGAAAAAACCGGCTCCTTTCGAAGCCGGTTCAAAGTCATGGAAATCTTTACTTAAGTGTCATAGCGTATTTTTGCACTCAAAATCTGTTCGCCTGATTTCTATTCAGGAATAAGCACTTTATCAATTACATGTATTACTCCGTTTTTCCCTTTAATGTCGGCTGCAATTACATTGCTATCGTTAATTTTTACTCCGTCTGACAAGTCGATTTGAATCTTCTCTCCATTCAGTGTTTTTACCGAAGTGTTCGACAGATCGCTCGACATAACATTTCCCGAAACTACGTGGTAAGTTAAAATCGGCGTAAGCTGTTCGGCTGTCAGATCCTCAACACCTTTCACTCCCAAAGTGGCAAACAATGATTTGAACGCGTCGTTTGTTGGTGCAAAAACGGTAAACGGACCGTCAGCACTTAAAGCACCTGCCAAATCGGCTTTTGTTACGGCTTCAACCAGGATTGAAAAATCAGGATTTGAAACCGCAATCTCTACTACTGTCGACGATGAAGTGTCGTCGCTTCCTTTTGCTGTTGAATTTAAAGTCAGACCAAAAGTCATTACTGCCACAAGGGCGATCGAAAAAATTTGTTTTACTGTTTTCATGGTTCTAGTATTTATATGTTTACTAATTCTTTTTTGAGAAGTCAGGATTTCACTCGAAGTGAAGTCCTGACTAAAATATATTGCATCAAATTATGGGATCAATACTTTATCGATTACATGCACCACACCGTTTGCTCCCTGAACATCGGCGGCTACTACATTACTTTCGTTTATCATCACTCCCGATGAAAGATCGACAGTAATGTTATTTCCTTCGTTTAAGGTTGGTACTTCGCCATCCATTAAACTGGTCGACAATACATTTCCTGAAACCACGTGGTACAATAGAATTGGAGTCAACTGCTCAGCAGTTAGGTCATCAATTCCTGAAACTCCCAGGTCAGCAAACAATGCATCGAAAGCAGCATTTGTTGGAGCAAACACGGTAAACGGTCCTTCAGCGCTCAACGCATCAACCAAACCGGCTTTTACAACTGCACTTACCAGCGTGCTGAAATTTTCGTTTGCAATGGCAATATCAACTACCGACGGCGGAAGAATAACTTTATCTACCACATGAATCACTCCATTATCGGCTTCAATATCGGCAGCAGTTACCATTGTGCTTCCGTTGATCGTTACACCCTCGCCAACTTCAATGTACATCGACAGGTTGTTGTCGCTGAATGTTGACAAAGTAGGGAAATAACCACTTGCTAAATCGGTTGACATGGCTTTGCTACCAATCACATGGTACAATAAGATATCGGTTAAAGTTTCTACCGGAATATCGTCGAGCGAAGTAGCTCCCAAGTCTGCTAGAAGCGCCGTAAAAGCATCGTTGGTTGGTGCAAAAACAGTCAACTCTGCCTCACTATCCGCAACAGCGCCAACCAAGTCAGCTTTCATAAGCGCTTCAACCAGAATCGAAAACTCCGAATTTGCCACAGCAATATCAGCTATGGTATTCGACATTTGCGTTTCAGGAACCAAAACAGCATCAATTACATGAATTACACCATTTGTTCCCTGTATATCGGTAGCAACCACTTTAATTGTTCCGTTAAGCGTCACATCTCCGTCAATGGCAACTTCAAATTCATCTCCCGAAATTGCAGCAACAGATCCGGTCGAAAGTTCGGTTGACAATACATTGTCGCCAACTACATGATAAGTTAATATTGATGTCAGATCTTCTACCGAAACATCATCCAAACCAGAAATCTCGAGTGCTGCAAAAAGTGCTGCAAAAGCATCGTTTGTTGGTGCAAACACGGTAAAAGGCCCGTCGGCACTTAATGCTCCTGCCAAATCGGCTTTCACAACGGCGCTTACCAACGATGAGAAATTATCTGAATAGGTAGCCAGATCAACTACGGTTGGTGGCAATAGCACTTTGTCGATTACATGGATTACCCCGTTCGAGGCCATTACATCGGCTGCGGTTACATTGGCATCGTTAATCATTACTCCGCCATCAACATTTACCAATAATGAAAGTGGAGTTTCGTCCGGTGAGTCGGTATTTAAAGTTGCCACTGCTCCCGACATAAGGTTGTTCGAATATGCCAAATCGCCAACAACATGATACTTTAAAACTGCTGCTAATGTAGCTGCATCCAAATCATCAAGACTACTTGCACCCAGGTCGGTCAATAAAGCTGCAAAAGCATCATCGGTTGGTGCAAAAACGGTAATGTTTTGCTCGGTACTTAAAAAATCAGCCAGACCGGCTTTTTGCGCTGCCTGAATTAACACGTTAAACGAACCTGCCTCGGCAGCCACGTCTACAATAGTTTGTTCCATCTCAGGATCCGGCATCGGATCATCATCGTCGTCATCGCACGAAGTAAAACCTATAGCCAAAACCAATAATAAAACCGGTAGTAAACTAAACCGGATTTTTGTCTTCTTAAAAAATTCAATCGTTTTCATAATTCTAGTTTAAAATGGATTAAAAAATGTTTCTGTTTTTGTTCTCTGAAATTGTTTTCTTGTTTTCATTTTGTTTAACTACCAATAAGACAATCTTAAACACTTTTTTGTTTATCTTTTTTTCTTACTCATTAAACACTTTGGTTTTTAATACGCGCATAACCCCTCATTTTCTGACACTTAAATAGTTTTGTTAATTTTTGTTAATTTTCAAATTCACGAAAATATAAAGGGAGAAAGCTCAATTAATATTCTGGGGTAAATGCTATTTTACTTGTTCGAAAATGAACAAGATTAAGAATGAAAACCTATCTTTTTGATAGACACTACAAACTCAATTACGATAAAGTTTTTCTGGCTTTTTTAGTTACAAATCATACCTTTACGGAACATAATAATAAACCTCTGGTACATCCCAGACATATCATTCAACTTAAAATATTTACTATGAAATCCGTTAAAACCTTTATCACATTAGCCTTTATTCTTTTTTCGTTGTCATGTTTTAGCCAGCTAAAAGTTACCAGCTACTCAATTTACGCCCTTGGAGTTTCCGCGCCTTTTAACGATCTGTTTGCCGGAGAAATAAAAGTATTTACCAATCAAGGTCAGCTTGAGAACACCAGCATCGAACTCAGCGGAAGCTATAAATTTGTGCCACAACCCTACCATCAGTTTTCTGTTGGCTTAGGATTTGGACTAATTCCCGAATCAGGAGAAGATGCCTTTATTTCCGCCCCTCTTTCCTTGGAAATTTTCCCGATACAATCGTTTAAACAACTTTCGCTTGTAATTGAACTTGCGCCGGAATACTATTTCGAATACGAAAATCTTAATCTGCGACATTTGTGGGGAATCAGGTATTCCTTTGAAAAAAGTGCCAAAAATCAGGCTTTTTGAACAATTTAAGCCCGGCAAAAACAAGACCTTTTTATCCCAATTTCTCCCAGTCTTACCTCAACATTAATTTGAGCCCATGATTAATATGATTTTTGTTAACATTAGTCAAAAAGCATAGTGATTCTGAGGTGCGTACATTTAAAACCCCTAATTTTGCCACTCGATTTTCAATAACAATTTTCAACATGGCAGATAAAGAGCAAAAACTGTTCACCGATTTTGCACCCATCACAACGGAAGAGTGGGAAGCAAAAATTAATGCCGATTTAAAAGGCAAAGACTACGAGCGCTCTCTCGTTTGGAAAACTTACGAGGGATTCAAAGTACGCCCGTATTACCGTCAGGAAAACCTTGCAGGAAAAGACTACCTGGAAAGCTTACCGGGAGAATTTCCATATGTGCGGGGAAACAATAAAACCAACAACGATTGGTTCATTCGTCAAAACATCTTTGTTACCGATTTTGAAGAAGCTAACAAAAAAGCTTTAGAAGTGCTTGGAAAAGGTATCACCTCTTTGGGATTCCTTTTCAGCGAGTGTGGTTCGGTTACCAAGGAAAGCCTGGGTGTGTTGTTAAAAGACATTTGTCTGGAAGCAGCCGAAATTAACCTGGTTTGCCCTTGCGATAACAACAACTGCGCAGAAGCTTTTGCAGCTTACGTAACAGAAGGCAAGTGGGATAACGATAAAGTGATCGCTTCGGCATCGCTCGATCCTATTGGTACTTTCGTGTTAAAAGGTAAAATTGAAGAAGATGCAGTAGCAAAACTGGTTCCGGCTGTTGAGGCGGCAAAAGCCGTTAAGAATTTCCGCGTAATTGGCGTTCACGGAAAATTCTTCGCAAACAGCGGATCATCTATCGCTCAGGAGTTGGCGTTCGCGCTGGCACAAGGAGCTGAGTACTTAACACAATTAACCGAAGCCGGTGTTAGTGTTGACGATGCAGCTAAAGCGATTAAATTCAACATGGGTATCAGCAACAACTATTTCATGGAAATAGCCAAGTTGCGTGCCGGCCGACTTTTATGGTCGAAAATTGTTGAAGCTTACGGACCGGAGTGCAAGTGTTCGGCAAAAATGATCGTTCACAGCGAAACCAACCGTTTCAACAAAACGGTTTACGATCCGTATGTAAACATGCTGCGTACTCAAACCGAAGCTATGTCAGCCACTTTAGGTGGTGCACACTCGGTTACTGTACTTCCTTTTAACGCTATTTACGAAGAAACTACTCCGTTCTCGGAGCGTATCGCTCGTAACCAGCAGATCCTGTTAAAAGAAGAATCGCATTTTGATAAGATTGCCGATCCTTCAGCAGGTTCGTACTACATTGAAACACTTACTGAAGCGTTGGCCGATCAAGCTTGGGAACTTTTCCTTGCTGTTCAGGAAAAAGGTGGTTTCATTGCTGCTTTCAAAGAAGGATTTGTTCAGGCAGAGGTTAAAGCAATGGCTGCTGATCGTGATAAAAAAATCGCTCAGCGTCGCGAAAACCTATTAGGAACCAACCAGTTCCCTAACTTCACTGAAAACATGAAAGCTGATTTCGACGGTTCGTTGTTCGAAGCAGTTGACCTGACTGAAGAAGGTGCTGAAGTGGAAACACTGAAACCTTACCGCGGTGCTCAACCATTTGAGACATTGCGTTACACAACCGATATGTACGCTCGTGAGAACAAACGCCCGCTGGCATTTATGCTTACCATTGGTAACCTTACTTTCCGTAAGGCACGTGCACAGTTCAGCTGTAATTTCTTTGCAGTTGCCGGTTTCGATGTGCAGGATAATAACGGATTCGCAACAGTTGAAGAAGGTGTTGCCGCAGCAAAAGCAGCAGGCGCCGACATTGTTGTAGTTTGTAGTTCGGATGATGAGTATGCTGAAATTGTTCCTGCAGTAGCAGAGCAATTGGATGAAGAAATTTTGGTTGTTGCCGGAGCTCCTGCCTGTGCAGACGAGTTGAAAGCAAAAGGAATTACCAACTTCGTTCATGTAAAAAGCAACATTCTTGAGGAACTTAAAGCGTATCAAACAAAGCTAGGTATCTAAATCAAGATCCTGGATGTTAGATCCTCGATTCTGGATATTCAGAATCAAGGATCCAGAATCAAGAATCCAGTATCTAAAATCAAGTTAAAATGAAACCGAATTTTAAAGATATAAATATCAAAGCAGCGGCGGCACAGAAAGACCTGGCTGACTGGACTGCAAAAAATAACATCAAAAAAGACTGGGTAACACCGGAGCAGATTCCTGTTAAACCGGTTTACACCAAAGAAGACCTTGAAGGAATGGAGCACCTGAACTATGCAGCAGGTTTGGCACCTTACCTTCGCGGACCTTACTCGGCAATGTACGCTATGCGTCCCTGGACCATCCGTCAGTACGCTGGTTTCTCAACTGCCGAAGAATCAAACGCATTCTACCGTCGTAACCTTGCGGCCGGTCAGAAAGGTTTGTCAGTGGCATTCGACCTGGCAACACACCGCGGATACGACTCAGATCACGAACGTGTGGTTGGAGACGTTGGTAAAGCAGGTGTTGCTATCGACTCAATCCTGGATATGAAGATCCTTTTCGATCAGATTCCTTTGGATAAGATGTCGGTATCGATGACCATGAACGGCGCGGTTCTTCCTGTATTGGCATTCTATATTGTTACAGGATTGGAACAAGGCGCTACTTTGGAGCAACTTTCAGGAACAATTCAGAACGATATTCTGAAAGAATTTATGGTGCGTAACACATACATTTACCCACCTGAGTTCTCGATGAAAATTATTGCCGACATTTTTGAATTCACTTCTCAAAATATGCCGAAGTTTAACTCGATCTCAATTTCGGGTTACCATATGCAGGAAGCCGGTGCAACTGCCGACATTGAAATGGCATACACACTTGCCGACGGTTTGGATTACTTACGTACAGGTGTTAAAGCCGGTTTAGATATCGATGCTTTTGCGCCACGTTTGTCGTTCTTCTGGGCAATTGGTATGAACCACTTTATGGAGATTGCAAAAATGCGTGCTGCACGTATGATTTGGGCAAAACTGGTTAAACAATTTAACCCGAAAAACCCAAAATCGATGGCATTGCGTACACACTCGCAAACTTCAGGTTGGTCGTTAACTGAGCAGGATCCGTTTAACAACGTTGGCCGTACTGCTATTGAAGCAATGGCTTCAACATTGGGTGGAACTCAAAGTTTGCACACTAACGCGCTTGATGAAGCGATTGCATTGCCAACCGACTTCTCGGCACGTATTGCACGTAACACTCAGTTGTACATCCAACAGGAAACTGAAATTTGTCGTTCAGCCGATCCATGGGCAGGTTCGTACTACGTTGAGGCGTTAACACACGAGCTGGCACAAAAAGCATGGGCACATATCGAAGAAGTTGAGAAACTTGGAGGTATGGCCAAAGCGATTGAAACCGGTGTACCAAAAATGCGTATTGAAGAAGCTGCAGCACGTGCACAAGGACGTATCGATGGTGGATCGCAAACAATTGTAGGTATCAACAAATACCGTTTAGAGAAAGAAGATCCGATCGACATTCTGGATATCGATAACACTGCAGTTCGTAAATCGCAAATCGAGCGTTTGGAAAAACTGCGTGCTGAGCGTAACGAAGAAGACGTACAAAAAGCGTTGGCAGCAATTACAAAAGCTGCCGAAACAGGCGAAGGCAACTTATTGGCCTTGTCGGTTGAAGCCGCTAAAAAACGTGCTTCGTTAGGTGAAATTTCAGATGCTTGCGAGAAAATTGCAGGACGTTACAAAGCAGTAATCAGAACTATTGAAGGCGTGTATAAAGCAGAAGCACAAGACAAGTCTGAGTTCCAGGAAGCTCAGGAGCTGGCTAAGAAATTTGCAGAAATGGAAGGTCGCCAGCCACGTATTATGATCGCTAAAATGGGTCAGGATGGTCACGACCGTGGTGCAAAAGTTGTTGCTACCGGTTATGCCGACCTTGGTTTCGACGTTGATATGGGACCATTATTCCAGACTCCGGAAGAAAGCGCTAAACAAGCCGTTGAAAACGACGTGCATGTTGTAGGTGTTTCTTCACTGGCAGCAGGTCATAAAACACTGGTTCCTGCGATTATCGAGGAGCTGAAAAAACTGGGTAGAGAAGACATCATGGTTATTTGCGGTGGTGTAATTCCTCACCAGGATTACCAATACTTGTACGATGCAGGTGCAGTTGCAATTTTTGGCCCTGGTACCAGCGTTGCAGGTGCAGGTAAAAAAATCCTTGAGATTTTGATCGAAGCTTATAAAGAAGACTAAGGGATTCGCGGTTTTCAACCGCGAGCACAGGAGGTTACAAACCTCCCAACCCGTTAAGATATAAAGCCGGTTCCGTTTGGGACCGGCTTTTATTTTGCCTGAAATATCCAACCCGCACCGGGTTGTGTTTGCAACATTTTACAATGTTGCTATTATAATCGAACGCATTCTGCGTTCTTTTCTTTCGTTAATTTAAACCAAATGATTAAACTCGGTACGAGTTTGATTTTAGTAGCAAGAATATCAATCAAAAAAAAGAATCCGGTACGGATTCGATTATAGTAACAATACCAAATATGTGAATAGGAAAACCAAAACCCGGTACGGGTTTGATAAACCACCGGCTAATCAAAAAATTCAAACAGGTAACTGGTATCAAAATCCACCTCAAATTTCTCCAGGAAATCAAGATATTCCTCCCGAAATGATTTCTTCCGGTGATGTTCCTTCTGATTCAGAATATAATTCACGACCCTGTCAATCTGCGATTTGCTGTACGAAAAACAACCATAACCCGCCTGCCATTGAAACTTGCCCGGAAACCAATTCTTTTCGTTTATAAAATTCGACGATGCACGTTTTATCTCTTTAATCGTTTCCGATGGTGAATGTTTCGGATTAAAGCTCATAAAAACATGAACATGGTCGGGCATTCCATTAACAGCGTAACTTTTGTGTCCCATCGAATCAATCAAGCCTGCAATAAACGGGAAGACTTCTTTCTGATGATTGGGTTGAATTAAAGCCTCGCGAAATTTGACTGCAAAAACAAATTGTAGATAGATTTGGGTGTAGGTGCCTGGTGACATTTTTCTTTTAAAGGTACAAAACTGTAGATAAAATATCCAACCCGTACCGGGTTGTATTTGCAACATCTTACAATGTTGCTATTAAAATCGAACGCTTACTGCGTTCTTTTTCTGCGTATTCTAATTCGTTCAAATAATTTAAAACTTGTTACGAGTTTGATTATAGTAACAACAACCGCAATCCAAAAAAAGAATCCCGTACGGATTCGATTATAGCAACAGTACACAAAATGTTGCAAAATGCAAATAATAGCAAACGTTTTATTACAAGGGAAAACATTGTATTGCAAATATGACATCAATCAGCTCACAAAAATGAAATTATGCTACTTTTACCAACACAATTAAGTCAAAAACTAAAATCATCAACATGAAGAAAAATCTCTCTTTTATTTTACTATTTCTATTCAGTGTTACCAGTGCAGTTGCACAATACACACCGTTTTACCAATACACTTTGCTGCCTCCTGAAGTGATGGATGAAATTATAGGAGAATCATCAGGCGAAACCGCAATAAACCATGTAATTGAAATGGTGGGTTATCAGCGTAACCGACCTGTAAGTGAATATGGTTCAGCCTACTTCCGTGAAGGCAAATACGTACTAGACAAACTAAATGAATACGGAATAGCCGGTGCCAAAATAGAACGTTTCGACGGCGGCGAAACCTGGGACGGAATAAAAGGAGAATTATGGGAAGTTGAGCCGGGCAGAATAAAACTGGCCGATTATAAAGATATTGCCCTTTCGCTAGCGGAAGGAAGCAAACCAACCGATGTAACTGCCGAATTAATTTGGGTGGAAGAAGGCCTGGAAAACGACTTTGAAGGATTGGATGTAAAAGACAAAATTGTAGTAACATCCGGAATGGTGAGCAGAGTTCACAACACAGCTATTGAAAAAGGTGCACTTGGTGTTGTTGCCTTTGGCTCGAGCCGCGAACTTACTGCTCCGCTTGCCATTCCCGCCAGTGGAATCAGAGGCGAAAACGCCACTTTTGGTTTTTACCTCACACCACGTGAAGGTTACAAATTACGCGACCGCCTGATTCGTGGCGAAAAAATTAAAGTGCATGCCGTTGTCGAGTCGCAAATGTTGCCTTACGATTTACAGGTGCCAACCTGTGTTATTCCGGGCAGCGATCCAGATGCCGGCGAAGTTATTCTTTCCGCACATATTTTCGAAGGATATACCAAACAGGGAGCCAACGACAACGTTTCGGGTGGTGCTGCCATTCTCGAAGTGGCGCGTATTATCAACCAGTTGGTTGCTGACGGCCGCGTTCCACAACCCAAAAGAAGTATTCGTTTTATCTGGGTGCCTGAATTCTCGGGAACAATTCCATGGGTGAGCGCCCATGCCGATATTATGGAACAAACGCTTTGTAACATTAACCTCGACATGGTTGGACTGCACCTGAAAAGCAACAATTCGTTTTTTAGTATGATGCGCACCACATTTGGGAATCCGCACTATATTAATGATGTGATGGAAAATTACTTTGTGTACATGGGCGAAGCAAACCGCGAAATTCTTGCCAACCGGAGAAACAAAAGAATTGCGAACCAGATTATCGCGCCGAGTGGAACCGATGATGCCTTTTATTACCAGATCGAGCAACATTACGGTTCATCCGACCACGAAGTATTTAATAACTGGACCACACATGTGCCGGGAGTTATGCTGATTACCTGGCCCGATATGTACTACCACACCTCGCAGGATACTCCGGATAAACTTGATGCTACACAAATGAGACGCGCTGCGGTTATTGCTGCAGCAGGCGCTTATAACATCGCCTCTGCCGACGAAGAAATGGCCGGGTCGATTGCAGAAACTTCATTTACTTACGGATCGAAAAGAATGGGTATTGAACTGGGTCGTGCTTTAGATGAATTAAGATATGCCGATGCGGAGTCGTTTGAAACCACCTGCAAAAAAGTTAAAGCTTATCTGGAAACAACTTCCAATAGCGAGCTAGCAACACTTCAATCGGTTACAGAACTGGCTCCGGATAGTAAAATGTTGGCATCGCAATTGGAAACACTGTCTGCATCAACAAAGCAGCTTTTTGATGCCAACTCGGTAATTCTGGATAATCAAATTGAACTGACAGCCTCAAAACTTGGCGTAAAATTTCCGTCGTACAAGCTTACAAAACTGGAAAAAGAAGCCAGCGAATTTATTCCTGTTCCTTCGGAGAAAATACAGGTTGGTGCTTTCCGTGTTGAAGGTGCGGTGCGTCAATTACCAAAAGATGTTCAGGAAAAATATCCTTACAAAAACATTGCATCCACTACCGAACTTTGTACTTTGATTAACGGAAAAAACAGCGCTTTAGATATTAAAAAGATGCTGGATACCCAACACAAAGAAGTTTCGGATTTGCAAGATGTTTTAAATTATTGCGAGTTACTGAAAGAAGCAGAACTTATTAAATAACACAACAATTCATCGTATGACTTTGAGTCATACGATGAATAAGAAAGTTGAAGCCGGTTCCGTTTGGGGCCGGCTTTTATTGTGCATAAAAAAGGCGGACTCCCGTGCAGGAATCCGCCTTCAACCTTTTCTCTTAAAACGCGCCTTAATCAATTACTACACTATGCTCGTAGATATTCATTTTGTTGGTTAAAACTACATCGTAAACACCGGAATTCAGATCCGACAAATCGATGGCTTTATGTATCTTAAAATCTTTACCTAAGGCAACTTCTTCTAATAATGTTCGATTCTCGTATACGTACAATTTAATGTCTTCATTTTCAAAGTTCAAATACGATAATTTAATTAGGTCGCCTTCCCTGTGAAAATAAGGATCAACCGTTTTTCGTACATCTTCTACTTCAACTTCGCCGTAATTAATTGACAACTGCTTACTAATTTCCTCATCACCTGTTCTCACATAATACCAGTATGTTCCATTGTCAAGATCCGAAAAGTCGTAACGTTTCTCCAGTTCAGCTCTTGGAATTTCTGTTTCCATCTGATAAATACTGTTTCCGTATTCATCGGTTAATTCAATTTCGAAATGTTGCATTTCGCCTGTTGAAATCTCCACCACTGTTGCGTCAGCTTCACCAGCCTCCATGTTTACTCTTAAGTTTCCTGTTGCCATTGCAACGCTTGCTACAAGCATTGCAAAAAGTCCTACAAATAATGTTTTCATGATTCTAATTTTTAATTTTCTGTTCTTTCTTGTTTTCTATAAGTGAAAGGAATCAAGACCTTGTTTTGTTTATTCTTTTCGGGCATATCTTAAACAAATGGCAAGTAAACAGATTCAAACATCAATAATAACAACCTTTTCCGAATGATGTTAATGTGTTGTTAAAACCTAAATATGACGAAGAAAGCATTGGATTGATGCCTGAGCAAACAAAAAGTAATTCAGAGGCTTGCAGTTAAGAAATTAGATTTGGTCAATGATAAAAGCAGCTCATTTCTGCAAAAAAATACAACAGAGACCATTTCTTTGGCTCATATTTTAGCACAAAAAAAAGCGAATCCGTGGATTCGCTTTACCAAAACTAACTAATTTAACTACCTAAACTTACGAAAAATATTAATTGAGAGTTATTTCATATTCATAAACACCATGCTTACTTACCAATACAGCTTCGTAGCTGCCATTGTCAAGTTTCGAAAGATCGATGGCGTGGTTAACTGCAAACTCCGATCCCAACACATCTTCGTGAACCAGACTGTTACTTTTTTCATCGTACACATATAATGTAACATCACCAGCACCATGATTCAGGTATGAGATATTCAATTGATCATTGTTCATTCCGAAATAAGGATCTACCTGTTTCATTTGGTCGATAACTTTTACATCGCCGTTTTTTACGGCCAACGTAGTTACATTTTTCTCGTTATCAAGTTTTACCGAGAAAGTGTATTCGCCGTTACTTAATTTCGAAAAATCATACGTATTCAAAACCAGCGTTAGCGGTTGCTGAATTTGTTTGTAATAAATAAGGTCGTTGCTACTGTTGCGGATTTCCATTTCAAATTGGCTTTCTACCGCGTTGGTAACACGAACGTGTGCTTCAGCACCTTCGCCTTCCGAAATGTTTACACTTAGATTTCCTGTCGCCATTACGGCTCCTGCACTTAGTGCAAGAGCAACTGTTAAAAGAATTTTGTTTAATCGTTTCATAACTTGCTATTATTTAATTGTTTTCAGTTCTATGACAGCAATATATGGATAAAGTTTAATTCGATCACGTTAACTAATTGTTAAAGACCTTTTTGTCTTTTATTATCAGGTAGTTATACCCGTGTTAATGTCATGTTAACTGCTAAAATCGTCGAAAACGGGCTCAAACCGGGCGATTCGAAAAGAGTAAAAATTACCGTTTATTCGCCAGAACCTACCGCTTATTTGCCAGAACCTACCGCTTATATAAAAACAAAATATTTTTTACAATTAATCCTATCTTTGTTAGTAATGACTAAATACAACGCCATAATTATCGACGACGAAAAGAATGTGCAGGAGGCTTTAAAGATCTTACTTCAGCGCAATTGTCCGAATATTAACATCTGCGACACGGCCGGTTCGGCCAGCCAGGGACGCGATTTGTTAAATCAGTGGGATGTGCAATTAATCTTCCTCGATATTTCGATGCCCGGAGAGAATGGATTCGATTTTTTGGCCAGTATTCCGAAAGAAGATTACGCTATTATTTTTACCACAGCCTACGAAGAATATGCCTTGCGAGCCATTAAAACAAACGCAATTGATTACCTGCTAAAACCCATCGATCCGGAGGAGTTGAAAGAAGCAGTAATCAAAGCAACATCGCACCTCGATCTTCGCAAGCAAAACCAGGACATTCAAAAAACATATGGCGAATCGTTGAACAATCTAACCGAGCAAGCGAACGACGGATTTGTTTATGCCCCCAAAATAACGGTAATCGAAAAATTTGGTTTTAAAATAATTGAAGTAGACAAGATCAGGTATATTGAAGCCGATGGCGCTTATTCCGTAATTCATTTATCGGATTTGGACAAAGTAGTGTCGAGTAAACCGGTAGGAGACATTGAAAAAATTCTCGATCCTTCCTACTTTGTGCGCATTCATAAATCCACGTTGATAAATCTAAATTACCTCCGTGGTTTTTCGAGTTTCGAAGGCAACTACGCCGTAATGGACGACCAAACAGAACTGGCCATTTCGCGCAGAAAATACACCGAGTTCAAGGAAGCTGTTTCAAAATATTCCAAATCAATTGAATAGTGAAAAAATTCCTGTTAATACCTGCACTTATTTTATTCATCACTCAGCTTGTTTGCGGACAAAATCCGTTTATAACAAACTATACAATTGCCGATGGATTGCCCACCAACAAGGTGTTTTGTGTATTGCAGGATAAGAATGATTTTATGTGGTTTGGTACTTCTGCCGGCGTTGTTCGTTTCGACGGGACAAGCTACGTTCGGTACACTACCAAAGACGGGATGAGCTACAATCGCGTCGTTCGTATGAAAGAAGATTTGGAGGGCCGGATTTGGTGCCTGAATATTGATGGTTCGGTTAACTATATTTATAAGAACAAGGTTTTTAATGAGAAAAATGCCCCCTTCCTGAGTGAAGTAAGAACCAATTTTTATTATCACGATCTGTATCAGGATAAAGACTCAACCATATACTTCTTTAATGGCACCGGAGAAGTTTCAGTTGTAAAAGGCAACACTTTTATCGATTATTTACCGTCGAGTTTAAACGGGGCTGTTATTTTTAATATCACCCGAAACACAAACGACAACCTCCTTTTTTGGGACAGTAACCGGATAGTTGAAAAACGTACTGTTGATGAAATAATAGAAACTCATCCGCTTGATTTTAACGTTACCCGTGTTACCACATCGCCCGAAGGAGTTACCTACGTGTGCGATATGGATGGAAATATTCATCTGTTTCAAGGCTCGCGACTGGTTTCGAGAAACTTTGTACACATTGATGCGCAGGTAGTAAACGACATGCTTATTAAGGATGAATTGTTGTGGGTGTCGACATTCGACAACGGACTGTATTGTTTTAAAAACGACAGCCTGATCTTTCATCATGCGATGAATAAAATTCAAAACCTGGTGCTCGATGCTCAAAACAATTTATGGACAAGCTCAACTACCTACGGTGTTTTAAAAATAAACGACGGCATACTAAAATACCAAACAATTGAGGCCGAACAGTTTGAAGAAAAGGGAGTAAGAGCAATTGCCCCATCGAACGATGATTTTTTGTGGCTGACCAATGGCGAGTCAATATATATTTTTAAAGATGGAAAACTCTTCGATAAGAAAATCGATGTTGGCGAATACATTCTCGACGAAATTACCCAAGTAAGCGATAACACATTGCTGATAAGCGGCATAAGTACGCCCTTATACATTTACAAGAACCTTAGAATAGATACGCGAAGCAACACCATAAAATACGATGATTTAAACAAGTCGAATATCCATGTGAGGAAACCGGTAGTCGATCCTTCCGAATCGAGGGTGAGTTTTTATTTAAACGACAATTTATTCTTTCGCGAGTTGAGAGACAACTACCCGCAATTTCGCATTCCCTATACCGACTGGGGCCGAATACGCAATATATTTCTGAATTACAAAAACGATTTAATTGTAAATGGAAACACAAACCATGTGGTTTCAGGTGGCCGTATTTCCGACGATTCAATTTACAGCGCATTCAACGGGAAATGGATCGCTTCGAACATTACAATCGACTCAAGCAGCGAGATTTTACAGATTGAAGAAGCCGATAAATCGGAACTCTTTTTAGTACATAACGATAGTACTTACCAACTTATCGACAATCTTGAAGATCATATCAGTCTAAAAATAAAGGATATGATTTACTACGACAAAACGCTTTTTCTGTTTAATCAGCAAACGGTTTATTTCATTACCAATCCTTCAGCAATAATCCATGGCGAACCTGCAGTGCTTAACCGCCTGAACATCGCTTTCAACAATATTAACGACCTGTATTGCCAAAACGAAGTTTTGTATGTTGCTTCCGACGACGGCCTAACATTAATTCCGGTAAGCGAATGTGTTAATGCCGTTTTGATACCTACAAAACCTTATTTTTCGAAAGTTACAGTCGACGAGAATGAGATCGATCTGGCCGAAAGAGAAATTGCATACAAAAGTAAAGACCGTTTAAATATTGAATTTTCGAGTCTTAATTTCTCCTCATCAGCATCAAACTACGCCTACATGCTCGAAGGTGTAAACAACGATTGGATTACCGGTTCCGAAAAACAGGTGGTGTATTTTAACCTAAAACCTGGCCACTACACGTTTAAGCTAAAATCGAGAAAAAATATGGAGCCTTACAGCGAAGTAATCGAACTTCCGATTACTGTCGTTCCTACTTTCTTTCAACGTTTAATTACAAAAATCGGGGCACTACTCATCCTGTTGTTTTTGGGATTTCTGATAGTTAGAGGCTACTACCGCCGACAACTTCGTGAGCGCGAAAAAGACAACCAGTTGGTTACCCTCGAAAACCGGGCTTTACAATCGATGATGAATCCTCATTTTATTTTCAATTCGCTGGGATCGATTCAGAAATTTCTTCTTCAAAATAAATCGGAAGAAGCCGGTGCTTATCTTTCACGTTTTGCGCGACTGATCAGGCAAACCATGAATTCGATTAAATCGAACTCTGTCTTGCTGGATGATGAAGTGGAACGTTTGAGAAACTACATTGAGCTGGAACAATTCAGAATGGAAAACCATTTTGATTTTAGCGTTCTTATAGACGAGCAGTTGGAACAAGACGATTATTTTATTCCGTCGATGATTGTTCAACCCTTTGTTGAAAACGCCATTTGGCACGGTGTTTCGCAACTTTCGGACAAAGGAAAAATTACCATCCGTTTTAACTACGTAAATGAAAAAAGTATCCGCATTGTAATTGAAGACAACGGCATTGGTTTCGAGAAATCAAAAGCATTCTCGAAAAACAAAAGCCACCTGAACATGGCATCGAACCTTACGCAAAAACGGATTCAGCTAATTGGCGAAAAATACCAGGTAAAAACGCAACTGAGTTACGAAGAACTCTCCCCCGGCGAGACAAATCCGGGTGCAAAAATTACACTTTTGGTTCCAATAGTTGAATAATGCCCAAAAAACCACTTATTCGCTAAAACCTACCGCTTATTCGCCAGAACCTACCGTTTATAAATTACCAAATTTTATTTCACATCATTTGCCTAATATTGTATCACAATTAAGAAATAGTTCTTTTCATACTTAATAAATAGAAACAAGAAGAATTTATCTCCTCACATTCGGTTCCTTGTTCAAGCTTGATTAAAGTTAAAGCACCGCGGTTTTAACTATAACAAACACAAACTGTCCTTCACTGTCCCTGAAAGCAAACTAATGGTTAGATCAAGAAAAAAACAAAACAAGGAATACAAAGCCAACCCACTCCTTTAGGGTTGGCTTTTTTTATGCCTCAATTCCAAACATTTCAGTTAATTATTGGTTTCTCCTCCAACAGCATCCATATTTACGCGCAAACAATTTGTTTTAATGCGAAATATGGTATTTTTAAAAGTTAAATATTAAACTGCTCGAAATGCGTGATCAAACATTAGCAAAACTATTTACTACTGCTTTTCATGAAAACTGGGAGGAACTGGCTTTTTCCGATTTTGAAGGCGGAGATTACACCTATAAAGACATTGCCGGAACCATAAAATCGCTGCACCTATTTTATCAACTTGCCGGCTTGCAACGCGGCGATAAAATTGCTGTTTTGGGCAGAAACTCATCGCATTGGGCAGCCACTTTTTTGTCGGCCATTTCTGCCGGACTGGTAATTGTTCCAATCCTGCCCGATTTTAATAAGAGCGATACAAACCACATTATCAACCACTCCGAATCGAAACTGATTATTGGAGCCAACGCACTTTTGGAAAAGGTTGATCTCGAATTCTCCGAAAAACTGCAGGCAATAATTAAACTCGAAGATTTTAGTTTATATGCCGCAAAAGATGAAAATATACAGTACAAACTCAACGACGGATTTCAGTATTACAAGGAAAATAAGTTAAGCAAAGAGGCTTTTGTTTTTGAAGAATGGGAGTCCGAAGAAATGTGTATTATCTCTTATACATCGGGCACTTCGGGCTTTACGAAAGGTGTAATGATACCCGAACGAAGCCTGCTTTCGAACGTAATTTTTGCACAGGAACACATGCCATTAACAGCCGGAAATAAAATTGTTTCGTTCCTTCCAATGGCACACGTTTACGGACTTCTTTTCGAATTTTTATTCCCGATAAGTAAAGGATGCCACATTACCTTTTTGAGCAAAATGCCATCGCCGGCAGTTATCACAAAAGCTTTTGGCGAAATAAAACCACACCTCATTTTATCGGTTCCGCTGGTAATTGAGAAAATCTACAAAAAACGTATTCTGCCTGCCATCGAAAAACCATCGGTAAAATTTATGCTGAAAGTGCCGATCATTTCGAATATCATTCTGAAAAAGATCAGAACAACAATGGTTGAAACATTTGGCGGACGATTCTTCGAAATCGTGATTGGCGGAGCACCGCTGAGTGCCGATGTTGAAGCATTCTTTAAACGCATAAATTTTCCGTTTACCATTGGCTACGGGATGACCGAATGTGGCCCGCTGATTAGTTACGAAGCGTGGGATAAAACAATGCCATCATCGGCCGGAACGCTTGTCGACCGCATGGAAGTTCGCATCGATTCGGAAGATCCGTACAACGTGGTTGGCGAAATTCAGGTAAAAGGAGAAAATGTAATGTTGGGTTATTACAAAAACGATAAGGAGACAAAAGCGGTGCTCACCGAAGATGGCTGGCTAAAAACCGGCGACCTTGGTGTAACCGACGAGAACAAGTTTATTTATATCCGTGGCCGCTCGAAAAATATGCTGCTTGGCCCGTCGGGGCAAAATATTTATCCCGAAGAAATTGAGGCAAAACTTTGCAATCAAAATTACATTGCCGAGTGCGTGGTTGTTGAGCGGGATCACAAACTGGTGGCACTGGTTTACCCTGATTTTGAAGCAATGAAAACCGATAATGTTGATGAAAAAGAGTTGCCGGCAATAATGGCCGAAAACCAAAAAAAGGCCAATGCAGAGTTACCGCGTTACGAACATGTTAGCCGCATTGAGTTGGTTGATGAAGAGTTTGAGAAAACGCCAAAACGAAATATAAAACGCTACAAATACGTATAAAAAAACTCCGGGAATTTTCCCGGAGTTTTTTTATCAATATATCGTCTGAATCTATTTTTCGAGCTTGTTTAAATGCACATCCATTTGTGGGAAAGGAATGGTAATTCCAGCCTCATCAAGTGCAACTTTACCAGCTTCGTACACATCAAAATATACAGCCCAGTAATCGGCAGGCAATGTATAAGGCCGAACAGCCAGATTCACTGAACTGTCGCCCAAGCCTTTTACGCCAACAAAAGGTGCCGGATCTTTCAACACTTTCGGGTGACTTTCGATGATTTTCAAAAGCACATCTTTGGCCTGTTTAATATTGGATCCATAAGAAATTCCAAAATCCATATCCACCCTTATCAAACCTTCAGTGGTATAATTTACAATGTCGTTGCTCGACACGGCGGCATTTGGCAAAATAACGGTCTTGTTTTCCGGTGTCAGAAGAATGGTAACAAAAATATGTATCTCCTTCACGGTTCCGAGATGCCCCTGCGAAACGATAAGGTCACCCACTTTAAAGGGCTTAAACACCAGTATCATCACACCTCCGGCAAAATTCGATAAAGTACCCTGCAAGGCCATACCAACAGCCAGTCCGGCAGCACCCAGCACCGCAATAAACGATGTGGTTTCGATACCTACCATTTTGGCGATACTGATCAAAAGCATCACCTTTAAAAGTATGTTTATCAAACTTTTTAAGAAACCACGAACCGAAACATTAACATCGCGTTTCTCCATAATTTTTGTAGTTCTCCGGGTAATAATTTTTATAACCCACAAACCCAGAATCAGAACCACGATGGCTGCAATTACTTTTAATCCGTAAGTAATCAGCAGGTCATAAGCCATTTCCAAATATTCATTCACTTGTTCATTCATTGTGTCAATTGTTAAATTTCTCATCAAGGTAGGCAAATTACACTTCTGAGTCAAGTGCTTGTAGAACACATGTTCATTCTGATCTCAAAATGGAAATATTGCTACATTTGTTCAAACTAACTAATACCTTAATGAACTTAAAGTCAAGTAAACGCTTTTCTGAAGATCGGCTTTTGTCGCTCGATTTTTTTCGTGGAATTACGATGTTTTTGTTAGTTGCCGAAGGCACACATTTGTGGTCGGTATTGGTTGAACCACCGGTTGACGGAACCATTTTCGAAAGTGTCTTTCTGCAATTTCATCATCACCCCTGGAACGGCTTACGGTTTTGGGATCTAATTCAGCCCTTTTTCATGTTTATCGTTGGTGTGGCAATGCCCTTTTCTTATGCCAAACGAAAAAAACGTGGCGACTCAACAGCTACAATCACACGGCATATTATAAAACGCTGCATTATTCTTTTGGCATTTGGTGTTGGGCTGCACTGTGTTTACAACCGAAAACTGGTTTGGGAGTTGTGGAACGTTTTATCGCAACTTTCGATAACCATTTTAATCGCTTACTTTTTAATGCGCTACAAATGGTCAACTCAAATTGTTGTTTCGATTGGATTATTACTGTTAACCGAAGTACTTTACAGAACTTTCCCGCTCGAGGGCTACAATCAACCTTTTGTAAAAGACCATAATTTTGGAAGTTGGGTAGACATGATGCTGATGGGAAAAATAAACAACGGTGGCGGCTGGGTGGCCATCAACTGCATACCTACAGCGGCACATACTATTTGGGGCGTTGTTGCCGGACAATTGTTGCAATCGGGAAAAAGCCAGACTGAAAAAGTAAAACGATTGGTAATTGGCGGTTCTATCATTTTAGTTTTAGGTTATTTGCTCGACTGGACTACGGTAACCCCAATTATAAAACGTATCTCCACCTCGTCGTTTGTTTTGGCGTCGGGTGGCTGGGCACTGCTGGTACTGGCTTTTAGCTACTGGCTCATCGACATAAAAAAGATCAACAGCTGGATTTTTCCTTTTGTGGTTGTTGGTACCAATTCCATTTTTATCTACCTTTTTTCGAATACAATTGGCGGACAATGGTTAAACGGATTCGTGGCCATTTTCACCAATGGTTTTCTGAGCTGGTTTAAAACTCCCGAATTTTTGATAAACCTCATAACCGCTTTAAGTGTTCTCACACTGGAATGGCTGCTTTGCTATTACCTGTTTATAAAACGAATATATTTTAGAGTTTAAAACTTACTTGATATCAACTAAATTTATAAAATGATGAAAACAAATCGTAGGAACTTTTTAAGAACTACAGCTGCTGCTACGGCAGGTACAATGCTTGTTTCGCCGGCATTTGCAATGAACGGTGCCAAATCGCGTTACCAGATTTCACTGGCTGAATGGTCATTCCATAAAGCTTTGTTTGCCGACGAAATGACAAATCTCGACTTTCCGAAAGTTACCCGTGAACTGGGAATTGACGGAGTGGAGTATGTAAACCAGTTTTTTAAAGACAAAGCAAAGGATGAAAAATACCTGGGCGAATTAAAGAAAATTGCAAAAAACGAAGGTGTTACCAACGTGCTGATTATGTGTGATGGCGAAGGAATGGTGGGACATCCGGAAAAAGCCGAACGTGAAAAAACCGTTGAAAATCATAAAAAGTGGATTGATGCTGCTGCCTTTTTAGGCTGTCATTCAATTCGTGTAAATGCCGGAAGTCGTGGTACTTTTGAAGAGCAACAAAAACTGGCTGCCGACGGTTTACGTATGCTTTGCGAATATGGCGACACCAAAAAAATCAATGTTATTGTTGAAAACCATGGCGGACTTTCGAGCAACGGCGAATGGCTTTCGGGAGTGATGAAAATGGTTGACCACAAACGCGTGGGAACATTGCCCGATTTCGGAAACTTCATGATTAACCGCGACACCGGCGAAGAATACGACCGCTACAAAGGTGTTGAACTTTTAATGCCTTATGCAAAAGGCGTGAGTGCCAAAACCAATGTGTTTAATGCTGCCGGCGATGAAGCCAACATGGATTATTACCGCCTGATGAAAATTGTTGACGATGCAGGATACAAAGGTTTTGTGGGTATCGAATTTGAAGGTACCGAGCTTTCGGAGCGTGATGGAGTAATTGCCACAAAAGCACTTCTTGAGAAAGTATTTAAAACATTATAGGCAAAATAACATCGGTATAATTACCTCAACTATTGTTATTTACCATTAATTTTTGTTAATCCTGCTTTATTTCGAAACAATAAAGTTTTGTGCCCGTAAGTTTAAACAACTTTGTATTCCTAAAAGGACTTAAAGGGGTTGATTGAAAAAATTAATACAAAGTTGAAAAGGTAATTAGTTGTTTGTCTTTCAAAAAAAGGAAGCGATGAAAATTCATCGCTTCCTTTACTTTTATATCAACCTTATCCTAATTTTTGTTTCGGTAGAATGGGAAATTCGGATCAACCCTTCCGCCGCTGCCTCGTCCTCTTCCGTCGCCAATTTCAAGCAAGTAAACCAAACCTGCACTAATCTGGGCAGTTAACGACAAACGGCGGTTATAGCGCAATAAATCAACGCCTTCGTTTTGCTCGTACGTAAAATTCGGAACACCGTCAAGTATCCCGGAATTCAACACTGTACATGTACCATCAATTTCAAACAACAAACGGTCGCTTATGGCATAATCAAAACCAAGTCCTCCGCCTACATGAAATGCCGGCCAGCTGTCTTGCTCGCTGTTTTTTGTTCCTCTCGAATACAGCACATCCCAATCCAAATCCGGATCAGGTAATTCGCGATAGGTCAAATCCGTTCGAACAAATGCCACAACACCGGTAAGTTTTACAAACGGCGAGAAGGTTTTGTCGGGCATAAAATAGTACTTGTAGTTAACTGCCAGGTTAAACAAACGCGTGTTGTATTCCAGCGGAGTAATAAAAAATTCATCCTGATAATACTGATAATAAGGCGTTAGAAAATAGTTGAAAACCGGCGGATCGTCATTAAAACCTTTCAGATGTGAATAATCCAACTCCACACCAAAGTAAGTTTTTTCGGTAACTTGGAACAGAATTTCACCCTCGAGACCTGCCGATAATTGTGGTGTAAATTTTTCGCTGCTGGTAGGTGGCGAAACGAGCAAAGCATCGGGATGTGGCACATCGGAAGTTCCAAACTCGGAAATTAACATGCCGGAATTGACTGCCACTCGAAATCCAATTAACTGAGCATTAACCGAAAAACTGGCCGCCACAAGTAAAACACCGATGAAAATCAATCTTCTCACATCCATCTCTTTGACTTACAGCCATTAATTTAAGCCGTTTTTGTCAAAAAAGGAAACAATGTAAAATAAATCTATCGTCTTTCTTTTACCTGCGAGGCATCAACCATCTTGTAAAGTTTGTCGGCGCGGCGTATCACTTCGTCGATAGGCACAGAGATTCGTTGCCCTTTTAAGCCTTCTTCAACGGGTTTTAAATCGAAACGAATTTCGCTTACAGTGTTTTGATAAACTCCTGTTGTTGGGCCGGTAACTACAATCTCATCGCCAACTTGCAGGTTGTTTGTTTCGAGCTTAAATTCGGCCACACCAATTTTTTTGAAGTAGTTGGTACATTTGCCAATATACAATTTGCGTTTGCTGGCCCTTGAACCGTAATTTTTGCTCCACTCGCCCAATCGCTGACCAAGGTAATAACCATCCCAAAATCCGCGATTGAAAACAGTAGTTAAACGGTTGTTCCAGTCTTCCACTTTCTCTTCGGTAAACTCTTCGTCGAAATAAGCGTCAACAGCCTCGCGGTAACACTGAGCAACAGTTTTTACGTATTCGGCTGAACGGGCGCGTCCTTCGATTTTAAGTACCGAAACTCCGGCATCGAGTATTTTATTCAGAAAATGAATGGTTTTCAAATCTTTGGGCGACATGATGTACTCATTGTCGATCTCCAGTTCAGCACCGGTTTGTTTATCGGTAACCGTGTAAGCCCGGCGGCAAGTTTGCAAACAAGCCCCGCGGTTAGCCGACGAGTTCATTTCGTGTAAACTCAGGTAACACTTTCCGCTGGTGGCCATACACAGCGCACCGTGCACAAACATTTCAATTTTCATCAACTCGCCGTTTGAGCCGGTAATATTTTGCTTTTTAATCTGGTCGCTTATTTCCCAAACGCGGCCAAGATTCATTTCGCGTGCCAGCACCACAACGTCGGCAAAATTTGAATAGAATTTTACGGCTTCAATGTTGGTAATATTTACCTGCGTTGAAATATGCACTTCAAGGTTAATGGAACGCGCGTACTGAATTACTGAAATATCGGCTGCAATAACTGCAGAAACTCCTGCTTCTTTGGCGGCATCGATAACTTCGTGCATTTTATCCAACTCGCCATCAAAAATTTCCACGTTCATGGTAAGGTAAGTTTTTACCTTATTTTCGGTGGCAATACGCACAATTTTACGCAGGTCGTCGAGATTAAAATTATTAGACGAGCGCGAACGCATGTTAAGGTTTTCAACACCAAAGTAAACCGATCCGGCTCCTCCCTGAATGGCTGCCATTAACGATTCGTACGATCCTACGGGCGCCATTATTTCCACATCTCTTCTTTCCATTGCTTATGCGTGAAGTTTTAAAAATTGCGGTGCAAAGTTAAGAGTTTTTGGGAATTACAGTTATGCTCTGGTAATTCCAAATCACTAATGTCAATACTATAGAAAAAGGTATTTGCTCTATCGAGCGGATTTTACTTTTTGTCTTGAGACAATAAGTAAACAAAAAACTCAAGGCTGCGCCCGCTTCACTCGGAAAAGCTACGTAGTGCCGGCTAAAATTCCTGAAACTCGTCGTACCTCCTCAAACAGCAGTAATTTTTTAACGCCGTCACCACTTGTTTTCCGGCTCACCGGCCGAGGCCGAAGCTTCGAAGCAGCTTTTATTATAGTACTAACGAGACATAAGTGGAACGGCCTCTTTTGGTCTTTGTCCGTAGTTGAAATAAAACCTTAATGAGAGCGGGAAGCTCCGAGTATGCGAGGAGATCACCCGTCCGAATTTGGGTTTTATGAAAATGGAGGATAAAGATTAAAAGTAGCCTTGAACTTTCTGCTTCGTCTTTGCTTTAAGGCAAAGATGAAGGCCTCCGGCAGGATAGTAATTAGAGTAAAATCTGATCAATTTATAATCTAAACGATCTATTAATGCAATAGAAACAACGATGCCCTCACTCATTCTCAGAGCAAGGGCATCACTTCTGTTCTATTGTTTAAACAAACTTTTCGCGTTTCTGTAAATTAAAAAGGCCGTACAAAACGAACACCAAAGTGGCGATCCCCATAAAAATCCGGTTCTTGCGGATAATTCCAATCCAAATTACCTCGTTCAGGTTATCCGGTATTTCGAACGGATTCAGAAAAATATCCCACTGTGTATTCCGCATTCCGGTATCCTGTAGAATAATTAATGCCACTCCAATTAACACCATTGCCACAGCTGTTCCGTTTCCGTTTTTAATGACAGTTGAGAACATAAACGACATCGATCCTAAAAATATGATCGGGTACATTAACTGGTACGACATTTCCAGCAGGTTAATTTTGTACAGCAGTACCGAAGCCAACGCTGAAAAAAGAACGATAATGACAAATACGAGCGTATAAATCATTACCAAACGCACCAGCCAAACTTTATAACGGTAGTTCGGAATTCCGAAAAGTATTTCAAGCATTCGCGAATCATCGTCGTTTTGTATGCCAAAAACCGACGGATAGAAAATGAGCAACACGCCCGGGAAAATCAGCAGTGTATAAACCACATCTTCCGACATGGAGCCGCCGTTATAAACCGTTTGAATGGCAAAAAACAAAAAGAATGCAAGTGCTGCTATTAAAAACCAAATAAACCGGTTGGCAAAGATGATTCTTAAGTTATACCGTATCATTTTAATTAAAATATACAGCCTGTTTTTTATATCGAATTGTCTTTCCATAATTCCTTAAACAAAGTCTTTTAACAAACACAAATAAGCATCCTCGAGATTTGGCAACACACTAACTGCGTCGGGTGCCGGCTTTTCTTTCGCCAAACAACGCATCTTAATATTTTCGCCATCGCGCATGTGGTGAACAATCATTTGTTTATTGGCCATATTATCGAATTCCTTAGCCGGAACCGAGAACTGCCACACAAAATTATTACCCATATTCACCATATCGTTTGGTGTTCCGAAATATTTCAGATTCCCTCGGTTAATTACCGCTACCTGGTTACACGAGCTCGAAATATCCTCGATAATGTGCGTCGAGAAAATTACGATACGTTCGCGACTCAGCTCTACCAACAAGTTACGGAAACGAATACGTTCGCGCGGGTCGAGACCTGCGGTAGGTTCGTCAACCACCAAAATACGTGGCAGATTCAGCAGAATTTGTGCAATACCAATACGTTGTTTCATACCGCCCGAGAATGCACCGATTTTATCTGTCCGGCGTTCCCACATATGAACACTTTTCAGTACATATTCCAAACGGTCTTCGCGCGTTTTGGTGTCTTTTATACCTTTTAGAATGGCCTGATAATCGAGGAATTCCCAGGCCGACATATTTTCGTAGGTACCAAAAGCCTGTGGCAAATAACCAATCAAACCTTGCAGCTCTTCGCGGTATTTTTGGGTGTCCATTCCGTTTATCCAGATCTTACCGTAACTCTGCTCGAGCACACCGGTGATAATCCGCATCATGGTTGATTTACCGGCGCCGTTTGGTCCAAGCAAACCAAACATACCCGTTTTAATTTCCAGCGAAACACCGTTTAACGCCCTGAATGGTTTCTTGCGTTTTCCGATAACCGGAATCTGGCGAACCATGTTAAAGTAACCACGGCGAAGTCCGCCAAAACGTCCTTCAATTCGCGCAATATTCACATCTTTATTATGGATGTATTCTGCCGTTGCATAGAACACCAGCAAAATGTACCAGATAATTGCAATGAAAATAACCATTCCAAGGTTATCCCAATCTTTGTAGAAATAGAGAAGGAAAACAAGTGGTACGATCCAGAATAGAATATTATAAATCCATTTATTCAGCTTCAGATAAAAAGCTTTTCCTGTTGCTTCGTGTTTATTGATAAGCACCTGATTTAGCGGCACTCTTAACAAGAACAGGAAGAAGAAAACGCCGTGCGACAACACCCACATCCACAAATGACTTTCGATGTAAAAGAAGGTGAAATAAGTCACAAAAATAAACAGCGGCACCTCCCAAATGAGATCTGAAAAATCGCGGAGATGTTTATAATCTTTTGTCAGGCCGGCACGTTCACGAATTTTTAATCCCGATTTCCACTCGCGCATAAAACGCGAATCGCGGTCGTAAATTTTCACCAGCCTGCGAACTGTAATTCTTATCGGTTCGTTTTCATCCACAACTTTTTCGCTGGCCTGGCGCAAACTGGTCATTGTAAAAGCTACAACTCCCGGCACCAAAACAATCAGGAGAATAAAATCGAGCAGTTGCCAAACAAAACTATCCACGCGCAGATAGATAAAAATGGCTCCGACAATAAACACCGTTAACATTCCCAATTTTAGGCCAAGATGTAAGGATTTAATCCAATCGAGCGCATTTTCCATTCCGGCGTATAATGTTGGAATGAAAACCAAAGTAAGGATTGTACTTAACGCCAAACCGCCAATTACAGTAATGGCAAACGGTGCGCCAATGGCACCAACATATTCAGCCTGTCCCATTGCCAGTGGGAATAACGCAACAATGGTTGTAATAGCTGTAATCAGAATCGGGCGAACACGCGAAAGACCGGCGGCCATTAAAGCACGAGATTTCCGGTAGCCCCGCTTTCGGAGAATGTTGGTGTAATCAATCAGAATAATTCCGTTGTTCACCACCACTCCAATCAGGATAATAAAGCCCATTAAAGTGTTGGCGTTAAACAGGCTGTTTCCTGTAAAGATCAGTGCCAGGAATGATCCGATGGCAGCCAACGGAATAGAGAAAATAAGTACAAACGGTGTTGATACTGATTCGAAAACCGACGCCAAAATCATTAAAATTAGAATGAATGCCGCGGCAATCAAGAACTTGAATTCGGCATACTGATCTTCTTCGTGAATTACCTCTACAGCAACTCCCGAAGGCAGTTTGTAAGCACCGATTATATCGTCAATTTCAAGACGATAAGCTTCAAGCAGATCATTCGATTCGCTGGCTTCGTCAACAAAACTATAGGTTAATTCAATCTGTTTTTCCTGGTTTACACGGGTAACGCTGGCCATTCCTTCGGCATACACCATATCGGCCAGCTCGTCCATATCGTAAGTAGCGCCCTGCGTATTGCTAACCTGCAAACGACGAAGATCTTCAATTCCCTTTTCATCTTCATCCTCTTCAACACCATCGGGCAATTTTTCTTTGATAACAATCTCGTACTCATCCGTGCCCTGCTTAAAATTCACACCGGAGGTAAACTCGCGGGTAAACGTTCCCAGCTCCGACATAATATTCTGAAGCGTAATTCCATATTCGGTAAGCAGCATCTGGTTGAAATACATATGTACTTCGGGCCGGTTGTTCGACACGCTGATGTTTGCGCGACGAATCGATTCCAGGTCTTCGATGTAGTAGAGTAAATCTTCGGCTACACCTTTCATTACCTCAAAGTTTTCGCCTTTTATAACTACCCGCTCTTGGTTCGAGCCGATCCCCATAAACTGCTGAAATCCCTGAGTTCCTGAACGACCACCGCCGCCACCACGGAAACTGGCACTCGATGTTGGTGCTTCAAGTCCAACTTCTCCCTGCGAAACGTTGCCAATGCGGTCTTCAACATCTTGTTTGATTTCTGCAATGGTACGGTCATCAATATCTTTATAATCTTCGCGGAGAATGAAAGTCAGAATTGCTTCTTCAGCCTCAATATTTGCTGACAAGTCTTGTTTTTCGGCAATGTCTTCCAGGCGGCTTTCCACATCGGCAACAACTTTGTCGGTTGCTTCCAGCGTTGTTCCGGTTGGCATGGTTACATAAATATTGAACTGCTCTTCTTCAACTTCCTGCAGGTTGGTAACACTAACTGCCAACACAATAAATACAGTTAAAAAGAAGAACACCAACGCACCAATTATGGTACGTGCCGGTACGCGCATACTGGCTTTCAGCAGCAGAATATAAATTTGGATTATGCGGTTATTGGTCGTAACCTTTTCGTAAAATACGTTGTGTTGCCGTTTTTTACGCAACAGTAAGTGAGCTGCCATTGGAATTAACAGCAAGGCCACAAATAACGAAACAATCAGCGTTGAAATAATGGAAACGCCAACGTGGTTACCCAGCAGTTTCACCATGTAATCGGTAGAGAAAACGAATGGTAAAAATACCGTAACGGTTGTAAGCGTTGCCGCTACAATTGAGCGCCAAACCTCTTTTGTTCCCTGCGTTACCGATTGCTCGGGACTCATTTTATTCCCCGAGAGCCGGTATATATTTTCGAGCACCACAATACTATTGTCGAGCAGCATACCAATGGCCAAAACAAGACCTACCAGTGTTAAACTGTTCAGCGAAATATTAAATGCATAAAACAGGTTAAAAGCAGTAAATACCGAAATTGGAATGGCCAGAGCAATAAATGAAACAATGCGCAGATTTTTCAGGAACATCCAAAGTACAAAAATGGCCAACAAACCTCCAACCAGTGCCAAATCAATAATCTGATCGATGTTTTTCTCCATGGTATCGGCCAGGTTGGTCTGCACCACAATTTGTACATCTTTGGCAGCCAGCTTTTTATTGAGTTCGGCAATCTCTTCCTGCACGTTATGCGACAATTCGATAAGGTTGGCCTGCGAATCGCTCACCAGGCTCATCGAAACCGCGTCCAATCCGTTTATACGACTTATCGATGTTTCTTCTTTAACCCCAAAAAATACGTCGGCTACATCTTTTAAGTAGATCGGGCCATCGGCCACAACAATATTTTCGATGTCAGAAACTTTATCGTATTCGGCCGTAACGTGCACAAAATATTGTTTTTGTGCATCATGCAGATAACCGGTAAATGTTCGGTTGGTAGAGTTGCTTGAAATAGCACTCTGAATTTGCGCCGGCGTAATTCCGTAAGCTTCGCAGGCACCTGCATCGTAAGTTACTTCAATCGAACGTTCTTTACCACCGTAAACCGACACAGAAGCTACCCCGTCGATGTTTTCCATCTGAGCGGTAATTTCCTGGTCAACGATATTACGCACACGATCAACTCCCCCGCTACCACGAATCTGCAGCTCCATAAACTGGTTGGTGAGCTGATCCATATCAACGCGGTTAACCGTTACAATGAAGTTATCGTCGAGTTCGCCTGCAATCAGGTCGATCTTTTCCTGCAATTTCAGGAAGGTGTATTTAAAGTTGACGTTCTGTTTAAAATTTACCTGTATGGATGCCGAGCGGTTGTTGATAAACGACTCCATATCTTCAATGCCTTCCATCGTCCCGATCGCTCCTTCAACCGGAATAACCGCCTGGTTTTCCAGGTAGCTCGGATCCACCTCAATCCGCGACTGAATCTGGACGAACAGCATCGGGAGCTCGGCATTTGGCATGAGTTCCACCGGCAACTGTTTGTATGAGATATAACCCAACATGGTTAATCCCAAAAACAGCATACTGATGAATATTTTTCTGTTGATAATGAATTTCATTTTTTTCTTTTTTGGAACGCTGATGACGCAGGTTTAGCTGATATTCACAGATTTTTTATTGGTAAATAATTTCCTCCGTATTTCTGGTTTCTTCCCAAAGTTTAGTAGCAAACCAACTTCTATATTCGTCGCTTTTAAGTAATTTATCAGTTGATACTCATGCGCTTCAGTCACAGTTTCGGTTGCTTTTAGCTCAAGCATTACAACATCCTCAACAATAATATCCGCATAATATTCTCCAACTACATCACCCTGATAACTTACTTTTATTGGTTTCTGCGATTCAACTTTCAACTCCTCATTTTGCAACTCTATTAAAAGCGCATTGTGATAGACTTTTTCAAGAAAACCATATCCCAATTCATTGTAAACCTTATAGAAGCATTTAATTATCGCTTCGGTTAAATCAGAATATTTATAATCCATTTTCATCTATCAGCGAGTTTCAGTTAAATCAACGTCATCTGTGTTCTAATTCTTCTTCACAAAAACACTCCTCACCCTATCCAAAACATCGTAAACACAAGGGATTACAATAAGTGTAAGTAAGGTTGAAGTTACCAAACCGCCAACCACTGCCAGTGCCATTGGCGAACGCAACGATGCACTTTCGCCAAAACCAACGGTAAGTGGTAACAGGGCTAATATGGTTGTTAAACTGGTCATAACAATTGGACGTATACGTTGCTGCCCGGCTTGCAGAATAGCTTGTTTTCGTTCTACTCCCTCGCGGATAAGCTGATTGATCCGGTCGACCAGAATAATCGAGTCGTTTACGGCAATACCCACCAACATAATCACCCCGATAATGGCCATAATGTTGAATGTTTTTCCGAGAATGAAGAAGACAAGAACACTACCCACCACAGCCAGCGGAATAGTTAAAAGAATAGTAAACGGATGAATAAGCGACTCGAACTGAGAAGCCAGCACCATGTATACCAACACAATAGAAAGCAACAGTGCAAAAGTCAGGTTCGTCAACGATTCCTGACGTTTTTCTTCTTCACCGGTTACCATAATACGATAATCGGGTAATAAGTCGATACTTCCTGTTTGCAAGCGAATATCGTTTGCCACATGATCCAACGGAATACCGTCTTCCAATTGGGCTGTAACTTTTCCTATGCGGTTTTGATTTCTTCTGAAAATTTCTTTTGGCGATACGCCATAACTGATATCGGCAATTTCGCTTAAGCGGAAAACCTGGTCGCCCGAAGTGATGATCAGCGAACCAATTTCATCGATACTTTTCTCCGGAACTTTAATGGTAATGTCCTGCATCTCGCCACTGCGTTCCAGTTCGCCGGCATCTTTACCCTGCAACTGATCCTGCATTTGCGTAATTACACTGCTGATATCAATATTGTACATTCCGGCGCGCATGCGGTCAACATGAATTTCAACCTCAGGAGCACCGTCTTCAATCGATGTTTGAATATTAAACAGGCCGTTAACCCCCTGCATTTTTTCTTTCACCTGGTTAACAACGCGCTCAATTTCGTCCAGCTCTTCGCCACGAACTTCAACAACGACAGGTGCTTCGTCGGTTCCAAGAATCGACTGCAGTGCACTTTCTTCCTGCGAAAAACTTACTTCCAGTCCCTCGATATTTGCGGTTAACTGATCGAGTGTTTTTACAATACTTTCGGTTGAAATGGTTGATTCAGGCTTCAGAATTACTTTTAACTCTGCTGTATTTTCACCTTCGAAAACAGCATTTTGATCGCCCGAAATACTTGACGATGGACCAGCCTGCGAATAAATTTTATCCAAATTTTCGCCCAGGTAATCCATTAAAATACCTTCCAGGTTTCTCACTGTCGACTCCGTGCGCTCCAACTCTGTTCCTTCCTGCAATTTCAGATTAACAGTAAGTTCGTGTGTTTGTGTTTTTGGCATAAATTCTGTACCGATGTGCGGAATCAACAATCCGGCTCCTCCAATGGCCAAAGTTGTAATAAGAATTACTACCCACTTGGCATCAATTACTTTTGACAAGAAACGACCGTAACCGCCAACTTTTACCGATTTTGATTTCATCGGAGCTTTCTTGTTTCGGTAGAAACGGTGGTACATCATCGGGATTAAAAAGATAGCCACAACCAACGACGATATCAGCGAAAATGCTACCGTCCAGGCCTGATCTTTAAACAACTCGCCCGAAGCACCGTGCAAATAAACAATTGGCAAGAAAACGATGATGGTGGTAAGCGTTGATGCGGTAATTGCCCCGCCAACCTCGGCGGTTCCGTTAATTGCTGCATCTTTTACACTCATGCCGTTTTCGTGGTTCCGGAAGATATTTTCGAGAACCACAATGGCATTATCAACCAACATACCCGCACCCAAGGCGAGCCCTCCCAAAGTCATAATATTTATGGTGAGATGGTTGAAATACATGAGGTTGAACGTGGCCACAATCGAAATTGGAATAGCAACACTTACAATCAGTGTAGTTCCGAAACGGCGCAGGAAAACAAATAAAACAACAATTGCCAGCAGAATACCCAGCAAAGCAGTTTCCTGCACTTCGCCAATGGCACTGCTGATAAAGCGGCCCTGGTTGGTTACGCCAATCAGTTCGTAGCCCGGAAGTGCCTTTTCAATATTTACCAATGCTTCGTTGATCTGATCAACCGCATTTACCGTATTGAATTTTGTCTCTTTATAAATGGAAAGCCCCAAACAACGTTCGCCGTTAATGTGAACAATGTTTGTTGGTTCTTTATTACCGATAGAAACCGCAGCCACATCTTTCAGATAAACCGGGGCCATTGAAACCCGGTTTTGATTGGTAGTAGTAGTTTCGGTGCTGCTAACAGCTTTATAACCAACAATCAGATTCTCAAAATCCTCAACGGTTTGCAACATCGATACACCTTTTACAATGTATTGTGTACCCATGTCGGTAATTTGTCCACCGGATACGTTACGGTTAAAATTCTGGATGCGCGATGCCACTTCGTCCATGGTAAGTCCCTGCGCATCGAGACGGTAAATATCGGTTTCAATTACTATTTCACTCTCTTCCTGACCCGAGATTTCAACCTCGGCAACACCTTCCAAACGTACCAACTCGTTTCTCACGTAGTTTTCAGCCACTTTTCGCAGCTCGTTCATATTGGTAATTTCGTTGTGCTTAAGCCCAATTATCATTACCGGGGTTGTGTTCGGATCGTGTTGAGTAATCTGTAGTTCGTCAATATCAGAATTCTGGGTAAGCGTATTCAAGGCCTTTTGCAGGTCGAGAAAAGCTTCATCCATATCTTTATTCCATGCGTATTCTACTGTTATTTGTGCCGATCCTACCCGCGATGAAGAAGTTACCTGAATTACGTCGGACTGGCGAATGGCAAGCGCTTCGATGTTTTCGACAAACTGCTGCTCCATTTCTTCCGGAGGCCGCTCGCCCGAAGTCACTTCCACAAAAATGCGTGGCGAATTCAGATCGGGAAACAGATCGACTCCCAGCTTATCGTACGAAATGTAGCCCAGCAACAAAACGCCAAGCACCACCATTAATACGGTAACCGGGTAATCGACAGAAAATTTCGTTAATTTTTTCATAATATATAGTTAGAAGCACGAAGCACGAAGCTGGAAGATTTTTACTTCCGGCTTGCAGCTTCCGACTTATTATAAAATCACTTTAACTTTTGAATTATCGCGGAGTGTTTCAAATCCTTTAATAATCAAACGGTCGTTTTGGCTGAGGCCTTCAGTAACCTCAATTTCATCCTGGTTTGAAATACCTGTTGTGATTCGACGATCGTTGGCAGCGCTGTTACGCCCAACAATAAATACATATTTTCCGCGCGAACCGGTCATAATCACGTCTTTCGGGATTACAATGGTACTGTCTTTTTGCGCTGTAATAATGTTCGCTTTTATAAACATTCCCGGGCGCAGTTTCAGCTCAGGGTTATCAATTTCGAGTTTACCAGCAAATGTGCGTGTTTCGTCGCTGATAATTGGCGACAACTCAGTTACATGTCCGGTAAGCGTATCTTCAGTAAGCGTATAATTTGTAATCATTACTTCCTGTCCGGTGGTTACTTCCGAAATGTTTTTTTCCGGTAAGTTGATCTCAACGTACATTTTGTTGTAGTTCATCAGGCTAACCATGCTTTCGCCGGCCGACACACGAACGCCTTCGGTGTAATATGGCAGCGCAACAATAATTCCCGAGAAAGGAGCCACAACCTGCATTTTTGCCAACTGAATTTCAGAGCTTTCGTAGTTGTTTTTGGCAGTAATCATCGACACTTCCGAGTTACGCATTTCGAGCAGTGTAACACCACCTTTTTCGTACAACGACTTCTGCTTTTCGTATTCCTGCTCCGAAATCTCAAGATTCAGTTTTGTCGACTCGATATTCAGTCCGTTCAGGTATTCTGCATTTTCCAGTTTCACAATAACCTGACCTTTTTCAACGCGGTCGCCCAATTGAAATTTGCGCCCCGTTCTCGGATTGGTTTGCAACAGGTAATTTCCTTCAATTTCAGAACTCAATTCGGTATCGTACACGGCTTTTGCAGTTCCGGTAGTACTTACAAATTGCTGAATACTTTTAAGTTTGATGTTTTCAACTGAAACAGGAACAGCTAACTCAGTTGACTCAGAACCGGTTTGGTTGTTACACGAAATGGCGGCAACAACAACACCTAACAGGATAAGTAATTTTATATGCTTCATTTTTGGTATAATTTTCTGGTTTATTCTTGATTGTCAATCATATACAATTCCTCAGGAATAATAGCTTCGTTTGTTTCGAAATCGTAAAGCGACTGTATTTTAAGGTTTAGTAATTCAATTTTATAATTTATAAGTGCCTGACTTAGGGCAACTTTTTGCGACGAAAGCTGGTTTTGATACAGGTTCAAATCCATACCTGTCAGGTCGCCGTTTTCGTAACGTTCCAGGTTGATTTCGTAAGTTAACTGGGCGTTACGCTCATTTTGTTTTGCCAAATCAATCTGGTTTAACTGGTTTTGAATGTTACGGTAAACCTGGCGAATATCAACCACAATTTGTTTACGCTCCTGATCGAGGTTCAACTCTTGCGACTGTATCGCTGCTTCGGCAGCGGCAATTCGGGCTTTACGCTCGCCCCAGTCGAAAATCGGGATATTGAAACTAATGCCTACCGACGGGCTTTTTGTAGGATTCTGGTAAATATTACCCAGGTCGCTATTATCGCCGGTAATACCAAAACGCAGGTTCACATCTCCACGGAACTCATTCTGAGCTTTGGTACGGATAAGATCGAACTGACTGGTTTCCACATCAATTTCGCGCTGGCGTAATTCCATTCTCGAAGCCAAACCGTTTTCAATGGCTTTGTCCAGATCAACAGGAACAGGATTTACGCTTACATCAGCCAAAATCATAATGTCTTCGAAAAGATCCATTCCCAGGTAAAGTTTCAACTGGTCTTTGGCATTTTCGAAAGTTACTTCGCTATTTTGCAAAGTAGATTTTGCCGATGCAAGGTTTAACTCAGCCTGGTACTCTTCTTCTTTTGCAGCCAAACCGGCTTCAACCTTGTTTTTAATTATATCGTAACTTTTCTGTGTATTTTCCAGCTCGTCTTTTGCAATCGACAAATTCATTTGCGCCATGTAAACATTGTAAAAGAACTCGGTAACACTTCTCTCCAAATTCAGGTACTGCATGGCGTAGCTGATGCGGGCATTTTCGAAATTCAGCTCCAATTCCTTTAACTCCAGTTTTAAAGTATTGTAGGTGAATAATGGCTGATTCAGGTTCAGATACAGGTTATTAAAAAAGACCTCACTTTCCGTGTTCGACGAAGTAGAATTATTACTCGACCAGCCAAATTCGTTGGTTAACGAGATAGTACCATCGGTTATTAAAATTGGCTGAGCCACTGTAAACAAGGCACTTGACTCAAAGTTTTCGTTGGTGTACCACTCCGACACACGGTTATCGAAACGTCGTTGATTACTGTAGTTTACCGGATCAACCTGCAACGAAAAGCGCGATTTCAGTGCGGCTCGCTGGGCTTCCAGGTTTTTCTGGTAGCGCTCAAGATTTAATAACGACAGCCTCAAATCCGGACTCCCCACTTCGGCAATACTCATTGCCCTGTCGAGGGTTAAGGCCTCTTGCGCCTGAACAGCAAAAGTTGCAGTCGCCAAAAAGAATAGGGCAATTGCCAGCTTTCGCATAAGTTTGATTTTTGTTTTCATACAATTAAAAATTTTTTCTTCAATGGTCCCGTTTCAAATTCGCTTCTGTTTTGCAAGAACTCCGTTCGAAACGTATGTTGATTTATTTTATAATTCCACGATTTTTACCGCGTCGGCGTATATCATTCGCAGATCGGTTTTATCCGTTAATTCAATAACTGCTTTATCACTTGAGAAATAAAATGAGCCCAAATGTACCCAACCGGTTTCGGCACTTTGCGAATCGAGGTAAGCTTCTTCCTCACCGTCGTCGGCATGAATAATAAAGTTCAAGCTTCCCTTTTCCTCTCCACGGTTACGGCCAAATCCACGGCCTTTATAAAAGTGGTAATACACATCGTAATAACCGGCTTCTTTCACCGGAACATTCCAGCGGGCAACCTGCTCGCCATTTCCACCTTTTATGTAATAAGCCGAACGAACGTACTCGCCATAAAACTCGTCGCTGGTAGTGGCGGTCCAGCTAATTGGAGGCCTCCACCAGTTTACTCTTGCATATTTTTGTTTTGTCTCTTCCTCTTTTACAATCAGTTTTTCGAGCAAACTCACCTGGTGATTTTCGGTCACTTCAAACCCCGGATCTTCGTTATCTACGATCTCTTCATTCGGTAATTTTGTTTGTACCGCTGTTGAACTGATACGTTCACCTTCCCAAACCCGCGCTTTCAGATCTTCTTCCACATCGCGGAACATTTCCATGTAAGTTTGCGGAACGTTTTTCGATGTCAACGAATTGAATACCACCATTCGCGGAGTTCCATCAAAAAGGTAGCTCATTTCTTTGGTTTGGTGAGCTGTTAACTCAATCAGTTTGTCAACCGTATCTTCCGAGCCCATTCCCGGAGGGCCAAAACCACGGCCTCCGCCACCACCTCCGCCGGCAAGACGGAAGGTCAATTTTATTAATCCATCAACATCCGAGAAGTTGGTAACTTTCAGCGAAATCATGGTTTTCATGGCATCGCCCGATTTTACTTTTACACCTTTTATTGGCGAAACCAGGTAACCCGGCAGCGCTTTGGCTTTAAACCAGCTGTTCATCATTGGTTCCAGCTCGATGCCAAATTTGGCTTTAATCTCTTCGTCGAATTCTTCGAACGAAATATTCTGGTACTTGTACTTTTCGAGTACACCACGCAGAAAATCTTCAAAATCTTCCTGTCCGGCTTCCAGTTTTATGGTTGAGAAAAGCACATCGCCTTTCAGTTTAATCACATCGTTTACAATATCGCTCTGATCGGGATCTGCGAGAATTTCTTCGAACGAATAATCCTGCAAAGCAATGTTGGCCATAATCTCGGGACTTTCGCCACTCATACTACTCATAAACAACGAGCGCATATCGGTTGACTGGCTTTTCAAATAAGCCTCGAAAACACGGTTGGTGATCGGCCATTTATCCGATTGAATATTGTTTTGGAAATTGTACAACCAAGGAAAAATAAAATACGGATTTGGCGACTGTGTCATGCTCATTTCTCCTCGCGACCATTGACGATCGGTCTCATTTTGTTCGGTAAATTTCTCTAAAAACTGCCCGATAACGCGCAACTCCTTATCTTCATCGGTCATTTCGGCACCGCCGCCACGGCCTCTCCAACGGCCCATTCGTTCTTTTTGCTGTTCAAAATCGGCTTCGCGGAACATGTAACCTTTTTCCTGAATCAAAACCTGTCCGGGCTGAATAACTTCCTGCACCGATGTCCACATGCGTTCGTAGGTTTTAAACTGCGCCGGAACCTCGACCAATGCCAGTTTATCGGAATTGTACTCGAGGTTATAACCACGTTTAAAATCTTCGAAACGTTCGTAAATTACCGAAGCCAGCGTGTCTTTCGATTCCGGGAAAGCCTGGCTGAAATGGTCGTGACCTTCGATGAGCCAAACGCCAAATTCAAAATCATTATGCTTCAGACTTTTATATTCGTATTTTCCAATTGCCAGCGAAAGTTGTGTTAGCGGTGTTTGCGGCTCAAAATGGAATTTACCAGCCGAAACTTCTGTCATAACACCTTCCGAAACCGGCTGTAATCCTGCTTTTGTGTTAACTGTTAACGAATAATCCACAAACTCAGGTTTATACCAACTCACATCATCCGAACTATAGGTAACCCCAACTTTCGGATACCAGTTGGCTTCGCGAGTAAGTAGCACGTAATCAGGCGTTACAAACGCGTAACGTTTATCAACATTCAGTACAAACTGTCCGTATTTCTCTTGTCGCAATTCTTCGTCAACATCCAGGTAACAATACGATTCGTCGATAGTTCCGTCGTAAGTAAATTCAACTTTTGTACTGTCGCCAGGTTGCAAATTCCTATCAGAAACGATCACCAAATGATCTTCGCGCGAAAATGGTGTTGTCTTTCCGTTTACTTTCAGATCGGTAATTTCCAGGCCGGCATTCAAACTAAAAATCAGTTTCGACAGTGGCTGTTGCAAATTATTTTTCAACATCATTGCCGACTGTACACTTAACGATTCGCCATTATGATCGAGCACAATATCGTGCGAAAGTACATCGGCCAACGGCTCGCTAACGTATTGATTATTCAGCTCGACAACATCAGCGCGTAAAGCTTCTGTTTTTTTGAAACTGTTTATATGATTGAAGGCCAGATATCCGGCACCAACAATAAATACCAAACTAAAAATAAGCGAAACATAAGTCATCGCTTCCGACTGTGGCAAACGTTTCAGCAAGAAAATGGTAAGGAAAATGAAGCCGGAACCCAATCCGAAATATATTCCGCGGTGAATGAGAATTACCCCAAGATTACCAAAGCCAACAATATCGGAACTTAGCATCGGGATGCTGAAAGCCATGTAATCGAAAATGTAATAATATTTTGCCTGCAACAAAAAGAGGGTGATACCAATATAACCAAGCACCAGCACAAAAGTAATGGCCTGGTTACGAATTACGCTCATCAGCAAAAACGACAAACCCATTATAAATACAAGGGTTGGGATGCTTATCAGCACCAGATAAACGCCGTACGAAACCCAATCGATGGGAGTACCTTTGGCCAGCGCATTAAATACAAGTGCCAGAATTACCACCGCAACGTTAAGGATCATAAACACCTGCATGTTACCCAGTGTTTTTCCAATAACGTATTCGCCATTGGTCATCGAGCGCATGTAAATTACTTCGGTGGTATCTAATTTTTTATCGCGTTTTAAAAAGTCGGAGGCCAAAAACACAGCAATTACAGCCTGGGCCACATTTAAAATCAGCAAGTTAAAATACGGGATAGCACTTGGAATTGCGCGAATGGCCCAGCTTTCGCCACCGCCGCCTTCAATCACCATTCCGAAGTTTAATCCGAACAATACCAGCAAAGAAAGGATACTGAATATGCGGAAAAACCAGCTGCGAAAAAGTGTTTTCCGCTCGTATTTTGCTATCGAAAATATGTTATGTAACGAAATCATTTTTCCGGGTTTAAGCGTTAGACCATTGGTTTAGTTTGTTTTCCATAAAATGCACATAAGCGTGCTCCAGATTCGGATCCATGGGTTTTCCCTGGTAACCGTCAATTTCATTGGCAACAACCTGCACTTCCCAACCTCCGTCAATCGGGATAGTAGAAATTACAGGGTATTTTTCATTTATCTCAAGGTATTCTTGTTCAGTTGCTTCAATCAGCCAAACATGGCCTTCGGCTTGTTTTACCAGCTGCTCGGGCGATCCGGCAAAAGCCAGTTTCCCCTGGTTTAACAGCGCCATATTATCGCAGGTACTCGAAATATCGCCAACAATGTGTGTCGACAGGATAATAATTACGTCGCGGGTACTAATGGTTGAAAGCAGGTTACGGAAACGGATACGTTCCTCGGGGTCGAGACCGGTAGTTGGCTCATCAACAATAATAATCTTCGGATCGTTTATCAGCGCCTGGGCAATTCCCAAACGGCGTTTCATACCTCCTGAAAGTTTATTTGCATTTCTGTCGCGCACTTCAAACAAACCTACTTCTTCAAGCATTTGGTCAACTGCGCTCCGGCGTGCTGCACCGCTTGTCATTCCTGCCAAACGGGCTGTATAATCAAGAAATTCAGAGGTTTTCAGTTTCGAGAAAAAACTAAAATCCTGGGGTAAATAACCCAACATGGAGCGAATTTCGCGCCGATGTTTCGAAAGTTCGTAATCGTTGTAATATACTTTGCCGCTTGTTGGTTTCATTAGAGTTACCAAAATGCGCATAAGGGTTGATTTTCCAGCCCCGTTTGGCCCTAAAAGGCCAAACATGCCATTCGGTATTTCAAGGTTGAGGTTATTTACAGCGTAACTGCCTCCCTTGTAGATTTTGTTTAGATTTTCTATTTTAATATGCACCTTGCAATAAAATTTTAAGAGAACACTGCCTTGGACTTACAAAGCATAAAATCGTTTAATAGTGTTGGTGCACTTTTATTATTAAAATTACATACTACAGCAGATTACTTTCGTTTTTTATGATCACCGGGAAGAAATTACAATCGACAATTGTTCATTAACTGTCAATCAGTCAAGAGTCAGGAAACAAAAAAAGCTCTGCAAAATATTGCAAAGCTGCTCCGGTTGTCTGTTTTTAAAAAGGGAGTCAGGGAGTTAACAATTACAGATTAAAAACACCATCGTTTATAGTTTTAGCGTAAATCTATGATCTTTTACATAGTCGGTTAACACAACTTCGTAGGTACCTCTTCTTAAATGACTAAAATCTAAGCGGGTTTGAATACTAACATCGCGGCCAAGATTCGATCCGTCAACATATTCTCCATCCTGATATATATTAATATATACCGGTTTATTCCAGGTATTTAAAAACGACACATTTACTTTTTTACCGCTTACCTTAAAATAAGGCTCGTAACAAAATGAAGGACTGCTTACGGTAATTTTCTTGTCCTTTACGTTTACTACCCGGTTAATACTCTGGTTGCCGTAGTTTACACTTACACAATACAGACCATCGCCTAATTCAGAAAAATCGAGCATTTTCTTAAACTCGGTCTGATGCTCGGTTTCGTTGTGATAAAGTAATTCGCCATCGGAATTTGTAAGACTCACCTGCAACGGTGCTTCGTGCGAGAAACTGTAGGCAAGCATTGCCGTGTTCTCTTCAACCTGGATAACATTCATTTTTGGTAATTCGGTGGCACATGCTGCTCCCGCAACAAAAAATGCCAGGACTATAACAGCCCAAACTTTTGTTTTCATGACTTTTCATTTAATTGTTTCTTATATAATAGACACAAAAACAGCACCTTTCGTTACGCTATTTGGCAACTTGTCGACCAACGACAACTCAGCGTCGACCAACACAAAAAAAACCGACTTCAACAACCGGCTCTTACAATTAAAATTTGGGGTAAATTAAAGTAACAGGCAGAAAAAAGGCCATCAGTTAATTTCTGACAGCCTTATCTAAACCAATAACATTTTCTGACTATTTTTCTAAACTAAACGTAAATTCATTATTTAAAGAACTCAAAATCACTTCGTATTTTCCACCTTTCAGTGCTGAAAGATCGTATCCTGAAGCTACATTAAAATCTTTACCCAAATCTGATTTGTAAACCAAACCTTTTTCGTCGTAAATATTCAAGCTCAGTTTTTCTTCATCGAAGTTCAAATAAGAAAGTTTCAATACATCATCGGCAAATGCGAAGTAAGGATCAATTCTTAGTTTCGACTCGCCAACATAAATACCTGTTGAAGCCACTTCGATATCTTTAATTAAACGAGTGTCGTTTACACGAAGATCCATTGTATAATTTCCGTTCTCAAGATTTTTGAAATCATAGATCTTTTGGTAAGAGCTTAATGGCTTTGTTGTTTGTTTGTAATAAACCAACTCACCATTTTCTGCATGAATGCTCAATTCGAACAACGATGCATTCTCATTCATAATTGTTACTACCGCTCTGTCGGCTGACAACGGAGTTACATTCATTTTCGGTTTCTCAACGGCTGTTGCAACTGCTACAATTGCTACTGCCAATACTGTAGATAATAATTTAATTGTTTTCATAACCATTCGTTTTTTAGTTTAACATTGAATGACAGTACAAACATACATGTTTTACAGCATATATGCCAAATAACATGTTTAAAAAATTAAATAACTCCGCAATATTTAACATTAGCCTTAACATTCGAACTATTAACAATGTCTTAACGTGCTGTTTTACAGGCTTTCTAGAATTGAATTTCGCACATTACAATTATCGTGCCATTCAATTTGGAATGATGTTAAATAAATTTTAGATTATCCTCAACAAACGGTTAAACCCTATATTTAAATACCTTATTGTCTTTATTTACAGACAAATAACACATCCGTGATTTTCATACAACAGGAGCTATTTTTGCCACCGATTCCACCGAAAAGACATAAAAAGTATTATCATTTGCATAAAACCCCAGTCCACAACATTCTACTTTCCCAAAAGCAAAAACTTTAAAACCCAAACCTCCCGAATTAACAAACAAAAAAAAATCCGGCTTACAACCGGATCATTAAAACAAAAAAAGGCTGTTGGAATACTCCAACAGCCTTTCTAAACCAATAACATTTTCTAATCTATTTTTCTAAACTAAATGAAAAATCGTTGTTCATTGAAGTCAGAACCACTTCGTATTGTCCGGCAGCTAAAGCTGAAAGATCAAATCCGGTTGCAATATTAAAGTCCTGACCTAATTTCGATTCGTAAACCAAACCGTTTTTGTCGTAAATATTCAAACTCAGGTTTTCCTGGTCGAAATTCAAATAAGTAAGTTTTAATACGTCGTTTGAAAATCCAAAGTAAGGATCGATTCTCATTTTCGACTCACCTACTGCGATACCTTTTGCAGAAACTGTAAGATTTTTAATCAATCGTGTATCGTTTACGCGAAGATCCATTGTGTAATCTCCGTCTTCAATATTTTTAAAATCAAAAATTTTCTGGTAAGTGTTTGATGGATTTGTTGCTTGTTTATAATATACCAACTCTCCATCTTCAGCACGAATGCTTAATTCGAATAAAGCCTCAGTACCATTAAGAATAGAAACAACTGCTCTATCTTCAGACAAAGGAACAATATCCATTTTCGGTTTCTCTACGGCTGTTGCAACTACTACAATTGCCAGCGCCATTACTGTTGTTAAAAATTTAATCGTTTTCATAACTATTTTCTTTAATTGTATTCATTTTTAAATCACTCTGCAAACATACATGTTTTTCAGCATGCATGCCAAATAACATACTAAAATAATTAAGTATGTTGAAATAATTTAACATTGAAGTTAACTTACTATTTTCTAATTTTGCAGAACACCCTTATTTACAGGCTTTATGTAAATGAGACACTAAGTATATCAAATATTGTGCCATTTTTAATTTTGGTGTGTTAAATAATTTTTAGATATTTCTGAATAAACAGTAAAATATGCATATAAATATCCTGCATCTCGCAGAAGGTGCTATAGAGGCAAAAGGAACGGCTGTGATAATTGATGTATTGCGGGCCTTTTCCACAGCCTGTTACGCTATAAACAAAGGCATTGAAACCATTATTCCGGTTGGCGATATCGATTTAGCTTATCGCTTAAAAAAGGAGAATCCCGATTATCTTTTAATTGGCGAACGACACGAGCGAAAACCCGAAGGTTTTGATTTTGGTAATTCGCCAACACATATTAACGATGCTGTTATTTCGGCCAAAACGATGGTTCAAACCACTAGTTCGGGCACGCAGGGAATTGCCAACGCCATAAATGCCGACGAAATAATTACAGGCAGTTTTGTTAATGCAGGCGCCATTATTAATTATATACGAAAAACCAATCCGAAAGAGGTATCGCTGGTTTGTATGGGTTTTGCCCTCCAGTACCCCACTGCCGAAGATACGCTGTGTGCCGAATACATAAAAAACGAATTGGAAGGACGGCCAAACGATTTTCCGGCGATGGTGAAGCAGATTAAAGAAACCGATGGCGCCCGTTTTTTCGATCCGGCTACCGAAAGCTGGTCACCCGAAAGCGATTTTCACCTGTGTATGGATTTAAACCGTTTTGATTTTATATTGAAAGTTGAAAAGGTTGGCGATTTAAATTATTTAAGAAAAATGACGGTTTGATCAGGACAATCTGCAATAGGATCTTTTGTCTTTATTTCTATATTACGCTATTTGTTCTATTTATTTGTACAAAAACATTAATATTGGGATTACAAACAAGTATGAACACAATTTACAGAAACTCGACCTAACATGCTGAAGTCAATACAAACCTATGCAATATTCCTCAGCTCACTACTATATATTATATGTAGCTCATCCCTGGTCTTTTCTCAGGAAAGTATCGATATTTCCTATATTAAAGGCTCCGTACTGGTTCACGCAAAAAAAATAGAACCGATATCCGATCCGCCTGTCGATGGCCTTTCAATTAGCTACACCTTTAATAACAAGGCAGGCGAACACTGGCGAAAATTCTATAACTACCCCAACTATGGTATTAATTATACGTTTAAAACGTTTAATAATCCCGATGTAGTTGGAAATTCGCATGCACTAACCACATTCTTGCAATTATCGTTTCTGAAACGGCATAATGTTTTCGACATTGGATTTAAAGGTTCTGCAGGCCTCGCCTATTTAACTGAAACGTACGACGAGCTCACCAATCCCGACAACCAGGCCATTAGCACCCACCTTAATATTGCAGGCGAACTTGAGTTTTATACCCGATTAACTTTTCACCCTATATATATTGGATTTTCCTACGGACTCAACCACTTTTCCAACGGGCTTGTTAAATCACCCAATCTCGGGCTGAATACATTAAACAATCACATAACTCTTGGCTGGGAGTTTGAAAAACAAGCGGAAAAAATAAAACCGACCGAAGAAGAACGCGGTCAACCGACAAAAAATGAATTCTGGGCTTATGCCTCCACCGGCATAAATACAGTGAGAGACTATGATCGACACTTTGTCTTTTTTGCCACATCTTTGAATTATTCCAAGCAAATTAATCCGATAAACAAAATCGGAATCGGGATTGATTTTATTAACGACGAGGCTTTAAATCAATATGCAATAAACAACTACAGCTATAACGGAGAATCTGATCTCAGTTTTCGTTTCGGGCCAAATCTCCAGGGTGAATTTATGTTTGGCAACTTCAGCTTTCTCGGAGCCTACGGTTTTTTCTTCGGCAACACTACTAACTACATTTCACGTGCCTATTATAAAGTAGGCGGAAAGTATTATGCCAAAAACATTATCGGAATTGCAATGATTAGAGCAGTACCTTTATTTAAGGCTCAGGTTATTGAATTCGGACTGGGATTTCGATTTCCGCGAATTAAGAATTGAGAAAAAAAAGAATTCAATTATCTTCGGCGAACGAAATTTCCCGGCAAATGTTTTTTGCCACATTAATTTAGATTTCTGCAGTCATGAAAACATACAATTTCGACGAAATAGTTCCGCGCAAAGGAACCAACTGTTTAAAACACGATGCCCTTGAACAATTTTTCAAATCGGCCGATGCCCTGCCACTTTGGGTGGCCGACATGGATTTAAAAACACCCGATTTTATTGTAGACGCCATAAAAAAGCGTGCCGAGCACGAGATTTATGGTTACACCTTCCGTTCCGATTCGTATTACGAGGCGGTTATTAACTGGATGAGCCGACGTCATCAGTGGGACATCAAAAAAGAATGGATATCGTTTAGCCCGGGCGTTGTAGCAGGACTGACTTACGCAATAGAAAGTTTTTCGAAACCGGGCGACGGCGTTATCGTTCAGCCACCGGTGTATTTCCCGTTTTTCGACAGTGTGAAAGGCACAAAGCGAAAAATGATCGAGAACCCGTTGAAAAAAGAAAACGGTCGTTATACTTTCGATTTGGAAGACCTGAAATCGAAAATCGATGAAAACACAAAACTGCTGCTGCTTTGTAATCCGCAAAATCCGGGCGGCATGGTTTGGACTCGCGAAGAACTGGTTGCACTGACAGATATTTGTCTGGAAAATAACATCATGATTATTTCGGATGAAATTCATTCCGACTTAATTTATAACGGTCATAAACATATTCCGCTTGCCAGCATATCAGAAGAGGTAGCACAAAACTGTATGGTTAGCATGGCACCAAGTAAAACCTTTAATGTTGCAGGGCTTACGTCTTCGTTGGTCATCATTCCGAATAAACGAAAACTGGCGGCTTACGAGCGCACCATTGGCGTTGGGCATTTACACATGGGAAATATTTTCGGAACAGTTGCTCTTGAAGCAGCTTACACACACGGCGACGAATGGCTGAGCCAACTTTTAGACTACCTCTGGGGAAATTATCAGTTACTCGAGACTTTTATTCAGGAAAAGCTGCCACGTGTAAAAGTAATGAAACCGGAAGCTACTTACCTGATCTGGATGGATTTTTCGGATTACGGCATGATAAACGAGGAGCTGGCAAAATACACCGTTGAAAAAGCAGGTGTAGCACTTAACGATGGCGGACGTTTCGGAACCGGCGGTGATGGTTTCCTTCGACTGAACATAGGCTGTCAACGCAGTGTTCTGCAGGAAGCGCTTGAGCGTTTGGAGAAAGCTTTTGCTTAATAATTTTTTGCACCGTCTTTCAAGGCGGTGATACGGAATTCGCCTTCTTAGAGAGATTTTTAAGGATTTTTGTAGTATTGAATTTACAAAAATCCTTAAAAATCAATTACTCTGTTACTGCCTTCAGACACCGCTCTAAAGAACGGTGCAAAAAATACAATTAACGGCGATCCTATTCTGAATCAAACTTATTTTACTTTCCCTGGATTCTTTTTAACAAAGTCGCCCCAGTTTTTATACTCCTTTGATTTTTGCGGCTTGTTCATTTGTATAAAATGACAAATGGCCACCGCCACGGCATCGGTTTCGTCGAGTACCTGATCCATGTCTTTCAGGTCGTATACTTTTTGCAGAAAATAAGCTACCTGCTCTTTCGAGGCACGCCCCATTCCGGTTATAGCTTGTTTTACCAGCAAGGGTGCATATTCGTGAATCGGCACGTCGAACATCAGTGCCGCCGCCATTAATACGCCCTGTCCGCGCCCCAGTTTTAACATCGACTGTACGTTTTTGCCGTAAAAGGGCGCTTCAATGGCCATCACATCCGGACGATATTCTTTTACCAGGTGCAATGCCCGCTCGTGCAAATACTTCAATCGCATGTAATGATCAGAGTATCGCTTGGGCGTAATGTTTCCCATGTGCAAAATCACCGGTTTTTTATCTCTCACCTCTACCAAACCATAGCCGGTTACCGTTGTTCCGGGGTCGATGCCCAATATACGAAGCGGTTTATCCATTCGATGAAAATAGTAATTTGTTGCTAACCTGCAGGCAAAAGTACTGATATTGTTTTCTTGAACCACAATAGACACATAGATCACGATAGTCTTTAACAAAGCTTGTAGTTTTTGTTGATTGCCTATTGCTATTTGCCAATTGCCAATTCAATCAGAATTCGCAGATCTAAACTTGCTTCCGTTTTCTCCGATCGAGTTGCTGCACCAAAACACCCGAGATAATAAATATCAAACCGACAAAGGTTGTGAAATAGATGGTTTCTTTTAAGATAAGGTGTATAAATACCAACGACAGGAATGGTGCAAAAAACACTAGGTTGCCTATTTTAGCGTTGCTGCTGGTCAGGTTCATGGCCTTTAACCACAACACATAGGTAATTCCCACCTCAAAAATTCCGGAGTAAATGGTGGCGATAAATGCTTCTCCCCAATATACTTTAAACGAAGAGAAAAGTGCCACAACCGGAGTAAGGTAGATAAGCCCGATAGCAAAGTTAAGAAAGAGTTTCACCACCTGGTCACGCGTGTCTTTTACATTAAATATCCAGTACAACGACCACAGTATTGAACTTCCAACCGCCAGCACAACACCCAGCGGATTGGTGTTACTAAATCCATCGAAACCACCCTGCGACGATATAAAAAACACGCCAACAAAACTAATCAGCAGCGCCACAAAACTTATCCAGCTGATCTTTTGCTTAAGCATGGGCACCGAAAGCAGCGCCAGCGTAATCGGCCAGATCATATTCAGTGGTTGAGCCACCTGCGCCGGAAGCAATGAATAGGCTTTAAACAAAACGAGGTAATAAAGCAGCGGATTAAAAGCTCCCATTAGCAAAGAATACAACCATTCGCGTTTTGTCTGCTTAAAAATTAAATGCGTTTTTCGTTGTGCTACCAAAACAAAAAACAACAGCACCACCGTTACTGCCGACACATAAAATATAAGCTGAATAAAATCGTAATCGCGCAACGCCAGTTTAAACGATGTGGCCACGGTTGACCAGAATAACACGGCCAATCCGGCGTATAAATATGTTTTTACGGTTCGCGACATAAGCTGGTAAAATCAAAACGCCAAAGTACGAAAAGAAATTGAATGGAATTTCTCCCATTATAACAAAGCTTGGACAAAAAATTCGGCTATATTTAATGCAATAAAAACCAAATACTGTTAAATTTACTCGCACATAAACCTATTCACAAGAAGCCATCCTGATCATGAAAAAGATCCTCTTAATTATACTTCTGTTTACTGTAAATTTCTGTTTAGCCCAAGAAACAGAGAAGGAGAAGCGTATAGCAGATTTTCAGAATAAATGGATGAAAATAGCCGAAGAGAGTTTGCAAAAAAGTGAAACACGGCAGGCTTTTAAAGCATTTGGCATTGTCTGCATGATGGATTCGTTGTCTGAAAAAGCACAAATTTCTATTCACAAAAGAGACTCTTTAAGATCTATTTTGCGAGCAGAGTTAATTCCAAAACTTGTAGGCACCTGGAAGTTGAAAAGTTCAGGTTCAAATTGGGACATGAGCGAAACGGATAAAGACAGTAAAAAAGATAATATTTTAGTTATTTCGGCTGAGACCTTATCCTTTTTCGAGGTTAAGAAAAGAACAAATAAAAGGCGCTTAGTTAAAAGTGAAAGTATAAAATTCAATAATGTCCAGGGTGATTTCCCTTCATATTCCGAATTAATTTATTCGGATAATCAAATTTGGGATTATTCATTAAATCAAGATGGTACAATTTTACACTTAACAAATACCGGCGAGTTAAATGCAAATAACTCTCGTACCTTAATCGTTTGTGGAAATTCAGAATTGATCTATGAACGGATAAAATAGGAATCAAAGAAAAATATGAAAAAAATTAAATTATACCGGCCCAGTGAAACGTTCAATAACAATAATGCTTACGAGATTTTGGTCGATGGGAAAAAAGTTGCTGAGTTAAAAAATGGAGAAGAAAAAACTATTGAATTAGCTGATGACAAATCGTGTTTAAAGGCAAAGACTCTATGGTGTGGAAGCAAGAAATTAATCATCTCTGATTCGGATAAAGTTGAAACCGTAAAAGTAAGCGGTAATAAATTTCTGAACAAACAAATGCCTCTTGTTGGAACTCTGTTTCCTTTAACCGGAATTGTATTTTTCAGTGGCAACAATGAATTATTAAAGAATATTGGTATTGGAATTCTAATTATCCTACTGTTGGGAATAATTGCAACATTGACGATTTGGAGGAACAAATGGCTAAATATTAACAAAGAATAAATTCGCATTCCATTAAGCAGGATGCCGAATTCAACGATAATTTATCGTTATCCCTAAAACTCCGAATTATCAATGGCCCGCATAAACAGCCCTTCTTTATCTTCCGGCTCTTTATCAGGATAAACCTTTCGAAGTTCCCTGTATTTCTCGCGCGATTCTTCAATAAACACACTTCCCGGATAGCTGGTCAGCATTTGTTTATACAGCTCTTTTGCTTTTTCTTCCTGCCCCAGGTGGTAGTTGTTAATTTCGGCCAGCAGATACAAGGCATCGTCGCCCAACAGGTCGTAACTAAAATCGGTTACAATAGTTTGCAGGTATTCGGCCGCCAACTCGTAGTTCTGGTTATCCATTTCAATTTTTGCCTTACGAAACAGGATATTATCTACCAGCGAATGATACGGATATAATTCCGCCAAACCATCGAGGATCGCCAGAGCCTCATCGCTTTTGTTTTGGAAAAAGCGCAAATCAGCTTTAGAAAACATGGTTAACGGAACCGCAGTAGTATCGAGGTTAAGGTTATTACCAATCAGCATCGACAGTTCCATGGCATCATTAGCAGTTAGTTTCGAAGTACTTGCTTTTAACACATCCAACTGTGCTTTTGCCCAGCTAAAGTTTCCCATGTAATATCCAAGTTTCGCCTTTTTCAGTTTTACCTCGTCGCCCAGCGAATTCTTTTTATTGGCGTCAATTACCTGCGAGTATATCAGCATCGCCTCCCACGGATCGTCGGCATACACATAAATATCCGCCATTTCCGCTTTCAGCTGCCCCAGCTCTTCGGGTTTTAGTTGCGGTACTTTCTCGCCCTCCTCCAAAACCGAAATCGCTTTCTCCGTATCGTTCAGGTAAAAGGCCAGCAAATGCGCATACTCGCGCACCAAGTTCAAGGTTGCCGGTCCTATGCTTAGGTAGATCAATCCGTTTTCAAAATCAGTAGCCAAAGCTTGTCCCTGCTCCAGATTGCCGTCTCCCTCGTTGGTATATTCCATGTATTTTGCATGAATATGCCGTGCAAAAGCCTGCGGGAAATAGGGCGTTTCTTCACCTTTATCCATTAAGTATTCGTAGGCTTTTTGCGCCTGTGTATATTCCTTGTTTCGCAATGCCAGGTCGCCCAGTTGCGCAATCTGTCCATCTTCAGCACCGGTTCGTTTATCCAATGCTATCGACTGACGCAGCGCACTCGAGAATTTCTTTTCCTGCAGAAAAAACCAGATCAGCAAACGATTGTAGCCAATTACGTTTGGCTCGGCCTGAATACGTTTTAACACCTGTCCACGAAACTGGTCGCGAAGGCCGTTGTCGATATCCAAACGCATGGCCGACGATAAACTACTTTGCACCCGCGCCAGATGTTGTTCCCCTTCGCGCAACAGGTTCAGGTATTCTTCCATCATATTGGTGTAGTCGCGCAAATACAGGTACGCCCGTGCAAGCTCGTAATTAAACGACTCTTCGGGCAAAGTTGCTCTTCCTTTTAAATAGGTATCGCGCGCCAAACCATACTCTCCCCAACCCAAAAACGAATTGGCGGTGGTTAAATAAGCTCCGCGGTTGGCCGGTATATCGTCAATCGCCTCACGAAACATCGCAGCGGCTTCTTCATCGCGGTTCTGCTTTTTATAAACCTGCCCCAAATGCACATAATATTCGGGTCGCGGTGTTTTTTGCTTTTTTATCTCGCGCTGAATTTCAGATTCGGCAACATCATATTGCTCCAACCCGATAAGGCTGTTGATATAATATCTAAAATACGTGCTGTTACGGGTTAAATCATGCACTTCTTTCAGTAAAGGCGCTGCTTTTTCAAAGTCTTTGGCGTTATAATAACGAATGGCCAGACTCGATTTGGTTTGAACCTCGGAGCGTTTTTGTTGCGCAAACCCGGTATTCAATCCCGTAATTAATATCAGTAGTATAATGAAGTGTCTCATTGTTTTCAGCTTGTTGTACAAAAATAACACAGTTGTTTAAACTATGCTTTTTTTAAGAACAATTTTGAGAGTTAGGAGTTTAATCAATTCAAGTTTGATTTTAAACTTTTACATTTGCAGAAATTTTTCAGGAACGGTCTAAATACAAATGCATTTAGAAATAGAACTGAAAAAGACGCAATACGGAACGATATAATAATTAGGATATGGCGCACGAGTTGAATGGCAGAGAGCGACTGCCGAAGTGGATGAAGATGAAAATGCCGAAGGGAGAAAGTTATTCGAAGGTGAAAAACCTGGTGAATAAGCATGGGTTGCACACCATTTGCACCAGCGGAAACTGCCCTAATATTGGCGAATGTTGGAACAGGGGAACAGCCACGTTTATGATTTTAGGAAACATCTGTACCCGTAAATGTAAATTTTGTGCCGTACCAAATGGAATGCCACTTGCTCCTGATTTGGAAGAGCCGAAAAAATTGGCAGAATCAGTTCGCATTATGGGCGTAAAACACTGCGTTATTACTTCGGTTGATCGTGATGACCTGGAAGATCAGGGTGCCGGAATCTGGGCAGAAACCATTCGCGAAGTAAAACGTGTGAATCCCGAAACAAAAATTGAAGTCCTGATTCCTGATTTCAGAGGGAAAACAGAATTGATTCAACAGGTGATCGATGCAGGACCGGATGTGATTTCGCATAACCTGGAAACCACCGAAGAGCGAACCCCGTTTATACGTTTTGCTGCAAAATACCGCCGTAGTCTGGAGGTAATTAAATACGTTGCCGACAATTTCGGACGGGCGAAATCGGGCATTATGCTTGGTTTGGGCGAAACGCACGAAGATGTGCTAAAAACAATGGACGACTTGCTGGAAGCCGGTTGTAAAGTAATGACAATCGGTCAATACCTGGCACCTACTACAAAACATATGCCTGTAGTTGAATACATTACACCGGAGAAATTTGTGGAATACCGCAACATCGGCATCCGCAAAGGTTTTAAGTTTGTTGAAAGTTCGCCGCTGGTGCGTAGTTCATACCGGGCAGAAGAACACGTAAAAGCGTAATCAATCAAATTCAATCTTTTTTCAATCTGATTCAATCTAATAAAAATGGCAGATTTTAATTTCGTCGATCTTGGATTAAAAGAATATAAAGCATGCTGGGATTACCAGGAGGAACGCCTAAATGAGCTGGTTACACAAAAACGCAGCTCGGGCAAACCTACGTCTGACAATCATTTTATTTTGGTTGAGCACCCACATGTTTACACGCTGGGGAAAAGCGGTGACGAAGCCAACATGATGGCCAACGCCGAATTTTTGAAAAAGATTGAGGCCACTTATTTCAAAATTAACCGCGGTGGCGACATTACCTACCACGGACCGGGCCAGCTGGTTGGGTACCCGATTATCGACCTGGAGCATTACAAAATTGGCGTGCGCGAATACATTGAAAGAATGGAGGATGCCATTATTGCAACGGTTGCCGAATACGGACTGGAAGCCGGAAGAAAAGAAGGTGCTACCGGTGTGTGGCTGCAACCCGACCACAAAGTGCGGGCTCGAAAAATCTGTGCCATCGGTGTGCGCGTGAGTCGCTATGTAACCATGCACGGTTTTGCGCTAAACGTAAACACCGACATGCGTTATTACAACTACATCAATCCGTGTGGTTTTGCGTCATCGGCGGTAACTTCCATTCAGCAAGAGCTGGGTAGAGAAATTTCGATGGACGAGGTAAAAGAAATTGCCAAGAAGAAATTCAACGAAGCTTATTAATTAATGCTGTTGGCAAAGATTCGAGCTACGAGCCACTAGCTTCCAGTTCATTCTTCTTTGTGTAACTCTGTGCCTTCTTCGTGCAACTTTCAGGTAGAAACCTTTAAACATGAAGACTTGAGCCACAATAGATACATAGGGCACAGTAGAATCGTTTACTACTGATAAATTGTTCTATTGCTAAATTGCTCAACTGAAAACTGCGACTGACAACTGTAAACTTTCTTACTTCTTCTGCAATCCAAAATCGTTAATCGCCATTCGTTATTCAATTCTGAGTTTCTGAATCAGCTGCTCCCTTAATCTTTTTAACAATTTCAGCCTCGGCATTATCGTAAACTTTCCGAATTAGCGGATCGTTAAAATTCATGGTGCGCTCTTCAAAAGCCATGTCGTTTATGCGCTCAAACAGGCGTTCTTTTGCGCTGCGAATATCTTTTCCGTAAATGTGGTACGAATCGGCCTGCCAGTTCATGCGGCCCAGTTTAACCGTCTTGCCCGTCTTTTGTGCAATTCCCGCAGCAACAACATCTTTACTGAATTGAATAAATCCGAACATATTCAGAAATCCGGCATTCCAGGCATCGTTACTTCGGTAGCGGATATTACTGTTTAACCACCAAATGCCATCTTCGTCTTCCAAAATCCGGTACCACAAGGATTGTAAACTTGGCGGATCGTCGCAGGTAAAATCAATGTTGGGCATCCACGTGATCATTTGTGCCTGTCGAGTAAAAGGTTGTTCTGCCAGCTTGTCAATCACATTTTTTATCTGATCAACCTTAAAAGTTCCTACCTCTTTCGATTCCCCATCCACCAATTCTTTCCAAACGCCATAATTCTGCAGGCGTCCGTGATAAGTATATTCCGGTAGCTTATCTTCAGGATCGTTCATATTTTTTACCAGGTGATCCTTCAAACCCTCCAGTTCCAGCACATATTCCCGCAAATCGTCAACACCTCCGGGAAAAGCCATGTGAATCATCGGATCGATCTCCGGCTCCAGAATCGTTAAATTCATGGTACAGTCGATACTCAGCGGATCACCTGGCCGGTCGTACTGCGTTTTAAAACGGGTTCCTTTCCCGTACAAATAAATAAGTGCTGTTTCGTAGGCCTCGGCCAATGATTTTCCTGTTACCGATATCACCGGAATGTTCTTCATTTTTGTAAGTTTAAGCTATTGAATTGATCGAACGGATTTAAAGATAGAAAAAAGGCCAGCGAATGAAACTTTGGCGGGAATAAAAAATGAATTGACATCATGAACAATCAATTTAGTTTTGCATTTTTTTAATAAGTCTTTAATTTCTTAGGAATTTATTTACAAAACTTTTATACTTTTATCCTACTAAATGAGTTTAAATTTTAATCTATAACCAATTAAACATGAGTAATAAACCTACTTCGAGAAGAAGTTTTTTGAAAGGTGCACTGGCTGCTGGAGCCGGCCTGGTTATCGTTCCGCGTCACGTGTTGGGCGGCAACGGATATCTCGCACCATCCGACCAATTAACAAAAGCAATTATCGGTGTCGGCTCAATGGGCCGCGGTCATATTCCTTACGAGGGCACGCGCGTTGTTGCCATTTGTGATGTTGACACCGAGCACCTTGAACTGGCCAAAAACCTGATCGATTACGACGTAAAACAGTTCACTGATTTCAGGGAAGTGTGCCAGCTGCCCGAAGTTGACATTGTGCACATTGCCACGCCGCCACACTGGCACGGAATTATGGCTGTTGAAGCTGCCAAAGCCGGAAAAGACATTTGGTGCGAAAAACCAATGACACGTACCATTGGCGAGGGGAAAAGAGTGGTTGAAGCTGTTAACGCACATGGCCGCATGTTCCGTCTGAACACCTGGTTCCGTTTTAAAGACCAGTTCTACGGGCTGGGAACTGATGTTAAACCGCTGAAAAAAGTAATTGACAGTGGCATTTTAGGATGGCCGCTAAAAGTTACGGTTAGCGGAATTACCGGCTACAACTGGAAATTCTACTGGCAGGGCAAACACAACCTTGCTCCACAACCGGTACCGAAAAATCTTAATTACGATATGTGGTTGGGGCCTGCGCCTTACAAACCATACAATGTTGAGCGCGTTCATGCCAATTTCCGTGGCTACTGGGATTACGATGGCGGCGGACTGGGCGACATGGGACAACATTACCTCGACCCTGTTCAATACATGCTGGGCAAAGACGATACCAGCCCGGTAAAAATTGAGGTTGATGCACCGCAACAGCATTACGATGCCGTGGGTACCTGGAGACGTGTAACTTACACTTATGCCGATGGTTGCCAGATTATTCTCGATGGCGAGAACCGCGACAAAGATGCGGCCTATATTGAAGGCCCGAATGGCAAGATTTACCAGGGATTCCGCTCGGATATTCCTAATCTGCAAAGCTTTATTAAAACCTTACCTGATCCTGAACCTCAGATCGGTATTTTCTCTGAATCGGTGAAAACCCGTAAGAAGTTTGCACTGAACGAGACCAACGGATTCCGGTCGGCAACGCTTGTAAACCTTGGTATTACAGCAGTTCGATTGGGACGCACATTGCATTTCGATCCTGAAAAACTGGAGTTTATTGATGATGAAGGTGCAAACCGTCTGATCAATCAGCCAATGCGTGCACCGTGGACGATTTAAAGGATGAAGGATTAAAATAAAGGATTAATGACAATTACAATGAAAAAATATATAGTTCAAATAACTACGATCTTGCTGCTGGCCTGCCTGAGTATGGCCGGAATGGCGCAGGATAACCGAACACTCGACACCAAAGTTGCCGATGTGCTGGCACAAATGCCAACGAAGAATCTCACGCATCGCGACAAAGCGATGAACGAAATCTATTTGATGGGCAACGAAGGTTATCAAAAACTGGCCGATCAACTTGTTCCGCTGGGTACCGGCGATGACACTTCCGTACGTTTTGCACTAAACAGTTTTTCGCGTTATGCCAGTCAGTTTGGTAAAAATGAAGAAAGTGCTTTTGCCGAAGAGAACCTTTTAAAAGCACTCAGCAATGCAAATGATGTTGAGGTGAAGACTTATCTTCTCAATCAACTGAACCTGGTTGCCGGCGAGAAGACCGTTGAGCAGGTCAAAAACTACTTAACTGATGACCAACTGGCAGAACCGGCAGCACAAACCATTCTGTCTACCGAAGATCCAAAAACAGCAGAAGTATTTTTGGCAGCGTTTCCAAAAACTGAAGGAGCAACACAAATAACTATCGTTCGGGCTTTGGGCCAGTTAAAATGCAAACGCGCCGTTCCGCTGATCACGCCGTTGTTAAGTACCGAAAGTGAATCGATGCAAAAAACAGCGTTGGCAGCACTGGCAAATATCGGATCGCTTGATTCTTACAAAACTTTGTTAAACGCGGCATCTGATGTAGATTTTAATTACGATGCCACCAATGCCGCCGAAGCATTTCTTACTTACACCAAACGATTGGGCGAGCAAAACGAACTGGAGTTAATGGAAAAAGCCTGCAAGGCTATTTTTAAAGCCAATTCTGCCAGCGGCCATTTGCACAATTATTCTACCGCGCTTCGCATTTATGCCAACAACCTAGGTTACGAAGCTACTCCTCTTCTTTTGGAGGCAGTTGATTCTCCTGACAAAGCGTTTCGCTACTCAGCATTAAATATTGCCGAAAATCTGGGCGGCGTTGCCGACACACGAAAATGGATAGCCAAAGCTGAAACAGCCAATGCAGAAATTAAAGCAGAGATCATTGACATGCTGGGAAGACGTGGTTGCGAACAGGCAAACGATTTTGTTTTGGCCAGCCTTAATTCCGGTGCTGAAGTTGTTCGAAGGGAAGCAGTAATTGCTTTGGCAAAACTTCAGGGAAGCAAAGCCATTCCAACATTAACTGCACATCTGGCACAAGGAAAAGATATTGAAGCAACATCCAAAGTATTGAACACCCTGCTTGATAAAGACCATTTATACCTGATTGCTGGAAATCTCGATCAATCAGCAGGAAAAACGAAAGCAGTTTTTATCAATCTCATCGGTGCCAAAGCCGGATCGCAATATTTTGATGAAATACTGGCCGCAACTTCTTCTTCCGATGCAGATGAAAAAGCTGCTGCTTTTGCGGCTCTGAAACAAGTTTCTTCTTACGAGAATACTGATGAATTACTAAAACTTTTACTTACTGTTTCCGAACCTTCAGAAATTACAGAAACACAGTTAGCATTGATCGCTGCTGTTGACGGTATTGCCGAAGAGCAGGAGTCAAACGGTAAAGTATTGAGCACATTGAAACAGTCCAGTAAAAAAGCACGACTTTTCCCAATTCTGCCAGCAATTGGCGGCGAAGCAGCACTGAAAACCGTTACCGGTTATTTCAACTCTTCAACAGGTGAGCAAAAAGAAGCTGCATTTACCGCCTTAACTAACTGGCAGGATTACGCCGCCTCGAAGCCATTATTCGAAATCTGCAAATCAGGTAACTCTACTTTCAGCCAACCTGCTTTCGAAAGTTTTGTTCGGATGGTTGCCGGTGCAAATTTGCCCGACGATCAGAAACTGCTGCAATACCGCAAGATTATGGAATATGCATCTTCAGCCGATGATCGAAAAAATGTGATTGCTGCAATCGGTCGTTTAAGAACATTCCTTTCGTTGGTTTATCTTGAGCAATATCTGGAAGAAGAAGCATTGACTGCAACAACTTCGCGTGCGATTATGAACATCGCCATGCCAAACAGTGAAGGAGAAGGTGGTTTAACGGGCGACATCGTTCGACGAATTTTGGGTAAAGCTGAGCAAACCTTATCGGGCGAAGACAGTGCTTACGACAAAATAAATATTCAGAACTACCTGAAAGCCATGCCTAAAGACAAAGGTTATGTTTCGATGTTTAACGGTAAAAACCTGGACGGATGGCAAGGAATGTTGCTGGATGGCAATCCAATAAAAATTGCCAAACTCAGCGATACAGAACGTGCGAAAGAGCAGGAAGCGGCCAACATTAAAATGATGGAAAACTGGAGCGTAAAAGATGGAATGATCATTTTTAACGGCAAAGGCGCCAACCTTGTTTCGAAGAAAATATACAAGGATTTTGATATGATCGTTGACTGGCGGATCAGCAAAAAAGGCGACAGCGGCATTTACCTGCGCGGTGCACCGCAAGTACAGGTTTGGGATACCTCGCGTGTTGAAGTGGGTGCCCAGGTTGGCTCTGGCGGTTTGTATAACAACAATGCAGACAATGTGCGCGATCCTTTACTGGTTGCCGACAATCCGATTGATGAATGGAATACTTTCCGCATAACCATGGTGGGTGAGAATGTAACGGTTTACCTGAATGGCGAACTGGTGGTTGACAACGTAAAAATGGATAATTATTGGGACCGCAGCATTCCGATTTTCAGCGAAGGAACGATTGAATTGCAGGCACACGGTAACGAACTGGCTTTCCGCGATGTATATGTTCGTGAGATTAATACTAAAGAAATTGGCCTTACACAGGAAGAGATCGACGAAGGTTTTGTTTCGTTGTTCAACGGTAAAAACCTTGATGGCTGGCAGGGGAATAAAACGGATTATTATGTAGAGAATGGTGAGTTGGTTGTGAATCCTAAAATGGGTGGCCACGGCAACCTTTTTACTGAAAATGAGTACAGTGATTTTAATTTCCGTTTTGAATTCAAGTTGACTCCGGGAGCCAACAACGGACTTGGAATTCGTGCGCCACTTGAAGGAGACGCGGCTTATGTGGGAATGGAATTGCAAATTCTGGATAACACCGCACCTATCTATGCCAACCTGCATGAGTATCAATATCACGGGTCGGTTTACGGTACTATTCCGGCTAAGCGCGGCTTTTTAAATCCTGTTGGTGATTGGAATACGCAGGAAGTTGTAGTAAAAGGAACAAAAATTAAGATCACCCTGAACGGTGAAGTGATACTGGATGGTGACATTGCCGATGCTCGCAAGAACGGCACAGTGGATGGCAAAGATCATCCGGGCTTACAAAACGAAAAAGGTTTTATCGGATTCCTGGGACATGGCTCCGAATTGTGGTTCCGAAATATCCGGATAAAAGATTTGAGCGAATAATCAATTCAAGGAAATAAGGTGATGGTCTCACTCAAAGTGAGGCTATCACTCTCCAAAAACAAAGATGCCATCTTTCCACATAACGTAAATAAAGATGGCATCTCTTCTTATTTAGAATAAATTCTTGCTAGTTCTTCTTCACATACTGTGTAAGAATAACGATCTGCTGGCCATTCACTTTTCCCTCAATATGTTCAGGGTTATCGTGTACCAGTGAAATATTACGAACGGCAGTTCCTCGTTTTGCTGTAAATCCACCACCTTTTACGTTCAGGTCTTTAATCAGAACAACAGTATCGCCGGCCTGTAAAACTGCACCGTTGCTATCGAGGTGTTTTACCACATCATCCGGATCAATTCCCTCGCCGGTTGCTTCTGCCCACTCCTGTGTTTCTTCGTCTAGGTAAAGCATATCAAGCAGGTCTTGTGGCCAACCTTCAGCTTTCAGTCGGTTTAACATTCTCCAGGCTACTACCTGAACAGCAGGAACGGTGCTCCACATGCTGTCATTCAAACAGCGCCAGTGGTTGGCATCCATTGTCTCCGGATCATTGATCTGACCAGAGCAGGTTGCACAAATATAAATGCTGTCTTTTTCGCTTTCCTGTGTTGCCGGCGGCACGGTAAATACTCCCAGGTTATCTTCCGATCCGCATAATTCACAAACCGAAGTGCGTTTTTGCAATTCTCTTTCTATACTCATTTTGATTGTAATGAATCGTCATGCTGAACTTGATTCAGTATCTGCTTTTAAAAAGATTCCGAAACAAGTTCGGAATGACGTTCTATGGTTTCTAAAATAACTTCTTAAATCCGATTACATCCTTCACTTCCTGCAAAGTTTTCGCAGCCGATTCCTGAGCTTTTTCAGCACCCATTTTAGCCACTTTTGCCAAGTAAGCGTCGTCTTTCAGAATTTCAATAATACGCTCGCGGATTGGCGATGTGTAGGCAATAATATCCTCTGCCAATTGTTTTTTCAGATCGCCGTAACGAATTTCGCACTTGTTGTACAATTCATCGAAATGCGCCACAGTATCTGGCGTAGAAACAATATCCATAAGCGTAAACAGGTTCTGAATAGCTTCCGGTTTCTCCTGATTCATTTCTGTTGGGCCCGAATCGGTAACAGCACGCATCACTTTCTTGCGAATCGATTTTGGATCTTCGTAAAGGTTAATGGCATTACCTTCCGATTTCCCCATTTTACCGCTGCCGTCCAATCCCGGAACTTTGATCATGTCGCCACCACCAAAAGTATACGGGCGTGGAATTGGAAATACTTCAGATTTGTACATGCGGTTAAAACGTTTGGCAAATTTACGCGCCATTTCAAGGTTTTGCTCCTGATCTTTTCCAACCGGTACAAAATGCGCTTTGTGAATAATAATATCCGAAGCCATTAAAACCGGGTAAGTCAACAATCCGGCATTTACGTTATCCGGATTCTGACGGGCTTTATCTTTAAACGACGTTGTACGTTCCAGCTCGCCCAAATAGGCATTCATATTCAATAAAGCATACAATTCCGAAACCTCCGGAACATCGCTCTGAATGAATATCGTTGATTTCTCAGGATCGATACCACAGGCCAAATATTCCGCAAGCACCTGGCGCACACCCGACTGCAAATTCTCAGGCGTTGGATGCGTAGTCAGCGAGTGAATATCAGCAATAAAAAAGTAGCAGTTAAAATCGTCCTGCATTTTTAAGAAATTCTGCACGGCTCCAAAGTAGTTTCCGAGGTGCAAATATCCTGTCGGTCGTATACCGCTTACAACTGTCGGTTTATTCATTATCTGTTTTTTATATGGTGTTGTGCGCAAAGCGCAAAGCCATCTGATTTTTAAGTGAGTGCAAAAATAGAGATTCGTGGGGAAAGTAAAAAAATAAAATTCGTTACGGTCTAAAAATTAATACTGAAGAAGCGGTATTGGCTTTGAATCATCGTTGTTTAGTAAAAAATTGGGGTAACTACATTGATTGACATGGTTATCTTTACCCCTTTGGCTGTCGCCATTTCCCCTTACAAGGGGAAACATTTGAAAGGAAAAGAAGGAAGCTTTGATGTCAAGCAGAAAGAATATTCATTGCTTGCTCCCCGCTTGAGGGGAGCTCCCACAGGGCGAGGGGTAGAAAAAGTAACTCTTCATTGAGAAAATCGCTAATCAATCAGGTCGGAAAGCTGTGCTCCGGTACAGGCAATCAGATCTTTTGGATTGATTTTTATCTGCATACCGCGTTTCCCGGCACTCACATAAATTGATTCGAAATTCAAACAGGTTTCGTGAATAAAGATCGGGTATGGTTTTTTCATTCCCATTGGCGAACAGGCACCACGAATGTATCCGGTGAGCGCCAGCAATTCTTTCATCAGCACCATTTCCACGCTTTTATTTCCTGATATTTTTGCCGCCTTCTTCAAGTTTAGCTCAGCAGCTCCGGGAATTACAGCTACAAAAACACCTGTTTTCTTTCCTCGTAAAACCAGGGTTTTAAAAACCTGCTCAACATTCTGCCCCAACGATTCGGCAACATGAGTAGCACTTAAATCCGCTTCATCAACGTGGTATTCAACCAACTCGTATGCTATCTTTTTGCTGTCAAGTAAACGGGCAGCATTTGTTTTCTTCATCGTGAAATTATTTGAGCACAAAAGTTGAAAATTTTGCCCGCCCGGGCAAATGAAATATCCAATAAAAATATCCCTTTTATGTCAAGTTTAGTAAGTAGCCCGTCAGTTGACGGATCAGCATCTTCACATCTAATTACAAGCTATTTGAGAAGAAGACCCTGAAACAAGTTCAGGGTGACGTATTGATTGTGATTATTGCAGACATTCAAATCCAATAAAATCCCAATCTCTATGCACTCAGCAAGCGTTAAAGAATCTGAAATATTTTTTCAAAAAGAAATATTAATTAGCTTTACGTACTGACAGATAAAGAGATGTACATAAATAATTTATACGGAAAAGAATGGCACTGGCGTAACGTGAAAATGGAAACACGGGATGCTGCATATTTTTCTGTTATAAACTGAAAAGGGATTTGTCGTATTCGTAGGGCAAGTCCCTTTTTGTGTTTTAAATTGATAATATAAAAGGAAAAGATTCCTCGCTTTACTCGGAATGACACTTTGTGTTGTGTTCTGGGAGTTTTGCAGGCGGTATTCCGCCTGCAAAACTCCTCGCTCCTAAATAAGCTTGTCATTCCGAACGTAGTGAGGAATCTCTTAACTGTATACATAAACCAATAAAATAACAAATCATGACTAGACAAAAGAAGATTTTTCTTGACGAATCGGAAATGCCAAAACAATGGTACAACCTGGCCCCCGATCTTCCATCGCCGTTGAATCCGCCACTTGGCCCTGACGGGAATCCTGTGGGGCCGGAAATGCTGGCTCCGGTTTTTCCAATGAACCTGATTGAGCAGGAAGTGAGCCAGGAACGCTGGATCGACATTCCTGAAGGAATTCGCGAAATTCTGGTGCAATGGCGGCCAAGTCCATTAATTCGTGCTTACGAACTGGAGGAAGCGCTTGGAACTCCGGCAAAAATATATTACAAAAACGAAGGTGTTTCGCCGGCCGGTAGTCATAAACCAAATACTGCCGTGGCGCAAGCCTGGTACAACAAAGAGTTTGGAATTAAAAAACTAACCACCGAAACCGGTGCCGGTCAGTGGGGATCTGCCCTTTCTTATGCCTGTGCACAAATTGGCGGAATCGAGTGTAAGGTTTTTATGGTGCGCGTAAGTTTCGATCAGAAACCTTTCCGCAAGATGATGATGGAAACCTGGGGCGGCAACTGTATTGCAAGTCCGAGTACCGAAACACAAGCCGGTCGCGATATTTTAGCTCAGTTTCCTGATACTCCAGGAAGTTTGGGAATTGCCATTTCGGAAGCTGTTGAAGCTGCAGTTACCGATCCTACCGGCGGTACCCGCTATTCATTGGGTTCTGTGCTGAACCACGTAATGTTGCACCAAACTATCATTGGTTTGGAGGCTAAGAAACAATTGGCTAAAGTGGGTATTAAGAATCCGGATGTAGTTATTGGCTGCTGTGGTGGCGGAAGTAACTTCGCCGGACTTTCGTTCCCGTTTATGTACGACAAAATTCATGGTGCCGACATCCAGATTATCGGAGCCGAACCATTTAGTTGTCCGACTTTAACAAAAGCTCCGTTTATTTACGATAACGGCGATGTGGCACAAATGACTCCGCTGTTAGCGATGAATAGCTTGGGACACAACTTTATCCCTGCACCAATTCACGCCGGTGGTTTGCGTTACCACGGAATGGCTCCGCTGGTAAGTGCTGCCTTAAAAGATGGTTTAATGGATGCAATTGCTGTTCACCAAAGCGAATGTTTCGAGGCCGGTTTGTTGTTTGCCAAAACTGAAGGTATTATTCCTGCTCCGGAAACAACACACGCCATTGCTGCTACTATCCGCGAGGCAAAAAAAGCCAAAGAAGAAGGAAAAGAGAAAACAATCCTTTTCAACTTCAGCGGACATGGATTGATGGACCTTGTTGGTTACAACAAATACTTAGGTGGCGAATTGCACGATTACGAATATCCGGAATCAGAAATTGCAGCGAACCTGAAAAAGCTGGACGGTTATCCTTTGCCAAAATAGGAATATTGGAAGATTAGAATAGTAGAATGAGCGCACTGCAAAACAGCAGTGCGCTTTTCATTTAAAAATTCCAAACCAAATTAATCTATAAAAACTATTTCTTATGTATTCTTATTCGGGTAGATGACTCCTTTGAAATGGGCAAACTCAAAACAGCATGTTCATTCAGATTCACTGTCTCCGACCAGTTTTCTCCGGCTTCAATAAGATAATCGCCCGTTAAACCATTTAATTCAAGCGAAAGCTCGTGCTCATCGCCGCTACGATTTTCTACAAAAAACTCGATACTAGATCCATCTTGATCAAATTGAACAGCTTGATCTTTCTGAAAACCATCCCGTTTCAGAATAACATCAAATTTTCGATCATTATCGCGGAAATACAGTTTCTGGCGCAAACCGTCTTTTGGGATTACGCTGTATTTATCGCCTTCTTTTTTCAGGTCGCCTCCGTAGGCCACTATCCCAAATATTTCATCGTTGGAAACGATTGTTGCTGCAGTTCGCAAAGCTCCGCAATAGCCGAGATCAATCTCGCCATCGTATGACCAGGGACCTCTGCCCTGTGTTTTCTGCATCCAGTTTTGAGCATATTTTTGTGGCTCAAATGCCCAGCCAGACGCTCCGTCATTTTCTTTTCCCGGAAACCAGAATCCGTAATTTGTTTCCGGTGTTCCTGAATTGATCAGGGCAAACGAACTTAAATACGACTGGTAACCCAAACGAATGTTGGCTGCGGGAGAATCGGAAAAATACAAGCCATAATCCAATATCGACCAGCCGCCCATTTGTGCCATATAATCAAGCACATATTTATCACTTCTTCCCCGGTAATCGCTTCCCAGATAGTAGTACATCGGCTCAATGCTTCCCCTCTGCGCAATGTTTGCTTCGTTTTGGCGCTCCATAAAATCGGCAGCATCTTCCTTTTTCACATCAGGATGCGAATACCAACGTTTGTAATTTTTATCGAACCACAAATTCGAATCAGGTTGCATTTCATTCAGCACGCCGTATTTTGCCAGCGCATAACTCGACTCAAAAGCAGTGGCATCCACCGCATATTCCGATCGAAACGGGTACTCATCATCATAAACAAAATACTTCACTTTCTTTTCCCACTCGCTTCGTAAAAACGAGGCGTCGTCTGTAAACCCTTTTTCATCCAACACTTCAATCAGCTCGGGAATAAGGAGCTCATTGTAGCATCCCCATTTGTAGGTTTCGTACCAGGGTAGAATTTCGTAAGGGTAAATAAAATAGGCTTTCGCCGTTTCCTTAGCCAGTTTCAGATAACCATCGGCATCGCGAAATTTTGTGAGCTGCGGATACATGGTCGCGATCTGGTACATGTGATAATACATCATCATAATGTGCGGATAATCGTAGGATCGCCACACATGCATTTTAAAGCGATTCTTGTCTTCGGTTTTTGCTTCGCGGGCTTTCTGGTCGCGGTTAACCAACCAGTTTGGCGTGCCATAAACACCATAAGGATAAGGTTCTTCCTCATCGGTTCGCTGCAGGCCTCCCCAAACAAAATTTTTGATGTAATATTCAATGGCTTCAATCTCCTTTTTGTTTGGATAAACTACATTTTTCGATGCAAGAAACGGAGCTTTACACAAACCCGGATCGTCGCAGGTAAGGATGTATTCTAAACGACTTGTGTCGAGGTAATCGGCATTATCAGGGCCACGCAATTCGGCATTTTTCATATCGTAAACGCCAAATAATCCGTCGTACCATTTTGTAGAATCGCGATGTTGCTGACGATTTACAAGAAAAGCAGCACGCTTTTTATACAAGGTCTCCAGCGGTTCGGTAACGAAAAACTCCAATTGCGTTCTCAGGTTATCGCCATAATTAATGACCAGTTTATTTTCACCCAGGTGATTAAACTTTATCTCGTAAATATTAGTTTCGTTATCCTTCTGATCTACCAGTTTTATATTGGTTTCGTCTCCTCCAAATTCGGGTTCAATGCTGTTAATCGCCTGTTTGGTGCGCAAAGAAATTTTTGCATTTAGGTTGGAAGGCACTGTCATTCCCGGCATTACTTGCACATCGATCAATCCCGCATCAACCAAAATATTGCGAATCTGTTCGTAATCATCAGCCCAGCGAAATTTAAATCCATAGGTCCGGGTTTTGTTGGGCTGAATTAATTCCGAAGTATGGTATTGTCTCCACGTTCCGCGTTCTTCCTTATTTCCGGTGTATGACGAATGGATAAATGCTTTAAAAATACCTCTTTCGGCACGAACTTGCGATGCGGTTGTCCAGTATTCGAGCGAGGTACCTTGTTGCGGAACCATAACCAGATAAGGCGCTGCTCCCGTTGGGCGCTCAAAATAAAAGAATGAATTATCGCCGGCAATATGATGGTGTTTGATGGCGCTCATCTCAAATATCTGCTTGGGATTTTCGCCATATGGACTTTGATAAGCAAGCGGAATTACCAAATCTTCAATTCGAATAGCCGACTCTGCAGTGTTCTCTAATTTTATCGTCCAGACCAACTGCCCGTCTTCCAGCACAAAATCCTGCTCTAGTTTCAGGACTTTTTGCGATTTATCACAATAGCTCCAGTAATAAACGGTTTCACCGTCTTTTTGAATTTTTGTACACCCATTTAACGACGCCCGGATTGAATCGAGTTTTGTGTTATGAATATACCGAACCGTGATATCTCCAAACTGCCCCCTTCTACTGATATAATTTGTGGGATAAATATCGCCCGTCTTTCTCAACTCGGATAAACCATACTTTTTGGCATGGATAATAAAATCGTTATTGCTGATTTTTAAGGTGTCGGAATCCTCCGCAGATACCGTTGAGCTTAAAAACGTAAAGAGAAAAAATATGCAGAAAAGACGAAAATATGAGCTAGCCATGACACGTGATTTTTGATAGCTCAAGATATTAAAATGCACGAGGTTGACCTTGTACTTATGTTTAAAAATGTTGCACTTCGATTAAACGGTCAAGTAATTTTCTATATCAAGAATTAAACTTCAGCCATTTTGCTATGAAAGTGGACATTTTAGAAGAATACGTAAATCAACTCTTCATTGTCTGTCTTTAAAACGTCGCGAATATCCTCGTAAAAGTGTTGTTTGCCAAGCAATAAAGCTGATAACTCGGTGGTGTAAGGTTCAACAAAATAATTGCCCTGCAGATTTGCATTTTCAATATGTCCCTTCTTTACTTCGAGATAGATTTCAAGTGTCCGGCCATCAATTTCAACCTTATTGGTAAACGAATATTTTGGCGAGTAACCCCAACGCCAGTTCCAGGTTGTAAATTTTTCGTCAACCAGCTTATTTATCGCGTCCTCATCTTCAGCAGTAATCGTATAACTTTTGGCTCCGTCTTTTTTCAATTGCACACCAATCATAAAATCGATAAATGTTTCGATGTCCATTTCATTTTTTAAGAATGGAGATATATTGGCCACTTTGCTTCGGTTCGATTGCACTGCTTTGCTGGTGTATTTTCCGGGAATAACTTTTATGCTATTTCCCAGATTCTCCAGATCGGAGTTGAACAACAAAGTACCATGGTGCAACACACGGTTTTTAAAAACGTGCTCGGCATTTCCCGATATCTTCAAACCTTCTATCAGCAAATCGTTTCTGCCCGATGTTGTGGCTTCAATATCCAGTTGGGCCAGTGCCTCCACAACCGGCTCGGTAAACTGTTTAAACGAAATCTCAGCCGGACTTTTTACATTTTTGATAAAGGCAAAATTTACATTTCCGGCATCGTGATAAACGGTTCCTCCACCTGAAATACGACGCGCAACAGTAATATCATTCTCGCGCACGTAGCGGTAATTTACCTCGCCCAGCGCGTTTTGGTGTTTACCAACCACAACAGTTTTATCGCTTTGCCAAAGCATAAAAATATCATCGTCGAAATTTTTTAGCAGGTACTCTTCAGTAGCCAGACAGAAAAAAGGATTGTTGTTTTTTAAATTAATGCAGATCATGGTTCAAATTTAAGCTTTGCGAGTTACAAAATGTAAGTTACAAAATGTAACATTCTTTTGTATAAAATATTATCATCGGTTGAAAAGTACAAGAATTTGAGGTTCCTCATCATTTTTTCCAACTTTCTTCGTTCTTATTTCAAACCAAAAAAATTTAACTGAATAACTTGCTTCCGGTAGATTTGTTTCGTCAAATCCATTAAAAATTAAATCATGAAAAAATCAATTCTAACCACTTTCACAATTACTTCTCTTTTCTTATTTCTTACAATTTTTGCCTCAGCCCAGGAAAGAACAAGTTTCGGTATTCACAGAAACATTGAATTAAAAGATGAATCACAAATCAGGGAGGTAAAAATTGAAATGAATGAAAAAGAATGCCGATTTAATCTCAGAATTAACAGTCTTGTCCGGGGTGGTGAAGTAACCATTGAAATTTATAATCCAAATGGGAAAAAGCAGGGGAATTTTTCTGTCGGCTGCGAGATACAATCAGACCACGCGCAAGAAACCGTCAATGGACAAATAACCAAACTTATTGACAATCCGGAATTAGGTGATTGGAAAATTAAAATAATACCTAAAAATGCTGTGGGAAAGGTTTCAATCGAATTTTCTCAAGATGTGATCAAAACTTCCAACAACTAGTCGACAATGCAATATTTTAATAGTCGATTATTATTTGTCAGTATTTGTTCTCTACTGATATCTAGCCAATTATTTGCCCAATCTCAAATATCAGGAGAACTTAGCTTAGATTCCACCTGGAGCCGGGTTATATATCTTTCGTTGATTCCCGGATTCGACCAATTAAATGCCATGTCGAACCAAATGATTATCGACCGGGCAGAAATTGATGAGAATGGTAATTTCTCGTTCACGACCAATTACCTTCCCGATGAATATTATTTATATCGCCTGCATATTTCGAAAAAAGGCGATCCTCCGGCATCGCTTATCATTGGCGGGAACGATGAAAATCATATGTTTCTGCTTGCAAATAAACAATCTGATATCTTCATTAAAAAGAATGATTCCGAAAGTATTTTCGGAAACGTTGAGATAAAAAATTCACCTCGAAGCCAAAAATTAGATGAAGTCGATAAAATGGTGTTTTTTATTGACACAACCAATTTTAACGGATCTCCTTTAAAACGAGAACTAATGGAAAACGCCTTAGACGAAAAGCTTCGCCAGTTTGCCGATTCCTGTTCTTACCCGCTGGTAGCATTATATGCCATTTATAAAAGCAATTTCGAATCACATCAAACAACTAATACTGATTTCTATGTTAGTTTCATTAAGAAATGGAAACAAGAAAAGTCTACTTATTTTGATGAATTCAGAAAAAAGATTCCGGTAAAAACCGATCGTAACCTTTCCTATGTTTCTATGATTTTTGGATTTATACTTGGAATCATTTTAATGTATTTTATTCAAAAACGAGTAATAACAAAATCACTAAATCCAATTCGCGATTTAACAGTCCAGGAAAGAAATATTTTCACCATGCTTCAAAAAGGCAAATCAAACAAAGAAATATCCGATGAGTTAAATATTAGCCTTAGTACAGTAAAATCTCATGTTAACAGTATATTTTCAAAACTGAAAGTGAAGTCAAGACGAGAAATCCTAAATCTCTAAAGGCAAAAAAAAACCACCCGTCAACCGACGGATGGTATATAGTTAGCATATTGCTAATTCACGGGCTTAACTTAACACTCTATTTCCGGTAAATATTAAAACGACAAAAACCGCCTCTGCTCTCAGAGGCGGATTCAATCTTAAGTTACCACAACCTTTAGTTAGAAGATTGCAGCTTTATTTTAATATTGTCTTTGTTAGCTTCTACATTTACAACTTCCGATTTTTTCTCGTAAGAAATGTAAGTTGTAACGATCTTATATTCTCCCGGCTTAACACCTGCAAACGAGAAATTTCCGTCGAAATCGGTGTAAGCTTTCATGTCGGTTCCTTCCAACTTTACTTCAACACCTACAAGCGACTCCCCTGATAATTCGTCGGCAATAGAACCTGAAACTACCATTGTTGCCTGGCTTTCGGTATCAGTACTTTTCGATTTGTTATCGTCTTCTTTTGCATTTACTGCTAAAACTGAAATAACAAGTAATGCTGCAATTAGTACCTTTTTCATAATATTCATTTTTTGTTTTGTCGAACTTGTAGTACAAAAATACAGGATGACAATTACGGCGCGGTTACACAAATATTACAGTTTAATTAAATCCGTTTTTTCTTTGTGCTGCAAACCGACTAATATTTTCGCTCGCTAATCAGGTTACCTTGCTCGTCGTATTTCTTCCAGACTCCGGTCTTTTCGCCATCATCATATTCTAGTTCGTACAACAAATGCCCGTAGTCGTTCCAAATTACCCATTTACCATTCTTTTTGCCGTTTTTGTAACGTGCAACCGACACTTTAATTCCGTGCTCGTTATACATCACCCATTTGCCATGCATCTGGTTGTGTTTGTACGAACGTATTTCGTTAACATGCCCGTTTTTAAAATAAATGGTTGCTTTTCCGTGTTTCTCACCATCTTTAACTTTTACCTCGCTTTGCAGCGTATTATCGTCGTAATAGCCGAGGTAAGTTCCGGTAAACTTTTTGGAATTCTTGTAATAAATTCCATCGATTTCTTCAATTTTTTGTGCTTTCGATGCAGTGGTTATCAAAGCCAAAAATCCAACTAAAACCAATAATTTCTTCATTCTAATTTGTGTGAACTCAATAAGAGGAAAGCCCCGGAATAAATCCGGAGCTTTTAAAATCGGTTTTTAGACCGACTTTAATAAACACTGCATTGTTAATGCTTTATAAACCTCTTTTTGATTGTCGTTTAAATACATTATCAAGATCTTATAATTCGCCGTTGATCCATGTCCATCCTGAGATGTCGATGGCATCAGCATCTTTACCTGAATTCAGTGTGTATTTGCTGGTTTCGCCATCCATTAAAGTTACATCAGGATCAGCACCATCAATTTGTACGTTCGATAAAGCACCACCGTCTTTCATATCCAGGTCGATTGCATAACCTTCCATATGCAAGTTGGTTATTGTAGCTCCCGATTCTTTTTTGAACTGCAATCCTGTTCCGTCAACAGTTGAAATAGCAGTTACATTGGTAAATACAGGATTATTGTTGTCTTTATCGCCTTCGAATACAGTTGAGAAACCTGCAATAGTGTGCGATACGTAGGTATTGGTAATTCCACCGCTCCAACCTTCAGTCCAGTCGATAGCGTCGTCTTCGCAGTTTTCTACATAAATATTAGTTACAGTTGCAGTACCACCAAAGAATTCGATACCATCATCCGATCCGTCGAAAATTGCAAGGTTTTCGAAAGTTGTTCCCGATCCAACAGAGTACAATGAAACACCGTTGTATTGTGATTCTTCGTTGATTTGAGCACCGGTTCCGCGAATTACAAGGTTAGTTACCGAACCTGAATTATCCGTATCGTCAGTTCCACCGTAGATAAATCCACCAACTTCAGCTTCTGCATTTTCGCCGGCAGTAGTTGTTGCTTTACCACAGATTGTTAAACCACCCCAGTCGCCCGGCTGGCTTAAGTCTGAAGCAATAACAACAGGATCAGTTTCAGTACCGTTGATAAAAATTTGTCCACCCATCAATACTGCGATGTAAACATCAGTACCACCATTGTCGGCGTGAATTTTTGTACCTGCGGGAATTGTCAATGAAGCACCATCCTGAACAATGTACGAACCGGTTAAACGGTAAGTTTTGCTTGCATCAAGAGTAACATCTGAATCAATGTTTCCATTCAGTTCTACAATTTCTGCCAATTCTGCATCAATCCATGTCCATTGTGTTGGATCAACAGTTGCAGGTGCATTGTATGATTTTGTTGGGTCAGCTTCTTCGCCATCGATAATTACGTTAGCCAACGGGCCATCGTCTTTCATATCGATAGTAGTTGCGTAACCGCTTAACGACAAACCTGTGATAGTCATTCCTGACTCTTTTTTGAACTGCAAAGCAGTACCACCAGTTGTTGAAACAGCTGTAAGGTTGTTGATTTTTGGGTTGTTGTTGTCTTTATCGCCTTCGATTACAGTTGAGAAACCTTCGATAGTATGCTCAACGTAAGCATTGTTTACTGTTCCGCTCCAACCTTCTGTCCAGTCGATAGCGTCGTCTTCGTTGTTTTGCAGGAACATGTTTGTTACTGAAACAGTTCCACCGAAGAACTCGATACCATCATCAGAACCATTGATTACAGCGATGTTATTCATAGTTGTTCCTGAACCCAGTGCATAGCAAGAAACACCATTGTATTGCGATTCTTCGTTAATTTGCGCACCGGTTCCTTTAATAACCAGGTAAGTAACTGTTCCTGAGTTATCAGCATCATCGTCGCCACCGTAGATAAAACCACCTACTTCAGCTTCTGAATTTGCTCCGGCAGTAGTTGTTGCTCTACCACAAATGGTCAAACCACCCCAGTCGCCAGGATTGGCATTTGGCGAAGACATAATAACAGGGCTGCTTGCAGTACCGTTGATTTCGATTTTACCACCCATTAATACAGCAAGGTAAACATCTGTACCACCCGCTTCGGCAACAATGTTAGTTCCGGCTGGAATAGTAAGTGTTGCACCGTCGGCAACAATAAACGAACCGCTAAGATCGTACGCCATGCTCGCGCTTAATGTGTAATCTTCTTCCAGGGTTCCGTTCATTACACCACTTTCAAGATTCGCGATCACCTCATCAACGTCAGGAGTTGGAGGAGTTACAGGATCATCATCGCTACAGCTTACAAAAACTGCTGTTGCTAATAAAGCAAGACCTAAAAATTTGATTGTTAATTTTTTCATTTTAAAATCGTTTAAATTATACGTTCCACTAATTTTTTTAATTCAGATTTATTTTGAGACTTAAACTTAGGTTGATACCTTTTTTGTAAGAGTTTACCACATCGGTAAACGCTTCGCCCGACAAAGGCTTAATCTCTTGTGTTTGTTTGATTTCAGGATTTAGCAGGTTTTTCGCCGAAAATTTCACCGAGAATGTTTTGTTTATCACTTTGCTCGCTACAAAATCCAGCGTAGTAAATCCTTTCTCTATAATTTCGTTATTGAACAGCGTTGCACTGTTTACAAAGTCTTCAGGTGCACCCAATGCCAGAATTTTATCCGAAGAATAGTTACCGGTTAAAGTGGCCTGAAACTCATTATCCGTATTGGTTGAATAACTTAAAGCACCGTTAAAAATAAATCCGGCAGCTCCCTGTAATTCAGTTTCGGTTTTACTGTTGTATTGAAAAATATCGTACAGATCCTGGTTGTGCCACATTTTAGTAGCGTTCAGTGTCATATTCAAATCAGGCGTTCCGGTAGTTTCGGCTTTAATAATATCGAAACGAGCTTCTGCTTCCACTCCGTAAACGTCGGCACGTTCACCGGTATTGGCAAAGTAAAAGTTACCCGACGATCCCCGTGTTTGTGCCATGTTGATCGGATCGTTGATCATTTTGTAGAAACCGGTAACCGAGAACAACTCGCCGCGATCAGGGAAAAATTCCCATTTCAGGTCGAAGTTATAGTTGTCGGATTTTATCAGGTCGGGATTACCTTTTGTTACACGGCCGGTTGGGGAAACATATTCAAAGGGCGCTAATTCTTTAAACTCAGGAAGTGTAATTGTTTTACTGGCTACTAAACGCAGCGAGTGTTTGTCGTTAGCCTGGTATTTTAGCACCAACGCAGGCAAAATATTATCGTACGATTCTTTAAGGCTACCAACTCTTCCTACATAGTTGGTTACATTCCAGTTCACCTCTAAATCATCGCGTTCGTAACGTACTCCAACATTACCGCTTAATTTATTTTTCCCGAAATCAACGTTTAAAAATCCAGCGTATACATTTAATGTTGCATCGTAATAATCAGGATCTACTTCGCGAATTCTTAAGTCTCCGCTGTCATACAAATCAAGATTCAGGAATGCCTCATCCATATTGTCGATCGACTGCACGGTTACGTTTTTAGCGCGAACTCCGTAAGGCAGCGAGTAGAAATCACGTCCTTTCATCCGGAAGTTACCACCGAAATTCAGTTTCAGTGTTTTATCATCTTCATCAATAAAAGTGATGTTGTCTTTCAGGTAACCGTTCAGTTCGTCGTCGCTAATGGTTTGCATCGACTTTTTTTGCTGGAAGTCGCCTACATAAGCAAAACCAACTGTATTTTCATCCAGCATATTCACTTCGTTATGAATGCGGTTTGGCTCGCCGGCGTCAACCAAATTGTAACCAACTGCCCATTCCAGGCGGTTGTTATCGGTAATTTCGTGTGTTCCGAGTAACTGGTTAATTATAATCTGCGTTTCTTTCAGGTTCTGGTCGCGGGTAAAAGCAGCCTCTTGTTGCGGCAACTGGTCGTATGCGTATCCTTCACCATTTCTACCTTGTTCGTACAACTCATCAACCGTTTTGAAAATCACCATACTGTTGAAATTCAAACTATGTTTTGTATTAATATCGTAAGCCAGGTTTAGCAAACCGGTAGTGTTGAATTCGGTTTGAAATGTTTCGGCATCGGTAAACGAGTTATCTAATACGTTCGAGCGGTATTTACGGTAAGTACCGGTGCGGTATTCAAAATCGTTTGAGTGCGAAAGTGTTGCAAATACTGAGAAATCGTTATCAAACAACTCGAACTTCTTACCACCCATTAACGACAAGCCACGGTTTAATGGAAATTTCTGATCCTCGGTGTTCCAGCTTTGGTATTTTAAAGCGTCGCCGGTGGCATAAGTGCGGCTGTAACCACCAAATAAGTTTACATCGTTGATGTTTTGCGTGGCTTTAAAATCGCCGAATGTTCCATCTTTAATAATATTGGTTGATGTTCCGGTTGATACTTCCAATTCAATATCTTCAGAATAGGTTTTCGAACCGATATTCACTGCTCCCGACGACTGGTCGCCGTAAGTGTCAACCGAAAAGGTTTTGTTGATTCCCACATTACCAATAATGTCTGTTGAGAACAGGTTCAGATTGATGTTTTTCTTTTCCACATCATCCGACGGAATTGGCAATCCGTTCATCGTTGTAGTTAAATAGCGGTCGCCCAAACCACGAATGTAAATATCGCCGCTACCTTCGTTTTTGGTAACACCGGTAATTTTTGATGTAGCCGTAGCCGCATCAGAAACACCAAGGCTCGACATCCGTTTCGATCCGATACTCTCTTTAATACCCGAGGCATTTTTCTGATCGATAAGCAACATGGCTTCCGATTCGCGCTTGGCTTTTGCTACCACCTGAACTCCTTCGATTTCGAGTGTTGCCGGCAATAACGCTACATTCAATTCAACGTTATTGTCTGGTTTTACTTCAACCTGGAATTCCTGTGTATCGTACGAAATAAAAGAAACAGCGATGGTATGGCTACCAACTGCTACATTTGGGATTACGTAATTTCCATCGAAATCGGTAATTGTTCCTTGTGTTGTTCCTTTGATTAAGACAGTGGTCCCGATTAGGGCCTCTTTTGTTTTGGCGTCGGTTACAGTCCCTTTAATTGTCCCGGTTTGGGCTGTGACCATTAATACGTGAATTAGCAAAAGTATGCTAATAAAAAATCGTTTCATATATTTTAAAAGTTGCAGTGTTTAACTATAAACTCATAGAATTTACAGAGGCAAAGCAACCCGATATATGTTACAGGCGAATTAAAGACTATTTAAACTTGTATTACATTGTTTTAATGGTTTTGTAATTATCGGAGAATTCGTGAAATCGTATTGCAATAAGTGATTTCGAATCTTAATCCTTGTACTAATTTACCCTCTCTACACAAGCTCTGGTTCATTTTCGTCCGGGAGTACGAACGATCTCTATCCCACTTTCTTCGCCGGACGAGATCTTTATCATTCTTTTTCCCGGCGCTTCCTGACTGCCGTCAGTCGCACCGGGTTATTGACTTTCGCCCCCTTGGGGCTCCTTATTTAAAGCGCTGAAAGTGCGTGATACTTTAGCCCGGGGCAGAGTAATTCTTTGAATTACGTCGCCCCGGGTTAAAGGTTGTTATGTACATCGTCCGGCGAAGAAAGTTGATCAACGCTGATGGTTGTTCCGGACGAAAATTAAAAGAACTCCAATTAAAAGCGGCACAGAAAAAATCAATTGTTTAAATTCAAAATAGCCTTCCACAAAAAAAGGCCTCCGGATACTACCGGAAGCCTTTTGTTTATCAATTTTGGCGTTTTACTATTCGCTCGGAATCTACTGTTTTGCCAGCGAGAACAGGAACTCGACACCTCCATCGGGTTTATTACGGGCCGAGATATTTCCTTTATGCAGCTGGATGGCGTTTCTAACAATCGACAGCCCCAGGCCTGTTCCGCCAAGTTCGCGGGTACGTCCGGAATCGATACGATAGAAACGTTCAAAAATACGGTTGAGGTGTTCTTCCGGAATTCCAACTCCGGTATCCGAATAACTGAAATAATGGAAGTTTGTATCCTCCAGGTAATTTCGAATCTCAATTTTTATATCCTCTCCGGCATAATTGATCGAGTTCTCCAACAAGTTTTGGAACACCGATGAAAGCAGCGAGTCGTTTCCGTTTACTACCACATCTTTGTCAATATCGAGTTTACACTTAATATTTTTGGCAGCCATTCTGCTCTCCAGGTTCTCCACCACATCCGATACAATACCTTTTATATGCACCGGTTTAATTTCGAATAATTCGCCGGCATCCTCAATGTTATTCAGTAAAGAAATGTCGTTCAGAAGCAGGTTCAGTCTTTCTGCCTGTCGGCTGGCTCGTTCAATAAAGTACTGCTGTTTTGCTTTGTCGATATCCGGATTCGACATCAGTGTTTCAATATATCCTTTAATTGATGCCAGCGGCGTTTTTAGCTCATGTGCAATGTTCGATGTTAACTGCTGTTTTAACAAGCGGCGTTTTTCCGGCCGGGTAATATCAGTAATCAGAATCTCGAAACTCTTATCGGCAAATACAATACACATCAGTTTAAAGTAACTATCGTCTTTATGAATCGTGAACTCGATTTGTGGCAACTCGTTACTTTGGAACACCGTGTCTTTGTGCAGATTTTTTTCCAAAAACTTATTGATCTTTTCAAACTCCGGAATAGTGAAAAAGTTCTCTGCCGAAATGGTCAGCGTATCGGAGATTATGCTTACAAACTGAATGAAGTTACTATTTACCAGCATCTTCTCCTTTTGTGGCGTAAAAAATCCTATCCCTTCATTCAGAATATTCATGTGATTGGCCAGGCGGTCTTTCTCAAGCGCAATCGAATTGTTGGCCTCGTGCAGGTTATTGTAAATTTTTACAATTTGCGAACCAATCTCTCCCAATTCATTATCAGGGAAGCGGCCTTCTTCTTCGTTTATCGGTTCGTTCTTCCCGGCCTTGATGGCAAAGTCCTTCAATTTGGTAATCGATATGGAAAGACGTTTGGTAAGCTCATTAATTACCAGCCAGATTATTAAGAAAATGGCGATGATAAAAAAGATGAACAAACGCTCGGCTTTCAGGAAATTCTCTACGTTTACATCGTACACCATTGCAGCGCGCACAAAATAATCGTCGTAATTCCGGGCGTAATAATAAAAGTCGGTTCCGGTAGTTGCCGAATGACGAATATTGGCCCCCTCGCCACCGAACAATGCTTTTTGCACTTCGGGACGCTCGAAATGGTTTTCCATTTTTTTGTATTCGTACACAAAACTGTCGTACAAAACAATACCCCGCTTGTCGATAATAGTCAAACGTATATTGTCTTGCGGTATCAGAACTTTTAGGGTATCTGCACTGCTAAAGTTTTGCGTTTTCATCAAGTTGTAATGTTCGATGTAGTTATGGGCTACCTCGGTAACATTACGCAATGTATTTTCCAGCTGCGAAGTTTTGTAATTTTTCTCGCGCTGCAACTGAAACAACAATATTGCTACTGTAAACGATAAAAATACCGCTATAAAGTAGTAAAAGATTTTCCGTCTGAATGTCTGCTGAATCGGCACCTTGTATTGTTTTAATTATTTATATTAAAATCTGTTTATTGGTGGTTTATGGCTGCTTAAATGCATAACCATAACCTGATTTTCCTTTTATGTATTGGCCGTATTTGCCAATCTTTTTCCTAAGTCTTGCAATGTTTACATCAACGTTTCGCTCGGTAACAATTACATCGTCGTTCCAAACGCGGTCGAGTATTTCATTTCGGCCAATGTATTGTCCCTGGTGTTTTAGCAAGAGTGTTATTATTTCAAATTCTTTCCGGGTCAAACTAATGGGTTCGTCATCAATCTGCACGGTTTTACTGTTGGCATCCACCTCAAGGCTTTCCACTTTGTAAACCTTGCTTTGTTTTATGTTTTGACGGCCTCGTTTCAGCACGGCTTTAATACGCGCTACCATTTCTTTAATCGAAAATGGTTTTGAAATGTAGTCGTCGCCACCAACGTTAAAACCGGTTAGGATATCGTTTTCGGCAGTTTTGGCGGTCATAAAAATAATGGGCAGTGTGAGCTGTAGTTCCCTTCTAATTTTATCGGCCATTTTGTACCCCGACATTTCCCCCATCATTACATCAAGCAAAATCAAGTCATATTCTTCAAGGGGCAGTTTTAAAGCCTGCTCGGCCGAATGCGCCACTGACGTTTCGAAACCTTCGCTTGTTAAATTGAACTCTAAAATTTCACATAAATCTTTCTCGTCGTCAACAACTAATATTTTTGGATTTGATCCCATGATAAATAATTTTCACTCTAACATTCAGGATACTAAAAATACATTATCCTTCATAAAAATAACCTTACTTCAGGTCTTTATGTCGTATATCTTTGCCTTCGATGGAATAAATAGCGGCCTCTGCAATATTAGTAGCCTGATCGGCAATGCGTTCGATGGTGTTAACCATACTGTTCATGTTAATAAAACTAATCAGTAGTTCTTTATCTTCGTTCGAGGACGTGCTCTTTTTGATGGCCTTTTTCAACATTTTTTTATTGAGCTCATCAACCACAGCATCGTTTTTTATCGTCCAGATTGCATAATCCTTATCGTCGTTGGTAAATGCCAGCAACGATTTGTTAACCATATTGGCACTTTGGATAAGCATGTTTGAAACCACCTCCGAAAGTTTGGTGTACACTTCGGGGGTTTTAATGCTTTCAACAAAGCTTAGCACATTAATAACCATATCGCCAACCCGCTCGAGGCTGATAATAATACGATAACAAGCCATAATTTTCCGGATATCGGAAGCTACCGGCTGGTATAAAGTAATGGTATTAATAATCTTGTCGCTAATTTTAACTTCAAGCTTATCCAGCGTTTTCTCGTTGTCGTACAACTCTTTGCTTTTCTCCTTCGGAAATTTTGTTTCGCCTGTTGAAATGAGCGTCTCCAACAAATCGAGCTGGTGAAGCACCAGGTTGGCAAACTCTTCAAAATCGCTCATTATCGCTTTTATGGCATCATCCTTTCTTAAAGTCATGATATTGGAATTTTAATGAAGTTAAAAAAATTAACCGAATTTTCCGGTCAGGTATTCTTCTGTACGACGGTCTTTCGGGTTGGTAAACATATCTTTTGTTTTACCGTATTCTACCAACTCGCCGAGGTACATAAACATTGAATAATCAGAGATTCGAGCTGCCTGCGACATATTGTGTGTCACCATCAGTATCGAATAATTCTCTTTTAACTTTACCAGCAAATCTTCAATTTTTGAAGTTGCCACAGGATCGAGTGCCGAGGTTGGTTCGTCGAGCAAAATTACTTCCGGATCGAACGCCAGCGCCCTTGCAATACAAAGTCGTTGTTGCTGACCACCGGAAAGGAATGTTCCTTTTTTATGCAATGTATCTTTTACCTCGTCCCAAAGGGTAACGTCGCGCAACGAGCGTTCTACCACTTCGTCGCGTTCTTTTTTCTTTAAACGAATGCCGTTTAGTTTGTAGCCGGCAATTACGTTGTCGTAAATGCTCAATGTCGGGAACGGATTCGGACGTTGAAACACCATACCGGCCATACGGCGTAATTGAATGGTTGGCATGTCGGTAATATCCTTGCCGTTTAAAATGAGCGATCCTTTTGTCTCGATGTTTTCGTACAACTCGTGCATGCGGTTAATGGCACGCAACATGGTACTTTTTCCACATCCCGACGGGCCCATAATTGCTGTTACCGAGTTTCGTTTAATATCGGCCGAAACATCCTTTACAGCGTAATTCCCTTTATCGTAGGCAACCGACAGATTGCGGATAGAAAGTACAGGATCTTTTATATTTACACTATCTTCTTTCATTATCTTCTTAACTATTTCGTTCGGGCAGCTATTCGTTTCGATACCAGGTTCAGGGTCAATACCATTCCCATCAGTAATAATGATGAGCTCCAGATCAGGTCAACCATATTCGGGTCGTTGTAAAACTCCCAGATCAGCAGTGGCACTGCACTTGTTGGTTTTGTTATGTCTAGATTAATTACTGAACTTCCCAGCGCTGTAAGCATTAATGGTGCTGTTTCTCCAAGAATACGCGAAATACCCAGTAGAATACCTGTTAGCAAACCGCTAAATCCGGTTGGAATGAGCACGCGCAAAATTACTTTGTAATACGGCACACCCAAAGCTACAGCTGCTTCTTTAATCGATTGCGGAATCATTTTCAGCGTTTCCTCGGTTGAGCGCACAATCATTGGCAACATCATTATCGATAAGGACACACTACCTGCCAGGGCCGAGAAACCACTTGTAATGGGTTTTACAATCCACATATAAGCAATAAGTCCCAGCACGATTGAAGGAACACCCTGCAAAATATCCGAAATATTTCGGGTAAGGTTTGCCAATGGTTTTCCCGGATTCTCATACAGGTAAATGCCAGTAATAACACCAACCGGAATGGCAATAACCGAAGCCAAAACCACCATTAACAAGGTTCCTGTAATTCCGTTTGCAATACCTCCGGGAATGAGCTCGCCATTGCTCAGTGCTGTCATTGCCTCGAAAGTGTTCGGAGGTGTTTTTATAATAAAATCCAGACTAATCTGACGATACCCCTTTTCTACCAATTTGTAAATAATCAATACAATCGGCGAAATGGTGATGAGCGACAAAAAGAGCACCAGCCCTTTGAAAAGCTTGTCTTTCAAGGTTCTTCGGCTGAGGTTTGCCGCTGTTATTTTTGCTGCAGAATTCATCTTATCCCATTCGTTTTATAATGTATTTACCAATGGCATTTATTATTCCGGTTATCAGGAACAACAATAAACCTATAGCAATCAAAGAGCTGAGTTTTAAACCATCGGCTTCGCCAAACTGGTTGGCAATTACCGAGGCCATAGTATTTCCGGTGCTGAAAAATCCATCGGGAACGATATTGGCGTTACCAATTAACATGGTTACTGCCATGGTTTCGCCCAATGCACGCCCGAAAGACAAAATGTAACCGGCAATAATTCCCGATCGTGCCGATGGCACAACCACATTAAAAATCACTTCCGAGCGGGTAGCTCCAAGCGAATATGCTGCTTCTTTCAGCTCGTTCGGTACCATGGTAATAATCTCGTTACTTAGCGAAGTGGCGTAAGGAATAATCATAATTGCCAGAATGATACTGGCGGTGAAAATTCCAAATCCCTGGTTAGGTAATCCCAAATCGATAAGCAACGGACGAAGCACATAAAATCCCCACAAACCGTATACAATCGAAGGAATTCCGGCCAGCAGATCAACCATTGTACCCAGTATTTTTGCAATTCGGGTTCCGCGGTAATATTCACCCAGAAACAATGAAACTGAAAAGGATAAGGGTAAGCTGATCAGCAGCGCAGCTACCGATGTAATGATGGTTCCTGCAATAAATGGAAGCGCTCCGTAGTTCTCTTTCCCTTCGGTTGGGTTCCAGTTGTTCGACCAAATAAAACTCAGCCCAAAACTTTTCAGTGCCGGAATGGCACCTTCAACCAACGAAAAGATCATTCCCCCGGCTACAAAAAGTATAACGAACGAAGAAAGCAGGAGAACGCCTTTTGTTATTTTATCGCTGTTCATTTGGTGGACTTTGAGAAGCTGAGAAAACTGCTTTTCCGGCAGCTTTCCCAGTTCCATTTATATCGATCTTCTATAACTAAACTTGCCTATTTCAACAATGGTTGCCCATCGAAAGTAACCGAACGTAAAATCGCTTTGGCTTTTTCGGCAGCTGCATCAGGAAGCGGTGCGTAGTGCACTTTTTCGGCCTGACCTTGTGCATCGGCACTTACCAACCAATCGAGGAAAGTAACTGTTGCCAACGCCTGATCTTTAGCGCGACCGTCGTAGTTTTGCTCTTTGTAAAGAATAATCCAGGTAAATCCGCTGATCGGGTATGATTCAGGATCGGCAGAATTGGTTAACATGATACGTGTATCGGCAGGAATCTCGCCTTTTGCAGCAGCACTAACCGAAGCAATTGATGGCTCGATATAGTTACCGGCGCTGTTTTGTACCAGTGCAGTTTGAATTTTCTGAGCAAAAGCATATTCCGATCCGATGTAACCAATGGCTCCTTCGGTTTGGCTAATGGTACCGGCTACTCCCGGATTTCCTTTAGCACCCATACCAACAGGCCATTGCAACGATTTTCCTGTTCCTACAGCATCAGCCCATTTTGTGCTGATCTTAGTCATGTAGTCGCTGAAAATGTAGGTTGTACCGCTACCATCCGAACGGTGAACGAAAGTGATTTCCATATCAGGAAGTGCCAAACCTTCGTTGTTGGCTTTAATTGCGGCATCGTTCCAGTTGGTAATTTCACCCATGAAAATTTTCTCCAGCAATTCGTTCGATAGTTTGAGGCCATCAACACCAGGAAGGTTGTATGCAATAACAACAGCACCCAATACCGTTGGAATATGAACCACTTCAGCAGGCATTTCTGCCAGTTTAGCATCGCTCAAATAAGCATCGGTTGCACCAAAGTCAACCACTTTGTCGGTTAAACTGCGGATACCTCCGCCTGAACCGATTCCGCCATAAGTAAGCAGTGTACCAAATTCTGATGTATAGTTCTTAAAAACCATATTGTAATAAGGCATCGGGAACGTTGCTCCCGCCGCTGTTAAAGTCACTTTTGAAGTTCCGGCTTTTTCTCCACCTTGTTTGTTTGACGAGTTAGAGCAAGCTCCCAGAATAAATACTGTTAAAATCAGTAGGGCTAAATTTTTCATCTTTATTTATTTAATATTTCAAGTTTTCTGTTTTCTGCGGCTGATTAAAATTTAAACTCAGCACTTAAATACAGGAAAGTAACATTCTCTGCATCCACCATATCAGGATTAAAAAAGCGTACGTTTGGCGTAAATTTCACCCCTTTAACAGGAGAATATTCAGCGCCGGCAATCATTAACTGACCATCTTTGTTAATGTTCCATGCTTCAGCTTCGCCTTCCACTTTATCCGAATTCAGATCATCGTAACGGGCAAACAGTTTCCACTTGTTGGTTGGTTTGTACCAGCTGTAAAACGATGTTCCGTAATGATTCTGACCGTCTACCATTTTGTAGTTCGACTGGTAGTTATACTCTCCGGCCAATGTGAATTTTCCGTTGGTGTAAGCCAACAAAGTAGCCAGCGATTTTTGTTTTACCTCATCGCCGGTTTGGTCAACGAATACTCTTGCCAGTACATTTTTAACCGGCTTAATAGTAGTACCCACACCGTAGCGCAACAAGTCGTCGCCCTGAATTTTCTTATAACCTTCGCCGTTGATCACCGAAAAATCGGCACTGATAAAATCGGCAAATTGGTAATCGATGTTAAAACCAAGGTCGGCGCTTGAGTTGAATTTGTACTCATCCTGGTACGATTTCATCATGTAACGGTTTCCCCATAGTTTTTCAGAAACTTTGAATTGAGTAGTTGAAATCATTCCGAAATAAGCCTTCAGGTTATCTTTTGAATATTGCACGTAAGCATTTTTAAGAAATGCCGACAACTGGTGGCCACCGCCATCGTTCGGATCGCCTACATCGAAAACAACTTTGGCGTAAAAATCTTCGCTAAAGTTGTACTCATAACCTAAATAAGCACGGGTGTTTTCGAACTCTGAGGCAGATTCGCCATCGGAAAAAGCAGTATGAAAATTGGTAAAAATCAACGCTAGTGGTTTCCCATTTGGTTTAAACTCTTCGGTTTTTTCCTGACTAAATCCTGTTACCGTGAATCCTAGAATCACCAATAACAGTAAAGACATTTTTTTCATTTATAACTTAAGATTGAATTTTGTCTGTTTTACGATGGCAAAAGTGTGGCAACACGATTACACCTGAATTACAAATTTATTACAAAACGATTAAATTATTCCGGGCAACACGCCGTAAACAGCTGTGTTACAGCAGCGATATTTTCGATATTGTGGTATTACAAAACTGTAACAAGCCTTTTTTACTGCAGGGAATAGAAATTTTTAGATGGGATATATTGTTGGGCAGAAGTCGAATGCGCTTAGCGCCTAAAACATTCAGCTAACTCCCCCTCATTCCCTCTCTTTAGGAAACGCCCCATTATACGTTGCCGTTAAATTTCGTCCGGAAGTACCAATTAGCTTCGATCATTTATTCTTCGCCGGACGATTGAAATCTAATTATCCTGCCCCAGGGCGACGTAATTCGTTGAATTACTTTGCCCTGGGCTATAACAAACCGCACTTTCAGCGCTTTTTTTAAACTACAATCCACCAGAATTATACAATAGGGCTGAAAGTCCGAATTAATTTAGCCCCGGGCAAACGAACCGCCGGATGGCGGAAAGTGTCGCCCGGGGTTAATGTTAAGCATTAAAAAAGGCGCAAATGCAAAAGCATATTGAAAATGAAACGTGCCATGCCTGCCTGACGGTAGGCAGGCGCCTCATATGGAGGCCCTTTTTCGAAAATTAAGCGGAAAATATTTGTGTATAAAGGGTAGCTTTCAGAAGAGAGGGACTTTTGCTATTCTCTAACAGAACACAATACAATTGTGCACCGCCAGCACGTCGATTATTTGGGATTATTCCATCCGGTTAAAATTTCGCCTAAGGCATAATCGGCTAATACAACTACAATAATTACTAGTGCAATAATCCCAATTACCTTTACTATTTTTTTATTCATTTTTAATTTATTTAGGTTGATGTTTTGGCTTGGTAACGGTCACTTGTAAGTTGTCGGGGCGGGATTTCCAACAGAAATCCTGTCAGACCGTAGGAGATTGGCAACACTGGTTTGACTTGTCAAACTGAGATGGAACCCGCCTGCCATATTACAATTTGTTAGCAACCATTTTTTATTGTATAAGTTTCTTTAGTACTAACTCTTGTGTCTAATCTTTTATGCAACGTATTGATGAACCTCCACTTTTTAAAGGGTCAAAAGAAATTATACCCTCTATGGACATGTCTAATTCATAAGCCCATGCAGACCTGGCATCAAGTTCATTTGCAGACCAATAATAAGCCGACACACCTATTGATCTAAATGTTCCCTTGGGCATCATTACGCCTCCAGGAAGGGCAGTAAAACCACTTTCGTTTGTTGCACCATAATTTGGACTGTTCCAATGTATTATTCCTGACTCTTTCATTTTTCCCCCTGCAACTTGATCTCCGCCTAAAAAGTTTATCAAAATTTCCCATTCTTCTTTCGTTGGAATATGCCAACCTTTCGGACATAATTTCCCTGTGTTTACACTATACCAATTATATAATCCACCATAGTCTTTTTTGTATTTATTTCCGTCATCGTCATACCAACAATATGCAGGAGTTGATAAATTGTACCAAGTGGAAGAATCTGCAACATAAGGGATTGTAGTTCCATCATTATATTTTGTTGCTCTCAAATTTTCAGCCATCCATATTTGTTCGCCTATTCTTACCCATTCGTAAACTTGTCCGTCACGTTTGTCGGTAAATGTACCTGACTGTTCATCAAAGGGATCTTCGTTGCAACTCCAAAGTAGCAGCATTGCAATTGAAAATAGGAGTGTTAATGTTTTAGATTTCATTGGTTTTGTTTTAGTTATAGATGTATTTCAGTTCAAAATGGTTGCTAACGGTTGGTACATGTTGTCGGGGCGGATTTCGGAGCGCGTCAGTGTCCGCCAGGACCTGACTGCGATGCGAGAATCCGGGTTGGGGAACAGGCGAACCCGGCCTGCAATATGTACATTGTTATGCGCTGATTTTTCATTTTTCAGAATACCTCAGTATATCCGATATAAAAATTAATCTCAGTTTTCGTATTTCTAGAAAGTTCAAGAGACTTTACTTCCTCAATCAATCTATCCCAGTCATTGCCTCTACTCTGGCATTTTATTGTATACGTTCCTGGCAACGTTTTTATAGCGTAATTTCCAGTCGAGTCATTGGTGGTTTTCAAGTCTGAATTTTCCACCCATATTTCAAACTCATCTTCAAAGTAATATTCGTCTCCAGACCTGTCAACGTGATATACGTGTCCAAAAACCAAGGAAGAATCATTGAGAGTTGTGTCTGAATTTGATACAATTTCAGCCCAACCATCCGTAAATTTTCTATTTAGGCATGAAGTTGTGATAGCAAGAAAGGCAAAGAATATCAATGTGAATCTATACTTTTTCATTGAACTCATTCTTTTGGTTTTTCAAATTTGCGCATAACGATAATTGCATGTCTCGTAGCTTTGGTTTTGGCGTTGGCTTTTTACGGCTATGATGATAATTTGCATGAGCAATTTTCAATGTATCGGGTATTACAATTTTGTTGGTGCAATAAAACTAATTATAATTTTTAGTTTTCAGGCAGTTAGGTGGTAAAAACTATTAACATAAGCTTTCTGTATGCCACTGTGGAAAGAACAATAATAGTTGAGATGCTTGTTGTGCGCACAAAACATGAAAATTAATTTTCAGAATGGATGTTTTACAAATGAAACAAGCATCTGAATTTTCGAAACACGCATTTTGCGCCCAAAATATGAATCTCAACTTTCAGGATTGTTGTTTTGCGCACAAAACATGAATAAAAATTTTCAAAATGCATGTTTTACAAATAAAACAAGCATCTGAATTTTCAAAATGAGCATTTTACGCGCAAAATATAAATCTCAATCGTCAGAATCGTTGTTTTGCGTACAAAACATAAAAAAAAACGGCCAACTATTGACTTTTTGAACGAATGGCCGTAATTTACACACTTAATCTTTTAACCTTTAAATAATTTCACCATGTTAGAAAAAATTCGTTACTCCTATTTCACATTGGCAGCTTTAACTGCATTGGCTCAAAAGATCATTACACTTTTAAGTACAAAAATTCCCGAAAGCCAACTGGTAACAACCCTGCTGGCCCGTATTGCCCCACAATTAGAAACCGCTCTGCAGGCCATTGGCAGCACTATTAAACAACCACTTACCGAAATTGTTACGGCAGCCGATTTGCGCCGCGACAATACTTTTCGCTCGTTGCGCGATACTATAAAAGCGGGCTTGCGCCGACAAAATGATTCGTATCGTGCCGCCTGCGAAGCACTATGGCGTGAATTTGAAAAAAACGGACTTCACTTGTACTCCATCCCACGCGATACCGAAACCGCAGCCATTAACAGTTTGCTGGCCGACCTGCGCAAACCCGAAAACGCCCCGCACCTGGTAACTACTAATACCACCAACTGGGTTACCGAGCTGGATACCGACAACCAGGCTTATGTAGCGGCATCGGCACAACGCAGTGCTGCCCGCTCGGCCGACGATACCATACACGATGCCGAAGCTTTTAAAGACCTGAAAACATCGCTCGAACTGCTTGAAAATATACTGAATACAATGTTGGCGATGGGCGAACCGGCCGACATAGACGAGATAGTAGCTGAAGTGTCGCAATACATTACTGAAGCCAATGCTGCGGCCAAACAAAGCCAAAGTAACAATGGCGAAAACGACGAAGAAAATAACGACGACACGGAATAAACAAAAATATTTTGCTTGCCGGCAAATAATTGTGAGGTTAACCGGTCTGCCCTATTTGGGTGGGTCGGTTTTTTTATTGATGCCGTCGGCATCGCATAAGAATATGCCAAATCCTCCAAATGCTAAACCTAATCTCTCACCAATCTTATTAAAGGCCCATCTACCCATGGCTTATCGGCGATAATTAAATCACTATCCTCGAACCAATATTCATAATCAATCGAAAGAATCTCAATTCTCGAATCTTCCTGATTAATTGTAATATTATATTCTCCTGATTCCATTCCATTTACATCATCTGTGAGGTGATTCACAACTATCAGCTTACTTTGTACCGTGTCGATGTACCAAATTAGTTGTCCCTTTTCCAAATTCACGGGTTCGCATTCACAACTTACCGATATCAAATTCCATTTGCCATTTAATCCTTTATCTTCCAAAGAACCTAATTCATCTTTATCGCATGCCAACAAGCTGGTTAAAGCCAGAATCAGTATCAGTCGAATCGAAATCTTCATCATTCTAATAACCTGAGTTCGACTTTAAATTTTATCTCAGTTTCAATTTATTTTTAGGAGAAATTGATTCAGATTTTTGTAGGACTATCGGGATAATGCAAGAAAATTTGAAGCGATTTATGCAAAAATTAATGAAATCCGAAGGAAAATACAGAAATGCACAATCTTCGAACCAAAAATATCTGAAAATAGCCCGCTATTCAGGCGATATTTTTAATCCAAATCTTGCACATTTCTGTATTTCTGAGATGTAATATTTAAAATCGAACTCAGGTTAATAATTTCATTTTTATAAAGATGCGAAATTCATAGAAATGGTTGCTTTAACAAAATCAGCCCAATAAAATTCAGCAGGTGACTGCCAGTCACCTGCTGAATAATAAGTGCTAAGCGCATAAAACAGCGTGGCCTTAATTTAGCACTTGGCCTGCACTATTTCGCACCGGCTTGTATTACCCGCTTTAAAATACGTTGTGTGTTATCGGGGTAGCTGATCTTTATCGCCTGCCCCGATTGCAACCAGTTGGAAAGCACCTCGCAACAAGTGCCGGTTTTAGTGATTACCGTTACACCCATTTCGGACAGCATGGCGGCATTACAAGCCTGTTCATATTGATTTTTCATGGGAATTACGCACAGCTTTTTGCCCATAAACAGCGCCTCGGCGGGTGTTTCAAAACCGGCCGTGCATACTATTCCCGAACAGCTGACAAAAGATTGGTTAAAACCGTCGAGCGAAACCGGGTTAAACTGAATGGAGCCCTTGGTATAACTTTTCGCGCAGTGTTTCGAAAATACCTCCCAGCGAACCGATTTATGCTGACCAATAATTTTTTCGATCTCCGAATCGCTAAAAGCCGGTAAATAAACCGTGTAGTGCCCTTTGTCGGTAACTTTTGTTTTGCGAATGAAAGAACGGATTACGGGGGTGAAATTCTGCTCGTCGAGCTGTTTAAAATGAAACCCATACAACACGCTTGCCGGCGCATAATGTTTTAAAATAAATTCGCCCAAAACATCCTTTTTTGTTGGGCGGGGTGCACGCGGGTGCAACACCGCATTCTGGTGACTGAGGCCAATGCAGGGTTTCTTCCGCAGTTTACAGGCCCAGGCAGTCACGGGCTCAAAATCGTTGATCACCACATCGTAGTGGTGAACCGGTATTTTCCGGATGTCGTTTACCAAACGAAAAATACGGGCTTTGGTAATGGTTTTCCAAATGGCAACACCGCCCTTTTTCCCGAAAATAAAACTAAAACCGTAAAGCCGGTATTTTACCGGAAAAGGTAAACGGATATCCCCCTGAATTCCACTCACAAGAATATCCGTTTCGCCCCATTTATTTAGCAGTGGAATAATCTCGGTGGCGCGTGCCAAATGACCATTCCCCGTGCCTTGTATGGCATATAATATCTTCAATAAACCGCTGTGCTATTCTGTTGCAGGAAAATATTTTTCAATGGCTTCCCACGAGATGTATTTAAAATTCTGGCTTACCAGTTCTTCACCGTCGTAGTTATAACCGTCCTGAACCACCAACATACCTTTTGGGAATTTGGCCCCCATCGGAACGTTTGTTATGTCAATTCCATCGGTTTCTTCCACGCCGTCAACATCGCCGTCAACAATACGGAAACTGCCCAGGTACTTATTATCGCCCTGGCGCTCGAAAACCGCGTAACTGTAACTTCCCTGCGACGAAGCCACCAGGTAACCATTCACGCTGTCGGTGGCATAAATGGCCAGCCCTTCAATATCGTAGTGCATATCTTCGTTCTCCTCGGTACTCATGGCTATCAGTTTCCCTTCGGTAGAGCCATCGGGCTCAGCATCGAACTTAAAAATTCCAGCCACTTCTTCGCCGATGTAAACAATTCCGGTTTCATCGTCGGCAGCCACACCTTCGGTTTGTGTTCCCAAACTCCACGAGCGCACCAGTTTGGCATCAATTTTATCGCCTTTAGCAATTAGTTGCCACTGTTCCACTTCGCCGGCTTTGCTATTCATAAACACAAAATAGTTACCGGTTTTTGCACTTCGGTACATGCCCAAACCGTACACTTCATCCTGCATTTCGGAAGTAATTACCCGCGCGTGCGCCTCCTCGAGCACACCACCTTTTTTTACCAGATACAAGGATAAAGAATGTGTTGAGCGGTTACTTGCTGCCAGCACATCAACTTGCCGGTCGCCCAGCTGAAAACCGTAACGCAGATCGCAGTTATTCATATTGCCGTCGGCATAATAATTCAGTTGTTTCCCATTTAGGTCGTAGGTGGCCAGTCCGCCTTTTTTATCGGTACCGATGGTAAATGAGTTCATCACATCGGTAGTGTCCACCCAAATGGCGGGGTCGTCGGCCGAATCTTCGTTTTTATTTTGCGGAACATGATCGGTTTCGGTTACGGCAGTTACGGTGTTTGCTATATGCTCACCGGCTTTTTTCGATCCCTCGCTTGGGCGGTTGACTTCGCACCCAACAATGCTTACCACCAAAAGTGCCATTAACACACTTGCTAAAAAAATACGATTACAGGTACAATTCATCGTCGTTCATTTTTATGTAAACAGCTGAGAACACAACGAGTTGTGCCCTCAGCATTAATTGTTAAAATCTATTCTATGCGGAAATCACGATTCCTAAAAATTAAACTTCAGACCAAAATTTACTTTAATATCGTAGTACTCGGCCTGGTAGGTGTATTGCGACTCACCCTGGTAATAACGCAACGGCGTATTCAGAATATTATTGAGCTCCGCAAAAACCATAAAGTTTTTGTTGAAATGGTAGCTGGTGTTAAAATCGAGGTACGAAACCTTATCGTAGTAAACATCTTCAAAAGCTTTGTCGCTGTATTCTTCCACAAAATCGCCGGCGTAGTTGTACGACAAACGTGCCGACAGTTTTTTGCCTTCGTAGTATAACGATGCGTTTAAGGTATTCTCAGGTGTTCCCGGTAATGTCAGATCATCGTCTTCACGGTCTTCAATCTGGAAATTGTTAACGGTTGACTTGGTGTAAGTATAGTTGGCATAAAATCCTGTCTGGCGAAGGAATCCCGGCAAAAAGTCGAACTGACGCTGGAAAGCCACTTCGGCACCAAACAAGGTAGCGTCGCCGGCATTAATCGGTTGGGTGAATTTCTCCCAGGTCTGTCCCAGGTACTCGTAATCCGACTGAATTCCGTTAACAATAAAGTCGCTGATGTCTTTGTAGAAAATTCCACCCGACACCAAACCGATTGACTGGAAATAATGCTCGGCCATTAAATCGAAGTTCCACGATGTTGTTGGCGTAAGATCGGGGTTACCGATTTCAACTTCAACGTCTTCGTTGCTGATTTGCACACGCGGAACAAGGTCGATGTATTTTGGGCGCGCCAAAGTATTGGTAACACTCGCTTTAATATTGGTGTTTCTGTCGATCTCGTATTTCAACAGCAGCGATGGCAACACATTGGTGTAGTTGTTATCTACTTCTTCGGTGTCGACCAAATCCTCAACATCACCTTCCTCGTCCAGAATCAATTCCTTTCCCGAGTAGTTGATCGAGGTGTTTTCAATACGTACACCTGCAACAAGATCAAGGCGGCCAAACGACTGGTCGAAACGTACGTAACCGGCAGTTACATCTTCCGATGCATCAAAGTTTCCGGCCAGTTCTTCCAGGTTTTCTTCACCTTCAAAATCGCTTGAATTCAGGTTTAATCCACCTAAATATTTTACGTCAACATACGTTCCCGCCACGTAATCTCCGGCCAGGAAGTCGTTCTTTGTTTTTACAACTGTATTGCTGAATGCTCCGCTGTTAAAGGCATCCTCGTCGGTTGGCGAGTAGTCGTAAAAACTGTTGTCGCGGTTTTTGCTTTTGCCTTTGTATTTGGCACCAAAACGCAACACGCTTGTTCCGTTATGGAACGGAAGTTTGAAGTCTACCTTGAATTTTTTGTCGATATCTTCGGTGTACTGATGTTCTTCAGTCAACTCATCAAAATCCCAGTCGCTGTTAAAATCCTGCGCTTCCGGCGTATTAATAATTACCTGTGGTTTTTCGGTGTCCGAAAGGTTTTGGCTGAACTCCACATTTTTAATTCGGTACTGCAGGTATCGCTCGTTCGGACGGTCTTCGTTCGCTTTTGAATACGAACCTTTCCAGTCGATTTCAAGCGAACCGATCTGGTGTTGCCCACCTAACGAAAGATGGTAAGTACGCTGGTCTTCCAAACGTGCATCTTTGTTGGTACCACCTTTCACCTGGCGCTCGATTTTTGCCACATCTTCATCCAGATCTTTGTAAACAACACGGTAACGGTTTTCCCAGTCGTTACGGTGGTTGTACATTACTTTTGCCTCGATTTTGTTATTGGCATCAAATTCGTAATCCAAAGCACCCGAATAACTCTGGCGCAAACGCTCAATAAGATAAGTACGCACCTGCATTTCTTTTAGTGTTCCGTCGTCGTCCCATTCGGCTTCCAAATCGTCCGATCCCATCATGTGGTCTTGAACCGAACCGGCCAGTGTAACACCCAGTTTATTATTGAATAAACGATCGGCATACAACAGCGAAAAGTTAGGCGCCACTTTACCACGCAATGCATTGTAAGTTCCGCCAACCGACCCCGTGATACGGCGAGAGTATGGATTCGACTTGGTTACCAGGTTTACCGATCCGCCAATTGCATCGGCATCCATATCGGCAGTAACCACTTTGTTTACTTCGATACTCTGGATCATATCCGAAGGGATCAGGTCGAGCTGGATAGATCGTGTTTCAGCTTCGGCCGATGGAATACGATCGCCATCGATAGCCACCGAGTTGTATTCGGGCGATGTTCCGCGAATGTTTCCAAATCGGGCTTCACCCTGGTCGTACTGCACGTTGATTCCGGGGATACGTTTTAATGCGTCGCCAACATTCTGGTCGGGAAAACGTCCCACCTGATCGGAAGAAATAATATTGGTAATGTTCAGGCTGTTTTTTTGCTGATTCAAAGCTTTCGACTGGCCTTGTAATGCACCGTTCACCACTACTTCTTCGATATCGATACCGGCTTCCAGCTTAAAATTAAGCGTGCTTGTTTTTCCAATGGCAACCGTTACCGTTTCTTCAGCTTCTTTAAAACCGATGTATGAAACTTTTACTGTGTACTCGCCCGGATCGAGCGATACAATTCGGTAAAATCCGTTAACATCGCTTACAGTTCCTTTATGCAAATTTTCGATAACAACAGCCGCACCCGGCAGCGGCAGGTTTTCGGCATCAACAATACGTCCGGCTATGGTTCCTTTGTTAGCCGCGTTTTCGTCTTCACCTTCGGCCAATGCACTAAACACATTGACAAACAATAGAATAAATAGTAAGAGAGATAATTTTTTCATTTTAGAATTTGGTTATTTATTACCTGCCAAAATTGGCCATTACCTCTCCGAAAGCGGTTGCAGAACCATTAAAAGGGGATTAAATTAAACGAGCAAATGGTAACAATTCTGCAACATTTTCTTAATTATGTACAATATGAAAGACGGGATGAATGCGATTGTGGGCACAAAAAAAGGAGACCGAAGCCTCCTTTTTCAATTATATGATTTTTGGTAAAATCTATTTTCCGTTTTCAACAGAATAGCTTACAAAATCGCGATGCGCTTTAATCAGGTTGATAGAGTGCATCAGCAGGTTTTTGGTTTCGCTGTTGATGTTAAAATACAGCACCGAATTACGGGTATTTACCTCTTTCGACTTAATCCGTTTAATCTGATTTTTCTCTGTCTTTTTCAGGTAATCCACAATTTCGTCGCGTTTAATAACCAGCGTATCCAGGTTGCCAAAAGTGTTTTCCTCGATCATGGTCAATCCAATCTGGTAAAACTCATCGAGCTTTTGTGCCAGTACCTGCAGTTCTTCTGCCTGTACTTCCGAGAACGGTTTATGATGGTTATCCAAATGCTCGAACAGCGGCTGTATCAGGAAGTTTAACGAATGAGCAATTTCGCGCTGATAGTCGACCACCTGCACATAATAATGCCCGGTATCAATATTGTCTTCTATTTTTGAAAGCGTATCGAAAATCTTGCTCTTTATCTTTTTCGATTTCGTGTTCAACTTGTCTTTCAGCATTATACTTTCTTTCAAATCGGCCCGGTTTTCCTGAAGGAAACTTCCGATACCTTTTGAGAAAGCGTTGTTGCTGGTTTGAATGGCATTTACGCAGTGTTTTTTACACTTCTGCATAACTTTCTCCACGCCGTCGGTTTCGTGAAATGCTTCTTCCTCTTCTTCGATAGCTTTCTGGTTACGCTTTTTAAATACAAACTGCGTGCGAATAACCATAAAAATGGCAACGGCCACAAAAACGAAGATCAGGAATTTGCCACCTACCGAAATCAATAAGGCCACCAAACCCGAAACGGTAAAAGCGATTATTGCGGTTAAAAACCATCCACCGATTACGGCAAACACTCCCGAGATACGGTACACAGCACTTTCACGATCCCACGCGCGATCGGACAAAGAAGTACCCATAGCCACCATAAACGTTACATAAGTGGTAGAAAGCGGCAGTTTAAACGACGTTGCAATGGCAATAAGAATACTGGCAGTTACCAGGTTTACCGATGCACGGATTTTATCGAAAGCCGGCGTTTCAGGGTCGTTTACAGGACCCAGCGCAACCGGTGTAAAACGGCGGCTTACCGACTCGCGAACAGTTGTTGGCATGGTCCGGCTAACCGATTTATTAAAATTGATGCTACTGCGCACCATTAAACGTGCAATCAGCGACGAACCAAAACGTTCCATTCCTTCCGACTGACGTGCCAGGTTGATCTCGGTTTTTGTTACGGCCTGCGCCTTTTTCGACATAATTAGCGTAACTACCATTACCAATCCTGATATTAATAACATATAAACCGGGGTACTGCTTTTTCCTGCCAGTTTCTCCATCGAAAAAGCTTCAGGGCTCATTCCCGATGCGACCCAAGCCTGGAACGATTTAAAACCGGCAACCGGCACTCCGATGAAGTTTACCAGATCGTTTCCGGCAAAGGCCATGGCCAGTGCGAACGTTCCAACCAATACAATTACTTTCAGAATATCGATATTAAAAATCCAGCGTAACAATTGAATGATAATGGTCCAGCCAACAAAACTGGCTAGCAAAATCATTGTAGTATTGTGTTTTGCCCATTCCTGAACGGTTTCGCCCGATTCCAACACAAAGCCGGCGAACGATGAGCCTTTAATACCTTTAATCAGCATAAAATACGTGATGGCTGTAATCGCCAATCCGCCAAATGCCGAACCGAAATACTTTAAACTTTTACCGTATTCAAACGAAAACACTAAACGTGTCAGGTACATTACAATTGCTCCCACCGTAAAGGCCACAAACACCGATAGCAGAATACCGCTGATTATAGCCAGCGCCTTTTCGGAATTTATGTACTGATACAATTCGGCAACAACCGATCCTCCTGCGGTTTTAATTTTTACCACCGAAACGGCCACTGCTGCTCCCAACAATTCAAACACAATGGACACCGTTGTTGATGTAGGCATACCGAAAGTATTAAACATGTCGAGCAGAATAATATCCGTGATCATTACGGCCAAAAAGATGACCATGATCTCGGCAAAGAAGAACATGTCGGGATGAAAGATACCTTTTCGGGCTACTTCCATCATTCCATTTGAAAAGGTTGCTCCTACCAGGATACCCGCGCTGGCCATCAGGAAGATAACCCATTTAGGTGCGGCTTTAGAGCCAATTGCAGAGTTAAGAAAATTAACTGCGTCGTTACTTACACCAACTATTAAATCGGAAATTGCCAGAGCAAACAGAACGACAACCAGAACCAAATAAAAGTTTTCCATTTATTCGTTTTTAATTATGCGGTCAGACTTGATTGATAAACTTTAATCATTTTGTAATCTTCGGCAAAGGTGTTTCAAAAACCGAATATTTTTGTTACAATTCGATTACATTTTGATTACATTTTCATCTTCCCAATGCAATAAATTACTTAGCAATAATCGATTTCAAATTACGAAAAACAAAAAAGCCGGAAAAACTTTCCGGCTTCTGAAACTATATTTTATTCAATTTTTAATTATTCTTCTGTACTGTATTTATAATAAAATCGCGGTATGCTTTCATCAGATTTACGGTGTGCAATAACAAATACTCCATCTCCGAAATTAATTTGAAGAACAACTGCGAGTTTCGCGTATTAACCATCTTATTTTTAATACGTTTTATCTGGTTTTTCTCCATCCTGTAAATTTGCTCCAGAATATCGTCGCGCTCTTCAATTAGCTGCTCAAGGTCGTCAAAGGTTTTGCCTTCCATATCTTTCAACACCGATTTAAAGAACTTATCAATTCGTTTTGTTACATCCTCTAATTCGGTATGCTGCTCTTCAATAAATGGCTTATGGTTATTCTCCACGTGTTTAATCATTGGCTCGAGCATAAAGTGTACGGCATGCGCCATTTCGCGCTTGTGCTCCATCATTTGTACATAAAAATGACTGGTATCCAAAGTTCCTTCAGTGAACTTTGTAACGGTTGAATAAACCTTATCGCGGTTTTTCTTCGCCTTTTTCGAGAATTTCTTACACGCTTCTTCTACCTTTTTCAAACCGGCGCGGTCTTCTTTCAGGAAGCTCTCAATACCATCGGTAAGAATCAGGTCGCTCGATTTTACGGCATTTACCATTTGTTTGGCGCTTTTCTCCAGAATCTGCTCGTGTGCATCAGCCTCTTCAATTTCTTCATCTTCTTCGGCAGCTTGCTGATCGCGCTTTTTCATCATGGTGTGTGTACGAATAACCATAATAATGGCAACGATCACAAAAACGAAGATCATGAATTTACCGCTCACAGCAATTATTAATGCCACAATACCCGAAACGGTAAAGGCGATTAATGCGGTTAAAAACCATCCGCCGATTACGGCAAAAACACCCGAAATACGGTAAACTGCACTCTCGCGATCCCATGCGCGGTCGGATAACGAAGTACCCATGGCAACCATAAATGTTACGTAAGTGGTAGACAAAGGCAATTTAAGCGAAGTACCGATGGCAATTAAAATACTTGCCACAACCAGGTTTACCGATGCCCTAACTTTATCGAACGATGGCGGATCCTGATCGTCTTCCAGAACATACGAATGTGGCTCAAAACGCGAACTCACTCCTTCAGTAACCGACGATGGCAATACGCTTCTCAGTCGTTTGTTGAATTTTGTGGTTCCGCGAACAATAACCCGCGCTGCAAACGACGAACCGAAACGTTCATCACCTTCATTCTGGCGCGACAAATCGAGCGAAGTTGCAATTACCGACTTGGCCTTTTTCGACATAATCAACGTTACAATCATTACCAAACCGGCCACCAGCAACATGTAAGTTGGAGTTCCTACTTTCCCGGCAAGCATGGCCATCGAGAAAGTATCAGGATCGGTAGCACCTTGCGCGATCCAGGCCTGAAACGAATTGTATCCGGCCAACGGTACACCAATAAAGTTTACAAGGTCGTTTCCGGCAAAGGCCATTGCAAGTGCAAATGTTCCGGCCAGTACAACAACCTTTAATATTTTAATGTTGAAAATCCATTTTAACAACTGAATGAAAACTACCCAAAATCCGAAACTGTACAACAACATTAATCCGGTGTGGTGTTTTAGCCACTCCTGAATAGTTTCGCCACTGCTCAGCTCAATACTTGCATAAGTTGAGCCTTTCATACCTTTAATTACAATAAAGTAAGTGATGGCAGTAATGGCCAATCCGCCAAAAATGGAACCAAAATATTTCATTGGTCCGCGATATTTAAAGGTAAACACCAGGCGGGTTAAATACTGTACAATTGCACCAACCGTAAAGGCTATAAACACCGAGAGCAAAATTCCGGTAATAATTGCCAGTGCCTTACTCGAGTTAATGTATTGCGACAATTCCATTAAAGCAGATCCACCGGCAGCCTTAATTTTAACCACCGACACTGCTACGGCAGCTCCAAGCAATTCAAAAACAATTGAAACGGTTGTTGATGTTGGCATTCCGAAGGTATTGAACATATCGAGCAGGATAACATCGGTTATCATTACTGCCAGAAAAATGATCATGATTTCGGAAAAGACAAACATCTCGGGATGAAAAATTCCCTTTCGTGCTACTTCCATCATACCACTCGAAAAAGTAGCTCCTATAAGCACTCCTAAACTTGCCATTAAAAAGATCACCCATTTGGGAGCGGCTTTCGAACCTACTGCAGAATTAAGGAAGTTTACAGCATCGTTACTTACTCCCACAATCAGGTCTGAAATAGCCAATGCAAAGAGTACAATTACAAGAATCAGGTAAAAGTTATCCATTTATGTTGATTTTTAATAAAGGTCGGCAAATATAAAGCAAGTAAAAAGTTTAATCGTTTTGTAATATTAATAAAATATTAACTAACCATGAAATTACCATTAACCAATTAATAACCACTTTTTTATACGGTCTTTGAAACCTTAATTTGCAACGTTAGAATTACCAATAACGGTTAATTCAATATTAAAACACGATTAATGAGAACATATTCTTCGAAATTTCTTGCCATACTGGTTGCGGTTATTTTAACCTTACTGGCATTCGGTATTGCAATGCTTGCACACTACTTTGGCGAGAACATTTTGGTTATAACCATTTCTACTGCAGCCTTTTTTGTGGCGGCCTATTTTTCCATTTTATACATTATCAAAAAATACATTATCGACCGAATCCGGCCGTTGTATAACACCATTCGCGATCTGCCACTGAGCGGAAAAAAGATGGAAGAAAAAATCGACTCGAACAGTTTGCTGTTAAACGTAAAATACGAAGTTGAAGAATGGGCCAAGTCGCAGTTAAAGGAGATTGAACGACTGAAAGAGCTGGAAAAATACCGTAAAGATTTTGTTGGAAACGTATCGCACGAACTAAAAACACCAATTTTCAATATTCAGGGGTATGTCCTTACACTTTTGGAAGGTGGACTGGAAGATCCGAAAATCAATAAGCTGTACCTGAAACGAACCGAAAAAAGTATCGACCGGATGGTGTCGATCGTTGAAGATCTGGAGTCGATCACCAAACTGGAATCGGGCGAGTTACAGCTAAACATGACCCGTTTTGATATTGTAAAAACCGTTGAGGAAGTCATTGAAATGGAACACTGGCAAGCATCAGAAAGCCAGATTTCGGTGCAGATCATCAACAAACCCGATCGACCCATTTTTGTACGTGCCGACAAAAAACGTATTCTCGAAGTAATTACCAACCTCATCGTTAACGGGGTAAAATATGGTAAAGAAAATGGCTATGTCAACATTTCGTTTCACGATTTGGAAGACAATATAATTGTTGAAGTTGCCGATAACGGAATTGGTATCGACAAAAAAGACCTTCGACGTATTTTTGAGCGCTTCTTCCGTGTCGACAAATCGCGTTCGCGCGAGCAAGGTGGCACCGGACTTGGCCTGTCGATTGTAAAACACATTATCGAAGCTCATAATCAATCTATTAACGTACGAAGCGTGCTCGATCAGGGAACCACATTCAATTTTACACTCGAAAAGCAAAAGTAGCCCAATCAAAACTTTCCGTAAAAAAAAACGTAAGAGTGGCTATTAATTTGTATTTTGGTTCGATTAAGCACTATTTTAGTTTCGTGTTTATTTTTTGTTTAAAAGAAAGTTAATTGTTCTTTAATAAGTAGCACTTACTTTTGTTCAAGAATTTTATGTTATGAGTGAAAATCAATTTAAAGTTTTATTAGTTGATGACGAGTTGGATATCCTCGAATTTCTGAGTTACAACCTTGAAAAAGAAGGATACGAGGTATTTACCGCCCGAAATGGTGTGGAAGCCTTAAAGGTTGCAGAAAAACAGGTACCCCACCTCATTATACTCGACGTAATGATGCCGGAAATGGATGGAATTGCCGCGTGCGAGGAGCTTCGAAAAATTCCTGCACTAAGCAGCACCGTTATTGCCTTTTTAACTGCGCGTGGCGAAGACTATTCGCAAATTGCAGGTTTTGAGGCCGGAGCCGACGATTACATCACGAAACCTGTTCGCCCAAAAGTTTTGGTTAGTCGCGTAAAAGCCTTGCTAAAACGTACCGGCGAAGCTACGCAACCTGTTGAAGTGGTTGACAGCAACACCGTAACAATTGGCAACCTGCTTATTGACAAAGAACGCTACCTTATTCGTATTGGCGACAACGAAATGATTTTGCCAAGAAAAGAATTTGAATTGCTTTCGCTTTTGGTTTCGAAACCGGGAAAAGTATTCACCCGCGAGGAGATTTACTATTCGGTTTGGGGCGAAAACGTTGTGGTTGGCGACAGAACAATCGACGTGCACATTCGCAAACTACGCGAAAAAATTGGCAACGAGCATATTAAAACGCTCAAAGGAATTGGTTATAAATTTGTTGAATAACAACGAAGAAGATATTATAGAATGAAGGGGCTTTTTTAAGTCCCTTTTTTGTGTGAAAAATAACCTGTTCCATATCTGTTTATACCCATCCTCTTAACCTTCCCTGCGAGCAAGGAAGGACGATTGACAAGTGGAGCAAACCAAATCTATTATCAAACTCAATATTGTTGGATTAGAGACAGGGGAGAGGGTAAATTAGCTACATTCCCTTTCATTTGCGTTGGGATTACCTGAAATTATGAATGTTATGCTCCTCACACAAAATAAAGCACCAGGTAAAGTACAATAAAACCAAGTCCGTATCCGGCAATAATTTGTTTCAAATCGTGTTTACCCAAAATAAGCCGTGCAGTTCCGATTAATCCCGACAACAGCACAACAATTAAAACCGAATAAACCGGGTTAACCCCGCTTCGGAAAGATAGCGCAAACAAAGTTCCGCTTAAACCACCAATGGCTGCCATGTGGTTGCTGATCTTCCATTTTAGCGAAACAATAAGTAACACAACAAGCACCAGCACCGAAGCCAGCATAAACAGTTTAAACTCGGGAACAGCCTGTACTTTTCGTAATAAAATAAATCCCAGGTAATAGAAAACCGAGGCACTCAATAATGGAATCATTCGGTCGCGGCTATTGGGCATATTTACATTAAAACGCGGATTTAACGAAAGCACTGCCACCGAAAGCAAAGGCAAAATACAGGTAGTGAAAAACACTACCAACAGCACAAAACGTTTGGCTTCCCATAAAAGTAATTCGAAATAAAATCCGGAATGCAAGAGCAGAAACATGCCGATCGTCGGAATCAATACCGGATGAAATATTATAGATATTATCCTCGCTATTTTCTCCGACATCTTATAATTCTTTTCGTAAACGAGCTACCGATATTCCCATCTGCTCGCGGTATTTTGCAACTGTTCTTCGCGCAATATTGTACGATTTCTCTTTGAGGATCTTCGCCAGTTTCTCGTCGGTTAAAGGCTTGCGTTTGTCCTCGCCCTCAATACATTCCTGCAGAATCTTTTTAATTTCGCGTGTTGAAACCTCTTCCCCGTCATCTTTTGCCAAACCTTCGGAAAAGAAATACTTAAGCGGGTAAATTCCAAAATGCGTTTGAATGTATTTACTGTTCGAAACCCTTGATATGGTTGAAATATCGAGTCCTGTTCTTTCGGCAATATCTTTCAAGATCATCGGACGAAGTTTTGTTTCGTCGCCTTCCTGAAAATACTCTTTCTGAAAGCTGATGATCTCCGACATAGTAAGCAACAAAGTAGTTTGCCGCTGGTGAATCGCATCGATAAACCATTTTGCCGAATCCAGTTTTTGTTTCACAAAAGTTACCGCCTCTTTGTCGGTTTTTTGCGCCTTCTGGTTTTGACTCATGGTTCGCAGCATTTCCGTGTAGGTATCGTTGATTTTTAGCTCCGGAACATTACGTTGGTTTAATGACAAACTCAATTCGCCGTCAACCAACTCCAGAATAAAATCGGGAACAATATGCTGATTCGATTTATTTAGCGGATTACTGTACGAGCTTCCCGGCTTTGGATTTAGTTTCAGTACCTCGTCGATACCTTTTTTCAGCTCCTCATCCGTAAGCTCCAGTTTCGATCTGATTTTGTCGTAATGCTTTTTTGTAAACTCCTGGAAATAGTCCTTTACAATGGTTTTTGCCAATTGAAATTCCTTGCTCTCTTTCCGTTCGAGTTGCAACAACAAACATTCGCGTAAATCGCGGGCAGCAATTCCCGGTGGATCAAATTCCTGAATAGCCAGTAAGATCTTCTCCAGTTTTTCCTCCGGAACATCGAGGTTCATATTAAAGGCCAGATCGTCGCTGATGGCCATTAAATCGCGTCGGAGGTATCCGTCGTCATCAATGTTGCCGATAATATATTCGGCCAGTTGCTGCTCCTCATCATCTAAATCGGCCAGCCCCAGTTGTTCATTCAAAAATTCGTGAAAACTTGTACCTACCGAAAAAGGCACATCGATGTATTTATCGTCTTTCGAATAATTATTTACGTTTAACTTGTAGGTTGGAATTTCCTCATCCTCGTAATAATCATCCATCGAAAACTCTTCGTTGTCAATGTCCGAGTTATTATCCTGACCGTCATCCATTTGGTCGTCAACCGACGAGGGATTATCCGATTCCAATTCCAAAACCGGATTTTCTTCCAGCTCCTTTTTGATCCGCTGCTCGAGTTGCATAGTTGGGATTTCCAAAAGTTTGATCACCTGAATTTGCTGAGGTGATAACTTTTGGAGCAGCTTCTGTTGTAATGATAGTTTTTGCTCCATAATCCCAATTGTTACCTCCGTAAAAATAACATTTTTTTCGGAGTAGCTTTTCTAAATTACACCATCAAAATTCAGCATTTTTCGGTGCACGCGGAAAGGCGATAACGTCGCGGATGTTGCCCATTCCGGTAACAAAAAGCATAAGGCGCTCGAAGCCAAGGCCAAAGCCACTGTGCACAACCGAACCAAAACGACGGGTATCTAAATACCACCACATTTCTTCGGCCGGAATATCCATTTCTTCCATACGGGTAGTCAGCTTCTCAAGGTCTTCCTCACGCTGCGAACCACCGATAATTTCACCAATACCCGGGAACAACACATCCATTGCGCCAACTGTTTTACCGTCGTCGTTCTGTTTCATGTAGAACGCTTTAATGTCTTTCGGATAATCGGTAAGAATTACCGGGCACTTAAAGTGTTTCTCTACCAGGTAACGCTCGTGCTCGCTTTGCAGGTCAACACCCCAGTCAACCGGGAACTGGAACTTTTTCTTTTTATAGGGTTTCGAGTTTTTCAGTACATCGATCGCTTCGGTGTATGGCAAACGTATGAAATCGTTTTTCAACACAAACTCCAGCTTCTCGATCAAATCCATCGAACGCTGATCTTGCGGTTTATTTTTCTCTTCCTGCTTTAAACGATCTGCTAGGAATTTCAGATCATCCATGCAGTTATCCAAAGCATATTGAATACAGTATTTCAGGAATTCTTCTGCCAAATCCATGTTGTCTTTCAGATCGTAAAAAGCCATTTCAGGTTCGATCATCCAAAACTCAGCAAGGTGACGTGTTGTATTCGAATTCTCGGCACGGAATGTTGGTCCGAAAGTATAAATCTCGCCCAATGCCAACGCACCCAACTCACCTTCCAGCTGACCGGAAACGGTTAGGTTGGTAGCACGGCCGAAAAAGTCCTGGCTGTAATCAACCTCACCCTCTTCGGTTAACGGCGGATTTTTTGGATCGAGTGTTGAAACGCGGAACATTTGTCCGGCTCCCTCTGCATCACTAGCTGTTACAATTGGTGTGTGCAGGTAGTTAAAACCTTTTTCGTTAAAATATTTATGAATGGCAAAAGCCATTGCGTGGCGGATACGAAATACCGCACTAAATGTATTGGTACGGAAACGCAAGTGTGCATTTTCGCGCAAGAACTCCAGCGAGTGTTTCTTCGGCTGTATCGGATATTTTTCCGGATCGGCAGCTCCCAGCAAATCAATCGATTTTGCATTCAACTCAACACTTTGGCCACTTCCTGCCGATTCTACCAATTCTCCCGAAACGGCAATTGCGGCTCCGGTAGTTATCTTGTGTAATAATTCTTCGTCAAAACTTGCAACATCAACTACCACCTGAAGATTATGAATTGTAGATCCGTCATTCAGCGCAATAAAATTTACGTTTTTACTTCCGCGCTTTGTTCTCACCCAACCTTTGGCAACTACTTCGCTGCCTGTTTCTCCATTCTTCAGAATCTCTTTAATTTTCAAACGTGCCATGATGTATAATTTTCTGCCTTTAATTTGTCTGTTTTGGCTTTTTACAGCCTTTTAACTTTTCGAAATTTGAGCTTACAAATTTATACTTTATTAGCAATAATGTAAACGTACGGTACATTTTCGTCCGATTTTTAATACTTACGTGAAGAACACCCCTAAAAAAAGGGCTTTGAATAAAAAAATGCCGGTAAACAAAAAAGGCTGCCTTAAAAAAGACAGCCTCCTGATCATCAATAACCGTTTCCGGTTAACTCTGTGTTTTTAATAATGGTTCTATTTGTTTTGTCCGTTTCGGTAGCCTCCCTGACCGTAGCCTTGTCCACCATTACCATAACCTTGTCCACCATTACCATAACCTTGACCGCCGTTACCCATTCCCTGACCGCCGGCACCATAACCCATCGAATTTGATGCAGCAAGAATAGCTTCATATTCTTCTACAGAAATAAACTGTGGAATGTAAGATTCGCCAAGTGCTTCCAGGTTTCGAACGAATCCACGCATGTGGTTTTCCGAACCTTTCAGCAGGTTTTCGTAAACGCGGATGATATCAGTGTTTGCTGTTTCATCCAACTGATCTTGTAAATCAGCAATGTCCAAATCTTCTATTGTTGCACCAACAGTTAGCGCTTCAGCCAAACTTGCAGATCCTTTTTCAATAAGCTGAGCATACAATTCTGCCAGGGTTTGGTTTGAAAATACACCTTCGCCATCAAGCGCCGGATCTTCAATTCCATATCCGTCAAGCAACACAAGCACTGCATCCATGTGGCTTTGTTCGCTGTTGGCAATATTCAAAAATAGCTGCTGGCCGTACAGCCCGTAAAAATGCATATAAACATTGTGAGCCAGTTTTTCCTCCTCTCGCATCAACAGCAATCCTTCAATATCTGCGTCAGTTAGATGTTCATCGAAAGTACAGCTGTCCTGGCATATCGCAGCCAGTTCTACACTTTTGTCGGCCAAAACCAACGATTCATCAATTCCTTCTGTTTCCGAGCAGGACGTAAAAAATAATGCTCCCGCTGCTACCATTACTGCAATTGTTTTAATCCTTTTCATTTCTCTAAATTTTAGTTCAACTTAATTTATTTCTATCCTCAATTATTTATTCACTTAAATTCCTGTTGCACGTCGGCAATTAACTCCTCTTCCACTATTATTCCGATAGTTGCCATTGCCGCTGCACCAATTATTGTTTCCCCGATTTCCGCGGCCATTGTTATTTGCGTAGGCTGCTCTGCCACCATTTCCACGGGCAAAATTTCCGCGGCCATTTCCATTACCTCTTCCTACATTCTGATTTCGTCCGTAGCCACCATAAGCCTGAAGCCGATCGTATTGAACTTGCTGCTCTTCAGTTAAAAGCGACTTCACCTCGTTGCGGTGTGCCTCCACATTTTTTAGCATTTCCGTTCTTATTTCGCTTTTCTCAACAGCGTTTACAGTTGATCGGCGTTGTTCACGTAACTCATCCATCGTCTTCTGATGACTGGCTTCGAGTTCCTGAATGCCTGTTTCCTGTTCCTCTGTCAGATCTGAAATCTGAGTCAAACAAGGAAGATTCTGATTGTTTTGTACCGGCATTGCTCTTCTTCCACGTTGTGCAAATACGGTTGTTGTTGTTAACACCAGGGCAAAGAACACCCAGGCAACGTTAATTAACTTGCTAGTTTTCATTGTTTTAATATTTAATCGTTATTTACTCTCTATTCTGTCGCCCGTAGCGTCGGCCGCCACGTTGAGGCAACGAAACATCTTCTTTTGATTTTGTCATCGACAGGAAAATTTCTTTCAATTTCTCCTGCTGGTTCGCATCGCAAACTGCTTTCATATCGAGATAGTAATCTGCAGTTAAATCCTTTAAGGTTTTGTGCATTTCTCCAATTTCGCTTGAAATCGAATGAAGTTTTGTGGTGTCAGCCTCGGCTTTTCCCATTTCCTCCACCATTTCAATTCGAAGAAGCGTAAGCTGATCTGATATCCGGCGTGCACTCCGGTTGTAGCTTCTATTCAATTCCCTAAACGATTCTACCTGGTCGGGTTGCAAGTTCAGTTGCTCGCGGAAAAAACGCGTCCGTTGTTCCGAAGGCATCTCAACCTGTTGTTGTTCTTCTGTAGCTTTTTTATCCTGCTGTTTGTGGTACCAGAACGAAATTCCCATCGACAGGTTTGTGGCTGCCAGAATTACAATTACCCAGATTAATATGCGATATGTATTTTTTGTTGCCATTTGTTACTCCATTAAAAATGATTCGATTGGCTCATCTTGCAATTCATTCCAATAAGGAACCATTTCCTGCTCGCTTAAACTACTGTCGGTAATTGCTACCTTAGGCGTTTGACCTAATTTAAAACCGCCATAAATACCCAGTAACAAGATTATTGAAAATGCCACCGGCTGCAGGATCCGAATCAAAACCGGACGCGCAACAGGCTCTTCTTGTGACTGTTTTTCAAGTCGCGCTTTTACACGGGTAAAGAAGAATGGATTTTCATCTGTTACTTTATCGCTATCCAAAATTCGGAGTGTATTTTTCATTTCCGCTGCAAAAAGAGCACACTCCGAACACTCATTCAGGTGTTTCTGAACCTGTTCCATTTCTGAAACCGACAGCTCCTTCTCAAGGAAGAAAATCAACTTGTTATGTACTTTATTACACTTCATCTTTTTAGCAGTTATTAATATGACACGTTCATTCTTAAAAACTTGCGCCTACATGCACTTTTTTTTGTAGCACTTGTATAATTTTTTCTGCAGGCCCTTTTTTGCCCGGAACAAAAGCGACTCAACCGACGAAACCGAAAGGTCCATCACCTGTGCAATTTCCTCGTACGACAGTTCTTCGTATTTGCTTAAAGTAAAAGCCACTTTCTGATTCTGCGGCAAACTGTTAATCGCCTCCTTTAAAATAATTGCCCGTTGTTTGTTCTCGAAGTCGTATTCCGGCTCGTCAGAATTCGCCGTGCTTACCTGCATCACCGCCTTGTTTTTGGCTGCCACCTCATCTTCGAACGAATGAAACCATTTGTGCTTTTTATTATCGCGAATATGGTTCAACGAACGGTTAACCGCAATACGGTACAACCAGGTTGAAAGTTTTGCATCGGCCCTGAATTTATCAATGTTCCGGTACACCTCCACAAAAACATCCTGCGCAATATCTTCGGCATCTTCCCTGTTCTGCACCAAACCATAGCAGGTATTCACCACCAGTTTCTGATGTGTGTCGACCAGTTTTTTGAAAGCCAGTTCGCTCCCCTGTTTTAGTTGTTCTATGATATCGGTGTCGGACATTCTGCTTAGAAAAATACCACTTTTAAAGGTACTGGTAATTATTCAGAAAGGATTTTGTAAACATCGCGCGGTGTAAGATCATTATTCTCCCCAATGGTGCGCAAGGTTTCTGTCGGTTTCGCCACGATGTTGTTCTTTTCCAGAATTTGAATCAATTCATCAGTACTCTTGTTCAGCTCTTTGGAAAAATCCTCAATGGTTTTTCTTCCAACGCCCATTCCCTGACCTTGATTGGCCGGCTGTTTTACAATGATCTCGTAAATCTCCAGAGGAGTTGAATTATTTGCTTCGGCTATTTGTTGCAGGCTTTGGCTATGAATATCCTCATAGGCAATTTTATGACTGTCCAGTTTTCGGGTTATTTCGTCAACCGATTCCATATCTAACTGGTGAGCCAGCTCAGAAAGCGTTAACAACTCGGCATGAGGAACAGGTGCCCGCTCTTCGGTTTTCTCCCACGAGTTAGTTGCACTTTCGCCTAAATCCATAACAGTTTGAAATGGCGGAATGGAAAATACGGTACCGAAAAAGAACACCAGCACCACTACAATTGAAAAAATGAGTTCCTTCTTTTTATTAAATCCTTTTGTGGTTTTCGATTTTAGATAGGATACAAAAGATTTCCAGTTCACCGCAAACAGGTGAAAAATGGAAAGTATGATAAACGCCAGTGAAAAGATGGTATGAACAGCCTGCCAGCCTTCTTTTGATAAACCTGCCAGTTCCCAGTTTACCCAGTGGGCGTAACGTCCGGGAGGAGATACATACAAAATTAAACCCGAAACCAGGATCACTAAAATTCCCCAGGTTAATCCAAAACTTATAAAGGCGCGCCAGCTAAACTTCGTTTTCATTTATTTAAAATTTATGTTTTTGTTTAAATTTTAAGGTATGACACCGAAGCTAGGGAAAACTTGCGCGGGAGTTTCGATATTTATAAATACTTTAAATTACCGCCCATTTAAAATTTCTATTGTAATTAACAATATAAGTATCTATTTTAGTTGGTGTTCCCGATTTTGATACACTTCCAAATAAATCCGAAATTTTACGAAGAGTACTAAATGAAAAATTAAATAATTATGCAGCAGAAGGCAGAAAATGTAGGGACTAAGATGTTACTATTCTTAATCTTTTGTTTGTTAAATCTTAGTTCTTATTCACAAGGAATGCCTAATTCTGAGTTTTTTATAAATCACTATTTTCTTAATAAAATGAAAATAGATTCCATGTCACATTACTGGGTTTATGAACAATCATTGACGAATATTAATACAGAGCAAATTTCAATGAAAGCATTGAGAAATAATGAAAAGCGCAAATTTGATGTAGAGAATCCAAAGGAATATTATCAGCGTTTTCCCATTGACGATATTCTGGACACAGAGAATCTAAACGTTATGAAAAAACAACTTAAGAATTTAGAATCCAAAGGCTGGGATAATAATAAACTCCTTGAAAATATTTCATTGTTAAGGACCAATAAGGACATTGAGAAGATATCACATAAATTATTAAAAAATAAAAGATTTGCAGACAAAGTAAAATGTGTTTATGAATTTTCATTGCCAGTGTTTTCAAAAGATAAAACTGTTGCTATGATTTTTGTGAATTCATATTGTTCAAGAGCACAAGGTGGTGACATTATTATTTTTCATAAGGATAGTAACCAATGGGAGATTAAGTGTTTTTATGAACGATGGATAGCACTTTATGACTGAATAATCAAGAACAGTTTATTAAATGAAAAATTAGGAAACTATGATGCAAAAGGTTGTGATTGCAATTAGTATTATCTTTTTTATTTCTTCCGGACTCGCTCATTCTCAGAATAAAAGCTATAATGAATCGGCATACGAACTTATAAATGAAGTAATTTCAAATAAAGATCCGAATTCTTATCTCAGCAAAGAAGTTCTACCTGTGAACTGGGAGAAATACCTTGAAGTTAACTATTTAAACAACAATAATTCAGGCGTGGACAAGTTTTTTGAACCAATACATCTTGAGTTGTCTGTTGAGGATTTGGAGTTTATGAAGACTATTGCTGTAGAAAAAAAAATTAAGCGCTGGAAAAAGAAATATATTAAGGGCATTCGATTAATCAGAAAGAATAAAAGGATAGATTACTCAGAACACTCAAAATATAAAATATCACAACCTGTGTTTAATGAAGATTTGTCTTATTCGATTATAGTAGAAGAATATATAGGAGGAATGGAGAATGCCAGTTCTTTCATCAGAATCTATAAAAAAATTGAAGACTCGTGGAAAGAAATTGCGTTTGTAGAATTATGGGTAAGTTAAGTTTAAAACAACTCATTCTGGCGCAAATTTGTAATTTGTGCCTTCTCAATTGAATAAAGTCCGGGGCAGTAGAAATTACTTAAATACAGCCCCGGACTTTTCAGAATAGTGATAGCCTCACTTTGAGTGAGACTATCACTGCTCAATGTCTGCTACACTTCTTTTGCCGGAGTCTTTTTACGTTCAATCCAATAATACGCAATCGGCAATACCAAAAGCGTTAAGAATGTTGAAGTTACCAAACCACCGATTACCACTGTTGCCAGCGGGCGTTGCACCTCGGAACCAGGACCGGTATTAAACGCCATTGGAATAAAACCCAAACTCGCTACCAAAGCCGTCATTAATACCGGGCGCAAACGATCTACCGATCCTTCGATGACCAGCTTTTTGAGGTCGCCTTTTTTCTCTTTCCTCAGCATGTTTATATGATCGACCAGCACTATACCATTAAGCACCGCAACCCCGAACAAGGCTACAAATCCTATACTTGCCGTTACCGACAGATACATTCCCCGGAGCCATAGCAGGAAAACTCCCCCCGACAAGGCAAATGGCAGGTTCAGCAAAATCAGTATCGCATAGCGCATTTTCCCGAAGTTAAGGTACATTAATCCGATAATGATAAAAATGGAAAGCGGAACCACCAGCATTAAATGACGCATGGCCCGACGCTGATTTTCGAAAGTTCCGCCGTAATCGATAAAATAGCCTGACGGGATACTGGCACTTTTATCAATCTGTTCCTGCAGCTGCGAAACGTAGGTTCCCAGGTCTATGTCTTTAATGTTGATTCCAACAATTAATCGTCGCCAGCCATTTTCCCGCTGAATTTCGCGCGGACCTTCCTGTAATTCGATATTTGCCACCCGTTTTAACGGAATATAACCGCCGCCCGGAAGATGCACCGGAGCTTCTGCAATTTTTGGCAACTGGTCGCGAATATTTTCAGGATAACGCACTACGATTCCGAAATGTCGTTGTCCTTGGTACAATTGCCCGGCTTCCTGCCCGCCAATACCGGCCTCAACTACTTTTTGCACATCATCCACATTTAAGCCAAACGAAGCCACCGCCTCACGATCAATATTTACCGTTAAGTAAGGCTGCCCTGCCGACTGCTCCACGTAATAATTGTCAGTACCCGGGAAGCCGGAAAGCAAGGCGGAAATATTCTCACCAACTTGATCAAGCACATCCAAATCTTCGCCATAAATTTTTACTGCCAGGTCGGATTTTACGCCGCTTGTTAACTCGTCAACGCGCATAGCAATTGGCTGCGTGAAATTATACGCCAAACCGGGTTCAGTTTGCAAATACGGTTCAATCCGGCTGATGATGTCTTCTTTTGTTACACCTTTCGGCCATTCTTCAATGGGTTTCAGTACCACCCACACATCGGTTTGGTGAACCCCCATCCAGTCGTTAGCCAGATCGGAGCGACCGGTTTTGGGGACCACTGTTTCCACTTCAGGAATATTTTCCATGATCTTGCCGGCCAGCCAATCGGCATTTTCCATCGATTCTTCCAACGTTACCGATGGCATGCGCACCTGTTCTATCAAAATCGATCCCTCATCCAGTTCCGGCAAAAACTCAGTTCCCAATCGTGTCATTAAAAATATCGATACGACGAAGATGGCCAGTGCAGAAGAACCCACAAACCAAAGCTTGTTCATGTTCTTTTCCAGCCCTTTTTGATAGCGCGGCCGCATCCATTGGATCAGGTAGTTTCGGCGTACTTTTACCTTTTTTCGAAATACAACGGCCGACATGGCAGGAACAAAAATCAACGCCAGCAACAACGATCCAAATACTGCTGCTGCCACGGTAATCGCCATCGGGCGGAACAAAATACCTTCCATTCCACTGAAAGTCATGATCGGAACATAAACCATCAGAATAATGAGTACACCGAAAAAGATGGGCCGCACCACATGATTGGCTGCTTTTCGAATCACTTCATCTTTCGACTCTTTCTTGTTCTTTTGCAGGTCGTGAACAATGTTTTCCACCATAACCACCGAACCGTCAACCACCATTCCGAAGTCGATAGCTCCCAAACTCATCAGGTTGGCTGCCAGTCCGAATTCGCGCATTCCGATAAAGGCAAACAACATCGAAAACGGAATTACCATGGCAACAATCAGTGCTCCGGAAATCTCGCCAAGCAACAGCAGTAAAACAACGATAACCAAAAAACCACCTTCCAACAAGTTGGTAGAAATGGTAGAGGTTGTTCTTTTAATCAGGTCCGACTGATCGTAGAATTTCTCTACGCTAACACCTTCCGGCAGACTGCGGTTAATTTCTTCAATTTTATCTTCAATCTCCGAAATAACTTCACGGCCGTTTCCGCCACGCAACATCATCACAATTCCGGTAATCACCTCGCCTTTTCCGTCTTTGGTAACACCACCCTGCCTGATCTGCTTTCCTTCAACAACACTGGCAATATCTTTTATAAAAATGGGCTTGTTATCAATATTTTTTACGATGATATTCCGCACATCATCCATGCTGGTAATTTGCCCCACACCGCGAATAATGTACTGCTCGCCGTTGTGCTGAATGTAATTTCCGCCCGACACACTGTTGTTTTGTGCAATGGCATCCATCACTTCTGAAATACCGATGCTGTAGGTGCGCAGCAAACCCGGCTGAATGATAACGTTGTACTGTTTTACAAATCCGCCAAAGGAATTGATCTCCGTTACCCCCCTTACAATTTTTAATTGCGGAGCGATTAACCAGTCCTGAATTTCGCGCAGTTCCGACAGCGAATAATTTTCACCTTTAACCACATACTGATAAATCTCGCCAAGTGCTGTTGAAATGGGTCCCAGCGAAGGGCTTGAAACACCCGGCGGCAACTCATCGACTATGGATTGCAGCCTTTGACTAACAATCTGCCGGGCAAAATAAATATCTGTTCCCTCATCAAATTCAACGGTAACCGCCGACAGTCCGAATTGCGAAATGGAGCGAACTTCAGCCACATCGGGCAAACCGTTCATGGCCGTTTCTATCGGGTAACTTACCAGCTTTTCTACGTCGAAAGGAGAATAACGACCGGCCTTTGTAATTACTAAAACCTGCACCGGCGTTACATCCGGCTGCGAGTTAATGGGCAGGTTTATCAACGAAAAGTAGCCGGCAACAGCCATTAATATCACCAGAGATAAGGCTACGTATTTTTGACGAACACTAAATGAAATTATATTTTGAAGCATCAGCCGAGTTTTTTATGGTTTTATTCTTCAGAAATGATATCGAAACGCGACAGCGCTTTTAAGCTAAACACTTTTGTAACGGCCACTTCTTCGCCGGCGGAAAGCCCCGAGGCAACAAATACAAAATCGCCTTTTATTTGCTCCACTTCAATGGGTCGGCGTTCAAAAGTATTCGCATCTTTTTTCACAAAAACAATGGGCTGATCGCCATCGTAAGTAAGCGCCTGCAACTGAATGGCCACAGTTTCTTTTTGCGATTCGGAAGTGATTGCCAACCTGAGGTTTTCGCCCGGTTTGGGCCAGCCATCTTCCGACGGAATAATAATATTTACCACCACTGAGCGACTGGTTTCATCCAGTCCGGGATTTACCGAAGTAATTTTTCCTTTTATGGTAACATCTTCCTGCTCACGTTTCGAAATTTCAACCAAATTCCCGGGTTCCACCAGCACTGCATCGCCGGGTGAAACGTAACCGCGAATGAGCACCTCGTGCGTATCGAGGACGCGCGAGAGGTTTTCCAGCGCATTTACCGACTGCCCCAGTTCTACAAAATTCTTCTCGATTACACCGTCTATCGGTGCAACAATTTTTAGTGTTGGCTCAAAATTACCGGAGTCAGAAAACTTGGCAATTTCCGAATCGGGAACACCAACCGCCCGCAATTTCGCGTAGGCCGATTTCAACGATGCCGAAGCACGCTGGTATTCTGCTGTTGCCTGCTCCAACTCGCTGGTGGAACTAATGCGTTCTTCAACCAGCTGCTCTAAACGCGCCAGCCGGCTTTTCTGAAACGATTCCTGCGCATAAGCCTGCAAATATTCCGAAACCAGGTTCCCGTATTCCAGGCTTTGAATTCGAAACAACTCCTGGCCTTTATTCACCCGGTTTCCTTCGTACACTTTAATGGCAGTAACCTGTCCGTTAATTGGTGTACTGATAATGCTGGAATGCCCCGGCGACGGAAAAACAACGCCCGGCGCCAAAATCTGATGATCGACAAATTCGCTTTTTATCGCTTCCGTTTTTATCGAAAGTTCGTCGCGCTCTTTATCCGACAACTTGATTGCAACCACTTTGTCGGTACCATCTTTTAACGATGGCGGCACATCGGTTTCAACCGCTACTTTTTCTTCTTTCGGCTCATTTCCTGAGTTACAGGCTGCAAATGAGAAAAGGATCATTACAATTCCGAGGTGAATAAATTTGGTGTTCATATCGTTTTACTTGTGTATTGCTAATAGATTAATTCCTGATTGAGGTACTGCTCGAGGGCAGCCAGTTGCATATAATAATCGCGGAGGGCAGTTAAATAACGCTGCTCGCTTTTTAAATAGATCTGTTGCGCGTTCAACAATTCAAGGAGGTCGATTTCGCCCAGTTGGTAGGCTCGCAACGACATGCTCTGCAGTTTCGACGAACGCTCCTGCATCGAATCGTGATAACGGTTTACGATCGACCGGCTCACCGAATAATTGTGCCAGGCATATTCAATTTCCTTTTTCATGTTCAGGCGGATTTCCTTTTGGTTCCAAAGCAGCTCCTCCTTTCGGGCGGTGGCCATTTGTATTTTTCCTTTCTGATCGAACGGATACCAGATAGGAATGCTCAAACCAATCTCGAATCCGTTAAAATCGTAGCCGGTTCCGTAATCCTGTTTGTAGAGGCTAAACCGAACATCGGGAAGAATGTTGCTTTTGGCTTCTTTCAGAAAATAATCGGAAGCGTTCAGCAAGTTCATCGAAGCGCGGTAAGCCGGCTGCTCTTCCTGAACCGCCAGTGCCTGAATTTGCGAAATATCGATGTCGGTGGCATAAAGCGTGTCGGCAAACTGAATACTGTATTTCTGCTCTTCAACGGGCAATCCCATAACGTTAAAAAGTCCGTAGCGTGCCTGGTGCAAAATCCACTCACTCTGGTCGAGATCATTTCGGGCTTCATCCAGCTGAATTTCGGCATTTGTCAAATCGATGCCGTTTCCCAAACCTGTCTCGAATTTCGAATAAACTGCATTGTACAGGTCTTGCGCAAGATTTAACTGGTTTTCGCGCGAGCGCTGCAGATAAAGCGCATACACCACTTCGATGTACTTACTTTTTACCTGCGAACTGATTTCCTTCTCTTTAGCAACAATAACATTTTGTTGTGCCTCCACTTCCTGCTTTAAAGCTTTTACACGATAAACCGACGTTAAGGGGAAATCCACTTCCTGCGTTATGGCCACGCGTTTTTCGGCAAACGGCGCCGTTGGATCATCGCTGATACCTTCTTTAAAATAACTGATTTCGGGGGCAGAAACGCCCGTGTTGGTTCGCCACTCGTTTTCCTTTTGAACTAAACGCGCCCGCATTTGGTTGAGCTCGGCATTGTTACCGATAGCCTGTTCTACGGCCTGTTCAATGGTTAACAGCTCGTCTTGTGCATAAACGCTGCCAGCCAGAAATATCAGGAAAACTAAACTGAATTTTGTTAGTCTTAACATGGTTTTTTGGAATTTAACGATCAATTTGTTGTGCTTAAGTTACAAAGAGTTCGGCACTTTGTTCAACTTTTGCCACACGAAAATATTTATGACCCATAGTAAATAACAATATTGGCCTTTATAAACATTTGACACATTAAATTGAAAAAACCTTCGCACCTGTTACCAGAAACTTTATGCAGAATAATTATTTCTGAATGTAAAATTCCTGCTGATTGCCGTTTTATTCCTGTCCCGGTTCAGTCGGCCCACTGTAGGGCGACTCCAGTTTTCGTCCACGGTACGAAAAACGTTTCGACATATACGACAGAATTTCGTTGGCCGTACTTTCAATGGGTTTATTGGAAACATTAATAACAGTAAATCCTCCCCGATCGAAAACAAACATCGCTTTCCGGATCTCTTCGCGCACAGCACGCTGATCGACATATGATTCAACGTGGTGATTATCCCAACTGGCAATCCTTTTCTGGCGATGTGCAATTAACTGGCTGGCTCCAATATGTAATCCGAAAACACGGTTTGGGTCTACCTGAAAAAGTTCATCCGGTGGCTGAATACCGGGTACCAGCGGTACATTTGCCACTTTCCAACCGTACATGGCCAGGTACACGCTTAACGGCGTTTTTCCGGCACGCGAAACGCCGGTTAAAATTATCTCTGCGTTACGCAAACGTTGCGGGCTCATGCCATCGTCGTGCGACAAAGTGAATTCAATCGAATCGATCCGGTCGAAATACTGATGATTGATTTCGCGGTATAATCCGGGATGCACCATCGGCTCCACATCAAGCGTTTCATCTAAATAATCGGCCAGCTCGCCCATTAAGTCAATTACCCGAACTTTAAATTCTTCTGCCAGCTCGTTAATCTTGTGGCGCAATTCGGGATTCACCATCGTATGAGCAATCAAACCTTTATCAGCTTTGGCTCTCATAATGATGTCGAAAACCTCATCTTCGGATGTTACCCGCCCGATAATCTCCACAGGAACCTTGTTCTCGGGGTACTGAATCAATATGGCCTGAACCAGGTTGTTCCCGGCAATTCCCGTTCCGCCCGATACCACATAAATGGGTGCTGGTGATTTTTTGCTCATAACGCTGTGCTTCTATTTCTAGAGGAACAAACAGCGCAAGAAATTAGTTTATTATCAAACGCAAATTGACTTTCTCCCTAAATCCCCTGAAGGGGACCAGATCGTACTCCCCTTTAGGGGTTGGGGGTTATTCAGGTTTTAATTGCATTTTAAAACGGGCCTTGTTTTCTACATTTTGTTTTGAAAACAGATCCGGATGATAGTCGTTGTTCAGGTACAGCTCTGTTTGGTCGAGGTAGAAATCGCTGGCCGGAATACCACTTGTACCTGTCGGAATAATTGTCTCCGAATCATCCCAGTTAGCAGTGCTGAAAATGTGTCGGTGCGATGCGCCGTGCACGGTCTCATACAAATTTTTGTACGAATACGAATACGGGCACACCGTATGAAAACTTCCCGGCACCTCGAACGGTCCGCGGTTTAATTTTAAGGCTTTATTGAGTACATCGACCACTCCCAGCGGATGCGCCAGCGTAAACGAATGTATTTTTCCCCAGCTCCAGTCATCAACATTGTTCCCCAAATTGGCTGTTAGCTCTTCCACCGTTTCGTTAAACGACAGCGCCACAATATCATCAAAGCTTTCGGTTTGTTCGGTCATTACATTATCGGTCCACTGTGAATTACCCTTTGCCAACAGGTTTATCATCAGGTTTTCGAGTAACATTTTCTGTCCCAACATTCCTTCAAATAGTTCCGGCGACAGTTCATCTTTTACCAGGTTCTCCATCGATTTTCGGTACAGAATCTCAAAAATGGATGCTGCCTGACTTTCGCGTGTAAGGTTATAATCCCAACTTTCTAAAGTATTTAAAGCTGCCTGTTCTGTTTCAGTTAATTCTGTTTGTTTTTGCAGCGACTCGATAAAAATTTGTGTCATCTGCTCCGCCGTTTTCGATTTCCAATCGCTGTGCATGGCTTTAAAATCGTCAATACCTAATTTCTCTTTTGCTTCCAGCATTTCCCTGATCCGGTCGATCCGGCTTGGTGTTGCATACCAATGACTGATGTAATAAGGATAATCGTCAGGCGCGGTTTTGTTGTTGGCCGACGACACGTACCCTCTTTCCGGATTAAACTCGTAAGGCAGTTCCTCGAACGGGACCAAACCCTGCCAATCGTATTTACTGCTGTCGCCCGGATAGATTTGAATTCCCGAGCCGGCGCGAAGAGGCACTCCGGCACTGCATTGTAAACCAATATTTCCTTTCGTGTCGGCATAAACAACATTCTGGCTCACCGATTTAAAGGTGCTTACTGCATCACGAAAATCGCTCCAGTTGTTGGCACGGTTCAACTTAAAAACGGTGCGGATCTCGTTACTCATTTCGTTGCCCAGCCAGCGAATGGACAACGGTGTTTCTTTTTCCTTTTTAAAACGATTGACCATTGGCCCGCGGTGCGTAAATTTCAACTCCTCTGCAAACTCCTCGCCCTCTTTCGTTTTAATAATCTCCTTTTTAATTTTTAGATCGTGCCAGGCACCATCGAACCAGTATTTTGTAGAGTCTTCATTTAATTTTTCGGCATAAAAATCGAGGTCGTCCACCATTACATTGGTCATTCCCCAGGCAATGCTGTCGTTGTGGCCGCAAATAACAAAAGGCTGACCGGGAACCACCAGCCCGGTTACATTAATTTTCCCCTCAACAACCTGGTGCATCTGGTACCAGATTCCCGGGGCGAATAATCCCAGATGCATGTCGTTAGCTAAAAGCGGCATTCCGGTTTCGCTCTTTTTGCCTGCAACCGCCCAGTTGTTACTTCCGTTAAAAATCTCGGCACCCAGTTCTGTCAGGTTCTCTGAGGCAGACAATAAAGTCTCCGATGCTTCTATCTCAATATTTCCAAACTCGGGATAAATAGCTGTTTTATGATTTTTCAAATCCGGTATCAACTCGGCAATTTTTTCATCAGAAACCTCGGTGCGCAACTGGTGCAGAAAATACTCCGTTCCCCAACCCATCGATAAATCCCACGACATGTAACCAATCAGGTTGATTGAATGTACCGGTTCCCACCATTCGGGTTGGTAACCTAAAACCTTAAACTCGGGAGCTAAGGGGAATTTCGCAATATATTGATTTACCCCATCAGAAAAAGCTTCGAGAGCAGCTACAACCTCGGGATCAGAATTATCAAGTATTTTCTGTGACTTTTCCTGAATGCGTAAGGCCCGCATCATCAAATCAGTTTCCACCTGGTCTTTTCCCAATATTTCTGATAATCGTCCTTGTGTTACCCGCCTTAAAAGATCCATTTGCCAAAGCCGGTCTTGTGCCATTGCAAATCCCACGGCACGGTACATATCGGCTTCATTTTCGGCATAAACATGAGGAATAGCGTGCTCGTCGCGAATTATTTCAACATCCGATTTCAAGCCGTATAAAACAAAATCTTTGTTGTAATCGGGTACCGCGGCCGTTTTTATAAATTGAAGAAGAACAATACCTGAAATTGCCACAATGACAATAAAGAATAGTAAACCAAATAAAATCCATTTTGTAGTTTTCATCGTTAAGCGATCTGTTTTTGATTTTTATACAAGCGAAATATATTCAACTGATTTTTACGAACGTCTGAAAAAAGAAAAGGTTTTAACACCTGAAACTTTAATTATTTCTATATTTAGAACTATAAAATTAAGTTAATTAAGCTATTATGAAGAAACTAATCATTCTTTTTTTCCTTGGAGTTTATGCGCTTACCAGTGTTGCGCAGGAAGCCGACAAAATTGTTGGTATATGGTGGAATGATGAAAAGACCACGAAAATTGAGGTAGAGAAAAAAGACGGTAAGTACATCGGTACCATTGTATACATGATCCCCGAAAAATACGAAAACGGAGCGCCTCCTAAAGACGATGAAAATCCGGATCCGGCATTACGCGACCGTTCGGTTGTAGGAATACAAATTCTGAATGGATTTGAGTACGATGCAAAAAAAGAAGAATGGAAGAATGGTACCATTTACGACCCAAAATCGGGTAAAACCTACGATTGCTACAGCTGGATGGAAGGCGACGATCTACTAAAACTGAAAGGATTTGTTGCCGGAATACGTATGCTGGGCCGCAGTTCGGAGTGGTATCGAACAACGCTTTAGTATCACAGTGCTGTCATTTCGACGAAGAATGAGGAGAAATCTCTTTCATCTTGAAACAGATTTCTCAGTCGTACCTCCTTCGAAATGACAGCATTTGATGAACTCAAAAATTAACCCGAAACCTGAACATCAAAACCGGCTTCACGTACACGTTCGGCAATTACATTCAAATCTTCCAACGAAACTTTTTCGAGCGTTTCAATCGGGGTATCTCGGGCAATGGTGTAGATCATTACCTGCAGAGGCTTGATTTTTTTCAGCAATTCTATCCAGGCTGAGATCTCTTTCTCAGTAGTATTATCAATGGTTTTGCCTTTGTAACTTCCGCGCACAAACATCGTTTGAATGATCACCTTACCGTTAAAAGCGATCAGTTGTTCGATGGTGTTCGAGAGCTTGAAATTACCTTTTGGGCAATCCAGCAACTTTACGGTTTCCTCAAATGCCGAATCCAGTTTCTGAATATTGTCTTTTATTTTCAGCAAAGCCTCAAAAACCGATTTCCGATGAATCATGGTTGCATTGGAAAGCACAGCAATTCGTGCATCCGGAGTAATTTCATCACGTAGCGCAATGGTATCATCGATAATTCCTGCAAACTCTGGATGCAAGGTTGGCTCACCGTTTCCGGCAAAAGTAATTACATCAGGGAGTTCATTGGCAGAAACCATTTCGTGCAGTTTCACTTCTAGGCGCATTTTTACATCGGCGCGCGACGGGAACGAAACTTTTTCTTTGTACTCGCCGGGTGTAAAACCACATTCGCAGTAAATACAATCGAACGAACAAACTTTTGCTTCGGTAGGCAGTAAGTTTATACCTAGCGACACACCCAAACGGCGGCTTTTTACCGGCCCAAATATTATTTTATCGAATAAAAATGTTGCCATAGAATAGATCTTTACAGTTAATAAATCACTGAAAAGGTTTGATTTTTAAAGGAAAGTCAGGCTTCGCCTGCAAAAAGAGATCTCGTTTCTGATGAATTACTGGATCTCAAATGTTGTTTCGCCAATTTCATTTCCATCGGCAAACAGGTTAATGGTATAGGTTCCCGGCATCATTTCGGGCTCGTTGGTATTATCCCAGAAAATAGCCACCGGTAAATCCTGTCCTTCGTAAACTACCTCGCGCATTGCCGAATATTGGATTTTCAAATCTTCAAACTGAAAAACATCGTTTTCCGATTTTACCATTAACAGCTGATCGGGGCGCATAATTCGCACGTAAATCTGCTTAGGCCCTCGCTTGGCCGTTGTATTTTGCCCCAGCACAAAGTAAATACGCACTTTGGCTGTACGTTTTGCAAACTTGGTCTCTTTGCTGCGGGTATTCAACGGCTCCGCCACCAACTGACGTGTTTCGAGCATGGCAGCACGTTTCAGGTTTTGTTGCAGGCGTTCTTTTTCCTGGTTAAGCTGTTGATTGGTTTGCTCAACCTCTTTGTATTGTTGTTTTACCTCGCGGTTTTCCGCCATCAGCTCTTCGTTACGTCGGTTCAGCGAATCGATCTGCACCACAAAATCACGCATAATTCCGCGCAGAGTGGTTACCTGTTTCTGGTAGTCCGAAATTTTCGAGAAGCTTACTTTTTTGGTTTGCTCCACTTCAATCAGTAAATCTTTTACTTTGGTTTGAGCCACAAAAAGCTGCTCGCTAATTGTATCATTTTCGGTTTTTAACGAATCGTAACTGGCAGCAATTTCGGTTAACTGATATTGAATGGAATCTTTTTCAGCCGTAATTTCGTGCATTATCACTTTATGATCCCGTCGTTGCATAAAAAACAACACCAATACAACTGCCAATACCACAGCAAGAACAATAACAATTATATTGTTTCTCATGTTTTTCGAATCTTTCTGCATCGCATCAATCTGGCTACTCATAAACTTTAATTTTTTTGTCCTGCCATTATTAAACGAAACAAAAATAATAATCTTTTATCCGGTGGCAAGTCAGCTTAAAATTTATTCAAACAATTAACGGAGATATACGTTTAGTTATTTATATTAATTCTAAATAAGACTTTCAACTATTAATCAAAATCACTCTCACAGAAGAGATAAAAACAGAAAATAATGAACAAAAATATACTCCTTTTATGTCTCGTACTTCTTTCTTTTTCATTAAAATCGATGGCCCAAAACGAACATTACGATGCAGTAATTATCGGACATGTTGTTTCTGAAGGTCAGCATATTCCATTCGTCAATATTTATCTTGAAGATACTAACTACGGAACTACGACTGATGTTACCGGCCACTATATGATGGTTGACCTACCCATTGGCGAGTTTACCATTGTGGCCAAAATGATCGGCTACAAGGAAAGCAAAAAACAGGTGGTTTTAAAAGCCGGCGAAACGGTCGAGGTTAAGTTTGATCTGGAAGAAGATGTAATTCACATGGACGAAGTGGTGATTACCGGCACAAAAACATTTAAACGGCAAACTGAAAGTGCTGTAATTGTGAATGTGCTTGATGCCAAAACCATTGAAAAAGTAGCGGCGCAAACCATTTCCGAGTCATTGAGTTTTCAACCCGGATTACGCATGGAAACCGACTGCCAAACCTGTAATTACACGCAGTTACGGATGAATGGTTTGGGCGGCGCTTACAGCCAGATTCTAATTAACGGTCGCTCTGTTTTTAGCCCGCTTACCGGACTTTATGGCCTCGAGCAACTGCCCACCGAAATGGTTGAGCGCATCGAAGTTGTTCGTGGCGGAGCGTCTGCACTTTACGGATCGAGTGCCATTGGCGGAACCGTAAATATCATTACCAAATTGCCGCAGCGAAATTCGTACGAAGTTACGTCCAACAATTCCATTATCGGCAGCGACGCACTCGACTACAATGTAAGTGCAACATTAACCGCCTTATCGCAAAAACGGAACGCCGGAATGTCAATGTATGCTTTTCACCGCCAGCGCGACGCTTTTGATGCTAACGGCGATAATTTCTCGGAGTTACCGGAAATAAAGAACAACTCGTTTGGCATTAATTCCTTCTTCCAAATCGATGAAGATCAGAAAATTGAGGCGAATTTCTCGAGTACCTACGAATACCGTTTCGGAGGCGAAATGATTGACGGACCGGCCTACCTGGCCAAACAATCGGAAGAACGGACTCACAATGTATTAATGGGAGGAATCGATTACACCTACACCCCAACAATGCGTACCAGTTTTGTTCTTTATTCTGCCGGACAGTATACACAGCGCGATCATTTTACCGGCATTGCACCCGACGAAGGACAGGAATTACAGGACTATAACAATGCGCCACCTTACGGCGATTCAAAAAACTCGACCTACCAAGTTGGGGCACAGGTAAACCACGCCATAAACGATTTTGTTGGCGCCGGCACTAACATTCTTACTTTTGGCACCGAGTTTATTTACGACGACGTTTTTGATGAAATTACTGCTTACGATTATTTGATCGATCAGCAAACCAAAAACTTTGGTGCATTTATTCAAAGCGACTGGTCGATTACTCAAAAAACAACTTTGCTGGCCGGAGTACGTGCCGACAAACACAATTTTGTCGATAAACTGGTACTGAACCCGCGGGTTTCGCTGCTGCTGAAACCTGATTCGTACACACAGCTGCGTCTGTCGTGGTCAACCGGATTTCGTGCACCGCAAGCTTTTGATGCCGATATGCACATTGCTTTTGCAGGCGGAGGAATTCAAACCATTGAACTGGCCGACGATCTGGAAGAAGAGCGTTCGCAAAGTTTAAGTGCATCGTTAAACTGGGACAAACCTACCGAAAAACACATTATTGGATTTACGCTGGAAGGATTTTACACCCAGCTAAAAGATGCTTTTGTTTTGGAAGAAGTGGGAACCGATGATGCCGGTAATTCGTTGATGGAAAAACGCAACGGCGGGAACAGCCAGGTGTACGGCGCTACTTTTGAAGCACGCTCCAATTTCGACCGTAAACTACAAATTGAGGCTGGAATAACCGTTCAACGCAGCGAGTACGACAACGCCGTTAATTGGTCGGAAGAATTGCCGGGTGAGAAAAAGTATTTGCGCACGCCCGAAACTTACGGCTACTATACACTTACATGGACGCCGACGAACCGGTTTAGCGCATCGTTGTCAGGAGTGTACACCGGAACAATGTTGGTGCCTCATTACGGTTTGGCCGGTGATGCAGGTACAATCGATCAAGACGTGCTTTTTGATTCGCCATCATTTATGGAAACCAACGTAAAAGTGGGTTACACTTTCGAGCTGAAAAGAATCGATTCATCGATTGAAATATTTGGCGGCGTAAGCAACCTGTTCGATAATTACCAGGATGATTTCGACAAAGGTAAAAACCGCGACAGTGGTTATGTTTACGGTCCGGCAAAACCGAGATCAGTTTTCTTTGGAATTAAACTGTTTAATTAAAAGAGATAAAAAAAGCTGCCCAACACAATTGCCGGGCAGCCTTAAAGCACATATATTTAAAAGCCTAATACAGACTTCCGATCTTTATCCCAAAATAAATAGTTCTTGGAGATAGCGGTCCATACACATACGATGGATCGCGATCGATGCCTGTATCAAAATCTTCCTGATAGCTGTTAAAGATATTTTTCACACCACCGTTCAGCTCTACTTTCATGTAGTCTGACAAACGAAAATGGTAGCATAGTTTTACTCCTGTATCGAAAAACGAATCGCTTTCGCGCAATTCGCCAACTTCAGGATTTGCGATTCCGGGGCCAAAATAAGGCACCAGCATTTTGCCGGTGTAATTGCCGGTAAGCGCAATATCGAAAACGGGAGTTGGGCTGATATTCGCACTCAGGTAACCGTAAGTATTTGGCGTTCTGAAAAAGCGCTTTTCGCCAAATTCCTGTTCTGCCTCAAATTCACTTTTCTGAACGGTAAAGCCGGACTGCAACTGGAATTTTTGCGATGGCGACGCATTCAATTCAATATTGATTCCCTGCACGCGCGCTCCGTCTTCGGCATTTACACGGGTGTAAACTACGGTTCCATTTTCGTCGGGCGTACCGTATTCGTTGGCAAACGGATCAACCAATTGGGTGTAAAATCCTTCCACCAACAACTGATATTGCCAGTCGCCAAATTCGTTTGAATAATCAAGCGATGCCGTAAAACTATTTGATGATTCCTGTTTCAGGTTCGGATCATTCTCATGAAGCACTTTTCGCGATCCTGACGTTTCAATGTGAAGGTCTTCGTCAAAAATCTGCGGTGCACGGAAACCGCGGCCAAAACTACTTCTGAACTGCAGGTGATCGGCAATATTATACAACAAACTCACACGTGGACTCAATACTTTTCCGTTCACATCATCGCTGTTTTCTATCTTCTCCTCAATGTTGTAATGATCGAAGCGCAAACCGGCACTAAAAACCACTTTATCCGTTTTCCACTCCGACTGCAAAAAAGCGCCGTAATTGGTCATTCCCTGATCGGCAATTTGTGTATTTTCGTAGTGCACATCATCTACAGGATCGTAATAACCAAGTTTTTCATCTTCCAATGAACTCCCGCTGGTTTCAATTCCTGAAGTAATTGTTGCCGGAGAAAACAACAGGTAATCAATATTCCGAATGTATTGCAAACCCGCAGCATAAGTCAAGTCCTCAGTATGTCCGTATGCCGATGGATCTTGCTCAGCGCCATAATACGAACCGCGGTCAACACCCTGCATCGATACAAATGCCGAAAACTTATCATTATCGCGAAGCAACAGATCGAAATTCAGAGCGCCCGAATTAATCTGGTGTTGCACACTTTCCGAGATATCCGACTCATGCAGCGGAAGCTCGAATTTATTTCCTCCGCGACGGTCTTCGTTTATATTAAAATAATCGACGGTAATTTTACCACGGTTCGCCACACGCTGGTAAAAACGTGCTCCGATTGTTGTATTGTTGATACTTGCCAACTCCGAAAATCCATCGCTATTGGCATCAAAAGGATCGCGTTTTCGGTGAAATCCGAAGATGCTCATTCCCGTTTTATAATCGTCGGTTACAAACGAGCCATTAATGTTGATGTTGTAATCGCTGGCTGCATCGTAGTCGCTTCCGGCTCCCACAAAACTATGGTTTACTGAAGTTTCGAAACTGTTCGTTACCGGGTCCTTTGTAATCAGGTTGATGGTTCCGGCAATGGCGTTACTTCCGTACATCGACGAACCGCCACCACGAATTACCTCCACCCGCTCGATCATATTTGCGGGAATCAACTCGAGGCCATAAACACCGGCCAGCCCGCTAAAAACCGGACGCGAGTTAATAAGAATTTGCGAATATGGTCCTTCCAAACCGTTCATTCGCACCTGCGAAAAACCACAGTTCTGGCAGTTGTTCTCCATGCGCAAACCAGGCGAGAAATTCAGTCCTTCGCTTAAGGTTACGCTCTGCACACGATCGAATAATTTTGGGTTTATACTGTTTACAATGGTTGGCGTTTCTTTACGGCTTTTGGCATTCCGGTCGGCCGACACAACTACCTGTTCAATACCGATATTATCCGGCTCCAACTCGGCCAGAATGGTAATACTCTTTTTGGCTTCCATTTTCACTTCTTTCTCAAAAGTTTGGTAACCAATTGCCGAAATTACAATCACTTGTTTTCCAAGTGGTAAGTGGCTCATTTTAAAATGCCCGGTAGCATCGGCTGCCGTCCCGATGGTAGTACCCTTAAGGGTTACCGTTGCAAACGGAATATGTTCTTCGCCCGATTTTACATCGCCAAAAAGCATGGCATCGGTCTTATCTTTTTTGTCGTCTTCAGTCCCTTCTGCCCAGGCAATCTGGCAAGAAAAGAACAGCAATAAAATTGCATATATGGGTTTCATAATATGTGTAATATGTTGTTTTCAAACTACTAAATCTGTCTTTTTCGAAAAGCGATAAACCATCGCCTCAGCCATCCCAAACTTTGGTTAAAACGGAAGACAAGCCATTTGAACGCAGACGGCCAGTTGTTGCAATTTTGCAACGCTAATAAGTATTTTGAAAACTAGGCAGGAGGCGCCCGGGGAATGGTATGACGGGAAACAGGAATCGTTACTTCCTGCTCATTGTAAACAATATAATCGACATGAACAACAGGCACTTCAAAATTGAAAGCGGTAAGTCCCGGAGTATCATAAAGATCGGAATGCAGCGAGGAATAAAGATTGATTTCCCGTTGCGAGTGTTTGTGATCGTTACCATCCGAATCGGATGTTGGGTGCGAGTGAGTTACAACAATACCGTTTGCATAAACGTGGGTATGTTTATTTTGTATTGAAGTTTGAACGATGTACAAATACACCGGAAGAATCAATACAAACAGTAAATTTGTATGTTTTCTTATTAAATTCACTCAATCGATTAGAGGGAGCTAAATTAAGAACCTTTCTAAATAAAAAACAGAACAAATGCTATTTTTGCATTTTATTTAACAATGGCAAAACGCAGACCAACATTTAAGTTATACAGTTACGGCGAGTACTCTAAATGGGATCGGGAAAGTAAAGATATTCCCAAAATATTGGATTTCACCACAGAAATAAAAGCTGAAATTGGAACTGAGTTTGGCTACGTGCTGCACATTAAAAACGGCAAGGGCGAGAAAGTTGATTTTCAGATCGATCATCCGCCATTTACCGACGATGAAGGGAATTTGCGTCCTCCGTTTACCGGCGAACAGTTTATTCGCACCAATGATTACGAGTTTTACCTTGGCGATTGTATTTGGGAACCGTTGGAAGACAAGTTGGGAAAATGGGAGCTAACCACCTGGTATAATGGCAAAGTGGTTGCTCACAAAATTTTCACGTTGATGTAACTATTTGGCTACTTTTTTCACCTCGGCCGACAGTCTTTCCAACGCGGCATCGGCAGCAGCCAACATATCCTGAACGACCTTTTTGTAATACTGTTTTACCAACTTCGAATTATCTTTTCCATCAGGATGAATGGCACGCAAACGCAATTCGCGATGACTTTTTACAATATCGCCGGCAATTTCGTACACCGCCTTTTCGTCTACTTCGTTGTTATATTCCATCACGTAAAAACAATCGCTTAAAGCCATCGACATAATCAAATCAATGTCTTTTTTAAGGTCTCTTACACTTGCCATAATTTTATTAATAAAGTTTATTAAAGGTAGAAAATTTAACCGAAAATGTAGCTGCCCGGTTTATCTCTGCTGAAAACCACCAGATCCGCTGTTTCCCGGTCGGAACATACTGTTATTTCGTTGCTCTTCCTCTTCTTTTCGTTGTTTCTCCAATGCTTCTTCGCGCTTCCGTTCTTCTTCTTCCTTGTCGCGGATATTTTTACTGAAAAGCGGATCGGGCGTTAAATCCCAACTGTGACTTTCGCTCCAGTTCGAGCGCAGTTTTATCACTTCCTGCACATAGGCCACACGCTCGGGTTGCACTTTGTCCTGGAAACTTCCGGCATCCCATTTGCCGTTTCCATTGGCATCGTAAATAACTTTTACCTTGTACTTTTCGGGTGCCAGATAATTAAACAACACCGTGCCGTTTTCAGCAAAGGTTTTTTGGCGCAACACCTCTTCGTTGTCGCCATTTTTCAGGATTTGAACGATCATCGGCATGGTAACATTCGTGAAATTAAATTCAAGGCTGCCATAATAATCTTCTTCGCGTGTTTTAAAACGCTTGGTATAAGCCTTGCTGGTAATTCCGAAAATATTTACACAGGCTGCCGAGTCGATCTCGAGGCTGTATTCGGTTTCCGGCTCCCAATTGTAACCAATCGAGTAACTCCGGTATTTTGTAGTGTCTTCTTTTACATTTATCGGCAAAGCATTTTTCAAGGTATCAGCCGCATAATACATTTTCACCATCGAAGTGTTGAAACTTTCAACCGGCTCAGGCGATACAAATCGGATCATTCCGTTCAGCTCCATGGTCGACGGAATATCGGTTTGCCACGTAAACTGCGGAATTGGTTCCGGTTTCGGCTCCTCTTCTTCCTCCTCCTTGTCACGTCTACGGCTTTTCTTTTCCGCTTCCACTTCAGGGTCTTCCCAATGCATCAAAACCGTGTCGTTTTGCACGTAAGGCATCCCGGCTGAGTCCAGTTGTGTGTAGCACAATTCCATATAAAGCGAGTCGTATCTCGAAACCATTGTGTCGGTAATCCACATCAGCACCGAGTCTTTTTTAGTGCCATATTCGAACATTTGCCAGTCGCTGGCTTCGTGGTCAATCAGGTTCACCGAAAAAGTATCGGCAATCGATTCATTGAACAGGAACAAACACTTATTCCGGCTCTCGCGTTCGGTCGATTCAACATACTGCTCAAAAATATCCTCCATTACATAACGCATGTAAAATGGCTCGGGAGAAAAATGTGTATGCCCCAAAACCAGCATCGAATCTACGCCACTAACCACTGTGTCGGCTTCGGCATGAAAATGTGCTTCAGGAATTACCAATGTATCCAGAAACGCAATTTCTTCTGCTCCTTCGTTGTACATCAGGTCGTTGTTCATGTCGTTTATGGCGAACAGATTGTAAGTTCCTGAAGCAATATTATCAATCATAAACAAACCTTCTTCATCGGTTTTTGCAATGTAATCGGGGCGTACCCTGAACACTGCTGAATCGTGAAGATTTGAATGCAAAACCAGCAACGAACCATCTTCGTTTGGTTCTAAGTTAAAGGCATTTATTACACGTCCGGCCACTCGTAACGAGTCGTATTCGGGCCCGGTGCTAAACGAAAAACGTAGGTTTTTAAGCGGATTTTGTTCGTTGTTATCTACAATCGAATTTTTAAAATCGAGCGAATAAGTTACGCTGTCTTTTAAATCCTCGTTGAATTCGATGATCAGGGTTTTCGATTTGGTTTTTATCGACGGGCGTTTCTCCAGAGGCGGCGAAATTACCAGCTGCTCCGAGATTTTATCCGTTTGTAAATATTCGTTGAATGTAAACCTGACATCCTTTTTATCAAAGTTCAATGCGCGGTACTCCGGGCTGGTTTCCAGCAAAATCGGTGGCACCGAGTCGCGCGGGCCTCCGGCCGGCATACCAATATTGGCACACGACGAAATAATGACCACCCAGGCCAGCATTGCAACAATAAAAAACGGCAGTTTCCCCTTTAACTTCATAGGCTTAAAATGTCTGTTTTCAAGGTGTTCACAGGCAAAATACCGAACCCTTAAAATGGTTTACAAACATACAAATTCCTGTAAATATAGGAGGTGCCGAGTTGTTAAATATTCCGAAATAAACCTACCAACGTTGTGAATTTGTTCGCAACTTCCGCATTTATTATTGAAACATGAATAATAATTATTTTAACTTGCTAGTGATAATTAAAACAAAATGGGAAGAAAGAAAAAGAATAAGCTGCGCAAAAAGAAACGCGGCGGCACATACAACAAGAAAAAGCTAAAAAACGCCATACTTTCAACACTATACGAAAACCCCGGAAAGACCGTTAACTACCGCCAGATCTCAGGTTCGCTGAGCATAAAAGACCCTGAAACACGCAAATTGATTAACGTTGCATTGCAGGAACTAGCCGACGACGGTTACCTCGATCAGATTTCGCGGGGTAAATTCAAACTGAAAGCACGCACCGGAAAAGTTACGGGTATTATAGAAATGCAGCCACAAGGTTTTGCCTATGTTGTCAGCGACGAGCTGGAACAACCGGCTGTAATTTCATCGCGCAACCTGAATCATGCCATGGAAGGCGACAAAGTGCGAATCCATGTGTATGCACGGCGTAAAAAGCACGATTTGGAAGGCGAAGTAACCGAGATTCTGGAACGGGCAAAAACAATATTTGTGGGAACTGTACAAACCACCAAGAACTTTGCGTTTTTGGTTCCGTCAGGGAAAGTTGGTTTCGATATTTTTATTCCGAAAGAAAAACTTAACGGCGCAAAAGACGGGCAAAAAGCCATTGCCGAAATTAAAGACTGGCCGGCAAAAGCACGCAGTCCGTTTGGGGAAATTATTGAAGTTTTGGGCGACACCGGCGATAACGATGCTGAAATGCACGCTATTTTGGCCGAGTTTGAATTGCCACACAAATTTCCTCAAAACGTGGATAAAGCCGCTGAAAAAATTCCGCTTGAAATTCCGAACGAGGAGATTAAAAAGCGGCGCGATATGCGCAAAACCACCACATTTACCATCGACCCGGCTGATGCAAAAGATTTTGACGATGCACTGTCGCTGAAAAAACTGGACAACGGAAACTGGGAAGTTGGTGTACACATTGCCGATGTTACCCATTATGTGCGCCCAAATACTATTATTGAAAACGAGGCACAAGATCGTGCAACATCTGTTTACCTGGTCGACCGGGTAGTTCCGATGCTTCCCGAGCGGCTGTCGAACGGTGTTTGTTCGTTGCGGCCGAAAGAGGATAAATTGTGTTTCTCGGCTGTTTTTGAAATTACCGAAGATGCAAAAGTGAAAAAACAGTGGTTTGGGAAAACTGCCATCCACTCCGACCGGCGATTTACCTACGAAGAAGCACAGGAAATTATCGAAACCGGCCAAGGTGATTTTTCTGAGCAAGTGCTAAAACTGAACGAACTGGCGATAAAATTGCGCGACGAACGTTTTGGTAGCGGATCGATTGCTTTTGAGCGCGTTGAAATGAAATTTGATATTGATGAGAAAGGAAAACCAATTTCAGTGTCGTTTAAAGAATCGAAAGAATCGAACCACCTGATTGAGGAATTTATGTTGCTGGCCAACAAAAAAGTGGCCGAGTTTATTGGCAAAGTTCCGGAAAAGAAAACGCCGAAAACCTTTGTTTACCGTATTCACGACAAACCTGATCCCGATAAACTTTCAGCATTCAACACATTTATAAAACGTTTCGGGCACGGTATTCAACTTGCAACGCCACGCGCCATTTCAACTTCGCTAAATAAATTATTAACCGAAGTAAAAGGTAAAAACGAGCAGAATGTGGTTGAAACGCTGGCCATCCGAACAATGGCAAAAGCGGCGTATTCAACCCGAAACATTGGGCACTACGGACTTTCGTTCGATTATTATACGCACTTTACCTCGCCAATCAGGCGCTACCCTGATATGATGGTGCACCGTCTGCTGGAAAAATATTTAGACGGAGGACGTTCGGTTAACGAGCAAAAATATGAGGGGCTGTGTAAACATTCGTCCGACATGGAAGCGAAAGCAGCCAATGCCGAACGGGCATCGATAAAATATAAACAGGTAGAGTTTATGCAGGATCATATCGGCAAAGTTTACCCAGGAACCATTTCGGGTGTTACCGACTGGGGAATATATGTTGAACTGGAGAACAAAATTGAAGGCATGATTCCGATTGCGCAAATGGATGATGATTTTTATATTTTCGATGAAAAGAATTATATGCTGGTGGGTCGTCATTCACGTAAAAGTTTTCAGTTGGGCGAAAAAATAAATGTACGTGTTTGGCGCACCAATCTTGAAAGAAAGCAACTCGACTTTAAACTGGCTGAGCAGGATAAGGAATAGCTATTCGAATATTACCCGGATAGATTTCAACCAGTTACAGGGTATTCAAACAGCAAAAGTAAATGTCGTCTGCCAGAGTAAAATGTTCTAAAAAATAATAACGGCTAAAATAAATAGTTATATTTGGCCAAGTTTTAACAAAGACAAAACGTTTCAATTCATGCAAAATTCAACGGAAACTGCGAATAAAAAGGATGTAAACAGGGAAAATATCCTAAAGATTGCACGTGAAATTTTCAGCAAATACGGCTACAAAAAAACCACACTCGACGACATCGCTAATGCAGTTCGCAAAGGAAAAAGTTCGCTTTATTACTATTTCAAAAGCAAAGAAGACCTTTTTCAGGCTGTTATTATGAAAGAAGTCGACATTTTGGCGTACGAACTTGAGATTGTGATCAACAGAAACACCGATCCGGTGGACAAGTTGCGCGATTACATTTTAACCAAAATGGCTACTTTCCGTAATTTGGCGAATTTCTATCATGCCATTGAAAACGACGTTACCGCCGTTGGATTTATCGACGAAGTAAAAATTAAATACGAACAAGACGAGATCAGGATGATCAAACGAATTCTGATTGAAGGTGTTCGGAAAAATGAATTTGAGATTTACGATTTCAACCTGGCTGCCATTGGTATTACCACCGCAATTAAAGGACTGGAAATGCCGCTTGCCGCAGGAAATTACAGCGATGTAAATCTGGAACGAAGCGTTGATATTATTCTGAAAATTATGTGCTACGGAATAATGAAAAGGTAGTTCTCAATCAAAAAAAACAACCATACAAAGGCTGTTGGAGTAATCCGGCAGCCTTTTTTATTTGAACGCTAATAACACAGGTCAATAGGATTTTTCACTTATTAATCGGAAATCCTGGATAACAAAAATAGATTTGATTTACTCAGCTTAAGTTTAGTGCTTTTCAAAATTTATAAAAAAGAAAAGGCTGCCCTTCTGACAGCCTTTTTAACCTAAACCAACTAAACCTAATAAACCACAAACTTGCCAGAACGACAAGCCTGTTGTTTGTCTTAAATATCGTTTACTTTTTTACTTCGTATATCTGCCACAAAGATATCAATTTTTTTTAGTTGAAAGACTCACACAGTAAATTCTACCTTTTTCGTTTCCCACAAGATAACATTCTCTTATTTTTGTGTCGAACAATGTCCATAATATGAAACGAGCATCTAAATTCAATACGACCAAATTCAGCAAAGAGGTGCGAGTTGCATACAATACCTTAAACAACCAACAATTTTAATCGTATGAAAAAGCTACTATTCCTTCTTACAGCTTGCCTGTTGTATTCTCTCAATACCTTTTCCCAACCTAAATACGAATTCAGAGCCGTTTGGGTTGCTACCGTTGTAAACATCGACTGGCCTTCGAAACCCGGATTAAGCACGGATGCTCAAAAAAGGGAAATCGTCGATATTTTAAATTTACATAAAAGTTTGGGCATGAATGCCATTATTTTGCAGGTACGCCCGGCTGCCGATGCTTTTTATCAGTCGGATTTGGAGCCGTGGTCGCGTTACCTCACCGGTGTACAGGGACAGGCACCGCTGCCTTTTTACGATCCGCTGAAGTTTTGGATCGAAGAATGCCACAAACGAGGAATGGAATTGCACGCCTGGTTAAATCCTTACCGTGTGGCACAAAAACTCGACGATCCGCTATCAATCGATCACATTGCATTTCGTCATCCTGAATGGATTTTAAAATATGGCACCCGCTTGTATTTCGACCCGGGATTACCACAAGCCCGCGAATTTGTTACCGACGTGGTGCAAGACATTGTAAAGCGGTATGATGTGGATGCCATTCATTTCGACGACTATTTTTACCCTTATCCGTTAAAAGAAGAATTCCCCGATACCACTTCGTTCAAACTCTACAACCGTGGATTTACTGCAGAAAATAAAGCCGACTGGCGCCGCGAAAATGTGGACATAACCATTAAAATGCTGAACGACTCGATTAAAGCCACAAAACCCTGGGTTAAATTTGGTATCAGTCCGTTTGGCGTGTGGCGCAATAAAACCGACGATCCGATGGGTTCCGACACAAAAGCCGGGACAACAAATTACGACCAATTGTATGCCAACATTATAAAATGGCAAAAAGAAGGCTGGATCGATTATACATTGCCGCAACTGTACTGGCAAATTGGGCACCCAACTGTCGATTTTCAACTGTTGGCCAACTGGTGGAAAGATCATGCATACGGCCGCGCGATGTACATTGGGCAGGCACCTTATAAAGTAAGCAGCACTTCGCAAACCAAAGAGTGGACTGAGCCAGACCAGCTGACAAAACAAATACGAATATTGCGTTCGATACCCGAAATTCAGGGTTCGTCGTTTTACAGCAGTAAATGGTTTAATGGCGATCTGCTTGGATTACAAGACAGTTTAAAACTAGACTATTACAAATCTCCGGCAATTGTTCCGCCAATGCCGTGGCTCGATAATCAGGCACCACAAGCCATTGCAAAAGTTAAAAAGAGTGGACGAAAAGTAAAATGGACACCTGCCGAAACCCAAAACGAAATGGACAAGGCGTGGAGTTATGTGCTCTACATGAATGAAGAAGGAGAAAAGTTCGATCCGGATAACTGCAAATATATTTACAGCATTACAAAAGATCAGGAAATTAAATTTGACCGCATAAACCGGAAAAAGAAAAAATACGAGGTTCGCATTTCAGTACTCGATCGTTTAAGCAACGAAAGCAGACTGAGTGTTCCGGTAAAAGTTAAGCTCTGAATTTAAGTTCGGGATAAATAAACTCCTCGATCGCTTCGGGTGAATTGCCAACGGCTTCTTTGCCACGCAATCGCCTAACAGTGTGCGCTTTTAACAAACCATCGGCAGCCGGTTGGATCATTGATTTTGCCTGAACAGAAGATCCGTTCAGCCATTGATCCGCCTCTTCCTCATTGAGAATCAGCGGCATTCGTGCTTCTTGAAGTTTCGGATTGTTGTGGATCTTTTTCATTAGTGAATTGGCTTTGGTGGTAACAATAGTAAACGAGTTCACCACTTCTCCCGTTGCTTTGTTTGTCCATTCATCCCACAAACCACCTAAAACAATGGGCTCACCGTCCACCCGTTGGATATAAAACGGATACTTTTTGCCGCCAAAATGGTGATGCTCGAAAAAACCATCGATATAAACCAAACAGCGTTTCGACTTCGCTGAGGTTCGAAATGAAGGTTTTTCAAAAATACTTTCGCCGCGCGCATTAATCGTTTTATTCCAGATATCGAGTTGTTGCTGTTCGCTTTTCACCCAAAATGGAATGAGCCCCCAACTTGCAATGGCCGGCAATTCAAAATTCTCGCTGGTATAAATCAACATTTTAGGATGCTCGAAACCCGAAACATGAAAAAACTCCTCCTCCAGATGTGGACGAAACTGTTCGATCAGCATTTGTATAGCTTCTTCGTTGCCGTAATGCCGCGCCCGTTTTAATGCTGCTTCAACCTTGGTTTTTATATCGTAACACATAATTTTCGAAACATTATTGTCACCTATTTGGTTCTTATAAATTTATAAAAACTACCTGAAATCATCGTTCCAAAAGCCTTTAAAAACATCAAAAAGTACAGGCCCAAATTCTTCAATTACGTTAAACAAAACAAACTACGAATAAGACTTTGTTAATTCCATTCTTTTCTTTATTCGCACTAGCAGCCGATATTAACATTTTAGATAAATCATTACTTTATGTTCAGCTGTAAGCTAAAATGATTCTCATTAACCCGTTTTCTACCACTTTTTCGTTGAAATATTTGGAAATTAATAAACAACAATATACTTTGGCGGATACAAACCCTTATTTTTTATCTTTTTGTTTTTATTATGGGCAGCTTTTTGTGGACGAAGAGTTGCCCATTTGTGCCCTTTTGCGAGGTTACAGGGCTGAAAATGAGTTAAAATACTACTTGTTGAAGAAGTAGATAACTATACCATTGCATCGCAATAAAAGTTTGGGAAGACTTTTATTGAATTTGGGCATTCATTAGGAATGATAAAAAATTAGAGTTTTAAAAAGGCGGGGTTCACCTGCCTTTTTCTTTTTCCGGAAATTAGTTCATATCCGCTTTCAGAAAGCCGGCCGTTTTTTTGATTGACTCTGCAATCGAAAGATATTCGTAACCCGTCATTCGGGTAATTTTCGAACCATCGAAATTATTAACAGCATTACGGCCCGTTGCTGCTTCGCGGGTAATTAACGATGGTTTACGTGTAAACCAGCTGGCAAAAGTAGCTGCCCGCCATACAAAACCCATCAAAAAATCGCTGGCCCAAATCGTTGGCTTTGGTTTTTGCAATGCTTCAGCAATTTGCGTAAACACCTGCTGATAACTTAAATTCTCGGCACTCAAAATATAGCGCTGGTTTTTGCAGTTTTCAAAATTTTCGGCTTCCATCAATTTTATCATCGGGCGTACAACATCAAAAACATCTACAAAACCGGTAACTCCTCTGGTATAAAATTTCATTCCATCCCAAATGGTTTTGAAGATCTTTGCACTTCCGCTCTCCCAGTTTGCCGGGCCAAAAATAATCGACGGATTTACGATAATGGCATCCAATCCTTCTTCAATTCCGCGCCAGATTTCGGTTTCAGAATAAAATTTACTTTCCGAGTAAGCCGAGTTCTTTTTCGATGGTACCCAGTTGGTTTCTTCCGTAACCGGAGCACCATTTTGCATTTTTCCCAACGCAGCAATGGAACTTACATGGCAAATCTTTTTCACACCATTTTCGATGGCCGCATCAACAAGATTAGCAGTTCCCTCCACGTTATTTGAGATCATCCGTTGCCGTTCTTTGCTTTCGAATGAAACGATAGCCGCACAATGATAGATCTCTGTTACGTCCTTCAATAATTTTTCGAGTGAGAAATAATCCAGGATGTCGCCGTCCACCCATTCAATGGTATCGAACAACTGTTGAGCATCATCGGTGTAATAGGCAAAAGTTTTTTTAACCTGCTCCAAATTGCTTGTTTGGCGTTTTAAAGCCCGAACTTTTTTGCCCGCTTTACAAAGCTCATACAATAAATGAGCTCCAACCAACCCGGTACCTCCTGTTACAAAAATCATTGATTTATTTTATGAATTCCAGGGCGTTACAGCTTTTGCGCCAAACTCTTTCCCTGTAATATTTTCAATATGAACTTTAAAAATACCGACATTTTTTACCGCCGGTGTACCGAATTTAAATTCGCGGTCGCTGTATTGTTTCATTAGCAAGCCGAGACAACGGTACTTTTCATCAAAATCATCTATGAATTCCACTTTGCCTTCCACATTTACCGTTTTCGATTTTACCCGGTAGCTACAACCAACACGCACATCCTGCCAGGCCAGTTCTTCGCCCAAGGTCCAGTTTATGCACACCTGTGGATTTTTCTGTATGGTTTCCCACATGCGACCTTCCGGAGCCGAATGCAAAATAATTGTATCGCCTTCCAAAGCAAAATTTAGCGGCAAAACATAAGGTTTATCATCCACCGACATGGCAAAATAACAGGTTTTGCAGGCGCGGATTACTTCGTCGATTTCTTTGCGGTCTTCGATAAAATTTGTTCGCATATCGTTAATTTATGGTTCGGCTGCCAAGGCTTTTAGCTAACTCTTTTTCAGCCCGTTTCAGGTTCATATATATCGATTGTTCTTCAATCACTTTATCAAAATCGTTGTCGGCTGCTGCTTTGTCAATGGCCTTTTCAATCTCGGCCATCATCATTTTTATTTTCCGCAGTTTGTATTCGTTCACGATCCTCGGAATGAGAATATCCAAAATATCCTCCTCTTTTTCGGTAAAAGCACCGGCTTTGGTCCAGCGTTTACTTTCGGTATATTTTTCCGAAAGCAAATCGGTTGCAAACTTGCTCATCGAAGCATCGGGGTGGTAAACAAAGTGTTTCCACGGGTCGAAATTCTCTTTGTACAAATTCTCACGAACTTCGTAAAACACCTTTTTAAACAGCGGATTTTCCGACACCAGCTCATCAACTTCCAGCTCGTCGATCATAAACTCGCCAACCGACAAAGTGCGGGTTTCGTGGGTTTCCTCATCCTCCTCTTCAAACAAATCGGTTGTACAATATTTCAACAGAAAACGTAAAAACTCCAGTTCTTCCACCAAAAGTTTCACCGGACGAACTGCAGGTTCTTCCTGAGGAGCTTGCGGAGGAGCTGCCTGTCTGCGATTTTTCTCGCGAAATTCCCTTTTGCGGAACTCCTCGGTTTGTTGGTGTTTTTGTTTCCTGACCTCGGTGTACAACACTTCCTCGGCAACACCAAGCAAACGGCTACATTCTTTAATATACACCGAGCGGGTAATGGAATCAGGAATTACAGAAACCGAGCGGATAACATCAGAGATCAGGCGCGCTTTGGCAACCGGATCATTCTCGGTACTTTTTAAAAGCAGGCGAGTTTTAAACTGAATGAAGTCGGTCTCATTTTGCTCCATGTATTCCTGGAAACCGGAAGCGCCCATTTTTTTAGCGAACGAATCAGGGTCCTCGCCATCGGGCAAGGGAAGCACTTTTACGTTCATGCCTTCTTCCAGCACCATATCGATTCCACGCAACGACGCTTTTATTCCTGCTGCATCGCCATCGTAAATAATGGTAATGTTCGGCGTAAAACGGCGTACCATGCGGATTTGATCGGGTGTTAGCGAAGTTCCCGACGAAGCAACTACGTTTTCGATGCCTACCTGGTGCAACGACATTACATCGGTATAACCTTCAACCAGGTAACATTTATCGGTTCGCGTCATCTCGCGTTTGGCCTGATAAATTCCGTACAACACCCGGCTTTTGTGGTAAATATCCGATTCGGGCGAATTCAGATATTTCGCCGTTTTTTTATCGTTTGTCAGAATGCGGCCACCAAAGGCAATTACGCGCCCGGCCAGGTTATGAATTGGGAACATTACACGCCCTGCAAATCGGTCGCGCAACCAGTCGTCGCGTTTTATGGTTAAACCCGTTTTCTCCAGAAAATCGAGTTTATAACCTTGTTTTTGTGCAGCTTCGGTAAATGGTGTTTTCCCATCAGGGGCAAAACCAACTTCGAACTTTTTCAGAATATCATCACGAAAACTACGCTCGCGAAAGTAGCCCAGTCCAATGGTTCTTCCCTCGTTTTCTTCCCACAAATAACGGGTAAAATATTTCTGGGCAAAACCGGAAACGATCATCAAACTTTCGCGCGAATCTTTCAGCTGCTTTTGCTCTTCAGTTTCCTCTTCCTCCCGAACCTCTATATTGTATTTTTTTGCCAGCCATTTCAGCGCCTCGGGATAGGTGAGATTCTCGTGCTCCATAATAAAGTTCACCGAGTTTCCTCCCTTTCCACACCCGAAACATTTAAAAATTCCTTTGGCCGGCGACACGGTAAATGATGGCGTTTTCTCGTTGTGAAACGGGCACAAACCAAGCATGTTCACACCCCGTTTTCGGAGTGTAACAAAATCGCCAACTACGTCTGAAATTTCCGCAGCATCAATAATCCGGTCTATCGTCGCATGATCAATCATCAGTACAAAAATATCAGAAATAGCATGAAACGAGCACCTTTTAAGCCGAATTATATCCACAATTAAAAGCCGCTTCAAATAAGCATCAGATTATCAGCCCCGATTTGAATGGGATTGTTATTAATTGTACATTTAACGTTGATCGAATATTTTAATGATGAAAAAATTGGTAGTTCTTTCGGGAGCCGGCATGAGCCAGGAAAGCGGATTAAAAACATTTCGCGATATGGGTGGAATTTGGGAGCAATATGATGTTACCAAAGTTGCCACTCCCGAAGCGTGGGAGCGCGACCCGGAACTTGTTTTGCGGTTTTACAACGAACGCCGAAAGCAACTTTTTGAAGCGCAGCCCAACGGCGGACATCGCGGAATTGCAGAGCTGGAAAAATGGTTTGATGTGCAGGTAGTAACTCAAAATGTTGACAATCTGCACGAGCGGGCCGGAAGTACAAAAGTTACGCATTTACATGGCGAGTTGATGAAAGCCCGAAGCACGCTGGATTCGTATTTGATTTACGAACTCGAAAATTGGGAGCTCAAACTGGGTGATTGTTGTGAAAAAGGAAGTCAGTTGCGACCACATATTGTTTGGTTTGGTGAAGCTGTTCCCGAAATTCCAAATGCTATTGGTATTGTTCAGCAAGCCGATATTCTGGTGGTAATTGGCACTTCGCTGGCGGTTTATCCTGCGGCAAGTTTGGTAAACTACGTGCGAAAAGGAACACCAATTTTTGTTATCGACCCCAGCCGGCCGGAAGTTTATCACGAAAATGTTACGTATATTGAGAAAAAAGCTGAAATTGGGGTTGAGATTTTAAAAGAGGAACTGGAAAAACTGAAATAAATGAAGCGGATATTTGTTGCCTTAGGATTTCTTTTAATTGCAAATCTTGTTGTTGCCCAGCGTTTTGATGCAGGAATAATTGCAGGATTTAACGGAACTCAGGTAGAAGGTGATAATCTGAAAGGCTATCACAAAGCAGGAATTTTAGCCGGTCTTTTTGTGCAAACCGATATTGCGCCGGCAATTGTGGCCGGAATGGAAATTAAATATTCGCAAAAAGGCGCTCGCAGATCATTCGACCCCAAACAACCCGACATTGATAAATACGTTATGCGCCTTGGATATATTGACATTCCGCTTTTTATGGCATTCAGGACCAACGACCGAAGTATGATTATTGGTGGTATTGCGCCAGGAGTTTTAATCCACTCGAAAGAATTGAACAGCGATGGCGAAATTCCGGAACCCGACCGACAGGACTTTAACACCTTCGATTTGCAGCCATTTCTTGGATTTCAGTTTGATTTTCTGGAACATGCCTCGGTTGATCTGCGCTTTGCTCTATCTGTTATTCCGAGCAGTGACAAATCAGAAACCAATTATTATTTTCACAACGGACTATTTAATAACGTAATTTCGCTGGCATTGTATTACCGGTTGGGGCGGTAAGATTGAAAAGGATTGATGCAGATTGAATGAGATTGAAAAATTGCTGAATTGCAAAACTGTCAAATTGTTCTATTGCTAAATTGTAGAATTGTAAACTGCGACTGTATACTGGAAGCATCCCTCTCACTTCTGCAATCTAAAATCGTGAATCAAAATTCGAAGTTCAAGTTCTACAGTTATACCTCATTCACTCAATTACTCATTCACTAAATCCCTTTCCCACCTAATCCTTAATAACTAATCCTTTCAATGGCTATTCACCATCCACTTTGAAAAATCATCAAGGTATTTCCAGAACGATTTCAATACGTCATCAGGCAAATCCAGTTTACTTAAAACCTGCCTGTAACAGTTCAACCACTCGATGCGCGCTTCAGCGGTAATTGTAAATGGAAGGTGCCTTCTGTTTAGCTGAGGTTTTCCGCGGTTTTGGTTAAAATAATCGGGGCCTCCACAAATCTGAATAAAAAAATCAGCCGAGTGTTCTTTCGCCTTTTCAAGTGCTATCGGATTTTTTGGGAACAGATCTTTGATCGGGCTTTGCACCACCAGATCGTAATGATCGCTCACCATTTTACGCATTCCCTCCTCTTTCAGAATTTCCAACATTAACGGCGAAGGAAGTGTAATGCCGGGCCGAACTCCCTTGAAATATTTGCTGATCTCTAATTCCATCTTTGCTTTTTTTGTGTTGAAACAACCAAAACCAAAAGTTGTTGAAACGACTGTTCAAAAACCGAACGAATTAAGATACAATTTTTAAACATAAACCGAGAATTATTCCCATACGATAGAACAATCAACTCCCTTAATTTGTCTTTAGAGTGACCGGTTAAGTTTAACCAAAACCTTTTACTACGATGAGAAAGAAATATATGAATCCGTACCTGGCGGGAGTGCTGCTTGGTCTGGTACTTTTAAGCGCCATGTTTTTTTCTGGGCGCGGACTGGGAGCCAGCGGCGGATTAAAATACGCAGTGGTGGCCGCAGTTGAAACGGTTGACCATCAACACGCCATGGAATCTTCGTACTACAGTAAATACTTCGAAGACGGGAAAAATCCCTTAAAAAGCTGGCTGGCGCTTGAAGTGCTCGGCATGTTTTTAGGAGGATTTATTTCGGGAGCCATTTCTGGCCGTTTAAAATTCAAAATTGAAAAATCGCCCAAAATATCGAATGGGAAACGACTGTTGTTTGCTTTTCTGGGAGGCGTGTTTTTTGTGTACGGCGCGCAATTGGCTCGTGGATGTACCAGCGGCGCTGCACTCTCGGGAATGGCCGTGCTTTCGGTAGCCGGATTTATGACCATGCTTGGCATTTTTGGCTCTGCCTTCCTTTTTGCATGGTTTTTCAGAAAACTCTGGATTTAAAACTCAATCCTTCAGTAACTCAGAAATTCAAAAATTATGGGACCGATTACAATACTTAACGACCTTCCGGAATGGCTTAACCTCGGCATCGGATTTTTTATCGGAATTGGCTTTGGCTTTGCGCTGGAGCAGGCCGGTTTTTCATCGAGCCGAAAACTAGCCGGCATGTTTTACGGCTACGACACTACCGTTTTGAAGGTGTTTTTTACGGCCGCAATCGTGGCGCTGGCGGGTTCGCAATTGCTTAGCTATTTTGGCTTGCTCGATTTAAACCTGGTTTATGTAAATCCATATTACGTAACTGCAACATTGGTGGGCGGAGTAATTATGGGAGCCGGATTTATAATGGGCGGTTTTTGCCCCGGCACCGGAATCAGTGCTATGTCGATAGGGAAAATCGATGCACTATTTTTCTTAGTGGGCGGCTTGAGTGGCGCATTTCTTTTTGCCGAAACTTATCCGATGATCCAAACACTGGCCGGAGCAAATTACAAAGGGCCGGTGCGTGTGGATGAATGGCTGGGAGTTTCTCCCGGAGTTTTTACTTTTCTGCTGATAGCCGCTGCAATCGCCATGTTCTGGGTGGCCGAGCTGGCCGAAAAAAAATATGCACGAAACGATATCACATCCGAAATTTAATCACTGATGAATGCACGAATAAAAATATCAGTAGCACTGGCAGGAGTTGGATTGATTCTGGCTTTTCTGCCATTTAATGCCGCGAAATCATTTCAACTAAAACCCACCGAATTGCTGGATGTTTCGTCGAATTCCGAGATGTATTTCTCGGTTGACGAGGTAGCCCGTTTTGTAAATAACGAAGACACAACTATTCAACTGATCGATTTGCGAAGTGCCTCAGAGTTTATGGAAAGTAACATTCCGGGCTCAATCAATATTCCTTTTAACGATTTACTCAATCCCAGCTGGGAAGGCTACCTGAATCAGGATAAAGTGAGAAATGTGTATTACGCGAACGGCGATGAAACAGCCAACATGGCCTGGACGATTGTAAGTGGATTGGGCTATTCGAATTCGTTTGTAATGAAAGGCGGAATGAATGAATGGTATAAAACGGTTATGCTGAGTAAATTTACAGGCGAACGAATTACGCCACGCGAAAATGCACTGTTCGAAAACCGCTACAAAGCGCGCAGAACATTTACCCAAATTAACAGTTTGCCCGACAGTTTAAAAATGCAATACCTCGAAGCAAAACGATTGGAAGAATCGCAGCTGGATGGAGGTTGCGAATAAAACAGCTACAAAATGAAGAAAAATATAATCTGGATTTTAGGTGTTCTACTCATACTCGTTGTACTGGTTTTGGTGCGAACTTTTAACGCAAACCTTTTCAAAAGAAATGTGAGCGAGGCAATTTCAACGACAACAGAAATGACAGTTTCGATGCAGGAGTTGAGCGAGTTAAAAGACAGCTACACAATAGTGGAATTGGGCGCCGAAAACCAACGCTTCCAAAATTCGGTGGCGATACCTTTTGATAAACTACTCGATAAAGGAAATAAAGAGAAACTGGCTTCGCTTGATGGTAAAATCCTGCTATATTCCAGCAACATTGCCACAAGTTCAAAGGCCTGGGTAATTCTAAATCAACTGGAATTTGATGGAGTTTACATCCTCTCCGACGAAGAAAATCCGGAGGTATTAAAATATAAATTCCAGCCCGACACAACGATCAGGCTGGAATAATATCGTTAAGAAAAATCTTCTATCTAATTCTGTACGTACGGATAGTCGTGAATTTCGGCGTCGGTAAACGGCAGCCACGAAAGCTCACTTTCTTCTTCCTTCATTTTATCGTACATAAATGCGTTGTTACCAAACGTAAGTGTTTTGGCATCGTAACCAAACAAACGCAGGTAAGCCGTTGCAAATCCCGAATTGTGGCCGGTATTGCAGTACAATACAACTTCCTTATCCACCGGAATAGTTTGCATCTCTGATACAATTCCAAGTGTTCCGCCGGGTTTGTACCGAACAGCGCCCGGGATATGTCCCGACTCGTACTTGTCTTTCCTGTCGTAGTTAATCGTGTAATAATGTGCCGGATCTGCAAACACAGCACTGGCTTTCACCAAAGCATCGCTATAACCGGCTGCGAAAAGCGTCTCGATTCGTTGTTGCAGAATCTCGTCGCCACTGGAACTTCCTGTGTTTAGTTTCGGAAAATCTGCTACCGGTGCTTTATCATGGTCTGTTGTTTCCAGCTGATCCTGATAATCGGATGAAACATTAGCAAGCCAAGCACTTTCTGCAAAATGTTTGTTCCAACCACTCATTCCCCAGCGCATGGCGTAAACATTGCCATAACCGGCCAGTCGTAGCAACGAAGCCGCATAACTCGAAATCTGTCCGGAATAGCAAACCACCACAATTTTATCGTACTCAAACGGCTTGATATCGTTGGTGAGATACGCCGGCACATCGCTAAAATCCACACGAACAGCACCTTTTATGTGTCCATCTTTGTACGCTTCTTCATTTCGAAGGTCGATAATGTAGATGTTTCCATCCAGTTCCTCATAAACTGACGATGGTTTTATAAGCGACGGGAAATTGCGGCTGTTGGCATAATCGCCCATTTCATTGAGGGTTTTCAGCAAAAGTTTTGCCTCGGCATTTACCTCAACTTTTGGAGTTGTTTCTTTAACGGTAGTTTCTGCCTGTTCCGTCTTTTTCTGCCCACCTGAGCAAGAAATTAAAACGACAAAAGCCGCCAGCGAAAGAAAACTTAAAATCGGTTTTATCTTGATCATAAATTAATAGGTATTAACTCTAACTTTCAACAGGATTCATTTCTTTGTCGTAACGCAAAGTTTCAACTCTGCGGCCCTGCTCATCGTATTTGTACTCTACAATAGCTACACCGTTATTGGGGTTGTTAACCACATTTCCGTCGGCATCTTTCGAAATACTTTTTACCAGCTCTCCAAGTTCGTTGTACTCATTCTCGGTTACCGGAATTCCTTTTCCGCCAAGCAATTCATCGTCCTGGTCGTAAACCACGGTTTTAACAGCGTTACCATATTCATCAACAGTGTTTTGGCGCTTGGCCCAGCCCCAGTATAAATTCGAAAGCTGCCCGGTAGTGCTGTGCACCGAAAAGCTCAGTACATCGCCTTTGTCGTTGTTTTCGAATAAGAAATACGAAACACCAACATCGCCACAATTTTCAGCAGTACAATTGTACATGGTATCTTCAATGTAGTTGGCCATTCGGGTTACGTAACCATTCGCATCATACGAAAAACGTAGCTCGTAAAAAGGACAAAACGGGTTCATAATAGTTTCTTCCTCGGCAAGGTTGTAACGCAATTCGCGAATCATTCCATTGTCGAGTTTCGACCACACATAATTGTGAATGTTATTGCGGTTTTCCACCGGGTTTCCATCCTTATCGAGGAAACGCATTGCAACGCGCATTCCCGAATCGTCGAGCGTATATTCCTGTGTAAAAGCACCGCCGCTTTCAATGGCCTCACCTTTATCGTTAAAGAAATGTTTGATCTGCTTGTTACCTTCGTAAGTGTAGGTAATTTTTGCAGCGCGCAGGCCGGAGTAATCCAGCAACACACCGTTGCGGTTGTATTCTACCGATGCCAGAGTGCCATCGTCGTTCCAGGTGAATTTGTAGTTATTCACTTTTTCAGCTTCGTCGGCCGAAATTTCATGCGATCCACGCTCCGTATCCCATGGCGTTTCGCTAAACAGCAACTGTCGGTAATACTTTACGTTAGCATCTTCGTTGGTCGCGGGCTTTTGGTTACACGCCATAAAGCCCATAACCACAAGGGCAAGCAAAAACAATCTTGTAATTTTCATTTTGTTGTATTTTTTAGATAATGTTAAAAGCAATCATTATGTTGCTTTAACAGATTGAAGGGAAACATTGTTTAAATAAGGCCTTCCGTTGAATTGATTACATTTTTGAAGAAACCAGACCGACCATTAAATATCGGCATAAGCCAACGTGGCAATACTGACTTTTGTACCGGGCAGTTTTAACAAATGAATAGCACAGGCTTCCAGCGTTGCACCGGTGGTTACCACGTCGTCAATTAGCAAAACATGTTTGTTCTCAATTGCTTTCGGGTCATTCAATGCAAAAACGCTTTCAACATTCTGCCAGCGTTCGTAGCGGTTTCGTTTTGTTTGGGTTGCTGTGAAAACTTTTCGATGCAGCGTTTTGGTGTCAACCGGTTTTTGTAAAACCCCGGCAATTCCGCGGGCTATCCATTCACTTTGGTTAAAACCGCGCTTCTTTTCTTTTCGCGGATGCAGCGGCACCGGCATCAAAACATCAATTTCGGCAAAGTCGGGTGATTCCAACAACTGCAAGCCGAATTTCTTCCCGGTTTCAAAGCCCAGCTCTTTTAATCCTTTGTATTTCACAAAATGAATTAGCTGTTGGTATTTACTCCCCTTTTTGTAGCTGAAAAAAGCTGTTGCCGCCGAAATATCAACCCGTCCCCAAAACAATTGAGCTACTTTATTCTCCGGTTTTAAATGAAAATTGGTTACCGGAAGATCCTGCCAGCAATCAAAACACACGAATGTTTCCTGCGATACCAGACGTCTTCCGCAGGTTACACAAAGCTCGGGAAAAAACAGCCCCAATACATCGGAAATACTTTGTTCGAGAAGCTTCATCGCTGAAAGTTACGAAATTCTCAATTTAACCATTTAATGTTTAGTTAAAAGTTACTTGTTGCTGATTAATAATTCGTTAACCCTCTGATAATTTTTACATAATCAGAGTTGAGCAAAACATCCATAACTTGCAGCTGTATAAAAAATATTTCCCTTATCTCTCTTGTATTCCTCTCAAGAAATCATCTCCAAAGGTTGTCGCGTTCGAGACAACCTTTTTGTTTTATAAAAATTAGGTATTTTTAGTAGCGCCTGCGTCTTAACTAAAGACAAATGGCTGAATTATCTGCGACTTTGCAAAAATTAAGTACGGTTGAATATTTATAAACCTACAAAAGTCAGGATTTTGGCCATAGAAATTAGTATTTTTACCTGCATTGTTAAATCAAGAAACCTAAAATAACCAATGGCCATATTTCAACGTTTTGGTAACTACCTTCGAAAAAAGCTGTTACTCATTATTTTTATCGGATTCATAATTGGTATCGCTGTTACCATTTCTTCGCTTAAAGTCATTGAGGCTACCTCAACCAACGAATCGTGCGAAGTGTGTCACGTACATCCTCATGTTTTCGATTCGTGGAAACTTTCTGTGCATCACGAAAACAGAACCGGAATGCATATTGGCTGTGTTGAATGCCACCTCCCTCCAAAAGGGGAAGGCTATTTAATTGAAAAAGCAAAAGCCGGAGCGCGCGATGTTTACGGTTATCTGTTTAAAGACAGTGCCGATTTTAACTGGGAAGCCAAGTCGTCGCTTGAGCAGGCGCAACATTTTGTTTTTGAGGAATCGTGCATCAGCTGCCACAATAATTTATTTCCGCTAACACTTACTTCCGAAGGTCAGCAGGCGCACCTTTATTATTCGCAAAACGAAGAGGAATTGCGTTGTATCAACTGTCACCTGAATGTTGGCCATTACGATCCGAATGCACTGCACGCCAAAAATGTTGAGTTTGGAAGTGCCGGTGCCGAAGCAAAAGAACAATATACAGCTGCAGCCGAAGTAACGGCGCATGAAGATTATACCGAAACTATTCCGGGAACAACCATTGCATTTAATATGAAAGCTATTCCGGGCGGAAGTTTCAAAATTGGAAGTCCGGAGTCGGAGCAACTTCGCGAGAGTGATGAAGGTCCGCAGAAAACCGTAAATGTAAGTCCGTTCTTTATGGCCGAAATAGAAGTGAGCTGGGATGAATACCTGGCATTTTACAGTGCTACTGCCACCGAAGGCCGAACCACTGATACCGAAGGTGCACGCACCGAGACTGGTGTTGAGGTTGACGCGATCTCTGGTCCAACACCGCCATACGGGCAACCCGACCAAAACTGGGGAATGGGAAGCCGTCCGGCTATTACAATGAGTTATCATTCGGCCGAAACTTACTGCAAATGGTTATCGCAGGTTACCGGCAAAACTTACCGCCTGCCAACAGAAGCAGAGTGGGAATACGCAGCCCGCGGAGGTACCGAAACTCCGTTCTTCTTTGAAGGTGAGCCGAAAGATTTTAAAGAGAAAAACTTTATTGGAAAACTATTCGGACAAGGAAGCGACGTTATTAATAACTACGTTGTTTACGAGAAAAACAGCAGCCTGAAAACTGCCACTCCCGATGTTGTTGAACCGAACTCGTTTGGTCTGAAAAACATGCTGGGTAATGCTGCAGAATATTGCTCCGACTGGTACACCGAAGATGCCTACTCGAAGTTAAGCGATGGCGTAAGCGATCCGAAAGGACCGGCTTCGGGCGAGGAACACGTTATTCGTGGCGGAACATTTAAAAGCCCTGTTGGCGAAGTTAGAAGTGCTGCACGCGATTACACCCGGAGTGAAGCATGGATGAAAACCGATCCGCAAATGCCAAAAAGTATCTGGTGGTTGTCGGATTGTAATTATATTAGCTTCAGGGTGGTGTGCGATTATGATGAAAATACCGGAAAATAACTTATAAATATTGAATCCTAAATTCAACTAAAACATTAATATCATGAGTGATTACAACTTTTCAAGAAGGAAATTTTTAGCCGGAGCCGCAACAGTAGGTGCAGCAGGGGCTATGGGTATCGGAACCTTATCATCGTGCACTGGCGGAGGATCTTCTGCAAGTGGCGAATACGATTGGTTACAACGCGAGTACAAATATCCACCTCTGCTGGATGAAGTGCCTGCCGGAACAGTTTTAAAAGCCGGAGTTGTTGGTTGCGGCGGACGTGGAACCGGTGCAGCTCTCAACTTTTTGGAAGCCGGTGGTTCAACCGTTCAGGTAACTGCATTGGCCGATGTTTTTCAGGACAGACTTGATAGTTGTGTTGACAGAATTAAAACAGAAACTGGTCAGGAAGTTCCTGCCGAAAACTGTTTCCTTGGTTTTGATGCTTATGAAAAAGTGCTGGATTCGGGTGTTGATATCGTAATTCTGGCCACACCGCCAAAATTCCGCCCACAGCAATTCGAAGCTGCAGTAAAAGCACGTAAGCACGTATTTATGGAGAAACCGATTGCTGTTGATCCTGTTGGAATTCGCCAGGTTTTAGCCGCAGCAAAAATGGCCGACGCTGCCGGATTAAAAGTGGTTACCGGTACTCAACGTCGTCACCAGCATAAATACATTAATGTATATAAAGAACTCAGCAATAATGCAATTGGCAAACTCACCACAGCCGAGGTTTATTGGAATGGTGGACAATTGTGGTACCGAAACAACAAGCCCGAATGGAGCGAAATGGAATGGATGATCCGCGACTGGGTAAACTGGTGCTGGCTTTCAGGCGATCATATTGTTGAGCAACACGTACACAATATCGACGTTGCCAACTGGTTCTTTGGCAAACACCCTATAAAAGCGTTAGGTTTTGGTTCACGTCAGCGACGCCCAACCGGCGATCAGTATGATAATTTTGCCGTACGTTATGAACTGGACGACGGACGCCAGGTTTTAAGTACATGCCGCCAGATTAATGGTTGTACAAATGCCGTAAACGAAGTGATGCACGGTACAAAAGGAAAAGCATTTACAGCCCAAGGAGGCACGGCAACAATTACCGACCTGAATGGTAATAATCTTTTCTCGATCGAAGAACATGCAACCAATCCATACGTTCAGGAGCACAAAGACCTGATCACCTGCATTCGCCAGGATATTCCGTTTAACGAAGCTGAAGAAACTGCCAACTCGGTAATGGTGGCCATTATGGGACGCGTTTCGGCATACACCGGAAAAGAAGTTACCTGGGATGAAATGATGAACTCAGACATGAAACTGGGTCCTGACACTTTCATTATGGGCGATATTGGTTTTATGGAAACTGCAAGTGTACCTGTACCGGGAACACTTGAAGGTTAACAAAATAGTAGCCTCTTTAAGATTGATCAATCAATTCAATATGAACCTTCGGCTACGGTCGAAGGTTTTTTTGGCACTATACTTGTTTTAACACTAAAAAATGAAGTTTAATTATAAAAGTCTATTGCTATGAAAACAATTGAAAACAAACAAACATCTACCTTCAGAAAAATTTCAGCGGTTTTATTAATTATTGCAGCCACCATTTTCGCCTCATGCGAAGGACCGATGGGACCTCCGGGAGTTCCCGGAGAAGACGGTTACAATTTTATTGGAACCACTTTTGAATTTACCGGTGACTTTACAGCGGCAAACAATTACCAAATGGTTTTCAACTTTTTGGATAACGGATTTGATCCTTATGAATCGGATGTGATTCTTGCTTATATTTTATGGGACCATGATGGTTTGGATTACTGGCGTCCGTTGCCACAATCCGAATATTTTGATTCCGGTGCAATCTTAACGTATAATTTCGATTTTACCGGTGATATTGACAATGATCGCCTTGTAGATATGTCTGTGTTCCTTGGAGGCGATGTTGTTTACTCATCATTGCCTTCCGCGTATACACAAGCACAAACCTTCAGAGTTGTGGTTGTTCCGTCTGATTTTATGAGTATGGCCAATGTTGATGCCAGCGATTTGAACTCAATTTTGAATTCTTCCAGTATTCAGTTGAAATCGTTAGGTACAATTGAACCTGGAACGGTTATTGACACCAATATCGAGATCAAATAATTAATGATTATATATTTCAAAACCGCTAACCGGAAATTGGTTAGCGGTTTTTTTTATGATTCTACGTTATAAATATTAGCTGTGAGCCAGCCTTTATTTTAATAAAAAAATGAGCGCCCGGTGAATACCTGCGGCGCTCAGGACATGCGAAAGGCTAACCTATCTCGTTAGAATCGACAGATTGCCATTCCAAATATGCTCCATCGTATACTTTTACATTTGGATAACCCAAACCTTTTAATGCCAAATAAATAATTCCGGCACGTACACTGGTTTCGCAGTACACAATAACGGTTTTATCTTTGGTAATTCCCTTCGATTCAAACATCGAAGTAAGTGCTTCGTTCGATTTTAATAAACTTTTGCCATCAGCTAAAGTTTCGTAATTCACATTTACAGCGCTTGGAACATGTCCTGGTCTTGCCAGTTCAGTTTCTGCAGTACCGGCATATTCTTCAGGTGTACGAGCATCAACAATTACGTACGATGGGTTGCTAATCGCTTTTTTTACCTCATCCATAGTTGCCAGTTGATTTTCATCAACATTGGCAGTAAATGTGGTCTTTTTACCTTTTGTAGCTGTTCCAATTGGACCGCGGGTTGCTTTCCATCCGGTAATGTTACCATCCAACATTTTTACATTTGGCGCTCCCAAATACTTTAGCATCCAGTACATACGACCGGCATATTTTGTCGAACCCTCATCGTAAACAACAATGGTTTTATCTGACGATACTCCATAGTTTCCGAGTTCGGCGGCCATTTCTTCCGGCGATTTAATAACATTACGAATAGGTTCGTCGTTACAAAGCGTACCGTGTGGAAGATCGATTGCGCCACGGATAAAAATTTTCTGATTTGCCGCTGCATTTACAATAACGTAATCAGTATTTTTTAAATTCTTTTTGAGCTCATTAGCCGAGATCAAATCCTGGGCTGAAACGGCAGAAGCCATTAACAGCACTAATCCTAAAAGAAATAATCTATTAATTTTCATTATATGTGTTTTTAAATTAGAATCTTACTTGTAGCTGAACCATGATCATGTCGTTCGGAATTTCTCCGGCCCATTCAGCTTTGTATTCGTAATTCACCTGTAAACGCGTCCATTCGTTAAAGAAATAATTAAAACCAACAGTTGTAATGTGTTCCATGTTGTTATTTCCCAAACTCAAATCGCTGTTATAATTCTCGTATTTAATAAGTGGTTGAAAATTATAGGTCAGGTTGTAAAGTGCCAATATTGACAAACCTTCGCGTTTTACGCTACCCTGCACCAATTCAGGATCGCCGCCACATCCGCCACCAACAAGGTACGATCCTTTGTCTTCGGCCCAGATGTATTCACCTTGTACAAGAAAACCATATTTGTCTACTTCAAACTCAGCTCCCAATCGGGTTCTTTCGTCGGGTTCGGTAACTGTTTCATCCTGGCTTGTTGCTTTTCCGAAACGGAAACTACCACCAACATGCATCCAGTCGGTTGGCTGAACCAACACTCTTCCCACTACGTCTTTGTATTTATCGGCATCCTTAACCAAAAGCCCTGTTCCGTTCATCACCGCAACAGAATATTGTATTAAAGTAGTATCCGATCCCCCAAGTACCATCAACCCCATATCGCGATCGGGCGCCGTAAGTTCGTTGATAAACTTTGATCGATTAATTGTATACAGCGAGTGGCAAGGCGTTCCCAATTCTTGTCCGAACGGAGATTTGAAGGAGCCCAAACTCACCTTTGCAAACGAAAAACGTTTGTAGGTAATAAATGCATCGAGCAAATACGCTTTTGGTCCATCCTTTTTAAAAGGACTTGTTTCTACCAAAACGTAGTAAGTAAAGTCGTATGGAATATTTCCCATAACGCCAAGGCGTGCACGGTTAAAACCAAAAGTGTTCATATTGTCGCCTTCGGCAAATTCATAGTCGTATTGCGCCTGCAGGTATCCGAAAACTGCGACACCTTCATCCGACGTGGGCTCGGAACAACCCTGAGCCTGGGCATTGTAACCCAACAAAAAGGCTGCTGATAGTATAAATAATATTTTGCGTAACATAATCTGATGTTTAAATTGATAATAAACAGAGCGGACTGTAAAAACAGTTTCCCACTCCAACACTTTTAGTTAGATGATACTGTAGGCAGATCCTTAGGATTTGAATCATAACCCCAGTGATTTGTTACGCCACCTGCATCCCAGAATGAATTTGAATGACTCAAACCATTCATGCCGAAAAGAAGACTGTAAGCATCAAAACCGAGCACATTTAAGTAGGCGGTAATAACTGCTGAAGTTTGTCCGGTGTAGCAATAGGTTACAACTTTTCCATCCGGATCAAGTTTACTGCAATCGTCGATTAACAATGGATTGATTCTAACAGCGCCATCTACATGACCAAAACCTGTGTAGTGTTCAGCCGAGAAATAGTTATTTACGTAGTAATCACCGGTGCTGGCTAAAACATCAGCACCCTTTGCTGTTTTAAATCCTGCGGCAACTACTTCTTCAACTCTTTCAGCAAGAATATCGGCACCATTTGTCGATGTACTTGTCCATGCAGGAGCATCAAAACTTCCGGCAGTAGTTTCGCTGTTTGTCCAGTTATTGGCATCATCAAGCGTTTTACAGTTTGGTGTCCATTTGTCGAAATTCGTGTTCCAACCGCTCATTCCCCATTTTAGCGCTTGCGTATCTTCATAACCGTAAAGGCGAAGTAACGAAGTAGCATAACAAGCAGTTTGTCCGGTATAACAAACCACCAAAATTGGTTTATCAGCACTTTCGGCTGCCGTTAAAATATCGCCAAAAGCAACGTTGTTTGCACCTTCAATATGTGCAGCAGCAAAATCATCGGCCCCACGAATATCCATGATCCACTTTGAAGAAAGATCACCATCAACAGGTGCTGCCATTACAAACTTCTGACCAGCAGCATTTGATAATACATGGTTTATATCCATATCAATAGATTTCAGGTAAGTGGTCAGCGTTTCATAAGCTTCCGGTTCGGTGCCTGAACAATCACATTCTTCTTCTTCATATTTACATCCGGTAAATGTGACAGAAGCAAAAACTGCAAGTAATAAGGTGTAAAAAATGTACTTTTTCATCGTAATAAAATTTTAGGTTATTGTCAAGTATTAGCATCCACCGGTTGGTTCTGCATCTGAAGCATGTAATCGATTCCGGTTTTTACTAGATTAATTTTTGCAAAACGGTTTGGGAACCTGCCTGCTCCGGCGAGTTCCGCTTTTAATAAGTTGTGGTTGAATGTAATTTTGAGAATTAGGTTCAATATCTGTTTGATGCCTTTTGTTGTGGACTTCCGGTAGTTCAAACCGCTCTCACTAAGCCATACAACAATACCCAACATCAGCAGAATGAATGCCTTTCCCATGTCCTTTTAAAATTTAAATTCGATTAGTTAATCAACATTTCAAAAGTAACAGGGCTGCATATACGAACTGAAAAACCGGGCTATCACCGCCTCAAAAGGGATTCATATTGTGGTCAGTAGCCTATTTGATTTAAATCAAATACATGATTGACTTACTTATTAACTATTAACTTTTTAACTATATTAGCCACCCTTACTAACTTTGATAACTATGCCATTAAACAAATTGGAAAAATGCGTTGGATGTAAATGCATGTCAGCCCCTTTTAAGAAACTTACGAACGAAGAGTTGATTCAAATTAACCGCAACCGGGTTGAAGTAAATTTCAAAAAAGGAGAAATCATTGCAAAGCAAGGAGCTTTGGCAGCACATATCATTTATATTAAAAGTGGCTTGGTGAAAGTTTACCGCGAACATGCCAATGATGAATTGATACTTTCGGTTGAAAACCGGGGTAAGTTATTAGGCTTGCAGGCACTCTATTCAAAGAATATTTATCCTTACTCCGTAAAAGCATATACTGATACCAGTGTTTGCCTTCACGATATAAACTCAATTGATTCGTTTATTCATCAGAATGCCACATTCAGCGCAAGCATTCTGCACCATTTAAATGATGAGTCGTTGTTCTCATACAACCGAATGGCTTGTTTAACCTTGAAACAATTGCACGGTAGATTTGCCGATTTGCTTTTATGTTTCAGCCTGCGGTTATTTAAACGAAAAAAATTCGATATCCCAATCAGTAAAAAAGACATGGCAGCGATTACCAACATGTCGCAGGAAAGTCTATCGCGGGTTATCAAAGATTTTGTTTCTGAAAAAATAATTGATGTAAAAGGGAAGGAATTTACTATTCTTGATTTCGATAGGGTGCGCCACCTCAGCCAGGTAGGTTAACCTTTTTGCTTAATTTCCTCCAGTTTATTTTCGTTCAAAATGGTAAGCACATTGTGTTTCAGTGCTATAATTCCCATGTCCTGAAATTCTTTTAAAATCCGCGATACACTCTCGCGCGAAGTACCAACCAGGGCAGCAATTTCGGTTTGTGTGAGATGCAATGTAAAAGGATTTTCGCCATACACTTCATTGGCAAAATAACTAATGGTGTTGGCCAGTCGGCCGGGTAACTGCTGTTGCACGTTCTTTACTAAACGATCGAAATAATTCATTTCATCTTCAAAAACTGTTGATAAAACCTTCAAGGCAAATTCGCCATTACTTTTCAGCAAGGCCCGAAAATGATCGCGGTCGATGTAACAAACTTCCGATTTGGCCAATGCAATGGCCGAGTAATAATTCGTTTTTGTCTTGTTATCAAGATTCTGAAGACCAAGGTAAGATCCCCGTTTTGAAACGCTCAAGATAAAATCCTTTCCGCCGGCTCCCTTTTTTACGAGTTTTACAAATCCTTCCCGCAAATAAATGATATGTTGAACCGGTCCACCCTCCTTAAAAATAAGTTCGCCCTTTTCGTATTCAATAATCGAACACTCTTCGCCAAGCGCACTTAACTCACTGTTTTCGAGTACTGAGAAAGGCTTCGATTTTAGGGTGCAATTAACACAACTATTGGTCGACAGGTTCATGGAATAGTTCTTTGGTGTAATTTATATCACAAGTATACGAGATTTATTTCACAATGTTTAATGAACCAATGCTCTTTATTGGTCGTATAATTGTAAAAACTTTATACCATGAATAAAATAGTAACATTAATCTGCTACAATTTGGGTCTTTGGGGAATTCTGGGATTCTTCGTTACCATCCTTCTTGGCTTCCTGTCTTGCTGTGCCAATTTAACATCTGCTGTATTTTATACCGCATTAATTGTGTTTGCAATAATTGGCCTTACCGCCACCACCATTTGTGTAGCTCGTGGATGCAAGAAGCATTAAAAAAGAAAGAAGATTACCAATAAGCTTCAGTGCCGATACAATTGTATGGGCAGGAAGGATTATGTGTTTTAGTACCGCTCCAGTTTCGGATAAGCTTCGTGCCAGGCATTCCAACCACCCTCTAACGAATAAACATTTTTATAACCCAGTGTCATCAGCGTTTTTGTTGCCAGCGCCGAGCGACTTCCACTGCGGCAATATAAAATTATAGTATCCGTTTTTTTAGGCACTGCATGACGAAAACCTTCCCAAACCGCTTCCTTTTCAATGTGCGATTCCAGCACACCTCGTTGCACCAAATAAGCTCCCGGAATATGACCGGCCTGGTACTCATCTTTTGTGCGCACGTCGATTAAAATATAATCAGCGTCACGGCTCTTCAGCCCCTCCACATATTTTTCATGAAATCCTTCCGTGTCAACGGTAGTAATTTCCTGCTTTGTTGCAGCAACCAATTCTTTATATCCGCTGTAAACCTTGGTTTCCTGGGCCGAAAGCACAGAAACCATCCCTACCATCAATAAGATGATAACTCCAATTTTCTTCATAATATCAAAGATTTTAAAATAGTACCCGATGCGAACAATTAACAATTGCGCTCCTCTATTTCAGAAACGCACAATTGTGTTTGCTCAAAAACAATTTCGAACATTGAAGGTATAAAGAAAATCGGCCTTATTTTAAGTTTCGAATCCTTAATTCAGTTTTGTTTTGATTTTTTAATAATTCAGCCAGCTCGTCGGTATTTGTTTCTCCGAAATGGTAGGGATAAAGAACTTTTGGCTGAAACATTTTGGTAGCGTCGGCCACCATTTCAGGAGTCATGGTGTAAGGTAAGTTCATTGGCAGAAAGGCCACATCGATATCTTTCAATTCAGCCATTTCCGGAATATTTTCGGTATCGCCGGCAACGTAAACTTTTTTATCGCCAAAGTGCAACACATAACCATTACCAACTCCTTTAGGATGGAAGGGTTTTCCCGGTTCGCGTTCGTTTTTAATATTGTAAGCAGGCACTGCATCAACTTTAATTCCTGCAAAAGTTCCCGATTCGCCATTGCTCAGTACTTTAGTTCCGGCGTATTGTTCGTTGCAGGTTTTAGTGAGTACCAGTTCGGTTCCGTCCTTTTTAACGGCATCCAGCGCTTTGGCATCTAAATGGTCGCCATGCTCGTGCGTTATCAAAATCAGATCGGCTTTCGGCATCATTGCATAATCGGCATACCACGACACCGGATCAATATGAATCACTTTTCCATTAAACTCCATCATTAGTGTTCCGTGCGCAATAAAAGTTATTTCCAAATCGCCTTCCGAAGTAGCGAAAACATCCTTCTCAAATTCCTGAGCTTGCGCAAAAACAACAAAAACCAACATTATCAGTAATGTAACTATATTCTTCATAACCTAAACTTTAAAATTCACTGTAAGATAGGTATAAAATCATTTTTTTGCATCTTCTTTAATAATAAACAGAACATATGTATAAGCTTCAGGCATCAATTTATTTGTACTTTCGGAGCAAAAATTCAAAAACTATCTGATATGAAAAGATTATTTCTATTGATTGCCATAGTTGGCCTTGCTTTCTCCCTTTCGGCCAAGGAATATTCGGTTGAATCTCCATCGGGAAAGATACAGGTAAAGGTGAATGTTGACGAAACGGTTACCTACTCGGTGTTTTTAAATGGAACTACAATTGTTGCGCCGTCGCAGATTTCGATGGAATTGTACGATGGAACTGTTTGGGGTGTGGACGCCAAAGTGCGCAAAACAAAAACCAACAGCGTTTCGCAGGTGCTTACGCCGGTTGTTCAACGCAAAAGTGCTACGATAAAAGACGAATACAAAGAGTTAACCTTGACGTTTAAAGGTTATGCGCTGCAATTCAGAGCTTACGACGATGGCGCAGCTTACCGCTGGGTGTCGGATAAAGATGGCGAATACAAAGTGAAAAGCGAGCTGGCGACTTTTACGTTTCCGGCCGACAACAAACTTTGGTTTCCGGAAGAAGAAAGTATGATGACGCACCAGGAACGCGAATACCTACGCGAAACCCTGTCGAATATTGGCAGCGATCGTTTTGCATCTACCGGACTGCTGGTTGACTGTGGAAACGGCATTAAAACCTACATTTCGGAGTCGAACCTGATGGATTACCCGGGAATGTTTTTACGTGGAAGCGATGATAACCAATATGCTTTAATTGGAAAATATCCGGGAGTTGTGCTGGAAACTGAAATGATGCGCGACCGCGATGAAAAACCAACAAAATACGCCGATTACATTGCTGAGTGTAACGGTCCTCGCGAATTCCCGTGGCGTGCCATGGTAGTTACCGAAAACGATGGTCAGTTGATTGAAACTGAAATGATTTACAAACTGGCTCCTGAGTGCCGACTGGAAAACACCGACTGGATTAAGCCGGGGAAAGTTGCATGGGACTGGTGGAATGCCAATAACATTTATGGTGTTGATTTTGTGGCCGGCGTAAATACCCAAACTTACAAGTATTACATCGATTTTGCTTCGAAATACGGTTTGGAATACATCATTCTGGACGAAGGCTGGTATGTGCTTTCTGATATTCTGGAGCTGGAAAAAGATGTGGATGTTAAAGAGATAATCGACTACGGAAAAGAGAAAAATGTTGATGTGATTCTTTGGGTAGTTTGGAAAACCATGGATGACAAACTGGAAGAAGCACTCGACCAGTTTCAGGCGTGGGGCGCAAAAGGTATTAAAATGGACTTTATGCAACGCGACGACCAGTGGATGGTAAATTTTTACGAGAAAATTGCCCGCAAATGTGCCGAGCACGAATTGTTGGTTGATTTCCACGGATCGTACAAACCAAGTGGTTTGCGACGTGCTTACCCGAACGTAATTTCGTATGAAGGCGTTAAAGGACTGGAAAACGTGAAATGGGAGAATCTACCCGATCCGGAGCATGATGTAACTTTACCGTTTATTCGTATGGTTGCCGGCCCGATGGACTACACGCCGGGCGCGATGATCAACAAAACAAAACTGAATTTCAATCCGGTATTCAGCGAACCAATGAGCCAGGGAACACGCTGCCACCAGTTGGCTTTGTACCCGGTTTTCGAAAGCCCGCTGCAAATGTTGGCCGATAATCCATCGAACTATTTACGCGAGCCGGAATGTATGGAATTCCTTTCGGCAGTTCCATCGGTTTGGGACGAAACCAAAGTGCTGGAAGCTAAAGTTAGCGACTACATTGCTGTTGCACGTCGCTCGGGCGAAACCTGGTATGTGGGTGCTTTAACCGACTGGGATCCGCGCGAAATGGAGTTGAAACTCGATTTCCTTGGCGAAGGAACGTACACCATGAAAGTTTGGAAAGACGGACTGAACGCCGATAAACACGCTGCCGACTTTGCACAGGAAACTGTTGAAGTAACTGCGGATTCTACTGTAAAAGTAAAAATGGCTCCCGGTGGTGGCTGGGCTGCTATTATTGAAAAGAAATAGATTCGAATAGCGAGACGCTAGTTTCGAGGTTCGAGCATATAAGGATTCCATCCCTCTGTGTTAATTCAGAGGGATGGAATCCTTTTTTTGTGCGATTGGCGGTTTTTAACCGCCTTTTTCATGCGGTTAAAAACCGCAGATCACTTTATCCCAGCGCGAAGAGATGACATCCTTTTTTGTGGCCGCATATGAAGACTTCTTCAACTCCTGTTTTGTAGTTAACCGCTTGGTTTCTTACCCCTAAATCCCCTGTAGGGGACTTTTTGTCCCTCTTGGCGAAGTGCCTTTCAACAAATATCCGTAAACAAAAACAGCGGGCGACTAATAAATGATAGTCGCCCGCTGAACTATTTTGTGTAAGGTAAATCTGCTATTTACTTTTCTTGCAGCACGAATTTTACAGAAACTCCAACAGCCTTACCTTTGAATTTTTTAATATCTACTGAAGGAAGCTGTTCTAAAACTCTTTTCAATTCCAGAATCAACTCCGGTACCATTTCCTCATCATCTGTTGGTTGTTTTACGCCGTTTTTAGCATAACCAACCACAACCACATCTTCCAGGTGCTCAATATTTTTTTGCTTATAATCATGTATTGAAACTTCCTTATTTTCTTTACCAAACTCAACAAAAGCCTGAACAGTTCCCTGGCTCCCTTTCTCAACTGCATTAGTGGGATATTTTATCTTTTTCGCAATAAACTTTCGCAAATCTAATTCCGAAGTTATTTCTTCCGTTTTTTTGGTAATAAGTATCACACCGTCTTTAGCTTCTTCTCCATAAGTCTTAATTGATTCAGCATCTTTCAGAACAGAGATCGATTCAATGTCATTAGGATCGATGTCATTCATCTCTCCAGTGAATTTTTCACCGTCGAGAAAGATCAGTGGCGATTTTCCACCAAGATCAGCAGAACCTTTCAGTTTGATCGAAATGGCTCCGTTTTTAGCGATTGGACCATATATTTTGGTAGCACTTTCGTCTTTCAGCACTTCCATTGATTCAATTGTTTCCGGATCGATATCGTTAATATCACCATCGTAAGGAATACCTTCAACAAGTACTACAGCATCCTCCATTTTAGCTTTTGCAGCTTCTTTGGTTGTAACAATGACTACACCATTTTTACCCCCAACCGACCCATATAATGCAGTAGCTTGTTCTCCTTTTAAAACAGACATGCTTTCAATGTCGTTCGGATCAATTAAATTTATATCAGCTACCGGTTTCCCATCTACGATATAAAGCGGAGCGCCGCCATTGGAACTTTCCGAAATACGAACCTGAACGCTTTCCAAGGGCTCATTTTTTGTCTGCGTTCCATAACCAATCACTTTTACCTCATCTGCTTTATCCTTTGCAGAGGCTTTTGTTGCGATAACGATCACACCGTCTTTTCCTTTGTCGCCGTATAAAGTTTTAGCCTGCTGACTTTTCAAAACTGTCATGGATGCAATTTCATCAGGCTGCAGAATATCGATCTTGCGCGACTCTTTGCCGTCAACAATGTATAAAGGAGGATTTTTAGAATTACTGAGCAAATCAACCCTGGGAAGACCATCATTTGGAGCGGCAACTCCAACTGCGAATTTTTTTGGTGTTTGATTTAGCTGAACATCAAGCTCCGATTTGCCATCAATAGCAACTTCTTTTTCATCGTATCCCATTATTTTAAAAACCAGCACGTTGTTTGCGTCGGTCGCAATCTCATAATTTCCATGCACATCCGAAATAGTACCAACTGTAGATCCTTTTACCAACACAGCTACTGCCGGAATTCCATCACCATCTTCGTTGGTGATTTTTCCTGAGATAGTAACTTCTTTCTCTGAGCTACTCTCAGCAAGACCTATTCTCAGTTCTTTCTTATTGCCGTAATAAACAACATCATTTTTGTAATAACCGGGTGCTGAGAAGCTTAAAACTATCGGTTTTTCTATTCCGTTAAACGCAAGTTCGAAAAACCCATTCCCATCTGCCACAAATTCTTCCGACGATTCATTGTTAACGATTTTGGCATTCGGAATCCTCTCACCAAAACCATTTTCTACAGTACCTTTTACTGTAAAATTGTCGCTTCGCACAAGAACCTCCGGTTTATTGACCATTTTATCAAACTCAGGAACGGTGCCTGGATCATAATCCCTGGTTTGAATATAATACACACCATCCTCTTTTGGATTTTTATCAAACGACAGTGCATTCGCAACCACTTTGTTTTCAAGGCCAAGTGCATTTATCACTTCACCTCCATCAAATCCGTTAGCAAAATCAAGGTTGATAAGGTCGGAATGATCGGCCGGAAGCTCAATACCGTCAACAACTACTTTTAATTGTCCGGCATCGTGTAACACTTCGGTTCGTACTTCCTTGTTCGACAAACCCATAACCAAAATGGCCAGCAGGGGCAGTACAACCAACTGTTTCATAAGGCTGTACCGATTTTCTGTTTTCTTTTTCATCATGATAATACGGTTTTTTAATTGTGAGCCGTTAAGCGCCGTCAAAAAGGGAGCTACTCCTTTTTTATGCGCTAATCCTACCATGGCCAATTGATAAGCTTCGGCATTATGATTTTGGGCTACCTGATGATCAGTCAGGTATTCCAGGTTATTTCGCATCGCATCGCGGATTAACCAGGCAAAGGGGTTAAACCACTGGAGTAGAAACAAAAGCTCGGCAAAAAGAATATCGAGCGTATGGCGTTCTCTTACGTGAATCATTTCGTGGTCGACGATCATTTTCAGATCGGGATTTTTCAATGTTTTTTCCGACAGCACAATTCGCGAAAAGAAAGAGAATGGGTGCACATCCTTTTTAGTAAGGTTAACTTGTGCTCCAAACAATTCCTTCAGGCGGCTAAATCGGATAATATTCATGGCTTTGAGGTGCCCGATCAACAGATTCAGTAGAAATACAACAATTCCGAGTGCATAAATCCCCAGCAGGTAATGATACCATTCGAAGTTAAATTGCGGCTCGCTGGCCACAGCAGCTTCGGGCAGGTAAGCAAAACCAGTTGAAGCAGCTGCGGGAATCGGCTGTATATAATTCACTTTGGTAAACGTAATCAGCGGAATAAGGAAACTAACCAAAAACGACACCGGCAAATAAATCCGGTTGAACAGAAAATGTTTCTGGTGCTGGAAAAGAGCCAGGTAAGCCAGGTAAAAAGCACCCAGCGCCAAAGCAGCCTTCCCGATATAGAGGATAAAATCTTCCATTACTTTTTGTTTTTAATGAGGTTAACCAGTTCGTCGATCTCGTCTTCCGACAGGTTTTTCTCTTTTACAAAAAAGGCCACTGCACTTTTGTACGAGTTATCGAAATAGTCGCTAACCACCTGGTTCATAAACGAACGGCGATACTCCTCTTTCGAGATGAGTGGAAAATACTGGTAAGTGTTGCCGTATTGTTTAAAACCGATAACGCCTTTGTCTTGCAACAAACGCACCAACGACGAAATGGTGTTGTAATGCGGTTTTGGTTCGGGATACAACTCAACAATGTCTTTTACAAACGCTTTTTCCAGTTTCCAGAGGATCTTCATCAACTCCTCTTCCTTTTTTGTTAGTTTCTTCATTGTACTGTCGTTTCATAATTTATTGTCATTCCGAACGTAGAGAGGAATCTGTGACAGATTTCTCGGTCGCTTCTCTCACTCGAAATGACAGTTATAATTTTACATCGACAAACATACAACTGATTTTTCAGTTCTGCAACTGTTTTTTCAGTTTGGAAACGAAGTTTTCAGTTTTTCAAGCAGTAAAGCTCATGCCATCCCGCATGGAATCCGCGTTTCATCAGAAATAAAAAAATGCCATTCTTTTTAAAAAGAACGGCATTCATCGTATTGTCTTTGTGTATTTACGTTAAAATTCTCCGCCACCCATGTCCATTCCGCCGTCGCCACCGCCACGGTTTCCACGGTCTTCTTTAAAGTTGTTAATCTTGTAGCTCAGTGTAAGCATTACTACACGTGGTTCGCGTTCAAAACGGAACCAGCTTTCAAAGTCGTCGCCATAGCTTGTCCGCTCAAAACGTCCTGTTCCCAGCGGATCGCGAACGCTAACAGTAGCCGAAAGTTTTTTATTCATAAACTCCTGACGGTACGAAATATTGGTGAAAAACATAGCACCGCTTTCGCCCTGCGCCGACACTGATTTGCCGCGGAAAAATGCATTTAATTGAAAACGTGAATTTTCAGCCAATTTAAAAGTCGTATTCATTCGGCCACCCCAGTTGGTACTTTCCCGGTCGATGGATTCGCCATTCAACTCGCCGGTAATTTTATATTTATAAACGTTCACACTGGCGTTAAGGATCAGCCACTTTTTGTAATTCCAGTTTCCGGTAACTTCAAGACCGGTACTGTAATCTTTATCAAAGTTGTCGGTGTACAGGTAAAAAATACCGTCTTCGCCCAACTCCTGTGTGCGATCGATTTTATTGTTGGTTACCCTGCGGAACAAATCGGCCGACATAAACGAACGTGTTTCGCCAAATCGTTTCATTAAACCCAGTTCGTACGAGTTGGTGTATTCAGGTTCCAAATCGGGATTTCCAAAACGGATGGTGTAACGGTTGTAATAATTTGGTGTTGGATCCAGATCGCGGCCACTCGGACGGTTGATCCTCCGGCTGTAACTTGCAGTAACATCGGCAGTTTGTGCTACCGGATACGAGAAGTGCGCTGTTGGAAACAGATCGAAACGATTGAGTGACGAAACATTTTCGGCACTGGTATTTTGTATTTCACGCACGGTTAACTCTCCACGCAAACCCGCCATGTAAGCAAGCTCACCCACCTTGTTGCTGTAGGTGGCATAAGCAGCGTGTATGTCGCGCTGAAAATCGGTAGTACTCGAATATTCGTCGTTGATCACCCAGGAATCACTCGCCTGATCGTAATCGCGAAATTCAAGCGTTTCCAATTCGCTTTCCAGTCGCCCCTGGTAACCGGCTTCAAAACGGCCATCTTCACTAAACGGATAGGTGTAATCGAGTTTTAACCGAATATCCTGTTCGTCCTCTGTTTCCAGTGTCGACACATTCGACAAATACTCGTTGGAAGGATTCCAATTCTCGTCGGCCAGCAATTCACCTTCTATTTCGTTGTCGGTTCCTGTCTCATCCGAGAAAAAAGCGGTTGCTTCAATACGGTGTCCGTTGTCGTCGAAATTATGCTGAAAATTCATGTTCAGCGTATAAAAATCGTTGCTGCGATCCGAGGTTTCTTCGCTTATTGAAAGAATTCGCTCGGAGGCCGGGATGGTAAAATTCTCTGTTCGGCCGCCACCTTCGTTTCCTCGTTCCGAGGTCCCGGTTTCTCCCGAAAGTGTTAAGGTAGTGTTGGTTCCTAAATAAATATCGGCACCCCCTTTAAAGCTGTGTCCGCCACGAATCCACTTCCGGTCGCCGGCCATATTCAAAAATTCAGTTGTATCGTTGTAATATGTTTCGCGCTCCGAGGCCATTGCCCCGTTATTGATCTCATCGCGCCAGTCGGCTCCAAAAAACAGGTTCAGTTTTTCAAAACGGTAATTCAGCATAAAATCGCCGCGGTATTTATCGCCCGTTCCAACGCTTGCATTTACAATACCGTTCAGCCCGTTCATCGAGTTCTTTTTCATCACCAGGTTAATGATACCTGCAGCACCGTCGGGCTCGTATTTTGCCGATGGGTTGGTAATGATTTCAATATTTTCGATCGCCGAAGACGGAATCTGGCGCAGTGCGTCGCTACCGCTTAAAACACTTGGCCGGCCGTCAATTAGTACGGTAAAATTTCCCGATCCGCGCAAGGCCACATTCCCTTCAATATCAACCTGAATAGAAGGTGTGTTTTCCAAAACATCAACGGCTGTTCCGCCAATGGCACTGATTACCTGGCTAACGTTAACCACTTTTTTATCGAGCTTGTATTCCACGGCAGCTTTGTCGGCCACAACATTTACTTCGCCAAGGGCAACCGTTGAAGGAGCAAGGTTGATCTCGCCCAAATCGTGCACACGGTTGCTGCGATCGATTTTAATATCTACCACATTTTCCTGATCGAAACCTATAAAGTTGGCCACTAAATAATAGTCGCCATAATCTAAATTCGCTATTTCAAAAATTCCCTTTTCGTTGGTAATACTTCCGGTTACGAGGGTTGAATCGGTCTCTTTATAAACGGCTATATTGGCAAATTCCATGGGGGTTTCCGTATCTTTTTCTACGATCGTTCCAACGATTTTTCCTTTTCCATCGTCGTTTGGATCGTCCTTTTTTACGGGGTCTTCAATTACTGCATAAGAATTCACCCCAATTAGTAATAGGGCGATTAAAATTACGTTCGTCAAGTACTTCATTGCTGTCTAAATTGTTTCCTTTTGTCTGTTTACTACTATAAGACCGTTTATTCTTTATTTAGTTTAATTCAACCGTGTTAATTAGTTGTTAACGTGTTTCTGCGTGGTTAGCGCGGTTAAGAAGTTTCGTTTTTCAGTAGTTTGGTTCGGGGTCGTAATCTTCCCTGTTCGAAAAAATTGTACGACTGTAAAATTGGTTGGTCTAAAAAAATGCCACCCTCCCGGATGGCATTCTACCAAAACTTAAAATCTATGGAAAAAGTGCCTCCTGCTCCTTAATCCATAAGGCTTGCAAAAATAATGCGATTCGAATTTTTCACAACTTTGGACGATAAATAGATCGTTGATTTTAATATATTTTAAGATTTGAGTTACCATGCGCGCTCCTGGCCCATAAAAAACGCCTAACTATTTTGTAGCCGATGCTTTGTTTAGCTTGTTCGTTCGTTTAACTTTGCTTTCATCAAGTCTTTTAAAAACTACTTATCATGAACGAACAAGTTAATCAACCACAAGTACCACCACCTAATTATTTGGTATTTGCCATTCTGACAACTATTTTTTGCGGAAAAATATTCGGAATTGTAGCCATTGTTTTTGCCGCGCAGGTAAATTCGTATTGGAATGCCGGAAATTACGAAGCAGCATTATCGGCCAGTAGAAATGCCAAATTGTGGGCCTGGGTATCGTTTGCCGCCGGAATGGCCTGGCTAATTTTAGGTATAATACTGTCGATTTTTGGCGTACTTGCCGGACTAATGCAGGGTGCTTTTAATTTTTAGTAGATGAACCGAACGATCAATAGATTGCTGCTACTCGTAATTATTGGGGTAGCAGTTCTTTTTTATTTTCTTGATCCCATAAAGCATACGATCTTTCCGCAGTGCCTGTTTCATTCGTTAACCGGTGGTTATTGCCCGGGATGCGGCTCGCAACGGGCTTTACACAGTTTGTTGCATTTAGATTTTGCCGGTGTGGTTGGGTATAACTTTTTGTTTCTTCCGGCAGTGCTTTTTATTCTTTATCACTACCTGCATCCGTTGCTAAACAAGGTTTTTGGATGGAAACTGCCGAACCTGTTCTACAAAAAACAAACGCCATTCATTGTATTAGGTATTGTTATTGTGTTTTGGATAGCACGAAATCTGCCGTGGTACCCGTTTAGTGTGCTGGCACCTGTTGGATAGGCACAAAAAAACGGATGCGAAAACGCACCCGTTCTTATATTTAATTTGGTTAGGATCACTTCACGAATGAAGCGTCATTTAAATAATCGTAACATTTTTCAACACCTTCAAACTGTGTCATACTTCCGTCTCTGATTCCTTCCAGTTCCACATAGAAACCGTCCAAACCATTTTCGTAAGCTTTGTTAAAGATGTTTTTAAAGTTCATCATTCCCGACTGACCAAGAACTGAGCGGTCTTTAATATGGAGAACAGGGAATCTGCCGGCATACTTTTCGAAGTACTCCAACGGATCGTTTGATCCCATAACTGTCCAGTAAACGTCCATTTCGAAGAATACCAAATTTGGATCTGTACCATTCAGGAACAAGTCGTAAATTACATCGCCAACAGGCATCCACGGATTACTTTGTTTATCCTTGTCTTCCGGTTTTACAATGCGACCAAATTCCATGTTATGGTTGTGGTAACCAAACTTAATTCCGGCCGATTTTGCAATTTCACCGGCTTTATTGAATGATTCGCAAACAACAGCAACGTCATCATGTGTTTTCATGTTTGGCATCATTGGCTGAACCAAAGTTGTTACACCAAACTTCACATGGTCTTCAACAGTTTGTTTCCAGAAATCAGCAATCTCACCCAGTTTATCTTTCGTGATGTCACGAGTAGGAGGATTTACGTGCGATCCTGTAATTTTCAAACCTGCATCGTCGGCCAGTTTACGGTAATCTTCAACCGAATATTCTCCCATTTTGCGATCGCGGTAACCCGCCAGCTCGATGGTGCTGTAACCGATATCTTTTATTTTTTTCAAGCCATTTGGAACGTCGGCAGCCAATTCACGTCCTACAGAGTAAATTTGCAAACCAATTTCCTTTTTACCCATGCCAACCATCGAGGCAGCACTTGCAGGCTTTAACGAGCCAGCCACCATACCACCGGCGGTAAGCAGGCCCATCTTTTTCAAAAATTCTCTTTTATCCATAAGGTTTTTAGTTGGTTGATTTATAGTTTATAAGAACCACGATACTTATAATTGTACAAACGGTGGTTCCATGCTTCTTCATCAGTTCCGAAGCTGTGGGTTGCAGGATCCCATTTCACCGAACGTTGCAATTCAGTAGCCATGTTACCTAAACAACAAGTGATAGCTGTACTTGCACCTACTTCAACCGGAGCAATTGGTTTTTGTCTTGAACGTACACAGTTAATGAAATCTTCCATATGAGGAGAACTGATCTCGAAGCTACCGCGACCTTCTGCCTGGGCTTTCTGCATTTCTTCGAACATTTTTCTACGCTCTTCCGGAGTAAGATTTTGTGGACGTCTACCTCTCAATTCATCAGGAATTAAATCTGATTTTGAACAAGCCAGGTATCCGCGAGCTACTTCAATCCAACCGTCGTCGCCGATGAATTTAATACCTTGTGCGGCAGGCATATCTTCCAGGTAAGGTTGCTCTGTCATAACAACACCGTTCAGGTATTTAAATGTCATGTAGTCTGCACCATCAACTCCTTTAGGAATAATTTCTGCAGGACCCGAACCGTCCATACCAATAGCAGCTTGTGCAATATCGAACATGTGCGCACCCCAGTCGGCAGTAAATCCGTTACCGGTTTCGCGGTACCAACGCCATGCCCCCCATAGTTTTTCTTTTTCCGCAGGATCAAGAGAAATAGGAGGACAAAGATCTGAGTGGTAATGAATTTTAGGATCATTTAATGGTCCCATCCAAAGGTTAAAGTTCAGGTTAGCAGGAACTTTCATCTCTGGTAAATCAAGCGGTGCTGGCGGATCGCCTACTTTAGCGTAAACTTTATCGATATGACCGATAGCGCCACTCTGAACCAATGCAATTGCTTTTTGGAATTCAGCACTTGAACGCTGCTGGCTACCTACCTGTACAACACGTTTTGTATCTTTTGCCACGCGAACCATTTTTTCGGCTTCGGTAATGGTAAAAGAAAGTGGTTTTTGAACGTATACGTCTTTACCAGCCTGGCAAGCATGAATTGTCATTAAAGCGTGCCAATGGTCTGGAGAACAAACTTCTACTGCATCGATATCTTTGCGCTCAAGCAGTTCTTCGTATTGTTCGTACTTATCAACGCGTGGTGACAGACCCAATGATTGTTGCCACTCTTCAACAGTTCGTTTAAAACGCTCTGTTTTCATACTGTCAACATCGCAACCTGCAACAACTTCTACTCCGGGAACTGCCGAGAAACTGCGGAAGTCATTCATACCTTGCTGACCAAGGCCGATGAAACCCATTGTAACTCTGTCGCTTGGAGCGATTTTAACGCCGTTGATTGTCCAACTTGGAAGGATGGTCAAACTGGATAAGCCCAGTGCTGAAAGACCCAAGAATTTCCTTCGATTTAATTGATTTGATTTGTTCGAATCCATAGGTTTAGATTTTTATTAGTGATCAAATGTTTTTCGAAATTCGACACAAGATAAACTAATTTGTCAAAAAGACGCAATGAAAATTTAAAAAATCTAAGCCCACTTAATTAAGCTTGAGTTATTTAGAAGCGTTAAAAGAAATCAGATATTGTTGCAGCGGTTTTTTAAGTTCCTCAAAATCTGAATAATGAATCATTTTGATGTCTTTGCAGCCTCCAATCATCGCCGACAGGTTAGAATTAGCACCTTCGCGAAAAAGACACAACACCGGTTTACCCATTTCCACTGCGCGGCCAATTTCGTAGCCAACTCCCATCGATACAGCAGTTACTTCGGCCACAATTACATCGGAGTTTTGCAGCCATTCCAAATCTCTATCGTGAATAAACCGGTCGTTCGGGCCGTCGTCGCCGGCACTTGTTAATGCCGGATCGCCAACATGTTCGGTAAGTACTTCGCCAAACGATTTCAGGTACTGAATGATTTGTTCGTACAGGGCAGCATCTTGTCTTCCGCCACGTATTGAACCTGCAAAATAGATTTTCATTGGTAGTTTATCAGGCTTTTGTTTGGTTTAGTAAATCGGTGTTCGGCTTTTGTTCTCCCTGCTGAAAAACAACACGTGTACGCGGTAAACTTTCAGGATAATTCTTCTGGATAAACTCAATCATTTTCTCCCGGATAAAAACGCGTAAATCCCATGCTGTTGGCGAATCTTTGGCACTCACCAATGCACGTATTTCAACGCCATATTCTTTGGCATCGGTAACCTGAAGTACGTTTACCCGTTTGTCCCACAACGGAGTGCTGTCGAGCAGGCGGGTCAACTCTTCGCGCAAAGCATCAAACGACACATGATAATCGGTATATAAAAACACGGTTCCCAAAATCTCGGCCGAGTTTCGTGTCCAGTTCTGAAATGGTTTTTCGAAAAAATAGGTAGATGGAACCACCAAACGGCGCTGATCCCAGATTTTTACCACCACATAAGTCAGCGTAATTTCTTCAATCCTACCCCACTCATTTTCAATAATCACTACATCGTCGATACGGATGGGCTGCGTAATGGCAATTTGCAAACCGGCCAACACCGTTGCAATAAGTTTTTGTGCAGCAAAACCAATAATAATACCGGCAACTCCTGCCGACGCAAAAAGGCTGATTCCCAGCTGCCTCACATCTTCGAACAACATTAAGGATGAGCCTATTGCAATTAAAACGATCAGGAAATAAATGATGCTTTCCATGATATTGAACTGCGTAAGAAACTTGCGCTGGCGTAAATTATCTTCTTTTGATGTATCGAATTTTGAAAGGATAACTTTTTTAAAGGCACGCAAAATGGCCATTAAACCCCAGGCAATACTTACGATGAGTAGAATGGAGCCGGTTTTTTTGAAAAAGTTATAATAATCGGGTGAAACCAATTCGTGATCTTCGATAAAAATCAGAAAGAACACCGCTATTAGCAGCAATAAAAACGGGAAAATAAATTTTATAATTCTCTTCATATAAACAGAGTTTTAATGCAAAATTATTTCGGTTGTTCAACGGTACTTTTAATGTGTATATCGCGCTGAGGGAAAGGAATTTGCACGCCATTTTTCCGGAATTCATCATCGATAGCGTAGCGTATTTCGCTTTTTGTGTTCTCTACCCAAAACGACTCGCGTACCCAAAAGAACACCTGGAATTCGAGTGCCGAATCGCCAAAATTATTGAACCGTACAAAGGGTTTTGGCGACAGTGAAACATTGTTGTTTTTTGCAGCGCAATCAAGCAGAATCTGTGTTACCAGCTTTGTGTCGGATCCGTAAGCCACACCCACATCAACCGAAAAACGGGTGTTGTAATCCATGTGGCTCCAGTTGATTATTTTGTCGTTTACAAAATTCGAATTGGGCACGACCAAAATAATGTCGTCGCGGGTTTTTAAGCGCGAGGTGCGCAGCCCAATATGAATCACGCGCCCCACCGTTCCGTCTTGCAGCTGGATTACATCGTTGATCTGCAGATTTCGTTCAACCAGCAAAACAATCCCCGACGCGATATCGCTAAACAACTGCTGGATACCAAATCCAACACCCACCAACAGTGCCGTAATACTGGCCAGCAAAACCGAAACTTTCAGCCCCGACGATTCTAACAGAAAAACGATGATAATTACCCAAACTACATATCGCAATATCAGGTAAATCGACCAATAGGAGCGCCGCTCGGTTTCCTGCTTATTAATAAAACGTTTGAAAAACCGGCGGATTATTTTTAGCGTAATTAAGGTGATCAGAACGACAACAAGAATTAAAAAGATGTTGTAAACGGTAATCGTAAAATCTCCTTTGTTGTATAATTCAATATTTAAAATCTCTTTAAACGTCATAACTCTTTATCAAATAATTGGAGTTAGAAATGTACTAAAATCTGATAGATATGAAAAGTTTTCGGGGCGATATTGATTTAGTGTCTAGTCAAGCCTGCTCTAACAGCCCAAGTTTCGTTCTTTCGATTTTAGTCCGCGTTAAAAAATCGTTTACAGAACACTGCTATGCGCAGATTTTTTGTCTTGTCTAAAACCAAAATAACTTCAACTTAACCGTCATCTCAGGCGTGACAAGACACTAGCTTTATTATTCCAACAAGAAACGGGAAGTATGGTTGAAAAAAAAGGAGGTCTTTTTGAAAAGACCTCCTTTTTGGGTGGGGCAAATTGTATTCTTAATTCATTCCAACTACCAGCCCGGGCTCGAAATAAGCGGCATAAGCTGTTTCAGAATGAAGTGCTTCTATTGTTTTTGCAATTCCTTTGTCGTCGTTAATCGATGCTCTTATCGATCCTTTTTGGTAATAAAAGCGTGATACGATCTCGCTTTCCAGCAACTCGCTGATTTCGGGTCTGAATACCGACAAGTCTTTATCCAGATCCGGCTCTATTTTAGCTGCCAGTGCATCAAACTCTTCTTTTGCCAGATCGTAATATTTTTCCTGTTTTGCGGTCTCCAGCAATTCTTTCAAATCGTCTTGCGATGCCGATTCGTATTTAAAATCGCTTTGCTCAACAAAATCGGCAAACTGGTTGTAAATATCGTCGGTAATCGAGAATGCTTCCGGCTCGGGAATACTCTCGTTCTCGTTCGAGTATTTTGTGGCAAAATCGAAAACCTTAAAACGAGTAACCAGCTCGATACTTAAACTGCTGAGTTTGTCGCCTTCAATTTTTACATCGGGAACAACGCCACCGCCGTCGTAAACTTTGCGGCCTTTTTTCGTTGTAAATTCTGTAATCAGCGAATCAGGAACGTGACCAACGCTACCGTCTTCGTTGCGGTGCGAATAATCCAGCGCCTGAATACAACGACCACTTGGAATGTAATATTTAGCAGTAGTAACTTTCAGTTTGGTATTGTAGCTCAAATCGCGGGTGGTTTGCACCAATCCTTTTCCGAATGTGCGCGTTCCAACAATAATTCCACGGTCGAGATCCTGAATAGCACCTGAAACAATTTCGGATGCCGAAGCCGATCCGCTGTTAACAAGCACGGCAATTTTCATTGTGGTATCCAAAGGTTCAGCAGTTGCTTTATACACTTTGTCCCACTGTTTTACTTTACCGCGGGTACTTACAATTTCTTCGCCTTTCGGTACAAAGAAGTTTACAATTTTAACGGCTTCAACCAACAATCCGCCCGGGTTACCGCGCAGGTCGAGAATTAATCCGTCAGGGTTATTTTGTTTCAGCTCGAGGAAAGCCTTTTTCACATCGTTGCTACAATTAGCAGTGAAGCTCGACAAACGAATGTAGGCTGTATTCTGGTCGACCATTCCGTAATAAGGAACGGCGTCGATACTGATTTTCTCGCGAACCACATCAACCGTAAAAGGCTTTTTAGCTCCGGGACGCTGTAACTTAATGGTAACGGGTTTGTTGGCCGGTCCTTTCAACAGCGAACTCACATCTTCGGTAGTCATTTCTTTGGTGTCTTTGCCCGAAACTTCGAGAATAATGTCGCCTGCTTTTATTCCAAATTTCTGTGCCGGAAATCCTTCATAAGGTTCAGCAATAACAATGTTGTCGTTTTGTTTGCTGATTAGCGCTCCGATACCTGCATACTCGCCGGTGGTCATAAAACGGAAATCTTCCATTTGGTCCTCCGAAATGTAATTCGTGTACGGATCGAGCGAGGATAACATTTTATCAATACTGGTCTTTACCAAATCATTCGGGTTCACTTCGTCAACATAAAACATGTTCAACTCGCGAAACAAAGTGTGGTAGATATCCAGGTTCTTTGCAATCTGAAAATTCTTCTCGTCGCGGGTAAAGCTGAAAAAGCTAATTCCAATTACCGCAACTATCGTTATTCCTATTAATATTCTTTTCTTCATAATTCTGTCTTTTCTGAATTCACTGTCTGCACAATTGCATCGAACTGCCAAAAGTAACAAATCTTGCCTGATATCAGTAACGCATAGCGGCAAACCATTACGTTAATTTATATTAAAACCAATCGTTTATGCTTTTGGTTTAACATTTTCGGCGCCGAAAAGTTAAAGGTCGTTAAAAAATAATGTGCGTTAAACCATTGCTGAACTGCGCCGTCAAAACACCTGAAAAATGGATGCAATTTCCACAGAACCAACAACCGTGATCATTTTAAACACGGTGCTTAACGGTTAATAGATAGATGTTTTGGAGCCGGCAATTTAGTTTGCCGGCTTTTTTTTGTCTATACATAGAACACGAAGGTTTTTTGAACCACAATAGAAACATAGAACACAACAGGTTGTTTCAGCACTTATGGTTTTGTTTACTATTGCTGATCTGTTAAATTGCTAAATTGTAAAACTGCTAAATTGTAAAACTGTTAGCTGCGATTGGAAACTGCAACCTTTCCTCTCACTTCTGAAATCTAAAATCGTTAATCATCATTCTAAATTCTTACGTGCTTACCGACAAAATACCCCGGTTTAACGAAATAATTACCCGTTTTCATCTTGTTTGCAATAATTTGCATAACAATTATAAACCAAACAAAAACAGATGAAACAATTTGTAGTATTCCTTTCAGGTATCATTTTATCACTTGTCGCTTCTTCGTGTTTATTGCAGTCAACCGTTAACGGAAATGGAGATGTTACAACCGAGGAACGCGATCTTGAAGATTTTAATGCGCTAAGTGTAAGCCGCGGAATGAATGTTTACGTTACTATGGGAGACGAGTATAAAGTAGTTGTTGAAGCCGACGAAAATCTCCACGAAAGCATTGTAACCGAATTGCAGGGCGAAGAACTGCGCATAAAAGCTATCGACAATATCCGCAAAGCAACCAGTAAAAAAGTGTTTGTAACACTTCCGCGCCTGGTATCGGCAAAATCATCGTCGGGCAGCAATGTTTTTTCAGAAAATACTTTGAATGTTGATGATATCGATCTTGCGGTTTCGTCGGGAGCTAATTTAAGTTTCACACTTAAAGCCGACAACGTGAATGCAAAATCGAGCTCCGGATCGAATATCTTTTTGGAAGGAAATGCCGCATCGATAAGTGCCAAAGCCAGTTCGGGCTCAAATATAAAAGCCGGCGATTTAAAAGCCAGCAGTGCCGAAGCAAAAGTTAGCAGCGGCGCCAACATTTGGGTAAGTACCAAAGACGAACTGCGCGCAAACGCCAGCAGCGGCGGAAACGTGTTCTACAACGGCAATCCTCCGGAAACCGAAATAAGCAAATCATCGGGCGGAAATGTGATAAAAAATTAAACGCAACTGTAACTTTCCATTTTTGGCCGCGTCTTTTCAACAGTCTCAATTCAAAAAACAAAAAATAAAGCACATGAAGACATTTACAAAAATTCTATTCTTATTTATGATCGCTTTTACTAGCCACGAAACAGTACTTGCCGGCAACAGCGACGAAACACAAACGCGCCATGTAAGTGGTTTTAATGCCATAAAAGTCTCAACCGGAATCGACCTGTACCTGACAATGGGCAACACCGAAGAAGTAGAAGTGGTTGCCGAAGACGATATTATTGATGATTTGATTACCGAAGTTGAAGGCGGAACACTTAAAATTTACATGAAACGACGCAACAACTGGTTTAACTGGGGAAGCGGCAACCAAACAAGAAAAGTTTATGTAACCGTAAAAGAACTGAAAGAACTTTCGGCATCGTCGGGTTCCGATGTGGAATCGACAAATACATTGGAAGGCGAATCGTTGGAAGTAAGCTGCAGCAGCGGTTCCGATTTAAAAATAGAGGTTTTCTACAAAAATCTGTCGGTTGGTACCAGCAGTGGCAGCGATGCAAAACTACGCGGCAAAGTAAAAACACTTCGTGTTGATGCCAGCAGTGGTTCGGATATAAAAGCCGGCGATCTTGAATCGGTAATTTGTTATGCCAACGCAAGCAGCGGTTCGGATATTACCGTTAGCGTTAGCAGCGAATTGTATGCAGATGCCAGCAGTGGCGCAGACATTAATTACCACGGAAATCCTGATATCAGAGACATCGACGAATCGAGCGGTGGCGATGTTAGCCAACGATAAAAAATTAAAATACAGATAAAGAAGGCGGTAGGTTCCGCCTTTTTTTGTGCGTGTAATCTTCCTAATTCAATAGAAACCATATTTTTGCGTTGTATTAACTGGAATGAAAAACTTACCCACAAAAATACGACTCATCGTAATTCTGTTTGCTGCAATTTGTTGGATGCCCGCAACAGCACAAAACGGAAATCCTGTGCAATTTTTGTCGGAGGTAAGTCAGTCGTCGCTGTCAAACCCAGCCTTTCATAATAAAACCGAGAAACTGGTGATCGGCCTGCCACTGTTATCGGGAGGAGCATTTAAATGGAATGCCAATTTTTCGCCCGATTATTTATTTTCAAAAAACTTTGACTACAGTTTTGGTCATTTTTATGGATCGTTGAATGAACCCGGCGATATTGCTACTGTGGCCACGCTGCCACTTCTCTATTTTAGTCTCAAAAAAGATAAGCGTACTATTGGTATATCCTTATCAGAGCGAATAGTGGTCTCGGGAAATTTCGATCAGGAAATCCTTAATTTCATCGATCAGGGACTTCTTCCTTATTACGGACAGGAAGAAGAATTTGGCCCCGTTTCGTTAAAAACACATTTATTCAGAGAACTGGCATTTTCGTACGCAAAGCAAGTTACAAAGAAATTAAGCTTAGGTGTTCGCGCAAAAGTGCTGTTTGGCCAGTATTTTTACGACATCGACAACCTAAAAATAACCATTCAAACTGACGAAGAAAGGCAACTCCTGCAGATTATGCCAAGCGGAACGTACCGAATTTCGGGTCCAATTAAGATTATACACAATCCGATAGAAGGGAAAACAAGCATTAAACCCAATCTAACTGCCGGCGATTATTTCTTTAAATTCAGAAATATGGGAGCTGGTATCGATTTGGGTTTTGAGTATGAGTTAAACAAACAAACTACCATTGCATTTGCTATTGCCGATCTGGGATTTACGACACTAAAATCCCGGGTTTCTGATAATACTTTGTCCGGAACGATCGATTATACTGAAAGAAACCTTTACCAGTCTTCGAATTCGGATGCACCATACTATTTAGAACCCAGAGACGCTTTATTGGCATTGTCAGATTCATTGCCTTATATTACATCAGCAAAAACTGTTACCCAACGCCAGTACGAACTGCTGCCGGTAAAATTAAACCTGATGGCAACCCATCAGCTAAACGAAAGGATGAAGCTGAATTTTTCCGACAACCTGACCTACTACGACGGAGAAGCAAATAATTATTTATCGGCCTATTTCAATATATTTCTAGGAACCCGTTTCGAGCTAAGCAGTGGATTAAACCTGTATAATTTAGAGCAAGTTTTACCCGGTTTTGCATGCAGTTACACCGCCCGAGGGGTACAACTTTACCTGGCAACCAATAATATTGCCAAGCTGGTGCAACCATCTAAAGCAAAAAATTTAAATTTGCGCTTTGGTGTAAACTTATTATTTTCCACGCAGCCAAAATAGTTTTTGATATGACTTTATTTATTACACTATATTTCGGTCCTGGCCTCTTCCGAACAATCTTAATAATTGCAATTATCTATTTTGGGATTAGATTTCTCAAACGTTATCTTTTCCCGAAACTCATTGATAAAGGCATAAAAAATATGCAGCAAAAAATGCGCGAACAACAACAACAGCAGCAACCAAAACGCCCCGAAGGCGAAGTTACTGTTGAAAATCAGCGCTCAAACCGGAGGAACAACGGCCAGGACAATGGCGAATATGTTGATTTTGAAGAAGTAGATTAAAACAAGGCAAAAGGAAAAAGTGGAAAGGCAAAATGTCAAAAGTTTCTGTCATCTCAACGAGGAACGAGGAGAGATCTTCTACATATTATAACTAATTGCCAACTATCAGTCTCAATTTCCAAAGCACCGTTTTCAGATTTACAATTCAGCCATCTCACAGTCTCAGTGCTCTCAGTCTTGCCTCAATCTCTTCTTATTAATCTTTAAGCACTAATCCTTAATCTTTAAGCACTCTCCCCTGTACTTTAGAATTTTATCCTATTTTTGCGGTCACAATTCAGAAATTATAGTTAGATGGCACAAGAAGATATTTTCAAGAAACTGGTAGCACACTGCAAAGAATACGGTTATGTATTTCAATCGAGCGAGATTTACGACGGGCTTGGAGCAGTTTACGATTACGGACAAATGGGTGTTGAACTGAAAAACAACATCAAAAAATACTGGTGGGACAGCATGGTTAAGTTGCACGAAAATGTGGTTGGTTTGGATTCAGCCATTTTTATGCACCCCACAATCTGGAAAGCATCGGGTCACGTTGATGCTTTTAACGATCCGTTAATCGACAACAAAGACTCGAAAAAACGCTACCGTGCCGACGTACTTATTGAAGACCAGCTGGCGAAGTACGAGGAGAAAATGAACAAGGAAGTTAAAAAGGCAGCCAAACGTTTTGGCGAATCTTTTGATGAAAAACAATTCCGCGAAACCAATCCTCGAGTACTAGCCAACCAGGAAAAATGGAATAACCTGCACACTCGTTTTTCAGATGCACTGAACGATAACGACCTTGCAGAATTAAAAAAGATAATTGAAGACGAAGGTATTGTTTGCCCGATTTCAGGCTCACGAAACTGGACTGATGTACGTCAGTTCAACCTGATGTTTTCAACCGAAATGGGATCGACAGCCGAAGGCGCTTCAAAAATTTTCCTTCGCCCCGAAACTGCACAAGGAATTTTTGTAAACTACCTGAACGTGCAAAAAACCGGACGTATGAAGATTCCGTTTGGTATTGCACAAATTGGTAAAGCTTTCCGTAACGAGATTGTGGCACGTCAGTTTATTTTCCGTATGCGCGAGTTCGAACAAATGGAAATGCAATTCTTTGTTCGCCCCGGCACCGAGCTCGACTGGTTCGAAAAATGGAAAACAACACGTATGAAATGGCACCGTGCACTTGGTTTTGGCGATGACAACTATCGTTTCCACGAGCACGAAAAGCTGGCTCATTACGCCAACGCCGCTGTTGACGTTGAATATAAATTCCCATTCGGCTTTAAAGAAGTGGAAGGTATTCACTCGCGTACCGATTTCGATTTATCGCAACACGAAGAATATTCAGGTAAAAAAATTCGCTATTACGATCCGGAACTGGGCGAATCATACGTGCCTTTTGTTGTTGAAACATCGATTGGTGTCGACCGCATGTTCCTTCAGGTAGTTTCTGCAAGTTATTGTGAAGATCAACTGGAAAAAGATACTCGTGTGGTACTAAAATTACCTCCGGTACTGGCTCCTGTTAAGCTAGCCGTTATGCCGCTGGTGAAAAAAGACGGTCTGCCGGAAAAAGCCCGCGAAATTATCGACGACCTGAAATTTGATTTCAACTGTCAGTACGACGAAAAAGATTCGATCGGTAAACGTTACCGCCGTCAGGATGCCATTGGTACTCCGTTCTGCGTAACTGTCGATCATCAAACTAACGAAGATAACACTGTTACCATCCGCTACCGCGACACCATGCAACAGGAACGTGTTGCCATTGCCGATTTGGGTAAAATTATTGGCGAAGCGGTGAGTTATAAAGGGTTGTTTGGGAGGTTGTAAGAACATTCGGTCAATACTATAATCCCAAATTATAATATGTGATAAAATTTGTGCAATTTTATCACATATTTTTTATCATAACGAACCAAAATTCCGAATATAATGGATATTAAATCAATTCTGAGAAACCTAACACCACATATTATTGCCATACTAGCCATAATGATTGTTTCTTCGGTTTATTTTTCGCCGGCATTCGAAGGTAAATCATTACGTCAAGACGATATTGTTAAAAGCCGCGGTGGTGTCAGGGACAAAATTGAATACCAAAAATACGAAGGTAAAAGTATTTTATGGACAAATGCGAAGTTTTCGGGTATGCCAGATTTTATTGGTGCCGCATATAAGAGCTCTAATAAACTTAAAAAAATGTTTAGTGTTCCCCAAAGACTTGGCTTTCCATCAGAAGTTACATTTCTTATCTGGTATATGCTGGGATTTTATATTATGCTGATTGCATTTCGTGTAAATCCATGGCTCGCACTAGCAGGAGCACTCGCATTTGGATTAACATCCTACAATTTAATTATAATTAATGCTGGTCACTTTAAAAAAGTAAGGACCATTGCTTTTATCGCACCTGTTTTAGCAGGTGTTCTGCTAACTTACCAAAAGAAATACCTTCTTGGTTTTGTGTTGACTGCTTTTTTTCTGGCCCATCAAATTGCGCACGATCATATACAAATGAGCTATTATTTCCTTTTAGGACTTGTTTGTGTTGCTCTGGTTGAGTTATATCATCACCTGAAGGAGAAAAGATTTATCGATTTTGCCAAAGCATCCGGATTGCTTATTGTGGCTGCATTAGTTGCCATTGGTCCGAACTACTCGAAACTTTCCAATCTCTATAGATATAACAAACAATCTATACGAGGGAAGAGTGAATTAACCGTTGGGAAAGAACACATTCGGACTGAGTCGGGATTGGATCGAGACTACATCAATGCATGGAGCAGTGGTCGCACAGAAAGTATGATGTTATTTGCTCCAAACGTGAAGGGAGGAGCAGCCGCATATGTAAAACAAAATCGTGATTTATTAAAGAATGTCGATCCTCGCCTAAAGGAAACTATTGGAAATATGAATCAATATTGGGGGGATCAGGGAAGCAGCGGAGGCCCAAATACTGCAGGAGCCGTGATCGTGTTCCTGTTCATCGTTGGACTTTTCGTAATAAAGGGTCCATTGAAACAGGGTATTTTAATTTCTGTTATACTTTTTATATTCCTTTCATGGGGGAAATATTTTTCGGTTTTTACGGATCTGTTTATTGACTATGTCCCTCTTTACAACAAATTCCGTACTCCGGTTTCAATTCTTGCAGTTGCGGTAATCTTTATTACATTTTTTGCCTTTTGGTCACTGTCTGAGATCATAAAAAAGCCTGAATTACTCAATCTTGATTCAAAAATAAAAATCGGGAAAAAGGCGCTTCCACTTTATATGGCTGCAGGATTAGGTTTTATCGCTTTCTTATTGCTGAATATCCTTTTCCCAAACCTATTCAATCGTTATATTAATGATGCAGAAATAGCAATGTTCGATAATTATCGGGCACAAGCCGGTGCAGGACAAATAGACCCTATAATAAATGCACTTAAAAACCTCAGAATTTCTGTTTTCAGAACAGAATTTTTAAGAACTACATTTTTTGCAGCCGCCTCCTTGAGCACATTATACCTGTTTAAAATAAAGAAAATTAAAACTCCGATTTTGATTGCAATAATTGGTATTCTTGCCCTTATTGATGTATGGACAATCGGCCAACGCTATGTTAATAAAGATGATTTTACCCGCCAAAATCTAATAGAACAAGAATACAAACTCTCAGATATAGACAAACAAATTTTTGCACAAGAAATCAGAGAAAATCCGGGATTGGATCAAAAAATAAATGAAGCTTATCAGAAATTCCAACCCAAGACGGACTATGAAAAGGAAGATATTCAAAAATATGTAATTCAGAAAAATACATTCTACAGAGTTTATGACTTAACAACTTCATCTTTTCAGGATAATAAGGCATCCGGGTCGCACCGCTCAATTGGAGGGTATAGTCCGGCCAAGCTTCGACGTTACCAGGATTTAATTGAACGTCATATTTCCAGCGGGAACATGCAAGTACTGAACATGCTAAACACAAAATATTTTATCACACAAAATGGATTACAGGTGAATCCTAGCGTGCTGGGACCAGCCTGGTTTGTTGATTCTGTTATATGGGCAAAAAATGCTGATGAAGAAATTGCAGCCTTAAACAACTTTGATGCAGCGAAGCAAGTTGTGTTGAACGAAAAAGAGAAACCGAACGTCTTAAATTTTAGTGATCCATCTGAAGAAGACGTTATACAATTAACATCCATTGATGCCGATTATGTTTCATATAAAACCAATGCTTTAGGGAAACGCCTGGCTGTTTTCTCTGAGGTGTATTATCCTGACTGGACGGTTTTAATAGATGGAGAACCGACTACCTATATGGAAGGCAACTACACTTTAAGGTCAATGGTTATACCAGAAGGGGAGCATAAAATAGAGTTTATTTTTAATCCACCTTACTATTCAAAGGCAAACTCTTTGTCAATGATTTTTTATTATCTAATTATTGGGCTGATTCTATTACTGGTCGGCTACTCTGTCTATTCGGAATTAATAAAAAATAAAAAGGTACCGAAACAAGCATAATACAATGTTAAAGTATACGATAATAATTGCTGTTTACAACCGCATTGGGGAAGTTAAAGAGCTTCTTGAAAGTGCAGAAAAACTTGATTTTGAACGCGAAAAATTCGAATTTCTGTTTGTCGATGACGGATCTATCGACGACTTTCGGGAATTCATTGAAAATTATAAGTCGGTTAGCGGCCTCCAGACCAGAGCTATCTATCAGGAAAACATGGGCCCTGGTGAAGCCCGAAATAATGGCATGCGAAATGCCGGTGGAGAGTACTTTATTTTTGTGGATTCCGACTGCATGTTTCCTCCTCAATGGTTACGTACTATCGACAGTGATGTTGAAAAAAATGGCTATGAAGCTTTCGGTGGCCCCGATACCTGCCACGAATCATTTAGCCCACTTTTGAAAGCGATTACCTATTCCATGACCTCAAAGTTGGGAACCGGTGGTACTCGTGGGCAAAAGAAAAGCGTAGGTAAGTTTTATCCCCGTAGTTTTAATATGGGTATACACCGGAAAGTTTTTGAGGATATCGGAGGCATGAACAAACTCCGCCACGGACAGGACATGGATTTTTCGCAACGTATTTACGACGCGGGTTACCACGTAGGACTAATTACAGATGCCTTTGTATATCATAAACGAAGAACAAGTCTGTCTAAATTTTATCGTCAGATTTTTAACTGGGGAGTAGCACGGATAAATCTTGCAAATGCACATCCTTCAATGTTGAAACCGGTACACCTATTACCGGCTATGGTCGTACTTGGACTGATTTTGCTATTAGTATTCACAATTTTTTTTCCAACTCCCGGAAAATTCCTTTGGGTACTAACAGCTATCGGTTATTTCTTAATAACACTATGGGCAATTGCAGAATCGTTAATACGCTACAAAAATATAAAAGCCGCATTACTTTCTCCGGTCACTTTAAACATTCAGGTATTTGCATACGGCCTTGGATTATTAAAAGCACTATGGCAAACCAAAGTGTTAGGAAGAAAGGAAGCTGAGGGTTTTGTGAAAAACTACTACAGTAAGAAAAACCTGGAAAGCAGGTAAGAAAGACACAAAGATTGGTACCAGTAAACAGTAACTGAAAAAAAGCCATTATCGAGAATCCAATGTCTAGAGATGAATAAGAAAGTCCTCATAATAACCTATTACTGGCCTCCTGCAGGAGGGCCTGGTGTACAACGGGTACTTAAATTTGCCAAGTACCTGCCTGAGTTCGGGTGGGAACCAATTATTCTAACGATTGATAATGGCGACTTTCACGCCATCGATGCATCTTTACAAAAAGATATACCAAAAGGTATTAAGATTTACAAAGCAGGTTCCTTTTCTGCGTTGGATTTATACAAAAAATTAAAAGGCGGGAAAAGAGAAATCAGTTCTTTTGAGCTCACAAAAAAAGATGGCGGACTTGGCTTTAAACTCACAAAATGGATTCGCGCCAACTTTTTTATACCGGATGCAAGAAAAGGTTGGAATCGTGCTGCTGTTAAACAGGGACTAAAGATAATAAAAGAAGAAAAACCAGACCTGATCTTTACATCTTCACCTCCACATTCTCTGCAGCTAATCGGCCATAAATTAAAGAAAAAGACAGGTATAAAATGGGTGGCTGATTTCCGTGATCCCTGGACTGATGCTTTCTGGGATAAAGAACTGCCAAGGTTAGAAGTTTTGCAGAAGTATAATCTTAAACTTGAAAAAAAAATATTGTCATCTGCGGATGAACTCATAACTGTTGGGAAAGGTTGTGCAAGTCTTCTTGATAAACAAAAAACAAAATCATTTCATCTTATCTTTAACGGATTTGACGAGAGTGATTTTTTCCCAAAAAATACTGCTGCTTCCAAGAAATTTAGAATAACATATGTTGGCAGTATCTCCAATTCACAGAATCCTGAAAATTTTTTTAAAGCAGTAGAACAGCTCCCAAATAAATACAAACAATTATTAGACATTAATTTTTATGGTAAGTTCGACGACGAAGTTAAAAAGAGTTCCGATTCACATGGTGCAAATACAAACTTTTACAATTATATCCCTCATTCAGAGGCCATAAATAAAATTATTAATTCTGAGCTATTATTACTATTAATTCCCCGAAAAAGTGAAGGAATTATTACTGGTAAATTGTTCGAATATTTAGCCACAAACAATTTTATTTTGGCTTTAGCTCCAACGAACAATGACATAAATAGCATTTTGGAAAAATGTAATGCAGGCCTGACATTTAATTATGAAGCCAACTTGTTAGAAATATTGATTGAACGAATTAAATTATGGAAAAGACATGGTGGACATGATCCCAGTACAGATGAAATCCTACAATACTCCAGAAAACACATAACCAAAGAGTTGGCAACAATTTTCAACACTTCTGTTTAAATGAGTAAGATAAAAAAAATATTTTTCATGTTACAAAAACTGAAAAGAGATCTTTTCAGTAAATCGTCCCTCAAAATATCCACCGATACGGAGTCGGAACTTAGAGAATATTATCTGCTCTTTGAGGAAGATCCGAAGAAACTCAATCGCCTGATAGCAGAATTTGATGAAGAAGGAATTCCATTAAATACGACTTATATTGATGTGGAAGAAAAAAAACTTCACTACTATCCAATCTCTATAGGTCAGTTCGCTCTATCAGTCTACCATACTTGGCTACGATCAGGGAATCAGGAGAAAGGAGCACATTTTCTTAGAATTGCTGAATGGTTTTTTAATAACAAATTTGAAAATGAACAATCAGGAACCTATTGGCTTACTGATGTTCCAAAACCAGAGCACCATATAACATCCCCTTGGAAATCCGCCTTTGCCCAAAGCAGGGCTTTATCTGTAATGCTTCGTGCCTGGCAGATCACCTCCGAAGACAAATATTTAGATTGCTGTAAAAAAGCCTTAATCCCCTTCACCAAAGACATAAAAGAAGGAGGAGTTGCCATTCGCCGCATAAAAGGAGAAACATTTTATGAAGAATATGTGGCCCAATATCCAACAAGGGTAATAGACGGGCATATCTTTTCACTCTTTGGTTTATACGACTTTGTCAGAGCCGTCCCTGAAGAACTCGATAAAGAAGCACACCAATTGGCAAAAAAATTATTTAATGAGGGTGTGGAAGGTCTAGCCAATCAATGGCAAAAACTCGATCTTGGATTCTGGATCCGATACTCGCTGTCTGAAGTGCCGGGTTATCCTGCCGACGATCCCTGTACATATGGTTACCTGAGACTAATCCAAACGCAGCTAAAGATACTTATCAATATTACAAAGCATCCTGAGTTGGAGAAATTCTATCAAAAAACAATCCAGGTGGATAAATCGGTTAATATTTTCAGAATGTACCAACTCAAATACAAATCATTAAAAAAACTGAACAGATTATAATATGTGTGGAATAGCCGGAATACATGAATATAATACCAGCAATAAAATTTTAATGGACAGGATGCTGGAAATAATTGCCCACCGCGGTCCGGATGGAGCCAAACAAATAACACATAACAACTATACTCTTGGGCATCGCAGGCTGGCCATTATTGACCTAAATACCGGTGACCAACCCATTTACAACGAAGACGAAACACTTTGTATCGTTTTCAATGGCGAAATCTATAATTTTAAAGAATTACGTCAGGAGTTAATGGCCAAGGGACATATTTTTAGCACACAAACAGACACCGAGGTAATCCTTCACGGATTTGAGGAATACGGCACAACATTTTTTAGCCGGATGAACGGAATTTTTGCCTTTGCCCTCTTGGATATTGTCAACGACACACTCTTTTTAGCTCGCGACCATTTCGGGATAAAACCTTTACATTACTACCACAACAGCAAATTGCTTGTATTTGGGTCCGAACAGAAAAGTATTCTGCTCCATCCAAAAGTTCCTCGCCAACTAAACAAACAAGCTTTACACCTGCAACTAAATTTAAGATATACACAGGGCGACGAAACTTTGTTTAAACATATTAAACGCTTACCTCCCGCCCATTACCTGAAATTCTCAAAGGGAAACATTGAAATAAAAAAATTCTGGGAACTTAAATACAACAATGTTAATCAAAGTATTACAGAAGCAGAAGCCATCGACGGCATGCATTTCTACATGAAACAGGCGATAGAAAGACAACTCATCAGTGATGTTCCAATAGGAGTTTATCTTTCAGGAGGGCTCGATTCATCAACCATAGTACAAAAAATGCACGAGCTTGGAGCGGAACAAATCAATACCTTCACCCTTGGATTTAATGAACCCACTGACGAATTTCCTGATGCTGAGCGTATTGCCACACACTTTAACACCAACCACCACACACTTAGTCTTCAAATGAATCCGCTGGAGAAATTCCCTGAAGTACTGTGGCATGCTGAAGAACCAAAAATAAACCTCTTACAGGGTTACAATATGTCGAATTTTGTTCGTCAGCACGTTAAAGTAGTATTGGGAGGCCTGGGAGGCGACGAGCTGTTTGCTGGTTACGATATTCACCGTTTCACAAATCCGTTTAACAACCTGCATAAAAACATGCCACGTTGGATGAAGAAAGTAGGACAGTTTAAATCTCAAATCCTGTTTCGCCTGCAAAATGCATCAGGCATTTTGTCAACCGACGAATACCGGCGAGGAATGCAAATGCTGCTGGCATTGGGCAATGTCGAAAAATTCTACCTCATAATACGAAATGCATGGGATTACGACGACAGGTTTTACCAAAACATTTATACATCCAATTCTCTGGGAGAAGCGCTACGTTTAAATAAGGTTCACCAATACTTCGACAGCCTATTCGACAGAGCAAACAATTTAAAAGCCCTTGAACAGGTTCTGTTTGTTGAGATGCAAAGCAAAATGGTAAATGATTATTTGCTGGTAGAAGATAGAATGTCGATGTCGAACTCAGTAGAAGAACGTGTACCTTTCCTTGATCTCGACCTTGTTAATTTTGCTAACTCAATTCCTTTACACCTTAAAATAAAACAAAACCAAACCAAGTACCTGTTCAGGAAAGCCATGGAAAACCATTTGCCTCCGAAAATTATTACCAAAAAGAAATGGGGCTTTACCGTAAATCCTTACCTGCAGTTTAAAAAAGACTTAAAAGAAGTTGCTCGGAAAATACTCACCAAAGAATTTGTTGAACAACAAGGCATTTTTAATTATCAGTATATCGATAAAATTATAAACTACAAACCACATCCCAAATTACGTTGGCATTATAATTACCTTTGGATAGTCATGGGCATTGCCATTTGGCAAAAGATGTTTATCGAAACGAATAACTTTGAGAAGCAGCAATTTGATCTTAACGAGTATTTCTCCAACTAACTCTTACTTTCTCAATAATGGATGATACTCCCCTTTCAACCCAACAGGTTTTGTATAACGGGCGTAATCTGTAAGAACAATACTCTCACGTGCATCATCCAAGCCAAAACCATTACCATCCAATATATTCCGATAAGTAACCGTATGCAAATCAGTAAATCCACCGCTAAATTCCACTTCATCTCCATTAACGGTAATGGAGCGAAAAGTTCGCATTCCTCGTTCTGTAGCATACGCCGGCAAGTCGTTGGCATCCAGACTTAAGAACCAACGCACTCGGGCCTTTTCCAATTCAAGGTAACCGGCAGCTTTATCTGCTTCATAAACGTGAATAACATTCTCTTTTACCGCCCCAAAGATCCAGGTAAGCATATCAAAAAAATGAATTCCGATATTTGTAGCAACTCCCCCCGATTTCTCCATCTCACCTTTCCAACTTTTGAAGTACCATTTACCGCGGGTAGTCATGTAAGTTAAATCTACATCATACATTTTATCACCACCTTCATCAACTTTCTTTTTCAGATCAAGAATAGTTTGATGATAACGTAATTGAAGGACTGTATTTACTCTCTTTCCGGTTTCTCTTTCAATCTCCTTGAGAACATCCAGTTCTTCCGGATAGATTACCAGTGGCTTTTCACAAATTACATCGGCGCCGTTTCGTAAGGCAAAACGAATATGCGAGGCATGCATGTAATTCGGTGTACATATGCTTACATAATCTACAGAATTTCCGGCCATACGGAGGTCGTCCATGTACTTTTCAAAGTTCTCGTGCTCAAGAAAAAATTCGGCTTCAGGAAAGTAACTATCGATACGACCCATCACGTCAAACCTGTCGGTAGCACAAATCAAATCATTACCGGTTTCTTTAATGGCTTTCATATGACGGTCAGCAATATACCCTGCCGCTCCTATTAATGCAAATCGTTTATTCATTATTACTAAAATTGGTACAAAGCCCTGAATGCTAGACTGACTTTGAATTAAAACTATAATTTATATACTTTGTCGGACGCTTCTTTAATGACATTTCTTAAATCGACAACAAGCTTCGAATTTTTCTCGATAAAATCAGCATCAAATACCGAATGGTTGGTGGTTATAACAACACAATCGGCATCTTGTAAAGTCTTCTCATTTAATTCAGTGCTTACGAAACTGTTATCTCCTTCCGTTTTTATTTCCGAAATAAAAGGATCATGATAACTTACTTCTGCTCCCTTATTTACTACTTCTTCAATAATTTTTAATGCCGGAGATTCGCGCTCGTCATCGATATTTGGTTTGTAGGCGACCCCCAAAAACAACACTTTGCTTCCGTTAAGGGCCTTTTTTTGTCTGTTCAATGCCGAGGTAATCTTTAAGGTCATTCGATGAGCCATTAACAAATCAATATGCCCAGCTGTATGTATCATACTTAATTCAAAGTTGAATTTTTTCGCAATATGCTCCAAATAAAAGGGATCGAGCGGAATACAATGCCCCCCCACACCCGGACCCGGATAAAAGGCCTGAAATCCAAAGGGTTTGGTTTTTGCCGCGTCAATTACCTCCCAGATATTAATGTCCATCTTACCGGCCAGCAATGCCAACTCATTAATCAGACTAATATTGATTAAACGGTAGGTATTTTCTAAAATCTTTACCATCTCTGCTACCCTTGGAGAACTTACGAGGTGTACGTTCTCAATGGCCAGTTTATAAATAGCTTCTCCTATCTTAAGGCCATCAGCTGTTAAAGCACCCAGCACCTTCGGAGTATTCTTTGTTTTAAAATCCTGATTCCCCGGATCAACACGTTCAGGCGAAAATGCCAACCAAAAATCGTCGCCCTCAGTCAAACCCGATTCCCGTTGAATTATAGGAAGCATAAAATCTTCAGTGGTAGTAGGATAAGTAGTACTTTCCAAGCTAATGAACGTACCCTTTTTCATATTCTTGCCAATTTCAGTACAAGCTGCCTCGATATAACTCATATCTGGCTTTTTGTAACGGTCAAGAGGTGTAGGTACACATATAAGAATGGCATCGCAATTTTTTAACTCTGAAAAATCACTTGTTGCTTTCAGATAACCGGATTCTGTAACTTGTTCCAACTCCCAGTTGTCGATGTCTCCAATATAGTTTTCTCCTGAGTTGACTTTTTTTACCTTAACTTCAGCTTTGTCGAAACCCAACACCCTATTTCCTTCTTGTGCAAAGCTTACAGCCAATGGAAGTCCGACATAGCCCAAACCCACAACTCCAATTAAAAGTTGTTTCCCGGTTACTTTGTCTAATATTTGCTTTTTATATGTCATTATTTTACTAATTCTAAATTATCGCCTGCTAATTTATACTTTTCTCCGGTTTCAGGACAAATCAGGTCTGCTCCCAAAATTGCTCCGCTTCTGCTCACCCATCCCTTTTGTAATGCCGGAACACCTACCATCAATGCAAAGGGCTTAACATCTTTTGTAATTACTGCGCCGGCTCCGATAAAACAATATTCTCCTAAAGTAGCTCCACACACAATAGTTGCATTGGCACCAATACTAGCACCTTTCCTAACAAGTGTTGGCCTAAATTCTGTTTTTCGCTCAACAGCACTTCGCGGATTGATGACATTAGTAAAAACCATAGATGGCCCGCAAAAAACATCATCCTCACAGATTACACCTTCGTATAACGATACATTATTTTGCACCTTAACATTATTGCCAAGTTTTACATTGTTGCCAACAAAAACATTTTGACCTAAAATGCAGTTATTTCCAATAGCTGCACTCCCCATAACATGACAAAAATGCCAGATCTTTGAGCCCTCTCCAATCTTTGCTCCTTTATCGATGATCGCTGTTTCGTGTGCGTAATATTCTTTACTCATGGTTATATATTGTAAAAAAATTCTTTTAGAGAAATTACTATATACTCCAGTTGCTCCTCATCCAGCTCGGTATGCATAGGCAGCGACAAAACTGTTTTTACCAGCTTTTCACTTACCGGGAAATCACCTTCCTGATAGCCTAAAAATTTATATGCTTCCTGTAAATGAAAAACCTCAGGATAGTAGACCATCGAAGGAATTCCCTTTGTTTTCAAAAAAGCCTGTAATTCATCCCTCCTATCTGTTTTCAAGGTATACTGATGAAAAGTATGTGTACTGTATTCTACCCGCCGAGGGATTTCAATCCAAGCCAGCTCTGCAAGATGCATATCATAGTATGCCGCTGCCTTCTGTCTGGCTTGTATATGTTTATCGAAATATTTTAATTTCACCTCCAGAATAGCAGCCTGAATACTGTCTAAACGCGAATTTACTCCAATCCGTTCATATTGGTATTTAGCTTTCATGCCATGGTTTGCAATCGACCGAATGGTACCGGCTAACTTGTCATCTTTTGCAAAAACAGCCCCTCCATCGCCAAAACAACCCAGGTTTTTCGAGGGGAAAAACGAGTTACATCCAATATCTCCGATGGTGCCGGCTTTTTGTTTAGTTCCGTCTTTAAAAATATAATCTGTTCCCAGTGCCTGGCAAGCATCTTCGATTACATACAGATTGTGTTTTGGGGCAATCGCCATTATTTCTTCCATATTAGCACACTGCCCAAATAAATGTACAGGAACAATCGCTTTCGTATTTGGGGTGATCACATCTTCCAGTTGCGAGACATCCATATTATATGTTCCCTGACAAACATCTACAAAAACAGGTTTTAGGCCCATTAAAACAGCTGTTTCAACTGTAGCCACAAAGGTAAACGGTGTTGTAATTACCTCATCACCCGGTTTTAACCCAAGTGCCATATAGGCCATTTGAAGTGCATCTGTACCATTACCACAGGTAATTACATTTGTATTTAAATATGCAGCTAATTTTTCTTCAAAATCGACTACTTTTCCGCTTTTTATAAATTTTGTTGATTTTATTACTTCCTGCATGGCCGAATCAATTTCCTCTTTCATTGTAAAGTATTGACCGTAGAGGTCGCACATGTGTATGGTTTGCATAATTCAGCTTTTAAACTATATTTTTTTCAATTCTCTATAATATATTGGGGAACATCTCCATTCCTGGAAACTTTACCGATACGTTTATAAGACAGCTCAACATAATCCACTTCTTCAACTATGAACACGCGTACAATTTTAATACATTTGGCATATAAACAATGCTTTAATCATTAGTTAATCCCTTCAAAAAAGCTGTATAGTTTTTATAGTTTAATTCTGAATTAAAATGTTTAAACCAAAACTCTTTTGCACTACGTCTCATTATCATTTTTTGGTCTTCATTCTTTAAATAGTAATCATCAAACAAAGTTGCTAATTGACTCTCCTCAAAGTCTTTATGCAGCAAAGTTCCAAAACTATTGTCAACTATTTCAGACGTACCACCAACATTTGTTGCAATAATAGGTATTCCCGATGAAATTGCCTCCATAATAGAAACAGGAATTCCTTCCGAGGCACTAACATTAACAAATAAATCCACAGAATTATGTTGGTAATAATTAATCACATCTATATTGCTTACTTGTCCTAGCAGACTTACGTTTACATTTGGAGGTAGACTTTTAATCATATCCTTTATACTCGGCAATAATTTCCCTCCACCAAGATGAGTCCATTTCACCTTGCACTTTACATGCGTCAATGCTTTCACAATCAAGTCCAATCTTTTTACTGGAACAACGTACGAACAACTAATTATACGCAAAACATCATCTTCACTTCTGGAAGTCATCTGTAAATCCGGGACTCCCAAACGAAATAACTTTGTCTTAAAATTCAAATTGTGATATTTCTTAGTTAGATAAGCTTTGCCTTTTTCTGATATAAAAACAGAGTATTCTAAGTTCTTCAATAATTCTTCACGGAAAGGGATGTAACCTCCTTTCAAATCTTCATAAAGATCCGAATTATGAAATCTGGCTACTGTTACATTAGAATAATTCTTCGAAATAAAAGGAATAATTCCTGTTGCTTTATCACCCCAATAAAAATAAATTATAGTTATCTTATCAATTTTCGCCAATATCTCCTTCCAATTATGAGGTGCCAAAATCTTTCGAACGGCACATGTCGTTTCCAGCAAATTTTTTAATTTTCTTTTGCTTTTGTATACTTTCTTTTGTAAAAATTCTTTAAAAACAAAACTAACGGGAGCAATATTGAAAATTCCGTCTAAAACCGTTCTCATTTTTTCCTGATTGATATCAAATCGAAAAAAAGGTTTTGAATAAGTTACTCCATCAGGCACCATCCTCACTTTATCACCCTTCCCAACAGTTAATGGAAATATATGAATGGTGGAGAATTTCTGGTTTAAAAATTTAATTTCAGTCTCCAAAAATGTTTCTCCTTCCCCATAGGGATAACTCGTTGTAAATATTACCAGTTCTGCCATGTCTAATGAATTAATAAAACCAAAACAAATGATTACATGTAAACCTATGCAATCTTAATCAAATATACCTCTGTTTTTAAAATTAAAATAGCTTATTAACGTTGACGAGTTTAGAAACATTAAAAGCCAAGTATCTATATTCAAAATTTTTACGAAAATTATCTGAAAAATATGTGAATTATCAACATAATGTACACTGGTGTTATATAGACTTCGATATAATTCAACTGAATAGAGACATATCTTACATCTTTATCTCATTAAAATTTTTATCCTAATTAGAAAATATTTTATAAAAAAACAGCAAAACCTTGTGTTTAAATTAGAAGAACTATGGACAGCGACGTGACAGATCCAAGTATCTACTGATAAATCATATTGTTTTTCCCAGTGGTGCAAATGAATGACTTTTCTTACTTTACTCATGGCGATTAATTTATTAGCCACACTTTCATATTAATTTGTTTTAAATCAATAAGAAATTATAGCTTCGATAGAAGTAAAATCAATCTTTTGTGAAGAGTGGTCAGCAGTGTGGCCAAGGTAGTATATTTGACCATTTTTCCACTGTAGCAGGTCATATAAATACCTATTTCAAAAAACGCTTAAGATTTTCTTTAAGCATCTTTGGATTCCTCCATGAGGCAAAAATATTTTTTATGCTCTCGATCTCCACTTTTTCATAAAAGTTAAAAAGTAATAAAATAAACGGAAAACTACCCAACAGGATAATTTTAAGTGATAGCCGCCATAGAATTTGTATATCTTTAATAAGGATACCAACAAAAGTAATCGTTCCAGCAACTAATATCGCAATTACTAACTTATTTACTTCATAAGGAATTTTATATTGATTTTGTGCTGCATAATAGGTCACACACATATAAATAAATTGCGAGATTAATGTTGCAGCAGCAGCCCCATAAATATCCCATAAGGGTATAAATAATATATTTAACCCAAAATTCAGGACTGCTGTTAAAACGGTTAAAACTCCTAAAACATTACTTTTTTTTGTTATCATTAATCCAGTGGTTAAATTTATTCGTATTAATGAAAATAAAAATGCAAATGATAAAACCCCAATTATACCTGCAGCTCTCCAATAATCGGTTGTTTTTGTAATTAATTTTATGGCTTCAAGCGAAAATAGTGATACAACAAGCATAACCAGAATAAACAGGAAGCTTGTATAGGTCAATATTTTTGAAAAAAAACGATGATTATTGGGATCGTTAAACTTTTTAAGTCGTATTGGGGCCAAAGCAGCCATTACGGAATCGGTAATAACAATCTTGAGCGTATTAGCAAGCCGCAAACCTAAACTATATATACCTGCAGCGGCCAATCCCGAAATAAAATTAAGCATATATCGGTCAGTAACTGTAAGTGTAATAACGGCAAGATTTGACAATACCAACGGATAGCCAAAAACAAACATTTCCTTAAAAACTTTCCACTCGAAAGAGTAACGCACGTTTTTCAAAATATAAGGAAGAGTTAGCAAAAGCATAAGAATTTCTCCAATAACACTTGCTTCCCAAATACCATTTAATCCGCGCCCCATTTTAGTGATTGCAAATACGGTAAGCAATAATACCACCAATAATTTGACAACATTAATAACAGTATAAAAAACAGATCTTGATTGAATTTGTAATAATTGCAATGTAATACTGTTAAGTACCCGAAAAAAAACAGTAATGAAAGTTAGCTGCAGAAGATAACCAAATGAGATAGAACCAAAAATAAGTTTGGAAAAATGGTCTGCGTTTATTAGTAAAGCCCCACAAACCGGCGTATTGATAACCAACAAAAATGAAAAAATGGTAAATACAATACTCTTTTGTTTCTCCTTATAATCTTCATCCCAATACCATCGAATAAGGCTACTGCTTAGTGCAAATGCCAAAAGCACCGTTAGTACCTGGGCCGTTGCTTCCAAAATGGCAAGCATTCCAAAATCATCTTTCGACAAAAAAGCCTCATTGGTATAGAGAGGTAATAATATTAATCCTATAACTTTTATACTAATGTTGCCAATTGCATAAACCGAACTATGTCTTGTCGTTTTTTTTATATCCTGTAACATCAATTTTACCTATTAAGCATCAATAATACTTTCATATTTCCGAATTATATTTTTTAGCGCAAAACGGCTTATAGCGTCTCCTTTTATCTCTTGCTCCTGAAATTTCGAGCCAATTACTTCTTTAAGTCTTTTCTCAAAATTGTTCTTTTCAAAATCAAAAATAAAGCCATTTTTTGCATCTGTGATTATTTCTGAAATTCCACCTTTGCAGTTGTTTGCCAGCACTGGTGTGCCACAATACAAAGCTTCCAATACTACATTGGGAAAACCTTCGTATCGACTGCTTAGTACAAATACATCGGCCTGCTGGTAAAAGTGATAAATATTCGACTGATAACCTGCAAAAGTTACTAAATCATTCAGCCCTAAATCAGTAGCCAGCGATTTTAGTTCTTTTTTATATTCTTCATCCTTTGTATCTCCAACTATAGTTAAATGAAATTTATTATTTGCTTTTACCGCCGAAAAAGCTTTTAAAAGCATATCAAATCCTTTTTGATGCGATAAACGGCCACAGGCCAGGACATTAATTTTTCCTTTAGGATAAAGATCTTTCTCCTCCTTTTTTAATTGTTTCTCAATAAAACTGGTATCAATCGGATTATTTATTACTGTTACGTTCTTCTCAGGGATCTTAAAATTATCGACCAAATCATCCTTCATATCATTACACTGGGCAATAATTTGATTGTAGTTTTTATAAAAGTTCCGGTATAAAAACAACATTCGTTTATTTCGTACATGCTGACTAACTGTGTTGGTTTCGCGGGCAAACCACTTTATGCTTCTAAAAAACGGGATAAAAGGCGACAAAAGAACGTTAATACCACTTAATCCCACAAAAACAATATCGGGTTTCTGCCGAAGTATTCCTCTTAATGTTTGAAAGAAGAAATACTTCACCGTTGAAGGAATATTTAAATAAACCACCTCCACATCTTCACGAAGATTCGCTAAATACGAATGTTCGGCCTTGAAAATCAATAACAGTTGCGGAATGTATTTATCCCTGCTAATGTGGTTAACAAGGTATGTCATTATCCTTTCTGCCCCCCCCTCGCGTAATTCAGGAATAACAAAAAGTATTTTCTTCTTATTATCTTTATTCATCAATCGGTAGCTTCAACTTCTGTCCTAATTTTAAGTCCATTTTTTCGGGATTCCACTTCATAAATCCCCCATATGGGTGAAAAGTTAACTCTCCAAAATAAATAACATTATTCACATCGTATAAATCAACTCTTACATAGTAAAATGGTTCCGAAAGCTTTCTAGCCACTTCAAGCATCTCTTCTAATTTTACTGGACGTTCAACTTTTTTCCTTTCATTCGAAAAATAGAAGAATTCTTGCTCTATCCAATTTGTATCAAACCAGGTTTCTTTAATATCTGTTTCTCTATCGAAAAGAGTTTGAATATATTTAGGCTTTCCCCCAAAACAATATATCTTATAATCATTTAGTAGATTATTCCCGCTTTTATCTTTTAACAGTTTTTCTACAATTACTCGTGGTTGAATATTCTTATATTCCCATTCCTTTTGGGTGTAATAGTAATTTTTTTTAAGTCTTGATCGTAAAACCTTACGAATTTGTTCAAAATCAGCACTCCCTTTATCTTTAATGATGATACCTCCACTGCTATCATGATTAGTTTTTATTATCACTGGACAGTTGGGTATATTTTCAATAATAATTTCATCCACATTTTTAGTTTCGAACACAAGAGGAATCAAGTATTTCTCGCCAGCTCGTTCTTGCACATAATCACGTACTTTAAATTTATCTGCACAAATCGTATGCATTGTTGTACGATCATTAAGTTTCATCCATTGTATCTTCTCTGTAAACAATTGAGGATTTTTCAAGTCGGGATATTTGCCAAAAACTCGTTTGTATTTTTTTATTATATATGCTTTCTCAGAAAGAATACGTTCACGATAGAAATACCTTATGGATAGATAAATTTTAAACAGAAATGCTAATAGTACCCAAAATATATTTCTTTTCTCTTTGTAATCTGGAGAAAGACGATCCCTAATCCCTTTAATTATAATATCAGGATTATTAATAAGATTTCTAATCTTCCTCTGAAAAAGTAATCTTTTATAATATCCTAACCACCAATTTTCAGAATAAGGTTTCATAGAAGAAATACCAGACAATTTTGATTCTTTGATTCGTAATTTATTTCCTCTTACATTTCTCTCGATTAAAAGAATTTTCTTTACCACAATAGATTCTTCGGTAAAATCTATTATCGGCACAAGTCCTTTTCGCTGATGCTTAAGAGCTTTTTTACTTTTAATTAACCCCCTGTACTCATAGTCAATATCAGGGAAATAAAAATTACCTAATGAGTAAAAAATTAGCTTTCCTTTATAACTTTCAACTGGTTGAATTATATGTGGATGATGCCCTATGATTAAATCAGCTCCTGCATCAATAATATTATGGGCTAAGTCAATTTTTTCCGGTTCTGGAAATTTTATATCTTCTATTCCCCAGTGAATATTCACTATTAAATGATAATCGGGATATTTTTTTTTAACATCAACGATCTCCTGCAAATCGACTTCATAGCCGCCAACAAATCCAGTATCGGCAAATAATTTCGTTCCTGTGAGATCAGCAGAACGGGTAACATAAGCAATATTGATTGTTTTAGAATCATCGCTAACAACTATGTGTTTGCTTTTTTCAGCTATAGTCCCAACTCCAAAATGTTCTAATCCCGCATTTTTTAACAATTGAAATGTATATTCACATGACTCTACCCCATAATCATTAATATGATTATTCGAGAGATTAATAAGTAAAGGATTTAACTTTTTTAAAAAACGTAGAGAAGTATCGTTTGCACCAAGACAAATTTTGTCTTTTTCTTTTATTTTATTTTTCTGAACAAAGGCAGATTCCAAATTAACTATCAATTTGGCATTCTCTTTCTCTAAAGTTTTTCGGAGCCTTGAAAGAAGCTCCTCTTCATTAAAATCTTGTGTTTGCTGCAAGACCAAGTCTCCGGTATAAGCATACTTAACCATACTTCTATTTAATCTAAAAAATTGATTAATCTTTCGGCTTGAACTTTATAATCAAATTCTCTCTTTGCTAAAGCCTGCCCCTCTTTTCCAACTCTCTTTGCAACTTCTTTGTTTGTCAAAATATAATATAACTCATCTGCGAAAAGCTTCGGATTACCCGGAGTTACAATGAATCCATTTTTACGTGCTTTAATATAATTTGGAATATCCCCAACAGCAGTAACCAATACTGGATTTCCTGTAGCTAAATATTCTCCCAATTTACTTGGGAAACCACCTTCTGCTTGTTTATTGGCTGGTCTTGACAGCAATAATACTTCAGCAAATTTCAAATATTCCGGAATTTTTTCATGTTCCACATAACCTGTAAAAACAACATCATTTTCTAAACCAAGCTTAGCAGTATATCTCCTTATCTTATTCATCTCTGATTCTTCTGCTCCACCAATCAAACAAAGTGTTAAGTCTTTGACTTTGTTACTCACCAATTTAAAGGCCTCAAGTAAATCATAAAGACCATCTTTATTATTTCCCATATAACCACAGTAAGCAATATATCTTTTGCCTTTTATGGGATTTACGTATTTCTCATTTGCAAATCTATCATAATCTACCAATAGCGAAGCATTTAAGAAACCACAGTCTTTATTTGTAAACGAGCTGTAATATTCTATCAAAGCATCAGAACATGTTATAAATCCTGATGCGTTTATATAATAGGTAAGGTCTTGTTTTTTCGAATACTTGTCAATAATTATATGATAAGGGTATTCTGTTCTTTCTATAATAAACTTTTTAAACCGCAAAATAATAGCCGACTTACCGGAAATATGCCCATAAATCCAAATAATATTCGAAGGATGAATCAACAACACTCGAATTAATTGAATTAATCCGAACACCTTCTTTAGCATCCTATTCTTAGTTTTAGTAGAGAGGTATATAATTTCCAGATTAATCCCAGCTTGAATTAATCCACTTTGCCACAATTTTAATCTATAAAATGCTGCTCCCGGGCTACTTTCCGGAGTTATTATGAAGATTTTTTTTGCCATATAACCCTGTTCACGTAATCAATGTACGATAAAATTATATTTACCACTTTTACTGAAACATTATCCACATCATAATCAGGAGCTAACTTTAAGGTTCTTTGTTGTCCAAAAGGTTGATGTTTTAATATCTCGATAGCCTGATAAATCCTCTCCTTATTCATGCCAACCATAATTACAGAACCTTCCTGCATTGCCTCCTGCCTTTCGTGTGTTTCTCTAAGATTTAATGCCCGGAAATTTAGTATTGATGATTCTTCAGATATGGTCCCGCTATCCGATAAGGTTACAAATGCATTTATTTGTAAGAATACATAATCAATAAAACCTAATGGTTTCATAAAATTGATATTACTATCAACCTTGATACCAAGTTCATTTATTTTATTTCTTGTTCGTGGATGAGTGGATACAATAATTGGATAATTAAACTGTTGAGAAAGACCGTTTAATACATCTATTAATTTCAAAAAATTATCGCTTTCAATGTTTTCTTCCCTGTGCGATGATACAACAAAGTATTTTTCTCTTTCTAACTTCAATCTACTAAGAACATCACTTTGACTGATCTTATGCAGATTCTTCATAAGAACCTCTTTCATTGGGCTTCCTGTTTTAAAAACCCTATCCATCGGAAGACCTTCTCTTAACAAATTTTCTTTTGCAATATCGCTATAAGCCAGGTTAATATCGCTAACATGATCAATAATGCGCCTGTTTGACTCCTCGGGAACTCTAAAATCAAAACAACGATTACCGGCTTCCATATGGAATATGGGTATTTTTCTTCTTTTGGCAGGAATAGCTACCAGGCAGCTATTGGTATCTCCCAACACCAACAATGCATCTGGATTTTCTTTCTCTAAAACATCATCAACATTAATAAAAATGTTTCCAATTGTTTTAATCGCATTCTCTCCAACCGAATTCAAAAAATAATTTGGCTTTTTAATTCCAAAATCTTCAAAAAAAATTTCATTTAGTTCATAATCATAATTCTGACCTGTATGTACCAATATATGCTTTATACTATCCTCTCTTTCCAATTTATCAATTACCGCAGACAACCTTATAATCTCAGGTCTGGTGCCAACTACGGTCATTATTTTCATTTTTTTCATTATCTAAATTTTATTTGAGTTAGAATAACAAAGTATCATACCTTTTCAAAATATGTATCGGGATCTTCTTGATTAAAAAATTCATTTATATAAAAAACAGTATATAAATCATCATCCCCTATATTTTTAATATTGTGTGTATACCAAATCGGAATATCAACATACGATGGCAAATCACCATTAATCTGATATGTAATTTTATCCTCTGTTCCTATTTTGCGTAGTTCTATTATGGCTTCTCCTTTGATTACGGAAAATCTTTCAATTTTTCTGGTGTGGAAATGATTTCCTCTTTCCACTCCTGGTTTGGTTGTTGAAAAAGAAATCTGACCTCCACTTTTTATTTTTAATAGCTCTACAAAATCACCCCTATCATCGGTATGTTTATTATAAAGTTTGGGATAAAATTCTTTTTTAGCAATAAAGGAAAGGAATGTATTAAAAAGATTAACTTCATTTTTATCCTTTAAAGCTGGAATAATACCTAACTCCAAATACTCATTTTTATAAATCTGCAATTGATGAAGAATTTCTGAAACTTTCATCTCGAAATCGGGTTCCACATATCGTTTTTCACTATCTTCATTCGGATTTTGAATACATTCAATTATCTCTTCACATAACGACCCAACATATTTCAATTTAACATTACTATCTGCAAAAATCTTTGGTTGTTCGTAATTATTTAATTGATGACAAAATGTTGCTATAAAAGAATTATAATAAGGTCTTCCATAAGGTCCAAAGATATTTGGGATTACCAAATTTGTTAATCGAGCACAAACACTATTTGACCATTTTTCCAATAATCTTCCTCCTTCAAATTTAGACTTACCATAAAAATTATCAATCTTTTCTTGTATTGAAGACGAAAAAATAACATGTGCTTTAGACTTTGTCTTTTGTAAGGCCCCAATTAATTTCACAACTAAATCTATATTTATATTATAAAGTTCTTCCTGATTCTCGGATCTGTTGATTGCAGCGAGATGAACAATAACATCACATTGTTCTACAAACTCACATAAAATCTTTTCATTTTGAAAGAATTCGTCACTAAAATAAATTCTCTCAAATTGGTCTATTGTCCCGATTAAATTGAATAGATGTGTTCCAATGAAGCCAGACTGTCCGGTTATTCCTACCTTAATTTTCAAAATTTTCAATTATTTCCGTTAATTATTTCTTTAATATTCCTCAAAGACAATATTTTTTGCGTTGTCTCCTCTAAAGTAAGCCTTCGGGTATTATGAGAATTGTAATCAACAATATTGGCCAGTGAATAATCCTCACCACTTTTTTCATATTTAGAATAATTCAAATCCCGGTTATCAGCAGGAACACGATAATAGTCCCCTAAATCTTCAGCTTTAATTTTTTCTTCTTTTGTTAAAAGTGTTTCATAAAGTTTTTCCCCATGCCGTGTACCTATCACTTTTATTTCATTATCAGAATTTACAATCATTTTCACCGCCTTTGCAACATCTTCTACAGTCGAGGCCGGAGACTTTTGAACGAACAAATCTCCTTGTCTTCCATTTTTAAAAGCATATAATACAAGATCTACAGCCTCGTCAAGCGACATCATAAAGCGAGTCATATTTGGATCAGTTACAGTAATATCACCTGATCCCTGTGCTTGTTTAAAAAACAATGGTATAACAGAACCTCTTGATGCCATTACGTTTCCATACCTGGTACAGCATATAACTGTTTTATCTCCGGGTATATTTCTTGACTCAGCAATGGCAATTTTCTCCATTAATGCTTTGGTCATTCCCATTGCATTAATAGGATATGCTGCCTTATCCGTACTCAGGCAGATCACTTTTTTAACGCCATTGGCAACAGAAGCCTTTATTACATTAGAAGTACCAATAACATTTGTATAAGTCGCTTCCTGCGGAAAGAACTCACAAGATGGAACTTGTTTTAATGCTGCTGCCTGAAAAACAAAATCCACTCCTACCGTTGCATGCAAAATACTATTGTAATCTCTTGTATTACCGATATAAAATTTAATCTTACTGTTTTGATATTTAACGCGCATATCGTCTTGTTTCTTTTCATCGCGCGAAAAAATCCTAATTTCCTTAATATCTTCACTCAGGAAACGATCTAATACAGCATTCCCAAACGAACCGGTACCCCCGGTGATTAACAACACTTTATCTTTAAACATACTATATGAATTTTCTTAAATTATGCTGAACAACGCAAATGTACAATTAATGGCACAACTACAAAAGGGAGAATTATTTCCTTAGCACTTGAGCTTGCAAAAAAGAAATAGACAAACAATTAATCATCCTTCAAAACCCGCAGAATCTCTACCCGTATATCCTGCAATTCTATCAACGAAGTGTGGAGTTAAAAAATGCAAACTACATATTATAAAAATGCTATTTCGGATACTCTTATTAAGAAAATAATTCATCTCCGGTTTTTGCTCCTAAATACTAATCCATTTCAACCAGGCACAACGGCTTTTTTGGCGTTGATGCCACATCGACATGGGCAGCCAACATTAACAGAATAAACCCGATTAATATGGGTAGCGAAGCAATCATTACCTGTCCGGTGGTGGCCAAAATTCCGTAAACAGAACTTTTTATCCAAAAATGAGTGCCCGCTATTACCCCAAAACAAAGAAAAATTGTTCCAAATATGATTTCTAGCGTGGCGATGTTGAAATCGCGAAGAAAGTAATTGTAGAATATTCTTTTCAGGAAACGATTTAAATACTTAGAAGGAAAACTAAGAGCAGTACGTGATATGCTTAGATTGCTTTCTTCATCTTCGTAAATAGCATCCATTGGCATATCGGTAACTACTGCATTGATCGTTGACAAGCGGAACAACATATCGCTTTCAAAAAAATATCGATTCTCTATTTTATCCAGCGGTAACAAACGCAATGCATTTTTATGAATGGCAATAAATCCGTTGGTCGGATCCATTATGTTCCAATATCCGTTAACAAATTTATTAATAAGCGACAGTGCGCTGTTTCCAAACAAACGAAGCGCAGGCATTTTATTTAATGATTCTAAGTTATAAAACCTGTTCCCTTTGGCATAATCTGCCTCTTTTTTAGTTATTGGATCAATGAGGCGCTTTATCAAATGAGGTGACATTTGACCATCACCATCAAGTTTAACACATATATCATACCCTTCCTGTAGTGCCAGCTTAAATCCGGTTTTTACGGCTCCACCAACGCCCAGATTTTCTTTGTTGTAGGCCACTTTTACGCGCAGGTCAGTGCACGATTCTTCAACATATTTTCCACTTTGTTCAGGGCAGCAATCATCAACCACTATAACGAAGTCCACCTCCTCGCCGATTTCTCCAAGTAATTCAAGAATGTGTTTTTTTACTTTATAGGCCGGTATAATAACAGCTACCTTCATATTCGAATTATTATCGGTGTTTATATATTGTTAATACTAAAAAGAAATCCTGTAATAAATAAGAAAATAAATTTAATCTCCTTTCGATTTTACAGGTACACTCAAAAAAGTTTCCAGTCCGTTGAAAACCTTATTAAAAGGATAAATCTGGAAAACATAAAACCATATCATGGCTACAGTACCGAAGAAAAACCGTTTTGCAGATGCACTCATAATAGCCTCTATAGAATCAGCTTTTAGATGCAATTGATTTAATAAGATCAAATAAGCAACTATAGGCAAAACTACCAAGGCCAGAAGAAGAAAAGATTCTTTCTTTTTGATAACACCATAAATATTAACTATCCCAACCACTATTAATGTATAAAAAGTTATACCATAATAACTCGGATGAAAAAAGTTTTTCAAAGCACCCCTAATTATTTTAGAAAAATATTCGGGATCAAGATGCGGAACTAGACTGATATTAACTTGTACGAATGGCTCCATTAAAGCAGCATTCATTTTCAAAAATAATTGCCACGCTACAAAAGGGACTAAGCACAAAATATATAAGTACATTTTTTTGAACTGCCTTTTTGGTAGTTGTACATAAAACACAAATAATAATCCCGTTAGAATATACACAATCCCTTCACTCCTTATCCAACCATTAAACGAAAGAAGAATAATTGATAGATAAAAATACTTCATCTCATTTCTTTTATACCATGTAAATAAAGCCATGAGCCCCAATGAAGCATACATGGCATTAGGAACACTTGTAGTATTTAGTGCACTTTGCGCTAGTAATTCCGGAGCAACAACCAATCCAAATGTGGCTATTATCGCTGGGGTAGATGATATATTTTTAAGAATTAACGAATAAAAAGAAACAATAAAAGATATAAACAACAAAGCAGGTATAATCTTCGAGGATTGAAAACCAAAAATATAGACATAAGATAAGCTAAATGCTGTTAATGGAGGATATGCAGCTCCGAATCCAACTGCTTTATCATAAATCAGAGAGTTTAGGAGTGTGCCTTCATGTGCAATTGCTTTTGCATACAAATCAAAAGAACTAACGGAATCGGTTGAAAATGTTGGCGTGTAAAGACTTTTCTTAGTCACAAAAAACAATACACCAACTACAGCCAGAACAAATACAAACCATATCAGATTGAATCGTCCAACCTGCCAAAAAGTTTTTTTACTGATCGTATTATATCCTTCGACAATAAGCTTTGGTTTCATTATCAATTTATAATAAAACGCAACGGTAATCAGCACTATTGCAGTTATCAGGTTAGTTCGGCTTAAAGTTATTCCCAATATATTTAACAAGAACATTACAAAGGTAACTACACCTATACCCACTGGAAATGACAGGCCAAGTATTTCAATAAAAGAAAACCGGCCCGCAACGAATCTTAAAAAACTAAATCCTAGTAGAAATGCTAATAAAATACTTAAATAACTCATTTTAGATCATCGGGATTTAAAGGTAAAACAGTATACGCTGGTCTATTTTTAATACGATATGGGAGTTTATCATAACGCTGCCCTCCCACAATAGCAACGTGGGTTATTTTATCCAAATAAATTGAATCCCGAGGTGAATTTTCATAAACCGCTTTTCGGGGATAAATCATGTAAGTAGTATGTCTTTTTGAACGTAACCATTTTATATCTCGCTTCTTATCTTTCTCACCTATTTCATTCACGATGTCGGGCGTTGGCATCAGAATAACGGCAGAATCAGGGGTGTTTTTATTGATATATTGTAAATAAGCTGCAAAATAACCCATTTTCATCTGTTGCTTTTGTTCAAATGTAAAATCAGGGTGCTCCTCCATCACTTTCCAATTCGCAACAATAAAGTTATTCCATAACCATGGATACCCTCTAAACTTTGGTGAATTATAGATTTTAGAAAACAGTAAAAAGAAAAACAATCCAATTAGTAGATTACGAAACAAAAATCCCAGCCAACTTCTGGGAGGTCGCTTTAGAAATTCATACTTTGATAATTGACTGTCTTTTTTCTTTTGTTTGGCCTTTCTTTTCGCCGATTGTCTCATCTTTTCAGATTAGATTTATGAATTGCATACAAATATAAAAGAAAAAAAAGCACTTGGAATAATTTTTATAAAATGAACCAATGTATGATTTTATAAACTTAACCGATTCCCTTTCAATAATACAGAAGAACAGTAGAAAATTTACCCTTTTCAGTATTTCACAACCAACACTGTACGAATATTTGGCAAACTACACAATCTCCATATCAATGTTGCAAAACAAAAGTAATCACATTGGAAAAACTCCTCGGTCTTGCAAATACGCTCTGTCAACCGAACACTCTCCCCACATCCTCAACACCAGACCCATTCCTTTCAACTTTGTTGCTATCAATTATTATGAAACGATAGGTTCGTGCACCGGCGTGCTTTGTCACTTCCGGCAAGTCTTTTGAATCAAGCCTTAAAATCTAGTTGACTTCTGCTTTTGCCAGCATTAGTTCATCCAGTGCTCTTATTGATTCGTATTGAAGAATACTATTCCTAATAAAGAAAGTATAAATTTAGTGCACAGAATAAGTCAAACGTTTTTTATTTTGCACATTTCCGACCCGATAGATATAAAATATGATAACAGATTCCAGTCGAATATCGAATTCTTTCTTTCTGCGCGATGTAACCGAAGTTGCACCCAATTTACTCGGTAAAATACTAGTACGGCGTTTTGAGGATGGCACAATTGAAAAATATAAGATTACCGAAACAGAAGCCTATCGCGGAGGCGAAGACAAAGCCTGTCACGCCAACAAAGGATTAACTGAACGAACCAAAGTGATGTTCGACGAAGGTGGTCTAGTATACGTTTACCTGATTTACGGAATGTACTGGATGCTAAATTTTGTCACCGGAAAACCGGGAGATTCTTCCGCAGTCTTGATTCGCGGCGTGGAAGGTATTTCAGGGCCGGGAAGAGTTGGCCGGGCGCTACAACTCGACAAGTCTTTTTATGGTGAAAACCTCGAAACTTCACAAAGAATATGGATTGAAGATTCGGGATCGAAACCACAATTCACAACTGCTCCCCGAGTTGGGATTGAATATGCCGGCGAACCATGGATTAGCAAACCATGGAGATATATCGCAGAGATCTAATTTCCCCTCATTACAAACCTATCGTACAACCACAAGAAAACAACGGCAGAAATTGCAATGCCCGAAAAAGCCATCCAAATATTTGATGGGTTATAGTTTTGCCATAAATAATTGGTCAGTTCCACCTGAGTCATGTTCATCTTGTCGGCTGCCTGCGCAAAAAAGTCGTTTTTAGTAAATTCGGTAGAATATTCAGCCGGAAACTGCATTCCACGTTCAACCACTTCCTTTTGCAGCAAGAAATATTTATCGGCAATTCCTTCATAGAAATCACCCGAAAGCCAACCTGCCAATTTATGGGCTGCAGCAATTGGCAAAAATGAAGTTCCCATATACAGTGCTTTCTGATCGGCGGGAGCAATTTTTCCCACATATTCGGTAAACTTTGGAGAACTTCCCATTTCTCCAAGTGAGAAAATTAAAATACCCAATAAAATCAACCAGCCGCTTTGTGTTGAGAACATTAATCCAATTCCGCCGGAAAGAACTAAAATTCCACCCATCATTGCAGCCAGCGGACGGAAGCGCATAACAAATGCCGAAACCATTAACTGGAATACAATAATAAAAAAGGAGTCCATACTTGTCATCGATACGGCACTGATCGTTCCGTTATCACCAATAGCTTCAGCAAGCCATGGCCAAACAGCATGTAAACCATTGTACACTGAAGTTGTGTCAATCCACTGATCGACAAATATTGGAAACGAATAATAAAGTTGATTAAAAGCTGTCCAGAACAAAATCATGATCACGAGGAACAATACATATTTCCAGTTCTGCAGCGTGATCCATATATTTTTGAAAGCCTGACCAATATTTTGTACTAATGAAGTTCCATCTTTTTCAACTCCCGGCTCGCGGAACAGGAACAAGGTAAGCAAAACGTTTACACCGATTGCTGCAACCGACATATAGAAAACCATCGCCCAACTTAATTTTAGTAATGCCCCTGCAAGGAAAGGCCCAATGAATCCTCCGATATTGATCATCATATAAAAAATACCAAAACCAATTGAGGCAGTTTTTTCATTGGTTGTTTTCGCAATCATGGCCGAAATAATTGGTTTAAAAAATGCACCACCCACACAGGTCCACATAAATGCAAAATAAACCGGCCAGTAGCCATTAAAACTGTTAATCATCAAAAAACCCGAAATGTAAATGGTAAAGGCGAGCAACAATATTTTTTTGTAGCCAATTTTATCGGCAATGGCTCCGGTTATTACCGGCAGAAAATACAACAACGCCGAACTGGTTCCCATAATGGCTCCCTTTTCTGCATTTGAAAAACCAAGTGCACCTGTATCGGTTGATCCTACTAAAAACAGCGGAAAAGCCAGGTAAAAACCATACCATGCCCAACGCTCGAATAACTCAATAGTGTTAGAAGTCCAGAAACTTTTGCTGTATCCTTTTAATACCGAAACAAATGCCATTTTTTGATAAATTTTGATGAAGCTCGTAAGGTAACATTTTTCGAAATACGTTCGTCACCTCAAACCTACAGAGCTGACATATCGCATAAAAAATCAGCTAAAAAATGAATTTCGAATAAAGATTAACGATATCAGATTGCAGAAGCGGGTAGCAAGTTTTCATTCGCAGTTTTCAGTTTTACCATTTGACAATAGAACAATTTAACAGAGGTAATAAAACCGAATGATTTCTATGTGCCTAAGGTGGTAATTAGAATCACAGCCCTAGGTCAAAAATACGGATACAAATGTGATGATCATAATGATAAGGAACAGCAAAATAAAAAAACCGATTACGCCCAGTCTGAATCCAAAAGTTTGTTTTTCGCGTTTTGTCGAATCTTTCAAACGCTCGATGGCTTCAACCAGTTTTTTCGGTGCCTGTTCATTCTTAATAATGTAATCGCCGGCACCCAGTTTCATAATTTTCACCGCAATATCCACTTTGTTTTGCGCACTCAGAAAAATAAAATCAATATGGCTGTGGTCGCGCTCCACATGAAGCATAAACTCTAAGCCGTTAACTCCTTCCGACGCATAATCAAGAATAATTACATCAGGTTTTAAGTGGATGTGTTTGAGACATTCTTCCCCGTTTTTAAAAACTTTCAGATTCGAATACTTTTTCGATTGCAAATAACCAACAATTAGATCTTTGTAAACGGTGCTGTCTTCGATCAGAAAAATTAAAGGATTTTTTGTCTCTTGCATAATTTTAGAAATAGTGTTAGCACTAGCTCTAAAATTAACACTAATTTTTTTAGAAAACAACAGGCCCGAAATGCTCAAAAATCCCGTAATCATTCGCAACTGACGACAGAAAAAGGTACTTTTGAAATTTTAATACACGAATTATGTTACTGGCAATCGACATAGGAAACACGAATATAGTTTTTGGAATTCACAAAGATGAAGAATGGGTAAACCACTGGCGCATTCAAACCGATCAGCTGAAAACTGCCGATGAATACGAGGTTATTTTCCGGTCGCTGCTAACGGCAGGGAAAATCTGCCGCACAGAAATATCGCGGATCATTTTAAGCAGTGTGGTACCTTCGCTAGTTCACCCGTTTCGCGAAATGTTATCGGGGCTATTCGACAATGCGGTAATCAACCACATTAATCCCGACATTTACGATCGACTGCCTATAAAAGTTCTCAACCCATACGAAATTGGGGCCGACCTGGTTGCCAATGCCACAGCTGCCTATCAGAAATATGGCAATAATACTATGGTAATCGATTTTGGCACTGCATTAACGTTCACCACTATCGGTAAAAATTCAGCAATTTTAGGAGTTGCCATTGCTCCCGGTTTGCGCACAGCTGTTGGTGCCCTTGCCGGAAAAACAGCACAATTACCACAAATTCATATCGCTCCTCCGCCATCGGTTTTGGGCGAAAACACTATTCATGCCATTCAGTCGGGAATTATTTTTGGCTACACCGGATTAGTTGATTCGATGATAGAACGTACCGAAAAAGAATTGGGCGAATCGCTTAACGTTGTAGCCACCGGTGGGCTAAGTGCGGTAATTGCTCCGTTAACAAAAAATATTAAAGCCAGCGAGCCTATGCTCACGCTCGAAGGCCTCGTTCAAATCAATTCATTTATATAACATCGAATATCTCATATTATATTACGAGTAATTTTATTTCTTTTGCAGTGAACAAACTGTGGCAGAACAGTTGTTATTGTTTCAGTAATTATTGGAAAAATGGAAGACGCGAAGGGGAAGCTGCTTGAATCAATTAACAATCCCGACGATCTAAAAAAAATACCGGTTGAACAACTCGAGGACGTTTGTCAGGAGTTGCGCGATTATATTATCGACGTGGTTTCAACCAATCCGGGGCACTTCGGTGCCAGTCTGGGTGTTGTTGAGTTGACAGTTGCCTTGCATTATGTTTACAATACGCCTTACGATCAGTTGGTTTGGGATGTTGGTCACCAGGCTTACGGACACAAAATACTTACCGGGCGAAGAAACCAATTCGATACCAACCGGAAATTTAAAGGACTTAGCGGATTCCCAAAACGCACAGAAAGCGAGTACGATGCATTTGGTGTCGGACACTCGTCAACATCTATTTCTGCTGCCTTAGGAATGGCCATTGCTTCCAGAATTAAAGGTGAAGAAGAGCGCAAAGTGGTTGCCGTAATTGGCGATGGCGCGATGACCGGCGGAATGGCTTTTGAAGCGCTGAACAACGCCGGAGGCGAAAATGCCGATATCCTGGTAATTCTGAACGACAACAATATGGCCATCGACCCAAGTGTTGGTGGTTTAAATAAATACCTGCTCAACATCTCCAAGTCGGACACCTACAACCGGATGAAACACGATGTTTGGGAAGGACTGGGAAAATTGGATGGATTTGGTAAGAAAACACGCCGGTTTATTCAGAAAAACCAGCACGCACTAAAAAATATGATCCTGAAAGAGAACAACCTTTTCGAGGCCTTCAACTTCAGGTATTTTGGCCCGATTGACGGACATGATGTGCAATATTTAACCAATGCATTAAATGACCTGAAAGATATTCCGGGACCAAAAATATTACATGTAATCACCCAAAAAGGTAAAGGTTTTAAACAAGCCGAGTTGGATCAAACAAAATGGCATGCGCCGGGTATTTTCGATAAAGAAACCGGCGAAATTTACAAGTGCGATTGCAATGTTGATCAGGCACCAAAATTCCAAAATGTGTTTGGAGATACTTTGGTTGAACTGGCAGAGAAAAACGATAAAATTGTGGGAATAACGCCTGCAATGCCTTCCGGCTGCTCCATGAATAAAATGATAGCACAAATGCCGGGGCGTGCTTTTGATGTGGGAATTGCAGAGCAGCACGCTGTTACTTTTTCGGCCGGATTGGCCGCGCAAGGAATGGTTCCGTTTTGTAATATCTACTCAACATTTATGCAACGCGCTTACGACCAGGTGATTCACGATGTTGCCATCCAGAATTTACCCGTTATTTTCTGTCTCGACCGCGGTGGATTGGTGGGAGAAGACGGACCTACACATCATGGTGTTTTTGATATTGCGTATATGCGTTCGGTCCCTAATATGATCGTATCGGCACCAATGGACGAAATTGAGCTGCGCAACCTAATGTACACAGCACAGCTGGAAGAAATTAACCAGCCATTTTCGATCCGCTACCCACGTGGTTGCGGCATAATTTCCGACTGGCAAAAGGAGTTTGAAAAGATTGAAATTGGTAAAGGCCGAAAATTAAGCGATGGTAGCGACATTGCTTTGCTGTCGATAGGAAAGACCGGAATCTTTGCTCAACGTGCAGTAAAAAGTCTGGCCAAAAACGATATTTCAACAGCTCACTACGATATGCGTTTCGTGAAACCACTCGATACCGAAATGCTCACCGAAATAATGGAGAACTTCGATCAGATTGTAACCATTGAAGACGGCAGCATTCAAGGCGGTTTTGGAAGTGCAATTCTTGAATTTATGGCAGAGAATGGCTACACCAACAAAATCAAAATTTTGGGAATTCCCGATAAATTTATCGAACACGGAACACCCGATGAATTGTACCAGGAATGTGGTATCGATGCAAAAGGCATTGTTAAAACCGTTAAAGAATTGGTTGGTAAAACGAAAATCGCATAAACATTAAATCCTCCTCCATTCTATTATTCCTTTATTCGAACACTCCTAGGTTCTGTAATTCCGTTTATCGGCATAATATTTTTAACTTTAGGTCGTTCTGAAAGTGTACTTAAAAACCATTTGCATTGGACATCTATCTTAAACGACGACGAGGAAAAATTTTATTGCTCATAATTGCTGTTCTTATCGGAGTGGCTTCGATGCTGTACACCAACTGGCTAACCAAAAAAATGGCCAGCGAAGAACGCAACAAAGTTGAAATTTGGGCTGAAGCGATAAAAGGAATCAACAATGCTACACTGGAAGTCACCACTCCTGAAATGACCCAGCTTCAAACACGTTACCTGCAATTTCTGGGTATGGTTAGCGAGAAAAACACGACCATTCCTATCCTTATTTTAAACCCCGACGGCACTTATAATACCGACCGGAATATTAAATATCGCGAAGACAAAAAAGAAGAAGTGCTGCAACGCGAACTGGAAAAAATGAAAGATTATTCCGCTCCTATTCCCATTGATTTAGGCGACGGTTACGAACTGATGTTGTACTACCGCGAATCGAGCATTGTACGAAACCTGCGATTATACCCCATTATCCAGTTAATTGTTATAGTAATATTTATACTGGTTGCCTACTTTGCGTTTTTGGCTACTAACCGCGCCGAGCAAAACCAGGTGTGGGTGGGCATGTCGAAAGAAACAGCACACCAGCTGGGAACTCCTATCTCGTCGTTAATGGCATGGATTGAGCTGCTAAAATTGAAAGACGTTGACCCAAATTTGATAAAAGAACTGGAGCAAGATACTTCGCGCCTGGAACGTATTACCGAACGTTTTTCTAAAATCGGATCGAAACCGGAGCTGCTGCGCGTTAACCTCATCGAGGTTTTAAATTCTGCAGTTTCGTACCTGAAACGACGCTCCTCGGACAAGGTAAAATTTGAACTGAATTACGATACCAACGCCTACATTGAAACGCCATTAAATGGAGCCCTGTTCTCTTGGGTAATCGAGAACCTGTGCAAAAATGCCATTGATGCGATGGGCAACAACGGCACTATCAGCATCAATGTAAAAGACAAAGAAAAGCAGGTAAATATCGACCTTACCGACACCGGCTGCGGTATCTCAAAAAATCATCAGAAATCAATTTTCCATCCCGGCTTCTCAACCAAAAAACGCGGCTGGGGATTAGGCCTTTCACTGGCCAAACGAATTGTTGAAATTTACCACAATGGCAAAATTTTTATCAAATCATCGGAAATAGGAAAAGGAACTACATTTAGAATTATTCTGAATAAATAGGCTCTAAATCCAATTTATCTTCATTTTAAATAACCCCTATACAATTATCAACCAATCAGTTAATTAATACCTCTTATTGTAGTTTTTACAACACACAACTGTTCTAGTCTATTCTTTTCTATTATGGTCTAGGAAATTTAACAGAATTTATATAACATTGCCCCAATATTGTATCATATACAATAAGGCAATTAAACTAAAACTATCAAATTATGAACAGATCAGGATTCGAAAAATCTTTGGTGCCTGACAGGCATATTCCATCCCTGCCATACTTCATTTTTCAGCGCTAACACAAGCAAAACTCAATATTACTCAATAAATAATCAAATAATTAATCTATGAGAAAAATGAAAGTTAGCAGAAAATTCTTATGGAATTTTTCTAAGTTAAAAATCATGCTGGCTTTTGGGCTAAGTATGGTATTAATGCTGTCGACTAGTTTGTATGCCAATGCCAATTCGGCTGACGGCCAGCAAAAAAAGACAGTTACAGGAACAGTGGTTGATGCTGAGGACAATGTACCGGTTATTGGTGCAACTGTCAGCGTTCAGGGTACAACCAATGGTACTGTAACCGACATCGATGGTAAGTTCTCACTTAGCGTTGACGCAAGCGATGTTCTCGTAATCTCTTTTATCGGATACAAAAATCAACTAATTCCGGTAGAAGATCAGACTACAATCAACATTAGTTTAGAGCAAGACGTAACCGACCTCGACGAAGTGGTTGTAATTGGTTATGGTGTGCAGAAAAAGAAATTGGTAACAGGAGCAACAGTAGCTGTAAAAGGTGAAGCCCTGGCCAAATTAAGTACTACTTCAAGTTTAACTGCTTTGCAGGGACAAACTCCTGGGGTTCAGTTAACACAGAACAACGGAGAGCCTGGCAGTGGTTATAAAATTACCATTCGTGGTTTAGGAACTACCGGTAACGCATCGCCACTTTATGTAATCGATGGTGTAGCCGGAGGCGATATTAACAGCTTAAACCCATCTGATATTGAATCAGTTGACATCCTTAAAGATGCGGCTTCATCTGCTATTTACGGTGCACGTGCAGCCAACGGTGTTGTACTTGTTACTACAAAACAGGGTTCGGCCGGTAAAATCCAGGTTTCGTACGATGGTTACTACGGTATTCAAAGAATTTACAAAAAACCTTCTTTGTTGAATGCACAGGAATACATTACATTCCTTGATGAATACGATTTTGGCGTTTCAAGTTCTCAGAAAGACTGGGAATCGTTGATGTCTCCTGAACTGTACAGTTCGATTATGGATGGTTCGTTCAAGGGAACTAACTGGTTCGACGAAATGGCAAACGATGAAGCTCCAACTCAAAACCACGCTGTAAACATTACCGGTGGTAGCGATGTATCGAATTTCTCGATGGGATTTTCGTACACTGCACAAGATGGTATTTTTGGAGCCGATTATGCTTCGGATTATGAACGTTACACAGCTCGTATCAATTCGGAACATGTAATTTACCGCAACGACAATGATCTTGATATCATTAAATTTGGTGAAAACCTGAATTTCAACCGCGTAACCAACAACGGTATTGGTAAAGGAAACATTTACTGGAACGACGTTCACAATGCCATGGTTGCTTCGCCACTGATTCCTGCCTACAACGAAGACGGTTCGTTTTATTCGTACACCGACCGTGTAGCCGATGGAAACATCATTAACTCGAGCTTGGGTAACCCATACATTGAAATGGCTTCAACATCAAGAGGTTTGAACCTGAGCAACAGCTACGGTTTAAATGCTACTGCTTACCTGGTTATTCAACCAATTAAAGGATTAAACCTACGTTCGCAGTTTAACTACCGCCAAAACAGTAATAGCTACCGCTCGTTCTCTCAGCCTTATAGCTCAAGTAGTACGTCAAGCAGTACCAACTATTCTGTTTCGCAGTCGGCAAGTACCGGCCACTCGTACACTTTCGAAAATACATTGTCGTATATTTTGCCTGAATTAAGCGGACACAATATTAATGTATTGGTAGGTCAGTCAATCGAATCTCACGGTTATGGCGAGTCGGTAAATGCAAGTAACAGTATTGCTGCCGACGATGCATTATCAACACTTCAGGGTTTCGATTATGCTTTCTTAACCAACGTTGCAAACAATACTTCTAACGTTTCAATTGGTGGTTCACCTTGGGGCGAAGGACGTTTATTGTCGTTCTTCGGTCGTGCCAGTTGGGACTACCAGGAAAAATATATGGCCACAGTAACCATGCGTGCTGATGGTTCTTCAAACTTTGCTCCTGATCACCGCTGGGGTTATTTCCCATCAGTATCAGCAGGATGGGTAGTAAGTAGCGAAGACTTTATGGAATCTACCAGCTCGTGGATGGATTACTTTAAACTACGTGCCAGCTGGGGACAGAACGGTAACAGCGCTATTTCTCCATTCCAGTATTTGGCAACCGTTTCATTCGACGTATATAACGTGTACAAATTTTCGGATGACGTTACTGCCACCACAAGTGTAACAAGTCCGGCAACAGGCGGATACGCAGACATCCTTCCTAACCCCGATATCACATGGGAAACATCAGAGCAGCTTGACTTTGGTTTCGATGCTCACTTCCTGGATTCACGCTTGAACCTTACTTTCGACTGGTACAAGAAAACAACCAAAGACTGGTTAGTTGTTGCACCAACACTGGCTATTTACGGTACATCTGCACCATATATTAATGGTGGTGATGTTGAAAATACCGGTTACGAAGTTTCGTTAGGATGGAACGATCGTATCAATAGCGACTTCTCGTACGGTGTAAACTTTAACCTGTCGTACAACAAAAACGAAGTAACCCGTATTGCAAACGGCGAAGGTATTATTCACGGTTCGTCGAACGTATTATCACAGGGAACTGACGAAATGTACCGCGCACAGGAAGGTTACCCAATCGGATATTTCTACGGTTTTAAAACAGCTGGTGTTTTCCAAAACCAACAAGAGATTGAAGATTACATGGCAGCCGGGAACCCTGTACTTTCTGATGTACAACCAGGTGACCTGATTTGGGTTGACACCAATAACGACGGAACGATTAACAACGACGACCGCACAATGATTGGTGATCCTCACCCTGATTATAACATCGGTTTAAATTTCAACATGTCGTACAAAGGTTTTGATTTTGCTGTAAGTACTTACGGAGCACTTGGCCAGCAAATTGCAAAATCGTACCGTTCGTTTGTTGATAGTTACTGGCAAAACTACACTACCGACGTTTTCCAACGTTGGCACGGCGAAGGAACTTCTAACACGTTCCCTCGTATATCAGCCGGTAGTCATACCAACAATCAGTGGATTTCTGACCGATACATTGAAGACGGAGATTATTTAAAAATTCAGAACGTAACATTTGGTTACGACTTTAAAAAACTATTACCATCAGTACCACTATCGCAAATGAGACTTTACGTTGCTGTAAACAACTTGTATACATTTACAAACTACGGCGGTCTTGATCCTGAAATTGGTTACGGTGCTGAGCAGAGCTGGGTTCAGGGTATCGATCTTGGTTACTATCCAAGTCCTCGTACCTTCCTTATGGGTGTTAACTTAAAATTTTAACAGAAAGAGATTATGAAAAAGATATTTTATTTAGTTATAGCTCTTGCAGTCTTCTTTGTTGGATGTGAAGACATGTTGGATACCGAGAACTACACAAAGTCCAACACGTCGAACTTTCCTAAAACTGAAAGCGACGTACAAATGGCAGTTACTGCGGTGTACTCTATATTAAACAAGATGACTTGTTACCCTACCGAAAGTTATTATATGGTTTCGGAACTGGCTTCTGACGACCGTTTTGGTGCAGGTGGTACAGGTGACGTTGAAATTACTGCAATTGGACACTTGTTGCAAAACAAGAGTACGATGTTCGATAACTTCTGGCAGATAATGTATATGGGCGTTTTCCGCGCTAATACAGTTATTGAAACCATTGACAACTGCGAATGGAGTAGCGAAGAAAACCGTAATCAGGCACTGGGTGAAGCTTATTTCCTTCGTGCTTTCTTCTATCAGCAATTAGCCGAAATGTTTGGCGAGGTGCCACTGGTTGTTTCAACATCGGTTACCGATATGCCTGCTGCTACTGCTGACGAAATTTATGCGCAAATTGCAAGCGACTTATTATTGGCGATCGACTTAATGAAAGACCAGCCTTATACCGCTTACGAATCAGGTCACGCTACAAAATGGGATGCTGAAGGTATGATGGCTCGTAACTTCCTTTTCTACACCGGATTCTACAGCAAAGATGCGTTACCAACTGTTGAAAGCGGAAGCGTAACAAAAGACGATGTAATTGGCTTCCTTAACGATTGTATTGCCAACTCAGGTCACAGTCTGCTTGGCGATTTCCGTAATTTATGGCCATACACAAACTCGCTTACTGTTGACGATTATTCGTTTACTTCTGATAGCGGTGTTGTAAAAACAGGTGTTGATGGAAATCCTTTGGCATGGGCCGGAAACGGTAACCAGGAAGAGATGTTTTCTGTTCAGTATATGAACTATGCAGGATGGAGCGATCCTCACCAAATGGGTTATTCAAACCAGTACATTTTATACCAGGGCTTGCGTACCGGCGACAATGGTTACGAAAATACATTCCCATTCGGACAAGGCTGGGGACAGGCTGCTGTTTCAACCAACCTTTGGAACGATTGGACACAATGGGAATCAGCTAACGGTGTTACCGACATTCGTAAAACAGCTTCTATTGTTGACTGCCAAAACGAACTGGAAGGTTACGTTTTCGTTTCTGACTGTGATGAGGATTCAGGTTACGCATTGAAAAAAATGCAGCCTGTAACTACTAAAAAAGATGCTGAAGGAAACGCAGTAACTTTTGATACCAACAACATTTTCTGGACATTCCTTGAAGGTTATACTTCAAGCCACAATGGAAACCACATGCAGGGAGCTCACTACCAGGATTTAATTCTGATGCGATTTGCCGATATCCTGCTTATGCAATCGGAGTTAACCAAAGATGCAACATACATGAACCAGGTTCGCGAACGCGCCGGGTTAGAACCTGTTGGTTACTCTGAAGAAGCCTTACAAAACGAACGCCGTTGGGAGTTAGTTGGCGAAGGTCGTCGCTGGGCTGATATTCGCCGCTGGCACATTGCCGAACAAGCACTGGCAAAACAAGTTGGCGTACGCGTAAACCACGAAACTGTATGGACTAACATGCCCGACCTGGGCGACGGACTTGTTGGACGTTACCAGGCAACACAGGGATTCTGGCCTATTCCTCAGGCACAAATCGAGCTTTCTGAATATCTTGAGCAGAATGCCGGCTGGGGAGATGGAGATAATAAAACATATGATACTTCGATGTGGAAGTAATTAATTGTAAAAAGATTATACAATGAAAAAGATATTTTTAGGACTAACTTTTATAGCTGCCATTTTCTTTACAGCTTGCGATCCCATCGAAGATCGTTACGAGATGGGGGGCGCAATTAGTGCTGATGAAATTGAAGCAACAGTAACTGTTGTTCAGGAAGATGGCCAAAACGTAAACTATGTAATTTGCGAATGCTCGAGCCCAATTACTACCAAATGGACCAATGGTATTTTGAGCAAAGCAAGTACATATGCCGAACTTAAAATGTTTGCCACCGGCGAACAAACGGTTACTTTGCTGGGATTAAATCCTGACGGAACCGAGATCTCGAAAGAATTTACTGTACAGATTGATAAAATCTCAGATAACTATCCGGTTGAAGCAGAATATGGTTATTTCTGTGGCGACGGTGAAAAAGTTTGGGTTTGGGACGAATATGCACCTGCACCATTCGGAAACGGTGGATACATGGGAAATATTGGCCCGGGATGGTGGCTTGTAGGCATGGACGGACTTGACGAACAAGCTACAGGAATGAACAGTGAAGGCGACGGTAAAGACGCTTCGATGACATTCAGCCTTAACGGTTTAACACTGACAAAAAGTAATGGTAACCAGGGATCTTTCGACTTCGACATGTCGCAAATGGTTAGCCCGGGTTGGGACATCGGTGCTTTTTATACTTCAGGAACTAACGTACTGTTAGGCGTTAACCATAACAATGGTGATGAGCCATATTATGAATACAGCATCCTGAAACTTAACGACGACGAATTATGGTTGTCTGCTCCTGAGCCAGGAGCCGGTTCATGGGGTGCTGCATGGTTCTGGTGTTTCAGAGCTGAAGGCACAAGCCCTGAATAATGATTCTAATAAGTTCATAACACTTATAACGAAAGGGATTCAAATTGAATCCCTTTCGTCTTCCTACCAGTAGCCTATCATAATTTCCTTTTTGTATTTTTGCCGGGCTGCATTTTTTAAGTTTATCGGAAGTAGCTGCAAATGCTCGCATAAAAAACAATATTTGCGATGATGACAAAGCCAAAACGAATTTTCAAATTTTTCCCCGGACTTGCCTTTTGGGGAATTGTTGTTTTATTCTTTGGGCTTGTATATCCTTATCATGTGGCATTTCACGAACAATATCAATTGTTCCTGTTTTCGGGGCAATATTTTATCGAACTACTTTCAATTCCCGGAGGAGGCGCCGATTACATTGCCCGCTTCTTAACTCAGTTCTTTTTGTTTCCATGGTTGGGAGCAGGAATTATTGCTTCTGTGCTCACCCTCATCCAAATCCTGTTCCTGAGAATCATTCGACTATTTACACACTCCAACTCACTTGTTAACACAATCGTTTCGTTTGTGCCGTCAATTGCTATAATGGCATTTTTATGCGACGAAAACGCGATGTTAAGTCTCCCGATAGCACTGTTATTCGCACTATCCGCGTCATTAACTTGCATGCAGATTCCGAAAAACACAACACGCTCCATTTGCGGAGTACTACTATTTCCTGTTTTATTCTGGATTGCAGGCAGCGCGTCAATCATTTTTGTTGCCTTACTTCTTTTGCACGAAATTTTACTCAACCAGTATAAATTCTCAATTCCTAAATGGATCGCTGTTTTTTCGGTTTTTGTCCTGTATGTTTACGCTGTTCTTCTCGCATCCCAACTTCTGGTCAGCTATCCGTTATCGAGGGTTTTAAATGGCATCAATTATTACCGCTACCCCGACTTCATGCCATTCATCAAAAATGTTGCCTTGCTCCTATTCGTTTCAATTTCCTTTTTAACCATTCTCATTCACCGGGTGATTAAAAAAGAACAAATGATCTGGGCATCTATCGTTTTATTCCTGCTGGTATTTGGAGGCGGAACCGGTTTAATAATTTCAAAGGTTGATACCGCCAAAGAAGAAGCTTTTGCCTACAACTATATGGCCCGGATGCATCAATGGAATGCAATTATTCAGAAAGCGGAGAAAAATCCTCCGGTATCATCGCTGGCATCAACATGCGTGAATCTTGCTTTGGCAAAAACCGGACAGTTGGGCAATCACATGTTTCAGTTTCCGCAGTACGACAAACTGGAATCGCTGCTGCCAAAATACCAACGAGATATGATGACTCCCCTGTTTGCCGGCGAAGTTTATTATCACCTGGGAATGGTTAACACAGCGCACCGCCTGGCAGTTGAAGCCATGGAATCGATTCCCGATTACCAAAAAAGTGCGCGCTGTTATAAACGAATTGCAGAAGTCAGCATTATTAACGGCAACTACAAAACGGCCCGAAAATATCTCAACGTTTTAGAAGAAACCCTGTTTTACCGAAAGTGGGCAAAACGAGCGGAAACACTTTTATTTAACGATGAATCCGTAAACAAACATCCTGAATTTGGAAGCTTGCGAAAAAACCGCATCGACGAAGATTTCTTTTTTAATGCCGACGAACAGGATATCATTCTGGCATTGCTGTTAAAAAAGAATTCCACAAACCGGGTTGCTTTCGAATATTTAATGGCATACAAACTGCTTGAGCGCGACATCACCGGATTTATAAAGTTCTTTAGTCTTGGCGATGGAATTTCCTATTTTTCAATTCCTGTTCATTTTCAGGAAGCCTTGACAGTGTTGTGGTCGTCGCAGAACAAACCGCTTAACGAAATTCCATGGGAGATCGACACCCGGATTTCGAACAATATGAAAGCGTTTATTGCAGAATACAATTCGGTTACCGACAAAAAACTGTTGGCCGATAAATTTGGCGATACCTACTGGTACTATTTGTTGTGTGAAAAAGATAACAAATGATGAAACGATTAATCTACATAGCCATATTCTCCCTGTTGCTCTTTTCGTGCAAAGAAGACATTCAACATGCCGAAAAAATCGATAGTTATCCTGAGATTTACCCGGATTACATTGGCGTTACAATTCCGATGAATATTGCTCCGCTAAACTTCACCGTCGACAGTTCGGATTACAGTTCTTTGGAACTGAAAATCCTAGCAGGCAACGAAGTAGCTTTTCAAGAAGAATACAAAAACAACATCGATATTCCGCAGTCCGCCTGGCAGGATTTGCTGGCAAAAAATTGTAGCGATTCAATCCAATTCGAGGTAAGTGTAAAAAAAGCCGATCAGTGGTTTCAGTACAAACCGTTTTCGATGTATGTGAGCCCCGATTCGATTGACTATGGAATCGTGTATCGCCTCATCTCTCCGGGTTACGAAACCTACAGCAAAATGGGAATTTACGAACGTGAGTTGTCGGGCTACAACCAACGACCATTATTTGAGAATACACAGGTTACTAAAAGCTGTGTAAACTGCCACACATTTAATCGCGGAAATCCGCAACAGCAAAGCATACATATTCGCGGCGCACAAGGAGCTACGATTATAAAAACCAACGGAGAAACAAAGATTCTGGAATCAGCAAACGATTCGATTTTGGCGTCGTGCATGTATCCGTTCTGGCATCCTTCGGGAAAATACATTGCCTATTCAACCAACAAAGTCAGGCAGACTTTTCACACCACTGCCACCGATTTAATCGAGACTTTCGACGAAGCTTCTGATCTTTTGGTTTACGACATTGAAAACAACACACTGCTCACCTCCGATTTGATTTCAGGCAGTTCATTCGAAACTTTCCCGGCCTTTTCTGCCGATGGAAAAACACTGTATTTTGCCTCGGCAGCTCATAAAGATCTGCCCCGCGAATTAAAAGAAACGTTCTATAATATTTGCAGTATTTCCTTCGACCCGGAAACCGGTATTTTCGGCAACAAAGTGGATACGGTCGTAAATCTCGCCATCGACCGGAAAAGCGCCACACTTCCACGGGCTTCGTACGACGGTAAATATTTGATGTATAACAAAATAAATTACGGTAGTTTCCCGATGTACCATACCGATGCCGATTTGTGGCTGCTCGATTTAAATAGTGGCGAAACAAGGCCGCTGAATGAAGTTAACAGTGCGTATTCTGACGGATACCACAACTGGAGTTCAAACTCGCGTTGGTTTGTTTTTGAAAGCCGGCGCGACGGTGATTTATTTGCCCGCCCCTATTTTTCGCACATCGATGAAAATGGCAATGTTGGAAAACCGTTTATGCTGCCTCAGCAAAATCCCGACGAATATTATCAGGATTTGTTTTATGCCTATAACACGGTTGAGTTTGTTACCGGAAAAGTACCGTTTAACGCCCGAAAAGTTGAAAAAGAGTTAATGCAGCCCGATCGTGAGGAAATGCTTTTCGAAAGAAAATAATTTAAATATATTGGAGAAGATTTAAGGATGTTTTACAAGATGAAATTGGTGAAAAAATCAGATAGCATATTTACATTTATTAAAAAGAATTGGGTTCTACTTGGTGCTCTGTTTTTCGTTTTTGCAACGTCGTGCAAGCAACCTGCTTTTGAAATAAAAGGAGAATTACCGGATTCGCAGTTTAACGGCGAATGGATATATCTTGTACCGACAGAACCACACACTGTAAACGATGTCGACTCGGTTTTAATTGAAAACAGTAGTTTTGTTTTCCATGGAGATATTGAACGTGTTGCGGTAATCAGGATGCCTATGAAGCAGCGGATGCAAGTTCAGGAATTGCTTGTTGTTACCGAACCCGGCCAAATTGATGTGACATTGGATTCGGTTAGTAATGGCGGAGGAACCGCTCAGAACGATGCTTTGCAAAAGTGGAAAACGTATCGTGGAGAAACCTTAACCAAACTTCTAAGTGCACGAGAATTGGCACAAAAAGATTCAACCCGCGCATTGGAATCGGAGGTGCTTATTGAAAAGTTCAAAAACGAATCGAAAGCTTTTAATTATGGGATTTTAAAAGAAATGGGCGACAATACGCTGGGCAACTTTTTGTACAACCAGGTTAAAGTTGCGGTTCCCGACGACAAAAAAGCAGAAATAGATTCGCTGTTTAAAACAAACGAGAAATGAAAGAACCATCGAAAACGAAAATACTAAACGTCCGTTTGCTGGAATGGGGCTTAACATTTCTACTCGGAATTGGCGTGTTTTTCTTTTGGTTGCAGATTCGGCCCAACTTACTGAGTCACCAGGAACAATACCAATTTTTCCTGTATTTGAAGTCTTATTTTGTTGATTTAATTTCAAGACCAACCGGACTTGCCGATTATATTGCACGCTTTCTTACCCAGTTTTATTATTACCGCTGGGCAGGCGCTCTAATTATTGCGTTATTGCTAGTTCTCTTGCAACGCCTAAGCTGGCGAATTTTGGTTTTGGCATCGCCCGACAAAAAAGTCAAACACTTTCTTTATCCGCTGAGCTTTTTGCCGTCGGTATTGTACTGGGCTTTTCTTTGCGACGAAAACTTTATGCTGACAGGCCTCGTTTCACTACTTTTTATCGTTTTCACCACCTGGATCATTTTATTGATTCCGCGTAAAACAATTCGATTGGGCAGTGCACTGGTTTCTCTTCCAGTGCTGTTTTGGTTGTCGGGAGGAATGTTCTGGCTGCCGTTTTTAGTGATCCTGCTTTCGGAACGCATAGTTCACGATAAGGCTTTTTCAATTACAAAGCTTATTATTTGGTTAGCTGCGGGAATTCTGCTTTCTATCGCGTCAGTTTTAATTAGCTTCAACTTTTTGGTTCAATATCCCATCACTGAAATGTTAACCGGTATCGGTCTTTTCCGCTTACCCGTTGAAGCGCCTTTTCTACAGGTTTGGGGCGGATTGAGTTTTGCACTTATAATTGCACTTTATGTTTTCATTCCAACTCTAAAAAAGAGTGTGCATACAAAAATATTCGCAGTAGTTTCATTCTTACTGGTTGTGTTCATCGGATATTCTTCCATCAACAAATTTAACGATCTTGAAACCGAAGAATACATGGCTTACGATTATTACGTGCGCCACAACAACTGGAAAGAGATCATTAAAATGGCCGATGAAAACACGCCGCACACGCCATACACGGTTGCTTATTTAAACCTGGCTTTGGGCGAAACCGGTCAGTTGGGAACGCGCATGTTTCATTATTACCAGCACGATGCCAACGGACTGATCCCGGAGTTTGCAAAACACTATGTTGGGGCGCTGGTTTCGTCTGAAATCTATTACCATTTAGGGTTGATAAATATTGGGCAGGCACATGCTTTTGAAGCGATGGAATCGATTTCCGACAAGCAAAAAAGTGTACGAATTATGCAACGTCTGGCCGAAACCAATTTGCTGAACCATCAGTATGCCGTGGCTAAAAAATACCTTTACCTGCTGCAACACACGCAGTTTTATAAAGACTGGGCCAACGAAGCACTGAGTTGCATCGACGACAGTACGAAATTCAACCAACATAAAGACTGGGTTTATTTGAGACAAATTCGCACAACCGATGAGTTTGTATACAGCCCGCAGGAAAAAGACATGATGCTTGGTTTGTTGTACGAACACGATTACCACAATAAAATGGCTTTCGAATATTTAATGGCCTACTGTCTTTTGCGAAAGGATTTGCAGCATTTTGTAAATTATTTTAGTGTGGGTCGCAACCTGAATTATACCGAAATCCCAAGGCATTTTCAGGAGGCGCTGGTTTTTATGTGGACCCAAAAAAACGGAACTTTTAATGGAATGCCGTGGCCGATAAACCCGGTTATTCGCAGGGCTGTTGTTGATTACGCAACAATTTACACCAAACAACGCGGAGCTGCCAAGCAGTTGCTAAAATCGCGTTACGGTGATACATTTTGGTACTATTTACATTTTGAATAAATGCAAAATTACTTTGATTATGAGACTCTATTTAAGTTATATATTCCTTTTGCTGGTGCTGTTTTCCTGTTCGTCGAAAGAAGAGGTGAGCAACTCGCAGCAAGTTTCATCACTGCCTGATATTCAACCTGATTATATTGGAGTTACAGTTCCATCGGTAATTGCTCCTTTGAATTTCTCGATGGCCGATAATTTTGAACTTACAGACTTCGTTTTCTCAGGAAAAGGGAACACTACAATTCATTTGCAAAGCAGCAGCACACCCGAAATTCCTATTAATAAATGGAAGGATTTATTGAGCGAAAATATTGGCGATAGTATAAAAGTTGAGGTAAGTGTAAAAACGGAAAATCAGTGGTTATCGTACCTGCCGTTTTTCATTCATGTAAGCGCGGATCCGATTGACGAAAGTATTTGTTACCGGCTTATTGCGCCCGGCTATGAAGTGTACAGTAAAATGGGAATTTACCAGCGTACTTTAGCCGATTTTAAACAGGATGCAATCCTTGAAAACACCTTGGTGTCGGGTAGTTGTGTCAACTGTCATTCGTTCAAACAAACCGACCCCTCGTACCTTACTTTTCATGTGAGAGGAGATCACGGAGCCACCTTTGTAGCAACGCCCGACAAAGAAATTACGGCTTATTCAACCAAAACCGACAGTACACTTTCGCCTAGCGTTTATCCATACTGGCATCCTTCGGGCGACTACATTGCCTACTCGAATAACATGACCCGGCAAACCTTTCACACAAGGGAATCGGAGCGTATTGAAGTGTTCGATTTTAAATCGGATGTTACGGTTTATAACGTAAAAACGAACGAAATCATTACTTCGCCATTGCTGAAAACGGAGAATTTTGAGACTTTCCCGTCATTTTCACCCGATGGAAAACGCTTGTACTTTACTTGTGCCGGACCGAAAAATATGCCTGCCGAGTTTCGCGACATTCAATATAATTTGTGTGCGATTGATTTTGATCCGGCAACCGGTTCGTTTGGCAACCACATCGACACGCTGTTTTATGCTGAAGGAATGAATAAATCGGTTACATTTCCGCGACCAAGTTACGACGGTCGTTTTATCATGTTTACACTTATAGATTTTGGGCAATTTTCGATTTGGCACAAAGAAGCGGATTTGTGGATGCTAGACCTGGCTACCGGAGAGGCAAAACCGCTGGATGGAATAAACAGCAACGATACCGAAAGTTACCATTCATGGAGCAGCAATTCTCGCTGGACAGTGTTTAGCAGCCGGCGTGGTGATGGATTATACACCCGCCCGTACATTGCGCATATTAACGAAAACGGTGAGGCTGACAAGGCATTTTTATTGCCACAGAAAGATCCGGTTAACTTTTACAAAGAGTTATTATTCTCGTACAATATTCCTGAATTTAGCAACGCCCCCGTAAAGCTGAACATCCCTGAAATTGAAGAACAGTTGATGCAGGAAGAGAAACCATCGTTTTCTTTTAAAAGCAATTAATGGTGAACAGAGGAATGATAAAATCACGAAAAATTGGAATAGCAGTGGCGCTGCTCTGGGGAATTATTTGTTTCCTGTTTTTTCAGTTTTTCTATCCTTATCATTTGTTTCACCGCGAGCAAATGCAGCTGTTTTTATTCGAACCGGGCTACTTGTTTTCGTACTTCAACAAACCGGCCTGGCTGGCCTCCCTTTTGGGTGATTTCCTTACCCAGTTTTTCTATTACATCGGTGGAGGAGCAGTAACAATTACATTAACGCTTCTTGTATTGATCGCAACAGGATTCTGGTCGCTAAAAAAGCTATTCTCAGGATTGCCGGCCTTTACAATTATCCTGCTGATTGCAAGCTGGGAAGCGCTTCGAAATACCGGGGTGGTATATCCATTGTCGGCAACAGTGGCATTAATTGGCGGCTTCGCGATTGCCGGAATTGGCCTATCGCTAAAACTGAAACAAACGCCCAGGGTTTTTGTGAATTTATTACTTCTGCTAATCGGCTACTGGATATTTGGTTACGGAGCCTGGGTAGCACTTTTACTTCTTCTGACCGGCGAGTTCAAAAATCATTTTAAGATCATTTCTGTAGTATATTTTGCGGTACTGATTTTGCCTTTTCTTTTGCGTCCGCATTATTTGGTGCCACTTCGCGATGCGTTTCAATATCCGATGAATTTGTTTTGGAATACGCCCGATTTGCACGAAGAGGAGATATTTGCAATGAGTATTGAAAGTGATCGGGGCAATTGGGACGAGGTGCTAAAAACGGCACGGAAATATGATCAAAACGACCAAAATGCAACGTATTATTACAATTTGGCCAGCAGTCATTTAAATCAATTACCCGAGAATCTTCTGGATTATTATCAGCCCGGAGAATATGGACTTTTCCTTAAACTTAGCTATCGGTCTTCTTTTTTGTCGATACTATTTAGCAACCAAGCCTGGTTTTGGGTGGGCGATTTAACCATGTCAGAACACTCTACAGTGCTGGGACAAATTTTTTCGTATAACCAGCGAAGCAGTCGAATGGTGAAACGCATGGCCGAAATCAATCTAATTGCCGGAGAAGAAAAAGCAGCCGATAAATACCTGACCATGTTGGAGCACACTTTATGCTACCGAAAGTGGGCACAAAACCGAAGACCGGAAAACCAATCGGAAGCATTTAAAAAGTGGATCATTCGCAAAAGACTTAACTGTTCTTCGGTAGATACGCTTCGCGCCAATAACGATGTGGTAGCGTCGCTAAGAAATCTGCTGGATCATAATCCCACCAACAAAGCAGCCCGCGATTATTTACTTTGTTTTCAGCTGCTTTCGAAAAATATCGACGGTTTTGTTGCCGATTATAATGCTTATGCCAAACCTTTGGGCACCGCTCCCTGCGAACTTTACACGCAGGCGCTGCTGATTTCGTTGGCAAGAAATAATGCCGGCCCGAAAGAATATCTTGCCTACAAACTGGACAAATCGTTGGTGGACGATTTTTGGAAGTACACTGAGTTGTACAAGAAAAGAGATTCCAAATCGTTGGGAGAAGAATTTAAAAGTTCGTATTGGTTTTATTATCATTTTGCAACTATAAAAGTAGGAGAAGGATGAAGAAGCGCTTGATGATACTTGGAGTTTTGGTTTTGCTGTTTTTGATTTCGTGTAAACAGTCGCCGCAAAATGCAAAAACAGTCGATACATTCCCGGCCATTTACCCGGATTATATTAATGTCACGATTCCTGAAAACATCGCTCCTTTGAATTTTATGCTGACTGATTCAGCGAAAAACACAGTTGTTACAATCGAAGGAAAAGAAGGGAGTTTAACTGTTTCCGGAGAACAGAAAATACAAATACCAATAAAGAAATGGAAGGAATTGCTTGCGGCCGGAGAACAAACAATTTCGGTTACCGTAACTTGCCTGACAAATGAGGAGTGGACACAGTACAAACCGTTTTCATGGACAGTAAAACCGGATGAAATAGATGGATTCGTGAGTTACCGGTTAATTGAGCCGGGTTACGAAGTGTGGAATAAAATTCAGTTGGTTGAACGCAGCATTGAAACGTTTGACGAACGCGTTTTGGCCGACAACAACCTCACCAAAAACAGTTGCATGAACTGCCATATTTACGGGAATAACAACCCGGAATTATCGTTCTTCCACATGCGCGGCCCCAATGGTGGTACCATATTGAATCGCGACGGAGAATTGCGCAAAATAAACACCCGCAACAATAAAATGATTGCGAATGCAACCTACGGAAACTTGCACCCGTCGGGACGTTTTGGTGTATTTTCATCTAATATTGTAATTCCGGAATTTCATTCGAGCCAAAGCAAACGGCTGGAAGTTTACGACAGTGCTTCGGATCTTATCGTGATTGATTTCGACAACGACAAAGTGAACACTCACCCCTTTTTAAGCGACACTGCAACTTTTGAAACTTTCCCTGTATTTTCTGCCGACGGAAAATCAATTTATTATTGCTCAGCTCCTTATAAACCGCTACCCGACAGCATCAAGTCGCTTCGTTACAGCATTCATCGAATCGATTTCGATCCGGAAAACGGAACACTGGGAACAGAAGTTGATACGGTTTGGAATTCCGAAACTCAGCATGGATCGGCATGTCATTTAAAAACATCACCCGACGGAAAACACCTGCTTTTCACCGTAGCCAATTATGGTACTTTTCCTATCTGGCATCGCGAGGCCGACTTGCAAATGCTAAACCTGCAAACCGGCGAAATCGATATTTTGAAAGATGTGAACGGTCCAAACTCCGACACCTATCACAGTTGGTCGTCGAACAGCCGCTGGTTTGTTTTTGCCAGTAAACGTGATAATGGGTTGTATGGCAAACCTTACTTTTCGTATGTCGATGAAAACGGAAAAGCACACAAACCTTTTGTGCTTCCACAAAAAGACCCGGAGAAGTACGATTTTATGCTTAAATCATTCAATATTCCCGAGCTGTCAACAGGTCAGGTTCCGTTTGATGCGATGGATATTGAGAAAATTTATAACGACACAAAAATTGAACAGGTTCATTGAGCCATACTTGCTAAAAAAGTATCTTTAGCGAATGAAGCAAAATTTATTTCCCAAAATCATAGGTGTCGACACCGTGTTTTCGCTGGTGTTTGGTGTTGCCGCATTTATATTTTTTGGCTTTTATTATTCCTTTCACCTCAACTACCAGGAACAGTATCAGCTGTTTTTGTTTACACCACGTTACCTGCTCGATTTTGTTGATCATCCGGGAGGATTGAGCGATTACCTGGGAAACTTTTTTACCCAATTCTATTTCTACTCAAGAAATGGAGCATTAATACTGGCTGCAATGTTGGTACTGTTGCAACGACTTATACTGGCTACTACAATAAAATTAGGGATTCCAAAACACTGGATGCCGATAACATTTCTTCCATCAATACTTTATTGGAGTCTGCTTTGTGATGAAAACTACATGCTTGGTGGACTGATCGCAATGATCTTGCTTGCATTATTCAGCCTGATTTATCTAAAAACCAAACGCGGTACCGGCCAAATGATAACAGGAATACTTCTGCTCATCATTTTATACTGGTCAGCTGGCGGCCTGTTTGTTTTACTTACCCTGTTTATCCTTTTCACAAAATTCACTGGAAAAAGTAAGATCGGCAAAAACGATCTTTTCTACGCAATTGCCCTGATGCTGATTACGCTGATTTTACCTCACCTTGCAAAAATGGTTGTTTTACAATACCCCATGCAAAAGTTTTGGATCGGTGTTAACTATTTCCGTTTCCCGGAAAATTACCCGATAGTATTACCAGTAATAGCTTTACTAATCATTCTTATTCCGTTTGCTTTGTGGTTTCTTTCAAAAATACTTACCATCAAAAAAGCCGGGCTTCTTCTTTCCATTCTAACCTTGTTGCTAAGTGCTGTTACATTCGGGTTTATCTATAATTCTGCCGATTTCGAGAAAGAAGAAATGATGGCTTACGATTTTCAAATTCGTATGCGGAGGTGGGATCGTGTTATTACAATGGCTGACAAAAAAGAACCTACCAATCCTATTTCTATAGCCTGTTTGAACCTGGCGCTGGCTGAAACAGGACAATTGGGTGAAAAAATGTTTGAATATTATCAGAACGGGATAGGCGGACTCATTCCTGATTTTACAAGCAACGCCACAATTCCGGCAACTGCCGGCGAAGTGTATTATCACCTCGGACTTATAAACACGGCGCAACGTTTTGCCTTCGAAACGATGGAAGCTTTGCCCGAATATCAAAAAAGTGTGCGATCGATAAAACGCCTGGCCGAAACCAATATTATTAACGGAGAATACGCACTGGCTGCAAAATACCTCCATTTACTGCAAAAAACACTTTATTACAGAAAATGGGCTAGCAATTCGCTGGAAATCATAAAAGACGAAAAAAGGGTAGAACAACATATTGAATGGGGCTGGCTGAGAAAAGCGCGAATTCAAAAAGATTTTCTGTTTAGCGAACAGGAAAAGTTAAATATGATCGGGCTGCTTTTTATGAATAACAACCGAAATATGATCGCTTTTGAATACCTGGTTTCGGCAACACTTTTAGACAAAAACCTGCAACTTTTTATGCGGTATTTTCCATTGTCAAGTTCGCTGAATTACAAAGTTATCCCAAAACATTTTCAGGAGGCGTTGTTATACGTTTGGGAAACAACCAATGAACATACGGAAGAAGAAATTACGTCTTCGATAAGTAATTCAATTCGAACACGTTTAAAAAAGTATAACAACCAGTATGACAACACACGAAATGCTGCCATAATGAAGAAAAATTTTGGCGACACTTACTGGTACTATCTGCATTTTAGAAATTAAAAACAATCGAGTATGTTAAAGTACATCTATATATTTCTTACCGGCTTGGCAATCGCCTTTTATTCGTGTTCTCCCAATACAAATTCAGATTCAGTAAAAGATGAACTGCCGGAAATATTCCCTGATTATAAAAACGTTACGATACCATATAACATCGCTCCTTTAAATTTTAAAATGCAAGGTAATGTTGATGGAATTGCGCTGCGTATTGAAAACAAAAGTGGAAACTACATAGCGGTCAAAGGCACAGATCATATTAGTATCCCTGCTAAAAACTGGTCAAATTTGCTTGAGCTGTCAAAAGGTTCGGAAATAAGTTTTACCGTTTTTGCCAAAGAAAACGACAAATGGGTGGAGTATAAACCTTTCCCGGTATCTGTTAGTGCCGATCCGATTGATTACGGAATTGCCTACCGACTTATTGCACCGGGATACGAACTGTACAGCAAAATGGGAATCTATCAGCGTGAACTGGCTTCATACAACCAGGAAACAATTATCGAAAATACTTTGCTTACCGGAAGCTGCATAAATTGTCATTCTTTCCGGTTGACCGATCCTGACGATATGAGTTTGCACATACGCGGGCAAAAAGGTGGTACTATTCTGGCTACCGATGGCGATGTAAAAATCCTCAACACTAAAACGCCCAAAACCATTTCCAACTTTGTTTACCCTTTTTGGCACCCGAGCGGCGATTACCTCACCTATTCGGTTAACAACATTCAGCAGGTATTTCACGAAACTAAGGACAAACGTGTTGAAGTGATCGATTCCGAATCGGACCTGATAGTTTACGATGTAAATAAAAATGAAACATTGTACTGCGATAAAATAATGACCAAAGATCATTTTGAAACATTCCCTTCTTTTTCGCCCGATGGGAAAAAACTATATTTCTGTGCTGCCGAAGCCAAACAAATGCCAATGCAATATCAGGATGTGCGCTACAACCTCTGCAGCATTGATTTCGATCCGGCAACCGGAACATTTGGCAACGAAGTAGATACACTTTTTAATGCAGCAGCTATCGAAAAAAGCATAACATTTCCGCGCCCTTCACCCGATGGAAAGTACATCATGTTCACGCTGGTGGATTATGGAAATTTCTCTATCTGGCACAAAGAAGCAGATCTCTATTTGTTGGATTTGGAAAGCGGTGATGTACAACCATTGGAAGCAGCCAACAGCGACGACACCGAAAGTTACCATTCGTGGTCGTCCAACTCACGCTGGTTTGTTTTTAGTAGTCGACGCATAAATGGCCTGTATACGCGCCCTTATATTTCCCATCTCGATGAAAACGGGCAAGCAAGCAAAGCTTTTTTGTTACCGCAAAAAAATCCGGAATACTACGAAGAGCTGCTTTTCTCGTACAATATTCCCGAGTTTATAAACAAAGAAGTGGAACTGAACGTACGCACGGTTGAACATTTAGCCAACACTGAGGGAACCAACGTTGCACAACGCGAATAATAAACAACAAAAGCGGGAACAGAAATACAATACAACGCAGTAATGCAAATAGCTCAGGTTTAACTGTTTTGATTTGCAAAGAAATTTGAAATATTTCTATGATTTCTTTAACTGTTAATAAAAAATTTATACTTTTGCATCCACTTTTTTGGAATCGTGAGCTTGAAAAGCAAATATAATATTGAGTTTAAAGGTCTTAAAGAAGGCCTGCACGATTACCAATTTGAGGTAAACGATAAGTTCTTTGAGCATTTTGAAGAGAGTCTGGTTGACAACGGGGAAGTTAACGTAGAAGTTAAACTTGAAAAACGAAGTGCATTTCTGAAATTAAGCTTTGCACTAGAAGGATGGTTAGAGCTTGTTTGCGACCGCTGCCTCGACAACTACCAACAAGACGTGTCTTTAGAAACCGAATTATTTGTAAAATTTGGCGAAGAAGATGAGTTTGAAGAAGGCGACAATGTAATTTGGGTTTTACCCGAAGAACACGCCATCAACCTGGCTCAAATTATTTACGAATACGTTACACTGAGTATTCCGTTGCGGCATGTTCATCCGGAGGAAAGCGGAGAAAACGGCTGTAACCAGGAAATGATTGATAGATTAAACAATATTACACAGTTCGATGCGGACGACGATGAAGAAGAAGAAATTGATCCGCGCTGGGCTGCATTAAAAAATTTAAAGAATAATAATTAAAAATACATAACAATGGCACATCCAAAGCATAAAACATCGAAAGCGAGAAGGGATAAAAGACGTACGCATTACAAAGCAGTTGCCCCTACTCTGGCTACTTGTTCAAACTGTGGAACAACTGTAAAATACCACACAGTATGTCCTGAATGTGGTTACTACAGAGGAAAACAAGTAATTGAAAAAGAAATTGCATTATAGTTAAATAAGCATCCGGAATTTCCGGCATTAACTAACAAAAATCCATCTTTGGTATCTTCCGAAGATGGATTTTTTATGCACGTCCACTCCCATTTTCCATTTTCTGATTTTTCGAACAATGTTATAAATTGTTCAGCTATCAAGAACATTTTTTCACCTCCGCACACCATATCTATTGGCTTTTCTTTGCTGTCTCCTGTAAATCGCTCTACATTTAACCCCGGTAAAAAAAGACCGCAACTTATATTTTCAGTAAACAAAAATTAGTATTTGAATAATGGCTAACATCAGGGCAGCAATTACAGGAGTTGGAGCCTACCTCCCGGAATACCGGTTAACAAACGAAGAAATCAGCAAAATGGTCGACACATCGGACGAGTGGATCATGCAGCGTATCGGGATTAAGGAGCGAAGGATTTTAAAGGAAGAAGGAAAAGCAACCAGTGACATGGGAGCGCGTGCAGTGGAGAATTTGCTGGAAAAAACCGGCACATCGCCCGAGGAAGTCGACATGTTGATTTGTGCTACCATTACGCCCGACATGAACCTTCCGGCCACAGCCAATATTATCGCACACAAAACAAATATTCACAACGCCTGGAGTTTCGATTTAAATGCTGCTTGCTCAGGGTTTATTTTTTCATTGTCAACAGCAACACAATTCATCGAATCGGGCCGCTACAAAAAAGTAGTAATTGTTGCCGCCGAAAAAATGTCGGCTATTATTAATTACGAAGACCGTACCACCTGCCCGCTTTTTGGCGATGGCGCAGCGGCGGTACTGGTTGAACCTACTACCGAAGATCTTGGAGTTGTAGATTACATTAACCGTGTTGATGGTTTGGGACGTCATCACCTGCATATAAAAGCTGGCGGATCGTTAAAACCTGCATCTGAGGAAACTGTAAAAAACAAAGAGCACTATTTATACCAGGAAGGACAAGCGGTTTTTAAAGCTGCCGTATCGAGCATGGCCGATGTTGCAGTTGAAATTATGGAAAAGCACAACATCAGTTCCGAAGATGTTGCGTGGCTCGTTCCACACCAGGCCAACATGCGCATTATTGAAGCTACTGCCCGCCGCATGGGAATCAGCAAAAAACAGGTAATGATCAATATCCGCAAATACGGAAATACCACAGCAGCTACAATTCCGCTTTGTTTGTGGGATTACGAAAAGCAACTGAAAAAAGGCGACAATATTATTCTCGCAGCTTTTGGTGCCGGATTTACCTGGGGTAGTACCTACTTAAAGTGGGCGTACGATTCGGAATAAAACCGAACAATAGAAGCAACACTTTCCCGTTTTGTTTTAGCGATTCTATTTCATTTTTTTGCTGAAGATTCATTTTATTGTATCTTCAAGCACCCAATTTTAAGGACAGTTAAGAAGTTATAAACCATGGCAAAACAAAACGGAAGAACGTTTGGCGAAACCCCCGATCAAGCGATTAACATTTTAGGTGAAGGCACTATCATTAAAGGCGATATTGTTGCCAACAGCGACATTCGTATTGATGGTGAGCTAATTGGAAACCTGGAAGCAAAAGGCAGAGTTGTTATCGGGCCGAAAGGAAAAATCGATGGCAAGGTAAAATGCAACAATGTGGAGATCGCCGGTTTTATAAAAGGCAAAGTTACTGTTGATGAGCTTTTGAATATGAAAGCCTCGGCAAAAATTGAAGGCGATATTATTGCCGGAAAATTAGCCGTTGAACCGGGCGCAACTTTTACCGGAACCTGCTCGATGGGAGGAGCCAGTGCAGCGAGTGCTCCAGTAAAAGAAGATGCAAAAGAAAAAACCTTATACAACCAAAAAAACTAATTCGTTTATTCGCTATTCCAGCCTCGGTTTCGAGATGATGGCCATTATCGGAGGTTTTACTTTTCTGGGCTACAAAATCGACCAATGGATGAATAACGAGTTTAAAGGTTTTACGCTGGCGCTGGTTATATTTGGAGTAATTGCATCTATTATATATGGTGTAAAAAACCTGTTGAAACCGGATAACAAATCGAAAAAACCAAAGAGTAAATGAAGGCTTTCATCGCAAAACTTACAGGCATAACATTGGCCATTGCTGTAATTGGCTGGTTGGTATTTTCGTTGGCATTCCCCGAATATTATCTGCCGGTACTTCCGTTTCTGTTACTTTTCTTTTATTTGACTACCCTGGGTATTCATGCCTATCAGCTAAAAATGGCCCAAAAAGATATCGGAAAATTTACACGCAGTAACATGCTCATCACCTTTTTCAAACTTGTTTTGTACTCGGTGGTAGCTGTCGTTTACATTGCCATCGACAAAGAAAATGCTGTTCCGTTTGTAATCTGCTTAATGCTTCTTTACCTGATTTTTACCTTTTTTGAAGTAACCGAGATTACAAAAATCACAAAGTCGGCCGACAAAAAATAATTCAGCAATTCCCCCCTCTTTCATCAAAAACAGGTTTTTAAACATTGTTAATATTCTGATGAAAAATCTCAAATTCCACGCACGCTCCAAAAAATCTTATAAATTTGTGAACCTTAGAAAGAGATAATTCGTTTTAACACCTTGGTAAAACTCTTACCAAAATGTGTTTTTATTTTAGTTTCAGACTTGTTACAACAAGAAAAAAGATTAACCATGCTTAAGCTTACTAAAGCCATCTTTATATTCTTTGCCTTTTCGTTATTAAGTTTTGGCCAGCTTCAGGCTCAGCACGGGCAGGAGGAAGAAAAGACACACGCAACAGAAAGTCACTCGGGTGAAAGCGATGCGCATGCTTCAGACGCAGAGGCTGAAGAAGGATTTAATGCCGGAGAATTTGTAATCGATCACGTATCCGATTCCTACGACTGGCACATTACATCGTTTGGCGACAAGCACGTTAGTATTCCACTTCCGATAATTGTTTACAGCAAACAACCGGAATTGCACGAAGGAAAAGCTTTCCATGTTTTTATGTCGTCGAAATTTCATCACGGACACAGCGCATACAAAGGTTTTCGTATTTCAGAAAGTGAAGAATTTAAAGGCAAAGTAGTTGAGCTGGATGCCGCAGGACACGAAATTGGAACACCAATCGATATTTCTATAACAAAAACAATTGCCGGTATTTTGGCATCGGTGGTTATTTTATTGTGGCTGGTTTTTGCAACGGCTAAGCTGGCTAAAAAGAACAAAGGAAAAGCGCCAACAGGCGTACAAAATGCTTTGGAGCCGATTATCTTTTTTATTCGCGACGAAGTGGCAAAACCTGCCATTGGCGAACATAAATACGAGAAGTTCATGCCGTTCCTTTTAACTCTGTTCTTTTTTATCCTGATTAACAACTTCATGGGATTAATACCAATTCCGCCATTTGGAGCAAACGTTACAGGAAATATTGGGGTTACAATGGTACTGGCACTGTTTACTTTTGCAGTAACAACAATTAACGGTAACAAACATTACTGGAAAGAAATTTACAACCCGGACGTTCCGTGGTGGTTAAAATTCCCAATTCCGTTAATGCCAATCGTTGAACTTTCAGGCGTAATTACAAAACCATTTGTACTCATGGTCCGACTCTTTGCCAACATGATGGCGGGTCACCTCATTGTAATGGTGTTTGTGAGCCTTATTTTTGTATTCGGCAGCCTGTTTGGCCCGGCAGTTGGATTAGGAGCCAGTCCTATTTCCATTCTGTTCTCGGTGTTCATTCTGCTGCTCGATGTTTTGGTATCATTTATTCAAGCGTATGTTTTTACTCTGTTGTCGGCACTCTATTTCGGAATGGCGACCTCAGAACATCATTAATATTTAAAATTAAAAGCTATGTTATCAGCTATTTTAACAGTATTGCTACAAGCGGCCGCCGGTGCATCGGTTGGTAAAATGGGAGCAGCAATTGGTGCAGGTTTAGCAGCAATTGGAGCTGGTATGGGTATCGGTAAAATCGGTGCCAGTGCCATGGAAGCTATTGCCCGTCAACCAGAAGCTAGCGGTGACATCAGATCGAACATGATTGTGTCGGCAGCACTTATCGAAGGTGTTGCATTCTTCGCAGTTATTGTTTGTATCCTAATCGTTTTTGTATAGCAAAAGAACTTTGGCAGCCATCCCGGGGATTGCCCGGGATGCTGTTGCCACTTTAAAATTTTAAATCATGGGATTAGTAATGCCGAATCCGGGCACCATTTTTTGGATGCTCATCATTTTTGGAATCGTACTTTTTGTATTGAAGAAGTTTGCGTGGAAACCAATTCTTACCGCTTTAAAAGAGCGCGAAGATTCTATTGCAACTGCTTTGAGCTCGGCCGAAGAAGCTAAAAAAGAGGTAGCCGGATTAAAAGCCGATAACGAAAAAGTTATTGCTGAAGCACGCCGCGAAAAAGAAGCGATTCTGAAAGAGGCCAAAGAGCTAAAAGATAAAATTGTTGCCGAAGCCAAGGATAAAGCGGTTGAAGAAGCACAAAAAACCATTGCACAGGCACGTCAGCAAATCGAAGCTGAAAAAACAGCTGCCATTAGCGACATTAAAAAGCAGGTAGCCGAACTTTCGGTAAGTATTGCTGAAAAAGTGATTCGCAAAGAATTGAGCAACAAGGCCGAACAGGAAAAAATGGTTGACGGATTAATCGACGACATCAAGCTGAATTAAGTATGGACCAGAGCGCAATAACTGTACGATACGCCAAAGCTTTCTTTTCAACAGCCAAAGAGAAAAACCTGCTCGATAAGCTAAAAGCCGATATCCAGTTAGTTATGGATGTCTGCAACTCATCGAAAGATTTTATCCTTTTGCTGGAAAGCCCGATCGTAAAATCATCAAAAAAGGCAGCCTTGGTAACCAGTATTTTCGAAGGCAAAATTGAAGAGATCAGCCTTAACTTTTTATTGCTGATTGTTCAAAACAAACGCGAAGTACACATTCCGGGTATCTGCCGCAATTTTCTCGATCTCACACGTAAAGACCTCAATATTAAATCGGCAGTTCTTACCACCGCCTCCGAAGTGGATGCTTCTACACTAAAAAAAGTGGAAGAACTGTTGGGCAAAGAACTGAATGCTACTATTGAGTTGGCGGCTCAGGTAAATCCCGAAATTCTTGGAGGCCTCGTATTGCGATTGGATGATAAACAGTACGATGCCAGCGTGGCAACCCAATTACGCAAGGTTAAACAAACCTTGTTAGAAACCGAATTATAAACGAAAGCGACAAGCAAAAAATAATAAAAGATGGCTAATATAAAACCTGCTGAAGTATCTGCAATTCTAAAGCAACAACTCGAAGGATTTAAATCGGTAGCCGAACTCGAAGAAGTTGGTACCGTTCTGCAAGTCGGCGACGGCATTGCCCGTATTTACGGACTTTCGAACGTGGAATCGAATGAGATGATCGAATTCGAAAACGGAATGAAAGGCATTGTATTGAACCTTGAAGAAGACAATGTTGGTGCTGTACTTTTAGGTCCTACAGAAGAAATTAAAGAAGGTGATACCGTAAAACGTACGCGTCGTATTGCTTCAATTAATGTTGGCGAAGGCTTGCTTGGCCGTGTGGTAAATACCATTGGTGAAGCAATTGATGGAAAAGGGGCAATAAGTGGCGAACTTTTCGAAATGCCTTTGGAAAGAAAAGCACCTGGTGTAATTTTCCGTCAGCCGGTAAAAGAACCGTTGCAAACAGGTTTGAAAGCTGTTGATGCAATGATTCCGATTGGCCGTGGTCAGCGTGAGTTGATCATTGGCGACCGTCAGACAGGAAAAACTGCAGTAGCCATCGATACCATTATTAACCAACGTGAATTCTACGAGCAGGGAAATCCTGTTTACTGTATATATGTAGCAGTTGGACAAAAAGGTTCTACTGTTGCAAACATCGCAGCTACGCTTGAAAAAGCGGGTGCAATGGCCTATTCGGTTATTGTAACGGCAACCGCTTCAGATCCTGCTGCATTGCAGTTTTACGCGCCTTATGCAGGTGCTGCTATCGGCGAGTATTTCCGCGATACCGGTCGTCACGCGTTGATTATTTACGATGATCTTTCGAAACAAGCTGTTTCGTATCGTGAGGTGTCGCTGTTGCTTCGTCGTCCACCGGGCCGCGAAGCTTATCCGGGTGACGTTTTCTATTTGCACTCACGCCTTTTGGAACGTGCTGCAAAAATCATCGAATCGGATGAAGTTGCAAAAGACATGAACGACTTGCCGGAATGTTTAAAAGACAAAGTAAAAGGTGGTGGTTCGTTAACTGCACTTCCTATTATTGAAACGCAGGCCGGCGACGTTTCTGCATATATTCCAACCAACGTAATTTCAATTACCGACGGACAGATCTTCCTGGAGTCGAACCTGTTTAACTCGGGTATTCGTCCGGCGATTAACGTGGGTATCTCGGTATCGCGTGTTGGTGGTAGTGCGCAGATCAAATCGATGAAAAAGATTTCGGGTACATTAAAACTCGACCAGGCACAGTTCCGCGAACTGGAAGCATTTGCCAAGTTTGGTTCTGATCTTGATGCCGCTACTATGCGTGTACTCGATAAAGGACGTAAAAACGTGGAGATCCTGAAACAAGGTCAGTATTCTCCGGTAAAAGTTGAGCACCAGGCAGCTATCATTTATTGCGGAACAAACGAGCTGCTTCGTAGTGTACCGATCGATAAAGTTAAAGAGTTTGAAGCCGACTTCCTGGAAACAATGGAAATGTCGCACCGCCCTGTTCTTGATGAGCTGAAAACCGGTAAACTTACTCCTGAAATTGAGGAGACAATTAGAAAAGTAGCTGCAGAAACAGCAGAGAAATATAAATAGTAATTGAGTAAATGAGGGAATGGGTAAATGAGGTACATCCTCAATAACTCATTAACTTAATAACACATTCACTAAAAATGGCTGGATTAAAAGAAATACGCACTCGAATAGCATCGGTAAAAACCACGCGGCAGGTAACCAGTGCCATGAAAATGGTTTCGGCTGCCAAGTTAAAAAAAGCACAGGATGCCATTTTGCAGATCAGACCGTATGCAGAAAAACTGCACGAGATTCTTACGTCGTTGAGTGCCAGCCTCGAAAATGTTGAAGACTCGGTTTACACGCAAAATCGCGAACCTAAAAAGGTACTTCTGATTTTGGTATCGTCGAATCGTGGGTTATGTGGTGGTTTTAACAGCAATATCTCTAAAAAAGCGGTTGAAGTAGCCACCACAAAATATGCACAACAACTGCAATTAGGCAACCTGGATTTTATGTGTATTGGGAAACAGGGAGCACGCCAGCTAAAACACCGCGGATATAAGGTTGTAGCCGACGAAAATGAATTGTTCGATTCGCTTACTTTCGAGAATGTCTTGAGAGTTGCCGAAGAATGTATGAATTCTTTTGCCGATAAACATTACGACCGCATTGAATTGGTATACAACCAGTTTAAAAATGCGGCTGTTCAGGAACAAGCGGCCGAGCAATTTCTTCCGGTTGAAATGGAGGATAGCGATGACGATGGCAATTTCGATTTTATTTACGAACCATCGAAAGAGCACATTATCGAGGAATTGATTCCACGTTCGTTAAAAATTCAGTTTTATAAGGCTTTACTTGATTCGAACGCTGCAGAGCACGGTGCCCGCATGACGGCGATGCACCAGGCAACTGATAATGCTACTGATTTGATTGGTTCGCTTACCTTGGAATACAATAAAGCACGCCAGGCATCAATCACCGGAGAAATTCTGGAAATTGTAAGTGGTGCCGAGGCATTAAACGGATAAATCGTTTTATAAAAATATTGGGAAACCGTTCTTTGGAAAAAGAGCGGTTTTTTATTCGCTTCTGTAGCCTCTTAAATAGATATCGAGTAGAAGAAATCGTTTCCCGAAGTAATTACGATAATATTCCTTATTCTCTAAAGATAACCCTGAAGCCAATAAAGTAGGAGAAATTACCCCGGCTATTTCAACGACTTCGAGATAATCCCGAACATTCTCTTCATATTCAGAAGCAGCTTTCAATGCATCGAAATATGAGCCATATTTATTAGGCAGAATGCCACAGAACGAATCAATGTCGCCATCAGAAATTAACCTCGTCTCTGTTGTAAAATCTTTGTAACGATACCTGCAACAACAATCGTTTCCTTCCATCCAGGAAGAATCAGCCTTTAACCAGATCTCATTCCACACCTCAGAATCCTCCAGGTACTTTCTTACCAATTTATTCTTTTGTTCATTCCGCCAGACTTCAGGTCTCTTGCCTGCTAACACCTCTGAAAGATAAGCTAGAAAAGCCTCCTCAAAATTTGTCGCGTATTTTTCCTGAAGTGCTAATTCAAACGAATCAACTAACATCGTTAAAGCTGCTGAATTCTTTTGTCCAAAAACCGTTTCAAATCTTGCTTGCGCGTTACTATTCTGGCCCTCAACAGAATGCGACAGTAAAAATAAAACCAGAATAAAAAGAATGTGTTTGAAGTTACTCATATTTGAAATTAACGTTTATTTATAAACCGGACTCACCCATTTTTCTTTTGGAGCATATTTGCTTTCTGCTGCCCAACGGATTCCTCGCTTCATAATTTCGAGTGCTTCCGGTACTTCAAAATCAGTCATAACGTGCCCCACAGAACTGTAAAACACACGACCATTACCGTAATATTTTTTCCAAACAACCGGCATTACACAATCATCGATCCACGAAGAATATTCTGACGTAAATTCTGTTGTTGCCAGCACTTTTACATTCGGATCGATGTGCATGTAGTACTGCTCCGAATGCATCCTGAAATTACTTAAACCTTTCGTTACAGGATCATTCTTATCCGTGATTTGCACCGAGTAGTCAATCACTCCGCCTGGATGCGCTACCCACTGACCGCCAACCATAAACTGGTATTCCGGATTATTTCGGAATGAATCGCCAATTCCACCGTGCCAGCCGGCCAGGCCTGCTCCGTTCCGTATAGCTTTCAAGAGGCCTCTTTCCTGTTCGTTTGAAATGGTTCCCATTGTCCAGGTTTGGATAATCAAATCAACTGATCCCATCAAATCTTCATCCAAATAACTATCCAAGCTATCCGAAACGGTAACCTCTGCACCTTCGGCTTTTAACCACGGCACAAAAACATCAACCGATTGTTTTGGCTCGTGGCTACTCCAGCCGCCATAAACAAATAGTACTTTTTTTCCTTTCAATGTGTTATTATTTTGCATTTTCCCCAAGGCGTAACTTTTTGGTGTTAAGAATAGTAAACCGGCTCCCACCAAAGTGGAGGTCTTTATAAAATTTCTTCGAGAATTGTTTAACATAGTTCAGTTGATTTAATACCTCTCTAAAAATAAAGGAAAATGTTGGACTAAAAAATCGGAAATAAGCCTGGTCGCGTGTCAAATTCAGGTAAATGACAGAATAAAGCTAGTTGTCTGAAAATAAATTGATTAATTTTTCATTCATATATTTTCGGACCTTTATTTCTTTTATAGCACTCATTATCAACTTTTTAGTTGCTCAGAATGTAAATCACAGCACTTCAAAAACCTTGTATTACGCTGTATTTCTGCACTTTATATCAAATATAATTTTCATTTTAATTCAGTATTGTGTAAATTGTATATACATACCAATTGAGTTAAGTGATTTATAGCCAGAATTTTTCTAAACAATTAACTAAAGATTACATTATGAAAAATTTTGCTGTATTGCTGATTGTAACCCTCATTGCAACCACATCATTCGCACAAAAGAAAAATGGAACCGTGTTTAACGAACACGAAACCATAGACGTAACAAAAGCCTTTTGGGATGCCGTTAAAAATGGCGACACCGAAAAAGTGAGGACCTTTTTTGCCGACTCAGTAGTAATTGTACGAAACGGTAACGACTGGAAAACCTCAGCCGATAATTTTAGTGGAAACACGAATTTTTGGAAGAACAACTTTACCAATTTTAATGTTGAAGATTCACCCGGTGCGTATCCCGATGCCATTGAATACAAAGACGGGAAAATGTGGGTTCAGGACTGGCTATTGCTCACCGGAACACATGAAAAAACCGGTATTAATTTAGATCTGCAGATGCACTGTTTATACGCTTTTGACGACGACGGAAAAATTGCAGCTTTTATTCAATACTATAACAATAATGTTTTCGAAGATATTCGCGATGCACAAACTACCCGCGAAAATGGAAAAGTTTATATTAACCACCCTTACATTGCCACTTTAAGAAAATTGCTTAACACCTACTCTGCCGAGGATGTAGATGGCTTAAAAGATTTCTTTACTGAAGATGCAACTTTCAGCAGTTTGGCCGGGGGCTTCGATATAAGCCAAAACCTGGAAGAAAGAGCCGCAGATGTTGCCGAACATTTTGCCACCCGGAAAGATATTCACTTCGAGCAGGTTGGCTACCCCGATTGTATTTACTATCAACTGAACGCCGGTTATGTAGTTTATTCGTGGTGGAATTATTCTTACACCGACGAAGAAAGCGGAAAGAAAGTAACCATGCCGTTAATGCTCTCTCATTCATTTAACGATGATGGAAAGATCGTTCAGGAAATGGCTTATTTTAGCACGAACCATGTAACAGATTAAAGCTCTATATACGGTGTAAAAAAGGAAGCATTCTTTTCGATTGCTTCCTTTTTTTGTGAGGCATACTGGATTCGAACCAGTGACCCCTACCCTGTCAAGGTAATGCTCTGAACCAGCTGAGCTAATGCCTCATTGCAAAATAAAAGTACAAAAAAAGGATTGCCCTCCGACAATCCTTTTCACTATTTTTTGATTAGAATATTTTATACTCCAAACCACAGGTTCAGTACTGATAACACGGCAATAAGCCACATCAGCCACGAAACCTCTTTGGATTTACCGGCTACTGCTTTCAATACAACATACGAGATAAAACCAAACGATAAACCGATGGAAATACTGTATGTTAATGGCATTAAAATAATGGTCAGGAAAGCTGGGATAGCTTCAGAGAAATCGGCAAAATCAATTTGTTTGATATTCTTGAACATGTAAACCCCAACGATTACCAGTGCAGGTGCCGTTGCGTAACTTGGCACAATACCAATAAGTGGCGCAAAGAACAACGCCAAAAAGAACAAACCTGCTGTAATAATAGAAGCAAAACCTGTTTTAGCACCGTTGGCGATACCCGAAGCAGATTCGATATAAGTTGTTGTTGTACTTGTTCCCAACAGTGTACCGGCAACAGTTGCAATCGCATCAGCTTCCAGAATACGGTCAACATTCTCTACTTTACCATCTTTATCCACAAAACCAGCTTCGTACGAACACGCTACAATTGTTCCTACCGAATCAAAAAGGTCGACAAACATAAACGAGAAAATCGCACCGATCAATCCCAGGCTAAGCGCCGAAAGAATATCCAGTTTCAATAGAAGCGGACTCATCGATGGAGGCATAGAAACAACCGATTCAGGTGCCTGAACTTCTCCGGCAACTATCGCAATTATTGTAGTGATAATAATTCCGTAGAAGATTCCGCCGCGTACTTTTTTCACTTCCAAAATGGCAGTAATAAGTAAACCGGCCAAACCGATCAACAAGGTCGGTGTGAACTCACCTAAACCAACATAAGTTGCAGGATTGGCAACAACCAGTCCCATGTTTTTAAAACCGATGAACGAGATAAACAATCCAATACCTGCTCCGGTTGCTAAACGCAGTGCCAGCGGAATAGTATGGATAATCTTGGTTCGAATACCGGTAACAGTAAGCGCCAAAAATATTACACCCGAAATAAATACCACTCCAAGAGCTGTCTGCCAGTCAACACCGGCACCCAACACAAGCGTGTAGGTAAAAAAGGCATTCAATCCCATTCCCGGAGCCATTGCATAAGGCACTTTTGCCCAAACACCAGCCAAAAGCGTACCAATAAGAGAGGCTACAATCGTAACTGTGATCAGTGCATTTCTATCCATTCCTGCATCGCCCAAAATCGATGGGTTTACAAAAATGATGTAGGCCATAGTTAAAAAGGTGGTTGCCCCACCAATGATCTCCTTTTTGAAAGAAGAACCACGGCCGCTGATATTAAAATATTTATCGATCATAATTCAGGTTTTAGAATGTGTATTTCACTGCCAGTGTTGGCTTCACAGCAAATTCATCGCCAACAAAGTTGTTGCTCAATTCAATCTCAGTACCAAACGAGAAGTTTTTACATGGGTTGTACCACAATTGTGGCTCGGTTAAGAAACGGTAGTCAGTTCCCCAGAACATTTCTTCTTTCCAGAAATCAGCAAAACCTGTGAAAGTTACTTTTCCTTCAGCCATTTGCACGGTCCATACAGCTGTTAACTGAAACGCTGCATCTTCTTTATCTTTGATGTATTTGTAGTTGGCCTGCAAAGTCAGAATTTTTGAAAAATCGGCCGAAGCCCAGGTACGTTCCACACCGGCCAACCAGCAGTTTTCAATCGGAATCCAAACGCCTTCGCCAATACTCATTGCTCCACCGTTGTATTCAACACGCGGCATATACTTCTGCGTTTCGCTCCATTTAAAAGCACGTGCAATTTCCCAGTAACCCAGCGAAATTCCATTGTCGATGCCACTCTCGTCCGAACCGTAATCCATATCAACGAAAAAGAATGTTGATCCATATTTGTCGGGACGGAACATCTCAACTGTTGAGGTCAGCATTTTTCGGCCTTCACCGAAATCGTAGTGTAACTGTACATTTTGGGCATTAACAGAAAACATAAATGCAACAAAAGCCATTGCAAGTAGTACTTTTTTCATAGTCGTTAAATTATAAGAATTTGATATTTAATGGCAGCAAAAGTAATTATTCTTTCCATTTTGAAAAACAAAATATGGTGCTAACCCCCTCAGTATTGATCCGTTATAAATAAAAGAACCCCGGTCAGAACAACCGGGGCATTTCATTGAAATCGGGAAGATAAAAAATAAGGGTCTTATATTATAATATTCCTTAGAACCGAAAAAAGTAACCCTGCCAAGCTTTATTAAGATGCAATAAAAATAATTACTCTGCCAGGGCCTCGTATAAAAATACATTTACCGGCTGAAGCTGCTCGTAAAGCTGCACCACTTCTTTAATGTAGTTATCGCTGGTTACTACCTTCTCTTCCAGTGTTTTTGAATAAATATACGATTTGTGTTTCAGCAATTCGATGTGCTCATGATCTTTCGGGAAACCCTTTGGCGCCAACTTTAATTTGTCGCCATACATTTCCGGAAATTGTTTTTTAAAATCGGGTTCGTTGGTAATTTCCAGCCATTCTTCGGCATGGTCGGCCACATAATTCCTTATCGATTTTAACACCGGCGCTGGTGGCATATAAATTCCGCCGGCAATAAAACAACCACCTGGCTCCAAATGAAAATAGTACCCCGGATTCATACTTTTCCGGCCGCCTTTGCAAATAAAACTGCCAAAATTGGTTTTATACGGGCGTTTATCTTTCGAAAAACGTACATCGCGGAAGATCCGAAACACACAGTCTTTGGGTTGCAAGCCGCGCACTGCCGGATCGAATTCGCCAATCTCATTAATCAGAACATCGGTAAGAAAAAGTATTTTTTCTCGACTCTCTTCATACCATTTCCGGTTGTCGTTAAACCATTCGCGATTGTTGTTTTCTGCCAGCTGCTTTAAAAATCCAAGAACTTTCTCCATAGTAGAATATTTTGCACTATTTTTAAATTTCAATTTATGTAAAAAACAGTACCGATGCTAAAAAAGTTTGCTTTAATTGTTGCAGGTGGCAGCGGAAACCGTATGGGAGCCTCGGTTCCTAAACAGTTTCTCGAAATTGAGGGGAAGCCTGTTCTACTCTACACTTTTGAGGCCTTTTTGCGTTTCGATCCGAACATTGAATTTGTACTGGTTTTACCCGAAACACAGGTTGAACATTGGAAAGAACTTTGCCACAAGCATTCTTTTACTACAAATTACAAACTTGCTTTTGGCGGCGAAAACCGTTTTCAATCGGTAAAAAACGGACTGGCACAAATCGGTGACGACGGTATTGTTTTTATCCACGACGGCGTTCGTCCGCTTGTTGCCAAAGAAACCATCGAGCACTGTTTTACCGAAGCCAAAAGATCGGGCAATGCTTTGCCGGTTGTTCCTCCGTCGGAATCGATTCGTTATTCCGATGAAAGTGGCAATAAAGCCGTCGATCGCAACAAATACTTTTTGGTACAAACTCCACAAACATTTCAGGTAAACGATATAAAAGATGCCTATCAGTTCGCGAATCACGAAAATTTTACCGACGATGCGTCGGTGCTTGAAAATGCCGGACATAAAATTCATTTGGTTAAAGGCAACCGCGAAAACATAAAAATTACCTGGCCCCAGGATCTTATCATCGCAAAAACCTTTCTTTTTCCACAATAGAATACGCGGCGTTTATTGGTCGATATTCGCCACTTACCGATTAAAACCACGGAAACTTTTATAAATAAAATAGTTTTGTGTAACTATTTTATAATTCAAAAGTCTATATAACTGGGAAGTTTAAACACACCGTCGTGTAAAAACTTTTTACACTGTCAAAGTTTCCTGAGAAAATAAGCATACTTTTGCCGCGTGGAAGAAAAAAAGAAATACATCATAGAAAACGTGGGCCATCTTTATTTTAAGAAAGGCATACGTGCGGTTACCATGGATACCGTGGCAGCCGAATTCGGGATATCGAAAAAAACCCTTTACCAATATTTTACCGATAAAGAAGATCTCGTTAACCAGGTTATCGAGTTTTTTATTGAAGAAAGTGGAAAGACTTTTAAAGAGCTGGATGACAAAAACGCCATCGACAGCATTCTTCTCATTCGTAAACACGTGGCATTTATTTACAAATTCTACAACAATGGCATTGAGAAGGATCTAAAAAAATATTATCCCGAACTGTATAAAAAGATTAACGAAGTAAAACGCGAACGAATATTTACCAACACCATCGACAACCTGAAACTGGGAATGTCCCAAAACCTGTATCGCACCGATCTTGATCCGTACCTAATTGCCAAACTGCAGGTGGGAAGAATGTTGTACACGATGAACCCGGATTATGGAATTTTTGAGGAGTACGAAGTAAACTCGCTCGCATTTTTTGATAGCATGATGGATTACCACATGAATGCCATTTGCACCGAAAAAGGAATAAAATATTATAAAAAACAGCTAAACAAAGTTCAATATGAAGAAACAAATTAAACAACTAATCTTGTTTTTATTCTTGTGCGTTGTGGGACTGTCGCTGAAAGCTCAGGAGGAAGAAAACACCAGCTTTTCGCTCGATCAGGCCACAGAATATGCCATGCAAAACTCGTATGTTTTGTTTAACACGAAACAAGATGTGACAATTGCCCAGAAACAGGTTTGGGAAACCATCACCACGGGATTACCGCAAGTATCGGGAACGGCCAATTACAGCGCTTTCCTGAATCTGCCGGTTTCGTTGCTTCCCGGAGAGTTTTTTGGAGGAGACCCGGGCACGTACATCCCGGTAAAATTTGGGCAGGACTTCAATGCCGATTTCGGATTCAGCGTGTCGCAACAAATCTTCGACGGCTCGTGGATTGTTGGCGTTAGCTCGGCCGAACTGTATTTGAACCTGGCAAAACAAGCCAACGAAAAAACGGAAATCGATATTCGCAGTGCAGTGGCACAAGCCTACTACACGGTACTGATTAGCCAGCGCTATCGCGAGGTAATGCTCGAAAGTCTGGACAACAGCACCCGTTTGTACGAAGAAACCAAGGTGTATTACGAAAATGGTTTTCGCGAGCAGCAGGATGTTGACCAGCTGAGGATTTTGCAGAAAAATGCCGAAAACGAAGTAATTCGCTCAGAGAGAGAACTGATAATTGCCAAAACAGTTCTGAAATATACCATGGGCTACGATATTAACACAGAGATTGAGCTGACCGACGATCTCAACATTTTTGTGTCGCCATTGGTACAGGAACTGAATACCACAAAACTCGACTTGATCAACCACATTGATTATCGTTTGGCCCAGTCGAATTTCGAGGTTTCTGAAAAATTGTACCGCTTGGAGAAAGTAGCATACCTTCCCCGCCTCGATGCATTTTACAGTTACACCAGAACATCGTACGGCAACAAGGCCAACCTGTTTAAAGAAGAGTGGTTCCCGTCGTCGCTTGTTGGATTCCAGGCTTCCATTCCAATTTTCAATTCAGGAAACAAACGCGCAAAAGTACAGCAGGCCCGTATTGAACTCGACAAAGCCGCAAACGATATGCGTTACGCCGAAATCACACTTCAGAAAGATTATTTAACAGCATCGGCAGAAATGGAAACAGCACGCGAACAGTTTTTAAATACACGCGAAAACCGCGATCTGGCAAAAAGTATTTTGGATAAAACACAAATTAAATTCAATAACGGTATGGTTAGCAGTGCCGAGCTCACGCAGCAGGAAACACAGTACATAACCACTTCGCAACAATTGGTAAGTTCAACCATGTCGTTGCTGCAAGCCGAACTAAATCTTAAAAAAGCCGCCGGCGCATTATAAACGAAAAACAAAAAATAAGATACAATGAAAAAGATTCTATTCATTCTAACAACCGCACTTATAGTTTCGGCTTGCGGAAACACAAACGTTACCGACGAAGCCGCCAAACGTAAGCAATTGCAGGAATTAAAGCAGCAGGTTCACACGCTCGAGCAGCAAATTCATACGCTTGAAACCGAGCTGTCTGCCAACGAAACCGAAGAGCTGGTTAACATTAAAGCCACCACTCTTGAAAACCAAAAGTTTGAACACTTTATTGAAGTTACCGGTAAAGTTGAAGCCGAGCAGGATGTGGATGTAAGTCCCGAATCGGCCGGTATCATTAAAGAAGTTTTGGTAACTGAAGGCGAACATGTAAGCAAGGGACAAATTCTGGCCCGCCTGAACACCGATGTTTTGGAACGTTCGGTTGAAGAATTGCAGGTACAACTGGATTTGGCCGTAACAAATTACGAACGTCAGAAAAACCTTTGGGACCAGAATATTGGCTCCGAAATGGAATATCTGCAAGCCAAAAACAGCAAAGAAAGTTTGCAAAAAAGAATTAACAGCCTGAACACCCAAATTGAAATGGCCGAAGTTAAATCGCCAATAAACGGGGTGGTTGATATCGTGTATCAGGAAAAAGGAAATATCGGAAGTCCGCAAACACCATTTGCCAAGGTAATTAATACCAGCAACATTAAAATTTACGGCGATATTTCTGAAACGTACATTACCAAAGTACACCGTGGCGACGATGTTGAAATTCGTTTCCCGGCGCTGGATAAAACCGTTGATGCAAAAATTAACCAGATCGGTAACACGATCGATCCGAATAACCGTACGTTCCGCGTTCGTATTAATATTGGCAATCCAACAAACATGATAAAACCAAACCTGGTTTCGGTTCTTTCAATGCGCGACTATGTAAACGAATCGGCAATTGTAGTGCCTTCGCTTTTTATCAAGGAAGATTTTAAGGGCCACTACCTGTACATTGTTGAAAATAACAGCGGAGAAAATGTAGCCAAAAAAGTATATGTAACACCTGGTGTTAGCAATAATAATATGACCGAAATTACTGAAGGTCTGACTGCCGGAACACAGGTTATTTCTGAAGGCTACAACCAGGTTGTTAACGGAACAGCCGTTAAAATCAATTAAACACCTACCAAAAAATTCTTCAAAATGGAGAAAGAAACTGAAAAACATAAATCAGATATAACGCGTAAGTTTCAACCAACGTTTCTTGCGCTAAAGAATAAAACCACGGTGTATATTTTTACGGCCCTGCTGGTTTTATTCGGAATCTTCTCGTACCAGCAAATGCCGCGCGAGGCTATGCCCGAGATTGTGGTTCCGTACATTTTTATTCAAACTTTGTATCCCGGAAACTCGCCGGTTGACATTGAAAACCTGTGTACCCGCCCTATTGAAAAAGAACTGAAAGGGCTGAAAGGCGTGAAAGAAGTAACGTCGGCATCGTACCAGGATGTGAGTACCATTATTGTGGAGTTCAACACAAATGTTACCATAAAACAGGCATTGCAGGATACCAAAGACCGCGTTGACCAGGCAAAGTCGGAATTACCAAACGACCTTCCAAGCGATCCGTATGTAACCGATTTCGACCTTTCGGAATACCCGATTATGAACGTAAACGTTTCGGGCGAGTACAACATGCGCGACCTGAAAAAGTACGCCGAAATAATGCAAGACGAATTTGAAGGTTTCAAGGAAATTTCGGAAGCCAACATTCGTGGTATCGAAGAACGCGAGATCCAGATCAACTTAGATCCGTATAAACTCAATGCAGTTGGACTTAGTTTTGAAGATGTGGCTTTAGCCATTCAGTTCGAAAATATCAGTATGGGAGCAGGCCAGTTTACAGCTGACCAAACCCGCCGAACCATTCGTACCGATGCCAATTACACCAGTATCGAACAGATTGCGAATACCATTATAAAAGTGAACAGCGGGAAACCGGTTTATATTCGCGATGTGGCAACTGTTGTTGACGGGTATAAAGAGCAGGCAACCATTGCCCGCCTGAACGACCAGCCGGTAATTACCTTGTCGGTTACCAAAAAATCGGGCGAAAATATACTTGCTGCATCTCAGAATGTACTCAACGCAATTGACCAGCTAAAAGCACGCGGCCAAATTCCCAAAGACCTTGATGTGGTGGTTACTGACGACATGACCCACTACATTGAAGATACCATTTCGAACCTCGAGAACAGTATTATCCTCGGAATGATTCTGGTAACTTTTGTACTGTTTCTGTTCCTGGGTTTCCGCAACGCACTATTTGCCGGTTTGGCCATTCCGTTGTCCATGTTCCTGTCGTTTGTAATTCTGCAGCAAAGTGGAATTACGCTGAACTCGATGGTGCTTTACGGATTGATTCTCGCACTCGGGATGTTGGTAGACAACGCCATTGTTGTGGTTGAAAATGTGTACCGACTCTTTAGCGAAGGCAATCCTTTAGAAAAAGCAACCAAACAAGGGGTAAGCGAAATTGCCTTCCCAATTATTTCATCGACATTAACAACACTTGCTGCTTTTTTCCCGCTACTGGCCTGGGAAGGAATAATTGGCGAGTTCATGAGCATACTTCCCCAAACATTGATTGTGGTGCTTGCCTCGTCGCTGTTTGTGGCGCTGATTATTAATCCAGCGTTTATTTCATCCTTTATGAAAGTAGAGGATATTAACACCAAAGCCAACGTAAAAAAGGTGTTGCGAAATGCAGCCATTTTTGCCGGTATTTCAGTTTTGTTCTACGTAGCTAAAATTTTCTTACTCGGAAACCTTCTGGCAACAGTAGCCTTTTTAATGGTGGCCAACCTGTTTGTTTTACGTCCGGTGGCACGCTGGTTCCAAACCAAATTTTTGGTATGGCTCGAGCACATGTACACCAAGCAGTTGAAACACGCGTTAACCGGTCCGTGGCCTTACATTTATTTTGGCGGAACATTCCTGTTGCTGCTGTTTTCGGTGGGTTTCTATTTTGGCAGCAACCCGAAAATGGTATTCTTCCCCGAAACCGATCCAACAACCGTTTATGTAACCATGGAATTGCCACTGGGAACTTCAATTGAAAAAACCGATGAAGTTTCGCGCGAGGTGGAAAACATTATAAAAGAAACCATTAAACCGGTTAACCATATTGTAAAATCGGTTACCACCAACGTTGGAGTTGGAATGAGTGGTGGCATGTTCAGCAATAACGAAGAAAGCCCGAACAAGTCGCTTACATCGGTTTCGTTTGTGGAGTATAAACTGCGCGATGGAATAAACACGTCGATTGTTATGCAGGACATTGCCAAAAACCTTGATGGTTTTGTTGGGGCAAAAATATTCGTAGATAAAGATGAACAGGGTCCCCCAACGGGCGATCCGGTTAGTATTGATGTATCGGGTGATGAGTTCGACCAGTTGATACGAATCACCGACGATTTTCTACGAATAATTGAAGATGATAACATTCCGGGAATTGACGAGCTGCAACTGAACATCAACACCAACCAGCCCGAAATGCTTATTGAGGTTGACCGCGAGCAGGCACGTTTGTACGAACTTTCTACGCAGCAAATTGCAATGGCTTTCCGTAACTCGATTTATGGTTACGAAGCCAGCCAGTTTAAAGATGGGGAAGATGAATACGATATTTTTGTGCGTTTGGATGAAAAATACCGCAACGATGTTTCTACTCTGATGAACCAGAAAATTCCGGTTAACGGAAGTAAAATTCCAATTTCGTCGGTGGCATCGTTTAAATATTCAACATCGTACGATAAAATCAGTCGTGTTGATCATAAACGTGTAATCAGCATTACATCGGGAGTTGTTGAAGGCTACAATGCCAACGAAATTAACGGCCGTATTGCACAACTACTTGAAGACTATGAAATGCCGGAGGGTTACACCTACGAATTTTCGGGCGAGCAACAAGAGCAGGCCGAAAGTATGGAGTTCCTTGTTTATGCGCTGATTATTGCAATAGCCATGATCATGATTATTATGGTTACGCAGTTTAACTCGTTTATCCGCCCGGCAATTATTATCGCAACTGTGGTATTCAGTACCATTGGCGTTTTCCTTGGTTTGGGAATTTTTAAAATGGAATTTGTAGTAATTATGACGGGTATTGGAATTATTTCGCTAGCCGGAATTGTGGTGAACAACGGTATTGTATTGATTGACTACATTGACCTGACGCGAAAACGAAAACGTGAAGAACTGGGCTATTCTGAAAAAGCTTTCTTACCAAAACAAGTGCAGATTGACGCACTGGTAGAGGCCGGAAAAACCCGTTTACGCCCGGTATTGCTAACCGCAATTACAACGGTGTTAGGTTTGCTTCCGCTGGCCATTGGTTTAAACTTTAACTTCTTTACGCTTTACTCGCGTTTCGATCCGCAAATAACCCTGGGCGGCGAGAGTGTAGCTTTCTGGGGGCCAATGTCGTGGACCGTAATTTTTGGTCTTACCTTTGCCACTTTCTTAACGTTGTTACTTTCTCCGGTAATGTATATGATTACCATCCGGATAAATTATTCGATAAAAAAATGGACCGGTAATTTACCGGAAGATAATAAACCGAAAAAAGCAGAAGTGTCGGAATAATCCGGTGCTTTTAACAGAAAACGGGTAGCCATTTTTTGACTACCCGTTTTTTTATTTTTAGCTATTGTTTGCCGTTCAATTTACACTAGCGAATCGCCTTTTTGGATTCGCACATCGGTAACAAACTTCTTCACCTGATCTTCATCTTCGCGCCGGCAAATCATTAAAGTATCGTTTCGTTCGGCAATAATAAAACCATCGAGGCCTTGAATAACAGCCATTTTATTTTTCGAGATGTCGACAATGCAATTTTCGGTATCATATAACATCACATTGTCTGCCCGTATTACATTACCATCTTCATCTTTTTCTTTGTTTTCGTATAACGAACTCCAGGTTCCCAGGTCGCTCCAGCCAAAATCAGCAGTAAGCACATACACATTTTTTGCCTTCTCCATTATTCCATAGTCGATTGAAATAGCCTGGCATTCCGAGTACGTTTTCCGTATAAAAGGTTCCTCACTCGACGTGTTCATTTTGCTGCGGCCATGTTCAAATTTCAGGGCAATTTCGGTTAAATGCTGCTGAAGCGACTCAAGCATTGTTGACAATGAGGAAATAAATATTCCCGAGTTCCAATAAAACTCTCCACTTTCGATAAAAATCTTCGCCATCTCTTCATTCGGCTTTTCCGTGAAGGTTTTTACTTTATACAGGTTGTCCAAATCGTTAAACTCCTTTTTCCGTTTCACCTGAATGTAACCATAACCGGTTTCAGGGCGGTTGGGCTTAATACCGAGCGTTAGTAGAGCCGGCTTTTCAGCAACAAACTCCAAGCCGTTTCGGATTTGCTTTTTAAACTCCTCCTCTTTCAGAATTAAATGATCGGAAGGCGTAACAATAATGTTGGCTTCCGGATCGATCAATGCAATTTTATTGGCCGCATAAGCCAAACACGGTGCTGTATTCCGTCGTAAAGGTTCCAGCAGAATCTGCTCATCTCGAAGCGCAGGAAGCTGCGATTTTACAAGATCTTTGTACAACGCGTTGGTTACAACAATAAAGTTTTCTTTGGGTACGATCTCCTGAAACCGCTCGTATGCTTGTTGAATAAAAGTTTTTCCAGTTCCTAAAATATCTAAAAATTGTTTCGGACGTGCTGTGCGGCTAAGTGGCCAAAATCGACTTCCTACGCCACCTGCCATTATCACACAAAAATTGTTAGCCATCTGTCTGTGTTTTGTTCGTAAAATGAATCTTCCCTGAGATTGTAACTTTGAAAATACGGAATTATTTTGTTATTGTTGCCTCAGCCCGATTCAAATTCATAAAAATTTTGTTTCCGCATATTAAGTTGTAATTTTAGCCGATTACATAGCAAGAAACTTTAAACAATGGGGTTTTTCTTTCATATAGGCCGATATTTTTCGATGCTGAAACGGGTTTTTGCCCGGCCCGAGAAACACAAACTGTATTTCAGGCAGTTGTTTCACGAGATCGATAACCTGGGTGTAAACTCGGTGGGTATCGTAATAATCATTTCGATTTTTATTGGCGGAATTATGACCATCCAGTTCGCTTACAGTATGGCGAACCCGATTTATCCATCGGAACTGGTGGGTTTGGGAACCCGCGATACCTTGCTGCTCGAGTTCTCATCAACCATGCTGGCGCTTATTATGGCCGGAAAAGTGGGATCGAACATCACCTCCGAAATAGGAACGATGCGTGTTACCGAACAGATCGATTCGCTGGAAATTATGGGGGTAAACTCGGCCAGTTTTCTTATCCTGCCCAAAATAATTGCGGTGGTATTTATCTTTCCGTTCCTGTATATTATCAGCGTATTTTTCGGATTGCTGGGCGGTTTGGTTACCGGCCCAATTGCCGGTGTTATTACCATACCTGAATACATTGATGGAATTCAGTGGTTGTTTTACCCGTATTACATTACTTTCTCCATAATAAAATCGTTGTTTTTCGGATTTTTGGTAGCCTCGGTACCTGCTTATTTTGGATACTACGTACAGGGCGGAGCGCTTGAAGTAGGTAAAGCCAGTACAAAAGCCGTGGTAAACACCAATATCCTCATCCTGTTTTTCGACTTAATTTTAACCCGCCTGCTATTAACATGATTACACTTAAAAACATAGTAAAAACATTCGACGGCAATACGGTTTTGAAAGATATTTCAACCGTTTTTGAGCAGGGAAAAACCAACCTGATTATTGGCCGAAGCGGATCGGGGAAAACGGTTTTACTGAAATCGACACTCGGACTTTTTGAGGTTGACAGTGGCGAGATTTGGTACAACGACCGCAACTTTACCCAAATGAACGAGAAAGAACGCAAAGTGCTGCGCCGCGAGGTGGGAATGGTTTTTCAGGGAGGAGCTTTGTTCGACAGTATTTCAGTTGAAGGCAATGTACGTTTTCCGCTCGATATGTTTACAGAAATGAGTTCGGCCGAAAAACAAAAACGTGTTGAATTTTGCCTCGAGCATGTAAACATCGAAAAACAAGCATTCAAACTGGCTCCCAGCGAAATTAGTGGTGGAATGCAAAAACGTGTGGCCATTGCCCGCGCCATTGCACTAAATCCCAAATACCTGTTTTGCGACGAACCCAACTCGGGCCTCGATCCCGAAACCGCTACAGTTATCGATCAACTGATTCAAACGCTGACCAAAGAGTTTGAAATGACCACTATCATCAATACACACGATATGAATTCGGTAATTGAGATTGGCGAATCGGTGTTGTTTATCTCGAAAGGTGAAAAGGAATGGGAAGGCACCAAAAAAGAAATTCTGGATTCAGGTAATCAAAAACTCGACGACTTTATTTTTGCCAATAAACTTTATGCGCAGATGAAGAAGGGGCAATAGAATGATAATTCATTTTTACCTCCCACAAACCATCCTTCCTGACAAACAACAAATTACACTGGTATGATTATTGTTAACTAGCTTAAACAAAAATATTCCCATGAAACTTCTGGTCTCTCTAACATTCATTTTACTATCAACATTTGTTTGCTATTCGCAGAAACAAGAACTGATTAATCAAGTAATTACAGCTATTGAAGAATCAGGTGGAGCAAGCTACGAAAGTACTATTACGATTGAAGTACCGACTCTTGCCGACACAACAATCAAAATTAAATACCTGTCTCGATTCGACTACATGATGAATGAATACGATACACTGTATTTTATGAACTTCCGTTTCGACAAACGCGAAAAAACACACAACTTCGATCGCCTGAAGAGTTTAATTTATAGTGGCCAGTATTTTTATTCAGTAGAAAAAATCAAGGACAATTATATTCCTGATCCGAGCTATCGTAAGCAAGATTTATCAAATTCCTCGGGAACAACTGCACTGCAAAAAAGTATATACGGGCAGTTACCTCATATCTATAAAGCTCTTAAAACCAAAGATCCAAATGAAATAATAACAAAAAGCGACACAATATATGATGGACAAAAATACTCCAGAATTGCTTTCATGGAAGATGAAATTGATGAATTTGAGGTATGGATTGGCAATGATTACTTTCCATCAAGAGTTATTCAAATTGCTCACGTAAACAGAAAGAAACCACAAATTGTTAGCTCAAATAATTTAGCTAATTATAGTTTTTTTAGTAATGAGAAGGGCGAACTTGAAAATCCTGAATTAATCAATTTGTTTTCAATTAATGAATCACAAATTCAACTCAAAGCAGATCCGAATACTCCAATTCTAAAACACCTCTCGGTAAACTCTCAAGTCCCTGAAATTATAGATACGACCGTTGCAGGAGTTCCATTACAACTTGATCCTGACAACGAAAAAGTAAAACTTATTTTCTTTGGAATGATTAATTGTTGTCCGTGCGTACAGTCACTTCCGCACTTAAAGAATATCAATAATATCTTCTCCGAAAACCGGCATTTTGAAATGGTGGCATTTTATCCATACGATCCGCCAAGCGTCTTGGAAAAATATAGTAGAAAAGAGAAGATAAATTACCCAATTTGTGCGGGAGGAAAAGATGTTGTCAAAGCTTTTGGTTTACACGCCTATCCCGATTTATTATTGGTAGACAGAAAAGGTCGCGTTTATAAGTGGTATAATTATAGCGAGGATATGACTGAGATTTTAGTCTCCGCTATAAATAGATTACTGAAAAATTAAATTGCACCCTAATCTTATTAAACATTAGTTCATTTGTATCAACCATAAAAAGTTCTGTTACTTTTACTCAAAACTTCGGAAACAGAACTTCCGGCTTCAAATTTTTTTAGCATGAACTACGAATGCCTAATTTGCCAGGTAAAAGCGCTGCAAAAGCGAATGGACAAATACGAGATCGCAGAGGATAAACGAAATTCGATTGTTAGTCAGGCCATTTCAACCATTGCCGGCATCGACCTCGACAAAAGTTTCTCGCCTGAAATTACCAGCAACATTTTAAGAGAATTAGAGAAAGAATCGGAAATCAAAGATCCGTATGCAGCCGAAAAAAAAGAAAGTAACCAGGCATTGTTAGGTCGCTACAAGGAGTTCAAAACAAAGGTTGAAGAGTCGGACGATAAATTTGATACTGCACTGCGTTATGCCATTGCCGGAAACATCATCGACTTTGGCCCAACTCACCGTTTTGATGTGGACGAGACCATCGAACAGGTATTTCAAACCTCGTTTGCGGTTGACGATTCGGAGGCCTTAAAAACAGCGATAAAAGGGGCTAAAACCATTTTGTACCTGGGCGACAATTGTGGCGAAATTGTTATGGACAAACTTTTCCTGGAAACCATTGATCACCCAAATGTAATATTTGCTGTTCGCGATCAACCAATTTTAAATGATGCCACCTTAAAAGAAGCACAGGAAGTAGGTTTGCACGAGGTAGCCACTTTAATCACCAATGGCGACAATACACCGTCAACACTGCTGCACCGGGTGAGCAAAGAGTTTTTGGAAATCTACCGATCCGCCGACCTCATCATCTCAAAAGGTATGGGCAACTTTGAAGGTTTAATGGACGAAAACGATCCGCGACTGTTTTACCTGCTGATGATAAAATGCCCGGTTATCGGCCAAAAAGTTGGTGCCGAAAAAGGGGATTTTGTGGTAAAACGAAGTGGTTCTAACTAACCGTCATTCCGAACGAAGAGAGGAATCTGTATTATCATGGAGATTTAGCTCCGCTGATTTTCAATTCTCAGTCGTTCCTCCTTCGAAATGACAGCTTCTTACTTTTTAGGATCTAACGTAACCACCGGAATAATCAATTCTTCCATCGATATTCCGCCGTGTTGGAAAGTATCTTTGTAATAATTAGCGTAATAATTGTAATTATTCGGATAAGCAAAGAAGTCGGTTCCCTGCGCAAAAACATAGCTGGTACTCACATTCCTCGATGGCAGATAAATGCTTCGCGGATCGCGAATTTCAAACACATTTTTCGATTTAAAATTCAGGTTTTTACCCAGCTTGTAACGCAGATTGGTATTGGTTTCGCGGTCGCCAATAATCTTCACCGGATTATCAACGCGAATAGCGCCGTGGTCGGTGGTAATTACTACACGAATATCTTCGTCGGCCAGTGCTTTGAGCAATTCCAGCAACGACGAATTTTTAAACCAGCTTAAAGTTAGTGAGCGGTAAGCCTTTTCGTTGTTGGCCAACTCGCGAATCATATCCATTTCGGTGCGAGCATGCGAAATCATGTCTACAAAATTCACCACCATCACCGAAAGGTCATTCTTCAATATATTATTCAGGTTTTCGGTTACCCAACGTTCCTTTTTAGCACCCGATCCTTTTTCGAAATACAGGCTCTCTTTACGTGCAAAACGCTCCAGCTGCTTACGCAACAACTCTTCTTCATTGCGGTTTTTGTGGCCTTCATTATCATCGTCGAGCCACAATTGCGGGTACACCTTTTCAATCTCAGAAGGCATTAAACCGGCAAACATGGCATTACGCGCATACATAGTTGCAGTGGGCAAAATTCCACAATACAAATCTTCTGTAACCGTGCGGAAATAAGTATTTATCTCGGGGCTAATAACGCGCCACTGGTCGTAACGCAAATTATCTACCACCAGCACAAAGGTCTTTTTACCATCGTTGAGGTGCGGAAGAACGCGGTGCTTAAAAATATCGGGCGACAACATCGGACGATCTTCAAAATCGGCCTCAAACCAATCCTGGTAATTCTCTTTTATAAACCGGAAAAAAGCCTTGTTCGCCTCCTCCTTTTGCATCGAAAGAATCTGGTCCATGGCCGAATCTTCCGACTCACTCAACTCCAGTTCCCAATAAACCAGTTGACGGTAAATATCTTTCCACTCATCAAAAGTCAGGCGGTCGTTCAGTTTCATACCGATTTGGGCAAACTGCATCTGGTATTTCGATGTGGTTTGTTCGGTAACCAAACGTTTCTGATCGATGTTCTTTTTCAACGTCAGCAAAATCTGTTTTGGATTTACCGGTTTTATCAGGTAATCAGAGATCTTAGCTCCAACCGCCTCATCCATTATATTTTCCTCTTCGCTTTTGGTGATCATCACCACCGGCACATTGGGTGCAACATCTTTAATTTTTGTCAGCGTTTCCAAACCGGTCAGGCCAGGCATATTCTCGTCGAGAAAAATAATATCGTAATAACCGGCTTCAACTTTCTCAATGGCATCGAGTCCGTTGGTAGCGGTATCTACTTCGTAACCTTTTTCCTGTAAAAATATGATGTGCGCCCGTAAGAGATCAATTTCGTCGTCTGTCCAAAGTATTTTTGGCTTGTTCATGTGCAATTCTTTTTTGTTTTCTGTTTCTGTCCCTATTAATTCAAATCAGTTAAAGATAAGAACAAAAAAGGTGCCGTTAAAGTATGCGCTTAACAAACTTTAAGAGTTCTGTACCAGTTCTGTTACTCCAAGGGAAATAACAAAATATACCCTATTTATTGAGGTATACTTGTTTGTAGAAGTCCATGTATTCCGTAATGTTCTTCTCGCGGAGGAAAATATCGAAGTTTTCATCCGAAATCAGGAAGTTACGGTACTGCGCTGTTCCAAGCGGATCGAACAGATCGCGGTTACGCACCACAACGCTGAAGTATTGACGAGCTGTTGCCTCATCTTCCATACCTTTAACAATGATCAATTGACGAACCTGATCCAGTTGTTGCTCCTCGATGATAAATCCCGCGTTGGCAAAATTCGACTGGTTGTACGCGGCTATTCCATTAATAAACGCGTCTTTAAATACGCCGGTTGCCGGAATTACAAACACAATGCGATGTGGTCCTGCAATGTTCTGGTTATATGGCAGATTATCCACCGAAGTTGCATCGGGCTGAACGGCCGTAGTTGGCTCAGCAGTCTGCGTTGTTGTTTGTGCTGGTGCCGTTGTCTGACTTTCAGTTTCCGATGTAGAACTTGAAGCTCTGCGTTGGATGTAATTATTACGGAAGAATGTAATGTATTCGTCCACCTTATTCTCGTCGAGCAGCGTCTGCAGGTTATCATCCGTAATCAGGAAATTGCGGTAGGTCGATTGTCCCAGCGGTTCGAACAAACTACGTGTTGTAATTGCACGGCGGAAATACGACATCGATTCGTTCAGCGCCGGAATTCCGTGAACCACCAACAACTGGTAATCACCCACTTCTTTTACCTGCAGTGCCAGTCCCCATGTACGGAATTGGTCGCGGTTAAAGTCGGCAAATCCACGCATTAACGGACGTAACGACAAGCTTTTGTCTTTAACGGCAATCACAAAATTCTGCGTTGTATCAACATGCGTATCGTACAATCCTGCCGGACCTGCTTTTACCGTAACAAAAGTACCGCGCTCGTTCAGTGCGTTGTCTTCGGCTGCGGCACGTGCCATCAGCTCTTCAGGCGAGATATCCATTTCGTCGTCGCTGAAATTCGAACGGATAAAACGGCTGTAATTCTTCACAAAGAACTTCATGTAATCGGCCGTTGAGCGCTCTTCCATAACCGCCCGGTAGTTGGTCGACGATATTACAAAGTTCATGTAATCAACTCCCTGTAAAGTTTTGAAAACAGAAGCTTTTCTGATGATTGCGCCATGATAGATCAAGGCATTTTCTTTGTTGGTCATTGAGCGTACCAGCAAAAAGGCCAGCTTATCATCGAGGTATTCCGTTTCAATATCGTAGTCAATTTTAGTATAGTGGTCGATGTTGTAATTGGCAATATCAAACTTCAGGCGATTCAGATCGATGTTATCCTCATCCTCGCGCGGATAGGCAATTACAAAATAGTGCAACAGATCTTCGTCGTAACTGAACTTACCGCCAAACTCATCGTCGGCAAAGAAATTTTCAGGCAACAATTCTTCGTTCTGAATCTCTTCGCTGATGTAACCCATTTCCACCAGTTTCTGATAATCGGTTAAGGTACTGTCCTGAATAAGCGTAAGTATTTCCTGTGCCAGCGGCGATGGTTCTTTTGCCGGATATTCTGCCAGATAACCTTTTAGCAAGGCTTCAAAATTGTGCACATCGGTTAACACACCGTCGGCAACCATTTCCATAAAATCAATTTTCGGCATAATCACACTGTCCGGCTCCATGTTTTTCATTTGCCCGGTAAGCGACAGCACGTTCTGGTATCTTCCCAGTTTATAATTTCTGAAAGTCTCCTGGTACAAGCGGTTCATGCTGTCAGTTTTGGCCGCCATTTCCACAAAGAAATTTGGATTTTGCAGGAACTGCGCAAACTTACTTCGCGGATATTCAGAAATAATGAGGTTACGGTAATAATTCGATTTTTCTTTGTCGCCCATCAATTCATACAAATCGTACAAATCGAAATAAGCCGACAACAGGTAAATATTGTTCGGATAGCGTTTTATCAACTCTTCGAAAGCCATGGCCGATCGCTCGTAATCCTGAAACTCTGATTTAAATATTTTTCCGGCATTGTACAAAGCATCGCGAATTCGCTCGTGCGACACTGCCATCAGCGAGTCAGTTAACGGCAGATCCTGCGTATAGAATTCCTTTTGCAACGGGTCTTCCACACGCTGTTCTTCGGGTTCGGCTTTTACCATCTCCTCGCCTTCGGCCAACGAAACGGTATTCTTGTTCGATCTCCGCCAGTCGTCTTCCAAGGTTCGTCGGCCCCATTGTTGCTGGAAAGTTACCCGCCCGTACGACACGGTTTGCGGATTGTAAAAATACCAGCCTCCGCCACCAGAATTTCCCATTCCCATACGGTAGCGGTTTGAGCGGTAATACCCCTGACTTTGCGCTCCCTGCATGGCCAGATTTTCCATGTTTCGCTGGCGCTCCTGCTCTTCTTTCATCAAGTTGGCAATCAACGCTTCGCGCTCGGCATCGGGCATATTTGCTACTTTTTGCAAACTGTCTTCGCGTTCAACCATCAGGATGTTGTCGACCAAATTGGTTAAACTGCGGTAACGCGCCGAAACATTATCGTAATTCGGATACGTTTCGTCGATAATGATCATCGCACTATCGTAATACGACTGCGCACCACGATAATTCAGATCCTCAAAATAAATATCGGCCAAAGTGATTGACGACAATGCCCGTTGGTATTGATTTTTAAAACTTGTAGCTACTGATTGTTTGTAATTATCCTTGGCAACATCGCGGTTTCCTTCGCGGAAAAAGATGTTACCCAAAGCATAATAGATCTGGTCGCGGAAATCGACATTCTTTTTGTCGCGCAGCATTTTATTCAACTGCTTTTTCAAATCTTCGGTATTTCCTTCGCCCGAAAATACTCCGGCACCGTTAATCATCGCGTTAAACGCCATGGTGTAATCCGGATTCATTTTGGTTACCTTTCTAAAGGCCGCTGCTGCAGCTTCATTCTGCCCAAGTTCCTGGTACAATTGTGCAATAATATATTGCAGGCGGGCTTTATCTTTTTTCCAGAATGTTTTGTCGATGGCAATATCGAGCAAGCGAATTGCATTGTCGTATTCATATTGCTTTTTGTAATAAAAAGCCGTTGCAATGGCAAAATCGCGCTCCAAACTTTTTGGGAAATCATCGTAGGCCTGAATAGCCTGAATAACTTCGTTGGCCTCAATATAGCGTTCCAACTCAGTGTAGGCACGAATCAGCCAAACTTGCGCCTCGTCGGCAGTTTCTTCGTCGGGGTATTTACGTACCACATACGAGAAATTATCGATGGCTGCAAAAAAATTATGTTGGTAGAAATAGGCTTTTCCCATTAACAGGTAACTGTCGTCGGTCCAATTGTTAAACTCCTCCTGGCTGGCAAATTCCTGGTATTTGCGCGAACCACCACCTCTTTTACGTTTTGGTTTTTTGGTAATCGAGTGGATCTCGATCAGTTTCGAACATTTTACAACCGCATAATCCATATCCGATTTTACCATTCGCGCAACCGACGGATCGCTGGCTTTGTAAATGGGTAAAATACGTGTAAAGTCGTCTTCAATGCGCTCGTCGATGGTTGCAACGCCCTCTTTTACTGCCTCGGTAGCATTAAAATAAACATTGTAACGCGAGGTAACATTATGGAAAGTTCGTGATGCACGGGTGTTTTTTTCAGTGGAACAGCCGGCAAAAATCGAAACCAATAAGAACAGGAATATGGTATGTAAAAATCGTTTCTTCAAGCAGTTTTTTGTTAACTCATTGAATAAACTCAGGAATCACAAGATTATTGCCTGCATATCCTGAATTGTTGCATTTTGTAAACGCTGCAAAAATAAGAAAAAATGAATGTGTAACAGAATTAATTATCAGGAGGCTGGAATAATGCATTTTTATGGGATTGTAGTCCTAAAAACAGAGTCTGTTTAAGAAGTCATCAATAACGTCATTCTGAATTCATTTCAGAATCTGCTGGACTTGATTTCGAATTGCGTAAGATCCTGAAACAAGTTCAGGATGACACAATAAGAACTTCTTAAACAGACTCTCGTTTTTAGTTTATTTTCGGGAAATTTTTACCTTTTTAGTTGGCGCCATTTGAATGTTGCGCACATGAACACGGTGTTTCACTTTATCAGCCACATCGGCAAAGGCCATTCCGGTAATTGTATCACCGTTGGCAGCTACCGGAGTTCCTTCATCGCCACCTTCGCGGATGCTCTGAACAATTGGAATTTGCCCCAGCAAAGGCAAGCCCAATTTATCGGCCAGTTTTTTACCACCTTCTTTACCAAAAATGTAGTATTTGTTTTCGGGTAATTCGGCAGGTGTAAACCATGCCATATTTTCCACCAACCCCAATACCGGCACATCAACCGATTTACTCTGGAACATACTGGTTCCGCGAACTACATCCGCCAAAGCCACATCCTGCGGAGTAGTAACAATTACTGCTCCGGTTACCGGAACACTTTGTACCAAAGTCAGGTGAATATCGCTGGTGCCCGGAGGCAAGTCGATCAGCAAATAATCCAGCTCGCCCCAGTTTCCTTCCGAGATCAGTTGTTTCAATGCATTCGATGCCATTGGTCCGCGCCAGATAATCGCACTGTCGGGATCAACAAAAAAACCTACCGACAAGAATTTAACACCGTATTTTTCCAGCGGGTTGATCATTTCTCTGTCGTCGATTTTCACTCCTGCCGGACGTTCGCCTTCAACACCAAACATTTTTGGAATTGACGGGCCAAAAATATCGGCATCCAGCAATCCAACTTTTGCACCGCTTTTTGCCAGTGCAACTGCAGTATTTACGGCAACAGTAGATTTACCAACACCACCTTTACCCGATGCAATGGCCACAATGTTTTTAACGTTGGGCAGAACCGGGCGTTCCATGTCGTGAATGAATTTTACGGCAATGTTGTCCTCAATTTCAACCTGCTCGCCAAGGTATTTTTTTATGGCTGCTTCACAAGCCAAAACAAGTGTTTCAATATTTGGATCGTTACTTTTCTGAAAAACCAGCGAAAAACTGATTCGCTGTCCGGCAATACGGATTTCCTGTGGCATTTCCAGTTGCACCACATCTTCGTCGCTTCCGGGATATTTTACGGTGCGCAAGGCATCGGTAACATCTTTGGGGACAATTAATTTTCTTGGTATATCTGCCATTTTAAAATGCTTTATTTTGACTTTTATTGTCTGTTATTTGAAACTGCAAATTTAATAATTGCAATTAGATGAACAGTTTAAACACGGAAATGTTTTGATTATTATTTTGAACTTTTGACCAATTGAAATAATTCATATCTCCGAAAAACGTTTCGTACCTACGGGACTGGGGTTTGGAAAAAAGCAGCTACAATTCTTTCTGCGGATCCCAGAATTTCTCTTTAAAATCAAGGATTTGATCGCCATCGAGTTTTAATCCTTCCGCTTCAAGCAGTTCCTGCATGGCATTTGGATTATCAAAATGATGTTTCCCGGTTAGCAGTCCGTTGCGATTTACCACCCGGTGCGCCGGCACAAACTCCGAGTGCGAGTGACTGGCATTCATTGCCCAACCGACCATTCGTGCAGCTCCCGGTGAACCGAGGCAGGCAGCAATGGCACCGTACGACGTTACTCGTCCCGGCGGGATTTGTTTTACTACTTCGTAAACCTGGTTGAAAAAGTCGGACATCTCAAAAGTTATTTGTCATTTCGAATTCAGTGAGAAATCTGTAAGTTCAAAAGAATTATTGTAACAGATTTCTCGCTACGCTCGAAATGACAGGTTTATTTATAAGTCTCTCGCACTACGACCAAAACTTCGGTACTCGTCACGTTCAATATCAATTTCAGGCTCGATGAGTTCGCCGTCATGAGGAATAAAAGTAAGGTACTTACTTGGTATTCCGCGATCGAGCCACTGCTTTTCGTAAAAAGTGCGGATGCGCAAAACATCTGTCAATCCTTCCCACTCATACAGATTATCAGTTTCGGCCAATACCTCGAATTGATTCAGTTTGGCCATTTCCAGCGTGTAGTTGTACTGAAAATTACTGTCGGTTTTTAAATGCACCACACCACCGGGTTTCAGAAAAGTCCGGTACTTCTTCAGGAAAGTGGTTGATGTAAGACGTTTCCGTGCTTTACGCATTTGCGGATCGGGGAAAGTCAGCCAGATTTCATCCACCTCATCCTTGCCAAAAAACTGCGGAATCAGTTCGATATTGGTACGCAAAAATCCCACATTTTTCATTTCGCGCTGGAAGGCCAGTTTTGCACCTTTCCACAGCCGCGCGCCTTTAATATCCACACCAATATAATTGATGTTCGGATTCATTGCCGCCAGCTCAACGGTATATTCTCCCTTGCCACAACCCAACTCTAGAATCAGGGGTTGATCGTTTTTAAAAAACTCGGCCGACCATTTTCCTTTTAAATGAAAATCTTCGTGGCCAACCTTATGAAACGGCGCCTGAACAACATGTTCAAAGCCCATCATTTCATCAAACTTTTTCAGCTTTCCTTTTCCCACCTCTAAAAAATAAACTGTTGGTATTTATAAATTTCCTTGATAATCTATTTGACTTTTTCCACACGCACACCCACGTCGGAAATTCCTTTAAGTTCGTCGTTGCGCATTCCTTGCTGCAAACTTATGGTGTAATCGCCCGAGTGGGGGAAAAACACATTTCGCCGGTAAATTGCCTCACGGGTTTTTAGTCCGCCAAAACCTTCGCCCAGCCATTTCCCCGACGGATCGGCCAGCACCATTTCAAAGGTATCTTTAACGGCTTCGCCTCCGGGTTGCTCAATGGTAACAAACAGCCACAGGTTGCTGTAGCGGTAATCAACCTTGTTGCGCACATTAATATAAAGGTTATGATTTTGAAGGGTATCGGTAACCGGCACATCAAAAACCACCAGCGAATCTTTGTTCCAAACGCCTTTGTCTATCGGCTTATATTTATCGAAAACACTTTGCGAATCGCACGCTGCCATTAAAACCACAATTCCCGCAAAAAGTATAACCTGAAAAAAACGACTCATTCTGTTTCAACTATTTTTTTTCAAAAGACATTAATCAAACGCAGTAAAACGTAAGTTGTTTTCTTTAATCACGGTTTTGGTTACGATTTTGATTGGATCGCCTGTTTTGACTGCCCCCGCGGTTTTGTTTCGGTTTGCGGTTTTGGCCATTTCCCTGGCTGTTATCTTGCCTGCGATCCGGTCTCTGGCCTTGCGCATTTGGCTGATTTTGATTTCTGCCCCGGTTTGGATTACGACGGTTGCTGCGCTTTTTCGAGCGGCTTTTTTTCTTTGCGCGGTCGAAACGGTCCAGATCTTCCTGCCCCACTACATTGTGGAAAGTGTCGATCTTTTGTGCTCCGGCATCGTATTTTTCGATCACCAGTTTTTCAGGTTTTTTACCGCTGCGGTTTAAACGTAACACCTCTTTTACCCGTTTTACAGGAACGGCCACCAATGTTCCGGGACCTTCGCCGCGCGGTGCGTACCAGTATATTCCTCCAAAAATATCGGCTTTTAAGAATGAGTAAGTCATGTGTTCCGTTTCGAGCGGAATATGATTAGGCGGGAAATCTTTTGTCGCATCAATGTATGCATCCACCTCGAAATTGAGGCAGCACTTTAATTTACCACATTGCCCGGCAAGTTTTTGCGGATTCAGCGAAATCTCCTGATGACGCGCTGCATTGGTGGTTACCGACACAAAATTGCTCATCCACGTTGAGCAGCACAGTGTGCGCCCACAAGGACCAATTCCTCCAATGCGGCCGGCTTCCTGGCGCGCACCTATCTGTTTCATTTCGATGCGGATGCGGAATGTTTCGGCCAGCACTTTTATCAGCTGACGAAAATCTACCCGACCATCAGCAATGTAATAGAATATCGCTTTTGTTTTGTCGCCCTGGTATTCCACATCGCCAATTTTCATATCGAGGCGCAAATCCTGAACAATCTGGCGCGACTTAATCATGGTTTCGTGCTCCAGCGAAATCGCTTCTTTCCACTTGTCAATGTCGACCGGTTTGGCGTGGCGATATACTTTGCGGTATTCGCCGTTATTTAGGGTTACTTTGTGGCGTTTCATTTGCTCGAACACCAGCTCCCCTTTCAGCGAAATAATCCCAATGTCGTGACCCGGATTTCCTTCAACGGCCACCAGTTCGCCAACTTTAAGTTTTAGGTTATTTACGTTTTTATAGTAGTCTTTTCGGGTATTTTTAAAACGCACCTCAACAATGTCTTCGCCTTTGTAGGCAGGCTGTACATCGCCAAGCCAGTCGGTAACCTGCAGTTTTCCGCAGTTCCCAACTTTCGTTTGACAAATCCCTCTATCTGTGGTATTTACTTCTTTCATTCTTTAGGCTTAAGTCCCCGGCTTTCAAAATTTCTCCAAAAGCCTGTTTTATCCGGCAATGCCAAGATAACTAAATAACTCACAAAAGTAATGATTAATAGCAATTTGATAGCTAGTGGCTTGGTTTTTAAAATGAATCTAAAAAGGGAAATAGCAAGATGGAATAACTACCGCTTAATCAGCCGCACCATCCGCAAACCGGTATCCATAAAAACAATACGCGGATTTCCGTTCATGGAGATGTGTTTTATGGCCAGCTCAAATTCGTCGGCAAAAGCCACAATGTTGCGTTCATTAATAAACGGTGCAAATTTTTTGCCCCAGTCTTTTTCGGCGCGGTTCATATATACAATTTCGCTGCGTTTCATGTTCGACACAAAATATTCGCGCACCAAACGCAACGAAGCTGCAAAAAAGGCTTTTTGTTTGTCGCGGCCAATCTTCGCCATTTCGTCGGCCCAGTCAATCATATCTTTCACTTGCCGGGCATAGGCAAAACGCATCATTTCCTGAAATTTCTGGAAATAAAACTGCTCATCGTCCGACGGCGACAAATAACTGAGTGCTTTCAGATAACTTCCCGAAGCCAGGTGAACCGCATCGGGAATAATCTCCGGATCAACGCCCTCAATTTTCAGCAAAGCATTTTGGATAGATTGGTTATCGACAAACGGAAACTTTACCAGTTGCGCCCGCGAACGGATGGTGCCGATCACTCCTTCTTCGTTTTCGGTTACCAAAATAAAAAGTGTTTTGCTGGGCGGCTCCTCAATCATTTTCAAGAGCTTGTTCGAGCAGGCGATGTTCATTTTTTCGGGCAACCAAATAATCATCACTTTAAACTCCGACTCAAACGATTTGAGGTTCAGTTTTCGCAGGATCGACTCGCTTTCGCGTTCGTAAATTTCGCCCTGTGCATTCCCGGCGTCAATGTGGCTCAGCCAGTCGCTCAGTTCGAAATACGGATTAGCCAAAACTTTCTCGCGCCACATGGGAAGAAAATCATCGCTAACCGGTTTGTTAAACTGTTTGGCGTTGAAAATCGGGTACACAAAATGCAAATCGGGGTGCGCCATTTTTTGGTATTTGTGGCACGACGGGCAGGTTCCGCACGAATCGGTTTCGCTGCGGTTTTTGCACGAAACATACTGTGCATAAGCCAAAGCCATGGCCAGCTTTCCGGTTCCCGACGGGCCCGAAAATAATTGTGCGTGACTGATTCGTTGCTCCTGAACCGACCGGATTAGGCGGTTTTTTATATTGTCTTGTCCTACTACGTCTTTGAAAAACATAAGCCAAAAATAGTATTTTCTGCCTGTTCGGCGGTGGAACTTTGAAGAAATATGCTCAAAGAAAAAGTTGGCAATAAGCAAATAGCAGTTGGCAAATTCTAATATTCCATAATTCATTCATTCACGCAGTCCGTAATTCTAATATTCTCAAATTCAAGCCTTCCTACACTGCTCGTTATCTTACCGCAACATTAAATTATGAAAGGCCTTAAAATTCCGCTGTTTTTTCGTGCTATTAATTTCTATCTTTGGTTGGATTTTTCAAAAAACACTAAAAATATAATATCATGCAAACTATTAGCAGCTATGACTTTAAAGGTAAAAGAGCTCTTATCCGCGTTGATTTCAACGTACCTTTAAACGACAAATTCGAGATTACAGACGATACACGTATGCGTGCAGCGCTTCCTACAATTAAGAAAATTATTGAAGGTGGTGGTTCACCAATCATCATGTCGCACCTTGGACGTCCGAAAAACGGTCCGGAAGAAAAATTCTCGCTGAAACCATTGGTAAATCACCTGAGCGAACTGCTTGGTGGTGCTACTGTAAAAATCGCTCCTGATTGTATTGGCGACGAAGTAAAAGCAATGGCTGAGGATGTAAAACCTGGTGAAGTTCTTATTCTTGAAAACCTGCGTTTTTACAAAGAAGAAACTGCCGGCGACGAAGAATTTGCTGCTAAATTAGCTGAAAACGGCGACTGCTGGGTAAACGATGCATTTGGTACAGCTCACCGTGCGCACGCTTCAACAGCTGTTATCGCTAAGTTTTTCCCGAACGACAAAATGTTTGGTTACCTGATTGAAAGCGAAGTTGAAAGCTTGGACAAAGTTGTTAAAGCACCACAACGTCCGCTTACTGCAATTATGGGTGGAGCTAAAGTTTCGTCGAAAATTACCATTATCGAAAACCTGTTGGACAAAGTAGACAACCTGATTTTAGGTGGTGGAATGAAATTTACTTTCGTGAAAGCTCACGGTGGTAATGTAGGTAGCTCAATTTGCGAAGACGATTTTCTGGAAACAGCTTTGAATATTGAAAAGCTGGCAAAAGAAAAAGGAGTTAATTTATACATGGCAAGCGATGTTGTGGCTGCCGATGCATTTAGCAACGATGCCAACACAAAAATTCTTCCTATCGGTGAAATTCCTGAAGGATGGATGGGATTGGATGCCGGTCCTGATGCGATTGAAGACTTTAAGAAAGTGATCGAAAAATCGGGAACAATTCTTTGGAATGGTCCTATCGGTGTTTTCGAAATGGAAGCTTTCGCCGAAGGAACAAGAGCAGTTGGTGAAGCTGTTGTTGAAGCAACCAAAAAAGGTGCATTCTCGCTTGTTGGTGGTGGCGACTCGGTAGCTGCGGTAAATCAATTGGGATTTGCTGATGGCGTTTCGTACATCTCAACTGCAGGTGGCGCATTGTTGGAATACCTAGAAGGAAAAACACTCCCTGGTGTTGCTGCTGTTCGTGGCGAATAATCAAAAATTACAATATACTGAAAAGCCTGGTTCCTTTCGAACCGGGCTTTTTTGTGGAATTCAATCTTGATTAAAAGCAGCTATTTCCGTCCTCACTGGTTTTAAATGGAGCTGTTTTTGTTTTCGTCCGGAAGAACCATCAGCGTTGAAAAGCTTTCTTCGCCGGACGATTTATCTGAAAACCTTTTACCCGGGGCGGCGTAATTCAAAGAATTACTTTGCCCCGGGCTAAAGCAAAACGCACTTTCAGCGCTTTTAATTAATAGCTCCAAAGGAGCGAAAGGCAATAACCCGGTGCGACTGACGGCAGTCAGTAAGCGCCGGGATAAAAAATGAAGTCGATCTCGTCCGGCGAAGAAAGCTCAAAAGAGATTGTTCGTTGCTCCGGACGAAATAAACCGAAAGCAACTATAAGCTGATTGTATAAAAAAGCTCTGAATGGGTCAAATTTTAATTCCCGACTTTCTTTGTCTGCCAATTTTACCCCTTGAACATAACCCACCACCCAACTGTTTCACAACAAACTTAAAACAGAGAAAAAATGAAAGGTAACGTAGGATCAGTTGACAGATTATTACGAATAATTGTAGGATTGATAATTGCTATTATCGGAGTTATTTTCGACAGTTGGTGGGGATTAATTGGCATTGTGCCATTGGCCACCGGACTTTTTAGGTTCTGCCCGCTGTATTTTCCTTTAAACATTTCAACTACCGGAAAGGACGAATAACTACAAATCGCTGTTTTTCCCATTCCTATTTAGTAATCCTCAATTCACTTTAACATTACTTTTCTCAAAACAAGCTGAGTAGTAAATCCTTGTCCGTATTTTCTTATTGTATTTTATACATAAAGAGCCTTGAAACAAGAAATTTGAATATATTTGGGGTCTATCTTTAGGTTATTCCTAGTGTTTTTATCAATTTTGAAAACTAATAAACTATTATACTATGAATGCGATTAACCGTTGGCCGCTTCTGGCCATTTTTGCGCTGCTCTTTTCGGTAGCATGTACAACTAATGAATCTGGCCCCGACCTCATGATACAAAAAGAATTAAATACCAACTGGACCTTTAACCAGGTGGGAGAAAACGAATGGCTGCCTGCATCAGTTCCCGGAACGGTTCACACCGATTTACTGGCCAACGAAAAAATTGAAGATCCTTTTTATCGCCTGAACGAACTGGATCAGCAATGGATCGACAAAGTAGACTGGGAATACAAAAGCACTTTCTCAGTTGACAAATCAATTTTAAACCGCGATAAAGTTGTCCTCGATTTTGAAGGACTGGACACTTATGCCGACGTTTCCGTAAACGGCGAAAAAGTACTTTCGGCCGACAACATGTTTCGCGAGTGGCAGGTTGATGTAAAAGACCTGTTAAAAGAAGGCGACAACGAAATCCACATTGTTTTCCGTTCGCCAATTGTTGAAGGATTGAAAAAATACGACGCCAACGGTTTTGTTTATCCGGGTGGTGAAAACGACCAGGCCGAGCGTGGTGAAGTTGAAGGAAACAAACGCGTGAGCATTTACACCCGTAAAGCCGGTTATCATTTTGGTTGGGACTGGGGTCCACGTTTGGTAACCAGCGGTATCTGGAAACCGGTTTACCTAAAAGCCTGGGACCAGGCAACCATAGAAAACCTGCAAATCGTTCAGCACGAAGTTTCTGACGAGAAAGCAACATTTACAGCTGTTTTCGAGGTAAATGCAGTTAAAAAAGCAAATGCTACCATTTCTATTAATAACGACGGACAAGCACTTGCTTCTAGCGAAGTTAGTTTGACCCCTGGCATAAATAAATATTCGGTTGATTTCGAAATTGCCAATCCACAACTTTGGTGGACCAACGGTTTGGGCGAAGCACATTTATACAACCTTTCAGGAGTTTTGGATGTAAAAGGCCGCACCGTTACTGAAGATACCCGCATCGGAATTCGCACGCTTGAACTGGTTCGCGAAAAAGACGATGATGGTACTTCGTTCTACTTCAAATTGAACGGACACCCGGTGTTTATGAAAGGTGCCAACTACATTCCAAACGATATGTTTTTGCCACGTGTTACCGACGAAAATTATCGCAAGGTGGTTATGAATGCCAAGAATGCGAACAACAACATGTTGCGTGTTTGGGGTGGCGGTATTTACGAAAACGATATTTTCTACGATCTCTGCGACGAAAACGGAATTCTGATCTGGCAAGACTTTATGTTTGCCTGCGCCATGTTCCCGAATAATCCTGAGTTTTTGGATAACATCAAACACGAAGCGATTGATAATGTAAAACGTTTGCGCAATCACCCGAGTATTGCATTGTGGTGCGGAAACAACGAAATTCTTACTGCCTGGAACACCTGGGGATGGAAAAAGATTGCTGAAGACCAGGGCGACGATGTACCGGACAAAGTATGGCAAGGTTATGTTGATATTTTCCATAAAACACTGCCCGACGTGGTTGACGAATACGATCCTTCGCGCAGTTACTGGGGATCAAGTCCATCGTCTGGTCTTGGCGTACAGGCCGACCTTGTAAATGGCGACGAGCACTACTGGGGAGTTTGGTGGGCCAAAGAGCCATTCAGCACATACGCCACTCACCTGGCGCGTTTTATGAGCGAATACGGATTCCAGAGTTTCCCTGAAATGGCGTCGGTACGTAAATACGCCGAGCCGGAAGATTACGATATTTATTCGGAAGTGATGGAGTCGCACCAACGTTCATCAATCGGCAACGGAACCATCGAATATTACATGCTTCAGGAATACAAAAAACCAAAAGATTTTGAGTCGTTCCTGTATGTAAACCACGTGCTGCAAGCCGATGGTATTAAATTTGGACTGGAAGGACACCGCCGCGCAATGCCGTTCTGTATGGGAAGTTTGTACTGGCAAATCAACGATGTTTGGCCTGTGGCTTCGTGGAGCTCAACCGACTACTACCAAAACTGGAAAGCGCTGCAATACTACGTGAAAAAAGGATTTAGCCAGGTTTTGGTTAGCCCGTACGAAGAAGGAATTAAGTTTAAAGTGGGTATCGTAAACGACCGCCTTGAGCCAATTCAAGCCGAGCTCCGTATGCAAATGGTTGATTTCGACGGACAAGTGATTTGGGAAGAAGCTCACCTGGTTGATATTCCTGCCAACTCGAGCGACGATTATTTCGATGTAAACAAAAACGAGTGGCGTTACAAATACAGAAGAAATCTGAAAAACGTTGTTTTCACCACCGAGCTGGTTGAAAACGGAAAGGTAATTTCGAATAACAAATATTACTTCCTGCCATTTAAAAACCTGAGCGTTAAAGCTCCGGAAATTGAATATGCCATTACAAAAGTGGATAACGGTTTCGACATTGCACTGAAAACCGACAAACTGGCTAAAAACCTGTTCATGGAAATTGGCGACGAAGATGGTTTCTTCTCCGACAATTACTTTGATTTGTTGCCAAACGAAAAGGTATCGATCAATTTAGAAACCGATATGTCGGAAGAAAAGCTGAACGAAGTACTGACCATCCGTACTTTGGATGATGCTTTTTAAGCAATAATTATTGATAGTCATTCTGAGCGTAGTCGAAGAATCTTAACAAATGAGATGTTTCGACTTCGCTCAACATGACTTCCTTTAAGTTAGTCTTCAGATTTGCTGCTTCTTTTGCTGACACCCAACTGTTTAAAACAAATCCACCCACACATTTTTATTCAATCTCAATTTCCCGACCTTTAGCTCAACATGAACTTATTTATTGTACTTTTTTTTAGCATTCTCTCTATTTTCATTGGCAAACCGGCCGAAAAAACCGAAGTCTATCTTGAAAAAGGAGGCCAGTTGATCGCCTTTCAGGCTACCGGCGAAAAGGGAAAAGTGAGCTTTAAACACCTCGACGAAGGCAGCTACAAATTGCTTTTGGTTTTTCCGCAACAAGAGGGCAAATACATCAAAGAAAAGCCCAAACACGAAACCATGACCAAAGCCACTTACAATCCGAGAAACAAAACTTACTATTACCAGGGAACTGAAGGTTTTTTCTCCATAAAATTCAGAGATCTTTCAAGGATCAAAAGCGAGAATTTTTCAGCGATATTCAGGGAAGAGCAAGATGGCGAGGACAAATTTAATGCGATCGCAGAATTTGGCATTCACAATGCCGGCGGTTCGGTCGGAGTTTTAGTAGAAGCCATTACAGCCGCGCAATTCAAAAAAGCTGCAGATAAAATTGGCCAGGATATTTCAACACAATCCATTCGGGGGATAAAATAAAACTGTCATTTCGAAGGAGGTACGACTGAGAAATCTGTAGCTTCAGAGATTGAAAGCAACAGATTTCTCACTTCGTTCGAAATGACAGAATATTTAAATAATTCCCAATTCTTTGCCCACCTTAATAAAGGCGTCAACAGCCCTGTCGATTTCCTCGAACGAATGTGCTGCCGAGAGCTGAACACGAATTCTAGCTTTTCCGCGAGGTACAACCGGGAAACAGAACCCAATAACATAAACGCCCTCTTTTAACAGCTTGTCGGCAAATTTTATGGCCAGTGGCTCATCGTAAACCATTACCGGAACAATAGCGGTGTCTCCTTTTACCAAATCGAAACCTGCAGCTTCCATTTTCGTTCTGAAACGATCGGCATTTGCCATTGTTTTGGCTGGCAGATCGGCACCACCCGAAAGCATTTCGATAACTTTCATCGTTGCTCCAACAGTTGCCGGCGCCAAAGTATTCGAGAATAAATACGGACGCGAACGTTGACGCAACATGTCAATAATCTCGCGACGACCAGATGTACAACCGCCGTTTCCACCACCCATGGCTTTTCCGAAAGTAGTTGTTATAATATCTATTTCACCCAATAAATCGTAATGTTCTGCAGTACCGCGACCGGTTTTTCCGATGTATCCTGTTGCATGCGAATCGTCGACCATCACCAGTGCATCGTATTTTTTAGCCAGCTTCACAATGTCGGGCAAGTTGGCTATATCTCCGTCCATCGAGAAAACACCATCAGTTACAATTAAACGGTATTTTGCTCCCGATGCATCTTTTAAACATTGCTCCAGCTCAGCCATATCAGAGTGCTTGTAACGGAAACGCTGTGCTTTACACAAACGCACTCCGTCGATAATCGATGCATGGTTTAACTCATCAGAAATAATCGCTGAATCGGCACCTAAAAGTGGCTCGAAAACTCCACCGTTTGCATCAAAACAGGCACAATATAAAATCGTGTCTTCAGTTCCCAAAAACTCAGAAACCTTTTCTTCCAACTCTTTGTGAATGGATTGTGTTCCGCAAATAAAACGCACTGAAGAAAGTCCAAATCCCCAATCGTTCATAATATCCTGAGCAGCTTTAACCACCTCCGGATTATTTGCAAGTCCCAGGTAATTGTTAGCACAAAAATTCAGCACCGACTCACCGGTCGACACTGCAATTTCAGAACTTTGCGAAGTCGTAATGATACGTTCACTTTTATATAATCCCTGCTCTTTTAATTCTTCAAGCGTGTTTCTTAGGTCGTTCTTAATTTTTCCGTACATGATTTCAATTGTTTGTTAAACCAATACACAAAGTAATGGAAAGCAATAGTATTAAACATTGATAAAAGGCAGATTATTATGAATCGCACTTCTATCGGCATCGGGAAACACAATCATTAAAATCTTCTATCTTTGCACCGAATAAAAAAACGACAGAATGAGCGACAAAAAAGTACGGGTACGATTTGCCCCAAGTCCAACCGGGCCGTTGCATATGGGCGGCGTGCGAACAGCTTTATTTAATTACCTGTTTGCAAAAAAACACGGTGGCGAATTTATACTCCGAATTGAAGATACCGACCAAACCCGTTTTGTTCCGGGTGCCGAAGATTATATTATCGAAAGTTTGAACTGGTGCGGATTAACACCGGTTGAAGGCCCTGGAATTGGTGGAGATTTTGGCCCATACCGTCAGAGCGAACGGAAAGAGCTGTATAAAAAATATGCCGACCAGCTGGTAGAAAGCGGCTGGGCGTATTATGCATTCGACACTCCCGAGGAAATTGATGCTTTGCGTAAAGATGCCGAAGCCAACAAAGAAACTTTCTCGTACGGAATTGCCACCCGCGACAACCTGAATAACTCGCTCAAATTATCAGCAGAAGAAGTTCAGCAAAAAATAGCAGCAGGCGAAGCTTATGTAATTCGTTTTAAAATGCCTGCGGATACCGACGTTTCGGAAGACGATCTTATTCGTGGAAACGTAACTTTTAACACCACAAAAAGTCTCGACGACAAGGTGCTTTTTAAATCGGATGGTATGCCGACTTACCACCTTGCCAACGTGGTTGACGATCATTTGATGGAAATCTCGCACGTTATCCGTGGTGAAGAATGGTTGCCATCGATGCCACTGCACGTTTTATTATACAAAGCGCTGGGTTGGGAAGAAACCAAACCACGTTTTGCCCACCTTCCGCTGATTTTAAAGCCTGTTGGAAAAGGCAAACTCAGCAAACGCGATGGCGACAAACTGGGATTCCCGGTATTTCCATTGTTGTGGACTGATCCTAAAACCGGTGACGTTTCGCGCGGATACCGCGAAGACGGTTATTTCCCTGAGGCATTTATCAACCTGCTGGCCTTATTGGGCTGGAACCCGGGAACAGAACAGGAATTTTTCTCGCTGGAAGAGCTGGGAGAAATCTTTAGTTTGGAGCGCGTAGTGAAATCGGGATCACGTTTTGATCCTGAAAAAGCCAAATGGTTCAACAAACATTATTTCCAGGAGAAATCGGTTGAGGAACTTGCAGAATTATTCAAACCAGTTTTGGCCGGAAAAGGTGTGGAAGCCAGCGATGAAAAAGTAAATGCGGTAGTTGCAGAGATTAAAGAACGTTGCGAATTTGTTGCCGAATTGTGGGACCAAAGCAGCTACTTTTTTGTGGCTCCAGCCGAGTACGACGCAAAAACAGTGAAAAAACGATGGAAAGAAAATACATCAAGTCAGCTGACTGAAATTGTAAACGCTTTTGAAACGGTTGAAAGTTGGAAAGCTGATTCGATAAAAGAAGTTTTCTCAGCCTTTATGACTGAAAAAGAATGGGGATTTGGAGCCATTATGAATCCGCTGCGTTTGGCACTTGTTGGAGGAAATATGGGTCCCGACCTGTTTGTTATTTGCGAGCTACTGGGTAAAGACGAAAGCATTGCCCGCATAAAAACAGCCATAGAAAACATTTAAGGTTTAAATCCCGGCAGGCTTTACTATCAACATTATAAAATATTGAAACTGAGTTTCAATTTCTGAAGTTAAATTGTGATAAATCATGAATTTAAGTGTTCGATTATCTATGCAACTTTTGTCTTCAAGCCAGACGGGCTCTTTCTTTTCCATTCGATGAAAAGTAAGTCCCGATTTTATCGGGATCAAAAAATAACCTTTGCGTTTTTTCAATGAAGCGGGTTAGCCCGACTGACGGATTTTTGACGAGCCCGCTCCAGAGTTGCCTTGAGGTCCGCCTTCGAGAAAAAGCGTGAAGAAAATAAATGGAGAGAACGTTAATAAATCAAGTCTGTTTGACGCTCGTTAGACCTGAGGAACGAAGGGCTAAAAGGAGGAGTTTCTTGATTTTAGTGAAAGGAATTTATTTTTAGCTTTTTATCGTCAGCGGTGGCTTTTTTGAATCCTTTTTCAGCTATAGGAAAAAGGATTTTCTGTCTGAAAAGACAAGAACTAATTGCCACTTCAAAGTGCTACGGTTATTCGAAGAATATTTGCAACCCAAATAAATAAAAACAAAAAACCGGCTTAATTAAGCCGGTTTTTTTGTAATCAGATCTCACTCTACATTACTTTTTCTTTTTCTTCATAAAAAAGAAAACAGCCGCCGCGATAACTACAACTGCAACAACAATAATGATTACAGTTGAGTTTGAACCTGAAGCTTGCTCAACTCCGGTTAGCGGAGCCTCTTCCAAGTACGAACTGTCCTGAGCACCCAAATTGTCAATGTATGTTCCCTGGTCTTGCGCCATTAGCAACATTGTTGGTAAACTCAAAATGAACAATCCGATCATTGCAATTACTCTCTTCATTTTTCTAAATTTTTAAATTCGTATTACTTATTTAATTTCTCTTTCACTTTCTTTAATAGCGGTGCCGCATTTTTGTAGCGCGGATTCACTTCTATCAACTCATTTAAAACCGCATAACTTTCGTCGAACTTGCCTTGATCGAACAATTTTTGCGCCTCGATCAAATACAACGGCTCGTAATAACGATGTATTGCTCTGCCGCCCTCCAACAATTCGTCAAGTTCGGCATACTTGCGTTGCGCCAGTTTCAAATTCGCCAAATTTACAAACATCCAAACATTATTGGGGTCGGTTTCCAGTTCCTTTTTTAATAAGATTTCAGCTTCATCCCATTGTCGGTGTTTCAACAGGTCTATCCCTTTAAAATCATCTTTCGATTGCCTTTCCAGCAAAACCACCAGCGGATTTCCTTTGTGATAAAAAGTCTTTACAATCCGTGTTGATTGCCAGGTATCGTTCTTCAGCAAATACGGATGAATATAATTCACACCAAACAATGCATAATCCCAATCTGCCGAACTACGTTCAAGGTAGCGCGTATATTGAAAATCAATGTTCGGTATCTTCTCGAAATAATTCGGCAACTGGCAATTCATAGCAACTTTGGCTTTTTCATCACCAATTTCGGTGATCAGGAAATCCGTTGCCTCCTTCATTCCATGGAAATAATAATCGTATTCGTAATTACTCCAGGCCGCCTTATTTCCTCCCGAAATAGCATTGAAATAAATATAATCTGCCGGAAAGGTTTTCGCCTGATGTTGAAATGGTAAGATCATCAAAACAAAAAACAGGGCCACGGCCGGAACTTTCACTGTCTTTCTGATGTCCGTTTTTATGAATTGAAACAAACCACTAACGGCCAAAACAACCAGTACCGGAACTACAAACAACATCTGCCGAATCCCGCTGTACAAGTTCGATCCGATAACAATTACATAGGCCACCGGGAAAAGCAGCGTAAAAAACACGAACAACTCAATAATGAGTTGTTCGCTTAACGGTTTAGAAAATTTATAGGTTAAAAAGGCTACAAAGTATAGAGTCCCGAGTAGAATAAACTCGGGTGTTGCTATCAAAATCCATTTTACGAGGTAATTCCACGGTAGCGATGAACTCCAGATTACCTCGCCTTCGAACAACTGTTTAATGCTGATTTTGTAATGCTCCATCACCGACAAACTTTCGAGCGGATAACGCACCACATCCTGCAAGGCATAGGGCCAGAATAATAGTCCGAGGAAATAACCTGCGAGCACTATTACCAGCCACTGGCCCATTAACCTTACAAAACAAGATTTAGTTGAAACGATATATTTAAGTAAAAAAGGCTTCGAAAGAATGATAACCACAATTCCCAATCCCAGGTAGGCGAAAAGGATCAATCCACCAATTCGCACCGAACAGGTAAAAGCGATGGCCAATCCCAGACCGATCACCGTTTTCCAGTTCACTTTCGGGAATTGTTTTAAATATTTTATGATGAAATAAATGCCGGCAACATAACCTGCCGCAAATGGGATGTCTTTTAAGTTGCCAAATGCCTGTCCGAACAAACGCGGCGTGAGCATTAGCGATAAAACTACAATTGCTGCCACCCAGTATGAACCGGTAATTTCTTTACCGAGAAGACCTGCAAAAACTAGCAGCAAAAAGAAAAATACAGCTCCTGTAAAATGTCGTGTCAGAAATTCATTTTCGATGGAAAACACGCGGTTGATGAGTGCTGTGAGATTATCAACCGACTGACCGTAATATTTTAAGTTGTCAACAGGCGTATCAAGGCACGATGCATCTTCACCACCGGTGTAATACCAATTTACCACACGTTTGGCATGCGGGTAATGCAACATTTCATCGACATTAACGGCCGCTTTTGGCGCTAACGACAGCAGAATCACAGCAGCCACAAACAAGCTGATGCGAAACACATTGCGTGCCGTTAATATGTCGACTAATTTATTCATAAACCTCCTTCACCAGGTAAACCGGACGTTTTTGCACCTCTTTGTAAATGCGGTATATATATTCGCCAATGAGCCCCAAAAAAGTAAGCTGCACCGATCCAAAAAAACTGATTGCCAAAAAGGTAGACGACCATCCGGTTGGAGCCAAACCTGTAAACTTTGAAATCAGCGTATAAATAATTGCCAGTAAAAACACAAGAACGCCCAGCAATCCCAGATACAAACATAGTTTTATGGGCCATTTCGAGAACGAATAAATGGCATCTGCCGCCAGCGCAAACAGTTTTTTGCTGGTCATTTTGGGCTGGCCTTCAGCTCGATCCGGACGTTCGTAAACAATGGTATCGTGCTGAAAACCGATAAAATTCCGGATGCCCGGGAAATAACGATTTTGCTCGGTAAACTTCAAAATGGCCGAAACTGCTCTGCGGCTCATAATGCAAAAGTTACCGGCCTGCTCCAACTGCTGCTCTTCCGAAACATTACGGAAAACTTTATGAAATACATTGATGTAAAAGCGCTTGCTTAACTTTTCGCCACGCTCCGAGCGAACTGCCGAAACTACATCGCCTTTAGTTTCCAGTATTTTTTGGTAAAGCTCTTCTATCAATTCCGGCGGATCCTGCATATCGCCATCCATAACCACCACAAACTCGCCTTTGGTATATTCCAAACCGGCAGCAATGGCAGGCTGCAATCCAAAATTTCTTGACAACGACACTACTTTCAACTCCGGCTTCTCAGCTTTCATCTCCAGAAGCTGTTGAAGTGTATCGTCTGCACTTCCGTCGTCAACACACACCACTTCGAAAGCTTCGCCCAAAGTCATCAGGTTATGGTGCACTTCGTTTATCAGCAGCGATAAAACGGCACTTTCGTTAAATAATGGTATGACAACAGATAGTTTCATTCAGTTTTATGCTTTATGTTGAGTTCCCTGTTTTGGTACCGGAAATTCCATATCAACCGGGCCCATTTCATACTTCTTAGGTCCCAGTTTTTCGTTCGAAGTCATCATCTCTTCCCAGTTTACTTTTTGCCCTGTGTATGCTGCAGTTCTTCCCATAACTGCGGTCAATGTAGACTCTGCAGTGCGGTGTGCCTCAACAACCGGCTTGTTTGTACGGATAGCAGTTACCAGGTGAATGTGCTCCTGCACGTATGGCGAAACCGCTACAACTCCGGTAGAACGGCCGTCTTTATTTTTCGGATATTCGTAGGTCCATTTCACCGAACCATCGTGATTGAAGACCGTATTTTTACAGTTGGTGTAACCTTCGGTTCCCATAATCACTTCCCCAAGTTGGTTCGCACAACCATCAATCTGGCGCGAAAAACTGTGCGATGAAATACCATTTCCGAAGTCGAAATCGATGCTAAAGAAATCGTACTGATCGCCTGTTAATCGGCGGTGACGTCCGCCAAAACCGATAGCCGATTCGGGAGTTTTTCCCATAAACCAGTTTACAATGTCGATGTTGTGCACGTGCGTATCCAAAATATGATCGCCACCTAACCAACAGAAGCTGTTCCAGTTACGCAGCATATATTCCATGTCGCTCCAACCTTCTTCGCGGGTGCGGAACCAAACATGCGATTGTAACCAATACGCTTTTGCAGATACCAGTTCACCGATCGCTCCCGAAGCTACCTGACGATAAGTTTCATTATAATCGCGACTATGGCGACGTTGTGTTCCGGTAATAACCGACAAGCCCATGCTCTCGGCCTTTTTTGCTGTGGCCATTATCTGGCGCGCTCCAACCGGATCAACACAAACAGGTTTTTCAAGAAATACATGCTTTTTTGCCTGCACCGCAGCATCAAATTGCATTGGCCGGAAATGTGGAGGTGTAGCCAAAATTACTACATCCAAATCTACATCCAGCAGACTTTTATAAGCGTCGAATCCCCAGAAACAATTGGCTTCCGGCACTTCAACGCGTTGTTTTAACAATTTATCGCGGCAATCCCAAACCTTATCTTCAAACACATCGGCAAGTGCCACCAGGTGCAAACCATGTCCTGCAGCCAAAAAGTTCAACGCAGCGCCGGTTCCCCTGTTTCCGCATCCTACCAAACCTACTTTCAAATCCTTTCCATCAGGAGCCTGATCAAGCAAAGGGGGAAATTCGTAATCAACCTCTTTTGTCGTGTTTTTGCAAGAACTCAGTGCATTTAAACCAATTACTCCGGCAGCACCAATTAATGCTGATTTCTCCAGAAAATTCCTGCGTGATAGTTGATCTTTACTCATTGTATTTCGTTTTAATTTTTTTCAGTTGTAAACATTTCGTCATTGTACTCGCAAACCACCCTAAAACCAACACTTTTGGTATCAGAATACCACCAAATACTTTTTGGGATTTGCGGATCGGTTACTAACCATGCGTCGGTCCTGGTGAAATCGCGGGCTGCCACACGCAAGTCTTTTGGCGAGTTCCGGAACGAACCTCCACGAACCACATGTTCCATTCCATTTCGCGGTCCTCTTGGATTTTTCACCACACCTTTTGGATATTTTCCATACACCTGCGGATCGTAATAATCGAGACAGAATTCAGCCACGTTACCCAACATATTTTTCAACCCGAAAGGATTGGCCTCAACCGCATCGGGTTGCTGGGTTTTATTCGGGCTATTCAAGTGCGATATCACATATTGGTTGATGACTTCTTTATTGCTGCCAAATAACTTCTTGATAAAACCATCGGCTTCAAAATCTTTTGGCGACCCCTCGAAGAAATATGGCATCTGTGTACCACCGCGTGCTGCATATTCCCACTCCGCTTCGGTTGGCAGACGATATTTTCTACCTGTTTCTTGCGTTAACCATCTACAATAAGTTTCAGCAGCGTGATGACTCATAGTAATAGCCGGGCGTGTTCCTTTTCCCCAGCCCTGATCAGGCGCTCCCCACGGTGGTGTTGCACCTGAAACGCCATCGGTTTCTTCATCAATTTCTACAGCTTCTTTTCGTCCTTGTGAGCCGGTTGCAGTGAAAAAGGCCAGATATTCATTCCACGAAACTTCAATTTCTGCCATCCAGAAATTACCAACTTCCACATCGCGCACCGGACCTTCATCTCTTTCGCGATAAGGTTCATCTGCCGGGCTTCCCATTTTAAACTGACCACCGGGAATGGCAATCATTTTAAATGATACCGCTGTTCCGGGAATCTGTTCTTCAAATGTTTCGAAAGCTTTTACTTCAGCAGGCTCGTTGAAAATTTCTGTCGGATCTACGGTTTCTTCCAGTCCAACCAGCAAGTTGGTTTCGCCTCGGTAATGGCCAACATCATGATGGCACTGCATACACGAGTTATTCTCCGGATCACGGATGTATTTTATATGTTGCAAAGAACCTTGCTCATTTAGCGTCGACGGAAACATATTAGTATGACATTTCACACATCCATCTTCGTAAACAAAATGTTTTGAAGCTTCAACCGAACGTTTGGCCTCCCAATCAATTTCTTCGGGATCCAAAGTCAGGTAGGCATACAAATCATGAAATCCATGATAAGCTTTTCGGGTTAAAAAACGTGCGGTTTGATCTTCAGGCGGTAAATGGCAATCAACACATTTGGTAGAAACACCGCTTGAGGTGTTATGATGAACTGATAATTTCCAACTGGTTTCGGCATGTTCGTGAACATGACATGAATTACAAAAATCGTTTGTTGAAGTATAATCTACTGTCTTATTAAATAACAGTAAAAAGAGTATAACACTCAGTCCCCCCGCAATAAACAGCATGTAGTGTTTGCGTTTAATCGTCTTATCAGTCATTCGTCGTCAATTTGAGCGGCAATAATACGCGCGCGCAATTAGCTGGTTCTTAATATTTGTGCTAAATGTGTCTTAACGACGTCTTAATTTCATCTTAATTTATTTTGTAACTAATTGATTGAAAAGCGTTTTAAGAATTACATTTTTTATTGAAAAAAATATCGATTTACGTATATTTTAATATATTTGGACTGAAAATAATATCAAATTAAGGACATTATCATTCCAGTTAGAAGACCATATAAGATGCTGCTTAAGATTAGACTAAGGCTATTCTTATTGCTTTTTGCAGGTATTGCGTTTTGCCTGACAGGCAGAGCCAATGATTTTGGCGACAACTCCTTTTTGATAGGCCAGTTAACACCCGCCGAATACCAAAACAACCGACTTTTCGATTTTATAAAAGACAACAACTGGACCGGGATTGAATTATCAGTTGATTTTGATGAAAAAGGAATACATCTGCAAAACAGTAATGCTCCGTTCTCAGATATTCTTGAAAAAATAGAACTATTGCTACAAGAGGAAGAATCCAAAATTATTCCGGTATTCATCAACTATTCGGGCAATGTACGTGTGCTGGATTCGGTAATAAACGCAAGCAGCCTGACGAATCAGATATTTTATTTACCGCAAGGAGAAAAGTGGCCATCGATAGAATATCTGGTGCAAGCCAATCGCAGAGTGATATTTTTTGTAGAAGGCGAGTTGCAAAACGAAAGCCGGATTCTTCACGAAACATCCAACTATGCTTTGGAAATTGGAGCCAGCCAGATCACACCGAATTCTGCCATTCTGAAACGAGAATCGAACATTAACAAAGAGCTTTTCAAAATCAGTAATTTCGACCGTTTGCCGATCGGCGTTTCCACTTCGTTGGTAAACCGGAATTTATACCCCGAATACATTAACTTTTTGCTGGAGAGCTGGACAAAATACGGCAAGAAACCCAACTTCCTTTTTGTTGAAAAGAGCATTTACAATTTTGGATTTATCATTGAACAGTTGAATTCATTTGAAGCAGTAAAAGGCCAGGTACGGACAGTTGGGAAAAACTTTGATCGCGTATTCTGGAAAAATGCCGAAACCCTGATCACCGGCGGGAAATTCAGCTTTCCTATTCGCGGTGGTGAGGAAATGATATTAACGCCCTTTGTTCCGGGTTTTAGTTTAACACCCTCGCAACTAACCATCACTGCCGAAATGGTGAAACCCGAACAATATTCCATATTGGCAACTCCACTCGATCTTAACCGGCGTTTGATGGCCAGTTTCCATTTCGAGAATGAATTGGCTGATGTGGTGAATCCCGAACGGACTTTCGATGGAAACGGCTTCACCTTTAGCCAGGATATTGATCGGGGAAACGTGCTTCGTTTGCCGGAAAATGCCAATGTAAATCTTGGCCATCCCGAGCTTTACGGCCTGCCCAACAGTAGTTTTACCATTAGCTGCTTTGTAAAATTTATTGATATTCTGGAATTTGGCGACAACGCAATCCTCGGAAACGACGAGCAAGGTTACCGCAGAGGACTTCACCTGGTATTACGCTCGGGGCATCCCTATTTCGGACTTTGGGCGAACGATTTTATGTCGGACGAGTTACTGGAAACCAACAAATGGTACCACCTCACATGGCGTTATATTTTGGAAACCGGCCAGCAAGCCATTTTTGTTAACGGCCAGTATGTTGGCGGCTCCGACGGCCATCCACCCTATTCCGGCACCAACGACATTTTTATCGGTAGTGCCCTCTCTGGAGGAGCGAGTCTTAGAGGATATATCGACAACCTGTATATTTGGAACCGCCCGCTGGGTAACGAAGAAATAAACCGGCTGGCACTCGATGAAGAAATCACATACCAATCGGCAGAAACCCCTGCCACGCTATTGTCGACTAAAACCATCGTCGCCATTTTAGCTTCTCTGGCCTTTATTTTCCTGGTGTTAATTTTCATTCTGTTGCGAAAAATGAATGCACGAAAACATTCAATTTTAGTCAACAAACCTGAAACACCGACAAAGAACCAGGTTCAGCTTTTTGGCGAATTCAAAGCGATCAATAACAATAACGAAGACGTTACCGATCTTTTCACGCCAAAAGTGCGCGAACTGTTTATTTTCACACTTATCCACAGCATGAAAAATGGAATCGGGGTGCCTATTCCGGATGTTAACGAAACGCTGTGGTATGGAATTGAGGATAAAAAGGTGGCCAACAACCGCGCGGTTACACTCAACAAATTGCGCAAGATTCTGGCACATTTCAGCAAGGTTGAAATTACTTCTCAAAATGGCTACCTACACTTAAATCTCTCTGAAGACTTTTTCTGCGATTATGTGGAAGCTTTTCAGCTCTGTAAAATTCCACAGGGAATGACGCGGCAACAGTTGCAATTGTTTTTCCATTTGGTAAAAAAAGGCCGGTTGTTAAAAGGTGTCGACTGGCCATGGCTCGACGAAGTGAGAGGATTTACCGGGAACCAGGTGATTGACAATCTGTTAAAACTGGCATCCGATTACAAAAAAGAGAATAAGCCGAAAGAAGTTGAGAAGGTTTCGCAGCGAATTTTAGATTACGACGACCTGAATGAAGAGGCGCTTTATCTGCAAATCTGGGCTTTACAGAAAGCTAATAACTCGCATTTAGCGAAGTTCAATTTCGAGATTTTCTGTACTAAATATGAAAAAACAATGGGCGAATCCTACGCCTTAAGCTTTAAAGAATTCACCCATCATTACGCCGATCAGTTATAAAAATCGGCTTATTTTCTACGCACCTTTTCAGCATGCTCCAACTCCACAGAGAAGTGGCGCATTATTGGCGCTTCCTTTTTAATCCGGTAACCGTGATCAATCTCTTCGCGTCGATCGAAGATATTTTTTAATGCCACGGCCACAACATCCATATGATTATTGGTGTATGTACGGCGCGGAATCGCCAAACGCAACATTTCCAGTTTCGGATAGCGGTTTTCGCGCGTTTTAGGGTCACGATCTGCCAGCAATGTTCCTACTTCTACACCGCGAACTCCTGCCTCAAGGTACAACTCGATAGCGAGTGTTTGTGCAATGTATTCCTCCTTCGGAACGTGTCCCAGAAACTTCTTGGCATCAACAAAAACAGCATGCCCGCCAATGGGTTTCTGCACCGGGATTCCCCATTCCATCAACTTGTTCCCCAAATAGGCAACCTGCTGAATACGATTTTCAAGGTAATAACCGGTTGTTACTTCATCCAAACCAACAGCAAGTGCATTCATATCGCGACCGGCCATTCCGCCGTAAGTATTAAAACCCTCGAACATGATATTATAAACCGAAGCCTGTTTTAGCAACTCTTCGTCTTTCATGGCAATAAAACCACCGATATTTACAATGCCGTCCTTTTTGCTGCTCATGGTCATGGCATCGGCATACGAGAACATTTCAGCCACAATTTCTTTAATCGTGCTGTTACGATACTCGTCTTCACGTTGTTGGATAAACCAGGCATTTTCGGCAAAACGTGCCGAGTCAAACACCACTTTTATTCCGTATTTTTTCGACAATGCATGTACATCGCGTAGGTTTTGCATCGACACCGGCTGCCCACCCGAAGTATTGCAGGTGACCGTTACAATTACCATCGGAATTTGCTCAGCCGGATGTGTTGAATAAACGGCTTCCAGCTTTTCCAAATCGATGTTCCCCTTAAACGGATGCAGGGATTCAGTATCAAAAGCCTCGTCGATAGTGCAATCAACAGCCGATGCTTTTCGGTATTCAATGTGGCCTTTTGTGGTATCAAAATGACTGTTACCGGGCACCACATCATTTTCTTTTACCAGAACTGAAAACAAAACATTCTCTGCAGCACGCCCCTGATGCGTTGGCAAAAAGTAATCGAAACCAAGAATGTTTTTAATCGCGTCTTTTAAATGATAATACGACGATGATCCGGCATAACTTTCGTCGCCGGTCATAATTGCGGCCCACTGATTCTGGCTCATAGAGCCCGTTCCGCTGTCGGTCAACAAATCAATAAAAACCTGCTCACTCCGTAAATTAAAAAGGTTGTAGTTCGCATTTTTTATCCACTCTTCGCGCTGTTTGCGCGTACTTTTATAGATGGGTTCCACCATCTTAATTTTATATGATTCTGCAAATGGTAATTCCATAATTCTTTTTTTGATGGACAGATTTTCATTTAAAACACAAGGAAAAAATCTATCCGAAATAATACTAAAATGATATAGGACGTCATTCCGAACTTGATTCGGAATCTAATTTTAAAGATGCTGAAACAAGTTCAGCATGACGAAAACAATGAATTACAGAATAGCGTAAGCGTCCCTGTTTTTGATATTCAGGAAGCTTCGGTTGTGGAGGTAAATAGCCATTAAAAATTTAATCATGACCTTGTGATTTTACTACGCTACAAATTTAATGTGCCTGAACGGATTTGCAACACGATAAATATCAGTTTTAACCAATTTTAAATCCTCGTGTGTAATAAATGCCTAATTTTGCGGCAAATAAGAAAAAGAAATTGAAAATGGGAGACTTAGCATTTGAAGCAGTTATTTTCGACATGGACGGTGTAATTACGAAAACCGCCATTACGCATGCTGCGGCATGGAAGAAAATGTTCGACGAATACCTGCAAAAACACGCTGAAGAAACAGGGGGAATATTTAGAGAATTTACACAAAGCGATTATTTAGCTTTTGTTGATGGAAAACCGCGTTATAAAGGAGTGGCATCGTTTTTAGAGTCGCGAAAAATTATCATGGAACTTGGCGATCCTTCCGATGCACCGGGAATGGAAACCGTATGTGGCTTGGGTAATCGCAAAAATGAAGCTTTTAATGAAGTAATTGCACGTGATGGAGTTGAGGTTTATGAATCGACAGCACAAATGTTGAACGATTTGAAGGAGGCCGGCATTAAACTGGGCGTTGCATCATCGAGTAAGAACTGCGCACCGGTTTTGGAAGCTGTTGACATGCTAAAGATGTTTGGCGCCCGCGTTGACGGTGTTGTTTCGGCTGAACTTGGATTACACGGAAAACCAGAACCGGATATTTTTACCACTGCCTGCGATATGCTGGAATCGACTCCGGCAAAATCCATTGTTGTTGAAGATGCTGTTTCGGGAGTTCAGGCCGGAGCGAAAGGCAAATTTGGTTTAACACTTGGCATAGCCCGAGAAAACAACGAAAAAGAACTAGCTGAAGGAGGTGCCGATTTTGTTGTAACCGACCTTGAAGAAGTTGGCGGCATTTCAGGATTAAACGAACTGTTTGTAAAGAACAATAAATAATATAAGGTGAATTTTACCCCTAAATCCTCCCGATTATAATCGGGACAAGCTCTAAAGGGGACTTGCCCAGCTCCCCTTTAGGGGCCGGGGGTAAATAAAAGAATGATTAATTAACCAACATTGACATAGGAGGTCAAATCATTGAATGAAAGACTAGTGATTTGACCTTACTTTTTTGTTACTCCACCCAGCTCCTGCACACTTTTTCGCAGAAAATCGCGCGTATAGTAATCTTCATCTACTACTTCTCCATTCCACACTGCAATATCCAAATCAATACAACGTGGTCCGAATTTTGGCCCAGTCCGGTCGCGCCCCATCCTGTCTTCAATTTGTTTGAGCATCTTTTTCAGATCGGTCTGCTCTAAATCCGTGCTAATTTTAACCGCTCCATTAGTGTAATCAGGTTGGTCCTCAATTCCGATAGGTTTGGTCTTTATCATAGTCGATACCTGAAGCACATCCACCTCTCCTTTCAGGATTTCGAGCATTTTGGCGATATTCTCGTCTGCGTTAATGTTTGAGCCGATGCCAACTATTACAATGTTGATGCTCTCACTCGAAGTGAGGGTATCAATAAGCCCCTCATTATTTATTAACTCATAATCAATAATCTGTCCTTTTCTCATTCCTAAGTAATCTCGTGCAGAGGAAAACTTCCAATCTTCCACCTTTCTCACTAATTGTGAATAAACCGGATTATTATGAACATACTGAACGCAAGCTTCCAGGTAAGTTTTTCCTTCGAAGAGGTTAACTTTTGTTCCAAAAGCAGTATCCCAATAAGCTGGCTCAATTACTACCTCATCAATCAATACTTTAGCTTTGGTATGTTTCTGAAACAATGATCCTGAAATACCTTCTTGCTTCTGAATTGCCCGGGTATACGATCTCAATAAAATTCCGATAGACTGATTAAGTGTTCTGTTTTTCGTTTTAGTGATATCCTCACTCAGAGTTAGGGTATCACTAATCGTAAGATTATGTACATAAACAACCCAATGGAAATGATTCGGCATTAAACACCACGCGACAACAGAAACGTATGGCAAAAGATGCTCTTTCATTTTGGTGAGAAAAAAGAAATAGTTTTCCTCTTTGAAGAAAATCTGCGACGAGTTATTTCCCCTGTTATAAATGTGATAGTAGAATCCGGGCTGAATATCCATGTTATTTCATTTTATGCCAGTGATAACCTCACTTTGAGTGAGATCATCACGATTTACGAGAAGCCTCCATTTCCATCGATACCGATTCAGCAAAACGCAAGGCATGTGGTTTGTCCACTTCAACACGGGCCCACGTTACTTTTTCGTCTTCCATTATGGTATCGAGTATGCGCTTGGTAAGCACTTCCAGTAGTTTGAACCGTCCCTCCTGAACCAACGCAATTATTTTTTTGGTGATCACTTTATAGTTGAAAATGTCTTCGGGTTCGTCCGACTCTAAGGCCGATTCAGGAATATCAGTCTCAATCTCAAGGTTGATTACCACATCCTGTTTATTCACCAATTCTTCAGGATTAAACCCGATGTAGGTTCTGATTAGCAAATCTTTTATGCGTATTTTAGCCATACTTAACGATTTTTTCCAAGGTTTTCGCCACCGTCGGCAAACAGCAGTTGCCCGGTCAGGTGATCGTTTTCCAAAATATAATCCAAACTTTTCAAAATAGGTTCCACTCCACCTGGTTTTTTCATCGGAATCCCCTGTGCCAACTTGTCCAGGTAATCTTCATTTTCGTCTTCAGGAGGCAGTGTAACACCGGGAGCAATAGCATTTATCCGAATATCGGGGGCAAATTCCAAAGCTGCCATTTTCGTGAGTTCCCAAAGTGCCTTTTTTGAGATGGAATAAGCTGCAAAATTAGATGTATTTGCAGTTATGCGTGTATCGACAAAATTTATGATGTTGCCCGTTTTGAAATAATTAGCAAAGTCGCGGATAAGAAAAAACGGAGCTTTTAGGTTCACATCCAACTGCGAATCAAAAAGCTCAACTGACGTGACGTTCAGATAGCCACGATTAAATACCGAAGCATTATTAATTAGCAGATCAACCTTGATTTTTTCAGCTGCAAGTTTTGGAATCAATCCGACCACTTCATCGGTTTCAGCGAGATTGGCTTGTATTGCTTTAAATTCCTGGTCAGGATATTTTGCTTCAAGTCCGGCAACCAACTCATTCGCCCCTTTTGCCGAAGAGTTGTAATGTACTATAACATTCCAGCCCTTTTCTGCCAGGTGTTCTGTTAACGACCGGCCAATACGTTTTGATGCTCCTGTTATTAAAGCTGTTCGTTTCATTCTGAAAAGTTAGCTATTTTTATTAGAAGAACAGGACTGTTAGACTTATGTTCACAAAAAAAGGCCCGTAAAACGGACCTTTTTAAAAACACTATATGGTTTTTCTATTTGCTGTACGAATTCAATTTACTCAGGTATTTTCCGATAATATCAAACTCAAGGTTGATAACCGATCCCACTTCAAAGGTGTGGAAATTGGTTACTTCCTGCGTGAAAGGAATAATAGCCACCTGGAAAGAATTGTCTTTTGAGTTTACCACAGTAAGGCTTACACCATTAACCGTTACCGAGCCTTTTTCAACGGTCATATAACCTTGTTTGGCTTTGTCCAAGTCAAACTCGTATTCAAAAGTATAATACCAACTTCCGTCGGCTTCCTCAATTTTTACACACTTTGCGGTTTGGTCAACGTGACCTTGTACAATGTGACCATCCAAACGGCCATTCATCATCATACTACGCTCCAAATTCACTTTCGATCCTACTTCCAACAGGCCAAGATTCGATTTAATAAGCGTTTCCTTAATGGCTGTAACTTTGTATTTCTTTTCGGCTTTGTCTACCCAAACCACAGTTAAACAAACACCATTGTGCGATAAACTCTGGTCAACTTTCAGCTCGTCGGCAAACGAACAGGTCAATGTAAAATGTACATTCTCCTGGTCTTTTTCAACGGCTACAACTGTACCGTATTCTTCTACAATTCCTGAAAACATAGCTTTATATTTTGATTAGCGAATTTCGATTAACGATTCTATTCTTCTTCTACATTCGTTAATCATTATTCAACATTCATAATTCATTTAACACTCCACTCCACACCATCTTTGGTGTCTTTTAACTCAATACCAATGGCGTTTAATTCGTCACGAATTTTATCAGCAGTACCCCAATCTTTATTGGCTTTAGCGTCTTTCCGAAGATTAATGAGCAACTCAACAGCGCCACCCAATACTTCATTGTTTCCGCTTCCTGTTTCGCCTTCCTCTTTTAATCCAAGCACATCAAAAACCACTGCTTTGTAAAATTCTTTCAAATCCTCCAGATCAGCTGCTGAAATTTTCTCGGTACCGGCTTTTATCGAGTTGATCATTTTAACACCATCAAAAAGGTGTGCAATCGCGATCGGGCTATTCAGATCGTCGCTCAAGGCAGCAAAACATTTCTCTTTTAACGATGCAATATCAACTGTTGATGCTTCAGATGCAACTAATTCGCCCAATGTTTTTAAGGCAGACATCAAACGCTCCAATCCTTTTTCCGAGGCTTGTAAAGCTTCGTTCGAGAAATCGATGGTACTGCGGTAATGTGCCTGCAAAATAAAGAAGCGGATGGTCATTGGCGAATACGACTGCTCCAGAATTTCGTGCGTGCCGGTAAACAATTCATCCAAGGTGATGAAGTTACCCAGCGAGCGAGCCATTTTCTGGCCGTTAATGGTGATCATGTTATTGTGCATCCAGTAACGCACCGATTCTGTTCCGCGGCAAGCTGTATTTTGCGCAATTTCGCATTCGTGGTGTGGGAAAGTCAAATCCATTCCACCACCATGAATATCAAACTGTTCACCCAAATATTTTGTACTCATTGCCGAACACTCGAGGTGCCATCCCGGGAAACCATCACTCCAACGCGAAGGCCAGCGCATAATATGCTCGGGTGCCGCTTTTTTCCACAAAGCAAAATCAAAAGAGTTTTTCTTTTCATCCTGCCCGTCGAGTTTGCGGGTGTTGGTTTTTATATCATCAAGATTACGGCCCGAAAGTTTTCCGTATTTGTAGTCGTTGTTGTATTTCTCTACATCAAAATAAACAGATCCGTTTGCTTCGTAAGCGTATCCGTTTTTCAGAATACCCTCAATCACCTGAATTTGCTCGATGATATGACCAGAAGCACGCGGCTCGATACTCGGCGGAGTAACGTTCAGATCGTCCATGTTACGATGGAAAGTGTTCATGTATTTTTGAACCACTTCCATTGGCTCCAGCTGCTCCAAACGCGCTTTTTTGGCTATACGATCTTCGCCAACACCTTCCACCTCATCTTCCAGGTGACCAACATCGGTAATGTTGCGCACGTAACGAACTTTGTTTCCGAGGAAAGTAAGGTAACGATACAACAAATCGAAAGTGATAAACGGGCGGGCATGCCCCAAATGCGAGTTACTGTAAACCGTTGGCCCACATACGTATAAACCAACGCGACCTTCAACCAGCGGTTCAAACGCTTCCTTTTTTCGGCTCAGCGTATTATAGATATAAAGTTGACTCATAATTTTTCTGAAATCGTATGATTTTGCAAAGGTAAAACAAAATGGGTGATTTTGTGGCTGTTAGCAAATCCCTCTGCATAAAGGTAAACCGTACTTAACCTGAGGTTCTGTATGGCTAAACTGTTTGTTCCGCTTCAGCCTCTTCAGTTTCAGTGTTGCTAGTCTCGAGTTTGTTAAAATACTTGCGATAGAAAATCAAAATAGAAAAGATACCTACCGTAATTGCCGAATCGGCAACATTAAATACCGGACGGAAAAAGATAAACGGATTTCCTCCGATTTTTGGTATCCACTCGGGGTAGCGGCCTTCCAGCAGCGGGAAATAGAACATGTCGACCACTCTTCCGTGCAGGAAGCTGGAATAACCACCTTCAGCAGGAAATAAAGTAGCTACCTGCCCGTAGCTATGATTGAATATTATTCCGTAAAAAAGACTGTCGATAATATTCCCGATGGCACCGGCAAAAATCAATGCAATACAGGCCACAAAGCCAAAAGGCACGTCTTTTTGTTTGGCCAGTTTAAACAGGTACCAACCAATGGCCATTACCGCAACAATACGAAAAACACTCAAGAACATTTTTCCATATTCGCCGGCAAACTCGAAACCAAAAGCCATACCGTTATTTTCCACAAAATGAAGGATAAACCAATCTTTAAAGACCACAATCTCATCACCGATCGACAGGTTGGTTTTTATCCAGAATTTCAGAACCTGATCGACAATTAAAATGGAGAATATAATTATCAGTGACTTTACTGAACGCGACATATGCTAACCCTTTATAACAGAAATGCCCTTCGAAAATTCTATACAGCATTTTCGAAGAGCAATTCCAATTCTTTTTTTTTACTTACTATTTTCCTTGTTTCGCATCAATACTAAGTGTTGCATGAGGAACTGCACGCAATCTTTCTTTAGCTATTAACTTACCGGTATCGCGACAAATACCGTAGGTTTTATTTTCAATACGAATAAGAGCAGCTTGTAGGTGCTGAATAAATTTCAACTGACGCTGTGCTAATTTTCCGGCTTCCTCTTTAGAAAGGGTAGCAGCGCCCTCTTCCAATACTTTAAATGTAGGTGATGTATCTGAAATATCATTCCCATCACTCTGAGTAATCGAATTCTTGTACATTGTATAATCTTCCTGCGCTTTTTCAAGCTTATTCAGAATGATCGTTTTGAATTCCATTAACTCCTCATCAGAATATCTGTTTTTGTCTCCCATAATTCGTGGGTTTTTAAGTTCCTCTCTTTTTTCAACAAGGCCCTAAAGTAATAAAAAAGTCCATCTTTTTTATCGCCTGTTAACAATTATTTATATAACCTTTTCTATCTCAATTTTAGCGGTTACATCTTTGTCGATCTCGACTTCGTTCGCCCCTGTTAAATCAGCCTCATCAACCAATTCAAGAACATCGGCAAGTGTCTGTGTACAAATATAATTTTTGTGGTTTTCAACCGCCACATTGTACTCTTCATGCTTTGCAATACGCAACTTAATCCGATCGGTTACCTCAAAATCATTATCCTTTCGTAAGTTCTGTATTTTGTTGATAAATTCACGGGCAATACCTTCTTGTTTGAGCTCTTCCGAAAGATTGATATCCAACGCAATAGTCATCTGTCCTTCGGTGGCCACTGTCCATCCCGGAATATCTTCGGTTTGAATTTCTACATCGTCAAGCGACAGCATAATTTTCTCATCTGCCACAGTCAACTCATATTCACCGGTGCTTTCAAATGCCGAAATTGCATTCTGATCCAGCTGATTTACAGCTCCGGCAATTTGTTTCATCATTTTACCGTATTTCGGCCCCAGTGCTTTAAAGTTCGGCTTGATCTTCTTTTTGATCACCCCGGCAGTATCGGTTAAGAACTCAACTTCTTTAACGTTTACTTCTGCCAGAATAATATTCGACACGGCCTCGAATTGCTCTTTAAAGTGCGGATTCAACACCGGCACCATAATTTTAGCCAACGGTTGGCGCACTTTTAGCTTTTCTTTTCGGCGCAATGCCAAAATCATAGAAGAAGCTTTTTGCGCAATGGCCATCTTTTCTTCCAGATCTTTGTCAATCAATTCCTCTTTGTAAGCAGGGAAATCAACTAAGTGTACACTCTGGTTTTCTGCTTTCCCTGTTGCTTTATTCAAATCGTTGTAAAGCAAGTCGGCGTAAAACGGTGCAATTGGCGACATTAATTTTGACACCACTTCCAAACAAGTGTAAAGCGTTTGATAAGCCGAAACTTTATCAGTAGAGTACTCTCCACCCCAGTAACGTTTACGGCTTAAACGCACAAACCAGTTACTCAGGTTCTCGGTTACAAACTCCGAAATGGCACGGCCGGCGCGTGTTGGCTCGTAATTTTCGTAGCTGTCGCCCACTTCTTTAATCAGCGAGTTCAGCAAGGAAATAATCCAGCGATCAATTTCCGGACGTTGTTCTACAGGAATTTCTTCTTCGGCATATTTAAAGCCGTCGACATTGGCGTACAATGCGAAGAAATTGTAGGTATTGTAAAGTGTTCCGAAGAACTTACGTTTTACTTCTTCAACACCTTCGATATCAAATTTCAGGTTATCCCATGGCTGCGCATTGGTAATCATATACCAACGTAGCGGATCAGAACCGTATTTATCGATGGTTTCAAACGGATCGACTGCATTACCCAGACGTTTCGACATTTTCACGCCGTTTTTGTCGAGTACCAGACCATTTGAAATAATATTTTTAAACGCTACCGATTCATCGATCATTGTCGCAATAGCGTGCAATGTGAAGAACCAACCACGTGTTTGGTCAACACCCTCGGCAATAAAATCGGCCGGGAATACATCTTTAAAATTCTCTTTCCACTCGAAAGGATAATGGCGTTGTGCAAAAGGCATCGCACCCGAGTCGAACCAAACATCGATCAGGTCGGATTCGCGCTCCATTTTTTGTCCCGACGGTGAAACCAAAATGATATTATCGACATGTGATTTGTGCAGGTCGATCTTTTCGTAATTGGCTTTTTCGTAATCGCCAACTTTAAACTCAGCAAATGGATTTTCTGTCATAAATCCGGCTGCAACCGCTTTGTCAATCTCTGCCATCAGTTCTTCCATCGAACCGATACAGATCTCTTCCGAACCATCCTCAGTTCTCCAGATTGGCAGCGGAGTTCCCCAGAAACGTGAACGGCTAAGGTTCCAATCCACCAGATTTTCAAGCCAGTTTCCGAAACGTCCTGTTCCGGTCGACTTTGGTTTCCAGTTGATCGTGTTGTTCAACTCCACCATTTTGTCTTTAACGGCGGTTGATTTGATAAACCACGAATCAAGCGGGTAATACAACACAGGCTTATCAGTTCTCCAGCAGTGTGGGTAACTGTGAACGTGTTTCTCTATTTTGAATGCTTTATTCTGCTGTTTCAGCATTACCGAAATGTCGATATCCACTGTTGGAGCATCGTCATCCAGTTTATCGTCGTATTCGTTTTTCACCGAACGACCGGCAAACTCGTGATACGATTCGGTGTTTACATATTTCTCAACAAACTCCGGATCCAAATCGATAGTGGGGTAAAAACGTCCTTTTTTGTCAACCAAAGCCTGACGTTTTCCTTCGGTATCGATAACGATCAGCGGCGAAATTCCGTGTTGTTTTGCCACACGATCATCGTCGGCACCAAAAGTAGGCGCAATGTGAACGATTCCGGTACCATCTTCGATGGTTACAAAGTCGCCGGTAATTACCTCGAAAGCTTTTCCTTCAGGTTTTACCCAGTCGATCAGCTGCTCGTACTGAACACCTTTCAATTCTTCGCCGGTATATTCGGCCAGAACTTCGTATGGTATTTTTTTGTCGCCTGGTTTATAATCCTCCATTGCCAGCTCGGCATTTTTCGAGTTGAAATAAACAGGGAACAAGTCTTTCGCCAAAATCAACGTTACCGGATCTCCGGTGTACGGATTAAACGAACGAACTTTTACGTATTTAATATTCGGCCCAACACACAGTGCTGTGTTCGATGGCAATGTCCATGGAGTTGTTGTCCAGGCCAGGAAATACAAATCGGTTTCCAATCCTTCGAAAAGGAATTCCGACCGTTCGTTTCGTGTGGCTTTAAACTGGGCGATTGCTGTTGTATCTTTTACATCGCGGTAACATCCAGGTTGGTTCAGCTCGTGCGAGCTCAATCCTGTTCCGGCTGCCGGCGAGTACGGCTGAATAGTGTAGCCTTTGTACAACAAGCCTTTATTGTAAATTTGTTTCAGCAACCACCAAACCGACTCAATGTATTGGTTTTCGTAGGTAATATACGGATCATCCATATTCACCCAATAACCCATTTTACGTGTCAGTTCTTCCCACTCGCGAGTGTATTTCATCACCTCTTTGCGGCAGGCGTCGCTGTATTCTTCAACGGTAATTTTTTTACCTATATCGTCTTTTGTAATGTTCAGCGCTTTTTCAACGCTCAATTCTACCGGCAAACCATGCGTGTCCCAACCGGCTTTACGGTGCACACGGAAACCTTTCATGGTTTTGTAGCGGCAAAAAATATCTTTTATGGCACGCGCCATCACGTGGTGAATACCCGGCATTCCGTTTGCCGATGGCGGTCCTTCGTAAAATACAAATGTTTCGTGCCCTTCGCGGGTTGAAATACTTTTATGAAAGGTATCATCATTCTCCCAACGCGCAAGCACATCCTTGTTTATCTGTGCTAAATCTAACTGCTTATATTCCTGAAATTTATTACTCATAAGAATACCTTATAATCCACTGATTTTAAAAAACATGCAAATATAGAAAAATTTTGATGGGTGGCGAGGATGAAACAGGCCTTAATTAAAACGGACTAAAAAGCTAATTACAAATAATTTACATTGCAACACATAGCTTTTCGCAGCCATTTGCCCAGCACTGTAATTTGCTGACTAATAGCGTCCTGTTACATCATGAGCCGTCCTGTTAGTTTTTATAGCGTCCTGTACCATTTTTATTGCTTCCTGTTAACTTTTTGGCGTCCCTGTTAGATTTTGGGGCGTCCTGTTACCTTTTTCCCTCATCCTGTTATGTTTTTGGGTGTCCTGTTAAACAGGATTTGGAGATTTTGTAACAGGATGGGTGAAATGGTTACAGGGAGTGTTCCAATTATCAATTCAACTTCATCAGATACTTCAACTTCACCTTCCTGAACCAGATTTAGGAAATGTCTTTTCAGACGGAAAATCCTTTTTCCTTTAGCTGAAAAAGGATTCAAAAAAGCCACCGCTGACGATAAAAAACTAAAAATAAATTCCTTTCACTAAAATCAAGAAACTCCTCCTTTTAGACCTTCATGCTTCAGGTCTAACGAGCGTCAAACAGACTTGATTTTTAACGTTCCATCCATCTATTTTATTAACGCTTTTTCTCGAAGGCGGCCTTGAAGGCAAATCTCGTGCGGGCTCGTCAAAAATCCGTCAGTCGGGCTAATTGGTTGAATTGAAAAAACGCAAAGGTATTTTTTGACAAGATTTTTGGTTCCTTTTCATCGATTGGAAAAGGAACTGCCCGTCTGGCATTAAGACAAATGCAACAGAAATAATTAAATTCTACATATTGTGGTTCTGTTGCCATATTACATATTAAATTGATTTGAAAGAAAGAAAAAGCCACTTCATCAATAAAGACAAAGTGGCTTTGTGGAATACCTTTATAGAAATCCGGATCAGACAGTCCGGACTAAATATTTTGTCAATCTGCAGTGAAGCTAACCTTGCCGATTTGCATCCCTTTGGGAAATCGGGTGTAACAAAACCCCAAACTTAGTTTCGCGAAAACTTCTGTTTCGTATGGCTACAGATCCGTAATGTTTTTTTAATTAATTCAGGTCGAGTACCGAATTAAACTCGCCTTCAACAATACCGGTTGGAGCCGTACTGTCGGCTTCGCTATCGTTTTCCCAAACCGAACCGTCGATCAAATATTTAAACTGGTAGGCTTTACCGGTTTCAAGATTCAGCGTTTGTGTAAAATCACCGCTTTTCAGTTTTTTCATTGGCTCAACTTCTTCGTCCCAGCCGTTAAATTCACCTACAATTTTTACTGTATCTGCACTTGGAGCATCAGCTTTTGCCACTCTAAAAGATACTTTACACTCGGGTTTACTTTTTAAATATTGTTTTTTTATACTCATAATTCAAAGTTTTTTGTGAAACAGAACAGTTACCGGCTTTGTGCTTTAAAGATTGCTTTATGAATTGGCATCCGGCGCCTGATGTAAACTCAACAGCCTTCTTTCAATCACTGATCCGGCACACTCTCCTGAATCGTTCTTGTTTTCAATTCTAAAATTTGTTTTAGTACAAAGTTGGTTTGGAAATGATTTTCTATCAGTTTGTTGATCAAAAATATGGGTTTGACATTAATTATCAATCAACTAGCAAAAAGAATATTCTGATATTTAACACTTAAGTAAAATTAAAATTTTTTAGTATCTTATTGTTTTTCAGACACATTGACCAATTCTCTAATTCCATTTTTCTTGAGCAAAATAAGCACACATAACTGGTTTTAAGGATTTTAATCAAACAAATGTTAGCTACTTTCTCGCAAATGTTTTACGCGGGCCATAAATGCCTGAACTCTTTCCAGTTCCACTTCGTTTTGCCAGTCGCCATCGTATTTAAAAGATGAGCCCACAATAAAAGCATCGGCGTACGGCCAGAAATCCGAAATATTTTGCTCCGTAATTCCCGAGCCAACCAACACCGGCAAGCGAACTGCCTCAACTACAGCCTGCACATCTTTTATCGACGCTTCCTCGCCCGTTGCATTTCCGGTAACAATAACGCCATCGGCCAAAAAGAATCCGGCAGCTTTCGCCATATCGCAAATCGAAACATCGGCGGAAATGGCATGCGATGAGTGTTTCTTTTTAATGTCGGTCCATATTTTTATGCTGTCGGCACCAATCTGTTTCCGGTAGCGTAAAAGTTCTGCCGCATCGCTGTTCATCATTCCCTCATCGGCCAAGTGCCCAAACACAAATCCTTCGGCCCGGATAAAATTGAAACCTGCAGCATGTGCAACGGCTAACGCCTGCTTGTTGGCTCCAGCCAAAATCTGTATTCCCAGCGGAAGTGATACAACCTGCCTGAGTTTTGTTGCAACGACCGTCATTGCGGCCACTATTTCGGGCCCAACTTCGCGATTCAAATAAGGACGGTCGTGCATATTTTCGATCATAATAGCATCCACACCGCCTTGTTCCAGTTTTTGTGCATCATTGATTGCCGCTTCAATAATTTCCGGTATTGTAAGGTGGTTTTTCGGGGTGCCCGGTAACGCTCCCACATGCACCATCCCTATTATTGATTTGTTGACTTCCACTCTGTAGAATTTTGTTTCTTTAAAGTTAAGCGAAATCACGGACTTTTTACATCGTTCGAAATCCTATTAAACGGAAATGCCCAGAAAAATTATCTTTGTCCTAAACATTTTCAAAAATGGAATTTACTGCATTCAGAGACCTGAAACCTTTCTCGCAATTGTTTTTTACTGCATTTGTTGTGGTGGCCAGCATTTTAATATTCTTTGTATTGTCGCTTGTTGTGGCCATTCCAATCTGGGGATTCAACACTGTTTTGCACCTGCCGGCTGTTAATTCCGAAACGCCACAAAATATTATCAACCTTTATAAATTTATTCAGGTTGTTCAGGCTATCGGTTTTTTTATCGTTCCTCCGTTTATTCTGGGCTACCTGTTTCATGGCAAATCAAAAGAATACCTTTATCTCGATAAATCATTCAATTCGCAAAGTATAATCCTGGTTGTTGTGATGATGTTTTTTGCCTCTCCGCTCATTAACCTCATCGGCGAATTGAACAGCAATATGAGTTTTCCCGAATGGTTATCGGGCGTGGAAGAATGGATGCGCAACGCCGAAGAAAATGCCGCCGATATTACCGAAGCCTTTTTAAATGTAAAATCCATTGGCGGACTTGCTTTTAACGTGTTTATGATCGCCCTGCTACCGGCAGTTGGCGAGGAGCTTTTATTCCGTGGAGTCATTCAGAAGATATTTAGTAAAATGACACACAGTCACCATTGGGGAATCTGGATTTCGGCCATACTTTTTAGTGCGCTTCACATGCAGTTTTATGGTTTTGTTCCACGTGTTTTGCTTGGCGCTTTGTTTGGTTATATGCTGGTTTGGAGCGGCTCGATGTGGCTACCGATAATTGCCCATTTTTTGAATAATGCAATTGCAGTAATTGCCATGTACTTTATAAATAACGGCCTGATGAAACCACAATATGAAGAGATCGGCTCAACGTCTGACAGTTATTACATGGCCGGAATCAGCCTGGCGCTAACGCTTGTGTTTCTCTTGATGTTGAAACGGCACAATGCTGGGAAAGAAATTCCTGTATAAAAAATCCCGGATCAGTTTTACCAACCCGGGACATAAAATATCAATACAATAAATTCATTCGTCTAAGCAAATTCAAATAAGAGATCGGTCTGCATTTCTTCAGCCGAAAGCTTTTTCTTTTCGTTACGACGGAATACATAAACAATACCATATTCCTGTGCCAATTGACGTTTCGCTTTTGGCGATTCCACTTCAAGGCTTTCTTCAATCTCTGTCCACAGCTTGCTTATAAAGTCGTTGGTTATTTTGCGCAGTTTTTGCATTTTATCGAACGAGCGCAAAGTATTTCGTTTTAAGGTTTGCTGAAATACCGAAGCATCGTGCAATTCTTCCACCTTAAATTTTACCAGTGCAATTGACGGATTATATATGGCACTTCCACCATTTTGTTTACGCTTTTGCTCGCCTTCCACCATTATTTTGCCCCACTCAATAATATCCTCCTCGGTATTCAGTGGCGGTACTTTCCCTTCAAACGAAGCCAGGTTTCCGTAGAACTTAATTCCTCCGTTAATCTCGCCGCGCTCTGATGCAAACTGCAAAACCTGTATGAAATGCGAAACATACATTTTAGCGCGATCAAAAGCTTCTTTGTACTCTTTAATATTTTCCGACTGAAGGCGTGTGTCTAACTCGTATTGCGTAAGATGATTCTCAAAATTGTTCTTCACATTCTGAAGTTCTTCAACCGAATGATTGGAGAATGCCAACTTGTGTTCATTCTTAATCACCTTTGCCAGCGCTGCGTTAAGTGCGCGTATTCTGGCTTTATCCGTCGTGGGTAAACGTCTGTATGGCATAATTATCCTTTGTGTTTATGCGAAGTTATGGATTGTGTATGGAGAATACATGTGTTCGCCCTTGCACTTATGCACATCTACTTGTTTATTAGTGTGAAAAACCGGAGGCTGTTTTTAGCGAACGGCCCTATTTTAATACCTTTCGGTCTCTATCTTCGCACGAAGTTAACAGGGTTAGAAACAAAAAGGGTAACTAACAATCAAGCGAACTAAACAAAGTGAAGCCACAATAAAAGCAACGAATCTGCCATTGACTTTAAGAACTTAGCGATTGTAACCGCTTAGCGCATAATCGGAAGCATGTTGCAATTCTATCGTTTTACCCCCGGCCCCTAAAGGGGAGTTGAGCAAGTCCCCTCCAGGGGATTTAGGGGTATTTTAAAATTGGCCAATAAAGTTAGTTTTCTCTCGCCGAACCAGGCAGCTTAAAACAAAAAAGCCTTCCCAGAAACTGAGAAGGCTTTTCAAAACTATAGCGTGAATTTTCTTATTCGCTAATTCTTGCTTTCAGGTATTCGCGGTTCAAACGTGCAATGTTTGTAATCGAAATACTCTTCGGACACTCGGCCTCACAAGCCTGCGTATTGGTACATCCACCAAAACCAAGTTCATCCATTTTCGATACCATGTTTTTAGCACGGCTAGCAGCTTCAACTTTACCTTGAGGCAATTTTGCCAGGTGCGAAACTTTTGCCGAAACAAACAACATAGCCGACGAGTTTTTACAAGCTGCCACACAAGCACCACAACCGATACATGCTGCTGCATCCATTGATTCTTCTGCATCTTCCTTAGCAACAGGAATAGCGTTTGCATCAGGAACACCACCGGTATTTACCGATACGAAACCACCAGCCTGAAGAATTTTCTCGAAAGCTGTACGGTCAACCACAAGGTCTTTAATTACCGGGAATGCACGCGCACGCCAAGGCTCAATAACAATGGTTTCACCATCTTTGAACTTACGCATGTGCAACTGGCAAGTAGTAACCTCTGTGTCTGGTCCGTGCGGACGTCCGTTGATGTAAAGACTACAAGTACCGCAGATACCTTCGCGGCAGTCGTGGTCGAAAGCGATTGGATCAATTCCTTCTTCGATAAGCTGGAAATTCAGGATATCCATCATTTCAAGGAAAGAAGACCCGGTTGAAACATTCTCGATTGTGTATGTTTCGAATTTACCTTTTGATTTGGCATTCTTTTGACGCCAAACTTTTATTTTGAGTTTTTTTAGAATCTTATCAGCCATAATCTTACAGATTTATGATTTATAATTATTCGATCGATTATTTGTAAGAACGCTGCGTAAGCTTCACATTCTCAAACACCAAATCTTCTTTATGCATATCCGGCTCAACGCCCTCTCCTTTGTACTCCCAGCACGATACGTAGGTGAATTTCTCGTCGTTACGTTTTGCTTCACCTTCTTCGGTAGCCGACTCTTCACGGAAGTGTCCACCACACGATTCGTTTCTGTCGAGTGCATCGCGAGCCATCAACTCACCAATATCGAAGAAATCGGCAACACGACCGGCTTTCTCCAACTCAGGATTAAGGTTATCCAATTCGCCAGGAATACGAACATCTTTCCAGAATTCTTCGCGAATTTCCTTAATCATCTCGATCGCTTTTGTCAATCCTTCAGCATTACGGGCCATACCAACGTAATCCCACATTACTTGTCCAAGTTTTTTGTGGAAATAGTCAACCGGTTTCGAACCTTTAATATTGTATAACTTCTCGATACGATCTGTTACTTCTTTTTCAACCGCAGCGAACTCAGGAGCGTTTGTGTCGGCCATTGGCGTCATAATTTCGTCAGCCAAATAATCACCAATAGTGTATGGCAACACAAAATATCCATCGGCCAAACCTTGCATCAGCGCCGAAGCACCAAGACGGTTAGCACCGTGATCGGAGAAGTTTGCTTCACCAATAGAGTACAAACCAGGAACTGAAGTCATCAGGTTGTAATCAACCCAGGTACCACCCATTGAGTAGTGAATCGCCGGGTAAATCATCATTGGCGCTTTGTAAGGATCAACGTCGGTAATTTTTTCGTACATCTGGAAAAGGTTTCCATAACGTGCTTCAATTACATGTTTACCTAAACGCTCAATGGCATATTTAAAATCGAGGAATACTGCTTTACCTTCGGCATTTACACCAAAACCGGCATCGCAACGTTCTTTTGCAGCACGCGACGCAACGTCACGAGGTACAAGGTTACCGTACGAAGGATATCTTCTTTCCAGGTAAAAGTCACGATCCTCATCAGCAATATCGTTCGGGTGAAGTTCACCTTTCTGCAATTTTACTGCGTCTTCTTTTTTCTTTGGTACCCAAACACGACCATCGTTACGCAACGACTCCGACATCAAAGTCAGTTTCGATTGCTGATCGCCATGAACAGGAATACAAGTTGGGTGAATCTGTACGAAACATGGGTTCGACATGAAAGCACCACGTTTGTAACACTGCCATGCTGCCGATCCATTACTTCCCATTGCGTTAGTCGACAGGAAGAATACGTTTCCGTAACCACCGGTTGCTACAACTACGGCGTGTGCACCAAAACGTTTGATCTCTCCAGATACAAGGTCGCGGGCAATAATACCACGAGCTTTTCCGTCGATCTTAACCAAATCCAACATTTCGTGGCGGTTGTACATTTCAACAGCACCTTTCGAAATCTGACGGTTCAACGCCTGGTAAGCACCAATCAACAACTGCTGACCGGTTTGCCCACGTGCGTAGAACGTACGACTTACCAATACACCACCAAACGAACGGTTGTCTAACAAACCACCGTATTCGCGGCCAAAAGGTACACCTTGTGCAACACACTGGTCGATAATGTTTGGCGAAACTTCTGCCAAACGGTAAACGTTAGCTTCACGTGCACGGTAGTCACCACCTTTAATAGTATCGTAGAACAAACGGTAAACCGAGTCGTTGTCGTTCTGATAGTTTTTTGCAGCATTGATACCACCCTGTGCCGCAATTGAGTGTGCACGACGCGGGCTGTCCTGGTAACAAAATGCTTTTACTTTATATCCTAATTCTGCTAATGAAGCAGCTGCCGAGGCACCACCTAAACCGGTACCTACAACAATAATTTCTAATTTACGCTTGTTAGCAGGGCTCACTACTTTAATGGCAGCTTTGTGTTTGCTCCACTTCTCTGCTAATGGCCCTTCAGGTATCTTATTCTCTAAAATGCTCATAATTCTTTCCTCTTTTTTATTTATACAATCCTAACATGAAATAAAGTGGAATAACGGCGTAACCCACTGCAATAAGAATTGCGTAAATCGTACCAATAACTTTCCAGCGGTTTAACCAATGTTTGTTGTTTAAACCCAAGGTTTGGAAAGCCGACCAGAAACCATGCGACAGGTGAATTCCCAGTAGAATACCACCAAGGATGTAGAAAATACCCAGTGCAGCGCTGTTTATAAAAGCAGACGAAACCAAAGCGTACGCATTGTGCATGTGCTCGCCGTTGATGGTTACTTCGGCCAAAAGCGGATCACCGGTAAATTTCATCTTAACAAAGAAGTTAATGATGTGGATGATAAGGAATACCAAAACCAAACCACCTAAAACCAGCATGTTACGCGACGCCCACGAGCTTGCTCCGCTCATGTTCTTTTTCGCATACTTAACCGGGCGTGCTTTCCAGTTTTGATACTCAAGGAAGAATGACCAAACAATGTGAATGATGAAACCTAGTCCGAGGATGGGTTCCATAATCTTAATCAGGGGGTTAGTAGCCATAAAGTGAGCTCCCTGATTAAACAAATCACCACTGTTGTCAAAGATCAGTAATAAGTTGATGCCCAGGTGGACTGCAATAAAGACTACCAGGAATAATCCCGACAGGCTCATCACAAATTTTCTTCCAATCGAGGCTGTTAAAAATTTGCTCATAATCTATTATTTATTTTTGGTTGATTCCGAATTTTGCTTAAAGCGCCACAAATGTAGACGAACACAAATATTCCTGCAAAAATGGGGTTCTAAAATAGCTAATTTATAATGATTCTACAACTGATTTAATTTTTGGTTTAAATTGAACAAACGACCATAGTATTTAAAGGCTGAAAAAACGCCTGTTTCCCTGTTTTTTCTTACAAACAGCGAAACTATTCTTGGCTAAAAAGCCGCTGCTTTATTTTTCATAAGCACTCAGATCGTACCTGCTATTATTTTGGCAGAACGACTACAAATTCTAACTTTAGCGAACACTAAATCTAAACCAAATGGGTACACCTTTTCTGATTTTCATGGTGCTTTCGGCAGTGGCCTTGCTGCTTTTTATGGTACTAAAACTCAAAATCTCGGCATTTATCGCTTTGCTTATCACCGCTATTTATGTGGGAATTCTGGCCGGAATGCCACTTAAGCAGGTAACACAATCCATCCAGGATGGAATGGCCGGAACATTGGGTTTTGTTGCAACAGTAGTTGGCCTTGGAGCAATTTTCGGACAAATGCTCGAGAGTTCGGGCGGTGCCGAGTCGCTGGCCCATTACCTGGTTAAAAAATTTGGAAAAGACCGCGCCTCGTGGGCGATGGTTGTTACCGGGTTTATTATTGCCATTCCCGTTTTTTTCGATGTGGGTTTTATCATCCTTGTACCTATTATTTATGCGCTTTCGCGCGACACCAAAAAATCGTTACTATATTATGGTATCCCATTACTGGCCGGGCTGGCTGCTACGCACAGTTTTATTCCACCAACTCCGGGGCCGGTTGCCGTTGCCGACATTGTTAATGTACAACTGGGTTGGGTGATTTTGTTTGGATTGATCGTAGGATTTCCAACGGCTATTATTGCGGGACCGGTTTGGGGGAAATATATTTCGAAAAAGATACATCTCACTCCGCCGGAAGAATTTATGATACAAACCGAAAAAGAGTACGATGAAAATAATCTCCCGTCCTTTCGTTTAATTGCATTAATAATCGCCGTTCCACTCTTCCTGATTCTGGTTAACACTTTTACCGGGCTGGCCGTTTCGAAAAATGTGGTGGAGCAAAGTATTTATACCGATATTTTGGAGTTTCTGGGGCATCCGTTTTCTGCGCTGATTATCGCCACACTCATCGCCATTTACTTTTTGTGTATAAAACGAGGAATGGGCAAAGAAAAAGTGCTGGAGTTGTCAACCAAAGCACTTGGCCCCGCAGGTGTAATCATTCTGATTACCGGTGCCGGTGGTGTTTTAAAACAAATTCTGGTAGATAGCGGAATTGGAAAAATCATGGCCGAATCGATGGCAAACTCTGCACTGCCACCAATTTTACTGGCCTGGATTTTAGCCGCTATTGTACGCGTAACACAAGGTTCGGCAACTGTTGCCATGATCACTGCTGCAGGAATTATTGCCCCGGTTATGAGCGAATTTGGATTAAACGATCCGCAACGTGCGTTAGTGGTTTTATCCATTGCATCGGGAGCAACATTACTATCGCATGTTAACGACAGTGGCTTCTGGCTGGTAGGTAAATATTTCGGGATGAACGAAAAACAAACCCTGCAAAGCTGGACAGTGATGGAATCGATAATTGCTGTTTGCGGACTGGCTTTTACGATGTTGGTGAGTTTGTTCTTTTAAGATCACCACCTCCCACAGCTGTGCTGCGTACTCCTCCTATTCTTATGAAACAGAGAAAGGATTAATGTAATTTTGTATATACATTTTTTCATTTCTTATCACTGCGAACATTCTCAGAACTAGTTTTGCCCTGATTGCATTTAGCACTGTCATTTTGTT